>Ga0233365_1000001_pt1 | contig 1281877 bp, 1052 predicted proteins | sample ElkDunMinimDraft_27_FD_191535 | JGI IMG/M metagenome (GOLD analysis project Ga0233365, IMG submission 191535) | Fecal eukaryotic communites from dung pellets of Tule Elk in California, USA - Elk Dung C36 | ecosystem: Host-associated > Mammals > Digestive system > Large intestine > Fecal... | reverse complement strand
GAGTTTGTTGGTGGTCATAGGACGGGTGTTCACCTCTTCCCATTCCGAACAGAGAAGTTAAGCCCCGCTCCGCCGATGATACCAGGTCTTCGCCTGGCAAAGTAGGTAACCGCCACAAAATATTAAATAAAAGCACACCTCCGGAACTTCCGGAGGTCTGTTTTTAAAACTTCAAAAGGGAGTTTAGCTCAGTTGGTTCAGAGCATCTGCCTTACAAGCAGAGGGTCGGGGGTTCGAATCCCTCAACTCCCACACTAAGACCACGGCATTGCCAGTGGTCTTTTTTATTATATGTGTTACGTATAGTGATTAGAGAACCATTCTGAGGTATTTAGCATAAAGCAAATTTGTGGAATTGAGATTAATATATTACTGAATCTTTCAGGCTATGGTCATATCCCTAATACCTTCTTAAGAAGAGTATATCCGCTTCTGCTGATATTTAAGCGTTCGGGGCGGTTTTTTAAAAGGATGATATACTGATCTTTTTCCATAGGTTCTATTTTATGAATTTCTGCCAGGCTGACAATATAAGATCTGTGGATACGAGTGAACAGGCCCGCGGGTAATTTACTTTCCAATGCACTCATTGTCATTTTCTTCAAAAACATACCGTCCTTCGTGTGGATCTTTATATAATCCCCATAAGCTTCAAAATAATGAATGATGTTGAGCGGAATAATTTTTATTTCATGCTGATTACGAACAACTATCCGGTTTAGTACAGAATCGGGATATACAGCTTCATTAACTGGGATACTTGGCTGAGCCGCTGGTCTGGACACCAACCATTTGGTTATCGCTTTGTCAAATCGTTCCTTGCTATAGGGCTTCAACAGATAATCAATAGCATTGTTCTCAAATGCTTTCATTGCATATTGATCAAATGCAGTGGAAAAAATGACCGATACAGGTTCATCATAAAGTTCTAGCATTTCAAAGCCGTTGATCTTTGGCATTTGAATATCCAGAAAAATTAAATCTGGTTTATATAAATTCAAAGCTTTTATCCCCTCAAAACCATCATTACATTCCTGCAGTATCTCTATTTCAGGAAAGGATTCCAGATATTCGCGAATCAGATTGCGGGCTAAGGGTTCGTCATCAATGATCAGACAATTGGGCATAAGTAGTGGGTATTTTAATTCTTGTGATAAATAAATGCGCTGAACATGTGGTTTCCAGCAAATCGTACCGATTATAGATCAGGGCAAGTCTTCGTTGAATAGATTTAAGACCAAAACCGGTTCCTGCACTGACCGAACTGTCATCATCAAATGGATTGCTGATTTCAAGCACCATGAAATCTGATGAATGCACAAATTTTATATTAATATCAATTGCGTCCAACGTACCATATAAGCCATATTTGATCGCATTTTCCAGTACTGGCTGAAGTATCATGGCTGGTACCGAATGTGATTTCTCTTCTTCGGTAAGTATAGGGACATGAACATTCAATCGATGACCAAACCTTACTTTTTCAATCGATAAATAAAGAGACAGATGATCCAGCTCTTCACCCAATGAAATAAACTGATCTAAATCCTTACTCAGTGTGCCACGTAAAAAGTCAGATAACTGTATGACCATTTTACGTGCTTCCTGTGGGTTTTGTCCAATCAGAGAATTGATGGAATTCAGGCTGTTGAACAAGAAATGAGGCTGCATCTGTTGGCGTAAGCCAGCTAATTCAGCTTCTTTTAATAGCCTCTCCGCATCCAGAAATTTTTGATCCAGCCGATTTTGTTCCTGTTTGCCATAATAGGACCAGCTAGCAAGTAGAGTGACAGCAAATACAAATAAGGAAAAACTGAATCGAATGTGTAGTGTTTCTGATAGAAATCGTATGTATTCAGCATTATTCCCCAAAATCAACCATGCAACTAGCCAATTCAGGCAATTGGCAATAATACTTCCTGCGATGGCCCAGCCGGCTAAAAAATGTAGCTTGTTGATACCTGGTCGGTAATATCGCAATATTAGGTGAAAGCCATACCCTATAAAACCGATTGTGCTGTTATAAATAATACTGTCAATAATGGCGGTTTTAAAAGGGAAAATGTTCACAACCAGAATGGCAGTATAGAATGCTATCCACAAAATCCAACCAGAATAGTAGCCTAATATAAATTTACCTTGTGTCTGGGATGCCATGCTCATATTCAGGAACGAATTTCAACACCTGCCATTAACAGACTTCCATTGAGAATTAATATTTTATTAGCTACTGAAGTGGTGGGGGAATATTGGCGTCTGCTGTCTTCTACGGCACCCATGAGTACACTCAAATTGGATTCAACCTGCCAGTTGGGAGGTACAATCAATTCAATACCGCCCCAAACTTCATTAATATTAAGCACTGCCGTTCCATCGATATCTGCCTGGGAAAGATCAATTTGAACACCACCCAGCAGACAGGATATTTTTCCACCTTTGAAATTGGTAGAGGTTACTTTTTTATTGATGCCGGAAAGTATCGAATTTATTTTAATAAAATCTTCTGGTGATGAAGAAGTGGTGCTCCCATAGTATGAATTAAACCAACCAGTTGGTGTATTATTTTGTTCAGAAGTTTTTTTGTTTGCAATAGACCAGAAAACTATACTGAGTCCAACAGAAACTAATATAATGGGTACAATATATTGTCTCAACTGAAGGGCAGGAAACAGGCTATTGGTTAAAAATACCCCTCCGATTATGACCAGCACCATCCAGTTCATATCTTTGAATCCTTGTGTAACAGCCAAAAATATACCCGTAATAATCATAATTGAAGGCCAGATGATAGCCCAGGAAGGTAGCACGATATATCCAGCCTGCTTCAGAAATATTAAAATTCCACCAGCTGCAAGCAAAAGCCCAAGAATAGGGCCCCCGTTTTGGTTAGTACAGCTACCGCCTTTGTTGTTTCTATTATGTCTTTGCTCGCTCATTTGATTGTAGGTTTTAAGTGATAGCTCAAAATTAGACTGAGATCCACATTCTATAAATAGATATTAGGCTAATCGATTGCTGGCGTCGATAAATGGTAGATTAGAGTCGATGAGTGATATTGAACCTTCTTGCTTTTTTAAATAGACCTTAAGATCGGATATATTTTTTGACATTATAGGGATTTTTAGTTTGAAATGTTCTCTTTTATTCAATACTCATTGATTTTCGGCTATTAACCAACACGTGTCTTAGAGGTTTTTCAGGGCTCTACCAATATTTTTCGATGATCTAAAACGTATGTTATTTTTAATAATATTAGTGATAATAATCATTCATACTTCTTTAAGCCGATCCATTTGGGCTTGAATCATTTGTATTTTGTAGTAGTTTTTAAATTAATAGGCAAATGGTCTCATTAAGGCTACAATCAGTAATTCTCTGTAGAAAACAGAATGAACATTGAAAGGATAAGCTTCATAAGATGTTTTGCTGGTAAGATAAAAAATGTTAGATAAGATGCCGCAAATCATGTATGCTACAATAATCTTAATAGTATTATTTTTAATACTGTATTTCTTGCGAATTCTTATAATTGTGAGCCAACATGTAAAATACAATAAGGTAATTAGCAACTCCGAACAGATTTATACTAATTCCATAGCTTGAGTGGAAAAGGAGATATTTTTTATATAAAAGGTTGTATTGAGCGAAAGCAATATTTGATTAAAATGACTGATGAAAAGTTCTAAAAAGTCTGCTCTACTCAGGTTTAGGAAAATTTCTTATACTACCTTTTAATCGTGGATAATTTTCAAATATTTCACCATCAGATATTTCTCTGGGATCATTTGTCTTTATTTGATAATTTATAAGCGAATCTCTCAAATCTTTAAGGTCTTTTTTAAATCGGCTATCTGTTGCCAGATTGGTAAGACACGCCGGATCATTATGTATATCATAAAGTTCTTCAGCAGGTCTTTTGTCAGTTGCCCAATGGAAATAAGGACTGATGGCTGGCTGATCACGTTGCGTAATGACTACATTGGTAGCCGCTTCGTCAATATCGTAAAAAGCAGTATTATAGGGAAGAAGATTTCCATCTGAATCTATTTCTTGAGGATCTCCGGATGGCCATCTGTCAGGTTTATAATTTTTTATATACAGAAAATCCTTTGTTCTAATTGCTCTTTGTGGATAACCTGCATTGTTATACCTAGAAGATGAGTGTCGCTCGCGAGCTGCATACACGGCCTCTCGATGCCTGAAACTACTTCCAGCGTTTTTACTCTTTAAAAGTGAAACCAGACTTTTACTTTCCGTTTTATAGGTTGGTTGAGGAGCACTGCTCAATTCAAGAAACGTGGCAAAAAGATCAGTCAAACTCACTACATTGTTTATTACACTCCCTGATTTTATTTCTTTTCCCCATCGTATGACCATCGGAACATGAATGCCATATTCGTATACATTGGCCTTAGCCCTGGGGAAGGACATCCCATTGTCTGCAGTAACAACGATGAAAGTGTTGTCCAACTCATTGTTTTCTTCCAAAAAAGCCAAAACTTGACCTAAATGATTGTCAAACCACTGTATTTCATATAAATAATCAAGTATGTCATTTTTGACTTCAGGAGTGTCTGGCAGAAAATTTGGTACAATTACTTTCGAAGCCTCTAATCCATTGGCTGCACCTATTCCTTTTTTGTAGGGACGATGTGGCTCATGTGTTCCCAACCAAAACATAAAAGGCTTATCGCTTTCTTTTTTTCTGTAAAAGTCCTTGAAATTAGCGGCATAATGCGTTTTAGAAATATCCTCAGGACTGTCTGTTTTTTGATGTTGAAAATCGGTGCCTGCCGGATTCCTGTTTCGTCCGGATATTTCATAATCTCCAGGCCCCCAGCCTTTGCCAGTAAGTCCGATAGCGTAGCCTGCCTGTTCCATGAGGTCAGGGAAAACCTTCAACTCTAAAGGAAAACTACTGGCATGTGTACCGGCTTCTTTTAATTGCCAACAATTCAGCCCTGTTAATATCGCAGCTCTGGAAGGACTACATCCAGGTGATGCCGCAAAGGCATTTGTAAACAATGCTCCCTCCATGGCAAGTCGATCAAAATGGGGAGTATGTACCGCTTTATACCCATAAGCAGAGGCATGAGGATAAGACTGGTCGTCTGAAATGACGAACAAAATGTTTGGTCGCTTTTCCTTCCGGGAAGTGATAGGTGAAGTCTGTTGAGCAGCAGATACTATCCAACAGATCATACCTATAAAAGTTAATAGGAGTGATGATTTATTTTTCATCATTTGCCCTGATTTAGAATTTTACGTGCTGCTCTAATATCATAATCACGATCAAGTTGTTTGTCTTTGATGAGCGCCTGAATGTTAGGGTAGGCTGGACGCGCTTTATCTCCCAAATTTTCCAGAATATTCAAAGCATGCACACGAGCCATCACATTATTGCTCTTTAAAGATTCACTTAGTGTTTCAACGGACTTATCAAACTCTCCTTGCTGTATCAATGCTTCCGCAGCAGCAATTCGCACTGTTAGGACAGGATCATTCAATAATTTTTCAAGCTGCGGTTTAATGGATGAATCATTTGATTTGAGAATTATTATCCCTGTAATGGCCCAATATCGTAGGATAGGATCACTATTATTTAAATGACGGATGATCTCTTTTAACCTTGATTCATCTCTAGATGATGCTATCTCAGCAAATGATATGACTTTTTTTGCATCGTATTGACCACTTCTGGCATATTCCAGTGGGCTTATGTTTTCGGCAATATCGGCTACCATACCTTCTGGTATAAATCCAATGTCTTTGGATTGTTCTAACCAATCTATATTCGCTTTTCTTAATCTTACTAGTTCATTCTTGTATTTCGGGTCATTGGCTAAATTGTTGATATTGTGTGGGTCATTTTCAATATCAAATAATTCTTCTGCTGGTTTCTCTTCCCAGAATCTTCTTTGAATCTCATTGAGATTACCAGCTTTGTATTCGCGTTCCCATGATTTCATGGAAGGAGCCTGCCACAAGTATTCAAGATATTGTGCATAGATCTTATGTGGTAAATAATTACGGATGTATCTGAATTTTTTATTACGGACGGTTCTTGAAAGGTCAGTGCGCTCATCCATTCTTCCGCGAAATCCGAATGCATATTCATTTTCTTTTTGCTGCTGCAATCCTAAAAACGCCTTTCCTTGAAGATATTCAGGAATTTTGATCCCTGTCAAACTTAATACAGTTGGGGCAAAGTCAAGAAAAGTAACCAAGCGATCGGTTTTAGAACCAGCGCTTTCTTTGGCAAGATGCTTATACTTTTCGGGAAATCGAATAATCAAAGGTACTCTTAAGCCAGACTCGTACACAAATCTTTTACTCCTCCCAAGAATTCCACCGTTATCAGCATAATAAAAAATAATAGTATTTTCTGCTAGGCCCGCTTCCTCTAGTTCAGCAATTAGCTGGCCCGCCTGGGCATCCATTTCCTGCACTTTGTCATAATATTGCGCCCAATCGTGTTTCATCTCAGGTGTGTGAGGATGATAAGGTGGGAGTGCAACTTTTTCAGGATCATGCTTAAGATCTGAAAGTGGCGTCTTTTTATGAATAGAACTTTCGTGAGAGACGTTTAGATTGAAAATTGCGAAAAATGGCTGATTGTTTTTTCTATTTTTGTAAGTGGCAGTATTACTCGATTCGTCCCATGCATCTTCCTGATCAACTGTGTTATAATCCTTTTTGGCGTTATTAGTAGTATAATACCCAGCCTCTCTAAGATATTTAGGGAAAAAATGCACGAAATCAGGGACTGGATATGTACTGCGCATATGCTCTGTACCTATTGATGGCGGGTACATTCCAGTAATAAGTGTGGAGCGGGAAGGGGCGCAAACTGGTGCTGTGGAAAATGCATTTTGATACAAAATTCCCTGACTCGCTAGTTTGTCAAGATTGGGGGTGGTAGCAAAGGCATCTCCATAACAACCGAGAAATGGACTATTATCCTCACTCACAATCCAAAGGATATTCGGAAGATCCTGCGCATTCGTCTGGTGCCAGAATAATAATGAAAATGCAATGAAGAATAATCGGTTAGACATATTTTCTAGTTTAGAAGCAGTGAAGAAAAGGTACTATTTTTACGTGCAAAAACCCAGTTATAATTAATGAATGTACAGCATCATTCGGTGCTTGACCGACTATTGCTTAATAGGGGTTTTGCGTTAGTTTTGGATTGACATCAATTGCATTCTGTGGTATCGGGAATAACAACTTATTAGCTGTAATATCACTACCCTTACTTTTGAGCACTTCTATAGCACGGCCGGTGCGTACCAGATCAAAGAATCGATGAAATTCGAAACTCAGCTCCACTCGTCTTTCATGTTCAATCGCCGCTGCCAGAGTAGTGTACTGGTTGGGATATCCTGGTGACCCAAAGGCAGGAATACCCACTCTAGCCCTTACATGGTTCAAATAAGTTGGGTCGTTCGTTGCTTCTGCATAAGAAAGTAATATATCAGCATATCTGATTATTTCTACATTCTGACCTTCATAACGCCAATTAGGATCGTAAAATTTTTGCGTAAAAGGATAGTCAATAAATGCGCCCGTTTCCAAATTGACGTATCCTGGATACACTGTAATCTTTTTTCGGATAGTATCAGTACTTTCAAATTCATTGATTAAATCATCTGTGGGCGTATTTAAACCTCCACCACGGAAAGTTTCGGTACTGTTGGGCAAATGAAATGACCAATGATAAGGCGTGTATAACTGCTGATAGTTACTGTTTACAGCATTTTGACCGGCAAGGAACTGTAATTCAAAGACAGATTCCTTTGAATTTTTGGTCAATGGCAGGAAATTATGAACAAAGTCGTCAGCGTTGACAACGCCATCATTATTGGCATCCAGCGAATATTTGTTGCTGTCAATGATTTCTTTTAATTCGGTGGCAGCACTTGTTTTATCGCCTAAGGTTAAATATACTTTAGCTAGTACTGCCGCGGCAGCATATTTGGTAGCTCGACCAATATCAATGCCTGTGTAATTCGCAGGCAACGACGATTTGCTACTCTTTAAATCAGCAATGATTTGTTGGTATACTACATCTTTACTTTCTCTTACATACGCATAACTTTCTTCAGGTGAAACCACTTTTAATGGAAATGGTATATCTCCCCAAATCCTTACCATATTAAAGTAGATAAGTGATCGAATAAAGAGAGCCTCTGCTTTCAAACGTTCTTTTACGGCCGGGCTAGAAAATTCAATCCTGGTTTTTTCGAGTTGTTCGATGGCGTTGTTGCAGATATAAATTGCATTATAGCAATTGTTCCATGTCGTGAGAATAATTCCGTTGTTTGGTTGAATCCTGAAATTCTTAATATCCTCTTCAAAAGTTGTAGAGCCGCCAGTGAATTCAATATAAGTATTGTCGGAATAAAGCTCGCTGTAAAGATCCACAATGCCGCCACCTCTATATACTTTATTAAGTTGTCTGTAAATATCATTTACTGCCTGAATGACCTGCCCTTCAGTTGTGTAAAAATTACCTTCTGTTAACTGAGTTTCAGGAAATTGATTAAGTTGGGAATCGTCGCATGATAAATTTGCGATTGCCAACAATGCTATTGCTATGAATTGTGAATATTTTTTCATCTTAATCGTAAAATTAGAAGCCAATGTTAATACCGAAAGTATAGGATTTTGCTGACGGATAAGGGGAATGGGTTACACCTCTCAAAGTAGCATTTGTAGTACTTCCATTAAAATTTTCTGGGTCGAAAAGAGGAGCATTTTTATGTGTGAAAAGATTCATCCCGTTGAAATACACTCTTAGGTTGTCTAGTTTTAGTTTGTTGAGTACCTGGCCTTTGAAAGTATATCCTGCTGTAATGCTTTTAAGTCGAAAATAAGAACCATCTACAATCCAATAGCTTGAGGCTGTTTTTTCATATCCATCCAAATCTACAGTTAGTTTATAATGGTGTCCGTCTCCAGGTTCTGCTTCTGAACGCCACCGATTGACCATCTCTTTGTAATAATTACGTCCTTCGTGGTAAAGCATTGATCTGTGGATATTATTATCATAAACATCACTTCCCTGAACACCTTGAATAAGGAAAGAAAAATCGAAGTTTTTGTAGCTGAAATTATTAGTTAATCCCCAGATAAAATCTGGTGTGTAATTGCCAATAATGGTTCTGTCATCTGCATTGAGTACTCCATCTCCGTTCATATCTTTGTATCGGCCGTCCCCTGGTTTTGCTCCTTTATAATGAGAGGGGTCAGCATCTACTTCTGCCTGATTCATATAGACGCCATCGTATTGGTAACCATAAAAACTAAAAATTGGCGATCCTACCTTGTTAATTGATTCCATACCAAAACCAGGTTGATAAATCATGGGTGCATTGTCCTTACCCAACGTTAATACCTTGTTGCGGTTAAGCGAGAAGTTGATTTGCGTGTTCCAATTGAAATTACCTCTCAGGTTATAAGTTGTAAGATTTAACTCAAGACCTTTATTTTGGAGCTTGCCTATGTTCTGAAATACGCTGGTAAATCCTGATACTGAAGGTACTGGGACGTCAAGTAACAGACCATCCGATTTTGAAATATAATAATCGGCTTCAAAATTGATGCGGTTGGCGAGTAAAGATAATTCAAGACCTATGTTTAACTGTTGCGTCCTTTCCCATTCCAGATCAGGATTGGTAATACTGCCGGGATAATAAGTGGTGCTTAACGTATTTCCCAAAGACATTCGTCCTTGTGACATTGATCCAATCCATTTGTAATCTGCAAAGCGATCGTTGCCGGTGAAACCGTAACTTGCCCGCAATTTCAGATTATTGATAGGCTTGATTGATTCAAAAAATGCCTCATCAGATAATACCCAACCTCCCGAAACTGATGGGAAAAGTCCCCATTTATTGTTAGGTCCAAAACGCGATGAACCATCTCTTCTGATACTTGCTGAGAGCAGGTATTTACCCTTAAAAGTATAATTAAGCCTTGAGAAATATGAAATCAGAATACTTGTTCTTTTAATATCCTCTGCCTGAAATACCGTTTTGCCTGCACTTAGCGCTTTTACCAAATCATTGTCATAACCTCGGCGTTCCTGGTTGGTGTAATTATATTGGTTATTGTTATACTCCATACCAGCTAATGCAGAGAAAGTATGGTCTTTAAAGGATTTATCGTACGTAAGAAGATTTTGCGAAGTATAGTTCAGGTTCCCACCTTGATTGACCGTCATAATACCTTCGGTATAAAAACTAGTACCCAATTGATGGTCTACCGCCTGATAATGCGAGTTATCTAATCTGTTATAGAAATAATTGAGAGATGATTTAAATGTCAAACCTGGTAAAACATCAATCTGAGCGAACACATTTCCCAGATTATTAAATCTTTTGTGCTGGATATCGTCTGAAATCTGATAAAGTGGATGCCCGTTTTTTGGACGAAATAAAATGGCGTCATATTTTTCAAATCCAGGCGTATTAGCAGGAGCGCCAAGATAGCCGTTATTTCCATATACCGGGTAAATAGTCGGGTACTGCACAGCCCATTCAACCGTTCTGTTAAAAGGTTCATTTTCATGATCGTAGCTAACGTTAATCATTCCGCCTACTTTCAGCCAATTATTGACCCGTGTATCCGCTTTGACATTGAATGTATACTTTTTATAGTCTGATGTAATCACAATACCTTTTTGATTGACATAGGCACCAGAGACCATAAAGTTACTTTTGGCATTGCCACCGATTGCGTTAAGTTCTATCCTTTGCATAGGAGCCGTTCTGAAAATCAGATCCTGCCAGTTTGTGGTAGGTATATTTTCTGGATTGTCAAAAGCTGTCGGCCAGGTATATTTATAATTTTTTCTGGCTTCAATGGTATTGGGTGCACTTGGATCGCCTCCACTTTCAATCCAGCCGTTTTGCGCTGCATCTTTGGTTGCCAGCGCATATTCCTGTGAATTCATAACTTCGATACGGTCAATTTCTTTTTGAAGACCATAGGAATAATTGAGGTTGAATTTGGTTTTGCCTTCTTTTCCATTTTTAGTGGTAATCAGAATTACACCGTTAGCCCCACGTGAACCGTAAATAGCAGAGGAAGAAGCATCTTTCAAAACTTCCATTGATTCTACGTCACCAGGATTGAGTAGGTTAAGGTCGTAATCAGGTATAGGCATTCCGTCAATCACGATTAACGGTGAACTGCTGGCCGATACAGAATTGATTCCTCTGATTTGAATTGTGGAGGACGAACCGGGGCGTCCACTTCCATTCAATACTTGTACCCCAGGGATTTTACCATATAATGCTTGACCTACTTCAACAATAGGACGGCTGTTGATTTCCCTGTCAAGTTTTACAGAACCTACTGCGCCAGTTACATCTCCTTTACGTTGGGTGCCATAACCTACCACCACTACCTCATTAAGGAGTTTAATATCTGCCGAAAGACTGACCTCTAAAACTTGTCGGTTATTAATCTGAACTTCCTGTGTCTGAAACCCAATACCAGAAAATATAAGGGTTCCGTTGACCGGGCTTTGTAATTCAAATTGTCCATCTGTATTGGTTATGGTACCCAAACTTGTGTTTTTCAGAATTACATTAATTCCCGGTAGTGATTCCTGGTCAATAGAAGAAGTTACTTTTCCTTTAATTGTGACATTTTGAGCAGCCACGCCGGAGATTAATAACCACAGTAGCAAAGTCTGCCAATGCAGATTTTTATGTTTATGTCTGAATTGTAAAAAAAGCATGATTGTTTCTCTTTAGAATTTGTAAAGTTTTTTTAACAGTGTTTAACATGAGTTTGTAAATCAATAATTTTTCATAAAGTAGTTTTTTAATCTATAGATCAGGTAGTTTAATTATGTATTTAATTATCATGGAAATGATTGGGGAATTTAGCTTAGCAATCGATTATTTCAGATAGTTGTACTCCTCTTTGAGATTAAGTAGATCTCTTGCTTCTTTTGAGGGTTTAGGCTTAAAATCTCGCTCTTGGTAATAGGGAAAAGTGTCCCAAAACACATCCTGATTAGTAACTCTAGGATCTCCAGTTTTGGTTTGATAGGCTGTTAATTGCTTTTGAAGTGTATCTTTAATAGCTTGAAACCTGCTGTCACCTGCAACATTATGCAACATATCAGGATCTTCTTTTAAATTATATAATTCTTCTTTGGGTCTTTTACCAAAGGCCAGATCAAAAAGTGATCTTATTTCCTTCTGATCTTTATTTTTTAAAAGGTAAAATTTGGTTGGAGAAGCATAATGCAGCATGTGGGCATCTACATCACCATAAAGCGGTGGATCTCCCGCAGGCCATCTGTCTGGTGTATAGTTAACGATATACAGATAATCCCGGTTGCGGATAGCCCTTCCAGGATATCCCAGGCCATGCTGGCGTACATAGGCATGACGTTCACGCGCCATAATTGCAAATTTTCTACCATAGCCTGATATGCCGTTTTTATTGGAATGTAATATGGGTAATAAGTTATGGGCAGTCATTTGATCTGGTGTTGGAATTCCAGCCATCTCTAAAAAAGTAGGTGCCAAATCATTAAGACTTACGATATCATCATTGACGATTCCCGGTTTAATTTTGCCAGGCCACGATATAATCAGTGGAACTCTCGTACCTGCATCATAAAGATTGCCTAGGCCTCGAGGCATTTGCCAACCGTTGTCGCTGCAAACGACAATGACTGTGTTTTCAAATTCCCCAGCCTCTTTAAGCTCTTTGATAAGTTGGCCAATCTGCTGATCAAAACGTTGAATAGACGCATAATAATCAGCTATATCGCCTTTAACTTCCGGGGTATCAGGCAGGTAAGATGGTACTTTTATGGTGGATGAATCGATGCCCGTTTCTAACCCTTTCCCTTCTCCATAAGGACGATGAGGTTCTTTGCTGCTAAACCAATAGCTCCAGGATTTCCTATCAGACTTTTTAAATGCTTGAAGGAATTGTCTAAAATCTGGGTATAAATTTCCAGCAGGGTTTCGGCTTCTTTCTGCGGCTAGATAGTTTCCTGGTCCCCAGCCTTTACCTTCATAACCAATTTGATATCCATTTTCTTCCAGCAAGTCCGGATATCCTTTAAATTCTTTTGGTAATGTTCCCCAAAGATTTGCCCCTTCTTTCAGTCTCCAGATATCCTGACCAGTCAATAAGGCTGCCCGCGCAGGAGTACACGAAGGAGAAGCGCAAAATACATGGGTAAATCTCATACCTCCAGTAGCGATTTGATCAAAATGGGGAGTTTTGACAACTTTATCACCATAAATCCCTGCATGATTCCATGATTGATTATCAGACATAATCATCAAGATATTAGGTCTGTTATCAGATAGTTCACTATTGGTAAAAGCTATTAACATAGCAGAACTGGCTATGAATATTATCAATAGAAAAAACGTAATAATTTTCCGGAAATACATAGTTCAAGGTTTAGAAAATCCAGGATTATTTTAGCTTCTAAATATTAATTCTGGTCATATGTCACAAATATAATGTGATTACTTTATAATGTCTATAAGTTTAATAGAGAAATAATTTGATTTGTATTTATTGCCTGATGATTGTTATTAATTATCTGCTGTTGTGGGAGTTCAATGTATTTGTTATAAATATGATGGAGTAATGAATAGGATATTAAAGTCTTTTCGATACTAAAATGAAGTGTTGAAAAGGAATACCGATGTTTTAATTGATTGATATGAAGAATATAACGTCATGGCTAATTAAGTATTAGGTGGTAGAAAATAATAATTTTGCGGTATGAAGGAGAACAACATTATTTGGCTATAGGACGGATAAATGAAAATTGCACTGGTAAGTTATACAAAACAGCCACGATACACTGAAGGGTTGCAGGAAGATGAGGATGACGTATTAATCCGATTTTTATTGGATAAAGGAATTTTTGTTGAAAGAGTGATTTGGGATGACAGCACAGTCGACTGGACGAAATATGAGGTGGTTGTAATAAAGTCTCCCTGGGATTACCACCACAAACATGAAGCATTTTTATCGTGGCTGAATCAATTAGATCAACTTCCCTGTAAGGTCTTGAACCCTACACAATTAATCCGGTGGAATTTTCACAAGAAATATCTGACTGAAATTGCGGCTTCGGGTTTTGATGTAATCCCTTCTGTTGTTTTATCCGGAGGAACTGCCCATGATTTGCCTGATTTATTTCATAAGTTCAATAGTTCCAAAATCGTCCTCAAGCCGTGTATTAGCGCCGGTGCGTATAATACCCTGGTGCTTACCAGTGAAACGATTGCAGAGAAATCAGAAGAAATAAACCAGTTAATGAATGGTATGGATTATCTGGTGCAACCTTTTATTCCCCAGATAAAAGAAGGGGAGTGGTCGCTGCTGTTCTTCGGTGGCCAATACAGTCATGGACTTCTCAAGTTACCGGCTGAGGGTGAATTTCGCGTGCAGCATTATTACGGCGGTACATTTCAAAGGCAAACTCCAAATGAAGAAACGCTTAAGACAGCTTCCGAATTAGTCAATCAGTTTGCCCCCAATTCATTATATGCACGGGTAGATGGGGTGATGGTGGGCGGACGTTTTTGGTTAATGGAGATAGAATTGATTGAACCCATGCTTTATATGACTGTGGCTCCTGAATCTTTTGAAAATTATTACTCGGCACTGGTTCAGATAGCCGGATTAAAAGTTTAATTTCCTGTATAATGATTGACCCTTTGAAAAACAAAAGATATATCGGTTATGTATTGGCAGTCGGCGCTGCAACGCTCTGGGGTGTTTCGGGTACCTTTGCGCAATTTTTGTTTCAGGAGAAAGGATTAAATCCGGAGTGGCTGGTATCAGTCAGAATGACCTCCGCGGGTCTCCTGTTATTATGCTGGATTGCCTCCCGGAATACACAAAGCCTTTGGAGTATCTGGAAGGATAGCAACGATAGAAAACAATTATGGATTTTCAGTATTCTTGGCATGCTGGCTGTTCAGTACACTTATTTTGCAGCTATTGCCCATTCCAATGCAGCCACCGGAACGGTACTGCAATACCTTGGGCCGGTCTTTATTGCCATTTATTTTGCTGTAAAAAAAATGCAGTTACCCTCTGTATTAGAAACCCTGGCGATATTATTAGCGGTATTAGGGACTTATCTGATGGTAACCCATGGTAACTGGCAGGAATTAACAATCACTAAAACAGCCTTATTTTGGGGAGTAGCTGCAGCAGTTGCCTTAGCTTTTTATACGATTCAGCCGGCTCATTTGTTACAAAAATTTAATTCCGGTGTTGTGGTAGGCTGGGGGATGTTTCTAGGTGGTTTGTTTTTCTCCCTTGTTGGGAAGCCGTGGATTGTTCCTGGTATATGGGATATACAAACCTGGATGTCAACATTGTTTATTATTATTTTTGGTAGCCTCATCCCTTTCTATGCTTATCTTACAGCGGTCAAATGGATTGGTGCGCAGACCTCCAGTTTACTTGCCTGTGCCGAGCCACTTTCGGCTGCCCTGTTTGCAGTGATCTGGCTGAATACACCATTTGGTCCTATGGACTGGTTAGGTACGCTATGCATTATTCTGACCATTACGCTTCTGATTCTTTTCCCTGCTAAACCTGTTCTTTCAAAAAATATTGATCCAGAGCATATTTAATCAGGAGTTATTCAGCCAGAATAGTATTTTGGAAGTAGCCCCCGGGCTACCTATTCTGGCTGAAAGTCTTTAACTAATATTCATTTTTCAGTTCAGGAGGCAACTACGGCCTCTTTTTTGGCTGGCTCCTGTACATTGAACGCCACAATTTCAGTAATATAAACGGTTTGGTTTTCCTTGTTGACGTATTGTCGGTAGGTGATTTTTCCTTCAACCTGCAAAAGCTTCCCCTTCGTTACTAACTGCTCACAGGCTTCAGCTGTTTTTCCCCATGCGACAATAGTATGCCACTGGGTATTTTTAACCTCTTCCTGATTTTTGTTCAGGTAGGTTTCAGAAGTGGCCAGTTTAAATTGCGCCATTTTCCCGTTCTCAAAGATTTTTATGGATACGTCCTGTCCGGCGTTTCCGGTTAGTCTAACTAAATTCATCGCAGTGTTCTTTAAAATATGAATAATGATTGAATGGTATGGCCAAGACCATATTGCAAAATTGAACGCAGGTAGGATTAGTATTCGGTATTTAACCGTTTATAGCCGTATAAAAGTAGGTGTAAGCATTTGCACATGAATAAATTTTAGTAATTTAAAGACAGCAAAATATTTTACACAGACTATGAAGAAGTGTCAGGAATGCGGAAATATGTTGGTTGGCCGGGCAGACAAGAAATTTTGTTCAGATATGTGCCGCAACAGCTTTAATAATCGTTTGAAAGCTGATGAATATAATATCATCCGAAATGTAAATAATCAGCTGAAAAAGAACCGAAGGATTCTCGAATCACTGTGTCCTGATGAGAAAAGCAAAACCACACGTACCATTTTATTATCCAAAGGATTCAGTTTTTCGCATATTACCAGTTTCAGACCTACGCAAAAAGGTAATGTATACGCATTTGTATATGATTATGGTTATCTCGAACTAGACAACGATTTTTTTCTGATCGTGAAGGATAACCGCACAGAAAAAGTCTAAAATCTATCTCTCTTTTTTGAAAAGCGTATAATGATGAATGTCAAACCGCCTCCCCGACAAGAACTACTGAAGATTATGGGAGTGGGTTTTGGCATTGCTGTTACTATCGGGGGTACCATAGGAACCGGCATATTGCGGAAACCAGGTCCTATTGCGGAACAATTAGGGGAACCCTGGCTCATTATGGCCGTATGGTTGGCTGTAGGTCTTTATGCACTTTTAGGAACTTTCTGTACAATTGAACTCGGTACCTCCGTACCGAAAGCAGGTGCCTGGTATGTATATGCCCGGAGGGCATTTGGGGATTATGCCGGATTTGTTGTGGGTATCAACAGTTGGCTGGGTACGACAGCCGCGCTCGGTTTTGGGGCATATACCATGAGTGAGTATCTGGCACTATTGTTGCCATTTTTACAAAGGTATGAGTCGTTTGCAGCTATTATTTTATTGGTTCTGTTACTCGGAATTCAGTCTTTGGGTGTGGCCAAAGCGGGAAGCTTTCAAAATGTAATGAGTTTTCTGAAAGCCATTGGATTGTTGATATTTGTGATACTGTGCTATGTTTACGGCGGTGATATCTCAACACAAGCTGTTACCAATACTACGCGTCGTATTGTTTCGACAGGAAGCTGGATAGGTCCGGTCATATTTTCACTGCAAGCGGTTTTTTACACTTTCGATGGTTGGCACACCGCAGCTTATTTTGCTGAGGAAGACAAAAATCCATCAAAAAACCTTCCCCGATCCATGATCGGTAGCGTATTACTGATTATCGTGATCTACCTGCTATGTAATCTTGCTATTATCCATGTGTTACCCATGGAGGTATTGCGTCAATCTAAGTTGGCAGCTGCTGACGCGGTTACGGTAATATTCGGACCGGAATCTGGTAAAATTGTGACCTTGTTTCTGATGATTTCAATTCTCGGAATAGTAAACGCCCAAATGATGTTTAATCCCCGTGTTCTTTATGGATTGAGTCGTGATGGCCTGTTTATTCGTTGGTTCACACAAATTAACAAAGGAGGAACGCCTTATTTTGCTACGGTACTGACAGTTATTTTTGCCATATTATTAATCATGATAGGAAAAAATACTTGTGAAAAACTTTCAGACATAGCCACTTTCTTCTTTGTGCTGGGATATGCCTCCGGTTTTGCCTCTTTAATAGCATTGCGTGTCAAAGAGCCGGATTTGCTACGTCCCTGGAAATCGCCTGCTTATCCTTTTTTACCTGCCGCTCTCTTGTTGATATCAATTGGTTTTTTGGTGGGTGCCGCTTTTCAGGATCCGGGCAGTGGTCAGTATGCGATTTTGTTTATGATATTAAGTTACCCTCTGTTTGTGTTGGTTAGAAAGATTAATCAATAGCTATTTGAAAGTCGCTGGTTTCTCCTTTAAAAAGATGAAAACCCATACTTCTAACCGATAGTTATGGGTTTCATACATATTATATACCCCTCAAAAAATATTGATAAAAAATCACAGAAGATGGAGAGCTTACTCGCTTACTCAACTCACTATAAAAGGACCTACGATGGCTAATACCTGATCTTTGGTTAATGGTTCGTCAAATGCTTCGCTGGCGGCAGCAGCTGAAATAGTCATTCCATTAATATTCACAATTTCAATGGTCGCTTGTTTGGTCACCTCTTCACCGTCATAGATGGGCTGAACTACGGCACCAATGTTACTTTCTTTACCTGAAATCCACGGTTTTGCCGTCGGAGCATGATTGGCATTTCTGCGCATGTAGCGTATATGTGCAGCATGACGGGCTTCAACAGAGTGGATATTCAGCGCAGCTTCTAACAGATCTCCACCTTTAACCAACTCACCCGCCCGTCCTTTGTAGGCACGTACGCCTGTATCTTCAAATGCTTGTGCAACCGCAAGGAAAGTAGTATAATTAGTAAATACATCCCCAAATGTTCCGCCTGCCGTGAAGTCAAATACGGGGGCAGATACGGGTGTTTCATTCATGGATTTAATCACTTCTTGTAGTAATTTTACGTGGGCGGTTTCATGGTCTCCAATGGTTTTGATGGCACCTCTGGCCGCCTCGCTCGGTATCAGTGTAGCTGCAACTTCATTGGCTTTTTTGTAAAATGCCGCTTCCAGGTGCTCCAGGGTAAGCGCATAGTTCAATATTTCCACCACCGTATCTGTTGTTTTGCCATAAGCTTTTTGAAACATGGTGCCGGCAAAAACAGGAAGTGTTAAGGCAGTTATTTTTTTACCCATTCCAAAGAAACTGCTCATCGCAGTCCGGCGGGTATCAATCCGGTTTAAAAATTCAGGATCTGTTTCTGTGATCTGATTAATAATATGTAGGAAATTCATAGTAAGGTCTGTTTTATTTGGGTAAACCGCTGAAATTAATTTTATCCTTGATATACGGCGCTGCAATGGTTAGCACCTCGGCGGGTGTCCGACTTTTATCCAAGCCATTCGCATCTACCACTGTACTATCGGCAAAGCTGCCATTGCTGATCAGGTCACGAATAAATGCTGCGTGACGGGCTTCAACAGATACTATTTTTCCTGCTATAACAAGATAGTCGGCCAGTTGAATCAGTTTTCCGGCACCATTATAAGCCGATACACCGAGGTCCTCAAATGCTTTGGCAGTAGCCAGCACTGTATCTCTTTTGGTGAAATCAATGCTGCTGAAATCAACAGTCAGGGCAGGTATCGCTTTTGCACCCAAAGCATTTTTTAAAAATTCCCGGTGCGCAATTTCATGGTCCCTTATGTCTGCGAGCATCATCATTTCTGCGTTAGTCATTCCGGCAATGGTTGACTTTGATACCTCAATGTAGAATGCTGCCTCCAGTTGCTCCAAAGCATAAGCATAATTGAGTATACCCGTATCATCGGTTCCGAGGTTTACTTCTTTCTCATTGGGCATAGGATCTGTTTCATCCTTATTGCAGCCCGCTAGCAGGGCCGCCCCCCCGATAGCCATCATTGAATAGCTGAGAAATCGTCTTCGGGGATGGGGCTCCAACACCAGTTGGTTTCCAGATTTGGATTTTAGTGTAGACATAATTTATTTCTGTTATTAGGTTTTAAAATAGATTTGCCTGTACATACGGAAGAGTGTTTTGTACGGTTTTAATGAAGTATGATTTTTTTTGAAATTATTTTTTATAATTTTAGACTCCTTAAAGCTGTTACCCAATCAGGTCATCTCAGATAATTGTAAAGCAGGTAAGTGTCACTGGAAATTAAATATTCAGAAGAAGAACTGGTTTTGCTGTTACAGCAACGTCAGGAAATCGCATTTGACTACTTATACAAGAACTACAGCGCTGCCTTATACGGTACGGTTTTGTCCATCGTGAAGGAGTCTGAAGTCTCCAATGATTTATTGCAGGATGTTTTTGTAAAAATCTGGAAGCAGACTGATACCTACGATCGCACCAAAGGACGGTTATTCACCTGGATGATCAACATTGCCCGCAATAGTGCCATCGATTATTTGAGAAGCAGTGAATTTAAGCGAAGATCAGAAAACCAGGAATTGACAGAATCCGTATATAACAGTGTTTCGGACGCTACTTCCTATGAAGATCACATCGGTTTGCGCTCGCTAACGAACCAATTAAAAGAAGATTACCGGATTTTAATCGAATATGCTTATTACAAAGGGTTTACTCAGGAGGAGATAGCCAAAGAGCTCGGTGTGCCTATTGGAACTGTGAAGACAAGGCTGAGAGCTGCTTTACTGCTGCTGCGTAAACTAATGATGCAATTATTAATAACTATTATGTCGCTGTGGATATAAAGGAATACATACAGAGCGGAATAGTGGAAAGCTATGTGATGGGTCTTGCAGATCCTGAAGAAAAAGCTTCTATGGAAAATGCTATGCGGCAATATCCGGAAGTCAGAGAAGCCGTTGAAGCATTTGAGTTACTACTGGAAAAGCAGACAATTGAACAGGCTGTCGAGCCACCGCTATATTTAAAGGATAAAATAAAGGAAACAATTTTTACCAGGGAAATTTCTGGTAGTGAAACGCCCGTACTGAATAGGTTCACCAATTGGAAGTACAGGTTTGTCGCTGCGGCTGCTCTCTTGGTGGGAAGTTTAGTGTTGAATTACTTTTTGTATCAAAACAGCCAGTACTTTAAGGAACAATATTATGCGCTGGTAGGCGAAAAACAATTAATTGCCTCCAATGTTATTAATCTGAATAATAAGATAAATACATTGGAAGAAAGTCTGGTATTACTGCAAACGCCGGGTCTGAAACAAATCAATCTGGCAGGTGTAAAAGGTCAGGAACAGGCCGCAGCAGTAGTGTATTGGAAGCCGGAATCCGGAGAAGTGTATTTGTTACCATCCGGATTAAGTCCACTCGAAGAAGGGCTGGACTATCAGCTTTGGGCTATTGTTGACGGCAAACCTGTAGACGCCGGGGTAATTGGTGACTGTGGTGTTGTCTGTGCTATGAAGCCGATTCCTCAAGCGCAGGCATTTGCAATTACAGTGGAGGAAAAAGGGGGCAAACCCACACCTAATCTTGAGCAGCTTCGTGTAATGGGTGAAGTTTGAAATAGGATGAATCAGTGAAATACCGTTAGTTCGGGGTTAATTGTCACTTACCCACCCCCTGCCTCGCACGAATCATCCGCACCCCCTCCAGGGAGGGGATTAACCCCCAACTTCAGACTGAAGACAAAACAATAGTCAATCAGTAAAAAGCTTGAGTAATGGCAAATCCCCTCCCTGGAGGGGTGCCTGAAAGGCGGGGTGGTTGAATTTTGGATTAGAGGGGATTTTGCCTTTATCATAACCACGGAGTGGTGGAATCATTGTAGAATTGTGGAGGCGGATTTCTTACCCATCCCTGCATCACACGAATCATCCGCACCCCCTCCAGGGAGGGGATTAACCCCCAACTTCAGACTGAAGACAAAACAATAGTCAATCAGTAAAAAGCTTGAGTAATGGCAAATCCCCTCGCTGGAGGGGTGCCTGAAAGGCGGGGTGGGTGAATTGTGGATTAGAGGGGATTTTGCCTTTATCATAACCACGGAGTGGTGGAATCATTGTAGAATTGTGGAGGCGAATTGCTTACCCACCCCTGCACCGCACGAATCATCCGCCCCCCTCCCTGGAGGGGATTTTAGCCTTATTTGAGCTTTAAAATCGGGTGGCTCAAACCATTGACTTCGTTTCTTACAATCTGATACTTATCTAAGTCTTCAAAGAGTTGTGTGAGTGTTTTATAACCGTAGGTTCTGGGGTCAAAACTCGGATCAATTTTTCGCAATGCTGATCCCACTTTGGCAATATAGGCTTCTTCATCTTCATTGGTTGAAATTTCAAATGCCTTGTCAATTATATCAAAATCCAGGTGTGCACTATCCTCCTTTATCTGCTGGTGCGTTGCTTCAGGTTCCTTAATTTCTTTGGTTTCAACGGGTGGGTTTTTCGGCTTATTGGTAGTGGATTTACTTTTTCCTCTGGTTGTTGTTTCTTTGATGGGTGACCTGCGGGTGGGTTCATGCACAAGGTTCTCGCTGAATGTAAATATCTCGCAGGAGTTTACAAATGCGATGGGCGTGGTTTTTCTTCCTATTCCCATCACAAATAAGCCGTCTTCCCGAATGCGCTTTGCCAGACCTGTATAATCACTGTCACTGGAAACAATACAAAATCCATCTACATTCTGTCCATGCAGGATATCCATCGCGTCAATAATCAGTGAACTGTCTGTGGAATTTTTGCCGGTGGTGTAAGAAAATTTTTGAATAGGGTTAATCGAATACTGGTTGATAATCTCTTTCCAGCTATTCATTTGGGGTTGGGTCCAATCACCATAAATCCGGCGGATAGTAGCCTTTCCATATTTGGATACTTCCTCAATAATTTCCTTGATCAGTTTTGCCTGCGCATTATCACCGTCTATTAAAACTGCAATATTGAATTTTGTATCACTCATGATAATAGTTGAGTTCGAAGATATAAGTCTTAGTCACTTTTTATTTAACATACAATAATTAAAGGTAACTTTTATTGATCGGGTAATATATAATTCTGTCAAATAGTTTCCCAATTCGATTTGAATAACCTCACTCCCCAATGCTTCACTAATGCTCATTCTAATGTTAAAACATATTATTGGTTAGCTGCTAACATTCTACACTAACAAGCTAAAACACCACAATCACCATACAGATATAAAATATAATTTTGTTCAGTATTATTTGTATAAAATATCATGATTCAAAAGTATTCCTGGCTAGGCATGATGCTGGCTTTTTTCGTATTATCTGGCTTTTCGGTAATAGGTCAAAACACGGTAGATATAACCGTGACGTCTTTATTCGCCACAAATTCCGATCCGAAAGTGGTATTGAGGACCAAAGAAATTTTAACTCAGGAAATAGAAAAACGAAGCAACATTAAACTAAAAGAAGTAAAGCGTATCGGTGCTGGTAATTATATTATTTTAGCGCTTGAAAAAGACATATCCGCTTTACCATCCCGCTTTAAAACCCAGCTTCCTTCAGTATCTGAGTTGAAACCTGAAGGGTACCATCTGCAGGTGATTCCTCAGGAAAATTCTGTATTAATCATTGGGAAAGACGCCCGGGGGCTACTGTATGGTGCCGGGGCATTTTTGAGGAAAGCTGAAATATCAGCCGGGAAAATATTGATTGACGAAAATGTTACTATAACAACCAGTCCCAAATACCCTGTACGTGGTCATCAGTTGGGTTATCGTCCGAAAACCAATTCCTATGATGCCTTTACGGTGGCACAATTCGATCAGTATATCCGTGAACTAGCCATTTTTGGGGCCAACAGTATTGAGATTATGCCTCCACGTACTGACGATAAGCCCACGAGTATCCATATGAAAGTTCCGGCCATCGACATGGTGAAGGCTCAGTCTCGTATTGCCCAGTCGTATGGAATGGATGTATGGATGTGGTATCCCAATCTGGAAAAAGATTACAGTGATCCTGATATTATAAAAAAGGAACTGGCTGAAAGGGAGGAAGTATTTAAAAGTGTACCCAAAATCAATCAGATATTTACACCCGGTGGTGATCCGGGGGATTTGCATCCGGGAGAATTGTTTGAGTGGATGGAAAAAGTAGCAAAGGTCTTACATAAGTATCATCCTGAGGCAAAAATCTGGCTATCACCTCAGTCGTTCCAGCCCAACAAAGCATGGTTTGATGAATTTTTTATACGCGTAAATCAAAAACCGTCCTGGCTGGGTGGGCTGGTTTTTGGCCCCTGGGTGAAAATGCCTATGGACCAGATTAAGGCCGCCTTAAAAGTTGATTTGCCAATCAGGAACTACCCGGATATATCACACCTGATGGCCTCACAATATCCCATCTCGTTCTGGGATCCGGCATGGGCGAAAACATTGGGGCGTGAACCTATCATTCCCAGGCCTGTGGATCAGAAGCTATTTCATAATGATCTCGCAGAAGATTGCATCGGAAGTATTACTTACTCAGAAGGTAATAATGATGATGTCAATAAATTTATCTGGAGTGATCAGGACTGGAATCCTGAGACTGATGTCAGATCTACATTATTGGATTATACCCGTCTTTTCTTTGGTCCTGCATTGGCAAGCCAGGGAGTGGAGGCGATTCTGGCTCTGGAGGAAAACCTGAAAGGCCCGGTATTGACTCACCCCAACATTAGCCGCACTTTGTGGGCATGGAAGGCTATGGAGAGTAGCGCAGAACCCATATTAAAAGGGAATTTCCGCTTCCAGATGGGGCTTCTGCGTGCTTATTATGATGCCTATACTCAGGAAAGACTGGTTTACGAGACTTATCTTGAACAACAGGCAATAGCTGCACTTGCAGATCAGTCAAAGACCTTGGCGGAAAGACTGGCAAAGGGTAAAACAACTTTGGAGCGTGCCTGGAAAGAACCGATCAGAGAAGAGTGGAGAAGACAATGCATGAATCTGGCAGATTCATTGTTTAAAAATATAGGCTCTCAATTGACTATTGAAAAGCATGGTGCCATGCCGGGCAGGGGCAACTTTATCGATTTTATCCAATACCCCTTAAATGACAGTCCCTGGCTGATCCGGGAAATTACCCGTATCGAAAAAATGCAGGATCGGGCAGCAGGCGAAAAAGAACTGCACCAGCTCCTGCACAGAACGGATCCGGGACCCGGTGGATATTATGATCATTTTGGCCTTGCGTCTTCATGGAAAAGAGTCAATCAGATATTACCCTGGAAAGAGGATCCGGGTAGCCTGCGGTCGCCGAGAACGGGATACTCGTTTAGTGTAAGCGGACCTGAGTGGACAATGGATGTGCCGGGTGTACCTGTAAAGGTGTTAACCGCACCAAAAGAATGGTCGTCTCAGGCGGAGGCTATCTATGATGTTCCTTTGCAAATTGCCTACCAGGACCTGGATCCGGCTTTTCAATATAAAATTAAAATTGTGTATTCAGGAAGGTTTAAATCCAGTATTCGTATGAAGACAGACGATGGTCATTTAATCCATGACTATCTGAAGATGGAAAATCAGCCTGTCAGGGAATTTAAGCTTCCTTATGAAGCGACAAAAGATGGCCGGATATCCTTCAGCTGGGATTGTCTGGATGAGGAAAGGGGCGTCCAGGTCAGTGAAATTATGATCATTCGCGATGGGAAAGCCGGCAAATAATGAAGCGGAATAATATTTAATATATATGGATAAGAAAGCACTGATTACAAAATTACAATCAGGACAGAATGTATACGGAACCTGCATGACTTCTACCTCTCCTTTGTGGCCGGGTGTGGCTGCGGGGTGTGGAATTGATTTCGTATTTATTGATACAGAACATATTCCGCTGGACAGGTCTGCACTTTCAAATCTTTGTCAGCACTTCCGTGCATTGAATGTAACTCCAATTGTCAGGATACCTCAACCTGATCCATTTTTGGCTTGTCAGGCCATTGATGGCGGTGCTATAGGAGTAGTAGTTCCTTATCTGGAAAAAACAGAACAGCTGAAGATAATGGCTGGAGCCATAAAGTTCAGACCATTAAAGGGCGATGTATTGGATAGAGTCCTTCATAACGAAGAAGTGCTATCAGTTGAAATGGCAAGCTATATACACCAATACAACGCCGGTAACCTTTTTATTGCAAATATTGAAAGTGTACCGGCTGTTGACCGGCTGGACGAACTCTTACAGGTTCCCGGATTGGACGCGATATTCATCGGTCCGCATGACTTATCGGTAAGTATGGGATTACCCGAACAATACGATCATCCGGAATTTGAAAAAGTAGTAAAGGATATCATCCATCGGAGCCGTAAGAAAGGTATCCACATTGGTATTCATTTCTCACTCGAACCTGAAAGACAGATTCAGTGGATTAAAGAGGGTGTTAACATTGTTGTGCACAGTTTTGATATTGCGCTGTTTAAGCAAAAATTACAATCAGATCTTCAGATTATCAGAGCCGGAGCAGGGGATGAGATCAAAGTTAACCATGATGCCCATCTGGTTGTTTGATAACAGCGTATTCAAAATGAGGTTAGTGCCGGTTTCTGAAACCGTTTCATAGGGTAAAATTTCTATTCCAAAACCTGGGTATATTTTTCTATTCGGTTAGAAGCTGCTTTGGTAAATACAAAAAAAACAGGATGGTCATCGTTGTATGGCAATCCTGTTTTTGTGTGTCAGCAATATTAAATCAGCATACTGCGAATCTGGTTTTCATTACCAATAAGTATAGCATACTTCATCTTCTTTTTCGTTTCAGCTAATTACCTGTACAGGCACGACAGGAAAAATGTATTTTTTTGCTAATAGAGAAGGAATTTTTTATAGTTTTGCTCTTAATTTATATTTAGTTCAAATAAGGCAAACTTTTTCATTAGTCTTTATATCATGAAAAAACTCTTTCTTTCCGCCCTTTTACTATCTGCTTTTTATACCAATGCCCAACAGGCGAATACTTTGATGTCTGCCGATTTCTGGAAGAAAAATCCGGATATAGCTGCTGTTAAGGCAGAAATAGCTAATGGTAACAGCCCATCTCAGTCCAACGCTGCGTCCTATGATCCTGTAACGATTGCAATTAATAATAAAGCACCTTTGGAAGTGCTTAAATTCATGATAGAGCAGGAGGGAAATGGGGTGACAAAGAAGACACACCATAGCAGAATTTATTTACACTGGGCGGCATCTACGGGTAATCTGGAGCTGGTGAATTACCTCATTGAGCAAGGTTCGGATGTACACTACCACGACAGTCACGGAGATGCTATCACTGCCTACTCAGCCGCGATGGGCAATAAAAACACCGCTGTATTTGACGCACTTTTCAAAGCAGGTGTAAAACCAACTCATAAATATGAGCATGGAGCGAATCTGATCATGTTAGCGTCGGCTGCAGATACCGAATTAAAAATGACCGATTATTTCATATCAAAAGGGTTATCCTTAACAGAAAAGGATGCCTATGGTCGTACGGTTACCGATTATGCAGCTCGTTTTGGAAATACAGAACTGATTGAAAAACTAATAAAGAGGGGAGTAAAGCCTACAGGCCATGCACTCTTTTTTGCGACTCAGGGATCAAGACAAGCAAGTAATGGAATTGATACCTATAAGTATCTGATTGAAAAATTAAACCTGGATCCTAAATTTATTAACCAGGATGGCGCCACGGTTTTACATTCTCTGGTTCGTCGTCCAAACAAAGACGTGATTGATTACTTCCTGGCAAAAGGGGTTGATGTCAATAAAGCTGATAATGAGGGAAATACCCCATTAATGATTGCAGCGGCCGGCAGGGATGCAGAAGTGATCGCGACATTGCTTTCTAAAGTGAATAATGTTAACGCAGTCAATGGAAAAGGTGAGTCGGCACTTTCCAGAGCCATTGGTTCGGGTTCGGCTGAGATAGCTGCTCTTTTGATTGGCAAAGGGGCTGACGTGAATGTCATTGATAAAGATGGATATAATCTGGCCTATTATTGGTTTAACTCTTTTCGCGCAGGCGGTCCTCAGGGAGGAGCTCCACAAGGGGGTAGACCGGCAGGACCTGGTCAGGGACAACCTAACAATGACTTTCAGCAAAAACTTGAATTGTTGAAAAGCAAGGGACTCGATGTGGCGGCTCCGCAAGAGAACGGTAGTACCCTATTCCACCTGGCAGTGGCCAAAGAAAATCCGGCATTGATAAAAAAAGCTTCCGAACTTGGTGCAGATATCAACAAGCAGGATAATGAAGGCATGACTCCGCTACACAAAGCGGCGCTGATCGCTAAAAATGATAAAACATTGAAAGCCTTACTTTCATTAGGTGCCCAAAAAGATCTGAAAACTGAAATGGAGGAAACTGCTTTTGACCTGGCTAAGGATAATGATTTTCTTTCTAAAAGCCAGATAGCAGTTGATTTTTTAAAATAATAATTACTGGGTCACGACGATGCTTTCAAGCAAAAACCGTGGCCCAGATCCAGGATACTTTTTTATAACAATCTGCAGATTATCTTAAGTACAAATTTCTGTTTCTTTCTGTAGAAATTAAGAAACCATTACCCATGATGAAAATATTCAAAATTTTCCTTCCAGCATTATTAGTAGTGTTTTTTACATCCGATGCATTCTCACAAACCAGTAAGTACAAATGCATGGTCCAGATGAATAGTTACGAAGGAGAAGAAGCGTATGTAATTATTTCACTCATCAATCCGAAGGGAGAATATGAAAAAACGCTGTATGTATTGGGGCCTGATAAGCAATGGTATAATACATTAAAAGACTGGCATCAGTTTCAAAATAAGAGTAAAGAGAAGCTGAGTGCGATCACCGGGGCATCTATCGGTGGTGGGGACAGGACGATCAAAACAATAGAAATTGAAGATGCTAAAATAGGAAAAGGATATAAATTAAGATTTGAATCTGCTGTTGAAGAACAGAAATACGTAGTTTCAGATGTTGAAATACCTCTGACAACAGAAGCCATCACCGAACGTACCAACGGTACCGGATATCTTCGGTTTGTTAAACTTAGTAAAGTTCAGTAAAAAGCATGACCTTATCTATCTGGAGGTTTGCACACCTGGCTCTTGCTGTTATTTCATTTTTATTTTTGCTCATTCTCTCCCTTACCGGGGTGATTCTGGCCTATGATGCAGTGGATGAAAAGCTGCCTTCTTACCGGATCGACAATTTTGATTCAGTAAGCCTGGCACACACATTACCTGCGCTGCGTGAGATATACCCGGAGATCATAGCCCTTTCGGTAGACCACAATCAGTTTGTTACGCTGGAAGGTACTGATGCCGACGGAAATGATATTCATGCTTATATTGATCCTCGTGACGGAAAAGTATTAGGTGAAATTGTGCCGAAAAGTGACTTTATCCAGTGGAATCTGGCTCTTCATCGTTCCTTGTTCCTGAAAGAAACCGGAAGAATAATCGTAGGTGCTGTTTCTCTTTTATTATGTCTGATTACGATCAGCGGCATCGTACTGATTGCCAAGCGACAGCAAGGACTACGCCATTTCTTCGACAAAATCAATCGTGACTTTTTCGCCCAGTATTTCCATGTGGTCAGTGGAAGGCTGTTGCTGATACCCATTTTGGCACTGGCCTTAACCGGCACTTATCTTTTTCTGATACGGATTGATGTAGTCTCCAAATCTGCTCAGGAACCCACTGTCTACGAAATACCTGAAAACACGGAGAACCGAAAACCTGCAGAATTTCCTGTCTTTCAACAAACGCTCTTATCTGAAGTAGAGAAAGTTGAATTCCCTTTCATGGAGGATGATGAGGAAGAATATTTTGTCCTGAAACTAAAAGACAAAGTAATCTCTGTCAATCAGATAAACGGGGAAATTGTGGAGGAAACGATGCATCCCTATGCGCTGGTACTGGAAAAACTGAGTCTGGATATTCATACCGGCAGAACCAGTATTATCTGGGCTATTATTTTGGGATTAAGTTCGTTGAATATTGTCGCTTTTATCTATACCGGATTTGTTATAACACGTAGACGTACACGTACGAAAGTTAAAAACAAATTTACTGCGACGGAGGCTGAGATCGTTTTATTAATAGGAACAGAAAACGGTAGCACACTCTTATTTGCCAATCAAATACACAAGCAATTACTGGCTAATAATCGAAAATCTTTTCTGGCTGAAATGAACAGCTGGGAAACTTATCCAGAAGCCAGCCATCTTGTTATACTCACATCAACGTATGGACAGGGTACGGCTCCGGTGAATGCTAAAAATTTTGTTTCATTAATACAGAACCACTCACAGGACCACAAAATGCAGTTTGCTGTGGTGGGTTTTGGTTCAAAGGCATATCCTGATTTCTGTCAGTTTGCCCACCACGTAAATGAGGTATTGGGCAAACAGTCATGGGCTGAACAGTATCTGGAGGTCCATACGGTAAACGATAAATCTGCCGATGAATTTGTAAAATGGGTACATGCGTGGAGTGAAAAATCACTGATTCCATTAGCCACAGCTCCAGCATTGTATACAAAAAAAGCAAAGGCATTGAAAAGTTTTAAAGTGGTTGAAAAAACGCTTGTCAGTGCAGATAATTCCACATTCAGAATCATGCTCAAGCCAGAGTCGCGGATTTCTTTTCAATCAGGTGATTTAATGACGGTTTTCCCTGGCAATGATCAGCGGGAAAGATATTATTCAATTGGTCGCAGTGAAGGGATGATTCAGCTGATGGTCAAGCTGTATAGCGAAGGACTGGGTTCCGGATATTTGTATAATCTGGAGGTGAATCAAAAAATTCAGGCAAGGGTAGTAACGAATGCTGATTTTCATTTCCCCGACAAAGCAAGTGCCGTGGTGATGATCGCCAACGGTACCGGTATAGCGCCATTTTTGGGTATGATAATGAATAACTCCCGGAAAATCCCCGTGCGTTTATACGCAGGTTTCAGACGGCACAATGAATTGACACAATATTATGAGCAGTTTGCAAACAGTGCAATCAAAGAGAATCGATTGTCTCACTTTCAAATTGCTTTTTCAAGAGAAGATAAACAGCAATATGTAATGGACCTGATCAGACAGGATGCCCAATATTTTGCTAATCATCTGGAAAATCAAGGGGTGATCATGATTTGTGGTTCCTTACGCATGCACAAGGATGTCGAGATTGTTTTAAACGAAATATGCCTGGCAAATAATGGAAAGTTTCTCAGTCATTACTATGAACATAACCAGATTCTTTCAGATTGCTACTAACCATTTTTCTAAGCGATATTTACAGACTGGGTTATTGCTATCGGTAACCTTTCTGTTCATGACTACGGGTGCAAGTTCCGCACAAATACTTGTAAAGCGCAAAGCGATACTGATGGGGTCTCAGTTCGAATTTACGGTAACAGAAACAGACTCTGCGACGGCAAACGGCAAAATCGACAAAGCGATTGAAGAGGTAAAGCGGATTGAAAACCTGATTTCAGAATGGGACTCAACCACCCAGATATCAACAGTTAACCGCAATGCCGGTATTCGCCCGGTGGTAGTGGACCGGGAAGTTTTTGAACTTACCCAAAGAGCAATTGCATATTCTAAGCAATCGGATGGAGCCTTTGATATAAGCATCGCCGCTCTGGATAAGGTGTGGATATTTGATGGGTCGATGGACACCATGCCGTCGTCTCAGCAAATCCGGAATTCAATCACCCAGGTAGGGTATCAATACATTCGGTTGGATAGTGTTCGTTCGACCCTATTTCTTGAAAAGAAAGGAATGAAGATTGGTTTTGGCTCTATAGGAAAAGGCTATGCGGCGGATAAAGCAAGCGCATTATTACAATCAATGGGAGTACCAGGTGGCATCGTAAACGCTTCAGGCGATTTAGCGGCATGGGGGACCCAACCCGGTAGCCAACCTTGGTTAATCGGCATCAGTAATCCTTTCAAACCCGCAAAAGTCGTTCAGGTTCTGAAAATCAGGGACGGTTCAGTAGCCACCTCAGGCAGTTATCAAAAATATGCAGAAATCGATGGTCGGCGTTACTCGCATATCATCGATCCCAGAACGGGCTATCCATCCACAGGTGTTACCAGTGTAACCATTACCGGGCCAAGTGCTGAATTTGCCAATGCCCTGAGTACCTCTGTGATGGTATTGGGAGAGAAAGACGGAATAAAACTAGTGGAGCAATTTTCTGGTTATAAGTATATTATCATTACCGACGGAGGGAAGGTTCGTAAGAGCAGGAAAGTGCTGTTTCGCCGGTAAACTCATGAAACAAGACAGATCATTGCTAATTACTATATTTGCGTTATGAAAGAATGGATTAAAATCACCACTGAAGAAGAGCTTTACACACTTATTGAAAAGTCAACAATAAAGCCACAGATCATTTTTAAGCACAGCGTAACTTGTGGAATCAGTGCTTATGCGAAGGAAAAACTGACGAATGGATTTGATCTCCTTGAAGGAAAAGCTGATTTTTATTATCTTGATCTGCTTAGCTATCGTCCGGTTTCTAACCTGATTGCACAGGTAACAGGTGTGACCCACCAATCACCCCAGATTATTGTCCTGAAAGATAAAACAGCGGTATATCAGGTGTCTCATCATGCTATTGAAGCCGGAAAAATAGCCGCAGTATTATAACTATCGGGCCAGTAAATCTGCCTTGTGAAGCATCAGCTTAAACGGAACTGCTAATCATGTTCATGATTTAAGTCTGATTTTAACTTTTATGTCAGTATCTTAAAGCAAAATTGCCATTTACGCTGAGCATATCAGATTCATTATACGGAATTTGCGTTATTTTTCATGCCTGCGTAAGGGTATATACCGGCATTTTTCGTTTTTAGTATACAGATTAACTTTTAACTTTATGTATCAGAAATTCAGGATAATCGGAACCCTAATATTATCTATGTTGATCAGTATATCCTATGCCCAGAAAGACGGATGGCAGGAGCTGTTTAATGGAAAAGACCTCAACGGTTGGAAGCAACTCAACGGAAAGGCAAAATATGAAGTGGTGGATGGAACAATTGTGGGGACGTCAACACTCAACACGCCTAATTCCTTTCTTACTACTGAAAAAAACTATGGCGATTTTATTTTGGAACTGGAAGTCTGGGTTGACAATCGTCTTAACTCTGGTATCCAGATCAGAAGTGAATCAAAGCCGGATTATCAAAAAGGACGTGTGCATGGTTATCAGGTTGAAATTGATCCTTCTGACCGTGCATGGTCGGGCGGAATTTATGATGAAGCTCGTCGTGGATGGCTGTACCCGCTCGATTTGAATCAGCCCGCTCGTCAGGCATTCAAAAAAGGCGAATGGAATAAGTACAGAATAGAGGCTGTCGGATCAGTAATCCGTACTTTTATTAATGGCGTTCCGGCGGCATATTTAATTGATAATCTGACTCCAGAGGGTTTTATCTGTCTGCAGGTACATTCAATCAACAAGCCAGAGCAGGATGGTACCCAGGTAAAATGGAGAAATATACGGATCAATACTACTCATGTGAAACCATCTCCGTTGAAAGGCGACATACGTATCGTCAACCTGTTACCCAACGAATTGTCGGCAGACGAGAAAAAACTTGGATGGAAGTTACTATTTGACGGGAAAGATCTATCGCAATGGAAAGGGTACAATGTTAAAGAGTTCCCTTCCGGAAGATGGACGGCAGAAAATGGAAATCTGATTATTGCCAAATCGGATGGTGTGACTAAAAACAATGACCTTATTACCAGGAAGAAATATGGCCCTGCCTTCGAATTTCAGTTTGAATTTCAACTGACAGAAGCAGCCAACAGTGGTGTGAAGTACTTTATTAATGAAACCAATGATGACAGTCGTGGTGGATTGGGTCCTGAATATCAGGTGCTGGACGACAAAGGCCATCCGGATGCAAAAAAGGGAATTGAAGGGAACCGTACCCTGGCTTCTTTCTACGATGTGAAAACTGCCGTAAAGCCCAATAACGCTGTAAAACCTATAGGTGAATGGAACATTGGCCGTATTGTAGCTCATTCCGATGGTACTGTAATACATTTTCTGAACGGTCAGAAAGTAGTGGAGTATAAAAGGGGCTCAGAAGAATTTAACAAGCTGGTGGCATTATCTAAATTCAAGGATTCTGCGGGCTTCGCTATGGCTCCCAAAGGTCATTTGTTGTTACAGGACCACCATGACCGTGTCTCTTTCAGGAGCTTGAAAGTAAGACAGTTAAAGAAATAATAATCAACAGAATATCAACTTAATCATATTCAGTATGTCAAGCAGACGTGATTTTATTAAGAAGACGGTCCTGGCTTCCGCCGGTATCGGATTAAGTGTGAATGCAGTCAGTGCCGCAAGTTACCGTCGGATATTAGGTTCGAATGACCGTGTGAGAGTCGGAATAATCGGTTTTTCAGATCGCTTTAAAAGTTCATTGGCGCCTAGTTTTGCCAACCATGCCAAAGAGCTGAATTTCGAATTTATGGGCGTCTCAGATCTGTGGAACCTGCGGAGAGATGAAGCTGAAACCTTTATGAAATCCAAAGGCTGGGCTGCTGATGGTTTTGTTAAAGCAAGAAATAATGAGGAACTGCTGGCGCGTAAAGATGTGGATGCAGTCATCATATCAACAGCGGATTTTCAACATGCATTGCATTGTGCAGAGGCAGTAAAATCCGGCAGAGATGCGTATGTTGAAAAACCTTTTGCGGAGTCACTGGAAGATGCAAAGATTGCGCTTGCAGCCGTTGAAAGTTCCAAAAGAATAGTACAAGTGGGTTCTCAACGCAGAAGCGCGCCCAATTATTGGGCAGCCTATGATTTCATCAAGTCCGGTAAGTTTGGTGATATCACTACCGTTGAAATGACATGGAACGTGAATCAGCCGGGTCGCTGGCGAAGACCTGACCTGGTTGCCAAAATACGCGAACAGGATGTAGATTGGGACCGTTTTCTGATGAACAGGCCTAAAGTGGCCTGGAATCCACGTTTTTACCTTGAATACCGTTTGTTTTACCCCTATTCTTCGGGTATTCCCGGTCAATGGATGGCGCACCAGATTGATACCGTACACTGGTTTACTGGTTTGGAGGCTCCGAGAAGCGTAGTGGCCAATGGAGGGATATATACCTGGAAAGACGGCCGAACTAATCCTGATACTTTTACGGCAGTATTTGAATATGGTCCGTTTGATGATAAAGAAAAGGGCTTTCAGGTGATTTATTCTTCGCGTTTTAATAACTCTGCCGGCGGGACCAAAGAGTATTACTATTCCAATGGCGGGATGATTAATCTGGATACCAATAAAATTACCCCAACGGGCGGTTTGGGTGAAAGAGAAGCAAAAGCGATGGGGATGCAAGCCAATCTGTTATCCGAAGGAGAATTGAAAGCTACGGGTAAGGTGGCAACAGATGCCAATACCGGATCTGATCCGATGACATCGCTGCACATGCGTAACTGGATGGAATGTATCAGAAGCCGGAAGGAAACCAATGCGCCTGCACGGGCTGGATTTGACCACTCGGTAGCGAATATTATGGCTACAGAGGCGTTGCATACCGGCAAAAGAGTGAGCTGGGATCCGGCGAAGAAAGATATCGTATTAAGTTGATCTGAAATGAACAGATTTATCAGATATACCGTGGTTATTCAGTTAGTCACGGTATATTTTTTTATGACCGCACAAGCCCAGCGTGTAAGGCTGGTAAATAACGAATCTGCCAGATCGGTGGAAGTGGTAGTAGATGGCTGCCATTTTACCTCCTATATGTATCCGGATACCGGATTGATGAAGAAAAGCATTTTGTTTCCGGTACGGTCTTATACCGGTGCCCTTGTCACCAGGGGCTGGCCGTTGGAACCACGCCCCAATGAGCGCATAGATCATCCGCACCATGTGGGCGTCTGGATGAACTATGAAGATGTAAACGGAATAGATTTCTGGAACAATTCAAACGTTGTAGACCAAAAACGTAAACACTTTGGTACCATTGTGCATACAGGAATCAAATCGATACGCGATAATAAATGGCGGGGAACGCTGAAAGTAACGGCTGACTGGCTGGACCGCGGAGGAAATCTTATCTTATCTGAAGAGACCAAATATGTTTTCAGAGCAAGAGGTACCCAACGTATCGTAGATCGGTTTTCTAAATTAAAAGCTGTCAATGGCCCCGTGGAGATGAAAGATGTGAAAGATGGTTTCTTTGCCATCAGGGTAGCGCATGAGCTGGACCATCCATCCAACAATCCCGAACTGCGTACGGATGAAAACGGTCAGATTGCTGCGAAAAAAACCGTTTTGAAGGAAGGGGTTACCGGTCATTACCGTAACAGCAACGGATTAGAAGGTGAGGAAGTTTGGGGTAAAAGAGGGGTATGGTGTAATCTGACAGGAAATATTGCCGAGGAGGATATCAGTGTGGCCATTATTGATCATCCTCAAAATCCCGGATACCCTTCCTATTGGCATGCCCGCGGTTATGGTTTATTTGGGATTAATCCGTTAGGCGTGAAGTCGTTTGACAAGACAAAAGAAGCGACCAGTCTATCGCTCAAACCAAAGGAATCGATGATGTTCAGGTTCAGACTTGTCATAGATTCTAAACATCTTAATGACTTTGAAATGAATGCGCTTGCAGCGGAGTTTGCAAATGCCAGATAACAAAAAAAACCTGGTCAGCTGTACCAGGTTTTTTTGTTAAATAATATATATGCTTATTTCGAAATCTGGTAAAGTTCGTACCAGTCTTCGCGGGATAGTTTAATATCTGATGCACTGGCAGCATTTTTGATTCTCGCCTCCGATTGTGAACCTATAATAGGCAATGTACCCAGTTGCATCAGCCAGGCAACTGCTATTTGTTCTATATTGGCATCATATTTAGTACCAATCTCACTCAGTTTGGTTCTGATTTTCACAGCCTTCTCATCGGTTCCTTCCAGAATTCTTCCTCCCGCAAGAGGAGCCCACGCCAAAGGTTTACTAAATCGCTGTTTGATAAAATCGATCCGACCGTCATCAATGGCCGTGGTATTCATCAGGTTCAGTTCAATATGGTTAGTAACAATAGGCTTGCGCAGATAGGAGGTTAACAACTGGTGTTGAAAAACAGAAAAATTGGCAATACCAATGTGTTTTACTTTGCCCGAGTTCACCACTTCTGCCAGCGCCATGGCGGTATCTTCAGGATCAGCCAGTGGATCACTGTGTTGTAAAAGAAAAATATCCAGATAATCAGTTTGCAGACGTTTTAATGAATTGTCTACGCTCTGAAGAATATGTTCACGAGATGTATTATAATATTTGAATTGACCGTTAGCCGACTGACAGATTCCGCATTTACTGAACAGCACCAGATCTTCCCTTTTAAAGGATTTGGATCGGATGATATTACCGAAATAGGTTTCAACTGCCGTATTACCATATATGTCGGCATGGTCAAAAGTATTGATTCCCAGCTCAAGACAAAGTTCAATGGTACTTTCAATCTTGCTTATTGTAGCTGCTCCTTCGTCCTGCCAACGCCAAAATCCATAAATAGCTTCTGATACTTTTGGACCTGAATCGCTTAGATTAACTTTTTTCATGTAGATTCTCCGGAATGATATTGGCTGCAAAGTTAATTCAATTTTGGATAATGCATGGCTTAAATAATCCATCCTGGTTATATTGCTGTCAAATCATGTTCAGATCAGAAAAAAATACTTATTTTTCTGCTCAACAAAGATTCAAAGCGCCACAGCAATGTACCGGAAAATTTTGCGTTCTTTACTAACTTTGTTATGAATGCTATGGGGAATAAACGTTTACTTCAAAATAATTAATTGTTTGAAAATCAGTAATGTGTGTTCTTTTGCCCGCCAGCTAATCCTGTCTATTCTCCTGCTTTTGGTATGCATGCCGACTGTTCTGTGTGCTCAGGAAGATGTGATGCCAGTGAAAATGGTAAATGATAGTGCTGCTGTTACGATAATTGGCAATATCAGTATAGAAGGGAATAAACGGACAAAGGAATATATCATCCGCCGTGAAATGGCCATCGCACCGGGTGATACTTTATCCAGGTTTGCCTTGCAGGAAGCCTTAGAAATAGATCGAAGAAAAATCACAAATACGAATCTTTTTGTAACGGTAGACATGGTCGAAATCCCACGTCAGAGGACAGCCATAACCGATCTGCAGGTGATCGTGAAAGAACGGTTTTATGTAATGCCTCTACCGGTTTTCCAGCTTGCCGACCGCAATTTTAATGAGTGGTGGTACGACAGAAACCGCGACATCACCAGGACTACCTATGGAATGTACCTGAGTTATGCCAATGTAACAGGCAGAGCGGACCGTCTTCGGGTATTAACGGAATTTGGCTTTCTTCCCAAATATGAAATTTCCTATTCAATGCCTTACATCGATAAAAAAATGCGCCTGGGTGTAAGTGCAGGAATTTCCTACGCCACCAATAAATCAATGGCATTCAGGACCTGGAAGGACAAGCTGGATTTTCTACAGAGTGAAGCGATCAACAGAAAGCGATTGAGTATATTTGGAAGTCTGACCTACCGGAAAAAGTTCTATGATTTTCACTCCGTAGATGCACGCTGGCTGCAGGCTTCCCTGTCTGATACCATTATGCAGCTCAATCCAAAATATGTGATACCCGATGATTCCCTCCAACGTTATTTTCAACTTACCTATACGTATAGCTACGATAAGCGTGATGTGAGTCAATATCCGCTTAGAGGCAGAATGTATGGCCTGCAGTTAAGTAAAAGGGGGATTTTGCCATCTGACGATATCAATCAGGGGATCATTTATGGTTGGTATCACCATTATTTTCCGTTGGGTGAAAGATGGTTTGCCAATAGTGCCGTGCGTGGGAGATTGACACTGGCCAAAGATCCGGGCTATATGTATAATCCGGGACTGGGCTTTGGTCAGGATTATGTAAGAGGTTATGAGCTGTATGTGATTGACGGAAAAGATTATGCGGTTTGGAAAAATGAAGCCAAGTTCAAATTGTTTGAGGTGAGAAAGTTTTTTGGCTGGGTACCCATTCGTCAGTTCAATACGCTGCCACTCGCAGCTTATATCAATGCTTTTGCCGATGCCGGGTATGCCCGCAATCAGTTTCCCGAACGCAGTAATACAAGCCTGGGAAATAAGTGGATTGCAGGCGCTGGCATGGGATTGGATATTGTCACTTTTTATAACATTGTAGGCAGGCTCAACTATACATTTAACGGACTCGGAGAGAAACGTTTGTTTTTTAGCATTGGCAGGGAGTTTTGATTGAAGCGATTGTCTTTTAATCTGTATTTATATATAGTTTTACATTATTATTGCACTGTATTTGACCACACTTATGAAAACAATACTACATGCTTATTGCCCTCTGATACTGAGCGTGCTTTTAGTAGCCATGACTTCTTGCGGAAATTCTTCAGATGAAAAATCTGAGTATACCGGTACAGATTCTCTTTTTGGCCGGTCGCTCGAAGCGCCTGTGGATGATCTGAATAGTAACCAGAGCGAAATCCTGGATTTGGCTTTGGGTGAAACAGAGGATGGAAAGGTTAGAGGAATTACCATCGGGGAAGAATTAAGCAAAGTAAAGGAAAAAGAGAAGTTTACCCTGTTTGAAGAATTGCCCGGCTCGGTCGGATACAGCTATGATACAGACCATCTGGAAACAATTGATGTGGTGTATTATTATGCAAAGGGATCTAAGGTGACACGTATCGGCATTGATATTTACCTAAACAGTAAGGCGTCGATGGAAGATTTATGGGCAATTTCGGGTCGGAGAATGGCTAAGATATATCCGGAGAGTCAGCAGATAACCGAAAATACAGTGGAGTTTAAAGGAAAAACAGGGAAGGTGATCATTGAAAAAATTGAAAGCAAAATGGACTTTGGTTTGAAATATTCCTTTGAGCCTGCATCTGGCAATGTAGTGATTGCCTCAAAATAAAACTATTGGTTAGTGATTCAGGATGGAAGGTGGTATTGAAGTATCTGCAATTAATTATTTAGGACCATGGTATACTACTTGCAGAATAATAGTGTTTATGAAGAAGGTTAGTTCAAATCATAATCAAAACGCTGTAGAAGATATTAATTGGTGTATCTGACATGTTGAAAAAATTATTTATAACGCTGTGCCTGGCAGTTCCGTTGATGACACAGGCACAGGAATTCGGGATACGGGCTGAAGTGGAACTGGAAAAAAAACTGAATGATTCTTTCTCGGGTCATTTAAGTGCACAAACACGTTTTTCCAGTAGTGCCGGTACTGTCATGTCCTATATAAGTGAGGCAGGATTGGAGTATTTTATCTTCAAAAAACTCAGCATAAGCGGATTTTATCGCTACATCGGTACCAACTATATAGATAAAGATACCCCGGATGTGTACCATTCATTTCACCGATTCGCCAGCAACCTTACTTATGAAGATGAATTGTTGCCATGGCTGGACTTTGAAAACAGATTACGGTATCAAAACCAGTTCAAGGATGAAGACTATGGTTTGATTACCACGGGCCGTTATTTCAGAAATAAAATGACGTTTTCTTACAAAAACAAAACGCCATTTTCTCCTTATCTGGCAGGGGATGTTTTTTATGAAACCTCCTCCGGATTTGATGAAATTCGCTGTCAGGCGGGTGTGGAATACAAGTTTAAAAATAAAAACGAGCTCGACATCTCTGTGATGCAGGATCGCTCATTTAAAACCGGGAAAGCGGAGCATCTGGTATTTGCATTTATTTACAAGTTTAAGTTTTAACCAGAATGCGTAAAATTGTGGCCTATGAAGTGGATAATACGACTTTGGGTACTGTTCCCTCTTTTTCCAGTCACCATTTCCCGGGCACAACCCCGAAAATGCTGATTTGGCTACACCTTTATTTTGATATTCCGGAAGAGGGGCGCAGCTGGTTTCCTCATTAATTAGGTGAATATAAGGCCTATTAGATTTAGTTGTACCGGACATAATATGTGTTAAACAGCCTTTCCAGAAAATTGGAGAGGCTGTTTTGGTCTGTAAATAAGAAAAAACAACCTGCTTGTGCCAAAAATTAACAGAGTTTAACACCCGGTTTCTTTAGTTGCCGTCAGTTTTTTACTTAATTTGAACTGGTTTATAATATTTAATTATTACAAAATGATCCGATTTGTCTCCGCCATTCTGGTATTCAGTTTTTTAAGTACGGCCTGTTTGCAGGTGTCAGCACAAAAAATCAAGAAATCCAAAAAAGATCAATTGATCACTATCGCTACTTCTGAAGGCGATATCAACCTGATTCTCTTCGACCAGACTCCTTTACACAAAGCCAATTTCCTTAAACTCGTCGACCAGAAATTCTATGATGATCTGCTTTTCCATCGCGTAATTGAGAACTTTATGATTCAGGGCGGGGATCCCAAATCAAAGAATGCGGAGAAAGATGCGATGCTGGGAAGCGGTGATAACGGATACAAAATTCCGGCAGAATTTGTCCCGGAGCTGTTCCACGAAAAGGGCGCCCTGGCAGCAGCCAGAGATAACAATCCGGCAAAAGAATCAAGCGGCTGTCAGTTTTATATCGTGCAGGGGAGGGTCTGGAAAGAAGCCGAGCTGGAAGCGCAGGCACAGAGGGCCGCAAGGAAACCCTCTCCGGAGCAGATAAAGGTTTATACCACCAATGGAGGAACGCCGCACCTGGACGGTGCCTATACGGTATTCGGGAAGGTGATTAAGGGATTGGAAGTGATGGATAAAATAGCCAAAGCAGAGAAAGACATGCGCGACAGGCCTCTGAAAGATATCAGCATGAAGGTTTCTGCTAAAAAAATGTCAAAAAAGAAAATTACACGCCAATACGGCTATAAGTTCAGTTAGGCTTGTGTAGCCTGTCCGATTTGGTATTACATATTAACCTTTCCAGGCACAGTATGTCTGTCTAAACCCTTTCTGGAAATTATGATACGACAGTTCCGGCTGATCTGGATGTTTTACCTGAGTATCGCACCCTTTACGCTGGTCGCGAGTATGACGGCATGGCAGGTTACTGTTTCCGGTTCCAATGCTTGGGGGTATGAAATGCTGCGCTGGGTTCCGCTTTGGGGGCTTTTCCTGATCGTACTCTATTCATTAGTTACTTTTTATCTGATAGAATTCTACCCTGAGCATCCTATCTTTTATAATAACCTGGGCATTTCCCGTCGTCGGTTATATGCATTGTCCTTCCTGATGGATTTACTGATTTTCTCCATACTTATTTCTATATGGGAAGCCAATTTCCGATAAACCCCTCGCTGTTGGAAGCTGACAGCATCTGGCTGGAGTATCAGGGGCGAAAAATCCTGCAGAATATTTATATCAAAATTGAAAAAGGGGAGGTGGTGGCACTTTTGGGGCGAAATGGCACCGGCAAATCCAGCCTGATGAAAATGATATTGGGTAGTTTACGCGGACAGAATCAGTCGGTTCGGGTGAATGGCATTTATCTGAAATACCCCTTTAAAAGAAATCTCCTGATTCGGTACCTGCCACAAGTATCACTGGCACCGACTAATATGAAGGTGGAGGAGTGTTTTAAAATTTACGAAGCCGATCAATCCCTTGCCTGTCAATATTTCCCTGAGTTAATCAAATGGCTACCTGAAAAATTAGGGGATCTGTCGGGTGGACAGCAACGCCTGGTGGAGGTGCTGATGGTGCTGTTAAGTCCGGTTCATTTTGTTTTACTGGATGAACCATTTTCTCATCTGGCCCCTGTGGTGGTAGAAAATCTGGTTAGACTGATACAGGCAACTAAACAGAGCAAGGGGATATTATTGTCTGATCATCAATATGAAACTATCATGGGAATGGCCGACCGTACCTACCTGCTTGTTCCTGTAGGAAGAACAATCCTGCTAAATGATGCTCGCAAGGAACTGGGCTATTATGGATATATTAACTCATAAACCCACTGGTCTATTGATATGATTAAGTCTTTGTAATTCAATTATTTATATGAATTATGATTTATTTATTTCAGCCCATGTTTAGTATAAAATATGATATTTGATCTTATGAGAAATAAACGACCTATTCTGTTGCCAGATTTTCAAAAATTAACAATCATGCAAAAAACATTTCAGATAATCATTGCCGCATTTGTTTCCACATGGCTATTTAGCTGTGCAGGCAGTAATTCCGAAAAAGAGAATTCCGGTACGGTGGAATCAGAATGGAAAATGGGTGCTGCACTCTACTCATTTAACCGGTTTCCTTTTGCCGAAACATTGGCCAAAGCCGACAGTGGTGATATCAAATATGTAGAGGGTTTTTCTTTTCATAAAATGGGTGGGGAATTTGGCGATAAACCCATGGGTAAGCTGAATGACGAAGAAATTGCCAAAGTAAAACAGCTACTGGCCAATCATGATCTTTCCATGCCATCTGTTTATTTTGGCAATGGAAAGGATTTGGAAGAGTGGAAAGCTAATTTCGAACTGGCTAAGAAGCTGAACCTCCAGTATATAGTCGCCGAACCTGACCCCATCCATTGGGACATGCTCGACAGTCTGGCGGGTGAATATAATATCAAGCTGGCCATCCATGACCATGCACAGGGAGAAAGCAAGTACTGGCATCCGGATTCGGTGAAAACAGCACTGGCCGGAAGACCTAATTTCGGGGTGTGTGCCGATGTAGGTCACTGGGTAAGAAGTGGTCTGGATCCTGTAAAATGCCTGGAAGATCTGAGTGGTCACATATTGGGTGTACACCTGAAAGATGTGGACGAATCCGGTAATAAGAAAGCCAATAACATGGTGGTGGGCCAGGGCGTGATTGACTTCAAAGGTATATCTCAGGAACTGACCAACCAGAAATTCAAAGGATATATCTTTATTGAACGCGAAGCCAACTGGGATAATAACCTTCCGGATGTGGTAGAGGCAATCCGCTATTTCAAGAATATTTCTAAATCAGAAAAAATAAGCAGTAAAACAGGAGCTATGCATAAACCAGGTGCTATTAAACATATGGTCATTTTTGACCTGAAACATGAAAAAGGATCAGAAGAAGCAAAACGCTTTTTACAAAATGGGGTCAGGATGCTGGGGCCAATTCCGGGTGTAGAGGAATTCAAAGCACTAAACCAGATCAGTCCTAAGAATGATTATACTTATGGGTTTTCCATGGTTTTTGAAAATGAACAGGCATACGAAAATTACAATAACCATCCGGTTCATGTAGATTTTGTAGAAAATCTCTGGAAGAAAGAAGTAACCCGTTTTTTAGAAATTGATTTCAATCTATTTAACGAGTAATAATCAGGAAAGATATTTTGTCGAAAAGGTATTATACGGTTATCAGGCCGATATAATACCTTTTTTTATTAATATTGAGGAATGCAGCATCCTGTATGTACCTACCCAAAATGATTGATTGCACCTTGAATAAAAAAAGAATACTGGTTACAGGTTCCAATGGATTATTGGGACAAAAATTGATAGGTTTGTTAATAAACCAGGGCCATCTGGAAACCTGGGGAACCTCCAGGGGGGCCAACCGTTTGCCTTACGCTGAAGGTTATCAGTATTTTTCAGCCGATCTGACAATCGAAGCTGAAGTCGAAAATATGCTTGCCACGGTAAAGCCTGATATACTGATTCACACCGCAGCCATGACACACGTAGATATCTGTGAAAAGGATAAGGAAGGTTGTTGGCTCAGCAATGTAACAGCCGTGGAATATCTGCTTAAAGGATGTGAAAAACGTCAAATATTCTTATTACATCTCTCCACCGATTTTGTTTTTGACGGCCAAGCAGGACCCTACCGTGAAGAGGATGAACCTTGTCCTGTTAATTTTTATGGCTGGAGTAAATATGCGGCTGAAAAACTAATTCAGCGGTCAAACATTCGTTGGGCCATAGCACGAACAGTGCTGGTGTATGGGGTAGCCCATGACATGAGCAGGAGTAACCTGATCCTATGGGTGAAAAAATCTCTTCAACAAGGGAAAAATATTCAGGTGGTTTCAGACCAGTTTCGTACTCCTACATTGGCTGAAGACCTCGCCAAAGGGTGTCTTCTTATTGCCGATCAGGAAGCCGAAGGTATTTTCCATTTATCAGGTAAAGATTTCCTGACTCCCTATGAAATGGCTGTGGAAACCGCCAGGTTCTACGCACTAAATACTGCGCTTCTAGCCGAAACAAATGCCATATCATTCAAAGAACCTGCACAGAGACCGCCTCGTACCGGATTTGTTATTGATAAAGCAGTGGATCAATTGGGATTTCAACCGGTCAGTTTTGCAGAAGGCTTGTCTATTATGTCGCAACAATTAGGCGATCTTCAATAAGCAGACAATTTTTTTTCTTATGGTAAATTTATATTTTTTGATAGAATTTTAATGTAAATTTATCTATTCAAGGGAAGCACGCTTGAACTCTGATCTTTCTTTCCCAGTTTTGATCAGGTTAATTTAATATTACAGGCTTAGGTATTTTATTCTTGAAGGAATTTCTTACTTAAAAGCAAATGATGCGATATTAATTCTGAGTTAATACTTTCCTGAAATCTTAATTTTATGATAATGCCTTTTAATGAGTAAAGGCACAAATCTTATTCAATTTTGCATCCCCGATGCGTGTTTCAAGCGCTTAAACTATCTCTGTGGGGACTTGGTTTAGTAAAAGTTTAACTAATCATCAATAATCGACACTGCAGCCTATGAAAGAAATTAACTTCTGTTTTTAAATGTAAGTATTTAAAGAAAAATTATTATCATCCATAATGTTTCAAAAATCGATTTGCACATTCAACCACCAACCATTATGAAAAAAAAGATACTTTATTGTAATAGGAGTACAGTCAGATCTTTACTTTTTGCCGGATTAGCACAATGCTTGGGGGTTGGCCTACTGCTGGCATCTGAAAACAGCCACGCAGGCCGGGTAACAAACTATTCTGACGTGGGTACTGATTTAATTAAAACCCAGCAAGCCGATGTAACGGTGCAGGGAACGGTGATAACAGCATCTGGTACTCCTTTAATTGGTGTGACTGTTTCGGTGAGAGGTACTACGCGGGGGACTGTAACTGATACCGATGGCAAATATTTGCTGTCGGTTCCGGAAGAATCTGTACTCGTGTTTTCCTATATAGGATTCCAGGCACAAACCATTCCTGTGGGTAACAGGAGTGTGATTGACGTAACCCTGCTGGAGGATGCTTCGTCTTTAGAAGAGTTGGTCGTAGTGGGATATGGCGTTCAGAAAAAGGCCAATCTCACCGGCGCAGTGGATCAGGTTACCTCTGAGGTATTTGAAAAAAGACCGATCACTAATATTTCCCAGGGTCTGGTGGGGGTTGCTCCCAACCTGAATATTAAAATGCTCGATGGAAAGCCCAACCAATCTCCAAAATTTAATATCAGAGGTACAACCTCAATCGGGCAGGAAGGGAGTGCGCTGGTACTGATTGATGGGGTGGAAGGTGATCCACGTATGCTGAATCCCAACGATATAGAGAGCGTTTCAATCTTGAAAGATGCCGCTTCTGCTTCCATCTACGGAGCGCGTGCCGCTTTTGGGGTGGTGCTGATCACCACCAAAACAGCTACCGAAGGCAAAACTTCGATAACGTATTCCACCAATATTTCGATGAAATCACCTACGACAGTTCCTGATAACATCACGGAGTCTTATCCGTGGGCAAAGGGTTTCAGTGATTCATGGTCTCGGTGGAACGATAACGGAAATACCCCGACAGCCGTGAACAAAACACTTCCTTTTTCTCCTGCCTATCTGGCCGAGATCAAAAGACGTTGGGAGGATCCTTCTCTGCCCCGGGTAGAGGTAAATCCGTCTACTGGTGAATATCAGTATTATTACAGTACAGACTGGTACAGAGAACTATATAAGGAACGCTTTGTTGCACAAGACCATAACCTGTCACTGACGGGTGGAAATGAAAGAGCTACTTTCTATCTCAGCGGACGGTACAATGGTCAGGATGGGCTTTTCCGCCATAACTCGGATACCTATGATATGTATAACCTTCGTGCAAAAGGTACCATCCAACTGACGCCATGGCTACAGGTAGAAAATAATACGGAGTTTTCCCGTATGAGTTATTATCAGCCTATCAATGTGGGCGAAGGCAGCGGTATATGGAGAAATATCGCCGATGAAGGTCACCCGCTTGCACCTTTGTTGAATCCGGATGGGACCTTGTCTTTTTCTTCTGCCTATACGGTGGGTGATCACTATATCGGCAGAAACGGGATCGATAATGTGCAGCGCTTTCTAAAAAACCGGGTAGCAGCAAAAGCTGAATTCTTTGATAAAAGTCTGATACTCCGAGGTGACTTCACATTTCAGTCAACTGATCAGGACTCCAAACAAAATCGCGTTCAGGTTCCCTATAGCCGTTATCAGGGTGTAACCGGTTATACCGGGACCAATACCAATGATATTCAACAGCGCAACAGAACTACGGAATATCTGGCAACGAATATTTATGCCAACTATATGAAGTCATTTAATAATACACACAATTTTGGTGCATTGGTAGGCTTCAACTACGAGCGATCGCTTTACAAAAATATCACGGTTCAGCGCAATGGTATTGTCTATTCAGATGCAGATGATATCAACCTGGCGTTGGGACAAAGTATTGTAACCACAGGCGGTCACCAGGCATGGGCTATTGCCGGAGGGTTTTTTAGGCTGAACTATGATTACAAAGGCCGCTATCTGCTGGAAGTAAATGGTCGTTATGACGGATCGTCCAAATTTCCGCAAAGTCAGCAGTGGGCATTTTTCCCGTCTGCATCGGCAGGATGGGCCGTTTCAGAGGAAGCCTTCTGGAAAGTCAACCCTAACTTCCTTTCAAGCCTGAAGTTGCGGGGTTCGTATGGCTCTTTGGGTAACGGAAATATCACCAACCCGTATTCATTTACAGAGAATTTCCAGATAGCGCAAATGGGACGTGTCATTAATGGGGTGCGTCCACAAAGAACCAGACAGCCAGGTGTAATACCGGCTGGTTTGACCTGGGAGACCTCCACCACCGGCAACATTGGACTGGATTTTACCAGCCTGCAGCACCGGCTACAGTTTACAGGAGACCTGTATCGTCGTTGGACAAAAGACATGTTCACCACCGGCCCTACACTTCCTGCTGTCTACGGCACTACTGTGCCCAGAGGAAACTATGCAGATCTTCAAACGACCGGATGGGAAATATCACTTTCATGGAAAGACAAATTTACGGTTGCTGACAAACCATTCAGGTATGATGTAAGGTTGATAATGGCAGACTCCCGGGCGATCATCACCAAGTATAATAATGAAGAAAAGCGGTTGAATGACTATTACGAAGGACAGCGCGTGGGTGAAATCTGGGGCTATCAGGTAGAAGGTCTGTTCAGATCGGAACAGGAAATTGCCGATTCTCCTTCTCAGGCCAATATTCCCAATACCAATACCCGTAAAAATTATGTGGGTGACCTGAAGTTCAGAAACCTGGATGGTGATAATGAAATCTACCACGGCCTGAACAGAGTAGGTGATTCAGGTGATAAAACCATCATCGGAAATTCTGAACCACGCTATACCTATGGGGTCAACCTGGGAGGAGACTGGAACGGATTTTTTGTTTCGGCATTCTTTCAGGGTGTGCTGAAACAGGATTACTATCCTGCTCCCGAATCCCGTTTTTGGGGACAGTATAACCGTCCTTACAACCAATACCCAAGCTGGCACGAAGCGAATATGTTCAGAGAAGAATTGGGGAATTTTGATGCTTATCTGCCAAGATTAGTGGGTTATATTTCACAGGGGACAGGCCGGGCGCTGAATATGCCCAATGACCGTTATCTGCAAAATGCCTCGTATATCAGACTCAGAAACTTCCAGATTGGTTATGCGCTTCCTAAACAACTTGCTTCGAAAATCAAAGCCAATGATGTTAGGATATACGTGTCAGCAGAAAACCTCTGGACCTGGTCACCTATGTACAAATGGACCAAGGATACGGATGTTACCAACATATATGGTTCTGACGCAGATCTGAGCGGAGGGACGAGTGGTGATGGTTACAACTATCCCATGTTGAAAGCGGTATCGGCAGGTTTAACTATTAATTTTTAATTCAGGATAAACATGAAGAAGATAAAATATATAACTGCCCTACTGATCACGATGATGTTTACCGCATGTGATCTGAATGAAGTTCCTGTTGATACTGCGACCAACCAGGCGATTTTCGGGTCGGCTGCCGGTATGGAGCTCTATACCAATTCATTCTATGATATACTTCCCAATCCGGATGTAGGTGTTTTTCAGGGGGATGATGTATCTGACCTCGTGGCTCGGAACGGTGTTGATAATTTGCTGGCTCCCAATGCACTCAGCCCGATCACCAGTACAGGATGGTCCTGGACTGATCTGCGGAATATCAACTATTTCATTGAAAACGCAGAAATGAGCACAGTGGCAGAAAGGAACCATTATCTGGGTCTGGCCAAATTTTTCCGTGCTTTGTTTTATTACGAAAAAGTAAAAAGGTTCGGCGATGTACCCTGGATTGACCGCACCATTGAAATAGATGATGATGTTACGCTTCATGCTCCGCGCGACAGCCGCTTTGAGGTAATGGATAAAGTACGGGCCGATCTTGACTTTGCGATTGAAAACATTACGTTAACATCCGACCCGTCTTCTACCAGGATAACCAAAAATGTAGCCAGAGCTTACAAAACCAGAATTTGTCTTTTTGAAGCTTCTTTCCGGAAGTATCATACCAATTATAATATGCAGGAAACCGCTAATAACTGGTACCAGGAAGTTGTTGAAACAGCCAATGATATCACCGGATTCAGTCTGCATAAAGGGGCATCGGATGACCGCTCATACCGTGAGCTTTTCATTACCAAACTCCCTTTTGCCGATGAGACTATTCTGGCAGTGACCCTGGATGCAAGTCTTCAGATATTCAGTTCTGCCAATCGTCGGTTTATCAGTCCTACCTACGGTAACAGGCCCAGCCTGACCCGTAATTTTGTGAATACTTATCTGAAACTCGACGGTACACCTTTTACTGGTGATCCTGGCTACAAAACCACCCCTTTTGTAGAAGAAGTTAAAAACAGAGACTTGCGCCTGAAGCAAACCATCCGCTCAGGAGATTACCGCAGGACAGAGAATACAGTACCGGTGATTGCACCGCCTAATTTTAATCAGACATTTACCGGTTATCAGCCCATTAAATGGTCTTATGACGAGCGTTTTCCTTATGATGACGAGAGCCGGAATGATAATGCGCATATTATCATGCGTTGGGCTGAAGTGTTACTAAACAAAGCGGAAGCACTGGCCGAATTGGGAACGATGACGGCTGGAGACTGGGCAGCAACTATCGGGGCGCTTCGCGAACGTGCAGGTATTACAGGCCCTACGTTGACTACTTTACCTACGGTAGCAGATCCTTATCTGTTGGATTATTATCGTGGTAAATTCACCAATCCGATACAATTGGAAGTGATGCGTGAACGAGCTGTTGAACTTGTTTTTGAAGGATTACGTCCGGATGATCTGATAAGATGGAAACTAGGCGAGCTGTTTTCTGATTCACCGATGAACGGCATGTACGTTCCCGGCCTTGGCGAATTCGACCTGAATGGTGATGGTATCATGGATGTATCGTTCTATCAGGGAACACGGCCTGCACCATCCAATCCAACGATCGCTTTTGTCGATGTTTCGCCCTCTGCCGCAGCAGGCAGAATACAGCTTTCGAACGGAACTTCCGGGGAAATACGTTGGAATCCGGGTGTAAGAGAATGGAACGATAAAAAGTATTTATATCCCATCCCTGAAGCCGACAGAGATAGAAACCAAGCCCTGGGTCAGAATCCGGGCTGGTAGTAGGTTAGAATGCCGCACGGTATAGCTTTTCAAACCTAGGCTATACCGTTTTGGCCGTTTACTCACGAAGTAATCATCTTAGAAACTTATATGATATGAAACCTTTTCTTACTTGTTTGCTGGCTTGCTGTATGGCCTTCACTGCTTTTTCGCAGAATGAAAATAATATCATCAGAGTAGCGAGCTATAATCTGAGGATGGATACACCCAAAGACAGTCTGAACGCATGGCCGCATAGAAAAGATAATGTAAAGGCACTGATTCAGTATCATGATTTTGATGTCATTGGCACGCAGGAAGGCTTTAAACATCAGTTGGATGGTCTGCTGGAAATGCCCGGTTTTGATTATACAGGTGGCGGCCGTGATGATGGAAAGGATGCAGGAGAGCATTCGGCTATCGTCTTTAAAAAGGATCGTTTCAAAGTTTTAGATAAGGGCGATTTCTGGTTAAGTGAAACCCCGGAAAAGCCCGGCCTCGGTTGGGATGCGAAGTGTTGTAACCGTATCTGTTCATGGGTGAAGTTTGAAGATAACAGCAGTAAAAAACAGTTTTATGTTTTTAATGTGCATTTTGATCACCAGGGCGTAGTCGCACGGCAGGAATCCGGAAAACTGATGGAGAAGAAAATCAGGGAAATAGCCAAAGACGCACCGGTCATCTGTACCGGAGACTTTAATTCCAGACCTGAAACCGAGCAAATTAAAGGATTATCCACGTTCCTCAATGATGCTTATGTTGTTACAAAAATGCCACCTTACGGCCCGGTGGGTACCTCCAATGGTTTCAGATTCACTGCGCCCATGAAAAACCGTATCGACTATATATTTGTAAGTGATCATCTGGAAGTTTTGAAATATGCCGCGTTGACCGATGCCAAAGACCAGCGTTATCCGTCTGACCACCTTCCGGTAGTGGCGGAAGTGCATTTTCTGAAATAGTTTGACCTTTTTTACCCGTTTATGAGCTGCCTGAAATTTTCAGGTAGCTTTTTTTATTGGTGCCTGGTCTGGGCAAGCCATTGAAGGCCGGCAGGGGTAAACTATATGGGACAATTTGTCGTTTACCTGGTAAGCGATGAGACTTTTTGTCTGGTAATCAGACAGAAAGCGTGGAAGGGAACAGGTTTTGAGCCTGTAATATTATCAACAACTAAAAATTTCCTTAAGCCATGAAAAATCAGATTCATATTCCGGAGGAGGTACTGCAGAACATTGACTTTGTCAATACAGTGAATGGGGGAATGAGTGCCTCGGAAATATATTTAGATCGAAATAAAACAGATTTAACGGTTCGGATCAAAACGCCGGGAATCCATCCGGATGACCTGAATGTCGAAATTGTGAAAAACCGCTTGACGGTCTCTCATTTGATTCCTATTTTTGGAAACAGTGATGAAGAGGATGGACAAGCCGCTCTGCATTATCTCAGCACCATGCAGATTCCACAGGAAATTGATACCGAAAGAATTTCTGCCTGGTTTGATGAAGACAGCAACCATCTTTTAATCCGGTTTCCTTTCAATGGAGAAGGTTCTGTAGAGAACCGGAAAATTGATATTGAAAGGCTGCGTTAGAATTCTAAATATTTTAAATTTTTCACATGTCTTTAAAAACCCTTAATGTTGGCCTGATTGGTTTCGGTTTGTCCGGCAGGTATTTTCATGCACCGTTCTTATCGGTGAATCCCCATTTCCGGTTAAAAAAAGTAATGGAACGTTCAAAGAACGAGGCCCAGGACTTTAATCCGGAAATCGAAAATGCCCGAACACTGGATGAGTTGCTGGAGGACGAATCAGTTGACCTCGTTTTTATCTGTACGCCCAATGATACCCATTTTGAGTATGCTAAAAAAGCATTGGAAAAGGGTAAACATGTGGTCATAGAAAAGCCTTTCGCCAATACAGAAGCGGAGGCACGCGAGCTGGTGGAGCTGGCCTCGGCCAACGGGCTGATCCTGACTGCCTATCAGAACCGCCGCTGGGATTCGGACTTCCTGACTGTTAAAAAACTGATTGATGAAGGCGCATTGGGCGATGTGGTGGAGTTTGAAAGCCGTTATGATCGTTACCGTCCTGACATTCAGTCGGGCACGTGGAAGGAGCAGCCCGGGCTGGGGTATGGCAACCTGTATAATCTCGGCCCTCATTTGCTGGATCAGGTACTGATGCTCTTCGGTACACCGGATACGGTTTCTGCTGATATCCGTACTGTTCGTCCGGCAAGTGTCATTGACGATTATTTTGCAATTACTTTGTCTTACCCTGATAAAATAGTAACCGTTAAATCCAGCCTGCTGATTTATCATAATCTGCCGCGTTACCTGGTACACGGGAGTAAGGGAAGTTTCGTTAAAGGTGGTTTGGACGTGCAGGAAGAAACTTTACGCAAAAATATTCTGCCGGAAGGCGATCACTGGGGACTTGAGCCGGAGGACCGTTGGGGAACCTTATACAGCGATAATTACACAGGTATTGTGAAAAGTGAGCTGGGTAATTACCACCCTTTTTATCAGAATGTATATGATGCTATTGTACTGGGTAAAGAGCTGATCGTTAAACCTGAAGAAATATTAAGAACTACCCGTACCATTGACCTGGCACTGCAAAGCAGTCTGGAAAAGCGGGCGGTGGCATTTCAATAAACTTCAATCCATAAACAAGGCCGTATCATGCATTAGGTGATACGGCCTTGTAGTTTTATATCGGCTGAGTAAATTCAATCTCAGCAACCTTCAATCAATTGAATTTCCAGCGGTCATGCGACCATAGCCATAATGAGGGATCTAGATTAATGTTTTTTTCCAACTGGGTAAAATAGTCCTGCATCAGGTTGGTATCTTCAGTGACTTTATCTGCCAGTATATCAAAGTCAAACTGATAGGCATTATTGCCTGTCTTGGTTACATGCGCATAAACGACCGCAGCGCCCCGTTTTTGTGCCAGTCGTAAGGCGCCGCATTGAATGGATGTAAGTTCATTGTATAGCAACACCTTTTCTTTACTCTCACTTGGTGGTCGCTGGTCTGCAATCATTATATAGATAGCTGGCTGGTTGGCCGGACGACCTAGGATAGCCTTATACCAATTCTGTTTGGGAATGAGCGTGGCACCGTGTTTTTTACGCAAGGTCAACATCAACTTATCCATTGATTTGTTAGAAATAGGCGAATAGGGCGCCAGTACGGGTACATCCATATGTAGTGGCAAAGCCTGCAGATACTCCCAATTCCCCAAATGGGAAGCCAATAGAATTACCTCTCTTTTCTGCTGAACAAGATTGTCTATTACTTGCAGGTTTTTGTATTTAACCAGCAATCCCAGATCCTTTTTATTGGTATTGGCAAAAAGAAAAGATTCAACAAACAAATTACTCAAATGTTGATAGTAACTTTTTAATAATGATTCCCGGCCATTATCACATAAATGAGGAAAGGCAGTACGAAAGTTTTTGAGAATAATTTTCTTGCGGTATGGCCACAATTGTGTAAAAATTACATACGGAATCAACCGTAAAGTCCTGAAAAAAAATAGCAGAAAGCGGAATCGCCAGGTGCCTGGGGAAACTTCTGACCGAAAAACAGGGGAAACGATGGAGTCCTTGATAAATGAGATCATAAGTGAAATTGAATACCTGCGGTATAACCCAAATGGATACTTTGCCAGTTGTCATCGTTGTATTTCTTCCAGATATTCTTCTTGCCAAAGTAATCGTATTCCTGATCAGATTCATAAAATACCCTGTTTAAGGTAGGTCCTCCATAAATTTCCAGGCGGTTTCCGATTTTAATGGAGGGTAAGATACGCAGGATTCCTTTATTATAGGTAATTCCTGTAAAATTCAGTAATGTCTGGCTGGCTAATTCTCCTCTGATCCGGAAAGCGCGAGAAATCGGTAGATTGGCACCCAGCCCAGCTTCCAATCCGTAGAAATTGTCAGTTTTGTTGTCGAGATTATACCCGATACCCAGTATTCCATAAAGAATTCTTCCTCCGGAGCGGAAAACCGCAAGGCTGGTGTTCGTTTCGTCAATCGACATACCAATTGTTTTTTCTCCGTTTTTGATAATGTTAACGATGCCGATGGGATAGTCTGACTCCTCAGCAATGTTGATAAATCCGGCGATTTGTGCTCCTTTGACTTTCTTTGCAATATTGATAACTCCGGCAATCTGGGTGTTCACCTCCTCCGATTTATTCATAAATCCTGCGATCTGGATTCCTTCCGTGGTATGTGTGGTGATATTGGCTACTCCAGCTATCTGCGCGCCTTTAGCCCGACCGGCAAGGTTAAGAAATCCTGAAAGCTGACTATGTGCGCTGTCGCTGGTACTAAGTACTCCGGCAATCTGGGTATTGACTTCCTCCGATTTATTCATAAATCCTGCGATCTGGATTCCTTCCGTGCTATGTGTGGTGATATTGGCTACTCCAGCTATCTGCGCACCTTTAGCCCGATTGGCAAGGTTAAGAAAACCTGAAAGCTGACTATGTGCGCTGTCGCTGGTATTAAGCACACCGGCAATCTGTACTCCTTGCGACTGATGTTTTGTGAAATTCCCGAACCCTGCAATCTGCGCGCCAGTGGCGTTGTTGCCTGTATAATTGAAAATCCCGCTGATGAGCGCACCGGAAGCACTTCCTTTTACCATGGTGGCAGCCCCCGAAAGAGCGAGTCCGGTTTCATTTTTTGAGACTCCCGCAATGCCATGAAGGGAGAATTTGTTGGTGTAGCTGGCGGCCTTTGTGCCGTTACTACTGATTGGATAAATCAATCCAACATGAATGTTGCGGATAGAATCAGCCTCCTGCATGGCCGAGACTGTGAAAAAATGGGCTGTGATAAGAAAGATCAGAAGGAATTGAAAACAGTTTTTCATGGCTAATAAATGCTTTGTGTTAATACTGAACATAGGCAGGTTAAACATGGAAGTTTATTACTGCCCTTTGAAGTATTGACAACCCGGCTATTATTTACCCTGTTTTTTCTTAGAAATAATATTAAATAATTTGCAACTGACTGTGGATGAGTGTTATAGTGTTAATTGTTGGTAGGGTTACGTCCGTAATACCAACTCATTCCAACCTGTCCGCCCAACCATAGGTAAGGGTTGTTGGCTAACAGCAGGTTTTTGTGAAATGGATCTGGGAAATGGAAATAATGATTGGGATTGTCACGCTTTTGGGCTAATACCAGCGATAGAGAAGGACCTGCAAACAAGGATAACCGGCTATTAATAAAGTAGTTGACCGGTGTTTGAATTCTTAACAGGCTGGCGATAACCTGGTTTTTTTTGGCAACATTCAGTTGGATAGCCTCAGTTTGGAGTACTATTTTTTTATTCATTTTCCATTCTCTTCCCAACCCAATTCCCCAGACCATGCGATTTCTGTCCGGAACAGGATTTGCTCCCGCTGTCAGAACAGAATAAAGTCCGGGCATACCCGTTTTCCAGGAAAGGCTCAACAGAGCAATGTCTGTTGATGATAACGAAAAATGAGGATTGCCATTTTTGATAAAGTTGAGTATCCCCAGGCTGTATCCTTCTGAATATTCAGCCCGGTTGATGATGCCTACTTGTAAACCTTTGAGTGATTTGACCGAATTGATAGGAGCCATCTGGATTCCCTTAAAATTGCGACGCGTGTAATTGAAAAATCCAGCTGCCTGTATTCCGTCAAAATCCAGTTTATTGTGATTAAATAGCCCTGCTGCCTGGATACCTTTCCCGGATTGATTAACCAGATTAACGCCGCCTGCCATCTGAATGCCGGAAAATGAATTACTTGCCTTATTCATTACTCCGCTGAGTTGTATGCCCCGGATATGACTTCCGGCAATATTACTGAAGCCTGCTGCCTGGATGCCAAATACTGAATCCTGGACCGAATTATGAATGCCGGCCATTTGTATTCCTTCACTTTTACCTGCGACCAGATTAATCATTCCTGCTGCCTGTACATACCTGACATCCAATTTGGAAATGTTGAATACGCCGGCCATTTCAACCCCATTGGTTCCAGCGGTATAACCCCCGATCAGGTTGAGTGATAATTTGTTTACGATTTGTGAAGCCATTTTTCCGTGGGTACCCAATCCTGGGGTCAATGATGCCTGGTAGGGAAGATTTACAAAAAAACGGCCCAGGTTCTGACTGGTCATGCGCAGACGGGACGATACCAGCAGGTTGGTCAGAAAATTGCGATAACCGGGCATTTGCGTAATGACCACACCATCCAGGTCAATTGCTTTAGGGGTAAGAGTAAGTACCGGATCATGGCTGAATGCATGCGTAACAAGCAGGGTAGTGTCCTGATATCCTATTTTACTGACTGTGATTTCCTGGGGCAGCGTATGGTCTTTGATACGTAACCTGAAATTGCCGAGTTCGTCTGACAAGTCTGATACCAACAGGCCCCGGGAATAAACCGAAGCGTAATCTACCGGTAGAAGCGTTTCTTTGTCGATCAGTTTTCCTGAAATAATGAGTTGCTTTTCAGCGTTTTTGGGGAGCAGATATATATATCCTTCAGATGCTTTATAACGGATTTTTCCACCAAAAATCTGATCCAGGGTATTTCGAACTGATGTGTTAACAACAGACAAGGTCACCAGGCTGTCGCTGCGCACAATATCAGAACCATACGAGAAATAAAAATTCCCTTGTGAACTGATCTGGCTCAGGACATTTGCCAAAGGCTGCCGGTTGACTGTAACGCTAACCGGTATTTCGAGGAGCGTCTGGGCATAAGAAAATTGCAGGGACCCGGATATGAATCCCTGAATGACCAAGATCAGCGTTATAAGCGGGAACCTGCGACTCATTCCTGAAAGATAGCGTTATTTCAGAAACAGTGTGTCGTTTTTGGTATAAGCGGTGATGCCTAAGGTCTGATTGATAATAAATATGTTTTCTTCAAAGGTTTTGCGCATATCAATGACAGTATTTATTTCTTTGTTCTGCAAGGCATTATTTTCAATGACTATCGGCCTGTTATATGCTTCCGAGAGTTTGCTTACCAGTTGTGGAAGGGGGGTGTTATGGCATATCAGCGTGTTGGTGAAATAGTAATTATACAGGTCGTCAGTTTTTTTCTGCTTGGTCAGCGATGCCTTATCCACCGTGATAACGGCCATTTCATCCGGGGCAACTTTCATTTTCTGATGTTGATTTTTTACTTCCACCAATCCCGTTTCCACAATTACCTCTGTAATTTCTGCTGTACTTCTGACGTTGAAAGACGTCCCCAACACGGTAATAACCGCATTGCTGACTTCGATCACGAAAGGTTTTTCCGGATCTTTTGCTACTTCAAAAAATGCTTCTCCTTTTAATTTAACTGCACGTTGTTTGCTACCTGTAAAATCACTGGCAAATTCCAGTTTTGAGTGCCTGTTCAGATGAATAACCGAACCGTCGGGCAGGGTATCACTCAGTGGGGTGTCATTACTGCTCACTGTCAGCAGTTCGGGCGCAGGATGCCGGTTCAGTAATAACAGAACAGCTGCCCCGATCACCGCAACAAAAACAGCCGCCACTCTTAACCAGGAAGAGCTACGCCCCGCGGGATGTTCTATAATCGTCTGTTGTTGGGCAGTCCGGTTTTTGAAACGGTTCCAGGCGGCATTTTCATCCACGGTGCTTTGTACGGAAATCTTGAGACTTTCCTGCCATATTTTCTGAAACTGGACATAGTACCTGCGATTTTCCTGATCACCCTCCAGCCATTGTGTCACTTGCTGGTGTTCATTCTCAGTCGCTTCCTTTAGCATCACTTTTACAAGCAGGGCGTCTATCTGATCGGATTCTTTCATGGCTTTTAGCAGGTTAACAATAATAAAATAACAGAGGCAGGCAGAAAGTCAGCAAGTTTGATTCTCAGGAGTTTCAATGCTTTTCCCATCTGATTTTCAACTGTCTTGACAGAAAGGCCAAGGCGGTCCGCGATTTCCTGATAGCGAAGCTCTTCAAAGCGGCTCATCTGGAATATCGTCCGGCATTTTTCAGGCAACTCACTGAGTGCCTTTTCCAGCCGGTCTTCCAATTCACGTAATTCTACATGATTACTGACATTGTTGACGGATTTTTCCTGTTCCATGGCGTAAGATTGATAAGCTTCTCTGACTTTCAGATGTTTGAGGTAGTTGAGTCCTTCATGATAAACCGAGCGGTACAGATAACCCGCAACGGATTCCCTGATCTGAATCTGTGCTTCTTTTTCCCATAACCGGCAGAAAATATTCTGTACAATTTCTTCTGCCATCACAGCATCCCTGACTATCGTGGAAGCGTAGGCATGGAGTCCTTTAAAGTGTTGTTTAAAGATTTTTTCAAATTCGGCTTCGTTGTCACGGTCAAGCCGGAGTTGTTCTGTCTGCATTACAGTTGGTGTTACTTCCATCACAAAGATAAACAGTCCATAATCATTGTATAACTGAATGACAACTGAAAATCAGGTTACCCTGCTTTTTGTGTAAATATTTTCTATAATCTTAAAACCGAACGACTTCTGTTGTATTTTTAGAGGTTGTAATAACGTTATCAGTCGATTGTTCTATCCATCTGTTTTATGAAATCTTTATTTGTCATTTCGTCTATGAAATATTATCTGGTTTTGCTCACCCTAATCATGGCATTTCCAGGGTGCCGGAAGGAGCAAGAGATCAGGGATTATTCCTCTGAAACTTTAAAAACCGAGCGAATATCACCGCATGTGTATCAGCATACCTCATTTTTGCAAACAGAGAGTTTCGGTAATGTACCGTGTAATGGTATGGTGGTAATAGATGGTAACGAGGCGGTGATATTTGATACACCTACCAATAATGAGGTTTCGGAAGAGTTGATCAGCTGGGTGGAAAATGAATTAAAATGTAAGATTAAGGCAGTGGTATCTACCCACTTCCATGACGATTGTCTGGGAGGGCTTGAGGCTTTTCATAAACATCAGATTCCATCCTTTGCTTATCGACAAACCATTGAATTGGCTGACTCAGCGAAGGTAACGGTGCCCAGGAATGGCTTTGAGGGAAAACTGGAAATAGCAGTCGGTTCAGACAAGGTATATGCAGAATATTTAGGAGAAGGGCACACCCGTGATAATTCAATTGGGTATTACCCATCAGAAAAAATACTGTTTGGCGGCTGCCTGATCAAAGAGCTGAAAGCCGGGAAAGGGTATCTGGGCGACTCCAATGAGGCAGCCTGGTCAGCGACGGTACAGGCTGTAAAGGATCAATACCCGGATGCCAAAATCATTATTCCAGGTCATGGAAAATACGGCGGGCAGGAATTACTGGATTATACGATGGCGCTTTTTGGGGAGGATAAATAGGGTTTGGTAATTGTGAGAAAATTGGAACTGTCCATGTCAGAACCGGTATTTCAAGTTCAGAATACCTTGTACATATCCTAATACAGGATCCGAGCTTTTTGCACCCATTCCCGGTTGATAATTACGGTCACGAGCACCGATTAAATCATCTCTTTTTACCTTTAGTGCATGTTGCACACCGACATCTAGACCCAGGGATTTGGATAGATTAACGCTGAAGCCAGCTGTTATTGCTGGAGAAAATACGGTTCCTTTTGCTTCACGGTTTTGTTTTGGAATATTAATAGGGTTCGCCGGATCATTGGGTTCATAAATAGCAGATTGGGTATAGTGAGAGCCAATTATCATTGCCCCAATAAATAAATTTTTCGATCTTTCATTTCCTCCCAGACTTAATAAATAGGCCCTTCCTCCCAGCTTGTAGAAAAAGCCACTGGTTCTGCGGCTATGAATAAATTCATGTATCAGTTGATAATCTATTCCGGTAAATGGCGTATTAAAGGTGTATCCTGTTTGGAGTGTAACGGAGTAGGCTGGATGGGGCTGAATCTCAGAGGTAATCTCCAAAGTTCTGGTAAGAACCGGAGGAGTGTTAATACCTATGTATTTGGAAATTTGGGCCGTTGCCATTTCAATTTGACAGATGCCGATAAGTATGAATAACCATTTCATAATCAATTGGTTAAGGTTTGATGTGTTAGTTAATGCTGAATGTCCTCTCATCAATTCAAAAACATCTCATCAATCAAAACCAGTTTAGGTCTTTCCTGACCTTTGCGGTAGGGTTGCGCGATGATTTTCAGATACCTGATATTTTGGGGTGAAAACGTGATGTCCAGTTTTTGGAGGCTTGGTTTTTCTTTCGGTGCGGGTAAGGTCGGGTTTTTTCTCGCTATCAATCGGGCTGTTTGTTCACTTTCTCCTCCCCAGATTTCCACCAGTCCTGGCGGATAAACCCCGGTTTCTTCTTCAATCATATGCCGGAGGCCAACTGATGATAACAATACCGGTTTGTCAAAACGGCAGATTAACTGAAGGTTTTCATTTCTGACACCAGCAAAATGGTTCGCCCAGGCGGGGTTATTCGCTCCCAGACTGCCCAATTGCGTATCGAAAAAGGTATGTGCGCCTTCTGCCAGATGTACATGGTTGAGTTTGTTAAGCAATTGTACGCTGTCGGGTTTGTAGGTGTTTTTGAAAAACTGAAATTCAGTAATATCACTCGGCAGCCATCCGTCTTTGTATCCTTTTACCCTGATGACGGTGGTAGTATGGATTGAGATATCTTTGGAAAATGAAGGCGACAGGCTGTCTGGATCTGTGCCGTCTGTTGTATAATGAAGCTGCACGTCACGTACAGGATGTGTCAGCCGTATGCTGGACTGCTCCGGGAACACCCAATGGCTGGTGAGGGCCTGTGCCGGATTTAATCTGATTCGGGCAGTATCCTGATTCCTGTAATTACCTGTAAATTCAACCTGGGGGAATGAACTACTCAATTCATTGATTCCCTTTTCATCAATCGCAGTTTCCCAGAGTGTTACTTTGCGTATCGTCTTCAGGGCAGGAATTACCTTTTTTAAGTCTTCCAAGGTGATATTAGTACCCGCAATATTCAGGTGTTTCAGGTGGGGCAGTTTGGTCAGGCTGGATAGTCCGGCGCCTGTGACGTTAGTGAAATTCAGGTTAAGTTCCCGCAGGTTTTCAAGTTGTTCAACGCTTTTAAGGTCCTGATCGCCCACGGGCATTTTACTCAGGTTCAGGTGAACAATCTGTTGTTTTAAGGGTACCAGTTCGGAGATTTGTTTTTCTGAATAAGCCTGAGTATTGAACACTGCTACTTCCAGTGCAGGGGAATGGATGGCCAGTGGTACAATGGTTCGGTAATCAGTATTCAATTTCAGCAAGGTGGTCTGATCTGCCTCCGCAAATTCATAGGTCTCTACTGCGGTAGTGGCGGAATTTAATTGTTTAGAAGCCAGTACATAGAGGGGTGAGGCAGGGCCCAGGGAGGTCACCTTCTGACCGAAGGGGGTCCTGGCCTGAATCCATGCCAGCAGCAATGCTTCTTCTTCTTGAGAAAGTTGGGGTTTACCTTTGGGAGGCATATGCTTTTTGTCTTCAGCGGGCAGATGAATCCTTTCCATCAGCAGACTGAGTTCTGGCTGGGTGAAATTAAAAAGTGCGCCGCTTTTACCACCTTTGGCGATAGCGGCAGAATCAATCAGCAACAGCTCGCCTTTGATCTTATCAGCATTGTGGCAGCCTGTGCATTTGGCATTTAACACGGGTGCAATCAGATCATCGAAAACATAGGCTTCTTCTAAAGTAACTGCTTTTTGGGTTTGAGCAGCATGATAAGGAATCAGCAGGAAATCCGCTCCATGCGTCAAAGTAGCACCCAGATGTCCTGATATCAGGACAAAAAGTGGTAATGCAACCGTCAGAACTTTGGCAGGTATTAATTTAAAAAACGGCTTTTCATGGAGTAAAAACAATGCCCAGGACATATAAAAGGTAGCGGCTCCTGTCCATTTATGTTGTCCTAAAATCTGGCCGCTATATCCCTCTTCCTGCGACAGGAAAATTCCCATAATGACGGTCATCCCGGTAAGCAGCGAACTGAAAAACCAAACTTCCCGAAGGATAATTTTATATTCCTGTGAAATTGTTGCCCCTTTTTTGAAGCGATACCATTGCAAGCCGGTAGCAAGCAGTAATAACACAATGGGAAAATGAAGCAGCAACGGGTGCATCCGCCCCGCAATTTGCAGCCAGACAGGTATCACCAGATAGCTTTCAAATAGCAGGATAAATGTGATAAATACTGCCAGTATAAAAAGTGACTGTCTGGCAATAGAGCTGATTTTCGTAATCATCAAGTGGGAGTCTGATTAGCTGATAATGTCTTTGACTACTTTTCCGGCAACATCCGTAAGCCGGAAACGGCGTCCCATATGTTTGAAAATCAACTTTTCATGATTTAGTCCAAGTTGATGCAATATGGTCGCGTGAAAGTCATGCACATGTACCGGATCCTTGATGATGTTATATCCCAGGTCATCAGTTTCACCATATACCATTCCAGGTTTTATTCCTCCGCCGGCCATCCAGATGGTAAAACAGCGCGGATGGTGGTCGCGGCCGTAATTGTCAGCTGTTAAGGTGCCTTGCGTATAGCTGGTACGGCCAAATTCTCCACCCCATATCACCAGCGTATCTTCGAGTAATCCCCGTTGTTTCAGATCGATGATCAGACCGGCAGATGGCTGGTCGGTATCTTTGGCCTGCTGGGTGATTTCATACGGGAGATTGCCGTGCTGATCCCATCCCTGATGGTAAAGCTGTACAAACCTCACGCCGTTTTCCACAAGTTTTCTGGCCAGCAGACAATTGGCCGCATAGGTGCCGGGTACCAGGCAGTCGGGGCCATAAAGTTTGACCATTGCGTCGGATTCTTTCGAAACGTCCATGACTTCCGGAATGGCAGTTTGCATACGGTAAGCCATTTCGTACTGTTGAATTTTAGCGACGATTTCCGGATCACCAAATTCCTGATAAGACAAGTCATTCAAGGAAGCAAGATTATCCAGCATATCACGCCGTTCTTCACGGTTCATCCCTTCCTGATCGCGCAGATACAAGACAGGGTCTTCTCCCTTACTGAACTGAACGCCCTGGTGTACGGAGTCAAGAAATCCATTGGTCCATAATCTCGAATATACACCTTGGCCATTGCCCACACCGCGGGATAGTAAAACTGTAAAGCTGGGTAGATTTTTATTGAGGTTACCCAAGCCATAACTTAGCCAGGCACCCATACTGGGCCTGTTGCCTTGCTGCGCCCCGGTTTGCAGGAATGTGAGTGCCGGATCATGGTTGATCGCCTCTGTATGCATGGATTTGACAAAACACAGATCGTCAACAATCTTTGCCGTGTAGGGCATCAGACTACTTACCCAGGCTCGTGCCTCGCCATATTGCTCAAAGTCAACAAATGATCCGACGAGGGGGAAAGAGGCCTGTCCGGATGTCATCCCTGTCAGTCGCTGTGTGCCTCTGACCGACGGTGGAATTTCTTCTCCTCTCAAATCTCTTAATTTCGGCTTATAGTCAAACAGCTCCTGCTGCGAAGGCGCGCCATTTTGAAACAGATAAATGACTCTTTTTGCTTTGGGTGCAAAATGAGGAAGCCCTATCGGCAGTCCGTCTTCCTCTGTACCTTTACCACTTAGCAAGTCAGGCATGAGTAACGACCCTAGCGCCACACCACCTATTCCAAGGCTGAGATTGGAAAGAAAGCGACGTCGATTAAAATTGAATCCGTATTCAAGAATTTCCTTATCCATATTAAACGCATTAACGGGTATGAACGGCAGTGGTTCCGGTCAGGTTTTAGTAATAGTTTCCTCCAGGTTATATAAGGTGGTGATGACCCGCATCATAGCCGCCTGTTCCACTTTGTCTGATTGTTGCTCCTGAGGGTACTCGCCTATAGCCAATGCCTTTTCAGCTGTTTCGCTATCCAGGCTTTTCAACTGTTGTTGATAGTATTGTAGTAAAATATCCATTTCTTCCTGCTTGGGTTGCCGACAGACAATGAGCAGGAAAGCCTTCTTAATATTACGCTCTGCATCCGATTCTTCAGCGACCAGGCGACCTGCCAGCACTCTTGATGCTTCTAGTATAGTGGGGTCGTTCATCATCACCAAGGCCTGGAGAGGGGTGTTGGTTTTTAACCGTTTTACTTCGCAGATATCCCGCGTACTGGCGTCAAATATTGCCATTGAGGGGGGAGGGACTGTCCGCTTGATTAAGGTATACACCCCACGTCGGTACAGCCTGCTGCCTTTATCCTGTTTATAAATAGAAAGAAGCCCCCTTCCAGAAGTGGCCCCTTCCCATAAGCCTTCAGGCTGGTAGGGTTTTACGCTCGGTCCGCCGATAGTTTTATTTAAAAGCCCGCTACTTGACAAAACGATATCTCTGACAAACTCGGCATTCACCCTGTATCGTACTCCTCTTGCCAGCCATTTGTTTTCGGGATCTTTCTCCAGCTTTTCTTTGGTCAAAACAGAAGATTGACGATAGGTGGCAGACATCACCATTTGCTTAATCAGACGCTTAATGTCCCAGTTGTGCTCCATAAAATCAACTGCAAGCCAGTCGAGCAGGGCAGGGTGTGAAGGTAACTCTCCCTGCATACCAAAGTCACCCGTTGTTTTGACAATACCTGTACCGAAAAACTCTTGCCACAAGATATTGATATACACTCTTGCAGTAAGCGGATTTTGTGCGTCAAATAACCATTGTGAGAGCCCCAGCCGGTTTTTGGGATAATCATCCCTGAATTTCAGAATGGCTTCCGGGGTATGAGCAGTTACTTCATCTCCGGGCGCATCATATTCGCCCCGGTTGAGTAAAAAAGTTTTTCTTGGTTCGGCCAGATCCCCCATAATCGAAACAATGAGACGATTGGTGTCGGTCTGATTGATAAAGTGAAGAACTGAATCAATAGTGCTTCGGGATATCTCCATCAGTGGATTTTTGGCGTAGGTTTCCGGCCCGCCAATCACTGATTCGATTCCTTTTTCATTGACATTATTAAAAAAGGCAAACAGGCTGTAGTAATCCTTCTGTGACACCGGATCATATTTATGGTCATGGCAGCGGGCGCATTCCATGGTGATTCCCAGAAATGCTTTTCCAAACAAATCACTTCGATCTGCCACGTAGGATACCCTGTATTCTTCGGGAATTACACCGCCTTCTTCGGTGATTTTATGGTTGCGGTTAAAACCTGTCGCCAGTTTTTGTTCAAGTGTAGCATCTGGCAGTAAATCCCCTGCAAGCTGCCAGGTAACAAAATCCTGGTACGACTGATTGTTATTAAAGGCATGAATCACCCAGTCACGCCATGGCCACTGGGTCCGGTATCCATCGTCCTGATAACCATATGAATCGGCATATCGTGCAATATCCAGCCAATGAACCGCCATTTTTTCACCGTAAGCCGGGTTGGCCAGAAGCTGATCTACCATTTTTTCATAATCCTTTTCACTATCCTGAAACCGTTGCATCATTTCCAGGGAAGGTGGCAGCCCGGTCAGGTCAAAAGACAGGCGTTTGAGCAGTCGTCCCTTATCAGCCTGATCGTTGGGATGGAGACCATGTGCTTCCATCTGTTCAAGCGTGAAATAATCAATTTCATTCTTTGGCCAGTTTTTATTCGTAATATGTGGAATAGGGGCTTTTTCAGGGGGAATAAACGACCAGTGTTTTTCATACTGTGCACCTTGTCTGATCCACTTCCTGATAAGTTCTATTTCTTGCTCTGTCAAGTTGAGGTTAGAACTGAACGGCGGCATCCTCATATTGGTGTCACTGGTAGAAATGAGCTGATAAACCATCGAAAGCTCCGGTTTGCCGGGTACAATGGCATGCGCACCCGGGTTTTCGGTCAATACCTTGTAGGCAGATTCAGGGTCATCAAGCCTTAAACCAGCTTCTCTTTTATTGGCATCGGGTCCGTGGCAGGCAAAGCATTTATCAGAAAGAATAGGGCGTATATCAAAATTGTAGCTTACCCGGCCATCCATCCTTGCCTGGTCGTTTCCTGTTATCACTTCTTTCTGAAAAGTTTTCCAAATAATCCCTGCAAAAACGGTTGTTCCAAGAAATAATATTATTCTACTGAATAAACGCATAAGCTATTATTTACCAAAACTTTATTATTAAGAGTCCCGATACAGGGAAGACACAAACGTACTATAAATACTGTTGTGTAAGCTTTGTAAGATACAATTTTTTTATTGATTAATTATGTATAACTCATTTTAAAGCAGAATTGATGAACTGTCGCCTATTTGATAAGAACATGTGGAAGCAACTGGAGTGAAAATTCATCTAAGATATTCAAATGATAATAGATAAAATTGGTCAATATTCTGTAGATATTAGTTTAAAGATGACATTATATCCATAGAGAAGAATAGGGAAGCGGTCTATAAACATGCTTAATTAATCTAGTTGAACAGACAAATAAGCAATCCTGCCAAGCATCAGATCGTTTCTAATAAATGGGGGTACCTTAAAAAAAGGGAATACTGAATTTAAAACTTTAACAATCCAGGATGATACTATTACTATGTGGACTTTCAGGAGCCGGTAAAACTACATTAAGCACCGCCGTCTATGCAAGTCTGTCAAATGATGGATTACCCTGTGAAATACTGGATGGGGATGAATGTCGGACTCACTTATTCAAGGAGCTCGGATTTTCACCGGAGGATCGGAAGGAGAATATGCTTCGCCTGGCATATATAGCTGATAAGCTATCAGGAAACGGAATAATAACGATTATCAGTGCGATTAATCCATTTGAACATATACGCCAACAAATTAAAGATACATTTCCCGATGTAATGATTGTGCATATTGATTGTACACTGGATACTTTGCAAAAAAGAGATACAAAAGGATTATATGCCCGTTCTTTGCTGCCTGACGGGCACCCTGATAAAGTATATCAGATGACTGGTATCTCCCAGCAATTTGATATACCCCAAAATCCGGATCTTATTATTAACACCGCCCTGGATTCGCTGGAAGACTGCGTGAATCAACTAACTGCGTTTATTTATAATCAAATTTCTAATGAATAACATATCTTCAGACAAAATCCTGGTTATTTTGGGTATGCATCGCTCCGGAACTTCCCTGATTACGCAATGGCTCAAAAAAATGGGATTGTCAGTCGGGGAGAGGTTGATTGGCCCTGGAAATGGGAATTCGGACGGGCATTTTGAAGACATTGATTTTTGTAACCTTCATCAGGAAATACTGATGGAAAACAATTTGCCAGACACTGGCCTCATCCCGGAATCGGTAAATGATGTGCCTGCTGATTATAAAAAACAGCTCCTGAATGTAATCGGACTAAAGTCTATGATGAATCCAGCGTTCGGCTGGAAAGATCCCAGGACTTGTTTGTTTTTAAAAACCTACAGGGAATTGTTGCCCGCGGCCAGGTACCTCGTAATTGTACGAAATTATCAAGAGGTCGTTACATCGCTTCTCAGACGGGAATTTTATCATGTTGAAAATGATTGGTTGGTTCAGCATTCAGCTCCCGTTAAACGTTTGAAATGGAACCTCTACAAAAAGGACCGTCACTTCAGGGAGTTTGCAGATGTTCAGGCCGACTGTTTTTTAAGAATCTATAACCATTATAATCGGGAGTTACTAAGTCATCTCAAACAGGTTTCCAATAAGAAATTTATTGTAGTCAATTACAAAAAACTCATTTTAAATGACAGGCAGCTCTTTACGCATTTTACCAATGTCTGGCAGTTTGACTTCAATTTTGTGCCCTATTCATCGGTATACAAACCACAGTTGATCAGTAAAAAATTTAATGTTGATAACCATTTGGCTCCGGAATTGGTTAAAGACGCAAGAGCGTTAGAAATGCAGCTGATGACGTATGCGTTTTAACTGAGAATTATCCAAATCCTCCACATCTTGACCTTTCAGGTACGAAAATTGCATTTATATCCCTATAAGTACAGTGAATAGTAAACTTTATTTGTGTTAATCAAAGAATAAAATATGTTTTTTAAAAAGAATAGAAACCTTCTGGCAGTGGTTGGGTTGATGATAACCGCTACTGTTTCTCTTCAAAATTGTTCGTCTGGATCGTCAAAAGAGCCTAATTTAAAGAATAAACCCCTCGCATTGCCTGTTTGGGAAGTGGATACAAGTACTGCTGTTACGCTGAAAACCTACCTGGGTACAATAGAAGGAAAAGTAAATGTGGAGATACGCCCACAAGTTGAGGGATTATTGGATGCTATCTATGTTGACGAAGGTGATTACGTACAGGAAGGACAAAAATTATTTAAAGTAAATGCTTCTGCCTATCAGGAAGTGCTAAATAATATGCTGGCAACTGAAAATGTTGCAAAAGCCAAGTTGGAAAACGCCAATCTTGAAGTGGAGCGTTTACGTCCACTCGTCGAAAATGAGGTGATTTCTGAAGTGAGACTGAAATCAGCGCTATCAGATTATGATGTTGCTAAAGCCACCCTTGAGCAAGCAGCAGCTGCTGTTAGGAGTGCTGATATCAATAAACAATTTACCACCATCACTGCACCGGTAAGTGGATTTATAGGCCGTATACCCAAACGAATCGGAAATCTGGTTACTAAAAATGATAACCAGCCTCTGACAGTATTATCCGATGTGCAGGAAGTGTTTGTGTACTTCTCCATGAGTGAATCTGATTTTCTATACTTTTCAAAGAACAAAGCCAGGTCTGACTCGATGGCTGGAATTAAAAGGAATAACAATACAAAACTTATTTTTCCTGATGTTTCTCTCGTGATGGCGGATGGAGAATCCTATCCTAGAACTGGGGAAGTGGATGCCGTGAATGGACAGGTGAACCGTGCAACTGGCGCAATTTCATTAAGGGCTACTTTTCAGAATGAGGATAATATCCTCAGAACGGGTAGTACAGGTACCCTCAAAGTGGAAGAACGTAAAAGTGGCGTAATTCAGATCCCTCAGGTTTCAATTTCTGAGCTGCAAGACCGCACGATGGTGTACGCATTGGATGAAGAAAACAAAGTACAGCGCAAGACCATTAAAATATCCGGTAAAAGCAATTCCAATTATATTATTGAAACAGGATTGCAACCTGGAGACAGGATTTTGCTCAGTGGGTTTGACAAGATTTCCGAAGGAACAGAGATCACTCCTATCTTACAACAATAACAACCGTTAAGTCTGCTAAAATACAATTCCTCTTCACAGCAGGAGAGTAGAATTTTTTATACATTTAAGTACTGATCAATGTTAAAAATATTTGTTCATCGCCCTGTTCTCGCCACTGTTGTTTCCATCTTATTGGTAATGTTGGGGATTGTGGGACTGATGTTATTGCCTATCTCCAGATTTCCGGAAATTGCCCCTCCCAGTGTGGTGGTTTCTATGAGTTATCCGGGTGCCAATGCAGAAACTGTAGCCAAAAGTGTATTGCTGCCCATAGAGGAAGCGATCAATGGTGTGGAGAATATGACCTATATCAGGTCCAATGCCAGTAATTCCGGTGCCGGCGCTGTGCAGGTGTTTTTTAAAACTGGTACCAATCCTGACGTAGCTTCAGTGAATGTTCAGACCCGTATATCCAAAGCTGTGGGTTCTATTCCAGCGGAGGTTAATGAGGCCGGCATTACAGTAATGCCCCGTCAGAGTGGTATTATTATGACCATCAATATATTTTCCGACCATCCGGGTAATTTGTATGATGAGACTTTTCTTCAGGCATTTGCCCAGATTAACCTGATACGCCCGCTACTTCGTGTCGATGGTATTTCGCAGGTAACCCGGGTGGGCGCAAGGGATTATTCGATGCGAATGTGGTTGAATCCCGAAAAACTGGCATTGTTTAACCTGATTCCGCAAGATGTCATTGCCGCCATCAAAGATCAGAATTTCGAAATTGCCCCTGGAAAATTCGGGGAAACTTCAGACGAAGCGTTCGAAACGGTTATTAAACATAAGGGAAGATTTTCACAGCCCGAAGAATTTGAAAATATTGTTGTAAAAACAAATAATGACGGCTCGGTTCTCTACCTCAAGGATATTGCCCGGGTTGAGTTTGGTTCTTCCAACCTGGGAAGTGATAACAGAGTAAACGGGAAGCCCGGTTTGACACTCAATATCACACAAACCAGCGGATCCAACGCACACGATATTGATGTAGAAGTAAGGAAAGTGCTTGAAGAGGTTTCAGTATCTTTTCCTGAGGGGATTGATTACGAGGTTTCTTACAGTGTTCGCGATCAGATTGATGAATCAGTAAATCAGGTAAAGAGTACGCTTATTGAGGCATTTATTCTGGTTTTTATCATTGTTTATATTTTTCTTCAGGATTTCAGATCTACGCTTATTCCGGCCATTGCTATCCCGGTCTCGCTCATAGGTACTTTCTTTTTCCTCAATCTTTTTGGATTCTCCCTCAATGTACTGACCATGTTTGCATTGGTACTTTCCATTGGTATAGTGGTGGATGATGCCATTGTCGTGGTGGAGGCAATCCACCAGAAAATGCACGAGACGGGCATGAAAGCCAAAGCTGCCACGCTGACTACCATGTCTGAGATTTCGGGCGCCATTCTTTCTATTACCATGGTCATGGCTGCGGTGTTTCTTCCGGTAGGGTTTATGGAAGGCCCGGCAGGTATCTTTTACCGGCAGTTTGCCTACACGCTGGCTACAGCCATTCTGATATCGGCATTGAATGCGCTGACACTAAGTCCGGCCTTATGTGCACTTTTGCTGAAAACCTCAAACGTAGAACACAATAGTGCTGGTAAAGGCAGGTTTGTGCAAATACGGGAGCGTTTTTTTACTGCTTTTAATGTCTCATTTGAAAGACTCACCGGGAAGTACATCGATGCTGTTAAGTTTCTGATCGGTAAAAAAGTAGTTGCCATTGGAGGTCTGGTAATTCTGACTGCTATTGGTTTTATATTAATGTATACAACGCCCAAAAGTTTCATACCTACTGAAGATGACAGTTTTGTGACTTATTCGCTGGCAATGCCACCTGGGGCTTCCCTGTCCAGAACAACGGATGTGCTGCGTAAAGCGGACAGTTTGTTGAAAAAGCGTGAGGATATAGCAGGAATGACCACCATTTCAGGATACAATGCCATCGATGCCAATACCAGCCCAGCGTTTGCTGTAGGGTACATTAATATGAAACCGCACCGTGAACGTACAGAAACACGGAACATTGAGGCTTTTATGGATACGATCCGAAATGACCTTGCACAAATTCATGAAGCCACTTTCAGTGTATTTCCCAGACCGACTGTACAGGGGTTTGGCGACTTTGCCGGTATTCAGATGATTTTGCAGGACCGGTTAGGCGGGGAAATACAGGATTTCAGTCTTATTGCTGATAACTTTATTGACCAAATGAATGAACTTCCGGAAGTAGGAAACGCATATACTTCATTTAAAGCCAATTTTCCACAATATGAGGTAGATATTGATGCAGTCAAAGCAAAAAGCCTGGGTGTGGATATCAAAGATCTGATGTCTACCATCCGGTCTTATTACGGCCGGGTACAGGCAGGTGACTTCAGTCGTTTCGGACGGCAGTACAGGGTATATATCCAGGCAGATACTGACTACCGCAATGATCCTGAGTCTTTCAACTCTATTTTTGTCCGTAACAAAAACAAGGAAATGGTACCGATCAGTACGTTACTTACCTTGAAAAAAGTAATCGGACCTGAAACCATCACCAGGTATAACCTGTACAATGCCATCAGTGTCAATGCAGTTCCGGCCAAAGGTTACAGCACCGGCGATGCCATGGAGGCCATCGCTGAACTGGCAGCTGAAAAACTGCCCGGAAACTATGGCTACGAATGGACCGGCATGAGCTATGATGAAAGTCAGAACAGCTCGCAGACCGTCATGATTTTCGTATTAAGTATCTTGTTTGTGTATTTTCTGCTTGCAGCTCAATATGAAAGCTACATCCTTCCATTAGCGGTATTGTTTTCAATTCCTGTTGGCTTGGCGGGGGTATTTGCCACAGTACTTTTGGCCGGACTGCAAAATAATATATATGTGCAGGTCGGAATCATTATGCTGATAGGTTTGCTGGCTAAGAACGCCATTCTGATTATAGAATTTGCCATTCAGCAGCGACAAAAGGGATTAAGTATTTATGAGTCTGCCATTTTGGGCGCGCGGTTACGATTACGCCCGATTCTGATGACTTCACTTGCCTTTGTTGCAGGATTAATACCACTGATGTGGTCTGTTGGGCCCTCGGCTATAGGGAATCACTCAATCAGTTTCAGCGCAGCTGGAGGAATGCTGTTTGGCGTCGCTTTCGGTATTTTTATAATTCCGGTGTTGTATGTCATTTTTAAAAACCTGGATGAAAAAGTCCGGGTGAAATTTAAACCTGAGGAGTAATAATGAGTACTGTGATCCGCCATCTTAAAGTTTTGATAATCTGCTTTTCCGGAACATTGCTATTGTTATCTGGTTGTAAAGTAGGAAAACCCTATTCCCCGCCAGATCTGAAATTTGAAGATGCTTACCGTTTTCAGGAAGACAGCCTGGCGAGCGATTCATCCGGATTGGGAATGCTCCCCTGGAAACAGTTTTTTCGCGATACCATTCTTCTGAATCTGATTGAAACGGGAATCGCCAACAACTATGATATGAGACTGGCTATGCTGAATATTCAGAAAGCCGATAAAATTTTCAGACAATCAAAACTCAATTTTCTGCCTCAGGTGGGGGCCGATATTGCCGATATTGACTATCTGTATCGTTCCCGTGATTTTCGGGCGGGACCGTCGTCTGTCTGGTATCAGGAAAAAGGAAAAGATGCTCCGGAAAATATGTTTTTGTATCAGTCTGACTATGTTTCAGGGTTAAATATTAGCTGGGAACTGGATATATGGGGTAAGATAGCCAGCAGAAAGGAGAAGGCACTGGCTGAATACCTGTCGACCTATGAAGTAAAAAAAATGGTCCAGACAGGACTTGTTGCCAATATTGCAAGAGGTTATTTTAATCTGGTAATACTTGACAGTCAGATCAATGTCGCAAAACGAAATCTGGCCCTGAATGACAGTACTTTGCATATGATCAGGCTACAGTTCAGGGCAGGTGAAATCACCTCATTGGCGATCCAGCAGACTGAATCCCAACGTTTGATTGCGGCTTCCCTTATTCCGGAACTGGAACAGGAAATTGCCATTCAGGAAAACACGTTGCGTATGTTAACAGGCGAAATGCCAGGGGCGTTAGAAAGACAACCTTTCATTGATTTTTTACTGACCGATTCCTTGCCTGTCAGTGTGGGCTCGCCCATTGCACTACTGAGGAACCGGCCTGATATCAGAGAGGCCGAATATCAATTAATGGCAGCTAATGCTCAGGCAAATGTCAATCAGGCGCTTCTATATCCAACATTTACTTTAGGTGGCAGGATGGGTATCAATGCCATGCTGGCCAGTAACTGGTTTAGTATTCCTGGTGCGCTTTTCGGGGCCATTGCAGGTGGTATTACCCAACCTGTTTTTCAGGGAAGGCGACTGCGTACCGATCTGGAAGTGGCCAGACTGGAACGGGATCAGACGGAAATCGATTTGCAAAAAACAATTCTTGAGGCTGTAAACGAAGTAACCAACTACCTTGTCATTGTAGAAAAGCAGAAAGAACAGCTGGATTTTGCAGAGCAACGGGTGAATAATGCCCAGCTGGCCGTCAAAAATGCAACCTTACTTTTTAAGAGTGGTTATGCTACTTATCTCGAAGTGATTACGGCACAGGGAAATGCACTGAATAGTGACCTTAACCTTGTGAGGATGAGACAAAACCAGTTGGAGGCTATACTGGATTTGTATCGGGCCTTGGGTGGTGGTTGGGCGGACTGATATAATACGTGATTATTGATGAAGGATAATAAGAGCTATATAGTTAAGCTCTGCCCATTGAATAAAGTTATAGGTTTTTAAAGTCGCTACCCACTCTTTTTCCTTGCCTTCGGGCACATGAATGTGGACAATATAACCGCGGTCAGAAGCGGGTTCTTTGATTTCCTTCAGCTGAAGCAATTGCATTGTTTGCAACCAGTCCTGTTGATTGGCCCGGTTATTGATTTGGTGTAACCTTGGAAAAACCGTGATTACTTTTGTCTCATAATGATTATAGCCGCCGACTTTCCAATCATCAGTTCCTGTATATGACTTCTTATTGATAAAATCAAGCACATATTGAAGACTATCCGGCTGGAAATCCGAAATAAGCACTCCACCATTGATCACCTCCACTTCATGATTCAACTCATTGATCAAGTCGAAGACCTGATTGATAGAGAAGTTTGCAGTGGTTTTAAATATAACATCAGTAGGCACGTATTCAGGTTCATATTCAGGTTCTGTTTCCTTTTTTTTGCAGGAAATCAATATTACTGAAAGTAAAATGGGCAAGAAATAACGGACCATCATGCGATTGGGGTTTAGTTTCAATCTTTAGAGTCAATAACAAGAGAAAAGGTTGTAATTAAATTCCACAGAAAGGAATAAACCCCTGGCAGCGGCTTTATTAAAATGATCCGTTCAGAGTTTGAAAGCTTGTCTGCCTAGCAGCAGCCAAGAACCGTTATTGTTTTTTTGCCATACCAGGAAAACACCTAGCGCTACTTTACCGGGTTGTTGGCCTTTGTTATGTGTTTCTGCATGTAAATGGTGACGTACATAAGCAACAGGCCCTGAAATGGTAACATCAACCTGACTCAGATCCATAGAAGTAAAGTTGGCTGTGTTATCCATAATGGCTTTGATAAAAGCTTTTTTATCCTCAATCAAGCCATTGGAATGCCCGTATGAAAGCATTGGAGAGGTTAAACTCTCCAATGCTTTCTCATTATCAGATAACATAGCATGCTTCAGTTTTTCAAGTTGGCTCAAAATTGCTTTCTCGTCTTTTGACTGTGCGTTGCTACTCAGGCTGAAAACGACAATAAAAAATAATACAGTTATGTATCTCATCTTTTACCGTCGGATTATAGATTTACTTTTTCCATTTTAGGAGCAAAGAAGTGCATTACCAGCCATGCAACCATATAGGCAAATCCACAGACAATAAAAATAATGTTGTAACCTGCACTAATATTACCGGCAGCTTTGTAAGTGTCGAGCAAATACCCCACAAGCATCGGGAACATGATACCTCCTACAGACCCTGCCATTCCACCGATACCCACGATCGAACTGACGGCTTTTTTAGGGAACATATCAGATGCGGTGGTGAAAATATTCGCACTCCATGCCTGATGTGCTGCAGCTGCAAGGCTGATCAGTACTACAGCCTGCCAGATATTCGTAGTATATTGTGCAAGCATGATTGGCATCACAATAATGGCAAAAATAAACATGGAAGTTTTCCTTGCACGGAAGATAGGCATCCCTTTCTTAATCAGGTAACCAGACAAGTAGCCACCTCCGATGCTGCCTATCGTTGTTGCCGTATAAACAATAACCAGTTCGAGACTCGGTTTTGACAAATCAAGATGGAAGGTTTCGGCAAAGTAGGAAGGCAGCCAGAACAGGAAGAACCACCAGATCGGGTCAGTTAGCATTTTTCCGAAAACAAAAGCCCATGTTTGACGGATTTTGAAAAGCTGCAGCCATTTTACGGGTTTTTCGTCTGTTTCGGATTCTTCATTGTCGCTATGGATATAATCAAATTCAGCCTTGTTAATCCGTTTCTGACGTGCAGGTATTTCATAGTAGATAATCCAGAAGATCAGCCAGATAAAACCCACAGCACCGGTCAGTATAAATGCCATTTCCCATCCGTATACCCCCAGAATCCAAGGTACCATGATTGGTGCGACTACTGCACCGATATTAGCGCCTGAGTTAAAGATACCTGTTGCCAGCGCACGTTCTTTTTTCGGGAACCATTCTGCTGTTGCTTTAATGGCAACAGGGAAGTTACCCGCTTCTCCCAGGCCCAGCAAAGCACGCATCAGGGCAAATCCGGCTGTGCTTTTCGCGACAGCATGTAACATGGCAGCAATACTCCAGACAATAATTGAAATTGTATATCCGAGTTTTGTACCAATGCGGTCAATAATAGCACCAAATGCAAGAAGAGAAAATGCGTAAGCTGCCTGAAAGGCCATTACTATCCTGCTGTAGTCTGTTTCAGTCCAGTGGAATTCTGCTTCAAGAGTTGGTTTCAATAATCCGATTACCTGACGGTCCAGATAATTTATTGTAGTAGCAAAAAACATGAGTGCTACGATGCGCCAACGGTAATTGGTCATTTTTGTTTCCATAAGCAACAGAGTGTATCAGGAGTTAAATAGTACATATCAAAGGACGATTTGCTAAGTGACTTTCCCTGAATTGTGGTAATTAATTATTATAAAAGTTAGTTTAATGAAAATTCTTAATGATTGGTTAATCAATAGATTCTGCCTTTTTTAATTGTTCAATTTCTGTACTTGCAAAAATAAAGGCGCCCGTTCCTTTCAGGTCATTGGTGCGGACAGGTTCACTCAGGTAATACGCATAGCTTCCATCCCGATAGGGTTTTCCTCCCAATCCCCCAACAGAGACGGTGCCGGTCAGGCTGATGGTGTCATCGTTTTCTCTTGTTATGAATTCCCGTAAAATTCCCTCGTATCCCCTTATTGCAGTCTGTTTGAAATGGTTGGGAATATAGCCCAGTCGAACGCCCTTTGCCAGGGAGTAAACAAACATACAGGTTGAGGAAGCTTCAGGATAATTGCCTTGCCTGCCGGCCATATCAACAATCTGATACCATACTCCTGTTTTGTGGTCCTGGTAAGTTGCCAATGCCGGGGCTAACCGGTTAAGGCTGGCAATCAGTATGGGCCTTTTTGGATGATTTTCGGGAAAATAATCCAGAACATCCACCAGCGCCATAGCATACCACCCAATAGCCCTTCCCCAGAATTGAGGTGAAAGCCCTGTTTCTGAATCAGCCCATTGTTGGGATTTGCTTTCATCATATCCATGATAAATGAGTCCGTTTTGATGATTAACCATGTGTTTTTCCACGAGAGAAAACTGTAGGGCGATCTGATCAAAATGTTCAGGATGGTGGAAAATGGAAGCGTATTCAGCGGCGAACGGCTCAGCCATAAACAGACCGTCGAGCCAGATTTGCCAGGGGTATATTTTTTTATGCCAATAGCCACCTGATTTTGTTTTGGGTTGATCAATCAGCTGGTTCCAAAGTTTGTCTGCCGCTTTTTTGTATTTTTCTTTATCGGGCAATTCCTGATTATATAGGGTTAGCAAGGATTTCCCTGAGGCAATGTTGTCAAGATTATAATCTTCCTTCCTATAGGTACGGATATCGCCTTGTTCGCTGACAAAATAGTCTGTATTTTTTTTTATATATAGCAGAATAGACGAGTCACCGGTGTCGTTCCATACTTTCTCAAGTGCTTTCAGAACAAGCCCTTGTTCATAATTCCACTGTGCATATTTTTTGTGAGGGACTTTCAGTGTATCGGGTTGCCTGATGATGATTGATTTAGCCATCCATTCAGACCACGGGATTTTCTGTGCTGTTGCCGGAACAGCAGCAATGAGTAAGAAGAGAATTTTCAGAAAGAATTTATATTTCATCATTCGCTGTGAATTCTGATGCCCTGGGGCAAAGGGTGTAAGATATCCTTTGTGTGTTCCGGCTCGGCTATATAAGCTGATCTCCGCAGGAATATACTGATAAATGAATAATTTGCTACAGGTCAGCCGGTAATGAAGTGGCTTGTGTTTTGCTGCTGTTAGGCAACAGACTGAATCCGTACAATATGGGCCAGGTGAAGACGGGAAGGGTTCGGGGTTTCTGAAAAAAAAAACAGTAACAAGCCGGAGCCTGTTACTGTTGGTATGTTTATCTGATAGTCCTGTATGATCTGGAATTGTCATTGCCAGATGTTGCAGGCAGGTACTATCTGACAATCAGTATTCTTTTTGTAATCACTGTTCCGTTGGTATATTCAACCTTTACAAGGTAGTTACCCGGGATAAAACCGCGCACGTCAACCTCTGGTGCAGTCTGTTCTCCTGATGCGTATAAGTATTTACCTGCATAATCCAGAATACTTACCCTGGCCACCTGGCTCCAGTCTGCGACATCAATATGCAGGTAATCCTGTACAGGATTCGGGTAGAAACGTGAGACTATGTCCACGCGTACCGCAATCAGCCTGCTGTAAGTAAAGGTCCCGTCGAGATCCACCATTTTGAGGCGGTAAACGCTTTCCCTTTCCGACGGATTCGCATCCGTGAAGTCGTAATCCTTTGGCGACGTTGAATTATATCCTGCTGCAATACTTCCCAATGAAACCCATTCTGACGCTGTAAGGCGTTGAACTTCAAAATATTCACTGTTGGTTTCTGATACTGTTGACCAGGTCAGGAATACCTGATTTTCCACATTGATACCCTTGAAGCTGGTCAGGGATACAGGAAGGGCAGATTGCCATTGGAAAGAATAGGTAGCCTCATCTGAAGTAGCTCCTGCTGCATCAGTAACAGTAAATTTGAAATTCAGGCTGTTGTAGCCAACACCGTTTACTTCGACTGAGAGTAGGAGTGGGTCAAAGTTGGGGATAGGTACTCCCTGGGTCACAGGCACACCATCGTATAAAAGCACCGGTAAGTTGGCAGGAGAATTATCTCCGTTAGTGACCGGCAACGATGTGATGGTTACTGTAAGTAAACCTGCACCGCCGTCAGGATCATTATAATTGATCTTGTCCATATTGCCCCCTTCTGTTACTTCCAGGGAGTTATTAAGCGGGATCCGATCTTTACTCGCAGGTTGTTCTGAAAGTGTGTAGGAGGAGTTTCTGGCAACAGGTTTTTCATTAAGGCCCTGCGTCACGGTTTTTGGCGTGTTCACATCATCGGAAGTACTAATCGATACCGAAGAGTATCCTGCTGCTGTTACGGAGTTGTCGCCATCTCTCTGGGCTGAGTTACTCCAGGCATCAGGAAGCGTATAGCTTTCTGCCAGGGGAGTGGTTTCTGTTGCAAGAGCGGTGTTGCTGCTTATTTTTACCGTATAATCACCCGGGTTGACATCCTCAAAAGAATAAGCGCCGGTAGTAGCGTCTACCAGTGTTTTGTTGATAATCGTACCGTTGTTGTCTATCAGGTAGGCATACAGAGGCGTGCCTGAAGGAGCGCCCAGCGCAGAACCTGTAACTCCATCGGTGATGCCGTTGTTGTCATTTACTACATTGCCACTGATGGTATATCCTTTAATGAATATCCGGTAGTCTTCCACTTCGCCATCCGGTGCCGTCTGCTGTGGATCCTCGTGGGTTGAACCGGTTGCGATGCGTACCCGCAGCGAGTAGAACTGACCCGCTTTTAAGCCGGTAGGGAGAGAAATATCGCGGCTGAGGTTGGTGCTGTTAGCCGGAACGGTATTGGTTGCGATGGACAACTTGTCTGCCGCTTCAAATATTCCGTTTTGGTCTTTGTCAAGCCATGCATGGAGGTAGGCGATGTTAGTGCTGGTGTTATTGGCTGTCACTCCGATAGCAGTAGTTGCTACATTAATATTATTGAGTACTGCGTTACTGATTCCGTCCTCGTCGTCAATTCCTGTGTTATCGTCACCGTCGGCATTGGCAGTGAAGTTATCTCCGTTATCTGCATCAATAGCCTCACCCAGTTTGATGGTAGCTCTGGAAGTATAAGCCGGTATTGTGGCAGTTTTAGGGTTATAAGTGTCGTTAGGCAGTGCAGTAGCCTGGCCGTTATTGTCCAGAAGCGGAATATAGTGAGCTACTGATCCGTAAGACAGTGGCAGATCACCGTAATCAAATGGCATCATAAATCCGAATGCTGCAATCTGAAGTCCGTTCCCTTTCATCACCAGATCCATTGAAGTGGCACCACGTGCCAGCATGACTGTCGATTCCTGCTGGTCGCCGGTACCTGTTGCAGCCGTGTTATATGCTCTGAATGTCCTTTGATTCACTGAGTTGCTGACCTGAATTCTATATGTAGATGCCGAGGCTGCTGCCAGGGCTCCGATATTGTAATCAATCAGTTCCCAGGCATTACTGTTGCTGGTGATGGTTCCCTGTATTGTTTCTGTCCCAGTAGATGTCAGTGATTCTGCGTCGGCCACGATGATTCCCGGTGAGCTCACATCAATCCAGGTTGTACCGGTTTTGATCTGAAGTTTTAGGCCCAGCGTAAGGCTCACCTGTGCTCCGTTGGTCAGGTTTTTAATTCCGATACTACCGGGAATGCCTCCGTACATATTAAGGGAATCCGGTAGAGTAATTCCCTGTGCCGCCGTTAGCGGGTGAAAGGTTAATATTGGCCGAGCCTATGGGCGATGCTGACAGGTTGCTGATTGTGCCTACCACTCTTACTTTCTCGGGTGTGAGTACCCAGATGTACTCACCTGCGACCAGGGTGGCGCCGTCACTTCTGCCCATAGGAGTCGGGAAGCTTGCCGGAAATGTAGTAAGTCCGGTAGTACCTGTTGATTTGTCCCAGTTGAGCCAGAAAATCTGCTCCTTGTAGCGACCAGTTCCAGTGGTGGCGAATTGTGCCGGAGCAATCTGCCAGCTCAATAAGACCAGTAGTGAAATAATGAAAACTTTCTTTAATAAACTTGTAGTCATTTTAATATACTTATATGTAAGTGAATTTATTATAACATTTCAAATATTTTGTAAAAGATAATGCCATTGTTGGCCACTAAGTTGCTAGGCGATATTTTCTTAAACAATAAATTTTGTAATGGCGGAATTTGCTTAAAGGCTTAATTATGAAGTACTACAAGTAGTATTGTAACTACTATATGGGATAAATGAGCGAAGGAATTTTATTTTATAACATCAAATAGTTAGTATGACTTTTCCAATATATAACATTTTTTTATATATATCTAAAAAGTTTGATTTGGTGTTCCTTTTCTTAAAATTCTGTTTAATAGAAGATTATATAATATTTTATTGTGGCTATTATTCTACCATAAATTAGATCTAATTTATGGTGTTTAGTTAGTGTGCTGTAGTTGTTATAGTAATTCTACGTGTTAATGATAAGTGTATATATGCAAAAACAGCAACAGATATTTTCTGCTGCTGTCTGCAATTATAATGCTGATGTGGGGTATCCGTCTGACGATACGGTTTAAAAGTAAGAGATAGTATAGATTGATTTAAGTTATTTGTCAGTTCTCCGGAATTAGCCGGATCACCTGTCCTGATTATGCAATAGTAGGATACAGTGCCCGAACTCGCTACAGCAGATCGGCTATCGCAACCGGGTCAATGTCAGTATAATCCTTATTTTCTCCGCCCATTCCCCAGATGAAAGAATAGCTGGCAGTCCCGCATCCCGAATGTACTGACCATGGTGGTGAAATAACTGCCTGACGGTCGGATAGCCAGATATGTCTGGTTTCATCCGGTGTGCCCATCAGGTGCAGCACGCGCTGTCCTTCCGGAATATCGAAATACAGATAGGCTTCCATGCGTCTGTCGTGCACGTGGGCCGGCATGGTATTCCAGACACTCCCGGTATGCAGGGTGGTAAGACCCATTACAAGCTGACAGCTTTGAATGCCATCCGCATGAATATACTTGTAAATTGTCCGCTGATTGGACGTTTCACTGCTCCCTACCGTGGCCGGTAACGCATCCTGACTGGTGTACATTTGGGTAGGACAGGTGGCATGTGCCAGTGTGGAAAGCAGGTAAAACTGTGCCGGGTTGCCGGGTTCAGTACTGCTGAAACGGACCTCCTGCTCACCTTTTCCTATATACAAGCAGCTCAGCTTTTCAAGCGGGTAAGTCTGGCCTCCTGCATTGACCATTCCCGGTCCGCCGATATTGATAATTCCGAGTTCCCGTCTTTCCAGAAAATATACCGAACGCAGGGCAGGATGGGTAGCCAGAAAAATTGATTCGCCGACTGGCCGCACTCCCCCGATCATTACGCGGTCGTAATGGGAATAAACCCATTCTACTGAATTATCTTTGAAAAGCGTTTCAATTAAAAACGTTTTCCTGAGAGCCTGTGTATTCATTGCAGCTGTTTCTCCCGGGCTGCACGCGTGTCTTATTTTCATAGTTATTTTTTATGCTGATCTGCTCATCTTATCATCTGCCCATCCAGCCGCCGTCGACGGTCAGGATTGTTCCGTGTACATAGTCGGATGCACCTGATGACAGAAAAACGGCCGGTCCGATAAAATCCTCCGGCTTGCCCCATCGCCCTGCCGGGATGCGGTCAAGGATAGATTGTGCCCTGGCAGGGTCATTGCGCAGTGCTTCCGTATTGTCAGTATCAATATAACCGGGCGCTATGCCGTTCACGTTGATTCCGGCGGAAGCCCATTCATTCGCGAGTGCTTTGATCAGTCCGCCGATGGCGCTTTTGCTGGCAGTATAGCCGGGTACATTGATACCTCCCTGAAATGTCAGCAGCGAAGCGGTGAAAATAATTTTCCCCGATCCCGCTTCCAGCATCTTCTTACCGATTTCACGGCTGAGTATAAACTGCGAGTTGAGATTGACCGCCATGACATGGTCCCAGTAGTCGTCAGGATGTTCAGCTGCCGGTTTTCTCAGGATGGTTCCGGCATTGTTGACAAGAATATCGATTTTGCTGAACCGGGTGTACAGTGTCTCAAGAAAGGCATAGAGCTGTTTCCGGTCACTCATGTCTGCCTGGAATGCAAAAAAACGTCTTCCTGCTTTTTCCACAAGATGCGCCACGGTACTTCCTTGCTGTGGCAGAGAAGCCGACACACCGATGATATCTGCACCTGCCTGAGCCAGGCCTACTGCTATTGCTTGGCCGATACCTCTGCTGCAACCTGTCACGAGTGCGGTTTTACCTGTCAGATCAAAAAGGCCTGGATTGCTCATGGTTATGTATTTTCCGGAAACGTTAAGAATATTACTCACGGCCCTGCCAATGGTGATTGGGGGTAAGTATATAAATATTCCCCTGAATTACAGGTATAAACTGTGCGCTTTATTTATGCAATCGTTATCGGGAACGTTGTCTTTTAATAGTGAAGCGGCAATTATGTTGTCTTTTTTAGCATAATTTTATATAATATTGTATTCATTTTATGAAAAGATACCGGAAAATCATGATCGGAATCCGGAGAAACCATACAATTGCTTTTGGAAACGATTACCATTAAAGATATTGCGAGGGCGCTTAACCTTTCCACATCCACAGTGTCACGGGCGCTGCGGGACAGTTATGAGATAAATCCTGAAACGAAGAAAACAGTATTGGCGTATGCCATGAAAATGCACTATAGGCCTAATCCGATTGCATTGAGCCTGAAAGAGAACCGCAGCCGGTCCATCGGTGTGATTGTTCCGGAGATTGCCAATAATTTTTTTGCACAGGTGATTAACGGTATCGAGGAGGTAGCGTATAATCTGGGTTACCATGTTGTCATATTTCAGAGTCATGAATCACTGGAACGTGAAGAAATTAATCTCGACCATCTGGTATCGAGAAAAGTGGATGGAATACTCACTTCAGTCTCTACCTTCTCGCAGGACATACGTCATTTTTCCAGACTGATTGAAAGGGGGCTGCCGATTGTATTTATTGACAGGGTGCCGGATGAAGATAAAACCTTCAAGGTAGTAGCCAACAACTATAAAGGTAGCTACGACGCTACTGTGCATTTACTGGAGCATGGGAGCAGACGGATTGCGCATATAACAAGTCCTAAACATTTGTCTATTACAAGGGAACGACTAGATGGTTATAAAGACGCTTTAGCAGAATTTGGGATTGAATTTAATGAGAAATACGTAAGATATTGTGGACACGGTGGCATGAAAACCGAGGAGATTCTGGAGGCTGCCCAGGAGCTGATTGATATGGATGATCAACCTGATGCCATTTTTACTGCTAGTGACCGACTAACTACCGGCACCATGGCCGTCATACATAAGAATAACCTGAGGATTCCGGAAGATATTGCATTGGTTGGTTTTACAAATATTGCTGTGGCAGAATTATTGAATCCGCCCCTGACAACAATTGTTCAGCCAGCAGTTGAAATGGGCCAAACCGCCATGCAACTGCTGGTTGATATGATTGAAAACCCTAAAAAGGAGTTTGATTACGGAGTAAGAAAACTTGATACCACTTTGGTAGTCCGCCAATCATCAGTAAAAATGTAGGGTTACCAGGTTCTGTTCTTCATAAAAGCATCCAGTTCTGCACGCTTCATAGGAATCTGATCCGGATTTTTATCCAGCCATTTTAAAAAGTCATCCTTGATGATATCCGTCCATTGGCTGTCAATTTGACCCGGACTGTATTTTCCAGCTTTAAGCATTTCAATGCCAAATTTATCCCTCAAGGTGATAAATTCTGCTGTCAGCACCACTTTTTCGGCCAGGTGCGCCGGTATGAAAATAACACCTTCTTTTTTAGCAAGTACCACATCGCCCGGTAATACTATAGCCTGTCCGATCCGGATAGGTGTATTTAAACCCGTCAGGACCACATTTTTGAGATAGGACGGATGCCAGTCCCGTACAAAGGCATTGAAACCATCAATATGGGATAATCCTTCCAGATCACGCGAGGAAGCATCGAATACAACACCGGTGCCGGTTTTGGAAAAAATAGAATTCCCCAGGTTGTCACCAATCAGGGTACCTTCGGCGATTTTGCCGAACCCGTCTGCTACATATACATCACCTTTGGAAAGCTGGTCGATAGGCCATGAGTTAGTATTGCCCATACGGCCGTTTTTTTGTCCGCGATCCTTGATGTTCTTTTCAATGTCGGGTCGTGAAGGCATAAACTGCGCTGTCAGCGCACGCCCTGCAAATGCTTGGTCAGCATGGAGCATTTTCCAGTTACCTTCAAACTGACTGTGATACCCCTCATTCTGCATCACTACCCAAGCCTCTTCAATGGCTATATTCTTCACCCGTTCAATCAGATGATCCGGAACCTTGGGGCGACCATCAGGAAACCGTTCGCCTTTCCATTCGGCTGTCAGGAAAATCAGTTCTTCTTTGGGAATTGTCTGTGCCTGTAGTGTTGTGGCAGCCATCAGACCGGTTAATATTAATGCAGTAACAATAGTTGATTTCATAGGAAATAGGAAACAGGATGTTTTAAGGGGAATGATTGAAGAAATTTTCAATAATACTAAATGGTTTCGTTGTGAAAATAGGGAATATAATGGACTTGTCCTGCATCTTAACCAGATTTATTACACTCAAAAAATTCACTTGCCGATGAGATAGAGGAGAAGATAAGCAGGTATTACGGTAGACATTATAAAATTTTTACTTTTTATAGTATCTTTTCTTTTTCAACCAAAACTAAAATATATGAGGTCTGTATTAACAATCATGATAGTGTTGATGGCTTTTTTGGCCCAGTCACAGGATCTGGTCTCCAATCAGAACCGCGAAATTGTATTTACATCGGTGAATGTCATTCCCATGGATAAAGAGGGAGTCACGAAAAATCAGACGGTAGTGGTCAAAAATGGAAAGATTATATCAATCAGTAATGCCGGACAGGCGAAATACAGTAAGGATGCAATAGTGATCAATGCAAGTGGTAAATACCTGCTACCGGGTTGGTCAGAAATGCATGCCCACGTGCCTCCTGGCGAAGATCTGGCGCCGATGAAGGAAGTGCTGACGCTCTATCTGGCTAATGGTATCACCAATATCAGGGGAATGTTAGGTGTCCCCAAACATTTGGAACTACGGGATAAAATCAGATCAGGAGAAATACTCGGTCCTCATTTTATTACTTCCGGGCCTTCGTTCAGCGGGCAGAGTGTGCGCAGCCCCGAACGGGGTATTGAGATGGTCAGGCAGCAGAAAGAGGCTGGTTATGATTTTCTGAAGTTACATCCTGGTTTGACAAAAGCGACTTTTCCGGGTATTGCCAAAACAGCTCAAGAGGTTGGAATTCCATTTGCAGGACATGTTTCATTTAATGTGGGTGTGTGGGCGGCTATTGACGCAGGTTATGCTACCATTGACCATATGGATGGATTTGTAGAGGCACTTACCCCAGGCATTGATACGCTGACAGCCCAGGAAGCTGGTTTTTTTGGTGATCGGATTGGCTACAGGGCTGATGCGTCCAAGATTCCTGCCCTGATGAAAGCTTTGAAGGCAAAAAATATAGGGGTTGTTCCTACAGAAGCGCTCTCTGAACGCTGGATGTCACCGCTGGGCGTGGAACATTTTGAAAATGACCCCGATTTGAAGTACATGGATAAGAAAACAAGAGAACAATGGGCAAAAACAAAGCGGGATTATAATGGAAGTGCACATTTTGACAAAGGCAAAGCTGAGGCCCTGATCAAATTGAGGCATCAGCTGTTAAGAGCTTGTGAAGAATATGGCGTCCAGTTGCTGTTAGGATCCGATGCCCCGCAAATTTATAATGTGCCGGGTTTTGCAATTCATCATGAATTAAAGTATCTGGTGGATGCCGGATTAACACCTTACCAGGCCTTAAAAAGTGGTACTATTAATGTGGCAGACTACCTGAAGAAGAAAAATTCTGGTGCCGTTAAAAAGGGTTATGATTCTGATCTGGTGCTATTGGCTGGGAATCCTCTGGAGAATATTGGCAACACCCGGAAAATAGAAGGTGTGATGATCGGAACCCAATGGCTTTCGCGGGAGTATATCAATGCTGAGTTGAAGAAAATAGAAAAGAATTAATGAAGTGTACACAAAGAGACATTATGTAAGTGTCCACTCATGCGAATTAATCTCTGTTTTTCAGAAAGGTTGATACTGATCCCATATCGCCTTTCTGAAAAATTAAGTTCAGTTGTCTATCATCGCTCTGCCATACTATTCTTCTGCCAGTAGCATTATTGGCACCGACTCCTTCTGTATGTTTTTTTCTAATCGGTGTAATCCGAATTCCATTCATTTGTTGATTTTTCCTATAAATAATTTAGGGATTTTTATTGTTTAACTGACTATGGTAATATAAACCATTGCTTAACCTGATCTGATATGTATCAAAAGTTTACTGATGAAGACTTGGTGACCTTTTTGATGAATGGAGATAAATATGCTTTTGAGGCCATTTACAATCGTTATTGGCTGAAACTGTATGCGATCGCCTATGAGGAAACAGGCACCAGAGAAGAGGCAGAGGAAATTGTTCATGATGTGTTTGAAAGTGTTTGGAAACGTAAAGAAGCCGTAGTTATTCAGAATCTTAGTGCCTATCTGGTAGTATCTGTAAAACATCGTGTCAATAATTATATCAAGTCCCGCATTACGCAACGACGATATCAGGAATATATAATAATGAATGAAGTCCGCCAGTCCTTCGCAACAGAAGAATTTGTTCGGTTTTCTGATTTATCACAGGCTGTTGACGAGGTGATGAAGAAAATGCCTGTGAAGACCAGTGAGGTGTTTAAACTGAGTCGTTTTGAGAATCTATCCGTCAAAGATATTGCCAGTAAACTTCATCTCTCGGAAAAAGGAGTTGAATACCATATAACACAATCATTGAAATTACTACGGGAAGAATTAAAAGTGTATCAATCAAATAATTAAAGTATGAATCGATATGATTTTGATGTCTTGCTACAAAAATACCTGGAAGGGAATTGTACTCAGGAAGAAAAACGGCAAGTTGAAATCTGGTCAGAAAAATTGCTTCAAAATAGTAATATAACGCTTGGGGAAGATGAATCAAAATCAATTAAGAACAGGATTTGGGTCAGATTAAGCGGAATACTTCCCAATAAAAATAAGAGTTGGAGGCAATATTGGAAACTGGAAGCAGCTGCAGTCATCGTGTGTTGTCTGGGATTTGCCACCTGGATGATCGGATCATCAGAATTTTTTGAAACCAAACGATTGACAATTGAAGATACCGAAATCAATACACATTTATTGGGTGATGACCTGGATTACATCACGGTAACTACTAAAAACACTGAAAGAGTTATCGAATTGGAAGAAGGGACTATCGTTAAACTAGGAATTGATAGTAAGTTGAAGTATCCTGTTCAATTTAATCCTAAACATCGGAAAGTGCAGCTTGAAGGAGAGGCTTTATTTGAGGTAGCAAAGGATATTAACCGTCCTTTCATGGTATTTGCTGATGATCTGGTTACCCAGGTCTTAGGTACAAGTTTCAAAGTGAATTCCTATCCTAATGCAAAGTCCATTCTGGTTTCTGTCCTCAGTGGCCGGGTATCGGTCTATGAGAATTTACACACCGATGGAATTAATAAAAATGGAGTAATCCTTTCTCCCAATCAACAAATAATTTTTGAAAAAGTATCCAGAAAATTAGTTCCGGAATTGGTGTCTGAGCCACAGGTTATCCATCCGCCTTTAAAGGAAAGCCAGTTTTTATTTGTTGAAGTTCCTCTTTACGAGGTGATTGAAACTGTGGAGCATGCGTTTAACGTAGAGGTGGTACTCGAGTCTCCTTCTCTGGAGCATTGTAAGTTTACCGGGGATCTTAATGAATTACCCTTACATACCCAGTTGCAATTGATCAGCAGCGCTGTAAATGGAACCTATGAATTAAGAGGAACTACATTTTTCCTTAGAGGCGAGGGATGTAATATCTAAAATAATCAATTAATCGAACCTATATGAAATAGACCAGAACAGATTAAAATGAAAAAAGCCAATAATGGGCAAACATTATTGGCTGAGAAAAGTCAAGTGAGAAGGCTAATTCATTCCTTGACCATGTGCGTTTTTGTATTTGTTGAACATCAAAAACTATTAATATTATGAATTATAGTATACCTAAACAAAGATTCCTTAAAAAATTTATGCGAATTACTGTTAGTCAAATATTGATGGCAGTTATTTTTTATAGTATTTCCTTTGCCAATAATACCATAGCGCAGGAATTACTGAAGAAGGAGATTTCTATCCAGGTTGAATCTGTTGAGATAAAAAAAATACTCAGTCAAATTGAACAACAGGCCGATGTGAAATTTGTGTATACAACACAAAGCATTGAATCTCAGAAAAAAGTATCTGTCAGGGCATCGGGATTTCCCTTGTCAAAAGTGCTCGACGATTTGTTCTTACCCATGAATGTAGGTTACAAGGTAGTGGGCAATCGAATAATTCTTCAAAGAAGAAGCAAAGTGGAATTTTCCACGCCTCCAACCAGTGTTATTCTGGACCGACAGATCACGGGAACAGTGAAAGATGACAATGGAGAAACTTTGCCCGGAGTGAGCATACTCATCAAAGGCTCAACTTCAGGCACCACAACGGATGTGAATGGGAACTTTGCACTGGATGTGAAAGATGACAACGCTGTATTGACTTTTTCTTTCGTAGGGTATATTGGGCAGGATGTAAAGGTTGGGTCTAATACATTCTTAGATATTCTGTTACAGACCGATACCAAATCACTGGAAGAGTTGGTGGTAGTAGGTTACGGAGAGCAATCCAGGAAAAAATTATCCACTGCTATCAGTAAGGTTTCCGGGAAAGATATCAATCAGTTGCCCGTGGCACTATCGGGGGATGCCCTGGCAGGAATGGCCTCGGGTGTACAAGTACAATCGGGTGCCGGTGGAATTCCGGGAGAGCCGCCGGTAATCAGGATACGAGGTATAGGTACATTGGGCGCCTCCAATGATCCGTTATTTGTCGTGGATGGATATCCATTGCCCAATGCTACTGAATTTTCAAGAATTAATGTTGCCGATATTGAATCCATAGAAATCCTTAAGGATGCAGCCTCTGCTGCTATCTATGGCTCAAGAGCTGCAAACGGGGTGGTAATGGTGACCACTCGTCGCGGAAAAATCGGTACACCTTCCTTCAATTTCAGTACCTATTCAGGGATTCAGCAAACTGGCCGGAGAATGGAGGTAATGAATAAAATGGAATATCTCAAATATGCACAGGATGCTAGAAAAGCCGCAGGTCTTTCTGTTCCGGATGCTTATCAGAACCCTGATCAATTGCCTGATACGGACTGGCAGGATGAGATCTTCCGCACTGCGCCCATGACAAAGTTTGAACTCAGTGCCAGAGGTGGTTCCGAAAATGTTAAATACTCAGTATCAGGTAGCTATTTAAAGCAGGACGGAACGATGAGAGGGACTGATTTTGGACTTTATACCTTAAGAACCAATATTGATGCAGATTTGAGCAGGAAGTTAAAAATGGGTGTAAATTTCGCTCCTTCTTATACTGTACGAAATATGCAGCCCACGCCTCAAAGTCCAGGCGGATGGGGGTATAGCCCTATTTATACTTCCATGCTGATGCCCCCGGTTGTTTCTGTCAGATTGCCTAATGGCGATTATGGACAAAATAATCTGATGCCTCATACCCAATATGGATTTTCAGAGGTTGGCGTGTATAACCCCTTGGCCATCCTGGAACTCAACCAGAATAAAAACCAGACTTTCAGTTTTCAAAATAATCTCTTTCTGGAGCTCGAACTTGCTCAAGGGTTGAAATTACGTTCTCAAGGGGGTGCTTTGATCGGAACAAGTAGTCAGGAAGCATATATTCCGTCTAATCTTGCCAACAGTACTTCTCCTTTCGCCAATATCACCACGCCAAGCCTGGCCGGAATTGCCAGCAGTGCTCAGTCGTCGCGATATGTTGACTGGGTATGGGAAAATAACCTAACCTATCAAAAGAGAATATCAGATGATCACAATTTCGGTGCCATGCTTCTCTATTCTTTACAAAAATACAAGTCTTATTCGACAGGTACTTCAGGAAGAGTAGGAAGTTTCACAAACGATTTGGTGAAAAATCCTTCAGCTTCGTCTGATCAGGTGGGTACAGTAAGCTACGGTCTCAATAGCTTTATTTCCTATGCCGCAAGAATTAACTATGACTACCGAGATAAATATCTCTTTTCAGCGTCTGTGCGGAGTGATGGTTCTTCGAGGTTTGGCCCTGAAAACAGATTTGGTGTTTTTCAATCCTATTCGGCCGGATGGAGAATAAGTGAAGAGAGTTTTATGCAGAATCAGCAAGTATTTTCAGAACTAAAACTGCGAGCCAGTTATGGCGAAACTGGAAATGCAAATATTGGTGATTTTACCTGGATCAGTGGGATGGCGACGAGTAATTACAACTTTGGTAATCAGCGTATTCCCGGAGCCTCACCTTCTGGCTTTATGAACAGAAATCTTACCTGGGAGAAAAACCGACAGCTTAATTTCGGCATTGAAACCGGTTTGCTGAAAGACAGGATTTATCTAACGGTAGATTTGTATAATAAGAGAACGCATGGCATGTTGTTTGCGAAGGAACTGCCCGCTCTTGTTGGGTATGCCACCTCTTTTCAGACAAACATCGGTGAAATAGAAAATAAAGGAATAGAATTTGATCTGAGTACAAAAAACCTGAGAGGACCGCTGACCTGGACTACCAGTTTAAACTTCAGTTTCAATAAAACAAAAGCAATCAGTTTGGGCGGAAGAGAATCACTTAATGAACTTGCCGGAACTCCAGGATGGAACAATGTTTATCGAATTAGAGTGGGAGAACCATTGGGAGATTTTTATGGCTTCATTATTGACGGAGTGATTAAAAATGCAGAACAACTTAACGCTAACCCGCAATGGGCAGGCTCGACCGTGGGAAGTTACCAGATCAGGGATGTAAATAACGACGGAGAGATCAATGAGCTCGACCGTACTCATCTGGGTAATGGTTTTCCCCGATCCATCTTTGGTATTACCAATCAATTGAATTTCAAAGAATTCGATCTGAGTTTTATACTACAGGGGGTTTTGGGGAACAGCATCATTAATGGCGCAGGTCGCCATACTGAACTCTGGGCCGGACGTTTTAATACTGTAAAGGATATGGTAGACAATTATTTCGATCCGGAGAATCCTGACAGAGATGTGAAATATGGGAGTGTAGGGGTAAGATCCGGATTTAGTACTGCTGGCGACCTTCATTCATATGCAGTGTACAAAGGTGATTTTTTACGCCTTAGAAATATGACACTGGGCTATACACTCAAGCCTGAAGCCTTGCAGCAGATAAGACTTAAGTCAGTCAGAGTGTATGCCACTGCACAAAACCTATTTACGATTACTAAATATCCAGGATTTAATCCTGAACCAAGTCAATACGGAAACACCGTTTATCAACCAGGTTCAGATCAGGCTACCTATCCAGTAAGCAGAAGCTATATGCTGGGTGTGAATATTGGATTTTAATAGTTTCAAATGTATTATTCTATGAGAAATATAGTAAAAATATCAGTATTGATGACTTGTCTGACGGTGATGGCAGGTTGTAATGATTTTGTGGATATTGAGTCGCCAACAGTAGTCAGAAAAGATCAGTATTTTAAAACGCAAGCCGATTTCTCGGCAGCTGTATCAGGTTTATATAGCGGTTTACGTCAATATTACGGAGGATTTTATGAAGTAGCCGAAATTCCTTCGGACAATTCTCAGATCAATGGATATACACTGGCGACAGGACCAATGGATCAATTAAACTGGCTGCCTAGTACCGCTGCCATTCAGTCGAGATGGTCGCTGTCATACACTTCAATTGCCAGAGCCAATGCCATTCTGGATCGAATCAACGAAGTGGCTATGCCGGATGATATCAAAAAACAATTTACCGGAGAAGCGAAATTTATCAGGTCGCTCATGTATTTTAATCTTGTTCAGTTTTACGGAGCTGTTCCACTGGTTCTGAATGAAATTTCTTCAGAAAAGGAGGCTTATTCTTATGGAAGGACACCCGTTGGGGAGGTATATAACCAGATCGTATCTGATCTAACTGAAGCCAGTTCATTGTTGCCGGAAAGTTACAATAGTACCAATTTGGGTAGGGTTACTCGTTATGCAGCGCTGGGGTTATTAGGAAAGGTTTTTGTCACCAACAATAAATTTGACAATGCAATCGCACCTTTAGAAGAAGTGGTTAATTCGGGGAAATATCAGCTACTGGATAACTATGCGGATGTATTCAGTGTAACCAATAAGCACAACCAAGAGATTATTTTTGATATTCAGTATCTGGGTGGTGCTGGTTACGGGGAAGGCAGTAATTTTTCAATCAGTTTTGCACCGTTTGGATCTGGAACAGAGATAACCAGCGGAGGCATGCCTGCCAGTGTCAATTCCGGAACACTTGATTTGTTTGATGCTTTTCAGGAAAACGACAAAAGAAGAGATGTTTCAATCAAACTTTATCCTTCGGCTGATTCCCTTTATTATACCAGCAAGTTTCTGGATAAGCCAATAGCCGCCAACGAAGGTCGTAACAATTGGCCTGTTTTGAGGTATTCTGATGTATTATTATTACTTGCCGAGGCCTATAATGAAATAGGATCGGGAGAAGCTAAAGCAGAATCATATCTTAACGTAGTTAAACAAAGGGCTGGCTTAAATGAAGTTAATGGTTTGAGTCAACAGGTATTACGGGAAGAAATATGGAGGGAAAGACGTCTTGAGCTATGTTTTGAGGGAAACAGATGGTTTGACCTGCTTAGGACCGGTACCATGCTGACTGTCATGCGGAATTATAAGGAAAAGTATGCAAAGTATGGGGCGTATTTGGTGGATAATTACGTAGTGACAGATAATAAAGTGTTATTTCCTGTTCCATTCCGTGAAATCAGCCTCAATCCGGAGTTAGAACAAAATGATGGTTATTAATCAGGACTTTTTCAAATGACGTACCGGATAGGAGATTCCCTGTGTGTAATTTTGGCAATTTGACAAATAGACAGTTATTCAATTATGGTTAGATTCTTTGTTGTATTATTTGTTATAATCATTGGAATCGTACCAGCAAAGGCGAACGCAAACCGTGAATATTCGCCCAATGAATTTAAGGGGTCCGATACAGAAAGAATTATTGCTGCCGTTAAGGCAGCTAAATATGATTCAAAAATTGTTCGGATCCCCAGAATGAACACGAATGGTTCCCAAATCTGGAAAATCGATGAAGCGATTCTGTTACCAGATGGCATCTCGATGATTCTGGATAATTGTACCCTGCAACTGTCAGATTCCAGCCGGGATAATATGTTCCGAAGTGAAAATGTAGGTATTGGCATCACCAACCCAGCCTGGATTCACAACTTATCAATTACAGGTTTGGGTAAAGTTATCCTGAAAGGAGCAGACAATCCCAGGTCTACCGGTGATGGTAAGCGTCAGCTTGTTTTAGACCCTGCTTCAGCCCAGAAAAACGGAAATTGGCGAGTCAGTTATGGAAGCGATGCAGGAAAGGTCAACCGTAAGCAGACTGGTGACTGGAGAAATATTCTGATTCTGGTTGCTTACGTCAAAGGTTTCAGGTTGGAGAACGTCACCCTTGAAAACACGCACGCCTGGGCAGTTAGCTTTGAGCGGACACATCATGCTTACATTTCTGATATAAACATCCATAATCCTGAGGATATCCTGATCAATGGTAAAAAGATCAGGGTTTATAATAAGGACGGAATCAATCTGCGACATGGTTGTAAGTATTTTACAATCCGCAATATTCAAGGCATCAATGGAGACGATCTGATTGCTTTGTCCAGCCTCGATGTAGCGCCGGGTCACCCTGCCAATGGCGATATAAATTCCTATCAGGTCACGTCGACCAGCTGGTCAGGACCCGAGGATGACACCGAACAGGTATACATCAATAACTGCCAGACCAATTATTGTGGTGTGGGTATTCGTGCCAGTATGGGCGCTAGTATTCATCACATTTTTATAGATGGAGTTTTTACAAGCAAACGAAGTGATATCCCTCCGCCCTATGGAGGGAGTCCCTATTCGGTGCTGGTAGGCGGAAAAGGCTATGGTGATAATACGCAGAAGGATAAAATTCATCATGTGTTTGCCAGGAATATAATAGGTGATGGCAAAAATCTCATTTTGATTGAAGCTCCTGTGGCGGACTGTAGTTTTTCTTCAGGAATTTATTCAGGTAGTGCCCCCGAAGCAATCACTTTTAATATAGATCCCCACCTTTTAAAAAATGTAAACTATTTTAACCTTATCAAGGTAAGTAACTAATTTTCAATGGTAATGACAACAAGAAACATTTTGGTATTGTGCCTTATCTGCTTATTCAGCGTGTTCGTAAAAGCGGGTGACAAGGTGCCCATATCACCCAATCAGTTCAAAGGTTCGGACATACAGAGGATTCAAGCCGCCATAAATGCCGCAAAAGGGAAAACAAATTTAGTGGTCATTCCTGCAGTCAATTCCAATGGATCAAGGATTTGGAAAATAGATCAGGCGATTCTTTTACCCAGCGACATGACCATCATGCTTGACAATTGTACCATTCAGTTATCAGACTCCTGCCGCGACAATATGTTCAGGAGTGATAATGTGGGAATAGGTGTTACCTCTCCAGCCTGGAACAAAAATATTCATTTGATCGGGGTGGGGGAAGTCATACTGAAGGGAGCAGATAACCCCAGATCTACCGGGGACGGTGCTCGCCAGCTTTCTCTTGATCCGGATAAAGACCGGGCCGCCGGAAACTGGCGTATCAGTTATGGAACTGATGCAGGCCGGGCCGGAGTGAAGCAAACAGGTGACTGGCGGAATATCATGATTCTGATCGCACAGGTAGAGAATTTTACACTCAAAAATGTTAAAATCCGAAATTCACACGCCTGGGCTGTGAGTTTTGAAAGAGCCAGGAATGTAGACCTTTCGGATATTAATATTTATAATCCCGAGGAAATTACGATCGGAGACAGAAAAGTAAAAGTCTTTAATAAAGACGGTATTGATTTGAGACAAGGCTGTAAAAACTTTAAAATCAATAATATTTCAGGTTTTACAGGAGACGATTTTATAGCTTTATCAAGCCTGGATACCAAAAATGCAACACACCCTACTAACGGCAATATCAATTCAACAATGGTGACTGCAAGCCGCTGGTTTGGCCCGCAAGATGATACAGAGCAGATATTTATTACCAATATCAACTGCGAGTCGATCTGTAGAGGTGTCGCTATCCGGGGAAGTGACAGCTCGGGTATTCATCATGTATATATTCAGGGGCTGATCTCCAGAGAAGTGGCTGGACATGGAGGAAAACACAATGCGGTTTTGATCGGAGGAAAAGGTTATGGAGCACTTTCTCAGGCAGGCAAGATCAATAACATTTATGTGCAGAATGTCATTTCAACGGGCCATTCGCCTGTTATGATCGAGGCACCTGTGGCAGATTGTCATTTCATGAATATGATGTATACCGGAAAAGACCCTGATATGGTTCACTACGCTATGGATAAAAGTGAGATGAAAAATGTAACAGAGACTAATTTGAATAAAGTGGGCGATTAATGAATAATCAATGACCTTCATCTCTGAAAAAAATAAAAGGCCTGGGGCCGTGGTAACTGGTGGCTCCGGTGACATCGGGTTTGCAATTTGTACCTTGCTGGTCCAAAAAGGTTACCATGTGTACCTGCTCGATTTGCCTACGTCAAATGGCCAGGATAAAGCCAAATATCTGAATGAACTTATGGGTTCAGAAGTAGCCTGTTTTTGGGGTTGCGACCTTTCCAATCTGAATCAGCTCGAGCTCCAGGCAACCTCATGGGTAAATGAATATGGTCCGTTTGAAATACTGGTTAACAATGCCGGAGTAGATACGATAGGTCCGATAGATGGAACTTCTCTGGAAGAATTTATCTATACGCAAAAAGTCAATGCCGATGCAGCTTTTGTATTATGCAAGGTATTGAGTCCTGGAATGATTGCACTGGGTGGAGGACAGATCGTCAATAATATGAGTATCATTCTGAGTGGTGGCTGGGACAACAGAAGTGCGTATGCGATGTCTAAAGGCTCTTTATTAGGATTAACCCGGGCGCTTGCCAGAGAATTAGGACCTCACAACATCAGGGTGAACGCTGTAAGCCCGGGGGCAATTCCTACAAAAATGGAACATAAATTTTGGGAAAATGATAAAGAAGAACTGGACAGGTTTATTATTGACCGGCAATCGCTCAAGTTCAGGGCCAGTGTACAGGATGTTGCCGAAGCTGTCTGGTTTTTACTTTCTCCCCAAAGTCGTTTTGTTACAGGTCATGAACTGCACGTCAATGGCGGATGGTACATGGGATAATTTTAAAAATAGAAACGATCAATGAAAATCACGAAAATAGAAACAGTTTGTAAATCGCACTTATTAGCAATGCGGGTGCATACCCAGGATGGCCTTATTGGTCATGGTGAAACCTACTATGCACCTCAGGCCGTAGCCTCTATGATTCATGACTGGATGTCAGATAAATTGTTGGGTAGCAATGCGCTGGATATAGAAAAGCATTGGAGGTTCTTTTATGAGCGATTCATTAATTTTGGCGGAAGAGGGGCAGAAATCAGGGCCTTGTCTGCTCTGGATTTATGCCTGTGGGACATATTAGGCCAGGCTTGTAATGTTCCGGTATGGCAGCTTCTTGGCGGGAGAACCAGAGAAAAAATTCCAACCTACAACAGTGCGGGTGGGTCGGGGTATGGAATCCCGACAGTAGATAATACCGAAAGAGACAAATTGTTTTGGCCCGGCTATGGGAGCTTGGGATTTGAAGGTCCTCTGGAGGATAACTGGGCAAGTGCTAACCGACCGGTAGAATATGCAAAAGAATTGATACAGGAAGGGTACAAAGCGATGAAAGTATGGCTGCTGGATCCACTTGCACATCAGGAGGGCGGAAATTTATACCTCAGTCGTAAGGACTTATACCATGCACTGAAACCTTTATTTAAAATTCGTGAAGCGGTAGGTGATGATATTGAAATAATACTGGATGGCCATGGGTTTTTTCAGTGGGCGAGTGCTGTACGCATAGCCGAAGTGATGCGGGAGATTAAACCCCTGTGGATGGAAGACGTATTGCGGGTGGATAATGTGGACACGCTGGCGCGTTTTCGGGAAATCGCAGGAGTACCCGTAGCGGTGAGTGAAATGTATACGGCGCGTGAAGATTATCGTCTGATTTTGGAGAGACAAGCTGCCGATTATATCATGATTGACCCCACTTGGGTTGGAGGTATTTCTGAAACAAGGCGTCTTACAGAACTGGCAATACCTTATAATATTCCGGTAACGATGCATGATTGTACAGGGCCTTTGACATTGCTTGCAGGTGTACATGTGGCAACTGCTTGTTCCAACGTCGTCTTTCAGGAAAGTGTTCGTGCCCATGTCAGGATGGTTTATAAAAACCTGATTGATATTCCGCCTGTGGTTGAAAATGGTTTTATATCAGCACCCGACAGACCCGGGTTGGGCGTGGCATGGCTGCCGGAATTATTTAATCCGAAAATTCCCTCTTATCGGGTGTCAGGTATTTAATTCTTAAGTGGATATTACCCATCCAATGGAACAGATCTTTCGGCCTGATCAATCTTTAGCATCTCTTATTATATAGCAATTATAGTATAACCTGGCTAGTTCCCTATGCCCATTACAGCTTCAAATACCTCAAATTCTAGTTTATTCTACGTTTATGGAATCAGCCTGGTTGCATCCGTAGGCGGTTTTCTGTTTGGATTTGATCTGGTCATCATCTCAGGAGCACTTCTTTTTTTAGAACAGGATTTTCAGCTTACTGCATCAATGAAAGGAATTCTGGTCAGTAGTGCCGCTTTGGGAGCTATCTCCGGGCCACTGATTGGATTGTGGTTTGCAGACAAGATAGGAAGAAGAAAAACAATGATGCTCGCAGCCGCATTTTTTGCGATTTCAGCGATTGGAAGTGCACTGGCTTTTAATGTTTGGGATTTATGTTTCTGGAGGTTTTTAGGTGGAATAGGTATTGGACTGGCAATGATGTCGTCACCGGTGTATATAGCAGAACTTTCTCCACCCCATCTCAGGGGTAAACTGGTCAATGTAAACCAGCTCTCCAATGTTATCGGGATCAACCTGGCTGTGATTGTGGGTTATTTTTTCTCTTTTGAAGGACAATGGCGGTGGATGTTTGCTAGTGAAGGTGTTCCGATTCTTTTATTAATATTGGGTTTGATGATGATCCCCGAAAGTCCGCGCTGGCTGGCTGATAATAACAATGATCAAGAAGCGTTGCGTGTATTAACCAAAATTAACGGTGAACAATTAGCTACTCAGGAACTCCGCGAAATCAAAAAAAGCAGTATCCAGCAGGAGGGGACCTTTCAGGAGCTGTTAGTAGGGAAAAACAGGGGTGCTTTAGTTGTGGCTATTATTCTGATGGTGTTCTCTCAGATCAATGGCGTGAACATGATCTTGTTATATGCACCCACCATATTGGCCGAAACTGGCATTGGAAGTGGGTCAAATGCCATATTGGGGGTAATCCCTGTATATGGATTTATATTATTATGTACCATGATAGCTTTTCCCCTGATCAAGAAATTCTCCCGTAGGAGTCTTCTTCTCTGGAGTGTTTCCGGTATGGCCGCAGGACATATTCTGATGGCTGTCATCATACTTGCTGGTCTGCCGTCTATCACCATTTTAATTCCCATGCTGATTGCCACGGGTGCTTTTACTTTGGGGTTTGCTCCATTGAGCTGGATCATTACATCGGAAATATTTCCAAACAAAGTGAGGAGCAAGGGGATGGCTATCGCATGTTTTTTTCTTTATATATCTTCTTTCCTGATTACCTTGTTTTTTCCTATTCTTTCTGAAGCTTTTACGAGTACATTTGGTAACACCGCAGGAATTTATTTGCTTTTTACCCTCATATGCCTTTCATGCGTAATATATTCGTGGTACAAAGTTCCGGAAACCAAAGGTGTAAGTCTGGAAAATGTGGAAGAGATATGGAAATCCAGGAAAGAAAAAGAGGGACATTGAACAGTGTGAAGGTCGTGAATAAAATTGTAATCATAAGTGACAAACCAGGCAGTCCAGATCGCTAAACTACGATCCACCCAAAGGAATAATTAGCAGAGCCTCATACGAATGCCAATCAGATTCTAGTACCTGATAAATCAGCAGAATCTGATTGGCATTGACAATTTATTTATCCCACCATACCACGCTCGAAAGCATGTTTGTTCCTCCCTGCCGCGAACGGGCCTCATAGAAATTTTCCGTGTTAAAAATCTCCTCAGAGTCAGGAATCACAAACCGCGTCGGTATTTTTCCACCCGTCAGATTTCCCGGATAATTCGTCGGTACCAGTTCAGGAAATCCTGTGCGTCGCCAGTTGGAGAAAATCTCGTATTCATCCTGAAGAAACAGGCTCACCCATTTCTGGGTATGGATCTGGTTGTATTGTTCAGTCAGGGACTGATCGGCTAAATAGGGGTTATTCCTGAGATAAGCGTTGATTTTCTGTTCAGAAATCACGCCGCCGGTTCCGAAAAGCGACCACTGCTGCATACCAGCTCTTACCGCAGCTTCGTAGGAGTCTTTGGCGGTGGTGCCGGAATACCAGCCTCTTAATACGGCTTCAGCAATCAACAGGTGCATTTCGGCATTGCCTAATACAATTGTTGGATTATTATACTTCAGGAGCGTGGCCGGGTTGGGCTCTGAGTATTTATTGAAATCGGGAGGTAAACTGTTGAATGCAGCGTTTTGCATTCCGGTCTGTAAAGCGGTGGTGGTATCGGCTACCAGCCCGCTTCCTGTATTGACCCAAACGATTGAAAAGACATTCAGCCGCGGGTCTTTTGTGTTCTTTAAGTGATCAATAAATGTTTTTGAAAATTTACCTCCTTCCACATTATCGCCCCCTGGCGTGATATAGTCTATGCCCATCAGGCCACTCGAAATAAAATTGCGGCTGGCGGTCTGGGAGCCGTCCACATATTCGATCGTTGCCAGATCGGTATTCTGAAGAATGACACCACCGGCCAGCGCTTTTTTTACCCAGGTTTCGGCCATTGCCGGATTGACTTCAGTGAGTCGCATGCCCAGCCGGAGCATCAGTGAATAACCGAATTTTTTCCATTGGCCAATATTGCCGTCAAAAATCAGATCAGCATTGCCAAAGCCGGGTTGATCATCAGCGAATGCAAGAATGGATTCGTCGAGTTCTTTCAGTAAGTCGGCGTAAATGCTTTCCTGGGTATCGTAGGCCGGTGAATAATTCTTGTCAGTCAGGGCTTTTCCTGCATCTGAATAGGGAATGTCTCCGTACAGGTCAGTCAGCCGGTGGAAGATAAAAGCTTTCCAGATGCGTGCCACAGACAGTTGGTTTACCTGTGATGGCTTGTCGGCCAGCGCATCGATCACTTTCAGAATCTTGTTTACAGAACTGGTATAGGCAGCCCAGTTGCCGGTTGAATATCCGTAGTTGAAATATTTGTCTCCGGCGGCCGGCACTTCTTTATAGGTAGCAAAATGCTGCATGGAACCGCCGATTGTCAGATAGGCAGCCCCTACAAAATTGGTGCTGACGCCATCCAGCAATGCGCCGGTAAAGAGGTATTCTGGAACCACTTCAGAGTATTTGTTCGGATCGCGGTTCATTTCTTCAAATCCGTTATCGCATGACCCCAGCAGCAGGAGTGTAACACAGGCAGCTGTTTTAATTAGATTTTTCATATTTCAGGAAGTTTCAGGTCAGAATTTTACCATTAGATTGATGCCGTACGTTTTCGTTCGCGGTACTCCGAAAGCTTCAAGCCCCTGGGCGTTGGTGCTGGTGTAATTAGACTCCGGATCAAAATAGTTGTTTGCCTTGTCTTTATACAGTATTGCCAGGTTTCGGGCAACCAGCGACACTGATGCCGCCTGTAGTTTTGTGCCTGAAAGCAGTCTGGAGGGCAGGTTATAACTCAGCACGATCTGGCGCAATTTGATGAAATCGTTGTTGAACATAAACATGGCTGTATAGTTTTTGTCGTTGTCATAATAGGTGTCGATATCCTCCTTTGCCCATTCCCTGGAGAAAGCGGCTCCTTCAGGAGTTACTCCGGTGACGGTCAGGCCTGACTCCCGGCCGGGCAGGGTTTCCTTCGGCAGACCGAAGCGATAGGCATACTGGTACAGATTTGAAAATACCACACTGCCGAATTTACCGTCCATCAGTACATTAAGCGAGAAGTTTTTGTACGAAAAATTATTGGTTAACCCCATTGTCAGCGGTGGTGTTCCCTGACCGATTTCTTCCAGATCACCTCTGACGGCATATCCGCTTGCTGTATTGTACACAATGTTTTCGTTGCCATCGGTGAGTTTGCGGTAGCCCCAGATCGTTCCGTAAGGGCGGTTGAGTACGTTCCGGACCGAGCCGCCACCGACACCACTTCCTACATCCACATAATCAAGGCCTTCTGCCAGTTTTTCAATTTTGCTCTGGTTGTAGGCAATGTTATAGCTGACATCCCATTTTAAGGCCGATTCGCGTAAGGGGGTTCCTGTCAGTAACAACTCAATGCCTTTGTTACTCAGTTCGCCTACATTCAGTAATGCTGAGGTATATCCTGATGAATTGGCTATGCTGGTTTGTACGATGTCGTCGGTGGTTTTTCTGTTATAATAGGTAAAATCAACCCCCAGACGATTGTTGAAAATACGGGTTTCTATACCGGCTTCGTAGGTGGTGGACGTCAGTGGCCTTAAGTCAGGATTCGGTACCTGCGTTGAGCCGAGGTTCTGAACGGGTCTTCCGTTATGCCCTCCCTGAATCATGCTGTAAGTCGGGTAAATGACATAGGGGCTAACAGTAGCACCGCCTACCTGCGCCCACGAGGCTCTCAGTTTGACAAAGCTCAGGGCTTCGGGCAGGTCAAAGGACTCGGATACGATCCAGGATCCCCCCACTGAAGGATAAAAAATACTGTTGCTTTTTGGGTTCAGTACTGAAAACCAGTCCTGACGACCGGTAACAGTCAGGAAAAGCAGATTTTTATAACCGAGATCTACCGAGCCGAATACTGAATTCATGGCACTTTCGGAGAAAGTAGGGGTGGTGGTCAGGACAGCCAGATTGGTGTAGCTGTAGAAATATGGAATTGTGAATTCACTACCGGAAATCAGGGTCTGACTATATTTGTTTTTCTGTATGTTGCCCCCGATCATGGCCGATAGGTTAATGTCATTGCCGATATCCTGGGTGTAATTCAGGGTAAGGAGGCCGTTGGTTTCCTGCGAACTGGCAGTCCGGGTTTCGTAAGTGCCCAATGGCTGAAATGCATTGTTGGTTGGCTGGACATACTCAGAACTGAAGCTGTAGAAATCCTGACTTACGCTACCCTTCAGGTACAGGTTGTCGAGCAGGTCATAGCGGATCGATGCCTGTGCAATAACGCGATTTTTAGCGTCATCATTTTTGAATTTGTTGATGACAAAATATGGATTGGGTGCCTGTGGTACGGGGTTCCATTCCATTTCTTTCCCAGTTTCGGGGTCATATCCGGGCGATAACGAACGGATATCCACCACATTGGCAACAAGATAAGTAGCCCAGTGCGGGTTCATGTCGGCATATCCTACTTTTGGACGGTTAATTCCTTTTTCGTAATTATACTGAACCACAGTTTCGATACTTAACTTTTTACCCAGAAATGCGTTCAGGTTCAGATTGGCAATGGACCGGTTGAAGCTGGAGTTAGGGACAATGCTACTGGAACTGGTATTGTTGAGTCCAAGACGGAAATTTACTGTTTCACTGCCGCCGGTAAATGCAACGGTGTTGATATAGTTCATTCCTTTGTTATAGAAATTTTTAAGGTTATTCCGCTGTGGTGAATAAGGATGCAGTTGCCCGTCTACCTGAATGGTGGGCTGGCCGTCCATCTTTGCGCCATAGGACAGTCGTCCGGTACTTTTCGCTTCAGTGACATTGGCTGGTTTGCGCCCGTCGACTCCCTGGCCGTATTCATATTGCCAGTCGGGGATGACCGAAATATCCTCCATGGTAGTATTGCTGTTAATTTCCACCCCGATACCTTTCTGCGCTCTGCCTTTTTTTGTGGTAATGAGAATCACCCCGTTTGACGCCCTGGCGCCATACAGTGCTGCTGCCGGGCCGCCTTTCAGTACGCTGATCGACTCGATATCGTCCGGATTAATCCCTCCGATCCCATCCCCCCGGTCCACATTCATTGTTCCGCCATCCGAGCTGGTACCTCCCCCGGGAATACTGTTGTCCATCGGCATCCCGTTAATTACATACAAAGGCTGATTATTGCCGCTAAGCGATCCGTTCCCCCTGATCACGATCCGGCTTGAGCCACCCGGCCCGGTAGCCATACCGGTAGCATTCACCCCGGCAATTTTACCGGTCAGTGAATTTGCGATATTGTTTTCCCGTGCCTGGGTAAATTCGCTGCCTTTGACTTCTGACACCGAGTAGGCAAGTGCCTTTTTTTCGCGGGCAATCCCCAACGCGGTCACCACCACTTCATTAAGGGCTTTGGCTTCAGGGGTAAAGCTGACGAGGAATTCGGTGCGGTTGCCTATCGGCAGTTCTTCTGTTGTGTAACCCACAAAGCTGAATACCAGTATATCACTTGCTGAATTGTCGGGGATGGATAACTGAAAAGCCCCGTCAGCATCTGTTACTGTTCCTTTTTGTGTTCCTTTTAGCACGACATTCACACCGGGCAAGCCGCTGTTGTTTTCATCTGTCACCTTTCCGGTAATGGTCCGGTCGGTTACCTGGTCCGCTGCAGTATCCGTAGCAGGTGCCTGATTCACGTTTTTTACCTCTTTACGAATGATGATCTGATTCTGCAACACTTCATAGGTGATACTGTGCGGACTGAATACCTGATCCAGTATATGCGCTAACGGTGTATGTTTAAAGTGGTAGTTTTCTTTTTTTAGCGATCTGAAAATATGTGGATTATACATGAATTTCACTTTGGCGTCGCTTTCTATGGAAGCAAGCATATTTTCAACACTGGCGTCAGTCAGTTTTAACGTGATCTTTTTGTCGAGAATTTTCTGCTGGTCAATGCCTGATGCATAAGCGAGTGAGCTGCAAATAAGCAGCAGAAATATCCCCAATACCCCTGTGTGGGTCAGGCTCCTGCGGATTGTGTGATAATAAACCCTTGTTTGCATAGTTAATGAATAGGAAATCGGTTTCATGTTGGATACGAAATCAGAGTAATTCCCCGGAAGCGGGGCCGGTAAGACATTAGCTGGAAGTTTGGATGTTGAGCAGGTAGGTTATTTCATAAGGTAAATGGGGTTAGGTGAGTATAAAATCATAGGCAGCCATTGCTGATAATCGTTATTTTTCCATCATCGATTTGATAATCCGCACCAATGGTACGGCAGATCAGTAACAGTTTTTCAAGTAGTGGTTCATCAGAGAGGGAAGCGGTCAGAAAGCAGTTCTGCATTTTCCCGGCCGGGAAAATTATTTCTGCTCCATAGGATTTTTCCAGTATATGGAAAACTTCGTGAACAGGGGTTTCGTGGAAGTTAAAAGACTGATGCAGAATGGGGAGGTCGGTACTCTGTGGCTGAAATGCCAAAATACTTTTGGTGAAATTCTGGTCTTCATGATTGAAAAGAGCCTGCTGGTTAGGAGTTAAGATGGTCGCGGCGGGGGTGCTCTCTTCTTTCTCTGAAGAGAACCGCGCATGTACAGCAGGGAATACGGATACTTGGCCGGTTTTGACGGTTACTGTGGTATTTGGCTCGTGTGAATAGGCCGTAACTGTAAAACTGGTACCGAGAACTTTCGTGGAAATAGTGCGTGTATAGACTGAAAATGGCTTGTCTGGGTTTTTGGTCACTTCAAAAAATGCTTCCCCGTCCAGAAAAACCTCCCGTTCGTCTGCCTGAAATGCCAGCGGATATGTAAGTGTACTGCCGGGCTGTAAAATAACAGAACTGCGGTCGGGTAAATGGATAAGCCGCGGGTGAGGGGTGCGGTTGTCCTCCACAATACTCAGGCCGGCATTGTGGCTGAATATATTTTTGTGGATACTGTATTGCTCAGGTTGCATATTCAGCTTGCCCAGGCATAGAATGACTGCTACTGCGGCTGCCAGTTTCCACCATAAGGAGATGGAAGTGTGTTGTCTGACAACCGTTTTTTTGCGGATAGCCTGAGAGAGCTTTGTGATCTCCAGCCGGATTTCCTCTTCCTGAAGTGGGTGGCTCAGGGCTTTCCGGCTATCGCTGATCAGCCGGGCCGATTTTTCAACCAGCTCCTTTTTGTCAGGATTTTCCAGCAGCCAGTTCTCCCAATAGTATCTGTCTGAAGGATGATTTTCAATAATCCATCGTCTGAATGAATCATCAGCAGCAAGTCTTTCCGGCGGGAAATTTCTGTAATCCTCCATAAACAGTTGTCTGGGCAGGTGTTAAATAAAAGATAGGATCTGTGTGCGGTAATACTCCTTATGGTAAGAAAAAATTCTTCTTTTTTTCGATATTTTTATTCCCAGAGCGCGGGCAGATGAATTTTCAAAGCTGAAGTGGCCTTGAACAGAAGATTAGCTACCGATTGCCGGTTAACCTGGATAAGCTCGGCTATGCTTGCATTTTCCATGCCCAGATAAAACTTCATGAAAACGACTTCTTTTTGCCGTTTCGGTAGTTTTTCAATGGCTGATCTTATCCGTTCCTGGTTTTGTGTCAGCTGTTCCTGGCTGGCAATTTCATTTTCTATCGTGTAATCGTCGGAAATATCATCAAAGTGGTGGATGTCTGGGAGGAGTGTGAAGCGCTGCTGTTTCTGAAGGGTCTGAAACAACAGATTCCGGAGCGATGTGATAAAATAGATTACCACATATTGGATATGAATGCTTTCGCGTTTTTCCCAGATATGAAGAAGCACATCCTGGATGATATCCTTGATGTATTCGCGGTCGTCGGTGAAAGTGCAGGCATAGTTAAAAAGTTTCCGGTACAGCGCCTCTGAAAGCTGACAATAGGCTGTATCATCTCCGGACTGTGCCTGACGCCACAGTTCCAGCAGAATTTCATTTTCCTCCTTAATGCTTTGTGAACGCTTCAAAGTGGTAAAGAATTTGTCAGGATATCCGGTAGTTTTGAACGGTTAAGTATTCATTTACACTAGAAAAGGCAAGATTTCTTCCCTGTAGATTCTGGCCGGAACCCAGGGAAGAAAGAATATGACTCTGGCGATCAGATATAGGCGATGCAGTCGATCTCTACCAATGAATCACCCGGTACTCCGCCATAAACAGCCACCGTGGTACGTACCGGCGGTTTATTACCGAAACGGCCTTTGTAGGCCTCATTCATTTTTTTATAATCATTCAGGTCATGCAGGTACACGTTGACTTTCAGTACCTTTTCCATAGAGGAGCCGGCCTTTTTCAGTTCTTTTTCCACTTCATCCAGCACGTGGTTGGTATGCGCTGTAATGTCGCCGTCAAAGTGGGCGCCTTTTCCGGCGATAAAAACCATATTGTTGAACTTGGTATGGCCTGAGAATAACGGAACATCCTGGTGCATCACTACGTCTCCTACTTCCTTTTCCGGGGCTGCAGCTACTGCTTTAGTGGCAGCCCCGATCCCTAGTACTCCAGCGACAGAGGCAAACATATTTTTGAGAACTGATCTGCGTTGTTTTTCCATGATATGTATTGAAATTTAAATGGTACTTCGTTTTAGTGATCATTATTTTTGAGCGGATTGCTTTCCGGAGGGGAATGTTATTTTCCAGATACTTCCGCCATTTTTATTTCCTCCCTGTTTTCCTCCATATTCAATAATATAGGCCGTATTGTTAATCAGTAAGGCGTCGGTGGGGGCTGTGAAGCCTTCCACAATTCTGGTTGTCCTGACCTTAAAGTTAGCAGCTTTTTTGTCATAGACTAAATCAAGATGCAAAAGATCCTTGCCCTGGCGGAGCAACGGATTTGGATTTTCCACCCCTCTTCGCGGGCCGCCATTATAGCGTATTACAAACCCGTCACCTTTAAATTCGCCGGCAAGTGCGTTTTCATTGTCAAAGAAAAGTCCGAGCGGAGAAGAGTGGGCATTTAGCGTCCCAATGGTTTTTCCTGTGGAGTCACCATCCACCACTTTCCCTGTGGCGGGGTCACGGTATTCATTGGCATCAGGGCCGAGATTTTGAATGGCAGCTGTAAATTTGACACCTTCCGGCTTTTTCGGGAAGTCGGGGTCATTATGGAAATACTTCATCATCCAGGCGAATGCGAATTTGCTCAGAAACGGATCCGTATCCGGATTGGGCTGGTAGTCGGGTTGTTGTTGGGGGTTTTCAATGCCTCCCATGATCCATGGAAACCCGTAATGATGCCCTTTTCTTACCCAGAACATATCTTCCGGATGGTCATAGTCCCCAGAATTGGAGACAGCAAAAAGTCGTCCTTTTTTATCAAATGCCATATCGTAGGCGTTTCTGATGCCATCCGCATAAATATACCCAGCAGCTTTCAGTTTAGCCACATCGTCTTCCAAAATCAGATTTTCTGCATTGATCGGGAACCTGAATATTTTAGAAGTTAGTGCATTATCTCTGGCTCCAGGGTAAGTCCCGTCGTTATCCTGCACTTCGCCATGATCTGTACGTGAGCCGGTATTTACATAGATGTACTTGCCGTCCGGGCTGATTTCCAGTGCATTCCATCCATGGTCAAAAGTGGTTTTATTCGCGCCATATTCCACGGTATTGAACACTTCAGTCATTTTTACGGGATTCCCCTGTTCGTCCAGATTGTAACGTACCATGCGGCCTTTGTTACCCTTGTTGTTATTCACATTGTAGTTGCCTGCCAGAAACAGCCGGCCCTTGTAAAAGGCCGCCCCCTGTAACCGGGGGATTCCATGTTCTTTTGCAGCCACCAGCAGTACACTTTCCGGCTTGCCGTTGTGATCGGTTACCTTGAAAACATTTCCGTCAAATGTGATATAGTGAATGGTCCCGGTCTGGTCATTTTTTAAAATACGCATCGCTTCCGGTTCAACAGGCATGAAATATTCTACAGATATATCATTTCTGAGTGAAACAGGGGGTTTGGCAGGTGCCTGTGCTGCGGCTTCACAGAGTGATAAACCTGAAATCGCAATTGACAATCCCACACAGCAGGACACGAACCAGCTTTTTTTCGTAGTCATAAAGAATAGCATTAATTGTCGGCCAGTTTTCGAAGGTAAGATACCAGCTGCCAGCGCTGCTCCTCTGTGAAGGCTTCGGTAAAAGGCGGCATATTACCTTTTCCGGTACTGATTTTCCAGAATAGCGCGCCATCAGATTGATTGGTGACCAGGGAATCATGGAAATTGGCCGGTTTCTCTCCCAGGGCACCACCGGCCGCTCCGTCGCCATAGCCGCTTTCGCCATGGCAAAGTGCGCAATATAAAGTGAATAACTCTTCACCTTCAGCGAGAATATCAGCATCATCTTCAGTCAGAGGATTGATAAGGGTATCGGCCCACACCGGCGCAGACCACCTTTCTTTACTTTGATTATTTTCAGAGACTGTATTAAAACTTATTCCTGAATATCCCATCACCGCTATCATTAAAACTTTTAACGGAATAGAATTGCCGGTCATCAGGACGGTGAATTTATTCATATAAACAACTTTTAATAATTCTTACGAAATAGTGCCTAGTAAATAGGTTTGGCGATGCCATTCAGGTCATACACGATTTTGCCACCCATCACAGTCATTTCACATTCCAGTTTTTCTTTGCTGTCTACTTTATATCCTGTTTTGTCATAGAAACCGAAGTTGCCCTTACGCATGGAGAAAATGGCCACGTCTGCAATTGCCCCTTCCGACAGATTCCCGAGATACTCTTTGTTAATGACTTTGGCGGGCATCCAGGTACTGGCTTTGATTACGGCAGGCAGATCCATTCCCATGGCATAGAACTTTGACATAATCCGCAGCATATCGCTCATGGAGGCATTCATGCTACCTGTATGAAGGTCGGTACTGATGGTAGTGGGCCAGAATCCTTCTTTGATAGCAGGGATTGCCTGGCTGTAGTTAAAACTGGCTCCTCCGTATCCCACATCAAATACAATGCCTCTTTTGACGGCATCCCATACAAAAGGCTTTACTTTTTTTGTGGCTTCATCCACTACTGTTTCACGGACATTATTGGGTAGAAGTGTGTAGGTATGCGTAAAAATATCACCCGGACGAAGTCGTTTCATGAACAGTTCTTCAATGGGAAGTGGGGGAGTGTTTCCTCCGAAGTCCACCATCACAGGCATTTTGGCCAATTTGCCAGCTTCTACAGCACGGTCCACCGGTGCCCAGCTTTTACCCTGATAATGGGCAACTTTGAAACCTACGATATCATTAGGGTATTTTAATGCCACTGCCGCCGCCATTGTTGGATCCATGTCGGTGGTGTCTTGTTCCCATGCCCCGCCACGCATTCCTTCGCCTACTATATTCAGCAGAGAGAATACACGGGTTTTGGAGGTCATGATAATGTTGTTACGGAAGGTCGGGAAGTTAGACCATCCGGCACCACCTGCGTCTACAATGGTGGTAACGCCCACTCTGAAGGTGTAACCGTCAGGGAATAAGGCTGTAAAGCCGTCACTCAGGTAATGGTTATGCTGGGTGCCGGCGAAAACATGCCCGTGGATATCAATCAGTCCGGGAGTCACAAACATGCCTTTGGCATCCACCACCTGCCTGGCGGAGGAGGCGTCCAGGTTCTTGCCTATTTTCTTTACTTTTCCTTCATAGAGACCCACGTCCATTACTTCATTGATATTGTTTTTGGGGTCAATCAAGGTGCCCCCTTTGATCAGGACATGGTATGTATAATTCTGCGCGAAGGAAACTGCGCTGAACACCACACATAACAGCAAGGTTAATAAAGGAATTTTCTTCATCTTAAGGATTGATAACGATAGTTAAGGAATAGTTTAAATGATGGATTTGGTGAGTTCTTCTTTGATCCTTGCCGCCACGATCTTCTCCTGTCCGGGTTTCATCATCCAGGTGGTAATACCAATATGGTTGTCGCTGCCGGTGGTTTCAATGGAAGGGTTTCCTTTACGGAGATTTTCCTGGAGCTGTTTAGGTGTTATGCCGATTTTCTGGTTATCCCAGGTAATTCTGAGCGTAGGGGTATGATTGCCGAGTTCAGGCACAGTGGTTTCCACTGTTACGCCTTTCACACTGGCGGCTGCATCAGAGATCAGCCTGGTACGGTCTTCCCATGTTTTCCATATTTTTTTGTGGTCCTGTTTGATAAAATTATCCAGGGCGACATACATTCCGATAATTTCTTCCTTGTTCACTTTCATCCCTCTGCCGATGGTGGTGCCACGGGGAGGCATACTTAATCTGGCAGCTTCAATATATTGTTTTTTCCCCATCAGGATACCTGCGCTCTGAGGGCCCCTCATGGCTTTTCCGCCCGACACACACACCAGGTCAAAACCCATGTCATTGAATTTCCACAGATTTTCTACCGGTGGTACATCAGCCGCAATATCAATCATGGTGGGTATATGATGCTTTCGGGCTATCTGCAACCATTGTTCATGCTGAATCTGCCCTTTGTCTGACTGAATGTGCAGAAACCACAGCATCGCGGTTTTTTCGTTGATCGCCTTTTCAAGTTCTTCAGCGGTTTCGATCATAATGATCTTCACTCCTGTATTGGTCAGTGCCTGTTTATATCCGATATTATGCGCTTTCTGCATAATTACTTCGGATTTGATGCCCGTACCTTCCAGGTGGGGCAATGCCTCCACTTTTTTCTGGTCCATCCCTGTGAGTACTCCCGCAAGGCCTAAAGTCAGCGCTGAAAAACATCCAGCAGTGACTACCGCTGCTTCTGCATGGGTAAGTGCGGCAATTTTTTCTCCTGCTTTTGTCTGCACATCATCCAGCATCATAAAATCTTTTGATGTAGATTGTATCGCTTCTACTACTTCGTCTTGCATGAGTGAGCCAGTCATAGACGTGTAAGTTCCGGCTGCATTAATAAAAGTCCGGATGCCCAGTTCGCTGATAAGGTTCCGGGTTGCGGAAGGGGTGAGGGCTTCTGCTGCGGAAACATAGCTTCCGGTACCGATTAGAGCGCCCAATAGCGGAACACCGGATAGTTGTTTGATTAAATCTCTACGTTTGATCATGATTTGACGCTGTATTTGACCTTTGGACAAGAGCTTGTAAATTGTGCTTTTTGCTTTAAAAGACAATCATTATGTTGTAATATACTCTTTATTGAGGAAGAAAATTTTATATTATGCTAAAAACAGCGTATTAAATGGCGTATGGGTGTTGGGGCGGGGTTATCGGTTTGCAGGCAGTTAATAAAAAATACCGGAAGATCTGTTCTGGAACAGTTTTCCGGTATTTTTTTAAGAGTTCATAAGAACTGATGCTGCAAAGTCTAATTCGTTGCTTTAATGAATAGCAGAGCCATCCAGGCTGTAAAACTCAATGTTTTTAGCTAAGCTAAGACACGATATGGGTGATCTCTTTATCGGGGCAGGTTCGTATCTGCCCAAAACGGTCAATAAGATAGATTTTCTTTTTGTTCAATCAGGATTTTCAGGGAATGGAAAGCAATCTTACACACACAGGCGTAGGAATGTCAAGTATATATCCATTATGTTTTAGTAAGCCAGTATTTGGATTTTTGTTGAAAAACACCACATTGTCATTGTCTTTATTTGCAACGAGGGCGAATTCATTCTGTTCATCTATCATAAAATTGCGCGGATGCTTTCCTTCTGTATGGACATGCCCCACGGTTTTTAACAGACCAGTTTTGGGGTTTACTTCATAAATTACCAGACTTTCGTGTCCACGGTTAGAGGCATACAGGTACTTGCCATTTGCTGAAAAATGAATATCCGCAGCATAACTTTTTTCTTTGAAACCCTCAGGTAGCATATTGACTCTCTCAAGGTGGGTGAGTGCACCAGTTTGCTTGTCTATTCCAAAAGAGTTCACAACGTTGTTTAATTCTCCGGCTGAATACCCGAAATTACCATTGGGGTGAATTGCGAAATGCCGAGGGCCGTCACCTTTTTGCAGTTGTACAGAAGGATGGGTTGCCGGCGAGAGTTTGCCTGTTGTTTGGTTGATGGCATAAACCATCACTTTGTCAATGCCCAGATCTGAGGCATAAAGAAATCTGCCGTCGGCTGAGGGGATAATCGAGTGCATTCGGGGTTTTTGTTGTCCGTCTCCCTGATGTTGTATGCTGTCAGCGAGTTTGCCAATCTGACCGTCAGCCTGCAGGTGGTATACTGCGAGTGTGCCACTTCCGTAATTGGATACAAACAGGAATCGACCTTTGGGGTCAACACTTACATGACACGGCCCACTTCCTTCTGCGGAGGCCGAGTTTAACTCTTTAATCTTGCCTGTAGCCTGGTCAATGCTGTAGGAGGTTACTGTAGCGTTTCCTTCGTTGGCACTGTACAGAAACTTTTTATTGGGATGGAACTCCAAAAAAGAAGGACTGTTTTTATTGACAAGAACTTGTAATGGTTCAAATGTTTTGTTTTTTCTGTCAAAGGTATACACATAAATACCCTCTCCTTTGGCTGTATAAGTACCTACATATAAGAATTCTTTTTCCTGATTCTGCGCTTCTGATACAGATGAAGTGAAAGCCAGCAGTGTAGCAATAGATAATATGCTTATCAATTCTTTCATGGAAATTATAGTTAAGGAAAGTACGCTTTAGCTCTTAGGCTGTAATAAGCGTAATTTTTACCTCACCTCAAAATTTTGAGATATTATTTCCTGGCTAAAACAAATCCTGGCCAGATAAATCAGGTGATTATTTTTTGAACAGTAATGCTCTTACAGGCTGTATTTTTGAAATTACCAGGGTGGGGATAAGGAGTACGATTGCCACCAATAATAGCGTAAGCAGATTGATGAGTAAAATGATGTTCCAATCGAAAATGATTGGCACGGTGTCCATAAAATAATTGACCGGATCGAGCGGAATTAGCTTGAACTGGTATTGGAGCCAACATAGGCCGAGTCCCAATGTGTTGCCTATGAGCATGCCTCGTGATACAATGTACAGCCCCACCTGAAGAAAGATGTACCGTATCTGCTGATCCGGACTTCCCAGTGTTTTCAGTAAGCCAATGAGCGGCGTTCTTTCCATGATCATGACCAGCAAAACAGAAATCATATTGAAGCACGCCACAAAAAGAATCAGTGTTAGAAAAACAGCGGTATTGGTGTCGAGCATTCCCAGCCATTCAAACACCGGACTGAATATATGAGTGACTTTCTGAATGTACATGGAGAAATCTGCCATTTCTTCCAGTTTATCTGCTGTAGCGTCGATCTGCTGAAAATCCTGTAGATAAATTTCATAGGTCCCTACCGTATCCGGTCCCCAGTTATTCAGCCTTTGAATCAGGCCCAGATCTCCCAGAATCAGTGTGTTGTCAAACTCTTCCATGTCGGTTTGGTAAATACCAGCTACGGTAAGTTTGCGGGTTCTGGGTGGGTTTCTCACAAAATAAACGAGTACATCATCGCCGGGATTCAGCCGTAGTTGAGCAGCTATTTTTTTGCTGAGGACAACTTCATTGGAGTAACCACTGTCGGGCAAAGACAGCGGGCGCCCGCTGATGATACTTTGCTCCAGCATTTCCCAATCATAATCTTTGCCTACTCCCTTAAATATGATTCCTTTCAGCTCATCAGGCGTTTTTAATATGGCTGAGAGATGGGCAACTGCCTGCCAATGCCGCACTTCCGGAATCTGATCCAGGTTTTCTGTTAATGTGCTATACAGGGGGAGTGGACCCTCTTCATAATGATTTCCAGGGGAAAAAGCATTCACACGCAAATGAGAACCGAACAGAAAAAGTTTTTTCTGAATAACATCTTTAAATCCCAACAATACGCCAAATGAAATGATACCTACAGCAATTCCGATTGCGATACTGGTAACACCAATCCGGGCTACAGTGGAGGAAAATGATCCGGCCTGATTACGCCTTATTCTCCGGGAAATGAAAGATGAAAATTTCAAACGGTTATGCTACTATGTTAAATGATGTTTTTCCAATAACTTCACAGGCAACAAATTTAATCAATTTAACATCCTTATATGAAATATCTGCATTATCTTCTTCTGGGCGTGTTGTTTTCCTGCCAGTCTCATCAGACGGCAGGGGAGAAAATACAAAAAGAAACTCTTGCTGCCGAACAGCTGCCGGTAGTCCGTGGTGGCATTGAAAATGTTCAGCAATATAAATCTGCGCTTGATGGCAAAAAAGTAGGACTGGTGGTTAATCAGTCGGCAATATTTTCAAATAATGTGCACCTGGTTGATAGTTTAATCACTTTGGGGGTGGAAGTAAAGGCAATTTTCGGTCCGGAGCATGGGTTCAGAGGCGATGCAGATGCAGGTGCCAAGATTGTGGATGATAAAGATCCCAAAACCGGCCTGCCAGTCTATTCGCTTTATGGCGCTGACCGCAAACCCAAAGCAGCGCATCTGAAAGATATCGACATTGTGCTTTTTGATATTCAGGATGTAGGAGTACGCTACTTTACATACCCCAGCACCCTGCATCTGGTGATGGAAGCGTGTGCTGAAAATGGGAAGAGCCTGATTTTACTTGATCGCCCTAATCCTAATGGGGATTATGTTGATGGACCTGTTTTGGATCCTAAATTTTCATCCTTTGTCGGGATGAATCCTGTCCCGGTGGTACACGGGCTGACTATGGGTGAACTGGCAAACATGATCAATGGGGAAAAGTGGCTGACTGGTGGCCGACAGGTAGACCTGACTGTCATTCCTTGCCAAAACTATACCCATCAGACAAAATATGAATTGCCCATCAAGCCGTCACCCAATTTGCCAAATCTGCAGTCGATAAGATTATATCCTTCCATATGCTTATTTGAACCAACCAACATTAGTGTTGGAAGAGGGACTGATACGCAATTTCAAGTAATAGGAGGTACGCAAAGTGATTATGGTCCGTACCAATTTACCCCTGTAGATAAACCTGGCGCGCAAAATCCACCTAATGAAGGGAAATTGTGTTACGGCTATGATCTAAGAGAGGTCGATACCGATAAGGAAGGTTTTACCCTGAAATATGTGATCGAATTTTATAACAAAACCAAAGACAAATCAAAATTTTTCACCAGCGCATCGTTTTTTGATAAACTGGCAGGTACTGATCTGATTCGTAAAATGATTGTTGCCGGAAAGTCGGAGAAAGAAATTCGCGATGCATACACTCCAGGACTTGAGGCCTTTAAAATCAAGCGGAAAAATTATCTTCTGTATCCTGACACAGTGAATTAAGTCCTGTTGCGTATTTTATGCAGAGAAATAGCTGCAAAACTATAAATGCTCCTGAGGAATGGAGGTAGCAGGTAATCTCTGACTACCTCTTTAATTTTGTTGAAACCGGGTTTTGCTAACTGAAGATATTTCAAGGCAAATTTCGCTCGGGGCCAATAGGTATTGCCGTACTCATAGGAGTTGAGCAGCATATAATAATATCTTGCAATGTTCTTTTTAAGCTGTGCATCATATTCAAAATTCAACTCTTTATTGATGTCTGAGTACATTTCAATCCGGTTAAAAATGAAATCAGCTTTTCTGTCGTTGTCTACAAAGCTGGCGCCGCCGCGATTTTTTCTATAGACTGACATGGGTTCGTTGATATAACCAAGCGGACCTCTTTTTGCAAACAGAATATTACGGGGGATATCTCCGCTGGTAGATTTGAATGTCCAGGCCGGTTCCGGATGTTTTCTGAAATCTTCATTCCTGAACATCAGACTTGAGGTAGCGATAAAACAAAGCTCATCTTCACCGATCAGATCGCTGACAACAAACGCAGGTTTATCAATCTCGCAGAAGAAAAACGGATCCATACTTCCATCTTCGTAAACCACCTGAGCATTATGAAAGGTTGCAGGATATTGTGGATGACGATCCATAAATTCAACCTGTTTTTGAAGCTTGAGTTTATCTGTCAGGTAATCATCACCATCCATTTGGGCGATATACTCACCCCGGGCAGCATCAAACGTGGCTAGTGCGTTATATTTGCCGTTTAAACCCAGATTTTTATCATGAAGTAATAATCTGATCTTGTCTGGATAGCGGGTCTGGTAATCTCTCAGAATAGCTCTTGTATTATCCTTGGAAAGATCATCTCCTACTATAATTTCGAACGGGAAGGTGGTTTCCTGCATTAATACAGAGTCCAACATCTTCGAGACGAACTTTTCATGATTATAGGTTACAATACAAACACTAACTTTCAACATATCACTGTGTGCGTGGCCTTCAGAGGGCTTTACTGAATTTATAATAAAATATTGTCTATTAAACGTATACTTCCCAGGTAAGCGGCTATACAAAGCACCGTGCTCCGGCTAGGAGCGTATTCTTCGATGGGCTGTAAATCTTCGGCATCTGCGATTTCAAAATATTCCAGTTGGAAAGGGGGTAGCGATTCAAACTGGTCGTTTACATATTGTCTGGTTTCGCTAATCGCACTTCCATTGGTTAACATTTTAGCGGCTTCCGTCAAGATACGGAAAATGTGGGGGGCATGCGCTCTTTCATCGGCTGATAACCGCCTGTTTCTTGAAGACATTGCCAGACCATCCGGATCGCGTAAAATGGGGCAGGAAACAATTTCGATGGGGAATGACAGGTCATTCACCATTTGCCGGATAATGGCGAGCTGCTGAAAATCCTTTTGCCCGAAATAAGCTTTATTGGGTTGAACCAGATTAAATAATTTGGAAACCACGATTCCTACGCCACTGAAATGACCTGGACGGAATGCTCCCTCCATCACAGTCTCCAAACTCCCGAAGTTCATAGTCAGTTTCGGGCTTTGCATGTACATCTCCTCAGGTGATGGTGCGAATACTACATCACAGCCGGTAGGTTCGAGTAAGGCACAATCCTGCTCAAGTGTACGTGGGTATTTGGCCAGATCGGTAACATTGTTAAACTGAATGGGGTTGACAAAAATACTACAGATAGTGATAGCATTGTCCTGTACCGACTGGTTGATTAATGAGATATGACCTTCGTGGAGTGCACCCATCGTGGGTACGAGTCCTATGGTTTTTTTATCAGAAATGCTGGCAAAAATATAGGAACGAAGTTCTGAAATTTTAGTAATAGTTAACATGCAACAGGGCGCCCTTGACGTGGTTAATTAAGGGGTATAGTACACCGAAATTTGCGCAATATTACAATAAGTTCAAGATAATTATTGAATATCGGGAAAATTTTGTATAATTTTGCAAATCTTTTCTTCACAAACAGTTTTGACATCGTATGGACAAATTAAAAATTTTGTATGTAGCTAGCGAAATCAATCCTTTCCTTCAAGTCACAGATGTTGCCGATTATGTAAGAAAACTCCCACAGGCCATGCAAGAGCTTGGCGCCGAAATCAGAATTCTCATCCCACGTTTCGGTTTGATCAATGAAAGAAAAAACAGGCTACATGAAGTAGTCCGTTTGTCGGGGATTAATATTACAGTAGGCGACGAGGAAAAACCGTTGATTATTAAGGTAGCTTCCATTCCGAATGCAAAGCTTCAGGTTTATTTCATCGATAATGACGATTATTTTCACAGAAAGTCTGTTTTTTTCGATAAGGAAAACAACTTCTTTGATGACAATGATGAAAGAGCTATTTTCTTCTGCAAGGGGGTATTGGAAACGGTGAAAAAATTGGGTTGGGCCCCGGATATTGTACATTGCAATGACTGGATGACGGCGTTGATTCCTATGTATCTGAAAAACACTTATAAGAATGATCCGATGTTTAAGGATACAAAGAGTGTTTTCAGTGTCTATAACAACGCATTTACTTATAAGTTCGATGCAGATATCCTGAACAAGGCCAAAGCAATGGATGTAAGTGATGAGGCGCTGGCTCACCTGAGAAGTGCCGATTTTGAAGGTTTTATCAAATTAGGTTGTGCCTATGCAGATGCCGTAATCAAGGCAGATGAAACTTTGAGTGAGAGTATCAATCAGATTATTAACGATATTCCGAAAAAATTTGAGTTGGGTGAAGAAGATGAGAACTTCACTGAGGCTTATTATAACTTGTATAATGGCCTTGTCAACTGACAATAGAATTTCTTAGCGACATACTTGGGCCGGTGATTATTCACCGGCTTTTTTTATGGAATGGTAAAAGCAGCCCTTGTATTAATACGAATGAATTGAAACTCACAACCGGTTGTATTTCACTTGTATTAATTAATTCTTTTTGCACAATTCCTGCCCGATCAGGAACCTCGTTTAGCTGGATGCTGTTTTACAGCAGGTTACCTGTTTTTTTATCTCCAGTAAATCCAATAGGTGTATTGAAACATTCTGGTTGGCAGATTCGTTTCAATTTATATATCAATCAGCCCTTATGTCACAGCAAAATGATCACAGCTTTCTTCAATCGTTGGGAGGAAAGATTATTATTGGATTCATCATTGCTTTTGTAGCCCTCAGCGTATCATGGCGTATCAGCAAAGATACATTCGATGAAATGCTCTCTACGGTTAATCGTCTCTCACGACCTAGTGAAAGACTTACGTTAATCAATAATCTAACCACTGATATTGTACAGCTTTCTCAGTTTCAGAACCTGAACCCTGCAGATGCCCGAAAGGCCCGGCAAGAATATTTTAGTCAGTCCATCAAACTGACTCAGTCTCTTGACAGTCTCAAAATATTATTAAGTGACGATGCGGATCAGGTGTCCAGAATCGACAATATGAAGAAACTGCTGGAAGAACGGGATCGTATTTTTACTAATTATATTGGTGTTCGTTCCCAGTTGATGAATAATGAGGAATTAAAAGAGCAGGTTCAGACGATCACTACCATTATTTCATCTGCCAGTCCCAAGGCTGATAGTACGGTAAAAACTACCACCCGCGAAACACGCACCACCACGCTTTATCAACCTGAGAATCAACCTCAAATACCTGAAGATGAAGCAGATAAAAAGAAGTTCCTTGGGATATTCAAATCGAAAAAGAAAGAAACCAGGCAGGAACCCCCTGCCACTGTCCCCATTATAAAGAAGGAAGAAATAACGGTTGTTATTGATACATTATTCAATGTTACGTCAGATTCAAGTATTCAAAAGGTGAATGAGGCTGTTCAGACTTTTGAGGCTACGCAGCGAAAGCAAACAGACAATTATGTGATTAAGGAAAAACAATTGGCTGAAACCGCGAAAGCAATGACGGGGCAGTTAAGGGAGGTCATGCAAGAGCTTGAAATGGATGTAGTGAGTCAGGTCAATAAGGAAAATCAGGAAGCCAGAGAGCTGGTTAATAATAAAATACAGCAGATGGGTAAATACTCAATTGCCCTTTTGATTATTCTTTTATTACTTGGTGGGTGGATTTTTATAGATCTGTTTAAGAAAAACGAAAACCGAAAACAATTGATTCTTGCCAAAGAGGAAGCAGAAGCCTACGGAAAAGCAAAACAGCGCTTTTTGGCCAATATGAGTCATGAAATCCGTACGCCCTTGCAAGCCATAATTGGTTACACAGATCTGATTTCGGGTTCACAAAAACCGGAGCCGCAGGTGGTGGAAAGCCTGAAGGGGGCTTCAGACCATCTGTTACATCTGGTCAATCAGGTACTTGATTACAGTCGTATTATTTCCAACAAATTTGTGATTGTAAAAGAGCCGTTTGGGTTAGAGGCTGTCATGGATGATATTCTGAATATTGTGAAAGGAGAGGCAAAGCGAAAGAATATTTCACTTGATTTTACCTATGACCAGACCCTGGATAATATTCAGCTTCTCGGTGATCCATTCCGTCTGAAGCAGATTTTACTTAATCTCTTCAGTAATGCCATTCGGTTTACAGAAGAAGGAGGAACGATTGGTCTGACGGTTTCAGGGAATAAAATCGGGGTAGGGCAAATGGTTACATTTGAAGTTAGTGATACAGGCATAGGCATATCAGAAGAGGAGCAGATACGGATATTCAATGAATTTGAACAAGCCAATGACGAAACAGTAAATGCCTTTGGTGGTACAGGGTTGGGACTGGCGATCGTGAAGGAGCTTGTGCATTTGCAACATGGTAAAATCAGGTTGAAAAGTACGCCCGGAGTTGGCTCGGTTTTTTTGATAACCATTCCTTTTGAAACCTCAACTTTAACCGCCGAAAAGGAAATGCTTGTACTCAATACCTTCGACAATATTGCCAGAGAATTTGACGGACTCATCTGGGTAATTGATGACGATCGGTTTATCAGGGATTGGTGCCATATGCTGTTGACTAAATTGGGGCTACGTCATCAAACCTTTGAATCAGGTACGATGGTAAACGCAATGGAGATTCCCGCAGATCTCAAGATTGTATTTACAGATATGCGAATGCCCGGTTTAACAGGCAACGAAGTATGTGCATTGATCAAGGAAAGGGCCACTCAACCTGTGGAAGTGTTTGTCATTACGGCTCAGGCATTACCGGAGGAGCATGAAAAGTTACTCAAGATGGGGTTTGACGGAATACTCATGAAGCCGTTTAAAGCAGAAAATATGCTTGAAGTAATCGGTAATCACGTGAAAAATAATACAGATGCAGCGATACGGCTTGCAGATTTCAGTACGATTGAAGCGATGGCATTTGGGGACAATGATATACTGAAGGAAGTGCTGGAGCAGTTTATGCTTGATACAGCCACTGATTTGGATTCAATTGAGCACTTGCTATCATCTGATGATCCTGATCGGGAAAGACTAGCGGATTTTATCCACAAACTGGCCGGTAGAGTGGGACAGGTTGGGGCACTTCGTCTATCGGCAGATTTAAAAGAACTGGAGTTGGGATTAAGAGAGGAGGGAAATGTATCAGCTGATGAAAAGATTTTATCGCTGACAAATACGATAAGGAAGCTTATAACCGAAGTCGAATCCTATCTGACTTATTCTATCTGATATTTGCCAATTTTATAATACAATGTTTTACGGTCAATATTCAGAATTTTAGCTGCTTTCGTTTTATTGAATTTTACCTCGGTCAGCACACGCTCGATCATTTCCTTTTCTTGCTCTTCTTTTAAAGCTTTCAGATCTGAAGGATTGTTCTTCACTTCATTATTCGATTCTGAATAAGTAACCAAAGGGCCCTTCTGAAGCGTTTTAAGCATGTCTTCAGGAAGCGCATCTGTCTGAGCAGTTTCTCCGGTTGTTAATAGTACCAGCCGTTTGATTACATTGTTTAATTCGCGCAGATTACCGGGCCAGTCGTACTGTGCAAACAATATCTGTAAATCGGGAGATATAGCAGTCACATTTTTATTCAGTTCATGACTGACCTTCTGAAGAAAATGAGAAATAAATAAATTCATATCCTCCCGCCGTTCCCTTAAGGCCGGAACGTGAATTTTAAATTCATTAAGACGGTGATACAGATCTTCTCTGAAATCTCCTTTGGCCACACTGGAAAGCAAGTCGTCATTGGTAGCTACAATTACACGAACGTCTACTTTGACAGGCTTGGAACTACCTACTGGTACCACTATTCTTTCCTGTAGCACTCTTAATAGTTTGATTTGTACATCATAGCCCAGGTTGCCAATTTCATCCAGAAAGAGCGTCCCTCCGTTGGCCATTTCAAACTGTCCTTTTTTGTCCATTAAAGCACCAGTAAAGGCGCCTTTGACGTGCCCGAACAATTCACTGGAAGCAAGGTCTTTGGATAATGCACCACAATCGATCGCTACAAATGGTTTGTCGCCGCGCTTACTGTTGAGGTGGATCATACGGGAAATATTTTCTTTTCCTGTGCCGCTCTCTCCCTGGACAATCACCGACATATCAGTGGGTGCTACCAATCTTACATAATCAAAAACCTGTTTGGAGGCCTCGCCAACTCCTTCTATAAACTCAGCCGGGCGGCTGGTAGCAGGAGTCGGTTTTTTGGAAGTTGGAGCCACTTGAGGTCTGGTGAAAGTCTCTTTGAGCACCATTAACAATTCTTCCGGATTGATCGGTTTGGTGATATAATCAAGCACGCCGGAGCGCATGGCTTTCACGGCGGTGCGTATATCCTGAAAACTGGTCATAATCAGGGAAGGAAGGATGATGCCTTCGTCCCGTAAAGTAGCGAGAAGATCCAGGGAATTCCCATCGGGGAGTCTGTAATCCAGCAGCAGTAAATCATAGGAACCATTACGGATCGCTATGAGGCTCGATTTTATATCAGTACAGCTTTCCACTTCATAACCATGTTTGATCAGGAAGTTCTGTATTAGTTTTGTAAATGTAAGGTCGTCCTCTACAAGTAATAGTTTGGCCATTGTTCAGAAGTTTTCCTTTGACTGGTGGAGTTATAACGAACATCCTGTCTTTTTAGCATAAAGACAGCGTTCTGTTGTCAATTACGGATTTTTGTAAAAAAGTAAGAGCGTTTTTGGATAATATCATCATATGTGAAAAACGGCTGATGCCTTCTTCGCAGGAAATACCTTACCATGATAAAATCGCCCAGACTACCGAATGTATGAAAAAGTAAGGTAAAAAGCCAGAAAACAGCCCATTCAGGAAAAAGCACCACCATGCAGGCCAGTAAAGGTGTAATAATAGCAAAAGGCATGATAGCCACTAATGCATTTTCTTTGAGTGTCATTACAAAGCGATGTGCATAGGCGTAAACCATTACACTTTTCAGCGAGTAACCAAAACCTACTTCTTTGGCACCGATTAACCTGAAAAATAAAGCATGAATACCTTCGTGTATGGGTAATACAATCAATAGCAAAAAAGGAATTGACAGAAATGCTTTTTTGATCACACTGGTTACCTGAAATGTGGCAGTGGCGTGTCCTGTGTCACTTATATAATAGCCTGCATATCCTCCTATGATTATGCTTGCCAAGATCAGAACCCAGAATTTTACGCTGCGGGACTGAAATTTTAATGATTGGGAATCATTGATATCCGGAAGGCCTGCCTCACGGGCTAAAAATTTCCCCATCTCATCTACATTAAAGGACTCCACCAGTGCGTATTTTCCGGAATGATGGAGTTCTGTAACGGTAGGCTTGGCCATATCTTATAATCTCACAATCTGGGCACCAAGAGCATTGAGGCGCTGGTCAATAAATTGATAACCCCGGTCGATCTGTTCAATATTTTCAATGATACTTTCGCCTTTGGCTGATAATGCTGCTATCAGTAGTGCAACTCCAGCACGAATATCGGGCGAGGTCATCCGGATACCCCTCAGTTGAGTTTCACGGTTAAGACCAATAACAGTAGCGCGGTGGGGGTCACACAGGATAATTTGTGCACCCATATCAATCAGTTTATCCACAAAAAACAATCGGCTCTCGAACATTTTCTGATGAATCAGCACGGTGCCTTGTGCCTGAATGGCAGTTACAAGCACAATGCTCAACAAGTCAGGTGTAAAGCCCGGCCAGGGAGCATCGGCAATCGTCATGGTTGAGCCGTCAAGAAAACTCTCAATACGGTAATTTTCCTGAGCAGGAATATAGATATCATCACCGATAATCTCCAGCTTGATACCCATTCTTCGAAACACTGAAGGTATGATACCTAATTCGTTTACCTGACAGTTCTTAATGGTGATTTCGGACTGTGTCATAGCTGCCAATCCTATAAAACTACCAATTTCGATCATATCCGGCAGCATGGTATGCTCAGTTCCTCCCAGCTTGTCTACCCCCTCAATGGTTAGTAGATTGGAGCCTATTCCGGAGATTTTCGCCCCCATTCTATTCAACATTTTGCATAATTGCTGAAGATAGGGTTCACAAGCTGCGTTATAAACTGTCGTAATTCCCTCTGCCATCACTGCCGCCATCAGAATATTGGCAGTACCGGTTACAGAAGCTTCATCCAGTAATATATAGGATCCTTTCAGTTGAGAGGCATCAACACGGTAATAGCCGTCATCACCATCAAAGCTGAATTTTGCCCCTAGTTTTTCAAAACCCAGAAAATGCGTATCCAACCTGCGGCGGCCTATTTTATCACCCCCGGGTTTGGGTAGCCGACCTTTTTTAAAGCGCGCCAGTAACGGGCCAAGTAGCATAACTGATCCGCGCAGTGCTGAGGCTTTCTGGTTGTATGATTCGGTTTCGAGATATTCAATGTGTACATCACCCGCCTCAAAGCGGATGGATGAATTGCTCAACCGGGTGCGTCTCACGCCCAGGTCACCCAGTAAATCTATTAATTGATTTACATCACGGATGTCCGGAATATTATGAATAGTGACTGGTTGATCAGTCAGTAAAACTGCGCAAAGAATCTGAAGTGCTTCATTTTTAGCTCCCTGAGGAACAATCTCCCCTTTCAGTCTTTTATTTCCTGTAATTTTGAATGAAGCCATATCTTTATTTACAAATCGGGTATCCGGTTGAACAGAAATTCCGTTGTCAGTTACTTGTTATTTCTTCGGTGTTTGTTGTTGTTATTATTATTGTTTTTTGAATACTTGTTACCTCCGTGTCTTCTGCCGTAATTATTATTGTGGCGTTCACCAGAGGAGTTGCTCTGGTAAGATGGGTAATTAGAAGTATTCGACACATTTCTGGTTCGCTCAAAAGAGTTGTTTCTGTCTTTAGGCGTTGATTCTACTAAACCGTTTTCACGGATAGCATTCAGTTCTTTTTCCAGCTGACCCCTTGAAAGCAGGTCAAGGTGCTGATAAATGATGTGTTCTTCAGGGTTGTCTTTGTTCCAGCTGGAATAAAACGAGCGCATCAGACGGTATAGGTATGATACAAAGGCAAGTTTATCTTCCTCATTCTCTGTATTTATAGCCTTCTCAATCAGCAACTCTATGTTACGTCCGTAATGACGAAATTTCAGATTGTTTTGGTTATACTCAACAGTAAGAGGCTGACGACCCAATACATCTATCGAAGGGGCCGGGTAAGGACTGTCAACTTCCAATTCAAATTGGGCCATGATATAAAGGTCATCCCATAGCTTATTTGAATAGTCTTGATTGTCCTTCATATGCGGGTGGATCTGACGCATCAGCTCCACCAGAATGTGAGCGTACAGTGTACGTTTCTCCTTGTCTTCAATGCCTTTTATATAATCGGCAAGTTTCTGTACATTACTTCCGTATTCTTTCACCCGGTTTCAATTTAGCTTTTGTTACAAAAGTAATATTTTTTAAGTGTCTCAGGAGGGTTATTCTCAGGTTTTCATCTTTTCCAGGACTATAAGTTGACTTTCTTATCAAATCCGGTCGTGTATTTACTAATTTTGCAGCCTTATGTATATATATTTCAGATTTTACCGGCAGGATATTATCCGGACCATCCGCCTTGCTATTCCTATTATAGTGGCGCAGTTAGGGGTTGTTTTGATGGGGGTTACAGACACTATCATGGTAGGGCGAATGTTGGGGGCAGCTTATCTTGGACCGGCTGGGTTATCCAATTCTGTGACATTTTTGATAGGTAGTATCGGAGTAGGTGCTTTATCTATTGTGTCAGCATTGGTATCCAGATCACATGGGGAAGGAAATCAGAAGGAAATTTCACGGCTATTCAGGTCGGGCGTGATAGTCGGATTGATACTGAGCACTATTCTGAGTCTGATCAACGTGCTTGTAATCTGGAAATTTGAAGTATTTGGACAAACTGAATTTATAACCGAGATCAGTAAGCCTTATATGCTGATTCTCACCCTGTCCAATTTCCCTTTGTTGCTCTTTATTGCCATGCGACAACTGTGCGATGGTCTGTCAAATCCCAAGGTTCCGATGATGATTACTATTTCAGCCTTATTTCTCAATGGAGTTATTAATTATCTCCTGATCAAAAATATAGGTTTTAATGGTGCGGCTATGGGTACGCTGATTTCCCGGATCTATATGTTTATTGCTATGTTTCTGTTTCTTAAAAACGGATCATTTTTTAAGCCATATATTCAAAAGCTGAACGCTCATGTTTCTTTGAGGCCACTCATTATAAAAATATTGAAACTTGGTATACCAGGTGGGTTTCAGTTTTTCTTTGAAATTGCCGCATTTTCACTGGCAGTAATTATGGTGGGGTGGTTGGGTGAAGCGCAGCTCGCAGCCCATGAAGTGGCAATTAATCTGGCTTCTGTGACCTATATGATGGCTACGGGTGTTGCCGCTGCCTGTAGTATAAGGGTAGGAGCGGCGCTGGGCCAGAACGATCATCAGGGAATATTCAGAGCTGGCACAACAGCATTTGCTGTAGTGGCATTGTTTATGGGATTTTGTTGCCTTCTATTCCTTTTTGCTAATGAATTGCTTGTTGGTTTGTATGTACAGGATAATCAGGAAGTGGCTGCTATTGCGGCAGGACTAGTCGTCATTGCGGGATTTTTTCAGCTTTCGGATGGTATACAAGTTGTAGGGCTGGGTGCACTACGTGGCATTTCCGACGTTAATATGCCCACCTTGATCACCCTGTTTGCTTATTGGATTCTGGCTTTACCCTTATCGTATGTATTGGCGTTTCATTTTGATATGAACGTCACAGGTGTATGGATTGGTCTGTTAACAGGTCTTTCTGTGTCTGCAATATTACTTACCACAAGGTTTTATACCAAAATGAAAAGCTTCAGAAAACAATAGCATATAAATTTAAATCTCCCATGTAAAATTAAGCGGAGACTATTTTTAGGCAGAGAAGCCACATACCCATGCAACTGTATTGGCTTCTCTAGCATATTTAACTGGCCTTCTTATCTATTTTACACTATCTAGTTACTTGCTCCGGAAGCAATCAAAAGTACCGCTACCAAATTAACTCCGAAGCCAATCCCCCAGTTGGTCCATACTTTCTTTTTCTTAATCTTTTTAGCCTTTTCTGTATATCCCAGATGATATTCCTGATTCTTAAATTGATTCTCATCAGGATAGCCCAGATTTGCCAGTTTGGGTGCGCTTGCTGAACAGGCAATTGCGGGAATCAGACCAACCAACGGAGAAACTAAACTGGTGATAAGTGTGCCGGTTCCAGCACCTTTGTATTTTTTGTAATGACGTTCTGCGTCAATTTTTCCCTGTACATAATTGTTTTCTACAGGTTTTTCAGACGGGCTTTCAGTATAATCAGCTGCAATGGAACCCGTATCGACTGATTGAGAAAAGCCTGTGAATCCGTATAACAAGAGGCAAAGGGAAAGGATAATTGTTTTCATAACAATTTGTTTAAATAATTAAAGATAGATTTTGGGTTGGAAAAATATTAAAAGGTAAAAAATGGATTGGCCTTCATTTTACTCTTCAGATTTGTGAATTTTAATAAATTGTCTTATCGAGTCATTTAACGCGGGGATTCTCATGCTGGATGAATAAGCGGGTTGGAGCCTTTTCTAATATTCATACTTCTGGCATAATTCGGACTTTAGTTTGATGAGTACCAATTCCTGCGTTTGGTAGAGCTGATCAATCTGATCATTTGGAATTAGCCCTAAAGCGAGTTCCTGATCATCCGAAAGTATATACGTGTAGCAAAAGGCCTTCTGGTAGTTTTTAAGGGTAGAAAACTCCTTACGGAAGTAGATATAATCTATCGTTGCATTGCTGCCTGTGGCAGCTTTCAACGCTGCCTGATAAAAATATGCCCCGTCACCTTTATTGGTGATTAATCCGATAGGGGGTTGGTTTTCTGTGATATATGGGAAGAATGGGCTATAATTGACATAGCGACTCTTCTGGCTGAGGAAATAGGCTTCATCCCGGGGTATTTCAAAAATGGTTTTTTTAATATTTTCATAATATCCCAACTGGTCGAATGCATTGATAATTTTAATTCTTTCAGAATATCCCGGAATACTTTTCAAAGGATAACACCCATAATCATCAGCAATAGAGAAATCGTAATAGCTGCCTGCTACGGGCTGAAAATCTTTTGCCCTATCAGATGATGGTAAACAAAGATTGACTGGGAGGTGTCCCATCACTTTTTTGCCATAATAAGCCAATGGTAACAGTGGTTTGTTAGGGTTTCCAAAAACATAAAATTGAGAACTCAGCAAAAATAAAAGCACCACAAGATTCCGTATTGTGCGATTGAATGATTGTAATGAAAATGCGATGAGAAGGGTACCCATGGCCATGAAAGGCAGGTGTGTACGGGTACTCCAGAGTTGAAATTTCAGTATGCTGCTGAAAAGTACAAAACCGATTAATCCAAGGATCCAGAATAATTTAATCCTGGAACTTCCTCTGATGAAAAGCAAGGAGAGTGAAAGTAATGCTATACTGTAAAAATGAAGCGTATTGGGTACAGTATCTTCATGTACAGAGTAACGGACCATAAAGGCATCCTGAAATAAGCCAGGTTCATTTATATCTACCCTGATAAGTGTATGAATCTGTCTGATTGCATCTTCAATCGTGGTGTTATAAGCTGCAACCGGAAGCCCGAAGTGTAAACTGCTGTTTTTTAAAAAACCTGAAATCGAATATCTCAGACCGAACTTTTCGGCAGGGAGTTTTTCGGTTAAAAATACGGAGGATTCATCCGGACTTAGCACATTCTGGAATGTACTGTAGTTTCTTTGCCAGAAAGGAGTGAAAATAATTGCAAAGCAGAGTAGAATGCACGAAAGGATCCAGATTGATTTTTTTATCCTGTACTTTATCAAGTACTGAATGCCGAAGTAAATACAGAATGGTAAGGCATAAAACAGCGTAGGATATTTTGTGAATGCTGCAAAACCGAGTGAGCCAGCCATCGCAAGCAGGGTATAAAGAGAATAGCCGGAAATGAGTTTAAAGCCGAAATAAAGAAATGATATAAAGAAAAATGTAGCAATATAGTCTACCTGAGTGGAGGTCATCTCAAATATCCCAATGGGTAAAGTGATCAATATGATGGCTGTCAGGAACTGCCCTTGCCGATTCATTCCTAATTGCCTGGCAAGTAATGTGGTGGCAATAATGGTGCCTGTACCAGCGAAATACTGGATGAGGTTGACGAATTGATCGGATCCGGTCAGCAGGTATACATTCAACACCATATATTCAGCAAAAACATTATGATACAATTGCTGAATGTGTTGTGTTGGGAAAAAATCAAGGTTGCTGTAATTAATCCAGGCCAGAATACGGTGTAAATGATAATAATGGGAATCGTAATTATTAGGGGGGACAATAACAGCCTGTATAAACAAAGGAAGTAATATGAAAAGCACCACAAAGCTTGATATTATTTTTTCGTTTGTACTCAGGTTTTTGGTGGTTTCAACAAAATGCTCTACCTGGTTTTTGAATGAAACTTTATTTCTGATACGGAACCATAGGAGTGTTTGAACCAACACAATAGTGCACCAATATATGCTGGCGGTATGAGAATTAATTACATCAAACAGCGATGCTCCTTCAGCATATAACCAGCATAGGAAAGCGTTGTAAAGTAAGGCCGTAACTACTGCTTCACGATTGTAAATGACTATATTTTCTTTGTTTTGATTAGCGGTAATGAGGTAGGTAGACAGGAGTACTGATAACAATAGAAGAACAGTCATTTCAAAAAATCAATAAGGCGATAGAAGAGTAAGTTAATTTCAGGATATTAAGCCACAAAATTGTTTTGCAAGATAGTATAAATTTTATTTTTATATTGAAAAAAGTATACGCGAAAAAGTTCAATTAAATGTTTGTTGTTAGTATATAATTGATACTTATTGTGGGATCAACTTTAGAAGTTTTTCATATCCATTGTAGAACATGATCGAGCAATTGTTGAAGCAAACGATACCAGGCAACGGCTAAGTTCTTTTTCTGTCTGGTAGGACAAGTATGTCACAAAAATGATTTCTCATTTACAGAAGGAAATTACGAATTTGAAGAAATGTTGAAATCTGCTTACAAAAGCAAATAACTTGTTTGTAGATAATAAGTTAAGTAGGCGAATCAGTGTGTTTGACTTGTCGATTGAATTAACTGCTTTGTCTGGTTTGCTGGTATTGAGGTCTTGCTAATTCTATTCTTTGAAGTAACACGTGGTTTTCGGTAAATAATGATGCACTATTTACCGAAAACCGGGTGCTCCGGTATTAATTTACATTTAGAAAACTGCCGCTGAGTATTTCAAAACGTATGGATTCATAGGGCGATTTGATGCCTGCTTCATACAGCAGTCCTGCATTTCCATCGGAAAGCATGGTTATGGAAGAGTAGGCCGATGGGCCAGGGAAGACGGTCCGGATTACCGGCCATGTTTTGCCTTCATCAAAGCTCGCACGCACAGTCATATTATGCCGGATAGAAGGGCTGGCAGGATTCATGAAGAGCAGCGTGCTTTTTTGATTTTTATCTTTCCAGGAAGCGCGTATAAATGAAGCCTGACAAATCGGATCCACCAGGTCAGGGATACTTTTGGGGGCCGTCCATGAAATGCCTCCATCATAACTGAAAGATTGTGCGCGTTGGCCTTCTCCTGTATATGACCGCATATTCATCAGTAAAGTGCCGTTGCCGTCTGCTACTTCTACCACCTGACATTCATTCATCTTGGGTGTGATGGTCCCGCCAAGCTGCCAGGTGCGGCCATGGTCGTCGCTGTAAATGATATGTGAGCCATATTCATAAGGTCCATTTGCGACCTTTCCGTTAGGATCGTCATAGCTAAAATCACAGGGAATAATCAATCTGCCTTTACGTGGACCATTTTTGATCTGAATGCCTGTTCCAGGACCCGTTGCATACCAGCCCCATGAAGGTTTTTTGGTCGTGGAAGTAATTTCTTTTGGATAGCTCCAGCTTACTCCGTCGTTAAAGCTGGCGGTTGCCCAGACGGTTCGGGTTCCTCTGCTGCTTTTGTTGATAATATCTTTTTCATGATCTGAGCCCAGATTATGGGTAAGTAATAACCAAACCGTGCCTGTTTCTTCATCCAACACCGGGGTCGGGTTGCCACATGTATTGGCTCCGTCGTCCCAGATAACTATTTGTTTACTCCAGGTTTTGCCACCATCTCCTGATCTTTTCATCACTATATCTATATTGCCTGCATCTCCTGCACCGTCTTTTCTCGCTTCACAAAATGCCAGTAAATTACCCCTTGCTGTACGGATAATGGAAGGGATCCGGTAACTGCTGTAGCCATCTTTACCGGCTTCGAAGAGCGAGATTGCCTGGCTTTTTCCGATTGAGGGTGATAATAACAGGAATGCAAAAATAAACTGTAACAAGGTTTTCATAGATAAATAAAGGGTAAATGTAATGAAGGTTGTACAACCTTTAATTTATAAGGCTCGAGAGTGGAAATTCTATCCGTTTCAGACAGTTCAGGAATTACTCACTGCATGGCTGAGCAGGTGGATATGCCGGAGAATGGTTTCGTCTGTTTCTGTAAATTCTACCTTTTTTTGAAGTTGTGTCTGTCGGATTACCTCAAGGGCTTTTTCTATCCGGTACGGTTCATACCCTTCCGCGGCTCCGCCCCATGTAAATGAGGGTACGTGTTTGGCTTGAAATCCGGCACCAAAAACATTTACACCTACCCCCACGGTGGTTCCAGTATTGAACATGGTGCTGATCCCGGCCTTGGAATAATCTCCCATGAACAGGCCACAGAAAGTCAGTCCTGTGCTTTCCAGTTTTTGGGAAGTATAATTGTAAATGCTGACCGGGGTTATATCGTTTTTTAAATTTGAATTATTGGTATTTGCACCCAGATTACACCATTCTCCCAGTACGGCATTGCCCAAATAGCCGTCATGTCCTTTATTGCTGAAGCCAAAAAACACAGCATTGTTTATTTCTCCACCTACTTTGCAGTAAGGTCCCACACTGGTGCCCGGACGAATTTTAGCCCCCTGCGCCACAACCGCCCCTTCATTCAAAGCAAACGGACCTTGAATAAGCGCTCCTTCACTGATCTGTGCATTTTTGCCAATATAAATGGGTCCGTTTTCAGCATTGAGGACCGCCGCTTTGATCTGTGCTCCTTCTTCTATGAAAATATCTGCTGAATTATAACAGATGGTGTGGGGATCGGTAAGTGGAAAAGATTTTCTACGCAATGTCAGTTTTTCAAAGTCGTCCCTTATCTGCTGGGGGTTCAGCAGGAAAATGTCCCATACATGATTGATCTGTGAGAGTTGTCCGGTATAGGTATAGTGTGGAGAACCGTCGGGAAGCTTATTTGGATCCGTGAGGGTTTTTTTAGAATGAAAAGCAATCAGCTGTCCGTTTTCGTCCAATAAGGCGGTTTCCAAAGGGATTTTCATGATGGTATTTACCAGTTCTTCATCAGGGAGCAATGATCCATTGATATACCAGTTATCCGGTCCGCTGACTGGCGGAAATTTCGGTTGGAGATAATCCACTGTCAGGTAGCTGACAGTCTGTTTGAGATATTCCTGCCATTTTTCTGCTATGGTCATGATCCCGCATCGAATGAGAGAGACAGGGCGGGTGTAGGTAAACGGAAGTAGCTGTTGCCGGATTTGTGGATCGTCGAAAAGGATAAAACGGATCATAGGGGAATGTTTGGATCAGACGGTACAAAGGTAGGATATATATGAAAAAAGACCGCACTTGTCAGCGCGGTCCTTCAATAACTTCACAGAGGAAGTATCGGTATTATTTGTTACCGTAACGTTTTCTGAATTTATCCACACGTCCTGCAGTATCAACCAGCATGTTTTTACCAGTGTAGAATGGGTGCGATTGTGAAGAAACCTCCACTTTGTACACAGGGTACTCATTTCCGTCTTCCCAGGTAATCGTTTCGTTGGTTTGGATAGTAGAGCGAGTAATGAATTTATGGTCGCTTGACATATCCCAGAAAACAACCTCTCTGTAATTTGGGTGAATATCTTTTTTCATTATTTTATACTTATTAGATTCTGATGCTATATCCCATAGTCTTAAAAGGACTGCAAAATTAAAATGATTTTATTGCATATGCAAAGGTAATCAAGGATTTTTTTGGTTTGGTTATCAATAGTTTATTTTAAAAGTGTCCGTTTAGCTTGTGAAGCTTCCCATAAACCTATTTTGATCGTTATGGAGTACCGTTTTTCAGTAGCTTTAGTCATCAAATATTGATCGATCAATCACTACGAAGAAGACAATAAAAGATAAAGAATACCGGATTTCCCTCTCATAACCTGAAATATTGTCAGTCTCATCATTTGGAATGGTATTTTTAATGTCTTTGAAACAGGTTAGTGTTTTTAAATTTGAAAGCTGACCTCCAGTCTATTCATTAAAACAAACAATATGACTCAAGATCTTGACAAACTAACACCAAGACAGATTGTTGCGGAGTTGGATCAATATATCATAGGCCAGAATGATGCCAAAAAAAATGTAGCCATTGCACTCCGTAACCGGTGGAGAAGAATGAACAGCGCTCTGGATATACAGCGTGAAATTATTCCGAACAATATTTTACTGATTGGCGCCACTGGCGTGGGTAAAACAGAAATTGCCAGAAGACTGGCCAAAATAGCAGACGCTCCCTTTGTAAAAGTAGAGGCATCTAAATTTACCGAGGTTGGATATGTGGGTAGAGATGTGGAGAGCATGGTCAGGGATTTGGTGGAGCAGGCTGTTGGCATGGTTAAAGTTCAGAAGAAAGAAGCGGTAAAAGGCAAGGCGGAGCAAGCTGTGGAAGATATAATCCTGGATATTCTGATTCCTCCTGTTCATTCCCCTGGACAACGCCATACGAGTTACCCGGCTATAGGCGATTCCGCCGATGCCATGCCTGAAAGTGATGCAGAGTTGAATCAGCGCACAAGAGAGAGATTTCGCGAAAAAATAAAAAATGGTGAGCTTGATGAGCGTAAAATTGAAATAGAAGTACAGCAAAGCCAGGGGCCGAATATCGGCATGGTGGGCGGAGGAATGGACGATGTTTCTATGATGAATATTCAGGAAATGATCGGTAACATGATGCCCAGAAGAGGGAAAAAAAGGAAGGTCACTGTGAGCGAGGCGAAAAAGCTGCTGCTTGATGAGGAGGCGTCCAAATTGATTGATATGGATGAGGTGAAGGATGAGGCCATCAAAAAGGCGGAAAATCTTGGGATTATTTTTATAGACGAAATTGATAAAGTGGCGTCGAGCAGATCAGGCGGAAGCGGACCTGATGTGAGCCGGGAGGGTGTACAGCGCGACCTGCTTCCTATAGTGGAGGGTAGTGCCGTTACTACCAAATATGGTGTGATTAACACAGACCATATTCTGTTTATTGCTGCCGGGGCTTTTCATGTGGCTAAGCCTTCTGATCTGATACCCGAATTGCAGGGTCGTTTCCCAATCCGGGTTGAATTGCAAAGCCTGACTCAGGATAATTTCTTTCAGATTCTGAAAGAACCTAAGAATGCCCTGACCAAGCAGTATGAAGCTTTGCTTTCTGCTGAGGGTGTATCCCTTCAGTTTCAGGACGAAGCCCTGGAGGAGATAGCCCGAATAGCTTTTGAGGTTAACAGTGAAGTGGAAAATATAGGCGCACGACGGTTGCAGACCGTTATGAGTACCCTGTTAAATGATTTTATGTTTGACATCCCAGATACCATCGGACCCAATGCACATTTGGTAGTAACCAGTGAAATGGTGGCAGAGAAACTACACAGTCTGGTGAAAAACCGTGATCTGAGTCAATATATATTATAAGAATTTCCCGGGAAGGGGATCAGTCTTCAAAGAACAGCCACTGAAGTGCGGGACTAAATTCACGACTCCACTGGCTTTCATGATGATCCCCTTCTTTATTAATTGAAATCTGCGCTTTCATCCTTTTTTCATAGCCGTAACTTCTCCTGCGGATCAGATTTAATAATTCCTTAATCTGGGGAATCATATCCGGACTTTCATTGCCGCCAGCATAGAAATAGGCTTTGTATTCGAAAGGTTCAAAAAAATGCTCGATGTCAAATGCTAGTTTTTCTGATACCCATAGTGAAGGGGAAAAAACCAGCAGTTTCCCGAAAAGTTCCGGGTGCATCAGTCCGGCATATAGCGCAAAGAGCCCGCCCATTGAACTGCCGCCAATTCCATTTTGGAGACGGTTTTTCTGGGTCCTGTAATTTTTATCGATAAATGGCTTGAGCCCTCTGGTCAAAAATCGAAGAAAATCCTGGCCTTTTCCCGTACCGAATTTGGGATGATTATAAGGAGAAAGTTCCTGTGCCCGTTCTTCCCCGCCATGGTCAATGGCCACAATTATTATCTGATGATCATGGTCTTTGGCTAACCGAGCCATTTGTTTTTCAATATCCCAGCTTACATTCCCCGACTCCTTAGCAGTCAGATTTTGCCCATCCGTGAGGTATAAAACCGGATAATGTCTTTTGGGCTGAGAATAATAATCATACGGTAGGAGCAAGCGTATCCTTCTGGATTTGACAGGGGAGTCAAACCGGATCTGTTCAGTTATATCTTCCACCAGAGGTAGAAAATCGGTTTTAGCTTTTCTTTCCTGCCAATAGGGTACAACGTCAACAAACCATTTTTGGGATTTATTTATTATCTGGCGATTTGGGGCGTTTTCACCGTATTCACCTAGCTCACTTTGATCCCAGCCGCCGCGGGTATATTTATATTCTATTATTTCCGGTAACTCCAAATTTTTGGGGAAATGAAAAATATACTTTCCAGGAGTGTTTTCGGTCATCCGGAACTGTTCCAGATCAGGTAGCCATTTACAGAAATTCCCTGTAATATATACAGGTCTGTTATCCGCTATGTCTGGTGTTATTAATTCCAGACTTAGGATACCGGTACTTACTTGATTTTGTTTACTCATGCCAATTCAACCCACAGATTCGAAAGAGGGTGCAAATTTAGGGCATTCGAGTATAAAAACGAATTTTGTAACGAAAATAAAAAGGGTGTTTTAAACACCCTCCTAATCTTTAATTTCCTCATAATCCACATATTCCCCTCCGTTGAAACTAGAATTTGGAGTATTCTTACTATTGGGGTCTATATGTACCCGGTTGTTTTTGGTGGTAGCTTTACGAAAAGCATCTTCAGCTTTTTTTTGCTGTTTAATGAGTTGCCTGCCTACCAGCAGATGAAACATGAATCTTCTGAAAGGTGGAACAAATGCAATCAAAAGCAAAAGAACGAGAATTATATTTAATATAAGCTTCATGAATATCTTCAAAAATAAGTTTTCCTGATTGAAATAAACAAACTACTAATATAACGATAATTCAGTTAATGTGGTTTGTAAATTTTCGTTTGTTTTTTTATTTCTTTCCTTAAAAACACTCAACCGATAATAAATCGCTTGTATTTAAATAATGAAAAGTGCGACAAAATGTCTTTATACTACAAAAGCCACCTGTTCGGGTAGCTTTTGTAGTATATTCTAATCTATTTTCGTGTTAATCAATAAGCTCTTACGAGTTTTCCTTCATGGAAATTGATATAGGCTTTATTGACTACTCTGTTGCCACCTTTAGTAGGGTAGTTCCCTGTAAAATACCAGTCTCCAGAATGATTGGGGCAGGCGTTATGCAGGTTTTCTACTGTTTGGTATATCACTGACAATTCGGCTTTCATCTCTTTGGGTTTCACAATTTCTGCTACTTTTTCAGAGATTTCTTCATCAGTGAACGGCTCGTACAGCGCTTTTATAAAATTGACGTCATCGGCATTTTGGGTAGCGATGGCCACCGTGGCTTGCGCATAAACCTCCTCTCGAAGATATTCCATTTGCCTGTCTTTCAATAATTTCAGAACGGCTCTGAAAGCGATGAAGTCCTTCATTTTGGACATATCTATACCGTAGCAATCAGGGAAACGAATCTGCGGAGCAGAGGATACGATCACAATTTTTTTCGGATTCAGCCTGTCCAGCATTGTCAGGATACTCTTCTCGAGCGTAGTTCCCCTTACAATTGAATCATCAATGATCACGAGCGTGTCAACACCTTTTTTTACTACTTCAAAAGTAGTGTCATATACGCTTGAAACCATGGAGTCACGGAATTCATCGGCCGTAATAAAGGTGCGCGATTTAACATCTTTAGTGACCAGTTTTTCAATTCTTGGCCTGAAAGACAGCACTTTGTCGAGTTCTTCTTCAAACAGAATGCCATCCATAATGGCTTTTTTCCTGTTTTTGGCCAGATATTCTTCCAGTCCTTCAATAATACCAAAGAAAGCTGTCTCGGCAGTATTGGGAATATAGGAGAAAATGGTGTTTTCCAGATCGTAGTTTATTTCTTCCAGGATCTGAGGAATCAGCAGCTTGCCCAGCTGTTTTCTTTCATTGTAAATATCCGGATCTGTACCTCTGGAGAAATAAATTCTTTCGAAACTGCATGACCGTTTTTCCAATTGTGGTAAAATGGGAGCTTCTCTGTAATCACCAGATTTGTCGATAATCAGTGCGCTTCCTGGTGTAATTTCCTTTATTTGCTCATATTCTACATTGAATGCAGCTTTGATGGCCTGTTTTTCAGAGGCTACCACTACCACTTCATCGTCTGCATAATAAAAAGCAGGCCTGATACCTGAAGGGTCTCTTATTACAAAAGAGGCGCCGTATCCAGTTAATCCGCACATGGCATATCCACCGTCAAAATCACGGCAAGAACGATAAAGAACCCGTTGCAGATCAATATTCTCCTCTATGATATCGGAAAGTTCAGGGTTTTCATGGGTGCCTTTGAATCTTTCAAATACTCTTTGGTTTTCTTCATCCAGGAAATGTCCGATTTTTTCCATCACTGTAATCGTATCCACTTTGTCTTTCGGATGCTGGCCCAACGACACAAGCTTGTCAAAAAGAGAGTCTACGTTAGTCATGTTGAAATTTCCTGCCATTACCAGATTGCGGCTGCGCCAGTTATTCTGACGAAGCATGGGGTGGCAGTTTTCGATTTCATTGGCTCCGTGCGTACCGTATCTGAGGTGTCCCAGCCATACTTCACCGGTAAAGGCAACATTTTCCTGTAGCCATTCGGCATTCAGTGTTTTGTCTTTGTTGTCTTTAAGGCCTTTTCTGAATTTTTTGTGAATGCGGCGAAAGATATCCGCTAATGGTTGCTGATCAACTGAGCGGTAGCGGCTGATGTATCGACTGCCTACTTTGACGTCAAGTTTGATATTGGCAACCCCGGCACCATCTTGCCCACGGTTGACTTGCTTTTCCATAAGCACGTTTAGCTTATGTACTGCATACAGCGGTGTTTGGTACTTATCAATATAATGTTGATAAGGTTTACGCAAACGAATGAGAGCTATACCACATTCGTGCTTAATTGCGTCGCTCATATCTGGAAGTCGTAAGTTTGATGAAAAACAGGTTAACCAACTGTTAAATATTTATAAAATTACTTACAGTTGGTTAACCTCAGGATTGCTGAATTGGTTCAAAAATATTTGTTATTCTACCGTGCCCAGACGAAGCGCATTGGTTTTGCCGTGTCCTGTGAATGGCATACTCAAAGTATTAATATAAACATCGCCTTTTTCCAGTTCCCCTTTTTCAATCAGGATCTGCTTGATATGGTCGATCAGCTGGTCTGTTGAAAAATTATCCGGTGCCTGGTAATAAAAAACGCGGCTCCCCCAGTACAGTCCAAGCATATTCATCAGGAACTTATTGGACGTGAAAATAAAAATATTTGCATTGGGACGGTGGTGCGAAATGCGGAATGAGGTATAGCCGGAGTTTGTAATTCCGATGATGGCTTTCGCATTGGTGTCACGTGCAAGGCGGCAGGCACTCATTACTACGTTGTCATTGAGCAGAGACGGACCCGGTACTGTATTCACGTGTGCATGATATTTGTAGTACAGGGAAGGTGAGTTCTTTTCTACTTGTATAATAGTTTTACTCATATTCTCCACAGCTAGTAAAGGATATTTGCCGGAGGCAGTTTCTGCACTTAGCATTACGGCATCGGCACCATCCATTACTGAATTGGCTACATCATTGATTTCTGCACGGGTAGGTCTTGCGCTGTCGATCATACTTTCCAGCATCTGGGTGGCAACAATTACCGGCTTGGATGCTTTATTGCATTTCTCAACAATCATTTTCTGAATCAATGGGACCTCTTCAGCGGCCATTTCAACACCCAGGTCACCACGGGCTACCATGATGGCATCAGTGGCTTCAATGATACTGTCAATATTGGCAATAGCCTCGGGCTTTTCAATTTTGGCTACAACGCGGGTCTGCTTGCCTTTGCTACGGATATACTCTTTTACCTTCTCAATTTCAGAGGCTTGTCTTACAAATGAAAGAGCAATCCATTCTACGTCGTTTTCAAGACCAAAGTCCAGATCAGTATAATCCTTCTCAGTTACAGAGGGAATTGAAACTTTGGTATTGGGCAGGTTAACACCTTTTTTAGATTTAAGGTAACCACCATAAATTACTTCGGTAATCACATTGGGGCCTTCAATTCTTTTAACCAGTACTTCCAGTTTTCCATCATCCAGGACGATTCTGTCACCGATATTTACGTCGTTATACATCCCGTCATATGGCGTACTTACCATTTGGGATGTACCGATTATGTCTGCGTTAGTAAAGACCAATTCCTGACCTTGCTCGATAAGTACACCATCTTTTTCAGCCACATTGCCAATTCTGATCTTTGGGCCTTGAAGGTCCTGAAGAATACATAGGTTCAGGCCGTTTTCTTCATTAATCTCACGGATTCTCTGAATACGAGCTAAATGTTCTTCATGACTACCATGTGAGAAGTTTAACCTGAATACATTTACACCGGCATGTGCCAGTTCTAAAAGTGTGTCTTTGCTTTCAGAAGCCGGGCCTACCGTGGCAACAATTTTGGTTTTTTTCTGATACATATAGGTTTTTTTATTTCCTGTTTTGAAGCTTTATGAATGTTTTAAATAACTATTATGCGTAAAGTGCCTGATTAGGAGCAGTCTACATCAATCGTAATATTGACTCCTCTTAAAGTCTTGTCGGTCATAATATCTGTTACTTTCTCGCGTATGAATGACTTTACGGCCTTAAAATTAATCTTTTCTCTCTCAAGTTTGATGAGAATTTCAAACAAAAACTGATTTCTGATTCGCTCTACAAGTGGTGGCTGCGGGCCAAGCACTCTTCCAGTGCCTAATTCCGGTACCAATAATGAGGACAGTTTCAGCGCTGTTCTCGACGCTGTGTCTTCTTCTTTGTGTTTTACAATCAGTCGGATCAACCTTGAAAACGGGGGGTAATTATAGGCTTCTCTTTCCTGGATTTCCTGTTCATACATCCCTGTATAATCACCATTGATAATCTTTTCTAGCAGGGGGTGAGCCACCTGACTGCTCTGGATTAGTACATTACCTGCTTTTCCGCCGCGGCGTCCGGCTCGACCACTTACCTGTGTGAGCATTTGGAAAGAACGTTCGGTTGCTCTGAATTCAGGGAAATTAATCATCCTGTCTGCGTCAAATATGCCAACGGTCCGCACATTATCAAAATCCAGTCCTTTGCTGACCATCTGGGTGCCGACAAGAATGTCGATCTGTCCGTTCTCGAAATCCTGGATAATTTCCTGATAGGCATTTTTAGCGCGGGTTGTATCAAGATCCATCCGCTGCACACGTGCTGTCGGGAACTGTAGTTTCAGCGTATCCTCAATTTTCTCTGTCCCGAAGCCCATTGTCCTTACCTTGGTAGAGCCACATGCAGGACAGGTTCGCGGCACTTTTTCTTTGTGGCCACAATAATGACAGCGTAATTCTCCCATTTTCATGTGATACGTCAGGCTGACATCACAATTATGGCATTCACTGATCCAGTTGCACTCCTCACACTGAAGATAGGGAGAATAACCCCTGCGGTTTTGAAAAAGAATGGTCTGTTCGTTGTTGTCCAGATTGCTTTGCAATTGATCAATAAGAGCAGTGGAAAACTCTGTTTTCATTTTTCCCTTTTTCTTTTCATCCTTTATATCAATTAGGACAAATTGAGGAAGGGTGGCATTGCCATATCGTTCCAGCATTTCCACTAACCCGTAACGTCCGTTACGGGCATGATAATAACTTTCGAGTGAGGGAGTGGCCGAACCCAGTAGGGTTTTGCCTTTATGCAGGTAAGCCATCATAACAGCCATATCACGGGCATGATACCTTGGAGCCGGGTCGTGTTGTTTATAGGAGGTTTCGTGCTCCTCATCTACTATGATGAGTCCGAGGTTGTCGAACGGCAGAAAAATAGCTGACCGAACACCTATTACAAATGAATATTTTCCATCAACGATACCTTTCCAAACCTCTACCCGCTCATTGTCGGAGAATTTGGAATGATAGATTCCCATCTGGTCACCGAAAACTTTACGGAGCCTGCTGACAATTTGTGTGGTTAATGCAATTTCGGGTAACAGAAACAGAACCTGGGTGCCGCTTTCAAGCGCCTGTCTGATCAGATGTATATAAACTTCCGTTTTTCCGCTTCCTGTAATTCCATGGAGTAAGACGATTTCCTTTTCTTTGAATTGCTCCTGAATCTGATTCACGGCGTTTAGCTGCAGATCCGTCAGGTCAAAGTTCATTTCAGCCATGGCGGGCAGATCCTCAAAACGTGAGACAGTTATCTCAAACTGCTCAAAAATTTCTTTTTTCAATAACAGGTTGAGCGATGAATCCGACAGACCATCGTCCTGTAAAAATATTGTCTTGTCAATTCCTTTCTGATTCAGTTCAGGGTTATTGAAAACCGGAATATAACTTAGGTATTTCAACAGGATATCCTGTTGTTTTATATGTTTTTCGAGTGAAGCCAGCAAGCGGTTCAGGTTGGCCTCAGACGTATAGTTAGCATTCAGCCGTATTTTTCTTACTGTTTTGGGTTTGTATTTTTCTTTGACCTCCTCAAATAAAATAATTGCTTTTTTGCCAACCAGCGATTTGATCAGTGATGTTATGTTCTTCTGATCTGCGAGACGGGCTATTTCATCATACGTAAGGGAAGCATGTTTTTTGATAGCTTCAAGAATAATTTCTTCCTGTGAAGTCAGCAAATCAGGGTGTTCAAAATCCGGATTGAACTGCACCTTCGATTCACTGGAAATTTTCAGTCCGGCCGGAATGGCCACATTCATCACTTCACCTATATCACAGAGGTAGTAATCGGCCATCCAGCGAAACAGTTCCAGCTGGTGATGTGTCACAAGCGGATCGTCATCAAGCAACTCCAGAATGTATTTTGCCTGGTATTGGGCAGGAGGAGTTTCATGGATCCGGGAGACCAGTGCCGTCAGCACCCGTTTACTTCCAAATTGAACAATTACCCGTGCACCAATTCTGATTTTTTCGGTCATGGCTCGCGGCACTCTGTACGTGAATAACCTCGGGATGGGTACGGGTAAAATCAGGTCAGCAAATAAGGTCGTCTCTTCAAAAAGTGAAAGCCCCTGCACCATGTAGAAGTTTATATCGATTGTATAATTCAGGCTGCAAAGTTCGTTTATTTATTGCACAAAGTATAATATCTGCTTGGTTAAAGATTTAAGTGGCAATAGTTTGTACCTATTTAAGGATATTACTGGATTTTTGCAGATTTGTGAAGAAAAATTCCTTATACTTTGTAGTTTTGTCTCCTTAAGCGGTCTCTGAACAATGAAACAATTGCTGGCCATAATACTGTTTTTTCAAATCCTGATTGGCGGCGTTTTGCCGGTCCATGATCAGGATGAGATAAAAGGTATTCCCGGGCTGGTGAAACATTATTATCAGCACCTGTCAGAAAGTGACGGTAAAATATCGGTGACTGAATTTTTGCAGCTGCATTATAAAGCCGGGTCCAAGCATCAGGACAAGTCACATGATGCTCTCCCTTCCTATCACTGGCATGAAATCCATCACCTGATTTCTTTTAAATTCCAGGTTCCTCAGCTTTTCCCGGATCAGGTGATTTCTGTGATTACTCCGGATGGCTTTTATTGGGAGAATTTTTATTCTTTCCTACCTTACAATACCCTGGTAGATCCACCAAACAACCTGCATTCCTTCGTTTCCTGCTAAGCTGGCTTCTGTTTATTATTGTGTTTGATCGTATTATCTTCACTGAAGTATAAGTGATGAGTTGATCAGTATCTGTAAGATGATCCTGCAAATCATTCCGTTTTTCTCAATAATGACCTGAAGTACTTTCTGGCAGGAACTTCATGCGCTGCTTCTGTACCGGAGCAGATGCGATTTATTGTATTGTCGGACAAAGGTAAGTCTGCGCACCGGAGATCAAATCCGCAAACGGTAAGATCCGCCGGGAGGCCAAACCTGCCCACCTGTTAATAAATCTTGAAAAAGCTTTTTTTATATATACTTCTGACCATTGCCCTTACTGATACAACTTCCTTGTATCAGGTTCTGAAATTACCTTCTCTGGTAAGGCATTACACGGAGCACAAAGCGCTGAATCCGGCGATCGGTGTGATGGATTTTCTGTCTATGCACTATTGGGGACAGGATATTGACGACAATGACGATGAAAAGGACATGCAGCTACCGTTTAAAAAATTTGAAATCCAGCATGTGGTTTTCATTCCGTTACAAAGCAGTGGTACATTCTGTTTCAGGACGGCGATCTGGCTGGTGAAGGCAGATTTCGGTCCGGACCGGCCCCAGCTTCATGCACAAACTTCGTCAGGGTCATTATTCCGTCCGCCTCAGGGTTAAATACATATCGTTCTGACGGAGTTTTCCGTCCTGAAGTTGCTTGTGATGCTATCCTGAACGATGCCATCACAGGTCATTGGTTATGTATTTAAATGTATAGTATGCTTCATAAAATCATTCAGTTTTCAGTAAATAACAAACTGGTCATTGGGGTATTTATCCTGTTATGGATTATTTACGGCAGTTATCAGGTTACCCAATTGCCCATAGATGCAGTACCTGATATTACCAATAATCAGGTACAGGTAATTACCACAGCGCCTTCACTGGGTGCCGAAGACGTGGAACGGTTGATTACGTTTCCGATCGAGCAGGCCATCAGTAATATTCCCGGATTGATAGAAAGCCGGAGTATGTCACGTTTCGGACTTTCTCTGATCACCATTGTTTTTGATGACGGCTCCGATATTTACTGGGCCCGGCAACAGGTTACCGAACGCCTTTCGCAGGTTGAAACAGATCAAAATGCAAATACCCCTCAGCTGGCACCCGCAACAACGGGTTTGGGTGAAATTTACCAGTATGTGATCAAGCCACAGGACGGGTATGAACAGAAGTATTCCCTGTCAGATCTTCGTACAACGCAGGACTGGATAGTAAGGCGACAACTGCTGGGCACTCCCGGCGTTGCGGATGTTTCCACCTTTGGGGGGGATCTTAAGCAATATGAGGTGGCAGTGATTCCCGCTGATCTGAAAGCCCTGAATCTGACTATTGGTGATGTTTTTAAGGCATTAAGACAAAATAACCAGAATACGGGCGGGGCTTATATTGAAAAGGGGCCATCTGTAATGTATATCAGAAGTGTGGGACTGGCCGGCTCTATGGACGATATCCGGAATATAGTCGTCAAAAATAACAGTAACGGAACACCTGTATTGATCAGTCATGTAGCGGAGGTAAGGTTAGGTTCGGCAATCAGGTACGGCGCACTGACGATGGCTGGAAAGGGAGAGCTTGCCGGTGGTATTGTGATGATGCTGAAAGGGGCCAATTCTTCACAGGTCATTGAAAATGTAAAACAACGTGTCGCCGAAATTCAGAAAACCCTGCCGGAAGGACTGGAGATAGAGCCGTTCCTGGACCGGACTAAAATGGTGAATAATGCGATCGGAACGGTAAAGCATAATTTACTGGAGGGTGCACTCATTGTAGTCCTGGTACTGGTATTATTTCTGGGAAATCTCAGAGCAGGGCTTATTGTGGCATCGGTTATTCCCTTATCCATGCTTTTTGCCATTTCGATGATGAATCTGTTTGGGGTGAGTGGAAACCTGATGAGCCTTGGAGCGCTTGATTTTGGCCTGATTGTCGATGGTGCGGTTATTATTGTCGAAGCCATCCTGCATCATCTCCATTTCTCTAAAAAATATGCTTCGGTAAATGTGCTTTCCCGGCAGGAAATGGATGCAGAAGTGACAGGCTCGGCATCGAGGATGATGAATGCCGCAGTGTTTGGCCAGATCATTATTCTGATTGTATATCTGCCCATTCTTTCACTATCCGGCATTGAAGGCAAGATGTTCGCGCCCATGGCACAAACCGTCGCTTTTGCCGTAACAGGAGCTTTTATCTTATCACTGACGTATGTGCCTATGATCAGTTCAATGGTCATCAGTAAAAAGATTTTCCATCAACCGAATCTTTCGGACAGGATCATGACCAGACTTGAAAATGGTTATGGAAAAATGCTTTCAGCTGCATTACGATTAAAAAAACGGATGGTTCTCGCTGTATTTATGCTGTTTGGCGTGGCAGTGCTGATCTTCAACCGGATGGGCGGTGAGTTCATTCCTCAGCTGGAAGAGGGTGATTTTGCAACGGAAACACGCCTTTTGGTAGGTACCAGTTTAAGTACAACAATTGATGCCTTTAACCGTATATCGGACAGGCTTAAAGCAGATTACCCGGAGGTTGAAAATATTGTTTCAAGAATAGGGAGTGCTGAAATTCCTACCGATCCGATGCCTATTGAGGGAGGCGATATGATTATTATTTTAAAAGATAAGTCGGAATGGATCAGTGCTGAAACCTTTCCGGAGCTTGCCGGTAAAATGGCCGGAACCGCACAAGAGGTCATGCCCGGGGTGACTACCGGCTTTCAATATCCTGTTCAGATGCGTTTTAATGAGTTGATGACGGGAGCGAAACAGGATGTTGTCTGCAAAATATTCGGGGAAGATCTGGACAAACTCGCCGCTTATGCAGAGCAATTAGGGAATATTTCCAGAACGGTTAAAGGGACAGCCGATTGGTACGTAGAGAAAGTAACGGGTATGCCCCAGGTAGTGATTGAATTCAACAGGGGGGAAATCGCAAAATACGGATTGAATGTAGAGGAGATTAACCAAACCATTAATGCGGCATTTGCGGGGGCTTCTGCCGGACAGATCTATGAAGGAGAGAAAAAGTTTGACCTGGTCGTCCGTGTCGGAAGCGCAGGCCGGAGAAACATCAATGATGTTAAAAATCTTCTGATTTCCACACCTGATGGTGTACAGATTCCTTTATATGAGGTGGCTTCTGTTCAGGAAACCGAAGGGCCGAACCAGATACAGAGAGAAAACACGCGCCGGAGAATCATCGTCGGATTTAACGTGAGAGGAAGAGATGTGCAGTCGATTGTAGAAGAATTGCAGGCGAAAGTGGAGGCTAAAATCAAATTTGAAGCGGGGTATACCATTATGTATGGAGGTGCTTTTGAGAATCTGCAGCAGGCTAAATCCAGATTGATTATTGCCGTACCGGCAGCGCTTCTGTTGATTTTTATCATGCTCTATTTTGCATTTTCATCCATAAAAGACAGTGTATTGATTTATACCGCTATTCCGTTATCCGCGATTGGAGGCGTTTTTGCACTTGCTATACGGGGAATGCCTTTCAGTATTTCTGCCGGTGTAGGATTTATCGCCCTTTTTGGGGTGGCGGTCCTGAACGGAATTGTTCTGCTTTCGGAGTTCAACCGCATAAAAAAGGAAGGAATAATCACTGATGTCTTTCAGCTGGTGATGACGGGTACGCGTAACAGGCTTCGCCCTGTTCTGATGACTGCGTCAGTGGCTTCTTTAGGATTTCTTCCGATGGCCCTGAGCAACGGAGCAGGAGCGGAGGTACAGCGTCCTTTGGCAACGGTGGTGATCGGTGGACTGATAACGGCTACCATGCTGACCTTATTCGTACTGCCTGCTCTCTATTTATTATCTGACCGGAAAATCAAAATGAATAAAGCAGTATTGCTGCTCCTGTTGATGACAGGTGTAGTCCAAGCCGGCTATACTCAATTGCCGTCTGAAACCATCAGTTTAAATAACGCAATTAAGATTGCTCTTGAAAAAAACCGGCAGGTCCAAAGCGACCGGATGAGCGAAAAAGCCAGCGAACATCTTCAATCCAGTGCTTTTGATCTGGCGAAAACCAATTTTGATGCTGACTATGGAAAGGTCAGCAGTATACATAATGACACCAGATTTGGGGTCAGTCAGACGTTTAGCTTTCCATCGGTTTATGCTAATCAGAAAAAACTGCTGGCTTCTGATTTCTCGGCATCCCAGGCGCGTACCCGTCTGACCGAGCAGGAAATCCGTGTAAGCGTGCGTGAATTATTTTATGATTATGCAGAATTGGTACAACGGAAAAAGTTACTGCTGTTTGCAGACAGCGTTTACCGTCTTTTTGAAAACAGATCTAATCTTCGCTTTGAAAAAGGGGCTGCCAATGTTCTGGAAAAAACGGCGGCCGAATCCCAGCGTCAGCAAATCAGCAATCAGTTAAACCTGCTTGAAAACGATCTGGTCATTGCGGTTAAGCAATTCAATCTGCTGATCCAGGATACGCGGTCTTATACTCCGGAAGCTGATAATCCGAAAATAGAACTTTCTTTCATTCAGAACGATTCAGCCGGACAAATCAGTCATCTCCCGCTGGTTGAACTGGCCCGGCAGCAGCAGCAATCTTCCCGTTACCGCTGGCAGCTGGAAAAGTCAAAATCGCTTCCTGATTTTACAATCGGATATAACAATCAGAGTTTGATCGGGCCACAAACCGTTGGCGGACAAGAACAATACTTTGACGCAGGTAAGCGGTTTGGTTACGTGAGTGCCGGTATTGCGATCCCATTGTTTAATAAAGCCAATTCGTCCCGGATCGGGGCCGCAAAACTGGATTTTGAGAGAGACCGTTTGCAGGCAGATCAGATTGAACTGCAACTGAGAACACAACTGAGTACAGCGGCTGATCAACTCCGTAAATTCCGGCAAAGCCTTGATTACTACGAATCTCAGGGCCTGAAAAATGCAGATCTGATTATTGCAACTGCTGATCATCAGTTTGAGGCGGGTGAAATAGATTACCTGCAATGGGTAATGCTTGTGAATCAGTCTGTTGCTATTAAAAGTGAATATATCCATGTGCTGGATAGTTACAATTCGGCGGCTATTCAATTATTAAAGCTAAACAATCTATAAAATGAAACGATATATCATAGCCAGTCTCAGTGTGCTGATGCTGGCAGCTTGCGAAAGTGAATCCGAAGCACCGGATACGGACACAAAACCCGGGGTGGTATCCTCGGAAACAACGGTAAGCCTGAGTGCGGATCAGTTAAAAACGGTGAGTATCGAAACAGGACAACCCACTATGGAGGGTATCAGTGAGGTACTGACCCTGCAGGGGAAAGTTGACGTACCGCCCCAGGGTACGGTTAGTCTGAGCTTTCCGTTAGGGGGTTATCTGAAATCAACCAGGATGCTTCCGGGAATGACCGTAAAAAAAGGACAGATACTGGCTGAGCTTGAAGATATGCAGTTTATTGAGTTGCAGCAGGATTACCTGACCTCGAAAGAGAAGTTTTTCCTGGCAGAGTCAGAGTTTACCCGACAGCGGGATTTGAATGCAAGTAAGGCAAGCAGTGATAAAGTGTTCCAGCAGGCAAGGTCTGAAATGGAAACCCAACGGATTCTGATGAATGCATTAGCACAGAAACTGGAAGTGATTGGCTTGAATCCGGCTAATCTCCGACCGGATAATATTTCAAAAACAGTTTCCATTATTTCACCAATTAATGGTTTTGTTTCAAAGGTGAATGTCAATGTGGGTAAATACACCGCACCTACCGATATGCTTTTTGAGCTGGTGGACCCGAGTGATATTCATCTTGTTCTCAATGTATTTGAAAAGGATCTGAGCTCCCTTTCGGTCGGGCAAAGTGTGACGGCTTTTACCAATAGTGAACCCCATAAAAAGTTACAGGCTAAAATTATTCTGATCAGTAAAAATCTGGATCAGGACAGGATGGCAGAGGTACATTGCCATGTTGAAAGATATAGTCCTTCTTTAGTGCCGGGAATGTTTATCAACGGAAATGTTTCGGTTAATAATCAAAACGCGCTAACGGTTCCTGAAGAAGCGGTAGTGCGTTGGGAGAATAAATTTTATGTATTCACCGATAGTGGAAACGGGCAATTTGAAATGGTTGAAGTAAATCCCGGTGTGACGAGTGAAGGTAAGCAACAGATTGATAGTGCCACCATCCATGCCAATTCAAAAGTGGTAATTAAAAATGCTTATTACCTGTTAATGAAAATCAAAAATACAGAAGATGAAAGCTGACAGGTAAATAGTCTTCAGAAAGGCGTTGCTGAACACGAAAAACCCCGGAACGGATGAGCATGACCGGGGTTTTTTCTTTCAAAATATACGATTAGCTTAGTAATTCATAAATTCCTGCTACGCCTTGTCCGCCACCCACACAGGCGGTGACCATGCCGTATTTTTGCTTACGGCGGCGCATTTCATTAAACAGCTGAACAGACAGGCGGGCTCCGGTAGAACCGAGCGCGTGACCCAGTGCAATGGCACCTCCGTTAGGATTTACAATTTCAGGATCTATACCCAGCTCCTGAATAACCGCAAGCGATTGAGCCGCGAAAGCTTCATTCAGTTCAATCTGCTCAATATCCTGCAATTGCAGGCCGGCCTGCTTAAGTGCTAACGGCACTGCGGCTACGGGACCAATTCCCATGATCCTTGGTTCTACACCGGCAGTGGCATAAGAAGCCAGGCGGGCAACCGGTGTAAGGCCCAGTTCCTTCATCATGCTTTCAGACATCACCACTACAAATGCAGCTCCGTCCGACATCTGGGACGAATTGCCGGCAGTAACGGATCCACCTGCAGCAAAAACCGGTTTCAGTTTCGCCAGTACATCAATACTGGTACCCTGTCGGGGACCTTCATCTTTATTGATGATGTACTCTTTGGTTTTCTTCTTTCCGGTATTGGTGTCAAAGAAGGTTTCTTTAACGGAAACCGGGACAATCTCATCATTAAAAAGCCCTGCTTCCTGCGCTGCCAGTGCTCTTTCATGTGAGCGAAAAGCAAATGCGTCCTGCGCTTCCCGGCTGATATTGTATTGTTTGGCCACCTGCTCTGCTGTCAGCCCCATGCTGAGGTAATATTCAGGGTTGGTATGGGCAATCTCGTAATTCAGTGCCGTTTTCCAGCCCATCACCGGTACCATTGACATTGACTCGGTTCCTCCGGCAATGATGCAGTCAGCCATGCCGGCCTTTATCTTGGCGGTCGCCATGGCAATGGCTTCCACACCTGAGCCGCAATACCGGTTAATGGTAATCCCTGACACGTTTTGCGGGAGTGCCAGCAGGGAAACGTAACGTCCCATCTGCATGCCCTGTTCTGCCTCCGGGACGGCATTACCCACGATCAGATCGTCCACACGCTGCGGATCCAGCTGGGGGACGGTACTTAACAAATGTTTTATGATGGTAGCAGCAAGATCATCCGGACGGGTAAAACGAAACCCTCCCCGCGGAGCTTTTCCTACCGCACTTCTGAAACCGCCTACAATATATGCATCCATGGAATAATGGGTTTTTGGTGATTAGTCAAAATAGTATGCAAGCATAATACTGGTAAAGGTAAAAAGTTTCTGTGAAAAAGAAAAAAGGTTTGGTATACCGGCATTTAACTTCCTGTAATGATAACCTGTAGCAATGAAAGAAAACAAAGACGCCGGAAAATTTTCCGGCGTCTTTGTTTTCTTCACAACTTTGAGTCTGATGGTTACTGCCCTCCATCATTTATCGGAATGGTGATGGTCGGTGCTGGTTTGGCCGGCATGATCATCCACATTACAATGTAACAAGGGATAAGGCAGAAGGGAACGGGAACGAAAAAGGCGATGACCATCAGGATTCTGACAAGTACTACGTCAATGTCGAAGTAATCTGCCAGTCCGGCAGCCACACCACCGATCATCTTTCCGTTCACGTTACGATATAGTCTTTTTGGCGTATTCATGGCTTTATGTGTTTAATAGTTAGGTTATTATATTTTCCGTTATTGTTGATTCAAAGGTACTATGTAATACAAGGTAATGCCAGTTTTTTTGTGCAAATGGTTGAAAAATTATTAGGAACGGTTCGGGGAATTGATGAAAGTGTATGCGTTACCGGCTTTGATTTCAGTAAATCTGCCGGTAAGAACAGGAAGGTGGGCTGCTGTAAAAGAAAAAACGCCCAATTCTGATGAATTGAGCGTCCTGTAATTGTGTTTTTTAATTATTTCAAAGTGGCTACCGCGTCCTTGATTCTCTGAACTGCTTCTGCAAGCTTTTCATCAGCCGCCGCCGTGGAGATCCGGATACAGTTGGGTGCTCCGAAACCTGAACCTGCCACCGTAGAAACGTAGACCGAATTCAGTAACCACAGGGAGAAATCGTCAGAATCTTTGATGGTAGTAGTGCCGTCCGATTTGCCAAAATAATAACTCACATCAGGGAAAGCGTAGAATGCTCCGTCCGGAATATTTACTTTAAAACCTGGTACTTCTTTCAATAGCCCTACCACTAAGTCGCGACGACGAGCGTAGGCTTGTGTCATTTCTTTAGAAGCATCCAACGGTCCGTTATAAGCCGCCACTGCTGCTTTTTGTGCAATGGAGTTAGTGCCTGAGGTAACCTGACCCTGCAATTTTTCAACGCCGTCCGCAATCCATTTGGCAGCACCGATGAATCCGATTCTCCATCCGGTCATGGCAAATCCTTTCGCTACTCCGTTAACAGTAACCACACGTTCTTTCAGTGAAGGAACTGAACCCAGACTAAAATGCCCTTCAGTAGTAAAATTGATGTATTCGTAAATTTCATCAGCCAATACATAAATGTTAGGATGTTTTTCCAACACTTCTCCAATAGCCCGAAGTTCAGCTTCTGAATACACAGAACCCGTTGGGTTATTGGGTGAAGCATACATCACTAATTTGGTGCGATCGGTAATTGCAGCTTCAAACTGTTCCGGGGTTACCTTGAAATCGTTGTCGAAACTTCCTTCAATCACTACTGATTTACCTTCTGCCAGTTTCACCATTTCAGAATAGCTAACCCAGTAAGGAGCAAAGATTACTACTTCGTCACCCGGGTTAATCAAAACCTGAATAGCATTGGCCAGAGAATGTTTAGCTCCTGTAGAAACCACAATGTTCTCGGCTTTCCAGTCTATATTATTATCACGATTGAATTTATCAGCAATGGCCTGACGTAGATCAGGGTATCCGGCCACTGGAGAATAGCCGTGAAAACCATCGTCAATGGCCTTCTTGGCTGCCTCGCAGATATGGGCAGGCGTTTTAAAATCAGGTTCTCCAACGCTCAGGCTGATCACCTGATGTCCTTTGGCGGCCAGTTCACGGGCCTTTTTGGTCATGGCAAGTGTTGAAGACTCTTCTAATGCATTGATACGGTCGGCTAACCGCGCTTGATCTGCTATTGCGGACATGATTTATGGAATGTTTTTTGATTACTACAAATTGCCACAAAGTTAGGGCTTTTCTGCTTTCCTAAACAGATTATCAGTCTGATCCGCAGAAAATATTTACCTGGCTGTTGTCCGGACAAGCAGCCAGCAGTTGCCGGTTGGTTTGAAGGAGGACAGGGTGCAGGTAATCGGGTGCTATTTCTGACAACGGCGTAAGTACGAAACGACGCACCTGTATAAAAGGATGCGGCAATATTAAAGATGTTGATTGCAACGTCAGATTATGGTAGTAAAGGATATCAATATCAATGATTCTTGCCCCCCATTTGATGTCCCTTACACGTCCGAGGTGCTGTTCTATAGACAATGCCTCCTGAAGTACTTCCTCAGCACTCAGATTAGTATCTACTTCAATTACCTGATTGAGATAACTAGGCTGATCGGTATCTCCCCATGGTTCGGTTTCATATACTGATGATACCTGTACCAGGTTACCGATCCGTTCATTTATTTTTGTCCTGGCCGCTAAAAGCTGCTTCTCACGCGCTCCCAGATTAGCCCCTAATAACAAAAATGTTTTTACTGACATGTTATTTTCAGGTAGTTTTGTCGGGCAAAAGTATTTAATTCTGTTATTTTTACCTTACGGTTACCTTAAAGATTCACGACCGTGCTTCATCTGTACACACGCTGATTAATCTTACATTGAAATGATTTCGGAAAAACATCAGGTTCTTAAGCGATATTTTGGTTACGATCAGTTTCGTCCTCAGCAAGAGGAAATTATAGATACCGTACTGGCTGGCAAGGATTGTTTGGTACTGATGCCCACAGGCGGTGGTAAGTCCATCTGCTACCAGGTTCCGGCCCTGTTAAAAGAAGGAATTGCTATCGTGATTTCACCTTTGATTGCGCTGATGAAAGACCAGGTTGAAGCTTTAAAAGGAAACGGGGTAGAGGCAGAATATCTTAATTCAACCCTTTCAACTCAGGAGCAGGAGGGCGTTTTTTGGAAAGCTCGTATGGGTAAACTGAAAATGTTATACATTTCACCTGAACGACTTTTTGCAGGAGGAATGCTGGATTATGTCCGGAGTTGGAAAATATCTATGATTGCTGTTGATGAGTCACATTGTATATCTTCCTGGGGGCATGATTTTCGACCGGAATACCGTCAATTGAAGTTATTGAAACAGGTTTTTCCGCGTGTGCCTGTCATTGCGCTCACGGCCACAGCCGACCGTGTTACCCGTCGCGATATCATGCGACAGCTGGCCATGCAACACCCCACTGTTTTCGTTTCCAGTTTTGACAGGCCCAACCTGAGCCTGACTGTACTGCCCGGAAAAAAGCGGTTACAGCAGATTGAAAGCTTTTTGAACAAACGGCCACGTCAGGCAGGTATCATTTATTGTCTGAGTCGCAAAACTACCGAAACGGTAGCGGCTTCCCTTCAAAAACTTGGATTTAGTACCGGTTGTTACCATGCCGGACTGCCACAGGATATTAGGGCCGGAGTACAGGAGGATTTCCTTAATGACAATATTCAGATTATTGTGGCCACCATTGCCTTCGGAATGGGGATTGACAAATCCAATGTCCGTTGGGTGATTCATTATAATCTGCCCTCCAATGTGGAAAGTTATTATCAGGAGATCGGTCGGGCAGGCCGTGACGGCATGCCGGCGGATACGGTATTGTTTTATAGTTATCAGGATGTGATCATGCGCCAGGAGATGATTAACAATTCGGAGCAGTCGGTGGAGCAGAAGGAGCTGCTAATGGCCAAACTCAACCGGATAAAGCAATATGCCGATGCTGATATTTGCCGCCGAAGAATCCTCCTGAGTTATTTTAATGAAAGTACCTTAAAAGACTGCGGCAATTGCGATGTGTGTCATAATCCCCGCAGTCGATTTGATGGAACTGTGCTGGCACAAAAGGCGTTGTCTGCCGTTGCACGTACCGATCAGAAAATTGCCATGACCATGGTAATTGATATCCTTCGGGGTAGCAGGAATATGAATGTGGTAAGGCATGGATATGAAAAACTCCCGACTTTCGGGGTGGGCAGAGATCTCCGGGGCGACGAATGGGCCGATTACCTGGCACAAATGCTCAATTCGGGAATTGTAGATATTGCGTACGATGAAGGACATGCATTAAAACTCAATGAGGTCAGCCAGCAGGTACTCAGAAGAAATATGAAAGTGGACTTGGTTAAGTATATTCCGGTTGCCGAAAGAAAAGCCAGGGAAGAAGCTCAGACACCCAAAGAGAAACCGAAAAAGGAGTTGGTCAGGGATGCATTGTTCGACAAATTGAAACAATTAAGAAAACAACTGGCCGATGGATTAAGGATTCCTCCCTATCAGGTTTTCCATGATACCGCTCTGGCAGAAATGGCGGCCAGAAAACCAGTTTCCGAAATGCAGATGAAACAGATATCCGGTGTAGGGGAGGAGAAATTCCGCCGATTTGGGGAGCTGTTTATTTCTGAAATTCTATTGTTCGAAAGAGAAACCATTCGCACTGAAAAATCATCCAGAGGCGGGGATACCTTTTTGAAAACATTGCAACTCTATAGCGAGGGTTTTTCACTGGAAGAAATTGCCCAAGCACGAGGGTTGAGTACGGTGACTATACTGTCGCACCTGATACGCCTGGCAGAGGATGGTCAGCCGGTGGTGCTGGAGGGACTCATAACCGAACAGGCCCGGAAGCAGATTATCCATGCGTTGGATACATTGGGGAGTAGCAAAAATGACCCTTTGAAGCCAATCTATGAATTCCTGGACGAGCAGTTTAGCTATAATGAAATCAGGGTGGCTATGGCTATCCGGGAAAAGTCAATACTGAGTTAATGCTTTAAATATACTTATACACATGCTATCGAAAACATTTGGAAGTGCAGTTTATGGCGTAGATGCCACCATGATCACCATAGAGGTGACAGTAACCCAGGGATTACACTTTTTTATGGTAGGACTGGCAGACAGTGCCGTCAAAGAAAGTCAGCAACGGGTGGAGGCGTCGTTGCATTACTTTAATTATAAAATGCCCCGACAAAAAGTGGTGGTCAATATGGCACCGGCTGATATTCGTAAGGAAGGTTCCGCGTATGATCTGCCCATTGCGCTTTGCGTACTGGAATCATCTGAGCAAATTGCTCCGGTCAAAAGCCTTCAGGAATATCTCATCATGGGTGAATTGTCGCTTGACGGACAACTTCGGCCTATCAAAGGTGTGCTACCCATTGCCATTGAAGCACGAAAACAAGGTTTTAAAGGATTTGTATTGCCGGCAGAAAATGCCCACGAAGCCGCCATTGTGAATAACCTGGATATTATACCAGTGAATACCCTTCAGGAAGCCATCCATTTTTTTGAGGAGAAGCAGGCAATTGAGCCCTTGAAAATTGATACACGGGAGCTGTTTTTCAACTCGTTCAATACCTATGATGCTGATTTTGCACATGTGCAGGGACAGGAAAATATAAAACGCGCCATGGAAATAGCCGCAGCGGGAGGGCATAATGTCATCATGATTGGTCCTCCGGGTGCAGGAAAAACCATGCTGGCCAAACGCATTCCAAGCATTCTGCCCTCTCTCACTTTGCAGGAAGCGTTGGAAACCACCAAAATTCATTCTGTAGCCGGGAAACTAGGTAAACGCTCTTCTCTCGTATCCAGACGACCGTTCAGAGCGCCTCATCATTCCATTTCAGATGCGGCACTGGTGGGTGGAGGTAGTTTTCCACAGCCGGGTGAAATATCACTGGCGCATAATGGTGTGTTGTTTCTTGATGAATTGCCGGAGTTTAAACGAACTGTACTGGAAGTAATGCGACAGCCACTTGAAGAACGTAAAGTCTGCATTTCACGGGCGCGTATGGCTGTTGAGTTTCCTGCCAACTTTATGCTGATTGCCAGTATGAATCCATGCCCCTGCGGGAATTACAATAATCCGGACAAGGAGTGTGTATGTGGACCGGGAGTAGTGCAGAAATATCTGAATAAAGTAAGCGGACCGCTGCTTGACCGCATCGATTTACATCTGGAGGTAACGCCCGTTTCTTTCGATCAGATCTCCTCAACCCGCAAATCGGAAACAAGTGAACAAATCAGAGAGCGCGTAGTGAAAGCCAGAGACCGACAGATCAAACGCTTTGAGGATCATCCTGAGATTCACTGTAATGCCATGATGCCTGCTGAAATGGTTAAGGAAATATGTATTATCAATGAAGCCGGAAAGGCCTTGCTAAGAAAAGCCATGGAAAAGGTGGGGTTGTCAGCCAGGGCTTATGATCGTATTCTCAAGGTTTCCAGGACAATAGCTGATTTGTCGGGCAGTGATGAAATCAAGATTGAATACCTTGCAGAAGCTATCCAATACAGGAGTTTGGACCGGGAAAACTGGGCAGGGTAGTCAAAATATAAAAAAAGCGTGGGTTTGTATTGAAAGATGTTTAAAATCTCTATTTTTGCACCCGAATACAGCGGGATGTAGCGCAGCCCGGTAGCGCACTTGCATGGGGTGCAAGGGGTCGCAAGTTCGAATCTTGTCATCCCGACGCTGGAATAACGGCCACTTACGATTTTTTGTGAGTGGCTTTTTTTTGTTTTTAATGTTTGGCGAGTACAAGGGGTCGCAAGCCTGGGCGGTCCCACCTGGGCGGTCCCATGTCCAGCCCGAAGCCCCGGAGGAGCGGAACAAAGCGACGCAACAATTTTTTTGCTACAAAGGTGACGCTCCATTCGGAGCTAACGAACATAAAATAATACAATCCAACGCAACCGTGCTAAAGTCCCGAAAGGGACGAAACCTTGGTAGAGATTTGCGACCCCATATCCGGCCTACAGCCCCTGAGGGGCGGAACAAAGCGAGGCAACAATTTTTTGCTACAAAGATGACGCTCCATTCGGAGCTAACGAACATAAAACAATACAATCCAACGTAACGCTACCAAATTCCCGAAAGGGACGAAACCCTGGTAGAGATTTGCGACACCATATCCGTCCCGTAGCCCCGGAGGGACGGAACTCATTAAAATCTTTTAGAGCCAAAGGATCTTCCATTAGAATCACCAAGTCAGTGGTTTTTAGAAGGGAATCCCATAGTGGACTATAATAAGCAGAAGTTAGGCATAAAACTGATGTTTTGGAGTGGTGGTGATTTCGAGGAGGAGCGATTGATAGTTAAAGGGAAGAAATTTAAAGATGCATCCATTTTTTATAATCATGTAAACGAAGTTGAATTGTCGGATCTTAAACGTTGGTTAGTGAAGGCAAGAGAAATTCAGTGGGATTATAAAAATCTCGTCAGCCGCAAAGGAAGTCTTGAAAGATTAAAATGAAAATGGGTCTAGATTGGAAAAATAGGGCAATATGGAAGAGTAAGTATATATATCTAATGATCAGGGACAAAGATTTGGATGACCGTTAAATAAAGTAGTTTATGATTTCTTGGGTTTTATTGTCTGGATCACTAACTATGTATAAAAATTATTAATACCCTAAAACGTAAACCCTTAAAAATCAATTTTAAATGCTGTTCAATTATCTTTGGAATCCATTATTTGGATATGATCTGCCTTGCGTTAAATATTTCTATTTTATAAATTTTTCGTTCTATCATTAGTAATAACTTTTGAGTATTTAAAACGGCGGTTACCAGACCACTATTAAATATTCATACTTGATTCTTGTAGTTATTCCTAAAATTATACGAATAGTCTATTCACTAAAATTTCAAGGGGATATCCTCCTGAACGCCTGTGTTATTTATAAATCACTAGCCTTACACTTTGAAGAAAGTACAATGAATAAAGTGGTTTTCACACCATTATGTTGCGTGTTTTTTAAAGTCCCTTCCCGATTGAAATGATTAGTCGTTGGTAATCTGATATTTAAAATCTCATATAATAAGTAAATCTAAATCTAACCCTTTTTTATTATGTCAAACCAAGAATTAGAAATCAGTTTAAGTAATGAAAACTTGCATATCGATGACCATTCTTATGCAAAAGCTGGAAAATTTGATGGAAAAAGTTATGTAAAAATCCCCAAAATTGATGCGTACAATTTCGGTAAATCTGCCTTTACTGTGATGGCTTATATTTCTCCACAAAATGATTCATCAGATTTATCGATAGGTACCATAGTCTCTTCCAAGCCAGCGCCAGGTGGTTTTAATCAAGGAGGTTGGCAGCTATTTTTGGAAAAAGTGAATGATATTCATTATATATGTTTTAAAATAGATGATGGATACGGATATCAACTGTTAAGAGCTCCTCTGAATAACCTGTATGATAATAATTACAAACATCCATCATACGGTAAGCCGCTTAGTGAGGATATTATAAATTCTCAATTATTATTTAAGAAGTATCTGCATTTTATAACGGCTGTCAAGGGATCGGATGGCAGGCTTTCCATTTATGTTAATGGGTATTTGTTGGCACAAAGTGTGATGACTTCCAGCGTAAACAATGATTTGGCGTTTGAATTAACCGCTATATATAAAGACGCAATCAATACACCAACACACTTTATTACCTTGAAAAAAGACGCTAATGGATATTTATTAGGTTATAATGATTGGAACGCTGATAGCGTTACATATATAGGTAAGAGTTTTAGTCTGGATAATGATGATCAAACTAGAATTATTGATGATCCTGAGGTTAGGGAAAAAACTGGAATTGCTGCCTTTCGGGTTCAAAAAATAAAAGATATCATACCCGCTGCCGGTATGATTGCTTCTGAAGAATACGTTCTTACTGTTTTTCCTGATCATGAGGATTTCAAATCAACTCTTGAGCAACTTGAAAGTAATGATATAAAACCTAATGAAATTCACGGTAAACCTTTAGCACAGTTTTTAGCAAATCGTTCAAATGTTCAATCATTAGATAGCCTTTCAAGTGTTCGAATAGGAGGTCACGAACAGTATACAAATTACTACACAGGATATATCAGGCATGTTTCATTGTGGAATAAAGCGCTAACTCATCAAGAAATAATTTCATATTTTGATCATGAAAAGTCTGAAAAGGAAGATGTGGACTGTGTAGGTTATTGGCCCTTAGATAAGGATTTTGCAGATGAAACAAAAAATAAGAATACAGGGTCGCAGGTGGGTAACATTGATTTCAAGAACTTCAATATTATTTTACCAGTCTACCTGGAGAGACAAATGGAGACCAATTGGTGTTGGGCTGCGTCAGCGCTTAGTATTGTAGAATATTATAATCCTTTGATCCAAGAAACCCAGGAGTCAGTTGTACTAAAGTCAAAAAAGGAATTGAAGAATGAAGGTGGTAACAGTTTTGATTTTCTCAAAGCCCATACCAACAATTTTTGTGAACTGTATGTCCGAAAGGTGGATGAATTGATCCAAGCGAAAAAAAATGAATTTAGCGTAGAAGAAAATGAAGTGATCATCAACAGTTTCAGGTGTGCTAAAGAAGATGATCAAATCGATTTTGATTTTATAAAAAGGGAGATTGCCAATGGGAATCCAATTTGTATAACTGTCCGTTGGTGGGACGAAAGTGTTAAAAAATTTCCAAACGGTCATATCGTAGTGATCACAGGGTTTTCTGACAATAAATTAGTAGTCATGGATCCGATTGACGGCATTGTGTATTGTGGCTTTGAAGAATTATTGAATTCTTACAACAATAGTGGCCACCTTACTCACCTTGGACTAACTCGTGCTCACAGCAATAGATTATTTAAGGAGCAGAACTTTGCTATTATCCATGGGAACTACAAAATGTTTTTTCAAATAGATGGCAATTTATTGATTCTAGATATAAGTGACCCTGATAATGTGCAGTATATAACTGGAACTGCTACCAAAGGCAAATATGACGACGTTGAATCTAGAAATTCAGGGGTACGATTCTTTATCAATGATATTGAATTTGACAAAAGTGGTACTACCTCGATTAATAAGCAAAATGGAGAAACTCTTCGAATTAATAAATTAGAAGATACATCTTCCATTGAGCTACCCCTCCAGCTTGACTTTTCTGTAAATGGAGACGAGTGGGATGTATTTGTCAGGGAGGTTATTTCTGGAAAGAAATTATATAGTCTAACAGATGAACTATTTAATTATGACAAATTGCCTAATGCTTAATCTTAACTTATATCAATTTAATTAAAGGAAATATATACAATGGCTATCAATATAAATAAACCAGCTGGATCCAATTTTAAGGAGTTTCAAAGCAATGCTCAGAATTTTCATTTTCGTGAAATTAGGTGGGAGGACTATCATGAATTCAGGCCCCATCAAATATTTGAATTAAGCCTAGCTGATATGGCAAACGGGCTAGGGCTTGAAGCGCCTGCACCCACTGGATGGAGGTATGTCACCAAAGATAAAGCGGGCTATTTTCATATGGCAGAAGTAAAAATAGGGACAGAGACTGAAGGAGACAGGTTTCTGCAAGTTTCTGCAGGAGAAAAGGTGAATGGTTTTTTAAAGATATTTCATGATCATTTAAAAGATAAGGAAAGTCAAAATCGAGATTTTGAAATCAGCGTATTGAGATCCCCCGCTTTGCACCTCACTGTTATTTGGGTAAGGGGCACAGACGGAGAGTCTGAGTTTTACATTCCGCTCAATCCTGTTCCTGAAAATTTGGTAGGTATGCAGAAATATAACCGTACGGATTTAAATGTCTTATTGAGAACTATGGCAAGCAATTTACTGGATGGTAACATACCTGCTCAGGATGACCTCACAATAATAGAAGGTATTGGTCCCAAAATTGCCCATATACTTCAATCCTATAAGATTAGCTCCTATAAATCTCTTTCAGAGGCGGATGCCCAATTTTTAAAGGAAATTCTCAAAAAATCTGGTGCAAAATTTAACTTGGCTATTCCTGATACCTGGGCAGAACAAGCAAACCTGGCGAGAAATGAAAAATGGGACGAATTGACAACATTAAAAAATGAATTAAAAGGCGGAAGAAGAGCATCTAATTAATCAATTATTTTAAGTTAGGGAGCTATCAATCTATTACATAAAAATGTAGTCCTCCCTCCGAATCGTAAACTGCCCCCAAAAGTGTCAAACTTTCGGGGGCAGTTTATGAATATCCACCAGGTGTGAAGTTCAAGTGGGTCTCAGGGAATGCTGAATACATCACTTAAAGTTAAATTTCTTGACGTTCAATATGAATAATCTTCGGATAGTATAAATATTTATCCAATAAAATGGAATGTAAGGGACCTTTTACATTTTCATAGCTGTTCTAAAAACCGAATACTACTTAAACAAGATTATGTCAATATCAAACGAACTTGAATTAGCCGGAATGCAAAAAGCGAGTGAGGCGGTTGCATTTGCCTTAAAACAAATGATCAACTACGCTCAAGTCGGAATGAGTACTAAAGAATTAGATGAATATGGTGCGAAAATTCTATCGGAATTCGGTGCTAAGTCCGCTCCGAAGTTAACTTACGGATTTCCAGGCTGGACTTGTATTAGTGTGGGCAATGAATTTTGTCATGGCATTCCATCAGAAAAACGGCTTTTAAAAGAGGGAGATTTGATTAATATAGATGTTTCTGCCGAGCTTGACGGCTTCTGGTCAGATAATGGGGCTTCTTTTGTATTGGGGCAAGATATTAACAAACATCAGAAACTGGTTGATGCTTCTAAAGAAATTCTGCGAAAAGCCATTAGCAACATCAAAGGTGGTGTGAAAATTGCCGATATCGGTCATGTTATGGAGACTGAAGCGAGAAAAAGAGGTTTCAGGATAATTAAAAATCTGGGTGGACATGGCATTGGCAGAAGTCTGCACGAGCAACCGGATGAATTGATGAATTATCGAAACAAGCACGATACAAGAAGATTCAGGAAAAATTCTGTGGTAGCCATTGAAACTTTTATTTCGACATCATCGACCTATGCTACTGAACTCTATGATGGGTGGACGATGGTCGGCAATAACGGAGGTTTTATGGCGCAACATGAGCATACAATTGTGGTAACAGACGCAGCGCCCATCATCCTTACGAAAGCCAACGAAATCCTAAATTAATCCTACCTGTAATTTGCTATAAACTTCCAGATATAGAAGCCTCTGCGCATAGCAGAAATTTACAGATTTTAATGCCCAGATACCTGCACCAGCAAAATCGCTACTCTTGAGTGCGGAGGATCTGCAAGTCTACAGGTCAAATATCAGCATTGGAAAACTGTCAGGAAGTGGAAATGTCAACGGTTCTCCTGATTCTTACATGGCCGGACGGCGAGAAAAAACGATCCCTTCAGAAATAGTATGGAACAGTCAATACAGCAGGTGGGAGATATGTTTTGACGTATCAGGATTCAGTGATTTTTTTCTTGAAAACCCCGGATCTTCCTTTCCCATGGGTATTATTAATGGCAGCGGATGAAAAATGATTTATTCTAAAAGAGGCTTATCTTGTACTTTTTAAATAATTTAGATATTATTGTAGTTAAAAGTGTAGGACACAATTTTAGTTTTTAAATTTTGTTCTATCTATTTTTTGACCATCTATAATTGCTTTTTTATGTATTTCTTAAACCCGCGTTTGGCTGCTGATGTATTTGATGGTGAATATATAATCGCTAATCTCGATACAGGCCTTTACTATAGTATTCAGGGAATCGCTGTTTCACTCATTAATGCATTGCCATTTCAGGATTATGACGAGATCGTTACTGCGCTCGTTGATGCTTTTCCTGAGCATGCTTCTTCGATAAAAGTAGAATTAACTTCCATAATTGGTGAATTGCTAAATGAAGAAGTAATTAAAAAAGACAGTTCAGGAATACTCTCTTCCAGTCCGGTTTTTACCTTGCCTGATACCTACAGTCCACCCCGCTTTAACCGATATGCCGATATGCAGGACCTTTTATTGTTAGACCCCATTCATGATGTAGACGAAGAAGGTTGGACAGTGCAAAAGGAGGCTAACTAATCCTTTTACTTTTGAATCCAGTCGAGTACTTCGAGGAGGCTTTAGCACTTTTTGAAGGTGCAACCTCATACTCCACAGATCAGATCACGATTGCTGAAAGGAAAGTACACCTCAAAGCAATTGGTGATCCCGATCTACGTGATCTTTTTTTGCCTTCTTTGGCTCATTTGCTTGACTTATCAACAGTTTTCTCTCCTGATCTGACAATATGGTACGGTGAAGACAAACATTTGTCAAAAAAGATGAAAGCTCCACCGTGGGAGGGATTTAATGGACAAGGCTATAATGCAGACCTCAGTCAGGATGATGTTCAGGTGTTTTTTCAACCCTGGCAAACCCAGATATTTCTTTATTCAGCCAGTCGGAAAACCGGCATTTACTGGGTGAGAAAATCTGAGGATGTACCATGGTGGGAGTGCACGTTCTCGTTCAGGGCTATTTTTCACTTATGGTCAAGAGATCTGCCTGCTCAACTTGTGCATGCGGGAGCCATTTCAAAAAACGGATCAGGTGTGTTGATTACCGGACAAAGTGGTTCCGGAAAGACTACATCCTGCCTTAATCTTTTACGGGCCGGATATGACTATCTCGGTGATGATTACGTGTGGGTTGAGCTGGATGAACAAATCAAGGTATACACGCTTTATCATACCGCTAAAATAGAGCCTGAAAATCTGGATAAACGCTTTGCTGAATGGAAAGGCAAAATCCGTAATAAATCGGAATACCGTTCCCAAAAAGCCATTTTCGATATCAAAGATTTGTATCCTGAGGCGGCTGTTGCAGTTACTGCACTTAAAGCAATATTATTACCGAAAGTAGCTCATCAGGAGACAACGCACTATGTAAGAGCCAATCCAACGCAATCTTTAATGGCTATGGCGCCGACTACCTTGCACCATTTACCGCATAACCGGCAAAACGCTTATCAAAAAATGATGAGGATTTCTTCAAATCTGCCCGGTTATCATTGGCATCTGGGTAGTGAAAGAACCCAATTTCTGACCTCTTTTTACGACTTTTTTAATAATGATATTACCTAAAGTAAGTATAGTTATCCCGACACATAATAACGGATATGAGTTGAGGAGAGCGCTTCAAAGTGTGATGGTGCAGGATGCTATTCAAAATCTCCTGTGTACGGTTGAAATTATAATTGTAAATGATTCATCGGATGAAGAATACCTCATGCTACTTAATAGCCTGGTAAGTGAGTTTCCGTTATGTACAATAATTCATACCTGCAAAAAGTCTGGTCCTGCTGCAGCGCGCAACCTGGGTCTTCAGTATGTGACAGGCGAACTGATTGGCTTTCTGGATGCTGATGATGAATGGCCGGAAGATAAATTAAGTAACCTGATTCCTTATTTCAATTCGGATGATATAGAAGTGGCCGGTGGCAAAATCAGGTATATTGTGGAGGAAGGAAATGAGGTGAATATGAATTTTGAAGATCAGGATAGCCGCATCACCCATGTACATTTGGGTGCCCTGCTGGTGCGTAAAAATGTATTTGACCGGGGAATTGCTTTTGATTCTTCATTATCTTTCAGTGAAGATGTCGATTGGTGGTTCAGGCTAAGGGAACAGGAGGTAGGGATTGTGATTATCGAAGCGACCACCTTACTTTATTATGTGCATGGCTCCAATATGTCTGTCAATAAAAGCCTGCATGATCTCCAGATGTTAAGGGTTTTTCATCAATCAGTTCAAAGAAGGCAGGCTGCAAAGAACAATCCTTATTTGCCCCAGATCAGAGATTTCAGAATTGGTCAGGAAGATCCGCTCATCAGTGTTATCATTCCTTTGTATAATGGGAAACATTTAATTTCTGAAACATTAAAAGGAGTAATCAGTCAGACTTATACGCATTGGGAATTGATTGTCGTAGACGACGGCTCTGAGGATGGCGGCGCTGATTTTGTAGAACAGCATTTTCCCCAAGTCAATTTAATAAGACAGCGCAATGCAGGAGTGGCTGCAGCACGCAATAAAGGAATTCAACATGCTAAAGGTGGTTTGATTGCATTCCTTGACCAGGATGACGAATGGCTGCCCACCAAGCTGCGGGAGCAATGGGAGGTTTTGAAAAATAACCCTTACTGTGCATTTGTAACTTGCAATCAGCGCTTTATCTGCCACGAAGGGGTTACATTACCCGCAAATTTCAGTGAAAAACTGATGGAAGAGCACAGGTCATTTGTGCCCAGTGCAGTATTGATTAGAAAACCTGCATTGCTGGGTGTGAACCTATTTGATGAGTCACTGGAAGTAAGCAGTGATTTTGACTTGATCCGGAAGTTAAGGAAGGCAGGATATAAAGAAAAAAATGCAGAAAAATTGCTGCTTAAAAAATGGTATCATGGCAATAATGCCAGCCAGAATAAACCATTGCTGCGAAATGAAATATTAGGGTTATTACACCGACAAATCAAAGGAAAATGAATACACCTGCAATTGACGTAATAATCGCCGTTTACAATGGGGAAAAATTTATACGGGAATCCATCGAATCAGTACTGGCCCAAAGCTGGCCTAACGTTAACTTAATACTGGCTGATGATGGTTCTGAAGATCAAACCCTGAGCATAGCACGTGAGATCAGCCAGAAAAATCCCCGGATGCATGTTTTAACCTTACCCCACAGAGGCGTTTCGGCCACCTTGAATACTGCTATAAAATATTCTTCAGCACCCTATATTGCGTTTCTGGATGCTGACGATTTGTGGCATTCAGAAAAGCTGTCAAAACAGATGGAAGCTCTGTCTGAAAGTAATTGTCAAATGTGTTTTTGCCTTATGCAGGAATTTGAAGCAGTTGATAAAAGTCTGATAAGTGGTCACAAAGCAAGAAAGGAGGCTATAAAGGGGTACTCAAAAATTGCCTTTCTCGCCCAACGAGAGATATTCGAGACAAATGGGATGTTCGATGAAAACATTGCTATTGGCGACTTTGTAGAATGGTACAGCAGGGCGATAAGGAAAGGTCAATCGGTGATCATGCTAGATGAAGTGCTGGCATACAGACGAGTCCATGATGCTAATACCATGCTCACCGCTCCCAAAAGTGCTTTTCTGGGACTTTTAAAAAAGCATTTGGATGAAACACGCTCCCGCACCTGATAAGATGAATGTAGGATTTGGAGATAACTTCACTACCTGGGTGAACCTGTTGGGTTCACTTCCCCGGGTCCAAGTCCTGAAATCTGTAATTTATGGGGCTTTTCGAATAGGTGCTACTGCCTTATGGCCGTTTTTGTTATATCGGTCGTTAAAAGAAACGGATAACAGAAACGATATTGATATTGTGTTCAACATTGGCCTTGTAATACTACTTTTGGGGCTGGCTTCATTGGCTGCGCACAAGCAGTCTGCAATCAATATTCAGATAATTAAATCATTTACCCTGGAGACGATTGACCGATTGTGGTGTAAAATGAATTCACTCGACTGGCTTACTTTCCATAGTAAAAATAGGGTATACTATTTTGATATGTTGATGGTAGAAACCTGGCGGTTGCGTGCGGGAGTAATAGCGCTGCTGGAATCATTATTCATTAACAGTCTGATCGCTGCATTTCTTAGTCTTGCCATTATATTTATCAGTTTGCCGCTGTTTCTGGTATGTCTGGCCGGATTGGTCGTGATGGTCGCAGGACAATATTTTGCTACTATCAGTACAAGGCCTCTGATGAAGGAATTTCATACAGCCTGGAGAAATCAACACCAATGGATTTCTAAAAGTGTCGATCAGTTTGACCTGATTAAAATGGATAGGGCATATGATTTTTCCAGAGAGAAAAACCGCACCAGGTCTGACGCATTTTTATTGGTCAATTCACGGTTGCTTTTACAACAGGCCAAATGGCGGAACATCAATCAAATGCTGGTGAATCTGGTCCGGGTCGTGGTTTTTATAATGGGTATTTATTGGGTGAGAACAGGTTATATAGGGCTGGATAATTTGTTGCTGGTTTTGCTTATCGTTACCGTGATCCAAAGTAATATCATGCAAATTCCTGGTGCTCTGAATAATTTTACTGAAGCAGGAGAGGCCCTTCGGACCATCTCCGAATTTCTGGCCTTAAAAGAGGATCAATCTGGTAGAAAAAAAGCCGATTTGAAGCCTGTTCGGCATATCAGTATCTGCAATCTTTCCTACCGATATAACGGTCATAACGTCTTAGAAAATATAAACTTTAACCTTGAAGCAGGCAAAATATATTTGTGGCGCGGAAAGAACGGAAGTGGTAAATCAACCGTGGCACATATACTCCTGGGTTTGCTGGAGCCTCCACAGGGATCTTTGTCTATCAACGGGAAATCAGAAGCATGGGAAACCCTGAAAACATTACGGCATCGGTTTGCATTCCTGAATCAGCATTCACCTGTTTTTGGCGGGAGTATCAAGGAAAATGTCCTTTTTGGTCATCCTGAAGCCGAACCGGCCTGGGAAGTTCTACACACTAACTGGCTGAAACGCTTGCTTCCCAAAGGACGAAATGAATCGCAGCAAATCGGTGAAAGAGGGGAAGGGTTGTCCGGAGGAGAAGCCAAGCGGATTGCGCTGATCAGAGAATTGTTGCGGTCATCAGAAATTATCATTCTGGATGAACCACTAAATCATCTGGATGAATATGCTATTGAGGAAATAAAGCGGGAAATTTTAAATATTAAGGCTGAAACGATAGTAATAATAATCAGTCATCAAACCGGATTTGAAAGCATTGCGGATGAAATAATAGACTTTTGATATGATCGATAATCTTACATACCCGATTCAATTAATGCTAGAGGCTTGTCTTGCCGGTTCCAGAGAAACACGTGAACAGGCGGTGAGACTGTGGGAAGAGCACGTCATCATTGATGACATGGATTTCGGAGCATCGAGACTCGTTCCATACTTTTTTCATCTTAATAAGCAGGATGGTATAGAGACCGTTCATGATAAGCGACTTAAAGTAATCTATAAACATTGGTGGTTACGTTCTCATCATATTACGCATCAGCTAAAAATTGTTCACAATGCGCTTTCCGAAGAAGGCATCAGGTTAATTATATATAAAGGAGCTGCAATTAAATTACACTATGAACGCGATGAATTGCGGCCGATGGCAGATTTTGACCTGCTGATTAAGCCGGCTGATCTTCAGAAGACGCTACAGATACTGAAAGAACTTGACTATACCATGAACCCGCAACTGGAGAGTTTTCTGCAAAAAAAGAAGCGGCTGTTTCTGGAGTTCAGTAATGAAATATGCTGTAAACACCGGAGCAATGAATGCAAGCTGGATCTTCACTGGCGGGTGGGGTACAGGCATTCTGCTGAGTTCTCTGACGGGTTATGGCATCATCTGGAAGATTACCCCGGTATTCAGGGGGCGCAGAAACCCCGGCTGGCTTATGAGGTTTTCCTGTTGATCGTCCATGCGGTGGATTCACGTAATAATGATAATTTCAACTGGGTACTGGATATTGACCTGATCAACAAAAAGTACGGGAAGTCTTTTTGGGACGAAGCGCGCAGGCTGGCAGTAAAGGAGAAAAAAGCCGATCTGTTTGATTATGGGTGTTCTGTTTTGTTACATTTTGGTGTCTTTGCGCCCGATCCGGGAAAGGTGACAAAGCCCAGAGGGATTGTTTCTACAGGAGAAATACAAAGGGCTGAGATGAGTTTTTGGGAGCTGTTTATCACCCGTCTGGCCAATATAAAATACGGGGTAGACCGCCGGTTTCCACATGCCGGATTACCCGGGAAATTTTTCAGGGTGGTCAGGGGGGCGTATTATCAGTATATTCTGGGCAAAAACAGGTCCATGCTCTCGTAGCGGAGGGGAAGAAGCATCAGGACGAGGGTATGTAGCTATTACACACCCTGCGCTCCGGTGGGTGTCGCGGCGGAATACCTCCGAGCAAACAATATTTAAATGATAGATAAGTTTGAGAAAAGGTTTTTGTAACTTGATTTCCCTAATAGGAATGAAACCAGGAAACAGGCGCAGACTATGAAAACCATCTTTGACCCGAATGTACGTGAGGAACTCATCAGCCGAATTGCCCGTATTCACGCAGGCAGCACAGCCGGATGGGGCAAAATGAATGTCTTTCAGATGGTCAGGCATAATACGTACTGGAACGGTTGGATGCTCGGGGTTGATTCGCCGGTTTATAAACAGGTCTTTCTAGGTAAAGTTTTTGGAGGCTTTGCACTAAAAAGAATGGTTAAGGATGATAAGCCTTTTGATAAAAATATACCTACATCTGAACAGTTCAAACCCGGCGTGGCGGGTGGGGATCTGGAAACAGAAAAAGCGGAATGGGTACGTCTGGTGCAGCAGTATAAGGATTACCATAATCCGGAGTTTGTTCACGACTTTTTCGGAAAAATGACAAGTGAACAAATCGGAATAATGGTCTATAAGCATACTGATCATCATTTAAGACAGTTTGGTGTGTGACCAAATATCAGATTGCCAGCTTGTAAATCTTGGAGGAGTTGACGGGTGAAAATTTCTGCACCTGTTTTGTTCAAATGAAGTGAATTGTAAAAATAATTGCGGTTCCGGCAGATTTCATCATCCGAATAATCCAGAAAAAGAAGGTTGCTTTCGGCTGCAATGCTTTTGTAATAATCAATTACCTCTTTTCGATTGACGGTTAGCTTTTGTCCTTCATCATATTCCGGTGGGCAAACCAGAACGAGATGAATATTCATCTCCTTACATTCCTGAATAAAGCGTAGAAACAGCTTCACGGATTCCTGATGATAACGGATTCTTTTTTCCTTGATATCTGCTTTCGCTTTCTCCAGATCGGAATTCCAGGACAGGTCAGCGCCGGCATATCCTCTGTTTCTGATGGCAGGTTCCTGAGGCTTGCCCAGAAAGATATTCCAGGCAGTTTTGATGGCCTCCCTTTTACCGATGTACCGTACAAGCGGCAGATAGTAGTCCGGTTTTGAAAAATCCTTATAACGTGCGGTATAGGCAGCGATGTTCTTGTTCCAAAGCATATAGGGCAGTAGCTGGTTTAATCCATAATAATCATTTCGTATTTCAAGACTGAATACGTCCAGTGACAAGAGGATGTAATCCGGTTTTCGGTTGTGCTTGAGGTATTCCAGATGCCGCAGGTATTGTGCCCAGAAATGATGGGCATCTATCCCGAAATTATAAGCGTTCTTGCCGGTAATGTTTTTGATAATAGCAGGATCAAAATGTCTCCAGGCTCTTGATGAACCGTATATCGCTATTTCACTGTCAATTTTTCCGCTGTAAATGTCATTCATGACTTCTGTCTCCCCGGGGTATTGCAGCACCTGCTTTAAATAATGAGAGAGCCACAGATCAAGCGGGAAAGCGATGACCACCAAAGGAAGCAGGAATAGGATGACTTTACGGATAAATGCCTTCATTGATTTAAAATTGGAAGTAAATAAACGTTTGATCCTCTCCTGAATACCACATGATCAGTATAACCATGGCATAATAAAAGGCATACCTCCATCCTTTTTTCCAACGGAGGCCGGTAGTTTCCAATGCGTGATTGTCCTCTCTTCCAGCCCACTCAATGGCAATGCATCCGGTGAGGGTGAGGAGCAGATACACTGGGAATATTTCCGGCAGTGTAAACAGAGAAATAGTGAAAATGCCCGACAGATAATCCCACGCATGTTGGAGATTGTCTGCTCTGAAAAATATCCAGCAAATCAGCGTTAGTCCGAAGGTAGACATGATTTTCAGAGCATCGGTCAGGGAAGGTAGCCGTCGGCCTTTTGCAACGATTTCAGTATAATTCCGGTGGTTTCCTGTGAGCAGCAACGGAAGGAATAAAAGAGCGTTTAGAACTCCCCACACAACAAATGTCCAGCCTGATCCATGCCAGATACCACTTACAATAAAAACGATAAAGGTGTTGATTATCGTTTTTGACCTTCCCGCCCGGCTTCCGCCCAGTGGGATATAAAGGTAATCACGAAACCAGCTTGTTAACGAAATATGCCATCTGCGCCAGAATTCGGCGATATTTCTGGAAAAGTATGGAAAGGAAAAATTCCGGAGAAGTGAAATTCCGAAGAGTCGTGCGGTACCGATAGCCATGTCTGAGTACCCCGAAAAATCGCAATAAATCTGGAATGCGAAAAATACCGCCCCCAGCACAAGTGTGCTGCCCGCGTAGGTCTCCGGCGCTGTGAATATCTGGTCGGCATAAATGCCACAATGATCTGCAATAACCGCTTTTTTGAATAATCCCCAAAGGAACTGGCGCAGGCCATCTACGGAATCTTTGTAATTGAAAATTCTCTTTTTTTTGAGTTGGGGAATCAGATGTGTGGCTCTTTCGATGGGGCCTGCTACCAGAAGCGGGAAAAAACCGACAAACAAGGCGTAATCAGTAAAACTTTTTTCAGGTGTTACATTTCCTTTATAAAGATCGATAATGTAAGACAAACTATGAAAGGTATAAAACGAAATACCGACAGGCAGGGCAAATCGCAGGATAGTGAGATGGGTTTCAATCCCTAATCCGGTTAAAAATTGGACGAATGAATCGATAAAAAAGTCATTGTATTTAAAAAAAGACAGTACGGCCAGGTTACCTGCTATCATCAGGTAAAGTGCTGTTTTTCTGTATTTTTGAGCGGAGTGTAGCATCAGTCCGCCAAGGAAATTAAACAGCGCAGAAAATAGCAGTATCAGTAAAAACAAGCGCGACCAGCTCCCATAAAAATAAATGCTGGCCGCTAACAGCAGCCGGTTCTGGTATTTGACATTTCGTGACGCAAGCCACCAGTGTACAATAAAAATAAGGGGTAAAAATAATGCAAAACCTTTTGAATTGAATAACATCGGCGGCTGTTGAAGATGTCGAAAAAAGTGGGTTGTTTTATGCGTGCTGTCAGTAGAGCCGTTATATAATTGTAAATAGGATAATAGAGGAAGTATATTCATGTCTGATTTTACTCTGATGACTCACTGAATTAAATCGGACGAATCATGATTTTTCCGGCTTTCATTAGTATGTTGTTTACTTTTGCTTTCAACTTTTATTTAAATTCCTGTCTGTATGAAACTGCGCCTGATTTCCCTTTTGAGTATTTTCCTTTTTGTTAGTCTTCTGGTTGTCCAGGAAGGGGTGGCAAAGGTGACCCTGCCATCTATTTTTGCGGACCATATGGTACTTCAGCAACAAACCAAAGTGAAAATCTGGGGCTGGGCCGATCCGTGGGAGACAGCTACGGTGACCGTGTCGTGGTCAGGAGAGGAGTTTAAGATTAAAGGAGACGGGAATGCTTCCTGGTCATTTTTTGTAGATACCCCGGCTGCGGGCGGACCTTATTCTATCCGTGTGAAAGGGAAAGATCAGGATTTTGCTATACAGAATATACTGATTGGGGAAGTGTGGATATGTGCCGGACAATCCAATATGGAATGGAGTGCGCGCCACGGCGTGAAGGATGCGCTGGAAGAACTGCCAAAGGCGAAGCTGCCGGATATACGGCTATTTAAAATGCAAAAGCGTGGTGCCGGTTTTCCACAAGATGATGTTCCGGGGACATGGGCCGTGTGCGACTCTGCCAGTTTATATAATTTCAGCGGAGTAGGTTATTTTTTTGGAAAAGAATTGAAGAACAGACTGAACGTGCCTATAGGATTGATTGATATGGCTTGGGGAGGTTCATACATCGAGTCGTGGATTCCAGGTGAGCTGTTAGAACTGTATCCGGAAGCAGCGTATTCTGCTAGAATAATCCCTCCGAGTAATTACTGGCCCAAAGACGGAGGTTCCATTTATAATGGGATGTTAAACCCGATACGTAATTATAAAACCGCAGGTGTTATCTGGTATCAGGGTGAATCCAATGTGCATTATCCTGCTGCTTATGAGTTATTGCAAAAAACGATGGTGGATCACTGGAGACAGGTGAATGATCAGAATTTTCCTTTTTACTATGTACAGATAGCCCCTTATATCAATAAGTTAGATTCGACAGGACTACAATCTGCCTTTATAAGAGAAATGCAATGGAAAGCCATGAGTCAGGAAAATACCGGAATGGTTGTTACTACCGATCAGGTGGATAATCTGTCCGATGTCCATCCGTTGGTCAAAGGAGTAATAGGCAGGCGACTGGCTGCATGGGCATTGAATGAGCATTATAAAACAGTTTCTAACCCTTACAAAAGCCCATCTTTCAGACACCTTGAAATCAAACGGGGGAAAGCACTAATTTCCTTCGATCATGTATCAGTAAAAGGAATCGAATTCAGAAACAAACAGGTGAAGGAGTTTGAAATTGCCGGTGAGGATCAGGTGTTCTATCCAGCCAAAGCGAAAATTGTGAAAGGCAGGCAACTGGAAGTGTGGTCTGATCAGGTGAAGCGTCCGGTGGCAGTCCGCTTTGCTTTCCGGAATGCGCCCGAACCTACGTTGTTTGACAAATCGGGCCTGCCGGTAGTTCCTTTTCGTACGGATGAATGGTAAGTGATTTGTCGGTTTATGTTGAAAATCAGCAGAATGCTGCCAATTCTTTCTACGAATGAATACTGTAGAAAAAAAATCTTTTTTTCTACTTAGTTAAAGTATAAACCCACAGTCCTCATACTTTAGGTATCAGAGTCGCAACAGACAATTCATTATTTGAATAGTAATATATGGATCAGTGTTGTAATTTACTCCATTACATAGCTGAATTTCTTGTACCGAGTGACTCCAGGAATTGATGAGACCGAGTGTAATAAAAGTATCTGGTTTGATCTTCTTTTTTATTACATGCTGAACAACAAAGTATTAAATAGTATTCGGTTGCCGTAGGTTTTAAAGTAAAACAGGACGGATTAACAGAAGTAAGCTGGAAAAACAGGCTTTTATTCAGAATTAAAAGGGGGTAGATCCTCCATTTACTCTGAGAGGTACCGTATTGTCTGTACTCCGGGATAATCGTGCGTAAAATTTATTTTCTAATACATTTCCTGTACCCAAATGCCAGTTTTATGAAATTAAAATTTATACTGATTTTGCTTTTCTGGGCTACATCGCCGAAGCTTTTTGCCGTACCGGAACACAGTCCGTTGACTGACCTTCCTGAACCTGTCATACGTGGGCCGGAAGCAGACAAACCAGGGAAAAAGCGTCAGGTAATGACGAGGAGTACCGACCTACGTCCCGTGGAAAATCACGTTTCGGCATCAGACACAACCATCAATATTAAAGGAAAGGTGGTGGATGCCAAATCAGAACCGCTTATTGGCGTGACAGTCATGGTAGCGGGTACATCCAATGGTACAATCACTGACGTGGAGGGAGACTTTACAATTGAAAATGTCGGCCGCAACTCATCGTTAAGGCTTTCTTCTATCGGTTATGTCGCATTAAGTGTGCCAGTAGCCGGAAAAAGGATATTCTCCATTGTAATGCAGGAAGATAATAATACCCTGGACGAAATTGTAGTAGTTGGATTCGGACAGCAGAAAAAGGAAAGTGTGGTGGGGTCTATTGTTCAGATGAATGAAGAGATAATTAAACGGAATGGGAATGTTACCGACCTCACTGAAGCGCTTGCAGGGCAAATGCCTGGAATTGTATCGCTTACTTCTTCCGGAGAGCCGGGTGGTATAACCACCGGTGAAAGTGCTACCAACATTTTTATTCGCGGGCAGAATACCTGGAATGGAGGGCAGCCACTTGTTCTTGTCGACAATGTGGAAAGAAGTATGAATAACATTGATCCTAATGAAGTAGCAAGTATCTCGGTTTTGAAAGATGCCTCTGCAACTGCGGTTTTTGGCGTAAAAGGGGCAAATGGTGTTATACTCATCACCACCAAAAGAGGGCAGCAAGGGAAAACCAAGCTGAATTTTAATTATACTACCACCGCTAAATCCGTTTCCCGCCAGCCTGAAAAACTGGATTCATATGCAGCAATGATGGCTAAGAATGAGATGATTGAACGGGAGGGGGTACTCAATCAGCCATCGTGGAACGCCTATGTGCCCTATGAGATTGTGCAGCGTTACAGAGGACCACAGTCTCCGGAATATGCCGAGATTTATCCCAATGTAGATTGGGCAAAGGCAATGTTCAAAGATGTTGGTTTCTCCCACCGTGCTACACTCAGTGCAAGCGGAGGAAGCCAGGCAGTGCAGTATTTCGGATCGCTTTCTTACCTTAATGAAGGCGATATGTTCAAGGATTATGATAATGGGAAGGGCTATGATCCGAATTATAATTTTAACCGCTTCAACTTCAGGAGTAACATTGATGTCAAGCTGACCAAAACCACCAAACTTAAGTTGAACCTGGCAGGATATTACAGTCAGAAAAATACCAACTTCAATAATGAAGGCAGCAGTGGCAGAGCAGACCAGTGGATGTGGTCGGCAACCTATTCTCTTGCCCCTAATTTGTTTTTACCCATGTATAGCGACGGTCGTTGGGGGGCTTATCAGGAGGGAGGAAATAATACGGTTAATCCATTGGCGGCGGTGTACAATCTGGGTATTCGCCAAACCCGGACCACCCAGCTAAACTCCGATTTTACATTGGAGCAGAATCTGGATTTTATCACAAAGGGTCTGAAGGCTTCAGGTTCGTTGTTCTATGATAATAATGTACGTTCGGAAGGCGGAATCTATGATGTGGCCAATAGTGTAAGACCGGCAGAAGCGGTGACCAATGTTGCATTTAAACAAATTTATCCTCTGTTATATAAAGGAACAGACCAGGACCCTAATGAATATACTGCCTACCTGCCTGTCAATGATGAAGAATATGACTGGATTATCCGCCCCTGGACTATCCGGCAGGAGGCTATTGGTGCAGCCAACTGGGCTAACTACATTCCCATTGACCGCAGACTGATGTACCAGTTCCAGCTGAATTATGCCCGCTCCTTTAAAAAACATAATGTAACGGCCATGGGGTTGGTGAAGAGAGAAGAATATGCACGGGGAAGTATGTTTAAGAATTACCGCGAAGACTGGGTTTTCCGGGCTACATACGATTACAATACGACCTATTTGTTTGAAGTAAACGGTGCGTATAATGGGTCCGAACAGTTTGGACCGGCTTACCGCTTTGATTTTTTTCCTTCTGTCGGATTGGGATATGTAGTATCCAATGAAAAGTTCTTTAAAAATAATATCATGGATCATCTCAAATTCCGGTATAGTTGGGGGAAAGTGGGTGATGATAATATCAGTGGCAGCCGGTGGTTATATGCTTCCCAGCTTGGTTTTGGTGGGGCAGCCCGTCTGAATGAAAATACCTCAGGCGTCAGTCCATATACTTTTTATCGTGAAACCGTCGTAGGAAACCCTGATATACATTGGGAAACTGCCGTAAAATCAAATTTCGGTATTGAAATGGGATTCTTTAAAAGCCTGTTATCGGTTAATGTCGATATTTTCAATGAAAACCGAACCAATATACTGATGACCGGTGGAAGCAGGAGTGTGCCGCCATTTTTCGGTGCTACTCCACCCAGCGCAAACCTGGGACAGGTAAAATCAAAGGGTTATGAAATCGAAGTTAAACTGAACAAGCGTTTTAATTCAGACCTTTCCATGTGGGTGAATATGTCTTACTCGCATAACGAAAACAAGGTGATTGCCCGTGATGACGCCCCACTCCAGTACGATTATCTTAAAAATGCCGGATATCCTATCGGACAAAGCAGAAGTTTGCTCAGTGCCGGTTTTTACAATAACTGGGATGAAATATATGCCAGTGTACCTACAGAAACAAACGACCTCCAGAAATTGCCCGGATATTATAACCTGATTGATTTCAATGCTGATGGCTTAATTAAAAATAATGAAGACACCCCGCCGATCGGATATACAGGTGTGCCACAGAACACCGGAACAATAGGTTTGGGAAGTACCTATAAAGGTCTTAGCCTCATGTTACAGTTTTATGGTGCCAGCAATGCCAACAGAAGAATTGATTTTAATAATTTTCAGAATGACATTGACATTGTGTTTGGGCATGTTAATGATTATTGGTCTAGAGATAATCCCAATGCTACTTCTTTCCTGCCTCGCTGGAAAACACAGGCTGAAAACATAGGGAACTACTTCCTGTATGATGCCTCATTTTTAAGACTGAGAACTGCTGAAATCGCTTACAATTTTGATAAAAGCGGCCTGATCAAGCGGATAGGGTTCAGCAATATGCGCATATTCTTAAGTGGTACGAATCTCTTTTTATGGACTAAACTACCAGATGACCGGGAGTCAACTTACAGTGGCGGTAGTGCCACTCAGGGGGCTTATCCGACCATGAGACGGTTTAATCTGGGAATTGATTTTTCTTTCTAATTAATTGAAATTATGATATTCACAAAGTTCAGAAAATCAAAAATCCGTATTGCATTACTTGTATTTTCAGGCCTTACAGTCTTATCCTGTGAAAGTTATCTGGATAAAGCACCTGAGGCGGACATCACTGAAAAAGTGGCATTTGGTAATTTTAACAGTTTTCAGGGATTCGTTGAGGAAATGTATAACTGTATCATGGACCCTAATAAAGGTGGGGCATGGAACAAGTATTTGTTTGCAGATGAAACCCTTAATAACTATCCATACAATTTTGATAATGGAAATTACTGGGGCAATGAAGGTTATTTCTTCGGGCAGTCAGTCAACACCACCAGTACCGACTCTCGCACCCGCAGAATATGGGAGTATGCATGGTATGGGATCAGAAAGTCAAATACAGCGATAGAGAAGCTCCATCAGGAAGGGCTGTTTCAGGGAACCCAGGAAGAAAAGGATCATCTGCTGGGACAGGCACATTTTTTCAGAGGTTGGTTCTATTTTGAAATATGCAGATACTGGGGTGGTATGCCTTATATCAACCGGGTGCTGAGTCCCACCGAAGAGCTTACAACAGAGGAGTTCACCCGGTTGAATTTTCAGGAAACTGCTTTGAAAATGGCGGAAGATTTCCGGTTGGCTGTAGACTTACTTCCGGTGCATTGGGATAAGTCACAACCAGGACAGGCAACGCTTGGCCAGAATCGGGATCGGATTAATAAATTTCATGCACTCGGTTACCTTGGGAAAGTATTATTATATGCTGCCAGCCCAATGATTAATGAAGAGGCAAAAGGTGTAAATGATTTCGATGGTGAACTGGCCGCTAGGGCAGCATCAGCCTTTGGTGAACTTTTGAAGCTTTCTGATGAAACGGGTCAGTATAAATTACAACCATGGGCTTCCTGGACTGATATTTTCTGGCGATGGAATTGGGAGCGACCTGGTGGAGTAGAGGCAATCATGATGCCCACTGTGTATCAGCGGGACCGCGTAAGGTGGTCAGCACTGGGTGCTACCGTCCCGTCCTCTTTTGCCTTGAACAGCGGTTCTGATGCCGATGTTCCTGCCCATAACTTCACGAAAAATTATGCGATGGCTAACGGATTGCCCATTGAGGATCCTCAGTCAGGCTATAATCCAAACGATCCATGGTCGGGCAGAGAACCACGATTTTATAAGGATATCGTCATTGACGGTGATCAGATTCATAGTGCAGCCGGCTCTGACCAGTATGCACAGCTGTTCAACGGAGGTTTTCATAGAAATCAGATTAACCCTCCCAGTGTAACCGGGTATTATGCCAAGCGGTACTCACCTGTCGGCCCCACATTTTCTACTTCTCTGGCCAATGCCTTACAGGCTTATGTGCCATACCTCAGAATGGCAGATATCTATCTGATGTATGCTGAAGCAGTCAATTTTTCAACGGGCGGTGGGCCGCAAGCAAGCTCTTCCAATTATTCAATGACCGCCGAAGAAGCACTTAATTTAATCAGAAACCGTGCACAGCTACCTGATCTACCTGCCAGATTTACAGCCTCAAAATCAGTTTTTTTTGAAGAAATTGTCAGGGAGAGAGCAGTCGAACTGGCGTTTGAAGGTGCCAGATTTTGCGATTTGCGCCGGTGGAACCGCAATTCAGATCCCCGCTATCTTAATAAAACCGCGATAGATTTTAACCGGGGACCGGAAGGGCAGCCTATTAACCTGTCTGAAAGGGTAGTGGTAAAAAGAGCTGTGGATAAGAAGCACAATTGGCTGCCTATCCAGGTGTCATTTACAAGAATGTATAAAGGATTTCCTCAGAATCCGGGTTGGTAGAGGTATTCATTTCTAAAAATATATCAAATGAGAAATAGACAGTTTTTCTTATTCTGCTGTAGTTATCTGTTAATTGGACTGGTTGTTAAATTAAATGCACAGGTCGATAGCACCCGGAATGACGTAATAGTGGTTAATAACCAGGATGAATCCATTAACGTTGCCTTTGGTAAAACATCCAGACAAGCGTTAACCGGCGCCGTCACAGTGCTTGACGCTGCTGAGATAAGTAAATATGATAACAATATCTGGGTGAGTGATATTATAGCAGGCCGTGCATTGGGAATGCTCGGAAATAACAATATCCGAGGAGTAGGAATCGGAATTGATGTTAGTAACCTGACTGGCAGCGGGTTGTTTTCAGGAAATGCCATGTATGTCGTTGACGGATTACCCCGGGACATCGAGGGGTTACGTATCTCAGAAGTGGAGTCAATTACAATTTTAAAGGATGTTAATTCGGCTATTTTATACGGAAGTGCGGCCATAAACGGCGTGGTGATGATTACCACCAAGCGCGGGAAAGCCAACCGCCCCGTGTCAAACGTCACGCTGAATTATGGCATTTCAACTCCTAGAGAATTGCCTTCTTTCCTTAATTCGGCTGATTATATGACTTACTATAACAAGGCCCGGGTCAATGATGGTCTGGCTCCTCAGTTCAGTGATGAAATGATCGCAAACTACCGGAGCGGGAATCCCTATCGTTATCCCAGTGTCGATTATTATTCAGAGGAATATTTAAAGCCGTTCAAAACTTATCATGATGTGGTTGCAGAGTTTTCGGGGGGAGATGATAATGCCAAATTCTATACCAACGTGGGGTGGAACTCCACTGGGGGACTTCTGAACTTCGGTGAGGGGCTTAACGCCAGGAATAACCTGTTCAACGTGCGGGGAAATGTAGATTTAAAGGTCAACCGATTTATCCGGACTTCTATTGACGCGGCTGCGTTTTATGGCAATAATCAGTCGCAGAGGGGGAATTACTGGTCAAGTGCTGCGACAATCAGGCCTCATGAATATTCGCCATTATTGCCAATCGAATTGATTGATGCGGATAATCCTCTGCTCATAGCACGTAAAAATGAGGTGGAAGACAAATATTTGCTGGGTGGTAACACATCCTTTATCAATACTCCATTTGGTGATTCTTACGCCGCAGGGAATGTTCAAAGTATTTACAGGAAGTTTACCTTCAATAATCGCATTGATTTTGATCTATCCAGCCTGACGCGCGGATTGTCTGCGCATACCAATATCAGTTTTGATTATCTGACCTCCTACACCCAGACAATCGCCAATGAATACTCGGTTTATGCTCCCACCTGGTCGCCCACTGAAGACAGGATTATCTCCCTCGTACAGCATGGCCGGGATACACGGCCGGGCACGCAGATTGTAGGAAATGCAATATTCCGCAGGAGAGTAGGATTTTTTGGTCAGTTGAAATATGATAGAACATTTGCTGAAAACCATCGCATTACGGGAAATGTTCTGGCATTTGGAAGTAGTTATAAAATCACCGGAGATTTGCAGGGCGTAAAAAATGCCCATGCAGGATTACAGTTTGCCTATTCTTATCTCAACAAATACATAGTGGATTTCAGTGGAGCCTATATGAATTCGGTCAAGTTGCCGGATAACAACAGAAGAGGTTTCTCGCCGTCTGTAGGGCTTTCCTGGATACTCAGCAAAGAGGCATTCTTATCCTCCGTCAATCATATTGACTATCTAAAGCTGCGGCTGTCAGCCGGCATTCATAAATCGGATATCCCGATCGGCAACTTCTATTATTACGATAACCGCTATTCCACCTCCAACTCTTACAACTGGTTTGAAGGAACAAGGAGCCGCAGCGGGGTGGTATCCAGCTGGAGCAGTAATGACAAACTGGATTTTGCCCGCCGAAACGAAATCAACCTGGGACTGGATGGTCTGTTTTTTAAGAAAGCCATTGAAGTGCAGGCCAATGTTTTCTATAACTATTATGATAACCTGGTGGTCAGACCCAGCGTGCAGTATCCGAGTTTCTATAGTGATTTCGTCGGATATGAAAATTTTGAAGCCGATCACTATAAAGGCGCTGAACTGGGAGTCACTTACCGCAAGCGTGCAGGAGAGTGGAATTTCATGGTGGGAGCCAACCTGTTGTATATCACATCGAAAAGGCATATCGTAAATGAAATTTATGATAACGATTACCAGTACCGGACCGGTCATCCGAGGGATGCTTACTTCGGATTACAGTCTCTGGGATATTTCAGAGATCAGGCAGCCATTGACCAGGCACCGCTTCACTCATTCGGCACCGTAAGACCGGGTGATCTGCAATACATAGACCAGAATAATGATGGCATTATCAATGCCAATGACCAGGTATATCTGGGAAGATGGCAGTCGCCTTTTTCCGGAGGAATTCAGTTCAAAGCTGATTATAAAAACTGGACATTCTTTATGCTGGGCGAGGGGCGGCTGGGCGCTACCGGCTTCACGGAAAATAGTTACTTTCAGGTGGATGGCAATAAGAAATATACTGAGGTGGTATTGGGCAGCTGGACACCCGAAACCCATGAAACTGCTACTTACCCACGTCTAAGTTCCCAGACTAGTTCCAATAATTTTACCCGATCTGACTACTGGCAGTTCAGTCAGGATTATTTCCAGATACGTAAAATGCAACTGACTTACAGACTTTCTCCACAGACAGCCAGCAAATTACTCATGACTAACATGGATATTTTTGCCAACGCTACCAATGCCCTGCAGGTGGCTAAAAATATGAGAAAAAGAGATGTTAGATCAGGAAGTGAGCCCCTTTACAGGACCTTCTCAATCGGTGTACGAGCTAATTTTTAAAATTGAAAAGTTATGAGGTTTTATACTAGTTTATTTCTTTTAACCGCCGTTCTGCTGCTGAATCCATCCTGTACCCTGCTGGAACCGGAAAATGATAACCATAATACGCTGGACCGCGTTTACCGCGACCCGGCATTTGCAGAGGGTCTCCTTGTTACGGCCTATACATTGATACCCACCAATGATTACCGGTTTGAAGAGGTGGCTACGGATGATGCCGTCACCAATGACCGCCTCAGTAGTTACCTGAGAATTGCTAACGGTGAATGGTCGCCGCGCCTGAATCCCCAGGATTTCTGGGCGTCATGCAACAGGGGAATTCTCTATGCGAATCAGTTTCTGAGTATAGTAGAAGATGTGCCCTGGAAATGGACCAATCCTGAAGTAAAAGACCTTTACATCAGAAAATTCAAAGGCGAATCCTACGCGCTCAGGGCCCTGTTCAAATATTTCCTGTTGCGTAATCATGGTGGCGTGGGGGATAACGGAACGCTCCTGGGTACGCCAATCTATGATACTTTTTTACAGAACACGGATGATTTTTCGTCCCCACGGCCTTCTTTTGAAGAATCCATGACAAGCATCCGGGCAGATATCGAGGAAGCACTAAAGTACCTGCCGATGGATTATGGCAATACGGCGCTCCTGCCTGCGGGCTTTGAGTCGGTGCAGCTGGCCTCTTATAACGAAGTTTTTGGAGATTTCAGCCAGCAAAGAATCAGCGGGCGCCATGCCCTGGCCATCTGGGCAAGGGCAGCTCTGCTGGCAGCCAGTCCCGCGTTCAATCTGAATAGTAACCTCAGCCTGTGGGAAGAAGCGGCCAATGCTACGGCTTTATTGCTGAATGACAAAGGCGGTATAGCAGGAATAGATCCGAAAGGACATATCTTTTATCTGAAAGAACAAGTGGATGAGGCCGATATAACTACCGGTGACCGGACCGACCTGAAGGAGATTCTCTGGAGGCGTCCTATATATACTGACAGAGCAAGGGAAACTAATAATTTTCCTCCCACTCTATATGGTTCAGGAAGAATTAATCCGACACAGAATCTTGTGGATGCCTTTCCAGCAGCCAATGGTTACCCTATTTCAGATCCCAGATCTTTATACGATCCTTCACAACCGTACCAGAACCGCGATCCCCGACTTTCATTATACATTGTTTATCATGGAAGCTCGCTGAAGAATACCACCATCCTGACAGGCGGTGGAGGAGGGGACGATGCGTTGGAAACTGTAGCAAATTCGACCCGAACCGGCTATTATTTAAAAAAGCTGCTACGTGAAGATGTAAATGTCAATCCTGCCGCTGTCTCCAATCAGAAGCACTTTAATGCGCATATCCGGTTTACCGAGCTGTACCTTAATTATGCTGAGGCAGCCAATGAAGCCTGGGGGCCAGAAGGGACAGGTCCTAATGCATACTCAGCCAGGGAGGTTGTCAGGGCGATCCGGATGCGCGCTGGAATTAGTCAGCCGGACGCATTCCTTGAGGCTGTTTCTACGAAAGAGGAAATGCGTAATCTGATCAAAAACGAACGCCGTTTAGAACTTTGTTTTGAAGGGTTTCGGTTCTGGGATATCCGACGCTGGAAAGATGATCTCACCGAACCGGCACGAGGCGTTCGTGTGACGGAATCAGGTGAGTATAACTATTTTGAAGTGGAGAAAAGAGCTTATGATAATAGTTATATGCATTATGGCCCGATACCCGAAAGTGAGATCATCAAGTTTAATTTTGTTCAGAATAAAGGCTGGAATTAATTCGTAACATTAACATTGAATCCAATGAAAAGGATCTATATAAGCATACTGGTGATTGGGAGTATGCTGGCTTGTAAGAACTCAGAAATTGTACATCCCGACTATGATTATACCGCCGGATATTTTCCCTATCAATACCCCGTCAGGACCCTTATCCTGGGTGATGATATTTACGATAACTCCAATGATAATGCCCATAAGTTTCTGATATCGGCAGCCATGGGAGGAGTTTATGAAAACGTGCGAGACCGTAATTTTGAAATTGCTTTGGACGAATCACTCTGTGCTGATGTGTTGTTTGGTGCAAATGGTGATACAATAAGGGCATTGCCTTCAGCATACTACACCCTGAGCTCGGACAAATCGTTGGTAATACCCCAGGGTAAATTTAACGGAGGTATTGAGGTACAGCTTACCGAGGCATTTTTTGATGATCCTAAAGCTATAAGTCTTAATTATGTGGTGCCATTGCGAATCATCAATTCCCCTGATCTTGACTCAATAGTAGTAGGGGCTTCTTCCATTCCAGATGCTGATCCCAGAATAGGGGCACAGTGGATTACTGTTCCAAAAAACTTTACCATGTTCGGGATTAAATATATCAATGAATTTCATGGCAATTATTTTTTCTATGGAAAAACCAGTGTAGAGGATGCAGATGGAGAACTTCTGGATCAGAAAGAGTATAAAGCGGCATTTGTAGAACAAAATGGAGTAGCGCTGTTGAAAACCACCGGAAGATACCAGGTAGTTTATAATACTTCATTTCAATCAGACGTACTCAGTGGGGATCTTAAGCTGCTGCTTGATTTTGATGGTAACCAATGTACGGTCACTGCTGAGGGTGATGATTTTACAGTATCAGGTACTGGTGAATTCAAAGCCGGAGCCTTTGAATGGGGTAATAAAAGCCGTAATGGAATTGAATTAAAGTATACAATTGTGAAGGATGGTAATACCTACACTGCCGAAGAAACATTGGTGACAAGGGATAGAGCCGTCGTAATGGAAATTTATTCACCTTATGTTACGAAATAATTTCAAAAGCATCACCTTCATCCTCCAGTAGATTATATCGGGTAGCTAGACTGCCCGATATTTTTTATGTAACGTCAGTAAGGGGAATAGCCTGCATCTTTTGCAATATCACCTTTTCAGCTTTCTGACGGCGTTATCTTCTCACCCTTTTATCATCATCTCATCATTGCGTGATTCCTAAGTCCAAAGGACTGACAGTATTATAGCAAAGCGTTCCTACCAGTTAATTAAACTGTGGAGCGGTGCTATAATTATGAGGTTAATGAAGTAGATTTGAGCAAAATCTGAACTAAATAATCTTAATAAGTAAACATTTTAAAGATTGAAAACATTACCAATGAAATCCCCTGCCCTGAAACTGAGTTGCCTGTTCCTGCTGCTTATTGCTGTTTTTTGTACGCCATCTGCTGTATTTGCACAAGACCCATTAATGAAGTTTGCTGAGCCCGAGGGCAAAGGACTTCCGTTTGCCAAAGATCCGGTGGTGGTTAATTTTCAGGGAAGATATCTGATGTATTACACTATCCGTAAATATCCCGATCCACAGAAAGACACCCCCTGGTACGGCATTGCCATAGCGGAAAGCCACAACCTGACTGACTGGAAAAAGATCAAAGAGATAATGCCGGAAAAAGAATATGAACAGAAAGGCTTTTGTGCGCCGGGTGCGCTGCTCAGAGATGGCAAAGTGCATTTGTTTTATCAGACCTACGGCAATGGCCCGAAAGATGCGATCTGTCACGCAGTATCGGAAGACGGGCTGAATTTTGTCAGAAATGAAACCAACCCAATCTTCAAGCCCACTGGCGATTGGAATAACGGCCGAGCCATTGATGCTGAAGTGTATTTTTACAAAAACAAGTACTTCTTATACTTTGCCTCGCGTGACCCACAGGGAAAAATACAGATTCAGGGTGTAGCTACAGCACCGGCAAAAACAGATTTTAACAGAGCTGATTGGGTGCAGTCTACCGATAATGCCATTCTGCAGCCCGAGCTGCCCTGGGAAGGAGAGTGTATCGAAGCGGCTTCTATTATTAAGCGTAATAATAAACTGTATATGTTTTATGCAGGCGATTATAACAACAAGCCCCAGCAGGTGGGCGTGGCTGTCAGCAAGGATGGCATCAACTGGAAAAGACTGTCTGACCAGCCGTTTCTGGCCAACGGAAAACCGGGTGAATGGAACAGCAGTGAATCGGGTCACCCCTGTATTTTTGAAGATAAGAATAAGAAAACCTACCTGTTCTATCAGGGTAATGACGATCAGGGAAAAACATGGTACCTGTCTCAGGTAGAAATCGGGTGGAATAAAAACGGCCCCTATATCAGATAATGGATAATCCTCAGTGGCAGCTGCCGGTAATAATATACGGTTTCTTTTATACTGATGATCTCCCCTGAGGATCATCAGTATTGATAATTTGTAGAAACGTATTTTTTTTCTTCTCATAGTAGTATTATTTCTAAGTATTCAAGTATTAACAGCGATTGCAAATTTAATTTGTCATCGCTGTTAATATCACTACAAGAAAACTTAAAAAATAATGATTGTCGGGTTTTTAACCCTGGTGATTTATTTCATCATTAACCTGTATATTATCTGGCAGGAAGATGAAATAGATCCGTCACCCCCAGGAACATTGACTGAATGGTTGATTGATTGGTTCTGGTTTATCAAAATGCTGATTTTCGCATTGCCCATTGTACTATTGAAACTGGACAGCAGTAAACTGCAGTCCTGATTTGCCAGGAGTAAATTTGCCGGAAATTGGCTTTTACCCGCTGCCTAAACGGCGGATAAATTTTTATTGGGTTGCCAATACCTGCCTGCATCACTGCGGGTGGTGAGGGCAAGTGCTTTCCTTTATTTCTTTTTTATAGAATTACAGACAGGTAGCTGCAAATAAAAATAGCAGTATTTCGGCTGATTCGCTGATGATTACTGATGTATTCAAAAAAAACCGTCAGTTATACAAGTATCTGTTGCAAGCTGCCGGACTTATAGTACTCAATAGATTGACCATCCTGTTAACTTTAAAATTAACCACATGAGAAAAAACTTTATTTATTTGTTACCCATTCTGTTATTGGTTGCAATAACAGACCATGTTTGGGCACAAGGCCGCCAGATTACCGGAATCGTGGTGGAGGAAACAAACAGTCCTTTGCCTGGTGCCAGTATTCTGGTAAAAGGAACTGAAACGGGCACTACGACAGGGGTTGATGGGCGATTTTCACTCTCTTTACCTCCAAACAGCAAATTGTTAAGTGTTTCGTCTGTAGGCTACATAACCAAAGAAGTTGAAATCACCAATTCGATGAGTGATATATCTATTCGTCTTGAACCGGATGTCAAGAGTCTTGGTGAAGTGGTGGTTACCGCACTCGGGGTACAGCAGAAAACCCGGAATGTGGGTTATGCAGTTCAGCAGATTGACGGTGGGAGTATTCAGGAAGCGAAGGAAGTGAATTTTGTGAATGCACTTCAGGGAAAGCTGGCGGGTGTACAGATAGGCGGAAACAGCGGTTCGATGGGCGGGTCTTCCAAAGTGACTATCCGGGGGCTCAAATCGATTTCGGGCAATAACAATGCCTTGTTTATTGTGGATGGTGTACCGCTTGCGAACATGAATCTGAATTCGGTGGGAACCACCGGTGGACAGGGAACAGGGGGCGGTGGATATGATTACGGAAACCCTGCCCAGCTGATCAATTCCAATGATATTGAGAATATCTCTGTCTTGAAAGGTGCCGCAGCAACTGCGTTATATGGTAGCCGTGGACAAAATGGGGTAATTTATATTACCACTAAAACTGGCAAAGGAGCTGGGAAACTTTCTCTGAACTATGATCTGAGTTTTCAGATGGACCAGGTTTCTTACCTGCCCAAATTTCAGAATAAATACGGTGGCGGTGGAAGTGATTCATTTGCCAAGCTTTATTATAATGAACATCCCGAGGGTTTTCTGCCCGGTGGAGGAACGTATGATGATAACGACGGAAAAGGAAGGTATGACCTGATTCCTGATTACGGAGTGGATGAATCGTGGGGACCAAAGCTGGATGGCCGACTGGTGCGTCACTACTGGTCGTGGGATCAGGATCGGAATAATCCTAATTTTGGTATTTCAGCGCCGTGGAGCGCTAATCCTAACAACGCCAGAGATTTCTTCAAAACCGGTGTGACTGTGGGTAATAACCTTTCTGTTTCCAGTAGCTCCGACCAGGGTTCCATCCGTTTTTCACTAGGAAATACAAAACAGAATTTTATTTATCCGGGAAGTGAACTCAGCCGTTTCTTTATGAGTCTCAATACCAATTATAAATTTACTGACAAGCTTACTTTCAGCGGAGGGATTAACTATGTAAATGACCATTCAAAAGGACGTCCGGGAACTGGATTTCATGGCAACAACCCCATGTTGTTTTATGTCATGTATGGTCAACGTCAGATTGATGACGCCTATCTGGAAAACTATAAGTATGCCGATGGTACTGAACAGTCGTGGAACCGGACAGCATGGAATCTGCAAAAGCCGGCATTTACACAAAATCCTTACTGGAATCAATACGAAAATTATAATACTGACAATAACAACAGATACTACGGCAACGCAGGTCTTACCTACCAGCTGACCAATTGGTTGTCTGCCGATGTGCGGGTGTATTCAGACTATTTACATCATATGGATGAGGTGCGTAGTGCAAAGGGGTATTTCGTCGGATCTTACGCCAGGCGTGTAATGATAAACCGTGAGAATAACTATCAGGCTACACTTAACGCCAAAGCGGATCTGGGCGATTCGAAATTTACACTTGACGGTGTGCTGGGTGGAAATATCATGTCTATCAAAAACAGTACGGATGTGGGTAATACCAATAGTGGTTTACAGAATCCGGGGGTATATGTGTTGCAGAATTCAGTAACGCCTGCCACAATTGCTAACAGTTTTGCAGACAAACAGATCAACTCCGTATTTGCTTCAGCAACTTTGGGTTATAACAACTATCTGTTCCTGACGGCTACCGGTCGTAATGACTGGGCATCCAGTTTGTACCAGACCGGTAATTATTCCTACTTCTATCCATCTGTAGCGGGTTCTTTTATCTTCTCTGATGTAATTGATACCGGCAACTGGCTGACACTCGGTAAAGCGCGTTTGTCTTATGCAAGGGTTGGTAATGATGCAGACGCTTATTCTGTTTCGCGTTATTATGATTTCGTGGCACCGTTTGGAAATTATCCACTACAGACAACGGCCGATAAACTGTTTAATAACAGGCTGAAGCCAGAACTCTCAACTGAAATAGAGGGTGGTTTCGACTTTAAATTCTTCGGTGAAAGAATCGGCCTGAATGCTACTTATTATGACCGTCGTACCAAAAATCAGATATGGAATGTATCCATACCTGCTGAGAGTGGATTTACATCTAAAGTAGTCAACGGAGGTACAGTACAAAATAAAGGCGTTGAATTATCATTAGCCCTTACGCCAATCATGACACAAGATTTTTCATGGAGAGCGGTTTTGAACTTCTCTCGTAACAAAAACGTCATTCTCGATCTGAACAGTACCAGCGATGACGTAGGCGAACTTGACAGATTTATCATCGGGACGGAACGACGGACCAATAAAGTATCCATGGTTGCCCAAAAAGGAATGTCAATGGGAACCATGATTGGAACTGATTATGTCTACGATAACAATGGTAACAGGATTGTGGGTGAAAATGGTACGTATAACGTAACTGCCACACCGGTGATTATCGGGGATGCACTGCCTGATTTCGTAGGTGGGTTCTCCAATACTTTCAGCTACAAGAGTATTTATCTTTCTGCTCTGATTGATTTTCAGAAAGGCGGCGATTTCTTCTCTTACACCAATCTGTACGGCAATAAATCCGGTATGCTGCAGGAGTCGGCAGAAGGCGATATCCGTGAAAACGGTCTGATTAACCCAGGGGTTAAAGAAGATGGTGCAGTGAATGATATTGTAGTGACTGCACGCACCCATTTTAATGCAGATGGCGGTAACCGTATCAGTAAAGCCAATTTGTATGATGGCAGCTATATTTATCTGCGTGAGGTTCGTTTGGGATATCAACTTCCTGATACCTGGGCCCAGAAAATCAAGATGCAGGCATTGCGCATTACCCTGACCGGCCGTAACCTGTGGCTGATCAAGAGTAACGCGCCGAATGTGGATCCGGCCAATATTACCAACTCTATCGGTAATCAGATCGGTTTTGAAGGTGGTGCGCTACCACCGGTGAGGAGCTTTGGTGCCAATCTTAACCTTACTTTCTGAAGCTTGCTCCTGAAGCAATTTTTAACATAAACTGAATGTGATTATGAAATTTAATATATGGGCATTGCTGGCTGGACTTCTCGTGATGATTTCCGCCTGCGATAATTTCGAAACGGTGAATACCGACCCGTCAAAATCAAGTGAAACCCAGCCTGAGTTTTTACTGGCTAATGCACAAAAACGTGCATCTGATTTAATTTTCGCCAACTATTACAACGGTCGGATCGGTATGCAGATGTCGCAGTACTGGATGGGGACAGACAAAACTTCGGAAGGGCGTTTTCTTTTTACCGATGAAGGCTTGTGGTCAGGGTTATATGCCGGCCCGCTGATGGACCTGCAGGAGATACATAATTATTATAAGCGGCATCCGCAGGAAGTAAGCGACGGGATGATTGCTGTTTCGGAAGTTCTGAAGTCCTGGATTTTCCATATTCTGACAGACGTCTATACTGATATACCTTATTCGCAGTCTTTACAGGGCGATGAAATCCCCCGCCCGGTGTTTGATACAGGCAAAGAAGTATATGCAGGAATACTGAATAACCTGAAAGCACAGATTGCTGTTTTAGAGAATCCATCCTCTGGCGCTATCAGAGGTGACATTTTGTCTAACGGCAATGCACAGCAATGGATCAGGTTTGCCAATGCGCTTAGAATACGGGTTGCGCTCAGGATGATTGATGCCGAGCCTGAACTGGCCCGGTCTGTCATTGAAGAGGCTTCAAAAAACACGATCGGGAGCATCGCGCAGAATGTATTCTTCCCGTATAACAATGCCACATCTACCAATCGTTTCCCATATAACGATGTAGAGCGTCCATTGGTAGAGTTTGCGGTTTCTGCTACGCTGGTAGATTACCTGAAGGAATTGAAAGATCCCCGTTTGCCGATATATGCCAGACCTGATGAAACTAATGGTGCATACATAGGTAAGATTTACGGCATTGAGGCTAATTCACCTACGATGCCCGGGCTTTCCAAACCGGGAGTTGTCGCTTATGCTGGTGATGCCAAAGGGTACGTAATTACCTATGCAGAAGTAGCTTTTGCGTTGGCAGAGGCTTCTGCAAGAGGTGTGAATGTTGGAGGAACCGCCGAAGAATGGTATAATAAGGGAGTAGTGGCTTCTATGGGGCAGTGGGGGATTACAGATGAAAAAGCAGTGCAAGATTACCTGAAAGGCGTACCCTATACAGACGGGGCATGGAAAGATGTGATCGGTTCTCAGAAATGGCTCGCCCTGTATATGCAGGGGATTCAGGGATGGATGGAAAGATTACGTCTGAACCCCAACAAAGCGGACGGTTCTCCATTATTTATCGCTCCTGCTTCGGGTAGCTTGGACCCTGAGGTAAATGTCTTGCCCGCCAGATTGAAGTATCCGGCCATAACACGATCTAATAACCCTGCCAACAGTAAAGTGGCGGCTGACCGTATAGGGGGTGATTCTCAGGCAACTAAAAACTGGTGGAATGTAAATTAATTATGTTTTTATTGTAAAAAAATGGAATTGTGCGACCGCATAATTCCATTTTTTTTATAGTATTGATTGTCAATCTATTATAAAAGATTTTTAAAATTTTTTAGTAGAAATTATTATTTCTAACGTTTAATTAGTTGCTTTGTTACTATAGAATAACTATGATGTTTTTTTGCTGAATATTAATCAGTTAAAAAAATAATTCCCTCGTAAATCCTCATTGCTCTTGTGTAGTATTGAAAGTTAAGGCAGGTTTTCCCATCTGTCGTCCCATCCTCTCTTTCTGATGTTTTTTTCAAACTAAAACTACAAACTATTGCATGAAGTTTTTACGAATTATTGCGTATTTCACAATTTTGTTGTGTTCGGTGGCAGCGAGGCCATCAACTGAAAATTCGGCACCAGCTGAATCAGTGACGTGTGGAGGAATGACCTGGACTGACGGGGAAGTACTTGGAAGACACAATCATGACGGGGTCATAAAGGATGTCCTGACTATGATACATGAAGGCAGGATTTATATTCGTTATCGCGGAGAAGCGGCTCATACTAATTTTGCTATCATTTTTCATTTGGAGAATGGAAGGTTTCCTCACTCACAATATGGCGACCGCTTTGATAATTGTCTTAATAGTTCTGATCCAAGTACTAATGTCTCAGGTTATCTCGGACCGTTGGTTAACGGTACCATTTCATGTAACGGGGATGTTTACACGGATGGTTTATGGTTAGGTGACTATAGAGGAGGTGATAATATAATAACAAAACAATATGCTATCATTGAGAATGGTCTGCTCCGTATTAATTATCACCGCCAAGGCACACCTTATCAGCGTAAGGATATGTCGACAAGTTTAATGAAATCGCTTTTGGAAGGTGAAAATGGTAGTTTCATGAATCCGAACCTTGGTTTCACGATTACGCTTGAAGAAGTTAATGCCTGTTTCTGGGATCAATTACCCAAATACCCTGACGGTGCAGCACCTGTCGATCCTCAACCCAATCCCAATCCTGAGCCAAATCCCAATCCAACTCCCGGAAATTGCGATCGGGGACCTGCGATTGTCAATACAAGTAATGTTACACCTACGGGTTTGACATTCCAGTTTGATGGGAATGGTGTGAATAATATCAAATGGGAAATCAAATCAGGAAACTCAACAACGGTAGCATCGGGCACTACACCTCAACTGACTTCCCCAGTGGTGAATATCAATTACGGAAGCACATTGCCAGCAGGGCAGTATACGTTGGAAATTCAGGGAGGTAGCTGTAACTCGGCAGTTAGTTCACAGCAGATTACTATTGCCCAGCCCAACTGTAATACAACACCTATTGTAGGTACTATTTCAAATATCTCACCTACAGGTCTGACATTCGCCTACACGGGTGCCGGTATTACATCACTTGAGTGGGAAATCAGAAAGGGAGCAGCTGTTGTGGCAAGAGGTACGACCGGGACACTCAGCACCAATTCTGCAAGTATTGTATTTGCGACACTTTCAGCTGACAATTATACACTGGCTATTAAAGGTGCAGCCTGTTCCAGTGGATACAATACCAGAAACTTCACCGTTCCGCTTACAGATTCAAGGCCTACCTGTGAGCTGGGTCCAGAATTAAGGGAAGTATATGATGTGACTCCAAATGCATTGAAATTCAACTTTTATGGCAATAATGTATTTCAGATTGACTGGAAGATCAAGCAAAATGGAAATGTAGTTCAACAAAACAGACTTTCACCCACCAGCGATCGCCCAACTATTAATTTTGATTTGTTACAGGATGGGCAATATACGTTGGAAATTGAAGGAGGTTCTTGTAAGTCAACGCCCACTACAATGGCATTTGCACTCAATGCTCCCCTGTATATTACTATTTCAGAATTCAAGGCAGAGCAGTCGCAGGCGGGTGTGGACTTGCTGTGGAAAGTAGTAGAAGAGAAAAATGGCGACCGTTTTGACGTAATTCGTTACGACGCTCAAATGTCCAATCCTGCAACTTTGGGTACTGTATATCTTCGTGACAACTCGTTAGGGAATTACAGTTTCCTTGATCAGAATCCATCAACAGGAGTGAACTACTATCAGCTTAAAATGATCGATAAAGACGATACATTCTCTGAATCTAAGATCTTAGCTGTGCAATACAATCATTTGTTCGAAGCAATGGTTGCACCGAATCCTGCCGCTGATGTAGTGAATGTTTCGTTTGTTTCCAAACTATCTGGTGTAGCAACCGCTCACATTTACAACCTGGCTGGTCAGAAAGTAAATGAGTTTCCGGTAGATTTGAAAGAAGGAAATAACAGACAAGAGGTGCGGGTTAGCGGACTTCCTGAAGGTCATTATTTTATCAAAATCATTTCAGGAGCACAACAGATGAATCTGCGTTTTATCAAAGGATTTAACTGATCATAATATTCCGATATTTATAAAAATGCGTTTTGGCTTAATACTAAAACGCATTTTTATTGGACATTGATTCTTTCGATGATCGAAAGAATATCAGAGGGTTGTGTTGCCAGGAAATCAGGATTTTTAGGGGTGACAAGTGACGCAGGGTCATAACCCCATGAAACCCAGATAATTTTGATTCCTGCTTTTTGGCAGGCTTCAATATCACGAAGCTCATCACCGACATACAGTGCCGAGGATGGATCGATCCCTCTCTTTCTCAGGAAACCCTGAATAACCTTATCCTTCCCGAAAATATTTCTGCTGGATTGAATCTCGTCAAATACGTTAATCTCATGATCGGCAAGAAACGATGCAATCACATGGGTATCATTTGATGAGATAATCGAAAGATGATATTCCTTTGTATGTAATTCATCCACCAAATGTTTGATCCCTTCATACAAGTTGATTTGGGCGGTTTCCATTTTATAAAGGCTCAGGAACTCCGCGGCCAAAAAGGGGATTTTATAGAGAGGAACATTCAAATACCGACATCGGTCAATGATGCTTAAGGACTGCAGCTGTTCCATCATTTCAGGTTCCATAGTCCTGTAATTATGCTTTTTGGCCAGGCGGTTAAAAACCGTTACAAATACCGCGCGTGAATCAGCAAGTGTTCCGTCAAAATCAAAAATGATATGCTTTATCTTCATAGGACAATCCTGTTTTATCTGCATAAAGTAAAGGAATAAACTTCCCGAATCCACCAGACCTAACAATACCTGATGGTAAATACTGTAATCCGGTTGATTTTACTGCTGTGACTGGTATGTTTGCAGGAAAATTTGAGCAGGAGAATTAATGAAAAAGGCGTTTGCCAGGTTACATGTCGCCATACTACTGGCTGGATTTACCGGTGTATTCGGAAGGTTGATTACCTTCAATGAAGGGATGCTGGTCTGGTACAGAATGATACTGTCCGGTCTGTTGCTGCTTATCATTCTGGGTGCGTCCGGTAAGCTGAAAAAGGTTCCGGTGAAGAGTTTCATGCGGATTGCAGGCGTCGGGTTCCTGCTGGGGCTGCACTGGCTGTTTTTCTATGGAAGTATCAAATATTCCAATGTTTCCATTGGAGTGGTTTGCTATTCTCTCACTGGTTTTTTTACGGCTTTGCTGGCACCAATGCTCAACCGGAAAAAATTTGTAATGTCCGAGATCCTGTTAAGCACACTCACATTATGCGGAATTGCACTGATTTTCAGCTTTGATGCAGTATACCGTACGGGGATCATCCTGGGTGTGATTTCATCCTTGCTGGTTGCTTTTTATTCGGTAGCGGCCGAGCGGCTCGCCCAAGTTTTTGAAAGCGAAACCATCACAGCCTACCAGATGATAGGGGGAAGTATCGGTATTTCACTACTGATGCCTTTTTATTTGCATTTCTTTCCGGTTGATAGCCTTCTGCCCACTTCTTCAGATCTTGTCTATCTGTTGCTTCTTTCGCTTTTTTGTACGGTGCTGCTTTATATCCTTGTAACGGGTACACTCAAAGTGGTCTCGGCTTTTACAGTCAATCTGAGTTTTAATCTTGAACCTGTCTATTCGATCATTCTTGCCGCCTGGATATTTCAGGAAAACAGGGAGCTGACCGGAACATTCTACGCAGGACTCGCGCTGATTATTCTTTCGGTAGTACTACAGATGGTAAAGGTGTATAATGATAATAAAAAACGGCGCTTGAAAGTGGTGAGCTAAATACAAAATGCTGGGTCCTGTTACTTTGCTTATATCTTTTAACTCTGTGACGGAACGCGGTTTACATCCATACTAATACTATACGATCGGAGTTCTGATTGGTTTGGATGATACTTACAAGCTTGTCAGCAATCATGATTTCTCTTCTGCCTTATTGTTTGAATAAACCGGAAGATTCCAGTGATATCGTAACGCCAGCATACGTAATCCGAAGCATGTTACTAAAGCAATCATGGAGATCCAATCGCTGGAAAGCCAGTTGAAATAATCTCCTAATACCACAATGATTGCACCTGTAAGGGCAGCCGATGCATAAATTTCTTTTTCCAGAATAAGGGGTATCCGATTGAGTAAAATATCACGGAGCACCCCGCCACCTACTGCTGTAGTGATTCCCAATAGCACCGCCACTTCTGCATTATGTCCGAATGCCAGACTCTTTTGGGCACCTGTGATCGCAAATAAAGACAAGCCCAAGGCATCGAAAAGCAATACCGGTTGGTTGAGTTTACGTACCAACGGATATAGGCCAATAGTCATTCCGGCAGCAATCATGGCTGTAGATAGATACCGCCAGTTCGAAAGTCCGGCAGGAGGAATAGCGCCAATACAGATATCGCGGATAATACCACCGCCACAGGCAACAGTAAATGCAATGGCACAGATACCGAACAGGTCCAGACCACGCTGGCGTGCAGCTGTTGCTCCACTGATTGCAAATGCAAAAGTGCCTGCCAGGTCTAGTAAATAATAAAGAGAATGCAGTTTATCCATTATATCGAGGCGTTAATCACATGAGGCCACAGAAGCTGTTTTCAGGGCTTTCATTCTTTTATCCGCATAGGTTGACAATTACCACAAAGTTAGTGGAGAGATCGCCCCGAAATGAATATTATGGATTATTCTTTTTGATTCAAAAATTATCAGCCGTTTTTCGTCTGCTTTCTGATCATGCATTCTATGATTGCAGCATTGAAGGGTCTTATTGATGTTATTCAGTGTGCAGGAGTAAGAAAGCAATACTGCCTCAATAGCATAAATACTGAGGCAGCCACATGGTCCGTTTCAGAAGTAAACAAGTGAAAATTATGCTCGCACTTGCATTGATGCCTTAAGACAGGGTTAATCGGGGGCATGCTAATGTTTAATGATGTGCGTGTCACGTACACTACTAAATGTTAAGGCTATGATTTGCCATTGATTATTTTCTTTTTTAAAAACCTCCGTGACGGTGAATTCATTTTTTGCTTCATTGCCCCTCACCATGGCTTGCAGTGTGATACGACTCCAAATAATGGCTGTATCGTCAACCAATTCTATGGCAATATCATGGATGTCAACTTGCTTGTACCAAATGCTGCCAGTTTTTATAATTTCAAGTTCTTCATCCTTTTTCCAGGTTCCGCTCATATGCACAAATTTTGATTTGTCATGAAAGAGCGGGGTTAGGTTCTTGACATTTTTTTCGGCCATCCACTTCCATTTATCTTTTGAAAGATTGATAATGGCCTGCTCTGCTGGCGTGTGGTGTAGTTTAGAACCACTTGTTTTAATCGTTTGCGAAATGGCGGAATTAATATTCAGCGATACTAAACATATTGCCAGGAGGGAAATATTCCGTCCTGCGTTTATCCATTGTCTGCAATTAATTCTTTTCATCGTTTCGTGTTTAAATTGTTTTTTGTCTGGCAAGTGCTATGTGCTTGCAAATAAAAACATTACTGCATGAATCCATGTATACTTATTCCTGATTTATGTACCAATATTCCGGTAGGTGGTAAATATATCTGAGCGTTTTGCATTTATTGGAAGAGGTATAATTCTTCCTTGTTTTGGTGGTTTAGGTACAGCTTTCAAGAGAATCTTCGCATAGAAATCAATTTTTAACCATGCAACTGTCTAAATAGTTAAAGCCAGATCAATCGCAACTGATCTGGCTTTTGGCATTTATCTTCGAATAAAAATAAGCTTTGCTTTGAGTTGGTCAAGGTTTCCAAACCGTAGCTCGTAAATGATGGAAATGCTCTTTGGTTGAATAGTAATACATGGCCACCATTTTTCCGTCTTTGCGGCAGACCACGCGCGGGTAGCCCAGGTCATTCAATTCCATGTCTTCTGACCAGAAACCCTCCATCAGAATTTGTGGGGCGGTCCAGGTTTTTCCTTTGTCTTTGCTGTACACCACCCGGATAGTTCCATGATCACGCTCACCATATACGACACAAAGGCGGCCATCTTTGGTCAATGTCATTGCCGGAGGGTTACCATTGGAGGCACCGGTATCTGCAATTTTTGATGTGAATGTCCAGGTTTTACCATCGTCATTGGATGAATAGGCATCAATCCAGTGCAATTCCTCTTTTTCTTTGGTAACGTATTTTCTACGAATCGTCGTAATAATGGTTTGATCTTTTAATTGTAAAGATTGCGACATTACAGCCCTGCACTCATGGGCATAAGGATTTCTTGAATCGTCCTTAAAAAGCTTAACTTTAGGGAAAGTACCCTTTGCACTCGCCGGAGGAACTACCCAGCCCTGGAAAGTGAAACTCTGTCCGCCATCCACTGTTTTTACACAAAATAGGCGATCGCTACCGAATTTTTCCGCAGTTCTGATGGAGAAAAATAGTAAGCATTCTTTGTCATTTTTAACAATATAATCAGTCCTGGGAGATAGTTCATTGAGCCCGGTGCCTGCAAACTCAGGCCATTGCAGCATATCGCCTACCGAGTAAGGGCCTTGCCATGAATTGCCTTTATCATAACTGTAGAAAAAATGTCCTCTTCCGTCATCGGCTCCATGATAGGAGTCACCTACAAAACGCATGACGAACCCAGGATGTGCGAAGTTAAGAGGGGAGGGGAGTTTTTTCAACTCTGGCTTTTTTCCCAGGTCGCCCACAAAATTTTCGGGATCGTTATAAGTCCAGGTGGTACCGCCGTCGTGGCTTCTTGCCACGAAGCTATTGTACGGTCCGTCTGAATTGTGTGAATTGGACAGTTTATATTTTGCCTCCGTAAATCCTACTAAAATTTCATTGTTATCAAAAATAAAGGCACCGGAGTTGGCAGGCCATCCGGCAAACCTTCCGGGCTGATGATAGATAATGGAATGTGCGGCGCCTTTGACCGGCTTTTGTCCAAACAAAGGAGCGGTTACGAAATTTGAAATACTACAAAAACCAGCGAGAATAACTGGTAAAATTACTTTTTTCATATATGTTCAATCAGTTTGCTAAACTTTATCCTACCAAATTCCGAATGGAATGTGAATGAAGTTCCAATTCTGTTTTTGTATGTAAAAATTAATTATCGATACAATGTTTCTTTTGACCTTATTATACGAAAGTATTGGCTGTATAAATTCTATGCAGTGGAAATTTGTAATAAGCCAAAAAAGGTAGGATTGTATTGAATTTTGCTGAGGTTCCTATAATAATAGACTGAAACCTGTACACCAGATTCAGAAATGGCGAAAGGTCGCACTATAAGAAACCAGACAAACGGGTGATTGAAAATGTCAGAAAATAGAGCCAGTATTTTAATGGAACTACAACAAAGTATCATACTTTTACCGCTAAGGCCGGTAAATTCTCCACAAAATACTTCTTCTTCAATTGTAAATCCACTTCCCATAACGGAGATCAGGGCTTAGGTTTGAAATGAGGTCATTTCTGTTCTCCCTGAACTCCGTTGCCAGAAGGTGTGCTGCAATTTAATTATGGGTATTGTTGTCAGTATCCCGGATTGTTCTCCTGAATACCGCTGTTACGTTCTACTTCAACCTGAGGCAGAGGAAATACCAGATGCTTGTTTACATCAAACTGGACCGGTGATGCCAGTATGGAGCTGAAATGGTTTTCTTCGCCTGTCCAGCCGCTCAAGTTGATGGTGCCAGCTGCGTGCCACCTTTTCAAATCCCACCACCGATGCCCCTCGGCAGCCAATTCAACGAATCTTTCATCCATCACCCATTGCAAAACAGTGGCTTGATCGGCGCCGCTAGAAGGGTGATCGACAGGTAGCACACCGTTTCTAATATCAGAGGCAGCTCCCCACTGCCGGGCCCTGGTTCTCACATCATTCAAATGAAGTATGGCGGTGGCCAGATCGCCCGTTCTGGCAGCTGCTTCAGCAGCCAGGAGTTTTACATCAGCAAACCGGAGAATTCGCTCATTGTTCACGGAACCTCCCTGTTGAGGGCGCAGATCATTTGCGCCATCCGGTTTGTTGTATTTCTGGAAAATACGCCCTTCAAATCCGTCATTTTCATTCAGAAAAACCTGAATTCTGGGATCATCGCCGAATCGGTTCAGGAGTTTATCTGTGATGAGGAATTTAGTACTGGATGCATCATTAAAATCGCCCCTCCCCCCGAATTCCATCATGAAGCCCCGATAAACAGAAAGGTTCTCGACTCCACGCCAGGCCCCGTCATTGGCCAGGCTTAGGTTGGCATTCCCACTGCTTGCGACCGACGCCTGTAATTCATATAACGATTCGGCATTGTTTTCGGTAGTTGCCTTGAAGTTATCCGTAAAATCTGGCACCAATTGGGATGTAATGCTATTGAAAACTGTGAGGGCTTCCTGATAATCGGTATTGTTGCCCGTATAATTTCCTCTGAATACTAGGGCTTTAACCAATAATCCCCTGGCTCCGTTTTTTGTGATGCGACCACGGAATTCGGGTTCCCATTGTTCCGGAAGGCTGTTAATGGCGGTTTTACAATCTTCGATTACCTGAGTCAATATCTCCACCGGATCACTTTTGGGCGTATTGGTTTCGAGTTCTGTCTGGAGTCGTTTCAGAACCAAAGGCACAGATCCAAATATATTAATCAGCTTAAAATAGGAATATGAACGCAAAAAGAGTGCCTCTCCCTCCATACGGGCAATTTCCTCTCTACCTGTAAAACCAGAGTAATCGACAGTCCTGACTTTTTCCAGTGTTACATTGGCCCGGGCTATTGTCTTGTATGCACTTGCATAAATCCATTGTAACCGGCCATTGGTAGGATTCAGAGAACCGTCGAAGAGCTCTTCGGCAGTGCGGGTACCCCGGGCATCCGTCAAATCATCTCCCGGTAATAACCAGGTACCAGCGACCCATCCATTATAACCGGTGGCAGCAAAATGGTAGTCATCATAAACTGCCGCGTAGACCCCTGATAATTGGGCGCGAAATTCCAGATTGCTGGAAAAATAGGATAGTTCGGTTGGAGAAAATGGCGGTAGGTTTACCAGAGACGGATCACAGGCCGTCATCAATACTCCTCCAAGTAACAAGGTTATTTTATATGTTTTTTTCATGAGATTTATAGTAAAAGGCTGGATCAGAAAGTGACGTTTAAACCCGCATTGAATGTTCTGGGCAGTGGGAATGCATCATTCACGGGATCTATTCCCCTCCAGCGGAAAGCATACAAGTTATTTTCTCCGCCTACATAAATTCTGAATGACGATACTTTATTGTTGACAAGCGCCAAAACGGAGTTGGGTAGGGTATATCCTACTTGCCAGTTATTCAGTCGGAAGAATGCAGCGCTTTCAACCCAGCGGTCTGACATCCTGCTGTTTCCAGCCGGGTCCCCTGCTACAGCCCGCGGCATATCTGTCTGGGTGTTATTAGGTGTCCAGCGGTCGAGCGTACTGGCAAAAAAGTTCGTCGTTCCGTTCATTCCTTCAAATCTCCTACGGGCAGAATTGTACTTATCGACATTACCTTCCCCATAGAAGCTCGCTGTCAGATCGATGCCCTTCCAGCCAACACTCAGATTCATTCCATAGGTATGTCCCGGTATGGTATTACCAATTTCCGTTTGGTCAAATCCATTCACTTTGCCATCGGGTGTTTTGCTGTAAAACCTTTCAGTATCGGTAGGATCTCCCTGCACATCCTGAAAGTATAGATCGCCAGCACCCACATAACTTGTATTGGCCACGTTGTTATCAGGCTGATTGGCAAAATGCTGTTCGGCTTGCTCGTTCGTCTGGAACATTCCTCCCACTTTATACCCCCAGATGATGCCCACCGAACGACCTTCCTCCACTCTCGATACATCGTCTCTTTCAAAAAGGTTGCCGATAGATAGCGGCTGTCCGTTGTACAATTTGGTTACTTTGTTTCTTACAAAGCTGATATTGCCGGATACATTATATGTGAAGTCGCCAATTTTATCTTCGTATCCTATAGAAAGGTCTATGCCTTTATTCACCATTTCACCGATGTTGAAAATGGGGCTGTTCGTTCCTACGGAAAGTGGCAGGTTGACGGTCTGTAAAATACCGCTAGTAAGTCGATTATACCATTCCAGGGTCACATTTAACTTGTTATTCAGCAGGTAGGCGTCTGCTCCGATATAGGTGGTAGTAGCCACTTCCCAGGAAAGTGCCGGGTTAGGAAACTGTGCTACCAGCGATCCCAGACTCATATTACCCAACGGATCTCCATTTCCCGATCCCCAACGATAACTAGAAAGCCCCGTCGCAACGGTGGAAAGATATGCATACCGGCCTACTGCAGCCTGATCATTACCTGCCTGTCCCCATCCACCCCGGATCTTGAGATCATTAATTGCGGGCAGGTTGAAGAATGATTCGCTACTGATACGCCAAGCTCCTGAGGCCGAATAGAAGTTGCCCCAGCGATAATCCTGATCAAAACCATTGCTTGCATCCCGCCGGAAAGACGCATCCAGATAATATTTGTTGTCGTAGTTATAACTACCTCTCCCTACCATGCCAAACCAATACCGTTGCCCCCAGCCATAGAGACTATTGGTGTTCAACAGATCGCCACTCCAGCTGTTCCGCTTTGGATTGTCGGTCAGCATCGTCAGATTCATCCCCCCTCTGTCGCCGTTCTCCATTTGATGTCGCTGATCCTGCACTCCAGCCAGTAAAGTCACATGGTGCTTGCTGGAAAATATGCGGTCATAGGTAGCGGTGAAGTCTGACTGGTAATTGAATATATTGGTAGAACGTATACCATAAGATCCCAAACTGTTCGGAGCGTTTACGTTTCTTAGCCGGGGGTCGATGCCATTTGGTTCAAAGATCGCCGTTCGAGACCAGGCGTCCAGTACTTTTCTATCCTGTTGGGTATAATCAAGATTAAGACTTCCACGTAGCGTCAACGATTTCAGTGGTTTGAGCTCCAGGTAAAACTGGCCAAGGCTACGGGAAAGATCAAATCCGGAATAGGAGAGGTCGGTCATGGCACGATAGTTTACATTGGATGCCTGGCCATAAGGCTTGATAGTCTGCCAGGTGGTTCCAAAACGGTAAGGATCTATTGCTGGAGCGAAACCATATTGATTTGCCGGGTCGTAGATGGGTTGCCAGGGCACCACGTCTGCGATATCTGGTAGCTCTGCCCGACTGTTTGTTGTCTCCTGAGAGGTATACTTAAAGTTTACTCCAATCTTGGCCCATTCCGTCACTTTAATATTCATGTTGATTGCTCCGGTCATTCTTTTCAGATTGTTTCCGTATATGACACCCTGATGATCGAGGAGTCCTGCAGAGACATAATAATCAACTTTATCAGTAGCCCCTGAAACTTTAACATCATGCGCCTGATTCAGGGCATTGCTGCGTAACATATCATCCTGCCAGTCATATGTGTTTCTACTACTGATATAATAGGGACTTTGCGGATCAAACTGTGGGTGGTAAGAATTCAGCTTGATGGCATCATTGGGTTCATCCCGACCGTATAGATTTCTTTCAATAGTAATATCGGGATTGGTCGTATTGGCATACATATCTTCTACCAGACCGACATACTGGCTCGTATTCAGCATTTTGTATCGGGGTGAGTTCTGAATACCCAGTCTTGTGTTGAACTCCAGTTTGGGGCTTCCTTTTTTTCCTCGTTTGGTGGTGATAAGCACCACTCCGTTGGCGGCACGGCTTCCGTATACTGCGGCTGCCGAGGCATCTTTTAGGACCGATATTGATTCTATATCATTCGGATTGATGAGGTTGAACAAGTTTGGCGGGGTTCTCAATCCACCACCACCAATCAAGTCCTCGTTACCAGCACGGGGAGGCTCCAGTATCTGGCCATCCACCACGTAAAGTGGCTGTGAATCGCCATTCCAGGTGCCTACCCCTCGAATAAAAATCTGAGGTGCTTCGTTGGGGTTTCCACTGGTGTTGATTACCCGCACTCCCGTTGCATTCCCTTGAAGGGCAAACTGAGGCGATAAGGCCCCCGATTTACCTATTTTATCGGCCTTTACGGTGGAAATGGATCCTGTCAAATCTCTTAGTTTACGTTCTCCAAAGCCTACCACTACCAATTCATCCAACCCCTTATCATCGACTACCAGGCTGAGGTCCAGCCTGGTTCTGTTACCCACGGTAATCTCCTGGGTGATGTAGCCAACAAATGAAAATACCAATACGGCTTTCTCATCGGGGACTTCGATCATAAAGTTGCCATTCGCATCGGAGACCATACCCCGTTGCGTTCCTTTTATAAGGATGCTCACCCCCGGCAGGCCCTCCCCGTTGTCATCGGTCACTTTGCCTGAAATGCTCCGGAGTACGTCTTCTTCCGATAGCATGGATTCTCCCAACAGATCAGGGGTAAAACTTTTAACGGACGTGCTATGTTCTTTCCGGATCACAATATTGTGATTAAATATTTTATACGACAAAGGCAGTCCTTTCAATAGTTGCCTGAGTGTTTCTTCGATGGATTCGTTCTGGATGTTGACCGTGACCCGCTGGTTGACTGGCACTTCCATTTTATCATAAAGAAATAGGTAGTGAGTCTGTTTCTCTATGGCTCTAAGGGCAGATTCAAGCCTTATATTACTCTTCGCAAGAATAATTTTCTGGCTATAACCTGTACCCCATACCTGGGAGAGAGTTACGAACATGAAAAGGGTTAACAGTTTCATTTTTAATAAGAAATTGCGGGATATGATAAAATCATACCATATACCTAAGATGGATATAGGTTTAATCTCCATATATTTGTATGGTTTGGGTTTAAAATGGATTACTTTCTCAACAATGGTTTTTCGTGAAACAGCCCGGACTTTTTCAGGGGAAATGTTGCAAGCATTTTCCCTGTTTTATTTTGGGGCTGTGTGTCAGGGTGGTTTAGATTTTATCTTCATTTCAACTATATTTTATATACGTATTCAGATAATGACTATTTTCCTCCCCTCTATCCTGTAGCGAAGACCTGCGTACTCGAGCATACCGAGTAACTCCGAAAGACTGACACTTCTGGGTACTTTCCCATCAAACTCCTTTTTTGGCGCGACACCTTCATAGGCTACGTCAATGTCATACCAACGCGAGACCTGTCGCATGATAGATTCAATTCCCGCATCCTGAAAAAAGAATAGACCGTTTTTCCAGGCAATAACCTCCTCGACATCCACGGCGGCAATCATCACAGACGTCCCCTCTGTGACATGGGCAGACTGTCCGGGACGGAGCCTGTTTTCTTCATCAGCACTTCTAAGTACGATGGATCCTTCCACAAGGGTTGTACGTGACAAGGGTTCGTCAGGATAGTGGGCAATATTGAAACTTGTTCCGAGAACCTCCACCTCGTTCTCTCCAAATACCACCCTGAATGGACGTGTGACATCTTTTTGTATTTCAAAAAAGACCTCGCCTTCAATTTCAACCCGCCTTTCGGTCATGTCAAAGGAGGTGGGAAATTTAATAGACGAAGAGGCGTTTAGCCATACCTTGCTTCCATCGGGCAAACCGATCTGGTATTGTCCTCCTCTGGGTGTAGATACCGTGTTGATGTAATTGGTGAAAACCTTTTCATCGGCATCTTTGTAAATGATTTGACCGTCTCCGGTTTTACTGATTTCGGCGTCTCCCTGCTGTGAGATAAACCCGTTTTCAGCGTTGTCAAGGTGAATAACCGAACCGTCGGATAGTGTGAGCAATGCCCGGTTGGAACCTGGCTGGATATCGGCCAGTATCTGGTTGTGTGTGAATGATGTTTTCGCATTGACAAGATGTTCCCACATTAACAATGCACCTGATATACAAAAAAACACGACAGCCGCTGCTACCCAATATTTTTTACGCCACCCAATTTTCCGCTCACTGGTGTGCTCGTCCTCCGGATGTTTATTATCTGATTCCCCGACGATCGTGCTTAGTATCGTTTCTTTTGCTTCTTCTGTCAATACATCCTCTGCGAATTGCATAGTGTCCCATGCTTCCCGGAGCATCTCTGACAAGTGTTCATCATCTTCTGCATTTCTTACCAGCTTCATCAATTCATCTGTCTCGCTCTCCGTCGCTTCTTTTTTGTAATAGCGTAGGAAAAGGTAAGACAACCGGTTTTGAGATATGCTCATTCTATCTGATATTAAGATTATTGGAAACTCTTTACTTTTAAGACGACGATAATAAAAAAAAGGGGGTAGTGGTCCAGAAATTTTTTGAGAAAAAATTTCAAATGGCTGTTTTTCAGGAATTGAAAAGAGCGGAAATTACGCTATCAGTAATGGCTGGAATCATCAGAAGGGTAGGTTACACCTTTCTGATGCGAAACACCAAACGATGAGGTGATTCCTAAATAAACAAAAAAATGATGGATGAGATGCAGATTGAGGTATTGTCAAGAATATAAGTGCTGATAGATACAGTCGCCAGTTGCAAATATTTTTTGACTGTTTCGCGTGAAATACCTAGCTGTTCAGCGATTTCACTATATTTTTTTCGTTCCCGCCGACTTAGCAGGTATACCTTTTTTTGTTGTGGTGGGAGGCGGTCAATTGCTTCGTCTATTAAACCCAGAGGTACTGAGTCTTCTGGTTCAGTGTGCACCAAAGATTTTTCCACCAGGTTCCAGTCGGCATCACTGAAGGTCACCCGCTCTCTTGCAGTTTTTTTTAGGCTATCCAGCGCATGATTTTTTGAGACTATATAAAGATAGGAACGAATATCGTGGATATCTGACAATGTTTCCCGGCTCATCCAGATCTTGAGGAATACGTCCTGAACTATCTCTTCAGTACTTTCTTGTAACCGTGTAATGCGCATGATATGGGTTGCCAGCACCCCGTGATACTTTTCAAACAGAGTCCGGAAGGCTCTTTCGTCACCTCCCGCAACTTTCAGAAGTAGCTGTTTTTCATCGTTCTCGCTAGTATCGGTAATCATTTTTCATCAATGTACGCTTATAATATCCCCATCAAATGTAGTTTTTTTATTTTTAAGTTGCAATATTTATGGATTTTCCTCCTGTGCCGCTTCATATTAATTGTCGGCGGATAGAAGTATAAATCAGGAATAAGTAAATCGGCTCCGAGTCTCAGGATTGGTCTTTTTTTTCTTCTCATGTCAGTGGGAAAAAGCCTCACAAGTCAACCTTCAAAATTTGAATTACTAGATTTTGTTTGACGAAATAGCGTCATAATTCTTGTAATATTTTTGAACAGGAAATTCGAAAAATTTAATTTTAATAAAGTAAATTCTACTTTTATCCTTCTTTTTTATTTGATTGTCAGCTGGTTGTGTTGATCGGGGGCTTATTTTGTTTATTGTCTTTCGCTGCCTGGTAAGTCAGGCACCATGTGCTGCATCCTGTAGAACCAATTTGCCATTATTGCTTCGGATATCTCCGTCAGGGAATATTTTCAACCATTTATTTTACCAAAACTCAATGTTTATGCAACAACTTCATTCAATTCAGATTACTTCTGTCAGTTGTCAGGAAGCCTCTGAATTCACCACCGACGAATTGTTTCTAGTATGCCAGGCAGACGGGCTGTTACCCTGGCGGATTCCGGCAAAGATTAACGAAAGCCATCACATGCAGAAAGGGAATACCTGGAACCTGGACAACCTGGTACTCCATTTTCAGTTTGAAGTATTGGTGACACTATGGGACCATGATCTCAACTATGACCCCAACCTGCTGACCTACCTGCAAAGCACGGACTTTGAGCCAGGCACTGGCAGTGGTTCCCGGCAATTGAAAAACTGGAACGGGGCCATTTATACAGTTAACTATACCTATCTCAATTAAACTTTCAGAAATCATGCATCATCAATTGCCAGAACAACTGGAGGAATATGCGGTTTGTTTTCCCTATTCTTTTTCAATAGATCGTCCAGAAGTGGACAACCGACCCGATTTTAAGCCCATCCTTAAGGAAGCTCAAAAAACCTGGGAACAATATATGCAAACTCCGGAAGGTAAAATCATGGTTGACTCACTGGAAACCAAAGATTTGAATGAGCTTCGGGCTGCATTACCGCTGATTGCAGACCACCCGTTAATCAAGAAATTGATTGATTGGATTCGTGCACAGGATTTTCTGGCCGCCAGTTTTTCCATTGGCATCAAACTGGAAGCGCAACTTCTTTTGGGCGTAACTGGTGTGCTGGGTTATGCAGTCGGAGTGGGGACGGCCAATGGGAAGGAATCTGCAGAGTTTTTGACATTAAGCATCAATGAAGGCATCGAGGTGGGTGCCATGATCGGTGTCGAATTTGGCGTATGGGCAGTATCTCCTGGTGACATGGGTGGATTTTCGCTATGTACAGAAATCGACCTGGATTTTGAAATTGGCGTGAGTGAAGGGACTTATTACACCACACACAGTTTCCTGGGTGAAACGATTACATTAGGAATAGGTGCAGAAGCCGGCATCTCAGAAATGGAATGTTACACATTCATTTTAGGGGACCAGGGTGATACCGGCCGGGAACCGTACCTGAAACCGGTCATACAAGAACCCAAAAGCAATTTCCTGATTATTGAAAATGTTAAATGCGTGCATCCGTCGAATGATGGTGCCGGAGATGAAAACGAAATTTATTTTATTTTTCAGGCAGATAGTGGGAAAAAATATCCCTTTCCACCCTACGATTACTTTTCTATGAAGGAAGGAGAAACCTGGAACACCGGGCGCTCGGTGTGGTTTGACAGCTATGTGGATATCACCATTTACGACGAAGACGGTACCAGCGAAGATGATGAGGTGGGGAAGTTCAAAATCGAGCTTTCTCAGTTATCGGCGGGCCAGTCCAAGGTTTTCCACAGTACGAAGGATTACTCTTCCACGCTGGACAAGGTGGAGTACACCATTCAGGCCCGGCTGGTGGCTACAAATGTTGACGTGGCGGAATTGGGGTAGTGTGTGGTGAACTGGAAATCCCCCTAAGACCCGATTGGGGATTATGGGGGATTTTGTTTACAAGCAAAACGTAATTAATCCAAAAGCAATCAAGGTTGTTAGTAACTTTAAGTCTATTCTTCTATAATTTCTATGGTTGATAATCCCAGCGGAAACAAATCCAGATTCATATGTTCTGTATTGAGAATATTGAACAAGGTTCCTGAAAAACGGACCTTTTGTCCGACAGCCATTTCGTCTGGTAATTTACAGGGGTCTAAAAATGTGTCAGCACCTTTATACTGGATTCTAACCTTGTTTGTCCATCGTGATTTGCCATTTCTACAATCTGCCCTTCTTCATTAGAAAGATAGGTATTTAATGAAAGCTGTAAATGGTCAAACTGGTAATCAGCGACGTTCATATCGTTGGCAACATCCTCTTTTTTGCATCCTGAAAAAGGGAGGGTTGCGATGAGTAATAGGATTAAGCAGCGCGTTTTCATGGGTGGTTTATATTTTTCAGTTGCTCCCGAAGCTGAGAATAACTTATTTCCCCTAAAATATTGATATTTTTAATTATTCACGGTCTGAAAAAAGGAAAGGCTACAATCCTTATCTTCATCTACTTCTATATAATTCAGCTTTTGAGCTATGGATAGAACAGATAGATTAAAGTTGGATCTGATGTTCCTTAGGTCATTCAATGAAAGACTTGTAAAGTACTATTTTTCTTCTTATCTCTTAAAATCTCTTCTGTCGATTCAGGCCTCTCTTTAAGTCTGTCAAACTCTTCATTGGGTTGCATGAATTACCTGGCTCATTACTGTGTTTGTATTGCCAATGAATTAGAGTACGATAGCCTTAAGATAGGTAAAACATGCGCTGTAGTTTTCACATTGATCCGTTTTGATCCTGTACTATATTTTTTGAGGCGGGATATTTTGAAGGGGCGTTTAACAGCAGCGTGGGCTGCCTTTTGTGCAACGATTTTTTCTGATTCGGTCATGCCTTCCGGCTTAAATTGCATACCCACCACGGAAGTACCAAATAGCTTTTCAAACCATGTACAAGCGGCCACGTATTGTCCGAGAGGAACGCGCAGGTGGTAACCATCGCGGTCAAAATGATCACCGATATAAGAGGTACGCGCGTTTTGTATCGCAGTTCCAGCGGGTACGACTAAATCAATAGGCACCACTTTATTGACCTGTTTCGCTACGTCGGTAATCGCTTCGTACATCTTCTGCTGGTCCCGGTCATAGTTGGCAAATCCGGTATGTTTGGCGTTTTGGGCGTAAGCCCAGGTTTGATGATATACAAACCTGACATTAGGATTTTTTGTGCGGTTCTTCACATAAGTAAATAAGGCAGGCAAAGAGGCTTCGATAGTTTGGATTTGTCCTGAAAGCGGACTAGCCTGCTGAAAACTGATGTAGTCCCACACTTCGTCATTCAATGCCGTTTCGATACTCACTTTTTCAGTAGTAGATTTAGTGCCATCTATGGAGGTTTTGCGATAAGAGTAGGCTGGTTTATTCTCCTCAGCGTTTTTGACATGCAAAGTCAGCGGGGCACCACCAATATATAGATTGGCAATAACTACTTTAATATTTTTCTCTTTAGCCAGATCATACAGATTCTGTTCGATGGCATCGGCTGAAAAGCTATTTCCAATGGCAAGGATTTTTACAATCTTATAGTCCGTATTGCGGAAAGCTGCAAAAGTGAATTGGGGGATTAAGCAGACTAAAAAGAAGAAGAATAGGCTACAGTTAATCTTTAAACGCATGAAGTTTATGATAGAGTTTGAACAAGAATTTAAGAAATTGTACAGCAAGATACAATTTCTTTTCTTTATTCAAGATACCTGACTGGGTATTGTATGACCTATTTATACGGCTTTACAATAGCCAAATAAGCAGTATGATATAAGCAAAAAAAAGCGCTAAATCATACGATTTAGCGCTTTTGGCTCCCGAAGCTGGGCTCGAACCAGCGACCCTCTGATTAACAGTCAGATGCTCTAACCGACTGAGCTATTCGGGATCTTTCATTCGTCTTGTGGTCGAATTGTGGTGCAAATGTATGCGTAGAATCTCATTTACGCAATACCTTGGCCAAATTTTTTTTAATTATTTACACGTTCCAACAGTAACTCCTTGACTCTCTTGGCATCTGATTTGGAAAAATTATTAATAATTATTTCCTGACGCATCCGTGGAATCACCCGGACAGTTGAAAAGAACACGCCGCTATCGATTTCTACCCCTGAAATGTCGCTATAGAAAACGAAATTGTCGTTGCTGCGAAACAATTTTCTTATTTTAAAAGTCACTCCTTTTTCTCCAAACACAATTTCATCCGGAAAAAAGGGATTCATTAGCATACTGGCTCTGAATGATTCTTTCATATTTTGGTGCTTTATAATGGTAGATGAGATATATCGTTATACTAATGGGACATACACAACCTGCTTGGTTTCGTAAAATGGCTCCTCAAAGTAGTCAGAAAGTGCGTATATTTTAGTTTTCTTCTGCAATTCCTTGCGCTCTTCAGCCAGGTCACCTCCTTTTAATGCCAGCACCCCATTTTTAAGATCATGAAAGGAGTTCCGGCTGATTTTGTTCTGTATCCATGATACAAATGGCTGAAGCCTGGTGACGGCCCTGCAGACCACAAATTCATATTGCTGATCCAGTTTTTCTGCACGGGTCTGTTCGGCCAGTACATTTTTCAGTTTCAGGCTACCTGCTACCTCATTGACCACTTTAATTTTTTTTCCAATGCTGTCGACCAGGTGGAAATGTGCCTCAGGATACATAATGGCCAAAGGTATACCCGGGAATCCGCCTCCTGTACCGACGTCCAGTATGGCAGTGGTTGATTTGAACTGGATCACTTTTGCGATCCCCAAAGAGTGCAGGATATGACGCTCGTACAGAAAATCTATATCCTGACGAGAGATGACGTTGATCTGGGAATTCCAATACTTGTAAAGCTCTCCAAGTTCTTGAAACTGCTCGGTTTGTTTGGATGTAAGTTCGGGGAAATATTTTTTGATCAGTTCCATAGGATTATCTCCACTCAATTTTTGGTTGTTTGTTTGTAAATACAATGCCACTCATAAATATATAATACAGGAAAAGGGCCAGGTCCATCAATATAAAAGTTAAAGAGGAAACCGTCTTTCCGAGTCTGTTATTGATCAGGCCGAGGACGATCCATTGAATCAGCCAACGCAATAGAAATAGTCCACCTGCCACTTCCAGAAATAAATATTCTTTCCAGATCACACCAACCATAACCGAGATCAGAAATACAAACCACGTGCCTACGTGCGTAGCTGAAAGCATTCCAACCAGCAATTTGTTGCCAGGCCGGTAATACTTGCTGACCGACAAATGACGCGTTTTCTGTTTATACCAGCCTTTCCAGGTAGTATGAGGGAACGAATACATGAATGAATCCGGATCGGTATTAATGGCCGTGTTTCTGCCTCGTGCCACCTGGTTAATAAAAAGGTCGTCATCGCCACCCATCACGCGGCTGTGTTTGTAAAAGCCCTTATTGTTGAGAAACAAGTCCTTTTGATACAGTAAATTTCTCCCCACGGCCATGTATGGACTCCCTGTTTTGGCGAAAGACAGGTATTGGACTGCGGCGTAAAATGTTTCACAACGAATAAACCAATTGAGCAGTCCTTTGAATTTGTAATAGGGCGAAAACCCAAGTACAATCTCTTTTGGCTCACTCGACTGCGCCATCATGCTTCGTATCCACTGGAGGCCTGTGGGCCGGCAGTCGGCATCGGTAAACAGGACGGTCGCGTAACGGGCATGTTTTACGGCCACCGTAATGGCATATTTCTTAGGCGTGATATGATCGTAAACCTGTGAGATATTAATGTATCGCACATGCGCCCAATGGCCATAATTTTCCTGTAGAAATTCCTCCGTTCCATCATTGGAGCGGTCGTTCATAATCAGTATTTCAAATTCAGGATAGTCCTGCTCATCTAACATAGGGATGAGTTCCCGGAGGTTCTCCAGTTCATTTCTGGCGCAGACAACCAGGGTTACCGGTTCTGCCTGATCGTCAGGTAATTCTTTATTTCGGTGGAAAATAATCCGGGAGAAGACGAACAGGTAATATATTAACTGTATTGCAATACAGATAGCCAGACAGCACAAAAGTATAACAAAGGGAAACCCAAAGTAAAAGTCCAACATCAGATAGTTTTGAGGTACAATTGGCAAATATACAGTCATTCGAAGGAATCTCGGTTTGGAATTTATAATTTTGCGGTTTCAAGGAGATAAAATCAGATGAAATTTACACTAGAGGCGACAGACACCGCAACCGGGGCAAGAGCAGGCTCCATTGAAACTGCTCACGGAACTATACAGACGCCTATTTTTATGCCGGTAGGTACGGCAGGTGCTGTAAAGGCGGTTCATCAGCGGGAACTGAAAGAGGATGTCAAAGCCCAGATTATTCTGGGAAACACCTATCATTTGTATTTAAGGCCTGGGAATGAAATACTGAAATCAGCAGGCGGGCTGCATAAATTTATAGGCTGGGACCGGCCAATTCTCACCGACAGTGGAGGCTACCAGGTATATTCTTTGGCTGGAACGGGGAGAAAAATCAACGAGGAGGGTGTGGTATTTAAGTCCCATATTGACGGTTCCCTCCACACTTTTACTCCAGAAAATGTAATGGATACCCAGCGGGTCATTGGAGCAGATATAATAATGGCCTTTGATGAGTGTGCGCCTTATCCTTGTGAATACAGCTATGCGAGAGCTTCCATGGAAATGACGCATCGATGGTTGGGCAGATGTATAAAGCGTTTTAATGAAACCGAAGGTTTATACGGGTATGATCAAACCTTGTTCCCTATTGTGCAGGGGAGTGTTTATCCTGATCTTAGAAAGCAATCGGCTGAAACTGTGGCATCTTTTGGATGTGAGGGAAATGCCATTGGCGGATTGTCAGTGGGTGAGCCTGCGGAAGCAATGTATGAAATAACCGATCAGGTTTGTCAGATTTTACCCAAGGACAAGCCACGGTATCTGATGGGAGTGGGTACCCCATCGAATCTGCTGGAGTGCATCGCTTTGGGAGTTGATATGTTTGATTGTGTAATGCCTACCCGCAACGCAAGGAATGGTATGATATTTACACAGGATGGAACGATAAATATCCGGAACAAAAAGTGGGAAAATGATTTCTCACCATTGGATGTTTCACTGGGGGGGTATGTGAGTACCCATTATAGTAAAGCATACCTGAAACATTTGATGAAAGCGCAGGAAATGTTAGCGGCACAGATTGCCAGTATACATAATCTTACCTTTTATCTTTGGCTGGTAGGGCAGGCAAGAGAAAAAATATTGAGCGGTGAATTCAGCGTTTGGAAAAAGGAAATGGTAAAAAAATTAGCCGTTCGTCTTTGAAAATTTGTTGAAACCCGTTTTTTTTAGAGAAAAATTGATCCAAAAAAAAGATTAGAATTTGTTGGTTTGAGGCTTAAAGAATTAAAAAGGTATTGAATATTGATTAAATCAGATACTTAACCTATTTTTGCGCGGGCAGTATTTACATGTAATGAAGCAATTCAATTATAGTAGGGATTGTCATAAATTAAAACCATACACTAGCATTCCTTGTTTTTTAAAATAACGTTAACTTATAAAGTATGAAAAAAGTATCCCTGTTGATTATGTCACTTGCCTTGGGTTCTCTGATGGCTTTTCCGTCAGGTGCGCAAGAATTGGAACAACAGCCGAATTCTCCGGATTATAATCCCAAAGCTGCCTATGAAGGTCCTTACAAGTTGAATACATGGTCCATCTCTGTATACGGTGGTCCTGCTCAGTTTTTCGGAGATCTTCGCGAATATGACTTTTTCCCTGTAACAAAAACAGGTAGTGACAGCTTTAATGAGTTGACCTGGCAAGGTGGTATCGGAATAAACAAACAATTAACTTATCTGTTGGGCTTACGTCTGGATGGAACTGCTGGTAGATTGCAGGGTTTCAAACGTCGTAACTATAACCGTCAGTTTGAAACCTCCTATTTCGATGTAGCGTTATCTGCAACAGTTAACCTTAAAGGTTTGCTTTTCGGTCCTAACAAACTGAAGAGATGGAAAATTGATGGTTATGTTGGGGCTGGACAAGTATTCTATGATGCCAAAGCGCATACATTGGGAACTTCCACTTTAGTTCGTAATACAGAGAAAAGAGAGAGTGACTGGATCGTTCCAATGGGACTTGCTTTCCATTATGAAGTTTCTCCTCGTATTGATCTTGGAATCGATTTCCGTGTAAACCACACAAACTCTGATTTCCTTGATGCTACCTGGGGTGGTGATTATGACAGCAATCCATTTACCGATGTTACCACAAAAAGAAAAGGAAACTCAGCCATGGATAAATATGGTAACGGTTCTCTTGTGTTGACTTACAAACTGGGTAAGACACCTCTAAAAGTAAGTAAAGTTGATGGCAAATATAACTACGAGCCAACTTCAGGAGGTTACTACCACCTGCGTTATACAGATCCTAAAGTATTGCTGAAAGCGCCGAAAATCCTGACTCTTGAAGAAATGGATTCAGTAGCCAAAGCAAATCGCCCAGAAGATATTGATCCTCGCTTGTTACTTGATACTGACGGTGACGGTGTTTCTGACTTCTTCGATAAAGAGCCAAATTCACCTCCGGGAAGCGTTGTTGATGGTGGAGGTCGTGTAATTGATTTCGACGGATATGTTAAAAATGCACTTGCTACCGGCGCTGCTTGTAACGAGGTGTTTGCTAACATCCTGTTCGAAACAGACAAAAATGTACTGAAGCCTGAGTTCCAGGAGATGCTTAAAAATGTGGCAGCTCTGATGAACAGAAACGGATGTCGTCTGCAATTGGCTGGTCACGCTGACCGTCGTGCAACTGACCGTTACAACGTTGGATTGTCAAAACGTCGTGTTGAAGCCGTTAAAAACTATCTTGTAAATGAGGCAGGTTTGAAGGATGCTAGCAAAATCATCATTGATTACTATGGTTCATTTAAACCGGTTGCTGACAATGCAACGCGTGATGGTTTATTGAAAAACCGTCGTGTTGAGTTGAAATTACTTCCATAACAGAAGTAGTAAATCAGTAATACAGCAAAACAAGGTTTGAAATAGAATGAAAAAGGCCCCAGATATATGGGGCCTTTTTCATTAGGAATAATTAGCTTTGTTATTTATCCTGAACTTGATCCAATTCCATTGGAAGCATGGTCTGACTGTATGTTACTCTTCCTTTGTTGGGAAATACATAATTCAGTATCCATAACATAATCGGACTGTTTAATTTTCAAGATAAGTATTGAATAGAATGCACAGTGTTTTGTACCGTGCGAAAATGCAGGTAAAAGAAATATGTCAAAGTAATATCTCTGAAATGCCGTTATCAGGGTGGGGGGAAGCTTCCAGAGCCGCATAACGAATAGAAAGAACAGAGGCTGTAAATATCGGCACATGAAAAAATATGATTATCTGATTGTTGGAGCGGGATTGTGGGGCAGTGTTTTTGCTTATGAAGCACGGAAAAGAGGCAAAAAATGTCTCGTAATAGACAGAAGAGACCATATAGGAGGAAATGTCTATTGTGAAAATGTAGAAGGAATCAATGTTCACAAATATGGAGCGCATATTTTCCATACCAATGACAAAGAAATATGGGATTATGTCAACTCCTTTGTTGAGTTTAACCGGTATACCAATTCCCCGGTCGCTAATTTTAATGGCGAACTGTACAATCTTCCCTTTAACATGAATACTTTCTATCAGTTATGGAAAGTTAAAACCCCGGATGAAGCGCGTCGGAAGATTGAAGAGCAAGTCCTGGCGGCGGGAATTAAAGAGCCGTCTAATCTGGAAGAACAAGCCATATCTCTGGTGGGTACAGATATCTACTTTAAACTAATTAAAGGATATACTGAAAAACAGTGGGGTAGAAAAGCCACGGAATTGCCTGCTTTTATTATTAAACGATTGCCGGTCAGATTTACTTTTGATAATAATTATTTCAATGACAAATATCAGGGCATTCCTATAGGCGGGTATAACAAGTTGACTGAAGGCTTGTTGGAAGGTACCGAAGTGCGGTTGGGAGTGGATTTTGAAAAAGACCGCACAGCGTTGTCTCAACTGGCAGACCAGATTGTGTACACCGGCAAAATTGATGAATACTTCAATTTCTGTTTTGGTGAACTGGAGTACCGCAGTCTTCGTTTTGATCATGAAACGCTGAATACCGAAAATTACCAGGGCAACGCGGTGGTGAATTATACAGATGCTGAAACTCCCTATACCCGGATTATTGAGCATAAACATTTTGAGTTTGGTCGTCAGGAGAAAACAGTAATTACCCGCGAGTATCCCCTTGAATGGTCAAAAGGAGTAGAGCCTTATTACCCGATCAACGATGCCAAAAATGAGGCTACTTATAAAAAATACAAAGCCCTCGGTGAGGAAGAAAATGTAATCTTTGGTGGCCGCCTGGCAGAGTACCGGTATTACGATATGCATCAGGTAATCGGATCGGCATTAAAGACCAGCCGAGATATTTTTAAGGACTGATTTTCTGATTTCAAGAAATTGGTTTATATTGAAAGTATTAAGAGTCAGGTTGTAATAGCCTGACTTTTGTATTTACACACACCCTTTTCTTATGAAGTCACACAAGCTGAATGCGGCTGGAGAAGATCTTCTTCACGCACTTCCCCCACCCATTGATTTCTTCCGCGTTGTCAAAGTTTTATTGAGCAGGTGGTACTGGCTTATTGCTTGTATATTGGTTGCTTTGGCAGGAGGTATTATCTTCATGAAAGTAGTCAAAGCCCGGTATATGGCTGAGGCAACACTTGAATATCTGGATAAAAAATCAATGATGGAGGACCTCCATGCCCTGAGCCCGGAAAATATTTTCAGTTCTGGGAGTAACGGATTCATGGCTGAGAAATATAAAATAGCCTCTTCAGAAGTAATAAAACATGCACTGTTAAATACACGACCATTTTTTCATTTTTGGCGGGTAAAGGATTTCAGATTAATTGATCCATATCCCTTTGTTCCTTTAGTAACAGAACTTATCTTTTTTAATGAAAATGAATTTGATAATGGTGAATTTTATTTTTCAGAAGACCTGAAATTGTCTTACCATGCTGATGGTATCATAACGGAGCTGGATTACACAAATGAACTATCCGTTCAGGTTAAAGGCTTGATATTTAAAGTAAACAAGGTCAACACTGCGCCCGGGTATCAATATGTATTTGCATATGCTGCCGGTCCGAAACGACTGAAGGAGGTGCGGGAAAAATTACAGCTGAAGGAAGTAAGCGATCAGGCCTCTGTGATGAAACTTACCTTTAAGCATCATAATCAGCATTATGTGACTGATTTTCTGAACCACTTGTTAAAAGCCTATGAAACTTATGATCTGAAAGAAAAACAGGTTTCCACGGATCATACTCTGGGTTTCATTCATGGAAAATTAAAAGAACTTGAAGATTCCCTCAACAGGGCCTCGGCTGATTTGAAATTATTCAGGACGAAAACACAGCTGTCGGAGCCTGAAGTTGAAATACGCGAGTTGGGTTTACAGATCAGAGCTATGGAAGACCAACGGCAGAAACTGCTGATGGAAAAAGAATTTATCGATCTGCTTTACCAGAATGCTGATACTACCATTACAGGTGTAATTGACTTTTTTCCTTTAGGGTGGGATGATCATGCAGATAAAGTACTCGTGGGACTTCTGAATCAATATAACCAGCTTGTTAGTAAACGAAAGGAGATATTAGCAACACAGTTGCCTGCTGCGGTGGAAGCAAGAAACAACGAAATCCATATAATCCAGACCAGAAGACAGTTGCTGGAGAATCTCAGGTTTCAACGAATCAGAAATGCCCATTCGTTGGAATTCATACACGAACAACTGAGGGAATTTCACGCCCGGTTAATGGCCCTGCCAGCTCAGGCACAGGATTACAAGAGTCTGCTAGGTAATTTTCAGGTGAATGAACAGAAATATGCTTTACTGATCAACAAACAATTGGAAGTGTCCCTGACGAAGTCAGGAATCATTCCCTCCTTCAAAATAATCGATATTCATGAAGTGGAAAAACTGTTCCCGCAAAAAAAACAGACACTGCTTTTATTTGGTTTAACAGGGTTGCTAATCGGTTGTTTGATGGTGATGGGTAAGCGGAGAATGACAAGCAGATTTTACAGATTTGATGATTTAAGCGGACTCCGGCATGTGTCTCTTGGTGGGGTAATTCCTCATTTTGGTCAAAAGCTTCAGGAACCTAATCAGGACCTGGCAGTATTGAATAACGACAGGTCGGCTTTTTCTGAAGCGTTCAGTAATCTCAGAATGCAGGTCAGCCGGCTCGACATTAATAAAGGTAAGATCATCGTGATTACCTCCCATGGAGCAGGGGATGGAAAATCCTTTATCGGTCTCAACTTGGCTTTGTCTTTTACCAGAATGAATCGTAAAGTGTTGTTGGCAGGAGCTGATTTGCGGATGCCTTCTCTTGATAAATACTTTCATATAAAAGAGCAGAACGGTCTGAAAGAATATCTGGAGGATCCCTCCATTGATAAATCGGAAATCATCTGTAAGACAAGTATTCAGCATCTGGACTATATCAGCGCAGGGCGAAAACCCGGTTTTAACAGTACTGAGTTGTTATTGGGGCCTCACCTGATTCCGTTACTGAATTTCTGCAAATCTGAATATGATATTATCATTCTGGATACGCCTCCCGTTGGTTTAATTACGGATGCTATTCCCTTGATGCAGCAGGCAGATTGTATTTTCTACGCTGTCCGGTGGTTATTTTCCGATGCTTCCGCAGCTCAGAATGCGGATCTGTTGTGCAGGCAATATGGCTTTGAAAATATGAGCCTGCTAATCAATGATTATTATCATGATAATTTGTACCAACCGTTGATCCGTGAAAAACTGAATTTCTGGCTTCCTGGTAAATATGCCAGCCGATCTGATGGGAATGGCTATTATCTGTCACCCGAAAAAAAGGCAGGTCACTGGATTCCATTCCGGTGACCTGCCCTAGGGTATATCAAGACAGCATATTTTCAATGACCATAGCGCTAGCACCGCCGCCGCCATTACAGATAGCTGCTGCACCGTACCTGGCTTTGTTCTGTTGTAGAATATGGATTAAAGTGACGATAATCCTGGCGCCACTACACCCCAGGGGGTGTCCTAGGGCTACAGCCCCTCCGTTGACATTTACCTTTGCCGGGTCAAGGTTTAGTTTTTGCGTGTTGGCAATTCCTACTACCGAAAAAGCTTCATTGAGTTCAAAATAGCTGATATCCTCCATTTGTAATCCTGCCTTGGCTACTGCCTTGGGAAGCGCAAGGGCAGGGGTAGTGGTGAACCATTCCGGCGCTTGTTCTGCATCAGCGTAACCAATGATCCGGGCGACAGGTGCTAAGTTCAGAGATTCCGCTTTTTCTTTACTCATAAGCAGTAAAGCCGCTGCTCCGTCGTTCATAGTGGAGGCATTGGCTGCCGTAACAGTTCCGTCTTTTTCAAAAGCGGGCCGCAAAGAAGGAATTTTTTCGAATTTGACATGAAAGGGTTCTTCATCTTTTTCCACCATCACTGTTCCGGACCGCTGTTGTATTTCTACCGGAATAATCTCCCTAGCGAACTTTCCTGCCTCAGTGGCCTGCTGACTGCGTTGATAACTTTCAATGGCAAAATGATCCTGGTCTTCCCGACTGATGCCACACTCCCGGGCACAAAGTTCAGCCGCTGTACCCATGGCATATTGATGGTATACGTCGGTCAAACCGTCTTTGGCCAACCCGTCAATTAATTGAGAATTGCCGTATTTGTTACCCCAGCGAGTATCCGGCGCGTAAAATGGCACATTGCTCATGCTTTCCATTCCACCGGCAATGACCGCCTCTGCATCATTGAGTTGAATGCTTTGGGCTGCCATGGCAATGGCTTTCATACCGCTTGCACAAACTTTATTGACCGTGGTGGCTATAACTTCATCACTTAACCCCGCAAATTTTGAGGCTTGGCGAGCGGGCGCCTGTCCCAGGTTTGCCTGTAAAACAGAGCCCATGATTACTTCCTGAATAATGTCAGGATTTATGCCTGATTTGTGCAGTACCCCTTTGATGGCGATTGCCCCCAATTGCGGAGCCGTCAATGATTTTAGGGCACCTCCAAAACTTCCGATTGGGGTACGTCCTGCTGCAATGATATATACTTCTTTTAGCATCTTGTAGTTATTAAATACGCATTTCAGGAACCTCTCCTTCAATAATAAGTTTTCCTGCCGTTGCCTGTTTGATTTCCTGGATACTTACTCCCGGGGCACGTTCTATCAATAGAAACCCACCTTCCGGTAAAATTTCCAGACAGGCAAGTTCAGTCACTATTTTCCTGATGCAACGTACGCCCGTTAGTGGAAGTGTACACGCAGGCAACAATTTTGATTCTCCATACTTATTCACATGTTGCATTGCAACGATGATGTTATCCACACCTGCCACCAGATCCATTGCGCCACCCATCCCTTTTACCATTTTTCCGGGAATCTGCCAGTTGGCAATATCGCCGTTTTCTGACACTTCCATGGCTCCCAGTATGGTCAGGTTTACTTTCCCTGCCCTTATCATTCCAAAACTCAGCGCTGAATCAAATAAAGCCGACCCGGGTAAGGTGGTGATAGTTTGCTTTCCTGCATTGATATAATCTGCATCTTCCTGACCTGCCAAAGGGAAAGGCCCTAGTCCGAGCAAGCCGTTTTCGCTTTGTAATACGACATTTATTCCTTCCGGAATGTAATTGGCGACCAGTGTTGGAATACCTATTCCCAGATTCACGTAATAACCATCCTTTAATTCCTGTGCAATTCTTCTTGCTATCTGTTCCTTTGTAAGTGCCATGTTGTTGCTTCAGTTTTAATGGGTACGGATGGTCCGGTTTTCAATGCGTTTTTCATAATTTTTCCCTTGAAAAATTCGGTGGACATATATCCCGGGCACATGTACCTCGTTGGGGTCAAGCTCGCCCGCAGGTACCAGCTCCTCCACTTCTGCAATGGTGATTTGGCCTGCCATGGCTACCAATGGATTGAAGTTTCTGGCAGTTCCGCGGAAAATGAGATTTCCACTCGTGTCTCCTTTCCACGCTTTTACAAGCGAAAAATCTACCTGGAAAGCCATTTCCAAAAGATACTCGCGTTCCTTGCCCTGATAGTTAAATATCCGTGTCTCCTTCCCTTCTGCCACCTGCGTACCGACACCCGCTGGTGTAAAAATAGCAGGCATGCCATATCCGGCAGCCATGAGTCGGGTTGCGAGTGTTCCCTGTGGGACCAGTTCTACTTCCAGCTCGCCTGCCAGCATTTGTCTTTCAAATTCTGCATTTTCACCGATATAAGAAGCAATCATTTTTTTGATTTGCCGCTTCTGCAGAAGTAAGCCCAAGCCGAAATCATCTACTCCGGCATTGTTGCTGATGCATGTTAGCTGAGTGGTTTCTTTTTCCAATATTGCCTGAATCAGATTCTCCGGAATGCCACATAAGCCAAACCCGCCAATGGCTAGTGTACACCCATGCGGGAGATCTGAAAGGGCCTCTAATGCGCTGTTGACTGTTTTATCAAGCATATTTTGCCAGGAATTATTAGGTAAGGTGCTATGAACAATAAAAAAATAGTCTGGTTGAGAAAAGTACTCAGCCAGACTATTAAAGAAGTTCAAATACAAAAACTACCTTATCGGGGCCATAAAGAGGATGTATTCCTTATTTGGAAATCACTTTGATAAGCATGCCTTTGGTAAGCTGGTCTTCCTCTTTCATGGAGTTCAAAATTCCCAATTCTTTTATGCGGTTGTCTGGCATTCCCAGGTCTTTCATTGCCTGTTTGAAAGTGGAATTTCGGTTTACCGTTTTAATTCTGACTCTTTCTGGCTCTCTGGTAAGTTTATCCCGGTCTGTCAGTGTTTTGAAAGATTGCGCTACATTTCCAAACATCGGGGAATAATTGCCGTAGTTGGGAACATGACTCATGCCGTGGAAAACATAAAATAGATTGTTATAAGGGATTATCCAGGTGCCCACTTGTACAGTTGTCTTGGGATCCTGGGTCGTAGCCTGTCCCTGCTCATTGGTTTGCTGTATCTCCGAAACAAGTACCGCAGCCTTGGCTCCGTTGATATTTTGTGTGTTATTTGAAATGACCTTAAAACTATATTGTTTGACTATATTTTGGGTTACTTCTTCTAGCGTTTTTCCTTCCCCTAGTGTAAGCATCATCATAGCTTTGCCATCTTTGGGGGCCATTTGAAACTGGACCGGTGAATTTTCATATTGCCAGTCCTTGGGTACCGGAAACTGAAATTTGAGGACAGGATGATAAAACATATTGTTTTCCACAAACCCTTGTTTGGGATCTTCGCCAAAAACTATCCCGTCAATCATGCGTAAATAGCTGTCGCGATTCACCTGATAGTTGGCAGGGTTTTTCTGCTGATATTCCGCTGACATCTGATGCACGTTGTTGTAGCGGTCACCTGGATCAGGGTGTGTAGACATGAAGGTTGGAATCGATTGTCCGCTTTCATCACCCATTCTTTTCAAAGTATTGAAAAAGTTGGCCATCTGATGGGAATCATAACCAATTTTACTGGAGTATTCAACGCCTATTTTATCAGATTCTGATTCATGGGAGCGACCATAGCTTAACAGTAGCATACCCAGGCTCTGCTGTGCAGCATCAGCCATTTGGCGAAATTGCTCTGAGACTACCATACCGGCCATGAGTCCTACCTGACCAAGCATCTGACTGGTTTGCTGGCGGGCAGAGTGACGGGCTGTTATATGCCCGATTTCATGGCCAAGTACGCCTGCGAATTCGGCTTCGTTGTTAAAATGTGCCATGATCCCACGGGTGAAATACACAAAACCTCCTGGTACAGCAAAAGCATTTACAACCGGTGAATCCACAATGGTAAATGTGTAATTCAAATCAGGGCGATGTGAAATTTTGCCCATCGCTATTCCTTTCTCCATAATAAATTTTTGGAGCTTTTCATCTTCGTATAATCCCATACTGGAAATGACAGACGGGTGATACTGTTGCCCCATGGCAATTTCCTGGTCCTGCGACATGAAAATTAGTTCCTTCTTGCCGGTAACCGGATTACGCGAGCAGGATGAAATCATTAAGACCGAGGCTAGACTTAACGCATAAAAAAGTTTTGGCATCCTTTTCATAACAATGCTAAGCAGAGATTAAATAGTTCTGGTAAAATTTTATTCAAAATAGTTTTAGTATTTATATGTTAAATTTGGAAAAAAGTCACATTTAATACGAGATAATTTCGAATGTAATTATTTAAAGCAATTTCTTATTTCGATAATAGTACTTTATTTTTGGTTAAATGTCAATGCTTTCAAAAAAGAACACTTTAAGTTTATTACCGCGCTGGCTGGTATGGCTGGACATTTTTGGTTTATTTGAGAAAGATCCTTTCGGTAATCTTCTGATAATCCGCCGGCTGCTGATTGCAGTGATTGGCTGGTTTACTTATTACAGATATACGGCTGTTAATAAAATAAAAGTTACTGGTACCGAACATTTACATAATCTACCTGATCAGCAGGTATTGTTTTTATCAAACCACCAGACCTATTTTGCGGATGTAATCGCCTTGTATCATATATTCTGTGCAGTAAAGTGGGGATATAAGGATACAATTTCTCCACCATTTTATTTGTTTTCCCCGCGTGTCAAATGTTATTACGTGGCGGCGGCAGAAACGGTGAGGGGTGGAATTTTACCCCGATTGTTCAGTATGGCCGGGGCCATACCGATTAATCGTTCCTGGCGGTCTGACGGTAAGGATGTACAGCGTCAATTGGATACTTCTGCTCAAGACAAGATTCGATCAGGCCTTGATCATGGCTGGGTAATCAGTTTTCCACAGGGAACTACCAAACCCTATGCACCTGTCAGGAAAGGAACCGCTCATTTGATCAAAGAACATCGTCCTATAGTTGTTCCTGTGGTAATCAACGGATTCAGGCGGGCGTTTGATAAAAAGGGCCTCAGGTTTAAAAAACGCAATACATTAATTACGGTGAATTTTAAAGCCCCCATGACTTTTGAGCCTGATGAAAGCGTAGATAGTATGGTGGCGCGTATTACCCTGGCCATTGAGCAGGATGTCCCTTTAGAGAAATTGAACTGGCTGAAGGAACAGAGTGAATAAGTCAGAGCTTTTTTTCCAGTAGTCTGACAATCGCAGTTAATCCTTTTTCATCGTCTTCGTTGAAATCATCCAGCAGGTCACTGTCAACGTCCAATACCATGGCCACTTGGCCATTACGCTGGAAAACAGGGAGTACAATTTCGGATTTAGAGGCTGAACTGCACGCAATATGACCCGGAAATTGCTCAACATCCGGCACGATGATTGTTTTGCGGGTGGTATAAGCTGCTCCACAGACTCCTTTATGAAAAGGAATACGCGTACAGGCCAGTGGTCCCTGAAATGGACCCAGTACCAATTGCCCTTCCTTAACCAGATAAAAGCCTACCCAGAAAAAGCCAAACGCTTCTTTTAAAACCGCCGCAACATTAGCCAGGTTGGCTATCAGATCACTTTCTTCGGTCGTTAATGCTTCAATTTGTGGTACCAGGGCTGCATATAGGGTGGCCTTGTCTGAAGTTGCTGGTATTATAAGTTCTTCTGCCATAATACAGTTAAATATATATCTGTTGAAAACTACTGAATGTTATTGCTTTGTTAATTTGGATTGACTCTAAACAACATTATCTTTGTAACAAAAATAACAATCATATGAATGCGATACTACTGGCAGAAGGATTAACTGGAGAAGAGGGTCATGCGGGGTGGGAAGTACGCATGTTATCTGACAACGAATGTTGTGTTTTTAAAAAATGCTGTAAAGCCTATAAAAAGAAAGGCAAACACTGCAAAAAATGTCCTAAAAAAGACTGAAAATTATATTTCAGTCGGGTTGCTATTAATTTATTCTATTTTCCTGTTTGAAAATGCCGGTAGGCTGTTCATATTGCGTTGTAGTACATCCATCACATTGCGGGGTGTCTAACCATAATTAATGAGGAAAATCTATATTCTGCTTTTTGTTTTCATCCTCATCGGATTCATTATAGATCTGATGACCGGCTCTGTCGCCATTCCTGTGCAAGAAATTATACGGATCTTATGGTCCGGAGAGTCTGATAATCAGGCTTGGTTTTATATTATCGACAAAATACGTTTGCCCAAGGCGCTGACTGCCATACTGGTAGGGTGTGGTTTGTCTGTTGGTGGGTTACAAATGCAGACACTTTTCCGGAATCCTCTTGCCGGGCCTTCCGAACTGGGAATTACGGCTGGGGCGAGTCTGGGGGTTGCCGCAATGATGTTGTCAGGAACTGGAGCTGCTGGTGTGGCAGCTATTCATCAACTAGGGGTTTCGGGTAGCTGGGCCGTGTCTGTCATGGCATCCCTGGGTGCTGCCTTGGTTTTCATGATAGTGATTCTGATTGCCGGCCGACTGAAAGATCACGTTGTCATGCTGATTGTGGGCGTAATGATCAGTACGCTCACGATGTCACTGATCAGTATCTGGCAATATTTTAGTCAGCCGGAACAACTTCAGGCCTATATATTCTGGACTTTTGGCTCATTAGGAGGGGTAAGAGATGCGCAACTGCTGGTGTTGGCAATTATTGTAACAGCAGGCATTCTCCTGGCTTTTGTATCTTCCAAAGCATTGAATACACTTCTATTAGGCGAAGACTATGCTCAGAGTATGGGCCTGACGATTGGTCGTGCCCGATTGATGATTTTGTTAAGTACCAGTTTGCTTACAGGTAGTATTACTGCCTTTTGTGGCCCGGTTGGCTTTGTGGGCATAGCCGTTCCGCATATTGCCCGATCATTGGTCAATACGTCAGATCACCGGATTCTGATCCCTGCTACTTGCCTTATTGGAGCACTGGTCATGTTGGTTTGTGATATACTGACCCAGCTGCCAGGTTTTCAGGCGGTGCTGCCGATTAATGTGGTAACGGCTCTGTTTGGAGCGCCGGTTGTAATATGGATAATAATCAGCAGAAATAATCTCAGATCTTCTTTCTTATGAATAAAGTAGCTTCGATAATTCATGCTGATCGACTGTCTGTAGGATACAAGCAGGGAAGAACGGTAAGGAAAGTTTTGAGGGATTTGACATTTTCTCTTTTTAAAGGCGAACTGGTATGTCTGATTGGACCCAATGGTACTGGAAAGTCGACATTGCTTCGTAGCATAGCCGGACTATTACCCATTTTAAATGGATCGGTTTTACTGGATGATATGCCCATCGGTACTTTGAATTCATTTGCACTGGCTAAGAAAATAAGTCTGGTATTGTCAGGCAATCAAAATGTCAATCTAAGAGTAGACGAACTGGTGGAAATGGGGAGAATCCCTTACACCGGCTGGCTGGGCAAACTGAACACCGAAGACGATAATAAGGTAGAAGAAGCTTTGGAAATTACCGGTACCCACAAGTTCAGAGGAAGAAATTTCCAACAGTTGAGCGATGGAGAGAAGCAGCGTGTGATGCTTGCACGTGCACTCGCACAGGATACGCCTGTGCTGCTACTCGACGAGCCTACTGCCCACCTGGATATTCCGGGGCGTATGGAAATGATGTTGCTACAGCGCCACCTGGCCCATGAGATGGGAAAGGCAATTTTACTATCTACCCATGACCTGCACCTTGCACTGGAGATGGCTGACCGTATCTGGCTATTGAATGATGAAGGAGTTCTACATACTGGTCTTCCGGAAGAATTACTCATTAATGGGTGTTTTCAGGAAGCATTTCATAAAGAAGGATTCATCTTTGATACTGAAACAGGCCAGTTTAAGGTAATCACTGAAAACTCGGGTCTTTCTGTTAAACTGATTTCAGAATCGGGTCCGGGGATCGGTTACTGGACAAAAAAGGCACTTTTAAGGAAAGGTTATGATCTGCAATCCGATCATTTTGTAGCAACGGTAATAGTGGAGGAATTGAATGCGCAGCCGATGTGGGTGATGATGCATAAATCTGGTGTCAACCAACGGTTTGACTCTCTGGAGTTGCTACTTGACGGGCTGGAAACCTTAGCATTGCAAATAAAACCTCTCTGATAGATCATCAAATTTCAGTTTGTGCTAATGGCACGAGTATCAGTTGATTTGTCGGTTATCAACCGAATCTCCTATATATTTATCCACGCTTTCATTTCATTAGCTGTTAATTGTCAGGCATATATTTAATATCTTTGCAGGATAATAAAAATACAGATGGCAAGACTACTGGCAATTGATTATGGGTTGAAGCGAACAGGATTAGCGGTGACGGATCCCATGAAGATTATTGCTACCGCTCTGGAAACCGTCCGTTCACATACTTTGACAGACTACCTGAAAAAGTATATGGAACTTGAGCCTGTTGAGGCATTTATTGTAGGAATGCCCAAAAAACTGGACAATACTGATACCAATAATACCCGCCATGTGGAAGCTTTTATCAACCGCCTGAAAAATTGTTTTCCCGATATTCCTGTTTATACACATGACGAACGATTTACGTCATCAATGGCACTTCAGTCGATGATTGCTTCAGGATATAAGAAAATGGACCGAAGGGAAAAAGGGAATATTGATAAGATAAGCGCTACCATTATTTTGCAGTCGTATATGGAAAGCAAGGGAATTTAACGATGTTATTTAATTACCATATTTAATCTGATGATTTATCCAATTATTGCATACGGAGATCCAATTCTAAGAAAAGTAACCAGAGAAATTCTGGAAGGTGACGTTGATGTCCGCGAAATAGCTGACAATATGTTTGAAACCATGTACAATGCCTCAGGGGTTGGACTTGCGGCGCCGCAGGTGGGGTTGAACATACGGATTTTTGTAGTAGATGGTACCCCCATGAACGAAAGTGATGAGGACGACGACGAGGATGAGGAGGAAGAAGATCCATCATTGATTGATTTTAAGAAAGTATTTATCAATCCTGTAATATTGGAAGAGTGGGGTGATGAATGGGCTTTTGAAGAAGGCTGTCTGAGCATCCCCGGTATCAGGGCAGACGTATACCGTCCTGAAAAGCTTAAAATCCGGTATCGTGACCTGGATTGGAATGAAATCACAGAAGAATATGAAGGTTTGGCGGCCCGTATCATTCAGCATGAATACGATCACCTGGAGGGGAAGCTGTTTACCGATTATCTCCCTTCTCTTAAAAAGCAGATATTGAAAAAGAAACTGAATGACATTGCAAAAGGAAAGGTAGATACAGAATACCGGATGAAATATCCTAAATAAACACTGAAATTGTTATCTGTTGCGCTCATACAAAGTAACCCGTACTGGGAAGATGTAACGGCAAATCTGGCAATGCTGGAGGAAAAACTGGCTACTTTAGCCGGTTCTGCCGATGTGATTGTGTTGCCTGAAATGTTCTCTACCGGTTTTTCTATGAACGCTGTCAGGCTTGCCGAAACAGAAGGGCTAATTACTACCCGCTGGATGAAGCTGGTGGCCTCTCAATACCAGGCACTGGTATTGGGTAGTTTTCCTGTGAAAGAAGGAAGGCAATATTTTAACCGTTTACTGGCTGTAAAGCCGGATGGAAGTATCCAGCGGTATGATAAGCGCCATTTGTTCAGAATGGGGGGCGAGCCTGAATTATATGAAAAAGGATCAGAGCGGCTGATTGTAGAATGGAAAGGCTGGAAAATATGCCCTTTGATTTGTTATGATCTTCGGTTTCCGGTGTGGAGTCGCAATAACAGTGACAACTTATTTGATCTGCTTGTTTACGTCGCCAGTTGGCCGCAATCGCGTGCAGGCGTTTGGGAAATATTGTTAAAAGCCCGTGCCATAGAAAATCAGTGTTATACTGTAGGCGTTAATCGTATAGGTGCCGATGGCAATGGAGTTATGCACAGCGGCGACTCCGTTGCCATTGATTATTACGGAAATATAGTAACTAATCTACAAGATCAGGATACTAGCGGGCTGATTACTTTGTCCCTCGCTGATCTGCAAAGCTTCAGAAAAAAATTCCCCGCTTACCTGGATGCTGATCCTTTTTATTTGAAATAAAGTGTCTTTATTCAATCACTTTTGGGACCTGAATATAAGTGCCATCCTGGCTGGGAGCATTGGATAACCCCTCTTCCTGTGTCAGTCGATTGTGGGCTACGTCTTCCCGCCAGTTGTTGACCTCGCCGGTAATATGAATCAACGGCTCAATGCCATCAGTATCTACTTCATTTAATTTATCCATCCAGTTCAGTACATCCTCCATGGTACTGAGTAGTGCTTCTTCTTCGCCTGGTAATATCTCCAGACGTGCCAGATGTGCTATTTTGTGAAGCGTTTCTTTTTCAATTTTCATATCAATACATTCTGATTGCTTTGCAAAGATACTGTTTCATCCTGATAGCACAAAGGAGCATTATTGCTTCGTTTTTACTTCCATCAGAGAGATTTCGTCACAGACTGACAGGCGTGTGGCAGGATTCAGGAAACTGCCTTTCAGACGTGTTACTCTGTAATCAGGTACCTTATACTCATTTGTTTTCTGCCACCCCAGCGAATCAGCAGTCTGGTGTAATAAATGTGTGGGTCCTACAAGCCAGAATTTTCCTTCTATGGTTAGTGATTGATGATCAAGCGGTTGATAAAAATTGCGGGTATAATAAGTAAATGAATCGTTATCCCATTGATAGGGAAATATTTTATCCGTAGGAATATTGAGTTCCTGTACCTTACCAGCCAGTGCATAGCCTGCAGAATACTCCTGAAGTCGTGGATAAAAGTTACCATTAAGCAGCAGATTGACAAATAAAGATGCCGCGGTGCTTATCCCTATAATTTTCTCTTTCGGATGCAGCTCACTACGCCATTCCTTCGCTAATAATACCAACGCCAAAAGAGCTGCCGGAATTACCATCAGGTGGGTGATGGGGAAGAGCCAGGTATTAATCAGAATTGCAGCGATTATCAGCATAAACGTGATGGATTTTTGTATCACCAATAGTGTCTTCACTGATTTTGAGCTGTTTAAGTTTTCCAGCTCAGAAGCGATCAGAATCGAGAAATAGGGAAACAGGATATTCAGATAGTGGGGTAACTTAAAATTAGATACCGACATGATGGTGAACATCACCAGAATGGTCGCAAATGTGAGTATCTCCCTTCCAGTCTGATACTGCAACCTTTCTTGCCATAATTTGACTCCTTTTCTAAAATAGGACCAATAAGCCATCAGTGACCAGGGAAGCAGGACCCAGAGTAATGAATGGAAGAATAAAAACGGGTCGTTGGAACCTGCACTTCCCCAATTAGCGCCATCCATACGCTCGATATTCTGGTAGAACAGGATAAAAGCTACGCCAGAAATATCAGACATGCCTCGGATAACTTTTTCCGGATGAAGATCAAACTGTAGATAGTAGCTATATAAAACTGGCAGACTGAATAAAAAAAACAACGGGACTCCCCATACCCAGCGAAACGAAAGCAAAAATCTCCGGTTCCCTGCATACAAGGTCTGAGCAAGTACTGCAATTACAGGCGGAGCTGCGCCACTCATTCCTTTGGTTGAAAATGCCATGGCGAGAAAAAAACTTCCGCCGATCAGCCATATCCATTTGTTGGTCAGTGAAAATTCAAAGAGCATCCAGGTGGCCAAAATACTCATTGAAAGCAGTATGGCATCCATTCTTACATCGTTCTGACCCAGTATAAACGCCTGTGTACTGATCAGTATTATCGCCGACCAGATACCCGTCCTGGGGCTGTATAACCGCTTTCCTAACCGGTAGGTGGCATAGATCCCGGGTATTGCAATAATCAGTGATGGAAGTTTGTATGCGAGTGTGTTAACACCCAGAAGGCTGTTCCCGATGGCACTCATCCAGAACGCCAAATGGGGTTTATCCAGGTAATCATTGCCCCGGTACACCATATCAACCCAATTGCCAGTCAGGTACATTCTCATGCCGATGAGGGCATTATGGGCACTGTCACTTTCCAGTATAGGCACTAATGCCCCCCAGATGTATACCAGCAACCACAAGATACAACTTGTAATGATTACCCATGCAGGACGTAAACCTGTATTAAATTTTGGTGACATTAATTCACTGATTATTTTAAGATCGGTGCCAGATCATCTTCATTGGCTTTTAGCCATGCGGTGATGTCTTCCACAATCTGACGAATCGTATGCTGTGGTTTCCATCCGGTGAGATTGGTAACCTTGGTATTGTCTGTTACATACAGACGGATGTCAGCAGTACGGTTTTCCGGAACGGACTGAATCGGAATGGTATTACCTGTTACTTCCTGGCAAATTTTTGTCAATTCCTGTAGAGAAGCACTACATTCCAAACCACCTCCGGCATTCAGGATTTCACCGTTAACCTGATCCAGGTGATGAAGTTGCCAGTCGACTAGTTGGTATAAATCAGCAATATGCAGCATATCGCGAATTTGCTTTCCTGTTCCTCCATAGCCAAAATAGCCCAGCTTCTGGTTGAAATAGTGCTTAGCGATCCACAATACCATGACGCCCTGATCTACTTTTCCCATCTGCCAGGGACCTGTAATCACACCGCAACGGTTAATGACAGTTTTGAGATTGTAAAATTCATTGTACTCCTGAATAAGCAATTCGGAAGCCAGTTTAGTGGTGCCATATAAAGAGCGAGCACCGTCCAGGGGGAAATTTTCGGTTATTCCTTTTGCACTCACCCCAATCACAGGCTGATCATCGGAAAGAGCAAACCGGGTTTCTTCTTCCAGATAATTGAGTGTTTCAATTGTTTTGATAGGATATACCCGGCTTGTAGATAAAAATATAAAGGCGGCTTTATGTTTTAGAGCGTAGTTGAGGCAATTAACCGTTCCGAAAAGATTGGTGTTGATGAGGTAATCGGGTGTGCCATCAAGCCCAGCCAATACCGACGGTTCAGCAGAGGCTTCAATCACGGTATCAACCCCTGGCAAGGCATCGAAATCCTCTTTGGAGCGAATATCTCCATGTAAGAACTCCACACCGGCTTCTTTCAGCCTTTTCAGATTCAGTTCTGAACCCCGCCTTTTCAGGTTGTCCAGTGCTATAATATGGTAATGGGGGTAATCATTTTTCAAGGCTATTGCAAGTGAAGAACCTACAAAACCGGCTCCTCCTGTAATCAGAATTTTCATGTTGTATGATGTTTGGATATTAAACCGCCGTAAAAATAATAAGGACTGCGTTAAAACAGTCCTTATTGAAGCAATATTGAGTTAACTTATATTTAAACCACAACACTTTTACCTGGTACTGCTGCTGGATATAAACCGTTTGAATCAGGCAAAATCTTTGGACTTGCATCCCATGCCAGGTGGTCTGGAAACAGATTGATTTCTGACTTCAACGCTTCATCCCACTTAACAACTTTACCTGAATAAGTAGCCAGACGTCCCATAATACCGGTTAATGTACTCTTGGCTCCATTCTCTCCATCCGCGAATTTATACTCACCTTTGGCAATGGCTTCAAATAATACATCGTGCTCAATCTGGTAGGGATTCCCGTCATTTTTGCTGTTGTGTGAATAAATCACGCCACCATTGCCGTATTTTTTAAGTACTGTTGCATTATTGGCAAAGCTATCGATACGTCCTTTGGTTCCGACGAAACCTTCATCGACCCGATTCCAGCAACCTTCAAACTGACGGCATTGGCTTGAAATGATGGTGCCATCTGAATATACCATATCCAGAATGTGGTGGTCATAAATTTCACCAAAACGTGGGCCGCTACGCACCTGACGGCCACCTGTTCCCTGGATTTCTACAGGGTATGCATTTTTAACCCAATTGGCTACGTCAATATTATGCACATGCTGCTCTACAATGTGGTCTCCACACAACCAGTTGAAATAGTACCAGTTTCTTAACTGATATTCCATTTCAGTCTGACCAGGCTCGCGATCTTTCACCCATGGGCTACTGCCTACCCAGTATACCTGCCCGCCTACAATATCACCGATCGCCCCATCATGAATCCGTTTTACTGCTTCAAGATAATTAGGCTGATAATGACGCTGTAAACCCACTACAACATTCAATTTGTTTTTCTTGGCAATTTCAGCCATTTCAAGCACTTTACGAACTCCCGGCACATCCGTTGCTACCGGTTTTTCCATAAAAATATGCTTTTTATGTTTTACAGCTTCCTCAAAGTGAGACGGACGGAATCCCGGAGGTGCTGTTAGAATTACTACATCCACTTCAGGAATAGCAATCGCTTTTTTATAGGCATCAAAACCCACAAATCTGCGATCTTCCGGCACGTTCACCTTGGTCGTAGTATCTACTGGTTTACCTGCAGAATCAGTGTATTTCTTAGTAGTCAGACTTTTGTAAGCGCCATCGAGACGGTCCTGAAAGACATCTGCCATGGCTACCACCTGTACATTTTGCTTGGTACTAAGTGCCTGTGCTGCCGCACCAGTGCCACGGCCTCCGCATCCAATCAAAGCTACCTTGATGGTATCGTTCACTGAACTGTTAAATCCATAGGAGGAGAACGGGGTTACAATCGCTGAACCTGCTGCTATTGCTCCTGATACTTTCAGAAAATCACGTCTGGAATTTTTCATTGTATTTGGAAATATTTAGTAAAGGATAAGATTAGTTTATAGAAATCAATAGTCTTCAATCAAAGGAGGATTGTAATAAGCATCAATTTCCTCTTTAGAAGGTGGTGTTACCGGTCGTACAATTCTAAACCCGACAAATGAAGCGTTGGTCAGCCACCATTCGCTTTTTGGCAATTGTGGATCAAGTACTTTCCATGAAGCATCAGAGGGTGTCCGTGCGGCACTGCGGCAGTTGACAGCCTCCTCATCCCATGAACCACCACGTACTGAATTAGGATACAGTTCAGTAACAGGTGCAAACGGCTCTGACTCTCCTTTGGCTACTTTGGCATAGAAGTCTGGATAATATTGATCAAGGGTCCACTCTTTTACATTTCCATGCATATCATGAAGTCCCCATGGATTGGCTTTCTTCTGGCCCACCTGCTTATAAGAATTTTCGCTATTGCCTATAAACCATTCATTTTCTCCCAGTGCTGAAGGATTGTTTCCAAACCAGTAGGCAGTTGAAGTCCCTGCACGGCAGGCATATTCCCATTCTGCTTCCGTGGGCAGGCGGTAAAAAATTCCTGTTTTGTCATAGAGCCACTTGCAAAAATAAATGGCTGCATATTGTGTCATGTTAATGGCAGGGTAGCCTGACCGGCCCATCCCAAATGACATATCCACGTAGGGTGGACTTGGACGTGTGCTGCCATCAGTCTTAGACATGGTATTCTGTCCGGCTGCATACCGGCCAGCCATTTCTATTTCAAGGTTTTTGAAGGAATATAAATCGTAAATATCCCAGGTGATCTCAAATTTACCCATCCAGAAAGGTTCAATTTTCACCTTATGCTGAGGTCCTTCATCTGCTTTTCGGCCTTTTTCCTTTTTGGGGCTACCCATAAGGTATTCTCCGCCAGGAATAGCAACGAGTTCATATGACTGGTTACTGCCTTCAATATTCTGGGTATAAGCTTTAAACTCTTCCTGGCCAAAAGATAATATTGGCAAGGATAATGCACTGATTACTAATAAAGAAAATTTGTTCATTTGCCTCTTTCTACTAGAATAATTAGTTTAATTGGTAATTCCGAAATACAAACATAGTATAAAAACAATTATTTTTTTACTATGTGAGTAGATAGAACGAATAAGAATATAATTTCTTTTCTTTTAAGGTGTTAACACGTAAAATTCCTATTACTAATGAAGTTTTTCAAGTTCTTCCTGTGTAAACGCAAGTTGCCTTCCATTGTATTTTCTTCGCATTTCTCCAATTTCTTCTTTTTTTACTGGTGAGGCAGTATTCTGCCAGTTGTTACGGATAAATGACAGCAGTTCAGCAATTTGATCATCTTTCATACTGGGATCATATCCAATGCCGGGCATATCACCGAAAATTTCAGGGGCCTGGTAGAGGTGACCATTCACCTGGATGGGTCCGGTCAGACCAAAAAGTACGATGGCCATTAACTTTTGTTTGTCTCCTGTTACCCATTCAGATTTGTTCAGTGGCGGACCTAAAGATTTCACGCCGTTGCCATCTTTGCCATGGCAGGTTTCACAGGTAGAGTTGAATAATTCAGCACCAGCCGGATATAGTTTTGCCAACGCTTCCGGATCACGACTGGCTTTCCGGTTAACGGAATTTTTGATAGTAGCTGTAAGTTTTTTATACAGGACACTGCTGGTATCTGTAATACTGGCTGTTTTTAGAAAATCTTCTTCACGCTCTTCCAGTCCGCTGATAATAGCATCTGATACATATCGGTTTTGCGCATGTTGCAAAGAGAGTTTTTTCAGGATTGTACTGGCAGCTACATAATCGTATTGCTGAATTTTGTGGGCAATAAATGCCAAATAGGGCGCAGATAATTCGTCTTTCTGAAGAATGAGTGTATTAACCAAACCGATATATCGGGCCAGATTGTCCGCCGTGATATTTGTGGATGCAGCACTTAAAGCCTGAATCCGGATCTCCCAGTCTGTGGAACTGGCCAACTGAATAATATAATCAGTATTAAGCTTGTTTAGTCCTTCGAGTACCCACAAAGCATGGGTTACCTGCAAAGTATTCGGATTGTTAAACAAAGCCTTTTCGAGTGCTGGGACAAGCTGTGTTAGTTTTCTGTCAATGATTGACTGTTGAGCAAAATCACGTATCCACCCGTTTTTGTGCCCTAACATCGCTACCAGGTCTTCGGGCTTTTCAGAAACTTTATTTGATTGGGCCGACGCATTTTTCGGAACTACCTTGTAAATTCTTCCTGAAGATAGGGGCAGGGTCAGATCACGTTGGGCAATTTCTTCTTTGAGATAGGGGGTCAGATAGGTTTTATGTTGAATGATACCTCTGTACATATCAACTATGTACATTGCCCCATCTGCGGCATTGTGTAAACTGACGGGTCTGAAACGCTCATCTGTACTTCTCAAAAACTCTTTATCAGCATAGGCTTGCTGGCCTTTTACCAGATTACCCTGTTTTTGAATAATATTTCTCTTGATCAGGTTGGCTGACGGCTCTGGAACAAAAATATTCTCATCATAGGCTTCTGTGAACAAATCCCCTCGATAAACCAAAGGACCACATGCTGCGGTGAAGTTAACCAACTTCTTATTTTCATCCAGTATGCCCTCCATATACCCTCTGTTTACACCTGTAGTCGGTCGAGAGGGATAGACACGGTTATCAGTCAGTGATTTTTCGTTGAAGCCCGCAGGGTTTTTCTGGTTAATATTCAACGAAGCAACTCCAGGAGTAAAGAAATCGCTTAAGACATTCTGAGAATTATGATTATAGTAAAGTCTGCCGTTATTGTCCTGAGAAAGTCCCCATTGGCCGCGGAAATGAGTTTTTTCAATCAGCCACTGATCCCCTGATTTACGATAGCGTTTATCAGATTTTGCATTGTAAATCCAGTTATCCAACGCTCGTAATAGCCCATTGGGCTGATGCTCCACATTGCCTCCCACTGCATATTCAGGGTCAATGAGTGTCTTTTTTATAGGTTTGTCATTTTTGATTTCGTAAAACCAGAGTCGTGGCGGCTCAGCTACCAGTATTCCGTCCTCTATCAGGCAAATGGCGCGGGGCAGTACCAGTGAGTCCAGGAAGACTTTCCTGGTGTCCATTATACCATCGTTGTTTTTATCTTCAAGAATAACAATTTTGCCATTGGGTATATCTTCACCTGTTCCTGCAGTATCTGGCATATAGCCCTCCATCTCTACTGTCCAGATGCGTCCTTTGGAATCAAAGGTGATAAAAACCGGCGTATGCACCAATGGTTCAGAGGCAACCAGCTTCACTTCAAAACCTTCTTCTATTTCAAACCGATTCAGTGCTTCCTGTGGGGTTAATACAGGAGAAACTGAGAAATCAGGTTTATTCTTATGAAGTCCTGAAACCTGTTCTTTTGCTAAATCATTGTTACTGGTCTGTTGTAAACTCTTACAATAATAGAATGAAATGGAGCAGATCAATAATAATGTTATTGCAATTATTTTCTTCATGTATTCATATGCCCGCCGGCGTTATTCTCGGATAATCATTTTGTTTTTTTCAGAACGTCATCAACGGGTTGCATATTGGAGGTCAGCCATTGAATTAGTGCCCAGGCCAGAATATATGCCACCCCACAAATAATAAAAAGGATGTTATAACCCGCAGCTATATTTCCCAAAACTTTATAATGGTCTAGCAAATAACCCACCATGATTGGGAATAACGCTGATGCCAGTGAACCGGACATTCCGCCAATACCAACCACAGAGCTGACAGCTCTTTTGGGAACAATATCTGATACGATAGTAAAAATATTGGAACTCCATGCCTGATGTGCTGCGGCGGCAAGACTGATAATGGCAACGGCTGTCCAGATATCAGTAGCATACCGTGCAAATATAATAGGCACGACCAGAATTGCGACAATGAGCAGGGCTGTCTTACGGGCTTTCAATACCTCCCATCCGTTTTTAATAAAATAGGAAGAAAGGTATCCGCCTCCGATACTACCGAAAGTAGTAGCGGTATAGACAATAGCCAGATGAATGCTTGGCTTTTTCAGATCCAGATCAAAAGTGGTAGCAAAATAGGAAGGCAACCAGAAAAGGAAAAACCACCAGATAGGATCTGTCAGCACTTTTCCAATAATAAACACCCAGGTCTGTTTTAACTGAAGCAACTTTGTCCAGGGAATGGTTTCGGTTGGCGTGTTTTCTGCTTCTTCCTGATCGCTGACGATATATTCGTATTCTTCCTTAGAGAGTTTTTTGTGTCTTGTTGGGATCTCATAAAGTAACCACCAGAAGATAAGCCAGATAAACCCGAGTGCACCTGTAATGATAAAGGCTTCCTGCCATCCGTAAACTCCTAACAGCCAGGGGACAAGAATAGGTGCAGCTACTGCGCCAATACTGGTTCCTGAATTGAAAATTCCTGTTGCCAGGGCTCGCTCCTTTTTGGGAAACCACTCGGCAACTGCTTTTACAGCAGCAGGGAAATTGCCTGCTTCACTCAGTCCGAGCACACCTCTGGCTACCGCAAAGCCCATAGTCGTTTTGGCTGCTGCATGGAAAATTGCCGCAATACTCCATACTACCACGGAGACGGCATATCCCATTTTGGTGCCTATACGGTCAATTATATTACCAAAAAACAAATACCCGGCAGCATAGCACATGGCAAATACCATAACAATCATCCCATAATCGGATTCACTCCAATGGAATTCCTGCTCCAATGTGGGTTTCAACAAGCCGATAACCTGCCTGTCGATATAGTTGATAGTAGTAGCGAAAAATAATAATGAACAGATTACCCAGCGGTAGTTACCAGTAGTATTTTTTTCCATTGAATCTTACTCTGACTTAAAATTAAAAGGTTGTTTAACAGGATTAGAAAGTGCTCTCGGAACTATTCCAACCTTCAATAATACGGAATATTTAGTTTCTTCCGGTAGTTTCCCTGAACTAATTGCATTTGTTCAGGGATCGTTCTGGTCATTCAATGGTGGCGGGCAAGCGTAGTTGACAGGTATTTGTCAAATAAAAAATATCGGAGCTGATACCCCGATATTTTTTATACTAAATCTGTTAAATGCACTCAGAAACCGGAACTCAATTATAACCAGGATTTTGTTTGAATTCCTCCTTATTGGTTACGGCATCCAACTGTAGCTGCGGGATAGGCCGTACTACATGGTGGTCCTTGATGTTGTTTTTAGCATCAGGGTTATATTTTTTGACATATTCCACCAGTTTTCCGGTTCTTTTCAGGTCATACCATCGATGAAGTTCTCCGGCAAGTTCACGGGCTCTTTCTTCCAGTATGAAGTCAATGCTGAGATTGGCGGCTGATATTTTCATTGCCGCTTCCTTGCCAGGAATGGCCCGGGCGGTACGGAGGGTATTCAAAAGCTCAAGAGCATCAGCAGGCTGGGTATTCATCAGGGCTTCTGCTGCGATCAGGTACAATTCTGACAGTCGGATCACAAATGAATCTCTTGAACTCCATTCCTGATTGGCGGTCAGACGGGTCGGATCCATGAATTTTTTCATCTGAATAAATTGAGAACGCAACTTGAGGGTCCCATCTGTATCATACATGGTGGCACGGTCAAAGATTTTATATCTGTCCTTTGCATTGGCCAACTCGGCGGGTGTAGCATTGCGTTTCATAAAATACATAGAGGTATCGCCAAAAGCCATCTGTGGGTAACCATTGACCGTACCGGGTTTAAGGTTGGCCATGTTGGCATGCCAAATAGTTTGAAATGTACCATTGAAACGCTGATCGGCTTCTTCATCATAAAGGTCAAGTAAGCGCAACGAAGGAACATACCGCTGGTAGGGACGTCCGTAGTTAATTGACCTCTCCATACCGGGCTGTTTATCATATACCATTATAAAATGCAGGTGGCTGTTATTCCCTTTATTGGGCCCTACCTCAAAATCTCCGTTCATGGTATCGTCTCCGGTATAATTGACATAGAACACCACTTCTGAATTGGTACCGCCCTCGCTGTTTTTCATATCCCACAAGGCACCAAAGTCACTGAAAAGCGCATATCGTCCTGATTCGATTACCTCTTTGGCAAGCTTAGCAGCTTCGGCATATAGTCCTGCATCCTGGGTGGTACTCGCCCGTGTAAGTGCCAGACGGGCTTTCATGGCCTTGGCGGCATCTTGTGTGATGCGGCCGTTTAAAGATTTGCCCGGTGCAAGATTTGCAATGGCAACATCGAGGTCGCTGAAAATTACATTGTAGAATTCAACAGTCGATGAGCGCTTGGCCGTGGTAACAACACCTATAGTAGGTTCGGTATTTAATACCACATCACCCCATGTTTCGGTAATAATTGACAGGTAAAGTGCTCTTAAAAATCTCACTTCTCCTTCATACTGCTTATTCTGTGCATCTGTCAGTAATGGGCTGGGTAACAGTGAAAGGGCAGTATTGCAGGTATTGAGTGCCTTGTAAAGGTGAGTCCAGTAATCCTTCAGATTGGTCTGTGCTCCATTCAGATCAACAGTATAATCCGAAATCTGATTGGCTTTGTTGTCACCCCCTCTGAGAAACAAATCGGTGCCGGTTTCACTGAATGCCGAGGGGAATTCTTTGCCATACCATAGCCGCATACCTGAGTAACTGGCGTTTACCGCACTGGTAATTCCTAACGCCGTATTGAAGAAAGGATCTTCCGTAAGTCCGCTTTTATTGGTTTCCTTCAGATAATCCTCGCAAGAAAAAAATCCCAGAGCGGCTATCCAGATGAATGATTTTATTAATATCTTTTTCATATCTCTTAAAAGTCAATGTTAACACCAAAAATCATTTGTCTCACAAGGGGGAAGCTCAACGCTCCACCACGTTCAGGATCGTAATCTTTGATCTTGCTGAACGTGAAATAGTTCTGTAATGTGGAGTAGACCCGTATTCTACTCACATTTATTTTACTCAGTACTGATTTGGGCAGGTTATACCCTAGAGACACATCTCTGATTTTCAGGAAGGTACCATCTGTATATCCCAATGTTGACTGAAATAAATAATTGGTAGTTGAATAGGAGCTGTTGGGCCGGGGAAATGCATTGGTGGGATTTTCTGGTGTCCAGTAATCTACATTGGATGAATTCTCCAGGGCACTCGGTTTGTAGGCTGTATTGGGCTCATAGTTAATAAACTGTCCTACTCTTGCAAATACAAATACGCTAAGGTCGAAATTGCCATATTCGAAATGATTATTGATACCGGCTGAAAATTTAGGTACCTCTGAAAATGTCACCCTGTCACCCGGATCACTTACGCCATTTCCGTTGGTATCGGCAATTTTAATGTCCCCCGGTTTGAATCCTCCGAATGCATCAGCCGCTTCTTCTTCACCCAATTGCCAGATGCCGATTTTCTTATAATCATAAAAGACTTTGGTTGGATCACCCACAAACCAACGATTGGCCTCATTTCGGGTGACACCGTTATTCAGCGCCACGATTTTCTCCCGGTTGAGCGTAAATGACCAATCTGTTGACCATCTGAATTTTGACTTGGTAATATTCTGAGAATTAATGGAGATCTCGATTCCTTTATTCTCAGTTTGTCCTATATTTTCCATCACTTCTGTATATCCTGTGGCTGGAGGGAGTAAACTTGGCAGGAGCAGATCACTGGTTTTTGAACGATACAATTCTATACTACCGGCAATGCGGTTTCTTATAAGCCCAAAGTCAATACCGGCATTCCAGGTGGCGGTGGTTTCCCAGGTAAGATTAGGATTTGGAATGGCACTGGGCCAGTAACCGAAGGCAGCCGCAGATCCAAATGCATAGGCCGATCCCGCCAGACCTCCTTTGGTAGCATACGGATCAATGGCCGCATTTCCTGATTTACCCCAACTCACTCTCAGTTTGAGATCATTTAATACATTGCTATTTTGTAAAAAGTCCTCTTCAATGATACGCCACGCCCCTGATAGTGATGGGAAATATCCCCATTGATTACCAGCTGCCAGTACTGACGATCCATCTGTTCGAAGTGATGCCTGGAAGATGTAGCGGTCGAGCAACTTATAATTAATCCGTCCGAAAAACGAAGCAATCCTGGTCTCTCTCAATCTGCTGCCAATTGCTTTGGAGATGGTATTGGAGTTGATATCATGGTAGGAAGTAATAGGAGAGGCCTGATTGTTACCGGAGGCAGTATATTCTTCATATTTTGTACCCAGAGAACTGGTACCGACCATTGCATTCAATTCATGAATCCCGAGGGTTTTACGGTAATTCAAAGTGTTTTCCCAGGTATAATTAAAACGGTTGGTAATTTCAATGCCTGAGGAGGAATTCCTTCCTACGTTGGCGATGGTATTATAATCTTTGAAATATCCTCTACGGAAATCCGCAATATCCAACCCGATGGTGGTTTTAAAAATCAAATCTTTAGCGATTAATATATCAAGGTAGGCGGAAGTAAACAGTCGTTTGTCAAGTAGGTTATTCACGAAAACCCCAGGCTGCTCGTCGGCCAGCGGTGTAAACTGTGCAGAGTAACCTGGTGCAGGATTCAGGATCAGGTTACCTTGGTCATCGAAGGCTTTTGCAATCGGCAATATTTTGTTAGCCATGTTCAGGGGATTATCACGTTTATCCTGGTTTTTATAGGTATAAATAGCATTTAAACCCACCTTAAACCGGTCATTCAGTTTATGATCTACGCTGATTTTTCCATTGATGCGGTTAAAAACGTCATCGAGTAATAATCCTTTATCCCTTTGGAATCCAGAGGAAAGAGCAAAGACAGTTTTTTCATTCCCTCCTGTGAGATTGATTTCATAATTCTGTAGCATTCCGTTGTGGAAAATATAATCCTGCCAGTTTTCAAATTGTTTGTTCTGAATATACTGGTATTCATCTACCTGGAAAATATCTTCATCGTTTCGATACACATTGTTGTTGGTAGTTCGGTACGCTTCTCTTTTGAGCTGTGCATATTCTCCTCCGTTCATCATTCTGGGGTAAAGCCCTTTGCTATTAAGAGAAACATAGGAGTTGACGGATAGTTTGGCCCGTCCCACAGATCCTCTTTTTGTGGTAATAATAATTACACCGTTCGCTCCCCGTGTACCATAGATTGCGGTGGACGCTACATCTTTCAGAATTTCTATGGATTCGATATCTGTTGGGTTGATATCTACAAAAGAACCATAGGGAATACCATCAACCAGCACCAGTGGATTATTGTCGGCCCTTAATGAACGGTTTCCGCGAAGCAGGATATTAATTCCGGCACCAGGCTGTCCTGATGACTGAGTGATATCAATTCCTGCAACTTTACCTTGCAGCGAGCGTAACGCATTCGTAGTAGGAATGGCTGTAATATCTTTGGATTTTACGGAAGTGATCGCCCCTGTAACATCACTCTTTTTCATGGTTCCGTATCCTACCACTACAATTTCCTCTAATGCCTTGGTGTCTGTAACCAGCTGAATGTCTATTTGGCTTCTGTTTGATACGGGTATTTCCTGTGGATTGTAGCCTACAAAAGAGAAAATCAATATACCATTTCTGTCGGGTATCGTAAGACTGTAAGAGCCATCTACTTCTGTAGTAGTTCCGGTGGTTGTCCCTTTTAAAAGGATGTTCACCCCTGGTAATTCTTCACCGTTATCTCCTGTTACTTTGCCAGTAATTCTGAAATCATTGACTTTGGTTCGGGTACTGCCAGAATTCGACCATGAGATCTTTTTTCCGATATCCGGACCTGACAAGTTGAGCGGGTTGCTTTCTGCCTTGACCGTGAGGCATAAGGAGAGAAAGCTTAGTACATACAATCTGTATAGATTCCTGAACATACCATCTGGGTTTAATAATGGGAATTTATTTAGCTGAGAAGTATAAATTGGATTATTTATACATGTATGTTAGTATAGGTTGTATAAATCCAATTAATACTTTGAAAATGTATGAATGGATGTTTCAAAAAGGTATTATTGCAGACTATTTATTTACGCAATCGTTGCCGGGAACGATTTAAGTCAAGAAAGGGAGGGAGGGAAGGTGTAGGAAATGTGTAAATAAAACTGTTTTGCGCTTTTGGGGGCATTATATGTATTTAGGACTAATTCATGAAAAACTGTAGTTGAATAGAAGAATGGACCTGATAAAATATTTGCTTTTAGAAAAAAAGACCAGATAAATAGAGTACAAAATGGAGGTTTGGTGATTCATAATTTAAATACTATCGATATTATTCCAGATGTGAAATGGGGAGATTCAAGATATACATGTGTTGGAGTCTATGCATACTACTGTATGGTCTGATACCTTTCAGCCAGGCAGAAAAGGTTCATATTACCACCACTGAATCAATTATCCGTTATTCAATTACGGAAAACGACACCAATACATATCAGTTGAATCTGGCAATGGATAAAAATGGAAAGCCGGGTTATTTTTTCAGAAATATTTTTACGCCGGTATGTATTACCGGAGAATGTAAACCGGTATTTATCAATTTTTATTGGGATCTTCTGGGGAATTATACACACTACGATATGCCGGATGGAGAGATTCTGACGAAAATGGATCATGATGAATTTGCGGAGGAAGATTATGCCAAGCTACAGGATATTCTGATCAACTCAGGTTCTCTCCTGAAAGACATTAAAATGGAGGATTTGATCAGCTCGGGGACGGAGAATCTTTCGGATTCGGTAGATGCAAAAACGGGTGCAACGTTAAAGTCCATTAAAAAAGAAGTTATAGAAGGGGCGGTGTATACCTGTTTCACGCTGTGGCATATTGCTTATGGAAAAGTAGTAACAGATAAAATGAAGGCGGTGACAGACTCACTTTCAGACGATTCCTTGTTGCATACTTTTCTCAATAGTGGGAATCATCATTATCAATATTGGGCCATGGCTAAAGTGATGGATGAAAACGGAAAAGTTCCTGCAGTATTCCTGGAAGACATCAAGCAGGTGATCCGGGGGAAAAATATTTTTGCAGCCCGGTATGCACTACAAAAACTCAACCCAGAACAGTTGGATGCAGGTTGGCTCTGGACTGCTGGAAAACAATCATCCTACGCATTTCAGCTGGAAGTTTTAAAGAAAATGTCAATCCTAAATGTGTCGGAGCCAATCCTACATGAAATGATTGACAACCTGCAAAATACCAATCAGGCCCAATCTGTATTAACGATTAACATTCTGGAGCAACAGAAGCAATTGCCGGTCCGCGTTGCCAAAAAATTGGCGGGATTGCTAAGTAATCCGCCTTCCGCGTTAAATGACAACATTTATACGCTACTGAATGAAAAAAAGATAAAAAACTCTGAAGTAAAGCAGTATCTGCTGGCATATCAAAAACAAAAACAACCGAAACCTTAACATAATACCTATGAGAATTCTGACAATTACTTTTCTAACATTTCTGATTCCCTTATTTCTGAATGCTCAGACGCATGTTTTTGTGGAGGCTGAATCTTTTGCCAATACGGGAGGCTGGGTGATAGACCAGCAATCATTTGCCGTGCAAAAATCATCCTACCTGATGGCGCATGGAATGGGCAAGCCAGTCAAAGATGCAGTTACCAACGTGCAGTTTCCCAAAAAAGGTAAATATCAACTTTGGGTAAGAACAAAGGATTGGGCTCCCTTTCCCAAAGGGCCGGGGAAATTCCAGATTTCAGTCAATGGCAAACGCCAGGATATGATTTTCGGAGAAAGCGGTTCGGCAGAGTGGAAGTGGTATAAAGGTGGTACTGTGGATATTCAAAGTGCCAGTGCTGAAGTAGCCTTCCATGACCTTACTGGCTTTAATGGCAGATGTGACGCTTTGTTGTTTACAGACGATGCTAAGTTTACTCCTCCTCATGATATTGAGCAATTGTCGTTATTCAGAAAAAAAATGCTTGGTTTAACAGACGTGCCGCAGACAGCCGGTCATTTTGATCTGGTAGTAGTGGGTGGGGGCGTGGCTGGGACGTGTGCGGCTATTTCAGCTTCCAGAAGCGGGCTTAAAGTAGCGTTGATTCAGGATCGTCCGGTACTCGGAGGAAATAACAGCTCAGAAGTTAGGGTACACCTGATGGGAGATGTGGATAAGAACCATTATCCTAAACTGGGACGGATTGTCCGCGAGCTGGATAATGGAGATCCGGGCAATGGAAATCCCGATGCCAAGTTGTATGGTGATGCCAGAAAGTTGTCGATAGTCAAGGATGAAAAAAATATTTCCTTGTTTCTGAATACACATGTATATAAGGCTGAAAAACAGGGAGAGCAGATTGTGGCCGTTACTGGTCGGAATATTGCTACCAATCAGGAAATACGTTTTACCGGTACCTATTTTGCAGATTGTACCGGTGATGGAACCCTGGGGTTCCTGGCAGGCGCTGATTTCAAAATGGGCCGTGAAAGCAAGAGCGAAACCGGGGAGGCAATGGCCTCGGAAAAAGCGGATGAATTTACCTTAGGAACTTCCAATCTCTGGGCGTCACTTCCCAAAGATACTGTCTCTTCTTTTCCTTTATTGCCCTGGGCTATGCAGTTTTCGGATGAATACCATATTGACCAGCACAAGTCGGACTGGCAATGGGAAACGGGCTTTGGAAGATTTAATACCATTACACAGGCAGAAGAAATTCGTGATCACAACCTGCGTGCGGTGTTTGGCAACTGGTCCTATCTTAAAAATAACAAGCCTGAAAAATATGGCAAACACCAGCTGGCCTGGGTAGCATACATTGGTGGCAAGCGGGAGTCAAGAAGGCTGACCGGCGATCATATCCTGACCCAAATGGATATTCAGGATGGTGTAAAATATCCTGATGGCGCAGTAACTGCAACCTGGACTATCGATTTGCATTTCCCTGATCGTAAAAACGCCTTGTATTTTCCAGGTGAAGAATTTATGGCAGAAACAGAACATATCCGGGTAGCCCCTTATACTATTCCTTACCGTTGTCTGTATTCCAAAAATATATCCAATCTCTTTATGGCCGGCCGTAATATCAGTACCACCCACGTGGCGTTTGGCAGCACCCGTGTAATGCGTACCTGTGGAATGATGGGGGAAGTGGTAGGTATAGCGGCGTCCGTTGCCAAAAAACATAAAACGACACCAAGAGGCGTTTATCAAAATCAGCTGAATGAACTGATGTCGATCATTGGAGGCGTCAATGAACTGAGCACCGGACAGTAGTAACATGATGCGAGCGAAAACTCGTTCATAATATCAGACATACTATTTCAAAGGCATCTGGAGTATACTATATGTGGACTTCAGATGCCTTTGTGGTTTCTAGACAATAAATACTGAAAACTATCTCATTGAGGCAAATCCTGCCATGTTCTTCAATCTGTTCCAAACAGATAGGGCACAGCGCTGAATATCAATTGGTATGAATAGGATAATAGAGAAATTTTCTAAATATTTATATTGTTAATGAAACTACTTTTATCCTCCCTTCTTTCACATGAATACAAATTATGCAGAAGATGGTCTGTTAGAGATTGTCGTTTTAGGACCCATGGGTTCTGATGAAAAGAATGTGTCTAGTTCAACCAAAATCATCGGTGAAGCGGTTGAATCATTATTGCAGGAGTCTACGCTAAAATCATACCTGGAAGCTACCCATACAAAACCCTTACCTGTACAAATTCCTGAGAACTGGATGGGCTCTGAGATTGTAAGGGGGATTATGGAGCGATTGGATACTGCAGATCTGGTCATTGTAAATCTTACTCCTTTTAGTGGAATAACGGGTTCGGCTAGTCCGAATGTCTTTTACGAGCTTGGGTTGCTGCACGCTTTAGGAATGCCTGTAATTTGTATTGCGCAGGAAGGTACAGAAATACCCTTCTATGCACGACATAATAGAATCAGGATGGTGAAAAACTTTGAGAAAGAGGCTGTAAAAGACCAGCTTCGCCTGCCGATTAATAATTTTTTAGACCCCAAAGATTCTACAGATTTTACGGATAACCGTATTACCCAGTTTTATGGTCTACCTATCGTGGATATTAGTGCGGCTGTAGGACTCGCTACCGGTTATTATCAAAACTTCGTATTCAGGTTATTGGACCGAAAAGGCATTCTACCTTTTAATAAAGATAAAGTGTCGCGTCTGATTATTGTGCGACCCCAAAATATTATGCATGAGTTTGAGGAGGATAAAGAACGTTTGGAGGAGATCTTAAAAGCGCACGGTTATTCATTACAAGAGAAAATCAACCTTTCTGATCCACTTGATTCAAAGGGCAGGGGGTTAAATGTGGATTGTGTAGGCAGTATTATTCTGGATATACCAAGTACGATTTATCCATTGAAAAAATCGCCACGGATGCTCTCCCTTACCGAGCGACTAGACAAAACCAACGGATATAAGATGGCCTATAATCCTAACCGTGACATTACCTTACGACAATTGAGCGACCGGCTTTTGGATCGGGTCAAGCATGCGATTATTTACCATGTGCGAAAGGATGCTGGGAATATTTTGCAAGACAGGCTTGATTTTGCCACCATGGAAGAAGTGCCGGAAATGCTAAAGCAATATGGTGTGGAACCGGACCTTTAGTGATAACAGGTTTAAATTGAATAATTGACTTTAGCTTATACCTTATTCCTTCCTGTAAATGCACAGGCAGATCTCCTTCCTATAGGAATCGTAAACAGGGAATAGCAGAGCTGGTATAGTATTACCAATTATTACGAATCCTTTAATCTTAAATTGGAATTTTATGCAGATCATGATGTGTGGGGCAGGAGATATTGTCCCTTTTTTAGAGGCATTTAAAAGCCAGGTAAATCTGTTTGAATGGCGACCGATTTGTTTTCTTGATGGTAATTTGAAATATACCAATTACCATAATTATCTGGAAAATTCAGTAGAAACGGTGAAGCGGTCAGATGTGGTGGTTTTCGTAATTAACCAGCATTATGGAGAGATTACCTGGCAAAATGAATTTGTGACGGCTAATCAAGAAGGTATCACCTATCTAATTCTATGTTTGTCTGACACTTTTAAAAAATATGTGGATTTTAACTGGAGTAATGAAGAACAAAGCCTGATAAATGCGAACGATTTGAAATTGTTTAGTGCTTTAAACGAGATTGAACGTTTACAGAAAACAATCATTACCTATACCCACGATAGTTTTGCTCAGAACCTAAGAAAACAACTTTCGCTGACCATCGAACAAGCTGCGAAAGCACTTAAAAAAGAGAACCGGCGCAAAGTATTACTGGATATTGTTTTGTCAAAGGACAAAGCAAAGATAAGGCAATATGCATCTGAAAAACACAGAGAATTTTTAGTAGAAATCCTAATGGATATTTTTGAAAAAAAGGAAGTCAGGAAGCGAATTTTGGAAGTTTTTGCTTTGCAGAAAAGTTTTTCATTGGAGGAGGCTGAAATTATCAGTTGTCTGAATGATGCCGAGCAAGGCTTGCAAAGAAAGACAATCGAATTACTGCCTGAATTGGTTGATCCCCACAAACATGATTTAGACAAAATGTTTCTAGCTTTAACAGATCTTTTTGTCAATAGTGATGATGTTGGAATTGATAGACGTGTTTCAGTAAGTATGCTGGACATGGACTTGGGACGTGCAGTAAAACTATTGTCTGAATTTCAGTTGAAAGACGTGGGAACACCCCGTAGAATTATTCAGTGGATTGAACAGAATTTTAACTCAGACAAAATGAAAACTACTATAAAAAATTTAGTGGGCTTCAGAGAAGATCTTGATAATTTATTGGTCCTATGCAAGGATTTTAGATTGAGTAATGATACCTGGAAAAAAAGCATTGATCCATTACGGGTAAAGCTTATGGATGAAGGTATATAAACTTACTGTTGGATTATTCCTTCGCTAAAGTAAGCCTATGCCTCGCATCTAAATACCTAATGGAATAGCGCTAAATATGAGAATGTTAGCTATTTTAAACTTATCATATTTAGATCGTTCTCCATTCCTGCCATTCCAGATATGCTGGATCTTTGGCTCCAAAACTTTAATGAGTTGTGTGACATAATTGGCGACTAGGTCTTCTCGATTGGCTGCCAATAGATTAGTAAATGAAAATCCATCGACGTTAGGAAGACCAAATGCATTTGTAAACTCATAACTAATTCTTAACAGGTTAGGTATTAATATTTTTTTATCAGATTGAGTAAATACAGCTCCGTGCTGGAAATTTGTCCATCTGCTTGCATCAGGTTACGTATCTCCTGTAAGTATTTTTCTTTTTGCGAAGGAGATGCATCTTGCAAAATATCGGTTATCCGTTGCGCATGCAGGTCGCTTTCTTTTTCAAAGGTTTTAAGCAGCTGTGGCCAATCTTCTTGGGAGTGTAGGTGTTCCATGATCTTTTCCTTTTCAGCATCGCTGATGGAAGTGTCAATGTGAGCAGCATAGAATAGTAAAAAGATAAGATTATTCATGTTTATCAATGTTTTATTATGAACTGTAAGTGCTAGCCTCGGCCCCCCGATGCTCGGCAGAAGACAAGCTTTTTCGCAAGAAATAGGGAATTGCTTGGATCTGATTATAGTCTTTATCAAATTCGGATTCTATCAATTGATCGAAAGGCACCAGGTTAATGTGGAGCTTTTGGCTTTGTTTCTCTTTCTTGAATGCTCGATCTTTCCATTTGTTCACTATATTCTTGTATTCGACAGAAGTAGTAGATATATCAAATGGAACAAGACCTTGTAACAGCAATTCAGCGCTCCAACGCCTGTGCTCAATCTCACCTAATAATTTTAGCTCGTTTTCTGTTAAAGAGAAGTTATTCCAATCAAAATTCCATTGATTCAACGCATGTATAATTCGTAGCTTCGTCCATAAATGATCGCTGGCTTGCTGGTTGGAAATTTTGTGATTAACGGTACATTGTGACCATTTTTCCTCGATTTCATTTCCTTCTAGGAATGGCCATTTGTCAACTGGTTTCTTCTTCGTGATAGCCTCTTTAAATGGGTCTATATAATAATAAAAGGAATTAATAAGCTTTGCCAATTCGTCCAGTGCCATACTTTGAATAGTGGCAGCACTGCATTCATCCAGGAAATTTCCAAAACATTTGACGAAAATATCCGGTGCATGTGCATTGAAATAGTTTTCAATGCTAGCTTCTTCTTTTTTGTCGGGAAAATTATAATAACAAAATACCTGCACATTGCAGTGCGTTTCTTTCTGTATGGAATTCAATTTGGGTAATAGGGTATTCAGATAGGCAGCAGATTCTATACCATCGTTCAACCCGGCATAGACATTGATGATATGGGTATGATTGATATTGGTGAATAACGGTTGTTCGCTGTTGAGCCATTGGCTTTCCGATTGTGGTAATTCAAGGAAGTTAAGCTGGATATTTTCCCAGACTTCAGCTTTAATTAGTTGCAATGCTGGTGTATCTTGCTTATTGGTAACCAATGTTGGATATTGTTTGAAGAAAGATTCTTTAGCACGTTCCGCTTCCTTGCAGTAAACGGTAATTTCTAAACGTTTATCCGTTTCGTAATGTCCCTGTTTTAATAAGGTGAGCACGATTTCTTTACTCATTTCATCAAATCCTATGATGAAACACTTGATGGTCTTACTGTGGACGGATTGGTAAAAGCGGTCGGGTGGGTAATGTAAGAATAACCTTCTAACCGTATTTTCATAAATGTTAAATATGCAGGTCTGCGATTGGATTTTGTTTAGACTGGGACGTAAAAAATTGGTATAATCATCATTGAGCAGATGCACAAAAATTTGAGGAATGCTGCTATCCGCCTGTTTTTTACACATGATATCCAATTCCTGCGCTGCCCTCACATTTTTTGAGTCATCATCAGACATAATGAAAATTTTGCTGGCTTTTAACGCATATACAGCATTTAACATCGTGGCTGAAGATAAACTTCCTCTCACAACACTAAGGTGTCTTAATTGTTTCAGTTCATTCTCAAATACATAGTTTTCCTGTTCTGTCAATACCACAATTCTGGTATTTTCTATTGACAGGCTTTTGATTAAGTCGACACTTTTTTTGCTTAAGCCCATTACAAGAACGAAATCTTTGTTTCGCCACCAAAGTCTGATCAGGCTTTCCCTAACGTCTTTCAAGGCTAAAAGCAAGGCATAAATAAAGGCAAATACAACAGTGAAAAGGCCCGTGAATCGAGCAAAATGCAGCAATATGCCTGGTTGTCCGTTTTCTGAGGATTCAATAACTGAACTGTTGAGCGTGATTAAATTAACAGCCCTGAAAAAATTATTGCCAAATGTTTCTCCATTAGTAGAGTCAATTTGTCTGAAACCTATATACCCCAAAATCAAGGTACAGAAAGTGAGTAAAACCGGAATTATAAAATACCAGAATAGCTGTCGCTTGACAAGATCCTTTCCGAACTTCATTACTGCGTTGGGTTCACCCGGAGATTTTTGATTATCCTTTATTTTTTCATGCCTTACCCAGGTATAGCTGATTGTAAAAGGGATGCGGTTAAAGGTTTTGCTCTCATAATCAATGGCATCCTTCGCCAGGCTACTTACCGGAAACAGGTTGCAATCTCTGGGACATATCAGATGATGGATGGTAATGTCCCTGGGGCTTTCTAGCGCCATGCGTACTACTTCTGACGTACCCCCTTTTTTATGGTTGAAAATGCCATCCCATAAAGTAATAATCACTTGAGCATTGTCGACAATGTATTGTGCTTGTTGATCATAATAGTTGTCGTCAAGGATTTCCTTACTCTCAGGATCTTTCTCAGGCAAGACGAGTTGCTTCAGACTAGTAAAACTGATTTCAGGATTATTTATCTCGTGTACAATCTGAATCGCCAGGACATCTGCTCCCTCTGCGTCCCCGGTAATAATCTCTAGTGAAGCGTCAGCAAATTCAGTATTTAATTCCAGTATTTTATTCTTCAGTAATGCATGAACTGTACTAATATCTTGCTGTATTAGATCACGATGGCCTGTTACCGCAATGGTTATGGCTTTCCAGTTAGGATTGATTTCTAACATAGAGGATTCGTTAAGGGTTCAGATAGGGAATAGTATTTCTTTTAATCCCTAATGTACAGATTTACTGACAAATAATAAAAATATCTGCATCAAATTGAGATTACAAATGGAGAGGAGTTTTGAAAAAAAATCGTCTGCCCAATTTGTCAGCATATGTAAGAAAATTTATTCCGGTTATCCTAATGGACAATGTTGAGTTGCATTAAGAAGTGGCCATGAGGGTAGCATTCTGAATTAACAGGGAGGATTTCAGATGGGGGGCATTAAAAACAAACACATCGCTGGCTTTACTCAATAGAATGAACTGATAGGATACTTTGTCAAGCAGACTGTATGATTTTTGGGCTATCTTTTAGCCAATGGCGTCGTTAGGATCAGGTAATTTTCCGAAACGCTTCAATGAAATAATATGCGAACGAAACGCACTCATAAAGGTTGGGTTTTCCTGATAGGTTATCCCGAATTCCTGAGCCGTTTGTTTGACAATCGGAGCAATGGACGGATAGTGTACGTGGCATATTTTGGGAAACAGATGATGTTCTATCTGAAAATTCAGACCACCAATATACCAGCTTAACCATTTATTGTTCGGAGCGAAATTTACTGTTGTTTCCAGTTGATGAATGGCCCAGTTGTTATGGATTAAGCCATTGTTATCGGCTTGTGGATGAGATGTTCCTTCCACCGAATGGGCAAGTTGGAAAATAACGGTTAAAAGTAAGCCTGACGTAAAATGCATGACCAGAAAGCCGGTTAAAATCTCTATAAAGGGAAGATGAAAGACAAAAACAGGAATTACAAAAAATATTCCCAGGTAAATGGTCTTAACTAATATAAGATTAGCGAGCATCCGACGATTTTGTGTAGAGGATTGCCGGTTGACACCAGATTTTATAAAGCCGATATATTGAATAAAATCCTTAAGTATAAACCAATACAATGTCAGAATGCCGTAAAAGAAGAATGCATACAGCCATTGAAAACGATGTATCGCTTTCGGTTCGGCATGTGGAGAAAGTTTGACGACCCCCCGGTCGCGTATGTCTTCATCCATCGGAACGACATTGGTATACGTATGATGTAAAATGTTATGCTGAAGTTTCCAATTGGTGACACCGACACCCGCAAAATGAATGGTTCTACCCATCCATTTATTTAATCCAGGGAATTTGGAATAAGCGCCATGATTGGCGTCATGCATGATGCTCATGCCAATTCCGGAAATGGCAATACCCATGATCAGCCACAAGATAATGCTGACTATAATGGGTGGTTGCATGATTAATATGGCAAAAAATGGAAGTAGATAGGCTGATATTAAAACAACAGTTTTCAAAACCATGGTTGTATTGGCATAAGGAGACTTATTGTTTTCCTGAAAATGGTTATCCACCCTTTTCTTCAAAGTAGTAAAAAATTGACTTTTAACGGAATTGTCAAATTTGATCTTTTTTGCGGCTTGCGTCTTATTCATGTAACCCTTGGAATATTAATTTAGGTAAGACATGGAGAGGGTAAAATGTGTGAGAGTTTAACAATCAGCAAGCCTTATGTGCTAAGTTAACGAAAATAGTCGATATTTAGTGGATCGTGAACACATTGATGAGCACTAGATCTTTGCAGAGAGGAAGCGAACCCACAAGCAATAGACCATTGAACATGCAGATGAAGTTGATTTTATAGAAAATCCCAACAACTTACGAGGTTGGGATTTTATGCGTTTAGTGATCAGATTTAAGTCTGTAGTTCATGAAAGCCTGTTATCCAACCGGAATTAATTATGGTTTTTATCGGCTTTCTTTTCTTTTTTTTCAGCCCGTTTCTCTTTCAGACTTTTTTCGGACTTCTTTTTGTCGTTTGCCTTTGGAGCATTTTTACCCTTAGCCATAGTTCTGAAATTTAGTTTTATGCAAGTTGAAACATTTAATTTACTTAATAGGATACAATATGGTTTTTATTTTAAAATGGGCTGATTGCCGAAATCATATACTTATCCTCATTTCTCCTGACTATCTGATTGCAAGGTATCATTGTGCCCATTTGACATATCTGTCTATGCTTTGCTATTGATCGAAAGTGTTCGCAATTATATTGTCGCTATTTTCATAGTATTTAACTAATTGATAATATGTGAGAATCGTTCTGACCCATTAACGATGCTGGAAACATTAAAATTTTATCTTCGAATAAAAACCTCCACCCTCATTTCATAGACGAAATGATGATCATAAATATAATATTGTAATTCAAACGGCTTAATCCCAAAAACGAAACAGTTGGAAAAACTACTTTGTGCTCGTTGAGTTATTTTATGTATGAAATCTCTTATAATTATTACGGGAGATTTTAGTACTCGTTGTCTTTTTTATTAAACATTGTAATTCAGTATACTGAATCAGAAAAAATTACCTGGAATAATGTACAGGTTGATATGCTGAGATGATTGGCCAGTTGAAAAATAAAGGCTGTTGGTTCATCTTTAAAATGGCTTAGTGTAAGAATCTGGATACAATAAATCCCCAGCTAATTCAGGTAGTTTAGCTGTCTTTTATATTCATATTTGTTTGTTAATCAGCGCTTAGTACTCGCAATTTATAACCAATATAACTGGTCTCATGCACGTAAAATCAGATGATTTATTGTTAAATGAGCTAAAAGGAGGGAATCAAAAGGCCTTTGACGGGATATTTCATAAATATTTTAAATTTTTAGTGGCTACCGCTTATATGTACCTGAAGGATGAACAGGAAGCCAAGGACATTGTACAGGATTTGCTGTTTGAGTTCTGGGATAAAAAATTTTATCTTAGGCTGGAAGGTGATATGAAAGGCTATCTATACCGTTCTGTGCAAAACAAATGCATTAATTATTATCGTAAAAAAGAAACAGAACGGCAGAAAACTATTTTGTTTGTACAGGAAGTTCAAAATCATGGTGAGGATATTTACCAGAAGGAGCAAAATTTGTCAGGTTTGGAAATGGCTATGAATAATCTTCCTCCGCAGCGTAAAGAGGCTTTAAAACAGGTGTTTATAGAAGAAAAGAAATATCAGGAAGCCGCAGATGCCATGGGCGTAAGCCTGAATACGCTGAAAACTCATTTAAAAATCGGGATTAAAAACTTGCGCGAAAAATTGCAGAATCATTAACCTGAAATGTAGATAATCGGGTAGAGATTAGTAAAACATGAGAGAATCATACGAATATATTAGACAGCTGTATATTGAAAAACTAACAGGTGTGATCAGTCAGGATGACGAATTCCATCTGCAAAGGTTATTGGCGCAATATCCTGAACTGCGTCATTACTGGGACTCACTGGAAACGGAAGGGCTAGAAATCAACGCCAGGGAAGTAATCGCTGACATTGATACGACAAGCGAACTGCAAATTTGGAGAAAGCGTGCGCAGGTTGGTCAGCAATTCAAGCAACCTTATGCCTGGTGGAAATGGAGTGCAGCCGCAATATTATTGTTGGGACTGTCTTTTTATTTCTTCCTGAATATTCAGGAAGAAAGTATTGAAGTCGCCAGTACACATACCTCGGATGAAATCGTTAGCCGGACTGACAGTAATATATTGCTCGAGTTAGAAAATGGCGAATCAATTGTATTGACCAAGAATCAGGAGCAGGTAATTTCAGCAGGAGGCATGCTCGTAAAAATCTCAGATGGTCAGTTGCATATACAGGGTGTTTCGCAATCAGGAAAAGGTATCAACCGTTTGTATGTGCCGGCAACGGAAGATTATAGTATTATTTTATCCGATGGTACCCGTATCTTCCTTAACTCTGACACTGAACTCAAATTCCCTTCTTCTTTTGACGGCAACACACGCGAAGTCTTCCTCAAAGGGGAAGCCTATTTTGAAGTAGCTGAAAATCCCCGAAAAACTTTTTTAGTACATGCTGAAGACGCGGAAATTAAGGTAACCGGTACGAGTTTCAATGTCAGTACTTACGAAGGTGAGCGTTTTCGTACCTCTTTGTTAGAAGGGGAAGTGTATGTGTCCTCAAAAGTTCAGAATGCATTGAGACTTGTTCCCGGACAGGAAGCAGCATTCACCCAATCTGGCGAATTTCAGGTGAGCAGGTTTGATCAGGGAGAAGTGCTATCCTGGCGCAACGGAACATACTTTTTCCATCAGGAGCAATTGGGGGATCTTTCTGCCATTATTAACCGATGGTTTGGAGTTCAGGTAATTTTTGAAAAGGAATCACTCATGAAAAAACCAGTGTCGGGCCTCCTGGAAAAAGGATATCTGAAGGATTTTCTTAATGATCTCAAAACCACTACAGGCGTTAGTTACTCGCTAAAAGACAGTATACTGGTACTAAAATGATCATCAGATTCAAGAATTAGAATTGGTTTTACTTCCATTTATATAAATATTTAAAATTTTTAGTTGATTAGTTCACCCGATTTGTCCGGTTGATTGTAGTAGTGGTATAAGATAACTACTAAACATTAACCTTTTATGAACAAAGACTACATGAGGTGTCTGTCCAGGCTTATTAGCAGAGAGAGATACTTCTTCTCACTGGTATGTATTCTGCTTTTTTCAGGATTTAACGCTTACAAAGTAGATGAACAGCGAAAAATTACGGTTTCCGGTCAGGGAATCACGATTCAAAAAGTATTCCAAACGATCAAAAAAGAAACGGGGTTAACCGTTTTTTATAGCAATGATCTGCTCAATGATAAAGAAAAAATATCGATAGATTTCAGAGAGCAGGAGTTGGAGGTAGTACTGGATTATATTCTGAAAGGAAAGAATATAAGTTATGAGATACGAAGGGGTAAGGTGATTGTACTTTCTTCCAATAAAAATTCAACCCAGGCACAGGGGAATGTACAGGTAAAAGAAACTTTCAACATTCTATTGCCTGTCAGTGGAAGATTGGTGGACGAAAACGGGGATCATCTTCCGGGGGTAAATATTGCACTGAAAGGATCTCCGCAAGGTACAGTTTCTGATCATGAAGGGAATTTCACCATTGAAGTACCCAATGAACAGGCAGTTTTGGTGTTTTCGTTTATGGGGTACGTTAGTCAGGAAGTGGTGGTTGGAAACAAGAATTTTTTCGAGATTTCAATGCAGCCTGATACCAGATTATTAGAAGAGGTGGTAGTAACAGCACTCGGAATCAGCAAAGAAGCCAGAACGCTGACTTATAGTACACAGAAAATAAAAGGCAGTGAATTGACAGAAGTGAAGGATTTGAATTTTGTCAACGCCTTGGCGGGAAAAGTGGCCGGCGCTACGATTACCCGCGGTACCATGGGGCCGGGTAGTGAATCCCGGATATTGCTGAGGGGTAATAAGTCATTCACCGGTAGCAGTTCTCCGCTCTATGTAATTGATGGGGTGCCTTCATCGATTGAATTCAACCCTGAAGATATTGAGAGTATACAAATATTACCCGGAGCTTCGGCTGCGGCACTTTACGGTAGCCAGGCTGCCAACGGTGTGGTGTTGATCACGACTAAAAAAGGACAGAAGGGTGTCTCAAAAATTGATTTCTCAACTTCTTACACTACTGAAAAAGCAATTGATTTGCCCAAACTTCAAACCAGCTACGGCCGAACCGACCCGCAGTATAATGATAGTTGGGGCGAGAAAATAAGTAATGGTAGTGACCGCCATTTGAAAGAGTTTTTCAAAACAGGGACTAATAGAATCAATGCTATTTCTTTTACCAGTGGGAATGATGTAACACAAACCTATTTGTCTTATTCCAATGCTGCTGCTGATGGGATATTGCCGGAAAACAGATTCTCACAACACAATTTCACCGCGAAGGTTTCCTCACAGTATTTTAATAACCGGTTGACAATTGACGGATCTGTTAACTATGTGAAACGTAAAATTTACAACCAAAATGCAATCGGTGGTTATAGCGCAATCACTGGGGTTTATTCATTCCCGATTGATGATGACTGGTCTCAATATAGCGGAGGTAATTTTGAAGTATGGGATCCGGTCAGACAGGTACATGTACAAAACTGGCCCTATGTCCGGAATGAAACTTTCCCAAGTCAAAACCCTTACTGGGTACAAAACCGAAACCAGACTGACAACATCAGCGACAAAACGATCACATCCTTTGTAGCGAAATACAAAATCATGGACTGGCTGAGCGTGCAGGCGCGTGCCACGTATGATCTGTCCAGTGGCCACTGGGAAAAGAGAAATTATGCCTCAACACAAGGTACAATAGAAGGACCCAACGGTGGGTACGGTATCAGCGAGTCTAATGCCAACAGTCTTTTTACTGACTTTTTAATGTTGGTGGATAAGCCGATCAATGATGATTTTACAGTTTCGGGCGTACTAGGAGCGAGCAACCGCAGAGGTAAAAGCTCAGGAGTATCACTATCCAGCACAGTGCCTACGTCACTATCATTTCCTAATTTCTTCTCTGTATATGCACTGAATGGACTCTACAATAAATCAGAATATCTTCAGGAAACGGAATCGAGAGCGGTCTTTGGAAACGCAACGGTAAGTTATAAAGGAAAGTTGAGCCTTGACCTTACTGCCAGAAACGAGTGGACTTCCACCGTGGCTTCTCCATTCTTTTATCCATCAGTGGGATTGAGTTACGTAGTGACAGATGAAGGAATGGGTCCTTTATCTTTTGCTAAACTCAGAGGCTCCTACTCCGAAGTGGGTAATAGTCTGCCGTTTGGTATTGCAGATTTTCGTCCGCCGTATACATTGGATAATGCCGGTAACATCATGGGGCGGGGCACCTTGCCTTACTTTAACGGAACGGATACGCTACAGTTGCGTCCGGAAAGAACACGCTCATTTGAGTTCGGTGCTGATTTACGCTTTCTTGAAAATAAACTCAGTGTTAACCTGACTTATTATAATGCAAGAACCTTTGATCAGGTATTTCAGATCCAGGCCCCGGCCGGTGCTGGTGCCGCTAACTTCTGGATTAACGGTGGCGTGATTGACAATAGAGGCATAGAAGGATTAATCAGTTATAATGGCAGAATCGGCAAACTTAAGTGGACCCCATCCCTGAGTTTTTCACATAACAAAAACCGTATTCTGGAGCTGAGTGATCAACTGGATGCAGACTTCTTTTCGCTTTCATTTCATAGTCATGGTGGCCAGGTGGGTGTGCGGCTCATGCGACCTGAAGATGGCAAATACGGTCAGTTTGGTGATAATTATGGAAGAACTTACCTCAGGGATGATAATGGGGAATATCTGCTTAATAGTGAAGGATTACCCACCATTTCACCCAATCCTGATTACTTTCTGGGCAATGCTAACCCTAAGCTTTTGGCGGGGATCAACAATTCGCTTAGTTACGGGAACCTGACCATGTCGTTTTTGATTGACAGCCGTTTTGGTGGGGCCATTTTTAACAGAACTGAAATGTGGCTTGACTACAAAGGATTGTCAGAAAGAACTGGGATAGCGAGAGATCAGGGCGGTGTGGATGTAAATGGGCAGAAAGTAGACGCAAAAAGTTTCTACCTTAATCAGACCGGTGCAGGGCAGACACCCGCAGCATCTGAATATTTTTACAGCGCTACAAATGTTCGTTTAAGAGAAATTGCACTTGGATATACATTCCTTAAAAATGGCCGGGTTTTAAATAACCTGAATGTTTCATTTATCGCCAGAAATCTATTCTTCTTCTATAAAAAAGCACCGTTTGATCCGGAAATAGGAGTGGGTGGTTCGCCTGGAAATGAAGGACATGCCAACTTTGTATTGCCATCTACCCGTTCATTCGGGATCAGTCTCAGAACCACATTGTCAGACAATAGTCGACGCTAAACAATTTTTCAAAGATATATATATATGAAAATTAGGACATCAAAAATTGCCGCATTCGCAATTTGCTCGATACTCTTCGCATGTTCAGATGACCTGACGCACCTGAACCACGATCAAAAACGAATTACAGATGAACTGTTAACCATAGATGCCAATGAAGGAGGATTTCAATTGCCAGGCATGCAACTTGGAATCATTGATGTTATGGAAACATGGCGATATGAAATGCAGCTTAACCTGAATGCAGATAGCTATGCCGGATATATGAATATTCCGACTCCCTACGCTGATAACCGGAACAATCATACCTATTCCATGATTGATAGCTGGAATAACCAGATCTGGCTGGTACCCTCTACGAAAGTAATGGATCAATGGGTTTCTATGAAAAAACGGGGATTTGATGAAAAATACCCGGATCTTTTTGCACTAGCTACTTTATTTAAAGTGTTTGCCGCACATCGGCTGGCCGATACATTCGGACCTATACCGTACTCAACTTACGGGCTATCAAGTGATGTTACATTTGATTCAGGCCAAGAAGCCTATGACCATTTTTTTATGGAATTGGACGAGATCGCCAAAAATCTACAAGCAGCTGAAGCGGCAGACCCGAATGCAGATAAAATTCGCTATGCCAAATTTGATAAGTCCAGATATGGTGGTGACTATGCAAAATGGATTAAAGTAGCCAATACTTTACGTCTTCGACTAGCCATCAGAATATCCGGTGTGAACCCGGAAAAAGCACGCATGGAAGCTGAAGCCGCTATTGAGGGAGGTGTGCTGGAGGCAGGTGATGCCTCTTTTGAGATGTCAACCGGAACAGTTCATCCGCTGGAAACCATTACTGAAGCCTGGCAGGAAACCCGCTTCAATGCATCCCTTGAATCTTATATGGTGGGCTATGAAGATCCGAGATTACCCAAATATGCAAAACCGGCAACTCACTCTTCTTTTAAAGGTCAGTTTAAGGGTATGCGTTCCGGAGCATCCTTTGAAAACGGTAACTTTTTTGAGTACTCACAAGTGAATTTTAACGGCAACCCCTATGTGAAGATAATGGATGTGTCTGAAAGCTTTTTTCTACGCGCTGAAGGTGCTTTGCTAGGCTGGAATATGGGTGGCACTGCCAAAGAATTTTATGAAGCGGGCATTCGTGCCTCCTTTGCATCGTATGGGGTGGGAAATGCCGATAATTATCTGAATAACGCTACAGGGAAGCCGATTGATTATATAGATCCCCTTTATTCTCAAAACAATGCAAAAGCTCATTCGGCTATTACAGTAAAATGGGAGGATAATGGCACTTTTATTGCCAATCACGAAAGAATTATTACCCAGAAATGGATTGCGCTTTTTCCGGAAGGTCAAGAGGCCTGGTCGGAGTTCCGCAGGACTGGTTTCCCGCGATTATGGCCGGTGGTGCAAAATTTCAGTGGAGGTGAAGTTCCGGCAGGTGAATTTATCCGTCGGATTCCGTACCCAACATCCATAACAAACTCTAGTCAGGCAGCCGTTTCTGAGGCTGTTAATAAATACCTTAATGGAAAAGACAGTATGTTTTCCCCGTTGTGGTGGGACATTAATTAATTTTTCAGAACTATTGAAACAATGTTGATACAGCCCGATACTTTAAAAAATTTCAAATTATTAATAGTCGCTGGTCTTTTATGCTCAGGCTGTAACACGCAGCCACCGGTTGAGTTTAACCGGGAGGAAGTCCTGAATTCATTTGAACTGGACAGTGCTTTCCAAATGGAAGTTATTGCCCATGAACCCCTGATAGCCGATCCTGTTGCGATGGAAATCGACGAATATGGGAGAGTGTATGTGATTCAAATGCATGGTTATCCTCTGGATAAAAGCGGGTCAGGGAGTATAAAACTTCTGAGTGATACAGATGGTGATGGGGTGATGGATCAATCTGTCGTTTTTGCCGAAGGACTCACTTTACCTAACGGTATTATGCGGTGGAAAAAAGGTGTGATTGTCACAGATGCCCCGTATGTCTATTATCTGGAAGATTCAGACGGCGATGGTAAAGCTGACATTAAGGAAATTGTACTGTCGGGTTTTGCACTTTCCAATCCTCAGCACAAGGTGAATTCACCGGTGTATGGTTTGGATAACTGGATCTACCTGGCCAATGAACCCTATACTGCGGCGAAAATATATGTTGATGAGTTTGGAGATACGGGCACAGAAGTCAGGTATCATCAGATTGAAGATGGGCCTGCTCTGCCTCCCAATGCCAATGGGCGAAGTGTGAGGTTCAGACCCGATCAGCGTGGGTTGGAAATGCTGTCAACTGCTACTCAGTTCAGCAATGCGCAGGATGCCTGGGGGAGGCATTTTTTCGGTAATAATACAAACCATATTTACCATGAAGTGATCCAATCCCGCTATCTGACGAGAAACAAGCATTTGTCGGTTCCAAGCTCCATCCATACCATGTCCGGATATGGTATGCCTGCAAAAGTTTATCCGATTACAGAAAGTGCTGAACACCAGATTTTCACGGATGTTGGTGTGTTTACTTCAGCATGTGGTACTGCTATTTACGGAGGCGATTTATTTCCAGAAACTTTTGATGGTGTTGCATTTATAGGTGAACCTGTCAGCAATGTGGTACATGCGGCAAAAATCAACAATGACGGTGTTAGTTTCAGGGCTGAAAGGTTCTATGAAAAGAAGGAGTTTTTGGCGAGTCGCGATGCCTGGTTCCGACCAGTAAATCATTATGTAGGTCCTGACGGTGCGCTCTACGTGATTGACTATCATCGTCGCTTTATTGAGCACCCCGAGTGGATGGCCGATGATGTCGTTCAATCGGGGGCACTCTACGATGGCAGGGACAAAGGCCGGATTTTCAGAATCACTCCAAAAGGCACGCCGGCTGCTGACTGGATCAATGGGTTGAAAATAGGCGATTTAAGTGCTGCCGAGCTTGTGACCTATCTCGCCCATAGTAACGCATGGCACAGAAAGACTGCCCAGCGATTATTGGTCGACCGCCAGGATAAATCTGTCATCGAGCCACTTAAAGCTTTGGTATCCAATGAGGAGGCACCACTTGGACAGCTGCATGCCGCCTGGACATTAGAAGGTATGGGTGCATTAACTGCCGAGGTTGTGGAAGTTTTGATCGAAAGTAAGCAGGCTGAATTAAGAGAAAATGGGATAGTATTAGGTGAACTTTTAGCAAAAAATCAACCTCAGGTATTATTCACCTTATTAAAGCTCAAAAATGATGCAGATCCACGGGTGCGCTTTCAGTTGTTGTGTACAATCGGTTCAGGAAATACAGCTGAAATAAAGCAAGTTCAAAAACAACTTCTGTTTAACAATATTGCAAATCCCTGGATGCAGGTGGCGGCACTATCCGCCCAGGATCCTGACTATCATGATTTATTAAAACAGGCTATCAGTAATTTTCATTCGAAGGATAATTCTTACAGACTATTCGTGGAGCGTTTGGCATCAATGCAACTTTTGAAAGGGGATGTCGGGCAGGTGAAACAGATGATCCAACAGGCATTGGATACAAAAGACAGGCATCAGGGCGCATGGCAATCTGCCTTACTTGCCGGTCTGAACCGGAAAGTACAAAGTCTTGATTATTCAAGCCCGGATTTTGATGGTATCCGCACAGGTTTATTGGAGGCTGCCTTCAAAAACACCTATCCTGCTGTTCGACTTTCCAGCCTGAATCTACTGAAACAGACCGGGTTGCCCGATAGTGAAGCGTCAAGAATGGCTACAGCGCGTTCGGTGGAGGTGCTGAAAAATCCGGCAGCCCCAACAGATGACCGGCTTCATGCCTTATCATTTCTCTCCATCGGTAACCCGGAAGCCTATGAGAGTTTGTATTACTCATTACTGAACCCCAGGGAATTGTTGAGTGTACAAAAAGCCTCGCTCAGTGTCTTGAGTAATACGAAAGGTACCGCGATAGCCGAGTATTTACGGGATCACTGGAATACACTTTCTCCCGAGTTGCGTGACAATGCCATCGGTATTTTCCTTACCAATGAAGAGCGTACCGTTACCCTGATTGAGTCGCTGGAAAATGGGAAAATAGATCCGTCTTCACTGGACTTTTACCGTCAGATTTACCTGATGACACTCAGCAACGAATCTTTGAGGCAGCGAACCAGAAAAATTTTCAAGGCGGAGTCTAAAAATGAAGAAAGGAAAAAAGTAGTAGATAGCTATAAAAAAGTGTTGACGACGAAGGGAAATGCAGACCGGGGTATGACGGTGTTTGAAAATAACTGTTCGGCTTGTCATCAGATCAGTGGTGAATTTGGTACAGCGTATGGTCCTGACTTGGGTACAATCAGAAACCGACGCCCTGAATCCATCCTGACTGATATTTTAGATCCTTCCTTATCGATTGCCGACGGGTTTGATTTGTGGGAAATTGTGCTGACAGACGGGTCTACCCGACAAGGTGTCATCAGTACTGAAACCCCCACAACCATAGCCTTGAGCATATATGGCAGCAGCCCGGAAATAATCAATCGTAATGAGATCGAAAGTATGCGTGCGTTAGGTACAACCATCATGCCCGCAGGTTTGGAGAGTGCGATCAGCGAAAGTGATATGGCTGATCTGCTTGCATTTCTGAAAAAAGCTAATTAACAATGAACTTAACATCAATTAAACCAATGAGGTATATTTTTTTAATGGCGTGCATTTTTTGCGCCACCACCGTACTTTTTGCTCAAAAAAAGGAGGCCAAAATAATTAAGCCGGGGAAAGACAACACAATTTCCCTGCATGCGCTGACCGCTAAAATCAGCGGAACAGAAATAGCCTATATGCCGGAATGGAAAGCTTTGGGTTGGTTCCGGGCGGATGGTGTGGCCGAATGGCATGTAGCAGTTGGGAAGTCAGGAAAATATGATGTTTTTCTGGAATGGTCTGTTTCAGATGAAGAAGCAGGAAAAGGATTTTTATTGCTGGCAGGTGATGAGAAGTTGACCGGGAAAGTCGCTAAAAGTGGTTCGTGGGAGACATTCAAAAAAGTGAAAATCGGGCAGATGAGTCTAAAAAAGGGCACAACCCATTTTGTATTTAAGCCTGAAAAGAATTTTGGAGAAGGTGCACTGCTGGACCTGCGGGAAATCATATTGGTTCCTGTTAAAAATTAACCCCTAACGATTTTAAGTAAATCTGATATGAAGAAGCAAAATCTTATTTGTGCGCTGATGCTGGTATTGATTTGTCTGGGATTCAACTCTTTTTCCCAGAAAAAAGCTAAACTGATGGAAGTCGGCGTGGCCAAAATTGAAATCACACCGGAAAGGCCCATTCGCCTGACGGGTTATTCCGACCGTGATTTTCCTTTTGAAAAAGCACATCATAAACTATGGGGGAAAGCATTGGCGTTTGGTAATGCCAAAGAAGGTTACTCACTGTTGATAACCGTGGATTTACTGGGTATTCCAGCCCGCATAACGGAACACGTGCGCAAAGAACTGGCAAAGGAAATCAATGTTAAACCCGAGAACATCTCCATTTGTGCTTCCCATACGCACAGTGGACCGCAGATTGGTAGCATTGTATCCCATTTTCATAAACCACTTTCACCGGATGAACTGGCGGAGGTGGCCTTGTATTCCCAATCGTTGATTCCCAAACTTAAAGAAGTTTCTTTGAAGGCCATTCAGTCTATTGCGCCTTCTCAGGTTGCATGGGGACAAGGCGAACTTGGTTTTGCTGTCAATCGCAGAGGGCATATCAAACCCAACGGACCAGTAGATCACAGCATGCCCATGATGAAAGTCAGTGATGCCAGCGGTGCTACTAAGGCCGTGTTAGTCAACTATGCCTGTCATGCGGTTACGTTGGGGCCACTGAACAATGTAGTGCATGGCGACTGGGTAGGTGAAGCGCAAATTCAGATTGAGGAAAAACTCCCTCCGGGCGCTATAGCACTGGTTTCAGTGGGTTGTGGAGCCGATCAGAATTCAAACCCAAGAATGGATACTAAAAATCCATCTATGGATTTGGAAAATGCTCGTATTCAAGGAAAAAGTGTGGCAGACGAAGTGAGTCGTTTGATTGCTTCTCCAACGCTTAAACCACTGAGTCAGGCTCCTGTAGGTGCTATGACCAACGTAGATCTGCATTTTGCGGAAATGCCTGATCCGGTTAAACTGGCTCAGGATGCCAAAGGAAGTGGAAGAACCAGTAATTTTTCTAATCTGATGTTAGGAAAACTGGCCAGAAGCGAAATGCCGGAAAAAATTTCTTATCCCATTCAGGTATGGAATTTCGGCAAAGAGCTGGCTATGGTGTTTCTGGCTGGCGAAGTAGTGGTGGATTATTCCCTGCGTATCAAACAGGAAATAGGGAAGGACCGGGTCTGGATCAATGCCTATTCCAATGATATGCCCTGCTATATTCCTTCGCTCCGTGTTTTACGAGAAGGTGGATATGAAGCAGAAACAGCCATGATCGGTTATGAAAAACCGTCCAAATTCACAGAAGAGGTGGAAGAAACCGTAATGAATGGCTTGTACAGTATTCTTCCTGCCCATTTTAAACCAAAGACTATTTTACGAAGTAAATAGATTTAGATTTTGAAATGACCCGTAGCTATCCTGATTAAAATCGGGGTAGCTATTTTTATTGTACTGCGTTGCCTGGTAGTAATTGTGTAATTTTTGCAGAATGTATTATTGCTGTTGGAGCGAAAAATAACGCTTAATTTCAAAAAAGGGAGGTTTTAGCGCGGTCAAACCCTGGAAGAAAAAAAAGCCTGACCGAAATCAACCCTCTATATCAGATTGTCTTACTTGTCTTCTGAATTCTGTCGGGGTGCATCCTACCCGATTTTTAAAGAATCTGCTGAAATGTTGTGAATACTTAAAGCCTAAATCGTAGGCAATGTCATTGATGGACTTATCCACATCAGATATCTGAATCTTCGCCACCTCAATCACCTTGTTAAGTATAAGTTCCTGGGGCGATTTGCCAGTTTCCTTTTTGATGAGGTCCCCGAAGTAATTAGCCGACAAACTCAACTCATTGGCAAAATCAGAAACCATGGGGAGGCCTTTGTGAGACAAATTGTGATCTGATGAAAAATAGGCATGGAGCAGCTCCTCAAAACGCGCTAATATACCGACATTGACTGTAGCACGTGTTAAAAACTGGCGGTCATAAAAACGTTCACAATAATTCAGGAAAAGCTCAATATTGGAGGCTATCAGTTTTCGGCTGTATTTATCAATACTCTGGGTCAGTTCATATTCAATTTTTGAGAATCCGTCCAGAATGAGTTTCCTTTCTTTAACAGATAAATGCAGTGCCTCGTTGGTATGGTAATGAAAGAAATTATAGTCTTTAAAAGTTTTGGCCAGCGGTGTACCAATGAGTAAATCCGGATGGAACACCAGGCCGTGGCCCATGGGTTGGTACAAATCCTTATTTTGTACGTCAATTACCTGTCCAGGAGAGATAAAAACCAGTGTTCCTTTGTCATAATCATAGTAATTGCATCCGTATTTCAAGTCGCCGCAATGTACCTCTTTGAGGAAAATACAATAAAGCGAAAAAGTCATTCGGCTGCCTGTTCTCATAGCAGCTTTTGAAAAGTCAATCACACTCACCAGCGGATGAAGGGTTTCATGATTGTTGAAGTCATTGTATTGAGCAACAGTATCGAAATAAAAGGATTGTCCCATGTCATTTTGAATTAGTCTCAAATATATCAGTAACCGGGTAATAGTAAGTTAACATTTTTCCGAATCAGTAAAGATGGTAGAAATATCTGTAATGCATATACAGGTCTTAGCCAGTCTATTGAGCACCTTTGTGAAGTAAACAATGCTGAAGAATTCAGGTACTTAACGAACCAATCGTAAATTATATATCCTAATGATCACAATTGCAAAAATGGGTCTGAGTGCACTTTTAATATTGGTACTATGCCAAACCCATACGATGGCACAAAAGAAAAATACCCCGCTGGTTATTACTGAACAAGGCAGTTTTGCAATAGGTGGAACCACAATAACCAATCCGGGTACATTTCATACCAAAGATGCGCTTAAGCCGGATGGGCAAACTTTTCATGGCGATCATGCGTATGTTTTTTATCAGGTACCTGGACAAAGCAGAAAATTGCCTTTGGTGTTTTTGCATGGAGCAGGTCAGTCAAAAAAAACGTGGGAGTCGACCCCGGATGGCAGAGAAGGTTTTCAGAATATATTTTTAAGACGTAAATATCCTGTTTATCTATTGGATCAACCTCGTCGTGGCGCAGCAGGAAGGAGTACGGTTGAAATAATCATTCAACCTGTGGCCGATGAGCAGTTTTGGTTTACCCAGTTCAGATTAGGTAACTATCCCGACTTTTTCCCGAATGTCCAGTTTCCCAAAGATCAGGCCTCACTCGACCAGTTTTACAGGCAAATGACACCCAATACAGGCAATTTCGACCCTTTGGTGATCAGAGATGCTGTTTCTTCATTGTTTGACAAAATCGGCGAGGGGATATTAGTAACGCATTCCCAAGGCGGTGGTCCGGGTTGGCTTTCCGCTATTGATAATGAAAAAATTAAGGCGGTAATCGCCTATGAACCTTACAGTAGTTTTGTCTTTCCCGAAGATGAGCTCCCTGAGCCGATAGTTTCCAATGGTTTGTTTGGTGAACTGAAAGGAACTCCCATAGTGAAAGAAGATTTCCTGAAGTTGACCAAGGTGCCGATTGTAATTTATTATGGAGATAATATCGCGACCCAGTCAACCGATGTCTGGAATATGGATCACTGGCGGTCAGGATTGGAAATGGCACGTATTTGGGCCAAAGTAATTAACAAATATGGTGGAGACGCACAAGTAGTGCACCTCCCCGAGATAGGAATTTATGGGAATACTCATTTTCCATTTTCCGATTTAAATAACCTGCAGGTTGCCGATACCATGTATCAATGGCTGGAGCGTAAGGGTCTGCATAAATGATAGTAAGAATAATGAAGACAATGAAAATACTGATGATCGGGTTAATGGCAGGTTGGGTACAACTAGCGACAGGACAAGAGAAAAAAAGTAATCCATATGGGTTGGTATACAAGGGTGCTATTAGCCAAAACCAGTCAGAGAAAGTGCATATTCATCCTGTAAAATACAGCCTGAATGGAATTGAAATTGCAGCCAATATTTATACGCCAGCGTACTTCGATCCTGCCCGGAAATACGCCGCCATCGTAATAGCACATCCCAATGGCGGTGTAAAAGAACAGGTTTCGGGCTTGTATGCACAGCGTTTAGCCGAAAAGGGTTACATAACCATCGTAGCAGATGCCAGTTATCAAGGAGCATCCGGTGGCGAACCTCGTAATGTTGACAAGCCCGCTAACAGAATTAACGATATTCATGGGATGGCTGATTATCTGTCCATTTTTAATGGGGTGGATACACAAAAAATTGGTTTATTGGGGATTTGTGGAGGAGGTGGTTATGCACTGAAGGCTGCACAAGGTGATAAACGATTTAAAACCGTGGCAACTTTGAGTTTGTTTAACTCAGGAAGAGTAAGAAGGAATGGTTTTCTTGATCAGGACAAGGCTACTATTCTTGCGCGTTTATCGAATGCAACCGAAGCAAGAGAAAAAGAATTGTTGACAGGTGAAGTCTCATATACAGGAACAGCAATTCCTACCGATGCAGAAATCGAACAAATTCCCACCGACTTGTACCGGGAAGGTTATAAATATTATTACAGAACGCATAAACATCCAAATTCAACATTCAGGTATACCACGAGTAGTCTTATTGAGCTTATGACATTTGATGCCAATACGCAGATGGAATTACTTAATCAACCATTACTGATGATTGCAGGAAGTGAAGCCGATACCAAATATATGACGGATGAGATATATCAAAGTGCGACAGGTACAAAAAACAAAGAAATCTTTTTACTCAACGGCGCAACTCATATTGACACCTACTGGAAAGAAGAATATGTAAATGCTGCTATTGACAGGTTGAGTTCATATTTTAATCAGACGATAAAATAATCCTTTATGAAAACGAGCTTCGTTAAAACGATCATAACTAGTATTTTCCTCTGTTGGACAAGTTTGATATTTGCCCAGAGCCAACCCGAGGAGAAAGTCATTACGGATTTATCCAAAGAAAAATGGCAATGGATGGCTGATAAGAACAGTAACATTTTAGATAGTTTATTCCATGAAAAATCGGTCTTTGTACATATGGGTGGTTCGTGGGGAAAAGTGCGGGAACTGGAAGTAATAAAAAATGGCGGTATATGGTACAAAAAGGCTGATATCCATGAAGTGTCAGTCAATATTGCCGGTAACACGGCTGTGCTGCTGAACAGAATTGACCTGCTGGCTGTGGTGGGGGGTAATGAAGTCACCAATCCGTTTATGGTAACAGAAGTTTATGTAAAAGAAAGCGCCAGGTGGCAACTTCTCTCCTTATCCTTCACTAAACTGCTAACCCGTTAATTATGATAAAGTTTAGACTTACAGGATGGATATTCTTATTCTCCAGCTTATCGATGACAATAGCTATAGGCCAACCGCTGGATAATGACCGTGCTTTGAGCGATAAAGAAAAAGGCATTATTCGTATATCGGTATATGCCGCCCAGGGCGACCTGGTGCATCTGAACGAAGCATTACACGAAGGACTGAAGGCAGGTCTAACCGTTAATGAAATCAAGGAAAGTCTGATTCATCTGTATGCCTACGCCGGTTTTCCAAGGAGTATCCGTGGTTTGCAAACGTTAATGGCAGTGGTAGAGGAACGCAATAAGCAAGGCTACCAAGATGAATCTGGCAAAGATGCTTCAGGAATAGAAGATAAAAGAAGCCGATATGATAGGGGAAAGGATAATCTGGAAAAACTGACGGGTATTCAGGAATCACCAGAAAAAAGTGGGTATGCAGCGTTTGCACCTACCATTGAGGTGTTCTTAAAGGAACATTTATTCGCAGATTTGTTTGAAAGGGATGTATTAACTTTTGTCGAAAGGGAATTGGTAACGATTTCAGTATTGTCAGGGATTGGAGGGGTGGAGCCTATGTTAAAGTCGCATCTGAACATTTGTTTGAATCTCGGAATTACCCCAAAACAATTGAACGAATTTGATGAGCTCATGCAGGGCATTCTGACAAAAGAGAAAGGTGAAACTGTTACTAAAATAATAGGGGAAACCCTGCAAAACAGGAAATAACGATGAAAAGGAATTTGAAAATGATAATTGTCATTTTAAGCATAGGAGTCGCTTCCTGTACCCAGGAAAAGCAAAACCCGCAACAGGAACCATTTGGGAAAGGCAATGAAGTGAAAAATAATAATTTTATCGGGAAGGTCTGGCTCAACTACCTGGTAGAAACTGATTCGGTTCATCATGTCAATATCGGGTCAGTAACTTTTGCTCCTAACGCACGAACCAACTGGCATTATCATAAAGGTGGGCAGATCCTGCTGGTGACTAAAGGTCGCGGTTATTATCAGGAGAAGGGGAAAACCATAGAAATCATTGAATTAGGAGATGTGGTTAAATGCAGTCCTGATGTTGACCATTGGCACGGCGCGACCCCCACAGATACGATGGTGCATATTGCCATTGGTACGAATACCAATATTGGTGGGGCAGTATGGTTAAAACCCGTTTCTGACGAAGAATATAACAAACAGTAAAAGCAGGCTGAATGGCAGCGGGTCAATGGAATTGATGAATATCATTCCATAAAAAATGCCCCTCCGTGTTCCGGAGAGGCACTACAAAGGAGCAATTGTGGTTTACGGTAATAAGACCGTGTTAATCACATGGATTACTCCATTGGAAGTCAGTTTATTAACAGCGGTAATGGTAGCTGGCGTGGTGTTGCCTTCTCCTTTTACCGTGGCAACGTTATTGCTGATGTTGAAAAGCAGGTCATTCTGACCGATGCTCTTAACAGTGAGGTTGTTTTGAACAGCATTGGAAAACACCCGTCCTTCAATCACGTGACCTACCAGTATGCTCGTCAATGTAGCTGGGTCTGCCGCCTGAATATCGGCAGTTGTACTAAATCCGGCATCCATAAAAGCCTGATTGGTCGGAGCAAATACGGTAAACGGTCCGGCAGCTTTCAGTGCTTCGATCACGCTCAGGTCACCCTGACTGGCACGGGCCACCGCAGCCACCAGAAAACTGAAGTTAGGATCACCCATCAGTACCTCCACCATGTCACCCTCTGCCGGCATTAATACCGTATCAATAACATGGATTACGCCATTACGGGCACTCACATCGGCCTGTGTAACCGCAGCACCGTTGACAAAAACACCGGCACTATTTTTGGTGACATAAATATCGGTACCCTGTACCGTTTTAATAGCAGTATTATTAGCTGTGGGTAAAGAGGAAGCCTTAGCTTCTGAACCCAGCGCATGATACAACACAATGGCCTTCACCGTTTCAGCTGGTAAAGCCTTGATACTCGCCTCGGTAGTCAGCCCTGCTTTCTGAAAGGCCGCATTAGTAGGAGCAAACACAGTAAACGGACCAGCGCCTTCCAGGGTGGTCACCAGATCCGCATGGATTACAGCTGCTCTAAGCAGTGAAAAATCATTATTGGTGCTGACGATCTCAACGATCGATTTTTCCTGTACAGGATCTACTTTATCATCGTCAGAATTACACGCCAAAAGCACAACTGAGAACAAAGCGATGAAAGTGCCTTTCAAGATTTTAACTGTTTTCATGGTGAATTAAGTTTTAATAATAGAAAGTTGGATACAATTAGATGGTATATTTTTATACAATATTAATGATTTAAAAGTTTTAAAATAGCATAAATTAGTATAAAAATATACTAATTATTTTTTATTTGGTTGGTTTTGAGGGGGTTGGTGCCGTGTGGGAATGGTGATGTGATGGTGGGTTTAGTATAAAAATATGCCTTTAGCCGCTAATTGAAGTTTCGTTTATAGTGATCAGGAGTGGATAATGCAGAAATGTGAACTCGCAGGAGAAAGCTGACTAGGAGTGAGTATTTTGCTATTAATTATCAGAATATTTTATATATTCACAGTGTCCCTGAGGAAGAATACTACCTGCAGGTAATTTCAGCTGTGCAGCTGAGAGATACCAGTTTTGTTTATACTGGCGTGATTGGGTTGGAGTTTTAGGAAATAGTGTAGGTGTCTAGAATAAAAGTAATCAAATTTTGATCTTTATGAGTTATTGTCGGTTGTGTCCTATATTAATTTTCTACTCTTATTTCAAAATTGAAAATAATGGATGTTAAGGTTTGGAATAAAAGGTTTTACTACGAGAATTCAATACTAAACTGGAATTGCCCAAGATGTAATTCTAAATCGTTGGAGATATTGAAAGATGAGTTGATAATTAAAGAGACACAGGATTCTCTGGAAATGCAGGCAAAGACTGATTATTGGGAAACGGAATGGAGCATTTTAAATGTAAGTGGCCAAATACAATGTAGATCTTGTCAAGAAAGTTTGATGTTTATTGGAAAGGGAAGTTATGAGGAAAATCAATATTTTGATCATGAAATTGAAGATTGCGTTACGGATTACAATTTGTTAATTACCTTCCTTTTTATTCACCCAATAGTTAATATCTTTAATATCCCATCGTCTTGCCCTAGTTTGGTTCGTGATAAAATTGTTGAATCTTTCACAGTTTACTGGAGTGATTTAGAATCATGTGCAAATAAGATACGAATTTCTCTAGAATATCTTATGGATGCATTTAAAGTAAAGAAAACTCTTATAACAAAAAAAGGTACAAGAGATAGTATTACTTTACACAAAAGGATTGAGTTATTTCCTAATAAAGAAGTAAGGGAATTATTATTAGCTATTAAATGGATTGGAAATGTAGGCAGCCATTCAAAAACTAAGCTTGAAATATTAGATATCCTTGAAACTTATAAGGTATATGAAAATGTATTAGAAAAGCTTTATGCGAACGAGGGAAAATTAATATATCGAATTGCTCAACAAATTAATAAAAGGAAGAGGGTTAGGAAAAGGACGTAACTATTCTTCAGGATTTGAACATTTTTGGTGACATTAATATCCCCCAACTGCACAGTAAAGCAGTCTACAGGCTAACCCAAGCTAGCAAAATGTAATGATTACATTGCCCAACAAAATTTAAAATCCATGAAATTAAAACCTATAAAAACTGAGCAGGAGTATAATCAGGCGCTTGAGAGACTTGAAGTTATTTTCGATGCCGCACCTGATTCAAAAGATGGGGATGAGCTTGAGATTCTAGCAATTCTTCTGGAGAAATATGAAAATGAAAACTTCCCTATTGAATTTCCTGATCCTATCGAAGCTATTAAATTCAGAATGGAACAGCTAAATTATTCTCAAAATGATTTGGCGGAAGTAATTGGCCTTAAAAGCAGTGCCAGTGAAATTCTGAATAAAAAAAGAAAGCTTTCATTGGAGATGATTCGTAAACTCGCCGAGAAATTACACATTCCATCAGAGGTATTAATACACGCGTAGTAGCGTCTATTGGCTGCTTTTGGTGTAAAAAAATACCTGATAACTTACTCATTATCAGGTATTCGTGGAGACGGAGGGATTCGAACCCTCGTCCAGATCAGGGAAACCCTGCGCCTTCTACATGTTTATCCTTCGATTAATTGTCGGACCTGATTAGGTACAAGGCGGACCAGCGTCAGATCTTAGGTGTTTGGGTCTCGTTGGATGTTAACACCATTAGTCCAACCAGTGCTGATTTTCGACACCCCTGATTCCACCCGACAGCACGTAGGTTGGAGGGATGATGGCAATTGTTTAATCCTCCGGACTAAGCAGCCATGGCGTAGTTATTTTCGCCAGTTATTGTTCGAAAAGTATTGATTTACGAGAGGTACCTTTCAACTCTCGACATGCTTACACACAGACCTTCGACCCGCTGTCAAAACCAGTCGCCCCCGGTTTTAATGCACAGATTTTAGCTGTCGTACTATCCAATACAATGCTTATAGGCCTAAAGTTCCAATTTTTGATAAAAAAGTTACTTATACCTTCTATTTCTTTTTTTACCCACCCCTCCTTTACGCATGCCACCGCACCCCCCTCCGAGGAGGGGATTAAGGGCGTTCCGCTTCATTTTCCGGAGGAATCCCCTCTTTGGAGGGGTGCCTGTAGGGCGGGGTGGGTTCTTTTTTTAGGACGAGTCAATATCAGAAAAAATCTAGATTTGTAAACCAAGGTCAGGACTAAAAAATAACTGTAAACTAAGAGCAGAATTTATCTATTAATATGTAAATTTTTTTTAGGAGGAGTGATTCGGTCACTTACCCACCCCTGCTTACGCACGTCCATGCGCCCCCCCCTCCGAGGAGGGGATTAAGGCAGTTCCGCTTCATTTTCCGGAAGAATCCCCTCTTGGGGGGAGTGCCCGTAGGGCGGGGTGGGTTCTTTTTTTAGGACGAGTCAATATCAGAAAAAATCTACATTTGTAAACCAAGGTCAGGACTAAAAAATAACTGTAAACTAAGAGCAGGATTTAATCATTAACCTGTAAACTTTTTTTAGGACGAGACACTTTTTTGTTTTACCCACCCCTGCTTACGCACGTCCATGCGCCCCCCCTCCGAGGAGGGGATTAAGGCGTTCCGCTTCATTTTTCCGGAGGAATCCCCTCTTGGGAGGGGTGCCCGTAGGGCGGGGTGGGTACCTTCTTTACCCATATTTTATGATTAAGGACGATTATTTTCTAATTTCGGTATTCAATTTGAATGACAGGTGCACATGGAATTACTTACGATAGAAAACGCTTTTAAAGATTTACAGGATCAGATTTGCCATGCTTTGGAAATTACAGATAAGAAAGGCAGGTTTATAGAAGATAAATGGGAACATCATTCCGGTGGTGGCGGGCGCACACGCCTTATGCAGGAAGGTAATATTATTGAAAAGGGAGGTGTGAATTTTTCCAGTGTGAGCGGCCCTGTGCATGAACGTTTATTGAAACAACTGAACCTGGATGAAGGTGCGGATCTTCATTTTAATGCTACTGGTGTATCGATAGTTATGCACCCTAATAGCCCGATGGTGCCGATTATTCACATGAACGTCCGATATTTCCAGATCAACAACGGGATCAGCTGGTTTGGTGGAGGCATCGACCTTACACCTCATTATGTAGTCCCGGAAGATGCTGTGTTCTTTCATAAGACTATGAAAGCGGCCTGCGACAGGCATGATGAAAATTACTACCCGAAATTCAAAACCTGGGCCGATGATTACTTTTACCTCCCGCACCGGGAAGAAACCCGTGGCGTAGGGGGAATATTTTTTGATTATCTCAAGCCGGAAACCGGTAAGACCAAAGAAGAACTGTTCAATTTTGTGCTCGATGTCGGCAACCAGTTTGCACCAATATATACCTCGTTGATGAATAAGCATAAAGACGATCCGTACACAGGTGTGGAAAAAGCCTGGCAATATCTCCGCCGCGGCAGGTATGTTGAGTTTAATCTTGTTTGGGACAGAGGTACCAAATTTGGGCTGGAAACGAGCGGTCGCACCGAATCAATTCTGATGAGTTTGCCCCCGCAAGCGAACTGGGCGTATGATTATCAGCCGGAAGGGAATTCTCAGGAAGCTGCGACGCTTGGCCAGTTGAAAAAAGGAATCAATTGGGTCTGATCAATTTTCAAAGGCACTGAAATCCCAGCACTTATCCTGTTGATAATACAGATGACCTTGCTGTATGCTTAATGGTGAAGGAAAATTATTATGATATAATTGTCCTGTCCCCAGGCCTTGTGGCATATTGACTCGAAAAGAACCGGTAAACTGTGCAATGGCGTTGAGGCCAATGTTGGACTCGAGGGCGGAGGTAATCCACCATCCGATATTTAATCTGTTGGCTATTTCAATCCATTCCCTGCATTGTTGAAATCCGCCTAAAAGTGACGGTTTAAGAATTATATAAGGGGGTTGGATAGCTTTAAGCAAATGGTGTTTTTGCTGATAATCCTTTACACCAATCAGTTCTTCATCCAGCACGACCGGGATAGGTGAACCAGCTGCGACTTCTGCAATCAGGTCTGTTTGACCGGCTTTTACGGGTTGTTCTATTGAATGCAGATTGAAAGCTGCGAGCCTTTCCAGTTTAGTATGGACCTGTTCAGCTGAAAAAGCCCCGTTGGCATCTACTCGTATTTCGATTTGTTCGGGTGAGTATTGTGAACGGATAAAGCTGAGTATTTCGCACTCCTGTTCAAAATCCAGTGCACCTACTTTGATTTTTATAGTGGTATAACCCTGTTTTAATTTATCTTCAATCTGCCGGAGCATGAAGTCTTTCGGACCCATCCAGATAAGTCCGTTAATAGATATTCCTTTCTCTGCCTGAGAAAAGTTGTTGGGGAAAATAACCCTCTTGTTTCCATTTAAATAATCCAGTAGGGTTGTTTCAATTCCAAAACGTACCGATGGAAGATTCTCCGGTACAACCTGTTCCAGTACCATAGGAAGGTTAAATGGAAATACCTCAAGATCCATTTGGTTGAATCCTTCGCAGACATTGTAAAGCCTGCTTTCAAAATCAGGTACATCATCCACGCTTAAACCAGAAAGTGGTCCGCACTCCCCGTATGCGTGTACGCCAGGGTTGTCGGTATCACTGAGTTTGAGTATCCAGATTTTTTTCTCCTGAAGTACACCCCGGGAAGTGCCTGCAGCAAATTTGAAATGTAGAAGATAGGGAATGGGTTCGATACTAAGTGACATGCACGTGATCTTGGAAAATTGAAAACATTTTTTCAAGTATAGGGAAAAATACCCGTATTTCGCAAAAACATTTGCGTGATGAACAGGATAGTCCCGATAATATTATGGCCGTTTTCTTTGCTGTATGGAATAATAACCGCAGTAAGGAACTGGCTGTATGACAGTGGATTGTTTTCCTCTTATCAGCCGCCGGTAAAAACGGTGTCAGTGGGTAACCTGACTGTGGGAGGCACGGGTAAAACACCATGTGTGGAATATCTGATCCGGTTACTGGCAGACTCCCGTAATATTACTGTGCTAAGTAGGGGTTATGGGCGCCATACCCGGGGGTATATTCCGGCCGGGCCTATAGCTACCGCTTCCGACATCGGTGATGAGCCGCTTCAGTATTATCAGAAATACGGTCAAAAAATAAATGTGGTTGTTTGTGAAGATCGGGTGGAGGGTTTTCGCAGGCTTTATCAGCAGTTTCCGGATACGAACCTGCTTTTACTGGATGATGCCTTTCAGCATCGTCCTATACAGCCTCATCTGAATATTCTGCTCAATGATTATACAAGGCCATTTTATCATGATTTACCATTTCCAGCGGGCAGGTTAAGAGAAGGAAGAATAGGGGCGCGCAGGGCTGATGCAGTAATCGTTACAAAATGTCCGGCTGCCATTTCCAGAGACGAAATGGGGCAAATCAAGCAGAAAATTGAAAAGTATACACGTGCCGGCACTCCGGTTTTCTTTGCCCGTGTGGTGTATGGAACTCCACGCACCTTTACGGGTCAAATTACTGATATTTCTCCGGAAGTTGTTGCAGTGGCTGGCATTGCAAGGCCGGGTCCCTTTCTGGAGCATTTACAGCAAATATCAACAGTTGAAAAGACGTTACTTTACAAAGATCATCATGATTATTCAAAGGATGATGTAGCCGAAATGATAAAATACCTGAAAAAGGATAATTTTGTAGTGACAACCGAAAAAGATCAGGTTAAACTGGCGCCGCTGGTGGAAAACACCCGATGGGAAAACCGTTTTTTGTATATTCCGATTGAAATGGAAATATTAGAAAACGTCGGAGAATTTGAAGAATGGTTAATTAAGCGGATTGTTCCGGACAATGAATAGCAATCACCTGATGCATAGAATTTTTCATGGCTTACTGATTTTCATATTCTTGAGTACTGCTGGGATGAGTAGGGTTGCAGGGCAAGGACTTCCCGGAAACCTGAGAATACCTGGTGGCGGTGGCGGGGGAGGCAACAATGCCGGTATGATGAGCGGAGGGGCTGTGCAGTTGGATGACAGTACAAAAAATATCTATGGCCCCACGACAACGAAATACTTCCTTCAGGAGGATCTCCTGAATAACAGAGATTCTACACGTTATCTGGTAGATACCTCACAAACCAATTTTCATCGCTGGTCGTATGTGGATAGGTCGTGGGGTAAATTGATTGACCTGGGAAATCTGGGTACTGCCTCCAGACAGCTTTTCTTTCAACCCCGGAATCAGGTTGGTGCAGAACTGGGCTTTCATGCTTATGATGCCTATATGTACAAAGCGGAAGATATCCGGTATTATGACACCAAATCTCCATTTACAGATATGACCTACCAGCTTGGCGGCAGGTCTCAGGATATTCTACGTTTTCACTTTACGCAAAATATCAATCCGCAGCTCAATATGGGCTTTGGTGTACAGCGTTTTACATCTAATAAACAATATGGTACTTTCAGTACGTTGGGTAGTGAAGCCAACCTGGCAAAAAACTGGAACTTTCACTATCATGCAAGTTATTTTTCTAAAACTGGGAAATACCTTCTTCTGACCCATTTCAGGCATATGAACCACCAGGTGAAAGAGCAGGGTGGTGTTTTGCCAGATTCCACGGAGGCAGGTATTGACCGATATAAATATGACGGAAATGCAAGGTTAACCGATCTGACCAGATCATGGGAAAGGCAAAACAAATTTTACCTATATCATCAGTATAAACTGGCGAATGGATTTCAGGTTTTTCATCAGGCTGAATACGGAAAAACGATTAATAGATATCAGGATAATGATCCTGTTATGGGTGTTACGATGGGTGTTTATCCGGGGCTAACACTTGACACTACCAAAATATTTCAGGAAATTCAATACGGAATTTTTGAAAATAAAGTCGGTCTGAAAGGACAGTTATCTGGTTTTAATTACCGGGCAACCCTCCGCCAGCGTCTGTACAGAATGAGTGGTGATGTGCAGCGCGGGAATACGGATGGTATAACTTATACCAGCTATAAAACACCCTTGAAGTTTGAAAATATTCTGGGATTATGGCTGAGCTATTATCTCAAGGATTCTACCCAGCACCTGATAGCCGAGGGAGAACATTTACTCGGCAGAGATTTCAAATTGAAAGGAGAACTCTCGACACGCTGGTTGAAAGCAGGTTACCAGACTATTTTCCGGTCACCTGATTTATTGATGCAGAACTACATCAGCAATGTATTGAAATGGGAGAACGACTTCGACCTCACCGGCGCCAATACTATCTACGGTTCCATTCCGCTCAAATATAAAAAGTTTGAGTTTGTGCCGGAAGTTCAGTACCATCTCCTGACTAAATATCTGTATTACGATGAAAACGCAATGCCGGTTCAGTATGATAAGGTCATCAATATGCTACGCGTGGGAGTGAATACCCGATGGGAAAGCGGTCGGTTTAATTTTGCAGGAATGGGCTATGTATCTACTACCGACAATCAAGACGTGATCAGGATTCCCGGAGTATTTGCAAGTGGTCAGATTACGTTTGATTTTACCTATGCCAAGGCAATGGATGTTCAGTTGGGGGTTGCGGCTACTTATCGGTCCTCTTACTATGCCGATGCCTATATGCCATTGACACAGCAGTTTCATCTTAATAATGATATCCTGGTGGATAGTTATGCTGTAGCAGACGTATTTGCCAACCTGCGTATAAAAAGAGTGCGCCTGATGCTGAAAATGTCGCATATCAATCAGGGGTTATTTGTGCCCGGTTACTATGTTACACCGGGTTATCTGGGACTGAGGAGGGCTTTTGGATTGGGAGTAAACTGGCCGTTGTTTGATTAAAGATTTATATTTACAGATTTTTGATTTCTAAACAACAATACTTCTGATTATGTCTTTAACTACACTCGGGCTTGCGTTACCGACAGATCCGCGCTGGGTCGATATTGCAGGAATGAAACTGGCAGATATTCTGATTGATCATGCATATTGTGAACAAAAAGCTGCTTCTTCGTGTATATCACTGATTGTTCATTATCCACAAAAAGTCAAACTGGTAGAAACACTCACACCTATCGTTGCAGAAGAATGGGGGCACTTTCAGCGTGTTTTGAAAGAATTGAAAAAGCGTAATATCCCATTAGGCAATCAGCGAAAAGATGAATATGTAAAAAAAATCAGTGAATTTCTTGTCAAAAAAGGAAAAGAGCAGGAGGTACTGTTGGACAGGTTACTTTTTTGTGCCCTGATAGAAGCCCGCAGTTGTGAACGTTTTAAGATTCTTTCAGAGAATCTACAGGAACCTGAGTTGCAAAAATTTTATCGCGAGCTCATGGTGTCGGAAGCAGGCCACTACCGCACATTCATTGAGCTGGCTGAGGAATATGTTAATCCGGAGTTGGTAAGAAGTCGTTGGAAGGAAATTCTGCAAAAAGAAGCAGAAACCTTGAAAGATATGGAGATCAGGGGTGACAGAATGCACTAATTTTAAGGAAAAGAGAAGGTTTAGCCCCTGCCAAAGTAGATAAGAAAATGGAATGACTTTGAAAAGTATTTATAATAATAAGCGTACTATGAAATTCAATTTGCTTTTTGCACTATTCTTCAGCCTGACAGCATTTGCAGTGCAGGCGCAACGTGATTTCTATGAGATCAGGAAGTATTCGATTAACGGACCTGCGCAAGAGGCTCGTTTGGATGACTATTTGAAAAATGCCTATCTGCCGGCACTCCACAAGGCGGGAATTAAGGATGTGGGCGTATTTAAGCCTGTGCTGTCTGATACAGAAAATGCAGGTAAGTATGTGTATGTATTTGTTCCGCTCAAGAGTTTAGACCAGTTGATGAAATTACCGGAAACACTGGCAAAAGACCGTCAATACCTGACTGCTGGTAAGGATTATATTGATGCAGATTATCAAAATCCACCCTATTCACGATATGAAACGACAGTCTTGCGGGCATTTGTCGATGCTCCAAAATATAAAAAATCCAAACTGACAGGCCCAAAAGCAGAGCGAATTTATGAACTGCGTAGCTATGAAAGCCACACCGAGAAAATATACTGGAATAAAGTAAAGATGTTTAATGCTGGTGATGAAATTGGTATCTTTGAAAGATTAGGCTTTAATGCTGTGTTCTATGGTGAAGTGGTCGCGGGTAGTACTCAACCCAACCTGATGTATCTGACAACTTTTGCCAACAAGGCAGAAAGGGATAAACACTGGGATGCTTTCAGAGAAGACAGCCAATGGACGAAGTTAAAAGCCATGCCGGAATACCAGAATAACGTTTCTAAAAATGTAACCTTGTTTCTTTATCCGGCAGAATATTCGGATTTATGATATAAAAATTAATCAATGTCTTCATTTTTAGGACAACTTGCCGGTTATCTGGCAGAAAAACACAGAACCACTTCGCAAAAGATGAGTGTTATCTTGCCTACGAAGCGTTCTGTGTTTTTTTTGAAGAAAGAACTGCACAGTATTGATACTGAGCTTTCCAAAAATATCGTAGCCCAGTCAGTTGAGGATTTCATATCTTCCGTCACCACAATAGAACTGGCTGATCAGGTGAACTTAATGTTTACTTTATATCAAACCTACAAGGAGTTTGAGCCTGGCACCGATTTTGACAGGTTCATGGGTTGGGCACCTGTATTGCTTGAAGATTTTGATCGTATTGATCTGCACAATATCAACAGTGATTATCTGTTTGATTATCTGACTGAATCCAAGGCGTTGGAACGCTGGGAACTTCAGCTCCCACCTGGCAAAACACTTCATAAAAAAGAAACCGGACTGCATTATTTTGCTTTGTATGAAAAGATAAGGCTGGTGTATAAAGCCTTCAAAAGCAGATTGGCTGAGGAAGGAAAAGGGTATCGTGGTATGGCCTACCGTGAACTTGCAGAACGGACCACGGAACTTCTGCTGGAATCACCTGCCAATATCTGGTACTGTTTTGCGGGCTTCAATGCATTCACAGAATCGGAGCGGCTGATGATCCGACAGCTGGTCAAAGAAGGAAGGGGAGAGGTGATCTGGGACACTGACCGGTACTATATGGAGCAAAACAGGGAGGTAGAAGCCGGTGAATACCTGCGAAACTATCGGACCAACAAAGTTTTTGGCGATACCTGGAACTGGATGGGAGAGGAGTTGGCGGTTGGTCATAAAACTGTCCGGATTTATGGGGTGCCCAATGCCGTACTTCAGGCCAAGCTGGCGGGACAAATCTACAAGCAGGCTGAGAAAACGAATCATGCTGTTAAAACTGCTATTGTTCTTGCAGATGAAAATCTGCTTCTTCCTGTTCTTTGTTCATTACCCGAAGACGTGACTGATTTCAACGTTACAATGGGTCTTTCACTTCGGCATTCACTGCTTTATTCATTGGTGCAGGATATTTTTGAATTACACCAGCAAGCCGTAGAGCGTATCAAAACGGACGGAAGCGTGAAATTTGGTAATCGTACCATTGTGCGATTGATGAATCACACCTATGTCAGACAGTTTCTGGGATTGTCTAATTTGAATACCGAACGTGAAATTGCTGACAAGATAATTAATGCCGCGCATGAGAATTTATTCCTGACACCCGCTGAGTTAATACATATTGCAGCAGAAACAAGGCTGTTCCAATTGTTCTTTACACCTTGGCAAAAAGGGAATACAAATCAGATAATAGATATTTTTACACAAATAGTAACCCTGTTAAAAGAACGTTTCGTTAACAATGGTCGGTTGTCGGAAATTATCTATTTCGACCTGTTTGCTGATTTACTTGGTCAGTTCAAAATAACGCTTTCAGGTCATTCGGAGGAAATCAGTTTGTATACCTTCCGGACATTCCTGATGGAAATGCTGAGGCAAACCAAAATACCATTTGGTGGAGACCATGCTAGTAATTTGCAGATTGTGGGTATGCTTGAAACACGTGCACTTGACTTTGACCGTCTCATTATACTTTCTATGAACGAAGGGGTATTGCCCAAGAGCCGGCAAAATGACTCGCTGATTCCTATCGATATTGCGATGGAAGTAGGGATTCCGGTGTTCCGCCAGCAGGAAGCTATCATGTCTTACCACTTTTACAGATTATTGCAGCGATGTAAGGATATTCATCTGGTTTATGCCAATACAGAAAATGCACCCGGTGGACCCGAGAAAAGTCGGTTTATACGACAGCTGGAATTTGAATGGCCCAAATATAATCCCCATATAAAAATTGAGAATGTTTCGGTTGCTTTTCCCGAGTCGGTGGCTGTTTCCAGGGTAGATTGGATCGAAAAAGATGAGTTGATTTTAGCCAAAATAAAAGAGTATCTGACAGAAAGAGGTGTTTATCCAACGCATTTGAATACGCTCATCAATGATCCCATGGAATTTTATCTGCGTTATATTGTCAGGGTAAAAATAGCAGATGAAATGGATGATGAACTGGGTATGGATAAAATAGGGATTTGGTTGCATGCCACGCTGGAAGCACTGGATCAGGCCTATTTTCTTCAGGATAAAAAACCCGACGAAGCAGCGATCAAAACACAATTGAAACAGAGTTTTTCAGACGCTTTCGGGCAATATAACGTTGAATTTGGTCTTAACCGGCTTTACTATCTCATAGGAGAACAGCAGATTATAGCATTTCTGAAACATCAGATTGAGCATGTTGCCGACCGGAAAACCCTGGCTGCGGAACAGGTATTGGACGCCATTCTTCCTGTAGTGGTAAACGGGGAAACCATATCGGTTAAGCTGGCCGGGAAAATAGATCGTATTGAATGTGATGCGTTAAAAAAGCTGTTTGTGATTGATTATAAAACTGGAAATGTAAATATGCCCGGCTGGTCCCGCAAATCTGCGGAGGAAATGGATGACGAGATTATGAAAGGTGCAGATTTCAAAGTAGGATATGCACGTCAGCTATGGTTTTACCAATTGCTGATGTATCTGAAAATGAAATCGGATAATGGTTTACGGTTAGGGAATAAAGTATTTCCTCAGAATGAATATACTGTGGAGGCAGCATTCTATTCTTTCAGAAAACCGACTGAGTTGATCAGGAATCCCTACTTTATATCTGATAATCCTGATGAATTTCTTGAAAAATCAAAAGAGCTGTTAAGTGGTATACTTTCTGATCTTCTGAATAAAGATATTCCATTTGTCCGGTCGCCTGATGCGGACGAACGCAGGTCGGGCGTATACGAAGGACTTACAGGATATTGACAGATGAAGTTATCTGGTTAAGAAACTGGTGCTTCATCTGTATTGTTTTCAGACCGGAATGCCAGTTCCATTTGATTTCTGTCAAACTCCCCTTCATTGTTGGCCAACCAGATGGTGGCTACGCCATTCCCGATGAAATTTGTGATTGCACGGGCTTCGGACATAAACCTGTCGACACCTAACAATAGTGCCAATCCTTCCACCGGAATCACCTGTACGGCAGTGAGTGTAGATGCCAGTACCACAAATCCGCTCCCCGTAACTCCGGCGGCTCCCTTGGATGTGACCATCAGAATACCGGTAATGGTTAGGATTTGTGCAAAAGTCAAATGTACATCATAAACCTGCGCCAGGAAGATGGTAGCCATGGAAAGGTAAATAGTGGTGCCATCCAGGTTAAAAGAATATCCCGTAGGAACGACGAGCCCGACTACCGGTTTGGAACAACCCATTTTCACCAGTTTTTCCATGAGTGAAGGCAAGGCTGCTTCCGAAGACGAGGTGCCTAATACAATCAGTAATTCACTTTTAATGTATTTTAGATAGGACCAAAGGCTCACTTTATACATTCGGAGTACATAATATAGAATGATCCCGATAAAAAGGGCCATGGTGCAATACACGGTGCCCATTAGCTTGGCCAGCGGCAATAAGGTCTGTAATCCATACTTACCCACGGTATAGGCCATGCCACCAAAGGCGCCAATGGGTGCGAAATACATGACAAAATGTAGTGCCTTAAATACATACTTCGAAGCGAAATTAAGCCACTTCATAATTTTCTCCCGCCCCTTATATTTACTCATCACACTACCAAAAATGAGTGAAAACACCAGCACCTGCAAGGTGACATTGTCCAGAAAGAATTGCATCCATGTAAATTCATTTGAACCCTGCTGATATTTGGTTATATCACCCCCTTGCGAAGCTCCTTCTCCGGCAAATCCAGCACCTGGTTTGATAATGTATGCCACTACAATACCGATAATCAGTGCGAGGGTAGTGATTACTTCAAAGTAGATCAGGGCCTTCGCCCCGACTTTACCCACTTTTTTTAAGTCACCCATGCCTACAATCCCGGAAGAGATAGTCAGGAAAATAATGGGATTAATAAATATCTTGACGACCTGAATAAATCCCAGCCCAAGCATTTCCATTTTCACTGCCTGGTCTGGCAGATAGTAACCTAATAATATTCCAGCTGTAATGGCTAATAATACCCAGAAAGTTAGGTTTTTTAATATTTTCTTCATTTTTGATAACCGGCTGGCATCGTTTAGGAAAATGCCCGATTTTTAAATTAATCCTTTTTTCTTAAGTTTAGGAACACTGCGCCACCTAGCAATACAACCAGAAGTATAGATCCGGCAAGATCAATACTATGCCCTGTACTCAGGGATTTAGGTTCAAATTTGAAAACTACTGAATGTTTGCCTGCGGGTAGCCTTAACGCCCTCAATACATAATTTGCTCTTAACAGACTGACGGCCTGTCCGTCAATGGTTACTTTCCAGTCATTATCGATATTATAATAAATTTCGGAGAAGACAGCCAGTTTTTCAGACGTTGCCTCATATTCATACGTCAGTTGATTAGGCCTATAATCTACCAGGGTTATATGAGATACAGAATCAGACTGGATGGTCAGGCCTTCTATGGCTGGTCCGAATCTTTTGTCCAGTACTGCCGTTGTTACCGGGTTAAGGGTATCCAGGGCCGCCATTTCTGCATCTGCATTTTCGACTAAAAAATAATCGTCTACCAACCATGCATTACCCATCGCCCCTGGATTTAACTGAGCCATTGGCTGGCCTTTTTCATCAGGTGCTAAAATATATTTGGTATTAAGCATATCCAGAATACCCGGATTGGCATTGGGTTTGGCGATTTGATTTTCGATAAGCTCTTGATAACGACGCAATTTAGCGCCATGGTAGCCACCGATGGATTTATGGAAATAGGAAGCCTCCGCATTATTAAAGGTGGAGCGGGTCATATCAAGAACCCGGAAATTGGGTGCAGGGTCGCCCAGGATGATTTCATCTGCAGGAGTAGGGGTCAGCACATTCTGTGCAACAGCCTTACTGACAAAATCATCATTGTTCAGATAGCGCTTATCCACGCCGAAATAGTCAAAAATTACCAATACTGCAAGAATTGAATAAGCAACTACAGGCTTCATTTTATCCTTAACCCATAACCATATGATGCCTGCTGTAATCAGAATCAAAATCAGTGAGCGGAATGCATCAGTTCTGAGTAAAGAACCTCTGTCAGTCTGGAGGGCGTTCACAATGATCTGAGCAAAATTACGATCCTGTGTACTCTGGAACAGTCCTTCCAGCAACTGCGCATCACCAGCAGCCTGGAAAGAAAAGAAAATACCTGGCGCAATAGCAAAAATTGCACATAGGCCACCGGTAATCCCCAGACTGATTGTTAATGGTTTACGGAGTTGCTCCCAGGTAAATTTCTTCCTGAATATTTCGTTCAGTGTATAAAGTGCCAGCATCACCATTAAAAGTTGAGCCAAAGCCAATACCATGGTTACCGCCCTGAATTTGTTAAACATCGGGAAGTAATCGAAAAACAGGTAATTTACAAATGCCATGTTTTTCCCCCACGACCATACAATGTATAAAATGGTAGTTATAAGTATCCACTGCTTGAATGGCCCTTTGATGAGGATCAGCCCCAGTACGAACAAAAAGCAAACCATGGCGCCTGCATAAGCAGGGCCCGAGGTACCAGGTTGGTCGCCCCAATATAAGGGTAGCGCACTGATGAATTGCCTGGCCATATTGGCGTCAACACCCCGGCTAACCATTACCTGATAGGTTTCAGAAGAAGTTGACAATGAACCTTGCGAAGCTCCACCATGAAAGTTAGGAATAAGAAGAGTCAGCGTTTCTCCGATACCATAACTCCAGTTGAATGCATAGGCCTTATCCAGACCATCCTGACCAGATTTATGCTCAGGAGAGATGGTGTTGGAAAGTTCTGATTTGCCGCGGGTGGTTTCTTTGGCATATTCCATGGATGTCCATAATCGGGTAGTATGTGTACCAACGGCAATCAGACAGGCTATACCCAGTCCGACCAGGGTTTTAACCAACCGATTGGTTTCTCCCGCTTTAATCAGATGTACTGCTTCAATCAAAACGTAGATAAACAGGCCAATTCCCAGATAATAGGTGATCTGAATATGATTACCATACAGCTGGAGTCCAAAGAATAAAGCAGTTAATGCGGACCCAGCTATCCATTTATTTTTCCGAAATGCCAGTATAACTCCGGCAATTACACCAGGAGAATAATTAATTGCTATCATTTTAGAAACATGCCCCGCTTCAATACTGACAAGACTGAAGGTGGCAAAGGCAAAGGCAATGGCGCCAATGAAAGAGAGGAATCGGTTGACACCTAATACAAGCAAAAGTATATAGGCGCAAATAAGGCCCGTCAATACATAGTTGGCGGGGGCTGGCAGCATTTTATTGACTGTCTGACCAATTTTTGTGGGTAAGCTGGTAGGATAATCCCCCACAACGTGATAGGCCGGCATTCCACCGAACATACTATTAGTCCATCCTGACCACTCACCGGTTTTTTCATGGTATTGCTGTACTTCTCTTGCTGCCGCTTTTGCCTGAATATCATCATATTGTCTGAGGACCTTTCCTTCCATAACAGGAGAAAAATACAGCACGGAAAGAATAACAAAGGCCAATATACTAACTATATGGGGCCATATTCGTTGCCAGGTAAGCAATTGCTTCATGAAAAACAGGGGTTAATACATTCCGGAACTATTGGGGTATATCCCGGTATATGCCGTTCGGATTAGTTTTAAATTTATGTTAAACCTTACAAATATAGATGTATTGAAGTATGTTTGAAGAAATATTTTCGGAAAAAACACATTGAAACTGAATGTCAATTTGCTGTATAATTAAAAAATTTTCAAAAATACCGGTAAATTTGCACCTCCCACAATAAAAAAAATAATTTTGGGACAGATAATATGTGCTCGACCAGAGACATAAAACCTACTATTCAAAATATATGAAAAAAATAGCTGTATTTACTTCAGGGGGTGATGCACCCGGAATGAATGCCTGTATCAGAGCGGTTGTGCGTGGAGCGGTATATCATGGAGTTGAAATTTATGGTATTCGCCGCGGCTACAATGGTATGATTGCAGGTGATATATTCCAGATGTCTTCTCATTCTGTAAGTAATATTATTCAACGTGGAGGCACCATTCTCAAATCGGCCCGCAGTAAGGAGTTTACTACAGTTGAGGGTAGGCAAATGGCTTACGACCAATTGAAAAAACATGGGATTGAAGGACTGATCGCTATTGGCGGAAACGGTACTTTTACGGGTGCGATGACTTTTGCTAATGAGTTCGGAATTCCTACAGTGGGTGCACCAGGAACAATTGATAATGATTTATACGGGACCGACTATACTATTGGTTTTGATACTGCTGTCAACACGGCACTTGATGCCATCGATCGTATCCGCGACACGGCGAGTTCGCACGACAGGGTGTTTTTTATTGAGGTAATGGGCCGTGATTCTGGCTATATTGCTATTCAGTCAGGTATAGGCGGTGGTGCCGAATTAGTGATGGTACCCGAGGTTTTGACACCTATTTCAGAAGTAGTGGAAACGTTGCAACAAGGGTGGACGCGTTCCAAGTCTTCATCGATTGTGGTGATTGCGGAGGGTGATGAAGCCGGAGATGCTGCCACAGTAGCCGAAAAAATCAGACAGGAAATCGGAGGCGAGGATATTAATATGCGTGTTACAACGCTTGGACATACGCAGCGGGGTGGTTCTCCAAGTGCTGCCGACCGTATTCTTGCAAGTCGTTTGGGGCTTGGTGCCTTAGAAGGATTACTGGCAGGACAGAAAAACGTGATGGCTGGTATTATTAATAATAATCTGGTATACACGCCATTTGAAGATACGATCAGATTGCCAAAACCCATTAGTGAAGACCTGATGAGAATGGTGAAAATTCTGAGTATCTGATGCGTTAACAGTAACCCATCAGCTTATAGACCAGAAGGCCGATCCATTCGTGCCATAAAGTATGGGTCAAACTCAATGCAGCCGGGTTTGGCACCAGCTTTTCTCTAAGCTTCAAAGGGTATCCTGTGCCCTGATAATCTGCTCTGAATGGAGTTGCCTGAGTTCCTGCTTTCTCAAAGCAGCCGAGTGCCCTGCGCATATGAAAGGCAGAAGTAATAAGGAGGACATTTGTTCCCGGATATTCATTTCTGATAATTTCAGTCGTAAATAATGCGTTTTCCCGGGTATTTCTGGCTTTGAGTTCCAAGTGGATATCTTGCTCAGGAACTCCCCAACTGGTTAGGAGTGTTTTGGCAAGTTGTGCTTCGCCTGTACCATTTTCTAGCAGAAAAGGCTGATCAGTGCCTGTAATTATTATTTTCTTTATTTTTCCGGATTGATAGAGATGAAAGGTTTGTAGCACCCTGTCTGATCTGTCTCCCATTGAGGGAATGGCTTCTTTGTAATTTGGTGCAAATGCTAAACCCCCGGTGAGCAGAACTCCTATATCATAACTACTATCTACCATATTCACCGATTTTACAGGTGTTTCATACCAGTATGCCATTTTATTGACAATGAAGTTATTTGATATGAAGTATAGCAGGACAATCGTTCCTATGATAATGCAATTCTTTTTTTTTGGGGAGTGTGTAATAAGTGCCCAAATCAACAAAGCCATCACTACCGTCACAGGCATTGCAATGAAATCTATTAACTTAGATAAAAAGAAAAACATTTAGGTGGGGATAGCGTTATAAATTACATTTGTAAGCAAATGTAGCTATTATTAGCAGTCGCACAATCCTCCTAATTGATTTATATATACTAATTGGCAACTATTCATTACGTGCATTTATGAAAAAAAATAGTCTTTTTTTTGCCTTCTTCATTTTGTCAAACCTGTTGGTTTCCTCCTCTTTTGCGCAAGGTTATCACATTGAAGTAAATGTTGCTAGTCTGAAGGACACGTCCTGTATAATGGGGCATTTTAATTATAATGACAAACAATTTATTGCCAAAGACACAGCGAAGGTAGACAATAACGGGAAAATGGTGTTTGCCGGGGAAACTGCGTTGCCAGGCGGACTTTATATTGTGGTTTTACCTGGTCAGCGTCATTTAATTCAGTTTATTTATTCAGGCAATGAGAATAAATTTACACTTAGTACGGACACCCTTGACATCATTGCTTCCATGAAAGTGGAAGGTTCTGTTGAAAACGGTATTTTCTATGATTATCAAAAACAGATTCGTGAAATATCATTGAAAATTCAGTCGATAGAGGAACAGAAAAAAGCATTGGGTGCTGATAAGGCTGCTTTAAGTGAAGAGGCAACCCGACTGACTATGGATTATAACGATAGGAGAGATCAATTGATAGAAGCAAATAAAGACCTTTTTGTTGCAAAGCTCATGAAGGCTACTGTTGTAAAACAGCTGGCTGAATTGCCCAAAAAAGCAGATGGTCAGCCAGATCACGATGCAGGGTTTATTTACTACAAAAATCATTTCTGGGATAATTTTGATCTTTCAGATGCCCGGATGCTGCGGACTCCGTTTTTTCAGCCGAAAGTAGAAACCTATATTAAAAACCTGACGGTCCAGACTCAGGATTCTGTAACAAAAGCAGCCGATGCCTTAATCGCAAAAGCTACCAATAAAGAAATAAAGGAATATCTGATTTACTATATTACAAACGAGTATGAAACCCCTAAAACTGTAGGTACAGAAGGTGTTTTCGTTCATATGGCTGAAAAGTATTATCTGAATGGTAATATGCCGGTTTCAGAAGATGGTAAGAGAAGGATCAGTGAACGTGTCGCCGTTTTGAAGCCTTTGCTTGTCAACAAGGTTTTTCCTGCCCTGAGCCTGAGCGATCCCCTGAATAAACCGATTCACGTCAATCAGATTCAGGCAGATTATACTGTTCTGTTTTTTTACTCCCCAACATGCGGACATTGTAAGGAAGCCGCTCCCAAATTAAAAGAAGCTTATTTGGCCCATAAGGACAAAGGTGTCAAGATATTAGCTGTGGCAATTGACCAGAAAGATGATTGGGGCAAATACATTAAAGAACAGAATACTTCAGAGTTGATGAACGGTTATGATAACACCAATCAGATTGACTTCAGAAATAAATTTGATGTTATCTCAACTCCCATGGTCTATGTTCTTGATAAAGGGAAGCGCATCATTGCCCGACGGATGCCCGTCGAGCAACTCAGCGATTTTCTCAACTTTACTATTAATAAGAATAAGAAGCCTTAAAAATCAGGATTGCTTACTCCCAGCCGCCGCCCAAAGCTCTGTACAATTGAATGGACGCCTTAAATTGTTTCTGTTGCATTTCAGTCAACTGAATCTCCGCTTCCAGTACTGATTTTTGGGCGGTGAATATTTCCAGGTAAGAAGCAGCACCCCCTACAAATAAATCATTAGAAATTGCTACTGCCTGTTGCAGAGCGGTTACTTCACGTCTTTTGAAATTGGACATCTGAGCTAGATTTTCCAAAGCTTTGTTGTGTGAAACCACCTCCTGATATGCATTGAGAACTGTTTTGTTATAGTTATAAAACGCCTCTATACTTTCAGCCATTTTATAGGCTTTATCAGCCTTAAGACCTTTTCTGTTGAGAAGAGGACCTGTTAATCCACCCAGAGCGCTGTAGGCAATCGACCCTGGTGCAAACCATAATGAGCTGGCAAATGCGTTGAATCCCATGTGGGCTGAAATACTCAACGCTGGCAGGAAAGCAAGTCTTGCTGCCTGAAGTTCATTATTACTTGAGGCAAAAAGGAGTTCAGCCTGCTGAATATCCGGTCTTCTGGTGATCAACTGCAAAGGAACCCCCAGTTTGAAATTCCCTGGCAGGTTTTGCGTAAAAATACTTCCTCCACGAGGAATCGACTGTGGGAATCGGCCTAACAGCAAATTGAGCTGATTTTCAGTTTCAATGATCCTTTGTCTGATTTCAAATTCGAAAGATTGCGTATTCAATAATTGCGCAGTGAATTGGCGCACCGCAAGTTCTGTTGCACGACCTCCTTCTTTTTGAATACTGATGATCTCTGTTGCCTTTTCCTGAATCTCGATGTTTCGCTGGATGATGCCCAGTTCGTAGTCTAATGACAGCATTTCATAATAAAGATTGGCAACAGACGCCACCAGTTCTGTCTGGATTAATTGTCTGCCTTTTTCTGAAGCCATAAATCGCTGTAACGCTGCTTTTTTCTGAATTTTCATCTTTCCCCAGATATCAATTTCCCATGTACTGCGCACACCCAGGAAATAGTCTGGCAGGAAAGGAGCAGGTAATTTCCGATCGTCATCGAGGTTGGGGGAAAAATTGGTATCGTAATTACCGACACCGTCCATGGTGTAGTCACCGAATTTCCTGCCACCACCACCAATTTCTGCCTGTAAATTCGGCAACATGGCCCCATGACGGGCCATGATTACCGAACGAGCCATTTCAATTCTTTGAGAGGCGATCATCATATCAGGATTTCTCTTGAGGGCGGTATCAATCAAAGCTACCAGCACAGAGTCATCAAATATATGCCGCCATGAAACCAGCCTTTCTTCTTCTTCCGGTTCTACTTGATCAGTGAAACTTACGGGAGGTTTGATCGTTTCAGGAGTTTTCAACGGTTGTTTAACAGCGCACCCTGTGATAAAGAACACTGATAAGATAAAACAACCCCGCGTAAAATGCTTTTTATTTAGTAACATACTACTGTTTATTAATGAGAGAGATTTGCGTCAGGCTCCGTTTTTTTCTTTTTTCCCATGCTTTCAAATAAAACATAGAGGCCTGGAATAACAATTACTCCGAATATGGTTCCGATCAACATCCCTCCTGCGGCAGAAGTACCAATCGAGCGGTTTCCAATAGCTCCAGCACCGGAGGCAACAACCAATGGTATCAGACCGGCAATAAAGGCAAATGAAGTCATCAAAATGGGTCGGAGACGATCAGACGCACCTTCCATGGCAGCTTCAATTATTGATTTCCCCTCTTTATGTCTTAAGTTGGCATATTCAACTATCAGGATCGCGTTTTTGCCAAGGAGACCGATAAGCATGACCAGTGAAACCTGTGCATAGATATTGTTTTCCAATCCAAGTAATTTAAGCGACAAGAATGCGCCGAAAATCCCGGTAGGTAACGATAGCAGTACAGGCAATGGCAACAGGAAGCTTTCATATTGTGCAGCCAGAATCAGATAAACGAAAATCAGACACACGATAAAAATATATACAGCCTGATTACCTGAAAGAATTTCTTCCCGTGTAATACCTGACCACTCATAGTCAAAGCCACGCGGCAATGTTTCGGCAGCTACTCTTTCCACAGCTGCAATCGCATCACCACTACTGTAACCTGCCTTTGGTTCACCGTTGATCATCGAAGAGGTAAACATATTATACCGGGTGATTTGCTCTGGGCCAAATACACGTTCCATTCTGATAAATGATGAATACGGTACGAGTTCATTGCGGTTATTCTTTACATATAAGTTCAGAATATCCTCCGGGTTCCTCCTGTACTTCGGATCTGCCTGTACCATTACTTTATACATCTGGCCAAACCGGATAAAGTTGGAGGCGTAGAAACTACCCACCAAGGTTTGCAGGGTACTCATGGCATTATCCACAGTAACTCCCTTTTGTGCTGCCATGTCCGTATCAACATGAATCAGGTATTGTGGAAAGCTGGCGTCGAAACTTGTAAAAGCAGAACCAATTTCAGGTGCTTTTCTTAGTGCATCCACAAATTCATTAGTGATTTTTGCTGTATTTTGAATGTCGTCCAATCCTGATTTATCCAGCAATCTCAATTCAAAACCGCTTGAGTTACCAAATCCCGGAACTGTGGGCGGAGGAAAAAACTGGATTTCAGCATCGGTAATATGTCTGGTTTTTTCTTCCATTATCCTGATCAGGTCATTAACAGATATGTCACGGTTTTCCCATGACTTCAGGTTGATCATACCCATACCATAGGTAGAACCCGAAGATTCAGTCAAAAGACTGTAACCAGCCAATGTTGCTACTGATTCCACTTCCTCCAGCTTGCTGGCTATTGCCTGTATTTCATCCAGTACAATTTCTGTTCGTTCTACGGTTGCTCCAACAGGTGTATTTACATTGACATATAACATTCCCTGATCTTCGGTAGGAATAAACCCTGAAGGCAGGACAGTATTTACACCCCATGTCGCTACACAAAAACCTATAAATAGCGCGATGGTCACAACTCTCCGGTTGATAATGAGTGCCAGAAGGTCTTTGTATTTACCTGCAACCTTGTCGTACCCTCTGTTAAAACCATCAAAGAACTTCTGAAGAAGGTTTTTCTTGGTGCTTTTCTCATGATGCCCTTTTAATAGAATTGCACATAAAGCAGGAGTGAGCGTAAGGGCATTAATACCTGAGATGACAATAGAAATTGCCAATGTTAATGAGAACTGCCTGTAAAATACCCCCACAGGGCCGGATAGAAATGCTACCGGAATAAATACTGCGGACATTACAAGTGTAATTGCAACAATAGCGCTACTCATCTCTTCCATAGCTTCAAACGTCGCCTGCCGGGCGGGCAGATGGGTGGCCTCCATTTTTGCATGGACGGCCTCGACGACGACGATGGCATTATCCACGACTATACCAATAGCAAGTACAAGTGCAAAAAGCGTCAGTAGATTAATAGAGAAGCCGAACATACTCATAAATGCGAATGTTCCAACCAAAGCTACCGGAACTGCCAGAGCCGGAATAAGTGTGGATCTGAAATCCTGGAGGAAAAGAAATACAACCAGTGATACTAATATATATGCTTCGATCAAAGTTCGAATTACCTCGCCAATAGATGCATCCAGGAATCGGGAAACATCATAAGAAACGGTGTATTCCATTCCCGGAGGAAATGAAGTTTCTTTTAATTCAGCAATTTTCGTTTTTACGTTCTGGATTACCTCTCTGGCATTTGAGCCTGGTCTTTGTTTCAAGAGTATGGAAGCGGAAGGTTGGCCGTTGGATTTAGAAGTCATACTATAATCCAGAGAACCAAATTCTATTTCTGCAACATCTTTCAGTTTCAGCATGGAGCCGTCTGAGTTTGCCCGCACCACTATATCTTCGTATTGCTTGGGTTCAAAAAGTTTACCGGTAAATTTCAGTACGTACTGTAACATTTGTTGTTCACGTCCTGAGCTGATACCTACCTGTCCGGGTGCAGCTTCCACATTTTGGCCACGAATGGCTTCTATTACTTCATCAGCAGAAACATTATATGCATTCATGCGATCTGGATTCAGCCATACCCTCATGGAATAGTCTTTGTTACCCATGATTGCTGCAAAACCCACACCATCTATTCTTTTTAATTCAGCAAGAACATTAATGTCAGTGAAGTTAAATACAAAGTCTTCGCCAGCTGACGGATCAGAGGTAGTAATGTCAAGATACATCAACATACTGTTGACTTCTTTTTCTGTTGTTACACCGGCCTTGATTACCTCTTCGGGGAGCTCATCAATAACCGTTTGCACCCTGTTCTGTACGTTCACCGCTGCCAGATCGGGATCTGTACCTACTTCAAAAAATATCGTAATGAGGGTAACACCATTATTACTGGATACGGATGACATATAAGTCATTCCAGGTACCCCATTAATCGCACGTTCCAGCGGTGTCGCTACCGCTTTGGTATTTACTTCTGCGTTGGCTCCGGTATATTTAGCAGTGACAACTACTGAAGGAGGCACAATGTCGGGGAACTGAGTAATAGGAAGGTCTATTACGGCAAGCAACCCCAGCAATGTAATGAGCAAGGATATAACCAGAGACAAAATAGGTCTCTGTATAAATTTTTTTACCATCAGGTTTTAATTTTTCTAGAAAATAGATTGAATGATTTTATTAACGTTGTGCCGTCAATTGGGAAGAACCATTAGGAATAATTCCCAAACTGTCTGCCAGAATCATTTTAGGCTTGATAACCGCGCCATCTCTTAAGTTCTGGACACCTTCGGAAACAATCTTATCTCCCGCTTTTAAACCTGATTTAACCAAATAATAATTTGAGTATCGTGCTTGTGGAATGAAGTTTCTGGTTGTGATGCTGTTGTCAGGATTTAAAACATAAACAAAGTTTTTATCCTGTATCTCAAATACTGACTTCTGTGGGATCAGTATGATATTTTCAACTGTATTGGTCAACCGAATGGTTCCTGAAGAGCCATGTTTAAGCAGTTTTTCAGGATTGGAGAATCTTGCACGGAATGCGATGGATCCTGTGCCTTCATCAAATTCACTTTCCATGGTTTCGATCTTTCCTTTTTGCGAAAAAAACGTACCATCTGCCAACCCTAACTCAACAATTCCGTGATTATCAACGCCATTGGCATTGCGCGCTCTGACATACTCCAGATATTCAATTTCAGAAACATTGAAATAAGCAAACACAGAAGTAATGTCTGAAATAGACGTTAATGGGGTACCAGTAGCCACAATACTTCCTATTTTATAAGGGATCCGGTCTACAACCCCATCGAAGGGCGCTCTGATTTTAGTATAGGAGTAATTTAATTCAGCACGGTCTTTCAACGACCTTGCTTCCTCTATTTTAGCATTTCTTGCAGCCAGTTGAGCCATTGCAACGTCCAGTTCTGAACTCGCTACTACATTTCTATCCACCAGCAGCTGCACACGTTTCATTTCCACCTCAGCTGCTTTAGCTTCTGCTATTGCCACCTGAAGATTTGCTTTGGCAGTTGCCAGGGCAGAGGCATATTCTTCATCATTGATTTCGAACAGCACCTGACCTTTTCTGACTTCTTTTCCCTCATCCACATTCACTTTTTCCAGGTATCCGGAAACACGCGCCAGGATTTGCACATTTCTGAATGCATTGATGTCAGCTACATAAGTACGATGAAGGTCTGTGTTACTGGAAACAAGCTCAGTAACCGGGATTTCCCGAATTTCATCATCGTCATTGGCCTGATTTTTTTCGTTACAACCTGCAAGGAAAACCAGTGATAAGATCAGGAGACGCCAATCTAATACTTTCATAAGTTTAAAATAATAATCATTTGTAACCGGCTGAAGAGTAAATCTTGAGGGTACAAAATGGATATGTTGAATAAAATAAAATGGAAATTCTACTTTCTGGATTCATTTCTGAATCAGTACTATAACGACAATAAAGAAACCGTTATATCAGGAATGCTAAATTTTGGGAGGCTGAAAATAGCTAAGGTAAGGTGTTTCGTAAACCTGGCTTAAATGTTTAAAGCCATTTTTGAAATCCCATTTATGGAGAGAATCTAGTGGGGATTTGTAATCTTCTTTGAGGGGCATTATTTCTATTTCTATACCAAAGGGGCCACTCAGATCTTTTGAAAAATTACCATCCGTATCAACATCTTTCTCCAAATCGCCGTCTTCATCGGGAGATGATAGGGGAGGAAAGCAATGGAGCGGTGCAGAATAAAGATTGCCAGAATGCAAATTTTGCTCTAGCAGGATTTGTTCTTGCGAGGCAAAATCAATACTACCAGCCTGGAGTTTATTAAGAAAAATAAAACAACTGACAATATTTAAAACCAAGAAAATCAATAGTCGTGGACTATGGGTTTTCATACAAAAACAATTAATAATTCTTTCCTGTATGCATGCTACTTCACATGTTACAGATACAGAAATTACATTTAATGAATTTCAAATTTAAAAAAAAATGCTCTTAATCACAATTTTATCCTTTGTTTACCTTGGTATTTTGGGAGATTGTCTTTGAAATATCCAGTTTAAGCCCAAGTAATTCTTCGAATATTAAATTTTGATATTGGGCATTATCCATACTTGATTAAAATTTATTAATAGGGAGTCCCCAGGTGACAGGTGAGTAAAAAGAGGATAATTAGCGCAGTAATCAAAAGAAAATTTGCTTTTCACAAAAGTACCGTCTATTTTTCGCATCCAATTGAAGTGAAAGGCAAAATCCTATAACTTTATATTATTAGTAAAGTATAAATTGATGCCATATCACTTGTAGTATAAAATGCTGATATTTAGTGTCTTGAAAGTGATTGTTTGAAAGATGTTAATTATAAGTATAACAATTAAATTCAATTTCGTGTTTTGAGGTTTGATAAATTTTAAAAAATGTAATTGTTTAATTGTGATTAATTAAAAGGAAATAGCATACTTTTGTGGTATGCTGTGAGGAAAAGCTTTAACAGTAGAAAATATCACCTAATAATAAATAACCCAAATTTTAAATCTTTTTTTAATCCAAAATCTAAATTAACAATTTAAAAATTAGTCTGATGGAAAAGAAAGCTACGACTCCGGCTCCTGCAGCAAAGTCTGCACCTGCACCGAAGAAAAGCAACGGCGGTTTGTTAAACCCAGCATGGGTCATTCCTTTACTGTTTGGTATTGCACTAAGTTACTTCCTATTTGTATTGGGTGCGCCCGAACACTTTATTGATGGTGATCATGCCAAAGGTCCAAAACCAGGTGATTATTATGGCATGGTTTATAAAGGAGGGGTTATTGTACCTATTTTGATGACCTGTTTATTAACAACTATTGTGTTTTCCATTGAGCGTCTGTTTACATTGAGTAAAGCTAGTGGTACTTCAAGTGTTGATAATTTTGTTTTGAAAATCAGAGCTTTACTTGACAAAAATCAAATCGAAGAAGCAATTAAAGAGTGTGATAAACAAAAAGGTTCAGTTGGTAATGTAATCAAAGCAGGTTTGCTTAAGTACAGAGAACTAACTACAGAATCAGCTTTGAACAAAGAGCAGAAATTGGCTGCCCTTCAGAAAGAAATCGAAGAAGCTACTACGCTTGAGATGCCAATGTTGCAGAAAAACATGACTGTTATTGCTACGCTAGTATCAGCATCGACTCTTTTGGCTCTTCTTGGAACAGTATTAGGTATGATTACTGCCTTCGCAGCCTTGGGTACTTCAGGTCAACCGGATTCTGCTGCACTGGCAACAGGTATCTCTGAGGCCTTGATCAACACTGCATTGGGTATTGGTACTTCAGCGATCGCAACTGTAGCTTATGCTTATTTGAACAGCCGTGTTGATGACCTGACTTACAGCATCGATGAGATTGGTATGAGCATCCAGCAAAGTTTTGCTGCACACTATTAATAGTGATTCAGCGTTTTAATTTTAATAAAAAAGTTTTAAAACTATAATATGGGAAAGGTAAGACCCAAAAAGAGTTCACCGTGGGTAGATATGACTCCGATGGTAGACTTGGCATTCCTTCTGCTTACATTCTTTATCATGACGGCAACGTTTAAAGAGAATGAAGCGGCAGAAATCACCACGCCTTCTTCCATATCTACTACTAAGGTACCTGATGATGATATTATGATTATCAGTATCGATGGGGACGGAAGAGTATTCTTTGGTGTAGACGCTCAACCCACCCGGATTAGTATGTTGGATAACCTTGGTTCAGCTAAAGGAATTTCCTTTACTGAGCAAGAGAAGGCAAAGTTTGCGATTCAACCGCAATTTGGTTTTCCTGTTGCGCAGCTAAAATCCTGGTTAAGTCTTTCTGGCTTAGATATGGCACAGACTCGTCAGCCTGGTATTCCCGTTGACTCCACAGGAGTGAGCGAACTGGCCGACTGGGTATTTGCAGCAAGGAGAGCAAATCCACAGTTGAGAATCGCTATTAAAGGTGATAACGCTACTAAATTTCCTGTTTTCAAAGACGTGCTTGCAAACTTACAATCACAAAAGATTAACAAGTTTAACTTGATTACGTCGGGCGAACAACCTCCTGCGGGATGGATGCAGGATTGAGGTATAAATTGAATTTTAACTGATAATTTTCTTTAAGAAATGGCATCATTAGAAACCTCAGATGGGGGGGGCAAAGGCGACGGTAAAGTCCGGGCTAAAAAGCATAGCACCCGGGTTGATATGACGCCCATGGTGGATCTTGGCTTTTTGTTGATCACTTTCTTTATGTTAGCGACAACCATGAGCAAGCCAAACTCTATGTCACTGGGTGTACCTGATAAACAGGAAAAACAAGAGGAGCAACAGACGGAACCGTTACGTGCATCCAAAGTTTTAACCTTATTTTTAGGAAAAAACAACGATGTTTTTTATCTTGACGGTGTAGCTGCTACTGCCGATAATGCGCAAGCCTCCTTAAAATCTGTACCGTATGGACATGAAGTACGGTCTGTTATTCTGGAATCGCAGAAAAGAATTAACTCGCAGCACCCAAAAGATGAAAAGGGAAATGATCCGTTCGTAGTTGTACTGAAGCCTACTCCCGTTTCTACTTATAAGAATATGGTAGACATATTGGATGAGATGGCAATTACGAAAGTGAAACGCTATGCTTTGGTTGATTACCTGACAGATGATGAATCAGCACTGTTGGGAGAAAAGATTAAAGAATAATTTAAAACTAAACTTAAATGGCAGAATTAAGCAAACCGCAGACATTAGATGAGATAGTGTTTGCGAACCGTAACAAAGAATACGGTGCTTATTTACTTCGTCAGGATTACCGCGGAGTAATGAATCGTGCTACTTTAATTGGTATCGCTATATTTTCGATTGGTATTTTAGGTCCTTCTCTACTGGGGAAGATCTTAGATACTGAGAAAAATGAAGAGGTAATGGTAGAGATGAACCTGATGGATCTGCCACCACCGCCGCCAATTGACAATAATGAGCCGCCACCGCCACCACCGCCGCCAATTGAGCAGCCTAAGGTGACTACGGTTAAGTTCCTTCCTCCTGAAGTTAAAAAGGATGAGGAAGTTCCTGAGGAAACACCACCACCGACAATCGAAGAGATTAAGGAGGCTGTTATTGCGAAGGAAACTGTAGAAGGTGATCCGAATGCGGATGAGATTATTATTGCACCCGAGCAGATTGCAGCACCAAGTAAAGGAACTGTAGTAGAAGCCGCACCGGTGGAAGAGAAGGTCTTTACAATTGTAGAGCAACAACCTATGTTCCCAGGTGGTCTTACGGAGATGTATAAGTTCTTAAGTAAGAACATGAAGTATCCGCCGCAAGCATCCAGAGCTAATATTTCAGGTAAAGTACACCTTACTTTCGTTGTAAATACAGATGGAAGTATTCAGGATGTACAGGTTGTAAAAGGCTTAGGATTTGGTTGTGATGAAGAAGCTAAACGTGTGGTGCAAGCCATGCCAAAGTGGAATCCAGGTAAACAATCAGGCCGTGCAGTTAGGGTTAAATTTAACTTGCCTGTTACGTTCCAACTAGAAGAATAATTAATGAAGGGAAGACCTTTGCATGAAAGGATGAAAGCTTTGTCCTACTTGCTTATGGCTCCTTTGTATGCAGGAGGAGGTATCTTTTTGATTACCTCCTCTTCTTTGTTTAATTCTATTCTACCGGATGGAAGCTGGCAAAGAATAGCTGTGGGAGTCATTTTTATTTCGTATGGAATTTTTCGGCTTGTTCGTGGAGTGAAAATGTGGTTACAAGGTGAAAATTCAGATAATCGGAACAGATAATCGCAACCTATGATCGTATCAGGAAAAATGCGCAAATGCAACCATGTAATTATCGTACTATTTTTGTTTGGATTGCTCTCTTGTGGTACCAATTCAGAAAATCAACTGGATAATCCCACACGGGGCTCTGTAAAGCTTGCTGTAGACGAGTCATTTCAACCTTTGGTAAGCGAATTAGTGATGTCATATGAGGGTATTTACCCAAATACACATTTTGATGTCAGGTACATTCCTGAGCAGGAGGCTATTCTTGCATTTCTGCAAGATAGCGTGCGGCAGGCATTTGTAACCCGGGAACTTACTGCTTCAGAGGAGGAAATAATCAAAAAGCAACAGGGTATTTATAAGAAACAGGAAATAGCTACTGATGGAATCGCATTGATCATTAGTGAACAAAACAAAGATTCTCTGATTACGCTGACTGAATTACAATCGGTTTTTAATAAGTCTGTTAAAAATTGGGAGCAATTGCCCGGAAGGAAAAGTTCAGGACCAATCATACTTGTTTTTGATAACGCAAACTCCAGTAATTTGCATTTTCTGTTAAATAAATTTGGTGTGGATGATTTAACCGGATTGTCGATTTTTACCTCAGGTTCCAATGAAAAAGTATTTGAATTTATTAAGCAAAATCCAAATGCCATTGGATTTGTAGGTGTCAACTGGATCAGTGATGATAATTCCTCTCTTGCTCATGAACTCTCCAGAGGAATTAAAGTAATGGGGGTGGGTAATCAGGAAGAGAACATTGGTAATACTGTATATTTCCAACCCTTTTTCAGACAACTAGTTGACAAAAAGTACCCTCTGTCACGCTCAGTGTATATTTTGAGCAGAGAAGGCTATTCAGGCCTAGGAGGTGGATTGCAAACTTATATTGCTCGTGATGTAGGCGGTTTAATCATTGAAAAGAAAGGTTTGGTTCCTACCATTCCCTATCCCAGGTCTATTGAACTTCGACCTGATAACTTAAAATAGTGTGGAATAATTTTTGTTATATATTCTACATTATTATTACCTTTAGTATTGTTTTAATTAATTATAAGAATCTTTTACTTTTTTTAACCCGGTTAAAAAATGAACAGAAAATTGAAATTGATATTTGGAGCTCTTGTTGTAGGGGTAGTCTCTTTGTCTCAAGTTGTATCTGCACAAACAGTACAGGAGGCCATGGCTGATTTGAATGCGGGGCGGATCAAGAAAGCGGAGTCTTCATTTAATAAAATAGCTGAAAGTGCTCCCACTCCTGAAAATCTATATTACCTGGGTTATTTTCAACTGAAGACCAATGATTTGGATAAAGCTGAACAAACCTTTACAAAAGGTGCTGGTTTAGATGCGAAAAACTATCTGAATTCTGTTGGGCTAGGTACTGTTGCTTTGGCAAAAGGCAATAAAGCGAAAGCACAGGAAATCTTTGCAGAAGCTGAGAAAAAAACAAAAGGGAAAGATGCCAATGTACTTCACAGAATAGGAGAGGCATATACCTTGTTCGAAAAGAATACAGATCCAGCAGAGGCAATCCGGGTGTTGGATGCTGCTACTAAGCGCGACAATAAACTGGCTGATGCTTTTATTGCCAAAGGAGATGCTTATCTTATTAAGAACGAAGGAGGACCAGCTGCAACGGCTTATGAATTTGCCTTGAATGCTCAGCCAGGTTACCCTTTAGCGAATAACAGATTAGGTGAACTGTATCTGAGAAGTAAAAACTATAATTTGGCATTGGATTTCTACAAAAAAGCCATAGATGCAGATCCTAACTTTGCTAATGCTTACAGAGATCTTGCCGAATTGTATTGGTTGGGTAATCAATATAAGAGAGCAGCAGAGAATTTTGACCTGTTCTTACAAAAAAGTGAATCTACCGATCCTGAATTAGTTTTACGTGCAGCACAATTTGCTTTTGTATCAGATGATTATGCTAAATCTTTGAATTTACTTAAGTCGATTGAAGGTAAACTGGATAACCCGATTATTCACAGAATGTATGGTTGGTCGTATTTCAAAACCAATGAAATGGAGAAATCCATTGATGAATTAAAGAAATTTATAGCTGTTTATCCTGAAGATAAATTGTTAGCTGATGATTTCAAATACCTGGGACGCGCATACAACAAAATGTCTGAGTCTGGTGAGTATGACTCTGTGGGTATGGGATACCTGGAGAAAGCTGCCAGCATTGATACCAATGCCGCAGAGGCTGCTGCAACCTATAAAGAAATAGGTACAATCTATCGTGCACAAAAAATGAACGATAAAGCAATCGCTGCTCTTACCAAGGGAATTCAGTTAGATACTACCAAAGCAACACCAAACGATTATTTTACTTTGGGCTTGACTTATTTTACAGGTGCTCCTTCCTTAACTGAGGGTGAATCATTGGGATTGGATAGTACACAACTTGCTGAAGCACGTTCAAAGTATTTCTTTAGCTCTGACTCTGTATTTAACGTTCTGAGTCAAAAACTGCCTGATTGGCCAATTAGTTACTACTGGAGAGGAAGTAGCTTATATAATGCTTATAGTAGGGATGAAAACATCGAAAAAGGAATTTCTTTGCCTTACTTTGAGAAGTTTGTAGAGCTTGGTGCGGGTAAAGATGATACCCCTAAAGGTTATCTGAGAACTGCCTACAATTATTTGGCTGTTTACTATCAGAACACAGCTGGTGATAAAGAAAAGGCGAGACAGAATTGGGAAAAGCTTTTAGAGCTTGATCCAAATAACGCCACGGCAAAAGAAGCATTGGGATTAAACAATCAAGCTGATTCTAGTCCGGGTTCGGGCAAATAATTAGCGATTGAAAGATCGCTGAAAAATAATTCTGATAAAAGAGGGCATTCCTGTGGATGCCCTCTTTTTCGTTTTGATTCTACCGGTTTTCACGGTTGAATATTGTAGAGTGAGTCAATCTTAATGACAGTGTAATTCAGGTATAACTCAAATTTTGACCCACGGGGAATGGTAGATATTATATACCCTTTAGATTATACCCGCTTGGTTAAAGATAATAGTTATCGGTACCATAAAACCAATGCTGAGAATCGTTGTGAGAAGACAAATGTATACTGCTGATCCCGCAGTGTCATTTATGCTTTTAGTGGGGTAAACAGCGAATATTTAATACTGCTCTGTTAATTTATATTTCACCCTGTATTGCCGTTATTTCAGCTGCTGAATGGCTTTTATTATTTCTGGGAAAGGTTGCTCCCCTTCAAAGGTTCGAACGAGCTGACCGGCTGAATTGTGTAATGCTACAAACGGGAACTGCATAACGCCATAATAGCGTTGCACAGCCAAACTTCTGCCCTCTGTGCCGGTTTTAATGGTCGCGTAGTGTTTCAGGTTAAATTGGCTATCAAATCCCTTCAGCATCGATAAATCCTGGTAGGTAATCATAACAATTTGTTTGTTATTGATGCGGTCATAGTTATTAAAAAGATGACGGGAAAAATCTACACAATGATGGCAGTCAGGTGAAAAGTAAATAATCACTACCGGAGCTTTGGCCAACTGCGATGAGCGATACACGGAGCCATCAGATTGAGTAATTTGAAATGGAGGAATTTGCTTAGTAGTAACTTTGGTAGTTTGCTGTGCAAATGAGTTGAGATTATAACAACTCAGCAGAATAAGTAAAAGAGCCCGGACAATTCGGAAGAATTTGCCGGGCTCTTTTAGTATATTTTTTTTATTGTTTATCATGGTCAGAACGTGTTCTCAATAATCCCGGGAGCAAAGCCCAGAATGATTGTGAGGATAGTCGAGAGAATGAGAATAAACTTGTAAAAAGGTGCGATCCGAATTTCAGGTGTATCACCTTCTTTCACATAGGCTGCTATAATGGCGCGGAAGTAATAATAAATACCAACAGCTGACATCAGCACTGCAAATACCAGCAACCAGGTTAGTCCTCTGTCTACGGCACTGCTGAAGATCATGAATTTCCCCCAAAAACCTGCGGTCAAAGGTATTCCTGCCAATGAAAGTAATGAAACAGTCATCACAAATGCCAGAAATGGATTGTTCTTGGCCAGACCGTTAAAAGCCTCATAGGATGAGTTCAGTTGGCCATCCACTATCCGCTCTTTTTCTACCAGCATTAATACACCAAAAGAAACAATAGTTGCTAATACATAGGAGATAGAGTAGAAGATAATAGCCGCTTCTGTTTTGCCGGTCAGGGCAGTCAATGAAATGAGTAGGTATCCGGCATGTGAAATACTTGAGTATGCCAGCATACGCTTAAAACTCTGCTGGTATACTGCGGTTACATTTCCTGCAAGTAATGTCAGGATGGTAATGGCTACCAATGTTACCCACCAATAATCATACATGCTACTTAATGACACGTAAAGCAGACGATATAACGCAGCGAAACCCGCAACTTTCACAATTGTTGACATGAAAGTTGTAAAGATTGTAGGTGCACCTTCATATACATCTGGTGTCCAGAAATGGAAGGGGGCAGCAGATACTTTAAACAGCATTCCTATTAACAGTAATAAAATCCCTGCATAGAAGATATATGACATAGGTTGTGCAGAACTGGCAAATCCCGTTATTCCACTGAGTGCCAATGAGCCTGAACCCGCATACATCAAGGCTATACCAAACAGCATAATACCTGAAGCAAATGCTCCCATCAGGAAATACTTAAGTGAAGCTTCATTAGAACGAATATTACGCTTATCACTTCCGGTAAGGATATACATGGCTATGGAGAGTATTTCAACCCCAATAAACAACATAATCATATGATTATACCCAACCATCATCATTGCACCCACCAAAGAAAATAACATCAGGGCATAATATTCAGCAGGTTGTGCTTCATCACTTTCCTGAAATCCGCCAGTCATGGCGACAATCATAAAGGCCGCAGCTAACAGTATTCCATTGAAGGTAAGAGTCAGGTGATTCACCATGATCATTTCATTGAAATACAAAAGCGGGCTGATACTCCAGTCCAGAAAATTAGTCGCCAGGGCAACTAAGAGAAATAACAGGACGGAAGGTAAAAGGATATTCTTGGATTTAGAGAATCCAAGGAAGAGAGTGATAATACCCAGTACGGACAATAATATAATCGGATACATATTTTATAGGTATTAGCTATTTAGCCTTTTAATGGTGCTTTTAGCTGAGTAAGGGGTCTAAAAGACGTTATATTAATTTTAACTGCGACCGGTCTTTGAACCGGATGATTATTTTATATACTGCAAAAGCTGGTGAACGGACGGCTCTGTAATCTTCAGGAATGTTGAAGGATACACACCAATCCAGAATACCAGTATTACCAAAGGAATTAATACTATACTTTCAGATAGTTTCAAATCCTGGGTATTGGCAGTATATGCATTGACCGGACCGAACATAGATTTTTGAAAAAGTCTGATCATATATACAGATCCCAGAATGATCGTTACTCCGGCTACTGCGCCAATCCAGGCATCGTAGGTAAATACACTGGATAATAACAAAAACTCTCCAATAAAACCGTTGGTAATGGGTAAAGCAACGCTGCCTAACAAAAGTATCATGAAAATGACTGTCAGTTTAGGCGTGCTCTGTGTAATACCACCGAGTTGGTCCAGAAAACGGGTGTTGGTACGTGAAAAGATTATATCAATGATGAAAAACAAACCAACCACGTTGATTCCATGTGAAAGCATTTGGATCATAGCTCCCTGTAACCCATTCAGCGATAATGTAAATACCCCTGCAGCCATTAACCCCACGTGAGCAAAAGAAGAATAGGCAACAAGCCGTTTCATATCACGTTGCCGTATTGCGATCAGAGACCCATAAATGATACCTATGACAGACAGAATAATTGCCATACAGCCCCAATCAGTCAATGCGCCGGGAACAATGGGAAGCAAAAGGCGGATGAGTCCGTAAATTCCCATTTTCAACATAATCCCTGAAAGCAGCATGGTGGCTTGTGTAGGGGATTCTGTATAGGTATCTGGTTGCCAGGTATGAAAGGGAAATAGAGGCATTTTAATGGCAAAGGCGATAAAAAACGCCCAGAATATCCAGGTTTCTGCATTTTTTGTCAGTTCCAGCTGATATAAGGCAGTAATTTGTGAAGTATGGTCGCCCGGTGTCTGGAAATAAAGATAAATAAGGGCAACCAGCATAAACAAACTACCAAACATGGTATATACAAAAAACTTAAAAGTAATCTGGAGTCTGTTTTCTCCTCCCCATCTTGCAGCAAGAAAATAAACTGGAATCAGGGCTGCTTCAAAGAAGAAATAGAAAAGAAATGCATCAGTTGCAGTAAACACACCAATGAGTGCTGCTTCCATCAAAACAATTAATGCATAATAGCTAGATTCACTTTTAAAGTTTTTTTCAAATCCGGAAAGAATAATCAACGGAGTAAGAAAGGTCGTCAGTAAAACGAGTAATAGGCTGATACCGTCAATACCGCCACTGAATGCAATACCTGCTGACGCAAGCCAGGGATAATTAAAAGCAAATTGAGAGCCTGCGGCAGGATCAAATGCTGTCCAAACATAAAGTGTTGTAGCCAGAGTGGCAATTGCCCCGAGTAATGCTATTATTTTGGAGGAAGCTCCTTTAGCAGCCAGGGTGAGAATGCCAGTAATTGCGGGCAACAGTATGAGTAATAAAGTAAGCATAATATCGGTTATTAATAAATGCTGAATCTGATATTATTAACGGATCAACAAATTCCAGAATAAAATGAAAACGATGCCCAGCACCATGGCGAAAATATAAAAGCCTGTGGCCCCGGTTTGCAGTTTTCTAAGCTGCGAAGATAACCCGGTTGCCATATAGCCAAACGCTTCCACCACCAGGTCAATCAGGAATTCGCCAAAGGTTGTTAACAAATCAGATAACGTGTTCAATGGCCTCACTATGACAGTGTCATATAATTCGTCTACATAAAACTTATTGTATACCAGTGCAGCAATACCAGTCCTTTTGACATTTTCATCCGCTGGTACTGTTCCTTTGGAACCATATATTGACCATGCCGCAAATGCGGCAATCAGTGCTGCTACTACAGAAACTCCCATGAGCATATATTCAGTGGAGTGACTGAGCGACAATGCTCCGAATGCTTCAGGATTAACCTGTCGGGAACCTGCAAACAGTGGATCCATAAACTGTGCCAGCTGATGTGAGCCATGCAACGCCTCTGGTACACCAATGAAACCACCCAAAACTGAAAGTACAGCCAATACTACAAGTGGGACTGTCATGCTGGCGGGCGATTCATGCAAATGATTTGCCTGGTCGGTTGTTCCACGGAATTTTCCGAAAAATGTAAGGAATAGCAAACGGAACATGTAAAAGGAAGTCATTATAGAACCTATTACACCGAGTGCCCATAAGAGTTTATTCTGTTCATATGCATGAGCCAGTATTTCATCTTTAGAAAAGAAACCTGCAAAAGGAGGTATACCGGAAATGGCAATTGTCGCAATCAGGAACGTCATGAAAGTGATTGGAAGCTTTTTTCGCAAACCACCCATCGACCGGATATCCTGTTCATTGGACATGGCATGTATAACACTACCTGCCCCAAGGAATAACAGCGCTTTAAAAAAAGCGTGTGTAATGACATGGAACATAGATGCTGAATAAGCCATTACGCCTAATGCGATAAACATATAGCCCAGCTGACTGACAGTAGAGTAGGCCAGTACTTTTTTAATGTCATTCTGCATTAGGCCGATGGAGGCGGCTAGTAAAGCGGTTACAACACCAATAATAGCAATTAATTCCAGTGTAAACGGAGCCAGCGTATATAATACGTTGGAACGAATAACCATATAAATACCCGCTGTAACCATGGTAGCTGCATGAATAAGAGCAGAAACAGGAGTAGGACCTGCCATTGCATCCGGGAGCCATGTATAGAGTGGAATCTGAGCAGATTTACCCATGGCACCCACGAAGAGTAACAGGGTTATGGCAATTATGACAGGGTCTCCAATGGAGAAATCAGCACTTGCTTTAGCAAATACTTCTGTATATTCTACCGTTCCAAAGGCATTAATTATGGTAAATATTCCTAACAAAAATCCTAAATCACCGATCCGGTTCATTACAAAGGCTTTCTTGGCGGCAGCATTGTAATTATTATTTTTATTCCAGAAGCCGATCAGTAGGAACGAGCAAAGTCCAACACCCTCCCAGCCAATGAACATAATCACATAGTTGGATCCGAGGACCAGCAAAAGCATAAAAAACAAAAAGAGATTCAGAAAGGAGAAAAACTTTCCGAACCCATCATCATGCTTCATATACCCGAATGAATAGATATGGATCAATGAACCAACACCAGTAATGACAAGTAACATCAACAGCGTAAGCTGATCTACCTGAAACGAAAACGGAATATTCAGTGAACCGACTGTTATCCAGTCAAAAAGTGGAACGACAACTGGCTGACTTCCTGAGGATAAAAAAGTGCTAAATAATACGATGGAAGCAATAAAACTTCCAATGGCAGCCAGGGAGCCGATGCTTCCCGCTACCCCTTTTGATATTTTTCGAAAACCAATCCCGTTAATCAGAAACCCGATAAGGGGAAGGAGTGGTATCAGAACAAGTGTATTGACCGACATAATTTTTACTTTACCATTTAAGTTTATTCAGGAATCCAACATCAATAGTCCGGGCATTCCGATAGATCATCACTATGATTGCCAGGCCCACGGCAACCTCTGCCGCTGCTACTGCCATAATGAAGAAGACGAAAACCTGTCCGGCTGGGTCTGAATTATAAGATGAAAATGCAATCAATAATAAATTGGCTGCATTGAGCATCAATTCAATAGACATAAAGATGATGATGGCATTCCGACGGGTAAGTACACCTACGATTCCTATAACAAACAGTGCCGTACTTAGTAAGAGATAAACCTTCAGCGGTATGAGTTGGATTATCTCAGGTATAGCAGGGGGCTGCATCATAATATTATATTATTTTTCAATTTGGTTAACCTCTTTTCGGGATTAAATTGTCAGCGGCAAATTTACTGATAAATCCCACTTACCCAAGTTTTGATGAGTTGTTTAATTCTAACGATTATTCAAACTCTTCAGTCTGATTTCAGTCAGGCGGCGTTTCGTATCCAACGGAAACTCTCCTTTCAGTATCCAGTCGAAATAGGCTGGCTCTAGTTTCAGTACTTCAGAAACCAGTTTGCCGTTGTGTTTGCCAAAATTAAAAACTTCCTCTCCTTTATCATTATAAACCATTCTTCCGGCAAGGTCCACATTTCTGGAGGCTGTCAGCGCATGAAGTGCAGCAATATCATTCACTACAGGTTCAAATTCATTCCCTTTATCATCTTTAATCTTCACTCCTGCATAATGATGCACCTGTGCGTTGAGCACTTCAAAAGTGGCGATGGTATCGGCTTCTGCACTGTGGGCGTCGATGAGTTCTTTATTGCAGTAAAACTTGTATGCTGCGGTTAGGTTTCTGGGTTCCATCATATGAAAAATACGCTGAACGTCCACCAGGTGCCTGTTCTTGGTTTGAAAATCCACGCCTGCTCTTAAAAATTCTTCCACAAGCAGTGGAATATCATAGCGATTGCTGTTGAAACCCGCCAGGTCGCATCCTTCCAGAAATGCCGCAATACTTTTGGCCATCTGTTTGAAGCTTGCAGCATCTTTTACATCTTCATCATAAATGCCATGAATCAGGCTGGCTTCAAGTGGAATGGGGATACCCGGATTCACTCTTTTGGTCCGAATTTCCGTTTCTCCATTGGGAAGTGCTTTCACAATGGAAATTTCAACTATCCTGTCACGGATAGTATTGATGCCGGTTGCTTCGAGATCAAAAAACGCCAAGGGCTTTTTTAACCTTAGGGTATGCATAATTGTAGTTGGTAAAATCGATCGAAGAGGCGAATTTAACTGATCTGATCCATAATACCCCCATAATTTTGCGCTGAATACTTATTCTGGCAGCGATTTATATTAATTCTAAGCTTCAGTTATCTGCTTTGTTTTGAAAAACTTTGGTTCCTCGGTCAAGAAAATCAGCGAACCGGGTGGGATTCAGGTCGTAATTAATGGGGGTTGTCAGTAGATTTCCATCGTGATCCAAAAGGCAATAATGGGGTTGTGCATTGTTGTTAAATTTGACAATCTGCAGGTCTGCATTCTGCGCACCAATGGTTTTTTTGACTTTGTTATCGTACGTGGATGTATACCACTCATTCTCCGGTAGTTCTTTTTTATCATCTACATATAATGCAATAATCACATAGTCGTTGCTGAGTCGTTTCAGTACCCCTGGATCAGACCATACCCGGGCTTCCATTTCGCGGCAATTGACACATCCATGACCCGTAAAATCCACAAATACAGGTTTGTTGACTTTTTTAGCATACGCCATCCCTTGCTCGTAATCAAAAAAACCCTGCAGACCATGAGGCAAGGTAAAAAGATCGCCATATTTTGGGGTTTCAGACAAAGCATTGACAGTATTGGCTGGACTCGTTAACCGGGAATTCAAATCAAAGTCATGAGTAGACTGCGGGGGAAGGTATCCTGCCAATGCCTTCAATGGGGCACCCCACATGCCGGGGATCATATAAATTACAAAACTAAAAGTGAAAATAGCCAGAATGATTCGGGGAACACTCACTCTTTCAACCGGGGAGTCATGTGGTGTGGTAATTTTACCAAGAAAGTAAAATCCAAGCATGCCGAAAATTACAATCCAGAATGACAGAAAAACTTCTCTGTCCAATATACCCCAGTGGTATACCTGATCGGCAATGCTTAAAAATTTGAGTGCCAGTGCCAGTTCCAGAAAGCCTAGTACTACCTTCACGGTGTTCAGCCACCCGCCTGAACGTGGGAGACTTTTTAACCAATGTGGGAAGAGTGCAAAAAGTGTGAACGGAATAGCAAATGCTAGAGAAAAGGAGGCCATTCCTACAATGGGTTTGACAACTTCTCCACCAGCGGATGCCACCAACAGACTACCCACAATGGGACCTGTACACGAAAATGAAACCAGAACCAGGGTAAATGCCATAAAAAATATGCCTACCAATCCTCCTTTATCCGCTTTTGAATCCATTTTGTTGATAAAAGAGTTGGGAAGCACTATTTCAAACAATCCCAAGAAGGATAGCCCAAAAAGAATAAAAATACCGAAAAACAGGAGGTTGGGAATCCAGTGTGTACTCAAAAAATTGGCAAATGCCGGACCATTAAAGCGAGAGAGTACAACTCCTATTAAGGTATAAATCAGAACAATCGATATCCCATACAAAAACGCCTTCCCTTTGCCACCTTCCTGTTTGGTGAAATAACTCACAGTAACGGGTATAATAGGAAAAACACAAGGAGTTAACAATGCCACAAGTCCTGATAAAAAGGCAGCGATAGCAAATGCAAATAATGATCTGTCCTCAGTCCCTGTAGGGGCGGCACTGATTTCTGCTATGGGCGTGTTCACCTGTGTGGCAGGCACTGTTTCGGCGTCTGTTATGAGGGTGTCTGGCAATTCGATCTCCGGTTCCATTGTTGCTGCTGGTGCCGGAATGGACGTTTCAGCCACCGTAGCGGTAGGAGAAGAAGCGCTTACCTTCAATCCTTTCAGATCAAAATCAGCATTTCCAAGAACGCATAATCCGTCAATCTCGGTGCAGGTCTGATATTCTGCACTGACTTTAATTACCGGATTTTCCTTCAATATTCGTACAGTCTGAATAAATTCACCTTTTCCGACGAAGTAGGTAATATCCCCTTGCCATATCTCATCAAATTTCTTTTTGGGATTGACTGGTTTTATTTTACCCACCAGTTCATAGGTCGGCGACGGTTCAAAAGTGAATGTTGTAACCATCGGACCCAGATCCGGATCTATATCAGTCGAATAAAGATACCAACCCCGGTCAATAGTGGAGGTGAATATGATATCCACAGTTTCGCCGGTTTTAACTTCATTGGCAGAGAACCGGGAAGCCCAGGAGGCATGATTCTGAATCTGAGCTTGGGTTGTCTGTATGGTAAAGATTGATAAGAGGAAAATTGCCCATCCGATTATCAATGCATTCCTGTCTTTATTAATAAAAAACATTAATTGCTGATTAGTAGTGATCATTACTCTTAAAACATTTTAGGCTGGGAAAAATTCCCCATAACAGGATAAGCATGCTAACCTGTGCCTGCTATGTATGCGATACCCGCTATAAATGTGTGATATCAATCTGCTATTTTTAAGATGACTTTCCCAAATCGTTTATTGCTTTCCATATAATGAAATGCGGCCTGCGTATCTTTTAAGGAATAAACGGAATCAATTACGGGCTTCAGTTTTTTGTCATTCACAAAGGCAAGCATATCATTAAATTCTTTTTCGTTGCCCATCATACTCCCGAGTAATGAAAGCTGTTTAAAAAATACACGTGCTGGTACAATGTTGGTAATATTTCCGGTAGTTCCTCCGTAAAAGCAGATCCGGCCCCCCGGCGCTGCCACATCAATCAGACGGGCAAATCCTGGTCCGCCCGCACTGTCAATAATCACGTTGAAATATCCTCCACGTGGCGATTTGGCTTTTAGCAGTAGCTCCCTGTACCAAGCGGGGTCTTTGTAATTTATACCTCCTCTGGCACCCAGTTCTATGGCTTTTTTGATTTTGTCATCTGACCCGGAGGTTACCCAAACTTCAGCTCCGGCAGCTACAGCAAACTTAATCGCAAAAATGGAGACACCTCCACCGGCCCCGGTTACAAGCACTTTTTCGCCTGGACGGTATTTTCCTCGTCCGATCAGTGCCCTCCAGGCTGTTAAGCCTGCCAATGGAAGTGCGGCCGCTTCCTCAAAAGAAAGATGTTCAGGTTTTGGAAAGATATATCTGGCGTCTACTTTTACATATTCAGCAAACGTTCCATCGTCCGGCAGACCGAGTATTTTATAATGGTCGCTGTAATACGCAGGATTATCTCCCCAGTTTTGCGAGGGATTAATAATGACGGACTGGCCAATCCAACTATCATCCACTTCCTCACCAACAGCTTCTATGATCCCTGCTCCGTCTGACCCCAGTATAACTGACGTGTTAATTCCGGGGTATAATCCTTTCTGTATCCATACATCCCGGTGGTTCACAGATGCCGCCTTTAATTTGATAAGAACCTCGCCTTGTCCGGGTATAGGTACTGGTACTTCGGTATAAACGATTGGCTGATTCAGGGATTCAAGTATGATCGCTTTCATAGCTTATTGTCAATTAAAACTGAGTAATTAATCTTAAAGAATTGTATTGTACTAACAGTTTCAGAATGTCATCTGTCCCATCAGGAAATGCAGAGTTAATTGAAAAACTGTTTGCTGTAAGCAATTTACCAAAATGGCATTTAAAAGCAATTTTTCCGCTGAATTACCTGATTGCTTATGATTCTACCCGACTACTTTCAATAAAGTTTGTCATATTTGTAAATATTCAACTTATCAATCCTCAAATTAAGATGTATTTTATTGGGTTTGACTTGGGAAGTTCTTCTGTAAAAGCCTGTTTACTGGATGCTGCAACTGGTAAAATGGTAGCTTCTGCTTTTTATCCGGAAACAGAAATGGCAATTTCTTCACCTCAGGCAGGGTTTGCAGAGCAAAATCCTGAACAATGGTGGGAAAATGCCTGTATGGCATCAAAATCGGTTTTACAAAAATCAGGAGTACAACCTTCCGATGTAAAAGCAATAGGGATTGCATATCAAATGCATGGCTTGGTAATAGTGGATAAAGACCTGAACGTATTAAGACCATCTATTATCTGGTGTGACAGCCGGGCTGTCAGCATAGGAAACGCTGCCCTGCAAGGGATAGGAGAGGAAAAAGCATTAAAGCACTTGCTTAATTCTCCTGGCAATTTTACAGCATCCAAACTGGCATGGGTAAAACAGGAGGAACCTGAAGTATATGCACAAGTGCATAAAATGATGCTCCCAGGAGATTATCTTGCTGCCAGAATGACAAACGAGGTAGTAACCACTGCTTCCGGGCTTTCTGAGGGTGTTTTGTGGGATTTTGTGGAGGGAGCACCTGCACAAATGGTGCTTGATTATTATGGATTTGATCAATCGGTTCTTGCCGAAGTCAAGCCAACATTTGGTATTCAGGGATATCTTACTGCAGTAGCAGCGGAAAAACTGGGGTTAGCTGAAAACACACCTGTTACCTATAGGTCGGGAGATCAGCCTAATAATGCCTTTTCTCTGAATGTTCTGGAGCCGGGCGAAGTGGCTGCCACAGCAGGAACTTCGGGAGTGGTATATGGAATTAGTGATCAGGCAAAATATGATTCAAAATCCCGTGTGAATACGTTCCTGCATGTCAATAATACGGCGGCAGATCCGAGATTCGGGGTATTACTTTGTATCAATGGTACCGGTATACTTAATAGCTGGACACGCAATAAGCTTATAAAAGGTTCACTGTCTTATGGTCAGATGAATGAATTTGCCGCTGAAGTTCCTATCGGATCTGATGGGCTGGTCTGTCTTCCCTTTGGAAACGGAGCCGAACGTATGCTTGAAAACTCCAACCCGGGAGCGTCGTTTAACGGTCTTGATTTTAGCAGGCACGATTTAGGTCATTTGCTCAGAGCCGGACAGGAGGGAATTGCATTTTCATTTTATTATGGAATGCAGATTATGGAAAACCTGGGTGTTCCCTTGACTACCATCAGGGCAGGAGATGCAAATATGTTTTTAAGCCCGGTATTTAGAGAAACCTTTGCCAATGTATCACAAGCCGTAGTTGAATTGTATAATACAGATGGTGCACAGGGAGCAGCACGGGGAGCCGGTTTCGGTCTGAGTTATTATAAAAACAGGAACGAGGCTTTTGAAGGATTGAGTACCAATCTCATCATTGAGCCTGATCCTGGAAGGGTTGAACAAACCAAAGAAGCGTACAACGCCTGGAAGAAGCAATTCGATAAAGAATTGAACTAATCAGGATTAATTTCCACATCATAATTATTGCCGGTAAACGGTAGAATATAAAAAATGATTTCAGTAGCATTATGTACATACAATGGTTCGAAATACCTGAACCAGCAACTGAGAAGTATTGCGCTTCAAACGAGAAAGGTTGATGAAGTGGTGATTTGCGATGATGGCTCCTCCGATAATACGCTTGAAATTATCGAGCACTATTCAAAAGAAGTAAATTTTCCGGTTTATGTTTTTCAAAACCAGACCAATTTAGGTTCCACTAAAAATTTTGAACGTTGTCTTACACTGTGTAACGGAGACTATATTTTTCTTAGTGATCAGGATGATGCCTGGTATCCGGATAAAGTGGAAAAAATAATGCAAGTGTTTGAAGGCCAGCCCACGATTGATGTGGTATTTTCAAACGCAATGATCATGAACGGCAATTCAAATCCTATCGGGCAGACTATCTGGGATGAGATTGAATTTACACCGGAGTTGCAGAATAAATGGAAAAACGGCAAAGCGCACGAAATTCTGTATAATAATTTTGTAGTGACAGGCGCTACCATGGCTGTCAGGAAAAGTGCACTATCGAATTCAATGCCTTTCCCTACTCATATTAAAGATTTTATCCATGATGCATGGATGGCTCTCTGGTACAGTCTGGGTAACGCAATTACCTTTATTGAAGAACCGTTGATGTATTACCGGATTCATGAATCTCAACAAGTAGGTTTTGGTGGAAAAGAAGAATTTGTAACACTCAAAAGTCGATTTTCCAGAGACAGAACACTCAAATTGGCACCTTTACAAGAAAAGGCTGAAACGATGCTGTTGCTATACCAGGAATTGAAACAGAGACCCAATATACCTGACGATAAACTGGTGGTTCTGAAAAGAAGAATGGAGCATTTTCAAATGCGTTCGACATTGCCAGCCAACAGACTTCTAAGGGTATTTCCTGTTCTAAAAGATTTGGTGAGAGGGCGTTACCGCTTCAGTAGTAAAGATTGGTGGTTGCCTGTGGTTGGGGATATTATTGAGTAAGTAAAATTTGTATCGTTTGTGAATCCGCAAGAAAAAGAGCTGGTGGCAGTGCTGATACCAGTCTATAAATCAAGCATGACTGACTTGGAAGCAATATCCTACCGGCAGTGCATGAAGGTTTTTTCAGATAAATATACAATTATTGTTGTTCACCCAGAACAGTTGGAATTACCTGAGGAAATTTCCAATCATCATCACAAGTCTGAAAAGTTTGATTCGCATTATTTTAAAGACATAGCAGGATATAATTCGCTCATGGTGAGCAGGATGTTCTACGAACGTTTCAGGCAGTTTGAGTTTGTTCTGATCTACCAGTTAGATGCGTTTGTGTTCCAGGATAGCCTTACTGAATGGTGTAATAAAAACTACGATTATATCGGTGCACCTTCCTTAGGTGAGGATAGGTATCTGAGTTTGAACGAAGACAACATGGAAATTCTGAAACAGGGTATGGAAGCCGGTAAACCTGTTCTCAATGGCGGCCTTTCACTCCGGAAAGTGAGTTCTATACTACGCTATTTAGCTGTATATAATTTCTTTTATCCCCAATGGAAAGGAAATGAAGATAAACTGTTTTGTCTGGATGCGGCAAGGTTAAAACCCATGAAGTTTTTTATTAAGATTCCTGATTGGCGTACTGCAATGGATTTTGCGTTTGAAAAAAGCCCTGCTGCCTGTTATGCTTTGAAGAATCAACAATTGCCATTTGGTTGCCACGCCTGGGAACGATACGACCGCGATTTCTGGAAACCTTTCATTGAACAGGTTTAACAATTTTTAACATAAGATTTGGACAACTACATACGTTTCAGTGTTAAAGGATAAAAAACTCCTGAAGAGATGAAACGTCTGATATCTATGTTATTGATCAGCGGGGGGCTATGGGTTTCCCCGCTATATGCGCAAATCGTTACTGAAAATCCAAAAGTCGAGGAATATTCAGTTTCCTATGTAACCATTACCAGGGTGGAACTAACACGTCAGTATACCATCATTGATTTAATTTTCAGAAACCCCAAAAGTACGGTACCTGGTGCCTCCCCATTTCAATTTCCTGGAATGCCCCAAAATTCTGGATCTCAAATCTGGCTGGATCCCAATACACGGCTATATAAACCTGGAGAAATTGATGTTAAATTCAAATTTATAAAAGCAGAAGGTATTCCGACCGCTAGCCGGAGAAGTGTCGGGTCGGGCGAAGAAGTTGCATTCAGGGCTTATTTTGAGCGCTTGACTCCGGGAATCGAAGAATTTGATTTTTATGAGGGCAGAAGTGACGGCCGCGGACAAACCTGGAATTTTTATGGTATCCATATCAGCAACCCTATAAAACAGGATGAAACGCCCAGACAAGAAAAAAAGGATGCTCCCGAAACCAGGCAAATAGAAGCGCCTGTGAGCGGAGAAGTGAGGCCATCGGAGGATATATTTATACTTAATGGTGTGGTATACGATGTTAAAACACGCACACCCATAAAAAGTACAATTACATACGTAGAGATGAAGGACACTATTAGTACTTCCTTTTCATCCGGAAATTATAGGTTAAACTTAAATGCCCAAGGGAATTACAGCCTCCTATTCAACTCACCCGGATATTTATCAAAGGTTGTGGAGGTAACCAAATCAGAACTGAACCGCCCGGATACGTTGGAGGTTTATTTGCTGCCATTAGCCGAAGGCGTCAGTTTTACGCTGGATAATATTTATTTTGAAACCTCGAAATTTGATCTGCTGCAAGAATCTTTCAAGGAACTTGATGAGTTGGTTTCCATACTGAAGGCGACTAGTACCCTGCGGATCAGGGTGGAAGGTCATACGGATAATGTGGGGGATTTTGATAAAAACCTTGAGCTTTCTAAAAAGCGTGCACAGGCAGTAAAGGATTATCTGTTAACTAAAGGAATAGCAAAAGAAAGAGTTGAGATACAGGGATATGGCCAGACTAGACCTGTTGCGAAAGGCCAGTCTGAGGAAGAGAAAAGTAAAAACCGAAGGGTAGAAATAGTTATTCTGAAAGTATGAATAAAAAAAAGAGTTGCTCTTCATGGGCAACTCTTTTGGTAAACTCTTTCGATGAACCTGTCACGCTGGAATAGCCTGATGTTCATTCAGATAAGTAAGCAGGGTGCTGACCGTCGTAATTTTGTTATAATCATCATCAGGAATAGCAATGCCGAATTCCTGTTCTAATTGCATCATTAGATCAACCACATCCAAACTGTCAAATCCAAGATCTTTTACAATATGTGCATTATCACTGATAGCAGATTCTTCTATGCCAAAGTTTTTTAAAATGGCTACAACTCTTTGTTTCATGGTGTTCATAGTAATTATTCAGTTTTCTGGCTATTGAGAATATTGAAAACGAAAATTTTTATTGAGTTATTACCACAAAATAATGCAAATTGTTCCTCAACTGGAAAGTATTTTTTATTTAATTTAAAATAGTGATTATAGTTATAAAATATCATTTCAAAATCATAAAATAAGCTCTGATCTTGACTATTCACAATTACCCCTTCCAGCGTCGACTTTGCATCATAACGTTTTTATCCAACTCTGTAATTTCAGTTACTTCTGACGCTTCAGTGTCGTATATTTGCGCACAAGTCTTAGGACGTTTCCATATTATGTCATTAAACCAAATCAATATCATATGCCTACAGTAGCAACAACATACCTGGGTGACCTTAGAACTGAGGCGGTTCATCAGCAATCAGGCACCACAATTCTTACTGATGCGCCACTCGATAACCAGGGAAAAGGAGAAGCTTTTTCTCCATCCGATCTGATTGCTACAGCACTTGGAAGTTGTATGATGACAATCATGGGGATCGTGGCTAGTCGTGACGGCATCGATCTGAAAGGCTCTACTATTGAGACTACCAAGATTATGTCTAAGGAGTTACCACGCAAAGTGGATCGCCTGGAATTGACTTTTCAAATGAAGTCTGCTGTGGAACTTTCGCCAAGCGATAGGAAAAAATTAGAAAAAGCTGCCCATACCTGTCCTGTTGCATTGAGTATACATCCGGATATTGAACAGGTAGTTGTATTTAACTGGAACTGATTAATTTACAAAACAATAGCTCTTGTATTCATTAGCCATACAAATTTATCTGGCAGCCATGAAAATGGCAGCATTTTTTCATACCAAAGCCAGAAAATGGGTGGATGGAAGAATCGGTTTAATAGAAAGACTAAAGGAGGAAATTCCAGCGCTCAAAGGAAACCGCCCGGTCGCCTGGTTCCATGCAGCTTCACTTGGTGAGTTTGAACAGGGCCGACCCGTCCTGGAGGAGTTCAGAAATAAGTTTCCGGATTATTTTATTTTACTGACTTTCTTTTCTCCCTCTGGCTATGAGGTCAGGAAAAATTACAAAGGGGCTGATTATATATGTTACCTGCCAGCGGATACCAAAGGAAATGCAAAGCAGTTTGTGGATATTTTTCAACCCAGGATTACTTTCTTTATTAAATATGAGTTCTGGTATCATTACTTATCTGAACTCCAAAAGAGATCTGCCCTTATTATCTCTTTTTCGGCAATTTTCAGGAAAGATCAATTATTCTTTAAATGGTACGGTGGAAGTTACCGGAAAACTTTGACGCTTTTTGATCATCTGTTTGTTCAAAATGAAGAATCTGCCAGGCTGTTATCGACGATCGGAATTCAAAACGTGACACGTAATGGTGACACCCGCTTTGATAGAGTGCTGGAAATTGCTAAAAACAGACTTTCATTACCTGAAATTGCTTCTTTCGTTGCCGGAGAGCCCTGTCTGGTAGTTGGATCGGCATGGGAGGAAGATATGCAGAAAGTGATTATCCCTTATCTGAATCGTCACTCCGGTCATATCAAACTAAAGGTTATTATTGCTCCACATGAAATTAGTGATGATTCCATTACTAAATGGTCTTCTCAATTAAAGATGAATAGCCTTAGGTATTCCGATTATAAATCAGCGGGATTTAAAGATGAACTGGGAGTTGCTGCTGGTTGCCTTTTCATCGATAATATTGGCATGCTTTCCTCCTTATATCAATATGGAACGGTAGCGTTTGTAGGTGGGGCATTTGGCAGTGGACTTCATAACATACTGGAAGCGGTTACCTATGGAATTCCTGTATTTTTTGGATCAGAAAAGTATGAAAAGTTTCAGGAAGCCATTGATTTAATTGAAGCAGGTGGCGCGGTTGCGGTTCATAACGAAGCAGAATTCAGTTCAGCTCTCAATGCATTGCTCATGGATAGGCAAAGACTGGAGGAGAAAGGAGGAATTGCCGCACGGTATATCCACGAAAACGCTGGTGCCGTATTGCCAATAATGGAATTTGTAGATAAAAAACTGAATAGTGTTTAACGTTGAATCAGAATCTTCCTTACTTCTGAAATTTCTTTTCCTTTAATTCTCAGGTAATAAATACCGCTCACTACTCCCGGGTTCATTTGTATCGTAGTCATACCGGCAATTCCAGTAGAATTCGTAAGTACATCAATTTCTGCACCGTTCGAATCAAATACCTGGAATGATAAATGCTCATCAGTATCTGTCAAAACCATACAATAATTCTGAACAGGATTGGGAAATATGGTGAAAGATGGAGGTTGTGGACCTGTAAAAAGTGGGACAGCCTGTGAATAGATGATCTGTTCTCCGGTCTCAGATTTGATCCGGTAAAATGAAATACCATTATTCTCTTCTTTGTCCTCATGGTCATAGAGTCTGGAAGTATTTCTGTTATTGCTGGCGTCATAAGATATGATATCATAATACTCAAAACTGTTTTTGCTCTTCTGCAAAGTCAATTTTTGAAGATCGGGATAAGCAGTATGTAACCAGTGAATTTGGGTATGGTTGTTCACCGCAATGACTTTAAAATTCCTTATCAGTTGTGATTCATTAGCTGTCGAATCCACCGTAATAACCTCAGAAATACTCCCGGGTTGCACAAACGGTTGAACGGCTGTAATCCGGATGCGATAATCTCCATTGGAGATTTCGGCAGGAATGGTTACCCAAAGTGGATTGGAGTTTCCGAAACCAATCACGGCTGTATATTTGCCGTTTTCGGTCATTAACTCTGCCTGATAATTGGCCTGTCCCGCACCCATATTGAAGGGTTGATACGCTACAGGAAAACTGGCTCCGGGAAATGTCCTGGAGGGAATAGCACCTGTATGGATAGTACCCCTGGGTGTTATAGGGATGACACCAGTAAAAAAATCCGATGTAAGATTGCGGTTCCAGGCATCTGCCGCCAGAGAAAGACCTTGTATGCCACCCTGAAGGTTGGCAAAATGCCCTTCATACCGAGGTACTTGAATCGTATCAGTATTGGGGCCAGGCCAGGTGTTGAGACCAGGTTTAGTTCCCAGTTCTACTTGTGCATGGGTAATAGGATGGATAGGAGTACGGCTACCTAGTGATGCACCACCTACCGCAATAGCCCAGTTGACGTTTTGCCCTGCCGCTGCCCTGCTTTCATTGATCACATAAGTAATATTGTTGACATATTGCCGCTGTGTGTGGTTTGTATATTCTGCATCGGTTTCTCCGTGTGCCCATAAAATTGAACGGACTCCCAGCCACGAAGTAAAATATTTCAATGTATTGACCACGTTGGTATAAGGTTGTCTGAAAGGCCAGTAGTGTTCTATGAAAAAGTTATAGGCATCATTTCCTTCTGCATTGGTGCGGTAGTCGGCAGAATTAGCCGCTGCCCATCCGACATTGAAAAAGAGAACCGGACAACCGGTTTTCTGATAAATCTTATCTCCCAGTTCTCCCCAGCACCAGGCAGACTCCCCCGTGGGATATGCTGCATTTTCAGCTTCATATCTGCTGAAAACAGGAAAATCATAAGGTTGGTCGGGCACTACGGTAACGCCATTATTATCTAGTTTTTTATTGACCTGGTTAAAGGATACTACATTTGAGGAAGCGGTTTTTGATCCATGGTTTGACATTCCCATAGAATTGGATGCTCCGCCAATCACAAAGACTTCTCCTACCCCCACACGATTTACCTGTGTAATTACAGAGGATCCGTCAGGTAATGTGGCTCTGATCTCAAGTTTATGCCATCCTGAATAACCAGTCAGTGAGCCTGAAAACACACCTTCCGTAGCTTCAATTGCCAATGGAGTCCAGGGAGTAGCATCATTTGGGTTGGTTTCTGAAATTAATCTTCCTTCAATGACAGACAATTTTACGTCATGATAGCCAGTTATGTAAATAGTGCCATTACCGTTAATATTTCTTTGTACGACCTGATTTTCAACGGGCTGGCTTATTTTTATTTCAGGCGGAGTCATTTGCGTGTACCCTATGCTTGACTGAATTGCTAAAACTAATACCAGGGATAATAAGTTTTTAATACTGGTCATTCTCCTCCGACTATAATTCATAAATGAAAATTAAGGAAAAGTACTACTTTTATAGGTAGCAGCACCCCATTTGAAACCATTGATATTATGTATTTCAGACTGAACCTTATTTTTGCTTTAAAGTTACTATTTATCATAAACTCTTTTGCATTTCAGTCAGATACTATTCAACCTTGGAAAGTACATCTCGACAATCGTTTTCAGTTTGTACACGAAGAGGTGATATCCATGTTTGGTACCAGTGCGGGCTATTGCTGGGGAAGTCAGGAGAATGAAGTGACTTTGGGTTATTACTGGCTGAACAACAATGGTCGAAAGGCACTGGAATGGGTTACAAGGGACCAGGTTTCCCCTTCACAACTTTCCTATCAGCGCCTCGACAAATTTAAGTTCGTTAGTATTGGTTATTGGCATCACTTTTATGATTCTGAACGCTGGCGATTCGGTCTGCCAGTGGAGGTGGGATACGGGCAGGGTATATTCAGGGATTTTTCTGTCACTTCTGAAAATCAGCCATTCAGCTCTCTGAAACAATCAGTAATTCCGGTGCATATCGCCGGTTATGGAGAGTGGAAAACGACCAAATGGGTGGGGGCAGGTTTGCAGGTTGGGTATCGCCATTATGTGAAAGGGGCGGAACCATTTGAAGGGTTACATGGTATGTTTTACAGAGTTCGCATTACCGGGTATCTTCAGGCTTTCAAAGATTGGAGTGATTACCTTTTCAGGAAAAAGAAACTCAATTCCCCTTTTTATTAGGCAGATGTGGTGTGGTCGGCTTGCTAACTTATTAAAATTACTATTAGTGCTTTAAGAGTGCCCACTACAGTTTTTGCCATCAAGTGTACCTTTCCAGGGATGATTTGCCTTATGCTGTATGGTACTTTTTTTGTAACTTTGTCCACAATTTAACATGAAAAGGATATGTCATTAAAAAGTCAGGTAGACGCCGGAATTAAAGAGGCGATGAAAGCCAAAGAGCAGGATAGATTGAGGACACTAAGGGCATTGAAGTCCTTGATATTACTTGAAGAAACTAAAAGTGGAGCTACTGCAGAAATATCTTCTGAGGATGAATTGAAGCTACTTACCAGAGCAGCAAAGCAAAGAAGAGAATCTTCGGAGATATATCAGACACAGGGAAGAGACGATTTAGCTGCTATTGAAGAAGCAGAATTGGCAGTAATTGAGCAGTTTCTTCCGAAACAGCTTACAGAAGAGGATCTTAAAGAACAATTGCAGGCAATTATTGCAAGAGTGGGAGCCTCAGGCCCTTCAGATATGGGGAAGGTAATGGGAGTAGCAACGAAAGAACTGGCAGGACAAGCGGATGGTAAAGTTGTTTCTGCTATGGTGAAAAGCCTGCTGGCCTGATTTACATAATTTTACTGTTTCTGTGATATGCAGCTCCTCGACCTTTTAATTCTTATACCATTGGTGTATGGAGCAGTTAGCGGATATAAAAAAGGTGTAATTGTTGAATTGGTTGCTGTGGTAGCTTTTGTAGCAGCGATGGTTATGGGTTTCAAATTCCTGGGTCTTGCAATGGAAATTATCGCACCATTCACAGGAGCTACCATTGCAAGACGCATTTTGCCCTTTATTGGGTTTTCTGCCATATTTTTTCCTACAATATATTTGGTTAATCAACTGGGTTATTCCATCCGCCGCACCATCCGTTATACCTTTTTTGGGGCCTTTGACCGACTGGCGGGAGGTGGGCTTGGATTATTTACCTGGCTTTTTGGAACAAGTGTGTTCTTTTGGCTGTTAAGTACTATCGGTGTAAAAATACCGGAGCACAGATTGGAAGGAACAAAGGTTTTTCCGGTGATCGTACCTGTGGCACCCCAGATTATTACTTATGCAGTAGAGTGGCTTCCGGCAGGGAGTAAGCTGATTCAGGATTGGAAAAGTGAATATCTTGATTAAGCATTGTTTGGAATCTGCGATAACTATAAATTCAATTGATTGAAATGCAAAAATCAGATATAAGGAAACTCTCTGCTGATCAGCTGAAAAGCTGGTTAATAGAAATGGGAGAAAAAGGATTCAGAGCCAAGCAAATTCATGAATGGCTTTGGAAAAAATCCATCACTTCCTTTGATGATATGACTAATATTTCTCTGAAGACCAGGGAATTATTGTTAGACCATTTTCAGATTAATACACTTTCTGTGGCAAGTCAGCAGAAAAGTAATGATGGTACTATTAAATCTGCCTTCAAGTTGCACGACGGGCACCTGATTGAAGGGGTGTTAATTCCGGCGGACAACCGAATGACTGCCTGTGTGAGTAGTCAGGTAGGTTGTTCGTTAACTTGTAAATTCTGTGCTACCGGGTATATGGATCGTGCCAGAAATCTGGAACCTTCGGAAATCTACGATCAGGTGGTTGCCATTGCAAGACAGGCGGAAGAACATTTTAGTCATCCGCTAACTAATATTGTCTACATGGGGATGGGAGAGCCGTTGCTTAATTATGCCAATGTATTAAAATCGATCGAACTGATCACTTCACCAGAGGGACTGGGCATGTCACCAAGGCGGATTACCGTTTCTACGGCAGGGATTTCCAAAATGATCAGAAAATTGGGTGATGACGAAGTAAGGTTTCGACTGGCCTTGTCATTGCATGCTGCCAATGATTTGAAAAGGAATCAGATTATGCCCATTAACGAAACCAATACCTTGGATAATCTGGCAGATTCGCTGAATTATTTTTATCAGAAAACAGGAAATAGAATAACTTTTGAATATATTGTATTCAATAATTTTAATGATACGCTGCAGGATGCTAAAGAACTTTGGGCATTTGCAAAAAAAGTACCTGCACGTATTAATATTATTGAGTATAATCCTATCGCAGAGGCAAGTTTCAGAAATACAGAAGAGGATAAACTAAGTAAATTTGCTTCCTTTTTGGAGGATAAAGGGGTTACGGTCAATGTAAGAAGGAGCCGAGGGAAAGATATTGATGCGGCCTGTGGACAGCTCGCTAATAAAAATAAAGAAGAAGTTGCCTGATGTTAACATTACGGTAACATTAGGAAATATTTTTTTATTTAGTTTTGCACCCAAATATGTCTGCCAGGGATTTTCTGGTCAAGGCAATGTCACCAATTGCTCACTTATATACTATCTAGATGTTTGGCTTAGAGACCGACATTTTTATTCTTCTCGCTTTCAGCCTTCTGGCCGCCTGCGCATTTGAATTTGTCAACGGATTCCACGACACTGCTAATGCAGTGGCTACTGTTATTTACACAAACACGCTCAAACCCAACGTCGCGGTTATCTGGTCGGGTTTTTGTAACTTCTTAGGTGTCTTCTTCGGAGGGATTGCCGTCGCCATGGGGATAGTAAACCTCTTGCCCGTAGAATTGTTAATTGACCAGAATGTCTATCATAGTGTAGCGATGGTGATGGCACTTTTATTCAGTGCTATTATCTGGAATTTGGGTACCTGGTATTTTGGATTACCTAGTTCCAGCTCTCACACCATGATCGGTTCGATTCTAGGTGTTGGTCTGGCTTTTACCTTTATGCCAGAAAATACACGTGGTGCCGGTGTGAACTGGACCAAAGCGCAAGAGATTTTTATTTCGCTGATTGCTTCACCCATGTTTGGTTTCTCGCTTGCCATTCTACTGATGTTCTTGTTGAGACGCTTGTTGAGTAAGCCAGTGCGTCAATTAGTATTTAGTGAACCTAAAAAGAATACGCCTCCTCCTATGTGGATCCGCGGAATTTTAATCGTTACTTGTACGTTGGTAAGCTTTTTTCATGGTTCCAATGATGGTCAGAAAGGGGTAGGACTGGTCATGTTGATTTTGATTGGGATTGTACCTGCCAAGTTTGCACTGGATTCCCGCGTAGACCCAGATCTGATGAAGGGTAATCTGATTACCATTGAGCAAACTATCGGACGAATGGATTCCGGGTTACTTTCGGCAGCGAACAGAGCTCTTCTTACCGAAACGCAGGTAGAGATCCAGTCACTGACAGAACAGTTATCGCATCCTCATCCGGATCATCGTTTGCCTGAAGAGGAGCGTTTAACGGCAAGGAGATCACTATTGCTTATTAACAGAAATGTAAAAGAATTAATAGATAGCAAAGAGGCTAATCTTTCACAAGCCGATGAAGAGGTGTTAAAAGCGCAAACAGGTATAGATAATGGACTGCGTCGTTTTACAGATTATTCACCTGATTGGGTTATTTTAATGATTTCTCTTTCTTTGGGTTTAGGTACCATGGTGGGTTGGAAGCGGATTGTAGTTACCATTGGTGAGAAAATTGGCAAGCAGCACTTAACCTATGCGCAAGGAGCATCCGCTGAATTGGTTGCTGCCAGTACGATTGGCGTATCTTCGTATCTTGGATTGCCAGTGAGCACGACGCACGTACTTTCCTCAGGGATTGCTGGTACCATGGTAGCAAACAAAGGAGTTAAAAACTTACAAGGGGGTACAGTACGAAATATTTTTATGGCGTGGTTACTGACACTTCCGGTGACAATGATACTTTCAGGGACTATTTACGTTGTATTAAGATATATAATGTAATTACAACAGGTAAGAAAATATAAAAGCAAACGGATCGTGGTTCTCCACGATCCGTTTGCTTTTACAGAAATAAATTTTATTAATTTATCTGCTCAAAAAAATATCTCAGGATCTGAGCCGAAGCTTCCGGTTTTTCAACCATTGCCATATGGCCTGCTTCAGCAACGATAAAATGATAACTTCGCTGGGGGAGATTTGTCTGCTCTATTATTTTATCAAACGGCATTAATTGATCTTTCATACCCAGGACAAAAAGCACGGGTACTGTCGTTTCTTTTAAAATATGTGTCCGGTCCGGACGTTGACCCATGGCAAGTGCACCAGCAGCGAGTGCTTTTGCTGATAGTGTTGAAAATCTATCGATATAGTTTTTGTATTTAGTATTTTTGGTTTTCCTGAAATGCCCCCCAAATAAATTGGGCGCTGTAAGCCGGATAAATGCTTCAGAACCTTCTTTTTCAAGCAGGTTGGCCACCTTTTTTCTTTGTTCCTTCTTCTCAGGCGTATCTTCGTAAGCAGAAGAGTGAAAAAGGCCGATTCCCTCCACCATTTCAGGATATTTTTCAGCAAAAGCCAGGGTAATATACCCCCCCATCGAATGGCCTACGAGTGTAATCTTTTCAATTGCGGCGCTATCCAGCAGCCGGAAAAGTTCATCTGCGTAATCTTCTATGGTTACACAATTGGCGAGTGGCGAAAAATTAGGTTTAATGATGGTATAATCTTCGCTTAAGTATGCATATACATCATCCCATATACTATCATCAACACCATGGCCATGTAATAAAACAATTGTTTTTCTTTTCTGTTTCATAGCTGGATGATTTGTGAGTTAAGGAAATGGTATTTTATATGGTAACTTAGTTATTCATTCAAATGTTTCCATATTAAGTCATAAATGTCTACTGCTTCCAATTCGTTTTTCTCCGTTTTATGCTTTGTAATACAGATAGGATAGTACTGTTCAGGTATGTTAGTTGCACCATGTGATCCTTTAACCAACTCAGCGTCAAAAGGAATCAAATCCATTAAATAACGGAAGCCGAGTTTTTTTCTGGCCAGTTTATATCCCGCTCTTAGCTTAATAAATGGATTTTTGGGATCCATAAACATTTCTACAGGGTCATATCCCGGCTTGCGGTGAATATCCACCAGATGAGCATAATCAGGTGCTTTGGTGTCATCTAACCAATAATAATAGGTAAACCAGCTGTCGTGACGTGCAATTGCTATGAGGTCTCCAGCACGTTCATGGTCGATATGCCGGACTTTCTTTTCATCTATGTCCAGAACTTCTTCAATACCTTCTGTTTTTTTCAGGAGCTCTTTGATACGTGCTTTGTCGGCCGGATCTTTGACATATATATGTGCTATCTGATGGTCTGAAACGGAAAAAGCCCGCGAAGCACCCGCATCCAGTAATTCATACCACCTCTCATTTCTGACTGAGATATATCCTTCTTTGCGGAGAATTTTATTGATATGAACAGGACGGTTAACAGGGGTTATTCCATATTCAGACAACAGAATTATGTTAGCATTTTTCTTTTCATAATGTTCAATCATGCCTTTTACCAGGTCGTCAATTTCATTCAGCTCCTTGCTGATTTTAGAAAAATCATCTCCATACTTCTGAAGGCAATAGTCAAGGTGTGGCAAGTAGACTAATGTTAATGTAGGGTCGTATTTACGATCAACCCACAGGGTCGCATCTGCGATCCATTTGCTGGATTTTATATTGGCATTAGGGCCCCAGAAGTTAAACAAAGGGAAAGTCCCCAAAGCTTGTTGCAGCTCATCTCTCAGTGATGCCGGATATGCATAGCAATCCGGTGCTTTTACGCCATCGGCATGATATTGCGGCCTGGGCGTAACAGAAAAATCTGCTGAAGAGTACATATTGTACCACCAGAACATCTTGGCACAGGTAAAAGAAGGATCTTTCTTTTTAGCAGCATCCCAGATTTTCTCACCCCCTACCAGATGGTTTGACTGTTTCCAGAATTTAATTTCTGCGTCAGTCCGGTCATACCAGCCATTTCCCACAATCCCATGATCAGCGGGCCATTTACCGGTCACATAGGTGCTTTGCGAAACGGTGGTTACGGCAGGCAATACCGGTTTTATAGGGGTCAGTATGTTTTTTTCTAAATAGTTAGCCAAATAGGGGGTATGTTCACCGATCAGATTTTTACTCAATCCGACAATATCAATAACAACAGTCTTTTTCACAATACCTTATTTTTTGATTTTAAAATAGCGTTTCTTAACGCTTTTTGCAGGGATTAGATTGGCAATGGCAGCCGCCGTTTCGTTGGGGAGGTCAGACTCCAGTATACTTGCGCCATCATTTATTATATTTCTAAAGGCCTCAGCTCTTTCTTCTTTGGTTTTTAATTTATCGTAGGTGGGTGCCGAAGATATCATACACATGATTCCTTTTCCATTCAATAACTCATAAAGTACCTGATTACTTGCTTTTATATCAGGTCCTATATAGGCGATCATTTGAGAATAGGGAATACCTACCTGTTCATATTCCTTTAATTGCTCCGGCGTTTTCACGAAGGCAGAGAACATTACCTCAGGATTGTTACGGAAATAAAACTCCGCATCTTTTCCGTTATGCACAGTGAGCATGGTATAAGCTTCTGCTTTATGCTGCTTGATAATCGCTGCTGACATATACAAAGGGACATCTTTTTTGTCAAAATTGAGAATCGTTTTTCCTTTAGCCCATTGAAGCGCCTCTGATAAGGTGGGAATACGATAGGGCGTAATGTTTCCATTTTTATCTTTCAGGAATAACTGCTTCAATTCTGCATATGTGTAGTCAGAAACTTTTCCGGTTCCATTGGTGGTTCTTTCCAAAGTGGCATCATGCATTAAAATGATTACACTGTCTTTGGTCAAACGCGGATCGATCTCAAAAATGGCAGGTGTATGACGAAGGGTATGTTCAAAAGCTTCAATAGAATTTTCTGGAAAACCATCTTCCATACCGCCTCTATGACCACTGACTATGGGAATGTCATGGCCAGTCCATTTGAAAAAATCATGTAATTGGCGGGTGTTTTTTATGTTTATTGTATGAAGGGGCTTTTGACCCAATAGGTATGTAAAAGGGAATACCAGTAAAAAGGCTAATATAATTTGGCTTTTGAGACGAAAATTCATAATCCAGAATTTACAATTGATTTTGTACCCAGCGTAGTTCACGGGTAATAGATTCAGCGATTGGTTTCTGCATTTCCGGGGGAAGAATACCCCAGGTATAGGTTTCAACCTCCATGTAAGAAGTAAAAGGAGTTCTTTTTTGTAATTCCAGTACCTCCTGAATCTGCGGTTGTGTGGAGTTTAATACCCCATAGGTTTCTATAAAAAGAGGTACGTGAAAATGCACCCGCCACTCTTCATGTTCAGGTTGCCATTGATTGAGTCCCTGGCCAAGATCCCGGAATTTTTCCAGGGTACCATCTTTTTTTCGGGCTACCACCTGGTGCAAATATATGGGTTCATCAAAGGCGCTGACCGCAGCCAGTTTCATTTGCGGATCAGTACTGAAATCAATTTGAAGCGCCGAACTTACCTGGATTTTACCTACTCTGATACCTGCCTCCAGAAGCTCCTTCAGTATATTTTCTGGATTTTCATAACTAATTGCAAAATGGCAGACATCATAGCAAAGCTGCACATGTGTCAGGATGGCTTCTCTTGCCTGTTCCATTGAGTACCCATATTTGTTTTTCAGATAGGGGATGCCCTCAGGTAAAAGGACTTCAAGATACCATTTTATGAAATCACGACCATTGTCAAGAATACCGTCCGGTTCTGGTTCAATATCCAGGTGCATGGTTTTTCCTGTCGATGATTGAAGGTCGATCAATGTATCGACTACTTTCAAAATGTTGGAGGTAGAAGCTTTAATTGCCGCCTGTAGGCTATCTTCCCTATCCCACCAAAAACGATAAGAAAGGGGGGAAGTGGAGATGCTTCCTTCCATTTCGGCAGGGAGCAACTCAGCAAGAATTTTAAATAATCGCTGCGTATAATGAGTCCTTTCATCTGTGGTCCAGTCAGGTGCGTGCACCTGATCCTTTACCTGGGTACCATGAAAACTTCCGAAAGGAAAACCATTCATGGTAAATACATAAAGATTGTTTTCCTTAAGCCAGGATTTAAAAATAGCCAGGTTTGTCGCCTCTGAGAGCGTAAATGAACCTTCATTGGCGATCCTTAGTCCTAAAGCAAAAGGCTGGTCCGGCGCCAACTTCTCCCGGATATACGGAATATTTTCCTTTAAAATCTGAAAATGTTCATCCCAGTCAGTACCAGGATGTATATTACTGCAATAGGTCAGGTGACCATGTGAAGTTTTCATTATAACGTATTTTTAATTCAAACACCGATTGATACCTCAACTGGCGAAATTCTGTAGTCAGCCAGGAAATTCACAGAATCGATAATCAATTGATTGTCCATTTCATGTACTTCCACACCTTTTCCTATCTGGTCAAGTAACATGATGGTTAATCTTCCTCCTAAATGCTCACGGAATTCATTTAAACCTACAATTAGATTTTCCTTGTTATTTTCTTCCAGTTTCGGATGATACAGTTCAAAGCCAAGTTTGATAAATACATCCAGAATGCGTTTCAGATCATCAAATGTAAGTCGTCCGGTGAGGTAAGAATAAGCACAATCCAAGGCGATTCCGATTGCTACAGCTTCGCCGTGGCGAATTTCAAAATGCGTAAGATATTCCAGTTTGTGCGCTGCCCAGTGACCAAAATCCAGGGGACGTGATGAGCCTGATTCAAACGGGTCTCCACTGCGGATATGTTCCAGGTGCATTTCAGCGCAGCGGTAAATCAACTGATTCATCGCATCCAGATCACGATTGGCCAGGTTATGCACTTCTTCCTCCATCCATTCGAAAAAACTGCTGTCTTTGATCAGGGCTACTTTTAAAGCCTCTGAAATACCTGAACGCCAATCCCGGTCATCCAAGGTTTTCAAGAACTCGCTGTCATTGAAAACTGCGATTGGGGGTACGAAAGTGCCAAGGAAATTCTTTTTTCCCTGAAAGTTAACCCCATTTTTGACGCCCACACCTGAGTCATTCTGCGATAAAACGGTAGTGGGAATCCTGACATGTTTAACGCCTCTGTGAGAAACTGCAGCGGCATAGCCGGCCATATCCAACACTGCACCTCCACCAATGGCAATCAGGAAAGAATGGCGATCAATGCCGTACTGATCCACAGCTTCAATTACTTTGTTGAGTTGGTCAGTGTCGTTTTTGACTTCCTCCCCTCCGGTGACCGTAATTATATCGCTAACCAGCGCAACAGATGTCCTTTCTTCAGTAAAATATTCCTGAATCTGCTGAACAAGGTTGGGATAAAAGGGTAATAATCCTTTATCAATTACAAAAAGTGCTTTCTTTTTGGACTCCTGAAGCCCGTAATTATTCAGAAAATCAGCAAGCAAGGTATTGTCTGTACGGAATAGATTCTGGGTAAAGTAGACAGAATAGGAGTATGGAATCTGAAAATTTTGTTGCAGAGGTTTCATAATGGGAATAAACTGGAACCGGGTATATGAAATTTAATAATTCTTACTATATATTATCATACAAATTTGCGATAATATAATGATAGTCGCAATGAATATTGTCGCAATGGAATTGTCGCAATGAAAATACAGTTGTCTCAGGTAACAGCAAATATTTTACCCATCCACATCGAAACAGGTAACAATAATATAACTGCTAGTGCTAAAGGCCAATAGCCAAAAGCTATACACCATACGGCATTCATGATGATGAGGGCGATAACCCCGGACTTGACTGCTTTGCCGATCAACGGTCCTACAGGGTTTTTCCAGGCGTTATGTAGTGGCTTACCAATCAGCCACGCATGCGTGATAATCAATGGCAGTGCCAGAAGACCATTCCCCTCGTTAATCGCTATTGATAGCTGTATCAGGTGCACACATAAATAAAGGAGTCCGGCCAGTAGTAAAGTTTGTTTTTTTCCGCCGTGTACTTCGTCCTGACTGATCAGCGTAATGGCCCCGATATAAATCACGGGGACAATCGCTATTGGCCACCACAAGGCCACAGATTCGGTTACGGCACTTATTCCGAGCAGGAGATTCCCTCCACGACATAATCCCATAACGACAGGCCCAGCTACTTTGTGGTGTTTGGCTAATCGGTTATACAGAATTGTAGTTAATGCGATGATAAATGCAATCAGAGCACTCACCGGTGAATGGATCGCTGATAATATAATACCGGCAATCAATAGCAAAACGCCCATCATGGCTGCCGCCTGAAGTCTTACTTTGCCACTTGGAATAGGTCGCTCAGGTCGCTCAACAGCATCAAGACGTGCATCAAACACGTCATTAAGCACAACGCCTCCACCATATAACCCAATAGTAGCTGGCAATAGCCAGAAGGGAGTCGATTCTGAAAACAAGAATTGGCCAATTGCCATACCGGCCAGTATATCCGATAAGGCAGTGACCAGATTGGCCGGCCGGGTTAATTGCAAATAGGGTATTAGCGTGAACTGCTGCTTTTTCAATTTTTTAATACAATAAATAATATGGCTATTCTGCCTTGCTATACATAGAGATTTTTAAGGAATAACCTTAACCAGTTGAGTTGAGCTATTCTTCAAATATAGCTATTTTATCTTTTTCCAATTAACTGGAACAAATTCAATAGTCTGATAATGGTCCTTTTCGAATAATATACCTACCGTATTCTTATCAATCATAACAATATCAGAATAGGCCGTATAGTCTTCTTTTGCCGGGTCATTGGCAATGACTTTGGACACAGGCCATGTGAGACCTTCGTCGTAACTGATGCGTAGTGTCAGATTGTTTCGCTTTTGCCTGTCAGCAGCATTGACAAATGCCAGAATGTTTTTGCCTTTTTTATGTCCGATTGTCAGAATACTTCCCTGACAGATAGGGTCAATCAATGTTTTATCAAAATAAGTACTGTCCCAGGTTTGACCACCATCACTGCTGAATGCTACAATTCTTTCCCGAGTATCTCCTTTCTGGTTGCGTGCATTGAAAATCATTCGTCCATTGGCAAGGGGAGCCGCTGTTGCTTCATTTGAGCCCTTGACACTAATTTTATCACTAATATGAAAGGTTTTTCCGTGGTCGTCTGTATAATAACCGTGCGCCTGATAATCTTCTGATTCAGGGTGTGGGTCTCCGAAGGAATGATTGGCTGCTATATAAATTCTGCCCTTATAAATACCATCAGAAAACTGCATCCCATGACCCGGTGTATTGGCATATGCTCTCCATGACTCCTGAAAATTATAGGCCGGGTTTTTATCGGGTTGGTTAGGACGGTGAACCTGGGTAGTGATATTGGTAGGCTCTGACCAGGTTTTACCATTGTCCACAGAAGTAATATACCAAGCCTCTCTCAACCCTTCTCCTTTTCTTACATCATATTCATGGTTATTGCCGGTATTGTAAAATAAAAACAGACGGCCTTGAGGATAAGCCGGATCAGTAAGGTCGTAAACCGGTGCCGGATTCCCCGCTTGCAGGTTGCTATAATCAACAATCGTTTTAACCGGAGACCATGTTTTTCCATTATCCAGGCTTCTTTTTAATACAATATCTACGTCACCATAGTCTCCGCTACCATGCACCCGACCTTCAGCAAAAGCCAATAATTGATTATCCGGACTTATTACAATAGCAGGTATTCTGAAAGATTTAAATCTCTCCTGGCCAGATGTATAGACAGTTTGTGCAATGGCTGCATTTATTGTCAGGCAACATATAAGAAATAAATTTTTCATAGGATAAGATTTAATGTTTAATAAGCATATTTATGCCATATTTATAGTATCGGTGACAATAGCCGAGCGATTTTTTCCGGAATCTGTTTGAAAAGCGGTCGAGCATGGAACTTCTCTGCATCAATTTTTTCTGCATTTTCCAGATCAGTATAGAATGAATCGCTTAATATTTGGGCCGTTGCTTTATCATAAATGACGGCATTAATTTCAAAGTTCATATCAAAACTCCGATAATCAAAATTGGCTGTACCCACAATACTGATTTTTTGATCCACTACCATGGTCTTTGCATGTACAAAGCCTTTTTGATAAAGATAAATCTCCACACCCGCATGGAGCAGATCGTCATAATTAGACCATGCGGCAGCATTGACCAGATGGGAGTCGGATTTCCCAGGAACCAGTAACTTTACTGATACACCCCCCAGCGCCGCTACTCTGATTGCATCAATGATACTTTCCCCCGGGATGAAGTAGGGAGTGGTTATCAGTATTTCATGCTGTGCTATACTAATGGCTTTCAAGTACGAAAGCATGATGGCAGAGTTGGGTGAATCGGGCCCACTGGCGGCAATCTGTACGGCTTTATTACCAAAGGGTTTTGTAAAGCGCCTAAAAAAATCACTATTGACGCCGATATTCTGACTGGCGCAAAAATTCCAGTCGCAGAGGAAAATATATTGGAGGAAGATAACGGCATCGCCATCTATTCGGAAATGTGTGTCGCGCCAGAAGGTGATTGATTTACCAGAATTTATATAACGGTCGCTAATATTAATACCACCGGTAAATGCGGTCGCCCCGTCGATAATGATGATCTTCCGGTGGTTACGGTAATTAATCCGGTTGGCTAGAAACAGCAGTCGGATACGATTAAAGGGGTAAGCTTCCACACCCGCAGCTTTTAAGTCGCGAATAAATTTCCTACGGATGCTTCTACTGCCCAGATCGTCATAGATAAATCTAACTGCTACACCTTCTCCGGCTTTTGTAATCAGCAATTCTTTGATTGTATTGCCTATTTCATCATTTTCATAAATGTAATATTCTATATGTATATGATGTTTCGCGGACTGTATAGCTTCCAGAACAGCCGGGAACTTAGCTTCACCATTTACATAGACCTTCACATCATTTCCATCTGTGAGCGGGAAATTGTTGTCGTTCATCAAAAGGTTCACAAGACTTTCTCCGTAACCAAGCGCTTCCTTGTTTTCAATGATATTCTTTTGGTTAAATGAAATGAGTTGCTCCTGTATTTTATTACTCATTTCATGGTCTATCCTCAGCTTTTTACTATATATTTTGCGCTTTCTGTAGTTGACACCGAAGGTAAAGTAAAAGAGAATGCCCAAGACAGGAATAAAAATGGTAGAGAGGATATAAGCCAGTGTTTTTCCTGAGTGTCTTGTATCAATCAGTATCCGCAGGCAGACCAGACCCACCAGTATAATGTATAGTATCTCGAATAGGAATAGGTAATTCATACCAAAAAATGCTGATTTCAAATTTAGTGAAATTTATGATGGATGTTGTCTGTATCGAGTATAGATTCCAGTCGGTATATACCGGGACCTTGTAATAGATATGGCGTGTCAGTGATTTATTGACTGGTTTGTGTGTGTTGAAGGGATGTAATTTTAAGGAGGAATTTGAAATAATTAGTGAGGAAAGGTGGTATTTGGCATTTTATATTTAAATCTCTCTTACAGAATAAAAAATCGTCATAGAATTTATTTGTATCTAAAAAATTATTTAATATATATGCAATAATTTTAAATAATTAGAGTAACACGTCTAAAGTTTATAAAAGACTGATTTTTATCTTAGATAAGGAGGTTGTGGACTAAATTCTTACTCAACGTATAAATATCTTAGATCAATGTTTAATAGAGTTGTAGTATTAGTTATTTATATAGTAATATTATTATTTCTACACATAAATTTTAATATAATATTATTTTTTTATTATTAATATTTTGACAACATTTGTTACGTTTCTGATCAGAAACTACACTGAACAGCAGAAAGACTTCAATTCTTAAATTATTTACTATACACACATTATTTACTAAAACCATGGAATATGGTAGAGTTAAATCAGGATGAATTAGATAATTTATTTATCGGCTAATAATAATTAAAGGGCAACATCACAAGTTCGGTGAAGTGATTCAGTCGGTTGAGACCGGATTGTATTGGGAGTAACTTTTCCAATACAAATAGAATCATATGTTCTTTAAGATTTTATAGCAATGGTTTATTTCAAACCCAAAGGAAAAACACATTATATAAAATTAATCTGATATTAAGATGAAAGCAAATTTTAAGAAATTTGGAGTATTGGCAATGTTTGTTTTTACAATGGTGCAATACACCTATGCGCAAGTAAAAATAGGGACGAATCCAACGACAATTGAATCAACAAACAATTTTGAAGTAGAGGCTTCAATGCCTGATCGGAAATTGAAAGTGAATAAAACCACCGGGCAGCTTACCATTAAAGATGGAACTGAAGGTATGGATAAAGTATTGACGTCTAATGCCGAAGGTGAAGCCAGCTGGAAAGCACCTGAGGTATTAGGGATTGACAAGACTGTTTATATTGGAAGGCAGTCTTATACCAATCCTGGTGTACCTTACCAAATCATTACCAATCATATCTCCTTTAATGATCTAAAGGATCGAATTGTGATGGAGCCTGCAACAGGATCATTACCAGGATGGAATGCTACAACTCATCAGTACACTATTCAAGAATCAGGAAATTACAGGGTTTTTGCCGGAGCTAAGATGGTAGGTACATTACCTCATCCACAAGTTACGATTGCCACCTTGTATTTGGGTCCCTGGAACGCCTTACATCAGTACCATAATATATCTAGCCATGTTGGACCTTTACTTTCTGTCTTTTGGGAGGGGTATTTATCTGCTGGTGAATTAGTTAACTTGTATGTTAGCAATAATCAATCGACAGGGAGTCCTCAAAATATCAAAGTAAGTGATGCATTCCTATCGATAGTAAAACTGGCTTATTAGAAACTGTTTCTGGATGGAGCAGAGAGTTCTCCTTAATCTTTAGAGGCTGGTCTGTTGGTTGCTAGGTGCTAATAGGTATATCTGTATCATGTTATATTGCGTTCAAGATGATTCTGATATTGACTCCTAGGGTCAAAAATCACGAAGACAGTCGTAGGGTTGGAGCTGCATTAGCAATTTACGACCATGGTTTGCTTATTATTCATTTGTAGGGTAGGTCTAGCATTCGCCAAGACTTCACCAATGCGGGAACAGTCTGATTTGGCAAATTGATCAAAGTTCAGGATCTGGTGCGGCGTGATTGAACAAGGGTGAAAAAGGTTGTCTGGATGACCGCCATCAAGTAGATAGTACCGCATCTTCAACTAATAAAACCATATGATCCTTTTTACCAGAGTGAAAGTTGGATTGATTCAAAAATATATTGAAATGGAATTAGTAATATTTTAAAAAATACGATGGAAAAAACAGCACTACATACAATTTACAAGACATTCTTGTCGAGTAGATGGGGTCAGAACCGGGTCATGCTGCTGGTTGCAACATTGATGTTGGGTATGGTTTCCAAGGGACTGGCGCAGGAAGGTTCCCAGGGAAATACGACAATCTTTGCGAATGGGCAAATGACGTTTTTCGGCAATCATAATTTCGTTACAGGAGGCTCCGGTTCACAGCCGGGTGTGATCTTGACTGAACGAGCCGCAGGCAACATTGGTTACCTGAACTTTTCTGGTGACGGAATAACTACTACAGGGGCTAATGACGCCAACTATGTGGACGGATATGTACGCAAGTACGGTTCTGGTTCATTTATCTTTCCGGTGGGTGATAACGGAAGTTACGGTCCATTTGCAGCGAATGCAGATGGGACCAGTGGAGCTTATTATTTTACTGATCCCAATACGGCCGAGACAACAAATTTATTTACAGGTGGCAATTATGGACCATTGCCGAGTGGGACCACATTTTCTACTACAAATAAGACCACAAATGTTGGGACAGTAAGTACAAGGGAATATTGGGACATTGATGGAGCAATCGCAACACAGATCACCTTAACATGGAGTGAGAATAGTGATGTTTCAACTCTTACTGGTGATCAATTATCTCGACTTATTATTGTCGGATGGAATGCCACCCAATCGCGCTGGGAAAAGCTGGCTTCTACTATCGATCCAACTTCGATACTTGGAGGTGCAAGTTCTTTGACTTCCGGCTCTATTACGACAAACGCCAATATCATTCCGAACAATTATACTGTCTACACGCTTGCCACGCAGGTGCCGGACTTGACACCGACAAATGATATTGATGTTTTGAGTTTGACACTTGCAATAGACAATCGGGACTTCATAGTTAACCTTTATGAGATTAACAACACGGATGCAACTGGTTTAATCAGTTTCCGTATAACCAAATTGTCATCCTTCACAATTACTTACTCTTCAACTTCGGGTACTTCAGCTGTTCTTGGGGGAATTGCTAATGAAAACAGTAACTGGGTATTTTCAGAAAATTCCAATTTTATAATAGTTACAGCAAAACCAGGAGTGACAATTCCTCAAGGAGGACATGCCAAGATTGGATTTAATATTAAGAGAAATTCTGGAATTGCCTCTGGTAATGCACAAAATATTACTACCTCCATTGTTGGAGGATCAGGTGGTGAAATATACCTTGCTAATAATCAGGTGGTTACAACAATTACGGCTAATTAATTTTAACCTTAGGACGCTATATATTATGAAAAAATTATTATTGTTTACTCTGTTATTGGCGATGTGCTTTGTTACGGCCTACAGTCAGGATGTTTCGATTAATATCACAAATTTTGAATCTGTCAGTTTGGGGCAGAGGATTCCAATTAAAGTTAAAGTTTGTAATGAGGATCCTGCACCTATTACTGCACCCGCTAACCGCCTACGACCACAGCTGTCTGTATCACCTAATGTGAAGATCGTTGAAGTGACCGATCCAGATGGGGGGCCGCTTACTGGATCCTCCATTATTGCGCTTAACGAGATGAATGCGACCATATTGTTTACTGTAGAGCTAGAAAACGCTGATTGTAAGGAATTTTACGTAATCGTCGAGGGCGTAACGGTGAGCGACAACCAGCTTTTTAATGCCACTCTTGGTTTCCAGGGTCCCCAAACACCGGGTAATAACGTGGCTAATGATAATAGCCCATCGGGAATTAAGGTAACTAAACCACTTCCTGTCACACTGGTGTCTTTCAAAGCAGAGAAAGAGGGAAACCTGGTGCAACTGGACTGGTCAACGACAGAAGAAACCAACAGCGATCGATTTGAAGTGGAACGAAGCGCGAATGGGAATAACTGGCAGAAAATTGGTGTTGTCAGATCACATGGCGAAAGTAATGTTTTGAGGAACTATCCATTTAGTGATGAGGTCCCGCTTGCTGGCCTCAACTATTACCGCCTGAAAATGATTGACAGGGATGCTACTTATGAATACAGTCGTATAGTGAGTGCAGAATTTACGGGTAATTGGGCAGCCATATATCCTAATCCGTCATCTGGAAGTTTTCGTATAAACGAGAAACTTAACATAAGTAGCTTAGAAGTGACCAATATATCGGGGCAGGTAATTCCGTCACATCTATACACCATTAAAGAAGACAATCGGGTAGAATCAGAGGCTTTGGCACCAGGACTATATTTGATAAAAATTAAGCAGACAAATGGTACACTAAGTGTACATAAGTTGATGGTATCAAAATAAACCAACTATATCCCCACCCTCCTCCGCTATGTGGAGGAGGTAAAATAAACAATAACTTACAAAACGGTATACATTGAAAGCAATTAATAAAAGAGTATTGAGCATACTGTCAGTAGCTGCAATAATGACAACGACTTCTTTACACGCTCAGTTGAAAGTAGGAGATAATCCGACTACGATCAATGCTAATTCGGCATTGGAAATTGAAAGTAATAATAAAGGATTATTATTACCACGTGTTCCGTTAACTGCCCTTGATAATCCGGCTCCTTTAACAAGCCATATTGCTGGTATGCAGGTATATAATACCACTGATAACGGTAGTATTGACTTAATGCCAGGTATATATTATAATGATGGAACTAAATGGTTAAGATCGAGCACTGTGTTAGAGAGAAGCTTGATACAAGGTAATGGTGCGCCATCTGGCCCATGTTCTAATGCTGGTGAAATGTATACGGATACTACTGAAAGTAGTACTTCGTATGGAAAAGTTTGGATTTGTTCTGGTGGAATTTGGGTGGAAAGTACAACAAGTACGCCCACTAAAAACACTACCCCATTTTATCTTGGTAAGAGCAAAATAGATGCAGAAGGAAAAAAAAATGGTATGATTAGAAGACCAGGAACTATTGTAGTGGCACCTGAGTACCATCCAGGAGACTTCGCAAATGGAACAGTAAGTGGGCCAGGTGGAATAGAGTTATATTTGGGTGGTAATGATGCTCGTCTTTCTGTTCAAAGAAATAGTCCAAATCCAAACCTGATCTTAACAAAAAAGGGCACTGCTACTGGTTTTAAGTTTCTTGAGTTCAGAGTGGATGGAGATAACATTGGGTACTTTTCAAGAGATAATGGTACTTTAACGTTTAATGTTCCGTCTGACGAACGCTTGAAGGAGAATGTGCGGTCAACCAGTTACTCGATTGAGGATCTGATGAAAATTAAAGTAAAAGAGTATAATTATATCAGCGATTCAACACAATCTAAGGCAGTTGGATTTTTAGCGCAGGAACTTCATAAAGTATTTCCGGAAGCGGTCTCGGTTGGTGGAGAGGACATAAAAGAAAATCCATGGACTGTCGATTACAGCAAATTAACTCCATTACTTGTCAAAGCCATTCAGGATCAGCAGCAGGAAATCGAATCTTTAAAAAGTACCTTAAACGAAAGACTTGCGCAATTGGAGCATAATGCTAATAAGAAGAAGGACAGACTTTCAAAACGTGTAAGTAAGAAAAAGACTGAGGCTAAATTAGCCATTAATTAAAAATAACAATGTAAATCCCTCCCTAATGTCTGTTGGTTTTTTTAATCAGCAGGCTTTTTTTTTGATTAGGGGTCTCTACTTGAGAATTGAAAAGAAATATCCAGTACATATAACTTACATACTGGACATTAAATAAGAAAGTAATGGTGATACTTCCTGCTTTGGATAGTTGAAATTATTTTATCATCAGGGAGTCTTTATCAACACGCGGAGATTGACCTCCACGCAGAATGGAATTACCATAAAATCTGGCACTTTGATCAATTTCTGTGTTACCTTCAAAATCAGCCTGATTAATTTGACCACTCTTTGCAAAGGCATCGATGGCATTCTGGAAGGTAACCATCCGGATAGCTTCATCAGAAATGCCATGCATTTTCATTAAAGCAGCTGTTTTTGGAATGGCCAAAGGATCTGAAATACCCCAATCAGCCGCTGAATTGATCATGATACGTTCCGGGCCATATTGTTCCACTACTTTCACCATTCTTTCATTGCCCATTTTAGTAAACGGATAAATCGTAAATGCGGCATAGAAACCCTGATCAAGCACACTTTTTACGGTTTCCTCGTTGTTATGATCAATGATTACCCAGGAAGGGTCTAATCCATGCTCCAAAGCAATGGCCATACTTCTTTCTGTGCCGTTTTTCTTGTCACGGTGAGGCGTATGTACCTGTACAGGAAGACTTGTTTTCTTTGCCAGTTCAAGTTGTAATCTATAGTACTTTTCTTCAGCTGGTGTCTGGTCATCAAACCCGATTTCTCCTACACCCACAACACCTTCTTTGTACAGGTATAACGGGAGAATCTCCATCACTTGTTCTGCTAATGGTTCGTTGTTAGCTTCACGGGAGTTGAGTCCAATGGTACAGTAGTGTTTAATCCCGAACTGCGATGAGCGGAATCTTTCCCAGCCAACAAGGCTGCTATAATAATCTTTGAACGTTGATAATCCAGTACGCGGTTGTCCTACCCAAAAAGCAGGTTCAATCAAAGCAACAATACCGGCGTCGTACATGGCTTGGTAGTCATCGGTTGTCCGGGAGACCATATGGATATGAGGGTCAAAAAAGCGCATTCCTTTGATCAGATCGCGGTAATCGTTCCATTGCATATCCTTGTGTGAGGCTTGTTCACCCGTATCTTCAAAATGAGATGGATTTTGCTGTATATCTTTATGATGTTGGCACATGGTTTCCAGGTCCGGTTTTATTGATAAGTATTAATTTGTTCAAATTCCAGGTTTTGCCAGGATAGCGTACCGTCTTCTATCGCGTTTTTAAGCTCAGGTAACTGTTTCAAAAGTTCTGCAGCCTTTTCATAATCAGCATTGTAGCAGACCAATGCGGCAGCCTGTTGGTTATCGAGTTGATCAGAGATTGCCAGGTGTCGGAGATCTTCAATAAAATGGTCGTCCACAAAAGGAACTACCAGCCGCCAGACTTGCGGTGCAACAGATCTGCCCGCTGCCCACCGCTCATGTGCAAAATCTGATAGTGTCAAAGCCAGTTTAGGGTTGGCACGTATTTCAAGACCTATAATCAGATGAATTGGTTTGTCATTGAAAATCGTTTTTAGAATCAATTGATTCCAGGCTGCTTCAGGGAAATATTTGGCAGGATAGGGGTTTTTTAAGGCTATGGCATCCAGGACAAAACCTATATTAGACCTGACTGCATCTGTGGCTCTGAATAACCATTTTTCAGGAAATGAAAAGAGGGGCAGCGCTGAATATAAAGCTACCAATTCATTCATTTCCGCAGTGTCAAATAAAGTGGTGATTTGTTCAATATATTCCTCCTGATTGCTCGGGTCCAAACAGGTTAACAGGGCAACTCTTGACAAACGTACTGCGTCCCAACCGTCAACGCTAAAGTCTTCGACCAGCGTGCTAAGCCGGGCATTTTGCTTATCGTCAGTTGAGATAGCACTTCGCTTAATAAACCTGGGAACCGCTACAAATGCTGTAAGCAACTCAATAGAAGTCTTGCTTTTCTGTGCTTCCAACCATTGGTATTCTGGCTCGGAGATTTGCTCGGAAAGAGTTTCAAATATTAATTGGTGTATTTCAGATTCAGGCATGGCTGGTATAGAAAATAAATTATTATTGCTTTGAAAGTTGATGAATTTCGTCAGAGTCGTATCGGTGTGTTCCGGGAATTTGCATCGTTGCTATCCTCAGCATTGCCTGTGCGACCTGCTTACCCTTTATAGAACGATATTTTCTTAGTGGCCCCCTTAACAGCGGATCAATTACTTTTGCAAGTACTTTGGCAAAATCTTCACCTGAACGCTTTTCTGTTCTATTGCCAGTCAGTAAGGAAGGTCTGAATATATGTAAACTTTGATAGCCTGTTTGCTCTAAGGCTAATTCTACTTCACCCTTGACACGGTTATAGAAGATCATAGAATCCGGATCAGACCCTAAAGCAGTTACTATTAAAAATTGACTGGTACCATTTTGTAACCCTGCGGTAGCAATTTGCAGCGGATATTCAAAGTCTATTTTTCTGAAGGCTTCTTTTGAACCTGCTTTTTTTATAGTAGAGCCTAATGCACAATATATATCATCTGCCTGAATCAGGCTGGTGTCGGGGCGATCGAAGTGATAGATAATCTGAGTTAGTTTCGGATGCTGAATATCCAGCGGTTTCCGAACGAAGATTAGGACTTCCTGGTATTGAGAAGATTGAAGCAGCAGATCAGTCAGTTCTCTACCAATTAACCCTGAAGCACCAATAATGAGGGCTTTTTTATAGGGGAATTGATATGTTTCTGACAGATCCACTGCTCATATAATTTATCTGGCGTAAGCTACCGAACGCATTTCACGGATTACCGTGATTTTGATTTGTCCGGGGTACTGCATTTCCTTTTCTATTTTCTGAGAAATGTCGAATGAAAGCACACTGGCTTTTTCATCTGAAACATTTTCAGCATCGATGATCACCCGCAGTTCACGGCCTGCCTGGATTGCATAACATTTTTCCACACCATCAAATGATAATGCCAGATTTTCCAAATCGCGTAAACGCTGAATGTAGGATTCCATCATTTCACGACGAGCACCAGGTCTTGATCCTGAAATCGCATCACACACCTGGATGACAGGTGAAATCATACTTGTCATTTCAATTTCATCATGGTGGGCACCAATTGCGTTGCAAACTTCAGGATGTTCCTTGTATTTTTTTGCAAGTTCCATACCCAGTATTGCATGTGGGAGATCAGATTCCTCTGGATAAACCTTTCCAATATCATGCAACAGACCTGCACGTTTGGCTAGTTTGGCATTAAGACCCAGTTCAGAGGCCATGGTAGCACAAAGTTTGGCTACCTCGCGTGAGTGTTGTAAAAGGTTTTGTCCGTACGATGAGCGGTAACGCATGCGCCCCACCATTTTTACAAGTTCAGGATGTAATCCGTGGATACCCATATCAATAACGGTACGTTCACCCAATTCTACAATCTCATCTTCGATGTTTTTACGGGTTTTAGCTACCACCTCTTCAATACGTGCGGGGTGGATTCGACCATCCTGTACAAGTCGATGCAATGACAAGCGAGCCACTTCACGACGAACTGGATCAAATCCTGAGATAACAATTGCCTCAGGAGTATCATCAACAATTATTTCAACACCTGTAGCAGCCTCCAGCGCACGGATATTACGACCTTCCCGGCCGATAATCTTGCCTTTGATGTCGTCATTGTCAATATTGAAAACAGATACGCAGTTTTCAATGGCATGTTCCGCAGCAGTACGTTGAATGGTTTCAATGACAATTTTCTTTGCCTCTTTAGTAGCAGTCAGTCTGGCTTCTTCCATTACATTTTTGATGTAAGAGCCTGCTTTAGAGTCAGCTTCAGCACGTAAGGCCTCAACTAATTGATTACGGGCTTCATCGGCCGTCAGATTCCCGATTTTTTCCAATTGCGTCACCTGCTGTTTTAGCATTTTTTCTGCTTCTTCGCGGCGTTTTTTTGCAATATCCACTTGTTGATCAAGTGCTACTTTCTGGCTTTCAACTTCGCTTTCTTTACGACGGGTTTGTTCCTGCAATTGGGTTACATTCTGCTCACGTTGTTTGAGCTTCTGTTCATTAGACTGAAGAATGCCTCTTTTTTTGTTTGCATCTTCCTCGAATTCCATTTTCAGTTTCAGGAATTTCTCCTTGGCTTCAATGATTCGGTCTTTTTTGATACTCTCAGCGTTAATTTCAGCATTTCTGATAATGCTGTCAGCTTTTTCCTGTGCCTCCTTTTCTTTTTTCTGGAATGATTTTCGGAAAATATACTTTCCGGCAAATATTCCTACAATTAGAGCAATGACATCAGATAAAAAATACGTTAAAAATTCAGACATGTTAATTCCTGTTTAAAAGGGATATAAAACTTTCCCATTAACAGATTGAAATGCTGATATTAAGCCGGTAAGGTAGATGTTGTTATTACAAAGTCGTTTTCTTAAAGTGATTTGGATATAACCTTATCCAGCTTTTCCACTCTGTTTTCCATTGTTTCCAGAGTGTTTTTGAGCAATTCATTGTAACGCTGTATCGCAACCAGGCAATCCAGAGATGTTAAAGCTACTGCTTCAATATCATCAAATGCGGTGCCGTTCGCTTTATGTTGTTCCATTCGCTCCAAAAAAACTTTATATCCTTCATGATAAAAAGGTTCGTCACCTGCGGGCACCAGTGTATGAAACCCTCTGTTGAGGAGTTTAATAAACACCGGACGGGTTGCAGATGATTTAGATGTTTTACTCATAAAGTTTTCTCAAGTGTTTCTATGCACCTGTCTATTTCTGTAATATATCGTTCTACCGATTTCCTTAATTCAGACATTCCACCTGTTGGTGTCAGTTTATTAGTGACAATTTTAGCAAAATTTTTAGATTTATTAAAGTCTTTTTCCAATGTAGCAATTTTTTTTCTTGCAGACTTTAATTCTTCCTCTAATTTTTCATTCTGTATTCGTTGGATATTAATTTTTTGATTGGCATCTGCCAGTTTCCATTCCAGGTGATTTTTTAAAGAAAGTAAAACATCAACTTTCTTTTCAATCTTATCAAACTTCTCGTTAATAGAACTGGTCAGATCCATTCTTTGTCAGGTTATCATCATCGGATATTATCTCCTGATTACGGCCCCAAGCTCCTTTTCGAAAGCATCAATCAACCTTTGCATTGTCTTGTCAATGTTTTTGTCGGTCAATGTCTGGGTTTCATCAAGTAAAGTAAAACTCACAGAATACGATTTTTTGCCTTCTAAAACCTTTCCTTCAAAAACATCAAATACATTAATCTTTTTCAGGAGTTTTCTTTCGGTTCTGTAAGCTAGTTGCTCAATTTGTTCAAAGGAAACTGTTTTTTCTAAAACTATCGATAAATCGCGTCTTACTTCGGGGAAACGTGCCACTTCTTTGTAATCCAGTGAGCTTTTAAATTGACGAAGTAAAAGATCCCAGTCGAAGTCTGCATAGAATACATCTGCTTTTACATCGGCCGAGTTGGATAGCGATGGCTGAACTTTACCAAAAGAGACAAGCGGTTTGGTATTTAACAGGTAAGTTTGTCCGTATGAAAACACATGCGTATCTGCTTCCTTTGTTTCTAGTTTACCCACACGCAAAAGGGACAATACCTGCTGTACAAATCCGGCCAGGTCATGAAATTCTACAGCGCTTGCTTTCGCGAACCAGGTCTCTTCATTCTTGTTACCGGTGAGGAAAACAGCCAAATGATTTTTTTCTGTGAATTTGCCTTCCACTTCATGATACGATTTGCCAAATTCAAACATCTTCAGGTTTTTCTGACGACGATTGATATTGTATGCCAGCGTTTCCAATCCTGAGAAAAGCAAAGTTTGTCTCATTACGGACAAATCCTCACTGAGGTAATTCAGAATAGATACTGCATTGCCGTACAACGAATCCTTAATCTGTTGCTGTGGCTGTGCTTTGGTAAGTGAGTTGTTAAGAATTTCAAGAAACCCGTTGCCCACAAGTGCTTCAGAAACTCTTAATTTCAGCTTATCCGGATCATTTACCGGGAAATCAGAAAGATATTCAGAACTCAAACCGTCAGACAATTCTATATTGTCGAAACCATAAATACGCAATATCTCCTCAATTACATCCGCCTCTCTCTGTACATCGACCCTGTAAGGAGGTACAATAGCCTTAAATCCAGTCTCAGTGATATCGGTTGTCTTGATATCCAGATGATTCAATATAGAGTGTATCCGTACATGGTCCAGCGTTTTTCCGATCAGGCGGTCAATATTTTTATACTTCATATTCACCTCAAACGGGGCAATTGCTGTCGGGTACAGATCTGTAATGTCAGACGAGACCTCTCCACCTGCGAGTTCCTGAATGAGTAATGCTGCATACTGGAGCGCATACAAAGGCATTTCAGGGTCAGTTCCTCTTTCAAACCGGAAAGAAGAGTCAGTTTTCAATGCATGATTTTGCGATGCTTTCCGGATCCATCCTGCATCAAAATAGGCAGACTCAAGAAAGATGGAAGTAGTGCTTTCATTGACGCCAGAATCTGCTCCTCCGAATACTCCCGCAATACACATGGGCTCTACAGCGTTACAAATCATCAGATCGGTGGCCTTAAGTTTTCGCTCCTGACCGTCTAAAGTAACAAAAGGTGTTCCCTCTGGAAGTGTTTTTACAATGATCTGATTTCCTTTCACCTTGGCCAGGTCAAAAGCATGCATAGGCTGACCTATAGTATGACATACATAATTGGTAATGTCCACTACATTATTAATAGATCTTACTCCAATCGCTTCAAGCCTTGTTTTCAACCAGGCAGGAGATTCACCAACAGTAATACCCGAAATAGTAAGACCCGCATAACGCGGACATGCTACAGTATTTTCTACCGAAACCTGTACCGTGGCATTTTGATTGGCCACTTTGAAATTTTCAATGGATGGTAACTGAACCGGTCGTCCGAAATACGCTTTCAAGTCGCGTGCTACACCAAAATGCGATGCAGCATCAGCGCGGTTGGGTGTTAAACCGATTTCAAATACATAGTCAGACGTGATGCCCAGATATTCAGCAGCAGGTGTACCCTCGGGCAAATCGGTGTCCAGAACCATAATGCCAGCATGAGAAGTGCCCAGACCAAGTTCGTCCTCGGCGCATATCATTCCTTCAGAAAGCGCTCCTCTGATCTTCGCTTTCTTCATTGTGAGTGGTTGATCACTTCCACTGGGATACAATGTGGTGCCAAGTGTGGCAACCAGCACTTTCTGGCCAGCGGCAACATTGGGAGCACCGCAGACGATTGAAAGCGGAGTTTCAGCTCCTACACTGACGGTTGTTAAGCTCAAACGGTCTGCTTCCGGATGCTTTTCGCAAGTCAGTACTGTTCCTATCACCACGCCATTCAGGCCACCTTTTACAGATTCAACTTCCTCAATTGCCTCAACCTCCAAGCCGGTTGAAGTTAAAATCTTCCCGATTTCTTCAGGGGATTCTGTTATATCGATCAGCTCTTTAAGCCACTTATAAGAGATATTCATAGAAAAAAATTTGTGCAAAAGTACTACTTTTCTATTTCATATTTTTCACCGGCTGGAATAGAAATTGAAAGCTTGTTTTCAGCTGGAGGTAATGGACAGGCATAATCGGGTACATAGGCACAATACGGATTGTACGCTTTGTTAAAATCAATGATCATTGTCCGGCCACTAGCTTCATTGATTTTGAAGTCAAGGTATCTGCCGCCTCCATAGGTTTCTTTACCATTAGTGTCATCCTTGAAAAGCAGCGAAATAATATCATCGTGTAACAATAATAGTACTTTATGCGATTTTTGATGAAGGTTAAAAGTAGCATAAGCAAACTTTTCGTAGACTGTTTCGGTACCATCAGTATAATTGATTACCAGTCGTTTGTCATCACCTTTGTATGGGGTTACACTGGCCATCACCCGATATTGAAGATCGGGTTCAAAGTAGTGAAGCCCGTGAAAATCAGCCTTGTTCTGGATAGGGGAATCGTCCGAAGTACGAAACTCTTCATCTTTCGCTTTTCTTTCATCATCAATATTATGATGATAAATTTCCGGATTCATATTGTCACTGACTGTTTCAGTCGAGGATATAACATTTTCTGCAATAAAGTAACCAGCAATAATAAGAAGCAATACGGCAAAACCGCCTTTAAAAAATTTATTTTTGAACATAGCAATTTATATGGGAGTCAACGTATAGACCAAATATATTAAATATCTGTTAAAATTACGCCGGATGCTACTGCTTTGCAACTTCCGGGATAATAATTGACTCCAGGCGGCTTTGTTTCAAGTGGATACTTTAGGGAATGGGGTCTGGAAAAGAAGGGGGTGGGGGAGGTCCGATCTCAATTTCTTCTTCTTCTCTTCTTTCGATATAAAGTGAATCTGAATCCAGATCAAGAGAGTCGGGTTCTGGAATATAGGTGGGGCAGATATAATTCTTGGAGATTGCAAAAGCCGGTTTTGGAAAGGGACCGGTTTCGAGCGCAAGACTTTTGTCACGGTAGGCTTTTTCCAGAAATCGTCCGACAATCGGTAAGGCTGTTTTGGATCCTTCTCCCAAACGTGTGGTGCGGAAATGTATACTACGGTCGTCACCGCCAACCCATGCACCGGTTACGAGTTCAGAAGTGATGCTCATAAACCATCCGTCAGAGTTGTTGGAAGAAGTGCCTGTTTTTCCACCGATCTCATTTTTGTCCCTGAAAACATCATATCCCCAAAGTCCGCGGGAGGTGCCTCCGGGTTCTTCAATCCCTCCTTTGAGCATATGCACCATCAGAAATGCTGATTCAGGGCGGATTGCCTGTCTGGTTTCTGAAGTGATTTCCTCTATCAGATTGCCATTGCGGTCTTCAATACGTGTGACCAATTGCGGTTTGGTATAAATGCCGTTATTAACAAATGATGAGTAAGCTGCGATCATATCATACAGACTGACATCAAAAGGTCCCAGACCTATGGATGGTACAGGCTCCAGGGGTGTAGTAATTCCCAGCTTTTTTGCGTATTTAACCACAGTTTCCGGACCTATGCGGTTGGTTAGCTCTGCGGTTACCGAGTTGATTGACTGAGCCATGGCCAGTCGAAGCGACATGCTGGCATAGGAAAATACACCGGTGGCGTTTTTGGGACGCCATTTTTTTATGATGCCGTTCTCCTCTTCCACATCAATTTCGAAGGGTTTGTCCTGTATTTGGTCACAGGGAGACATATTAAATGTACTATCATCAATAGCTGCTGCGTAGACGAATGGTTTGAATGTAGATCCGGGTTGCCGCTTCGCCTGTTTGACGTGATCATACTTGAAGAATTCATAATCAAGTCCGCCCACCCATGCTTTAATATGTCCGCTGTATGGATTCATGGACATCATGCCTGCCCTCAAAATCCGCTTATAATAATGAAGTGAATCCATAGGACTCATGAAAACAGTTTTCGAACCCCCTTTTTCCCAATCATACACCTGCATGGTATCTTTTTTGTTCAGATAAAACTGAACAGAATCCGGCTGTTCGGGGAATTTTGCTGTTAATGTCTGATATCTCTTGGTGCGCCTTACTACATCATTCAAAAAACCTTCTATTTCTTTGCCTTGATCGTCTACCCATGGATTATTTTTCCCCCAGTGGTCATCAAACGTCTTTTGCAAAACCCTCATTTTTTCACTGAGTGCCTCTTCTGCATATTCCTGAAGACGTGAGTCGATTGTTGTATGAATCTTGAGCCCGTCAGTGTAGAGGTTATAGCCTTGTTCTTCCCCCCATTCTTTCACAAAATCGACTACTGCATTTTTGAAATAATTGGCATTGCCGTCGTAAGGGGTTTCAAAGCTGACTTTCAGATCAATAGGCAATTTTTGCAAAGAATCAATCTCGTGCTGGCTTAGATATCCGTATTTGTTCATCTGACTCAGGACCACATTCCTGCGTTCCAATGAACGTTCGGGGTTCCGGATGGGATTATAGGTGGTAGTGGCTTTCTGTAGCCCTACCAATACAGCCGCTTCCTGGACAGTCAGGCTATCGGGAGTTTTTCCGAAATAGGACTTGGTGGCAGTATTGATACCATAGGTATTGTTCCCGTAATCCACGGTATTGAAATACATGGTCAGTATCTCCTCTTTGGTAAAGTTGCGTTCAAGCTTGATAGAGGTAAGCCATTCCTTGGTTTTATAAATGAGTGTAGGCATCCCCGGTATATATCCCAGCAGTCCGCGTGCATCTTTACGACGGGTTTTGAATAGTTTTTTTGATAGTTGCTGAGTGATTGTGCTCCCGCCGCCACGGTCGGTTTCCCCTTTGAGGATAGACATGGCTACTGAAGCCATTGCCTGGAAGTCAATACCTGAGTGCTGATAAAAACGTACATCTTCTGTAGCTATCAGCGCATCAATCAGAAACGGAGAAAGCTCTTCGTAGGTAACGGGTGTACGATTTTCAGTATAAAACTTGCCAATCATGACGCCGTCCGACGTGTAGATCTCCGATGATTGTGCCACTTTAGGATTTTGGAGGTCTTCCACGCTGGGCATACCACCCATAAGCCAAAGGAAATTGGTTTCAACACAAAAGATATAAAAGGCAATCAGGAGTATCCCATAAATAAAGGATTTCCACAAGATGACAATGGGCTTATAGTACTTAGCAGAAGGATTGAAAACGCTACTTAAAGAGTCCTTTAAACGTCCTCTTTGTCTGGTATTCCAATTATTCCATTGTGCTGCTTTTTCCGGACCTAGTAGTTTTGTCAGCACATTATCAATAACAGAACCAATAAAACCGGTAGCGTTATTTATCTTATTATTTATCCAGTTTTTCGTCTGAAGGATAAATTTTCTCATATAGGCAGATTGAGGAGATAATGATTATCTGTATTATCTATTCCTTTTTGTCAAAAGTGAGTGCGATTCCGTTGATACAATAACGCAAACCTGTAGGTGCAGGACCGTCTTCAAACACATGTCCCAGGTGACCACCACATTTTGCACAAAGTACTTCTCTTCGAATCATACCGTGACTTTTATCAACTTTCTCAACCACATTTCCTTCTGTCAGCATTTGATAAAAACTCGGCCAGCCTGTACCAGACTCAAATTTATGGTCAGAACTGAACAGGGGCGTTTTACAGGCTGCACACTTGAAAACACCTGTATCTTTTATGTTATTGAGCGGACTGGAAAATGGATGTTCTGTGCCTTTTTGACAAAGGATGAAATATTGATCTTCGGTGAGCTCTTTCTGAAATTCCTCTTTCATTGTCGTTCCTGTTTTTTGTTTTAGCGGCTGGTTTTTATTGCTTTGGGCATTGGAGCATGATATTCCTGCCCAACCCACCAGCACGATGCAAATCCAATACAATCTTTTCATCACTGACAGCTATCATGTTTAATTTACCGGTTTGTCTTAGACTAACAATTTAAAAACGAATTAGTTTCGATAACGTGATGTGGGAGGGGCGTTTTTTTGATTTAGCTTCCTGCTTTTTTCGCTTTATACTTCTTGGCTTGCAGCCAGGTTAATACCTTATCCCGGTGGTCGCCCTGAATTAAAATCTCTCCGTCTTTGGCGGAGCCGCCGCATCCGCAGGTGTTTTTTAACTGCTTTCCTAAAGCTTCCAAATCGCTTTCTGTTCCGATATAACCCTTGACGGCGGTTACCACTTTGCCACCATTTTTTCGTTCTAGCCAGATGCGCAAATCCTGTTGCTCAGCAGGCAGGGTTTCTGGTTCGTATTCTTGGTTTTCTGTGTATATATAATCTGGATTGGTCGAATATACAATGCCAGTTCTGTTTTTCTTAGACATGATTTTTTGGTATATTAATTTACTGTTGAATTTCCCCCATCAATTCATCAAAAGCTTCACTCAATAGCTGTTTATCCTCATCCGAAATATTTTCACTTTCCATTCTCCTGGCAAAAACCTGCTTTTCTGTCAGGTCGGTTATTTCAGTGCCCTTTTCAAAAAGCTCATCAACTTCAAGTCTTCGATTGAGGAATGTTAACCTGGGTTTGATAATCTTAAAAGGAGCATTTTGAAACTCTCTCAGCAACTGATCAAATTCATAGCTCACATTCAGATCAAAATTCGTCTCCACTACATTCAGTTCTACCAATGATGCCAATGGCGTGCTGAATTCATATTGAGCCAACTTCTCTTTGACCTCTTCTAGCGTACCTGTAAAGGATTTCAATTCTCTGAAGGCTGGGATTGGCAATTGCTCGATAGTCTGTATTTTACCATTGTCAATAGAAAGCTCAATGATATAATTAGGATTGTCTTTTTCGCTAAAACTTAAAGGAATAGGAGATCCAGAATACCTTATGTGCGGTGCTAAGGACTGGGGTTTATGGATATGACCCAAAGCGATATAGTCATAACCTTCGGGAAAATCGACGGTTCCGAAAACGGGTAATCCGCCAACGGTATGTATCTCCCGTTCACTTTCTGACAGCGTATTCATGGAAGCTCCATTAACATATAAGTGGCCCATTCCAATTAATGATAAATGGGGGTGCTTTTCCTGATGGAGTTTTAAATAGGATTCATAATGCGCCTTGATCCCAACCCGTATGGCCTCAAGCCGGTTATCATAGGTCTGCCCGGATACTGACCGACGTAGATCTGTTTCTCTTAAAAATGGAATCGCTGCCACCGCTACGCCCAATTCTTCAAAAGCGTACAAGGCTGCTGAGTGATCTTCAGGTATGCAGCCTGTGATTTTAATATGAAGATAATCCAGAATTTGTCGGGGTGCATTCAATACTCCTGGTGAATCATGGTTACCACCTGTAATCACTACTTTGCATGAACAACCGATCAGTTTCTGAAGAAACTGATAATACTGATTTAAGGCTGCATTGGAAGGATAGGCTGTGTCAAAGATATCGCCCGAAACTAATAGCAAGTCTATTTTTCTTTCCATCACGGTATCAGCAAGCCAGTTCAGAAAACAATCATGATCGTCTTCCAGGCTATATTTGTGTAACTGCTTGCCTATATGCCAATCAGCTGTATGTAATATCTTCATAAAATGCAGATTTGATAAAATCCGACCTGTTATTCTTTAAACCAACTCATCCATACTCCCTGTGCTTCCATCACTTGTTGAATGAGGTCTCTGACAGCGCCTTTACCACCGTTTTTTTCAGAGATAAAATCAGAAATGGCAAGAATTTCAGGACTGGAATCAGCTGGACAAGCCGATAATACTTCTTTGAGTCTCATAACCGGATAATCTGGCAAATCATCCCCCATGAACACAACTTCCTCCTCATTGATATGGTTATCCTCAATATACTTCCTGTAAATGGGCAATTTTCCATCTGGCGATGAACCTAGAAATATATCTTTTACTCCTAAATATTGAAGACGGTTACGGACGCCTGTTTGGTTCTGTGCAGAAATAATCGCAACCCGGTATCCTAATAATATAGCTCTGTTGATGGCATATCCGTCCTTAACGTTAAAGGAACGTGTCTGTTCACCACTTTCCAGGGCCAATACACTGCCGTCGGTCATTACGCCATCAATATCAAAAATGAAGGTCTTTATTTTTTTTAAGCGTTCATGCAGTGGAGTTGTCATTATATTTTAATGTTTTGATCTATAAAACTGATTAATCTGTAAAGTGTTTTTCGCGGATATTTTCTGAGATACTTCGGTATAATCCTGCCCAGTCAGGATTGACTGACTGCAGGTAAGCCATATGCTGCGAAGTGGTTCTCCAGTCATCTCTTCTTGCGGGTCCTGTTTGTACCTTGGAGGGATCATTTGTTTCCATTGCTTTTTTCATGGTTTCTACAACCAAAGGCTTCAGCATGTCAAACGACATTCCTTCTTCTTCCAGTAAATCGTGTGCTATGCTATAAAAGTGATTGGTGAAATTACAGGCAAAAACAGCAGAGATATGCAGTATTTTTCTGCGATACGAATCCAATACATAGACAAAGTCACTGATGGTCTGTAGCAGGTTGACAAGTATATCTTCTGTTTGCTCGTCTGAGGCCTCAATAAAAAACGGGATTTCTTTGTATTTCAGATCTGCGTTTTTTGAAAATGTTTGTAGCGGATATACAATGCCGGTTTGTATGGCCACGTCACTGTAAATTTCTACATATTGTTCCAATGACTCCAGCGAGTTGGTGCCGGAAGTATGAACCAGTATGGCATTTTCTGGCAATACTAGTTTTTTGACAATATCTTCCAGCGCATTGTCGGCAGCGGCTATAATAAATAATTCAGCGTTGCTGTCTGCAAAGTTCAGATCGGTCTGGATGGCAGAATCATAAAAGTAATTAACCAATGTCTTTGCATTTTCGGGATCACGGCTGTAAACCTCCGTGATGATATGGCCCGCATTATCCAGCGCAAAGGCCAGATGCCAGGCGACATTTCCCGCTCCGATCAAAGCAATCTTCATAGCTTGAAAGATGAATAGGTACGTTTATGTTTTAAATTCATAGGAATTAAGCACAGGTTCAGCAGTCGGATTGTACTGGTAGGTTTTCCAACTATTGTCTTCATAAATTTCCACAATACGGTATCCTTTATAATAAGTTCCCCAGCTACCACCGAAATGCCCATCGAAGAAATAAGGTTTACCCCCTGAGACTTTCCCGCCGTCCTGGTCATGGTCGTGGCCGTGAAAAATGCCTTTGACATTAGGGGTGCTTTCCAGCAACTCACAAACTTCCGCACAATCCACACCATGCGTCACCCAGGTTTTCTGACTGATATGCATGAAAACATAAATTCCGGATCGGTCGGCGTGCTTTTTTAATTCTTCCCTCAGCCAATTGGCGTCAGCACAGAGGTATTTTCCTTTCTCATTCGAAGTGTCGGCCAAGATGAACGCAAAATTATTCCTCGTAAAACTATGGTTGGTAGGATATCCCCATGTGCTTTCCCAGACATCATTGGCTACGCGGTCGTGGTTTCCTCGGTTGACAAAATAAGGAACATTCAGATTCTTCAGTGTATTTTTAGCATCATATAATAATGTAGGGTCATCGTGAATAATATCTCCATTCAAAATGAGAAAATCAAGCCCTTTCTGTACACGCTCCTGATTCATCCATCGAATAAAGTCTTTGTGAAAAGCTTCGTATTCGGTGTCTTTTTGCCCAAAATGACCGTCAGATGCTACTGCAAAACGCAGTTTCATAGCAGGACGTATGGGACTGATAAAGGAAGAACCGGCAAAAGAAAGAACAGGAATTGATTGAATAAATTTTCTACGCGACAGCATAATTTATATATACAATTTTAAGAATCGGGGTTTCTTGTGTTTCATTTGGATAGTTAAATATAATACTGTTCTGTTCAGTTTGCTTTATTCAGGGCTTAAAATTAGTAAGTTTGGAGCTTTATACTGGAAAAAACAATTTGAATGAAGATACAATTTGAAAATGCGGTTGTCCGGATTCAGGAATCTATTGTGCTCTCAGGAATTAACGTAAACATATCCACAGGAGAGCATTGGGCCATTACAGGCGGTAACGGATCAGGGAAGTCTACATTACTTGATGTTATAGCTGGCCGGAAGGTGGTTTCTGGTGGAATATTTAAGAGAAACGGTACCGTAGAATTCGTCGCAAATGATTATTCTTTCCACAGAATAGCCAGCGCTGCTACCCAGTATTACCAGCAAAGATTCGAGGCCTATGGCGCTGTGGCAACTCCCACCGTCAGAGAGGTATTGAAGGACAGAATGAAGCCTGTGGGAACTGTGGATGAAGCTTCAGTCCATTTTGGTGAGGATATGATTTCCGACGATATATTGCTTCCTATAGCCGATTTGCTGAGGATTACACATTTGCTGAATGAACCCTTTGTTACCCTTTCTAATGGTGAAACAAGACGTATGCTGTTGGCGCGTTCACTAATGAAAAAACCGGATATCCTATTACTGGATTCTCCTTTTTCAGGATTGGATACTGCCTCCCGGGCGATTCTTCATGGGGCTTTGCAGGATCTGGCAACCCAGGGAGTTACTATCATATTAGCAGTGCCTCCGGCAGAAATTCCCGGTTTTATAAAAAAACGCCTGCATTTGGATAAAAGGACCATTCATTTTGCGGGTGACAAGGAGCACTTTCTGGAGGAAGATCAAATAACGGATCCTGAACTGGAGATCAAGCGTAAGCAATGGATTGCTGAGTTGGGGGCTCCCCAGGAGAATAATTTTAATTGTGCTTTTGACCTGCGGAACATTCATATCGCTTATCATGGTAAAAAAATACTCGATCAGCTCAACTGGAAAGTCAACAAAGGGGAAAAATGGGCATTAACCGGTCCCAATGGCTCAGGAAAATCTACCTTATTGAGCATTCTTACAGCTGATCATCCGCAGCGGTTTGCAAATGATTATGATTTGTTTGATCAGAAGCGGGGAGGGAAACAGGCGTCAATCTGGGATATTAAAAAGCGAATAGGGTATATGTCTCCAGAATTGCACATGTATTTTCCACCTGAGACAACTGTATACAAAACAATTGCTTCAGGTTTTTTTGATGCTACGGGTATTTATTTCAGGAAGATTAATGAACAGCAGGAAGAACAGACCTTGTTAACTGCTCGAATTATGGGGGTAGATAACCTCCTTGACAGAAAACTTTCACGGTTGTCGAAAGGGGAACAACGGTTGGTGTTGCTGGCGCGGGCACTGGTTAAAAATCCGCCTTTGTTAATTCTGGATGAACCTTGTCAGGGACTGGATATTGCCAATATTGAGCATTTTAAATCCTTGATAGATGCCATTTGCTCAGACAATCTGCGTACCCTGATTTACGTTTCACATTATCCGCTGGAAATACCTTCCTGCGTCAATCATATCATGACCCTTCAGGCCCCATGAACAAGAATAATAAGGACTGGATATAGAGTATAGTAACTTTATCTTTACTTTTGTACTTTAATATACAGAGTATTAATCATTTTTAAATAAGCTGACGAAATATTTTCGTTCAGCATAAAATTCAAATCTTCAATGACATTAGAGCAGCTGAAAGACTTGAAGGCCAGAGTAGAGGCCTTGGGGAGGTATCTTTGACTACGCTACCCGTAAAGAAAAACTGAATGAACTCGAACAGCAGACTGCGCAACCTGAATTTTGGGGTGACTCGGTTCGTGCTGAAGGAGTAATGAAAGAAATCCGCGGTCTGAAGTTTTGGACACAAGGTTATGAAACACTTTCTGGTTTGTCTGATGACCTGGAGACGATCTGGGAATTTTTTGAAGCCGGCGAGGCAACTGAAGAAGAGGTTGACGAAGAGGGGAAAAAGCTGGCTACCAAGCTAGACGAAATGGAATTCCGCAAAATGATGTCGGATGAAGGGGATGAATTGCCAGCAGTAATTGAAATTAATGCCGGAGCGGGAGGAACAGAATCGCAGGACTGGACATCCATGCTTATGCGCATGTACATCATGTGGGCTGAAAACAATGGATATAAAATCAGAGAAGTCGATTTGCAAGACGGGGATGTAGCCGGCGTAAAATCGGTAACCCTGGAAATTAGTGGTGACTATGCCTATGGTAACCTTAAGTCAGAAAATGGTGTACACCGTCTTGTAAGAATATCTCCTTTTGATTCCAATGCGCGCCGACATACTTCTTTTTCTTCGGTGTATGTTTATCCACTTGCCGATGACAATATTGAAATTGAAGTTAACTTGGCAGATATTGATTGGGATACTTTCCGGTCAGGAGGTGCAGGTGGACAAAATGTAAACAAAGTGGAAACCGCAGTAAGGTTACATCACCGTCCATCCGGTATTGTTATTGCCTGTCAGCAGGAACGCTCACAATTGCAAAATAAAGAAGTAGCCCTGCGCTTGTTAAAGTCCCGTTTATACCAAATTGAACTGGAAAAAAGGAATGCCGCACGTGCGGAAGTGGAGGCGTCAAAACGCAAAATTGAATGGGGCTCACAAATAAGAAGTTATGTGTTGGATGATCGTCGGGTGAAGGACCATCGGACAAATTATCAGACTTCCAATACAGATGCTGTCCTGAATGGTGAAATCAATGATTTTATTAAGGCTTATTTGATGGAAGATTAAGAAAGGTATGAAAAGGTTCAGTTTGTTTTTGCTGTTATTGTCGGGGAGTTTTTTCCTGACACCTGTTTATGCTCAGGTTAGTGAAGCAGGTCAAAAAGTGAGAGACTGGTATGATAAGGAGACGATATATTTGTTAGGCAATAATAAATACGTCAAGAATAATACCATTTTCACAGGACAGTATAATCTGAAAAAAGAGTTTGAATTGTCTGAGGGAGGTATGCAGTTGTATCTACGCTCCCGAAGAAACCGTTCAATTGGTGCCGTAATTTCACTCACTGCGACAGTAGGTTCTGTAGTTGGGCTATTATCGGATAACTCGGGTCTGAGACGCACCTTGTTCTGGAGTTCTCTCGGTCTGGGACTGGCGGGTACGGCAGTGAATTTGCAAGCTTCCAATCAACTTAACCAAGCAGTGTGGCTACGAAATCGTGATACATTGAAATGGAGTGACCTTCAGCATCAACCATAAAAAAACAGCCAGGTCAAGTGACCCGGCTGTTTTTACTATTCTAAACCTTCAACTAACTATTTTCATGGCTCTAATCTGTCAGCGGCTGGCAGTCCTGCGATTGCCACGTATGCCGGTGTCATTGTAGACTTTCTGACGAAGTTCGGATAAAGAAGCAATCAGCTGCCGCTCTTCCCGGTTGTTAAGCCCGTTTTTGGCACGTAACTTTATTTCTTGTTGCGAAATCCGATCGTGTTCTTTTAATAATCTCTTGGCGTCTTTTTGAGAAATTCTTCTGTTTTCAACTCCATGGTTAATACCTGATCGTATATCCTGATGGAGTTGCGAAATATTTCTGTCGGCACGCTGATCGATACGCTGACTATATTTATTTCTATCTTTATTAACACTTCTATTGGAACGAGGCGCTTGAGCAAACACGGCTGAAGTGCTGAAAGCTGCAATGAGCGCGAAGGCAAGTAACTTTTTCATGGTCTCTCGTATTAAATGGTTTTCGGAAGGTTAGAGCCATCAAAAGAACAATGGTTTAAAATAAACCAGGAAAAATCTTAATGTTTTTGTGTTTTAAAAAATTATATTTCTGAATATCAGGAAAATAAAGAAAGTATTTTAATGCTCGTCCCTGTCATCTTTCCCGGTTACTATCCTTATAACTGGTTGTTGAATGGTGGTCCAGATGAAATTAAAAAATGATTGGTCTGAGTCTCTTTGCGCAGTAGCTTTTCCTTGTCGTACAGGATTGTTATTCCTGGGGTTATCCTGCTGAATTACTATTCCATTGATCAGTTTCATTAAGAAAGTCCTTTTCTTTAATTCATTACTACCCTTGAGCGGTTTGTAGAGATCAATTTTAAGATTGTCATACTCAAGATCCATGGTGATAGTCGCAGCATGGTCTGTAGCATTCATGTTAAAATCAAGTCGGTTTGCTTTCCCGGACTGAATGCCCACATAGGTTAGGGCGCTGACGACCTCATTCATGTGGGGCATGTCGAAATTATTCATTTTACCACCACATGAAAACGATCCGTTGGGAGTGTTGAGCGGAAATCGAAAATAGGCATTGAGTGTTCCTTCGTTCATGAAACTCGAAATCACATCTACCTTACATAGGGGATCCTCTGCAATGCGTAGGCTGTCGTTGGTGAGGTTGGTTATCGTACCATGTGTGTTTTCAAATCTGATAACGCCTGCTTTTCCCGTATTGTGACTTAGCTCGCCATAATGTACCTGAAATTGACGAAGAGAAATTGAGTCAATCCTAATAGGAAGATTGGATCTGAGTAACAGTTGATGAGGGTATTTGCCTGTGAAATTCCTCTCTGGTTTGGGATAAAGTTTATTTTTAAAAAAATCCATTACTCCACCGTTGATATACAAATGTCTGACTCTTAACTCCTGTTTATTGATCAGTGCCGGTATATCCGCCCCAGCTGATTTAATATCCGAGAAGTTAAAGTCCATTCGGTCAATGGCTATACCGGTTTTCTGATGAAACTCCTTTTTGGAATATAATGGAATATACTGAACCCTTCTCACAGATAAAGAACTGTCTTTACTATCAATTTGAACGGAGTCCATGGTGAAAGTGTATAACTCATTTCGAGAGGGAAGTTCCAGTTTTTCAGCAGATAGTTGTAATTGTCCCGCGCCCATAATGGTTTCTGGCGCAGCAATATTTTTTTTGTTCAGCAATATATCATGCAACGATATATTGAAATTATATAGTCCTGCCTGTAACTCTGATTTTGCACGCCGGTCTACCACAATCATGTTACCCTTTGATATATTTATCTTGCCTATGCTAACAGTTTTCAGTAATTCCAGTGTTTGTTTTCTGATGCCATCCTGAAGTGCCATTTCTGGATTTTGAGCAGTTTCATGTTTGCCATCACCGGTCAGATTCAGGTGAATTACGGGTTGTGAAATATTCAGACTATCAAGCTTGAGTTTGTTAAACAGTAGCAAAGAGAGTAGAGAAATTCCCTTCGCATTTACTTCTGTAGCCTTAAAATTGATAATGGCTGCCCGAGGGTGTTCTCCTTGTGTTTTATTTTGAATTAGTACGCTGTCTGCAGTAGATAAACTATCGGTATAAATCGTAAAATCAGTAACATGGATACTAGGACCTGTCATATCAATCTTAATTGCGGAATACCCAAAATGATAAAGGCCACTGGAAGCTTTCTGTAATTTTTTATTGATATTATTTTCTATCCAATAGTTAAGAAATGGAGGTTTGACTACAAAAATTGAAGATAAGACTAATAGAAACAATAATATTAAAGCGCCGGTGATCAGCGCAGTTTTTTTGAGAAATGCTTTACGGTTTAGGTTTCCTTTATGCATACCTTTATAGATAGAGATGGAAAATTTTCAAAAATTACGAAAACAATTCCAACCATTTGAACCCGAAGCGTATCTATTAATTGAAATAGTATAAGTCATTACTGGGTTAATAGGTCATTTTCGGATCATATGTTAAAAGAAATGGGTCCGAAAGGAGATCGGTCGTAAAATACGCCTGAGGGTAATAAGAACAGCTATCAAAATGAGTCAGGTGACATTTATCCGGCTCTGATGATGCAGACATAATGGTTAATATAATTATGATTTTCTAAAATCTAAACCTTAAGAATAGCGGTGTAGCACCCCACGCTCACATGAATTTAGATGAAAAGGAATTAATAAAAGGCTGTATAAACGGAGACAGACTTGCCCAAAAGCAGCTATATGATGCTTTTGCAGGTAAGATGTATGTGCTTAGTAAACGCTATGCCAAAGATTTAACAGATGCGGAGGATATTATGCAGGAAGCTTTTATGAAGGTTTTTGATAATATACGTCACTTCAGAGGAGAGAGTCCGCTTGAGTTCTGGATCCGCTCCATTGTAGTGAATACTGCAATTAAATTTTTGAAAAAGCAAAAGCCATGGACGCATTCGGGTGATATCGAATTATACCAGAATGAAGTGAGTAGTGATGAAATATCAATTTCAGGAATGAATTATGATCAGTTACTGGAAATGATCAGGGAGCTGCCCGATGGGTGTCAGACAATTTTTAATCTATACGCTATTGAAGGATATAAACATCAGGAGATTGCAAAAATGCTGGATATTTCGGAAGGTACTTCCAAGTCACAGTTTGCAAGAGCCAGAATGTTATTAATACAAAAGTTAAAAGCCGAACACGGTTTGGACGATGAATCATTCAGAAGATAATAAGTTTAATAAAGAGTGGGAAAAGGCATTTAAAGATGCCTCTGAGACGCCTCCTCCGTCTATCTGGCAGGTGCTGGAAAAGCGGTTGGATGATGAGCAGGATAAGGTAATTCCCCTGGTTTGGTGGAAAAGCCCGAGGATAATGTATGCCGCAGCCTCTGTGGTAATCATCCTAATGGCCGGAATAGGGGTGTGGATGAACCTGGAGTCGGCTGAAAAGGTGCAAGTAGCTATTGCCGATGGCCGTAGCGCTTCAGAAAGCATAGCAGGTGACAGTGATTTAGCAGGCGACAGTAATGATGAAACAGCCATAGAAACGGGTCAGGTAAGGTCTGTTGACCCAGACGGTAGCCCGGAGACGGTGGTTCTTGAAGTTAATCATGGGCAAGCTGAGCAAAACAGGTTTTTTACTGATAAGGAAAATGTCAATTCTAAAGCCATTGCCGCTGTTCATGACAATGTCACGGGCGCAGACCCTTCTCTGATTACTGCTCCACCTGTCGAAGAGAATATAGGCAATCCAGCCACTAAGGGCGACGGCCTTGTGCCAGCGGCGGCTTTAGCCGATCAGGTTATCCCGACAAATGTCTCCTCTTCCGAAGCGGTTTTAAATGGATTTGAAATTGCATCTATTGAAAATGGGGATAAAAGCTGGGTTGAGAAAACTGCGCGCTTCAATAAGAGATTGGTATTTTACCGCCCCGATATACCCGAACCAGGTGAGGAAGTTGAAAAATTAAAGAAGGAGTATTTTGCTGGGGCTGGAGTGATGCCATCCATGTTTAATCCGCATGTGAGCTTAGCATCTTCATCAGCCTCAACGGTTATAGGTTTTGGGAAATCCGCTGCTACAAGAAAAGAAGAAATGCCGACTCGTTCGGGAGCCTCTTTTGCGATGCAAACCTATGGAGGGATGAAACTCAACAAACATTGGTCAATTGAGACGGGTATCAGTTATTTAAAGGGTAATTCAGTTTTTGAAAGCAAAGGGTATGTAATGAATGTTACCAACGTGACAGTTTCCAATGTGCTGGAAACCGCACTCGCTACCAGTAATATGAAGGTGGCGGATAAATTATACGGTACACACGCTCTGCAAAACTCCCCTAGTTTTCAGGAGACAGGCTCGGCCTACTATTATTTGGATGTGAAGGAAAACTATCAGAATAATTATAGTTTTCTACAACTTCCGGTTCAGGCTGGTTATACCATCGCACCGGACCAAAAGCTAAGCTATACAGTTTTAGGCGGTGTAGTAGGGAATCTGTTTCTTAAAAATGAATTGAATCTTACAACGGGTGGTACACTAGTGACTTCCATTTCAGATGGTACGTATCAGCCTTTACATTGGTCTGCTTCTTCCGGGTTACGTTTGAATTATCGCCTTGCCGAAAACTGGTCTGCTATGCTGACTGGTACTTATCAAAAAGCATTTTATGATGCAGGCAATCAGGGAGCTGTAGTACAATTTAAGCCACAACTCTTTGGTGTCGGATGGGGAGTGCGATTAAATTTCTAAAAATATTTAAATGCCATTCCAACCTTTTTGAGTTTACTGGCTCTTAAAGGTATAGTCGCTCGGGTAAAAGGATTGGAGTAATTATTAAATCATCTGCTAGCCATGAAAATCAGAACCTCGATTTATAAATTATTATGTACAGGAATGGTGATTTTATCCGTTTCCTGTGACTCTTCCAATCCTGCTCCCGAAGCAATTATTAAGCCCTTGGTAGTTGATGCCGAGGTGGCAGCGAGTACAAATAAATTTGCTTTTTCATTGTTTCAGGCTCTTCAGGAGACTGTTGATTCTGACAATAATATTTTTGTGTCTCCGCTTAGTCTTCATATAGCTTTGGGGATGCTGGTAAATGGTGCGGTAGGTACTACAGCCGATGAAATAAAGAAAGTCCTTGAAGTAGAAGGGATTCCTGCCGATCAACTCAACAAAGCATACACAGCCTATTTGAAAGGTCTCCCGGAGGTAGACTCCAAGGTGCATCTGGACCTGGCGAACTCTTTATGGTACAGAAAAGGTGTTAAGGTTAGGCGGACCTACTCAGACCTGCTGGGAAGTAATTTTAATGCTCAAATATCAGGAGAAGATTTCAGTAATCCCGCCACTGTCAAGAAAATCAATCAATGGGCAAGTGACAATACCAAGGGGAAAATTCCGAAAGTGATCGATCAGATTGATGAAGAGATGGTGCTCTTTCTGATGAATGCACTGTATTTTAAAGGAGACTGGTATTCACAGTTTGATAAAACCAATACCAAAGAAGCCGATTTTAAACTGGAAAACGGAACCACCAAAAAAGTTCAAATGATGTTTGGGGTGCTTCCGGCCTATTCTGTACAGACGCAGGGAGTCAGTGCCGTACAGCTTGCTTATGGTGGAGGAGAATATGTCATGACGTTGTTAATGCCAGAAGACTCTACCAGTCTGACTGATTATCTGAAAGCTATGGATAGTAATCAATGGAAGGAAATTAAAAATAATATGAGACAAAGTCAGGTGGCAGTTGGATTGCCCCGCTTTGGTCTTGAATATGAAATATCACTGAATGGCACTTTGCAAAAAATGGGTATGCCTTTAGCATTTACCAACAATGCAGACTTCTCTGGCATATTTGAAGATATAACGGCCAAGGTGTCGTATGTCAAACAGAATACTTTCCTTCAAATGGATGAAAAAGGTACGGAGGCTGCTGCGGTTACCACCATTGGGATGGTAGTAACGAGTTTGCCCTATGTGCCCAGAATTGTATTTGATCGACCGTTTGCCTTGGTGATAAGTGATAAAACAACAGATTCTATCCTTTTTATGGGAAAAATCATCAATCCTGACTCGAAATAGATAGCTGGGAAAAGAATTAGGTTAGGATTAAAAATATCAATGCCGGGTAACTCCGGTATTGTCGGGGTGCTGGATCGTCCGGCCGGCCATGTTGCTGCCGGACGATTTTATATTGCGAAGAATATCCTATTTGTTATATACTTTCAACCTAATCGTGAATCCTATGAAGCAGTATATTCTCTCTCTCTTCCTGGTGCTTTGTTCCGTATTATTTTTTTTCTCCTGCAACGATCAATGTACTGAAACCCGATATGTCCGGCAGATGCGATCGGTGATGGTCTCATTAAATGATGTCAGAAGTGCTATTGAAACTGAAGCGCCACGTAAAATGGAAAGGCCTGGTAAATTGTATGTAAAGAACAATTACCTCTTCATTAATGAACTTAAAAAGGGGATCCATGTCATTGACAATAGTAATCCTTCAAATCCCACCCCTGTATCGTTTATCAAAATTCCGGGTAACGGAGATATTGCTGTTCGCGGTGATATTTTATATGCCGACAGCTATTCTGATGTCGTTGTGCTTGATATCAGTAATCCGAAAAAGGTGGTAGAATTTTCCAGAGTCAATGATTTGTTTAATAGTGGAAATTTTGATGGAGGTACCTGGGTGATTCACAATTTTTCAAATGATGTGATTCAAGATGTAGAGGTTTCCTATGCGGTTGAAAAAATCAAGACTAATTGTGAAGAAGATGTAGCCCCGGTTGGATGGGGTTGGATGAGTTTTATGTCTGATGGCTTGTTTGCGGCTTCCAGTTCACTTAATTCGGGCGGAAAATCCGCCTCCAATGGAGATGGCGTAGGAGGGTCTATGGCTCGCTTTGCACTATTTAACCAGTTTTTATATACCGTGGATAACTCCAATCTGAATCTATTGGATATTTCCAATCCTCAGCATCCTGTATCACATGCCAAAATTCCTGTAGGATGGAATATCGAAACAATTTTCCCCTATGGAACCAATCTCTTTATTGGATCCAACAGAGGTATGTATATATACGATGTGTCTAATCCTTCAGAGCCTGAGTATATTTCCGTTTATCAACACAATGTGGCGTGTGATCCGGTAGTGGTTCACGAAAACCTTGCCTATGTTACCATGCGCTCAGGAACGATGTGCAATCTGGCAGATAACCAGATGGACGTGGTGGATATTTCAGATCTGAGCAATCCGAAACTTTTAAAAAGGTACCCGATGAAGAATCCGCATGGGCTGAGTGTGGATCATCCCAGGCTTTATTTGTGTGAAGGTTCTTATGGTTTGAAAGTATTTGATATCAGTAACCCGGAAAATATTGATCAAAATCAGATCTCGCATATTCAGGATATTGATGCTTTTGATGTGATTTCTTTAGGAAATCAGCTGCTTCTTATAGGGAAGGACGGGTTTTACCAGTACAATGCTGATAATCCAAAGCAATTGAAATTGCTGAGTAAAATTCCGGTTTACAGCCCTATATAACCCACCGTCGACATGAAAAAAATTTGGATAGGATTTATTTGCCTGTTGTTTTCTTCTGCCGCTGGTGCACAACCGGGTGATGTTTTCAGAAAACACTTTGTGAATCATACAGAATTCGGGGGGCTTATCGGGAGAGTTACGTCTGGTGTAGGACAGTCTGAGGTTACCGAACAGAAAACCAGTATCACTGCGCAGACTTTCAGCGGTATTCAGTGGAGCCGATCTTTATCGGTCGGAATCACCGCCGGGATGGACTGGTACAAGAGTACATTAGTCAATCCGTTTGCCCTGGGATTGAGGTATCAGTTGGGGAAGGGACCTGAGCATCGCTTTTTTACAATGCTCGATACCGGATACGGAGCGACCTGGTTTCACAAAGACAACGCCGGCTTTGAGTCAAAAGGAGGATGGATGGTGAATCCGGGGATTGGGATGAGTTTAGGGAAATTTAAAGGCCTTACTTTAACAGTAAGCTGGAAACGACAGGAAGTATTTGTGGAAAAGCCTATCCTTTGGAACCAACTGGACCGATATGAGCACAGAAATTATCAACGACTGGTATTTCGCATCGGCATGGCATTTTAGATTTCTGGCTTAAGGGGGTACTTTTTTGAAACACTGGTTTCTATGGTATGAACCTATTCTTTGGCATATTCAAATTTTGCAGAGAGAAAGATGGTCTGGATATTGAAACAAATCCTATTACTGCGGATTGGTACTTTTACAAGTTATGGTTCCAAAAATTTTAAAGCAAAAAATATCGAACACTTACCTCTAAAATCCTGTAGGCCAATTAAAGGCCTTGCTAAAAAAATAATAAAGAAAAAATAAAATAGCGTTGGATTTGAATTGACAAATTTATAATTTTGCGCCTCTGAAAAAATTCCCTATGGAGAATCCAAGGACTTTTCAGACAATAAAATCATAAGATAACCGACTGAATTGTACGTCATGGCACGTGATTTAAGATTAACAAGAAATATTGGTATTGCCGCTCATATTGATGCGGGTAAGACAACTACTACAGAGCGTATTCTTTACTATTCTGGTGTAAACCATAAATTAGGAGAGACCCACGAAGGTGGTGCTACTACTGACTGGATGGAACAGGAGCAGGAAAGAGGTATTACCATTACTTCCGCCGCTGTAACTGTAGGCTGGAAATACCGTGATGAGCAGTATCATATCAACATTATTGATACTCCAGGACACGTTGACTTTACTGTAGAGGTAAACCGTTCTTTGCGTGTACTTGATGGCTTGGTGTTTTTGTTTAGTGCAGTAGATGGTGTTGAGCCGCAATCTGAAACTAACTGGCGTCTGGCAGACAACTATAATGTGGCAAGAATCGGATTCGTTAATAAAATGGACCGTTCTGGAGCTGACTTCCTTAACGTGTGTAATCAGGTGAAGGAAATGTTGGGTTCATATGCAGTTCCATTGCAGTTGCCTATCGGTTCTGAAGAGAATTTCAAAGGTGTAGTTGATTTGATCAACAACCGTGGAATGGTTTGGAATGAGGATGATAAAGGAATGACTTACAAGGTTGTTCCGATTCCTGAAGACATGCTCGAAGAAGTTGCTGAGTGGAGAGAAAAATTACTCGAAGCGGTAGCTGATTATGATGAGTCTTTGATGGAGAAATACTTTGAAGATCCTGATTCAATCACAGAAGATGAAATCCTTGCGGCCTTAAGAGCTGCAGTAATTGATATGAAGATTGTACCAATGGTATGTGGTTCTTCATTCAAAAATAAAGGAGTACAAACAATGCTGGACCTGGTAATGGCGTTGTTGCCATCTCCATTGGACAGAGAAAGTATCAAAGGAACTGATCCTCGTACAGGTGCTGATATTTCAAGAAAGCCATCATCAGATGAGCCTTTCGCAGCTTTGGCATTTAAAATTGCAACTGATCCTTACGTGGGTCGTTTGTGTTTTGTGCGTTCTTACTCAGGTACATTAGAGTCAGGTTCTTACGTCTTGAACAACCGTTCAGGCAACAAAGAGCGTATCTCTCGTATTTTCCAGATGCATGCTAACAAGCAGAATCAAATCGAAAGATTGGAAGCAGGTGATATTGGTGCAGTTGTAGGTTTCAAAGATATCAAAACGGGTGATACACTTTCTGATGAGAAGTCGCCAATCGTTCTTGAATCAATGGACTTCCCAGAGCCGGTAATCGGATATGCGATTGAGCCTAAGAAAACGGCAGATCAGGATAAATTTGGTAATGCAATTGCTAAATTAATTGAAGAGGATCCTACTTTAGTAGTAAATACTGACGAAGAAACTGGCCAGACTATTATCCGTGGGATGGGAGAACTTCACCTTGAAATCATTATCGAACGTATGCGTCGTGAGTTCAAAGTAGAAGTAAATCAGGGTGCTCCTCAGGTAGCATATAAAGAAGAACTTACTAAGAATTACCAACACCGTGAAACTTACAAAAAGCAAACAGGTGGACGTGGTAAATTTGCAGACATCTTATTTGAAATCGGACCGCGTGACGATAACGAAGAAGGTAAAGAGAAAAAGCAAGGTCTTCAATTTGTGAATGAAATCGTAGGTGGTGTAATTCCTCGTGAATTCATTCCTTCTATTCAGAAAGGTTTTGATGAATCAATGAAAAATGGTCCTTTGGCTGGATTCCCTGTGGATTCAATGAAAGTACGTTTATACCATGGTTCATTCCACGATGTTGACTCTGATGCATTCTCATTTGAAATGGCTGGTCGTTTAGGTTTCCGTGAAGCTGCCCGCAACGCGGGTGCACGATTAATGGAGCCAATCATGAGCGTAGACGTGGTTACTCCTGATGAATATACAGGTCCGATCACTGGTGACCTTAACCGTCGCCGTGGTATGATGAAAGGGATGGATAATAAAAACAATGCTCAGATCATCAGGGCTGATGTGCCTCTTTCTGAATTGTTTGGTTATGTTACCGATCTGCGTACAATCTCTTCAGGTAGAGCAACAGCTTCACTGACATTCTCTCACTACGATTTCGTGCCAAACAACCTGGCTGAAGCAGTAATTGAGAAAACAAAAGGCGGTAAATAATAATTAAGATATAGAGGTCAGTGGAGTAAATGGTTCTTTCACTGACCTTGTTTTCACTCTAACAGAACCAACAATACAATGAATCAGAAAATCAGAATTAAGTTAAAATCTTTCGACCATAATTTGGTTGATAAGTCAGCTGAGAAAATTGTTAAAGCTGTAAAATCTACTGGTGCGGTAGTAAGCGGTCCAATTCCACTTCCTACGGAGAAAGAAAAATTTACAGTTTTGCGTTCTCCTCACGTTAACAAAAAATCCAGAGAGCAGTTTCAGCTTTGTACTTACAAGCGATTGGTTGATATCTTCTCTACCAGCGCAAAAACTGTTGACGCCCTGATGAAGCTTGAGCTTCCTAGCGGTGTTGATGTTGAGATCAAAGTTTAGTAACGGTTTTCAGTATTTTTCAGCAGCAATTAACCTGCGCTGATCAAACCAGTACTGAAGATTACAAAATATTATGTCGGATGAAGGTCCGGTTTCCTGGAAACCACATCTGACTTCAGTTTAGTTAAAATCGCCCTCTGGGTTGCCTTAAAAGGTTTTACTAAATGACCTGAAGTCAGATGTTTTACGTCTGACTTTTTGTGTTAAATAAAAGAGATCAATCTGTTAGGATAAAGAAAATCAATTTCTTACCTTTGCAGTCCGTTTTAAAATAGGTTAATCCCTGCTAATTTTAAATTTTTAATAATGTCTGGTTTAATAGGAAAAAAAATCGGAATGACGAGTTTGTACAATGCTGACGGGCAGGCTCTGGCATGTACTGTTATTCAAGCTGGTCCTTGTGTTGTTACACAAGTAAGGTCCGAGGAAAAAGATGGTTACAAGGCACTTCAGTTGGGGTATGGTGAAAAGAGAGAGAAAAACACCACCAAACCACTACTGGGCCACTTCAAAAAGGCTAACACAACTCCCAAGGCTAAATTGGTTGAGTTCAAGTATTTTGGAGAAGAATTCGAATTGGGAAAAACGCTTACTGTTACTGATGTCTTCGAAGAAGGAGAGTTTGTTGATGTAGTAGGTACTGCCAAAGGGCGTGGATTTCAAGGTGTAGTTAAAAGACATGGATTCGGTGGAGTAGGAGGACAAACACACGGTCAGCATAACCGTGCTCGTCACCCTGGTTCAATCGGTGCTTGTTCTTTCCCTTCTAGGGTATTTAAAGGTTTGCGTATGGCCGGCCGTATGGGTAATAACCGGGTAACAATTCAAAACCTTAAAGTTTTGAAAGTGATACCTGAGCATAATATCCTTGTGGTAAGCGGGTCGATCCCCGGTTCAAAGAATTCATTTGTAATCATTGAGAAATAATTTGAATGGAACTCTCAGTAATAAATATTAAAGGAGAAGACAGCGGGAAAAAAGTAACGCTGTCTGATGATGTATTCGGGATCGTTCCAAACGAACATGCCGTCTATCTTGACGTTAAGCAATATCTTGCTAACCAACGTCAAGGAACGCACAAAGCAAAAGAGCGTGCAGAAGTAAGTTACTCAACACGTAAAATCAAAAGACAAAAAGGAACTGGCGGAGCCCGTGCAGGTAGTATCAAATCTCCTGTGTTCGTTGGTGGTGGTCGTGTATTCGGTCCTCGTCCGCGTAACTATAGTTTCAAGCTGAACAAAAAGGTGAAAACTTTAGCTCGTCGTTCAGTTTTATCTTCAAAAGCAGCGGCAGATGCGATCGCAGTCCTAGAAGGTTTTTCTTTTGAAGCTCCCAAGACTAAGTCTTATATCAATTTATTAAACGCGCTTTCGCTTCAGAATACAAAGACGCTTTTGATTTTACCAGAATTGGATAAGAATGTTGTTTTGTCAGGACGTAATATTCCTAAGACAAAAATTCTTACCGCTGACCTGGTAAATACCTACGATTTGTTAAATGCAGACAAACTTTTGATAAGCGAGGGTGCTATTTCGAAACTTGAAAACTTATTGAACAAATAATCATGAGTGTGCTGAAGCGTCCTATTATTACCGAAAAAGTCACCGCACAAGGTGGTTTAGGTAAATATGCCTTTGAAGTTGAATTGACTGCAAACAAAATTCAGATCAAAGAGGCAATTGAGAAACTTTATGCGGTGAACGTGAAGAGTGTTGACACCATGCGTTCAATCGGTAAGAAGAAGTCTCGTACTTCTGGAGGTAAATTCGTTACCGGAAAAACCTCTACTATAAAGAAAGCGATCGTAACTGTTGCCGAAGGTGAGATCATCGATATCTATGGTGAAGCCTAATGGCAGGTACAAATTTTATAAGATAGAGCAATGGCAGTTAAAAAATTAAAACCTACAACACCTTCGCAACGTTTTAGAACCGCACCAAGTTTTGAGGAAATAACTACCTCTAAACCTGAAAAAAGCCTTCTTGAGCCTATCAAGAAGAGCGGTGGTCGTAACAACCAAGGTCGTCGTACGATGAGACATATAGGCGGTGGTCACAAGAGAAGATACCGTCTGATAGATTTTAAAAGAAACAGAACTGACGCTCCGGCAACAGTCGTTTCTATTGAATACGATCCAAACCGTTCTGCTCGTATCGCATTGATCGAGTACACAGATGGAGCGAAAAGCTATATCCTGGCGCCAAATGGTCTTAACGTGGGTCAAACCATCGTTTCAGGAACATCTGTAGCACCAGAAGTGGGTAACACTCTTCCTTTAAGTGCAATTCCAGTCGGTACAATTGTACACAACATTGAATTGACACCTGGTAAAGGTGGTCAGTTGGCTAGAAGTGCAGGAACTTACGCTCAATTAGTAGCACGTGAAGGAAAGTATGCAACATTGCGTTTGCCTTCAGGTGAAATGAGATTGGTGCTTTCAGCTGGTTTGGCTACTGTTGGAACTGTTTCCAACTCCACCCACATGAATGTTAGCCTTGGTAAAGCCGGTCGTAAGCGCTGGTTAGGTCGTCGTCCTCGTGTAAGAGGTGTTGCAATGAACCCAGTCGATCACCCTATGGGTGGTGGTGAAGGCCGTGCATCTGGTGGACAACCACGTTCAAGAAACGGACAATTCTCTAAAGGATTGAAAACAAGGAATAAGAAGAAACATTCAGAAAAGCTGATCATAAGCAGACGTAAAAAATAAGAGAAAATGGCACGTTCGTTAAAAAAAGGACCTTATATAGATTTTCGTCTGGAAATTAAAATTCAGACAATGAATGATTCAGGTAAGAAGTCTGTCATTAAAACCTGGTCACGCCGCTCCATGATTTCTCCTGATTTTATTGGCCATACATTCGCGGTACACAATGGTAACAAATTTATACCTGTGTATGTGACTGAAAACATGGTAGGTCACAAACTAGGGGAATTTGCGCCAACACGTAACTTTCGCGGGCATACAGCTAAAAAGGACAAAGGAAGGAAATAAACTATGTTCAACCGGAATAACTACCGGTTAATATAAAAAGAGCAAACATGGAAGCAAAAGCAATATTACGAAATGTACCTACCTCACCTCGCAAAATGAGGTTGGTGGTAGATTTGATTCGTGGGCAGAAAGTGAGTAAAGCTTTGGCGATACTTAAACACCAGCCACAATCTGCTGCGCCTGTACTTCATAAAGTATTGTTGTCAGCTGTAGCTAACTGGCAACAGAAAAATGAAGATATCAAGCTGGAGGATACAGACCTTTATGTGAAGAGTGCATTTGTTGACGGAGGTAAAATGCTGAAGCGTTTACGCCCCGCTCCACAAGGTAGAGCACACCGCATCAGAAAGCGTTCTAACCACATCACAATAGTGATCGACGATGAGTCGCAGTCTCTGATAAATGAATTAAGCAGTATCGAATCAAAAGAAAACCAATAATATACCAATGGGACAAAAAGTTAACCCGGTAGGTCTTAGGCTGGGAATCGTCAGAGGTTGGGAGTCAAACTGGTACGGTGGAAAAGATTTCTCTGATAAGCTGATAGAAGACGAAAAAATCCGCAAGTATATTCAGGCCAGAATCCCAAAAGGTGCAATTTCAAGAGTTATCATTGAAAGAACCCTTAAAAGGATCACCCTTACAATTCATACGGCTCGTCCGGGTATTGTAATCGGTAAAGGTGGTGCTGAAGTTGATAAAATCAAGGAAGAGCTTAAAAAGATTACAGGTAAAGACGTTCAGATTAATATTTATGAAATCAAACGTCCTGAAATCGATGCTAAACTGGTAGGTGAGGCAATCGCTCAGCAACTTGAAGCGCGTATCTCTTACAGAAGAGCTATGAAGCAGTCCATCGGATCTGCTATGCGTGTAGGTGCTTTGGGAATTAAAATTCGTCTTTCTGGTCGTTTGGGCGGTGCTGAAATGGCACGTACCGAAGAGTACAAAGAAGGTCGTATCCCTCTGCATACCTTAAGAGCTGATATTGATTACGCTATTTCTGAAGCACAGACTGTGTACGGAAAAATCGGAATCAAGGTTTGGATCTTCAAAGGAGAACTTTACGGTAAGAGAGACCTGACACCAAGTGCTACTGCAGCTCCTTCTAATGATAGAGGTGGCAGAGGTGGTGACGACCGCAGAGACAGACGTGGTGGTAACCAACAAGGTGATGATAAAGGTGCAGACCGCCGTAAAAGAAACAAAAGAAAGAAATAATTAAAGGTTTCCGGATGTAGTCCGGTGTAAATAACTGAAAAGATGTTACAGCCGAAAAGAACCAGATTTCGCAAGCAACAAAAAGATAAAGGAGCGTTCAATGGTGTGGCAACTCGTGGCCACCAGATCGCTTTCGGTTCTTTTGCTATTAAAGCACTAGAGCCAGGCTGGCTGACTGCACGTCAGATTGAAGCTGCGCGTATCTCAGTTACGCGTGCTATGAAACGTGAGGGTCAGGTATGGATCCGCGTATTCCCTGACAAACCGATCACTAAGAAACCTGCAGAGGTAAGGATGGGTAAGGGTAAAGGTGCTCCGGAATATTGGGTAGCCATGGTTAAGCCAGGTACTATCCTTTTCGAAGCAACTGGTGTTAGTCTAGAAACTGCAAACGAAGCGCTGCGTCTGGCAGCTCAGAAGTTGCCCTTAAAGACTAAGTTTATCGTTCGTCGCGATTATCAGGGATAGTATATCCTAGTCTAAAATTACTGAAACCAGTATCGATATGTCGAAGAATAATCAGGAAATAAACGCTCTTTCGGCGGAACAGTTGAAAGAGCAAATAGGACAAGAGAAAGAGCGTCTGCTACGTTTAAAGTTCGCCCATGCTGTTTCTCCAGTTGAAAATCCGTTAAGAATCCGTGCTACACGTCGGCAAATTGCCAGGCTGAACACCGCATTAACGGCTAAAACAAAATAAGCAGCAACATTTAAAGCAGCTATTCTATTATGGAAGCAGTAGCAAGAAACTTACGCAAAGAAAGAGTTGGAAAAGTGGTCAGCAATAAGATGGAAAAATCTATTGTGATCGCTGTAGAACGTAAAATTAAACATCCCATGTATGGTAAGTTCATGAAAAGAACTACCAAGCTGATGGCTCATGACGAGCTTAACCAGTGTAACATCGGGGATACCGTCAGGGTTATGGAAACGCGCCCTTTAAGTAAAAGTAAGCGTTGGAGATTAGTAGAAATACTTGAAAAAGCGAAATAAGTAACAATGGTACAACAAGAATCAAGGTTATCTGTTGCAGACAACAGTGGTGCCAAAGAAGTACTGGTTATCCGGGTTTTAGGTGGTACCGGCAAGCGTTATGCATCCGTGGGCGATAAAATTGTAGTGACTGTTAAGTCTGCCGTTTCTTCCAGTAGCATGAAGAAAGGTACAATTTCTAAAGCTGTGGTTGTAAGAACCAAAAAGGAGATTCGTCGTAAAGACGGAAGTTATATCCGCTTTGAAGATAATGCAGCCGTATTGCTTAACAATAACGACGAGCCAAGAGGATCCCGTATTTTTGGACCTGTAGCACGTGAGCTTCGTGAAAAGCAATTTATGAAGATCGTATCACTTGCTCCTGAAGTTCTGTAATTAAAGCGACAGGCGAGCGATATTTCAAATCCTTTTGAAAAATGGAAAAGAAAAATAATAATACATCAAAATTGCACATCCGTAAAGGTGATACTGTAAAGGTGATCAGCGGCAATTCCAAAGGAAAGACAGGTATTGTACTTTCTGTATTGGTAGATAAGCAACGTGCTTTGGTAGAAGGTGCCAACTTAATTACCAAGCATATTAAGCCTAATGCACAGAATCCTCAGGGACGCATCGAAAAAGTTGAGGGAAGTGTTCATATCAGTAATCTTCAGGTAGTAGATCCTACTACTGGCGAGGCTACAAGAGTAGGACGTAAGCTTAACGATAAAGGTAAGCTTCAGAGGTTTTCTAAAAAGACCGGTAATTTTATCGGTTAATATTAACGAAGGAGTGGGTCGGTAATCCACCTTAATTAAATGTCAATCATGGCAAAACCAAGATTAAAAGAAAAGTATAGCAACGAAATTGTAGCTCAGCTACATGAGAAGTTTGAGTACAAATCAATCATGCAGGTTCCCCGCTTGACTAAGATTGTACTTAACAAAGGAATTGGTGCGGCAGTATCAGACAAGAAATTGGTTGATATAGGCGTAGAAGAGCTTGGACTTATTACAGGTCAGAAAGCAATCCCTACTATCTCCAAAAAAGCCGTTTCAAACTTTAAACTACGTGAGAACATGCCTATCGGTGCGAAAGTAACACTTCGCGGTAACCGTATGTATGAATTTCTGGATAGACTTACCGCGATTGCATTACCCCGGGTAAGGGACTTCAAAGGTATCAGTGATAAAGGTTTTGACGGAAGAGGTAATTATACCTTTGGAGTTAAAGAGCAGATCATTTTCCCTGAGATCAGCATTGAGAAAATCAATCGTATTTCTGGTATGGATATTACGTTTGTAACTAATGCAAAGACCGACGAAGAGAGTTATCAGTTGCTGAAAGCATTAGGGATGCCATTTGCATCTTCTTCCAAATAACAGAGATAATTAGAATCAAGATATTCACTGAATAATGGCAAAAGAATCAGTAAAAGCAAGAGAACGTAAGAGGCAAGCCCTCGTGGCAAGATATGCCGAGAAAAGGGCTCAACTTAAAGAAGCCGGTGATTACGTTGGTCTCGATAAGCTCCCACGCAACTCTTCTCCTGTAAGATTGCACAACCGTTGTAAAATTACGGGTCGCCCCAGAGGTTACATGCGTAAGTTTGGTATTTCCCGTGTTTTATTCCGCGATATGGCTTCTCAGGGCAAGATCCCTGGAGTTACCAAATCCAGCTGGTAAATACCTTTTTTAATTCTGATTAAAATTACTTAACTTTGCACGCCTTTTTAGGGTAGTGCTTTAACAGTCACCATTATGGTTACGGATCCAATAGCAGATTATCTGACCAGAATCAGAAATGCCATAAAAGCGAAGCATCGGATTGTTGAAATCCCTGCTTCCAATATAAAGAAAGAGATAACTAAAGTTTTGTTTGACAAGGGTTATATTCAAAGTTACAAATTCGATGAGACTGGTCCTCAGGGAACTATCAAAATCGCTTTGAAGTATAATCCGCAAACTAAGCAGTCTGCCATCGTTAAACTTGGTAGAATCAGTAAGCCAGGTTTAAGAAAATATTCAGGTGCTGATGCTGTACCTCGTGTATTGAGTGGTTTAGGAACAGTTATTTTGTCAACGTCTAAGGGCGTTATCACAGACAAAGAAGCGAAGACGCTGAATGTAGGTGGTGAAGTATTATGTTTCGTGTACTAATAAAGATACAAGAAAGAAATGTCACGAATAGGAAATAAAATCATTGAGTTGCCTGCAGGCGTAAGTGTAGCGGTAGGTAATGATAACGTTGTTTCTGTGAAAGGTCCTAAAGGAACACTTGAGCAGGCGGTTAATTCTGATATCAGCGTTGAAGTGGAAGGTAATGTAGTTACCGTTAAACGTCCTACTGAGCAAAAGACGCATAAAGCGTTGCACGGATTATACAGATCACTTGTTAATAATATGGTGATAGGTGTGAGCCAGGGATATAAAAAAGAGTTGGAAATCGTAGGTGTTGGTTTCAAAGCCAATGCATCAGGTAACTTGCTTGAATTGAACCTGGGTTATTCTCACAATATTTTCATTTCAATTCCTTCAGAAATTAAAGTTTCCGCTTTAAGTGAAAAAGGTCAGAATCCAAAGGTGATCCTGGAAGGTATTGATAAGGAATTAATCGGTGCTGTTGCTGCTAAGATTCGTTCATTACGTAAAATTGAGCCTTACAAAGGTAAAGGTATTCGTTTCGTGGGTGAGCAAATACGCCGCAAAGCCGGTAAGTCCGCATCTAAAAAATAAGACAAATTAAGTCGGAAGTTATCAATTTTTAAAAATAACCGAAATGGCGACGGCAAAGACAGAAAGAAGACAGCGAATTAAGCTTTCCATCCGGAAGAAAATCTCCGGAACAGCTGAAAGACCACGCTTGTCAGTATTTCGTTCTAATACAAATATTTACGCTCAGATTACAAATGATGAAACTGGTGAGACAATCACCAGTGCTTCATCTCTGGAATTAGGGAAAAAAGAGAATTCAAACGTTCAAATTGCTTTAGAAGTTGGAAAAAAACTAGCTGAAAAAGCACAAAGTGCCGGAATTTCGGCAGTCGTTTTCGACCGGAGCGGGTACTTATACCATGGTAAAGTGAAAGCATTAGCCGAAGGTGCCCGTGAGGGAGGCTTAAAATTCTAAGATTGAACTTATGTCTAATATAGCAAGACCTGCAAAGGTTAACGAACAAGAGCTCAAGGAGCGTGTTGTGGCAATCAACAGAGTAGCCAAAGTTGTGAAAGGTGGACGTCGTTTCAGTTTTTCAGCAATCGTGGTTGTTGGTGACGGAAAAGGTGTTATTGGTTACGGATTAGGAAAAGCTAATGAAGTAACTGATGCTATTTCCAAGGGAATTGATGATGCTAAGAAAAATCTGGTTCAGATTCCATTACTGAAAACTACGGTTCCTCACGAAATGGAAGGTAAATTCAGCGGTGGCCATGTATTGGTTAAACCAGCTGCGCCAGGTACCGGAGTAAACGCCGGAGGTGCGATGCGTGCTGTTTTTGAAGTAGCTGGAATTCATGACGTAGTAGCCAAGTCAAAAGGATCTTCTAATCCTCATAACGTGGTGAAGGCAACTGTAGATGCGTTACTTAAAATGAGAGCCCCTCACCAGATTGCTATGCAACGCAGGGTTCCTCTTAATAAGGTGTTTAATGGTTAATTAAAATACTTTTAGAGCAAGAGAAATAATGAGTAAAGTTCGCATAACACAGATCAAGAGTACCATCAAAAGACCAGATGTTCAGAAAAGAACTATCAAGGCTTTAGGATTAGGTAAAATCAACCGGTCTGTTGAGAAGGAAAGAAACGGCGCGATTGACGGAATGATCCGTACGATCAGCCACTTGGTTAAAGTAGAAGAAATTTAAATATTTAAAAGTAATGAATCTCAGTTCACTTAAACCTGCGGAAGGTTCAGTAAAGACCCGTAAGCGTATCGGTCGTGGAACAGGTTCCGGAAGAGGTGGTACCTCCACAAAAGGGCATAAAGGTGCGCAATCCCGTTCGGGTTACAGCCGTAAAGCTGGTTTTGAAGGTGGTCAGATGCCTTTACAGAGACGTGTTCCAAAGTTTGGTTTTAAAAATCTGAACAGAGTTGCTTACAAAGTAATCAACCTGGATACTGTTCAGGGTTTTGCTGAAAAGTTCAACGTGAATGTAATTGATTTCGAATTTCTTGTAAATCATGGTTACGTTGGAAGCAAAGACCTCGTTAAGGTATTAAACAGAGGAGAACTTACATCTCCGGTAGAAATCAAATTACATGCTTTTTCGGGCGCTGCAGTTGAGGCTATCGAGAAAGTAGGTGGAAAAGCCATCAAACTTTAACCAATCGGTTGGTTGTTCTATTTGCTAACCGGTAACAGCAGAAACCCGCAATATGAAGCGATTTATCGAAACTATTAAAAATATTTTTTCAATTGAGGAGTTGAGAACACGTATTCTCAACACTCTTTTGTTTATTACGATTTTCCGTCTGGGATCCTTTGTTATTCTTCCTGGCATAGAGCCTGACCTGATGAACTTCAATTCGCAAGGATTATTAGGTTTGTTGGATACATTCCTGGGTGGAGGATTCAGCAGGGTTTCGATTTTTGCCTTGGGTATTATGCCTTACATTTCTGCATCCATCGCTATACAACTGTTAACGATGGCTTTGCCCTATTTCCAGAAAATGCAGAAAGAAGGTGAGTCCGGTAGGAAAAAATTGAATCAGATTACGCGTGTTCTTACTATCGTTGTCACTTTTGCGCAAGGAATGACCTACCTTAATACGATGGTTCCTGACGAAGCTTTGCTTGTAACTAGAAGCATGTTTACTGTTTCGTCAGTATTTATCCTTACCGCCGGAACTATGTTCTGTATGTGGCTGGGTGAGCGTATTACTGATAAAGGTGTTGGAAACGGAATCTCAATGCTGATCATGATCGGTATTGTTTCCAGATTTCCAGAATCCATTATCAAGGAATTTTCTTCCAGAGGTAGCGGACAGATTTTATTGTTCGTTCTGGAGATCGTCGCTTTGTATTTTGTAATTATGGGCGCGGTGATGCTTACACAAGCAGTTCGTCGTATTCCTATTCAATATGCAAAACAGGTCGTTGGGAACAAAATAACCCGCGGACAAAGACAATATCTGCCGCTTAAAGTGAATGCAGCCGGTGTGATGCCTATAATTTTTGCACAGGCTCTGATGTTTGTTCCGTCTTTTGTAGCATCATTATTTGCGGAAGAAAGTGATTCTGCGAGCAATATTGCCGCAGTTTTTGCTGATTTTACTTCATGGCAGTATAACTTGTTATTTGCATTTTTGATTATAGTATTTACATTCTTCTATACCGCTATCTCTGTCAATCCCCAACAAATTTCGGATGATATGAAAAGAGGTGGTGGATTTATACCTGGAATTAAGCCTGGTCAGCAAACCTCTGATTTTATCAGTACTGTGCTTGACAGGATTACTTTCCCTGGTGCAATATTGCTTGCCGTAGTGGCTATTATGCCAGCATTTGCAAGTATGTTGGGAATGTCTCATGATTTTGCCCAATTCTTTGGCGGTACGTCATTACTTATTATGGTGGGTGTAGTACTTGACACATTACAACAGGTAGAAAGCTATTTGTTAATGCGTCGGTATGAAGGATTGATGAAATCAGGGAGAGTAAAGGGTGAAAGCCCAAGTACTGTAGAAGCTTAGTATTATTATGATATACCTGAAAACTGACGAAGAGATCGGGCTGATTAAAGCGAGCGCACAGGTTTTAGGTAAAGCACATGCCGAAATTGCAAAATGGATAAAGCCTGGTGTTACAACCAGACAGCTTGACAAAGTAGCAGAAGATTACATACGAGACAACGGTGGTATTCCTTCCTTTAAAGGATATAATGACTTCCCAAGCGCTTTGTGTATTTCGGTAAATGAAACTGTAGTACATGGTTTTCCAGGAAATTATGTACTCAATGAAGGAGATATTATATCTGTAGATTGTGGCGTTAAGCTACAGGGTTTTCATAGTGACAGTGCCTATACTTATCCTGTAGGTGAAGTTTCCAAAGAAGTAATGGATCTTTTGATTATTACAAAGCGGTCACTTTACAAAGGAATTGAGAAAGCTGTAGACGGTGCAAAAATGGGGGATGTTGGATCAACCATTCAGCAATATGTTGAAAAGCACGGATATTCAGTAGTAAGAGAGCTGGTTGGTCATGGCGTTGGTAAAAATCTTCATGAAGGCCCTGAAGTTCCTAATTATGGAAAAAAAGGAAGCGGTGTGAAGCTTAAAGAAGGGATGGTCATAGCAATTGAGCCCATGATTAACCTCGGCAAACGTAATATTGTTCAGGAACGTGATGGTTGGACGATTCGTACAATCGACCGCAAGCCTTCCGCTCATTTTGAACATACCATAGCAATCAGGAAAGGTCAGGCTGAAATACTGACAACTTTTGAATATATTGAACAAGTAACTAGCAACACCAGTTTAATGGTAGATGCTTCATATTAAAAATAAGGAATAAATTTGTATGGCTAAACAAGCGTCAATAGAACAAGACGGAGTGATTGTAGAAGCATTGTCAAATGCAATGTTCCGGGTGCAGCTTGAGAATAAACACGAAGTAATTGCACATATTTCCGGTAAAATGAGAATGCACTACATTAAAATTCTTCCCGGTGACCGTGTGAAACTGGAGATGTCTCCTTATGATTTGTCAAAGGCGAGAATTGTTTACCGTTACAAATAAGCAGGACTAAACAGAACTTGTATATACTTAGAAACGATGAAGGTTAAAACATCCGTAAAAAAGCGCAGCGTAGACTGCAAAATCATACGCCGTAAAGGAAAGGTGTATGTGATTAATAAAAAGAATCCTCGGTACAAACAAAGACAAGGATAATATAATATGGCACGTATTGCAGGAGTTGATATTCCAGACAAGAAAAGAGGAGAAATTTCCCTTACTTACATTTACGGCATCGGACGTAGTTCTGCACGTAAAATTTTGATTAAGGCTGGTATAGACATTAATAAAAAAGTCGTAGACTGGTCTGACGAAGAATCTGGCGCGATTCGTTCTATTATAGCGGGCGAATTTAAAGTTGAAGGTCCGCTTAAATCTGAAGTGCAATTGAGTATCAAACGCTTGATGGATATTGCTTGCTACAGAGGACTGCGTCACAGAAAAGGTTTACCGCTTCGTGGACAAAGAACTAAAAATAACTCACGTACCCGTAAAGGAAGACGTAAAACAGTTGCAAACAAGAAAAAAGCAACGAAATAACATTGAATTGGGCTGCATGACTTTTCATGCTGCTTGAGACCATAGATCCAAAAAACAATGGCACAGAACAAAAGAAAGGACAAAGCTAAAAAGCGGGTAGTGATCGTTGAACCTGTAGGACAGGTACACATCAAATCTACCTTTAACAACATCATCATATCCATCACCAACAGTTCAGGTCAGGTTATCTCCTGGGGTTCTGCAGGTAAAATGGGTTTCCGTGGTTCTAAGAAAAATACTCCATATGCTGCACAAACAGCTGCTTCATCAGCTGCAGCCGTAGCACATGAAGCAGGTATGAGAAAAGCGGAAGTGTTTGTTAAAGGTCCTGGTTCCGGACGTGAGTCTGCAATCCGTACTATCCAGAATTCTGGTATTGAAGTAACTACCATTCGTGACGTTACACCATTACCACACAACGGATGTCGTCCTCCGAAACGTAGAAGAGTTTAATAACAAGTTTAGTATAAAATTAACAGATGATAGATTAGTAATTTGGACACTGGGGTTACAGAATCTAATCATCTTTCAAACCAAAATAGAATAAATGGCACGTTATACAGGTCCCAAATCAAAAATTGCAAGACGCTTTGGCGAACCAATCTTAGGTCCTAGCAAAGCTTTAGCTAAAAAAAATTATCCTCCCGGAGTTCAGGGAAGAAACCGTCGTGGTAAAAAAACTGAATATGCGATCCAGTTAATGGAAAAGCAGAAGGTTAAATATACTTACGGTATCCTTGAAAGACAATTCCGTAAATTGTTTCAGAACGCAACTATTAAACCTGGTATTACGGGTGAAAACTTGCTTAGGTTCTGTGAAGCAAGACTTGATAATACGGTTTATAGATTAGGTATTGCTCCAACAAGACGTGCTGCGCGCCAATTGGTTTCGCACAAGCATATACTCGTTGACGGTGAAATCGTAAATATTCCTTCTTATTCTCTTCGTCCTGGACAAGTTGTTTCTGTTAGAGAAAAATCAAAATCTCTTGAAGCAGTAGTTGACAGCTTAGCATTGAATTCAGCAAGCCGTTACAACTGGCTGGAATTTAACAAACAGTCGCAGGCTGGTACATTTGTTACATTCCCTGAAAGAGACCAGATCCCTGAGAAAATCAATGAGCAGCTCATCGTCGAGTTGTACTCAAAATAATTATTACTTTTTTCAATATTCTCATCCCCTTGTTTTTCAAGGGGAATATACCTACCGCACAGCGGAATATTTTGCGATCGAAAAAGTAACGACGGACTGATCAACTGTCATTTACTACTAAAAAAGGAGCAAAGATTATGTCAATATTAGCTTTTCAAATTCCTGACAAAGTCGTCATGGAAAAAGCAGACGATTTTCACGGGTTGTTTGAGTTCAAACCATTGGAAAAAGGATATGGCGTAACCATCGGGAATGCACTTCGTCGCATATTACTATCTTCACTTGAAGGGTATGCGATCACGAGTGTGAAATTCCCGGGTGTGCTTCACGAATTTTCTTCTATTGAAGGAATCGTTGAAGACGTTACGGAAATCATCCTGAATTTGAAAATGGTTCGTTTCAAAAAGGTTTCTGACCTTGTTGAAAATAGGATTACCGTTAACCTGAAGAACGTTTCTGTGGTGACTGCCGGTGATATAGGTAAATTTACTTCTTCTTTTGAAGTATTGAACCCGGATCTGGTAATCTGTAATATAGACGACCAACAGGAATTCGAAATGGAACTTTTGTTAGACAAGGGGAGAGGTTACGTCTCAGCAGACGAACCACGTGCAAATGAGCTGCCTTTTGGTCATATAGCAATTGATTCTATCTATACTCCTATCAAAAACGTTAAGTACAGCGTTGAAAATACAAGGGTAGAGCAAAAGACCGACTATGAAAGATTGTTGATCGATATTCAGACTGATGGTTCTATCCATCCGGAAGATGCATTGAAAGGTGCAGCGAATATCCTGATTCAGCATTTCATGTTGTTCTCTGATCAAACCATGACGTTTGAAAAACAACATACTGAAGAAGATAATCAGGTAGATGAAGAAATGTTGCGCATGAGAAAGCTTCTGAAAACTCCGTTATCAGAGCTTGATCTTTCAGTGCGTGCATACAACTGTCTTAAATCTGCAGATGTTAAAACGCTTGGCGAGTTAGTAAAACTTGAAATTTCGGACATGATGAAGTTCAGAAATTTCGGTAAAAAATCGCTTACTGAGCTTGAACAATTAGTGCAAGAGAAAAGCCTGCAATTCGGAATGGATGTTTCCAAATACCGTTTGGACGAGGAGTAACATTCTCACTTAAAGAGTTACCTTCTGGAGCGCGTTAACCCGCTGCTCGAATCGGACCACCTGTACTGTTTTAAATATTGTACAGGTTTAATTTAACAAAACAATGAGACACGGAAAGAAATTTAACCACTTGGGGAGAACTTCCTCACACCGCCAGGCAATGTTGTCCAATATGGCTTCATCTCTTATCATGAATAAGCGTATTGAAACCACTTTGCCTAAAGCAAAAGAATTGCGTAAATATATCGAGCCTTTGCTTACTAAAGCAAAATCCGATTCTACGCATAGCCGCCGTACAGTTTTTTCTTATCTTAGAGATAAAGAAACAATGAAAGAACTGTTTGACGTGGTAGCAGACAAGATCGCTAACCGTCCGGGTGGATACACAAGAATTATTAAGTTAGGTACACGTTTTGGTGATGCTACTGAAGTAGCCATGATTGAGCTGGTTGACTTTAATGACAACCTGTTAATGGCTGACACAGATAAAACTGCTAAAACCCGTAGAGGTCGTCGTGGCGGTAAAAAAGCTGCTGACGAAACTGCTGCTCCGGCAGAAGCGGCTGCACCAGCTGAAAAGGCTGCAGGTGACGACTTAACTGTTATCGAAGGCGTTGGTCCTAAAATTGCTGAGGTGCTTGCTGCAGCAGGGATAGGTTCTTTCTCTGCCTTGGCAGAAGCAACTCCTGAATCAATTCGTGAAATTCTTGACAATGCAGGAAGCCAATTCAATGCACATGATCCAGGTACCTGGGGACAGCAGGCTACACTTGCAAGCGAAGGAAAATGGGACGAATTGAAGAAGTGGCAAGACGAACTTAACGGCGGAAAAGAAAATTAATTCTTATGCCTGTTAAATTATTATAAGGAAAAAGGGTTAAACGTTTAGCGTTTAACCCTTTTTTTTAGAATTTATCTTTAATTTTGCAAGAATTTATATTTTCAGTAATAGTTTATCTCGGATAACAAAATTATGAGCCAGGCAAAAGAAGCCTTATTACTTTTAGAAGACGGAACATTTTACCGGGGTGTGGCCGCTGGTAAAATCGGCACCACAGGAGGGGAAATTTGTTTCAGCACGGGGATGACCGGCTACCAGGAAATCTATACAGATCCTTCCTATTACGGTCAGATTATTGTGAATACTACTTCTCATATTGGTAATTATGGGGTGCAGCTAGGTGACGAGGATGAATCGGACGGGCTGAAAATTAAAGGTATGGTCTGTAATGTGTTTTCTGATATCTATTCCAGACACACAGCAGATATTTCATTAAACGAATATTTCGAAAGGTTTAACATCGTAGCAATTGCAAATATTGATACCCGTCATCTGGTACGCCATATGCGTCAGAAAGGGGTTATGAATGCAATTATCTCATCTGAAATTCTGGATGTTGAGGAGTTAAAGGCTAAACTAGCCGAAATTCCATCGATGGCTGGGCTTGAACTATCTTCTGTAGTTTCTACGGAAGCTCCCTATTTTGCAGGTGAAGAGGAAGGCAGTACCTACCGTATTGCTGTAATGGACTATGGTATCAAGAAGAGTATTCTGACTAATCTGGTTGAAAGAGGTTGTTTCTGCAAGGTATTCCCTGCCCAGACTTCCGTGGAAGAGGTACTGGAATGGAACCCTGATGGATTCTTTATTTCTAACGGCCCTGGTGATCCCGAAGCCATGGAGTATGCAGTGAAAACAATGGAACGCTTCCTTGCTACTGATAAACCATTATTTGGAATTTGCCTAGGCAACCAATTGTTGGCACTAGCCAGTGGAGTCCCTACTTATAAAATGCATAACGGCCACCGTGGCTTAAATCATCCGGTAAAAAATCTGCTGACAGGACTTTGCGAAGTCACTTCTCAGAATCATGGATTTGCAATAAGTAGAGAGGCAATTACTGAAGATTCAAATGTGGAAATTACGCACATCAATCTCAATGATAATACAGTAGAAGGCATCCGCAGAAAGGATAAGCCTGCATTCTCTGTCCAGTATCACCCGGAAGCATCTCCAGGACCACATGATTCGGTTTACCTTTTCGATGACTTTGTGAAATTGCTAAAAGAAGCGAAACAGTAATCAGTCTGTAAAAAATAAAAAAGGAGCTGCCTGTATCTTTTTCGGGCAGCTCCTTTTGTTTAAAGGCTGATCATCTTCTCTTCGCAGATTAGTGATTCTTTAATCTGAATTTTGCTCCTCCACTAATCCACCTTCCCGGCATTCTGGATCCTAATAAATCACTGTATTGGGTATCAAATGCATTGTCTGCCTGAAGGAAAATACCTGTTTTGCCGAAGCTGTATTCTGCTTTTAGATTGAGCAGGAAATATTCCCGGGACAACTCCGCCTGTAACGCTTCTGCCTGTCGTGGTTCCCGGTTCTTATAAATTGCATTCAGACTGATCTGCAAATTTTTATACTGATAATTCACCGAGGTATTAGCAATCCATCGGGCGTGTGACGATAGATAAAATGTCAACTCCTGGGTACTGCTCTCGCTATTCAACCACTGAATTCCGCCGGTTAGCCAAATAGTCTGTTTTTCCGCTAATTGCTGTTTATATTGTATATCAAGTTCTGCACCACTGGTTTTAACCTGCGCAATATTCTGGGCTAAAGCAAATGCTCCTGATGGGGACAAATTTTCTTTTCTTGGCATTTCTTCATACTTTTTAGGTATATAATCAATCAAATTTCTATGATGCCGCTGAAAGATCGTGGTTGATATTTTTAACCTGGGGTGCACAAACCAATCCGCACCTGCTTCATAGCTAAGAGATTTTTCTGCCTTTAATGACGGATTGCCGATACTGCCCCCGGTCACCAATGGTTTATTATAGTTATTAAATCTTTCCGTGAAATCAGCATCCCTGATACTTTTCCCAATGGTTGTCCTTAATTGCCATTTTTCCTTTCTAAATGCCAGATTAAGCTGAGGTACGACTTCCATACCCAATGTCTCCCGCCAGTCGAAACGTATCGATGGATTTATAAAAATGTTGCCCAGTTGCTGGTGAACTGTAAAAAAGGGCGCAAGATGGTTCATCGTATGATTGCCCCGGTCATTGGAATTAATAGATTTGTTTTGATAATGCAGTCCCGATACTACTACCATTGATTTTGAAAAGGAACGGTGCCAGGTAAGCATTGCCTGACTTAACCTTGAATCACTGATGTTTTCAATTGATTGTGGGTTAAACAGATAGTGATCTTTCAGGTTTTTATTGCTGAGATCAAGTGAAAGTTTTCCATTATTTGTATGATGGATCAACTGCAGATGATTCCAGAAACTCCTGACTTTTTCGCTCGCTGTATCTGAGGCTAGCGTTGTATAAAAGTTCTGAGCCGCAAAATCACGTTGATCAAAGGCAGACCGGATTGCCAGTTCAGTATTTGAAGAAAGACGAGTCTTTGCTGATGCTGAAAGGGTATGGTTATGGAAATATCCCTTAATGCCCCGTTGCTGTTCGCCATTGGCATTGTTGCTCACTATTCCGGCTGAAAATGCAGCTTTATCTGACTTCCAGTTTCCGCCGCCCTGCAAATTAAGTAAGCCGTGTGCTCCTGTGGCAATAGTGCCAGATACGTTTTTAGCGACAGTGCCTTTGTCTGTTGATTTTTTTAATGATGCTGAGAAGGTTTTGGTGATAATATGGACCACGCCACCAACGGCTTCCGATCCGTACAAGGCGGAGGATGCTCCTTTCAATACTTCAATTCTTGCTATTTCAGATGGTGAAATGGGAATATAACTGTTAAAATGTCCAGTATTAGGATCATTCAGTCTAATACCATCTAGTATAATCAGTACTTGCTGAAACGTGCCTCCTCTAAGTACAATGTCACTCTGAGAGCCCATGGGCCCACGTGCCTGCACTTCAATTCCGGGCAGGTAGCGTAAAAGATCATCAATACTGTAAACAGGTAATTTGTCGAATGCTTCGCCCTGAATGGCAATAATGTTTCTTCCTGTTTCGGATGCTCTTTTCTCCACCAGCGAAGAGGTTACCGTTATAGGATCAAGCGTGATATCCTGTGAGAAGGATTGATGTGTTAACCCTAGCAAAGGGACTGTAAGAAATAGTAATCTGAATAACATAATTTTAAATGATTGCGAAACAAAAGTATTATCTTGCCGGACTATAAATATGATCCGGTTTTGTGAATTATGGGTAGTCCGGTTGGGTTTTCGTTAAGAAGTTTTGTTACGATTGAAAGGGTATCAAAAGAAGCTATTTATCTTCAGGTAGCGCGCCAGTTGATTCTCGCTATTCAAAAGAATCTGTTAACTCCAGGGATGCCATTGCCCGGAAGTCGTGTATTGGCTGAGACGCTGCAAATTCACCGTAAAACAGCAATTTCTATCTATCATGAATTGGAAGCACAGGGATGGATAGAGATCATTCCAGACCGCGGGACTTTTGTGAGTCAGAAACAGCCTGTATTTCAAATGAACTATACCGTCCAGGATCACCTAGCAAAACGAGGTGTTTCGCCAGTAACAGGGTATGTATTTCGTGCCAGCAGGCTATTGGACCTGCCCGGTGCAGCATCTATGGAAGGGCTGGAACTAACAGACGGTTCACCAGATACCAGACTTGCACCTATGGACAAGCTGACGAGAACCATTCATCAGATCCTCAAACGTCCTAATAACCGACGTTTTTTAGGTTATTCCAGTGTGGAGGGAAATAAATATTATCGGAACGAATTATCGGGGTTTTTAAATATTTCAAGAGGCCTAAGTGCTTCTGAATCAAATATAATTACAACCCGTGGTACACAAATGGGCTTATACTTGGTATCCAGTTTGCTGCTGGAGCCAGGTGATGCAGTTGTGACCGGCGAGCTGGGAAATTATTTATCCAATATGGTATTTCAGAAAGTAGGAGCGCAGTTGCATTCCATTCCGGTCGATCATCAAGGAATATCTGTAGAGGCCATCCGCGCGCTATGCGAACGTAAAAAAATACGCATGGTCTATATTACCCCGCATCATCATTATCCGACCACTGTTACCTTAACTTCAGAAAGAAGACTGGAATTACTGAAACTGGCAGAGTTGTATGGCTTTATTATTCTTGAAGATGATCATGATTATGATTTTCATTATGATTCCAGGCCTCTTTTGCCTTTAGCAAGCGTCGATACAGCAGGTATGGTTGTTTATGTGGGATCATTTTGCAAAAGTATGGCCCCAGGATTAAGGGCAGGATATGTAATAGGTCCTGAAAACCTGGTTAAAGCGCTGGGGAATATGCGTAGAATAATAGACCGGCAAAGTGATGTCTGGATGGAGCAGGGTTTAGGAGAATTGCTCCATGAAGGTGAAATACAGCGTCATATTAAAAAAGTTCAAAAGGTATATCATCAGAGAAGAGATTATTTTTGTGAAATATTAAAGCAGGAATTCGACGAAGTGGTGACTTTTTCTCCTCCACCTGGCGGATTAGCATGTTGGACAACATGGCACAAGAAAATTAACCTGCTGCGATTAAGTAACGAATGCAACTCTGCTGGTGTCAGTATTCCTCAGACTTTACTGTATCAATCAAAACGATTTTCAGCCATGCGGCTCGGTTTTGGCAATTTATCTTTTCCGGAAATGGATCAGGTACTGTCGGTTTTAAAAGAAAAAATTAATAAACAGCTTCATTCGTAAAGGTTAGGGTATACTTCAGGGCAGATTAAAAATTATTGGTCTTAAATTGCGTCTTTATTTACTTCCTTCAATATTAACTAAAGTTATGCTTCAATTCAGAAAGCTGCTATTTGCAGTTGTTTCAATTGTATGCCTGCAGGTCCAAGCGCAAAAGCCGGCACCTCTAAGTGTAGAAAAAATTATGCGGGATCCTAAAACCTGGATCGGTACTTCTCCGTCGAATATTTCCTGGTCTGATGATTCACAGAAAATTTATTTTTCATGGAATCCTGAAAAGAATAGGACTGATTCGCTGTATAATTATGCAGTAAATACCCAGGATATACAGAAAGTTGCAAAGGCGGAAAGGCAAGCACTTCCACAGGATCAGGGTAGGTTTAATAATGATTTTTCCTTAAAAGTATTTGAAAAGGAAGGCGATATCTATTTGCAGGATTGTCATACGTTCACCGTTCAACCGCTTATTGAAACTGTTACCAGAAAGCAGAATCCGATTTTCAGTGCAGACGGGGAAGGTATTTATTTTCTTCAGGAAAATAATGTTTTCTATTATAGTCTCAAAAAAGGTAATATCAAAAGTATTACGAACCTGAAGATGGGTGAAAAAAAAGAGACAGTAAAATCTAATGTGCAGGAAGACTGGCTGAAGAAGGATCAGCTTTCCTTGTTTGAAGTGATCAGGGAGAGAAAAGAAAGAACTGATGCCTCTGCTAAAGCTGTGGATGCTGAAAAAAAGAAACTGGCAAAGGAAATTTATCTTGGAAGTAAAAGATTAACCAATTTAAAGGTAAGTCCGAATGGGAAATTTGTTACTTATTCTCTGATTGAAGAGCCCAAAAACAGTAAATCCACTGTTGTTCCCAGCTATGTAACAGAATCAGGTTTTACGGAAAATATTCCTGCCCGGACCAAAGTAGGAGCTCCCGTTGCCCAATACGAGTTCTGGGTGTATGATATTGACCAGGATACTGTCAGAAATCTTTCGGTTAAAGACTTGCCAGGAATCCATGATAAGCCGGACTATCTCAAAGATTATCCTGCCCAGGATTCCCTTTGGAAAAACAAGGAGAGAAAGGTAATGGTCAATGGACCGATCTGGTCTCCAAATGGAGATCATGCAGTTGTAGTGATCAAATCACTGGATAACAAGGACAGATGGATTGTGCAGCTGGATCCGGCTGCAATGACATTAAAATTACTAGACCGTCAACGCGATGAAGCCTGGATTGGCGGGCCTAATGTCGGCGGTTACTTCATGTCTGCCGGGGTATTGGAATGGATGGATGATCAGCATTTTTATTACCAAAGTGAAGCCACCGGCTATTCGCATTTATACAAGCAGAACATAAAAAGCGGCAATAAAACGGCGCTTACCTCTGGTCAATTTGAGATTCAGCAGGTTTCATTATCTAAGGACCGTAAACATTTTTACCTGATTGCTAATAAGGTACATCCCGGTGAACAGCATTATTATAAATTGTCTGTTAACGGTGGAGAAATGGTACAGCTTACCCAAGCAACCGGCGCCCATGAAGTTACTTTATCACCGGATGAAAAATACTTTGCAATCCGTTATTCCAACAGTAATACTCCCTGGGAATTGTATATTCAGGAAAACCGGCCAGGAGCAGAAAGCAAAAAGATTACTTCCTCCACAACAGAAGAATTCAAATCTTATCCGTGGAGAGCTCCCATTGTCACCACCATTCCTGCCAGAGATGGCGAATCCATTTATGCGCGATTATATAAACCTGGAAAAGCGAATGGTAAGGCACTGATATTCGTCCATGGCGCAGGATATCTGCAAAACGCCCATAAATGGTGGAGTAATTATTTCAGGGAATATATGTTTCATAATCTGTTAACAGATATGGGTTATACCGTATTGGATATTGATTACCGGGGCAGTGCGGGGTATGGTCGGGACTGGCGTACCGGTATTTACCGGTTCATGGGCGGTAAAGATCTGGATGACCACGAGGATGCTGCTAAATGGCTGGTAAAACATCATAAAGTGAACTCTTCCAAAATAGGCATATATGGGGGTTCTTATGGTGGTTTTATCACACTCATGGCAATGTTCAACAAGCCTGATCTGTTTAAAGCGGGTGCCGCTTTGCGACCGGTTACCGATTGGGCTGCTTATAATCATCCTTATACAGCTAATATTTTGAACGAACCTAAGTCTGATAGTCTGGCGTATCGTCGAAGTTCACCTATTTATCATGCAGAAGGACTGTCAGGGCATTTACTTATTTGTCATGGGGTAGTGGATGTAAATGTCCATTTTCAGGATGTGATGAGACTTTCACAACGCCTGATTGAATTGGGTAAAGATCATTGGGAGGTAGCGGCTTATCCTATGGAAGACCATGGGTTCGTGGAACCCTCATCGTGGACAGACGAGTACAAAAGAATTCTCAAATTATTTGAGGAAAGGTTGAAATAGTTATCTGTTAGCAGGATTTTTTATTATTAGTTTTATATATTTAAACCCCCGAAGAGTTCAATCAGCGGGGGTTAAACATATAAAATGAATTGGTCTTTCGTCATCCAGCAAAAGTTTAAAGCGGCGTTACTGCTTAGTGGAATTTTACTGTTTCTGGTATTTCTGATTCTGGTTTCCGGGAGTAATATCCGCGGGATTGATAAGTCCTTTTCTTCCATTTACGAAGACAGGCTTATACCGGCAATCGATATTATTTATCTGACTGAAGATTTATATTCAAAGCGTCTTATTCTTGAAAAATTTCTATACGCTACTGATTCTCAGTCTACAAATATTGTCAGTGAGCAACTAGCCAGTCATAATGAAAGGATAGATTCTTTAATTACCGCATTTGAACTTACTTATCTGGTGGACAAGGAATCTGAGAGTCTGGCTGACTTTAAAAACCAGATAGGCGAATACAAAACAATTGAAAACAGGATATTGAATCTGTCGCAGGAAGCAGGTAAAAACTTCTATATCAATCAGGGGTTACCTGTTTTTCTGGGGGCCAAAGAAAGTCTGATTACCCTTACCCAAATACAATCAGAAATAGGGCGTCAATTATTCCGGGATGCACATGCGGAGGTTGGTCAGTTTACGGTTATCTCAGCGCTATTAGTGATTATTGCGCTGGTATTAGGAACAATTGTGATCGGCCTGATCCGCAGTTCGCAGATAGTCAATACCAAAAGAGATTCTGATTTTAATCTGAACTAGGCATTATTAAAACAGGTTCAATTGCCCTTTTCGTAGGAATTGGGAGGTATCCAGGTCAGGGAATTTACCTCCATCTTTAAAATGTTTTCTACATGCCAGCTGATGGAGTTGCTGAATATTTTTAGCAAAATTACCTTCTCCTTTCATTCTGACCCCAAATCGTGAATCGTTTAAATTTCCACCGTGGCATTCCTTGATCTGATTTAAAATTTTGCTTGCTTTGTCAGGGAAATGCCGATTTACCCATTCTTCAAACAGTGCAGCAATTGCCCCATTGAGCCTGACTACTGTATAGCTAGCCCAGCGGGCGCCGTTTTCGGCAGCTGCTTCAATAAGGCTTGGAATTTCATGGTCCGTAAGACCGGGAATTAGTGGTGCAGTCATAACCCCGGTCGGAATGCCTGCATCCGATAACGTTCTGATGACCTGTAATCTTCTTTTCGCTGTTACCGTTCGTGGCTCAAGTGCTCGGCGGACTTCCTCATTCAGGGTAGTAAGTGATACCGCCACATGAATCAGATTGAGTGCTACCATTTCTTTCAAAATATCCATATCTCTTAAAACCAGTGCATTTTTTGTTAAGATACTGACGGGATTACGGTATTTCAGACAAACACTTAATAACTGACGGGTCAGCTGGAATTTTCGCTCTGCGGGCTGGTAACAGTCAGTATTCCCCGAAAAATGAATCATATGCGGTTGCCAGCTACGCGACAGGAAAAGTTTTTCAAGTAATTGGGGAGCATTTTTCTTAACTATAATTTTGGATTCAAAATCCTGTCCTGCTGAAAATCCCCAATATTCATGGGAATTTCGGGCAAAGCAGTAAATGCAACCATGCTCACAGCCACGATAGGGATTAACCGAATGAAAATTATTAAGATCCGGACTCTTTGATATATTTAAAATCGTCTTTGAGTCCTCCGTAATGAATACTGTTCTTGGATCAAGCTTAACACCCAGGTCATCATATAAGAATTCCTCCTCGTACTTAACATGCGTTTGATCGAAACGGTTAACAGCATTAAAACCAGCTCCTCGACTCATAAGTTTATGTTTAAAATGTATTATATGTGTTATTGTATATAATACAACAAAAATATAAAAACATTTTAATAAACCGATTTTATCATTGTTAAAACGTTGAGACAAATCATTTTTACAGTGACGGTACTTTGGTATATTGCATTCTTATATTTGGTGTTTGAGAAGGGATCAAAGCACTTTTACATTTCATTTAAATTAAACCTGATAAGCAATGAGCAAGAAAATTTTAATGTTGGCCGGTGATTTTGTTGAAGATTATGAACTGATGGTTCCTTATCAGGCATTGTTGTCTGTAGGTTGTGAAGTAGATGTGGTCTGTCCAGATAAAAAGCCAGGAGATCAGATCGCTACAGCTATCCATGATTTTGTGGGTTTTCAGACCTATGCTGAAACACGTGGCCATAATTTTACAATCAATGCAGATTTGTCAAAAATCAATCCTGCAGATTATGATGGTCTTTATATCACCGGTGGTCGAGCGCCAGAGTATATTCGTCTGGATAAGAAAATTATAGAGGTAACTCAGTATTTTTTTAAGGAAAATAAACCTGTTGCCGCCATTTGTCACGGTATTCAGATATTGACCGCAGCAGATGTGGTGAAAGGACGTACATTAACTGCCTATCCGGCTGTTGGTCCTGACGTAACCAGAGCCGGGGGGAACTTCAAGGAAATCGGAGTAACTGATGCTTATACCGATGGCAACCTGACCACATCACCTGCCTGGCCTGGTCATCCGGCAATTCTTAAAGAGTTTTACAAATTAATCGGAATTAAAATTTCCTGAAAATACCTAGCGTGTAAGTATTCTCTGATAAGCAACAAGTTCAACTTGTTGCTTATTTTTATTTAGAAAAATTAAAAATAAATATATCAAAAGGCTTGGATGTCCTAAAAAGATGTCATTATATTTGCTATCTATTTAAATAAAGTCTAAATAAAAATAGCAAATGTTTACGGCCATTCTGGGATTGATATTCAATTTAACACCAGCTACTGATACAATTCCTGCTCAACAACTGAATGAAGTGGTGGTAACCGGTCAGTTTGAGCCACAATCAATACGTAATTCCGTTTATACCATTAAGGTAATTGATAAAGAGCAGATCAGACTACGGGCAGCTACTGATATTAAAAGTGTCCTTTCTACTGAATTGGGCATACGTTTTTCTAATGACCTGGCCACCGGAACCAGCGAGCCACAGCTGATGGGGATGTCCGGTGCGAGTATTAAAATTCTGCTCGATGGCATTCCGATGATGGACCGGGGGACGGTGAAGGAAAGTCTGGGTCAGATTGATATCAATGTCATTGAACGTATAGAAATTGTGGAAGGGCCGCTGTCCGTAATTTACGGGACCGACGCGATGGCGGGTGTCATTAACATCATAACCCGCTCGCCTGCCGAAAATCAGATGGCCGTAAGGGTACGTTTGCAGGAAGAAACCGTGGGGACGGAGTATCAGCCCGGAACCGGTAAAGGAAGTCATAATCACTACGCTGGAGTCGACTGGCAAAAAAGCGGTTTTTTTGCCGGGGCTTCTATCACCAATAATGATTTTGGAGGATGGCAGGGAAAGTCTGCCGGAAGGGCTAAAGAGTGGATGCCAAAACACCAATGGCTGACTATGGCAAAAGCTGGCTACCGCAAAGATTTCAGCGAGATCTGGTACCGGTTTAATGGAACCGACGAGACGCTGCATTCGATGGGGAATATCAACAGCAATACGGGAATTGCCACTGACCAGCGTTTTTTGTCGAAGCGATGGTTTCATCAGATACAGGGGCAGCACCGGTTTTCCGAGAGGTGGAATACCTCCTTTTCGGCATCCTATACCGACTACGAACGCCGGACCCGCACCACCAATCTGGACTCGTATACAGGCAGGGAAACATTGTCAATTGAGCCCGGCACTCAGGATAAAGATATTTTCAGAAGTGCTTTTATACGAGGAATTGCTCATTACAAAGCTTCAGAAAATTTTGCATTGCAACCGGGTATTGAATATAATCATCATTATGGTTCGGGAAACAGGATTCTCGGTACACCGGTAATCAGCGATTTTTCAGCTTTTCTGTCTTCTCAATGGCAGGTAAATAAAATTCTGCAACTGCGTACTGGCGTCAGAATGGTCAAAAACTCCGTTTATCAGGCGCCCCCGGTAATGCCTTCAGTGAATGCCAAAGTCAGGCTGAATAAATCTTTTGATCTGCGACTCGCCTATGCCAGGGGATTCCGGTCACCGATCCTGCGTGAGCTGTATTTTGTGTTCAGAGATGCCAGCCATGATATTGTCGGAAACCCTGATCTGAAAGCAGAAACATCGCATAGTTTTAATGGTTCGGTCACATGGCACGGAGGGAGCGAGCAGGTACGGTTAAGGTCGGCGCTCAGTTCTTTTTACAATAGTTTTAAGAACAGAATTGATATCGGTCAGGATGCAGGTGTCAGTTCATCAAGTGTTTATCTGAATATTCACAGGTTCAAAACGACCGGTTTGGAATGGTCCGGGCAGCTCAGCCATCAGCAGTTAAGCTTGCGGGTAGGCGCAGCATATATTGCCCGTTACAATGAACTTGCAGAAGGCCAGGATACACCGGGTGAATTGCCTGAAATGATGTGGTCGCCGGAAGCCAACACCACACTTTCTTACCGGATTCCCCGTATCGGTACAACTATTGCCTGGTTCTATAAATATACCGGTAAAACACCACGTTACCGCACTACAGTGCACGAAGACGGTTCAATCACAGCGCAACTGGGGCAAATCGATCCGTATCATCTCGCAGATCTCACTCTCTCCAAAGACCTCGGAAAACTGCTCTCACTGAATATTGGAGTCAAAAATCTGTTTAATATCACCTCAGTGAATAATACCAGCGGTACTACCGGAGCGCACGGAACAGGCAACTCAGTTCCGCTGCAATATGGACGATCCTATCTGATGAGTCTCAATTTCAATCTGAATAAATAATTACCAATAAACTTATGAATACATTCACCAAATACGCATTTTTACTTTTCTGCGGCCTGTCGGCCATTAGCTGTGATAAAGATGAACCGCCGCTTCCTGATAATACCGTTGCCTTCGCGGCAGAAAACCAGGGCATTGAAAACACGGCTTCAGCGCTGGAGGTAGCGCTGAATTTCGGACGACCGGTTGAAGCTCCCGTGAATATTTCTGTGACACTTACAGAAAGCGGTGTAAGATACGGAACAGACTATACCACAGAACCCGCTGCTGAAAATGGCATCATTCAGCTTACTGCTCCCGCCGGCAGTTCGGGTACCAAATTAATTTTGAAGAAGAATAATGCGATTGTACTGAACGGAGATGAAACCGTTAAGCTGACTATCAGCCAGGTGGGTTCGCCTGTGTTGTCGGGAAGCATTAAAGAATCGGTAATTTCATTTGCCGCCATTACTTCTGATGGCTCCACCCTCACGCTCAACGGTATCGCTGCCGATGAAAGTGGGGCAAGTGCTGCCAATGCGGTATTTGTAGACCTGAGCGGCAACAGCCAGTATCCTGTGCTGCGGTCGGCATGGGATCTGGGATTTTATTCTGGTAACGATTTCAGGGTAATTATCAATAATATGACCGCTGCTACCGCCTTAAAAACCGACAAAACTGACCTGGCTGCAGTGACAGCCGCAGATTTTGATCCTAATAACCTGAAAGTAGGGCAGGGACAGGGCAATTTTGATATCATTGATGATCCTCAGGGCGATAATATTCTGCATGGTACCGCTATTGATGAAGTCTCTGCTACAGAAGCAGACAATAAGGTCTATATCATTAACCGTGCTGGTGGCTCGGCAAACGTGGCGCCTGTGGAGGAACTCTATAAAATCCGGGTACTTCGTGACGGTCAGGATGGTTACACAGTTCAGTACGCAAAAGTAAATGAATCGGCTGTGAAGACTATATCTGTAAAAAAGGATCCAGAGCATAACTTTCAGTATATATCCCTGGAAAAAGGTGAGCAGGTAACAGTGGAGCCCGCTAAGCAAAAATGGGATATTGTATGGGGATATCATATGTACTATACAGGAACCATCCCGTACGGATTCTCCGATCTTGTATTTGTCAATACCCTGGGTGGAGCAAAAGCGGCTGAAGTACTTACTTCCAATATAAGTTATGAGGCCTTTTCTGCCAGTCATCTCGCATCGGTGCAGTTTTCTGGTTCATCCGATGTTATCGGTTCGAAATGGCGGGTTACTTCCGGTGGTACAGTGGGTGTTAAAACCGACCGCTTCTATGTATTGCAGGATGCAAGCGGCAATGTATATAAACTTAAGTTTGTGAGTTTCCATGCTAACGACGGTGGTACGAGAGGGAAGCCGGTCATTAGTTATAGTTTAGTCAAATCTGCTCAATAATTCCCATCTGTTTTTTTATCAGGTATCCCTGGTTTCAAAACGGGGATACTTCAACAGCAATCATATGTTTTTAAAGAAAATAATACCAGTTTTTTTGATTGTCGGCAGTCTGATGGCCTGTCAGTCATCAGATCAGCAGAGCCAGGACGATCATCTCGAGACCGATAAAGTCAGTGAAAACATCGTGTCACTCAACGGGACAGTCAGTGAAGTTCTGGCGGCGCTGGAACTGGAGGACGCTATTGTAGGTACAGATGTAACGAGTACTTATCCGGCCAGTTTGCAAAGCAAGCCGAAACTCGGGCATAATCAATCTGTTAATGTAGAAGGTATTCTGGCGCTTGATCCCCGGAAAGTAATGGCTCTGAGCACTGATATGAAACCGGAAGTGATTGAACAGCTGAAAACTGCCGGTGTGCAGGTACAACTTTTTGACAGAGAATTTTCTGTGGAGGGCACTCGTCAACTGATCCGGCAGGTGGCCGACAGTACAGGCCGTGCGGAGGCTGGAAAAATAGTAATTGAAAAGCTTGACCGGGATATATCCACCCTGAAAACAGACAACTCCTCCTCACCGAAAGTATTGTTTATTTATGCCCGCGGTAGTGGTACCATGATGGTGGCAGGGGAAGGTACCGCTATGGAAAAAATGATTCAGCTGGCCGGAGGGCAAAATGCGGTTAGCGGATTCAAAGATTTCAAACCACTGACGGGAGAGGCGCTGGTTGCGGCTAATCCTGATGTTATTCTGCTGTTTGAAAGCGGACTGGAAAGTTTGGGCGGACCTGAAGGTATTTATGATGTACAAGGGGTAAAGGAAACCAATGCGGGAAAGAATAAAAAGGTGGTGACCATGGATGGTGCATTACTGAGTGGTTTCGGCCCGCGTGTAGGCGAGGCGATCAGGGAATTATCGGATAAAATACACTGATTCTTGGGAAATAAGCATATGTCCGTCCTGACCGCACTGTTGTTCCTGCTGTTGTTTGTGGTGTTGTTATCGGCGTGTATCGGTGCTTTGCCGATCAGTATGAATGAACTTTGGGCAATCGTGAAATATCAGGTGGGAATGGGCGAAATGAGTGGATTCAGCAGTCAGCAACGGGCGGTACTGATGAATATCCGTCTGCCACGTATTATACTGGGTGTGTTAATCGGCGCAGCGCTCGCTACTTCGGGCGCAGTGATTCAAGGGCTTTTCAGAAATCCGTTGTCAGACCCGGGTCTGATCGGGATTTCATCGGGAGCCAGTTTTTTTGCTGTATTAATGATCGTGCTGGAAGCCTCTTTTTTTAAGGCAATTACCGGGATATTCGGATATTATGCCTTGTCGGTGGCTGCCTTTGTAGGGGCATGTCTCACTACCTGGATTGTGTATCGATTAGCCATGAAAGACGGGAAGGCCGACGTCACCCTGCTTCTGCTGGTAGGAATCTCGATTAACGCCCTGACAGGCAGTTTTACCGGATTGCTCACCTACGTAGCCACAGACGAACAGTTGCGTAATATTACCTTCTGGAGCCTTGGCAGCCTGGGAGGTGCCAGCTGGCAGACGGTAATAGGAGTACTTCCATTTACTGTTTTACCGGTTTGTTTACTGCCTCTGTTGGCCAAGCCGCTCAACGCCCTTATTCTGGGGGAAGCGCAGGCTGCGCTGATGGGTATAAAGGTTTACAGGGTAAAGCAGCTGATAGTAATTCTGGCGACAATAGCGGTGGGTGGATCAGTGGCGGTAGCTGGTATGATCGGCTTTATCGGTCTGGTGACTCCCCATATTATCCGGATTGCTTTCGGTGCGGACAATCATTTGGTGCTTCCGGCTTCCGCGTTGCTCGGTGCCGCTATTCTGAGTACCGCTGACCTGATTGCCCGGACACTGGCAGCACCCCAGGAATTGCCGATTGGCATCCTGACCGCCCTGTTGGGCACACCGGTGTTTTTGTATATCATCCTGGCTGACCGCCGGAAAATGCGATTGTAGAATTATGTTACAGGTAAGTGAAGTAAGTTATAAAGCAGGCAACAGACTCCTGGTGCAGGAGATGTCGTTTGAAGCCATGGCCGGCGAACTGGTGGCAGTTATCGGTGCCAACGGGGCCGGAAAAAGTACCTTGCTGAAATTGTTAAGTAAGGAATATACTCCTTCGACAGGGCAGATATATCTTAACCGCAGACCACTGGGCGACTATTCTTTTCCCGAACTCGCCAAATTCAGGTCAGTACTCAGCCAGCATAATTCCCTGGCCATGTCATTTACCGTGGAAGAACTGATACTGATGGGGCGTTACCCGCATTTCAGCAGCCGGCCTTCGGTAAGAGATCAGGAGATTGTACAGGCGGTGATGTGGGAAAACGGTCTTACTGAACTGGCACAACGTGATTATAATACGCTTTCCGGAGGAGAGCGGCAGCGGGCTCAGCTGGCAAGGGTAATTGCACAGATATATGATGCTCCGGCTGGCTACCTCTTTCTGGACGAACCTACCAACGGGCTTGATCTGCTTTATCAGCAGCAGACCTTGCAGATGGCCCGCAAAATAGCCGACAGGGGATTTACCGTACTCTGCATTCTGCATGATATCAATTTTGCATCTACCTATGCAGATAAAATACTGATGCTCAAGAATGGCCGGCAGATGGCGTTTGGAGCACCTGAAAAAGTGATTACCTGTGAAGCCATACATGAAGTTTTCAACGTCAGGGTACGTATGATGACCTGTAAAGGGCACACTTGCCCGCTGGTAGTACCTTATGGCGTTGCTACATTGAGAACCGATGTGATGAGTCAATCTTAAAACTGTACTTTAGACTTTAATAATATGAACCAATCAATTTTGAAAGAACGCTGGGCAGCTTTAAAATTAGCGGACCCCAAATTAAGAATTAGAAATGCGGCACAACAACTCGGTGTGAGTGAAGCAGAACTGGTAGCCCTGGACGAGAACAATACCCGTCTGAATAATGAATTTCAAATGCAGTTAAAAGCAGTGGAGTCATTTGGGAAAGTGTTGGCAATTACCAGGAACGATGATTGTGTTCATGAACGTAAAGGGGTTTATCATAAAGTGTCTTTCAAGGGTCATGTAGGCCTGGCGGTTAACCCTGATATAGATCTTCGGTTGTTCATGCATGCCTGGAAATATGCTTTTGCCGTCAGTGAGGGCGGGCGTGAAAGTATACAGTATTTCGGAAAGGATGGCGAGGCAATCCATAAGATTTATCTGCTGGAAGAGAGTAATGTCGCTGCTTACCAGGCCTTTGTGATGAAATATCAGGCCGATCGGCCGGAGCCTCTGTCTGTTGAATCACCTGCCGGAATAAAAACAGAATTGCCTGATGAAAACATTGACTCAGCAGGTTTTCAGCAGGCGTGGCTAAATCTGCAGGATTCCCACGACTTTCATGGCCTTACAAACCGGTATAAAGTTTCGCGGCTACAGGCACTACGTCTGGCTCCGCAAGGTCACGCGCTTCCTGTAAGTGTGCAGGATGTGCAGCAGATACTGGGTAAAGTATCGGAAAATGATACTGAAATCATGGTTTTTGTGAGCAGCAAAGGTTGTATTCAGATTCATACCGGGCCAGTCAAAAAGCAGGTGGTCATGGGGCCGTGGTTCAATGTGCTTGATCCTGACTTCAACCTTCATTTAAGAATGGACAAAATAGAGTCGGTCTGGGTGGTAAAGAAGCCCACAAAAGACGGCATTGTTACCAGTATTGAATTATTTGACAGACATAGCAATATGATCGTGCAGTTTTTCGGTAAAAGAAAGCCCGGAATTCCTGAATCCGAAAGCTGGCGTGAAGCCATTTCTTCTGCTTTGTTGCAGCAAGCCTGAAAAAAAGATAGCTCTGAATATCATGGGTTTGATCTTCAGAGCTATACCTTTCATGTTAAAATTTCATCCTATAAAAGTGCCTGCCACAGTATTTCTGCCGGGTGCATCGCTGTTCTTCCTGTTCCATCGTGGATCTGGTGACGGCAGCTGGTACCTGGTGCTGCAATGATCACACTAGCAGGTTGTTTCCTGACTGTAGGGAATAAAACCAATTCCCCGATTTTCATGGAGATATCATAATGTTCGTCTTCGTATCCAAATGAGCCGGCCATACCACAGCATCCTGAAGGAATTAACTGGACTGTGAAGTTAGCAGGTATGGAAAGCATTTTCTTGGTCGCTACCATGCCGCTGATCGCTTTCTGCTGACAATGCCCATGCAACTTGATCAATTGTTTCTCAGTAGTAAAATCTTCCCTGCTGATACGTTTCTGGTCAAACTCACGCGCAATGAATTCATCAAACTGAAGTGTATTAGCGGCAATTTTAACTGCATCATTTACCAGTTCATCCGATACCAGATCAGGGTATTCATCCCGAAATGTGAGAATAGCAGAAGGTTCAATACCTACCAGTGGAGTTTCAGTTGTGATGAGATCCCTGAAAATCAGGACATTCTTATCTGCAATCACCTTTGCGTCTCTCAGTAGCCCTTTGGATAACTGTGGACGCCCCGATGGCGCGTGGTCCACTATAATTACCTTGTAACCGAGTTTTTCAAGGGTCATAATGGCTTTCTGTCCTACTTCCACATCATTATAGTTGGAAAATTCGTCGCAGAAGAGATATACAGTCCCTTTGGAACCGCTTCCCGTGACTTTCCGCTTTTCAAACCACTTTTTCAGCGTAGTGGAGTGAAGTAATGGAATGGTTCGGTCGGGGTGAAATCCTACAATTTTATTGGCAATTTTACGCAGAGGAGGATTTTTATAAATCAGGTTATATCCCCAGGGGGCCAGGCTTGCCAGACTGTTCAGTTTAGAAAAGTTACCGACCACCTTCGATCGCAACGGAACCCCATGTTGATCCTGATACTGTTGCAAAAACTCCATTTTGAGTTTGGCCACATCCACATTCGACGGACATTCCCCTTTACATCCTTTACAGGCAAGACACAGATCAAGCACCTCTTTGATTTCCTGATGGTCAAAGCGGTTTTCTTTCGGTGAATGGGTAAGCATTTCCCTTAATATATTTGCCCTGGCTCGGGTGGTGTCTTTTTCATTTCTTGTAGCCATAAAACTCGGACACATCGTTCCTCCGCTGAGCTCAGTTTTACGACAGTCACCCGAGCCATTACATTGTTCAGCATGTTGAAGGACCGTCTGGTCTTTATATCTGAAAAACGTTTTGATTTCGGGCACCTGGTGATCCGCTTCATACCGAAGGAATGTATCCATCGGAGGAGTGTCTGTAATTTTCCCCGGATTAAAGATATTTTCCGGATCCCAGGTTTTTTTGAGGACTCTGAACAATTCATAATTATGTTCGCCCACCATCTGCGGGATAAATTCACCACGTAGTCTGCCGTCTCCATGTTCCCCTGAAAGTGAACCATCGTATTTTTTAACAAGCGTGGCAATTTCTTCTGCGATCATTCTGAACTGGCGGTGGCCTTCAGTAGTCTTCAGATTAATGATAGGGCGCAGGTGAATTTCACCTGAACCGGCATGGGCGTAATGAACTGCTGACATGCCGTGTTTAGTGAGAATCTCATTGAATTCACGGATATATTCTGGCTGGTCATACACGTCTACTGCCGTGTCTTCAATAACAGCAACCGCTTTTTCATCGCCCGGAATATTCCCTAATAAACCCAATCCGGCTTTACGGAGTGTCCATATTTTCTTGGTATCATCTCCTGACAGGAGGGGATAATGATAACCCATCTCTTTGGATTGCATCTCAGCAATTAATGCCTGACTTGTGGCTTGTACTTTTTCCTGTGAATCCGCAGAAATATCTGCCACCAGTATGGCTGGATATTCTCCAGTCGCTGTTTTTTGTACAAAAAAGGCATTTTTACGCTGCTCATTATTCAAGGCAGCGCATTCCAGAATATAACTGTCAATTAACTCTACTGCCTGTGGTTTGTATTTCAGCGCAAGGGTAGTGGCACGGAGGGCTTCGTCAATGGTATTAAAATGCATACACACCAACGCCTGCACCTTGGGAGGTAACGGGATAATATTCAGTTTTATTTCTGTAAGAAAGCATAACGTACCTTCTGAGCCGGCAATGAGTCGGCACATATTAAACGCTGGGCCATTTTCGGTAAATGGCTGGCAATCAAGCAGCATATCAAGCGCATAACCTGTATTCCTTCTTTCAATCGACTTTTTAGGAAAATTCTTGCGTATTTCTTCCTGATTAAAGGGATCCGAAAGAATCTGGTGGGTGGTTTGGTAAATATTGCCGAGAAGTGTGTTTTCTGTCTGTTGCAGTCTGGTGAAATCACTTTTATCCAGTGAACCAAAATCAGCTTCTGATCCATCAGCAAGCAGCGCTTTTACTTCCAGTAGGTGTTCGCGGGTACTGCCGTATACCACCGAGTTAGATCCACAGGAATTGTTCCCAACCATACCTCCAATCATGGCGCGGTTTGCCGTGGAGGTTTCAGGTCCGAAATACAAACCATAGGGTTTGAGGGCCATGTTGAGCTCATCACGAATGACACCCGGTTGTACTCTAACCCATTTCTCTTCCGGATTGATTTCAATAATTTTGTTGAAATTTTTTGAAACATCTACCACAATGCCACTGCCCACAACCTGCCCGGCCAGCGAAGTGCCTGCTGTTCTTGGGATCAGAGAAATCTGATGTTCCCGCGCAAATGCTATTAGTATTTTAAGGTCTGCGGTATCAAAAGGAATCGCTACTGCCAGTGGGAGTTCGCGGTAAGCCGATGCGTCTGTTGCATAAAGTGTACGAATTGTATTGTCATACAATAATTCACCTGTAAGATTGCCGGCAAGTGCCTTAAGTGCAGATAAAGAAACCCCTGTTGTGGAAGTCATAAAGATTTTAAAAAGCAGTCAATTAACATGCAAATTTAATGACTGTAGCCACGCATTCAAAAATTGATTAGCTTTCAGTTGAATAATATTTGTATAAAACTGCGTTTATATCAAATACATGAATGGAATTTAATACTTTTACAGGTGCAATTGCTGATGTAATTATCAATAAGCTTTTTATGATCCACCATCACCCCTTCAGGAGAATTGTTTTTTTTACCACATTCTTATTGTTTTCAGTTTCCCGCGGATTTTCCCAACTTGATTACCTGAATACAAGAACTTACAGCGATTCCACCCGTTCATACGTTGAAATTGCAGGCTATGCCAATTCCATTTCACGAACTCCTTTCTGGTTACAATCAAACCAGTTTGGAATAGTTCCGGCAGCAGCACAAACTGTTGTGAGTGCCAGAGCGGGAATCGAAAGTTATTTGAAATTATCGGAAGACACTAAAAACGGCAAACCCGGCTGGCGTGTCGGTGGGGGGATTGAAGTCGTCGGCAATATTGCCAATCAGTCGAAAGCGCTCTTACCACAGGCTTTTGCTGCAGTTCGATTTAAAGACTGGGAACTTTCTGCCGGGAGAAAAAAACAATGGATGGGTATTGCCGATTCTACTATGGGCCTGGGCTCTTATACCTGGTCAGGCAATGCGATGCCTATCCCTGCTATATATTTTGGAACAAATAAATTTATACCCGTACCATTTACGAAAGGCGTACTCTCTTTTAATGGATCTTATTCCGATGGATGGTTTGAAAGTGGAAGACCGGTTACCAGTGAATTAAAACTTCACCAGAAATCATTGTTTCTGAGAATTGGTAAAGAAACGAGTACGGTCAAATTATATGGTGGGTTTGTGCATCAGGTGCAATGGGGAGGCAGATCTCCTTACGAGACCGTGAACGGACAGATGCCCAAAGGATTTAAAAATTACCTGAATGTGATTTTTGGAACTCTTAACCCTGACGGAGATGATTTAACAGATTTTGATGGAACAAACAGAGTTGGAAACCATCTGGGATCTCTGGATATGGGAATGGAAATTGAAACCTATGGGTCTACTATCTTTTTATATCGCCAGAGTTTTATTGAAGACGGTTCGCTATTCTACTTGAATAATGTAATGGATGGTCTTCATGGTTTACGCATCAAACGTAAGAATTCCTATGGTGCCAATTTCGAGGTAACAGAGGCTTTACTTGAGTTTTTTAATTCCAAAAGTCAGGGTGGAGCAGAGTTTGTGATGGGTGTCGGGAAATACAGAGGCAAGGATGATTATTTCCACCATGTGCAGGTGAGAGATGGGTGGTCTTACTACAACCGGACGATCGGTTCTCCGGTAATTCCTCCCACTTCAGAAACCTCCTGGAAATGGCCTTCCTATTTCTTCACCAGCAATAACCGGGTTTCTGCACTGCACTTAGGGTTGAGGGGTACATTTTTACAAGACTGGAAATGGCATACCAAGCTTACTTATACCCATAACCTGGGCACATATAACGCACATTTTGGAGAAGGTGTAAAACAGTTTTCTGGCTTCCTGGCAATTGAACGACCCATTTTGTCCAGTGTAATGCCCGGCCTGATCGGCCAGGTGTCTGGTGCTTTTGATTCTGGAAAATTATTCCGGAATTCCTCAGGAGTGATGGTGAGTATTCGTAAAATGGGCTTATTCTAAAAGAAGAGGCGATCTGTCCAAAGACCGCCTCTTCCCTATAATTGCTTTTTTATATTTTCTGATATTTCGAGAAATTCCTCTTTACTCAACTGAATTTTATTACTAAAATCTGCGTCTTTCATTGAATTCAGCGGAATGAGATGAATATGAACGTGCGGCACCTCCAGACCTATAACACTCATACCAATTCTTTTGCATGGAATCGCTTTTTCCAGCGCTGGGACCAAAGACTTGGCAAACAAGAGTAGTTCTGAATACAGGTCATCACTAAGGTCAAACAGATAATCAGTTTCTTCTTTAGGAATTACTAATAAATGTCCTTTTGCGATTGGGAATGCATCAAGAAATGCAAGAAACTTCTCGTTCTCGGCGATTTTATAGGCAGGAATTTCACCTGCTACAATTTTAGAAAATATGGAAGCCATGGTTATGAATACTTTACTATTACTGGATACGTTTAATAGTACAAATAAAGACTTTTCTGGTAATCCTAACGAATAGAGGATCGTAAATTTTTCAATGCTTCTCTTTTCGTCAATATCCGGCAGTGGTAAAACAAATCATTAATTTGAAAATTGTATTAAGTTCTTATTTTTACATTCTTTACGCAAAAATTAAAATCTATTTCACATGAAATTATCATTAATCAGTGGTCTGGCTTTTTCATTATTAGCAGTTATGACTATGAGTACAGATGCATTAGCACAGAAAAAAGGAAAATGGGAAACGCTTTTTGACGGTAAAACTTTTGATGGCTGGAAAATCTGGAAAAAGGGAGCTATCACTCCGGAATGGCAGATTGAAGACGGTACCATGGTGTTGACTAAAAAAGGTGGAGGCGACATCATGACAGTGAAGCAATATGGTGATTTTGAGCTTGAACTTGAATGGAAAATTAGTGAAGCCGGTAACAGCGGAATTATGTTTCATGTACAGGAAGGGGATGAGTATTGCTGCCCATATTCTACCGGACCGGAAATTCAGGTGTTAGATGATGCCAAGCATCCTGACTCTTTCAAAGGAGAAGCTGGTAACCATAAAGCGGGTTCATTGTATGATATTTTGCCTCCTAACGACCTGAATGTTGTCAAGCCTGCCGGACAGTGGAACAAGGCGAAAGTGGTGGTGAAGAATGGCCGTGGGGAAAGCTGGTTGAACGGTAAAAAAGTAGTTGAATTTCCAACAAAGGGTCCTGAATGGGATAAAATGGTGGGCAAAAGTAAATTTGCGGACTGGAAAGGTTTTGCACAATTTGATCGTGGCCATATCGCTTTGCAGGATCATGGAGATAAAGTCTGGTACAGAAATATCCGTATCCGCGAACTTTAATTTTCCGGGTGCTGACCTAGCCAATATTGCCGGCTGTAATATCGTTTGAATGGCCAGTTTTTTTGTTTTAACAAAAGTGGCAGGTTGGCATGAGGCTCTTTTTGAGAAATACTCTGATAATATAGATCGTCATCCGTCAGAATCAGTCCAGTGAAGCGCTGGTTATGACGGATGGCAAGATCTGCAAACGGAAAAACCGTTTCATACTTTTGACTTTCTTCCTTCAGTTTTTCTTTTAATAACCAGCCAGTCTGGAATCTGTCATTTTTCCGGATATACGGCCTGAAATTTCCTTCCGAAACATTTACTGCATATTCCAGGTAGGCTTTGAGCAATCGGGGGCCTTCATGGGCAGCATTTTCCGTGTTAAGCTCATGCGGCCAGATACTGGTAACGATATAAATTTTTTCCCGGGCACGGGTAATGGCCACATTCAGGCGGTTTTCTCCGCCGGATTGATTAAGCGTACCAAACTGCATGGATAGTTTGCCCTTGCTATCACGAGCATAGCCGATGGAGAAAATAATTATATCACACTCATCCCCCTGTACATTTTCTATGTTCTTGACGAACAAATCATGGTGAGTTATTTGTTCGTCATCCATTAAATCCTGAATAAGACGCTGTTGGAAGAAGTTAAAGGTGACGATTCCGATGCTTTTCTCCGTAGGAATTAAGGATTTTATCAGCGCGACCACCTGATCGGCTTCTTCTCGATTTGTATTTTTATCCCAGATTCCGTTGGTTTTTATGACCTGAATACCGGATTCCTGTTGGTTGAGATAGTGGAAATTAGGCAGCAGACGGAGCTTTCCGTTATAAAAATGTTTATTAGAAAAATCAATCAGATCCAATGAGTGGCTTCTGTAATGACCTGTCAGGTGATAAGTAGGAAGATATTGCTCGCCCAAGTCCAATAGGGAAGTTGTCTCAGTAGCCACTTCAAATTCATCGTCACTTACTATTTCTTCATAGCGTACCTGGTATAAATTACCCGGAGCCAATTGCTTGCTGTCTCCGGTGATGATAACCTGTTTGCTGCGATAAATGGCAGGTAAGCCATATTCGGAATAACATTGTGAAGCTTCATCAAAAATTACAAGATCAAAAAGCACCGACTCCATGGGAAAGATAGCAGAAACTGATTCAGGGGAGGCCATCCAACAAGGAACAAGTCGCAACACCTCTTCATGGTAATGGTTGAGAAGTTTTCTGACCGGCCATATTTTACGTTTTTTTGTGAGCTGGTGGGCAAGTTCACGATAAGTCAGGCGATTGCCCAGTCGGTTATTTTCAAGGTTTTGGTAAGTATCTTCCCGCAAGCGCATCAAGGCTATATTGCGACTGTGGAGACGGTTGGCCGTAATGTACGCTTGCAACTCATTTTCCCATTGTGCCATTTTCTGCGAAGAAACTGCTCTTAACTGTGGATAGACAGCTTCCAGATGTTCAATCCAGGCCAGGCGTATACTATTTTCAAACAGTGAAGTGGAAGCAATACTATCGTTTATATCCGTGGCTTCACTTAAGCGGTGAATGACTTCCTTTTCATTTTCTGACATGCCACTCCATAGCTGGTCTGCCTCCATCATATTATCAAAATCCCGTTGAAGATCAGTGAACAGATCACCAGCAGTACTTTGGGGTTGGTTGAATAATAAAGTCTGTTGCGAATCAGTAAAATAAAGTTTCAGTTTTTTAAGCGGATCCAGCCATTGGTTGAGCCAGAAAGCCAGCAGGGTTAATGAATCAATCAGTTTTTCTGCATGTGGCGAATTATTAATCAGATTGATCAACAATACTTTCCATTGGGTCAATGAATTGTTGATAAGTTCAACAGTATCAATCGCCAGGCTATAGTCTTTGAAATAGGTGTTAAAATCAGCCCTGCTTTTCGGAATCCGGGTGGTTGATTCAGTGGATACCTGAAAAAATAAAGTGTTCAGATTGATTTTTGCATCAACAGCATTGCGTAGTACTTCCAACTCATTCTGATCTGCCTGAAATACGTTACTCTTCAGAACCTTATCGATTTTCTTCTTGTCGTCAGAAGGGAAAAACAGCCATTTGATTCCGCCCAGACTTTCTTTTGCCTTGATTGCGCTTATGAGAGTGTCCCTGAATGTCGCCAGCTCATTAGTATCCAATGTTTGCTCAAAATGAGGCTCAGATTGTAAATAATCGATGGCTTGATGAACAGCAGATTTATTGTTAACAAGCTGTGAATGCTCCTTTTCTAATAATGGTTTGATGAACGGAAAGGCTTGTTTAGCCAGCGGAATCAGATTTTCAAATAATTCTATCGTATGCTGAGTATCCTGTAATAATGCGAAATGGAATCTTTCGCCGGATATTTTTTCAAAATCTGTTACGAGTTGTGCTATTTTATTGGGCCAATTTTTCAGGAAATTGCCGATGTCATGCAGGTCGTTGGTACTGGCATTTGAAAAGTCATTGCGGTTTCTCCATGAATGATTTTCCGGGAATATTCGCTGATATTCTGAATAGGATCGAAGACGTTTGAGGAAATCATTTTCACCATCCAGACGAAAGGAAGTATACAGGTCATTGAGATCGATTCTTGGCTGAACCGGTGAACAGGAAAGGTACAGTTGCTTGGCAGAAAGTCCACATAGAGATTCATCGTATAATGCTTCCTTAAACTCTTCCAACGCTGCCAGAATCTTGTCAGTGTGGCGACTATTTTGAATAAATTCTCTTTCCAGAAAAACCGAATCCAGACTGTTGTTCTGGTTGATATAGTCATCAACCGATTCTATCTGCTCATTGATTTGCCTGTATAATTCTGGTCTGTCGTTACGGAAATCATGAACAAGCGCTATGAAGTTTTGCAATCCGATCGATTTCAACCGGTCGTATACAACATCCAGTGCGGCCCGCTTCTGACAAACCAATAGTACCTTTTTACCCTGAGCCGCAAAATCCGTCATCAGGTTACAGATAAGCTGAGATTTGCCTGTGCCGGGCGGACCCTGAACCACCAGCGACTTTCCTTTTTTTGCAGCACGTAAAATCTGTTCTTGCGCGGTGTCTGAAGGAAATACACTGAGAATATGCTCTTCCCTGATCACCTGCTGATGGTAAATGTCTTCAGGGGTGTCCTCAGCAAAAAGGGGCAGCGGAAGTGAATTATTTTGTGCTGCGGTTCGTAGCATGGCTATATAATCAGGTACCAGGAAGGAACCGGATTGGGGAAAAATGCCTAGAACTGCTTCGGGATATAACTTAAGTTCTCCCGTTTTTTCATTGGCAATCAGTTCTGACAATGAGGTTTCGGCAAAGGGGATCAGTTGATCCTGAAAAAGATCTTGGTTAAAATTAATCCTGAACGGCGTTTCTTTCAGCCATTCATACAACTGAGTGCGGAACTCCAGTGGATCGGTAGAAAAGGATTCGAACGATTTTTCCAGGACATCATCGTCAATAGCGACCTGATTGAACTGTCCATAAGCCAAGGCAAAACTCTGATTTAAGAGTATTTCAGCGTTCTTTTCCCGATATAAACACCATTTTTCCCTGTCCATTCTGAGTTGAACCGGAAAAAACAGCAGGGGAGCATGAACAGGAGAGCCATCGGCAAAGCGGCCTTTGATAAACGGGTAGCCAATATAAAGATCATTTGTACCACGTTCTTCTGTAATAAACTGGTCAGTTCTGGCAATTTTCCTTAATCGTTTGCTGATCAGATTCCCTTTTTCAAAGCGGGGATCCAACACATCACAAAGAGGAATGCGGCTTTTCTGTTTGATCATCTGGGAAATGACCTCAAATGAAGGTTTATCCAGCAGAAAACCGGTATCGTTTAAATCCAGAAATTGTTCTGAAACCAGCCGTTTCACCAGGAGTGATTTATTATTACCACTGAGGTTGGTCAGGCGTTTCAGATACGTTTTAAGAATTTTTTCCATCTGAGGATTAACGAAACTTTGCCAGAACTATTGATTCTCTAAGCCTGCACCTCCGCTTTCTTTTCAGGGATAACGATGGATGCGAGTATACTCACTGCCAATATTCCCACAATAATATACAGTGAGTAGACTGTTTCGAAACCTATAGATTCAAGGTAATGGTGCGCCAGCATTTTTCCTCCGATAAAGACAAGTAAAACACCCAGTCCGTATTTTAGGAAGCGGAAGAGCCCCATAATATTACTTAAAAAGAAGAACATGGAACGCAGTCCCATAATGGCGAAAATATTCGAAAAGAATACGACATAAGGATCTTTGGTCACAGAGAATACAGCCGGAACTGAATCTACAGCAAATATCAAATCGGTAAATTCGATAATCAGCACCACCACAAAAAGAGGGGTTAGCATTAATTTCCCTTTATAGCGGATAAAGAAATATTCACCTACATACCGCGGGAAAACAGGTAAATATTTGGAAGTGAATTTTACAACGGGGTGGTCGCTAGGATTAATATGCTCATCTCCATCTTTTTCAAAAAAGATCTTTCCTCCCTGATAAACCAGTAACAAGCCAAATACGTAGATGATCCATTCAAAGCGCTGGATTAAGGCTGACCCTACAAAAATGAAGATAAAGCGCATAATGATCGCCCCCAACACTCCCCAGAACAATACTTTTTTGTAATAGATAGGCCTAACCTTGAAGGAGGCAAAAATCAGGATGATTACAAAAATGTTATCTACTGATAGGGCATATTCAAGCAGGTAACCAGTCAGAAACTCCAGGGCCATATTTTCCCGGTAAATTGTCATGCTATCTTCAAAATTCCCCTGAATCAGGGAGAGATGCGGTGCATATTTTTGTGTAATTACCGCCAGTTCTTCAAATGTAGAAATGCCGTGGATTAAATCCCCGTGTGTTTTAATGATAAAATAGAACCCTGTAGCTAGAAGAATCCATGCAAGAGTCCAGGCGCCAGCCTCTCCGAACTTGACTATATGATTTTTTTTGTTGAAAACACCCAGATCGAGCATCAGCATGATGCTGATCACAATGATAAAGGCTCCGAAAAAGAGAACTTCGTTTGATATCATGAATTCCAATGATAAGTCTTAACTAATGTGATGTAAAATACAAATGTACTACAGAAATAGTGAATTGTGCCTTGGGTCTATGTTAAGATAATTTGGGGTGGAGGAAATGGATAAGGTAAAAACCACTGAGAAACCAGATTTGTTTGGTTGGAGGAAGACTATTTTCAGTGCTGGTGAATGGAATATTCTGCAAATTATAAAGTCTGCAAATATTTTTTTAATTTTAATGAATTGAAAATTAGAGAATTCTGAAATAGTAAGAAATTTTTTTATTCTACCGCTTGCACAAACGAAATAACCCTGTTACATTTGCACCACAATAAGGGAATGACGAACGAGTCACTACCGATAAAATTCATGCGAAAGTAGCTCAGCTGGTAGAGCGCGACCTTGCCAAGGTCGAGGTCGCGGGTTCGAACCCCGTCTTTCGCTCAGATCTGAAGCACCTTCAAGGGTGCTTTTTTTCTCAAAAGCCATTTGATCAATGGATCAGATTGGCCGGGGTGGTGGAACTGGTAGACACGCAGGACTTAAAATCCTGTGAGCCGAAACGCTCGTACGGGTTCGATTCCCGTCCCCGGTACTGATTATCAAAGAGTTACGACAAAATCGTAACTCTTTTTTTATGCCTGAAATAAGTTGGTACAACATAGGTACAACAATTTTTTTCCTTCAATTTTTCTTCTATTTTCTTTCAATTAAAATCATTTGTTTTTGATTAACTAGCTGATTATCTTCAGTCAATTGTCCTCTATTTATTTTCAATATGCAGGTTATTTGTCTAGAAGAAGAAGCATTTTATTGTCTTGTTGAACAAGTCGTCGCACGACTTCAGGAAAAAAATAATGTGTCTGCTGATAAATGGATAGCTGATGAAGAAGCTATGAGGCTATTGAATATTAAATCGAAAACCTCACTTCAAAAATTACGCGACGAGGGAAAAATAAGATTTTCACAACCTCAAAAGAAAATCATTCTTTATGACAGAGATTCTATACAGGAATATTTGACTAAACACGCTCGTAACCCATTCTAGTTTTATGGACAAAGAAAATCAGCAACCAGATCCTGCCTATGTGAAGGGGTTTAATGAAGGCTATGCATTTGCCAAATATATGCCTGAATTATCAGAACAGATTTCAAGAGCAGATGCCAAGTCACCACGCATGATAGGTATGCAAGATGGCCGAAAAGAATATTTAAACGAGGTCGTAAAAGATAAGTTTCCTGATTGGCTTAAAAAAGAAAGGAACGTCCCTTTTTCCTCACCATCTAAAAATAAAGATAAAGGCCTAGATAGGGATTAACGCTCCTCTTTTCCCTGGCTTTTTTGTGGACTTGTGATTTCTTTTTGTGTCATATCGTTTTTGTTTTCCAGGGCCTTGGTATAAGCCAATGTCTTATTAAACCTAGTCGATGGGCTCAATGCCTGTTCAGCTTTTTGATCTGGTTGTTCTTTGGTTTCTGCTGAATGGGAGATATTTTTTTCTTGCAGCTCCTTTCTAAAGTTTTTCATTAGCATCATGTTGAAATTCTGAGAGACGGATAAATCTTTACTTTCACCCTTAAATTTCTCCAGTTCTTCTTTTGATTTCCCCAAAAATGGATTGCGATCTACATCATCACGTACAGCTTCCCTCACAGCCAATTGTTCATTAGATTCAAGTTCTTTTATTTCCACCCCCACACGTTTGTCTAATTGTTGATGAACATCTTCTCTTTGGTTAACAAGGATATCGCGATTATAGGATGGTGGAACACGCGTCCGTAAATATCCTGGCGGATTATGGGTCATAGTGTATTTAGGCGGCTCTTGCACTTGCTTTTGATCCAACTTGTCAATTTGCTGGTTCAACTGCCATATTTTATCACGATATGGTTTTACGATGTCACGGATATATTCTTGTCCTTCAGGATACTCCACCTCTTCCGGTTGATCTTTACCGTCTTTTTTATCGTCCTTATTTGCCACTTTTTATAATATTAAAATATTGACATATAATATTAATATGCTAATATATAAAAACCGTTGGACATTCAAAATAGAATGAAGGGTGGGATCGATGCGTGATGAAGACGAAACGATGAACGGCTTAGAGTCCGAACCCATTTCATGGAAAGAGCTAATCGGCGCTACACTTCCCGCCGCGGCACAACAATCTGATTGTCCGGGTATTCGTGACACACAAAATTGGGCTGATTTAGCAGGACCTTCTCATATTTATCCCGAGTATGAAAATCGCGCCCGCAATATTATCATGACACGTTTAGGTTATCTCCCTAATCCCAATGTTATAGCGGCTTATGATACATTTTTGCGTGCTGCGGCACATGCGTTAGATCATGGTCATTTAAAAATTGAGCAATATGATGAGACGGCGAATGCGCTTGTAAGACAAATACGTAACAAGGATATGATCCTTTATGACGAGCTGAATATTAGCCAATCTTTCCATGCTCAATACGAAGAGCAAAAAAATACATTCAGCGGATTATTTGTTAGGGATCGTATTATCAATATGTTGGGTCAAACGCTTGATATTGAAATTACCTTGCCCGCAGAATTAATGCTGCGATTTATGGTGGATGAAGGCATGAGCTTTGATGACCGTCCCAATGAATTAGATATCAGAGCACTCACGATTATTGGCTATCGCAAAGCTTTGTTAGAAGATGGAAAAGAAGCTGCTAATCAATCGCCGCTTTGGTTCTATGATTTTGCTCAATCTAATGGCTATTTCGAAACACAAGGGCCATACGCAAGAATCCCTAATATGCCGATATCGCATTAAATTTATAAACGGATAGATCATTGTTATTTTTAAAATGTTATAGAAATTATTTGAATTCTTATAAATATTTGTAATCTTCACTTATTCAAGTAGATAGATAACCCCTCTATGCTATGATTCATTTCGACCTTGACCATCCCATTATCGAGCTGGCCACTCAAAATGCGCGTAATTATTGGACCTTGCGTCATGCCATGGAAGGATTACAGATTTTCGGCGGAATAGGTTCAGGTAAAACTTCGGGTTCGGGCCGTTTTGTCGCTCTAAAATACCTACGCGCTGGATTTGGCGGTTTAGTATTAACTGTGAAGCCTGACGAAAAAGAGATGTGGCAAGAGTTTTGTTCCCTTACCGGACGATCTCAAGATCTACGTATTATTGAACCAGGTGGTCATCATAGTTTTAATTTCCTTGATTATGAATCTCGCATGCATCAAGGACAAGAAGCTATCACGGAAAATATCGTCCAAGTTCTCAAAACAGTTATCCGTGCTGGTGAAGAAAAATCTTCTGGCAAGTCGGATGATCCTTTCTGGGAAACAGCTCTTGATATGTTGATTTTTAATGTGATTGATCTATGCCGCCTGGCCTATGGCAATCTTTCCATTACAGATATGTACAATATTGTGCAGACTATTCCTAAAAGTGAAGAAGATCTTGCGCGTAAATCTGAAACTCCCAAAGCATTCTTGCAAGCTTTTGAAGCTGCACGTAGTAAAGTAAGCCATCAAATTGAGAATTGGTATGCCTCTTTGCCTTTACCCACACAGGAACGTTTACAAGATAACGATGCATTATTTGAATCAGAGCTTACAGCCGCATTACCTGATGCTAGACTCTTGAAGTTTTTAGATCAGTTTTTCTTTGATAATTTTATTACCTTAAGTGATAAGACTCGATCTATCATAGATTTTACCTTTGCAGGATTTCTTTTTAGACTCTTACGCGAACCGATCTATTCCCTTTTTTGTAAGAACCATTCGACTGTCACTCCTCAAGATAGTCTTCAAGGGAAAATCATCTTAATCAATCTACCTGTTAAACTGTATCATAAAATTGGTAGAGACTGTCAAATTCTATTTAAATATATTTGGCAGCGTACGATGGAAAAAAGGAATGTGAAAGTGAATGGTCGGCCTGTATTTCTATGGGCAGATGAGGCGCAAAACTTTATCCATGAACACGATGCAGACTTTCAAGCTACAGCTAGGTCTAGCCGAATTGCAACGGTGTATATCTCACAGAACCTACCCAATTATTATGCTTCTATGGGAGGTGATAAAGCTGACTATAAAGTCAAAAGCTTTATGGGAACATTAGGAACTAAAATCTTTCATGCCAACGCAGATATTGAAACCAATAAATATGCATCGGAATTGGTAGGTGAAGCTTTCTTTGAGGATCGATCTGATAGTTTGACAGTCTCTAAAGAATTTTCTAGAACACGCTCGCGCTCATTACTTGTCGATAAGCTTATGCGCCCAGAAGAATTCGTCCGACTGAGGACTGGAGGTCCTAATAATCAGTTCAGAGTAGAAGCTGTTTTACACAAGCAAGGTGATATGGTGCTTAATGGCCAAAATCATATAAAAATGTCTTTTAATCAGAATTATGTTCCTTCTTAAATTATGTTTCACCTAAACCCATCTGATGATTATGAAGAAGAACTTATATTACAGGACTGTGTTCCGCCGTCATAACCGAATGAAAGAATTTTTCTTTAATCTATTTCTTTCAATATGTTCAGGCCCTCGATTATTGCTAGAAGTCTTTGTTCGTAAAAATTTTGGTGAACGCTATTTCTCATTTTCAACTGCTATAATCCTTGCACTCTTACTGGCATTTTTACCCTCTATATTTATGGAATCATTCTATGGAGGAGTAGGCTTAAGTGCTTTTTTTACTCACTTCTTAACCTGGTATGCTGCCATAGCAGCTTTCGTGTATGTGTCATTTCTGCGCGATAATGAAATAAAGCGATTGCCCTCTGTTTTTGATTTTGCTCGCTTTAGTTTATCAGCAGGAACATTAGACAATCGTTTCTTTGATTTTAATATAAAAGGACGGCGCTTTACTATTCGTGAAATAGAAACAATGGTAGAACCAGGAGTGTTTTTTGCTATTGGTTTTGGCCTAACATTTTTGGCGCAGCCTATCGGCATCGTGATTATGATATGTGCGATCTGTTATTCGATAAGCTACTTTGCTACCTATTGGCAAGGGGATAATTTTATCATGGATAAGATAGATGAGATGATACTCAACGAAGAATATGTGAATGCATTTGTCGATGGAATGGACCCTGAAGATACGCGTGGAGTACGCTATTATGGAAGGACCCCAGCTGATCCAGAAGTGCGCAGACAATTAGTCGATAGTATCATCGTCGATACGGATTTTGTTGAAGCGAAATAACCCTAAGCTGTGTTAGGGAAGATGTCTGATGCTTTTTGTTTTACGCTCATATATCATTTTTCTACACAGCCCTGAGCAGTGCAAGCTCTTTTACCCACATTAATCGTGCGCAAAAAACGAAAAACCACCCGGCGATTTTCGAAAGCTGGTCTACACTGCACGTTATGATACGGATGATCCAAAGCTCCTCTTCTGCGCATGCCAAAGACTACTTCTCGGAAGCTTTGGCTAAGTCGGATTATTATATCAATGATCAGGAGCTCAACGGTAATATCCAGGGAAAATTAGCAGAACGTTTAGGCTTATCCGGACCCGCCACAAAGGAAGTCTTTTTTGCCCTGTGTGAAAATACTAATCCCAACACCGGAGAGTCTTTGACCTTACGCACCAAACAGGAACGGACAGTGGGATATGATATTAATTTCCACTGTCCGAAATCTGTATCGATTTTGCACGGCCTTTCAAACGATGATCATATCCTTAGATGCTTTCAAGACAGTGTTGCCGAGACGATGAAAGACATGGAGGCGGATATCAAAACCCGTGTCCGCAAAAAAGGGCAGTATGATGAGCGTGATGCCGGGGAATTAATCTGGGCCGATTTTATCCATCAAACCGCACGCCCGGTTGGTGGCTCCCTTCCCGATCCGCACTTGCATGCCCATTGTTTTGTTTTCAATGCCACCTATGATCACGAAGAAAAGGCCTTTAAGGCAGGCCAGTTCCGCGACATTAAACGGGACATGCCCTATTACCAGGCTCGGTTTCATAAGCGCTTATCTGATCGTTTGATCGAACAAGGATATCAGATCAAGCGCACTGCGAAATCCTTTGAGATTGTGGGTGTTCCCCAAGAGGCAATTGATCTGTTTTCAAAACGCACGGATGAGATTGATCGGGTTGCTGAGGAAAAAGGCATTAAAGACGCCAAGCGTAAGGATGAGTTAGGCGCGCGCACCCGTGCCCGAAAACAAACCGGGCATACGATGGATGAACTGAAAGCTGCCTGGAAGAAACAGCTGGCTGAACTGGAACTGAAGGGCAAGGATACAGGTGCTGCCGTCGTTCGTTTTGCGCCAGAAAAAGAACGCGTACCGTTAAGTCCGGAACGTTGTGTTGAGCATGCCTCTAAACACGCCTTTGAGCGGGCTTCTGTCATTCAAGATAGACGACTGCTCCTGGCAGCCTACAGGCATGCTATCGGCCATCAGGAGGTCTCTCTGGACCAAATTAACAACACCGTTGAACAAGACCCCAGGCTGCTTCGTGTACAAGAAAAGGGAAAAACCATGTGCACCACCCAGGACGTCCTGTCCGAAGAACAGCGCATGGTTAATTTAGCGCGAAGAGGACAAGGACGTATGATCCCTGTTTACAGCAAAGCGCCGGAGATTGCCCTTAAGGGTCAACAAGCCGAAGCGGTCAAACATGTTCTGACCACAACAAACCAAGTCTCGATCATCAGAGGGGCTGCTGGATCGGGAAAAACCACCCTGATGAAAGAGGCGGTATCCCATTTTGAAAAGGCTGGCAAAACCGTGATTGTCGTTGCTCCCACCTCACAAGCATCCCGTGGGGTATTACGGGATGAAGGGTTTGACAAAGCCGAAACCGTAAGCAAGCTTCTCATGGATGGTGAGCTTCAAAACAAACTCAAAGATCAGGTGCTATGGGTTGATGAAGCCGGGTTATTGGGAACTCAGGATATGACCGCCCTGCTCCAGCTTACCCAGCAGAAAAACGCCAGGTTAATTTTAGGAGGCGACACCAGACAGCATTCTTCTGTGGTCCGTGGAGACGCTTTGCGTATTCTCAATACGGTTGCAGGGATCCGCACATCCGAGGTCAGTAAGATTTACCGTCAGCGCTATGAACATTACCGCCAGGTGGTTCAGGATTTAGCGGACGGAAATGTTGGTTCTGCATTTGAGAAGTTAGATGGTATGGGAGCCATTGAAACTGTGGATCCATTGGATCCCAATGCAAAGCTGGTCGATGATTACGCCAAAGCCGTTGAGAAAGGAAAATCGGTACTCGTTATATCGCCTACCCATGCACAAAGTGAAGCTGTAACGGCGCAGATCCGTAAGAAGCTGCGGGAGGAAGAACTGCTGGGCAAAAAAGAGATCACGGTTGATCGCCTGACCAATTGTAATTTCACGGAAGCGGAAAAAAGAGACTGGAGAAATCTGCAACCGGGTATGCTCGTGCAATTTAATCAGAATATGCCCGGCATCAAACGCGGCAGCCTTTGGACGATTGAAGGCGCATCCGAAAAAGACGTTCTGATCAAAGATGAAAGCGACACCTACGCATCATTGCCGCTCGAACGAAGCAAAGATTATGACGTTCTTGAAAAAGACACCATGGAATTATCAAAGGGGGATAAGATCCGCCTCACCCGCAACGGCTTTGATAAAGACGGTAAACGCTTGCATAACGGCCAGCTTTTGGACGTTGCAACTGTTAGCAAAAAAGGAGCGATCAAGCTGATCAGTCCAGGTACAGAAACGACTTATCAACTCGATCAAGAGTATGGGCATCTCACGCATGCCTATTGTATCACCAGCCATGCTTCTCAAGGTAAGACGGTAGATGAAGTTTATATCGCTCAGCCAGCGGCGACCTTTCCGGCCACGGATGCCAAACAGTTTTACGTGTCGGTTTCGCGTGGGCGCGATATCGCAAAAATTTACACGGACGACAAAGAAGAGCTTTTAGCGCATGCCTCTCGCCTGGGAGATCGGCAATCCGCCATCGAACTCATGAAGGGTGCGCAACCGGATCGGACCAAAGACATGAGCTTTGACCATGTAAGGCAAAACATGCAGCAAATTCCATTCTTGAATAAACGGCCAGAGAAAGACTATTTGCCCCCTTCAAAACCAGACCCCAAGAAAATAAACCGAGACTATGAGCCAAGGATTTAATCTCAAGTTTGACCGAATGCGGGAAAACCTTCCGGCAAACACGGATTCCGATCAACAGGATCATACCAATCCTGCGCGATATGACACGCCTGGCTATACACGCAATGTGTGTTTTGTTTGGCCCGAAGGAAAGCGGATGTTTTTTAACTATGCCTATTTGGTCTCAGCGGAATTTACCCCAAAGGAGGATATGAATGAGATTAAGCTGGAGTTTTCAAGTCACACCGTGACATTGATGGGGTATGGGCTAGAGGGGTTATTTATGGAGTTTCTGGATCATTTCCCTAGGTCTGTGAGTGCTGTTGATGGGCGGTATGCCTTTCGGCCTAATTCTAATAGGGAAACAATTATTGAAATCAATATCAAAATGAACTAAAGTTAAAAAAAGACTTTAGATAATAAATTTAGAAAATTTCACTATGAAGGCATCTACAAGCAAGATTTTAAAAGTATCTCTACGGTACCCACAACCTCCCTGATGAGGAAGCGATACTGGAAACACTCGTCAAAATCAGTAAAAGACTTGAAACAATAAACTGGCCCAAGTTCAATACGCAATAATAGAGGACTGACCATTACTCCAAAAGAAGATATGAATGAGATTAAGCTTGAGTTTTCAAGTCATACTGTGACGTTGATGGGGTATAGGTTTGAGGGGTTATTTGAGGAATTTCTGGATTACATTCCAAGAATTACCACAGTCATATCCATACGTTATACATCAGGTTTTAAGGATTAATCAGATTTGATTGTCAAGATAGATATTCAATATGGCAAGGAGCTCTCCAAGTGATAATAAATACTCCCAATAGAGAAAAATTCCATAAATTTTCACAACAAAACCTATTCTCGATTCTTTTTTTGGGGAGCGTGAGAACTTTTGGCTTTAAATAGTGATTTAATACGTCGTAATATCTTGAGCCTTAAGGAAGATAATGACAAAATTAATCTATTATAAAAATCGCCTAATAAGAAAATTAGCTTACCTCTTAGGGAAGACTTTTTATCACTACATGATTGTTTTGCATTTTCAACAAATAATATAAAATCCTTTTCATGAAACCGTTTAATTTTCTCCCAGACATGATTAGGGAGTGGCAAAGTATAAAATTCTCCTATATCAATAATTTCCTGTTTTGATAGTCGTTTTATTTTAGCACAATGAGCTTCGTAAGAAACTTTCAAATTAAGTATTAAGAAAATAAGATTCCATTCCTCTTCAGGCGTAATCGATTCCGGATTTGCCTTAGGATCCAAAATATTTGTTTTTCCTAAAGAGAGAATCTTAGACCAGATATCTCGATGAGATTGGGTCAGATTATAGAGAAAATTTACTCGGGATAATTTATAGCTACTTACGAAAGTTTTAATAATATAATAAAGACCTATGAGGGCAATAATTTTATCCAACGAAAATGTTGGTACAATTATATCCTTAACGATCTTGACATCATGGGAATGCAGAAAATCAACTATATTATTTAAATACTCTTTGATCACTTACCGTTCAAATTCTATCTTTTTCATATAGATCTCAAAATTAAGACTCATAGCCTTAACCAAAGAATATACTGCTATTAAATTAGTTATATGCGCAGGTTTACTTATCACCCATCCCCCCTGTATCTCGCCTCGATCATCATAGTCATGGATAAAAGCTAGAGAATGATCAAACACCATAAAATCATGTTGAATGATCTCATCAAAGTGATTTTGAAAAACATTCCAGTCTAAACAATAAATCTTCTCGCCATATTTAATATTAAAATGGTAACACTCAAACTCCCATTTTAAATATTCGGATAACGGTAATTGCACAGGACGACATCTAAAAAAATCAACCTTTCTAGATTGAAGATTTTTGTATAGATCCAAGTCGCCAGATCTAATCTCAGGAATTAAAGCAATAGATTCCCCAACCTTCCCCTCAAGAAAAAGCTCAAGACTAACATTCCCACGTTCAACATAGGTCTGCCTTTGTTCAAGTTTCAGTACCTGCGACTTTACTGATTTCCACGATTCAGAAAACTCCGAAAAAAAAGTACTTGCATCATCTATGTAGCCATAGTCTGATGCAATAGTACTGGTACTTGAAAAATTATTCTGTAGGTATGTCATTCTTGGCCGCCGTGAGAGTCTTGCGTGGTATGATCACTATTTCTTCATCTGGACCGCAGCTTGCAGAAGGAGGCAAAAGAGAAATCAGTTCAGAGGTTTTCTTTACACCAATAACCATGAATGATCCATCTTCCAATTCCCAGATATCAGGGCAACCAACTGCGGACGATGTACTTCCTCCTCCTTCATGAGGATCGGGTCCTATTCTTCTTTTGAACATTGTTATTATGTTTAGGGTTGGAGATTTGTAATACTAAAAAATAACTGATTAAAAATCAATCATTTTATTTTTTTTATTCCTATCCAGCGAGCTTCATAAAAGAACACGTAGGGGCCAAATATTCTGCAAGAATGGTTTCAAAACATAATATGATTTCGGATAGAAACAGCCGGACAGCTGCAAACTGTCCGGCTTCTTTACTATTTACTCCGCTTTCGGCTTATTCTTCCGGACGGTCACCGCGACCTCCTGTCCCAGGATATTCAAGATGATATTCATCCCGTCCTGATCGCCATGCTCCCAGGCGGCACCTACTTTGATCCAATCTGGTTTTTCCTGCCCTTCTTTTTCTTTTAAGGTGTAAACCGTGTGGGTTGGGTATTTGGTTTGAGTTTCGTTTGTCATCATCAATTCTCCTTTTCTATGCTGGTGATGATAGGAAGCCATTCAGGACAAACAGACCGGAACAGCTCCCCGAAGTCGTTAGAAACATTTTATGCATGTAAAATGTTGGGATTAGCGTCATTCCGGGTCTTTGGACTTAAGCTGACGTCATCTATTCAACAGCCATTGAAAAGCATGTTGATCGTCGACACGGCAATCAAAACCCGAAACAACACACATAGGACACCTCCTTCACGCAGGTTGCAGGGAATGCAAAAACTCAACAGCCTTCTGCGCATGTGACGCAGCAGAGAAAATCAGGCGTTTATCATCTTTGAGTGCTTTCAACCAAGACTGGATGTAGGCAGCATGTTGTTCTTCTGGAAGGGGCTCATAGCCCAGATCTGAAGCTAAAAAGCAGGATCCTAATTCAGCGACCAATTCTTCTTTGGCATAACCTTCATCGCCGAAACGTTTACGACCAAAGTCACGATCCAAACGGGATGGGTGACGGGTCCAATGTGTAATTTCATGGGCTAACGTAGCGTAATAGTCGTTGGGTGTATGAAACGCTACAAACGGAGGTATTTGTACGCGGTCAGTTGTTACACTGTAGGCAGCCATTGTTCCTGTATAGATATCTGCTTTGGTATTTTGGAAAAACAGCTCTAGGCTCTCAATGCGTTCCTGTTGATTGACAGGTTCTGTTTCTGGGATTTCATAGTAATGATCTGGTAAACCTTCAATTTGTGAAGCATTAAAGACAGTGTAGGTTTTCAAGAATGGAATTTTGGTAATCTCAATTTCACCTTGATCATTTTCTTCAGGTTTAAGAATTTTATCAGCATATACAATTTGAGTTCCCTTCTCTCCTTTACGAACGTTCGCTTTCAGTTCAACTGCTTGGTTGAATGTCATCCAATGAGGCAAGTGATAGCCACGTTCAGCTGCTGCGGACCAGAGCAAGAGGATATTAATCCCTGCATAAGGCGTTTCGTTCCAACGCAATGGACGCATGATACGACCTTCCATTTCAGATGAATTCCAAGGTTTACGCCAAGTCAAATTGCCCTTTTCTAGATCATCAATGATTTTTTGTGTAACGCGTGTGTATACATCTGCGTTTTCTTTAAAAGTCTCTTTTGTTGAATGTTTTTTAGTAACGGTAGTCATGGGTACCTCCCAGTTGTGAATGTTGATGGGAATGCCAACACCCGGCAAACCGGGCCGTGACCATCAAGAATTTTGGTAGGGCGGGGAATGGGCAAAGCCCAGGCGAAAATTATTGTTGGGAATTAGGAACGGTGTCGGGTACATCACCACAACGATACCTTCACAACGGGTTGTTCTTTGACCGTACCTAGTAATAACTTCAATAGAGATTTATTAGAGCGCAGGATTATTTCGCCTTGAAACATGCCACTCATTTACATCCTTATAAGGTGCATAGACGCCATTCATTTTGTAATGCTGAATTTGAAGGTCATTAGCACAAAGTTTTTGAAGTTGGTCGGTAGCTGATGATCCAGCTTGATCGTTATCCATCCAGCTACATACGGTACGGTAAGGATAGTTTTGCACATATGCTAAAGCTGATTGTAAGCACGAAACCGAGTTAAGGATAATAGTATCTCCTTTGAGATTACTCTGATGATGAATGGTGGCTACAGATAAATAGTCCATCATTCCTTCAAATACATGGACTGTTTGACAAGATGGTTCCCTTCCCCGAATAAAAGAAAAGCTTTTCTTTTTAAAGCTACCTTTGAAATATGGATTGCGAAGCTCCAAACCGTTTAGTTCATTGGGAAGTCCTAGGGCTACAAAGAATTTTTTGCTGTTGGTATTATAGAGCTGTACTTGCTTGAGATGTTTGGTCGCAATATCTAATTCTATGTTCCGGTCATGCAGATATTGGATCAAACCTGGATTTTCAATAGGCTGGGACTTTCTAAGCTCAAGAACAGGTTGTGTTGTAATTAGATCAGTAGATCTTATTAAGCAGTGATCAGGAAAATTGTCTCCAGTCATGTTCCGTAGCCAACGCAACGCATCAACCACTGTATGAGCCTCTCTGGTCGATTTGAGATAGTAACACACGAAATTCACTACATCACCGCCCACGCCTTCACCAAAGTCATACCAGTTATTACATTGGGTATTGACCACAAAACTGGCAGTTTTCTCATTGCGTAATGGGGATAGATACCAGAGCTTATGTTGTGATGTTCGTTTAGGTTTGCAGTTAAGTAAGGTTAGAATTTCGCGTAAGGGAATAGTTTTCGCATGATCAATATTCATGACGATCTCCAAAGATATGTAAGGAATAAAAAAAGGAAGGCGCATAACCTTCCTTAGTAGTAATAGTAATCAGGCGACCATACGATCTTGAATAAAGCGATCTAATTCAGATTGACGGTATCGCACAGAGCGACCTATTCGGATGGGCTTTAAGTCATATCTTTTTGTACAATCCCATACAGCCAGAGTGTTGGGAGACATATTTAAGTACTTTGCTGCTGCTTTTCGGTTCACTAATACATCATTCGTATTCTGCATAGTTTAATCTCCTTATGAAAAGAATTAATACATACGCCAGACCACAGAGATGGTGAGGAAATCTGAACCTAGGTATTCAACCATAGCTAGTCAAATAAAAAAGCTATAAATATGTGAGGGATAATGACGGTGAATGAGAGGCTCGCAAAATGGGGCTCAAAACATAGTGAGAGGCCAGATAACGTGAGTTTGGACAAGAGTTATGTTACTCAGTTAATGAGCAGCCAATAAAATAAATTTAATACTCAAGGTAGCACCAGGGTAGCACCAGAGGTTTTTTGAAGAATTTGAAATCTAATTAAGTGCTTGAAAAATTGGTTGCGGGGGCCAGATTTGAACTGACGACCTTCAGGTTATGAGTTAATTTTTGAGCTTTTTTACACTCATTGATCAAGCTTTATAGGCATTGATTTACTCATATTATTCAATAATTTATATACAAAATATGCATTCACTGGTATAGTCTGATTTAGCCCATTTTTTCGCTTCAAGGTAGCACCAGGGTAGCACCAGATTTAGCGCAGGAGACATTGTTATGACCAATGCATTCAACTTTACAATCAGCTCTTTAGAGAAAATCCTCCTGCCCGTAACTGGTAAACGAACCTATTATAAAGATACTCAACTAAAGGGCCTTATTGTGGATATCCGTGCAAACGGATCAAAGTCATTTTATGTGTACAAGAAAATTAATGGAAAACCTGAAAGAATTTTAATTGGCGCATTTCCTGATATGTCAGTAGAGTTAGCTCGAAAACAGGCCAAAATTATTTTGGGGCAGATTGCTCTTGGAAATAACCCAAACCAGGATATTCAAAAAATAAAAAAGGAGATGACGCTCGGAAAATTATTTGAAGAGTACATGACGCGTTATAGTAAAATACACAAGAAGTCATGGAAATACGATGAACGAGAAATCAATAAGTACCTCTCACATTGGTTCAAACGTAGAATTTCAGATATATCAAAGATCGATATCAAACTTCTTCATGAGAAAATTTACAGTGAAAATGGCCTCTACCAAGCCAATCGCATTCTTGAGCGTATACGTGGGATGTACAGCAAAGCGATTGAATGGGGGTGGGAGGGACAGAACCCCGCTACAGGTATCAAAAAATACAAAGAAAAAAGCCGTGATCGTTTTGTTCAACCATCCGAAATGCCTTGTCTTTTAAGAGCTATCTCAGAAGAAGAAAACGAAACTATCAGGGACTTCCTGTGGATACTGCTTTTCACAGGAGCACGTAAAACAAATACGCTTATGATGCGTTGGGATGAAATTAATTGGGATACAAACGAATGGCGTATACCTGACACGAAAAACGGAGAGCCCCTGCTCGTTCCTCTTTCAGGTAGAGCCATGGATATTCTCAAGGTTCGTTATGAAAGATCAAATAGCCCTTGGGTTTTTCCGCAAGATGAGAATAATCAAAAGCATCTGAACGATCCAAAAAAAGGATGGATCCGCACATTGGAACGTGCCAGCTTTTACCTGTGGCAGAATAATACTCGACTCAAGAAATGGCTGGATGAAATTCAAAATGAAATGAATTATTTCCCTGCACAAATTTTATACAAAAAAGCAGTGCAACGTTCTAAACAGAAAAAGATTGAACTTCCACCTTCATTAATGGATGTACGCATGCATGATATACGACGTACCTTTGGAAGCTATCAAGCTATTTCAGGATCCAGCCTACAGGTGATAGGTAAAAGCCTAGGGCATAAGTCTACGCAAGCAACACAGATTTATGCCCGATTAAATCTTGACGCTGTAAGAAGTTCTGTGGAAAAGGCTACTGAAGCAATGTTTAGTCTATCTGGAAATTAAATTTTTAGATCAAAAAATTTTAAAATTACGACGATATAATCTTCATGAACAACATAAGTAATGGCATGATATTAATTTTATCAATCTAGCTACTTCAACAACCAATTTACCAATTCACATATATCTTGATGATCAGTCGGTAAAATATCTTGTATATCCTGATTTTCTAGCCGTGCATTAAAACTTGCCCATCCCATTTCGTTTTTAGATACTCCTCCCAAATGGTTTTCAATTGCACCTTTTACCCATATATGAACCCCACATTCTTTCATTGTCTCTCTCAATGAAAGAATATTTGATTGAATGTCTGGCTCTTTTGCTAATAAAACAAACGCATCAGATGCTGACATCGCGCTCCCATTTTTTTCTGGCCAACCATCCTTCAGTTTAATTGAATGAGTCGGAGCTATAGTTGCAAGATGAGATTTAATTGCTGCTATATCTAAGTCTTCTGATTCTAAGAATCCATCAGATTCACCATGTTTTAAAGCGTAATCAAGATCTACAATTGCTTTCGTAGGAATATCCATAGCTTGTAGTACTTCAATTGTCTTCCTTGTGTTACGAGAGCCATCTAATGGTACTAATGCTGTTTTGTGAAAACCTAAAGTTTGTCCAGTAATCTTTTGAATTATTTTAGGAAGTAATCTATTTTCAGTTTTACCCTCAACTAAAATTACTTTCTCAGCAAATAATATATTTGATGAATTACTTAAAGAAAATACGATTGCTAATTGACTCGGACATGAATTAGCTACTGCTGCAATAGCCGTTTTAAGAGATTGTCTTATATGTGTTCCATTAGCGTCATTTTTTCTCACTAATATGGTATTTTCTACATCATTTGATGTAATCATGAAAGGAGAATGCGTTGTGAATATAACTTGATAACCTTGATTTGATAGTGTTTTAAGAGCATCTCTTAAAACTTCAATAGCTTGAGGATGCAGATACAATTCTGGTTCATCAATTAGTAGAATGGTATTGGAAGATGTAGCGCCAGCTGTTCTTTTTATGTCTGCTAAATGTCTTATTAGAGCCATTTGAATAGAACGTTGAGCACCATGTCCCAAAGCTGAAACATCTTTACCATTTGGATTTAAATTTTCAAAAACTTTTATAGTCCCTTTAGAAAACACCTCTTTCAATTCAGGTGTTGGAACGTGAATCTTAATACTCACACCTGGGAAGAAAGATTCTACTTTTCCATTAATATCAGCGTCAAAAGCATTTAATTCTGTTACCCTTGCTGTTCCATCTGCATCTAGAAGTTCTTTTATATTATCTAAAGCCGTTTGTAGTTGAGTACTATAAGTTGTTTGTATCGGCCCAATTATTTCACTTAGTAGTTTTCCAATTGTAGTTGTACTTTTGTTCTTACTAACGTCTTCTTCAGAATTTTCCATTGCACCAATGTGTATTGGCTCAGGAAATAGTGCTTGAATTGCTTGGTCAATACCAGTTGGGTTAGGTCTCCATGGATCATCCATAGTTCCACTTTCTCCAGGAGACTTAACATAGAGCCTAACTTGTGTAGCTGGTACATTTGGAGTTTCTTGAACTCTTTTGATATATATTGAATCTGAAAATAAGAATGGATTTATAGCAGCTTGATGATTTGCAGGTAGTTGTTCTAAAATAGATTCTGTAATTCCTGAAATACAGCCTTCCACTTCAACAGGCACAGTAGCATCATGAAAATGAGTATCCGATAATGTTGTTTTTCTGAGTAACCATTTTATTGCTTCTAGGATATTAGATTTTCCAGCATTATTATATCCAACTAGAGGTGTAAAAGAGGATAATTCAAATGTTTGGTTTTGAATTGACTTGTAATTTTTGATTATTATTTCTGAAAGAATATGTGTCATTTCTACAATACATAAGAAATTATTGATATAAATAAATTATTGCAATTCAACAAAAAGTCAAGACGTATAACAGGGATAAAAAAAACATAATAAAGCTTAATATTATAGAATTTATATCAGTATCAGATTGAGGATATTTCTCATATTAATGTTCGGATACATTAGAAAATGTAAACAGTATGGTAAAATTAAATCACCTATTTATTAAATGAGTTTATAAGAAGATTTATGGGAGTTTCTAACTGCCTAAACCTTTTTCAGTTACCCAAAGCAACATCCCAGTCCCTCAATCGTACATCACCGGTTTGGTAAAACTGACGAATTAGCTTTATGTACTCCAAGAAATCAGCATTTTCTTCGGCTAATCTATTGGCGTTGTTCCAATCTACATCTGTACGCTCTTTGGCTGGAATCATGATCTGACTTTCAGAGGGATTTTCAGCATCCAATTTGATTAACCCTATACCATGCAAACTTGAGAGCATCCGAAGTTCTTTCAAAGTTTCGGCTCCCTCAATTTCACTGGAAACCAAATAACCGAAATTGGCCCATGATGAATTACTTACTGTTTGGAAAAACACTTCTCGAACATTGGATCTATTGATCAAAATTTTTACTTCAAAAGACCAAAGCTTCGTTTTCTTATCGGCATATTGTTTGACACAATCTTTAATTTCTTGGTGCCATTCGCCGCTCAGGTTTTCCATGCCAACTAAGTCTGGATAGAGCCATTTATTTCCACCAGGACCACGTGTATTGCGCGATCTTTTTTCATCGATACGTTTACTGTAGATATTTAGCTCAGACCACAGAAAATCGCTTAGTTTAGGGTAAAGGGCATGCTCTGAGAGATTTGAATTAACTGGCGATGGTAGAACTGAGGTTTCAGTAATATTGGCATCAATTACTTCAGAAGCGTCTGTTTTATGGGTATAATAATATTTACGAGGGCGACCTTCAGTCGTTTTAATTTGAGGGTGACGTTTCTGTAAGCGTGGACGTTGAGAGCCGATCTCCGCCACCATTTGTTGTAACAAGGCGGCTTCGCTATCGATGGGGTTTATTGTAGCAGTAGAACGATTGATTTTATTGCGACAAAGCTCAGGATAGGTTGCATAAATCCAGCCCGCAATTTCACGGGCTGTAAAACGCTTCTCAGGATTTTGTTCTAAAAATTCTTTTACTCGTTCAGAAAGGTTAAGGGTCATGTTGTTGCTTTCGTACTTAGAGACTATTACTGAGACTTTGAATTATTACTTTAATTAGATTCTACCTTAACTTGCCCATTCATTAGCATTGGCAATAGCCAATCTCGTAATTGAGCGAGTTCAATATTTTGCACTTCATTAATTGATGTTTTTTCGATTATTGAACTATACAATGCTGCAAAATCATTCTGTAAATTTTGTGAAGGTATGAGTAAGTTGATATCAGCTAACTGACTTCGGTTTAATTCCACTTGACCCGTAGAACCGTTTGCGAAATTTTCTATTTCAGGCTGCTTGGTGATAATAGAATAACCATAAAATATTTTATTAATTACATCTGAAAAGCATCTTAAAATTGTCACGTGTGAATCTACAGTGACTATATTTTCATTTAACCAACGAACCATAGCGACTCTTCCTAACGTTCCTACACCCGTAGAGTTTACTAATACATCGTATTTTTCAATTATTTTGTTAGAAATACCTTTTGTTGTATAATCGTGTCGTCGTTGAAATTGATACATTACACGATTATCTCGTACGCACTTTTGATTTAAAACAGGGATACCAGCATTACCATCAATGTATATTGGCGAAATCCCTCTAGTAAGAAGTGCAGTTAAATGGCCAACACTCTTCACCTCCCAGCCTTTGGGAATTTCTCTTTTCAAGGTTTCATTATATTCCATTTTCCCGCCAGAAGATTTGTAGGGTTTTCCTTCTGCGTTTGGGAAATCAAATTGCACAAACCAATAATCATACAAAGTCTTCGCCATCGCTTCTAACTCTGCATTGATCTTATTATTGAGTTCTATTTTATCATCTAAGGCGGATAGAACAGCGGCAATTTTTTGTTGGGTGGATAGATCTGGAAATCTAAAATTGAGATTACCGATGGCTTCAGGCTTAATAGATGGATATGCTGAGACAGAATTTTCAGCAATGTTTTGTAAATACTCAGTAATTGCAGGTTGAGTTAACTTGTAATATAAGTATTTCGGGGAGATATATTCAGATACAACATCAACTGTTGTAAAGCCAGTTGAAACAATGAAATTTTCAATTTCATTGTTTTCAACGATTCCATGGTGTTCCTGGTTTGGTCGAACTGTTGAATAAAGTATGGTGTTATTTTCTACTTTACGTTTAGCTCTGCTCGGAAATTCACTTTTTATAAATTGAATACTATCAATCTTATTTTTAGTAAGATTACTTGTGTCTAAATAGTTGATATATTCGTAATTATCTTTTGTAGATAGACTGCTCTTATTTAGAATTGAAATTTCAGATATACTATAAATTTTACTCATACTTCAAACCTTTTAATTGCTTCTGAATTTCTTGATCTAAAGTAGTTCCTTCGGTAAATAAAGCCGCTAAGCGAGTCTCAAACCCTTGCATTTTTTCGGCAAACTCTTCTGCGGTAATGTCTACATACTCAATCTTCACTTCAAAGTATTGCCCCGCAGAGAAGGAATAGTTTTTCTCCACTATTTGATCTTTGGTAACTACTACGGAAAGATCTGGTACGGGTTCCTTTTTATTGAAGGTATCAATAATGCGAGCTTCTTCTGCTGGAGTGAGTACTGTCCGTTGGTTTTTACCTTCTTTTACAGTTTCACCCAGTTTAGAGGCATCCATCAGTACAATATGTTCGTTGTCAGCTTGTTTGTCCAAGAACAACACCGATACATTCGTGCCTGTGCTTGCAAAGATGTTGGACGGCATGGAGACCACTCCGCGCAACCAATCTTTTTCTATCAATCGTTCACGTATTTTCTTTTCAATACCACTCTGTGCCGTAATAAAGCCTGTTGGCACTACAATGGCTGCCTGCCCTTTATCGCTTAAGCTGTGCATGATGTGCTGAATAAAGAGCAAGTAAATCGCCATGGATTCTTTCTTGGTTTTCGGCACATTTGGAATACCCGCAAAGAAGCGTTTTTTGAACGCATCCTTTTCTAAATCATCCCTAAAGTCTGAGAAATCTAACTTAAACGGCGGGTTCGATACAATGTAGTCAAACTTGGTATCTAAATAGGTCGGCTGCGCAATGGTATTGGTTTTAATGATATTCGGTATCGAATGGGTAAGATTGTTCAATACCAAGTTCAATCGCAGCATGTTGCTCGATTTCTGCGAAATATCTTCCGAGTAAATCGTACAGTTTTTTTCGCCAATTTGATGCGCCAAACTCATCAATAATGTTCCTGACCCGGCACTAGGGTCATAACATTTCACACCCTTTACAGTGGCAGGTACTAAGATTTGCGCCATAATGCGTGCTACTGCATGAGGCGTATAATATTCGGCATATTTACCGCCGCTATCGGTGTTGTAATCTTTGATGAGGTATTCAAAGATAGTGGCGAAGAAATCGTATTTCTGCTCGAACATCTCTTCGAAAGAGAATTCGAAGAGTTTGTTAATCAACGCCTTTGCAAAGGCATCACGCTGCGAAGCGTCGGAGATAAACTGCGTAAGCTCGTCAAACAGCGTATCCTTCGCACCTGAGAATGACTTTACGGAGAAGACACTCGCATTTTCAATGGAAATTTGACGAAGAGTATCATCAAACGTTTTGGCAAAATCAGCATTGTTTTGCACTGTAAATAAGTGAGCGATCAAATGCTCTGGACGCAGTCTAGGAACATTCGGATCCAAGCTCGCCAACAAGAACAAATAGTCGTCTTCTTCTAAGGCACGCAATGCTTCCGAAAAGTTTTCTGCCTCAAGAAGTTCTGGTTTTTGCTGTTTTACCGCATAGCGAAATTTGTCGTTTAAGAATTTGTATAAAAATACTTGCGTAATGATTTTAAACTCATTACCGTCGTTTCCTAATCCGTAATTGGCACAAACACTTTTTAAGTTGTCAATTAACTCTTTAGTTTTGGTTATAAATAGTAAGTCTTGTGTCATTGTTGGTTTACCATTGTTGATACTGCTGCAAGTATTCTCTTGCAATCAAATTATTAATTGTTTGCGCTGTTGCAAAGTTGATGTTCATCGCCTCTTTTTGTTTAAATTCAGCCGTTACCAGTTGCAATACCACAGTGTTAAAAAAAGCCTCATGTTCTAGCAGGTTTTGTCGCCCTTCTAGTAGTTCATCTACCTGAGACTTAACACCCGTTAAAGCGCGGTGTATCTGTATTTCCTTTGCATTGAGCGTATTCTCTTGCACCAATCGTTTATGTACTCTGGCTAGTTTTTGATCGTTTTCGTATTTAGACAGAATGAGATTGTTTTTACGATTGAGTTCTTTTGCCGCCTCATAAATTTTCTTCAGTAGGCCTGCATTTTCAACCATTTCAGCTTGCGTAATTTCACTTAGGTTTTTCTTTTTGAACAAACGCTCTAATTCTTCACGCAAAGTTACAAATTCAGGATCCTTTTGGTCAAAGTTTCTTTGTAGGGCTTCACGTGTTTTGCGCAGGCTGTTTCTAAATTGATCGGCTAATACCAGTTCGTTTTCATCTATTTTAACAAACTGGAATATCACATCCTCTAAGGCCGTATTGAGTAGGTTTTGTGTAGCCTCTTCATTGCCAATGCTTTCTAAGAGGTTGAGGTTGTCTATACGATGTTGTGTTTCTGATAGTAACCTGTTCCAAACATCAAAGTCAGCAATACCAGCCAGCGCCTCATAGCCGTTCAAAGCGATGATATTTTTCAACTCTTTAGCTGTACGTAATGCTTTTGCGAGCTCCAGAAGAATTTTCTTATCACTTATCTGCGCTATTTGCTGAGAGAAAGTCTCAATATTACTTGTATCGTATTGGAATAGCGTTGATTTAATATGGTCAATTTCTTCTTTGATTTCTGCTTCGGACTTAAACAAATTTGAATACAGCGATAATTCATCACCCAATTGCTCTTGCAGTTCATCAAAATAAAGTTTGTTTGTTCTATCAAAAGCCTTAGAAATATCGGCAAAGTCAACCACGTAACCGTATTGATACTTTTTATACGGTCTATTGACGCGGGTGAGTGTCTGCAAAAGGTTGTGGTCTTGGATAACACGCGCCAGATAGAGTTTTTTCAATCGTGCTGCATCAAAGCCCGTTAGCAGCATGTTGTATACAAATAGGATGTCAATGTGACCTTTTTTGTAAGCCTTCACTAAGTCTTTACGAACTTGCTTGTCGTTTTCATCATGCAGAATTAAAGCTGCTTTTAACGTCGGGGTATCTGTTTTGCCGTATTTGACGATAGGTTCAGCGGCCATGAGTACGCTTGCATCTGTTTCTTGTGCACCGTACTTTTCTTGAAACTGCCGGAATAGTTCTTTCGCTTGCTCGGCGGAGTCACAAACAACCATTCCACCCAAGCTAGGGTCTTGCTGTTCGCGTCTGAATTTAATTAAGTCATTGCATATATACTCTAGCAGCGGTTCAACGAACTTCTCATGCTGATAGATTTGTCGATTGGTAATATCTCCCTTGAATACTTTGATCTGATCCATGACTTGTTGCATCTGGATCTTGAAACTACCTTCAATGTGTTCCCGAATAAGCCTTAGTGTGTACCCATCGGCAATCGACATATTATAATAGTATTTGTGAATGTAGTTGCCAAACAAGGCTTTTGAATCATAGTCTTTGGCAACCTCTTTTAAGAGAGGTGTTCCAGTTAAGGCTATTTTGATAGCGTTCTTATCGGAGTTTACCAAGTTTGCTAGAAAATTGCCTTTTGGATTATACGAGCGGTGCGCTTCATCCAAAAAGAATACGCGTTGTACATTAATGTCATACTGAATATCTTTTGCCACCACTGCTTCTTCAGAAAACTTCTGGATATTAACCAGCGTAATTTCTGGAACACCACTATCATTATGAATAGCGCCAACTATTTTCAGATCTTTTATAAAATCTTCTCGTGAATTGACATGCTTAACCGTCAATCCTCTGTTTGAAAATTCAGTAGAAGCTTGTGTTAATAGGTCAAGCCGATCTACAATGAAATAAAACTTAGGAACTACTTTTTGTTTGGCAAAATAGTGTGTCAGATGCTTTACGTTATAATAGGCTAAGGCAGTTTTACCTGATCCTTGGGTATGCCAAATAATGCCTTTTCTTTCGCCCGCATCTATTTTTGCGGCAATTGCCTTTGTTGCAAATAGCTGCGGATAGCGCATGATGTGCTTTTGACGCACAATTTTACCATTATCCTCTTCTTCCACATAGGCTATGGCATATTGCAAAATAAATTGCAGACGCTCTCTACTTAAGAGTGATGTGAGGATACGATTGGTAGGTGTGTTGGCTTCTTTATTCGTGATAAACTCAGGACTGTGCTTGATAACAATAACGTTATTATCTTTCAGTACCTTGTTCTCGTCCTCATCTGAAAGCGTAGACAATTTTTGCTTTACTGGAAAATCGTCATCTTCTCGGAAATAGTTAAACCAAACATCACCGTAAGCAGCTGTCGCGTAATACGCCCCAAAAATAGGTTCTACAATCCCATCTTCGTATTCCATATTATTGGAAAATAACAAGAGTTGCGAAATATTTACAAATTTTCGGAAATGCTTGTTTTTAAAGCGTGCGCCAATTCTTTTGCGTTCAGCTATTACGCCTTCTTTATTATGAGGTTTTTTAACTTCAATAAAGGAGAGAGGCATGCCATTGATCAGCACTGTAATATCAGGCCGGAACTCTTCATCCCCAGCTTTGCACGTCAATTCTGTGGTAACGTGGAAAGAGTTATTGTCAAAATTCTCAAAATCAATCAGCTTGATACCAGAGGTAGCAGTGAGGCGTTCGTAAAACTTTTTACCTAAGTCTTCAAAATCGAGCTCAAGGCTAATTTCTTCTAAAACTCTTTTTGCTTCCGCAGGTGTAATGCCATTGATAGCGGCAATTTTGGGAATGAATATTTCAGGAAAAATATTACTGTCTTCTAATCGATTTTGTTCATTTCGAGATACGTATTGATACCCCAAACGCATCAAATGCAAGAGTGCTGGTATTTTTACGCGTGAATCTTCATTAAAGGTCATTGCTTAAGGTTTACAAGTTAAGGGTAAGCAAATAGTTATAGTATTTGAAGTATCTATAATTTCATGTTTTTAGCAAGGGTATATTACATTTATAATTAGCTATTAAAGGTTTTTAAATTTTGCATGAAGGTAGAGAAAAAGGTTTATGGCAAAATAGAGAATTTTTGGGTTTATTAGGATAACAAATCATTGAAAACAAGTAATAATTGTAACATTGCGGCGATTGTAGCCATTATTCACCGCATGTATTGCGGTGAATAATGGGTGTCACAATTAACTAACGGCTAAAAGCTGTCTTGAATGTATGTAATACATAATCATCGCATGGTTACTTGTTTAATAAATATAACAATCAAATGTCCAGTTTTTATTGAAATAAACTGGACATTTGATTGTAAAATTGCTATACTTGGATCATGAAAATAACTGATTATATAACATATTTGATTAATAGACTACCTAAAGGGTATGTATTCACCTATAAAGATTTTATTAACGATGTGAATAAACGGGAGGCAATTATAAAAGCGCTGAACCGAATGGCAGATGCAGGAAAGATCGTGAAGTTGTCAAAAGGTAAATACTACAAACCAGAAGTTACTCCTTTTGGTCCTTTACAACCAGATTTTAGGCAAATTGTTAAAGATCAGTTGGAAGCAAATGGCAAACTGATAGGTTATCTTACTGGCTTCAGTATTTATAATAAGCTCGGTTTCACTACCCAGGTTAGTCATGTTATCCAAATTGGAAGTAATGATATACGCACAACGTTCAAAAGAGAGCGGTATATTATATCATTTATTAGACAAAAGAATATAATCACAAAAGATAACATTCCACTTCTCCAAATTTTGGATGTTATCCGTACTATTAAAAAAATACCAGATACCACTATCCAAGACTCTTTAAATCGACTGTTAGCTATACTTAAAGAGATGGATATGCCGAGTTTGCAACGAATGATTAAACTAGCGATGAAATATCCTCCCTCTAGCAGAGCTATTTTAGGTGCATTATTGGAACAATTGGAAATTAAAGAGGAAGTGGATCCACTTTTCAAATCTCTAAATCCAATCACACAATATGAATTAAAAAATGCTAGTGAAGTATTGATCAATGCAACAAAATGGCGCATCAAATGAACTTACACAAAAACATACAATTGTTTCAGCAAGCTATAAGAGTAACTTCCGACCGCTTGCAAATTCCATCTATCTATATAGAAAAAGACTATTGGGTTACTTATGCTCTATATCTTATATTTCATGATGCAATTGGAAGAGAAACTATTTTTAAAGGTGGAACAGCTCTGTCCAAATGCTTTAATTTTATTGAACGATTTTCTGAAGATGTTGATCTAGTTGTATTGCGTCATGAAGGAGAATCAGATAGCCGATTGAAGTCGAAACTTAAGGCAATCGGAAATGTGATTCAAACCGTTTTGCCCGAAATAGAAATAGAAGGACTAACTCGAAAAAGAGGTATGATCCGAAAAACAGCTCATACTTTTCCCAAAAAGTTTGAAGGGAATTATGGACAAATAAGAGAATTTATTGTTCTAGAATCTACCTGGCTAGGTAACTACGAGCCCTATGAAGAGAAAAATATTATTTCAATGGTTGGAAAGATGATGCAGGAAACTGGCCAAGAGGAAATGGCTCGTACTTATGAATTACTTCCCTTTCCAGTTCAAATTTTATCACCTCTACGGACAATTTGTGAGAAAATAATGAGTCTTGTACGGTTTTCTCATAGTGATCAACCAATAGATGATCTTAAAAATAAGGTTCGACATATTTATGACTTGCACCAGCTTTTGCAAAATAACCAATTTGCAGATTTTCTTCATTCAACCGAATTTGAAAAAATGCTGATCCAAGTAGGTAAAGATGATTTTATAGGTTTCCGGAATAATAATGAATGGCTCGACTATCATCCTTCTGAAGCCTTAATATTCCAAGATACGGAGCGAGTGTGGCCATACCTAAAGGATACTTATAAGCGTGATTTCAAGAATTACGTTTATGGAGAGTTACCGCATGAAGAAAAGGTTTTAGAAACCCTGATTAGAATTAAGGAGCGTGTAGCTTTAATTCAGTGGCCTGGATTTACGAGGAGAGGATAGTGGTGGGATTTATAATTGTATAATACTTATTTTATTTGTTTATAAATGAATAAAATAATTGTTTAATATTGTGCTATTAGACAATTCTGAATTTCTCCTCAGTATCAAATGGCAAATAAATTAGATTCCCTGTATGGGCTCAGAAAAAACTTTTTAGTTATAGGTCTTACAGGTAGACTGGGGTCGGGATGTACTACAACAGCTAACTTGTTGTCCCAAGAAAAGTTTGAAGATTGTAATTTCCCAATTCCTTCTGATTTTGTGTTACCTACAAATGAACAGCGAAAATATAAAATAACCTATAAGTTTTTGAAGGAAAACTGGAGTCAATTTCAGGTAATAAGAGCATCTGATATAATTTCAGCATTTCTATTATCTAAGTCTATAACAGAAATTAAAGAATTTCTAAATAAAAAATACCCACAAAAAGAGCGTGAAGTTGATTCTATTATTCAATCAATTCAAGATTCTTTTGAAGAGGCCTCAACGGATATCACAAAAATTTTAAAGCATACACCAGAAAAAAAAGACCAATGGACAATTGAAGTCCCTCAATCAGTATGTAGATTTTTTGTTATAATTAGAAAGATTCAAGACTTTTCTGTGAGTTTTAAAAATGCGTTACAGAAATTGAATATTACAAAAGAAGCTCATCCTTATCAATGTTTTGGAGATAATTTAAGAAAGACAGGACACCCTTTAAAAGAGGATAGCTTTGACCCAAGGAACTCGTATATCATCGCAGAAATTATTAGACAGTTAATTAAGATTATTCGTAAAGAATTTGGGAATAAAACGCGTATTGTTATAGACTCTATTAGAAACTCAATGGAAGCTAGATACTTTAAGGAAAGATATTCTGCATTTTATCTATTTGCTATTAATACTGAGGAACAACACAGAATAACAAGACAAAACTCTTTATATAATTCTTTAGTAGTTAAAGCACTGGATCAAGAGTATACAAAAGATTTGAAAACTGATGAAAGATTTTATAAGCAGGATATACAGACATGTATTCAAGTTTCTGATGTATATCTTCACAATCCTACAGATTCTATTAATCTAGGAGATGAAAAACATACCTTAAAAAGACATCTTCTCCGGTATCTTGCCTTAATATTACAACCTGGAATTATAACTCCTACACCTGAAGAAAGATGTATGCAGATAGCATATACTGCTAAATATAATAGTGGATGTATTTCAAGACAGGTAGGGGCAGTTGTAACAGATAATTCATTTTCTATGAAGTCGATTGGCTGGAACAATACAGCTGAAGGACAAACTCCCTGTCTTCTTAGAAATGTAGATGATTTGGTTCAGAATAATGATAATGAGGCATTTAGTGAGTTTGAAAAAGGAGATGATAAGTATAAAATGCTAATTAAAAATACTTTTGCAAACCGAAATGGAACTTTAGCTGGAAGGAACCTTTCTTTTTGTTTCAAAGATGGAAAGAACTGTATAGATAATAATAAAAATCAAGTTCATACACGTTCACTTCATGCTGAAGAAAATGCAATGCTTCAGATAGCCAAATATGGAGGAGAAGGCTTGAAAAATGGATTTCTTTTTACAACTGCTTCACCCTGTGAACTCTGTTCAAAAAAGGCTTACCAGCTAGGGATAAAACGTATATATTATATAGACCCATATCCAGGCATTGCTGATAAGCAAATATTGAAGTCTGGAGATTTAAGACATCGACCAGAGACAGAATTATTTGTTGGTGCAGTGGGAAGAGCCTATCATCAGCTTTTTGAACCATTTATGGCTTACAAAGATGAACTATACACTTTGTTAGATATTGATTACAAAAAATCATATACCAAAATGAAAAGTGACTTAGATAAATCATTACTCATTGAAGAGTTGACACTTCAAAAACAACAAATTGAAAAAGAATTGAAGGAACTTAATAATTAAGTTCTAAAATAAATAAAGAATGCCCTTATCCACCAATCACCGCATCCAATGCATCATCCGCCGCCTTATTAATAAAGTTACTCTGATACCCCATAGTTGTCTTAATATCAGAATGACGATAGAGCCTTTGTAAAATGGTCACTGGAATTTTATCAGATGAAATTTGTGCAAACGTGTGGCGTGCGATATGCATAGAGAGTTTCTTAGACAATCCAATGAGCGAGGCAATTTGCTTTAAGTAATCATTACAAGACTTGGTTCTCGTCTTGATATAGTTTTGTGTTGTATAGGCATCCGATAAATCTTCTATTCTAGTAAGATCAGGAAATACAAGATCATGCGCGTTACCTTTGGGATACTCACTCAGGATCTTTAGGGCTTTATCCGGTACTTTTAATGATCCAGCTTTGAGATTTTTCCCCATCGAGTAATAAAGCCGATCATTTTGAAAGTCTGACCATTTCATTCGAAGCACATCAGAAATGCGCATTCCAGCAAAGTAAAAAGATATTAGCCATAGATTGCGGGCATGATGTTGTCCGTCTTTTAATTCTACATCTTCTAATAACTTTACTTCTTCTGAGGTAAGCCCAATCTTTTTGCTGTCAGGAAATTTGATAGAGATTTTTCCCTTGCCGAAAGGGTAGTGCCTGATATCGGCAACACCTGCGGTGATGGCCTGATTAAAAATAGTCCTGATAATCACTAAGTGATTAACAACTGTTCTTTCAGATATTTTGCGCGTACTACGTAAGTAGGCTTGAAACTGTCTAAGTAGTCCTGGGTTAATATCAGCGAAGCTGATTTCATTCTGTTTGACAAACTCCTTCAGTCGTCTGATACGCGGTATTTCAGCTGATTTTTGATTGAACTTGCCATTCTTCTCCAATTGGTCAAAGTAAATATTGGCTTGAGCAAAGAACCCCTCACCTGCAACTTTCTTGATCGTTTTTCTAATAGAATTAACAGTAACTTCTTTTTTCTGCGTAGTTAGTTGTAAGAGTTGATCGTTGACTTCTGCTTTACGTGCCAAGATCAAATTATTCAACCATACTGAATTAGGATGCGATTTCTTGACACGTTGTGTTTCAACATCCCATTCACTCTCTTTGATATATTGTTTGAGATAGATATACGTTGACGTTCTGTTAGAGGTGACGCGTAGTGCTAAGGGGTAAGTTCCGTCCTTTCTTGATTTTTTCCGTAGAACTACACTGATCGATGAGTCCATGATTGTACCTTTGTTGTTGATTATCAGATATGAAGATAATCAATAGTTTTGAAAAGTTGGTACAACATAGGTACAACAAATGGCGGTTTTGCTTGTATTTTGATGAATTGATAAAATTGCAAAAACCTTATTTCTGGCGCGTATGGGCACATTTGACACCATATAAGACCATATTTGTTATGACTTAAAATCCTGTGAGCCGCAAAGCTCGTACGGGTTCGATTCCCGTCCCCGGTACTGCCTCAAAAGGGTCATGACGAAAGTTATGACCCTTTTTTTATGCCGGATAATTCATAGGTGTCTCGTGGGTGTAATTGTTTTTCTCGATTTTCCGGAGATCGTGGCCAGATCACCGGAAAAGCCCTGCACAAAAGTCCACGCAAGCGACACAGATTTATGCCAGGCTAAATCTGGACGCTGTAAGAAGTTCTGTGGAGAAGTCTACTGAGGCGATGTTTCAGTTATCCAATAAGGTGGACTAAAAATATTCAAGATCATTAAATGATCCGACTTATATCCATTTCATCCCAGCCTTTTATTTATCAAGTCTATTGTTGACTGACTAATGCCGTATTCTTTTGCCAAAGACTTCCACTGCCCCAAAGCAAACTTGGTTTGAGATATAATCTCTTCGACAAGTGCTTTTGACAGACCAGCTTCAAGACCCAATTTTATAAGCTGCTTGTCACCGGGGTTTCTTCCCTCACCCATTACCATTGTGCTCTGTTCTCCCCCGGGACCATTGGAAAAGGTCAGATCATATGCTGGGGATAATTTCCATTCTCCATGATTATCCATGAGAAAACTGAAATTTTTGGCATGATCATCCCGGTTATGGGCCAATACATTGAAAACAGCCAGTCTATACATTTTCTCAACTTCCCGGATGTCCTTCGTTAGCTGACCAGTCAGCGTCAGCAAATCTTCATAATCCAATGACGGTGTCCGGAAATCACTATGCAATAACCCGCTTACTGTATGCATATGGTATCGTTTTGTGCCATCCCGGTCAAATCGTTTTGCCGCAAAATATCCCCTTCCCTTATTGGCTGCAAATAAATGAGCTTCTGACATTGCAACACCCGCCTCTTTCGCCATCAGAGCATAAACGTATTCAATAGCACCGGAATCCAACCCGTCCTGAGAATTTGGAAATTTGACCAACCAGGGCTCACATCCATGTGGGAGTTGCTTTGCGCCATGGGATAGGTTCTCCCGGCTCTCATCAACTCCTATGAGTGCTTTGGGTCTTGCCCCCGCAGATGATCCATTTAAAGACAGTAACTCTTGAATAATCTCTTCTGAACTCCCTGTAAGAGCCTCGTTGGCTTGCTGAGCAAGATAATCCAGGTCAATCAAGTCGTCTGTATCAGATGGACTATAGTCCGGTTCATAGACCAAGGCTCCCATCCCGTGAGACCCAACATATGCCAGACGATCCAGTGGAGTAATATCGGAAGGCAATATGTTTTGAGAACGCAATAGACGGTCAAATAATAGACGGCCCCAGCCATCAGGAAGGCTATCGCTGAAAACGCCTGCCAATCCTTCGAATGGCCTTGTTTCAAAAGCGGCAACGCCTGGTTTCAGAGGCAAGCGTAATGGAGAAATCTCCAACCTTTTTTGAATAAATGAGGCTTGATATTCAAAATAAATGGTATGGTCGCGGATAGCTAGACGTCCGACCGGAAGAATTTCACTTCCGAAATCCAATCCCACTTTGAGTTCTGTGATAGGTCGTTTCATTTGTTACGGCCTCGTTTACGGGTTGAAGTCGCTTCTTTCAATACTTCATCGATAGAAGAGAAAGCTGGTTTTGATGGTTTTATAGCCTCAATCACTTCCTCCAGACCGCCAACCACCAATAGGAGCTTAAGGAATGACTCCAAAGAGATTACTCCTTTCTGCTCAAATTTTCTTAAAGTTGGAAGGGCAACACCTGAACGTTCTGCCAGGCCCTCCTGAGTAAGGCCTGCATTTAAACGCCTGGAACGCACGTTTTCAGCAAGCTTACGCAGTGCCTTAGATGGTGATATAAGTGATATCATTGTATTACCAAATTGCATTATGATCTAATAACTAATACTATTGTATTATAAAGATACTAAATTAAAAATGAAGAAACTCCTGCTTAGATGATTTAAAAGTGAAAATATAGGTATTAGATGTGTTTTTAGAAATAACTTCGAATATCATTGATTAAAAATCGGCGATATAATTCAATGCCCCAATAGCCCAATGGTAAAGTCCTAACTTTCCCGTATTTCAAATACGCGAAAGTTAAAGTCTCCGCGTGGTTGTAAAATGTTTGAAGACAACATTCTACACAGGCGATACAGTCATATACGTCGTCGTACCTTTGGAAGCTATCAGGCTATCTCAGGAGCCAGCCTTCAGGTGATTGGCAAGAGTTTGGGACATAAGTCCACGCAAGCGACTCGGATTTATGTCAGGCTAAATCTGGATGCTGTACGAAGCTCTGTGGAGAAGGCTACTGAAGCGATGTTTCAGTTATCCGATGCAATTGATCAATAATACAAATCATTTCTAAATTACATTCGATTTGATTGTTTTCTAATGTCAAGTTTTTGGATCCAAAAACTTGACATAGGTCTACGCATCTAAAGTTTTTTTAGTTACTATAAGCAACATCCCAGTCCCTCAATCGTACATCACCCGTTTGATAAAACTGACGAATTAATTTTATGTACTCCAAGAAGTCAGTATTTTCTTCGGCTAATCTATTGGCGTTGTTCCAATCTACATCTGTACGCTCTTTGGCTGGTATCATGATTTGACTTTCAGAGGGGTTTTCAGCATCCAATTTTATTAGCCCTATGCCATGCAAACTTGCAAGCATCCGAAGTTCTTTTAAAGTTTCGGCTCCCTCAATCTCACTGGAAACCAAATAACCAAAGTTGGCCCATGATGAGTTGCTTACGGTTTGAAAAAACACTTCTCGCACATTGGATCGGTTGATTAACGTTTTTACTTCAAACGACCAGAGTTTGGTTTTTTTATCCGCATATTGTTTGACGCAATCTTTAATTTCTTGGTGCCATTCGCTGCTCAGGTTTTCCATTCCGACGAGGTCTGGATAGAGCCATTTATTTCCACCAGGACCACGCGTATTGCGCGATCTTTTTTCGTCTATGCGTTTACTATAGATATTTAACTCAGACCAAAGAAAATCACTTAGTCTTGGGTAAAGTGCATGCTCTGATAGATTTGAATTAACTGGCGATGATAGAACTGAAGTTTCAATAGTATTGGCTTCAATTACTTCAGAAGCGTCTGTTTTATGGGTGTAATAATACTTACGAGGGCGACCTTCAGTTGTCTTAATTTGTGGGTGCCGTTTCTGTAATCTAGGACGTTGAGAGCCAATCTCCGCTACAATTTGTTGTAACAAGGCGCTTTCGCTATCGATAGGGTTTACCGTAGCCGTTGAACGATTGATTTTGTTGCGACAAAGTTCAGGGTAAGTTTCATAAATCCAGCCCGCAATTTCACGGGCTGTAAATCGCTTCTCAGGATTTAGTTCTAAAAATTCTTTTACTCGTTCAGAAAGGTTTAGGGTCATTTTCTGGCCTTCGTACTTTGATACTATTACTACGACTTTGGGTATTAATTCAAATCGGATTCCACCTTCACTTGCCCATTCATCAACATAGGCAATAGCCACTCTCTTAATTGAGCGAGTTCTTGGTTCTGTTTGAGGTTGATCAGAATTTTTTCAAACAATGGCTTCGCAATAAACTCAAATCTGTCTCGTAAGATGTTTGTAGGAATTATTACAGGTGTATTTTTAATATCATTAGAAACAATTGAATTAAAAACTGAACCACTTGATTTAGCTTTTAAATATCCAATAATATTTATCGTCGAAAAATAAACAAATATGTATTTTGAGTCTTTAGCTCTAAGGGCATAACAAGATTGATTCATGCTCATATCTCTTGAAGCAATCATTAAGTTACCAACAGAGCCTCTAGCAGTTAAAAATATAGTTCCTTTTGAGAAAAGTTTAGTAGAACTTGAATTTAAACCTTCTTTACTTATCGATTCTAAAGTTTCCATAGCAAATATATAGCTACTAAAATCACTTGGTGTGAAGAAAGGAATATTTCCATTCCAATAGGTTTCATTCAATTTACTAGGTGTTCCTCCTCCAACTAAATCAGCGATTTCCAAAATGTTCTTCACCGTTTCTTGGTTACTTCACCCAATCATTATAATAGCTTGGGTGTAGGCACTACCCAGCTTTACAATGCGCGTATTGTTTATAACCATAAGCGACACGGAGAATTCACGCTAGGGAACAGGAAGTTTTTCTTTCATAAAAAGTCCCACTTCCCCAAAAAGGTAACAGAAGAATTTTTACTGGTTGATTTGGTAAATAATCTGGATTCATTAGCGGAAGACAAAGCGTCTGTACTTCAGAATGTCTTCAAAAAGGCCCAGACTATGGATAGGAAAAAACTGAAGCGCTCCGTGATGGACTATGGTAGTGTGAAAGTGAGAAAGCTATTTTCTCCACTTTTTTTTAATGAAGAAAATATGAGCGAGCCTCTTTCTACAAATAAGAACAGAAATTTACCACAGACCAGATAATTCTATCCATCTAGAGTGGAGATAATAGAGTCAACAGCCTTGAAGCCTATTTCGACAAATCAAAGAAACTCTTGACCGATAATCCATTAAAGACAGATTAGGAAAAGTTATAAGTAGATTTAAATCAACAACAGAAAAGCGATATGCTATTCTGTCTGATGTCCAGCTTTCCCCGGAATTCCGGTTTAAGAGAGTGAAGATACCGGGAAATACATTGTTAATAAAATTGCATATGAAGCACGAGAAAGCAATATCCGGGGTCAGGTTACCAACCCCCGGAATATTGCTTTAACGAATGAAATGATATCGTTGACTATCAGACTTTATTCTATCACTAATCTCCTTATCACCGTTTGCTGTGCGGTTTGGATGCGGATAAGGTATACTCCGGATGTCAGGGGAGTTGTATCCAGTTCGAGTTTTTCAGCACTGATGTTGGTGGGCTTGATATCGAATGTATGGCCACTCATGTTGGTGATATCTAATCCGGTGTAACTGCCAGCGAGATCTATCGTGACCTTTGATTGATGCGTCGTTGGATTAGGGTAAGGATACATATCGCCCGGATGTTCGTTGGGGTTCAAGGCAATGGAGGCAATCGGAGAGTAGTTGTATGTCCCATCTTTGTCGACAGTTTTGAGTCGATAGTACAGTTTGGGACTCGCATAGTGGATCATGTCAATGAAATTGTATTTTTGATCAATTTCATATTCTCCTTTAGTGAAAATCTGACCTACCTTGCGAAAATCTTTGGCATTATTACTGCGCTCAATTTCAAAATGCGAAGCATTTATTTCTGACGCAGTCTGCCAGTTTAGTAACACCGTGTTTTCATGCTTCGTTGCCGTGAAAGAGAACAAAGAAACCGGAAGGGCTGTGTCATCTTGCCCGGTCAGGAAAAACCCGCTAAAACCACTAACCTCGAAAGTAACTTCCCACAGTTCGGTGGAGGTGTTCCATACGACTGTATTGGGATTAATATAGGTTGGCGTTCCTGTATGACTCAGAACGTTATTATCCAATGTATAGGCATCACGAAACTGTGCAATCCGGATGTTGCCAGGTAAAGCAGCGCCAGGACCCGTCGGTAACTCAGCGTTGTTGGAGGTGCCATAGGCCGCATTGTATTGATCAAAATCAGCTTGCTTGTAGAATAACGTCAGACGCGCCGTAGACGATTCAGGGTTGGTAGCGGGCTTGAGGTCATAGTAACGAGAAAGGTATCGGGCATTCTGAAATGAAACGATTCCATCATTATTCATTACCTGTGCCGTGAGGTAGCCACTGACCGGAATTACATAACCAATGGGTTCAACCACGGCATACAGGTTACATTCTTCATAAAGAAAATTGGGTGCTGATGTCAATAAGCGTGTGATCGGACCGGTGTTTTCAGGCAAACTGACCATACAACTGTATTCATAGGCTCCTATATCTATCCGGTAGTTTTGAATACGTTCAGTTGCCAATAGGTCCCGATCGAAAGACTGGATAGGATAGTCCAGTGTACTGGTTAATGGATCGCCGCTGTTAATGGCCGGACTGCCAGACTGCACTTGATAGTCGCCATTGGTAAAAGGGGCTGTTGAGTAGTTAGGGGCTGATATAAACAAGGGATCGCTGTTAATGTTGTTATTAGTCAACATGCCTGGGATAATGCTATAGCTAATATCATTTTGTAAGAGGGGCTGCTCCTCATAAAGTTCAGTACTGTTCCCCCAAAATATGCTGTTGCCAATGATGGAACCCAAGGATCTGGTCGCGTACAGGCCACCTCCATTGGATTGGGCAAAATTACCTGCCACTGTAGAATTGGAAATTATGGATGAAAATGTATATAAATCTTCAATGAATATACCTCCTCCATGATTTCCAGCTTTGTTTCCATGAATCAGTGAATTGGCAATGATTAAAGGTGAATTATGTCCGTGGATTCCCCCGCCTTCTTCAGCGCTGTTACCTTTAAAAACAGATCCATTAATTTCCAAAGTGCCCTCGGTACTATAGATTGCGCCGCCTTGACCACTGGAAGTGTTGCCTATAAAAGCAGATTGGAATATGCGTGGGTTTCCTTTGAAATTGAAAAAACCGCCTCCTTTGGCATTTTCTCCGACACTGCTATTATTAATAAACCTAACATGGCGTAGCGTTGGGTTACCTCCGAAATTGAACCACCCGGCTCCTTGCGTAAAATAAATCATTTCATCATGTTCATAATCCATTTCCTGCCAGTCGGCATAGCCATCCCGGACCGTAAAACCATCCATTACAAAGGTCGAGTCGATAGCGGAACCTTCAGTGAATATAACACGAAATACATTGTCAGTAGGCAGATCAGGGTCGCCGATATTTCCGCTCAGGATTGTCCCATTGCCTGTGTCATCCGGCAATATGCGTTCATCGTTGAGATCGGTAATGTCAGAGGCTGGATCAAAACCTCCAAAGAGTTGCGTATTGGCAGTCATGCTGAACGTGTATTTTCTATAATATTCAAGATCATCCTCATACATTCCCACCAGTTCCATAAACTGGTCAGTAATAAATTTTGGATAATAGGTACCTTTGGCTACAAAAACTTTTAGTGGATTATTTTTGCTCCAGCTGGCAGTACTACTATCCTGGCTCCAGCGACTTTGTGCCCAATGCAACACCTCTGCCAGTTCACTGGCCGCATTGGACCATGATGAACCATTTTCGGCATATCCCAAGGCGGCTTGATTTACGTTTCTATCTACATATAGTATGTTGTCGCTACTTGGGGTAAAAGGGATAAAATTGGTTTCAAATGCACCAATATCAATTCGGTCGCGTAAGATTCTGTTCTGGCCGAAAAAATCCAGCATATTCCCTGTGATCGGAAACACAATATCCAGGAAGGCCTGATTACTGCCGGCATTAATCAGTGGGCTGGATGGGGAGGGAACAGGGATGGGTGATTCGCCTTGTAAGAAAAATGGATTGGTATCACCACTGATATTTCCATTGGTGTTATTGATCCAGTCCTGAACCAAGCTGTAGTGGATATCAGCTTGTGATCCTTCTATTCCCTCAACACCAAGTCCATAAAACACAGAGTTTCGTATGACAGGTGCACCTGCGTCAAGGAAAATTTCAGCCCCATTATCTGCATCGTTAAAACTACAAGTTACATTGACAAAAACTGGCGCGCTCCCGTTATTGGTTGAATAGATACCACCACCCGATATGGCGGAATTATCTATGAAGAAACTATTGAAAAATAAGGGTGAGCCTGTATTATAGACTGCTCCTCCTGCTTCTGTGGCGGTATTCATATAAATATAGAGGTTGCCAAAAGTAGCATTGGTTTCATTATAAATGCCAGCGCCGTTGGAAGCCTCGCCCATTGCGACTATAAATCCATCCAGGATGCCTGCTCTTGAAATTGGGTGGTCCGCGGTGTTTTTAATGACTGAATTTCCACGTCCCATCAACAAGGAGGCATATTCCAAATATTTGCGTTCAATCAGACTGCTTTCCGTTCCTGAAAACCCACCATAAATACCCACGTGGTCAATCATTTCAAATGATTTTCCTTCTTCTGGCATATACATACCCTGTCCCACCCAGAGCTGAAGCGGCGTCTGTTCTGTCCAAAGATGTGCATTGTTCTTTGCCCAGATAAGGACGGGTTCCAGTTCTGGTACGGCGTTATCCCACGAGGATCCGTCACCTGTGTAGGTAGGGGTAAGTTGCTGTATAGAGCTGTTAATATGGATAATGTGGCTTGCTGATGGCGTAAAGGATCGTCTGAAATCCGCCTCAAAAGCGCCCATGTCAATCCTTTCAAATTGTTGACGTGGGTGGCCAGAGAGATCATTGTTTTCTGCCAGGTTACCTACAAATTCTACAAAGGCCTGGTTGCTTCCTGCATCCAAAGCCGGGCTAGCAGGGCTAAGGGTCAGGTCGCCATTTTCGGGATCTTTAAAAAGTGGATTGACAGTATTTAAAAGGTTGTAGGTATATGGGTTTTCCCAATCATAATAATTTTCTACCAGGCTGTATTCGATATCGTATAGCGCAAAACCTAGAAACGTGCCATTGCCAAAGAATAGGGAATTTCTGATAATAGGCTTACCGGCTTCAATATATAGTTCGGGCCCAGTGTTACCTATATTTCGGCTGCTGGTTACATTGATGAGCCTGGGAGCAGTGTCTGCTACAGTGGTAAAAAAGCCTGCCCCAAGCGGACTTTGATTTTTTGTAATGAGGATATTGTAATAAAGGGAAGAAGCAAAATTGCGTATTCCCCCACCTGATCCACTTGCCGTATTTTCTGTCACAATCAAATTGGCAAAGGTTGCATTTGTCCAGTTGTAAATCCCTGCACCTTCCGGAGCGATACCGCCTGTAATCGTAAACCCGTCTAATATAGCCTGAGGAGAAAGGTTAGATGCTTCCAAGTTCTTGATCACCGAACTGCCATTACCTTTGAGGATTGTTGGGTTTTCGTGCCAGTTACGTTGTCCCAAAGAATTTTCGGAACCGCTAAAACCACCGTAGATCTGAACATGATCCACCATTTCAAAGGCTTCACCCGGTAACGGCAAATATTCACCTTCTGCAACCCAGATTTGTAGCGGATTGGCTGCAGACCAGTTCGAGGAATTCTGTGCAGCCCACTGCAAGGCTTCAGTTAATCCAGGGTAGGCCCCTGCCCAGGAGGTTCCGTTGCCATTGCTTCCTTTCTTGACGTAGCGGATGTTTTGTGCAGACGATACACCTGCGATTAAAATCAGCATAATTCCAGTCAGGAAGAAGAACTTGACCGACATCTTGTTTTTCATAGCAGAGATTATTTTCATATGTAATAATGGGTAAAGAAAATTTCTGCCGTGAATATAGACCCTCCTTTCCCTTACACTCGAAAATAGAGCGTGGACAAAATCGTGGACATTTTTTTAAGTCGTTTATACACAGTGGGCTTCGGATATTTTTTTGTGGAGTCGATACCGGGCTTTTCGGACTGATTCGGGTGATATTCCCAGCATCCAGGCAATTTGCCTGGTGGAAACATTCATTACTTCAAGTACGTAAATCCGCTCTTCTGCTGGTGTGAGTTCTCCGTATTTGATTTTTAGAAGATCAAGTTTGCCTCCATAGGCTTTATTAAAGTGATGCCTGAAGGTATCCCAGTCCTCAGCCGTGAGCAGCTTGGTGTTTGCTAACTGATGAGTCAGTTCTTCTAATACGGTTGATCCCTCAAGTGTGTGTTTTTTTATCTGAATGATTTGGCTTTGTATCTCTTCTATCACTTTATTTTTTTCCTGTATTCTCTTGACATACTCTTCCAGCTCCTGATTTGCCAAGGCTATCTGTATTTTCATTTTTTCTTTTGCCGCTTCTTGCAATAGCCTGTCTTTTTCTGCCTGAAGCTGCACTTTGGTATGCCTTAGCCGCAATATTATATACAAACAACCCATCAGGATAGTCAGCATAGCCAATAAGCCGATCCCAAGCATCAAGCGTGTTTTAAGCCTTGCTTTATCCACCAGTTGAAGGGCGATATCAGATTGTTGTTGCTGAATTTTAAGCTGGTCCTCCGCTACCTGTGTGATCATGTTGTTGTATCGGCGATCCATTGCTTTAGTGAGGTGGGTGAGACTGTCAAGATACAGGTAAGCCGTAGGGATATTCCCTATGGCCTTGTAAAAATCATGGTGAACCTGATAGTATAAAACATAGAACTTTTCGTCGCGTTGTTGTCTCCACTTGGGTTCTCCGTTCCGTACCAGCGTATTCAGCCGTACACTTTCCTTGAGGTATCTTATGACGCTATCCTGTCTTCCATACGCTTGCCAGATGGCAGCTACTTCCACAGCTGCATTTCGGGCGAGTAACGGATGATGATTATGCTTTTGATTTTTCCAGAAATCCTCCATCAACAGCGGTAAGGCTTCCTCATACCTGCCTTCCTTGCTATAGACTTTTCCAAGATTTCCGTTAGAAAGCGTTATCCAGGTAGAATCCTTTAAAGTGCTTGCCACGTGATTGGCATGTTGAAAGAAATACGCAGCACTGTCATGCTTTTCGATATGCTGGTAGGCAAGACCCAATGTATTAAAGCGCTGAATATCCAGATTTTGATTATATGCCGGGTAGGTTATTGCCATACGCATCAAATCTATTACCTTCTGATAGTTGTGAAAATAATAGTGACTCAGGGCCATATTGTGGAGGTATTTACCAATTTCTGGAATTTTATTCATGCCCGCCTTAGAAAAAAGTTCAAGCGCTTTGGCGTGGTGGTAAAATGCCTCTCCATATTGTTGCAACTCAAAATGCGTACTACCTTTTAAAAAGTGTCCAGAAGCTGCATATCGATGGTCACCTAAATTTTCGTAATAGGTGGTAGCACTTTCAAAAATCTGCAAACTCTCCTCATTGGTGCTATATTGAAGCCCCTTTTTTATGCGATTATTAAAGTTCAGGTAGGCAATTAGGTCTGCGTCGTTTTTCCGGGAGGCATCCTGATATAGGCTGTCCAGGATATAGTTTTTGGAAGCCGCTGTAGTGTTAGTTGAAGAAAGACTGTCTAGGAAATTTGCTGTTAATCTGATTGGGTTATCTGGCTTTATTGGTACTGTCTGAGCAGGGATAGCAAGTAAAGATAAATTGCTTAAAAAGAGTACGATAATGATAATCGGAGTAAAAAATGAATTCATACTTTCAAGATGTATTCATACGACGTTGGTAGTAGTAAATATAGATACTTTATTGTTAAGTAGTAAATATTCTATGAGATACGTCGATTCTTTTATCGTATATATATTACGTTATGTATGTTATTAGGGCATATATAAAGCAATTTTTAATGTCATGGAGGTAGGGTTGTTTCGTGCGCAATATTAGTATTCTCATTCAATATGAAATGTAAGTGATGTGAAGAGGATTGCCTATAACGACCAACAGCCGGCAACCTAAAAATTGTCAGCTGATAGTCGGGAAATGGTTTTTTTAATCTTCTTTTAGGACAATATCGATTATGCCATTTTTTCCTTCTTCACCAAATTTTTCTATTGCTGATTTTCCCTTATATACGTTCATTGATTGCATTTTATCCGGGTTCAATGGGTTCATTTTATCTTTTATGTACCTTTTCCCGTTAACATATATAATCGGTTCACCGTTTAAGTCATCTAATTGAGTAATGATATTGGTGGGCGAGTTGTTATCTATTTCGGTCTTGGTTTCTGCTTGCTCCTTGCTTTTAGTAGTTACTAAAATAACACCGAACGTTGCTTCAATTCCATATTTTTTAACAGCACTTTCATCTTTGATTACTTCCACTGATTTGATCCTGTTTTTATCTATCAGATCAAAAGTCATGTTGTCCATCTTTACTCCGTCAACGATTATCAAGGGCCTGGGTTTTCCTGGTTTTAAAGTGTCACTTGGCGTAGAATAAGAGATTGCAACCGGGCTGGTTGATGATATTTTATGGTCTGCTTTGGAAATGGTAAATGCCAAAGAGCCAATTATAATTGCCGGAACCAGCAAGGCATATTTTCCTAGATGTCCGCCGGAAGATTTTTGTTTGTTCATCATCATAATCCTTGTTTTTAAATGGTTAAGGTTGAAATTACTCCCCATTAAGGGGTTTTCCTGAAATAGTCCTGTAGTCTGTAATAAGCTATACTGATAGCTTTTTCTGTCAATCCCCGAATTCAGTACAGCCTCATCGGTCATAAATTCAATGTTTTCACGGATAGATTTACCTAGCCACCATGCGAGTGGGTTATACCAGAATAATACACGGGTTAATTCGGCAAGCAGAATATCCAGACTATGGAGCTTTTGGACATGGATGGATTCATGCTTAAATATTTTGTCGAATTCTTGCGAAGGGTGTAGTGAGGGATTGAGGTAGATGTTTTTCAGGAAAGCAAAAGGACTGATGATTTTATCTGATTTCCTGAAAGAGTAAACCGACCAGCTGGCAGGAACTGATTGGTGGTGGATTTGGCCAATGTATATTAATTTGATTATCAGTAAAATGCCGAATATAATAATGCCCAGTCCAATTCCATTGGTAAGCCACTGATCAGAAAACGTCGTGCGATTATCAGCCAGGTTGAGATTAAATTCACCTGCTAATGTTCCCAGATTTACCGGTATGTCGGGTGTATGTTTGAACCACTCTTCGGGTTGCAGACTCGGAAACGCAACCGAAAAAACAATCGCAAACAAAAGGTAAAATCGGTTTGCAGTATAAAAAGTAAGCTTACGCAACCAGAGGTAGTATCCTGTATAAAACAGGATCAAAGCGAGGTTGGCTTTAAGTATGTATATCAATACCGGTGTCATAGAGTCTATGATTTGGATTGTTCGATCATTTGTAAAATTTCTTTCAGTTCTTCGGGTGAGATTTTTTCATCCTTTGCAAAAAAACTGACCAGGTCTTTGTAGGAATTTTTAAAGTATTCACTGACAAAGTTGTTCATGAAAACCTTCTTGTATTCATCTTCCGGGATCAGCGCTTCATAACGGAACGAATTACCCAACCGGACGGATCGCAGATAATTTTTCTTTTCCAGATTTTTCATCGTGGATGCCAGCGTTGTATACGGTACTTTAGGTTCTGGGTATATTTCGAGAATTTCCTTGACAAACCCTCCGTTGTTCTGCCAGATCAGTTGCATGGACTCTTCTTCCTGTTGTGTAAGTTTGATCATTTCAATTACGATATTATCTTAAATACGATTGTTTCGTAAATCTACGAAAGTTTCGTATATATCAAATATATTTTTTACTTTTTTTGATAATCAGTGTTTTGTCCATTTTAATGGCCGGCGATTACTTGCTGGATAGCGATACTGAGGTTGAAGAAATGTAAAAGAGATTCAGGAGCGAAAAATGGTTTTTTTTTGCTCCTTGTAGATGGCTTAGGTAGGTTATTCGGGGATTACATTCCAAAAAACAACGGGAATAAAAACATGACCACTAATGTCCAGATAAAATAGACGGGCAGGTAGGCAGTGATGGACTGGCTGACCGAAGAGAGATCTTTTCTGTGGGTTAATACCCGTATCAGTTGCATTGCTACCAGTACCAGATGGGCCAGAATCAGGAGGTTGCTCCCTAGTACTGCCAATCGATTGGGCGTGATTCCCCATTCAGATATTCTGAAAACGATGGCCGACAATGCAATTCCATTGATAATAATGGTTACTACTGCTAACAAAAACAGGAGGGTGGTTTGGCTACGATTTTGACTGTTTTTGGTAGTTTCAACGACGGAAAATATAATCAAAGCCATCACGCCAACCAACAATACATTGAACATCAGCAGAAATTCACGGTCGTGATAAGGGTCTTTGCCCGAATAGAGGATGGCAACCAGATAGACGGTCAGTATGAGCAAGACAACCGGACTGAACAATCGGGCGATGACCGGTGAAATTTTTCCAACCAGTTGTGGATTTCTTTGGATCAGATATGTCCCTATAATTGGCGCAGAGGGTAGGAGAAACACGGCAATATTTTTGAAATAAAATTCCCCGATTTCATAGCCGATCAACGAGAAAAGTCCCACTGTGACTGCACTGGTGATAAATCCCGCAATCATTATTAATGTAGTAATCACTGCCAGATCACCATTATATTTTAAAAATGCGAGACGTTTCTGATGGTGGTGACGGAAAGTGCCCGTGAATGCCATTCCCAAGCAGGCCCATAGAAACAACGGCATATGTATGCATGCCAGTACTATCGTATCACTTTGTGGATTGTTCGGGAGTAAATTGATATAAACCAGTCCAGCCAGCACTGCAACACCGATTGTCACGGCTGTAATTTTTTCAATCTTGTTTTTCCAGGCGAAATAGATCATTAGTACAGGAAAGAGGATGAAGCCTGCATTGCGGGAATAGAAAAAATCTTCGTCCCAGAGAAAGAATCCGGGCAATTTGGCTAACAAGCCTGCCACAAGGGCGGCAATTATCACCAGGATGAATTCCCTTGAATTGCCGGAAGACATTTCCTGGTTATCGTAATTCAGTCGCTCATGCCAGAAGTGCGCCAACAGGTTGCCACGAAGCTCAGGATAAATACTGTTGAACGTGCGTTTGAATTGCAAACGGTCGGCCCGGTAAATTTTCTCTAACTGACCTGGGTCGTTAATGTAGGCGAGAATTTCCTCTTTCATAGTTTTAGCAATTAATGGATTGAAAACTGAAATTGCATGAATGTATTACACTATTGGGTTGATTTCTCCGATCAATAAGTTAAGTGGTATTTTATTTGCAAAAGTACTTTGAAATTGAAAGTGAATAGTTAAAAAAAATTAGAATTTTTGTTGTCGGATAAGTTTTTCAAGTGCTTCCAGGTGCTTCATGAAAGCGAGCTTACCTTTTTCAGAAGCAGAATATTGTGTATTCGGTTTTTTACCCACAAAGCTTTTCGTGATTACAATATATTCCTCTTTTTCAAGTGCTTTAATGTGAGAGGCCAGGTTGCCATCTGTAATCTCCAGTAACTCTTTCAGGCCATTGAAGTCATACCGGTGATTGGCTACCAGTACGCTCATGATCTGCAGGCGAACGCGATTTTCAAATGCTTTATCAAAATGATCTAATACTGTTTTCACCTTTCGTATTTATAATATAGAATGGAACCATATATTATGTGTAGCAAACCGAACCCCGCGATCCAGCAGATCAATCCGTGTGCCGGAAACAGGGCAGCCAGTAGCCCTAAAACAATCTGGGAGTATCCCAGATATTTCACCAGAGAAATAATATAATAACTGCCGGTCACCAAAGCTAGCCCGTAAAATATCAGACTCACGGGAGCCAGATAATAAAACTCCCCGCGAAACAGAAAAATATTCAGCAACAGTCCCCCGGAAATCAGAGGTACTGCCATTCTGTTCAGCAGTTCTTTTCTTCCCGGACTTCTGAAGTTCTCGCCTCTGCCTACTATTTTTCTGATTGTCAGCCACATGGCTGTAGCCACCGACAGCAAAAGGACACCTAATGCGATCAGATAGATCTGAAATACCACCTCATCCGGTAGTTTGAATGAATCCGTACTGTAACCGATCAGCGAAATCCCATGTTGCTGTAAAAGCAGCCATATCAAACCCGCACCGCTGAAGGCATAGATTCCTACCATAATACCTGATAATCCACTCAACGGAATAAATTTGGTGGATCGGTCCATCAGTGCCCTGATATGGTTGATCTCAGATTGAAGATCTTTTTCTTTCATGTGAAAGTACTTTTATTTTCAAAGTAAAATTACTGGATGCTATATTGCAAATATTTTGGGAGAAATTTTATTTATTAACTGGCATGTAACCCCATCCCGGCCTTCCCCTTGCTGGGGAAGGAGTTTGGATCCATCTTAATTGGAAGGTGGTATTGGAAGAGTAAGTATTGATTTTGGTACCGTCACGTTACGTGTTTCAATCCATCTTAATTGGCATGCAACCCCATCCCTGCCTTCCCCTTGCTTGGGAAGGAGTTTGGATCCATCTTAATTGGAAGGTGGTATTGGAAGAGTAAGTATTGATTTTGGTACCGTCACGTTACGTGTTTCAATCCATCTTAATTGGCATGTCACCCCATCCCGGCCTTCCCCTTGCTTGGGAAGGAGTTTGGATCCATCTTAATTGAAATGTGGTATTGGAAGAGTAAGTATTGATTTTGGTACCGTCACGTTACGTGTTTCAATCCATCTTAATTGGCATGTAACCCCATCCCGGCCTTCCCCTTGCTTGGGAAGGAGTTTGGATCCATCTTAATTGAAATGTGGTATTGGAAGAGTAAGTATTGATTTTGGTACCGTCACGTTACGTTTCAATCCATTTTAACTGGGATGTCACCCCATCCCGGCCTTCCCCTTGCTTGGGAAGGAGTTTGGATCCATCTTAATTGGAATGTGGTATTGGAAGGGTAAGTGTTGATTTTGGTGCCGTCAGGATACGTTTCAATCCATCTTAATTGGCATGCAACCCCATCCCGGCCTTCCCCTTGCTTGGGAAGGAGTTTGGATCCATCTTAATTGGAAAGTGGTATTGGAAGGGTAAGTGTTGATTTTGTTGCCGTCAGGATACGTTTCAATCCATTTTAACTGGGATGTAACCCCATCCCGGCCTTCCCCTTGCTTGGGAAGGAGTTTGGATCATCTTAATTGGAAGGTGGTATTGGAAGAAGTAATACTGCATCCTCGCCTTTATTTCCGACCTATACCAAAAAAAAGAGTATATTCATTTGGCTGAATTCTTAAATTAATCAGGTAATTCAAAGGCGGAACCTCGGAAAGGATTGTCTGACAGTATTCATTTTAAAACCCATTGTAGATGGAACAGTTCAGGAACACAGGAAACTACAAAAAGTTCAGACCGGTTAGCAAGTCCGGTCTGGGAGGAGTGGCATTAGGTAACGGTTTCGGTACACATCCCGATAGCCAGTGTCTTCAAACCATGGAAGCTGCCTGGGAAGCAGGAGTGAGGTATTTTGACACTTCGCCCTGGTATGGATTAGGCATCAGTGAGCGTCGGATGGGCTTATTCCTGAAAGACAAAAAACGTGAAGATTTTGTGTTGTCAACCAAAATCGGACGTATTCTGCATCCTCACGATGATTTTAAATTGGAAAGGGGAATCTGGAAAGGTAAACTCAATTTCTCGTATCAGTACGATTACACGGCCCAAGGTGTACGCAAGAGTGTGGAGGATAGCTTGCAGCGGCTGGGCGTGAGCTCGCTGGACATTGTTTTCATCCACGATTTGTCGCCAGATAACGGTGACATGAAATCAGATTGGGTAAAATACTTTGACATTGCGGCCAATGGCGCGATGCCGGAGCTGACCAGAATGCGTGAGGAAGGACTGATTAAGGCCTGGGGCTTTGGGGTGAATACGATAGAACCGGTATTGAAGGCGATAGAAGTAGCAGACCCTGATATATTTTTATCCGCCTGTCAGTATTCGCTGATTCATCATAAGGATGCACTGAATTCAGTATTTCCAAAGGCAGCCGAAAGGGATATTTCTATTGTGGTGGGTGCCCCGTTATGCGCCGGTTTTTTGTCGGGTAAAGATCGCTATTTGTATGGTACAGACTTCCCCAACGGGGTGAAGGAAAAACTATCTTCACTACAGCAGGTGGCAGATGACCATCAGGTCGATCTGAGGACTGCCGCATTGCAGTTTTCAGCAGCGCCTGAAGTAGTTTCTGCTGTAATCCCGGGTGCCAGTGACCCCGATCAGGCGAAGGAAAACGCAACTTCGTTTGAGGTGTGCCTTCCTGCATATTTTTGGCAGGAACTGAAACATAGGAAGTTAATTGAGGAAAATGCTCCTGTGCCTGTTGGATGATGTATAAATTATGAACAGGTGAAGCGACCATTGAAAAACATAAAACTTATACATGATACTTCCTTTTCATCTAACCGTCCGATAAAATGAAAGATTTTAAAACCGCGTTCTTCTTTTTAAGGTTACCGATGGCTGTATCGCTGGCCGGGCATGGGTTGGTTCGGCTGCCCAAACTTGCCGTTTTTGCAGAAGGGATGGCTTCTTCCATGGAAAACTCGGTGTTGCCTGGCGGGCTGATTACTGCTTTTGGCTATGTATTACCCGTTGTGGAGGCGGTACTGGGGATTGCCTTGCTGGCAGGATTTAAAACACGATATACGCTTTATGCTTCACTGGCTTTAATGAGTATTCTGGTTTTGGGAAGTTCTACTATAGAAAGCTGGGGAGCGGTGCAGGCGCAGCTGGTGCATGGGATTTACCTCGGCCTGCTACTTTGGTATTTTGAAAAATACACACCGGATAATCACGGGTAACCCTGTGCTGAAAAAATTACCGGAGATGGCTATACTGCGTTGATTCCGGTGCTTGTAACAAAAAAGGAAAATACATAAACCAAATGGCTCTGACGGTAGTTGTCTGTCTTAAAAACTATTCATTATGATACTGCAATCTCTCAGACAGGAATTTGAACAGGAAGTAATCAGTACGCGAAAACTCCTGCAGGCGGTTCCGGACAAGGATCTGGGCTACAGGCCCTCAGAAATATCCTGGACAATGGGCGAGCTTGCCCAGCATATTGCTACGATTTACTACTGGTACGCGGGGGTATTCCATGATGAGGTGTATGACATGGCGGCCGATCGGCTGGAGCGTGGCAGCACGGATGACCTGCATGCCACACTGGCACTTTTTGAAAGCAATGTGGACATTGCACGTGCAGCGCTGATGGCTGCTGAGGAGGAAGACCTTCAGCAAAACTGGACTATGAAAGCGGGGGACAGGGTAGTGCTGGGGCCTGTGCCCAGAGGGATAGTGGCGCGGGGATTCCTGTTTAACCATATTTATCATCACCGTGGCGAAATGATCGTGTACCTGCGTGCTACAGGAAACAAGGTGCCGGGCTTATATGGCCCTGTATATGAAGAAAGCCGGCAAAGCTAAACTTTGCCGGAAATGCTGTGGTTGTCAGGTGGCGGTTTTTAAATGCGCCCTTCGGTTATCACTGCGGTTTCACAAACCATTCCAGGTATGCTTCTTCATCAAACGGACTGGTCTGAACGAGGAGTTTCTGTTTGATCTGATCCTGTAGCAGCTGGGCCATTTGTGCCCGTACATCCGCATGGGCGGGGTCATAAGCAAGATTATAATATTCCAGCGCATTTTCGTTGCGGAGATCATAGAGTTCAAACTCCTCCGGGTAGCCACCAAGGGCATCAAAATAATGCGTGTATTTCCATTCAGTGGTACGGACGCACCGGATACGGTTGGCTGCCTTCACCACACTTGCTTTATCGGCTGCACTAGCTTTGGTATCGTCGTATGTAAATAATATAGCCTCCTGTACGGGCTTGTCTTTGTCAAACAATGGCATGAGGCTGGTTCCGCGCAAACCGGGTGGGGGTGCAGCGCCGGTAATCGCGGCGAGGGTCGGCATGATGTCAATCAGAGAGGCCAGATGCCGGGTGTTCTTATATTTCCCACCTTCGGGGAAGAGCACCGGATTTGAAAATACAAGCGGTACACGGATGGCCTCTTCATAGGCTACAAATGCTTTCTGACGCATCCCACCGTGTGCCATACCCATTTCTCCATGGTCCGCCAGTCTGATCACCAGCGCATCGTCAGCAAGCCGGCGGCCGTTTTCCTCTTTGTAAAGCTCATCAATAAAATACCCGATTTCTGTGTCGATCAATCTCAGTAAATTACCATAGAAGTTGAGATAATTCAATTGTTTTTCCCGAGTGTTTAATAAACCCAGTCCGAGACCAGCAGATACTTTAATCTGTGCCTGTGCTGCCGGTTTGTCATTGGTAATCAGGTCTTCACTGGCAGTTGCTGGAAGTTCAATTAGACCTTTTAGATATTCATTATTGTAACCAAACTTGAATCCTTTCGGATAGCACAGTACATCATGCGGATTGACCAGTGACAGCACCAGACAATAGGGTTTTCGTATGCCGGCAACTCGAAGTTTACGTACATTTTTTAGAAAATCAATCGCCTGCTGTACATAGGCGCTGTCGTGGCTGGCAAAGCCACCTCCAAAGTTCTCCGGTGCTGTATCCTCACCGGCATCGGGGCCTTGCCATCCTCTGAAACCATACATGGCAATATCGGAAGCAACAGGACTGCCTCCATCAGTACCTTTGCTTACATGCCATTTGCCTCGGTAATGTACTTCATAATCATCATCAATCAGCATACGGGCCATGTTGGGCAGGGTGCTGTCAAGCGTGACTTCACCCGCAGAATATTTGCCCCCTTCAGTGAGAGTTTGTGTTACGTGGTGCTGTGCGGGATATAAGCCCGTAAGCAGGGTAGACCTGCTCGGTGAACACATGCAGGTATTGCAGAAAGCCCGGTCAAAACTGAAGCCGTTCTTTTTCAGGAAGGTAAGTGTTTTGAGATGATCCTGTTCCCAGTTTTCAGGAAAATGCTGGGTGGCTCTTTCCTGATCAGTGATGATCATAATTATATCAGGCTTACTGGCCAAATGGGTCAGGCGTTCATTAATGTTCATAACGTTGAAGTTTTTTATTTAGGAATGAGAACTCCAATGTACAAACTATTGGCAGACAGTACAAGCCAGACCGTTCATAACCTCCAGACAGCCAATGATTTTACTGTAAAAGTGGTCGTGTCGTCATTTAACTGATTTTATTGGAGCATACTCCCTCAAGTGCCATCTTTGTGATGCCCGTTACGGCTTTGTTACTTAAATCTGACTTTCACATAATCGTACTTGTGCGCATAGACAGTGGCTTTTGAGGCAGGGTCGTGTTTGTCGTTATACAGGCTTTCCACCCGGAAGCGAAGCGTTCCTTTCCATCTTTTGCGGCCTTGTCCGCCTGTTGTCAGTACAGATGCCACACTGGTAGCGCCTGCCTGACTGTGCTTTTCTTCATAATGAAGCTCCCTTACCGTCATGTGCTTCATACTGCTGAGATTATTGACTGCGTAGCATCGGTGATAAGAATTCGTATCTGCCGGTGCCATTCCCTGTGGAATTCTGATGTAAACAAGCAGTTTTTCACCCGCTTCCGGAATACCATTTCCGTTTCCTTCTCCTCCCGCAATCTCTTTCATGACAATCCTGTCGCTTCCCTGCTCATAAACTGGTATGCGCTGTGCAGGCCCGCCGTCCAGGATGATAACATCACGGGGATCAACAATCCTGCTTTGAGGTAGAAAATGTGCGATCACCGAAACAGTATCAATTATCTGTCCGTTGGCTTGTATATGAAACGTTACCCTGCCCATTGAGTGGGGCTCTGTAAATCTGTTCAGGATAAACTGGAACCGGTCTTTAATAACAATTTTCTCCGCCGGGTTCAGTTTTTTTATGCGAAGTGATGGATTTTTGAAAACCACATCAGGATTTTCAGAGGAAGCGGTAATTTCAATATCGGTCAATGGGGTGGTGCCCGGATTGATCATCGTAAAACTGAAACTGCTTTTTTCGCCTTCTTCAAAATAAAACCGCTCCTGATTTCCTTCAAATACTAAATCTGCCAGAGCAGAATGGCCTTTGCCCTCTTCATTGATTCCGATCACATGTCCTCCTCCCGGAAGACTGAAATTTAACCGTCCGGCCGTATCGGACTGCACAGGCTCTGCGGCGTATCTTCCTGTGGTGAGATTATACGAAACAATTTGAAAGCCGGTCAGCGGAGGGTAAACCTGAGGCGTAGTGACGTTCAGTTTTTCATCAGTGACGACCGGACCATCGGGAAGGAATGCACGGCCGAAGATGCGCATTTTGTTCGGCGAAATGTTTTCCAGCATGGTAAGGGCAGGTTGCGCACGATCCACATTGATCCGATAACCCAATACTTCAAAATCGGGATAGGCCGCGTTAACGTGATTCCATTTATCAGGCAACTGCCTTTCTTTTCTGAATTCCCGCATATGGAAGTCCAGCTGTTTGTCAATATCCGCCGCCCAGTGATCGGGATATTTTGCCGTATGAAATTCAAATGGCGCAAGTTGCGCACTTCTCAAATGTTTTTCCAGATGGGCGTTGTTATACTTCAGCCAGTCACCGTCAGTGACTGTCAGGCGTACGGCCATTCCTTTCAGTGACCGGTAGAGTTCAAGGTTGGGAAACACGACCTGCCTGCCTTTGGGCCCGAATAGCGGATAGTTGTCGGCCGGGTCAAATGCGCTGACAGAACTGACCAGGTCTTTATTCTGTCCACCAATATAAAATGACATTTGTCCGCCCATGCTCAGACCCGTAAGTCCCCGTTGCGTGCGGTCAGGAATTGTGCGGAAAGTACTGTCGACATGGGCGACAATTTCCCGGAAATGCGCACTGAAATTCCAGCCCCAGTGGTGATCATTTGTTTCATGTGCCCGCATATAATCATAGGGTGGTGCGCTCCCGTAGCGGATGCCCTCCCGCTCATGCTTTCCGGGGTGAAGGTTAGGCTCATAACCATCGCAGGTGACTATGATTAAGTCATTTTCCAGCACATACTGCTGCCATTCCATGACAAAGGGCGGGTTTTTCCTGCCGTTCAGCGTATGGTTTACGTCGTCCTTTATATCATAAGCGTCCCATTTGTAGCGGCCGCCGTATCCATGCAGATAATACACAACCGGATAACGCTTGTCCGGGTTATGCTCATAGTTTTCCGGCAGGAATATGCGGTAATCACGGTCGGTTTGGAAAGACTGACTGTAAAATTGTATATCCCGGAAAGTTTCGGATTGTGCCGCTGCCAGAAGCGGAAATAACAGGCAGATAAGAATAAAAATACGGGACCGGAAGCGGGGCAGGTGTGCAGTTGAAATTATTTGGGCCATTATCAATACTCGGGGGATCAGGTTCAGCATGTAATTCTTTTAAAAGACCCATTATTCACGCTTTTACCTAAAATACCGTATGCTATCCTTTTCTGTATTTGCGGATAAAATCGCCGGGTGTGCAGTGATGGACGGACTTGAACTGTTTGACAAAATAACTCACCGAACTGTAGCCGGTCTGATAGGCTACATCGGAGATATTGTGATCCGGCTGCATCAGCATATTGCATGCGCTCTTCATTCTTTCCTGTAATACATAAGCGCCGGGCGTTTTGCCACAGTAATTTTCAAACATTCTGTGCAGCGAACTTTTACTGCAATTGCCTACACCCATCAGTGTTTCGGTTGTTATCACCTTGTCAATGTTTTCCTTAATGTATTTTTTAACCAGTAATAAGCGGGTATTCATGGCTAGACTATTTTGCTCCTGTTTGTTGTCCTGTTCTTTGCGTGTCTGTACAATTCTTACCAGCAGTGATTTCAGCAGCAGATCGCTCAACGGGTAATTAGGCGCTGGCTGAGTGGCCACCTGGAGTAGTTCGTTGAGGGTTCTTACCAGCCCTGAATCATTGTCGAAATGAAAACTGGAGAAATCCGGCTCCCACATGATATATTCCTCCGGATAGTTTTGCCTGAAAAACAGCATATAGCTTTCTATTGTGTCCCTGGGTATCAGGATGGTGGCACACTGTACCGGTTTTTTGGGGTCGGCATCAGGGAAATCGGCATACACAGTTTCGCCCTCAGCAAGAATCAGGGAAGTCCCCGGTACAAACCTGAAACTTTTGCCCTCAGGCGTATGGATGACTTTGCTGCCACGGATCATGCTGGACACAGAAAGCCCGTCGTAGGTGATCTGTACTTTGGTAGACGACTGAAAAGTTTCAAAAACATTGACTTCAAATGTTCTACAGTCGAAACGCGCGCGGTGTTCCAGGCCATTCCTCAGATGTTCCGGAGTTTGCAAAGACAAAAGATCTATTGTATATGCCATAAGTGCAAGTTATGCCTGAAAGGTCGTTAATGTATGGGTTTAGATGAAACTATGTTCATATTTAACGGAACTATTGTTATATGTGTTCCTTTTCTGGTGTGCTAATTTTACAGTTTATTAATATTAAATGATAAAATTATGAGTAACATCACATTAGCGCAGGCACAGAAAATCACAGAGGCCGCTATCCGGAAATCCGAAGAGTTAGGGGTGAAAATGAATATTGCCGTCGTTGATGCCGGTACCAATCTGGTGGCATTCACCAAAATGGATGATGCCTGGCTGGGTTCCATCGATATTGCGCAGAAGAAGGCGCGTACTGCACGGTATTTTAACATGGACACGGGGGAAATAGGTAAATTATCGCAACCCGGCGGACCATTGTATCACATTGAGCATTCTAATAACGGGCTGATTACTTTTCCTGGGGGTGTTGTGGTACGCGACGGACAGGGAAATATTATCGGAGCCGTGGGAGTAAGCGGCAGTACGGTGGAAGATGACCATGCTGTAGCTACTGCGGGAGCCGATGCCGTTTAAATAAAGATTATCCTACCCTTCAAAACAACCTAAAACCATTATAAAGCAGGAGTCTGGAACTAATATAGATTCTGGCTTCTGCTTTTCCTTCATATCAATTCAGAATTTCTGTATCAGGATCAGCACGAAGTCGCGCTATGTTTTCCTTCCATTGTTGTAGTTCTTCTGGTGTAAGTTTTACCCAATCAGTGACCTCTCCTATAATTTTCAAGGGTTCTTTGCTTCGGTAGGAGCGGGTGGGGTTACCGGGGAATTTCTTGTCGGTTACATTCGGATCGTTCTCAAAAAAACCGGTGGGTTCAACCTGGTAGACCCTTGGTTCTACCTCACCAGGGGCAAGTTCAGCTGCAAGTCCAGCCCCATTTTTTAAGGCTGTGAAATAGATATGATTCATGATAATACTGGGGTTGTAGTTTGACCGGAAACCCGAAGTCAGTAAATCTCCCAGTTGTAAATCGGCTTTGGTGCCATGGTAGAATGGTCCATTATCCAAGCGTTTTGTGTTTTCTGTTGGTTTGATTTCCATAGTGATTTTGAGTGACAGGGCCGAAATGCATAGTTTTTTTAGCTATATAAATTTCAAAATATTGCTCAAGTAATATCAGTTTTACAGATGAAATACTCTCTTCAACCGATGGTTTTTTGTTACAAAATTAACAAAACAGAATTTGGCAGGAAAAGGTGTATTTATGAATCATGCTTTAATGCCCTTGTACAAGTGAAGCCGTGTCTAATGGTCTTTGTTTTGTCCTTCTAAAATATTGATTCCAAATGAACCAGCCATTTGTTTGACTCGAATAAATTTTGCCTGAAATGATAAAATTTATTCGAGTCAAGGAGTGTTCTATGCGTTTTTATTGTTCCTGAATCAAGAAATAGTATAATACTGCGAATTGATCATTTAATAACCCGAAAGAACATTGATATGGAACCTGAAAACGATACCAGGAATGATGAAACGTTGACATCATTTCGTCGTGACCTATTTTATAAAGTGGATATCGTAGTGATAGGGGCAGGACAGGCGGGACTGTCGGCGGCTTATCATTTAAAAAAGGAAGGGATTGCGCCGGGTAAAGGATTTGTTGTGCTGGATGATGAATTTGGGTCTGGAGGGGCATGGCAACACAGGTGGGATTCATTAACGCTTAGTAATGTAAATGGAATCAATGATTTGCCAGGACTGAGTTTTGGAGAGGTAGTTGATATTGATAATGAAGGACTTCAGGCTAACATCGCACTTCCAAAATACTACGAACATTATGAAAAAACATTTGGGCTTCCGGTAATCCGCCCCCTGAGGGTAACGGACGTCACAGAGCGAAATGGACGATTCATTATCCGGACCAATGGTGTACAATTTAGTGCCAAAGGTATAATTAACGCCACTGGAACCTGGAAAACGCCCCATTGCCCCCAGTACCCCGGTTGGGAGAAATTCAATGGGCGACAATTGCATACCGGGGAATATACAGGTGCTGATGAGTTTGCAGGAAAGCATGTCGTCATAGTGGGTGCGGGAATTTCTGCTGTACAATTGCTGGGAGAAATATCCAAAGTTACTGAAACTACCTGGGTAACGCGCCGACCCCCGGAGTTCAAAAATTTTGAATTTACACCAGAATTAGGCAGAGAGGTAGTCGCATCAGTTGAAGAACGGGTGAGAGCAGGTTTACCCCCCAAGTCAGTGGTTTCTGCAACCGGACTACCCATTACTCCTGCTATTGATAAAATGTTAAAAAGCGGGGTGCTGGATCGCAAACCTATGTTTGAAGAAATCACGGAAACGGGCGTGCGATGGGCCGATGGTACCACCTTGGATGCAGATGTGATTTTCTGGAATACCGGGTTCCGGCATTCGTTGGATCACCTGGCGCCTTTGCAATTGATGAATGAAAACGGAGGAATTGAAATGACGGGCAAATTAGCCACCATGATAGCGAAAGATCCACGTATTCATTTGGCAGGTTATGGACCATCAGCCTCTACGATAGGAGCCAATAGGGCAGGCAGGGTGGCAGCCAGAGAATTGATTGCTTATCTGAAACTAAAGGGCTGATGTTTATCGGTGGGTGTTTATGCAGGAATATAGGATAATTCTATTACACCCGACTTGAATACTCTGGTGTCTGATAATTTTAATTCCAGCCGATCTTTCAATGCTTCAAACAGGGATTTTCCGCTTCCTAACACAACAGGGTGTAAGGCAATTATATATTTGTCAATTAAACCATGACTGATAAAGGTGCGGATCAGACTGGCACCCCCATATAACCATATGTCTTTCCCTTCCATTTTTTTTATTTTCATCACTTCGGCAGCTATATCATCGGCAATATAAGTGACATTGTGTTCCCTGCGTTTTTGAGAAGAAAAGACATATTTTGTTTTTGAATGTACATTCATCCAAAGCGATTTTTCGGAGGGAGAAGCATCATCGGATGGCTGGTAGTTGCCCCAGGCATCGTAACTCACCCGTCCGTAAAACAGGGTATCTACGTTATCCAGAAAGTCGTCAAATTGCATATCCTCTTCCATGACGCACCAATCAATCTCACCATTGGGTCCTTCAATATAGCCATCAAGAGTCACTGCTAAGTTTAGAATTACTTTTCTCATGATTAAAGGTTTGGTGTTTTATGAAATAGAAGGATTACGCTGAAATAGTCACGCGCGATTGTTATTTTAGCCCCATTTTACCTAACTCAAAAGGGCTGACTTTTATTTGAGGTACGCGTAGATTTTTATTGGATGGAATCCGAATCAGGCATATTATTGTTATCATGGAACATCATCTGGCATGTTGGATGGTTTCATTGGTTGGGTAACCCACGTTGTCATATGCGATTTAGGACTTCCGTTCCCCTGAATTATTCGAAATATTACAACGGAGTTTGAAAGTCCTGAATGGTACCTCTGGATGGCCCTTGCTCATTCATGCTTACTTAATAATTCTATCATCTCTATGTTTTCTTGTAAACGTGCATGATCCAATGCTGTTTTATCCTGCTTGTCTGAAAGAGAAGTGTCTACACGGTTCTGTAACAGCATTTCTGCGATCTTCAATTGGCCAAAGGTAGCTGCGAAAATCAGGGCAGAGGCACCATTATAGTTGACCAGATTGATATCTGCCCCGGTATCAATCAAGATTGCGGCCATTTCAGGATACGCTTTGAATATGGCCCCCATTAAGGCCGTGTTTCCGCTGCGGTCTTGCGCATTAACATTGGCTCCTTGTTTAATCAGGTAGTCTACGATTGCTGTATGGTTGTTGTAAACAGCAAGAATCAAGGGCGAAAATCCTTTTTCATTTACCGCGTTGATATCTGTACCTGATTGAATGAATTTTTCAACTTCTGTTAATTGATTGGTGCGGACTGCATTAAAAATATCCTGGGCATTGGTCAGATTAACAGTTGTCAATAGCATAAAAACATAGAGTAGCTTTTTCATAAAATTAAAAATTGTTCCGTAGCGCAAACCGCGCTACGGATGATTTGCAAAATATTATTTGATCAGTGGTTTTATCTCGTTGAGGCTTGTATTGGTAGCCTTCATCAGACGCTCGCCATATTCGCTATCTGCCTGATAGAAATAGGCAATCATTTTTTGAACAATGACTTTGTTTTTTACTCCGTTTAAAGCACCTGAGAGGTTTTTGATCAGATTGTCTTGATCTTGTTTTGTGAAGGATTTATACAATTCTCCAGCTTGTCTGAAATTGTTTTCCTTGTCAATCTTGGCCTGCCCGGTAGTTATTCCGGCTGGAAATACTGATTTGGAATATTTGAATTTCGGATTGTCTGTTACTTCCGGATTATTGGTGGAGGGTTGGTAATTGATATCACCTTTTTGTTCGCGAATCGACATATACCCATCCTGATTATAAGTTTTAACGCTATTTTTCGATGAGTTTACCGGAATTTGCTGAAAGTTTCCTGACAGGCGGTGGCGTTGGGTGTCGAAGTAGGAGAACAATCGGCCTTGCAGTAATTTATCTTCCGAAGGCTCAATACCCGGAACCAGGGTGCTTGGTGAGAAGGCGGCTTGCTCCACTTGCTGAAAATAATTTTCAGGGTTCTCATTGAGTGTCATTGTTCCAACTTTAACTGATTTGGCTACTGATTCAGGCCATATTTTGGTAACATCCACCGGATTAAAATCCAATGCGGGGAATTCTTCTTTTTTCAGCATCTGCACGTAAAGATCCCATTTTGGAAAATTGCCTTTTTCAATTTCATTACGCAGGTCCAGTGTCGCGTGTTCAATAGAAGTAGCCTGAATTTGCGCTGCTTCTTCTGCTGTCAGATTTTTAACTTGCTGTTGGGGAACCCATTTGTACTTTACATACGTAACATCACCTTGTGCGTTCACCCATTTGTAGGCATGTACGCCATTTCCTTCCATTTGACGGTAATTTGCAGGCGTTCCATAATCAGAAAACAACCAGGTAAGCATATGAGTGGCTTCCGGAAGATTTGAGAAAAAATCAAAAACACGGTTGGGGTCCGATGCCCCATTAGTGACTGGCGAAGGTCTGAAGGCATGTACCATGTCGGGGAATTTAATCGCATCTCGGATAAAGAATACTGGCAAGTTGTTTCCTACCAAATCGTAATTGCCTTGCTGTGTGTAAAACTTCACTGCAAAGCCACGTGGATCACGGTATGTTTCCGGAGATCCTTGTTGGTGCGTTACAGTAGAGAAACGAACGAAAAGTGGTGTTTTTTTTCCTGCCTGAGACAAGAAATCTGCCATCGTTACATCTGAAAAATCCGATGAGGCCACAAATTCACCGAACGCACCTGCACCACGTGCATGCACGACACGTTCAGGAATCCTTTCACGGTCAAATGCCGCTAATTTTTCAATTAAATGAATATCTTCCAAAAGTACCTGGCCATTGTTCCCGATAGTTTTCGAGTTTTGGTTATCTCCAACGGGTGCCCCTGTATTCGTTGTCAATGTTTGTGCAAAAGCTCCTGCATTAAATACTGAAAGAGCTATTAGTAAGCTTAATTTGCGCATTATGTACTGATATTTGGTTTTGTAGCACCAAAATTAAAACTAGTTTTCTGTTAGATCAAATCAATACTATTTACATAAGTATAGATTTAGTCTATAGTATTAATTTTACCTTACCCAGATTATTGATTTCCCATTGAGTAAGAGCGGAATAAGACCAAATGTTGTGGAGTAACTTGGATTAAGCATATAACTGAGTAAGGCGATAAAGGCAGAATTCCACGTTTCTAACACCCCTGAACTGAGATCTGAATACCTTGATCTTTGCACGGTCCGTCGCACGGTTGAAAGATTCCGCCGAAGCGTTGGTGCTTCTATTGTCAAAATAATTAAGGATTGTTTGGTAATGATTTTCGATGGATCAGGCAACGGTGCTAAATGATTTAGAACCAGACTGCCTGACCTTTTCATGCCATTTGGCCAATCCATAGAGTTTTTTCTGCGTATTTGTGAAAATGTTGCTGAGTTCAAGAGCAAGATGATATGCCTTTTTTAAATCAGGAAAGCGTTCAAAGACCAACTCAGCTCTTTCTCGTTGATTGTCTGTCCATGTATTTTGCTTTTTGTACAGGGCATATCTGCTACGAGCCAACAGCTGCTTAACGGTGTCGCCATTAGGTGGTATTTCGGCAACATATTCGGTTTGAGTCTCTTTAGCCTGGTCAATAGCATCATTCTCTTGATCGAGGGCTTCCCATCGGTGTTTTATACGCATCTCCTGCAGGGCTTCTGCGGCCAGCCTTTGTACATTGAACAATAGGTAAGAAACTTTCCAAAACAAATGGATTTGATTAAAAGCACAAACCTAGAAAAATCCTATGCCTTCCACAAGTTTATGACTTGATCCACGGTTGCGCTGCCAGATGCGCTGCGATTGGGTTATAAACAAAAAAGCCTCAACTGTCGTTGAAGCTTTGAAGTGATCCCGCTGGGATTCGAACCCAGGACCCATACATTAAAAGTGTATTGCTCTACCAGCTGAGCTACAGAATCATATTATCTTTTTGTGATAACGGGTGCAAAGGTAGGAGTAATATTTATAAATCAAACAATGAGCTTAATATAATTTTTCAAATATTTTTACCTGCCTTTAAATCAATCATATAAAGTTTTAAATATTTTAAAAATTCTTTTCCAATCCAGCCGTATATAACAAAAAGGTATACATTATTTTGCTGGTAACGGAGCGCCAACAGGAACTGCGCAATCGTGCCCCGGTTGTCCATGAGGAGGATTGATCTTGCCTGTATTGTTTAAACCTTGCAGTGAGTTTTTGAGTGCAGGGTTGACAGGGCCCAGATCAGGGATCGGATTATTTACTGTAGGGGGTGGTGTGGCATTGTTTGATTGAATATGTGCATTTGTCGTAGTAGGTACAGAATTCAATGGTGCGCCTACCGGAATATCACAACGGTGACCTGGTTTGCCGTGTTCTGGATTTAAAGCCACTCCCTGGTCAGCTGCTGGCGGCACAGGTGCCGGTTGGCCTAAAGCCTGTTCCAAAGTGGTAGGAGAAGGCTCTGTAGGTTCGTTGGGGACTGATACAGTGGGGAGAGAAGTGGTGTTTCCGGTTGAATCATTATTTTCCTGCGATGACGTACACGCCAACATGCATGCAAGCAGTCCAATAGAGGAAATTAATATGGATTTTTTCATTGTAAGATATTATTATAGAAGTATGGTACTAATGCAGTAAGGACTGTTGTTACGACCTTATCAAAATTAATGTTTAACAAATAAAAGAAAACTTCAGGTGAATGCAAGTGAAGGAATAAAACTCAGCTATAAATAACTGCTTCTGATGGCGTTTCTGATTATACATAAGTTTCTATAGGTGTCAGTAAGAACAACAAAAAACTTTATTCAAATGTGTGCATTTTTTGCTTTTATGTATTCCCCCTATAACTAAAATATAATTCTGACTTTCTTTTGAAAATACAATACATCTCAAATACCTTTGGCCGGATTTTATTTGATTAAAGCGTTGGTTAAGAAATCTTTATTGGATACCAGCCATGGGCCAGGGAATAAGCGATGATTGACCAGTGCTATGTAACAATTGTTAATGGAAGGATCGATGTGTGTGATTGTGTATTTTAAGGAAGAAGAAATTGATGATGTGCGAAAATTTAGAGAGATTGTAGGCTTAGATTTGAATTGGTATCCCTGGAATAAAGGGTCCTACAGCAGATTGGATGACGAAGATTGCCTTTGTTACGCTGGTTTGGAAAAGGTTTTTGAAATACATTGTGAGCTGGGAATGGTGAAGTTGAAAAATGGAGATTTTAAACAAATTCAATAGGTAGGCCAGGTTGAATGCAATAACTTTATGCTGACATTTTGAGGTTATTCAATAAAATTGCTGATGCACCCGGCATGTTTCATGAATGAAATGTTTATTATCTTCGTTATCCTGTAAGCAAATCAAATAGGATGCCATGAATGCTATGAAAAAGATGATGATAACGCTGGCCTGTTTGTGGGTTGTGTTGGCCACGATGTCTTTCCGGGCCGAAAAGGCGGTAATTGCAGAGAAAATTCAATGGATGACTATAGAGGAGGCTTTTGCAAAATCAAAAGTTGAACCACGGAAAATCATTGTGGATATATACACCGATTGGTGTGGATGGTGTAAGGTGATGGACAAACAAACCTTTTCTAATAAGGAGGTGGCAGGATATATCAACAAGAATTTTTATGCCGTTAAGTTCAATGCTGAGCAGCGGCAACCTGTACAGCTGGGTGCGGAACAATTCGACTACCTTGCCAGAGGGGGAAAAGGCGTGCATGAGCTGGCACTTCGTCTGACCAATAATCAGCCTAGTTACCCCACTACCGTATTTGTTGATGAAAAACTTCAGGTGATTCAACCGGTACCGGGCTTTATGAAGGCAAAGGAATTTCATGAAGTGATTACTTATTTTGGTGGTGATTTTTACAAAACAGTGCCTTTTGAACAATATAAAGCCGATAAATATGCACAGCATTTTCCAGGTAAAATCTGATTTGTAAACATGATGTTAAATAGTGCTTTTTATAAAATATTCTTTCAAAACGAAACGCTCTTTGCTCACGCAGATGACGCTCGGTCGCTCACCAGCCCCTCCGCTAGTGAAGATGTTGAACAAGCGGCTCCCGTACTTAATACTGGGATAGAAGCTGCTGCGGAAGTGACTCCGTATCCCTATAAGATTTTGGTACTGGTAGACAACCCCAGACAAAAAGACCTGGATGCCTCTGAAGGGGTACTGCTTTATAAAATTTTGAAGGCGGTAGGGTACGATAGTGAAGATACGGACATTCTTAATGTTGGGTGGCTGGAAGGGCAAGCACTCCAAAATGAACTGCAAAGTCGTGCAGCACACTATTTAATTTCCTTTGGAGTTCCTCTCAAAAAACTTTTCATGGATTTGTTGTTAAATCCTTATGAACCAACTGCAATAGGTAAAATTAACTTCCTCCTGGCCGATCCGTTGAGCGTTGTGGAAGCGGATGTCGATGTAAAAAAAAGGCTTTGGGCGGCACTTAAAGTGATGTTTCCAGGCGTATAGCGGTTATTTTTGTGATTATTATTTGCCGCTTGTCACAATATTGTGGCAGGCAGTAATGTTTTCATGGAAATTGTGCGCAATTAATATCGACAGAATATGGCAGGTTTATGGGGACGATTCGTCTCAGTTTTTCAGAAAAATAGTATTCCTGTAGTGCAGGACGCATATATGCCAGCGGTAATACCGGAGCATACCTCCACAGATTCGGATGACCCGTACATGATTAAGGCGTCCGAGGTATCACCTCAGGATCAGGAAGTGCCTCATTGGTTGATTGATGAGGAGGCTTTGCGCGACGAAGGGGTTTTGTTTGGGCTGGCTGAATCTGATCCCACTACAAAAACCGACATTATCCATAAATATTATGTGCAGCTTATTGCCCCTTTCGAGCGACAGATAGAGGAAGTGAATGAGCGGATTCAGGAATTGAACCTTTTTATTGAACAAAGACAAACCCGTATCAGGGAGTTAAATTCTCGATTACTACAGTTAGAAACTTTACCTGCCCAGCCACGACGGCATCAGGTGTTACGTACTGGGGCGGGGTTGGTGTTATCAATCCTGATGTGTATAGGTAATTTCAGCTTGATAGAGCAAAGTTTGCAAAATAACTTTTCACAAAGCAGCTGGGTGGCGTTAGGTGTGTTTTTTGCGGGTATGTTCAATCTTTTTGGTGCTGTTTCTGTTTTCCACGATAACAGTCGGGAACGACCCGGTTTCAGGCGATTGCTCGAAGAAACGGGAGTACCACTGGCTGCTTCTTTGTTTGTCCTGTCAAATGTTTGGGGTGATTTGCCCTGGTGGCGTGCCACGGCACTTTTTCTATTTGTGCTTTTCCTGTTTCTTTTTAGTGGAAAATTGTTTCTGGGATTGATCACCGTCTTTAGGGAAGATTTGTCTAAATGGATAGATAATAGAAAAGATTATAGAAAAGAGACGACGGATAAAACCCTTTTTGAAAAGGAAATAGTGAAGCTCAATGCCGAAATTGATGAGATAAGGACACAGAAATGGCAGCGCATTAAGGAGCAGGGTGAGGCGGAAGAATGTAAATCAGGGTACATTGCAAAGAGAGATATGCTGATCAGGCTTTTTGAAAGCGAATTTAATCTGGCACGTCAGGTGAGAAATACCGGACGGATCAAGGGTGTCAGTGAATTGTAATTAAGCAAAAGAAACAACAATGGAAGATATTAATAAATCCACTGACCAGGAGCCCGACTACAGGCATGGCTATCAAAGCGGAATTGGCGGACAAGGTAAAGAAGCCTATGAAGGATATTTGTCCAGCAAAGTAAATTACGAATGGGTAATCGAACAGCTGATTGAAAAGAAACGTGAACTGGTTGCTTTTTCTGAAAAAAGAATAACCGTTATTGAAGGTAGAAAGGCTGTTTTTGACAATTTGCAGGAACAAATTAAGGGCTTAAGTCAGTCTACTCAGCAGGTAAAAGAACTGGAAAGAAGCATCGCTGATGTTGAGTCGGAAGATGGAATGCTTAGAGAAAGAAGAGAAAAATCATCAACCAAATATTCTTTACTTGCCGGATTGATTTTCTTTGTAGCTGGGGTAGCTTTTGTATTGGGAGATCTGATTATTTCACATGAAATTGTTGCTTATGCGCTGAATATTCGCAACTCCAACGAGGCCTGGGCATTTGCGGTGGGGTTGGCTATGGTATCAGTTTTGCTGAAACCTGCCTACGATCGTCTTATTGAGGAACCCTACATTGAAAACGCCCAACCTGAGGCACGTTCCAGATACCGTAAATTTAAGATCGGACTGAGCATTTTTGCTGTTCTTACGCTGGCTGTGCTGGGTTGGTTCCGATACGAAGCTTACCGTACCGACAAGCTGAAAGAGGCCATAAACAAGTCAGTACGCAATCTTCAGTTGAATGCTGTGGATCCCCTTACCGGGCTGGCGATTGAGTCGCCGGAGTTAACCCGGAAAATTGAATTTGCCTTGCGTAATTCTGATGAGCTGAACATGACCCTTGTGAATAGTCCGTGGGCGTTGCTGTCGTTTGTTCTGAGCGGAGTGTTGTTTGCCATCGCTGGTGCAGTTTCACTGGGCATGGCTCTGCCAGTTTTGCAGCACTTCTGGTATCGCTGGTTTCAGATTGATATCCGTTTATGGCGTTTGAAAAGGAGGCGTAAACGGCTGGGAAAACGTAAAAATGTTGTATATTCGGAACTGACCGAAAAAATGAAATTGAACAATATAGCCGAAAATGACTTACAAACCTGGCCCACCATTGAGACGCTGAATCAGGAAGAGAAAGTGTTGAAAGAAGAGATTGCCGGTCTGGAAGAAGAGCGCAAACTGGCATTAACTGATAGTCGCATTCTGTCTTATGGGGATGGCTATGATAAAGGTGAGCTGATGAAAGATATGATGACGCACGAAGAGTTGGAGCAATGGAGGAGAAGTCAGATGACGGCCTATGACCTGGCTTTGCGTGCTAAAAATAATCCTTCAGACAGAACGGTAGTGCAGCGCTCGAAAAAAACAGGATTAAGGCCCTACCAGGCAATCAGGAAAGCGATTACCGATAACCTGGGTAATGAAGGGCAGGAAATAATTTAGAGATTTATATAATTGAAATGATAGAAACTTCCAGATTAAAAATAATACCCTGTGATGATACCATTTTCGATGCATTGAAAATGGGAAATAATATCCTTTCAGTTGTTTTGGGAGCTAATGTTCCCAAAAAATGGACGGAAGTCCGTGATACTTTTCCGTATGCTGCACAACGTTGGAAAGAACATCCGCCACTGCACAATTGGTGGCTTTATCTGATTATATATAAGCCAATGAATATGTTGATTGGTTCCTGTGGTTTTAAAGGTGAGCCTAACGAAGCAGGAGAGGTAGAAATTGGTTATGAAATTCGTCAGGAACAGCGGGGAATGGGCCTCGGTGCTGAACTGGCTGAAGCATTGGTAGACTTTGCCTTTCTCGATTCAAGGGTACAAAAGATTATCGCTACTACCTTGCCCGCTGAAAATCCTTCCACAGCAATTCTTGGTAAGCTGGCTTTCCAGCGAGTTGAAGATTCTGAAGCAACAGATGAATCACTCTGGCGTTGGGAGTTGTCGCGGCGGTGAGCTAATCTGCCTGTTATCAAAAGCTTATTCCAAATTTTCTTATCCTAACCTGATATTCCATGAGCATTTTAGATTCTTTTAATCAGATTCGTACACTTTTAAAAAACATTGATCTCAAAGCTGTCAGTAAGCTTTCCCAGAAAGTTGACCTTAATGAATTGATGGGTGTAGTAGCCAAAATGAGTGATGAAGATCTGGCCAAAATGGTAAAGATGATGAAATCAGGCTCCGGGAAGAAAAAGGAACGACCTGCAGTGAACGGCGATTTCTATGAACTGGGCGGGTTGTTGTCGGATCAGGAAAAGGAGGTGGTGTTAAAGGTTCGGCATTTTATGGAAACCGAAATACGTCCCATCGCAAACGAATACTGGAATAAAGCGCAGTTTCCGATGCACATTATTCCTAAAATGGCCGGACTTTCCATTGCCGGCCTCACTTATCAGGGATATGGTTGTCCAGGTCACAGTGCTTTGCTGGAAGGTTTTCTGGCTATGGAAATGGCCAGAGTAGACTCCTCTATTTCCACATTCTTTGGGGTGCACAGCGGGCTTGCCATGGGTTCCATCTATCTGTGTGGTTCTGAAGAACAGAAGCAGGAGTGGCTGCCACCCATGCAAAGAATGGAGCTGATCGGTGCTTTCGGGCTTACTGAACCCGAAGTGGGTTCAGCAGCTGCGGGCGGCCTCACCACAACTTGCAGACGTGAGGGCGAGGAATGGGTCATCAATGGTCAGAAAAAATGGATAGGAAACGCTACATTTTCAGATATTACGATCATTTGGGCCAGAAATATTGCAGATAACCAGGTGAAAGGATTTATCGTAAGAAAGGAAAATCCAGGTTTTAGAGCCGAAAAAATGCAAGACAAAATGGCTTTGAGGACCGTGCAAAATGCCTTGATTACACTGACTGATTGCCGGGTTTTGGAAAAAGACCGTTTACAAAATGCTAATTCGTTTAAGGATACCGCCAATGTGTTGCGGATGACACGTGCCGGTGTGGCATGGCAGGCGGTAGGATGCGGTCGCGGAGCCTATGAACTGGCATTGAAATACACAATGGAACGGCAGCAGTTTGGCAGGCCGATAGCAGGTTTTCAGTTGGTACAGGATCTGCTGGTAACGATGCTGGGCGACCTGACGGCGATGCAAACCATGGTTTTCCGGCTGTCACAACTACAGGACAGCGGTTTGCTTACCGACGAACATGCTTCGCTGGCCAAGGTTTTCTGTACATTGAGGATGCGCTCGATCGTTGACCACGCACGGGAGCTGTTTGGTGGAAACGGAATATTGCTTGAATATGATATTGCTCGTTTTGTGGCTGATGCCGAAGCCATCTATTCCTATGAGGGTACTAAAGAAATCAATTCACTGATTGTAGGGCGGGCGATTACAGGAGAAAGTGCATTTGTTTAGTATATTTCAGGGCTGTACGCTGAAGGTGGTTCAGAAAATTGCAGGGTGGCAGTAAGGTTATCACTGCTGTATTTGCGTCTTTCTAAATAATGACCTCCTGCTGTTTCGGGAGCCTGAAAATTATCAGAAAACTACTAATAAACGATCCTTGTTTATGATCAATAACAGAAGAAGCTTTATAAAGAAAAGTGTTATGGGAGTGACTGCCGCAGGTTTGACTCCCCTGCTGGGACAGGAAGTGCTGGCAGCACAGAGTAAAACCGAAGACACTTTCAAACTGGGAATGGCCGGTTATAGTTTTGTCCATTTTAAGCTGGAAGAAGCTTTGGCCATGATGAAAAAAACAGATGTCAACTATCTGTGTATAAAAGATTTTCATCTGCCTTTTAACAGTACGGATGAAGAAATCAGGAATTTTCATGCAAAATTAAAAGAATCCAATGTGACAGGATACGCAGTAGGGCCTATTTATATGCGTACCAATGAGGAAATCGATAAAGGATTTGAATATGCCAAAAGGGTAGGAGTGAAGCTGATTGTGGGTATTCCTAACCATGATGCATTACCCTATATTGAGAAAAAAGTAAAAGAATATGATTTTAAATATGCGATTCATATTCACGGTCCGGAAGATAAGCTGTATCCTGATGCCGAATCGGTAATTAAGTTTGTCAAGAATATGGACAAGCGAATCGGGCTTTGCTTTGATATGGGGCACAATTTCAGAAACGGGAAAGATTCTGTCGCAGATCTGGAAAAGTATATTGACCGTATTTATGATATACATCTCAAGAATGTGACCGCTGGTACAGGGGAGGGAAAAACCTGTGAACTGGGACGTGGTAAGATTAACATTCCTGCATTCATGAAAATGCTCAGAAAAGTGAAATACTCCGGTGTGTGCAGTCTGGAATACGAAAAAGATATGAAAGATCCGCTGGCTGGTATTGCTGAATCGGTGGGTTATTTCAAAGGTGTGCAGGATGCTACACGCTAGCAGATACGAAATTGCATTTTAAAAAAAAACCGGAAGATTCTTCCGGTTTTTTGCATACTACAGGATCATATATTGCTGCAAAAGCGTTGCAGTAAGTTTGTTTACCATGGTTTTCCGGTGTCTTTCAATAACCACGGCTTTGACCATTGGTTGTTTTTCTGTGTTGCATACTGAGTTTGTTGTAATGCCTCAATTGCTTTATTTATATTCTCACGGTTACGTGCAGCTTCTGCTTCGCCATAAATAAACCTGACCGGTAATGCCGGCTGGGGTGAGGCGGGCCCGGCTTTCAGCTGTGGAAAACCCGTCCGGCGATAATCCATCCACGACTCTGTACTGGCCGACCAGCTTGCGATCCATTTCTGGGTGATGATCTGCTCAAGCGTCCCGTTATACTTTACTCCGGCAGTATTAATGAATGAATCGTACTGGCCTGCCACGTCCCAGGTTTCCAGCGATAGCCGGATGGCATTATTGTAGTGTTCCTCAGCGCTTCCGGTATTCCAGCCTTTTAGTGCTGTTTCTGCCAGAATAAATGCTGTTTCTGCTGAATGGATGATCCTCCCTTTTAATACAGACGGTTTGTTGGCATAGCGGTAAACATCAGAAAGCTGCGAAACGTGCTGGTTTTCCACTACCTGCCCGGGGGTGGGGTTGCCGTTGTGATAATCAGGTAAGCGGATACCTACCGGAATACCTACATACAGGTTGGTATCCAAAACGGCTCCGTTGTTCTCTGTAGCGTAAAGTACCGGATTGAAGTGACGTGTGAATCTGGCACCTTCCTGAATCTCCGCTTTTAGTGTTCTGTCTTCCAGCGAAGTGACTCCATTCAGAATTGTACCGTTTTTCCTGATAAAAGGTTCAGTGGCAACAGACAAGCCAGGGTCAGCTATCCACTGCACATGGACCGGCGCAAACCATACGGAAAGCCGTGGATCATTGGTTGACCTGAACTGATTAATGAGGGTCTGAGCTGGTTTTTTCCTTCTGAAACTAGACGCTCCGGCTTCATCCAGGTGATATAAATAAGGCCATTGATTTGAAGCTGCAGAACCAACAAAACTGATGGTGGCGTCTTCTGAAGGCTGTTTGATATAAATCCCGGACGAATAGATGCTTTCTATACCTTGTCGCGCTATTTCAGGTAGTTTGTCCGATATTCGCAGATAATAGCGCAACAGCAGGCTGTTGGCGAATTTGTGCCATTTCTGAGTATCTCCGCCATAGTAAGTGTCGTAGCCTGTCAGATAGCCGCTGTTATCACCGGTAGCGAATATGGCTGCCGCCCGTTGTAGTTCATCTATAATACCCCGGTAAATAATCTCCTGTGAATCAAAAGCAGGCTCCCATTTTCCCTGGGTTCCTTTGAGTGCTTCGGTATAGGGAGCATCACCCCATAAATCTGTAATCATTCCGAACTGGAAAGCCCGTATCGTGAGGGCAATTCCCTGATGAAATGTTCCACCACTCTGCAGTAAAAATTCATTGTTGCGTAGCCGGTCAAAATATTCGGTCCAGTCACGTGGGCCCCAGTTGTAGGTATTATAACTGTCAAACCAGCCATCGTGCTGGGTATGTTGCATAAGCCCTGACATATCGTTCCATCCTAAGTCGAGATATGAATTGGCTGCCGGAGCCATAATAGTTGGCATAATCATGTTGGGGTTGGAAGAGCCCGGGTCCACGACATTGGGATTTTCGTTGGTCTCGGTTAGCAAATCACTGCAGGAAGTAAGGAAAATGCACCCCAGCAGCAGGAATGATATATAATTGATTATGTGATTTTTCATGTGATGATCATTGATAAGTTGGAGATCAGAAACTGAGATTGAGTTTAAAGCCTATCGGCATGGTCCACGGATAGACGTTGTATAGTTCTATTCCCTGCTTAAAGGCGGTTCCGCTGTTCTGGAAGGCCCTTTCAGGATCGATTCCTATATTGGCAGCGGTCCAGAGCATAATATTCCGGGTGTAAACAGAAACGTTGATATTGCTGAATCTTGAAAATGACGGAATGTTATACCCGAGCGAAAGTTCTCTGAGCTTGATAAAGGAGGCATCAAAGGTGATTGCCTTATTATAATTCCAGGGGAAGGCATCGGTGATCGCATAGATATTGGTTTCTTCGCCGCCCAGATGCTCCTTGTATCCGGTGATTTCCCCTTCTTCATTTCTGATCGCGATGACACCGGGAATAAATCCACCGTCATGGGCACCTTCATAGGCAAACCCTCCGGATTCCTGCGTATGACCGCCTACCCTCGGAAAAAACCCGTTGGAGGGAATAATATATTTTCCCGGGTCTGATTTCAGAAGAGCGATCAGATCCTGCTGTGAATAATTTCCCCCGGGTATCAGCTGGTCCAGCTGCCGTTTTGACCGCCAGTCTGACTCCATATAGCGGTAACTGAAAGAAAGAAAGTTACCACCTGCACGCCAGTCAAAACTGGCATTCAGGCTGATTCTTTTATAACGGACGTTTAGCTGCCCGCCCATGATAAACTTTGGATTGAAATTGCCGACAAGTTCGCGGTTTTCAAAGGTATTGTCTGGCTGGTACTCACCGGTATTAGACAGAATGGGCCACATGTAGTAAGGAGAAGAGGGGTCAGTAACCTGATGGTATCCTCTGCTGTACAGATTGCCGATATCTTCTCCTACGTATGTATGCGCACCGCCGTTGTTATCTTCCCATAAAGAGAAATAGGTCATATCGCCATTCAGTTCATCTATACGCGTACGTATACGTGTAAAGTTCAGGTTGACGTCCACGGTCCATCCGTTGAGTTCACTGACAGGCGAGCCGCCGAGCGACAGTTCCAGACCTCGGCTGGAGAGTAAACCTGCATTGATTTTTGATGCATAATAACCCGTGGAGGGCGCTGTCTGAATATCCAGAATCTGATTCTGATTGGTCATGTTGAAATAGGTGCCCTCAAATCTTAATCTGTTTTTGAATAAATTAACAATCAACCCTGCTTCCCTTGATGTTTGTATTTCCGGTTTCAGTGTAGGGTTCAGTAATGTGGAGGGAATATGGGTGGTGATCAGGTCGCCCCAGTTGCCGGTCCCTAATGCATTGAGCAATTGGTAGGGTTCGGTATCATTTCCTGTCTGCGCCCAGTTGATATAAGGTTTGATCAGTGTGACATGCCCCGGCATTTTGAAAGTATTATTGATAATCCAGTTTAATCCTGCTGACGGATAAAAGTAAGACCGGTTGCCAACAGGGAGTGTGCTCGACCAGTCGTTACGGGCTGTCAGATCCATGTAAACCTGGTCTTTAAATCCCAGGCTGGCTGTACCGAAAATACTCATAATCCGCTTTGAAGAGGTAAAATAGCTGTTGCTTCTGGCCATGGTGGGCACATTGGTGATCCGGTACAGGCCGGGAATGGTCAGGGGTTGCCCGCCCATGTACGAACTGCTGAACTGCCGGTGCATGCTGTTCCCTCCGGCATTGATCACAATATCAAAATCATTGATTTTCTTTTTATAAGATAGCATTGCATCCATATTGGTTTCGCGGGTGTTCATGCCGTCATAATGATAGCCTCCCTGTTTTACACGGGTATAGCTCCAGGGGATTTTAGACTCTCGCTCTTCCTGCGCCCAGTCATGTGTAATACGGGCATATGCAGAGAACCCGCCACCGATTTCCCAGTCCATTTTCAGGTTGCCATATGCATGATTCCGGTTATAACTGTTGCTGATACCATATGCCAGAAAATAGGGGTTGTCCTGTCCGGTAGTAGGGGATAACTGCTGAATATTTTCTCCCCCTGACACCCAGATATCCTTCAGTTTACGGATATCCACATTAGACCAGACATACGCGGCTTCGAGCGGATTGGCTCCTCTGTTTCCGGTAGCTGGCCTGTTATCTGCAAATGAATTAACAAAATTGAGATTGGTGCTTAAAGTCACCCGTTTATTAAGCTTGTAGGAAGCGGCAGACGTGATGCCGTTGCGGTTCAGGTCTGAATTAGGAATGATTCCCTGATTGCGCATATGATCATATGACACCCTGAAATTACCTTTATCATTCGCCCCGGAGACGGCTACATTGTTACTGGTGGTGATTCCTGTCTGCAGGAAATTCTTTACATTATCCTGGTAGGACCTCAGTTCCGTTGCAATCGGCACACCGTTTTCATCCATTGGGCTGTCCCACTGTACAGCCATGTTGCCTTTGTCGAGCTCAAGTCCTCCCCAATAGGCTGAGCCCTGTGTAAACTGATTGGCCCGGCTGCCATTGGCATGACGGTAATGCATGTCCAGAAACCGGTAGGGTTTTTCAAAGACATTATTTGTAGTGAAAGTGATTCCAAGCCCTTTGGCTTGTTTACCGGATTTGGTCGTGACAAGAATGACCCCGTTGCCCGCGCGTGAGCCGTAAAGTGCGGCCGCGGCCGGTCCTTTCAGTACCGATATACTTTCAATGTCTTCCGGGTTGAGATCAGATACCACATTGCCATAGTCCACCTGATTTCTGTCACCACGGGTAGCAATATTATTGCGCAGATTATTCACCATCGGTACGCCGTCTATGACAAACAGAGGTTGGTTATCGTTGCTGAGCGAAGTGGCTCCCCTGATCACAATACTGGTGGAGGAACCCACTCCGCTGGTCTGGTTCAGTACCAGGCCGGGCACTCTGGCCGCGAGAGAATTCATGATGTTCTCCTGAGCGACATTCACCAGATCTTCGCCGTCTACTTTCGTAATGGCAGAAGTCAGTGATTTGGTAGCCCGTTTTATACCCAGGGCAGTGACTACAGCTTCGTCGAGCGTAGTGACATTTTCCTCCAGCAAAACATTGATCACTGATTGTGTAGATACTGTGATTTCCTGTGAGTCATAGCCAATGTAGGAAAATATCAGCGTCTGTTTTTTGTTTTCATCTACCGTAATCGAATAGTTGCCATTGGCATCCGTAGTTGTACCAATCAACATTCCTTTAATAACGATGTTGACACCCGGAAGCGGCTGCTCTCCGGCTTTGGTGGTGACGGTGCCTGTGACGGTTCGGTCTTTTTCAGCGGTGTGTTCATGGGGGTGTATCCCGTGGGCCCATGTATGTTCCGTGATATTCCCGGTAATGAGTAAAGCCAGCAGCGGAATGCCTAACTGTTGTCTTAATGATCGGTGAATGGTAAAATCAGGTTTCATTGGCAGTTGAAATTAGAGGTAAAAGATGAATAGAAATGTATAATCGACTGATCAGAAACAGTGTTTTTTCAGACATCGGACTGCTACCGTTACAGCCACGGTGGCTTGCTACGTAACCGTGCTACAGGCGCGAAACTGGAGGTTCTGTGACCTCAAATATCTTTATCATACCTCTGTTTAAATACCAAACAGATAGGCAAAAACCCTTATACCTGAGTGAAGAGTAAAATGATACCGGATAGCAGCTGCTGACCGGCGAAAGAATAATTTAATACAATTATGTTATCCGGTGCAGACTGAGAATTGCGCAAAATGACCCCGGGTACATGTTGTTTTGAAGGAAGGTAAATGCTGTGATTCCATAGCAGTTCGTTGAGTGATTAAAATTATTAACTGAAATTGTACTCTGATTCGATATACTACATTCAAAAGTCAAAATATAACCGGGTACTCAATAAAGAATGAATGTTACCAAGGGCAAATAAATGAGGAAAGGTTACCTCAATAGTTTATATGTATGTGATTATTTTTACTAATAATATAAATGTATGGATTTGCAGATTAGGAAAACCCACATTTTGCGAATTAATTTCTTCGATTTGCGTACCTGTTGAGCAGTCAATATAGTTTTGTGAATGTAGTAATAGTTTGTTGCTCCTGAATTGAAGAATCCACAATGAGTGCTGTGAGAAAATGTAAAAAAACAGGAGGGGAGGAAGTGTCAATAAAAAAGGCTGCCCAAATGGACAGCCTTTTGGCTATAAATTGTAAGATCTGATCAGATAGCCCTGTCCAGATGCGTATATCCGCCATCCACATAGATCAGTTGTCCTGTAGTATGGCTTGAAACGTCCGACAGCAGAAAAAGAGTCATAGCAGCCAGTTCTTCCGGTGTAGTCATACGTTTTTCCAGCGGAATTTTATCAATGATCTTCTCCAGTGTTCCTTCCGGATCAGGCAGTGTTTTGATCCATTTGTCATACAGAGGCGTGTAACATTCAGCTACTATCACTGCATTCACACGAATGCCATATGGAAGTAATTCTACAGCCCATTCGCGCGTCATGGCATTGCGGCCACCATTGGCAGCGGCATAGGCAGAAGTCCCGCCTTGCCCGGTCGTGGCGACTTTTGAGCTAATGTTTACTATGGAGCCTTTTGACTTTTTAAGTTCAGGTAAGGCATAATGGGCCATCAGGTAATAATGGATCAGGTTTTTGTGAAGGGAAGCGCTGAATTCTTCATAGCTTCCTTTTTCCAGTCCAATACCATCATTCACCCCGGCATTATTGATTAACCCGTCAATCCGACCATACAGTCTGATTGTTTCCTTAACGGCTTTCTCGCATTCTTCTGGTTTGGTGAGTTCAGCCGGGACCTGCGCACCTTCATGATTGATTTCAGCCAGCATAGCCTGGTTATCCTGCTCAGAACGTCCGATAATTACAGGAATAGCTCCTTCCTCATGAAGTGCTTTCACAATACCGGCTCCTATGCCTTTGGCGCCACCCGTGACGATGATTACTTTATTCTTTAATTTTAAATCCATTTTAAAAGGAAAGGCTTAGGTTAGTTCTGATTAATTTTTACGTTCCCAGGCAACGGCAGTTTGTTTCTGCACACCCAATAAGTCGATTCCCAGTTCTACCTGATCACCTGCTTTGAGGTATACCGGAGGTTGGAACCCAAGACCCACTCCAAATGGTGTTCCAGTTGAAATAACATCACCAGGCAACAGCGTCATGTATTCGCTGAGATAGCTGATCAGAAACGGGATTTTAAAAATCATATCATTTGTATTGGAGTCCTGTAGCATTTTACCATTAACAGAAAGCCATAAACGAAGATCATGTGGATCACTGATTTCATCAGCTGTGGCCAGGTAGGGGCCTAAAGGTGCGAAGGTATCGGCACTTTTCCCTTTTACCCATTGTCCACCCCTTTCGATCTGATATTCACGCTCTGAATAGTCGTTGTGTAAAACATAGCCTGCCACATGGTCCATTGCCTCCTCTTCAGATACATAAGAAGCTTTTTTGCCGATTACCACAGCCAGTTCGACTTCCCAGTCTGTTTTAACAGAATTACGGGGAATTACCACATCGTCATACGGACCTGCCAATGCAGAAGTGGCCTTAAAAAATATGATTGGTTCTTTAGGAATGGGTGCTCCTGTTTCTTCGGCATGCTTGGCATAGTTCAAACCGATACATACAATTTTTGAAGGTCTGGCAATAGGGCTTCCCAAGCGAGCGGTTGCCGGAACTTCAGGACAACTGGCACTGTCTGTTTCCAGCCATTGTTCCAGGCTAGCCAGGCGGCCGCTTTCAAAAAATGCTTCATTAAAATCAGGTGTAAATGCAGAGACGTCTACTCTCTTTCCATTTGCTAACTCAACAGCCGGTTTCTCCGCGCCTGCGCTACCGTATCTGAATAATTTCATAGGGATTAGGTAATATTATTACTGATTAATAATTTATTGATATACTATAGATTTACACTTCGCACCCAAGGCATAAAGTCATCCTGCCCGAGCAACTGCGCTTTGGCAGCATATTCGCCGTTGGCCAGTTGAATGATATATTCCAACAATTCATCCGCCACCTGAGGGATGGTTTTGGCTCCGGTAATAATTTCGCCACAGTCAAAATCAATAATATCAGGCATTCGTTGTGCGAGTTTGGTATTGGTAGAAACCTTAACTACCGGACAAACAGGGTTGCCAGTAGGCGTTCCTAAGCCTGTAGTAAACAGGATTACATTAGCGCCGGATGCGGCTTGACCGGTTGTTGCTAATACGTCGTTCCCTGGCGTACATACCAGATTCAAACCAGGTTTGGAGGCCAGTTCGCAATAATCCAATACATCTGTGACAGGGGAATATCCGCCTTTTTTGGCAGCTCCTGCTGATTTCATGGCGTCGGTAATAAGTCCGTCCTTGATATTGCCCACCGAAGGGTTCATATCAAATCCTGCACCCACAAGCTGTGCCTGACGTGCGTAATTGGTCTGTAACGTGGCAAATTTAGTAGCTACTTCAAGAGATACGGAACGGTTAATCAACTCTTGCTCTATTCCACAAAGTTCAGGGAATTCGGCCAACAGTGTTTTAGCACCCAGTGCAACCATCATATCAGAAAGATAGCCCAATACAGGGTTTGCTGAAATACCAGAGAAGCCATCTGAGCCTCCACATTTCAAACCTACCGTAATCTGGTTGATCGGAGCTGGTTTTCTTTCAATTTTATTGATTTCTATCAACCCTTTAAATGTCTCTTTTATCGCTGCAGAGAGCATCAGGTACTCAGTACCGTATTGTTGCTGTTCGAAAATCAGCAAGGGTTTATCGAAAGCAGGGTTCTTCTCATAGATCTGTTCTTTCAGGCGATCAAACTGTGTTTTCTGGCAACCCAGGCTCAAAACTGTGATTCCGGCCACATTCGGATTATTGGCATAAGCTGCAAACAGGTCAGTCAGGCGCTCAGAATCTTCATCCCCTTCTCCACAACCCGATTCGTGGGTAAGAAATTTAATGCCGTCGATATTGGAGAAAAAGCGGTTATTCCTGGAGACATACACATCAGAAGAACTTCCCTGGTAATCATCTATTTGTTGAGATTCACCCGATTGGTAAATAGCGGCCAGATCGGCTACCTGTTTCTGGTAGGTATCTGGGATGCCATACCCTAAGGCTTTTTCAAAAGCATCTTTCAGTTTCAGAATATTTCTGTTTTCACAAAAAACCAAAGGAATAACCAACCAGAAATTGGCTGTCCCAACAGTGCCATCGGCCCGGTGAAAACCTAAAAAGGTACGGTCCTGCCATTTGCTCACATCCGGTACCAGCCAGTCGGTTGACACCTCACGTTTGTCAATCGAGTAGGTTTCGGCAGAGTGCTTCAGGTTGAAAGTGGTGATTGGTTCTGCCCGTTTGATGGGTTGTGAAGCTTTTCCTACCAGTACGCCGTACATGGTTACCTCTCCATTGAGAGGTAGGTCTTCAGTGATAAATTTATGCTTGGCATTGACGGGATAGGGCAGTTGATAGGTTTGTCCTTCAAATTCAATAACCTGACCTGCTGATAAATCGCGTAATGCTACAATAACATTATCAGAAGGGTGCACTTTTAATACGAGTTCGTTCATGGGTTTAAGATCAATGGATTCTCCATTGGAGTATATTTATTAATAATTATAAAACAATTGCAGAATGGCCCCGCCGAAAGCAGGGCCATTCCTTATGCCATATTATGAAACACACGCTGGACGTCGTCGTCCTCTTCAATGCGTTCAATAAGTTTATCAACTTCGGCTACTTCCTCTTCAGAAAGGCGCTTGGTGTCATTGGGGATCCGGTCAAAATCAGCTTCAAGAATCTCGAAGCTATTTTCTTCCAGATAACTCTGTAAAGGACCGAAAGCGGTAAAACTACCATAAATATGAATCTGATTGCTTTCTTCATCCAGGAAAACCTCTTCAGCTCCGAAGTCAATCAGCTCAAATTCAAACTCTTCAATATCCTGCCCTGTATTGGCAATCTTGAAAATGCTTTTTCTGTCAAAAATAAAATCCAGCATGCCCGAAGTGCCCAAACTGCCACCCAATTTATTGAAATAGCTTCTGACATTCGCTACGGTGCGTGTTGGGTTATCGGTGGTGCTTTCGACCAGAATTGCGATACCATGAGGGCCATAGCCTTCATATACCATCTCTTTGTAGTCCTCCTGATCTTTTGAAGTCGCTCTTTTGATTGCTCTTTCAATGTTGTCTTTTGGCATGTTGGCTGCCCGGGCATTTTGTAAAATTGCTCTGAGCCTTGAGTTTGTGGAGGGGTCAGATCCTCCCCCTTTTACTGCCAATACTATATCTTTTCCGATTCGCGTAAACGTTTTGGCCATATGGTCCCAACGTTTCATTTTACGCGCTTTCCGATATTCAAATGCTCTTCCCATACAGAATGGAATCTGATTCCAGAAATCAAGTTATGTTAAAAATATGTCCTAAATAATATAGTGCAAAAATAGCGAATCACTCGTATTAGTTTGCATGTCAATGCAATTATCTGTTAAGTCTGGTTATTATGTATTAATCAATTCCCCAATTGGGGTGAAAGTGGGGAAAATTGCAACGATTTGTTGAGTCTAATCTCGGCAGAAATATGAGACATTATAATAATAATCATAATAATTTGCATTAAAAAGCATAATAGCGGTAACGGTTGTGTTAATTTACCATTTTTTAAATTGTGGCACGTAAATTTTATAATTCTTACTTGTCATAGGTTCACACCATATAAAAACTGAATGACTTATAAAATTTGAAATCTTAATTTATAAAGATATATAATATTAAAGATAATCACAGATAGAGGAGGGTTTACGTGGAATAGTCTATTGTTATACGATAGACTATTTTTTTTTGTCCTGATGACGATGCGTCGTGGGTGCTCATCGCAGCAACCAACTATTAATCCCCTGTTTACTGATGAGTAATCTTACTCTTTTTAAGCCCCCGTCAAGTGGATCATCCTTGAAAATAAGTGTATTAATATAATTAGTCTGTTGTTGTAAATATTTATAGATAAAATGTCTATATATTCCATTTAATTAAGATAAATAGAATAATTTATCTATTGTGTTCATTCTGATTTATCGGTCGTTATTTCGTTAATTTGCAAGCGACTAAATTCAATGATTTCTCAGCTATGACCAAGGTTACAGATTATATAAAAAACGCTGCTGGAAACACTCTTTTTTCAATTGAGATAATTCCTCCACTGAAAGGTCAGTGTATTAATAAATTATTTGATTCTATCGAACCGCTGATGGAATTCAAGCCTCCGTTCGTCGATGTGACTTATCACCGGGAGGAAATAATATATAAAACCCTGGCGGATGGTACTGTATTAAATATCCCTATCAGAAAACGTCCAGGGACTGTGGGGATTTGTGCAAGGTTGATGGAGCGGTTTAAAGTGGATGCTGTTCCTCATCTGATTTGTGGTGGTTTTACCAAAGAGGAAACAGAGGATATGTTGTTTGATCTTTATTATCTGGGGATTGACAATGTTTTGGTGTTACGCGGTGATCCTGAAAAATCGGTGGGTGTTTTCAAACCCAAAGCAGGGGGACATGCCTATGCCAGTGAGCTGCTTGAGCAGGTTGTCAGTACGAATAATGGCAGACTGATGCATAGTGAGACGGAAGCAGTGCATACTAATTTCTGTATCGGAGTGGCGGGTTATCCTGAAAAACATCTGGAAGCCGTAAACTTTGATGAAGATTTTAAATACCTCAAACAAAAAGTAGACTGTGGGGCTGATTATATTGTTACGCAAATGTTTTTTGATAACAACAAATACTTTGACTTTGTGAATCGCTGTCGGGAAGCAGGTATTACTGTACCTATAATTCCGGGAATAAAACCGCTATCTACTTTAAAGCAGTTGACAATTCTTCCGGAAATATTTCATCTGGAGATACCTGAGGCATTACGAAACGAGGTAAGCAAACTGACTTCGGATAAAGAAGTGCGTCAGGCCGGGATAGAATGGGGGATACAACAGGCTAAAGAATTGAAAGCAAAAGGAGTTCCTGTGCTTCATTTTTATACAATGGGCAAATCAGATAATGTATTGCAAATTGCAGAAGCGGTATTTTAATTAATATTTCAGCTATCAGTAATCCATATTATGGACTACTGATAGCTGAATGGCTTGATTATACATTAAATCTGAAATGCATAATATCGCCGTCCTTTACAATGTACTCTTTTCCTTCTACAGCCATTTTTCCCGCTTCTTTAATGGCAGCTTCCGATTTATACTGCTGGTAATCATCTAGTTTGATTACTTCTGCACGGATAAAACCTTTTTCAAAATCGGTATGAATTACACCTGCTGCCTGAGGAGCTTTCCAGCCCTTTTCAATAGTCCAGGCACGTATTTCTTTAACACCGGCAGTGAAATAGGTAATCAGATTCAACAGACTATAGGAAGCTTTGATTAAGCGATTTAGTCCTGACTCTTTAAGTCCGAATTCTGCAAGAAACATTTCATGCTCTTCCGGATCTTCTATTTCCGCAATCTGAGATTCGATGGAGGCTGAGAGAATGATTACTTCTGCATTTTCCTCTTCCACCGCTTTTTTTAATATTTCAGAATATTCGTTGCCTGTGAGCATAGACTCCTCGTCAACATTGGCCACGTAAATGACAGGTTTAACCGTTAAAAGATGGAGGTCTCCTATGGCTGCAAATTTTTCATCTTCTGTAACCTGTACAGTGCGGGCGCTTTTTCCGGCCTCGAGTGCAGTTTTGTATTTTTTCAATACCTCTGCTTCTATTTTGGCGCGTGCATCACCCACCCGAGCTGCTTTATCAACTTTCTGTAGTTTTTTGTCAACCGATTCCAGATCTTTTAGCTGAAGCTCAGTATCTATAATCTCTTTATCAAAAATCGGGTCAACACGTCCTTCAACGTGAACGACATTTTCATCCGCAAAGCATCTGATCACATGGACGATTGCGTCCACTTCACGAATGTTAGCCAGAAACTTATTGCCTAGGCCCGCGCCTTGACTGGCTCCTTTTACAAGACCCGCAATATCCACAAACTCTATAATAGTGGGGATGGTTTTCTGAGGGTTAATAAGGGAAGCAAGGATATCAATCCGCTCATCGGGCACAGTAACCATACCAACATTGGGTTCGATGGTACAGAAGGGATAATTGGCCGCTTCTGCCTTGCCACTGGAAATTGCATTAAAAAGTGTCGACTTACCTACATTAGGCAACCCTACAATACCACACTGTAAGCTCATTTTTTTTGCAGTAATTAATATAAAGCCGTAAAAACAGGAATGGTACTTTATACACCATCCTGATATATTTTAAAATTTAACAGAAACTCTTGGCAGTGAAAATCATACAAATGTACAAAACTGCTCGTCAACAGAAAAAGCCTCCGGGAAGATATTCCGAAGGCTGCAATGCTTTAAGATGGAGTTAAGGTAGTGTTAGTCCCACTTTAAGTCACCTCCTTCGATCTGATCAAACTCATCCTCTTTGGACGCGTATTGAGAGAAATCAAAGTCAGGCATCAATTCAGTTTTGACATGATCCACAGCATCCTGCAACGCTTCTACGAATTTATCAAAATCCTCTTTGTACAAAAACATCTTGTGTTTTTCGTAAGTGAAACCATCTCCTTGAGGGTGACGGCGACTTTCTGTGATAGTCAAATAATAATCGCTTGATCGTGTCGAGCGTACATCGAAGAAGTAAGTGCGCTTTCCTGCTCTAACTCTTTTAGAGTAGATTTTCTCTCTGTCTTCCACTATTTCTTTTTTAAATTAGTTATTTGGAACGCTAAAGTAGAAAGTTTATTGTATTCTGCAAAGTTATCCATCTATTATTACAATCATTTCATTGTAAGTAATTGTTGATTAGTAGGTTACAAATACGGTTTTCCTCTCAGGAAATTATATTTCATGTATTGTAACATACATGAACTTTCGTAGGATATAGAATAATATTATGCAATTTCAATCTTATATTATAATTTTGGCTTCAGATGATCCGTTTCACACAAAAAAATTTGGTGCTGCTGAAACTGTTTTTTTAAGGATTGTATTATTTTATAATCTTTTGGTTTTCAGTGTTTTGTTTACCTTAATAACTAAAGCATGAACTATTCATCCATAATGGCTTATCTGGTACTTTCATTTGCCTCTCCAAAAGCTGAAAAAGTACTGAATTCGCTGGTTTTCTCACAGAAAGGGCTGGTTTCTTATTATCATGCAAAGTTCCATGGAAGAAAGACCGCCTTTGGCGAAAAATATGATAAGGCAAGCTTCACTGCAGCACATAATACGCTACCACATAATACGTTAATTGAAGTAGAAAATCCTGCAAATGGCAAAACAGTAACCTTGAGGATTAATGATCGCGGACCTTTCGGTCATTCCCGGGTATTGGATATCAGCCAGGCTGCAGCTAAAGAGTTGGATATTATCAGAAAAGGAGTGGCAAGACTTTCTTTTAAGGTAGTAGGAGCTGACGGCGTATTGTGGGAAACTTCTCACGCAGACTCTTCAAATAATCTGTCCTCTGTGCTTATCAAATAGCGTACATTTCATCCAGATTCTATACATCTTGGCTACCCCGAACCATATTGATCTCAACCAGGTCCGCACTGTACAAAACCTCGACCTGCTCGCAAAGCAACTGGTAGAAGGTTTTATTACGGGATTGCACAAATCACCATTTCACGGCTTTTCAGTTGAATTTGCAGAGCATCGTCTATATAATGATGGAGAAAGTACCCGACATATTGATTGGAAAGTATATGCCAAATCAGATCGTTTATTTGTAAAAAGATACGAGGAAGAAACCAATCTCAGGTGTCATATTATGCTGGATGCTTCGTCTTCCATGTATTATCCTGAAGAAAACTACGGCAAGATTACTTTTAGTGTGCTGGCAGCCGCCAGTATTGCGAACCTTCTTCAAAGGCAGAAAGATGCTGTCAGTCTGTGTACTTTTGCTGAATCTATTGAGGTACAGACGCCGATCAAGTCAACACCATCGCATATACATAAGATAATTCTGGAACTTGAAAAAGTTTTTCAGCGCCCCCCTTCTCCCAAAAAAACTAAAACCGCTGATATAATACACCTGCTGGCGCGGAAAATTCATAAGCGTTCATTGGTCATTATTTTCAGCGATATGTTTGATAACATGGAAGACAGCAGTGCTTTATTTTCGGCCCTGCAGCATTTGAAGCATAATAGTCATGAAGTATTGATTTTTCATGTAACAGACCATGCTACTGAAAAGGAATTTTCATTTGAAGAAAGACCTCATGAGTTTGTGGATCTGGAAAGCGGAAGCTCAATTAAGGTACAGCCATCCCAGGTAAAGGAAGTTTATCAAAATAAAGTAAATTCATATTTCCATGAACTTTATCTGAAATGTGGACAATATAAAATTGACCTCATCCAGGTGGATATTGCTAAAGGAGTAGAACCTGTACTGATGAGCTATCTGGCAAAGAGGGCCAAAATGAAATGAAAATTCATCATTTGTGAAACTATTCTTTACGATTTATGTTAAATCTATAGTTCTTATAGATTACTATTTTTAATTTGTTCTTCACTTAAACCTATAATATTATGTCACTTAGATTAGGCGATATAGCTCCGGATTTCGAAGCCAACACAACCCAGGGACCCATCAAATTTCATGAGTGGTTAGGCTCCTCATGGGGGCTTTTGTTTTCTCATCCCGCTGATTTTACTCCTGTTTGTACTACCGAATTAGGCAAGACCGCCCTCTTAAAAGGAGAGTTTGAAAAAAGAAATGTAAAGGCGATAGCCGTCAGTGTGGATGATTTGGATTCACATAATCGCTGGATTCCGGATATTAACGAGGTTTCTGAGACAGAGGTTAACTTCCCTATTATTGCGGATGAAAACCGTACCGTCGCCAGTCTCTATGATATGATTCACCCCAATGCAAGTGAAAAGGCCACAGTACGTTCAGTGTTTATAGTGGGACCGGATAAAAAAATTAAACTTACTTTGACTTATCCAGCCTCTACCGGGCGCAATTTTAATGAAATTCTCAGGGTGGTGGATTCGCTGCAATTGACTGCCAATCATTCTGTTGCTACACCTGCGGACTGGAATCAAGGGGAGGATGTGATTGTGGTGCCTGCAGTAAGTACGGAAGATGCAGAAAAAAAATTCCCTAAAGGATTGAACATTGTGAAGCCTTATTTGCGTTATACTCCACAACCCGATAAACAAGGTTGATAAATTTATCAGTATTCCAATTGAAAAGAAGTCCCGGGACCTAATAGGAGACCGGGACTTTGTTTTTGTGCGGAAAAATTTTTTATTTGTAGTTATTTATGCAGCCATAGAGGAATAGGAGGGAGTGGATTTGTAGATACTATCTGGACGTTTCATCTCGTTCAGAAATGTATGTTTCCTCTTAACCTGCTGACCCGTACTGAAACCATAATTCAAGCCTAATTTTAAAGAAATAATAATGCTTCCAACTATTCCATTTGATCAGACATCAGCTTATAAAAAGCTGAAATCACATTATAAAACGATTTCTAAGACCCATCTGAAATCTTTGTTTGAGGAAGATGAAAAACGTTTTAAAAAATTCTCTGTTCGGTTGGGTGATATACTTCTGGATTATTCTAAAAACAGAATAAACGGACGTACGCGGTCCTATTTGATTCAACTGGCTGAAGAGGCTGGCGTAAAGGATGCGATCGAACAAATGTTTACCGGCGCTCGAATTAATGCTACTGAAAACAGACCTGTTTTACATGTTGCTTTACGCAATCGATCCAATACACCCGTGATGGTAGATGGTAAAGACGTGATGCCGGATGTTAACGCTGTACTGCTTAAAATCAAGGAGTTTTCCGGAAAAGTAAGATCCGGAGAATGGAAAGGATATACCGGCAAAGCAATTACAGATATTGTGAATATCGGAATAGGGGGGAGTGATCTGGGTCCCGTGATGGTTACCGAAGCCTTGAAGCCCTACGCCAAAAAAGGACTGAATGTTCATTTTGTATCCAACGTGGACGGAACCCATATAGTGGAAACGGTCAAAAATCTCAATCCGGAAACCACCCTGTTTCTGATTGCTTCAAAAACCTTTACAACCCAGGAGACCATGGCAAATGCCCACTCTGCGCGGGATTGGTTCCTTGAATCGGCTCAGAACGAGGAGTTTGTAAAAAAGCATTTCGTGGCCATCTCAACGAATGCAGGTGAAGTTGGGAAATTTGGTATTGATCCGGAGAATATGTTTGTGTTCTGGGATTGGGTAGGAGGGCGTTATTCATTGTGGTCTGCTATTGGACTTTCTATTGCCTGTTATATTGGATTTCAGAATTATGAACAATTGCTTAGTGGTGCGCATGAGATGGATGAACATTTCAGAACAGCAAAGTTTGAGAAGAACCTTCCCGTACTATTAGCGCTTATCGGTATCTGGTATAATAACTTCTTTGGCGCCGAATCGCACGCTATTCTCCCCTATGACCAATATATGCACCGATTTGCTGCATATTTCCAGCAGGGTGATATGGAAAGCAACGGAAAATACGTAGGTAGAAACGGTGAGAAGGTAGGTTATCAGACTGGTCCGGTAATATGGGGAGAGCCCGGCACAAACGGACAGCATGCTTTTTATCAGTTGATTCACCAAGGCACAAAACTGATTCCGTGTGATTTTATTGCACCCGCAGTTTCGCAGAATCCGATTGGTGAACACCATCAAATGTTGCTTTCTAATTTTTTCGCACAGACAGAAGCACTTATGAATGGCAAGACCTATGAAGAGGCTAAAAGTGAATTAGTAAAAGCAGGTAAGTCTGAAGAGGAGATAGCGTTCCTGACACCATTTAAAGTTTTTGAAGGAAATCGTCCTACGAATTCTATTCTTGTTAAAAAAATGACGCCCAAAGTACTGGGTAGCCTGATTGCCATGTATGAGCATAAAATATTTGTACAAGGCATTATCTGGAATATCTTCAGTTTTGATCAATGGGGCGTTGAACTGGGAAAACAACTTGCGAATAACATCTATCCGGAATTGAAAAATGATGAAGCTGTTTTATCTCATGATTCTTCGACCAACGGATTGATAAACCAGTATAAAAACTGGCGGTAATTTCATAATATTGGCATACTAAAGTCTGTCGGTCTTTAACAGGCAGACAGGCTTTAGTAATTTATCCACCCAAATAAGTCAAATCATGAACAAAGGAAAGGGGTCTCGCTTCATCATTGCTATTGTTATGGGGCTGATTGCCCTGATCGGTTATTACACCAAAACGCAGGTGAACCCGGTCACCGGAGAAAAACAGAAAGTAAATCTTACCCCTGAACAGGAAGTGGCTATGGGTATGCAAAGTGCACCTCAGATGGCCGCAGAATTTGGTGGGTTGTATCAGGATGCGAATGTGCAACAGGAAGTGAAGCGTGTAGGTCAAAAACTTGTACGTGAAACAGATGCAGTTCGTTCACCTTATAAATTTGACTTTCATGTGTTGGCAGATACACGGACAATTAATGCGTTTGCATTACCCGGTGGGCAAATATTTATAACTGCCGCCTTGCTAGAGAAACTAAGTTCCGAAGATCAACTGGCCGGGGTTTTAGGCCATGAGATAGGCCACGTTATCGGACGACACTCGGCAGAGCAGATGGCCTCGGCTGAATTGCTGCAAGGTCTTGCTGGTGCTGCGACTATTGCTTTAAGTGATCCGTCATCAGGAAACTCAAGTGCGTATATGGCGCAATATATTGCCAATATGGTCAATATGAAATATGGCCGGGATGATGAACTGGAATCGGATGATTTCGGTGTAAAATATATGTTGCAGGCAGGATATAACCCAAATGAAATGCTGGAAGTGATGCGGATTCTGGCTGAAGCATCCGGAGGCAATGCGCCCGCTGAATTTGCAAGTACCCATCCAAGTCCTGCCAACAGAGTAGAGAAGATCAAATCATCAATTATCAAGTATCAGCAGCAGCTTAAACCATAATCTGTAATGGTTTGGGTGAGGAGTATTCCCGTCAAATGCTTCCCGGCTACATAGCGACCTGTTTAAGTGTAATTAAGGTGAAGTGTGCCTTACAGATTCGTATATATCATATTCACGGGTAGATTTGACCAACTGTATTCCTGGGAAATCATGGCCTAGTATGGAAACCGGTCTCTCATCTTTTTTACTGATCACAAATCGAATTTCACTCTTCGAAACCTTTTCCGAAAACCTGTGAAAGTCAAAAGTTTCGTTTTTTTCAGCCAGCCAGATGATATCAGGAAAAGGCATTAACACATTTTTATGCAAAAAGTGGGTCAGATAATATCCGTGATAATTGTCTCCGCCGCAGATATAAACCTTATCATTTATGTTTAGTTTTTTATCATTATGCAGATAGGATGCAATTTCCTTTTGTTCCTGATATTGAAATCCATAACTCTGCAGAGGATTGGAGGAATAGGTCATATATACAGAAACAGTACAATGAATAGCCACAATAGCCAGATAAAATCCTGCAAATAGTCTAAATTCTCTACGGAATAGATTATCTGTATATTGGTTGTGGAGTTGCCAGATCCAGTGGCTAATAAAAATTACCGTCGTAATCAGATAATCCTGATAATATCCTACACCAGAGCCTATTTTGAAGGCGGTTAAAGTGGCAAACAAAAAGAAACTAATACTCGCAATGGACAAGAATAAATGAAATGGGTTTCTATCGGAATGCTTGAATGAGATATTGGTGAAAAGAAGAAGATTAAGCGCAAGCAGCGGGGCAAATGGAAGCAACAGTCTTTGTAAAGTCCAGTCATAAAACCAGGGCCAGCTGGTAGAATTAGCCACTCCGCCCACAATATTCAGGAAGAATATTTCCAAAGTATTAATAGGAAGGATGAGCAGGTAGAGAAGAAAGAAAAGGAGTCCACTGGCAACTAATTTGAAAAGCAATTTATATTCCTTTATCACCAGACAGAATATTCCGAGTACAATGGAATGAATCGCACCACTTTGTTTGACAAAAAAGGCGCTTACTGCAATAAAGATAGCGAGAATCCATAGCCAGCTTTTGGTATTGTTTTGCTGAATTGCCCGGTAAGAAACTATGATATACAAAACCGTAAGAAGCACCAGCAAGCTATCTGGCCGGGAGCTTGTCAAATACCAATATGATAAAATCTGAAACGTGAAAAAGCTTGCAAGCAATGCGATAAGTATGCTGGTGGTTTTGCGAAGAAAGAGAAATATCGATAGGATACAAATTGACAAAAATGAAAGAGAAACTAAACGACTGGTTACAAAAACCCTGTGAACATTTTCCGGATCAATATTTAGTAGATTTAGTATTTTGGCAGTGAAGGTTATATAGATTGGGGTGTACTGGGATAGGATGAAGTTGGGATGTTCAGGATCAGTATACATGGGCAGGTGGGAAGCTATATTCTGAATCGGGAAAATGGTACTCTTTTCACTTCCTGATATATCGGGTAAATAACTGATGGCAATGTATCCCTTAATTAATAATAAAATTATGCATCCTAATGCACTGATTCCGCATATTCCCCATAAAAAGTAAGTATCAAATTTTGAATTTACGCTAATATTATTTTTCACGGATGTCTGATTGTGGTATATTAAAATCAAGTTGATTTCCTCAATAATGTTTCTATATTAATCAGGATTGCGTATATCCGGAATTAATTATCTGATTTTCCAGAAATTAATATACTGATCATTTGAGGCCATTTGTATCCAATATGGTCTGGCTTATTTTCTAATATTAAAAATACCATACCATTACTATAGGATAACGGTTATTAGCTAATTGTGGTATAACAATAAGGAGCAATATAATTGAAGTAAGGTCAAATATCCATATAAAGAAAATTGCTATTGAATGCAGATAGAAGTCAATTGAGAAATTTCCTAAGCTTACCAGACGAACTGATTGATACAATATGAAGCAATAACAGTAATCAGATTTTCTGGAAAGAAGGAACCCGAAGATAGTAGTAGACCAGGATAGAGTATGGCAATTTTCTTAAAATGAAGGGTTGATAGTTTGTTTGAGATTGTTTCTACCTTATTTGTACTCCTGTTCCCGATTGGTGATTAAGTGTAAAATCACTTTTATAAACGCGTTTAATTGTGGATATTGTTCCTCTAATATCTGTCTGTTCTGAAATAATGTTTGAAGTAATCAATAAACATGTACTGCGGTGTTCCTCGTTAATTCAGGAAGAACTGGAAATATTTAACCAGTCATTTGAACTTCGCAGATATTCCCGGAAAACCCTGCTGCTCAGGGCAGGTGAAATCTGTGACTTTGAGGCATACATTAGTAAAGGGTGTGTCAGATCCTATTTTATCAATGAGGAAGGGGCAGAAGTAACGCTTCAGTTTGCCCTGGAAGATTGGTGGGTAAGTGATATTGCGAGTTTTCATGAGCGTATTCCCAGTAAAATATTCATAGAAACGCTGGAAGAATGCGAGTTACTGATCCTGACGCCCGAATCCAAAGATCGGCTGCTGAGACAGGTACCCAAATTTGAGCGTATTTTCCGTATTATGATCCAGCGGAATTTGTCACGGCTCCAGGAACGCCTCTTTCTGACTATCACCACAGACGGTAAACAAAAATACCTGGATTTTATGCAAAGGTATCCACAGGTGATTCAGCGGGTGCCTCAGCACTATATAGCGTCTTACCTCGGTATTACGCCAGAGTTTTTGAGTAAAGTCAGGAAAAAGATTGCAGAAGAAAACGACTGAATCTGCCTGTTTTATTGCTGTGTAAATTCGTTTAAAACAGATCGTTTAATTGTTTTCTGCTACTAATTTATCAATTAGCTGATTGAATTCTTCCACAAATTCGTCATAATAATGACCCGTTCCCGGCCCGTTAAAGCCGGTATGAATGTGCCTGACTTTTTTGTTTTTATCTACGATGATTGTAGTGGGGAAAGACATAATATGATTGAGAGCAGGTAAAGATGCTGCAGCACTTTCCTTTTCTCTGGAGCCCGCCAGCACAATTGGATACTCAATGCCAAAACGTTCCACCATTTTCAGCATTTTGGGCTTACTCACGGCCAGGTCTTTGGATTGCTCATAGGTCAGCCCAACAATCTCAATTCCTCGTTGCCGGTTTTCTTTATACCAGGGTGCAAGGAAGTTGGTTTCATCCATACAGTTAGGACACCATGAACCCATGATCTGTATAATCAGTACTTTTCCCTCAAAACGAGGATCTTTGTTTGAAATCATATTCCCCTTAGCATCAGGAAAACTGAAATCCAGTGTTTCATAGCCCGGGTTCAGGTAAGTAAGACTTCCTGCATCCGGCAACGTGGCCTCTGGATCTTTGAAAGCCTGCCAGGTTTGAAAACCCTGTAGACCTGCATGAAAATCCCCCTTTAGCGAACCGTCCTGCGCTAATTTTGCTCTGAAAAGGTACAGATGTGAACCATCGAATGTGGATAGGTGCAGGCTGTCTTGTTGAAGTGTACCCGCCAGATAACGGTAATCTCCGGTGGCAGTCAGGAATGAGCCTGTGACAATATTGCCTTTTTGTTCAAATAAGCCTACTGCCTTGACACTGTCTTTCCCGTCTGCGGCAACAAAGGTCGTATTCCATTTTCCAGTGACGGAGTTTTTACTTGTAATTGCACTTGTTTCCTCCGGTGTGAAACGATAGGTTTTGTTATAATCAGCCGTAAAAGGCAATGATCCAATTTGTACTCCCTGGCGGTATCGTTTCCAAATGCCTTCCAATTTGTCTTTCCCTGCTTTTGCCACAATTTCTGAGTCAAATAACTGCATAGGAATATGGATCGAATCGTTTTCTACATAAGATGAATCCATTAACAATCGTTCGTCACCATTGACAGCATGCACTATATAATTACGTTTGTCTTTAGAAGCCTTGAAGTCCAAAAGAAAAGGGATGGCGGTTTGTTCCCGGAAAATTTTCGCCTGCCAGATTCCTTCTGAAATCGTCTCCTTATCAGCGGAACAACTCTGGATAAGAATTATCACTGTCAGAGAAATAATTATTGAAAATACACGTAACATAATTATCGTAATTGTTAGGACTCGAATAATTCAGGATGAAAATTTTCTGAGCAACTTTCAGTAACACCTTTACAGGCGGTTTAAAATTATTAAGTTTGTAACGGTAAAATCCTGTGGAATAGTTCCTCATCAACACATCTCTCAAATTTGAATGGAATCAGCAATAATATATCATAATCCGGTAATGTTAAACGAATGCCTGGAGGGTCTTAATATTGATCCAACCGGCACCTATGTCGATATAACTTTTGGTGGAGGAGGCCATTCAGCTGCCATCCTTGAGCGGCTGACAACTGGACGGCTATTATCCTTTGATCAGGATCCTGATGCTGCTGCCAACGTAAAAAGACTACCTCAGGGAAAAAACTTTACTTTTATAGCAGCTAATTTTCGCTATTTGCAGCGTTATCTGCGTTTATATAAAGCAGAAAAAGTAAATGGAATTCTAGGAGATCTGGGAGTTTCGTCTCATCAGTTTGATACCGCCGAAAGAGGTTTTTCTACCCGGTTTGATGCCGAGCTGGACATGCGTATGAATCCCAATACTGAAAAAACGGCTTTTGATATTCTGATGAACTATACAGTTGAAGATCTGCATAAGATTTTTGGTATGTATGGGGAAGTCACAAATGCCCGTACCCTTGCCGATGCCATCTATTCGGCCCGGCATAATGCACCCATCACAACAGTGGATGATCTGAAAAATATTCTAAAGAGATATGCACCTCGTAACAGGGAAAATAAGTATTATGCACAGGTATTTCAGGCATTGCGGATTGAAGTAAATGAAGAGTTAACAGCCTTAGAAGATTTTCTCCTGCAGGTTCCTGACGTATTGGCTCCAGGCGGACGGCTGGTAGTGATGTCTTACCATTCTTTAGAAGACAGACTGGTGAAAAATTTTATTGGCAAGGGAAAATTTTCGGGGGAGGTAGAGAAAGATTTCTACGGAAATGAAATCAAACCTTTGAAAGCTGTTAATCGAAAACCTATAGAGGCGAAGCCTGAAGAGGTGAGTGTTAACCCGAGAGCCAGGAGTGCCAGATTGAGAGTGGCTGAAAAGTTGTAAATTGGTGTAAATAAGGAAGGGATGGCAATGAAAATCAACAGAAGAAGGCAGAAAGCTTTAGAGCCTAAACCGAAGAAAAAATACAAGATTTTCAACTGGTTGAATAAGATTATTCCATCATTGGGAAAAGTATTTGGTGAAAAAACACCAGGCTTTGAAGAGCGGATCCCTATTAAGTATTTCTATTATATTGGGTGGGTAGCTATTTTAATGATTCTGTATGAGCGAATGGGATTTATGTCTGAGAAGTATGTCAGGGATAGTATCAGAATAAAAAATGAGGTGGAAGACCTGCGTGCTGAATTTACCTCTATAAAAGCGGAGTATATGAAAAAAGGCAAGCAGTCTGAAATCAAAGGGAAAGTTGAAGCGGCAGGACTGGAAGAAAACCTCATACCTCCCAAGAAGATTATTGTAAAAAAGGAGACGAATATGTAACCATTGAATTCATCACACCATTATGCAAGCGGCTAAGGCAATTAATAAAACGAATAATAAATCAGCACTTATTTCAAGAGCCAGATTTGTAGGAATTTGTCTGTTCCTATTCGGTATTGCTGTATTCGTGAAATTAGTTAGAGTACAGTTTTATGAGACGTTCCAGGGGAAAAAATGGGCGGAATTTGCTGCCCGAAATGAATTAAGACTGGATACCATACCCGCCATGCGTGGCAACATCTATTCAGGCGATGGTAGTTTGCTCGCCACCTCTTTGCCTCATTATTATGTAGGTATAGATACCAGGGTCGCCAGTGATGAATATTTTAATGCTCATGTGGATGAGCTGGCCAATAAGCTGGCATCAAGATACAAAGAGAATTCGACTACGTATTATCGCAACAGACTGATCTCCTCAAGAAATAAAAAGAGTGGCAGGTATGTTCGCCTGAAACCAGGACCAGTGACTTATAATGATCGGGAAATTGTTAGGGAATGGCCATTTTTTAAAAAAGAGCGTGGAGGGGGCGGTGGAAAGTTTGAGGTTGAATACCGACGTGTAGAGCCTTTTTCACCCATGGCTGATCGCACCATTGGTGGCTTAAGTGCAAAAACAGGGAAAGGGCACGTAGGAGTGGAGGCTAGTTTTGATAAACGTTTATCGGGCAAACCAGGCTTGGAAATGGTGGAAAGCGTAGGGCAGAATCTCAAGCTGCCGGTTCAGAGTAACACAAATATCAGACCGGAACCCGGGCTCGACGTATATATGACGCTGGATATGAATTACCAGGATATGGCCGAGAGTTCATTAAGAAAAGCCTTGACGCATTATCAGGCTAAATATGGCTGTGTGGTGGTTATGGAAGTTCAAACCGGAGAAATAAAAGCAATGGCTAACCTGACACGCCAACCGGATGGCAGTTACCTGGAAGACTATAACTACGCGATTGCCGAAAAAGGAAATCCAGGCTCCACTTTCAAGCTGGCTACATTAATGGCAGCGATTGAAACAAGTGGGATGGATCCTCAGAAGGAGTGGGTAGATACAGGCACAGGATCTCACCGTTTTGGGGGGATGACAGTTTATGATACCAAAAGAGGAGGTCATGGTAATATAACTGTTCAGCAAGTACTTGAAAAATCTTCCAATATCGGAATGCACTTAATAATGCAACGTTATTTTTACAGCAAACCTGATGAGTTTACAGGTCTTCTGAAAAAATTTCATCTTTATTCGCCTACCGGTATACATATGAAAGGAGAGCAGAATCCTTATCTTCCGGAAAGAAATGCAAAAGGCTGGCATAAAGCCTCACTCACTTATATGTCCTATGGATATGAAATGCTGTTGACGCCCTTGCAGATGCTCACTTTTTATAACGCAGTAGCTAATAACGGTTATTGGGTCAGGCCCATGGTGGTCAAGCAGATTAAAAATGCAGATGAAACCGTGGACGTTTTACAGTCATATGTAGAAAGTACTCCTATTGCATCCCCTGCAACCATCCGCAAGGCCAGAACCATGTTGGAAGCGGTCATTGAAAAAGGGACAGCTCGTAATATTCGTTCCCCGTATTATAGTATTGCTGGTAAGACCGGGACGGCTCAGAAACTGATCAATGGGCAGTATGTCAGAGGAAAATACAATACTTCATTTGCAGGCTATTTCCCTGCTGACAAACCTAAGTACAGTTGTATCGTGGTAATAGATACACCTTCAGGATATAATATGGAGCAATTGTACGCAGGAAGTGTAGCCGCTCCTGTATTCAAAGAAGTGGCCGACCGGATTTTTGCTTATGATATCACCATGCATAAACCAGCGCTGGTAGAAAAAGCCCCGGAAGGACAACCCATGGTATATGCGGGAAACCTGAAGGATATTCAGAACCTGGGAAAGGGCCTCAACTATCCGCTGGTCGAAAATTTGGAGGATGGATGGGGGAAATTGGTACTAGCCTCTTCAGGAAAAACCAAGGTGATGCCTCAGACAACTACAGAAACAACTATACCGGACTTGACGGGGATGCCACTGCGTGATGCTTTATTCCTGATGGAAAACCTGGGATTTAAAGTAGTTTACAAGGGTTCTGGCAAAGTGATAGATCAGGCATTAGCTTCAGGTAATACTTCCAACCAGAAAACGATTTCACTAACTTTAGAATAACAGACTTGATGAATGATCACCAACAAGGAAAACCGCTGGCTGAGCTTTTAAGAGAGCTACCCGATGCGCTGGTATCTGGCAATGTAAATGTTGGCATCCTGCAAATCACATCCGATTCCAGAAAAGCGGGACCAGGGTGTCTTTTTGTGGCGGTGAAGGGCACTCAGACTGACGGGCATTTGTATATTCCTGAAGTAGTGGAAGCAGGTGCAGTTGCGATTCTATGTGAATCGATTCCTGAAGAAACAACCGACGAAGTCGTATATATATCGGTGGATAATCCGGCCTATGCCATGGGGTTGCTTGCTTCTTCTTTTTATGACTTTCCATCCCGCAAGGTAAAGTTAATTGGGGTAACAGGTACCAATGGGAAAACTTCTGTTGCCACCTTTTTATTTCAACTGTTTCGCGGGCTGGGTTATCGTTGCGGTCTTTTGTCAACAGTTCAGAATCAGATTGAAGATGAAATCATTCCCAGCACCCATACCACACCCGATGCGCTAACACTAAATCTGTTACTGGCAACAATGGGCAACAAGGGATGCTCCCATGTTTTTATGGAAGTTAGTTCTCATGCAGTGGTACAAAATCGAATTGCAGGCCTTGAATTTGAAGGAGGTGTTTTTACGAATATCACCCATGATCATCTTGATTTTCATAAAACCTTTGATAACTATATTCAGGCCAAAAAAGGATTTTTTGACGAGCTCCCCCCGCATGCTTTTGCGTTGGTTAATGTGGATGATCGTCGGGGAAGCGTCATGGTGCAAAATACAAAAGCAACCGTTGCTACCTATTCACTTCAGTCAATGGCAACCTTTCGTGCCAAAATTGTAGATGATTCGCTGGATGGAATGACTTTAAACATTGATAACCATGAAGTGTGGTTCAGGCTGATTGGACGGTTCAATGCCTACAATCTGCTGGCGGCCTATGGAGCGGCTATCTTATCAGGAGAATCACAGGAAGAAGTATTGACTGTGCTCTCAGGCATTGTGAGTCCTTCCGGTCGATTTGAACAGATAAGATCAGAAAGCAATGTCGTGGCTATTGTAGATTATGCCCATACCCCGGATGCGTTGCAAAATGTGCTGGATACAATTACGCACCTGCGTACCAAGAGTGAGCAGGTGATTACTGTGGTTGGATGTGGTGGTAACAGAGATGCTTCAAAAAGACCGGCAATGACTGCTATTGCCTGTAAGTTAAGCGACAAAGTGATACTTACCTCCGATAATCCGCGGTATGAGGACCCGATTGAAATTCTGGAACAGATGAAAGCGGGAATCCCTCCCCTGGATTACAAAAAGACCGTTGTAATTCTAGACAGAAAAGAGGCCATCCGGCAGGCCGCCGCCATGGCTACATCCGGAGATATAATTTTGATAGCTGGCAAAGGCCATGAAAATTATCAGGAAATCAAAGGTGTGAAACATCATTTTGACGATAAAGAAGAAATTCGGGAAGCCTTTGAGGCTATTCAGAGGATTTCCTAAATACCCATACTATACTTTTGCAAATTAATCACAGACATCAGCACCACAATTTTATATGTTATATTACCTTTTTGATTACCTCGATAAAAACTTTGATTTTCCAGGTGCCGGTGTCTTTCAGTACATCTCTTTCCGCGCGCTGGGTGCTGCTATATTATCGTTGTTTATTGCGGCAGTTTTTGGAAAAAAAATTATTGATTTTCTGCGCAGACAACAGGTAGGTGAAACGATTCGTGACCTTGGCCTAACCGGACAAATGGAAAAGTCGGGTACTCCTACAATGGGAGGGTTTATTATCCTGGCCTCCCTGCTGATTCCGGTTTTGCTGTTTGCCAAACTAACCAACTTATATATTATTCTGCTGATTATTGCAGCCATCTGGACTGGCATGATTGGTTTCCTGGACGACTATATCAAAAAATTCAAAAACGATAAAGAGGGGTTGCAGGGAAGGTTTAAAATTATCGGTCAGGTAGGTCTTGGCTTGATCGTTGGACTGACCTTGTCGTTTAGTGACAAAGTCAAAATCCGCGAATACGAAAAGCCGGTTTTAAGTTCATCATTAGGGGATGTACAGCGCTATACAGATGTGGCGCACCCAACTGTTACCACACTCCCATTTTTTAAGGACAATGAATTTGATTATAGTAACCTTCTTTTTGGTATATTTCCCGATGAATATACCTGGGTAATTTATACAATCATTGCCATATTTATTATTACTGCAGTTTCAAACGGGGCCAATATTACCGATGGAATTGACGGTCTGGCTGCCGGGACTTCAGGTATTATTGCGCTGGCATTAGGCGTGCTTGCCTACCTATCAGGAAATGCCAAATTCTCGCAATACCTCAATATAATGTACATTCCCAATTCCGGAGAGCTGGTAATTTTCTGTGCGGCATTTGTGGGTGCCTGTGTCGGATTTCTGTGGTATAATGCCTATCCTGCCCAGGTATTTATGGGTGATACAGGAAGTCTGATGCTTGGAGGGGTAATTGCAGTACTGGCTTTAGTGATCCGAAAAGAATTACTTATCCCTGTGCTTTGTGGTGTCTTTCTGGCCGAAAATCTTTCGGTAATTTTACAGGTAAGCTGGTTTAAATTTACCAAAAGACGGTACGGTGAAGGGAGACGCATCTTCCTGATGTCGCCGCTGCATCACCATTTTCAGAAAAAAGGATATCACGAATCGAAGATCGTTACCCGTTTCTGGATTGTCGGTATTATCCTGGCGATATTCACCCTGGTGACATTGAAATTAAGATAAAATAATGGCTATCGTTTGAGGTAGCCATTGTTTTATAAAAATATAACCTATTGCAGTTATATACTTATTTTTTGGTTGTTGTAAAATATTTTTTGAATGCGCTAGTTGTTATTATTGACGGATTTGTTCGTCAGTCAGAAATCTCTTTGCCGAATGCCAATTTTGAAAAATATTTTGCTGATAGGACTTCTTGGAATACTCAGTTATTATGAAACTTCTGCACAGGTAAAACGCTATGAGGGGACAGTCAGTCAACAGATAGTCGTGAATAGTCAGACGCCTATCGTAGATTGGGCTTCCCGAAAAAAAGTTTCCTATGCGGAGTATGAAAAGATAGACCGTAGCTCGCCCGGCCGACTTTATCTTGATCCTATTTTTGATAAATATGGCAGAGCTTCCTCATTCTGGCTAAAGTCTAAAAGAAACGGTGAACAATCGGGAGCCATGAAGATCAACCCGGATATGATGCCTGAGGTAGGGGAAACACTGCCTCCATTTGTTATGAATGGGCTCGACGGAGTATTATATGATTCGGAAAAACTAAAGGGCAAATATATTTTATTGGGATTTTGGGTGAGGTATGAAAAGCCTCTTTATACACTGGCCAGCACCCGGGTGATTTCAGAATTTGTTGACAAACATAAAAAAAGGGGAGTTGATATTGTCTCACTAGGGACAACCCTGAATACCAGAGAAGAATGTATGGAGGCAATTCCCAAGCGCAACTGTGGGTTTATTCCCGTTCCGGAAAGCTATGGTTTCAATTACAGATATCAGATAGGGGAAACTCCTTACTTTATACTTTTAGATAAACAGGGTGTAGTGAAAGCAATGGCCCCTCATACAGAATTTAATATTATTGGAGATCTTGTTCTGAAATAGTTACCCAAGCTGGCCACTCAGTCTGTTAAATAACATCTGCAGGTTAACAGGTCTGGTAACACCCAATCGCATTCTTTTTGTTGCCCGATACGGCTCAAAACCATTTTCTTTAAGGAAGTCAATAGCATAGGTATTACCCGACGGAGGGATAACAATGTGATGACGATCAATATGATAGTTCAATAATGCTTTCCCTACAGGACGCGACCTTGCGATTATCAGCCGGTTACTTCGATCAGGAAGGTAGTAACCTTGTACAAAACCAGCTTCTTCATATACTATCGCCTCGCTTATCCAATCACTCAGGATTGCTTTGCGGTATTCCCCGGTCGCCTTATAATCAAGATGAAAAAGCTGATGAAAATCCTTTGGCTGATAAGTTCTTATATGGGGATGAACAGCGGGCAATGATTGTCTTTTTTGACTGGAATTTTTGTAATGGATATAATTATCCTCCATCTCGAATCCCAGTTTGGTATATACTTCGTACCCTTCATCGGTAGCATCCAGGTAAATCGTTTTAAAAACTCTCGCGTCTAACCGGTTAATAAGTTCATTGGTAATAGCCCGGCCCAAACCTCTTCCCCGGTAGTTGCGATGTACGACGATACAGGCCAACCAGGCTGTGTCAATATGCCGGATGCTTGTAGCGATTGCCACCGTCTCATTTTCAATAGAGAGTTTGATTGGAAAACAATTGGGTGAGTTAATGAAATAAGTAAATGTAGTGATAAGATCATCCCAACCTTCGGGTTGGAAATCCGGTAAAAGGGGCAAATCAGCCAATTGAAACTGTGAAAATAACATATAGTGATAATATGGGGGCTAGGTAACCATTCCCCCAAATATAAAAAGTCATGAAGATTCCGGATAGAATTATTTTAAAAATGAATGAAAAAGTTGCGCGTGAAGGATGAAAACATCGCAGATGAAAGAAATGATCCGTTGTTGGTAAGGTAAAAATGTTTAATTTGATTCTTTGATTAGCTCATCACATCAATCATTTATACAATGAATCGTCGGAATGCAACCTTCTCTTTACTGGGATTAACGGGCGTAACAGCACTTCAGCCGCAATCTTTTTCGCCCCACAAGAACTCGTTTATCTATTCATTAAATATGAGTACCCTGAGAGGGCATAATCTGGGATTCAGGAAAGAATTGGAGATTGCGTCAAAGGCAGGGTTCCAGTCAGTAGAAATCTGGATAAATAGTTTACAGGATTATCTGAAACAAGGTAATTCTTTGACTGAAACTCGTAGAATGATTGCGGACCTTGGACTAAATGTGGAGGGTGCTATCGGATTTGCGGCCTGGATTGTAGATGATCAGGGTCAGCGCTCCAAATCCATTGAACAGTTAAAAATGGAAATGGATCAGTTGGCAGATATCGGCTGTAAAAGAATTGCGGCACCGCCCGTGGGCGCTACGCAGGGAGAAGCTCTTGATCTGAATAAGATTACAGAACGATACCGCACCATCCTGGAGATTGGTAAAGATAAAAGTGTAATTCCTCATCTGGAACTGTGGGGGTTTTCTAAAAATCTGAGCAGAGTCGGAGAGTTGCTCTATGTAGCGGCCGAATCTGATCATCCTGATGCCCGCTTATTGATGGATGTTTATCACTTACACAAGGGTGGATCTGGTATGGATAGTGTTAAATGGGTAGGGAAGCCAATGATTGAAGTATTTCATATCAATGATTATCCTGCACAACCTGGCCGGGAAACAATCACTGACGCTGACAGAGTTTATGCGGGTGACGGAGTGGCTCCATTAAAAGACCTAATCCGGACTTTGAATAACCCGGATAAACCTGTGGTGCTTTCGTTTGAGGTCTTCAATAAAAGCTATTATGCACAAGATCCGCTGGTAGTGGCAAAAACCGGATTAGCCAAAATGAAAGCGATTGTTGGTAAAATATGACTATTTGCTTAGTTTTTTAATGGGTGTCAGAAGTAGATTTTTAAATTCTACTTCCGACCCTTCAGCTTGCAAGGCGATACGTCCGGAAGAAGCTGTACAATTATATCCATAATTGACCAACTCCCCGTTGAGCCATACCTTTATTGAATTTCCCAGACATTCAATTACATAGTTATTCCACTCACCCAGTGGTTTCTCAGTGCCGTCAGTCAAGTTTAATATTCGCCGTGCTTTTTTGCCATTTACACCCCAGTTTTCTTTGGGGCCACGACGCTTTTCCATATCCGGCACAGTGATATCCTCTTCAATACACCAAAAATCACCTGCATTTTCGTGCATCATCTGTACCTCTATTGACTTAGGAAACATGTCATATAGTGCCCGGGGAGTAGAGGCAAACACCAATACGCCACAGTTTCCGGGCTTTCCTGCAAACCTGTACTGGAAAGTGAGTCTGAAGTTACTATAATCTTGATCGGTTATTAAATGTCCGCCCGGTGTGCCCATGCTTACAAGTAGACCATCCCGTATAATAAAGGGACTTTTTACATGAGGGTCATTATCCATGGCCGGCACGTCAATATGCCAACCGCTCAGGTCATTGCCGTTGAACAATTTTACTTTTTTGGATTGAGAACAGGCAGGTAGGATGCCAATCATTAACATTAGAAATGAAAGCAAAGACGCAGGCACAATTAATTTCATAATAGTCAGGAAGAATAGCCAGGTTGGATGACAGATTGATACTACTGCAAGTTTAAGGATTATACGAATGAGTTCCTTTTAATTTTATATTTATATATATAATATGATTATTTTAGAGGTCTTTTCTGTTGCTGGGAAAGTATTATACTTAATCAGTAAGATGAATAAAAATTAAACAAATTGATAAATGAAAGACCTAACCCTATCCCGCAGGGGATTCCTTGCTACCGGTTCTGCTGCTGCCCTGACATTGGTAACCGGAAAATTATTTGGCGCTCCGGCCTATATTCCTCATCTGGGCAAACCGAATTCACTGTTTAACGGGGTTCAGGTAGGGGTGATCAGTTATTCCTGGCGTAGCATGCCGGGAAGTGCTGAAGATATTCTCAAATATTGCATCGAATGCAACATCAGCGCGATTGAACTAATGGGAGGGCCCGCCGAACAATTCGCCGGTGCACCTGTGGCGCCCGCTATGCCACCACGCTCGGAAATGACGGATGACCACAGGGCCATCATGGCTGAATATGGGAAAACACTGGCTGCCTGGCGGACCGGCGTGTCTATGGATCAATTTGTAAAGCTCCGGAAAATGTACAATGCGGCAGGAGTGAAAATCTATGGATTTAAGCCGTCGGCTCTGGGAGTGGGCAATACAGATGCAGAAGTAAACTATGCATTGCGTGCCGCAAAAGCACTGGGAGCCAATCAGGCCAATGTAGAGCTGCCGAAAGAAGATTCAGAAACACTCAGGCTGGGTAAAATTGCGGACAAAAATAAAATATATGTGGGTTATCATGGTCATACCCAGCAAACGCCAACATGGTGGGATGTCGCCTTAGGACAGGCAAAATACAATGCAATGAATTTTGACCTGGGACATTATGTTGCGGCTGGCTATGAACCCATCGAATTACTGACAGCAAAACACGACCGGATCGTGAGCATGCATGTTAAAGATCGTAAATCAAAAGCGAACGGAGGTGCCAATCTTCCATGGGGTGAAGGTGATACTCCTATCGTGGAGGTATTGCAATTGATGCGGAAAAATAAATACAAGTTTCCGGCTACAATAGAGCTGGAATATAATATTCCGTCAGGTTCAGATGCTGTGAAAGAAACAGCCAGATGTGTGGAATATGCGAGAAAGGCATTGGGAGCCTGAAGCCACATCCGGAGCTGGTGTTTAACTGTAAACGGCAGCTCCGGATTATATTCCGAAATTACCCCAATGCTCTGGCGAATAAAGAAAAACATTGAAATCAACAAATCCTTTTATGCCATCCACCCAGCCTTTTTCGCTATGCTGCCATAGGACAACCTGATGGTCGGCCGCAAGATCATTGAGGTGCGTTCTGGAGTACCCGGCGAGCCACAATGGGTAATCATCAAAGTTTCCGGCTATATATCGCTTGTAAAAATGTTCATTGATATAGATCACAGGCTTGACTCCATAGTGTTTTTCAACAATTCCCAACCAGTTACGAACCCCTTTGATAATAATATCATCTGGTTTCCCTCCCGTTACTTCCAGGTCAAGAACAGGCGGCAGATCACCTTTTTTCAGCCGCACCTGACTGATGAAATTATTAGCTTGTAAGGTGGAGTGCCGGCGTGGATTATAAAAATGATAGGCTCCCCGTTTAATTCCTGCCCGCTCTGCTTCTTCCCAGTTAAATTTGAATCGCTTGTCAATATGAGTTGCGCCCTCTGTTGCTTTGATATATACAAAATCAATTCTGACATTTTTCCCTTCAGCGTTTTTTAACTTGTTCCAGTTAATGTGGTCATTATGATGGGAAATATCAATTCCGTGGATCTGGTATCGTAAAGGAAGTTTGATTCCGAAGTTGCTAACGAAAGTCCATTGATTGGAAGTGGAGGGCCATAACAGGTAAACAGTAATTGTGATAAAAAATATGACTCCTGCAACAATCCATTTTTTGCGAAAAGGAACTACTATATATTGAATCCGGTCAAGCAGCGATGAAGACTTTTTCTTTTGAGCCATGGTTAATCAGAATCGACGGCAGAAGCGTGCTATAATAATGTTAATTCGTTTTTGTGTTCTTTTGCTTCAAATTCAGCCAGTTGTTCTGCTGTAATAATTCTTGTTCTAACGGAATGTTCTATGGCTTCCCGGCTGTGAAGAAAATAACAGGTGTCTACCCCCATCGACTGAATATTATCAATTATTTTTTCAACAGCCCTTGAGTTGTCTTTTCGGGTTTGACGTATGTAAACAGCCCGGATATTCTCAGGAAACAATTTGCAAATTCGTTCATAAATAATAGGATCCTGTTGCGAGTCGTCTCCCATCAAGATAAATTTCAAGTGGGGATAAAATTCAATAATATGTGCAATTTTATCCTGTTTATGGTTGTGGGATCCTCTGCCAGTACGAAAGAAATCCATTATCCCGGTTTTTATTCTTTTGAGCTTGAAGACTGCTTTGGGCAGACCGTAAAACTGGGTGAACCGCACGATATACTGGTACAGGTTCCATTCACTGCTGGACACATAAAAAAATGTGTTTTCTTCCTGTTGGATTCCAGAAACTTTTCCGGCAAAACTCAGCAATCTGTAGTGCTTCACAACACCCTCGAAGGGTTGCCGGGCCTCTACATTTTTACTGAATAAGACATAAAGTTTTTTGAAAAATTTGCTGGTATAAGAGATAAGAAAGGTATCATCAATATCAGAAATTATAGAATAGGCACCGGCGTAAGGGACCAGTATTTCTCCTTCATTAGTAAGGTCATAGGTATGATTCCCTACGGTATCAGAAACAGTCACTGAATAAGAATGCCATCCACTCGGCAATGACGCTGTAAGAGGAATACTGAATCGGAAATAGCCATCTTTCAGGGTCCGGGTCACTGAAGTAATATTCCCCATTTTGAAAACAATTTTAATATTAGAAATCGTTTTAATGGAGAACAGCTGAAAAATGGAAGATAAGTTACGGAATCCTTCACGGTCATACAAAGACTGACTCGTTGGATATTTGCTGAATACATGACCCGAAACAATTAATTCATCATTATTGGCATAACCCCGGTACAATTGTAAATAGCATAAACTCATAGTATATTTCGAATATCCATACTACTAAATTAGATAAACTATATGCCAACTGAAAATAAAATTTTATTAGTAATTAATCCGATTTCGGGTAATCTGGATAAACAGGAATTTATTAATCAGGCAATGGGGATGGTTTTTGAACTGGGGCGGGTCATGAATGTCTATGAAACTTGTGGCCAGAATGATGATCATACAATTCGTTCCATTGTAGAAAAAGGTGCTTACGGAACCGTATTGGCCGGGGGAGGAGATGGTACTATTACGATGATTGCTGAAGCACTGGCTGGTCTTGATTATACTTTGGGAATTATTCCGCTTGGCTCTGCTAATGGTTTAGCCCGGAGTTTTGGTATCCCTGACGATCCATTGGATGCGATGCAAGTAGCACTCACCGGGGATGTGATGCCGGTGGATGCTATCCGTTTAAATGACGATATCGGATTACATCTGAGTGACCTGGGCCTGAATGCGCTGCTGATTAAAAACTTTGAGAGTAGCAATATACGTGGAAAGGTAGGTTACATGAAGGAGGTCGTTAAAACCCTTACCGACCATGAGATTTTTTCTGTCAGAATTACAACGGACGCCGAAATACTGGAAACCGATGCGGTGATAGTGATTGTTGCGAATGCGCAGAAGTATGGAACCGGCGTAGTGATTAATCCTCTGGGTAATATTTGTGATGGAAAGTTTGAAATTGTACTTGCCCGAAAACTTGATTTTATAGAACTGGCTCGATTGCTGGCTGGCAATACAGATTTTGATCCGGAGGTGGTAACGATTCTTTCTGCATCACGAGCTGATATTGAAATAATTGCCAGTGATATTCATTTTCAGGTGGATGGGGAATACAAAGGCCGTGTTAACAAAGTAACTGCAGAAATTCTACCGGCCTATGTTCGTATTCGGGTACCTTTTCAGGACTTAGCCCAGGATTAAAGAATCTGACCCACACCAAATAAAATGACAAATAATAAGGTGGAAAGAGCCATCTGTTTAAGATATGGATCTAGTTGTTTAGGATCAGTTAAGTTTGAAACTGCTATTCCATTTCTGATAAAGAGCGGAAATGCCAGCAGAAATAATAACTGAGGCCACGCAACATCTGGTTGCAACAAAGTATAGAGTACCGTACACAACATGCCGGTTGCCAGAATTATCCAATGATAAACAACCGCTTTGTGTCGTCCTAATCTCACTGGAATCGAGTTTTTCCCTGTCAGTCTATCTGATTCAATATCGCGTATATTGTTAACATTGAGTACAGCTACTGCGAATAATCCACAACTGGTGGCCGGAAGCATGAGCATGGCGTTCCAATGAAGCGAATACAGATAATAGCTTCCCAATACACCCACCCATCCAAAAAAAATCAGCACGGATAAATCGCCCAGTCCAATATAGCCGTAAGGTTTTTTGCCCGCTGTGTAAGTAATAGCAGCGATAATGCCCGCAACGCCTAATCCGAGGAAATACCAGAATGTCTCTAAGGGAGCATCCTGAAGTGCTATATAAAGCAGGAGTATTCCTGACACAAGTGATAGAATTGTGAAGAGGATCATGGCATTTTGCATTGCTGAAGGGGAGATGGCTCCACTCATAACAGCACGGGTAGGCCCTTGACGAAGATCTGTGTCTTTGCCGTTTACCGCATCACCATAGTCGTTAGCAAAATTGGACAGGACCTGAAGGAGGGTGGTGGTTAGTATATTCAGAATGAAAATTCCCCAATGAAAATACTCATGAGCAGCTGCAATAAAGCTACCCATGAGTATACTTGAAAGCGCAAGTGGTAAAGTTCTGGGACGCGCTGCTTTAATCCATGCACTCATCAGATTCCAACTGCCTTCTTAAATTCCTCGTCTGTCGGTTTTATTTTGGAAGCAAAAAAATGAGTCAGCTGACCTTTTTCATCCACTACATATTTGCAGAAATTCCAGGTGGGCGCTTTGTCATTCCATCCATTCAGGTTTTTGGTAGATAACCATTTAAATAATGGATGCTGATTGTCACCCACTACATCCACTTTGTCAAACATCTGAAATGTTACACCATAGTTTTTCTGACAGAAAGCGGCAATATCTTCTGCTGTGCCCGGCTCCTGACTGCCAAAATTATTAGCAGGGAAACCCAGGACTACTATCTTGTCTCCATATTTTTCATTGAATTCCTGCCAGTCAGCATATTGCTTGGTGAATCCACATTTGGAGGCTACATTCAGAATGACCAGTTTTTTACCTTTGTATTTGGAAAGATTAATCATTTCGTCTCCTTCCAGCTCCTTAAGCTTGAAGTCATGTACCGACCCTTTAGCTATGACAGCTGCGTCGTTTTCCGGTTTTGTTGCCATTTCACTTTTATCAGCGAATAGGCCACTTATCAATGATGAAAGCATCAGAATAAAAGTTTTAATGAGGTTCATGACCTTCTGGATTTATAGAATGATTAATAGGTTACATTCTCGGTGGCACACCTATCCCTAATAACTCTAACGACTGACGAATGGTTTCCGCTACTGCTCCAGATAATAAAATTCTGAAACGTATTGCTTGGGGATCCGGATCAGCGAAGATAGACAAGGCTGCATAAAACTGGTTATAGACTTTGGCAAGTTCAAATGCATATAATGAAATGACAGCAGGGGAGAGTTCTCTGGCTGCGTCATTCAACCTGCTATGGTATTGCGACAACTGATAAATCAATTGTTTTTCTTCTTCCTTCATTCCACTAGCCGGCAGGGTTGCCTCCCCTTGAATAGAATCGGCAGCTGCTTTTCTAAGTACTGACTGAATCCGGGCATAGGTGTATTGGATAAAAGGTCCTGTATGTCCTTGGAAATCGATCGATTCTTCTGGATTAAAAAGCATTCTCTTTTTAGGATCGACTTTTAACAGGTAATATTTTAATGCTCCCATGGCAAGCATTTGGTAGAGATTCTGCGCTTCTTCACTGGAAAAATCTTCAATCTTTCCTAGTTCCCTGGTGCGGTTTTCGGCAGTGGTGACCATTTCATGGATCAGATCATCTGCATCAACGACAGTGCCCTCTCTCGATTTCATTTTGCCTGAAGGTAAATCTACCATTCCATAACTTAGATGATAACATCCTTCTGCAAAAGAGCGGCCTAGTTTCTGCATGATGGCAAATAATACTTTGAAGTGATAATCCTGCTCATTGCCTACTACCCAGATCATCTTATTGGAGCCATAGTCCTGGAATTTCAACTCGGTCGTTCCCAGGTCCTGGGTAATATAAACCGAAGTTCCGTCTCCACGCAACACCAGTTTTTCATCCAGACCTTCACTTGTCAAATCAATCCATACCGAACCATCCGGTTTTTTAAAGAAAACGTCCTTTTGCAAACCCTCTTCTATGATATCTTTTCCCAGGCTGTATGTGTCTGACTCGTAGTAGGTTTTATCAAAATCGATCCCGATTTTCCGATAGGTCTCACCAAATCCATCATAAACCCAGCCGTTCATTTTTTTCCACAGGGTCAGCGTTTCCTCATCCCCTTGTTCCCATTTCCGAAGAAGTGTTTGCGCTTCGACTATCCAGGGTGCTTGCTTCTCTGCCTCTTCTTTTGATAGACCTTGTTCAACCAGCGTGGCTATTTGTTGCTTATATTCTTTATCGAACAGTACATAATATTTACCAGCCAGGTGGTCGCCTTTGATACCGGAAGATTCCGGTGTTTCCTCCTGACCCAGTTCACGGTAAGCCAGCATCGATTTGCAAATATGGATACCACGGTCATTGACCAGGCACGCTTTTACTACATCATGGCCGTTGGCTTTCAGTATTTTTGAAAGTGAATCACCCAGAAAATTATTTCTTAAATGACCCAGGTGAAGTGGTTTGTTGGTATTGGGGGAAGAAAATTCAACCAGCACACGTTCTTTGGTTATTGAAACCGGAGTATGGAGCTGGAGATTAGTATTGATCAGAATGTTTTGCCATGCATTGTCAGACAGGCTCAGGTTGAGGAATCCCTGAACGACATTATAAGCGCTGACAACCTCAGAATTTGCCACCAGTTGTCCACCAATTGTTTCAGCAATTTCAGCTGGTGACTTCCGAAGTGGTTTGGTAAGTGAAAAAGTAACAAATGTATAGAATCCTTCAAAGTCTTTCTTCGTGGGTTGCAGGGCAATATCCTCGTGAGTAATATTGAATTGCTGCTGTATTATCCCTCTGATTTCATTTTTTATGGTTTCTTCAATATTCATGTATCGGGAATGAGTTTCAATTGAATGCATTATACGAACAGCAAATTTAATTGAAAAATAACAGCTATCCACATAACTTTCAGTGCTTGACTTATTATTGGTTCAATTTTTCATTCAGAATTTGTAACTTGTTGTGTAATACACCCCGAACGGTCTAGCATGATCCTAGCTATATGAAAACAAAGTTGTACATATCATCCAAATCATGGTGGACGCTCTGCATTTTTATGGGAGTTTATTTCCCGGCGCTGTCTCAACTTGAAAAAAACACCAGACTTGAACTCCCCGTATCTAATACTACTGAACAGTACAGAGATATTTTCCCGTTAGGTGACCAAGGGTTGCTGATATTGAGCCGTAATAATCCTTTTTATGAAAGAAGAAACAATTGGTCTTTTAGTCGCTATGACACTGACCTGAAAATGATATGGTCCAAAGAATACAAGCCTGATATTAAGTATTCTCCGGTTATGGCTTTTCATAATGCAGATTACGGATATTGGATGTTTGTGGTTCCGGATACGCCGCGTTATATGTTTTTACAGGTCAATCTGCATGATGGATCCATAGATGTCAGGGAGGGAGAATTGCTGTCTGGTCTGGATGTCCACCAGTTCAAAGTGTTGAGCAGTAAAGCCTTGATTGCCGGCTATTATCGGGGAAGGCCTGTAGTGGTGGTTCATTCTTTCTTCGATAAATCAACCAAAGTACTGCCTGGTCTGTTCGAGAAAAACATGGAAATCAATAATGTAGATATTGATGAAACGACCGGGGATATCAACGTGCTTACTTATGCATTCCGTAAAAAACATTGCCAGTTTGAGATTAAAACCTACGATTATGAGGGAAGGCTGATTAAAAATACTGTTTTAAGAGATGATCGCAATAGTTTTATTTCAGGACAGATTGTACCGCTCGATAACGTAGATTCCTACCTTATTGGCAATTATTCTGTGGGCTGTACCCAATATTCACAGGGGTTGTATCTGGCTCATCTTGATGAGGAAGGTGTCGCAGGGGCAGATTTTATTGAATTTTCTGAACTACAGAATTTCTTTAACTACATGAAGCCGAAAAAGAAGCAACGGATGCTGGATAAAATTGGAAAAAGGAAATCGATGGGTAAAGAGAATCGGTTCCGGTACCGGTTACTCGTGCATAATCTCATTGAAAATGAAGATGAAATTATTTTAGTGGCGGAAGTGTATTATCCCAATTACCGCACTTCTACCGCACCTTACATGATAGGTGGAACTTTCAGCAGGAACTATCTACGAATGGAAGATGGCTATAGATATACCCATGCGATAGTTTGCGGTTTTGATAAAAACGGAAAACTGAAATGGGATAATAGTTTTACGCTCAAAAATCTGTTGAGTGACAGACTTCAGGAAATGGTGCAACTGACACGCGCCGGAGAGTACTATGTATTGGCTTATCCCGATGAAAAAGGGATACATACAGAAGTAATTCACCGCAATAAGACTGTGGTAGAACAGGAGAAGTTTGAAATTGGAGCTGGTGCGGCTTATGAAAAGGTGATCAACCAGGAGTCGGCGACTATCCTCGCCTGGTATGATCAGTATTTCATGACCTACGGAATTCAAAAAGTAGGAATTGACCGACAGAACCGGCAGCAAAATTTACCTGAAACACATCACAGGGAGGTGTTTTATATTCAGAAGTTGTCCTACAATTTTGAAAACATCGGCACTGAAAGAAAACTGGAGGCTGAGGTGAAAAATGGTCGTTAGCCGGTCAGTCTGTCAGCCAGATTCTGTCCGCATCAAATCCTTGTTCTGTCCATTCCACTCTGACTTTCTGTGGATTGATGGTATTTACCTTCATTCCGAAATAGTCGGGTTCAATAGGGAGGTCGCGATTGTAGACACGGTCAATTAATACCAGTAGTTCTACCTTTCTGGGGCGTCCGAAGGCAGTCATTGCGTCCAGGGCGGCACGAACCATTCTTCCTGTAGAAATTACATCATCAATAAGAATTACATCCTTTCCTTCAAGTAGAAATGGTACATTTGTTTTGTTGGGAACAAGCGGACTGTCGCGGCGTCTGAAATCATCACGGTAGAAAGTTGCGTCAATCTGGCCGATCGGGATATTGGTTTGCAGGTGCTGACTGAGCTCAAGGGCAATTCTTTCTGCATAGTAGATTCCACGGGGTTGCAATCCAAGAATAACAGAATTTTCGAAATTCTGATGATTTTCAATAAGTTGCTGGCACAGGCGCCTGGTCATTATTTCCAGAAGCGGGCTGCTAAGTATAAGTCTTTTTTGGGGCATGCTGATATTTCCCGAAATTTGAAGGTTCAATTTATAACTGTATTCGAAATTTTCTAAATTTTTTATGAAATACCTGATTGTAGGGCTGGGAAATGTAGGTCCTGAATATGCTTTTACCCGTCACAATGTCGGCTTTATGGTCCTCGACCGATTGGCTGCACAACATAATTTAAAATTTTCATTAGAACGGCACGCTTTTTTTACAGAATGGAAGTATAAAGGAAAGCAGTTGGTCTTAATTAAGCCAACTACTTATATGAACTTAAGTGGGAAGGCTGTTTTACATTATATGCGCATGCATAAAATTCCTATTGAAAACGTTCTTATTCTTGTTGATGAAATTCAGCTCGATTTTGGGATTTTAAGATTAAAATCGAAGGGTAGTCATGGAGGTCATAACGGGTTGAAGAATATTCAGGAATTGTTGAGTACTACTGAGTACCCCAGATTGCGGTGTGGTATTGGGGGAAATTTTTCCAAAGGTCGGCAGGTAGACTATGTATTGGGGGATTTTACAGAGGACGAGATGGCGGGTTTGCCGTTGATTTTGGATAAAGCAGGGGAAATGATTTTGTCATTTTGCACTGCGGGAATTAATAATACTATGAATTTGTACAATCAGTAGCTGTAAAATTTAAAGAATGCATCAAATTGATTGTTGTGCTAATAAAATATAATATTTGCTTTGCAAAATACTATTTAAGCATTAAAATATTATAAAACATACTTCTTTTTGTTAATATAGTGTAAATTTCTACCTATATACTTTGAGTAAATATTATAGATGTTTAATGATAATAAAAAAAAAAAATTAAAAATTAATTGAACATTACCATGATATTTAAAAATATTCACTTACATTTGTATCGTCTTTAAAGAACAAAGCACAATTGAATAAAATAAAGTTCAAAAATTTTGTGACCAGCGTATTTTTTAGACGTCTTAAATAAAGAATGTGTAGTAAGAACGAGGTTAAAAAATTCATTATTTAAGTTTAGATTAGTAGAAAAGGTTAAGGGTTTAGGAATAGTCAGTATAGAGCCGTCCCATATGGGGCGGCTTTATCTTTTTATATTCGTTTTAATGGTCAGTCCACACTTCCACCCGTCTGTTGAAAAGGCGATGATTTTCATAATTATTATTTCTTTTTGGCTTAGTAGGTCCGTACCCTTGAATTTTCATTCGCATTGGATCGATTCCTTTGCTTGCTAAATATTGGCGTACCTTTTCCGCCCTGTGCCGGGATAACTCCAGATTTTTCTCAAAATCTCCAATGTTATCCGTATGCCCTTCGATTTTGAGTAATAAATCCGGACGCGTGTTAAGGAAAATGATAAGTGAATCCAGTTTTTCCTGCGTCACGGCTGTTAATGAATCTGTGCTTTGAGAAAATGGTAATACAGATAATGCTGAAGTGAATTTTTCAGGGGTTAAGTTGATCAGGCTTTCTGAGGGATGTCCCGCAGATCCTGCTTTTACGATGGTTTTGCCACTTTCATATCCGGGAATTTCAGTGGCGATCAGGTAACTTTTATTGTCTTCCAGTAATAATTTGTATGAACCATCTGTCGCAGTAGTAGCTCGGGCGATTACAGAATCACGGCTTGGGAGTCGTGCAGTTACCGTAACATTTGCTTTAGGCTTCATTTCCGACGAACTATACACCTTTCCTGAGATATTAAACTTTTCTGGTTCGGGAGTATTGACAGTAGGGATTTCAATTTGTTCAGGAGGAGTCGTTTGATTGATTGGCTCCTGCGAATTGACTGCTTCGGTAATTTCTGGCAAAATACTTTCTAAGCCTTTTTCTTTAATTTCTTTAAAAGTTTTCTTGATCAGCACGGGCGTCAACACCCTGTCATATAACCGAATCAAGGCGACCGCCCCGTCACTTGCTTCGTAATTAACGACAAGGTCATCCTGGAAAAAATTTAATAATCCGGCCTCACTCAGGATCCCTTCTTGTGTGGCGTCCTTAAATTCTACTTTGGATTCACCATCAATATACATTTTAACCAGGCCCGTTTCATGGTTTCTTGAATAAACATAATGTATATATTCACCGGGTCTGACAGCAATATTTTGGCCAGTAATAAAATTGAAGAAGTTGAGCCGGGCTTTATGGAGGTAAGGTCCGTTATCGCTGGTGCGGTTCTTGAAGTCCAGAATTCTTTTCCAGTCGTTTAAGGTATTAAATTTAAAATAAAGCTCAACAGTAAAGGATTTGTCCAGCATGCCGTCGGCCTTCTGATTGTCAAATTGCAAACCGCTGTTTATAGGAAAGAAAAATACTTTCCGCCGGGAATCCCCCAAACCTTTAAGGATCATCTCTTCGAATTTGCCAGTCTCACCAATAGTTTTCAGGTCAGGGCCGTCATTTTCAAGGTTAGAGAATCCTTTAGAGAAATCATAAGTAAGTGTGCGTTGGGAAAATCCGGGAGAGGATATTAATCCAAACAGTAACCCTGCCAGACAAATTTGGATCAGAGATGTTTTATTCATGGATTAAAATTATGAAAAAATGTAAATGGTCTGTAATTAAAAACGTCCTAATTTTGGGATGTTATATAATCTACGCATTGAAAAATACATTTATAGGCATTTTGTTTGCCATGCTCTGGGCATCAGCCGCAGTAGCCACCAAGACCGGAGTTGCTTCTGTACAGCCACTGGTATTAGGGAATATCCGGTTTTTTATCGCAGGCATATTTTTGTTGTCAGTCACATATCTTTTTCAAAAAGGCGAGCATTACAGATTGCCAAAGGGAAAAGAATGGCGGCAGTTGAGCATTTTTGGTTTTTTAAATACCACCCTTTACCTCGGTTTGTATGTATATGCCATGAAATACAGCGCAGCTGGTATTGGCAGTCTGGCTGTTTCCACCACACCTTTGCTGATTGTCATATTTTCTGCCTTGTTTATCGGGCGGTTTCCTCAAAAAAAAGAGATTGCAGGGATGATACTGGGGATGACCGGAGTTGGTTTGGCCACATTACCATTGCTTGAAGGTAGCATCACCACAATTCCCGGCATAGTTCTACTTCTGCTCAGTATGATAGCGGTTGCAGGCGCAAGTGTATATTATGCACGTGTGAAGTGGTCACTTCCCCCTTTGTTGATCAACGGATGGCAGGTTTTATTGGGTGGAGTTTTTCAATTGCCCTTAACACTCTTTACAATGGAACGGGTAGCCAATACATGGGATACGCAGTTTTGGTATTCAGTAATTTGGTTAAGCCTGGCTGTTTCGGTGGTGGGTCTCATCTGCTGGTTTTATTTGCTGATGATTGATACCGTCAAAGCATCCTTCTGGTTGTTTTTATGTCCGGTTTTTGGATTTTTTTATGCCTGGCTTTTATTAGGTGAGCCGATTACCTGGTTTACCGTGGCAGGTACAATTATGGTGCTGGCCGGGTTGCTTATTTCAAGAAAAAACTAATCGTCCAATTCTATTTCTCCCTTTAAATATAACCTTGATTTACCACTGATAAGTACCCTTCCATTACGTATTTCACAGATCAGTTCACCTCCTCTGGGAGATAATTGACGGGCAGTCAGCCGTGTTTTTTCCAGTTTAAGTGCCCAGTAAGGGGCTAATGTAGTATGTGCTGAACCTGTAACAGGATCTTCATCAACACCACTTTGGGGAGCAAAAAACCTTGAGACAAAATCCACATCCATGCCACGGGCTGTAAATATTACACCTCTGGCAGGAATGGTAGAGAGAATAATAATATCCAGTTGCAAATCCCGGATTTCAGCTTCTGAATCCAATACAACCATAAAATCAGTTTTTCCTTTGTATACCTCTACCGGAACCAAGGGAGATAGTGCCTCTGTCAGGGCGGGTGGGGGGACGGATACCTGATATTGGTCGACCGGAAAATTCAGCGTCAGCATATCTTCAGACCGGGTAACCAGCAAGGGACCACTCAGTGACTCAAAATTTATACTGTCTCCTTCTATCTGATCTATAAAATACAGAACATAAGCAGCCGCTAAAGTGGCATGTCCGCAAAGTTCTACTTCTACAGTAGGGGTAAACCAGCGGATATGATAACCTGTTGCGACAGGGACGAAAAATGCCGTTTCAGCAAGATTGTTTTCTGCAGCAATCCTTTGCATTATTTCATCACTTAACCAGGTTTGTAATGGTATTACAGCAGATGGGTTGCCGGATAGTATTTTATCTGTAAATGAATCTATCTGATATATAGGGAATTTCATAATAAGATTGTTTGATAAACGCCGAGCCTAAAAGTATTAAATAATACTTGATTAATCCAATGTTTATTAAAGTCGGATCTGAATATTAAATAATATGCTACTTTCTTACCAGTACCTGAAATGATACCTGATTTATAAATCAGCTGAGTAATTCTCGAAAGAATACGAATATATTTGTAATATATGCTGTTAGCTTGATGTAAATAATTCTTAATTAATTCATAACGGAGCAGGGAAATTATCAAGATAATCAATGAATGATTATTGTACTTTCAGGAAATTTTCCAGAATGGTCTCGCCTGCCTTTCCACTGATTTCACAGTGAAACTGCGCTGCATAAAAATTATCTTTCTTTAATACAGCACTAAATGGCTGAATGTAATTACAGGTCGCCACCGTGTACTGATTAACGGGCGCCGCATAACTGTGGACAAAATAAACGTAGGCATCAGCCGAAAGTCTGTCAGTAATACCACTTTTGTAATCGTAGATGTTATTCCATCCCATGTGGGGAACTTTATATCCATCAGCCGTGGGGAATCTTTTAACATCTACGTCGAATATACCCATGCAGGTGGTATTGTTTTCTTCGGAGTGCTGACACATGAGTTGCATACCTATACAGGTTCCCAGCACCGGTTGCCTGAGCGTGGGAATTATTTTTGATAATCCTTTGCTTGTCAGATAATTCATCGCTGTACTTGCCTCGCCGACCCCCGGAAATATGACTCTGTCAGCCGTACGGATCGTTTCTTCATCGTCTGTATAAGTATAACTTACTCCCAGGCGATCCAACGCATACATGACAGATTGAACATTTCCTGCATTATATTTTATGATGACTGTTTTCATTTGTTAAATTGCAATTGCTGCCGGTCTTTTATTTAATTTGCCAAATCTCTGAAATAGCAGGTTAAAATGAAAATCCGACAGGTGATTATTCACAGTTAGCAGTAATTATCCTGAACATTTTACCTGATCCCTGCTATGAAAAGACGATTAATAACTGGTTCTGTAATATTATTGTCTGGTATTTTTTCAATATACGCTTTGGCAACACTTGATTCAATAACACAGGAAAACTTCGATGATCGTTTGTTTTCTGCTCATACTCAACACAAGGAAGCAACCCTGCAAAACCGACGGTTCAAGCAAGGGGCCATACTGCCTTTGATTGAAAGAAGGAAGACGAACAAACGCTATGAAATATCAGAGGTAGGGAAGTCATTTGAAGGGCGCAGCATTCAGATGATAAAGGCAGGTACCGGAAAAACGAAAGTGCTGTTATGGTCGCAAATGCATGGGGATGAGCCAACCGCTACCATGGCTATTTTTGATATACTAAATTTTTTAGAAGCCGAAAATGACGGAATGGATCAGTTCCGCAAAAATATTCTAAAAAAAACATCCTTGTATTTTGTGCCCATGCTCAATCCGGATGGTGCCGAGCGATATGAACGCAGAAACGCACAAGGAATTGATCTGAATCGTGACGCTGTCTATCTACAGGCGCCAGAGTCGAATATTCTTAAAAATCTCCAGCATTCTCTGCAACCTGAATTTGGCTTCAACTTACATGATCAGAGTCCGCGGTATTCCGTCGGGCGGAGTAATAAAGTAGCTGCCATTACCTTTCTGGCCACTGCCTACGACCATGACCGGACGGTGAATGATGTCCGCAAGCGTGCCATGCAACTGGTAGTGGGTATGAATAAGGGTTTGCAGAAATATGTTCCCGGCCAGGTGGCCCGCTATAATGATACCCACGAGCCGCGGGGATTCGGTGATAATATTCAAAAATGGGGGACCACACTCGTGCTGATAGAGTCGGGAGGGTATGTGGGTGATCCGGAAAAACAATACCTCAGACAGCTGAATTTTATGGCAATACTATCCGCACTGAATGCTATCGCAGCGGAGTCCTATGCTGGAGTGAATCATACTGATTATGAGTTGATCCCTGAAAATGCCAATTATATCTACGATCTGGTAGTGCGGCATGCCACCGTCACTAAGAAGGGGAAACAATTTAAATCGGATTTTGGGATCAACCGACATGAATTAAGTTATGATAAGGCAAGCCGTTTTTTTTATAGAAGTACCATCGCCGATTATGGTGATATGTCTACCCATTTTGGCAGTGAAGAGTTGGATGCGACGGGTCTGTCTGTGGAGAAGGGTAAAGTATATCCAACAATATTAAAAAATACGGCAGAGCTGAAAAATCTGAATGCTGAGCAATTATTGAAACAAGGTTTTGTATATGTGAAAGTACAACCGGGTCCTAATACTTCCGCATTGGGGTCCTATTTCACTCCACAACCTTTTCATGTACTTAGAAAAGGTCAGGTGCCAGGCAGGCAAAGTCCGGAAATGGGCGAAGCTGCTACCTTTTTATTGATGGACGGAGACCAGGTACGATATGCAGTGGTCAATGGCTTTGTTTATGACATGAAAGAGCCGTTGACAATCAAGGGAAACGGATTGATGGAATAAGACCGGCTATCATAATTTAACCATAATCTACAAGTAATAATGAGGTAATATTAGCCGGATACATTTGTGGCAGAGATTAAAATTCTGACACGAAAAATGAAAGCTAACTTTTTACTCACTTTATTGCTAGGCCTCAGCGGGCACTTGCTGGCTCAAACCGGATCTGTTAAAGGAACGATCCTCGATGTGCAGTCAGGAGATTTTATTATTGGCGCTCATGTAATAGTCAAAGGAACCAGTCCTGCTTTAGGTACGGTTACTGATGCAGCGGGTAATTTTGAAATTACCGGGATCTCAACGGGTAAACATTGGATTGAAATGAGCTTCATTTCCTTTAAAACCAAGGAAATTGAGGTTACCGTTTATCCCAATCAGGTGGTGATCATTAATACTTCACTGGAGGAGGATGTAGCTACACTGAATGAGGTAAAAGTAGTAGGCCAACGCATGACATTTACGGAGCTTTCCGTCATTAATGAGGTCAAAAAAGCAGAGCAGATTGCAGTAGGAATTTCTGCCCAACAAATCCGGAAATCGCAAGATCGGGATGCTTCCCAGGTAGTAAGGAGAGTACCTGGCGTGTCTGTACAGGATGATCGTTTTGTGATTGTCAGGGGATTGAACGAGCGGTACAACACAGTAATGTTAAATGATGCAGTCACTCCCTCTTCCGAGGTAGATGTTAAATCATTCTCTTTTGATCTGATTCCTGCTTCAGCAATTGACAGAATTATGATTTACAAATCCGGTGCTGCAGATCTGCCGGGTGAGTTTGCCGGAGGAATTATCAAGATATACACCAAGACAATTCCGGATGAAAATGGCTTTACGCTGAATGTTTCTTCTGGTATACGGGCTGGTTCTACTTTTCAAAAGGTACAAGATCACCAAGGGGCTTCGCTTGATTTTCTAGGCTTTGGTGCAGGAACCCGGAAATTGCCCGCCACTTTCCCTAAAACTGCTGCTATCGTTTCAGAAAACACCCCATCTGAAAAGACCCTCAATGCGTTCCGCAACTTGCCAGCCTTCTACACACTGCAAAATAAAACTGCTTCGCCAGATCTCCGCCTGTCTCTCGGCTTCAACAGAAATATGTATATAGGTGATAAAAGGCTAACCACTTTCAATAATATCAATTATTCCAACACGCATCAATTGCTTCCTGTGCAGCAATTCAGATATCTTTCCTTCAATCCTGCTACGCAGTCGTCTGAGATTAATGTTAATTATAACGACCAGCAATACGCACAAAACACACGGCTAGGAGTGATGTCAAACTGGAGTTTTATGCTCAATCCGAATCATAAAATCGAGTTTCGCAATTTGTTTAACCAAATGAGCAACCACGAAACTACCTCCCGGGAGGGTCATAACTATGACAATGGCAGGGAAGTGATGAACTACGCTTTTCGTTACGAATCCAAAAGTATTTACAGTGGGCAATTAAGTGGTACGCATGATGTCTCAGATGCCACTACCTTACGCTGGACAGGGGCGATTGGTGTAACTCATCGCAATGAGCCAGATTTTCGTCGATTCATTACCAGTAGAAATATTGGTTCAGATGATCCGTTTGTTGTAGAAACGCTTCAAGGAGGGAATGCGAGCCTGACCAACAATGCGCGCTTTTACTCTACGCTGAATGAATATACGGGTTCATTCAGGGCTGATATTGAACATAGAATCAACCGCGCCGGGTTTGAAGGAGATGAAAAAATGCAGATTAAGCTACGTGCAGGTGGTTATCTTGAAAATAAAGACAGGCAATTCAACGCCCGATGGTTTAATTTAAATAATCCTGGCGGTGTTTCAGCGGAGATTCTGAACAATGAACCAGCCCAGTTTTTCAGACCAGATTTCATCGCAGCAGACAAGCTTTATTATGTGGAACAAACCAATCCGAGTGACAGATATAAAGCACAGAATCTGTTAACTGCTGCTTATGTCAGTGCTTACCTTCCACTTACTTCGCGGTTCAATGCATCCCTTGGTTTCCGGGGAGAATTTAACCGTCAGCAATTGCAAAGTCAATTGTTGTCTAAGGTAAAAGTGAATGTGAATAACCCCATATTCAGAGCATTGCCCTCTGTTAATCTGTCTTATAATTTGACAAAGACTTCCCAGCTTCGTCTGGCTTACAGTGTTACAGTCAACCGGCCTGAGTTCAGAGAACTGGCACCTTTTAATTACTATGATTTTAATTTTGATGTGTCAAGAGTGGGGAATCCAAACTTAAAGACCCCGTCGATTCAGAATGCAGACATCAGGTATGAATTTTACCCAAAAGAGGGTGAAGTAATTTCAATCGCAGGATTTTATAAGCACTTCACAAATCCAATAGAGTCAAGAGTAAGATACTCAGGCTCCGGGGTATCGTTTACAGTAGACAATGCTGAAAAAGCCTACGCATATGGGGCGGAGCTGGAAGTTCGTAAATCTTTAAGCAGATGGACTTCCTCTCCATTTATCGACAATCTGACACTTATACTGAATGCTTCAGTCATTCAAAGTGATGTCCTGACAGGATTTGCAGGACAGGAGGAAAACAGACAACTCCAGGGGCAGTCTCCCTACCTGGTCAATACAGGAATCTACTATAATGATATCAACCGTGGCCTGCAGTTTAATGTGCTTTATAATGTGGTAGGGAAACGGATTTTTATGGTAGGGGATAAAGAAGTGCAACCGACCGTTTACGAAATGCCCCGCCATGTGATAGACCTTAATATTATTAAATCCATCGGTCAGCGGATGGAAGTTAAACTGGGGATTCAGGATTTGCTGAATCAGCAGTTCCGGTTGATTCAGGACAGTAACCTGGATGGGGAAATTTCAGACAATGATAACATCTATCAACAGTATCGCAGAGGCACTTATTCTGTGATCGGGCTTTCTTATAAATTTTAATATACCGTAAATCAATCGATTCGTTAACTAGAAATTTTATGAAAAAATTAGGCAGATTATTAAACCTGATGTTAATAGGAGTGGTGTTGGCAAGTTTTGCGGCGTGTAGTCAGGAAGAAGATGAGGAGGTGATTCCTGCCCCAATTGGCGATATCAACACAATATCGGGGAGTATTCGGGAAAATACCACCTGGAAATCTACTGATCAGTATTTATTGACTGGGTTTGTGTATGTAGAACCTGGCGCTACTTTAACAATTGAAGCGGGTACAGTAGTTAAAGGTGACAAAAACTCCAAAGGTGCATTGATAGTCAAGCCAGGTGCTAAAATATTTGCGGTAGGCACCGTTGAGAAACCGGTTGTGTTTACATCGAATCAGCCTGCCGGACAAAGAAGAGCAGGAGATTGGGGAGGATTGGTCATCCTGGGTAAAGCACCCGTTAATAAAACTCCTGCCGTTGTGGAAGGTGAAGAGGAAACTGAGTTTGGCGGGAATGATCCTGCCGATAACTCAGGGGAATTGAAGTATGTACGTATAGAGTTTGCTGGAATTGCCTATGCACCTAATAAGGAAATTAACAGCCTTACGTTTGGAGGAGTGGGTACAGGAACAAAAGTAGAATATGTACAAGCTTCATTTGGGGGTGATGATTCATTCGAATGGTTTGGTGGTACTGTCAATGCTAAATATCTGGTTTCTTATCGTGGTCTTGATGATGACTTTGACTCGGATAACGGATACTCCGGAAAAGTGCAGTATGGTTTTATTTTACGTGATCCTGCCATTGCCGATCAGGCTGGTGATTCCAATGGATTTGAGTCAGATAATGATGCCAACGGCTCGGTTGCATCGCCCCAAACATCGGCACAGTTTGCTAATTTTACAGTAGCCATGGGTGAGGGAAATGTGGACAGTAAATATGCCTCCGCGATGCGTATCCGTCGAAACTCAGCCATCTCGGTTTACAACAGTGTGTTTACAGGCGCATGGCCCCGGTCCGGTTTGCGTGTGGAAAATGATCTGACGATCGCCAACTTTACGTCCGGACTGATGAAAATGGACGGCGTAATACTGGCAACTACAGCACCAAAACAGCTGGAAGGTATTACAGAAGAACTCTTTCAGTCTGCAGGTGTGAAAAACATAGTTTCCACAGTGGATGTTCTAAAGCTTAATAATGGTTTTAACTCACTTACCGGTACTCCCGAAGTTCTTCCGCAAGCTGGTTCTTCATTACTGAATGCAGGTGCGACACTTCCTGCAGGTTTTGAACCCACAGTCTATTCCGGAGCATTCAGCACAACCGACTGGACTGCCGGCTGGGTCAACTGGGATCCACAGAATACAGATTACGAACTAAAAAAATAAACTTTTTAAAATTGGTGTCAGATTATTGAAAGACCGGGGGTTTTGCCTCCGGTCTTTTTTGGGTCAGGTATTAACGCCGCTACCGACCGCCCAAGCAGGAGAAATCTGAATGAATATCCTATAGGCCGGGTGCAGGCCACCAATTTGGGTGAAGTATTTTAATTTCTGAAACTTAATTATCCTGCTTACCCGTTATGATACGGTGACGGCCTGGTAAAGCAAGGTTCGGTATGAGTATTATCTGATTCAATAAATGTAAAATGGAAGACCTGATAAAGCAGATTGAGTTTATCAAAGAAATCGACAAGCTGAAATTTATTCAGAGAAAGACAAGCCTGATTAACAGCGACAGGCGGGAAAATGATGCAGAACACAGCTGGCATCTGGCTATGATGGCCGTTGTGCTGGCTGGGTATGCAAATGAGCCTGTAGATGTATTGAAGGTAATCAAAATGGTGCTGATACATGATATAGTTGAAATTGATGCAGGCGATGTGTTTATTTATGACAACTTGAAAAACCATTGCAATACCGAAGAGGAGCAACTTGCAGCCGAGCGTATTTTTGGATTACTACCACCATCTCAGGCGGCTGAATTTATAGTCCTTTGGAATGAATTTGAAGCCGGGCAAACCATGGAAGCAAAATTCGCCAGGACGATGGACCGTCTGGAACCCTTGTTACAAAATCACTCCAATAATGGAGGAACCTGGAAAGAATTTAATGTGAATTTTGAAAGGGTATTTGAAAAAAAGAAAATAATGGAAGAGGGCTCGGTAAAAATTTGGGAATATGCGGAAACCATTCTGAATGACAGTGTGGAAAAAGGTATACTTAAGAAATCCACAGTCTGATTCTTCACATACACTTTAACTAGGAGTAATGTTATTCTGGTATTTGTCCAAATGATGAGGTAAGAAAACGAGTATCAACGTCCTGGTAGGTTGTTGGAACTAATAGAATTTTGCATATTAAAAATAATGTACTCCTTGCTTGCAAATGAGGCAGTCAGGCTGTATACTTGCACCATCAAGTCAATTGCTTCACATGAATTGCGGTTGATTTATAGAGAAGAGGGGAGAGATTGGGCTCTGTGAACCTCTGGCAACCTGTCGGAAACGATGCGATAAGGTGCTAATTCCCACCTAAGAAATTAGGGAATATAAACTCAAAACGCGTATGACTATCCAAATCAATGCTATACGTAAACGGGACCGTCAATCGGCCTCATGTTTTGTTTTATCCAGTATTGTATAATTTTCATAATTAACCTTTATCAAAAATGGCAGATCAAGCGCTAAGATTTGAAACTCTTCAACTGCATGCCGGACAGGAAGTGGATCCGGTAACCAATTCAAGGGCAGTACCTATCTATCAAACTACCGCATATTCATTCAATAGCTCAGAACATGGTGCCAACCTGTTTGGCTTAAAAGAATTCGGGAATATTTATACCCGTCTGATGAATCCCACCAGCGATGTTTTTGAAAAACGTGTGGCTGCTTTAGAAGGTGGTGTTGCTGCTTTGGCAGTTTCATCAGGGCATGCAGCTCAATTCATTGCTATCAATAATATAACTACCGTTGGAGATAACTTTGTTACAACTTCATTTTTGTACGGAGGATCTTTCAACCAGTTCAAGAATTCGTTTAAAAATATTGGCGTTGAAGCCCGCTTCGCAGATGGTGATGACGTGTCCAGCTTCGAAAAACTGATTGATGATAAAACCAAAGCCATTTATCTGGAAACAATCGGCAACCCGAGTTACAGTATTCCTGATTTTGAAGCTTTTTCGGCATTAGCTAAAAAATACGATTTGCCACTCATTGTAGACAATACTTTTGGTGCAGGTGGTGCGATCTGCCAACCCATTAAATGGGGAGCGAATGTAATTGTGGAATCTGCTACCAAATGGATTGGTGGTCATGGTACCTCCATGGGAGGTGTAATCGTTGATGCGGGTACATTTGACTGGGGCAACGGAAAATATCCTCAGTTTACTGCTCCTTCACCAAGTTATCACGGATTTGTATTCAATGATGTTTTTGGCGTAGAGGGTCCTTTTGGGAACATTCAGTTTGTGCTGCGTTGCCGGGTTGAAGGTCTGCGCGACTGGGGTCCTTGCCAAAGTCCATTCAATTCGTTCTTATTGTTACAAGGCCTGGAAACTCTTTCCCTGCGTGTTGAGCGTTCTTGTGATAATGCATTGGCGTTAGCGCAATGGTTGCAGAATCATCCTGCTGTGGAGTACGTGGATTATGCAGGTCTGGAAGGAAATAAATATAATAAGCTTGCCCAGAAATACCTGATAAGAGGAGCAGGTGCTGTTTTGTCGTTCAAGTTAAAGGCAGGAAAGGAAGCCGCCGACAAAGTGGTAGATCATTTGAAGCTGATCAGCCACCTGGCCAATGTAGGTGATTCCAAAACACTGATTATTCATCCAAGCAGTACTACGCATTCACAACTTTCAGAAGAAGCACAGGCGAAGGCAGGTGTGTATCCTGGCGTATTGCGTGTTTCTTTGGGTATTGAGCATATCGATGATATCAAGGCAGATTTCGAACAAGCGTTCGCAGCCGTTTAAATTTTAGTGCAGGCAGATGCTTCGTCATCTGCCTGTTTATTGATTTTGAGCATATTGAAGATGCAACTGGAAAAGAAGGTTTTTAAATATCCATATGCCTATTCACTGGAGCAAGGTGGCGTATTGTCGGGGTTTGAACTGGCTTATTCTACCTATGGCACCAGAAATGAGGCAGATGATAATATAGTGTGGATATGTCATGCCCTGACCGGCAATTCTAATGTCACCGAATGGTGGGATGGTCTGGTAGGAGAGGGTAAATATATTGACCCGGCCAGAAATTTTATTGTTTGTGCCAATGTATTTGGCTCCAATTATGGGTCAACAGGTCCTATGACGGTTAACCCTGAAACGCAGGAGCCGTATTATCATGATTTCCCACTGATTACCATTAAGGATATTGTGGGTGCGCTAGACCTTTTACGTCAGGAACTGAATATTCCCAAAATTAAACTTGGGATTGGCGGATCACTGGGGGGGCAACAGATTCTTGAATGGGGAATTCATGCACCCGATGTGTTTGAAGACCTGGTAATTATTGCTGCGAATGCCATTCATTCTCCGTGGGGCATCGCTTTTAATGAATCTCAGCGGATGGCTATTGAAGCAGATTCAACCTGGAAAAACCGTGCTCAGGATGCTGGTATAAATGGAATGAAAGCTGCACGTTCTATGGCGCTATTGTCTTATCGAAATTATGACACCTATAATTTTACGCAAGCAAGAGACAATACTGATCAAATAGACAATTTTCGTGCTTCTTCTTATCAGCAGTATCAGGGTGACAAGTTTACGAAACGATTCAATGCCTTTTCCTACTGGACACTTTCCAAAGTAATGGACTCCCATAATGTGGGTAGAAACAGAGGAAGTATTGTGCATGCACTGGGTATGGTGAAAGCACGTACCTTGGTTTTAGGTATTAAATCAGACCTGTTATTCCCGGTGGCAGAGCAGCAGTTTCTTGCTCGTCATATACCCAATGCGGTGTATCAGGAAATTGATTCATTGTACGGTCACGATGGCTTTCTGATCGAATATAAACAACTTACGCAGGTGATTTCTGCATGGCAGAAAAGTCATGGAGAGTTGCTTGCCGTCTCCGTCAAATAATTTTTGTAGTCTGATACAATAAATGAATTCCTGGATGATTTTGGGGTTCGTTTTATAACTGTTAAGTTTGATGTATCTAAACAGAAAAAATCTACTTATTAAGGTATGCAGAATACTTATGTTGTGATTATGGCGGGAGGAATCGGAACCCGTTTCTGGCCATTCAGCCGTACTCACTATCCCAAACAGTTTCATGATGTACTGGGCACAGGCAAAAGCCTTTTGCAGCAGACAGCTGAACGTTTTGAAGGAGTTTGTGCTCCTGAAAATATCTACATCGTTACTAGTGCAGAATACAAAGACCTGGTTAAAGAACAATTGCCATTTCTTTCTGATGATCAGATTCTATTAGAACCGGTACGCAGGAATACCGCACCCTGTATTGCTTATGCTGCCTACAAAATTGGGGCTAAAGATCCTGATGCGCATATTGTTGTAGCGCCAGCAGATCATATCATTCTGAAGGAAGAAAACTTTAAAAGTACAGTTCGGCTTGCCCTGGCAGCTACAAAACTAGAAAATATTCTGGTAACCCTGGGAATTCAACCAAGCCGACCAGATACCGGATACGGTTACATTCAATATATTCCTGATAAGAAAACGGTCAAAAAGGTAAAAACATTCACAGAAAAGCCACAGTATGATATTGCAGTAAGCTTTTTGGAAAGTGGCGATTTTGTCTGGAATGCAGGTATTTTTGTGTGGAGCTTTCAGTCGGTGAAAGAAGCCTTACAAAAATTTCTACCTGAAACCGCTGAGGTGTTTGAAAGCGGTACACCGTATTATTACACTGAAAAGGAGGAAGCATTTATCAAGACCGCCTATAGCCAATGCGGCAGTATTTCTATTGATAACGGCATCATGGAAAAAGCAGAAAACGTACATGTTTTGCTTAGTGACTTTGGCTGGTCTGATCTCGGTACCTGGAAGTCACTCTATGAAGTTTCGGAAAAAGACGAAAATCAGAATGTGATTGACGGAAAGGTGCTTGCGTACAATACTACTGGCAGTATTATAAAAACGCCCAAAGATAAACTCGTGGTTATCAATGGGCTGAATGATTTTATTGTTGCTGAATATGACGGTGTTCTTCTGATTTGTAAAAAAGAAGATGAACAGAAGGTCAAGGAGTTTGTTGCTGAGGCTAAAGACCTTGACCAGCGTTACTGTTAGAAATTCCATCCCTGGGCCGTCAGCGGTATCCTGCTCTCGGCCTTGGTATGTAACACAACTTCTTCCGGGTTGCCTGTCATATACCCGATTGTTACGATCTTAGGATTATTCTTTATTTTATCATAGTCAGTCTGCTTGATGGTGAACAGGAGTTCATAGTCTTCGCCACCATTCAGTGCAGCAGTAAGCGGACTTAAATTGAGCTCGGTGCCTGCCAGATAAGTTTGTTCGTCAATAGGTAAATTTTCTTCGAAAACCACAGCTCCCGTACCCGATTGTTTGCATAGATGCAACAAATCCGAGGCCAGTCCATCTGATACATCAATCATTGCCGTCGGAACAACCCCTGCCTCTCTTATTTCGTGAATGACATCCAAACGTGCTTCCGGGCGTAATTGCCGCTGTATTACATAGTCTTTGCCCTCCAGGTCTGGCTGCATATCCGGGTTTACCAGAAATACCTGTTTTTCTCTTTCCAGCAATTGAAGACCCATATATGCCGCGCCCAGGTCACCAGTAAGACAGATGATTTCATTGGGTTTGGCAGTATGACGATAACTGATGTCAGATTTGGCAACTTTTCCGTAAACAGAAACTGAAATGATGAGGCCACCCCGTGAGGAAGTCGTATCTCCACCAACCAGATCTATTTTAAAGTCGCTACAGGCAAATTTAAAACCTTCATATATTTCATCTACCGCTTCTACTGAAAACCTGTTACTCAAGGCAATCCCTACGATAATATGAGAAGGCAGTCCATTCATGGCAGCGATATCCGATATGGCTGCAGAAACTACCTTATATCCCAAATGCTTGAGTGGGAAAAATGTCAAATCAAAGTGAACGCCTTCCAGAAAAAGTTCAGTGCTGAGCAGGCTATAGTCATCTCCGTCAGTATCAACCACTGCGGCGTCATCACCAATTCCTCTGACCGTTTCCACAAGTGAGGACGGATGATTAGCCCGGATTCTTTCAATGAGTCCGAACTCTCCCAATGATGCGATTTCTGTACGATTTGTTTCCATAATAGATTAAAAAATAGAAGCCGCCTCAGTTTTGAAGCGGCTTGTTATTTGTATGATTTTCTGATCAGGGGATACTTAATACATATTGATTACGGGTATTTCCGGTTTTCGGATTATCCGTTACCCTGGTAAGGTCCAGTGTGGTATCGTTGATCGAGTTGATTGTAAATTCAATAGTTCCGTTACTTCCGGTTGGTGGCTTCTGATTGGTAGTGCTGGAGAGGTTTTTGAGGCGTAAAGTATTATTGCCAATCAACTCCCACTGTCCGTTAAAGGTATCACCATTTAATTCCACAAACGTAGCTGTAAACCCTGCGGCCAGACTAATTCTGAAGCTGGAATAATCCGCAGTATTACTTGATCCGGTTTTTTCAAAAACTACTACATTTCCATGTTTTACGGTATTTGCGCTCCAGTTTTTAGCTATTCTTTCCGAAAGCGGAGGTGGGTCTTTTTTACATCCTATGGCAATAAAACCTACCAGGAGAAATATAGCAAGGATATTTAAGGTACTTCTGATCATTTTATTATTGTTTATCTATTCTTTCTAACTGCTGAATATCTGACAAATATTCAAAATTATTTTTCAATATCCTTGTTAATAACTCAAAATGGTGAACTCTGTTCTCCTGTTGCGCTGATGCTCCTCTTCTGTCCTGGCATTTGGAATAATCAATTGCCGCTCACCATATCCCTTGGCGATCATTCTTTCGGTTGCTATTCCTCGTGAGATCAGATAATTAACAGCTGACTCTGCCCGTCGTTGCGATAGCGTCATGTTATAGGAGTCTGAAGCCCGGGAATCTGTATGTGAACTAAGTTCAATAGTCAGTGTTGGGTTGTCCTGGAGAATTTCGACTAATTTGTCCAATTCTATGGCTGCGTCTGGTCTGATATCATATTTGTCAAGATCGTAATAGATATTTTCCAGCACAAATGTCTTGTTCAATTCCAGACTATCCAGCCTGATTGTAACCCGATATGTCGTATCTGTTTCAGCTTGGTCTAAGAATATGAGCGGAATATTTTTTCCTGACATCGTAAATTGTGTCCTTTTACTCAGGTACCCTGGCCTGTCAGTATACAGTACATAATCCTGACCTTCATCTAGCTGAAACTTGCCAAAAGTTCCTGGTTTGCCGGTGATAAATTCTGCCAGAGGAATTTCCGAAGTATCTGACAATATTCTTACCCTTGCCGAATCTATGGGTATGTCCTGCGTATTGTTACTGATGACATTACCTTCCAGAAAATAGCGTATGGTTTTTAATTTACCATCTATGAAATTCGGGTTATCAGGTACTCTGACAATCACATTGGTATCAGGAGTGTCTCCCTCTACTGGGTAAGAGAAGAAATAAATATCGTCATCGCCCTTCCCTCCCGGACGATTGGAGGTAAAAAAGCCATTGGTATCTTCTTCATAGAAAATCAAGCCAAAATCATCTTGTGGAGAGTTAAATGGTAAGCCCATATTCTGTACCGTAATTACTCCCTGTGAACGAACCGCCATGAAAAGATCCAGGTTTCCAAGACCAGGGTGTCCGTCTGAAGAAAAATATAATTTCCCGTCGGCTGCCACATATGGAAAGATTTCATTACCTGATGTATTGATGTCTTTTCCCATATTAACCGGTTTTGAAAACCTGCCGGAGGCATCCATATTGGTGCGGTAAATATCGAGTCCACCCTGGCCTCCCGGTCTGTTAGATGAAAAATATAAAGTTTTGCCGTCCCGTGAAAATGCAGGTGAGCCATCCCAGGCCAGCGAATCATTGATCGGTAAGGAGCGTGGTTCACTCCACTGTCCATTTGCGAATCTGCTCATATATAAGTCAACATCCGAAGTGCCTTTTTTCTTACCTGTATTGCCTCTGGCAAAAACCATGATATTGCCATCTGATGAAAAAACAGGTGAACCTTCATTTGCTTCAGGTAAGAGTACATTACTGCTAAAGAGTGCGCTGTTATTACCTGATTGCGCTGGGTCGCTACTGATTTTCATCTTGTAGACACCCAACATAGGCAATCCGTTATTCTTATAAACTTTCTCTTTTTTAGATGCTGAAAATATCAGTTCATCTCCAAGAATTCCTGAGGTATATTCGGTGCCTGCTGTATTGACGGCGAGGTTATGAATCTCTACTTCGTCATTTTTTTGTGCCAGTCGGTCGATGATCCGGATCGTTTCAATTTCCCTGAGCGCTCGTTCACGGAGTGACTCTTTGGCATTTTCTGCTTTGGCATAAAGCGTAAATTGTTCTGATGCCGCAGCATATTCACCTGCTGTTTTTAGTGCGTAGGCATAATTAAAACGTGCGGCTGGTTCCAGAAGACCCGCATCTATAGCTTTCTGATAAAAGGGGATGGCATCCGCAATACGATTGGACAGACGGTATGATTCAGCAATCAGATGACTGGTTGCGGCGGGTTCATGATTGGCCTCTAAAGCTTTTTTTAAATCTTTGATCGCTAGGTCATATTCGCCGTTTTCATATTTTTTCAGACCTTGTTTGTAGGTCTGCATGGTTGAATTACAAGCGTTTAAGAAGAAGGCTGTGGCCAGTATTACGCACACCTGTACAATACGGTAAAACTGCTTAGTCATAGAGTTCGGTATAACTTAATGTCGTGTTAAAGGAAATCCGGTCCATAGGTTGTGTATGCCCGGAATTACTTCATTTTTCATGGTTGGTAACTTGAAACAAATATAACGATTCCCGCCGGATTACATAGAAAACGTCAGGAATGGATTTTCCTGACGTTTAACTTTATTTTTTTTATGAATTTATTCATCATTTGATTTTGTATAACCTATCTGGCCGTCAAAATCATAGAGATTTTCTGTCTTGATGATATCGTAACCTTCCTTGTTTAGTAAAATCTGCAGGTCAATAACATCTTTCTGGTCAATAGTTTTGTTCCCGCTGCTCAGGAATCTGCAACGCCAGTGGTCTGTGTTGAATGTTTCAGGCACCCCGTCCGGGTATACCTTTACACCACGGTTATAGATGCATTTGAGCGATAGACTGCCCGATTCCAGCTTTCTAAGGTCATCACCCAGGGACGGTGTGCTTAAACGCTTGCCTCCGTCCAGAAAAATATCCACCCCTTTCAGTTCTTTTATGGTATTGCTGGTTGCTGCACTTCTTACTACCGGCGGTACAAAAGCCTGATTGGCATAGGATACCATTTTAAAATGAGTCGGAAGCTGACCCAGTCTTTCAATCACTGCATTGGCAAATGCTGCAGTACCTACTTTCTGTTTGCTGATTCCCTCTTTGAAAATATCTCCTGTATGGATGCCTTCCTCTATTGTTTTAAGCCAGGCATTGTGAATGCTGGCAGCTATATCACCCTGCCCGATATGGGTAAGCATCATTATGGCACCATTCAGCAAACCAGATGGATTGGCGATTCCTTTTCCGGCAATATCAGGAGCAGATCCATGAATTGCCTCAAACATAGCGCACTGGTCGCCAATGTTGGCAGAGCCACCCATTCCCACTGATCCGGCCACTTGTGCTGCGATGTCGGAAATTATATCCCCGTATAAGTTAAGCGTGACGATGACCTCAAAGCGTTCAGGACGATCAGCGATTAATGCTGAACCGATATCAATGATCCAATGGTCTGTCTCAATATCAGGGTATTCTTCTGAAATTTCATTAAACACCTTATGGAATAACCCGTCGGTCATTTTCATGATGTTATCCTTGGACATACACGTGACTTTTTTGCGGTTATTCGCACGGGCATATTCAAAGGCATAACGAATGATTTTTTCAGATCCCGGACGTGAAATCAGTTTCAGACATTCGTAGACGTCATTCGTCTGACGGTACTCAATGCCTGTATACAGATCTTCTTCATTTTCTCTGATAATTACCAGGTCAAGTTCGGGGTGGTGGGTACGTACATAAGGATGAAATGCCTGGCACGGGCGTACGTTGGCATATAATCCAAGTGTGGTACGGGCAGTTACATTAAGACTTTTAAAACCGCCTCCCTGGGGAGTAGTAATGGGTGATTTTAAAAATACTTTCGTGCGACGAAGTGATTCCCAGGCACTGTCTTCAATTCCTGAAGCAATTCCTTTGTTGAATAATGATTCTCCGATTGTTATAATTTCCGGCTCTATGGCTGCGCCTGCTGCATCCAGTATGCGTAATGTGGCGTCCATGATTTCCGGGCCGATCCCGTCGCCGTATGCAATGGTAACAGGGGTTTTGTTTGCTGACATATTTAAGAATGGTGTTTAGTGAATAATCAGGCCCAAACGATATTTTGGTCTGACTCTTATATTTCAATATTAGTCATTTTTGGGGAAAATTGTTTAAAAATAACCTAAGGAGCTGTTCCAACAGAAAAGAAATGAAGCGATCAGGAGTAAGAAAAATTTAATTTTTCCTCAGCAGGATATGGAGGATGAAAAATCGTAGAAAAGAGAATTCCCCTGGAATGAAGGTCTTTCAATACAGGGGAATTAACAAGATGATTTCAGCGTGATTATTTGATGATCGCCTTTATAACGACAGGCTGATGATCCGAAGGATATTTTTGGTCCTTAGAATCTGTCAATACTCCATACTTGAGAACATCAATGTTGTTTCCAGTAAAAATATAATCGATTCGGTCTTTCATAGGTGCATCAAATTTAAATGCGTTGAAAGTTCCTACAGGCCCGTAAGGAGGTTGTTTGGTCACGGTATAAGAATCGTTCAGCATGGATGAAATGGTTTTTATCTGTTCCATTTCTGGTGTAGAATTGAAATCTCCAGTCAGAATAACCGTGTTTTTACCTGCTATTTCATTGATTTTCTTCACTATCAGTTTACCTGATTCTCTCCGTGCCACTACTCCTTCATGGTCAAAATGGACATTAAAGAAATAGAACTCTTTTTTAGTTTTCAGGTCTTTGAATTTACCCCAGGAGGCGATCCTGTTGCAGCACTTTGCATCCCAGCCTTTTCCAGGCTTATCAGGTGTTTCACTCAGCCAGAAGTCTCCTGAGTCAAGCAATTTGAAACGGTCTTTTCTGTAAATGATTGCAGAGTGCTCGCCACCATCTTTGCCATCATCCCGGCCTTTCCCTGTATAGGCAAATTCCGGTAGTTCCAAAATGTTATTGATCTGTGCTATAAATCCTTCTTGTGTGCCTATGATGTCAAAGTCATGGTAGCGAATCAGTGCTTTTACATTTTCTTTTCGCTTGGACCAGGCATTTTCCCCATCTCGCTCAGTGCTCATTCGAATATTATAACTGGCTATGGTAAGCGGAGTATTTTTTTGTGCCTGAGCAATATTGAATCCGATGAAAAACAACAGAATTACTGATACTAATTTTTTCATAAAGAATGTAATTGGTTAAAAGGAACTGCAAATTACTTGTTCTTTCTGGGAATTCTGAGTTTTCCAACTACTTCTCCATCATCTTTGGTCATCGAAACATTCATTTCTTTATTATCAGCATGAAGTTTAATCAACGTGCGGTTACCAGTAATCGGCCCTCCTCCAATCATAATAGGAAAGTTATGATCACTGTTTGCCTCGTGGGTTGTATAACGGTGTGTATGTCCGGAAAGCTGCAGATCAATCCGGGCTTTATTTAATACAGGCCCGAAGGTAGAACGACAATGTGTTGTTCCGTGCCAATCGCCTGAATGCCATGGAGAAATATGAATGATCAAGACCCGGAATGCAGCTTTCTTAAAATCTTCACTTTTTATTTCTTTCTCAAGCCAGCGTTTTTGGGTTTCACGATATTTATCAAAAGCAGCCAGACCGCCGTATTCTACGCTGTCGTCAGTTTTATCCTCCCCCGAATCGAGTACCAGAAACCGCACCGGTCCGCGGGTAAAAGAGAAATAATATTTATTGTCGGGATAGGTAAAATAATCGGGAAGTGCCCGTGCAAAGCTTCCTCGACATTCATGATTTCCCTGTACCAGGACAAAGGGTAGTTCCTGGGCGAAAATCTGGGTAGAAGGTTCAAGCAAATGTTTAATCAGTTGTTGTTCGGTACCGATATGGTCAAACATATCACCATTGTAAACCACAAAATCGTAGTCACGATCATTGCCCTTGAAGCCATGGCGGTACAGCATTTGGTGGAATGTCTGTGGTCGGTCATGAACATCATTCATGATAGCTACCTTAATTTCTTCTTCCTGGAGGGCAGGGGTTTTAAATTGCAACATGGCACTGCTGATCGTTTCGCCAAACTGAACTACTGAACCCCGGTATCCCAGTATTTCGGTAGAGACAATCTTGTATTTATGCATAGTGCCCGGCTTTAGATTGCTGATAGTAACGCGGTTGATGCGGTTATTGGCTTCAATCAGGCCGTTGTTGTAACCAAACTCCCGCTTGCTGGTGTAGGTCCCCTCACCATATTCCACCCAGCTGAATGAATTTTTATGGGTTATCCACATCAGTGTTACCTCAGTGGCGGATAAATTCTGAATATACGGACCTGCCACGAAAAAGTTCTTTTCATCAGCATTGGCAGCATGGGAGGCAGTGGCCGGAAGCAGGCTCAGTACACCCAGCTTTGACATTTTTTCCAGAAATGCTCTTCTGTCATTTATCATAATTTACAGGAATATTATTTTTTAATAGGTGACTATAAAAAGAGTCCGCAGCGATAAATCTACGGACTCAGAATACAAATTATGTGATTACCAGTTCGGGTTCTGGCTGAGGTTGGTGTTCAGCAGTAATTCCTGCAATGGAATGGGGTAGAGATAATCACGGGTTTCATCAAATTTTTTGTTGATATGAGAATTGACCATGATATTCCCTCCTTTATTCCCGTTTTCAAGCAGGATCTCGCTGCCGAGTTTTAATAATTGTACACCGTTTACAGCAGGTTTTGTTCCTTCATAAATGATCAGATCCGTATCTCCGTCTGCGTCCAGATCGAATTCTCCGGGGCCCGGGAAATACATCCCTTTGAACACCTGGGTAAGCAAATGCCCTTCTTTCCATCTGATCAGATCATCCCACCGGAAATAGTTTTCCATCACAAGCTCAACTCTTCTTTCACGGCGAATTTCCAGTGTCACACCTTTGTTGGCGCCGGTAACGTTTTTATACTGACCGACCAGGTAGGGATCAGGGTCGGCATTGGCCGCTGCCAGACTGATATTCGGCATACCCACACGGTCGCGGGTGAGCTTTACAGACATATCCAGATCAGCCTGCGTAAGGGTACCTCTTTCTGCTTTGGCTTCAGCATAGTTGAGTAATACTTCGGCATAGCGGAAAATAGGCATATCGGTAATATCCTTGTTAAAGGTGTCCCACTTGGGTTCAGACACAAATTTGATCAGCTGGTACCCTGTGGTGGTTGCACCGAATTCCTGAACAAGACGGGTGATTTCGCCGATACGGGTGTAGCCGGGCGTGCGGATGGTCTGAGAAAGGCGCGGGTCACGGTTCTTCACTTCTTCAGCAAACTGCATTTTTTCGTACCCTTTGATATCGGTAAAACGCGTTCCGTCGGCCATCAGATAGCTGTCAACGAGTTTTTTCTCCAGACCAGGCCTGCCGTAAGATGCCGTCATGGTATAATAATTCAGGTTGTGATATACCTGAAGCTCGTCACTGAAAGCCCTTGCCAGAATGACCTCATCAGCGATGGCATTGTCCGAGGCAAAGAGTTTCTGATACGCAGTGGCCGGCGTGTCGGTATAGAGCGTATAGCCACTGTTTTTTATCAGTTCTTCTGAGGCTGCAATGGAAGCGTCAAGGAATTTATCTGCATCAGGAAGGTTGAATTCAGTATGGTATTTCCTGAATGTTCCTTCATACAGCGCAATACGTGATTTCAGCGCCAGGGCAGTCCACCGGGTGACGGTATTGACATTTTTGCTGGATGCCAGATTGGCGATGGCGTAATCAATATCAGCCATTACGGAATCCATCACCATTGTACGGGGATCACGCCCTTTGGTCAGCATTTCCTGGTCGTTGGTTTCGATGGGTGAAGAGTACCAGGGGACATCACCAAAACGTTTCACCATTCCAAAATAAAAGTAGGCACGAAAGAAACGGGCCAGACCGTTGTACTTTGCTACTGCATTGGCATCGGGGCATTTGTGTGAATTAACCAGGAAATAGTTGATATTGCGCAGGTTGTTCCAAGTCCATCCGCCGCCATTTGTAGGTACAACTCTTGTGCCCTGTAATTCATCACGCAGACTGTTTTTGACTATATTGTCCACATCTTCATTATACACATCTTCTGCGCCGGGCAGCATATTATAAAATGAATTGGTATAGAGCAACAGGTCATTTTCAGTCTTGAAGAATGTTTCCGGCGATACAGAATCGAGCGGTAACTGATTAAGGTCACAGGAGGCCATGCCCAGGCCCAGTGTGATGGCTATTATGAATTTTTTCATTTGTTTTTTAATAATAAGTTTACCCTAATACTATCAGAAATTCAGGCTGAGACCCATTGAAAAAGTTTTGGACAAAGGGTAGGTTCTGCCGTTGGTAGCATCTCCGTCAAATTGCTCAGGATCAATAAACCGCGATCTTAGCGGAGTATAGGTCAGCAGGTTCTCGCCGCTGATGTAAACTCTTGCTCTCGGTACTTTTATTTTCATGCTGATGTTTTCAGGAATGGTATATCCGATCACCAGGTTTTTCAAACGTCCGTAGCCTACATTCTGCAGATAGCGGTCATTGACGGAGTTCAGGTCGCCGCCGCCATTCAGTGCCGTGTAGCCGCGCAGTACCGGGAAGTAAGCATCCGGATTTTCCGGAGTCCAGATATCATTTTCAAAATCAGAAGGAATGAATGAATAGTAAGGACGGGAGTAAGGTCCCCAGAATTTATCTGCATTAGCACCCGGATACCAGTTTTTCTTCCATATCCCCTGAATTAATGCAGAGAAGTCAAAGTTGTTCCAGGAGGCTCCCAGGTTGAGTCCAAAGCGGTAGCGCGCTCTGCTGTTGCCTATAATGCTCCGGTCGCCATGATCATCCAGCGTATTGGCTCCCTGATCAATTTTTCCATCACCATTAACGTCAATGAATTTCAGATCTCCGGCCTGCAGCTTGCTCCATTCTCCGGGTGCACTCAGCCGTTGCTTGTTCACAATGGCCTGATCAACTGTATATGCCTGTGCCTCTTCATTTGTTTTGAAATACCCGTCTACCGCATAACCCCAGATCTCCCCGATGGTTTGTCCGACATAATAACTTGAGAGGATTTTGTTTGGATTGTCATATTTGGTGATCTTGGATTTTGAATCAGACACTATGAATGAAGCGTTATAGTTGAGGGCTTTCCCGCCCACATTGAACTGGTCACGCCATCCGAGCGAAAATTCAAATCCTTTGGTCTGAAGATCTCCTGCATTTTGTGTAGGCACTCCCGCACCGAATACCGCAGGCAGCACCTGTCCTGGAACGAGCATGTCTGTTGTATTGCGTACATAGATATCAAAACCCATATTCAGCCTGTTTTTGAAGAAATCAGCATCAAGTCCGACGTTGGTAGTAGTCGCTTTTTCCCAGGTCAGTCCGGCTGAAATCGGGTTGGGGCTGCTCACATAATTCAGCTTTTGTCCACCGCTCATCCAGTTGGACAGTGAGGTAGACATACTCGATATGTAAGGATAGAAGCTTGCTGAATTATTATTGGACGGTAACTGATTGCCCAGTGTACCGTAAGACGCACGGAGTTTCAGATTATCGACCGCACCACGTAAAGGCTCGAAGAAATCCTCTTCGCTGATTCTCCAACCGGCCGAAACCGAAGGGAAGAATCCGTAACGGCGACCTTCACCGAAACGTGAGGTTCCGTCATAACGTCCGTTTACTTCTAACAGGTACTTGCCGGCAAAATCATAATTAAGTCTGAAAAATGCGCCGAACAGCGAATAGGCATACGACCCGCCACCCGCAAGTTGTTCGCCGGTGCCTAAATCAAGATCATTCAGGCTTTCTGAAAGCAGATTTTTCCTTGCTCCATACAGACGCTCATGCTTCTTTGACTCGGCATTCATCCCCGCAGTGATACCAAAATAGTGTTTCCCAAGTGTTTGATTATAAGAAGAAAATAGGTTGAAAACACTCAAAGGGTCAAACCACATGGTTTTTTTCAACTGATCGGTATTATAATTTGGTACCGGAGCCATAATGCCGGGCTGAATAGAATAAGTCGCCATGGCAGAGCGGTACCAGTCATCTGCTATATAAAATGAGTAGGAATGGTTGGCCACTACGTTCCAGTTCTTGGTTATTTCAGCGGTGAGTGAGTTGAGGGTAGTTAACTCGTGTACTTTTTTCTCACCACCGGCAACACCTTTCAGTAAATTGGCAAACAAACCATCTCCGATAGAATAGTTATTTTTCAAAGTGTTATAAGTAGGGGTGCCGTCGGGATTCAGGGGTGCATAGGCCGGCATGGCATGGACGGTGATAGCCACAAAGTTGGAATTGGCACCACCTTCAAGACCCGGATATGAATACCTTGAATCAAAATACTGGGTATTATTGCTGATTTTCAGCCAGGGAGTCAGCTGCGCATTGATTTTGCTGCGTAAGGTATAAGACCTGAAATTGTCGGTATTGATACGCATGATACCATCTTTTTCGAACACTGAACCCGACAGGTAATAATTCATTTTATCCGTGCCTCCTGAGAAGTTCAGGTTGTGCTGCTGCGACGCCTGTGTCATATTGAAGATCGTATTCCACCAGTCGTAGTTACCGTAATAGTTATAGATATCTTTTCCGTTGATATTTTTCACCACTACCCACGGGCGGTCAGGATGCTCTGTTTTATCATTGCGACGTTCATACAATTCCTGATAATCTTCTTCCGAATAACGGGTATAGGTATTACCTGTAGCACGTTTGAATGCTTCATCGTTAATCCGGGTATGGTCATAACCGTTGGTCATGAAGTCGGTGCTGATGGTGGGTGTCGACCAGCCGAAGTTGTTGCTGTAGCTGACACTTGTTTTACCGCTTTTGGCTGTTTTGGTAGTGACCAGAATCACCCCGAAAGCACCGCGTGCACCGTAAATGGCGGAGGCGGCAGCGTCTTTCAGGACAGAAACTGATTCCACATCGGCAGGATTAATGCGGTTGATGTCGCCAGGCACCCCGTCAATCAGTACCAGCGGCCCGCCACCATTAATGGACGTCTCACCACGGACGTTCAGGTTTCCGCCCTGACCAGGCTGGCCTGTAGAGAAAGTAATGTTCAGGTTGGGAACCATCCCCTGCAGAATCTGCGACATATTATTCAGCGGGCGGTTTTCCAGTTGTTTTGCTTCCACCTGCGTTACTGCGCCCGTCAGATTGACTTTCTTCTGAACGCCGTAGCCCACCACCACTAATTCTTCCAGGGCCTTGGTGTCATCCGCCAGCCGCACATCGATCTGCGATTGTCGTCCCACAGTGATTTCCTGACTGATATACCCAACAAAACTAAAGACAAGGACCGCATTTCCGTCATTTACTGACAGGGTATAGTCTCCGTTTCCATCAGTAACCGTTCCTGTCGATGTACCTTTTACAACGATACTCACACCAGGAAGGCCTGAGTTGTCGCTTGCGGCGGTCACTTTTCCGCGGACGGTCATGTCATTTGTGACTGTACCGATACTGGTATTGTTTTCAATGCTTTTCGGGGCAGCTGATTCCTGTGCCGGGGCTGGAATATTAACGAGAACAATATTGTCATTAACCACTTTGTAACCAATACCGTACGGTGCCAGCAACTGGGTAAGAATTTTAGAAAGATTCTGGCTTTTTACATTCAGATTGACCTTTTCTTTCAGAGATATTTTGCTGCTGTAAACAAAGCGGGTGCCTGTCTGTTCCTGAATCTCCTCCAGCGCAAGTTTCAGGCTGACATTATTCAGGTTGAGTGAAACATTTTTATTGAGAATCGGCTGTGCTTCAATCTTGCCGGCATAGCTGAAACCTGCCAGTAAAAGGATTAAAATCCATTGTAATAATCCGATGCGCATAATTTTTAGCCAGTTATCCGGCTTGTTAAGGACAATTTTTTGCATAATTTAGAAGATTGATATGGTTAATACTTCTGGTATGTTTCCTTCTTTTGGTTCGGTGGCACGATGACAAAAGAAGCGGAGACCATGGCGCCGGAGGATCTTCCTCCGGTGTTTTTGTTTTCAGGGCGGCATGCTTCTGGCAGAAATCATTTTAACTGATGGATGTTAGAAATATAGAAATAGTGATTAATTGAACTACTCGCAGGGTGTACCGCTAATCAGAATAATATTATCTGAAATAGTATAACTTGCTTCCAGGCTGATGCATAGCATTTCGAGAATAGCCGCCAGGGGCTGATGCTCAAAATCTCCGTTAAATACACACTGAGCAAGCCGGGGGTCAGATAACTGGAGATTCACATTGAATTTTTTCTCCAGTAAATCCAGTACTCTGCCTAATGGCTGTTCCACAAACCGGATGCTGACCGGCTCATACACTTCTTTCCGCACAGGTGCCGGAATGGCCTTTACAAATAATAGCTTGGACTGATGTTCAAAAATGGCATGTTGCTGTGGCGCAAGTACCACCATTTGTTCCTTTTCTGAAGGAGCCGGAGCACTTACTTCCACGCTTCCAGTCATTACAGAAACCTGTATCAGCTTGTTGGCGGTGGGGGCTTTTACGTTAAAACTGGTACCCAATACCCGGATCGTCATTTCGCCGGTGATGATTGAAAAAGGGCGTTCCGGGTCTTTTTTTACATCGAAAAACCCTTCTCCTGAGAAGGTTATCCTACGTGAGTTGTCGTCAAACTGTGCAGGATAGTCAATACGGGAGTCAGGGTGCATCCATACAGTACTGTTATCCGGCAATGTATGAAGTACCATTCGGGTATTGTCATTGACAAAGGATATAAACTGGTCGTCGTTAGCGGTACCGGGAGCTTCAGCCTGGACAGGAATGATGGTTTCAGAGGTCCAGTAATAGTAAGAAGCAGAGAGGAATAAGAGCACGCTCGCTGCTGCCACTGACAGCCACCATTTGCCGGTTGCACGTAAAGGAGTAGCCGCCGGGGTGACCATCGTCCTGAGCTGAATATCCAGAAAAAGTTCTTCCTTAAGTTTTTTACGGGTTTCCTGATCCAGGGTGGACAGATAATCCGGATTGCCCTGTAGTGAGGCATACCATTGCTCTACCAGTTCTTTCTCTTCCGGCGTACATAAATCCTGAAGGTATTTTTCAAGAAGGGTATCTGTAATATCAGTGGGTTTCATGATTCAGGCTGGTGAGTTCAAACTGAAGTCGTCTCTCAGGCCCTTAACCCTTAGTTGAATAATAAAAATTTAAAATATAATCATGGCAAGCAGTGTCGGCAGGAATTGATATTTCAGATATTCTTTCAGCTGGCGTCTGGCTTTTGTAATATGCTGTTCCACAGTTTTTTCCGAAATATGCAGAATTTCAGAAATTCTGCGGTTGCTTTCTCCTGCTCTGCTGAGAAGAAATACCTCCCTGCATTTGGAAGATAATTGCTGAAGGCCTTCATGATACCTGTCTTCCAGGTCTTTTGTCAGGATAAACTCATCAGTAGAATTATTGACAGTTTCAGCCTGCTGTTCCCATTGGCCGTAGTGCCTCTGTCGCGTAAATTCCCGGCGGTAATGGGTAATTACAGATTTTTTGGCGATTGAAAACAGATAGGAGCGACATGACTGAACCGAGCGGTTATGGCGCTGGGACCATATACTGACAAACAATTCCTGCACTATCTCCTGTGTCACAAACTGGTCTTCGACTTTGCTGAAAATGTAATTGAAAAGAACCTTGAAATACCTGTCATAAAGTTCTTCAAAAGCTGTTTCGTCACTTTCTTCCCCAATCAGTCTGAAAATTTCTTCATCCGATAAAGTGATGTATCGCTCTCTCATAGTCCTGTGCTGATGAATAAAATGATTGGTCAAAATTAGAACTCAATCATGAATTGTAGTTTAAGGTAATTTTATGGATTTACTAACAGTTTTATGAATATTTAATACAATAATAGGTTATTCCGGTGAAAAAATAAGTATTGATGCAAAAGCGGTAAAATTATTGCGTTTTTAAAGTACCATCCTGAATGGTATTGAAAATGAAGGCGGTAGAAGCAACCGGCTTGAGCGACGAATTGAGAAAAATGAAAAAAGGTAGTGATAGGGGAAATACCTGCCCTATAAAATACGATCCGGGGGCGCTCGTCCGGAAGATGATGATGCAGGCAAAAAAAAAACGGGTGCATAAAAATACACCCGTTCATAAATTATGAAGCAGCCGTCAGGCTCCGGTAAACTGCCGGAGGAACCTTGCGTCGTTTTCTGTAAATAATCTCAGGTCTTTGATTCCATACCGCAGCATGGTGATTCTTTCTATTCCCATACCGAAAGCAAAACCGGTATATTCTTCCGGGTCGATACCGCAGCTTTCCAATACATTGGGATCAACCATTCCTGAGCCGGCAATTTCTACCCATCCGCTGTGCTTGCATATATTACATCCTTTTCCTTTACAGATAAAGCATGAAACGTCTATTTCGGCGCTGGGTTCTGTAAAAGGGAAGTAAGAGGGGCGAAGGCGGATCTGGGAATCCTGGCCAAACATTTCCTTGGCAAAATGATAAATGGTATCTTTCAGGTCCTTAAAACTGACATTTTTATCAATATAAAGACCCTCAACCTGGTGGAAAATACAATGGGCACGCGCAGAAATCGCCTCGTTCCTGAACACTCTTCCCGGCATGATTGACCGGATAGGAGGTTTCTTATATTCCATAAGACGCGTCTGAACATTGGATGTGTGTGTTCTTAATAGAATATCGTCTTTCACATCCTCAGTGCTGTCATCTTTAGATGCTTTTCGGATAAAAAAAGTATCCTGCATTTCGCGGGCAGGGTGGTTGGCCGGGAAATTTAAAGCACTGAAATTATACCAGTCTGATTCAATTTCAGGGCCATCTGCTACGTTAAAGCCCATCCTTTCGAAGATCTCAACGATTTTTTGACGTACAATTGTCAGCGGGTGCAAGCTCCCTGTCTGGTAAGGAATAACGGGTAATGTCAGGTCTGGACCTGTGGTGTCATTTGCTGAAGAAGCATTGCTGTTCAGATGATCTGAAAATTTCTGAAAAAACTCCTGCGCTTTATTTTTAAGTACGTTAAGTTCTTGTCCAAGCGCGCGGCGTTCTTCCTGAGGGGTGTTTTTAAGCTGATCAAATAGCTGTGTAACTAGACCTTTTTTACTGATGAATTTCAATCGAAAGGTTTCAAGTTGTTCTTTGCTGGCGACCTGGCTTTGTTCAATTTCAAGCAATAGCTTTTTTACTTCTTCGCTGATCATATTGGTTTATCGGCTATCAGCTGTTCTGGTCATTTACCGGAATTTATACAGCTTATGTAAATTTTCCACAAAGATAACTAAGCGCCAGGTTAAAAGTAAGAAAATAAGATTCTTTTGCGGAACAGCAGAGGGTTTTAATACAACCGAATATCAAGAATACCAGGGTAGATTTCTGAAAACTACTTAAAAGACCTGCAATAATATGAAAAGCCTTAATATTGATGGGTGAGAATTATATAAGTTTTATACCAATCGTTACTTGCCATGAACTCAACTTTTGTCCTACTTGCACAGGGCCACTGCCTGGGTTTACCTGGAAGGTGGCTATATCAGAAAAACTGCCTTCTTTACGGACATCCAGACTGATACCAAAAATATCTATCCCTGCTCCTAGCTGATAACCATAAACAGCTTCCGAAAAAGGGTCGCCATTAGCGGTATAGTATTTAATGGCTTCACCTAGTTTTTGGTTGTCATTAATCTTAAAATAAGCAGCAGGACCGGCATTCAGTCTGAACGGACCACCTTTGATACCAAATAATATGGGTACATCAATCGTGCTGAATTTATAATCCACCGTATTTATTAGTGGAACGCCGCCGGAACCAGATTGAACAATATCAAATGAGCCTCCTTTGGTAGAAATGAGTATTTCTGGCTGGATGTATAAATTGCGGCCGAACCGCATATAAATTCCTCCCGAATATCCTGTTTTTGAATCAAAACTTTCCTTTAATTCATCCCTAACCTGCTGACCATCATAACTCAGGTAAGGATTGCCATTGCTGTCATATCGCGTGCCCAAGACTTCTCCCATGGTCAGTTTTGTGAGATTAACTCCTCCTTTGATTCCGAAAGTAAATCCTTTTTTTATCTGTCCAAAGCTTTGTGTAACGGTCAGCGCAGTAAATACAAAAAGGAATAATACCACAATTCTGATATTCTTCATGTGTTTGTTGGTTCAATTGTATATGAGGGATTAACGCAATTAGCGCCATAAAGTTACATCAATTGCAAAACTTTTTAAGTTCTCCTTATTTCTTTTACTTTACGGTCATATTCATTATTTGTAGACGACGTTATATTTCCAATGGCTAAAATAAAAAGTGCTTTTTTCTGTCAGAATTGCGGGCATAATTCACCCAAATGGCTTGGCAAATGCCCGACATGTGGCGAATGGAACACCTTTGCGGAGGAAATAATTGAAAAGGATGAAAAAAAGGACATAGTTTCCTGGAAATCTATTTCATTGGCTGCCCGTCCAAAGCCCATTCATGAAATAGAATATGAAAATGAGCCACGAATTGTTACGTCAGATAAGGAACTGAATCGTGTTTTGGGGGGAGGCATTGTGCAAGGTTCGCTCGTGCTGATCGGTGGGGAGCCTGGCATTGGTAAATCCACTTTGATGCTTCAAATAGGTCTGACTCTGAGAGGGAAAAAGGTTTTGTATATCTCCGGAGAAGAATCTGAGCAGCAGATCAGGATGCGCGCCGAAAGACTCATGGCTAAAAATGAAAATTGTTACATACTCACAGAGACATCCACAGTTCATATTTTCAGACAAATAGAAGATTTTAATCCTGAAATTCTGATTGTGGATTCTATTCAGACGATGCAATCACCACTCATTGAAGCAGGGGCAGGAAGTGTGTCGCAGGTGCGTGAGTGCACCACTGAATTGATGCGTTACGCCAAAGAAAGTGGTACACCCGTCTTTCTGATTGGTCATATCACGAAAGAAGGTTCTTTGGCAGGTCCAAAAGTGCTGGAGCATATGGTGGACACTGTTTTACAATTTGAAGGCGATAGACATACTGTCTACAGAATTCTGAGAACCATAAAAAACCGTTTTGGAAGTACATCAGAATTAGGTATTTACGAGATGTTGAGTACGGGGTTACGACAGGTGACCAATCCATCGGAAATTCTGATTTCTCAAAGGGATGAACCTGTTAGCGGGATTACGATCGGCTCAATGATGGAAGGAAACCGCCCTTTAAATATTGAGATTCAGTCACTGGTTAGTCCGGCCAACTATGGTACTCCGCAGCGGAGCAGCACAGGTTTTGACGGAAAAAGATTACAGATGTTATTGGCGGTACTTGAGAAAAGAGGCGGCTTTAAGCTAGGATTGCAGGATGTTTTCCTGAATATTGCAGGAGGGCTTCGTTCAGAAGATCCGGCCATTGATCTTGCTGTAGTAACATCTATTGTTTCTTCTTATGAAGATATACCTGTACCTCCTTCTGCATGTTTTGCAGGTGAAGTTGGGTTGGGAGGGGAAGTGCGTGCGGTAAATCGTATTGATAGCAGAATTTCTGAAGCCCAAAAGCTGGGCTTCAGAAAAATCTATATTTCCAAATACAATATGAAAGGACTCAATGCGGAAGATTATAGTATTGAGATCATTCCTGTGGCGAGTCTTGATGAATTATTTGTCCTTGTGATGCAGTAAATCAAATCAGCTTTTGTCCGTTGGGTACTTTCCTTTCGGTTGTACAAAGTACAATGTCACCGTTTTCATCTGAGAAGCCGGTGACAAGGCATTCGGACATAAATTTACCGATTTGCTTTCCTGGGAAATTCACCACCGCAACTACCTGCTGACCAATCAGTTCATTTTTGTCGTAGTGTGCTGTAATTTGCGCACTGCTTTTGCGTATTCCTATATTTTCACCAAAATCTATTACCAACTGATAGGCAGGTTTCCTGGCCTCAGGAAAATCTCTGACTTCGATGATTGTTCCCGTTCGTAATTCTACTTTTTCAAAATCGTCCCAGGTAATTGGTTTGTGCATTCTGATTATTTTTTACCTAGATTAATTCCTTTTTTCGCTGCTTCGGCTGAAAGATCATGCAAAGCTGCGACCAGTCTATCGAGATCTTTCAGACTGGTATACACATTAGGAGTAATCCTGATACCAAACATTCTTTCGTAATCAACACTTGTAGTGTGGATTTTATATTTGCCCATCAAAATATTATCCATTTCAGGTAGCGTAAGATCACCGGCAGAAACCAGCGCAAGCGCACATGCGTATTTTGGATCAGGTGATGTATGCACTTTTATGTGTGGAATATTCCGTGCTTTATCGGTCCAATAGCGTTGTAGAAAATGCAGGCGTTCAAATTTGCGAACATTCCCGATAGCATTATGGTAATCGACGGCAGTTCCTATAGCCATTTCGGAAGCGAAGGAACGTGTTCCGAGTGTTTCAAATTTACGGATATCCTCACTGTCGGGTACCGGGCTTGAAAGTAAAGCCCATACATTTTTGATTTTTTCTTTCCGGATATACATCATGCCGCTTCCCAGCGGTGCGCCCAGCCATTTATGAAGACTGGTTGCATAATAATCGCAGCCCAGTTCAGGAATTGTATAATCCAGGTGAGCAAAACTGTGTGCCCCGTCCACGATACTCTCAATACCTTTCTTTCTGGCCGCCTCAGTAATTTTTTTAACTGGCATGATTTGTCCTATCCAGTTAACAACGTGCGTGATATGAACAATTTTGGTTTTTGAAGTAAACAGATCCGTATATTTCTTTACAATTGCATTTTCATCTTCACTCGGGAGGTCCAGATCTACCCAAACCAATTTTATTCCATCTCGTTTCTCGCGCTGTCTCCAGGCATTCATCATGCTGGGATAATCTTTTTTGCTCAGAACCACTTCATCACCTGCTTTAAGATTGAGACCAAAAATGATGGTATTCAATCCTTCAGTAGAGTTTCGGTTGATTGCAATTTCGTCTGGCTCACAACCTGCCAGATCCGCTAACTTACCTCGTAATGCCTCTCTGCCCTGGTCCAGAATTCTCCACATATAATACGTGGGTGCCTCATTACAGTATTGGTAAAAACGAATATGGGCATCCTGAACAGGTTTTGGCTGTGGACTTGCACCTCCATTATTGAGATTGAGGACATTGGGTGAGACTGTATAATCAAGTTTTATTCTCGACCAGAAATCTTCGTTCTGCGCAATTTCAGATGGAGAAAGGTGAGCCATGGAAGCATTCAGGTCTTCTAAAGTTCCGGCTGCTGCTGTATCAAGAAAGGAAGGCAACGCTAGTGCTCCTACTGTTCCACAGCTGAGTTTTTGTAAAAAAGAACGTCTGGTATTCATTATAAAAAAGGGATAACCTATACCCTGGGGTACTTAACATATTCCAATTTTACAAAAAAGACCTGACTCAAGGAAATTAAGATAGTGGTTATTTTATATTTACCAGTTTTTTTAAAATATTATATGGTTAAACTGACAATTATTTGGTTAGAAATTCTATGCAACTTGGTTGTTTGGTATGAATGCTTCTGTGGAGAAAAGTGTGTTTTCTGGTTTCATCGATCCGGTAAACCGCCAGGTCATTAGCATCTCTGTTGGCAATTAACAAATACTGACCGGTGGGGTCTATGTTGAAATCACGTGGGTGATCAACAGCTTGTCTTACTTCATCAACTTTAAGAAGTTTGCCATCCTGCTGGATTTCATAAACCTGAATGGCATTATAGAGCCTGTTAGAGATATAAACATATTTGCCGTCAGGGTGTAGGCGGATGGCTGCGCTGGAAGCAGCACCAGAGAAATCAGAAGGTAAGGACGATTGAGATTGAATTTCAGTAATTACCCCTCGTGTGTCAATATTGCAACTGAGTAGAGTTCCGTCAAGTTCGTTCAATACAAACATATACTTTCCAGAGGGATGTACCTGCAGGTGTCTGGGACCAGCCCCCGGATGTACTTTAAAAAATGCCTGTACCGGGTTTTCAATGATTTCTCCATCCGCATTAATCAGATAATTCATTATGCGGTCAGTACCAAGATCAGCTACATACAAATATTTGCCATCTGGAGAGGGTACAGCGCAATGCGCGTGCGATTGTTCTTGTCTTTGTTGATTGGGTCCTGTTCCTTCCAGTTGTCTGAAAAAACTAGCGGGGGATAAACTTCCATCCTGTTGCAGTGGAAAAGCGGCGAGGGATCCGCTGGTGTAATTAGCGGTAAAAGCCAGTTTCCCGGTAGGATGAACAGATACATAACAAGGGTTGATTCCCTGAGAATCCTGGGAATTGAGTAAATTCAACTTGCCGTTTTCCAGGATAGAAAATGCTCTGATTTTATTGTCCTGACTGGCAATGTATAGTTTATTCTTGTCAGGTGAAATAGCCAGGTAGCCTGGTCCTGGCCCAACCGACAGTGCCAGTTTTTCAGTAATACTACCATCTGTCAGGTTCAATTCACAGTAAAGTAACTTAGCGTCGGGGCTTTTATCTGTACTTCCAACATAAAAAGAAACCTGATTTTGTGAATAAACACCGTTTAAAGTAATGGTGATCAGAATTAATATTTTTGTTAAGAGTTTCATGCCTGCTTTGTTGAATAGGTTAATTAATAAGAGGACCTTTTAATAGTTTTACTCATTATTACGAAATCCGGTATTTTTAATATTCATACCAGTCTTTCCACCAATGTTGAAGCTTTTTTCTGATTTCCTGCTCTTTCGCATTCCCCCCCGGATAGTATAGCACTGTTCCTTTCAGGTCATCTGGAAGAAAGTTCTGTGCTGCGAAACTCCCTTCGTAATTATGCGAATATTTGTAATCCTTACCATACCCGATTTCTTTCATCAGTTTGGTAGGCGCATTTCTCAAATGAAGAGGAACCGGCAGATGTGCAGTTTTTTCAGCCAATGCCATGGCTTCGTTGATGGCCATATAACTGGCATTGCTCTTTGGGGAAGTGGCCAGGTATATAGCCACCTGAGAAAGTATAATCCGGCATTCAGGGTAACCTGTAACTTTTACGGCATCCATAGCTGTCTGAGCCATAATCACGGCCGTAGGATTAGCATTTCCTATGTCTTCAGACGCCATGATCAGCATCCTTCGTGCAATGAAAACGGGGTCTTCTCCTGCAATGATCATACGGGCCATCCAGTAAACAGCAGCATTGGGGTCGCTCCCACGCAATGATTTGATAAAAGCAGATATGATGTCATAATGCTGTTCGCCTGATTTGTCGTACCGTGCAATATTCTGCTGAATCGTGTTGCTTACCACCTCATCTGTAATGACCACATCTTCATTCCCTTCGAAAGTAGATACTACCAGTTCTAATAGATTCAGCAGCTTTCGGCCATCTCCACCCGATAATCTGAATAGTGCATCATAGGATTTGATCTGTATTTTTTTATTCTTGAGCCATTCGTCTTTTTCTATGGCTCTTTGAACCATCTCCTTTAACTCTGCTACGCCAAGCGTTTCCAATATATATACCTGGCACCTGGAGAGTAAGGCAGAGTTGATTTCAAACGAAGGATTCTCTGTAGTTGCACCAATGAATGTAACCTGCCCCTTTTCAACTGCTCCCAGCAAGGCGTCCTGTTGGGTTTTGTTGTATCGATGGATCTCATCTATGAATAATACGGGTGGAAACAACCCTGAAGGACGTGCCAGAATCTCTCTTAGCTCTTTCACCCCGGAGTTTATTGCACTGAGATTATAGAAGGGGCGTTTGGTCGTTTCTGCAATTAATAAAGCCAAGGTTGTTTTTCCTACACCTGGCGGTCCCCATAATATAAGAGATGGGACTATATTATTTTCTATGGCATTACGTAATGGCTTTCCTTTGCCAAGAATATGATTCTGACCAATATAGTCATCCAGCGTCTGTGGTCTGAGTCTTTCAGCAAGAGGAATATTAAGATTAATCATAGTGCAAGCTACGAAAAAACTGCATTCAGCCTAATTACTAATGTAATAGCGAAGCGGTTGGTGAACGTGGTTGGGTCAGAATATGAAAATAAAAAAAACACTGCCTGGGTCAGAATGATGTTAACAATCCTTCACCAAGGCAGTGCCTGAATATTGTTTGCTATGAAATCAAGCTTTGGCTTCGCAGAATTCTTCGAAAGCCATTACGAGATGTTGTGCAATCATTTGTGCTGAACGACCCTCAATATGGTGTCTTTCTACAAAATGAACCAATTCGTCATCTTTAAAAATAGCAATTGCAGGAGATGAAGGAGGATATGGTAACAAATGCTCTCTCATTTTAGCAGTTGCATCCTGGTCAACTCCGGCAAACACGGTAGCCAGGTTATCTGGTTTCAGATCGCTGTGGGCTAGTGCTGCTTTTACACCCGGACGGGCAGCACCTGCAGCGCATCCACAAACGGAATTAACAACTACCAGGCTGATACCTTTTGCATTTTTAACAAAGTTATCAACATCAGTAGCGGTGGTCAAATCCTGGAAGCCGGCTTCGGTAAGCTCAGCTTTCATAGGGGCAACTAATTGTGGCGGGTACATAATAATAAATCGTTTATAAGTTCTTGATTGATTTAAATTTGTCAGGGTTATTACATAAACCCAAGTTCTAATTTTGCCTCTTCCGACATCATTTCGGTAGAGTAGGGCGGGTCAAATGTTAACTCAAGGCTTACCTCATTGACACCGGGTACCTCCCTTATTTTCTCCTCCACTTCACCAGGTAATGTTCCGGCGGAAGGACAGGCGGGTGAGGTGAGTGTCATGAGTACATATACATTATTGACAGGAAAAATCTTGAGGTCATATATCAAACCCAGTTCATACACATCAACCGGAATTTCAGGATCGTAAACCATTTTTATGGCTTTAACGATTTCCTCTCTCAATTCAGTTTCATTCATTGGGGCATTCATGCTTTTAACTATTTTGGTGATCAGCCTGCTATAATACTCTGGTATCCTATTGCGTAAGCTTTCATTTGTTTAACCATGGAGGCCAGTCCATTTGAACGTGTCTGTGCCAAATGACGATGCAGTCCTATGCGTTCCATAAAATAAAGTTCGGACTTGGCAATTTCTTCAGGTGTATGACCGGACAATACCTGAACCAACATACTGATAAGGCCTCTTACGATGATTGCATCACTATCAGCCTCAAATATCAGGTTTTGGTTGTCATCCAAAAATGCATTCAACCATACCCGCGACTGGCATCCTTTGATAATATTTTCTTCGGTTTTATGTATTTCATCGAGCGGAGCTATCTTTTTCCCCAAATCGATAATATACTCGTATTTTTCCTCCCAATTGTCAAACAGTTCAAAATCGCTGATCAGTTCGTCCTGTATTTCGTTGATTGATCTCATCTTTTATATTTATGCAGTTTTCTTTATTCTCCTGCAATTATCGTGCGATTGGTTCAATGCCATCAAGGCTATTTTAACATCCTGATTACCTTACGCAAACCTTCTGCAAGTTTGTCAATTTCGTCAGTTGTATTATAAACAGCAAATGAGGCTCTGGAGGTTCCTAAAATTCCACAACGATTCATTAACGGTTGTGTACAGTGGTGTCCGGTGCGTATGGCAATTCCCTGCTGATCCAATAACACCCCTATGTCCTGATGGTGTACACCTTCTACCACAAATGAAACCACACTTACTTTGTTTCGTGCTTTGCCTATAATTTGCAGACCATCGATGGACTGTAGCGCATCGGTTGCGTAGTGAAGCAACTGGTCTTCATAGGCTGCAATATTTGATTTGCCCAGTTGATTCACAAAGTCAAATGCTGCCTGAGAGGCCACAACATCAGCAATGTTAGGTGTGCCGGCTTCAAACTTATAGGGCAGTTCGTTATAAGTGGTTTTTTCAAAAGTGACTTCCTTGATCATTTCACCCCCTGCCCGGTAAGGAATCATAGCAGTCAGTACGTCTTTTTTTCCATAAAGCACCCCTACGCCAGTTGGCCCGTAAAGCTTATGAAGTGAAAAAGCATAAAAATCACAATCCAGGTCCTGAACATCGATTTCCATGTGGGCACTTGCCTGTGCGCCGTCAATCAATACTTTAGCTCCTACCTGATGAGCTTTGGTAATAATTTCTTTTACAGGATTAATAGTCCCTAATGCGTTGGATACATGGACAACCGAGACAAATTTGGTTTTTTCTGATAGCATTTTTTCAAATTCATCCATCAGAATTTCACCGTCATCGTTGATAGGAATCACTTTCAGGGTGCACCCTTTCTCTTCACAGAGTATTTGCCAGGGAACGATATTGGAATGGTGCTCCAGTGTAGAAATTATTATTTCGTCACCTTCTGATAAATTGGCTCTTCCGTAAGTCTGAGCAACCATGTTGATACCATCTGTGGTACCATAAGTAAAAATTACCTGCTCCTTTTCAGGGGCATTCATAAACTCCTGGGCAGTTTTGCGCGTACGCTCGTAAGCGGCAGTTGCGGTTTCGGCCAGGTGATGAATACCTCTGTGAATATTGGCATTATAAGACCTGTAATAATCCAAAAGAGAATCCAGTACAACCTGCGGTTTCTGTGTTGTTGCCGCATTATCAAAATAGACCAGATTTTTTCCGTTAACTATTGTATCCAGAATTGGGAATTGCCCGCGTATTGCATTAATATCTAGTGTAGTTGTCATCTCAAAAGGTAGTTTTGAAATAATCACCATGCTAAGTGCGATGGTTTTATTCTATGGGCAGAATGTTACCGGCAACAGGTATTGCCGGTAACTGAATATTTATTTGATGAGCTTCTCAGAAACCAGGGCTTCCATATGCTCCTTAATAGAATCAATTCTTATCTGAGCAAGTACGTCCTCGCAAAAAGCGAACATTAAAAGACGCATGGCTTCTGCCTTTGAAATACCTCTTGAACGAAGATAGAATAATGCTTCATTGTCGAGTTGTCCGGTAGTGGTGCCGTGAGAACATTTTACATCATCAGCAAAAATTTCAAGCTGAGGTTTGGTGTTCATGGTGGCTCCGTCAGACAGCACTACATTTTTACAAGACTGATATGCGTTGGTTTTTTGCGCATCTTCTCGGACAAAAATTTTCCCGTTGAATACCCCTTTGGACTGATCCCTTAAAACGCCCTTGTATAGTTCGTTACTGATGGAATTCGCTTTGCGGTGGTCGGCCAGTGTATGATTATCAATATGCTGAATACCGTCAGGGATATAGAGCCCGTACATATACGCGTCACAATACTCTCCGTCAATTTCAATGTGCAGGTTATTACGTACAAACCCACCATTTACGGTCACTGTGGCAGAGTAAAAATGACTTTTGTCAAGCATTTGAACCTGTGTGGTGCCGATATGGTAAGCATTCTGTGATTCGTTCTGCACTTTATAGAACTCGGCATGGGCATGCTGCGCAACAAATATCTCTGAAACGATATTGGTAAATGAGCGCTCTTCTCCAATGGTGTTAAAAGTTTCAGCGACTTTTACCTGTGCATTTTCTTCAACTATGATAAGGTTACGTGGTTGCTGACCCACGTTTTCCTGCCGGGCATCAGACACATAACAAAGCACAATAGGTTGTGTTACCGCCTTGCCTTTGGCTACATGTATAAATACTCCCTGCTCAGCAAAAGCTGTATTAAGGGCAGTAAATGCTTCCTCCTCAGTTTTGGCAATCGTATTAAAATACTTGTTGAAAAGTGCGGCTTCGGCAGTGACCGCTTCATGCAACGGCAATATAGTCACTTCACTGTCTGGTGAAACAATCTGAGAAAGCGATGGTTCGTACTTTCCGTTAACAAAGTAAAGTATATTGCCATCGAGGCCTGGAATCTGTATTTCCTGTGCCAGTTCAGCAGTAACCTGATGGTCGCTGCTGAAATTATAATCAGTAGCAATCAGATTTTTTACGTTGGAATATTTCCATTCCTCATGCTTGGCCGAAGGAAACCCAAGCGATTCAAACTGCTGGATTGCCTTTTTTTTCGTTTGGCTAAATTCACCTTCAGATTTTCCGTTCAACAGCGCTTGCTGCGCGGAAAAATCAGTAATGAGTTTGGCTTTAAGATCTATGATATCTGTACTCATACTCAGTTTTAAATAAACAAATTAAGAGGCCACATTGTCTACTTCCTCCTTGATCCAGTCATATCCTTTTTCTTCCAGCTCCTGAGCTAGTTCTTTCGGACCCGATTTAACGATACGACCATTATAAAGTACATGTACAAAGTCAGGCACGATATAATCAAGCAAACGCTGATAGTGGGTAACCACAATTGTGGCATTTTCAGGGGTACGGAGTTTGTTTACTCCTTCGGAAACAATACGAAGCGCATCAATATCAAGACCTGAATCAGTTTCATCCAAAATTGAAAGAACTGGTTCTAATACGGCCATCTGGAATATTTCATTGCGTTTTTTCTCACCGCCCGAAAAGCCTTCATTCAATGCTCTTTTCAATAGAGAGTCATTCATGTTGACTAATTTCGCTTTTTCACGAACCATTTTCAGAAACTGAGCGGCATCGAGTGATTCTTGTCCTTTGAATTTTCGGATTTCGTTCACTGCCGTTTTAAGAAAATTAACAGTCGTAACGCCTGGAATTTCTACAGGATACTGAAAAGCAAGGAAAATACCACTGCCTGCTCTCTCTTCAGGAGCGAGTTCCAACAGGTCTTCACCCTTGAATTCTATTGAACCACCAGTGACTTCATAATCTTCCCTACCTGCCAAAACTGAAGCTAAAGTACTTTTTCCAGAACCGTTAGGACCCATAATGGCATGTACTTCACCTGGATTGATTTCCAGGTTGATTCCTTTTAATATTTCTTTGTCCCCAATAGAGGCACGTAAGTCTTTTATTTTAAGCATAATGTAGAAATCGGAACTCTCAGAAATAAATTTTATACAAAAGTACTAAGCTTAGTTGGTTTATTAAAATTTACCCGAGTTATCGTGTTAATAGGATTGTTTTAAGAGTATAACCCTGAAATTCTGTTCCTTGTTCCAGCAAATCGAATTTTTGTCAGTCTTTCTGTTACTTCACTTTCTCTGGTAAGTTCGATTACTCCAAATTCTGAAAACTGTTGTTTTTTTCTTAGATTTAAGAAGTCTTCCCAATAGCATATTTTCGTTTTAATACGGGAATCAGCAATTATCAAACTACACTAATCAGCCCGAAAATGAATAATTTACAGCATCCATCCATTGGAGTTTCTTCAGAAACAGGCGCATTGAAAAAAGTATTAATTCATAGCCCCGACAGAGGAGTAGGAAAAGTTATTCCTTCCAAAGCGCAAGATTGGCTGTTTGAGGATATTGTGCATTTAAAAACGATACGCTCAGGAGAGTATGACTATTTTGTGAAATTGCTCCTGTATTTTATTGATCCGGAAAAAGTCCGGGGGAAGATCGCAGAGATAGACCGGGATCAACACCGCAAATTTTATAAGCCTGGTAATCAGTCCTATTTTGATTCAGATAAAGTGATGGACATTGAAAGGTTGTTGGCAGTAGTTCTGGAAGACCGCTCGGTGAGGAAAGAATTTACGGCTGCTCTCTGTGCCGTAGAGCGTTGCAGTTACCAGACGAGAATCTTGCTTGATAAATTCAGTTCGGCCGAACTAGCTACCATTGCTATTTCCGGCGTATTGCCAGACCGCAAAATGATTTTTGCTCCCTTACCTAATCTGATATTTACAAGGGATGTGGGGATAACCATAAATGATCATTTTCTTTTAAGCAAGACCTCCAAAATAGCACGGAGCCGCGAGGCGTTGCTGGCTCAGTATGTGTTTTTTTGTCATCCTGTATTTGAAACATTGCGAGGAAAGATTATCGAAGTGCCGGAAAATGAACACCATTTTTTGTTGCCTGATGACCATAAAGCAAATGGCAATTACCTGTCAATGCTGGAGGGAGGAGATGTAATGATGGTTGCACCGGACCATCTTTTGATTGGATGCAGCGAGCGCACCACAATTTATGCTGCTCAAAGTGTGATGCAGATGTTATTTGAAAAAAATATTGTAAAAAAAGTAACGATTCTGAAAATTCCCCATAAAAGAGATTACATGCACATAGATACAATTTTCACGCAGGTTAGAAAGGATATGTGGGTGTTGCTAGGATCATTGGGAAGGTTGGGAGATGAGCGAAAAAAAGCGTTTTCAGGACATTTTGACTGGCAGTTGTCAGAAACGGAATATATTGGAATTATGCAATATATTAACGATTCCCATACGCCAACTCGCATATTTGACAACCTTGAGGACTTGCTGGCTGACATCAGTAAGAATGATTTGGGATGTGAAGAAAGCGTGAAATTTGTATATTCGGGGAACAATGAATTTCCCTTCGGTGCCAGGGAGCAATGGACTGATTCCTGTAATTTACTGGCTTTAAAAGAAGGGGTGGTGGTGGGTTATGACAGGAATGATAAAACTTTGGAGGCATTCAGGAATCATCACTTTGAAATAATTGGTGCGGCAGATTTACTAAATCAGTTTGAATCAGGGATACTTTCACCTGACTCACTCCAGAATACGTTGATCACTCTGCCGTCTGCTGAGCTTTCCAGAGCCAGAGGCGGGACTCACTGCATGAGTTTGCCCCTACTTCGAGAATAACAGATTTAACTGATAGCTTTAATTTCAAATGAGAAAAATAACTACATCTATATATTTACAGCCTCAGTCAACATCTCAAATACTGATGGTGCGTCCGCTTCATTTTTCCGGCAATCCTGAAACCTTGAATTCAAATGAATTTCAACAGCCTGATGCTGATTTGAACAGTGCCGTTTTACAGAAAAAGGTCTTAGAAGAATTTGATCATTTTTCGGCGCAGTTGAACCTCAAACAATTGGATCTGGTAATAGCTGAAGATACCCCTGATCCTGTGAAGCCTGATGCACTTTTTCCAAATAACTGGGTGTCATTTCATCAAAGCGGTAAAGTCGTTTTGTACCCCATGATGGCTCCAAACCGACGTAGTGAACGCCGGAGGGATATTATTGAAAAACTAAATGAGGAATTTCAGGTTGAGGAAATAATTGATTTAAGTTACTTTGAAGAAGAAGGGAAGTTTCTGGAAGGAACAGGGAGTATGGTGCTGGATAGGAGGTACAAAATAGCCTATGCTTGTTTGTCACCCAGGACCCACCCCGAAGTGCTGAAAGCTTTTGCCGATGCAATGGGGTATGAAGTAGTCAGCTTTTATGCTGAAGGAAGCAGCGGAAAACCTATTTATCATACCAACGTGATGATGTCAGTAGGAGACATCTTTGCAGTGGTATGTCTGGAGGCAATTCCAGATCTGGATGAGCGGCATTTGTTACGATCGGTACTGGAAGAAACATCAAAATTTGTCATTGAAATTACTTTGGAGCAAATGAATAAGTTTGCTGGTAATATATTGATGTTGAGAACCAGGGAAGGCCATAGGCAAATAGTCATGTCATCGCAGGCTTATTATTCATTGACAGCTTATCAGCGGGAGAGTCTGGAGGAATATGGTGAAATTATTCATGCCGATCTGAGCATTATTGAGCAGTATGGAGGAGGCTCCGCCAGATGTATGCTTGCCGAAATTCATCTTCCCAGAAGATAAAAAAACAGGGATACTATAACGGTATCCCTATCTAGTATTATTACTTGGTTGTTATTGATTAAAGTGCATCCTTGACATCTTTCCTGGCTTTTGCCAGATCATTATTAATCCGGCTTTTCAGTTCATTCCAGTTTTGCTTGGTGTCATCACCGATTTCCTTCAAGGATGATTGAAGTTGGTTTTTTTCTGTTCTGATTTCAGCTTTTCTAGCTTCCCATTTAGCTTTTTCGGAGGCCTTGCCTGATTTGATTTTCGCCTCAAGCTCGTTCATTTCCTTATCGAGTTTGTCGATAGATTCATTAATCGAGGCTTTAAGTTCCTTTTTCTCTTCTGCAATTTTTTCCTGTGAATTATCTAAAGCCTGGTTAACATCGTCCTTGGCTTGATTAAAACTTTCATTCACATCATTGGAAGCTGATTGCGCAGCTTCTCTGGTTTCTTCTTTTGTACTTGTAGAACAACCGGTGAAGAGCATTGTGCCCGCAGTTAACATAACCGCAATGGCTATCATATTTCTTTTCATCTTAGGTGTTTTTTTAATGTTGGTGTTTCAATAGTCGGACAAGCCATTGATTAATATTAAAAAAACGATTCCAACCAGCTATTTCTCTATGATTAGGGGTAAACTGAGGAATTATTTACGCAAATGGGGTAAATAATATGATTGGTTATTCACTGTCCTTGTTAAAATATGTGAAGTAGAAATCAGATTTAACTAACTTCGTCTTTAATTTGTAATGGGTATTATACAATCTGCATAAGTGTCAATGGATACGAGTAAATCAGTTCCTGGGATCGTCAGAATAGCGGCGTTAATGATCGTAATCAGTCTGGGTATTTACTGGTGTATTTATCTGAAAACCATTCTCGTGCCGCTGGTTATTTCATTACTGCTTTCGTTACTGGTACTTCCGATTACCACAGAAATTGAAGAGAAAGTAAAATCCAAGGCGTGGTCCATTGTGTTAACCCTGATTTTATTTCTGGGTCTGGTCTCAGGAACGTCCTATTTTGTTATTTTGCAGTTAGCAGACATACTGGATATCTGGCCCGAATTGCAGAAAAAGACTAATTTGTTGGTCCTGGAAATAGAGCGATGGATCAAGGTAATGGTTCCTGGAGGGAGAAAATGGGCGAATAATAATAATCTGAATGAAGTCTATCTGAGTTTTATCAGCAGCACAGGCCCTTCAATACTGCTAAGTGCCACCTCTATGCTGGCTGAAATGACCCTGATTCCTCTTTATATGTTTTTCATGTTATACTACCGAACGTTTTTTATAGAGGTATTATATCGATTTTCGGGAGATAAAGAGAGGCCTCGACTCAACCGAATCCTATATAAAATTTATGATGTTGTACATAATTATCTTTCGGGTATTTTTATTGTAATGGTCATTGTAGGGACGTTGAATACACTAAGTCTTCTTCTGTTAGGGATTCCCTATGCTATCTTTTTTGGCTTTTTTGCAGCCTTCCTGTTATTAATACCTTATTTTGGGATACTCTTAGGTTCATTATTGCCCATTATAATGGCGCTGATCACCAAAGATTCCGCCATGTATGGCGTAGGGGTAGCAGTAGCATTTTCATTTATACAGTTTCTGGAGGGGAATTTCATTACACCTTATGTTGTAGGTTCTAAAATCAGTGTCAATCCACTCATGTCAATTATCGCTTTATTGCTGGGTGCAGTGATCTGGGGGATTCCGGGTATGGCGCTAGCCTTACCTATTACCGCGGTAATGAAAGTAATCTTTGACAACTTTAGCAAATTGAAAGCTTTTGGTTTTATGTTAGGAGACCCGGCTGTTGAGCGGCTAGGCACTTCCGTCAATTCAGATGTTGCAAAAGATCCAATTGAAGAATATGTTGTACAAAAAGATGTAACAAATGAAGAAAAACTCAAAGAAGAGGCGGAGTAAAGATTGTTCTGATTGCCTTAAGACTAATGGGTTTATCTAGAAAATAATCAGCTCCATTTTCAATGGCTTTCTCACGCAGATTTGTCATAGCACTCATGACAATTACCCGGGTGTTTTTTACAAGGGTTTTAATTGTTTTAATTTCATTGATTCCTTTTCCGTCCGGCAGATTATTATCCAGAAATATCCATTCGGGTTGCACATCATTTACCTGTTGTAATCCATCAAAAAGATTAGTACTTAAAATCACAGTAGGTAGGGTTTCCTGATTTTTAGCTTGGTTTCTAATAAAATTTCGGATTAATGCACCTAACTCAACTTCATCCTCAATTATTACAATTTTCATTTTTTTGAATTTTCTGATTTGGCAATATATTTAACAGTGTTTATAAAGAATAGACAATGACCGGAGCTTAAGTTTATTTCTTAAAAGTTCAATAATATTTTCTTAATAAAAAGTAGGTGTGAATATTATTATGTGCCTAAGCACAATAAGCTTGCCAGAATGAGAAATCAGTAGTAGCAACTGTAACACAGTTAATAGAATTGTATGTGTGTTATTTAATTTCCCCAATTTGTGGTATAAACTGCACGTAAATCGTCATTCGTGACCTAAATTACAGGGATGTGGGGCTTGGAATGGGGTTTTTGATAACGTTATATTATTTCATATATTAGAGGCTATTATCCACAAAAATAATTTTTAAATCTAATTCACATTGGTTATGAGTAACAACAAGGTTTTTTGGGGAATTTTAACAGCTGCCGCAGCAGGAGCAATAATCGGATTACTTTTTGCACCTGAAGATGGAGAAGAAACAAGAAAGAAAATAAGACGTTCGGCTAACGACTGGGCCTCTGATATGCTTGACCAGATTGAAAAAGGAAAAGTGAAAGCTCAGGATGTTGGTAGTAAAATCAAAACTAACAGCGAACACTTGAAAGATGAGTTTGTCGGAGCGGTAGAGGGGACGATAGAATCTGCAAAAAGTGCTATGCACAGAGCAAAGCCAGAGCAGAACTCATAGTTCCGGTTGACTTAATAAAAAAGGTAACGCAGGAATTAAACTAATGCGTTACCTTTTTTATTTGCCAATCGTCTAAACAAATCATTAAGTCATTAATAGATATGAACCACCTCAAAACGAAAACCATAGAAACAGTTAATCTCCTGATAGAATATTTTGAAGCCAAATGGAACGTAGCGGCTCTTAATATATCTGATAGAGCAGCCCAAACTTTATCTACCATATTAATGGTACTCTGTTTGGTTCTTGCGGGCTTTTTTGTGGCTATTCTGCTTAGTATTGCTGCCGCAATCGCCTTGGGACAATGGGTTGATAATTTAGCAGTGGGTTTTTTGATGGTGGCAGGTATTTATTTGATAATAAGTCTGATGTTGGTCTGGTTCAGAAAGCAACTGCTGTTTTTACCATTTGTGAATTACATATTAAAATTACTTTATAAGGGAGACAATAATGGAAATTAAAAACTTAGATGATCTTAGGGCAAAAAGAGCAGGTCTTAACAATGAAGTAGAACTTGCCAAACTGAAACTTGATCAAGACAAGATTAAGTGGGATGAAGAAATTAAACCGATCAGAAAAGTAGCTGATATTGCTGGAAATATGTTTGTTAACAAACATCAAGGGTTGACTGCCAAAGGTTTACAGTTAGGCGTGAATGCTATTGTCGCCAAAACCGTACTCAGGAGTTTGCCGGTTCCTTTGAATTTTGTACTACCTTATATTGCCCAAAATTTAGTGACTAATTATGCACATGAGCATAGTGAGGAGCTACTGGTTCGGTTGCTCAAAACAATCAAACGGCTTACAGATGATAAAGAGGAGGATAAGCAGGAATATAAAAATATTTTAACCGATACGCATCTGGCGTCAAATTAATCTAAAGCTCTGTTCAGGAAGGCTTGTCGTATTAATCCAGTAATTCTGGATGTTATAAATAACCGCCTTTAACTGTTCATACCCTGACGGCTTTACAATATAACTGTTTGCTCCGTAAGCATAGGACTGGTTGATATCGCATGGAGCCTTTGAGGTGCTAAAAACAACAATTGGAATCAGCCGCAGACTGTCATTTGTCTTTATATGTTTTATCACGTCCTTACCATCTTTACCAGGCATATTAAGGTCGAGAAGAATTAATTGTGGCAAATGATGCAGATTGTCTGCAAGGAATTTTAAAAGAGACTCTCCATCCTCAAAAAATTGTAAATCTGGGTTCAACTCATTATCTTCAAATGCCGCCTGCACCAAAAAACGGTCATCTGCATCATCATCAACCATGATAATATATTGGTTCACCTTCATAAAAATGATTACTGAAAATAAAGAGTAGCTATGTAGGCAAATATACAGAAAAAATTGCTCCTTCTTGCTCTTTCCCAAAAGCAGTTATATATCCTTCATGGTTTACAACAACTTTTTTGCATATCGCTAAACCAATTCCAGTTCCATGAAATTTTTCTTTTCCGTGAAGTCTTTGAAAAATGACGAATATTTTGTTGGCATATTCCTGATTGAATCCTATCCCGTTATCTTCAAAGTCAATCTTGTAAAATTCTGATTCCTTATGAATTTCATTTACATCTGGTATTTCATTCCCAAATACGATTTCATATTTTATATTAATTACCGGAGGGATATCCTGACGAGCGTATTTGATTGAATTGGACAAAAGATTTTGGAATAACTGGAAGATCTGAATTGGATAAATATGGACAGGGGGCAGTATTTCACTTTGAATGATGGCACCACTTTTTAGAATTGCATCATTTAAATTTTCCAGTACTTCGTCCAATATTTCATTCAGGTCTGTTTCCGTTTTGCTTATATCTGGTTTTGCTATTTTTGAAAACATCAGCAAATCGTTGATTAATAACTGCATCCTCGTAGCTGATTTATTAACTTTTTCGAGCATGGATAATGCATCTGATTCTAAATTACCGCTATGTCTCTGAATTAACCTGTCGCTAAATGCAATTATTTTACGTATGGGCTCCTGCAAATCGTGCGATGCCACATAAGCATATTGTTCAAGCTCATGATTTGATTGCTTAAGGGTGGTGATTTTTTCTTCTAAAACTTTTCGATAGTACCGGGTACGACTGTGCTCGCGGTCCAGCAGTACAAACGATGTACCCAGAAAACCTACTGATACCAGCAACATCATCATATTATAAATATCCAATCGGCTTTTGTAATTCACCTTACTTTGTTGCCTGCTATGATATAGTTTCTCTTCCACCTGAAGCATTTTATTAATAGTGGTGTCGGCCGTTTGGAGAAATTCATTCCGTTTGGCAGAATGCAAGTCAGCAGATAAAGTTGAGATTGACATATTAAGATCTGTATACCAAGCGTCGGTAGCTTTTGTGATGTCATTTAGTCGATATTGGTGCACCTGGGAGTCAGCACAGAGTGTATCTATTCTGTTAAGCAGCTTCTTCAAATTCTGCTCAGAGGATGACACAGCCTGTACATCAAATTTGCCTAAAGCTGAAAAATGATTGGCATCCCGGTAAAGTTGCGCCTGTAATTGAATAAGTGCATTTATGATGGATTGGGAGTGCTCGGTTTTTTGAGAGAATATTTGCACATTCTGAATATTTCGACTGGACTGATATGATAAAATGGAGATTAAAATTACCGAAATACCAAATAATGCGCGGATAGCAATGGCCAGCCGGCGCTCATCAATTCTTCGTGGAAATAGGAATCTGAGAGTTGGTTGCATGGGAGATAATTATACACGGAAGAGCAATTATACTCGGAATGTACACTTATTTGAGGAAAATTTATAGAGAATATTATTTAACTTTAACTCTATAGAAATTTACCGGACATGTAAATCGATGAAAACTATAACCTATTCAAGGAAAAAAAGACATAAATTTATATTAGTAGTAAAATGTCTATAATGTAAAATGTGAATGAATTTATTTTATCATTATATTGGCTGATAACTAATCCCTATCTGTGACTGTGGAAAATTGATTCTGGTTAGAAATCAATTTTTATTAAATGAAAGGACTATACATCAGAGATTTATTTTAATTTATTTACTGAGTAAAATGCAAAGACAAACACAGGTACAAAAACAAACTTTGAAATATTCGCCTCAGCAGATTCAAATGCTGAATCTGCTCCATTTGACTTCAATGGAACTTGAGCAGAGAATCAAAGAAGAAATGGAAGAAAACCCTGTTTTGGAAGAGGGCAGGGATGAAGAGACAAAAACCGAGGAAATAAGTGAAGAATATGCTGAACTAGGTGAAACTGTTGGAGTGGGGGATGATACCACACCGGCAGTGCAGGATTATTACGATTGGGATGAATACAGTGACGATATACCCGATTATAAAACTTATTCCAATAACTTTTCGCCAGATGATGAAGTGTACTCCAGGCCAGTAGTAGAAATACGTTCTTTCAGGGATGAGTTAAAAGAACAGGTAGATTTCCTGATGCTTAGTGAAAAGCAGCATACTATTGCTAGCTTTATACTGGATTCGCTTGATGAGGACGGTTTTTTAAGGAGGGACTGCGATGTAATTGCAGATGATATTTCTTTTGCAAATAGCATGTTTATTGAGGCTGAAGAAGTCGATGAAATGTTACGGGTCATTCAAAAGCTGGAACCTGCCGGAATTGCCGCACGAAACCTGAAAGAAAGTTTATTGCTACAGATGGACAGGCAACCTTCTGATAGCAATAGTTACAAACTTGCCTACAGGTTGGTTAATCAGTTTTTTGATGAATTGGGAAGTCGTAATTATGATAAGATTTTAAGAGTGTTAGAAATTGAAGAAGCAGATTTAAAGGCTGCTCTTCAGGTGATTACTTCTCTTAACCCTAAACCGGCTTCCGGATTAAGGAATGATCAGCCTTATAACGAGGATATCAAACCGGACTTTATGCTTAAGTATGTCAATGATTCAGAAATTGAAGTACAACTGACATGGGGCAATAGCCCTGCGCTGCGCATGAATAAGGTATTTACAGAAATGGCTGTTAAAAAGAGCGATAAGGCCACCAATCAGTTTTTGAAAAGCAAGATCAACTCTGCCAAATGGTTCATTGATGCAATTAAGCAAAGAGAGAATACCCTGTTAAGTACGATGAAGGCAATTGTGAATCTTCAATTTGAATATTTCCTTTCAGGGGATATCAAAAAACTGAGACCCATGATCCTGAAAGATGTCGCCGATGTGATAGGAATGGATATCTCCACCGTTTCCAGGGTGACGACCAACAAATACGTGCAGACACCCTTTGGTATCGTCTTACTTAAAGATTTATTTACCGAGGGGATCGCAACAGAAAGTGGCGATGAGGTATCTAATAAGGCGATCCAGGAAGCGATTAGAGAAATTGTTGAAGTAGAAGACAAAAGGAAGCCCTATAACGACCAGCAGATTACAGACATGCTGGAAGCCAAAGGTTTACCGGTAGCAAGACGTACTGTTGCTAAATACCGGGAGCAATTGAATATCCCCACTGCAAGATTGAGAGTAGTAATATAATTCCAGATTGAATGAGATAATCTTAAAACAAATCAGAACATTAATAGAGGGAGAATCCGGAAATGAAAAAAATATTGGTAGTTGACGATGAGTCTGATATTTGTATGCTATTGAAGCGTTTTCTGACCAAGAACGGCTTTGAAGTTGAAACTGCACAAACAGGAAAAGAGGGGCTTGACCTTGTGGATAAGTTTATTCCAGATTTGGTAATGACGGACTTCAGATTAGGTGATATTACTGGATCTGAACTTCTCGTTACCCTTAAATCTAAATTGCCTGATGTGCCGGTATTGGTCATAACAGGCTATTCCGATATAAAAATTGCGGTGAATGTAATGAAACTGGGCGCCTATGATTACATCACCAAACCATTGTTTCCTGATGAGATTCTGGTAACTGTGAAAAAGGCATTGGAAGATGTTGAGAAACTAACCGCAGGGACCTCTCAGGAAAGAACCGGTAAAAAAACAACCGCATCTGCACCTGAGGGTAAACCTGCCGCCAAAAACAGTCTTTACTCTTCCAGAGTTAATTATATAACCGGTAACAGTGGTAAAGCCTCCGAGTTGTACCGGCAGATTGATCTGGTGGCTCCTACCAACTTTAGCGTAATTATCTATGGAGAAAGTGGGTCAGGAAAAGAAGCCATAGCCAAGGAAATTCATGAGCGCTCACAGCGAAGCCATATGCCATTTATTGCGATGGATTGTGGGGCAATATCAAAGGAACTCGCAGGCAGCGAATTGTTCGGCCATGAAAAAGGATCGTTTACAGGGGCATTACAGCAGAAAATCGGCCATTTTGAAATGGCAAATGGCGGAACCTTGTTTCTGGATGAAGTAGCCAATCTTCCTTATGAGGTACAGATGTCATTATTAAGAATCCTTCAGGAAAAAAGGATGAGACGGATAGGAGGCAACAAGGAAATTGATTTGGATGTAAGAATTATTGTAGCGAGTAATGAGCTGTTGCTGGAAGCTGCTTCAAAAGGTAAATTCAGAGAGGATCTTTATTATCGTTTTAATGAATTCACAATTGAAGTACCTGCCTTGCGAGACAGGCAGGATGATTTAATGGAGTTTGCCCGTTTTTTTCTGGACAGTACCAACAAAGAGCTTGGAAAGGAGGTTAAAGGGTTTTCTCCGGAAGTGATCAATGACTTCAGAAATTACGATTGGCCAGGTAATTTACGTGAACTTAAAAATGTGATCAAAAGAGCGACTCTCCTGTCAACAGGCACTTTGATTGAAGAAAAGGGATTACCTTTTGAAATTGTAAATTATAATAAACTGAAAGAGCTTGAGGATACGGTCCAGGTAGAATATACCCAGTCAGTACCGGCAAATCAACAGGTGACTGACAACTATAAATCCACGCTGAAATCAGTGGCGAATGTGGCTGAATATGATATGATAATGCAAGTTTTGCAGCAAGTTAATTTCAATAAGAGTAAAGCTGCCAGACTGCTGAATATAGATCGTAAAACCCTGTATAATAAAATGAAGCAGTTTGATATGTGATGAGTAAAATTACAACTGATGCTGAAATGTATAGGTTGTCAGACCTGATGACTTTTGAACATCTTCCGGTAGGATTATTGGTAATTGCTTTACAACATGAGAATAGTCAATTGGGTGAAGCGATATGTAAATACCGGAATGTTGTAGCCGGTAATCTTATTAAAAATAATGATATCGTTGGGCGGTCGATCGGTGAGGTTTTGGACAGAGAGCATCTGACGCAGGATGATTTTCCGATGGAGATATTTTTTGCTGCCTCTGAGAAGTGGGGCCTGTTGCACCTTTCCAAAACCACCGGGGGATTTATGATAACTATTTCAGACATCACCATTTTGAAAAATGAGGCTTTTCAGGCAGATGCAAGAATCAATAAACTACAGCTTTCCAACCAGGATCTGGAACATTTTGCCTATGTAGCTTCACATGATTTACAGGAACCACTCCGGAAAGTTGTATCTTTTGGTGAGCGCCTGGAAGTGAAAGCGAAGGATATACTTCAACCTGATCATCAGGTGTATCTGGAGCGAATGGTGAGTGCAGCCAGACGAATGCAGCGGTTGATCGATCATTTACTGGAGTACTCTAAGGTAACGCGAAGTCAGGATGACTATCAGACTGTAGATTTGAATAAGGTAATAAAAAAGGTTTTGGATTATCTGCAAGTCCAGATCTCACAAAAAAGTGCAGTGGTAAACATCGCTGAGCTGCCTGTTGTTGATGGGATTGAGATACAGCTGTCAACTTTATTTCAGAATCTATTATCCAACTCAGTCAAATTTACTAACGACACAACTCGACCTGTGATTAATATTGATGTATTTGATCCTGGCGATGAGTTGTTAACTGAAACCGGATTGAATAAACACCTCAAATACATTGGTATCACAATCGCTGATAATGGCATAGGGTTTCAGGAAAAGCAAGCTGATATGATATTTGCTCTGTTTAGTAGGCTCAGGGGGCGTTCTGAATACGAAGGGGCGGGTCTGGGTCTGGCTATTTGTAAACGGGTTGTGGAAAACCATTACGGTGCAATATTCGCGAGTGCCATACCAGAGGCAGGTGCTGTTTTTACAATAATTTTACCATTGAATCTGAATAAATAAATGGAGAAAAGAGACCTGAAAATACTGATTGTTGATGATGACGAAGACGATTACCTCTTGACAACAGATCTGTTGAAGGAAATTGCCTTTTGGGAAATTGTTACAGAATGGTGTCCTTCTTACGAGCAGGCGTTGTCAAAACTAAAAAGTAATCACTACGATCTCTTTTTTTTCGATTATTTACTGGGGCCACATACAGGATTGGAGTTGCTTAATAAAGCCAAGGAATACAACAGCAGCGGGCCGTTTATTCTGATGACAGGAAAAGGTGATGAAAAGATTGCAATCGACGCGCTTCGACATGGAGCGGCTGACTACGTGGTAAAGGGGGAAATTGCAATCGATAATCTTGCAAGGAGTATTCGGTATGCACTTGAAAGAGGGCAGGTAATTCATGCTTTGAAAAGAAGTGAGCGTCAGTATAAAAGAATTTTTGAGGAGTCAAGAGATATACTATTTATTTCTTCCCTGGATGGTGACATACTTACCATTAACAATTCTTTTGAAAGGGTGTGTGGTTATAGCAAGGAACAGATCCTTTCCATGAATGTCAGAGATATAATCACCGACGATATTGAAGCGATCTGGTCTGACCTGATTAATAAAGATATTATCTTAAAAGAGTATGAGGTTAGGTTTAATACCAATCAGGGAGAAAGACGTGTAGCTTTATTTACTGCACGCAAAGAAACATTCCCCGATGGTAAGGCAGATATCCATTGCCGGTTGCACGACGTAACACTGAGGCGGCAATCTGAAAGGGAGAGGTTGTTCTCTGAAAAACTGGCAGTAACGGGCAGGCTGGTCAGAATGCTGGCACATGAAGTGAGAAATCCATTGACGAATGTCAGCCTTTCAGCAGAACAACTTGAAATGGAACTGGATAACGAGGACCAGAAGTTTTATACAGATATTATCAAAAGGAACTGTACGAGGATAAACGATTTGATTACCCAATTACTCCAATCATCCCGGCCATCTGATATTATTTTGGTCCCGGGGTCGTTACATGCTACACTTGACAGGGCAATCATTACTGCAAAAGACCGTCTGGTATTAAAGAATATTTCAATTGTTAAGGAATATTATGAAACAGACTTACACATCGGGCAGGACCCTGATACCTTGGAAATAGCATTTCTTAATCTTTTCCTGAATGCAATTGAAGCAATGGAGGAAGCTAAGGGTATTCTTACGATTCGGACACGTTTCACACCTTCTGGAATTCAGGTGAAGATAATGGATAACGGCTCAGGAATCGGCGAAGAGAAAATGCTGCATATCTTTGAACCCTACTTTACCGGGAAGAAAAGCGGTATGGGAATTGGACTTGCTAGTACTTTGAATATTGTCCAGGCACATCTGGGGAGAATAGATCTGGAGTCGGAAGAAGGGAAAGGTACCGTCTTTACATTAACTTTTCCTGAAACTATCGATGGGGATTCTTTATAAAAAAAGGCCTTGATTAAGGCCTTTTTTTATAAAGAATAATGGGGATGAATTATATACCAAGTTCTTTCAATACTTGAGTAACTTTTTCAGCCGCTTCTTTGAATTCAATAGCAGAATAGACTTTAAGTCCAGACTCATTTATAATTTTAGCACCCTCTTCTGCATTGGTACCTTGCAGACGAACGATAATCGGAACCGGAATTTCGCCAATTGCTTTGTAAGCTTCTACCACACCGGTCGCTACACGGTCACAACGTACAATTCCACCGAAAATATTAATGAGGATAGCTTTTACATTCGGATCTTTCAGAATAATTCTGAAACCTGCTTCAACTGTAGTTGCGTTAGCTCCACCTCCAACATCCAGGAAGTTAGCAGGCTCACCACCGGATAACTTGATAATATCCATGGTAGCCATTGCCAGACCCGCACCATTAACCATACAACCTACATTACCGTCAAGTTTTACATAGTTAAGGTTGTTTGCCCCGGCTTCTACTTCCAGAGGGTCTTCTTCATTGATATCCCGCATTTCAGCCAGTTCGGTATGACGGAACAGCGCGTTGTCGTCAATATTAACCTTTGCATCAACAGCTAAAATCTTGTTGTCTGAAGTTTTCAGTACAGGGTTAATTTCAAACATCGACGAGTCAGTGTCTGCATACGCTCTGTACAGTGCAGAAATGAATTTTACCATCTCTTTGAACGCTTCCCCTTCAAGACCGAGAGCAAATGCTACTTTACGTGCCTGAAATGGCTGTAAGCCTACAGTTGGGTCAATCCATTCCTTGATGATTTTTTCAGGAGAATGCTCAGCCACTTCTTCAATGTCCATACCGCCCTCTGTGCTGGCCATGATTACATTGCAGTTGTGGGTTCTGTCAAGCAAAATAGACAGGTAGTACTCTTTTGGTTCGCTAGGTCCGGGATAGTATACATCTTCTGCAATCAATACCTTATTTACCTGCTTGCCTTCAGGTCCAGTCTGGTGTGTAACCAAAACTTTCCCTAAAATATTTTTGGCGATTGTTCTGACATCATCTACTGATTTAGCCAGTGCCACACCTCTTTGCTCGCTACCCACGATCTTTCCTTTTCCTCTTCCGCCTGCATGGATCTGAGATTTAACAACGAACCATTTTGTGCCGGTTTGATTGCTAAGCTCGCGGGATACTTCAACGGCTTTGTCAGGGGTATCGGCTACAATTCCTTCCTGTATCCTTACCCCGTATTTTTTTAGAACGCTTTTCGCTTGGTATTCGTGAATATTCATGAGTATTAAAGATATACTTGGTATTTTCACGGCAAATTAAGAAAATTATCTGAAGTCAGATAGATTTAAAGCGTTTTTAATTGAGGTAAAATCGTATGGCATTACTACGGGCAGAGAATATCAGAAGGAATTACGGAGCGCTGGAGGTATTGAAAGGAATTGATTTTGAAATCAACAAAGGAGAGGTTGTGGCCATAGTGGGGGCATCCGGTGCGGGTAAAAGTACCTTTCTGCATATCATAGGGACGCTGGATAAACCCGATGCAGGGAAGGTGCTGATGAATGGTACAGACGTGACCGCCTTATCAGAGAAAGAGCTTGCGTTATTTCGAAATGAGCATATCGGGTTTGTTTTTCAGTTTCACAATCTGTTAGCCGAATTTACCGCACTTGAAAATGTTTGTATGCCCGGATTTATCAGTAGCCTGAAAAGTGAGGGGGAAGTCAGAAAGCGTGGTGCTGAATTGCTGGAATTGCTGGGTTTAAAAGAACGGATGGGACACCTTCCTTCGCAATTGTCTGGTGGAGAACAGCAACGGGTGGCCGTAGCCCGGGCGTTGATGAATGAGCCTGACTTTATCCTGGCCGATGAACCCAGTGGAAACCTGGATTCTGCTACGGCTGACGATCTTCATCAGTTGTTCTTCAGACTCCGCGAGGAATTGGGTTATACTTTCATCATTGTAACGCACAATGAGCAGTTAGCTGAAATGGCTGACAGGCGGTTGATTATGCGTGACGGTCTGGTGGTGGACAGCCTTTAAATCGGGATTAATTTTGAGTTTTTACCGCGATTGCGGTTCTTTGCAATTACATAGTTCCGGTTTATGACAGAAATATCCCATTTTCACAAAACAATCCAAGACCACATAGACCAGCAGTCTTTTGGTCAATACCCTGCTGAATTATATGATCCTATCCGGTATATTCTTTCATTAGGTGGGAAGCGTTTCAGACCAGTAATGACATTACTGAGTGCATCCATGTTTACCGATGAATGGCAGAAAGCAGTCAACCCTGCGGTGGCTGTGGAGGTGTTCCATAATTTTACCCTCATGCACGATGATTTTATGGACGAAGCTCCGATTCGCCGGGGGCAACCTACAGTGCACAAAAAATGGAATCCGAATATCGCGATTCTTTCAGGCGATGTTATGTTGGTGAAAGCTTTTGAGATTTTGGCTGATACCCAGACTGATGACCTGAAAAAACTACTCAAAAGATTTAGTATTACGTCTGCTGAAGTGTGTGAAGGACAACAGCTGGATATGAATTATGAATCCAGACCTGTCGTGACAAAAGCAGAATATATTGAAATGATCCGTCTTAAAACCTCTGTTTTGGTTGGGTTTTCAATGGAGCTGGGAGGAATGATGGCCGGAGTCAATGAAAATACTACTGCTGAATTATACGATGCCGGAGTAAATATTGGATTGGGTTTTCAGTTGATGGATGACCTGCTGGATGTATATGGAGATGCTGCGGTGTTTGGAAAGCAAATTGGTGGAGATATTATAGCCAACAAAAAAACGTATCTTCTCATCGACGCTATCGAGAACGCTAAAAATGAGGATGAAGCAATTCTACAGCGATGGCTTTCAGCGGTTGATTTTGATAAGAGCCAAAAAGTAAGAGAAATTACGGAAGTATACGATCGGCTTGGGGTCAAGGAGAGATCGGAAAAAGTAATTGAACATTACTTCAACAAAGGTTTTGAAATTCTTGAGCGCATACCGGTTGCCGCTGAAAGAAAAAAACTACTCATAGATTTTATAGAGAAACTGGCAGCTCGCCGGCAATAATATTAACCCAAACATTAAGACTTAATCAGATATGTCAGTAACCCTGGTATTAATTATCATTACCGTAGCTATCAGCTGGTATTCGTGGAATAACCCTTCTTTGTTGGATAAGTTGCTGCTTAATCCTGTGAAAGTAGAAAAGAATCGGGAATACTATCGTTTTGTTACTTCAGGATTTGTGCATGCAGATTTTATGCACCTGTTTTTTAATATGCTCACCTTATGGTTTGTCGGCGAGAGTATCGAACAGATATTCATGATGTTGTTTGGAAGCAATGGTACCGTGCTATATCTGGTATTGTATATTGTCGGAATAGTAATTTCAGATCTGCCATCTTTTTTCAAACATCGCAAAAATTCAAATTATAATTCCTTAGGTGCCTCAGGAGGCGTTTCTGCTATACTGTTTTCAGCCATATTGATTGCGCCTTTGATGCGAGTATGCCTTTATTTTGCTATCTGTATGCCAGGGTTTATTTTTGGGTTCCTGTTTTTAGCCTATTCTTATTATGAATCCCGCAGAGGGAGAGGTTATATAAACCATGATGCACATATGTTTGGTGCATTGTTTGGTGTGGTGTTTATGGCTATCGTTTACCCCGCCGCAGTTCCTAGCTTCATTGCACAAATATCCTCCTGGAGTTTGTTTTAATAGTATCCTGGTGTAGAATAATATAATAAAAGCAAGTAAATAGGCGATTGTTGATTCTTATAGGGTTAATATTTGAGTTTTATAACTCTTTAACCCTATCTCTATTTTCTTATGCAGGAAAGTATCCTATCTACACTGCTATTACCGCTGGCTTTGGGTATTATTATGTTAGGGCTTGGCCTATCTCTGACAATTGCTGATTTTGTCAGGGTGGTGAAATATCCCAAAGCTGTTTTCATTGGTTTGGTTTGTCAGATGATCATTTTACCCGGGGTTGCCTGGGTAATTGCTACTTCGCTCCATCTACAACCCGAGTTGGCAGTTGGGTTAATGTTACTCGCGGCATCGCCGGGTGGACCCACAGCCAATTTATTTAGTCATTTGTCAAACGGAGATGTTGCGCTAAACATTACCCTGACAGCCATTAATAGTATACTAACTCTCCTGACGCTACCATTAATTGTAGGCTTGTCCCTGGATTACTTTCTGGGTGAGAGCCAGACGATTCCTTTGCCATTCAGTAAAATAATTTCTGTATTTGCAATAGTAATCATTCCTGTTTCAATGGGGATGCTGGTCAAGCGATATAGAACTGATCTGTCAAACCGACTCGAAAAGCCAGTAAAAATCGCGTCTGCTATTTTATTGCTATTAGTAATTGTTGCTGCTATTCTAAAAGAAAAAGCAGTATTGGTATCCTATTTTGCCGAAGTAGGTTTGGCTACATTGCTATTTAATCTTTTCAGTCTGGCAGGAGGATATTTTATTCCCAGGATGTTTAATATAAATAAAAAACAATCCATTGCAATCGGGATGGAGATTGGGATACATAACGGAACTCTGGCCATTTTTCTGGCGCTGACAGTGCTGCAAAATTCCACTATGTCAATTCCTGCTGCTATTTATAGTATTCTTATGTTTTTCACTGCTGGTTTATTTGGTTACCTGGTTCGGAAGAAGCCAAATTAGGATTACGTATATTTCCCGATTTACTTTCTACATACTATTATTGAAAGCCACATCATTTGAGGACGTTGAATGATCAGGTCGGTTTGGCTTAAGTAGTTTGTATAAAAAGTTTTAGAAAGATTGGAACCGCTGAAATACTTTATGTAAGTAAGGAACAGGGGGATTTTCCAAATAAAAAGAATTTCAATCATAATGTGTTGCATTGAGTATTCTATCAACAAATACTCAATACAACACAGGGTTGTTATATCCCTACCACAGAGATATTATCCTTCGACCACGAATAGTCGTATACCTTCTGCATGGTCAATAATTACTTTGCTTCCTGCCGTAATAAGGGTTTTGTTCTGAGAAACAGCAATCCATTCTGCTCCCCGGTAAAAAATTCTTCCTTCGCCCACAGCGGGGATATCTTTAATCACCATCGCAGACTCTCCGGAATATTCCTTGTACTCTCCATGCTTACCATTTTTATTCACCCAGTTGCGGGTTTTCTTCCGAAGCAGGAGAAGGGATATAACGGATAATACTGAACAGGTGATTACCTGACCCGGTAGCTCTGTAATAAGGCCTAGTTGAGCTAAAAGGGCAGTGAGTAGTGCACCAATGGCTATGAAAACAAAAACCAGTGTTACACTGACAAGTTCTGCCAGTAGCATAATCAGGCCTATAATGAGCCATATTTGGGGAAGTGACAAATCCATAACTATCCGTAGTATTACTTAACAGGTTTCTGATCCGATTTAATAATTGTCATTGCAGAGGCAACCAGGGAGCCCATGTCCGCAAAGTTTGCCGGTAATATCAACGTATTGTTGGTTTTTGCCAGTTTTCCGAACTGATCTACCAGGTTTTCTGCTACTTTTAACTGAATGGCTTCCATTCCGCCTTCTGTTTTAATGGCTTGTGCCACCAACCGGATACTGTCTGCTGTTGCTTCTGCAACCGAACGTAGAGCGACCGCTTCTCCTTCCGCTTCGTTGATTTGTCTTTCACGAAGTGCTTCCGATTCAAGAACGACTTTTTGTTTTTGTCCTTGTGCCTGATTGATTGCCGCCTGCTTTTCTCCGTCAGACTGTAAAATTACTGCACGTCTTTCCCGTTCTGCCTGCATTTGTTTTTCCATGGCAATCAATACACTTTGGGGAGGGGTAATGTTTTTAATTTCATACCGTAATACCTTTACACCCCAACCTGTGGCAGCCTCATCAATCGCTTCTACCACTGCCCGGTTTATTGTCATACGCTCTTCAAAAGTTTTGTCGAGGTCAAGTTTTCCTATTTCACTCCGCATCGTGGTCTGAGCCAGCTGGCTAACAGCAAATGTATAATCTGCAATTCCATAAGAGGCTTGTTTAGGATCAATAACCTGAATAAATATGACTCCATCCATGCGTACCTGAACATTGTCCTTCGTAATACAGATCTGTTCCGGTATATCAAGTGCAGCCTCTTTCAAAGAATGCCTATAGGCAACCCTGTCGAAGAAAGGTATGATAAAGTTGATCCCCGGCTGTAGAACAGCGTAAAATTTACCCAGACGTTCCATGACATAGGCAGTCTGCTGCGGGACAACTTTAATTGTCATTAAGATCGTTAATACGACCATCCCAAGTATTATATAGGAAACCATTTTAAATAGTTTAGGTGAATTGTATATTGGCAATTTAGTCATTCTAGCCTTACCTTCCTTATAAAGCAGGATAAACGCGCTTTGTTTGCGTTCTTCGGTATGTTTTCGTGATAAATGGTCAGGATTGTTTCAGAATTTCGCGGGAAATTACCAATTTCTGTATTTCGCTTGTTCCTTCCCCTATGGTACAAAGTTTACTGTCACGGAAATAACGCTCAGCCGGAAACTCTTTCGTAAATCCGTATCCCCCGAGAATCTGAACAGCTTCACCAGATACTCTGACAGCGGTTTCTGAGGCGTGGTATTTTGCCACTGAGCTGGCCAGGGTAACGTTCTCGTTACGGTCTTTTCGAACCGCGGCGTCAGTAGTCAGGAGTAGTGAAGCCTGAATGTCTGTATACATATCAGCCAGCTTAAATGCGATTGCCTGAAAACTTGAGATTGGTTTACCGAATTGTTCTCTTTGACGGGCATAGGTAAGCGCAGTTTCGTACGCACCCAGTGCAATTCCCAGGCTCAAAGCGGCTATCGAAATCCGCCCGCCATCCAATATTTTCAGCGATTGTATAAATCCTTCACCTATATTACCTAACCTTTGTTCATCAGGAATCCGGCAATCTTCAAAAAATAATTCAGCAGTTTCAGAAGCCCGCATACCCAGCTTATTTAACTTTTTTCCGGTTTTATAGCCATCTGCGCCTTTTTCAATAATAAAAGCTGTGGCGCCATGTTTATCATCAATTGCACCTGTTCTGGCAATAACAACTGCTATTTCAGCGCCGATAGCGTTGGTTATAAAACACTTATTCCCGTTCAGTATCCAGTCCTTTCCTGCTTTTCTGGCAGTAGTTGCCATATTACCTGCGTCAGAGCCTGTGCCGGGTTCTGTTAATCCCCAAGCTCCTATATGTTTACCTGTAGCGAGTAATGGCAGGTACTTTTCCTTTTGTTGTTTGGTTCCAAACATCAGAATATGATTGCAGCAAAGAGAATTATGCGCAGCCATGGAAAGTCCTACTGAGGGATCTGCTTTGGAGAGTTCAATGATAGCAGTGACGTACTCTTCATAACCAAGCCCTGCTCCGCCAAGTTCTGTAGGTACAAGCATACCCATCAATCCCAGATCGCCCAGTTGATGAAACAAGTGTTTGGGGAAGATCTGCTGTTCATCCCATTCAGCTGCATAGGGGGCGATGTTGATATTGGAAAACTCTCTAACTGACTGGCGAATAGATTCGTTGGTTTCGTTTGATGTGGAGTTCATAATATAAATGAGATTGTTGATGAATAAGAAAAGTTAGTAAATTCTTATTTTATCTCAAATAAATTATTTTATATTTCCTGTCACCTACTTCTATGGGCTATTTATTTCTTAGGATTCTCTGGTTATTTGAACAGAGGCCCCTTCTTTCAGTATCCCGGGTACCTGAATAAGCAAATTCTGACCAAACATCACCTTTTTCTCTACACGCCTGTATTCAGAAAGTGTTTTCAGGACTTCAACTCCTTTTTCTCCGGTATCAGGATTAATATTCACCATGACGCAGCGGGAGCAAGGTTTGGCTTTTACCAATTGCACTGATTCTTCAATAGTCAGCTTTTTCCAGTGATCTTCTTCATAGGGTAATCCGCCTTCGATGACCAGATTAGGGCGAAAACGCTTCATATCTGCCTTATTCTGTAGGCGGGTGTTGAGGTCGTCAAGAGAGGACTGCCCAATAAGCAGCAGAGGATACCCATCAGCAAAGCTGACAATTTCGCCATTATGTGCATATTTCTGATTAACGGAACGTTTGATCTCATCTGGCATATACACCATATGTACCTGAAAGCCCAGCAGTGTGCTAAACCATTTGTCAATTTGTTCAGAAATAAGGATTGCCTCCATTTGGTCGTCCCATACATTCACAGTGAGAACATTACCGTTTTGACTGACTAAGGGAACTGTACATACATTTTTGGGATCGTCTTTGGGAGAAATAAGGAGGCTTTGTTCATCAACCACCACCTCAAACTGTGACAATTTTGGATATTGTCGTTGGGTAATAAATTTTCCGGAAGAGTCGGTCAGCATCCACCTGCGATCCAGAGCGAGGCCACGGTCAGTTAATTCGGCTTCTTTTAAGCGGATACCCGGTAAGGACTTTACAGGGTAGATCCAGATTTGAGATATTCTGAGATTGTTCATGTTAAAAAGCCATTCGGGCCACAGGGCTTATGTGCTGATCTGCGAATTCATTGTTAAGATATTTGAAATGAGCCGCCATTGCAATCATTGCAGCATTGTCAGTACAATATTCAAATGCTGGGATATAAACATTCCAGCCCAGTTTTTCAGCAGATTGGGTCAGTGTTTGTCTTAATCCGGAATTGGCTGATACCCCACCCGCTATGGCAATATCTTTTATTCCTGTTAATCTGGCAGCTTTTTTTAGTTTTTGTAATAATATAGTAATCAGTGTATGCTGAATGCTGGCACAAATATCCTCCAGATTATTCTCAATAAAACCAGGATCTGCTTTTACGTTTTTCTGAAGAAAATATAGGATAGCTGTTTTTACACCACTAAATGAATAATTCAAATCCGCTATTTCAGGAATTGGAAAAATATAAGCATTTGGATTTCCGGTCTGGGCATATTTGTCAATCAATGGTCCTCCTGGATAAGGGAGACCTAATAATTTGGCCGACTTGTCAAATGCTTCGCCCACTGCATCATCGAGCGTTTGTCCCAGAATAATCATTTGATCAGGTGCATCCACCTTTACAATCTGTGTATGACCACCACTCACGGTAAGGCATAAGAACGGAAACGGTGGTTTGGGGTCTTCTATAAAATGTGCCAAAACATGGGCATGCATGTGATGAACATCGATAATCGGGATGTTTAACGCCAGCGCCATGGCTTTTGCAAATGAAGTTCCTACCAATAGCGACCCTAATAATCCTGGTCCCCTGGTAAATCCGATAGCATGCAGGTCTTTTTTTGTTAAATTTGCATCGGATAATGCCTGATCGACTACTTTAAGTATATTTTGCTGATGTGCCCGGGACGCGAGTTCTGGTACAACTCCACCATATTCCTGATGAATGAGTTGATTGGCAACAACATTAGAACAAATTTCTCCGTTTTTAATGACGGCAGCTGATGTGTCGTCACATGACGATTCGATCGCGAGGATATTCATAATATTATTTTCAGTTGGAGTGCAAAATTAAAGAAATAACCTGCAGCGCGAAATTAAGCTATTAAGACTTTGTTAAAGAGAGGCCTCATATTTATAGGAAATGCTATTGTCTTAATGGCAATTTTCCTGTTGATACTTTTCGGAATCACCAATATTGCTCTCCAGTTTCCTGGAGAACAAACCTCGCTTGCCCAAAAGTTCACCTCATTGGTATCCAATCAACTGGGATATAAAATTCAGATTCAAAAAGTTAACGTAAAATGGTTTGACGTAATTTCGCTGGAGAAGGTAGTTATTGAAGATGCTCTGCAGAGACCTATGATCGAAGTGGAACGATTGGATGTAAATTTTAACGTCTATAGCATATTCAAAAACAGACATCAGGAAATACGTCTGGATGAGGTTACCTTGTACAAACCAGAAGTGAGGTTGGTGAAGAATCCGGAAACCGGGGATTTGAACTTTGATGAGTTTATTGCCCGTATCAACGAGATTACCTCTGGCGGAGACACCACCCATTCAGATAATCATATCCCCTTTAGAATTTCCAAAGCCAGTGTCAGTAACGGAACATTTCATTTTGATGACCCCCGCGAACCACGACATAAAGATCCTGCTTATTTTGATCATAACCATTTTGTACTGAAAGATATATCCGCTGGATTGAACGATTTTTTGCTTCTGGGAGATACAATTGCCTTTGAAACAAAGAAACTTTCAGCCATTGATATACAAACCAACCTGAAGGTGCATAGCCTGGATACACGTTTTCTGTTTTGCCAGAAAAAAATGGAATTGGCAGAATTGAATGCACATATTGGCAATTCAGTACTGAATGAATATATAAGTTTTAATTACAACCGCGCTGGTGAGTTTTCTGATTTTAATGCTAGAATCAGGATGATTGCCGATTTTAAAAATAGTAAAATACAGTCAGAAGACCTCGGTTTATTTCACGAATATTTGCTGACACTTCGAGAAACCTGGCATTTAAATGGACATTTTGATGGTACAGTGGAAGATTTTGTCCTCTCCGGGGCCTCTATCGAATTTGGCAATAATAGCCGGCTTGCCGGTGATATTGGTTTCAAGGGACTCCCTTATTTCTACAGTTCAACATTAGATATTCACCTGCAGGATACAGAAATTGACAACGCAGATCTGGTCCAATATTATCCGGAGGCATCCCTTCATACACTCCTGGAAAAATTGGACTATCTGAAGCTCAATGGGAGTTATCGCGGAACAATCAATGATTTTGATTTGAGTGGACAAATTATTACTGGAATTGGGGAGGTTCATCCTGATTTGCAGTTTCATATAGAAGATAAATTCAATTCTACCTATAAAGGCACCCTGAAGACCCGCGATCTGGACCTGGGAATATTACTTGATAATACCCAGACATGGCAAAATATTGACTTTGAAGGAGAAATTGAAGGAGAAGGTTTTGACCTTCTGACTTCTTCTGTAGACCTCAATGCCACCGTACTTAAACTGGGTTTTAACCAGTATGACTACAATAAAATCTCCCTGAATGGTAATCTCCGTCACTCGTATTTCAACGGCAATGTTAAGGTTTCTGATGCTAGTCTCCAGTTGGATTTGGCTGGAGAATTTGATCTTCGTAATCCACTGAACAGATTCGATGTCACAGGATCCATAGCGCAGGCAAAGTTACAACCACTAGGATTCGCTGATTATCCGATTTTCCTTCGCACTGACATAGTAGCCAGGGTGGAGGGAAACAGTGTAGATAACCTGAATGGTGAAGTGAAATTTATGAAGCTCACGCTGAACCGTGATGATAACGACAGGAGGCTATTAGTGGACTCGGTACAGGTGCTTGCCGAGCGTCGAGAGCAGCAGCGCCAGTTAAAAGTATCCTCAGATTTTGCTAATCTGCGATTGTCAGGAAATTTCGAACTTACACAAACTTACGCTGACCTGACCGGCCTGATCGAAGAATATAAACTATATTTTAAGAAAAGTGGTACTGAACGTGAAGCTTACTATTCACGAAAAAATACTGGTGAAAGAAAATCGCCCTATCTGATTACCTATGATTTGAAAACCAACGAAATGGAACCCCTATGGGCCTTTTTCGATCCCCATGTGTACATTTCAGAAGGCACAGTGGCGAGCGGGGTTTTCCGTATGGGTAGCAATGCCTTCATGAGTGTTGAAGCTGCCGGAGATTCTGTTTTCTATGGTACCAATAAATTTTATGATCTGCGCAGTAATATCAATACCTCTAAGGCTGCTTTAAGCGATGAAGTTCTGGCATCAGGGTATGTAGAATCCAGCACGCAAAAGATCAACATGATCTCTGCTACAGAAAAAATGAAACTGGAAGCGGTTTGGGACAAAGACCATATAAATTTTACAGGCCGGATGCAGCAATCTGACAGTAAAAATAATGTCAGGGTAGCAGGCGATATGAAATTCCAAAAAGAGGGATTGGATCTTCATATCAAAGGTTCAAGAATGGAGCTGCTTGATGAAATATGGCAGCTGAAACCTAATAACCTTATCTCATTCAGAGACGATCTGATTTACTTCAAAGATTTTACATTGGCCAGCGGAAAACAATATCTGACAGTAGATGGAGTGTATTCAGAAGAAAAAGAACAGGATTTGAGATTTTCTGCTGGATTCTTTAAATTAAATACCTTTAATTCCATTTTGAATACACGTCTGGATGGCATCCTTGATGGCTCTTTGCGCATTAGCAATAAACTCAGGTTTGATGAATTGAAAAGTGCGTTTGAAATAGAAGGGCTTTCAATTAATGATTTTGAACTTGGGAATTTCAGAGGGACCTCTGAATGGGATGAAATCACCAGAAGTTTTCTTATTACAGCCGATCTACGTAAGAATCTTAAAAAGTCTTTCGCACTCAATGGTAATTATTTCCCGGCAAATACCCAGGAAGCGCTGAAATTGAAAGCGACTTTTGATGATACTGAACTAAAAGTATTAGAATCCTTTGTGGAGGATATATTCTCTGATGTTTCCGGAAATGTCAAGGGTGATCTGGCCATATCAGGCACACTCACCAAACCTAAAATAAAGGGTAAACTGAAGGTAAACCAAGGAAGGTTGAAAGTTGATTATTTGCAAACTTACCTCAATGTCTCGGATACTATCCGGGTTTCAGAGACAGAAATTATGGCTGATCAAATGGTTGTAACAGATAATGAAGGGAATAAAGCGCAGTTGTCTGGTGGGTTTTATCATAATAATTTCAGAGAATTTACGATGAATTTGCAAGCTTCTCTCAATAATTTTAAAATCCTTAATACGACAGATAAAGATAATGATTTGTTCTATGGAACTGCTTATGTAACTGGTGCAGCCCGTATGTCCGGCTCATTGAATGATATTCTGATTACTTCCAATGTGACAAGCAACAAAGGGACAAGAATTTATATTCCGTTTGATGGGGCCTCCACTGTAGACAAACAGGAGTATATTTTGTTTGTAAGTCAATTGATGAAAGAGGATAGTGCTTCCAGTGGTAGTAACGCGGCTAATGCAAGGGGCAGAACGCAGATCCGGATGAACTTTAATTTTAACATTACCCCTGACGCTTATTGTGAAATACAGCTGGACAGGCAAGCCGGGGATATAATTAAAGCCTACGGGAGTGGGCTGATCAGTATGAATGTGGATACAGAGGGGGAATTTGTGATGAACGGGAATTATAATATTGAGCGGGGCGACTATACATTCACTTTACAAAATGCACTGAATAAAAAGTTTGACATAAAATCGGGTAGCAGAATTTCATGGGCAGGCGATCCGTTTGAAGCCAATGTTAATATTAATGCTGGTTATACGCAAATGAGCTCACTTGCTGGTGCGCTCGCCAACTTTAATGTTAATAGCGTAGATGAACAAGGCCGCGATCCATTAGCCAGACGTTATCCTGTGGAGGTGCTGATTTCTCTTACCGGAAGGTTACTTACACCAGAAGTAAATTACAGTCTGGAAATCAAGGAGTCTCCGGCATCTGGAAATTATCGAAGTGCAGTCGCAGCTTTTGAAAACCGTTTGAAAAATGATGAGCAGGAAATGAGCAGACAGGTGAGCAGCTTACTGCTTTTCAACCAATTGCTTTCTCCTTCTGATATGTTGATGACTTCCGAAGGATTTCTGGGCAATAGTGTCAGTGAATTGATTGCCAATCAGATTAGTAGCTGGGCCTCCGCGGTAGACGAAAATCTGGAGGTCGGACTTACCGGTTTATCCTTGAATCAAAACGCTTTGACCAATTTGCAGCTTAGGTTTTCATACAGGTTTTTAAACGATCGTTTTAGAATTACCCGTGATGGCCGCTTTACCTACGGAACTGCCCAATATGATGCAGCTAGTTTAATGGGAGAGTGGACTTTGGAGTATTGGTTAAATTCCAGAGGGACTGTCAGAGGAAAGGTATATAACCGCAATATTCAAAATCCTCTGATATTGAACAATACGGTTACGACAGGCGGCGTGAGTATGCAGTTTACACACAGCTTTAACCAGTTTGGTGTATTGCGTAAAAAAGAAATTAAAAATAAGAAAGAAGAAACCTCTGATTCTCAGGAGCCAATAAAGCCAACAGTTTTAATGGATTCTCTATATAGAACCCATAGATTAAAATCAGATTAATTATCATTTTGGAATAAAATTGTATTTTTCTAATTTTTTTGGGTATATACGTTTGATTATTAATCAATTGACTTATTAGCCATTTGGATTTTTATTCTGACGATAAAATAAGATTTTGCATTTTTATCTGGCATTTAAGAGAAATTTGCCTTTTCTTTGTAGAAGAACTTTTACGAAAGAAGCGCTCGGTTGCTTATAAACTGTACACACGGATATAAAAATTGAAGCTATAAAATTGTTTGATACACTTAATATTTCTCAAGTTTCCCTCTTTATTTTCTGTATAAACATAAATGTTTTTAGAAACAAGATAGTGAAACTATGCGTTATCGATATTCAAGATTAATGTTTCCCATTCAGGTAATTACTGATTTCCTGATGCTCAATATCTCTTTCATTGCAGCTTTTTATATGCAATTCAAGAGTCCTTTTGTATACCACTCAAACGAGTATTTGATACTTCAGGTTATGTTTAACCTGGGGTGGATGGCTACCATGTTTGTAACTCGTCCTTACCAGATTTCAAGGGTAGCTTTTAATTTGAATACCCTGCTTTCAAAATTCTTTCTGACAGCGTTTCTCCACATATGCGTTATTTCAATCGTATGGATGCTCATAGGGGGTGGGGGATATTCACGGGCACATCTATTCCTTACTTACGGACTTTTTCTAATCGCAGGTGTAGTATGGCGGATTTCAGCACTGGTTTTTCTAAAGCTGTACCGCATGAGCGGCTATAATTATAGAAATTATATTATCGTTGGAAATACAGATGTAACCAAGTCAGTCAAAGGGTTTTATGAGGCTCATCCAGAAATGGGTTACCGCTTTTTAGGTTATTTTACTGAAAATCCGGCTAATAATCCCCAAGGGAAATCTCTGGACGATTTGGAAGACTTTATTCTAAATAATCACCTTGATTATATCTATTGCAACCTGAGTTCTTTATCGCCTGATGCATTGAAGAAGACAATTGCAGTTTCTGAAAAATTACAGGTGAAGGTTAATCTGATCCTGGATTACAGGGGGTTCCTTACCAATAAAGCAGCAATTGAGTATCATGATTATATGCCCGTGATCAGTTTGTCCACCAAGCCATATTCTAATATACAGACGGATGTTTTTAAAAGATTATTTGATATTGGCTTCAGTTTAGTAGCATTATTTCTTTGTTTTCCAGTGATGTTGTTAATTGCCATTGCTGTAAAAATGACCTCTGATGGACCTGTGTTTTTTACTCAGGAGAGATCTGGAAGATGGGGAAAACGCTTTAAAATATATAAATTCCGCAGTATGTATATCCATAAAAAAGCGGACGGCACCCAGCATTCACGTGGGAAAAATGACCCTAGAATTACGTCTGTGGGTGGATTCCTGAGAAGAACCCGGTTGGATGAGTTGCCGCAGTTTATTAATGTGTTGATTGGTGATATGTCTATTGTAGGGCCACGACCCTTGGCTCGTTATGATGTAGATATGCTAATGGATAATGCGCCGGAAAACTTCAAGAAAATTCTGACTATTAGACCGGGTATCACTTCGATTGGCCAGATAAAAGTTGGTTATGCCGACAATCTGGAGACTTCCGTTCGTCGAATGAAATATGATCTTCTGTATATCAGAAACGCTAGCCTGGCCACCGATATATGGCTTATCTTTCAAACTGTTAAGGTAATGCTTCTGGCAAGAGGGAGATAGTGAAATAATAATAGAGATATTGAGTATTATTAGAAAAAAATACCTCAATTTAAAATAAAATGAGCCCAATGGGATATCGAGCTCATCATAATACATGTCAACGCAATGATTTCTGATCATTTATGACAAATTTGTCTGAATCTTCTTCATATTGCAACAAATTACAGCAGAAAGACTCCTTCTTTTTCCGGATCACTCAGTACTACTCTGACGTGTTCGTTGATTGTGGTGCTCAGAGAATAGCCGATAAAATCAGGACGAATAGGGAAATGATGATAGCTTCTGTCGACCATCACTGCTACCTGTAGTTTTTTTACTGAAACATCTTTGAAGGAGGTAAGTGCATAGAACAGGGTTCTGCCTGTATTGAGTACATCATCCACCACAATTACCACTTTATTATTCGCTTTTTCAGCATTGTCATTTTCATTTACCCAGTCCGGAATGGATGTTTCATTCATCACCGGAACCCTGATCAGGTGTACCTGAATACCGAATATTTCTTTCAGCGCTGAACTGATACGGCTGGCAAGGTTCCAGCCTTCTCCACCATAAATTCCTGCTATACCGACAATCGTAATTTCTGATTCGGTAAAGTTTTGTTCATAAATTTCAAAGGCAATACGACGTACTTTCTGTTGTACTTCTGTAGCGTTTAACAATTGTTTGGAAATAGCTGCTTCCATATATACTATCTTCTGATTCGCCGTAAAAATACAACATTCGATACTCAATCAGCTAAAATATTGAAACTTGCTTTATGATTTCATAAAGTTGATTATCCATTGGGCTATCAGCTCACTGTTTAGGGCATTGTCCTGAATTGAAAGTAAGGCGGACTGCGCTTTGTCATTCCCGATTCTCTCCGTTCTCCTACGGATTAACGCTCCATCATAGGCAGCGGGAAATTCAGGATGAGCCTGAATTCCTAGCGCTGTTTCTCCTGTCTGAAACATACTAACCGGGCAAGTGGGCAAGGTAGCCAGGATAGTAGAGTTTTCAGGTAATTTTACTACCTGATCCTGGCACATCATCAGCAAATTGGCGTGGGTCTGATAGGGTTCCATCCAGGATGGGTGCTGGGTAAAACAAAACTGATGAACACCGACATTCCACCCATATTCCAAAGATTTCTCCACTTTACCACCCAGTGATTCTGCCAGTAGCTGATGCCCAAAGCATACGCCCGTATACTTAATAGACTTCTGATATAACTCCCGAATAAACGCTTTACTTCGTTGTATCCACTCCTCATCATCATATACGGACGATTTTGAACCCGTAGCCATATATCCGTCGCATTCCTCTGCTTTTTCAGGGAAATGTCCATTTACTACGTCATACACTTTGAACTGCCAATCTGGCGCCAGTGGAAGAAATAGCGTACGGAACATTTGATCATAGTCGCCATAGGCGGGTTGGAGATCTGCAGGCACGTGGTCGCATTGTAATAAACCGATTACCATAATGAGGAGTGTACTTGATTACTGTTTTAAATGAAATGATTTTGGCCGTGTCAACGATTCATATCCTACTGACGAAAGTGTGCATCCTCTTCCTGAATTCTTAACGCCTGTCCAGGCTAATTCTGGATCCAGGTAATCGCAACGATTCATGAAAAAGGTACCAGTTTCTATTCTTTCCCCCAGGGCGGTAGCTTCTTCAATATCTGATGTCCAGACAGAAGCTGTCAATCCATATTCACTGTCGTTCATCAGCGCAATCGCTTCTTCGTCTGAACTGACCGGCATAATTCCAACTATAGGAGCAAAACTCTCTTCGGTCATGACGGACATGCTATGATTCACATTGATCAGGACCTGAGGAGCCATATAAGGAGTTCCAATCTTATCTGCCGGGAAATGACTGGTATCTACTAATGCAGAGGCACCTTTGGCAATGGCATCTGCCACCTGCTGCCGGGCATAAGCCGCAGCAGACGCTTTGACCATCGGCCCCAAAGTAGTATCTGTATGGAGTGGGTCTCCGAGAACATATGTTTTGGTCAGATCTACAAAACCATCAACAAAGGATTTATAGATGCTTTCATGAACATAAATCCGTTCAATACCACAGCATGACTGGCCGGAGTTGAAGAATGATCCGTCTACCAGGTTTTCAACCGCATTGGTTACATCGGCATCTGCCCTAACGTAGGCCGGATCTTTTCCACCCAGTTCCAGGCCGGATACAATAAATTTTTCCCCAATAGCTCTTTGAATTGCCTTCCCACCATCAACAGAACCAGTAAACGCTACGAAATCTATCCTTGGATCAGCCGTGATCCGGCTAACCTGGTCATGGTTGATATGTAGATACTGAAAAACTCCGTCGGGTAGTCCCGCATAGGCAAATGCCGCTGCATATCGTTCAGCACACAGAGGAGTCTGTTGTGCATGCTTGAGGATGACACTGTTGCCAGCCATTATAGCCGGTATAATGGTATTGACTGAGGTGAGGTAGGGGTAATTCCAGGGAGCCACCACGAAGACAGTACCTAAAGGGTCACGACGAATAAATCGGGTAAAACCCAAAAGTTCAGAAACGTGGATATCCCTTAGTGCTGATTCCGCGATGTTGATCATATAATTCGCTCTATCCTGAAATCCCTTTTTGATTTCAAAAGGAGTATAACGAACCGGACGCCCCATCTGCCAGGTAAGTTCTAGCCCGATTTCATCAGCGTGGATCACAAAATATTCCACCGCTTTTCTACAAATAGCCGCTCTTTCGGCTAGTGAAGTAGATCGCCAGTTTTTTTGTTCTTTTACAGCTTTTTGGAGCGTCTCTTCAATTTTGTGGTCTGTAGCCCGCTCTCTTTCCACATAAATGCTGCCGTCAATGGGGCTGATCGTTCTTTGGATATCCATAGCTTTTACTCAGACAGGTGTTACATAAGCTGAGGTAATACCACCATCAACCAGGAAATCGGTGCCTGTTACAAATGAAGATTCATCTGAGGCAAGAAAAAGGGCAGCATAAGCCATCTCCTTTGCTTCTCCGAAACGACCCATAGGAATATGAACCAATCTTCTTTGTTTCTTTTCTTCTGTGTCTAAGAATTTCATTAACAACTCAGTACGAAGTGGTCCGGGGCAGAGTGCATTGACACGTATGTTCTCACGTGCATGGATAACTGCCAATTCCCGGGTAAGTGCAAGAACGGCACCTTTGCTGGCGGTATAAGCAACCTGTGGCGTGGCCGCTCCCAGAATAGCCACAAATGAGGCCGTATTGATAATAGATCCGCCACCCGCTCTTTTGATTGCCGGAATACCATATTTACACGCCAGGAAAACACCTTTTGCGTTAATATTCATGGTCAAATCCCAGATGCTTTCTTCGGTGGTTTCTGCATTGTCATCATTGCTATGCATAATACCAGCATTGTTGAACATAATATTCAACTTACCGTACTGTTTTTCTGCGAAAGCAACCATGGCTTCATTGTCCGCTGCTTTGGATACATCGGCTTTGATAAAGGAGGCAGTTCCACCATTTTTTTGAATTTCAGCTACTGTTTCCAGTCCACCTGTTTCATTGATGTCTGAGACTACCACTGAAGCTCCTTCTTTAGCAAATAATATTGCTGTTTCTCGGCCAATGCCGCTACCGCCACCTGAAATCAGGGCGACTTTATTCTCAAGACGCATAGAAATTTAAAATAAATTAAGGTGTTAATTATAGAAATATTTGATGTTATATTCTTTCAAAATATCGCCTTCTTTCCCAGTCGGTAACACTGGCATTAAAGGCTTTTTGTTCAGTACGGAAAAAATGCAGATAGTGTTCTTTCACTTTGGTTCCGAACATTTCTTCTACAAACGTACTTCTCTCAAACAGTTCAACTGCTTCTCCCAATGTATAGGGTACCCGTGGCAAATGTGCGGCGGCGTAAATATCTCCTTCAAAGCAGGCAGGAGGTTCTGTTTTATTTTTTATGCCATTGAGTCCTGAAGCAATGGAGGCTGCAAGTGCCAGATAGGGGTTGCAATCAGCACCGGGTATCCGGCACTCGATACGAAGGCTTTTTCCTTTCCCTACCACTCTGAAGCCCGCCGTGCGGTTATCATAACTCCAAGCCAGACGGGTAGGGGCCCAGGAGCCATCCACAAACCGTTTGTATGAATTGATGGTAGGAGCATAAAACGGCATCACATCAGGCACATGTTTGATCCACCCTCCCAGGAACCATCTGAAAACATCAGAACACTCGATAGATCCCAGTTTCTGATCTCCCATAAAAGCGTTGGTTCCGTCTTGCCATAAACTCAGGTGTATATGTGAACTGGAACCTGCCTGGTCGCCAGCATACTTAGCCATGAAAGTGACAGAAAGCCCCATAGAATCGGCTATTTCCTTCATGCATTGTTTAAATACGATATGGTTATCTGCTGTTTTTAAGGCTTCATCGTATTTTACATTGATTTCATGCTGACCAAGTCCCCATTCTCCCTTGGAAGTCTCCACCGTCATTCCTGATTTTTTCAGATGTCTCCTGACCGCACCGGTATAATGTTCGGTTCTTGTGCCCTGTAAAATGTGATAATCTTCAAGATAATGGCCTGCCGGTGTCAGATTATGAAAATTCTGGTCGTGTGCCTGACGGTAAGTGTTCTCGAACAGATAATATTCTAGTTCTGTGGCGGCAAAACAATTATAAGTATTTTGTGACAGATTTTGTAATTGTTTCAAGAGAATGTTTCGAGGAGCAACTGCTACCGGTTGATGTGTTTTTTCATCCAGAATATTACAGAAGACAATAGCGGTTTTATCAAGCCAACTCAGGTCACGCAGCGACTCCAGATCGGGTACCATGTGAAAATCGCCAAACCCTTTTTCCCAGTTTGCATAAGTGTACCCTGGCACGGGCTCCATTTCCATATCGGTGGTCAGAAGATAGTCGCAGCCGTGGGTTCCTTGGGTTGCTACTGTTTCAAGGAAAAAATCAGCATCAGTACGTTTGCCCATTACACGGCCATAGTGGTCGGTAAATGCTGTTATTACTGTGTCTATTAATCCTTGTTTTACTTTTTCGGTTAATTGGTCTAAGGATAAATGCCCCATGGTTAAGCGTATTGATTTTTAAGGTAAGGATTAGTCTATTATTGTCAACCGGGATTTTGTATCGTAGCCCTTAAGGGATGTTTTAATATTACTTTTTTTCCGGTCGATTGCTCTAGGAGTGGTTTAAGTATTTTTTCAGCATTTTCTTTGGTTTGATCCATTATTCCCATGTTTAAAGCTGATTCTTTAATTTGCTGTTCGGCTTGTTTGTAAGCTTTTTCAATGAGTTGTGCTTCATCGGTAAATGCATATTCGGTATTATATATTTTTGAGTTGGCATGATCTATTTTAAATACACATAACTCTGGTTCAGGAAGATTTATAACCAGCGTATCTACTGTCATCGTAATATCATCCTGTTTGATTTTTTGAAGATCTATACACCCAATCGCCTCTCCATGGATAATCAGCAGCGCTTTTGCATCGGGTAGCCACATTTTAGTGATCTTTTGTTCTACAACATCCTTAAAATTGTATTTTACTAATTCCAGCTTTCCCATAGCGGTAATTTCATTCAGTACAATCTGATGACTGCTTTCACTTGTCGGGTTACTTGAAAGCCAGCCAGGGAGCCATTTCCCTGCTTTCGTATTCTCCCAGACAGTCATAATACCTATACCCAGCAGTATTAGTACTACTATTCTGAAAGCTAATGATAAAATTTTCATGTTTTTCGGGATAATTTCTGTGCAATCATACTTACAATGAGCAGTTGGAGTGCATGGTAAATCATGATCGGCAACAATATAATACCTGCCATCATGGTGTCAGGAAACAATACTTTCAACATGACTGCTCCTTGCACCAGTGATTTTTTGGATCCGCAAAAAACAGCAGTTATGCTATCTGCTCTATTAAAATGTAACATTCCACAGAGCATTTTGATGATGCCGAAAACTGCAAAAAACAAAGCAATCATACCTATGCTCAGCAATAACATATCCTTTATCGAAAATGTGCTGAACAACTGTTGTTCAAAAGACTCACAAAAGGAACTGTATACAATCAGAACGATAATTGTCTGATCAAAATATTTTATGTTGGTTTTATTTCTGGAAGCCCAGTTTCCCAGTATTTTGTGCATGGTTAGTCCTAAGGTAATGGGGAGTAAAACCTGCAAGGTCAATTTCCATAAAACACCTGTCATATCAAAATCAGGGGTTATGTTATCAATTACCAGGCTCATCCATAAGGGAGTTATGAATACGCCCAGCAGACTCGATATGCTGGCATTGAAAATGGCAGCAGGTAAATTGCCGCCGGCTATTGAAACCATTACTACTGAAGACGATACGGTAGAGGGGAGGGCGCAGAGAAACAAAAGACCTATCCATAATACTTCGTCTTCTGGGGAAGTGAAAAATGGTTTGAGTGCAAATGCGATCAGCGGAAAAAGGATAAAAGTAGAGCCGTGCACCAACAGGTGCAGTTTCCAGTTACCCAGACCTGCCTTCAGGTCCTGAGGACTTAGTTTTAACCCATAAAAGAAAAATATGAGCGCAACACCCCAATTGGCAATTTCTCCGATCGGAACAGGGCTGCTTTCGGACCCGGCAAATGGATAGAGGTAGGCAATGAAAACGGCAGAAAATAAAGCTAGCATAAAATTATCTACGCCTGCTTTCTTTAATAGGGAACTCCAGTTAGTTTTTGTAATCGTCAACTTGATGCTAGCTAAAATCTTATTTCAATAGCCAGAAAGTTACAATACTTTTTTTAATTCATTCAACTGGAGTTCTGTATTTATTTCACCTTCCCCAGAAATTATATCTGATCCCTAAAAATACCCTGCTCCCTTGTAATGATGCATAATTATAGGTAGGATCGAAGGTGTATCCGTGCGGATTGTTGATCGGGTCATCCACTTTTTTGTCAAATGGGTCGAATGCCCGCATGATAGGGTTTTCTGGTATGAAATTAAATATGTTTTTAACTCCGCCATAGATTTCAATATCATTGCTGAATTTCTTGTTTACCTGAATATTGGCTATGCAAAACCAGGGGGAATATTCAGGTCTGTAATCATTAGGTAAGATTGGCAGGCGCATGGGGCCATTCCAGTTACCTGTCAGATCTACACTGAAATTTCGTGGTAATGTATAGTTGGCAATGAAAGTACCTGACCATTTGGGCGCATGCAGCTGCTGCGTAATTTCCTTTATCCCGTCTGCATTGTCTTCATTCTGGAATACATTCATATAAGTGGTTCCCAGCATGAGTTTTAAAGGGAAATTAAATGATAGATCAAGATTGAGTGATATCCCACGCGAAATTGCATATCCCCGTAGGTTGTTATACAGAATCAGATTGGGGTCTGTGTCAAAGTCTGCCACAATTTTATTGGTGAAATACGAGTAAAAACCGGTTACATCCACATTGATAAACAAGGGGTCGGTTTGCAATTTCCATACGTAGTTCAGGTTGCCGTTGTAGGATTGTTCCGGGTTGAGTTCCTCCTGTATGATCACTTCTCTGGCGCCAGTTAGTGCCGCATGGTCCTCGGTAAACAAATTGACTACACGGAAACCGGTTCCGAAGCTAGCCCGCAATGTATTGGCGTTGTTGGGGGCATATTTATAGGCAATTCTGGGTGAATGTATTCCCCCATGTTTCTGGTGATAATCAAATCTGTAGCCTGCCAGTAGTTTGCTTTTGGTATTATAGGCCCATTCATCCTGAACAAAAATTCCAGGGATCGGTGTTTTTGAAGGCTGATTGTAGCGCCCGCTCGGATCTGCAGTGGCAGGGGTATTGTCGTCATAGTAGGTATATCTGAAGGATGCACCCAATAAAAAATTGTGTGATTTACGCCAGTTTTTATCCCAGTAAGTTTGGGCAAACGCCACTTTCTGGTTGGCCTTGTATGGGGTGGTACCATACCAGGAATTCTGATCGTGCCAGTTATAAGAAAATTGAGTCATTATTTTTTCAGCAACGGGCAATTGGTACATCCCAATCAATTCTGCTCTTTTAGTATAAATGCTTTCGCCATATAAACTGTCGCTGCCTCTCCATTCCGGGGTCCAGGCCATTTCGCCACCCCATCGGGTTTCATAGATATACCGGGCACCCAGGCTCGCTACGCGGTTATCCTTGCGTTCTATGTTCCACTTATTAAAGAGGGAAAGTCTGTTTTGTAGTGTAATATCCGTAAACCCATCTTTATTCTTATCGGTTGGCGTGTCATAAAGAAAATAATTGACCCCCAGCATGGTAGTGGTCTTCTTGTTTACCTTAGCTTTTACAGAGACATCCGTATTAATCTCCCCCCAACCTGTCGCAAAGATATCAGCAGCTACAATGGGTGCTTTCAGCGGATTTTTAGTGATCACATTAATAATACCTCCCATCGCTTCAGACCCATACAGTGATGAAGCAGGTCCTTTCACTACTTCAATTCTTTCCACCAAACTATTAGGGATTCCATTCAGGCCATATACCGTCGACAGAGCACTGACGATCGGCATACCATCAATCAGGATCATCGTGTATGGGCCTTCCATGCCATTAATATGAATATCTCCGGTGTTACAGACATTACAATTCAATTGGGGTTTAACGCCGTTCACCATTCCAATCGCTTCAAATAAACTGGGTGTAGGGTTTTTCTGAAAAAGTCGGGGGGTGATAATTTCTACAGGAACAGGACTATCCATTCTGCTGACTTCCTTCATCGTGCCCGTCACCACTACCTCATTGAGTGATTGATCAGAAGGCCTCAGGTTGATATTCAATTCGTTAGACTGCGCAGGACGTACAGTGATGTTTTTTTCAAAAGTCTCATATCCAATGCTACTGATTACGACCAAATGAGTTCCTGCTGGTATATCTGAAATGCTGAATATACCCAGGCTATCAGTAATAGTCCCGGCCTGCCGTTTAGGGATGGAAACAGAAGCAAATTCAACAGGTTTGCCATCGCTGCTAATTTGTCCGTGAATACGACCCGTCTGAGCTGGTGATGTATAAGTAATGCATAAAACAAATGTTAGAATGAAATAAAGGCTCGGTTTCATAATAATGGTAAATAATCTACTCAACAGACTATCAATTCTATGGGGTTGTTTAGGATGGGCTAAAATAGTCATTTTTTTAGGAAATCTTAACTGTTCTTCGATATAACAATAGCAAATATAAATAATAATTAGATTAGTCTAAAAATATATTGTTACTAATTTAAAAATTAGTATTGAGACTTGCCTTTCCTATTTATTTATACAAAATAAAAGAATGTAAATAGAGGAGGTGCCCGAGTTTTTATTTCTTCTCGTACTCGGTTTGGGGGTTATAAGATTCTATAATTGGGGTTCAGTAATTATTGGAATAGTCCAATAATATAATTTGGTAATAATAGAAAGTGCCTGCATGAAAAGGGGAGGTGCCTTCAAGAATTCAGGTTTATCAAAATCTATTAAAGTTAGTAAACATCATTTTAATATTTTTTAAGAAAACAAGCCAATAAAGCAGTATTTCTTACAAACTGAAAAAGTTTTTGTCTTTTATTACTACTAAACGAATGAATATTTATATTTTTAATTCAGCGAGTCAAAATAAGAATCCGGAATTCAGATTTACACTCTATATTATTAACATAAAATCTATACAATATTCTTTATTTAGTTCAATAATTAACCTAATACAGTTTTCATGAATTAACATTAGCATACTATTACCTCTTATTTCCCAATCTAAAAAAATTCAGATCAGCTCCGTGACCTGATCAAGTTGGTTGTACTACGTTCTGCCTTTCCGGTGGTCTTGAAAAAATCAATAATACTATCAATCTAAAATTTTATCTATGAGAATTTCTATTCTATGGAAATATCCCGTTACCGTGCGGTTTTTATTTTCCTTGTTATTACTTGCCCTGCTAACTTCTTATTCTTGGGCTCAGGTTACAGTTAAAGGGAAAGTTAATGACGAAAGTGGCGGTGGATTACCAGGTGTAAGTGTACTTGTGAAAGGTACAACGACTGGTACAGTGACGGATCTGGACGGCGCATATAGTGTGGATGCCCCTGCTTCTGGAACGCTGATTTTTTCTTTTATCGGCTATATCAGCCAGGAAGTACCTATTTCAGGAAGAACAAACATTGATATAAATTTACTATCAGACATAAAAGCACTCAGTGAAGTGGTGGTGGTAGGTTATGGAACCGCAAAAAAAGCCACCCTTACCGGATCAGTAACCGCAGTGAAAGGTACTGAACTGGAAAAGGCTCCTTCAGCGAACCTTTCCAATACTTTGGGAGGCCGGCTGCCAGGCATTTCTGCCGTACAGTCCAGTGGCGAACCCGGGTATGATGGATCCGCAATTCGTATCCGGGGTACCAACTCATTAGGAAACAGCAATGCATTGATTGTGGTGGATGGGGTACCCAACCGGTCAGGTGGTCTGGATCGTATCAATCCTGCTGATATTGAAAGTATATCAGTGCTTAAAGATGCCGCTGCCGCTATTTATGGCTCACGCGCTGGAAACGGAGTTATTCTGATAACGACGAAACGGGGTAAATCAGGGAAACCGGTATTGTCATATGACTTTAACCAGGGTTTTGCACAGCCGACCATCACACCCAAGATGTCTAATGCAGAAGAGTATGCAACGATCCGAAACGAATTGCAGATATATGACAACCTGACTGTCAATCACTGGTCTGCAGCGCACCAGGCTTTTCAGTCAACAGGGGTATACAACTATACAAATCAGGAAGGCAATGATGCCTCTCTGGCTTCTGTGTATGGGCCAGATATTATGCAAAAATACAGAGATGGCTCAGACCCATTACTATATCCCAATACAGATTGGTATGGTTCTGTCATCAGAAACTGGTCTCCGCAGCAACGTCATAATATGCAGCTATCAGGGGGTAGTGAAAACATCAGATACATGACTTCGCTAGGCTACATCAATCAGGATGGTTATTATGTGAATTCAGCCACGGGTTACAAGCAGTATGATCTACGGCTCAATCTGGATGCGAAGATCAATAAATACCTAAGCGCCAATGTAGGGGTTACACTTCGGGAAGAATTCCGTCACTTTCCAAATGGGGGAGGTGCAGGGGATATTTTCAGAATGTTAATGCGCGGGAAGCCCAATGAAATAGCACTCTGGCCCGACGGTCGTCCGGGTCCGGATATAGAAAATGGGCAAAACCCGGCAGTTATCACTACCAATTCCACTGGTTTCAATAATGACAAGCGCGACTATGTGCAAACCAATGCCGGAATTGAGTTCTTGATTCCTGGTGTGGAAGGATTGAAATTAACTGCCAATGCGGCATTAGATAAGATGATCCGCAGACAAAAGTCATTTCAGAAACCCTGGACATTGTATTTTTGGGACAAACAGTCTTATGAGGCAGATGGCATAACACCAGTCCTTTCAGGTACGGTACGTTCTACCTTTGCTGATCCCCGACTTACTGAAAGAGCCTCGCAGGAGTTATCGATTTTGTTGAGCAGTCAGCTTTCGTATGAAAAAAGTATCAACGACCACAACTTTAATGCGATGGTAGGGGTGCAGCGGGAAACCGTAGATGCCGATGGATTCTTCGCCTATCGTCGATATTTCATTTCCCCTGTGGTTGAACAATTATTTGCCGGCGGTGTGCCTGAACAGAATATAGATAACTTTGATTTATATAAAAGAGCTCGTCTCAGCTACTATGGAAGGGCTGGTTATAACTACAAGGAGAAATATCTGGCTGAATTTTTATGGAGAGTGGATGGATCATATGTATTTCCTAAAGAAGGTCGATTCGGGTTTTTTCCGGGTGTATCGGCAGGATGGAGACTATCTGAAGAGGACTTTTGGAAAGATAATGTACGATTCATGAATAATGTAAAAATCCGTGGTTCATGGGGACAAATGGGGGCTGAACCGTATTTGTTAGGTACCGAAACACTTGCTGAATATCAATTCCTGTCAACAATGAGTTTTGGCTCCTATGTAATCAATGATCAGGTAGCTAAAACGTTGCGTGAAAGCCGGGTGGCTAACAATGCCTTTACCTGGGAAGTTGCCAACAACACCAATTTTGGTATAGAAGGAACATTGCTAAATGATAAAGTATCTTTCGAGTTTGATTATTTTGTCAATAACAGATCGAAAATTCTGATTCCTCAGTCTGGGTCTACCCCATCATCAGCAGGTATGGACGGGAAGTTACCACCGGTGAACTTAGGTAAATTACAAAACAGAGGCTGGGAGTTCAAAGTAGGCTACGATGATCAGGTCGATGATTTCAGATATTCGGTAAGTATAAACGGGGGATATGCAAAAAATCAGATTAAATTCTGGGATGAAACTCCGGGCGCCCCTTTACACCAGCAAACAACCGGCAGACCATACGGTTCATTTCTTGTGTATGAATATGATGGGGTATTCAAAGATCAGGCTGCAATTGATAACGAACAACTTGACTATACCGAAATATCCACCACACTGCGTCCTGGTGATATGAAGTTCAAAGATATAGGGGGCGGAGGTCCAAATAAGGATCAACCTGATGGGAAAATTACATCTGATGATCGTATGCGGACTGAAAAAGTTGCCAGACCGTGGTTTACGGGCGGCGCGAGTGTCAATCTGGGATATAAAGCTTTTGACTTGTCTATTTTGTTCCAGGGAGCATTTGGGGGGCTGCAGTTAGTAGGTCTGACCGAATCAGGTGATATAGGCAACTATCTTAAATATGACTATGACCGTCGGTGGACCATCGATAATCCTTCTGACGTATATCCACGCCTTACCAACAGAAATAATGCATACTACACCAATACCGGTAGAGCAGGAATCAACAGTTACTTTTTGAAAAGTAATAACTATGTACGGTTGAAAAATATCGAATTGGGTTATAATCTCCCATCAGAAATTGGCTCGAAAGTAGGATTGAGCAATTTCCGTATTTATGTTAACGGACTAAACCTGATTACGTTTGCCAAGATAAAAGTGTGGGATCCTGAGTCTACAAGTAGTAATGGCCATTATTATCCACAGTCAAAAATTATCAACGCCGGTGTACGTGTTTCCTTTTAAAGAGAAAAAAATATGAAATTGAATTATAAAAGTTTATTAGCGATTAGTGTTCTGGTTACTGGTTTTGCTTCCTGTAATACAGATTTCCTTGACGTAACACCACCGAGCGAAATAGCAGCTGATCAGGTTTGGTCTGACGGTGCACTGGCGGAGGCTTTTGTTACTGGGATTTATGAGGGGCTGGATCAAGGAGGATTCAGTGAACAGATGTTGGCTTCTCTCTCTGACGAAGCAGTATTTACCCACACAGGAAGAGATATCAATCTGGTCAACGAAGGAAGTTTAAGTGCTTCTGTTTTGGGTTGGGTAGATGGCACCTACAATTGGAGTAATATGTATTCTCGGATCAGGTCAACCAATATTGCAATAGAAAATCTTCCGACTGCCAGCTTTCCAAATACGGCATTGAAAGACAGGTTGCTAGGGGAGGCATACTTCATGAGAGCCTATTATTATCAGCAATTACTTCGTTATTATGGAGGTGTGCCGCTGATTAAAAAGGTTTACAAATTGAATGAAGATTATCAGGTTACCAGAAATACCTATGAAGAGTGTGTGGTATCCATAGTGAGTGATTGTGACAGTGCGGCCATTATGCTTGCAGGCAAAAATGAAGTGAAGGGCAGAGCTACCAAACTAGCAGCGATGGCATTGAAATCGAGAGTCCTCACTTATGCAGCCAGTGATTTGCATGACGTGCCTACCATGAAAGCCAAATCTGCTGAGCTTGCGGGATTCTCTAATCCTGAATTTCTTGGTTATACATCAGGTGAGAGAAATGCCCGTTGGACAGCCGCATTGGCAGCCAGCAAGGCAGCCCTTGATGAAAGCAACGGTGGTTACAAACTCAATCTGACAGCGCCAGTAACTCCGGAGGAAGGAAAACTCAATTATGTGTCAATCTCAATGGGAGGTGGAAGTGCTGATAAAACTTTGGATGCCTCTGCGTCAAGTGAGTTGATTTTTGCAAAATATTTTATTCCTAACCTGAGTCAGGGCGGAAGACAGATTGGTCTTTATAATGGTCCTAATGGTTACCATAACTGGGCAGGTAACACGCCTATCGGTTTACTTGTTGATGATTATGAAATGATGGACGGTACTCCTTTCAGATGGACCAATCCTGCCCATAAAGCAAATCCATATATCAACAGAGATCCGCGTTTGTATGCTACCATTCTGTATGACGGTGCACCCTGGAAGCCACGTCCATCAGACGTGAACGATCCAGCAGATCAGATTCAGACCGGTTCCTATGATATTACAAATGAAGCCGGTACGAAGGTTAACCGTTATGGTCTGGATACCCGGCAATCAACTGTGGAAGACTGGAATGGTAGCCGGACTGGTTATTATATGAGGAAATTTATTGATCCCAATCCTGAGTTATATGACAATTCTGACCGCCAGGATATCCCATGGCCATTTATCAGAGTGACTGAACTTGTCTTCAATGTCATTGAGGCCAGTATTGAATTAGGGCAGGAGGCAGAAGCAATTAACTGGTTGAACCGTATCCGTTTCCGGGCAGGAATGCCAGCACTGAAACTGTCGGGTGAAGCCCTGAAAAAAGCATATCAAAATGAACGACGCGTCGAATTGGTTTACGAGGAACACCGTTATCACGATGCAAGACGTTGGATGATTGCTCCTGAAACCTTGGGGCGTCCGCTTCAATATATCAGTGTAACGGGAAGATTCAAGCCTGGGAAAACTATGCGGGAGCCGTATCGTTATGATCCGGAGGTGTATGATTACACCTATAATTCAGTGGAAGAAAGAGCCCATGAAAATCGTAAATGGCTGGACAAAATGTATTTCAGACCATTCCATCGTGATGAACTCAACAGGAATGCCAACCTCACGCAAAACCCGGGCTATGCTCAATAATCATGTAGCTTTTAATTGAAATATATAAAGACTATGCTGCGCTGGTAGCATAGTCTTTTTTGTATAAATTATCAACCCTGCATTATTTATGAATCAAGAAAAATTTACCCATTCTATTTATTACCTCTATCTTTTCGTCTTCTGTTTTTCAGCGTGTGCTACCCATGATTCAGATAAGAATGCTGTTATGGATACCCGATTTACGTTGTTACCCGCCACCCAAACCGGAATTGATTTTGCCAACACACTAACCGAAGGGCTGAATACCAACATTCTGATGTATGAGTATTTTTACAACGGTGGAGGAGTGGCTGTTGCCGACCTCAATGGCGACGGGTTGGATGATATCTATTTCACAGGAAATATGGTCGCTAATAAGCTTTACCTTAATAAAGGCGATCTGAAATTTGAAGATATTACCGAAGTTTCAGGTGCTGGTGGTCGTGAAACTCCCTGGAAAACCGGTGTGACTATTGCCGATATCAACGGCGATAGTCTTCTGGATATTTATGTTTGTTACTCAGGTAACGTATCCCCTGACGGGTTGAGAAATCAACTGTTTATAAACAAAGGAAATAACGCCGCCGGCGTGCCACAATTTGAAGAAAAAGCGCAAGCCTATGGACTGGCAGAGCTCAGTAATACAACACAGGCTGCTTTTTTTGATTATGACCTCGATGGAGATCTTGATATGTTTCTGCTCAATCACAACGCACATGCTTTGCCTATTCTTGACGAAGCAAGTACTGCAGCATTATTGAGCAAACAGGATGCAATTTCCGGGGTCAGGTTATTCAGACAAGATGTAAAAAATGGCGAACCCTATTTTGTAGATGTCACTGCTGAAGCAGGGATACATAGTTCTCCACTGACTTATGGATTGGGAATAGGGATAGCTGATATCAATCAGGATGGTTGGCCGGATTTATATATCTGTAATGATTACTCCGTCCCTGATTTTTTATATATCAATACCAAAAACGGCAAGTTTACAGATGCTACTGACCGCGCAATCGGGCATACTTCACACTCTTCCATGGGAAACGATATTGCTGATTTTAATAATGATGGGCGGCCTGATATCTACACACTGGATATGCTGCCGGAAGATAATCGTCGGCAAAAGTTATTGACAGGTCTGGATAATTACGAGCTGTTTGATTTTAATCTGAAAATGGGATACCGTCATCAGTATATGCGCAATATGCTGCAGCTCAATCAGGGAATCCCAAATAAGGATACGCCTGTTTTTTCAGAAATAGGACAACTTGCAGGAGTGTCTAATACAGACTGGAGCTGGGCGGCTTTGTTTGCTGATCTGGACAATGACGGGTGGAAAGATCTATTTGTAACCAATGGTAACCTCCGGGATTTTACAAATCTTGATTTTGTGAAATATATGGGGGATCACCTGAAACGTATTGAGGGAAAAGTCAAGAGAGAAGATGTGCTTGAACTGGTATATAAAATGCCATCTTCCAATATGAGGAATTATATGTACCGCAATAACGGCGATCTGACATTTGTGGATGTAGCAGAAAATTGGGGATTAAAAGAAATATCCAATAGCGGGGGAGCAGCCTATGCAGATCTGGATAATGATGGCGACCTGGATCTGATTGTCAATAATATAAATCTGCCTGCTTTTATTTATCGCAATGATACTGATCAAAAGGAAGACAATAATTATCTGTCTGTAAAGCTATTGGGCGCAGGTAAAAATACATCGGGGATCGGAGCAAAAGTTTCTCTTTTTGAAAATGGCAGGCAACAGTTTTTAGAGCAGATGCCAACCAGAGGCTACCAATCCAGTGTATCGCATGTATTACACTTCGGTTTGGGCAATGTAAACAACATTGATTCTTTGGTTGTGATTTGGCAAAGCGGCAAATCAGAAGTAATCCAGGGACCTGGGGTCAATCAAAAGTTGCTTTTGGAGGAAAAAAATGCAGTGCGCCAATTCAATTATTCTGAGTCAAATGATCGACTGTATTTTGTGGAAGAAAAATTTCCTGTCGTCATAAATGATGCGGTTATGCGTATCAATGATTTTAAACGGCAGCCTTTACTCGTCAATCCCTTATCCTATTCAGGACCAGCACTCGTAAAGGGAGATCTTAATAGCGATGGGATTGAAGATATATTTGTAGGTGCAAAAGCCGGAGAACCAGCCCAGATATTGCTGGGAATGAAAAACGGTAGTTTTATAAAGTACAATTCCCCTGCATTGGAAGCAGATAAAGCAAGTCAGGATACAGATGCAGTGTTTATTGATGTCAATGGAGATGGGTATACAGACCTTTTTGTAGCCAGTGGCGGCTATGGTAATTTCACTCCGAAAGACCCTTTGTTGCAGAGCCGCCTATATATGAATGATGGCAGGGGGAACCTGAATCGGGTAACTGATGCGTTGCCGGAAATGCTCACGAGTGTCAGTTGCGTAAGTTCAGCTGATTTGAATGGAGACGGCTATCCTGATTTTTTTGTAGGTGGAAGGGTAATTCCTGGCCGGTACCCGGAAGCACCCAGAAGTTATATCCTCATCAATAATGGAAAGGGGCAATTTACTGATCAAACTGGCAACGTGGCTCCCGAATTGGAAAGGATTGGAATGGTAACCGACGCAGTATTTGCAGATCTGAATAGCGACGGACAACCTGAACTGGTGATTGCTGGAGAATGGATGCCAGTGACAATCTTTGCCATTCAGAATGGTCGACTTAACAATACAACCGGGTCTTATTTTAGTAAGCCTATGTATGGATGGTGGAATAAAATATTGGCAGAAGACTTAACCGGGGACGGCAAACCAGACTTAATTGTTGGTAATATGGGTCTCAACACGCAGGCAAGAGCAAGTGACAGTGAACCGGCAGAATTGCGCTATAAAGATTTTGATGACAATAGTTCTGTAGATCCCATTCTAAGCTTTTATATCCAGGGGAAAAGTTATCCTTATATAACCCGCGATGAAATGCTTGATCAGATGAGTAGTATGCGTACCCGGTTTTCTAATTACGATCAATACGCTGATGCTGAACTTAAAGATATTTTTACCGAAGCCGAGCTGGAAGGGGCGATCAACCTGACAGCAAATACCCTGGCTACGACATTTTTTGAAATGGGGCAGGATAACCGTTTCCAGGAAAAGGTTTTGCCCTTGCCTGTACAGTTTTCACCCGTTTTTACAATAAATGCATTGGATTTTGACCAAGACGGCCATAAAGACCTGTTGTTGTGCGGAAACATCAGCAAAGCCCGGCTAAAATTCGGAAAATATGATGCGAATTATGGTATCCTGCTCAAAAATGATGGGAAAGGAAATTTTAGTTACGTACCTCAATCTCAGTCTGGATTTGCACTTACGGGCGATATAAGGAGTGTGTTATCAGTCGGTGAGCGATTGTTGTTTGGTATTAATCAGAAGGCTTTGAGAAGCTTCAAATTGAATAAATAAATGAAAAATCTATATATACTGTTCCTGCTGCTCCTGTGCTTTTCCTGTAATAAAAAAAGTGAAGATGCTCCGCAATTAAGTAATAAGGTGATTGGGAGGGCTGTCAATGCAATGACTGATGTAATGGTGCATGATGTTACCAATCCTCCTTTGGGAGCACGTTTTTTTTCATATGCCTTATTAGCGGGTTATGAAACGATAGCATTGCATGACCCCGCTTATCCAACCATGCATGGTCGGCTGAACGATTTTCCTGTTATAGAGAAACCAATCATTAATGGTCCCTATTCTTATCAGTTGGGGGCTGTTCTCGCCTTATTGGAGACTGCGAAAAAAGTACAGCCTTCGGGTTCCATGCTACTGGAATTTGAATCAGACTTGCTGGATTCATGTCGAAGCATAGGATTTACAGATGACATGATTATTGCTTCACGTGAACTAGGGGCAGGAATCAGCAAACAAATACTGGCCTATGCAAAAGCAGACAAATATAACCTGATCAGTAATTATCCGCGTTACGAACCCACCGAAGGACCTGGCCGTTGGTATCCCACGCCTCCGGGTTATTTTCCTCCAGTAGAACCCTATTTCAATACCGTGCGCCCTTTCACGCTCGATTCATCCGCGCAATTCAAACCGGATCCGCCTGTTGCTTTTTCAGAAGATAAAAATTCATTGTTTTATAAAATGATGATGGATAATTATAATGTGAAACCAGAAGGCGAAGCTGCTGCTGTGGCTGCCTTTTGGGATTGTAACCCTTTTGCTTTGGAAAACAGGGGGCATTTAATGGTTGGGATGAAAAAGATCTCGCCTGCCTCACATTGGATGGGCATTACAGAAATAGCATGCAATCAGGAAAATCTGGATTTTGGCAGAACATTGATGATCAATATGGTGGTTGCCATCGGGTTGATGGATGGGTTTATGACTTGCTGGGATGAAAAATTCCGCAGCGACAGGGTGCGTCCCGAAACTGCCATCCGTAAATATATTGATTCCCAGTGGAAGCCAATATTACAAACTCCTCCTTTTCCTGAATACTTAAGTGGTCATTCAGTTGTATCCTCAGCATCGGCGATAATACTGACCCATTATTTTGGGGATAATTTTGCATATAATGATACCGTGGAGGAACGTTTTGGGCTTAAAGCACGAAAATACAGCTCTTTTCTTGAAGCATCCATTGAATCGGGTATTTCACGCTTTTACGGAGGAATTCACTTTATGGATGCAATAGATAACGGCCGATTACAAGGGGAAGCAGTAGGGAATTGGGTAATTGGAAAGGTAGGGACGAAGTAACTCTATATCGTAATTCGTGGTTATTAATGAAAAACCGGATACCCTTTGTCAGGACATCCGGTTTTTCGTTGTTCAGAAACATTTTACAGATTACTACAATGTCTCTACTGTTCTTTTGATGAAACTTGTCAGCGATTGTCCTGTGAGCATTCCCTGGGAAAGTAATGCCAGATCATAAACCTGCTTGGCAAGTGCTTGCTGATCCTCACCCTCTGTGGCCAATATTTTACTTGCCAACGGGTGGTTTGTATTCACAGCCACACTGTACATCAACGGCATATTGCCAAACATGCTGTTTCCTCCTGAGGTTGCCTGCATATCTGTCATACGTCTCATAAACTCAGGGAAGGTGATAACGATGGGTAGTTCATCCACTGGCATTGCTTCAGTAGAAACGGTTGCGGCTTTTGATTCAATAACCCCTTCAAAAAGCGTTTTAAGCTTATCTTGTTCTTCCTGAGAAAGCACACTTTCCAGCGTAACATCTTTTTCAATAAGTTTATCGATTGTATCTGCATCCACGCGCTTTATTGAAACTTTGTCAAGTTTCTGCTCTAAAGCACCTATGAAATGAGGATCAATGATATTATCGAGCAATAATATGTCATAACCTCTGTTTTTTGCGCTGTTTATAAACGCATCTTGTTTCTCACTGTCAGAAGTATAAAGCCAGATTAATGATTCAGATTTATCGGTTTGAATCTCTTTTGTATGCTCGCGGTATTCTTCAAAAGTGAAATACTTGTTTTCAGTATTCTTTAATAGACAGAAATCTTTTGCTTTGTCGTAAAACTTCTCATCGCTCAATACACCATACTTTATAAACAGACCGATGTTATCAAACTTTTTCTCAAAACCTTCCCTGTCATTTTTGAAAATTTCGGAAAGTTTGTCAGCTACCTTACGGGTAATGTAGTTATTGATTTTCTTAACATTTCCGTCTGATTGCAAATAGCTGCGTGATACGTTGAGTGGAATATCTGGCGAGTCAATTACCCCGTGCAGCAACTGAAGGAAATCCGGAACAATGTCTTTTACTTCGTCTGTAATGAATACCTGACGACTGTAAAGCCTGATTTTTTCTTTTTGTTGCTGAAAATCGTTTTTTAGTTTTGGAAAATACAAAACCCCGGTCAGGTTAAATGGATAATCTACATTAAGATGTATCCAGAATAAGGGATCTTCGCTGAACGGATGGAGTTCTTTATAAAATGCCAGATAATCCTCGTCAGTAAGCTCAGTCGGATTTTTGGTCCACACCGGCGTTGGATTATTAATAATTTTGTCTTCAAACTCGATTAAAACCGGCAGGAACTTGCCATATTTTTCTAGTATACCGCTGATTCGGTAATTTTCAAGGAACTCCTCTGAATCAGGTGCTATATGCAGGATGATGTCAGTACCTCTGTCTTCTTTTTCTGCTGGCCCCAATTCAAACTCGGTAGAACCATCACAAACCCATCTAACAGCTTCAGCACCTTCTTTGAAAGATTTAGTGATGATTTCCACATTCTGCGCCACCATATAAGCAGAATAAAAGCCCAACCCGAAGTGTCCGATGATACCCTTATCCTCCCCATTACCCGCTTTGTCCTTATATTTTTCAATAAACTCTGTAGCACCCGAAAAGGCGATCTGGTTGATGTACTTTTTGATTTCATCAGCAGTCATTCCGATTCCCCGGTCACTGATGGTGATAGTTTTAGCTTCTTTGTCAACTTTTACAGTCACTTTCAACTCTCCCAGTTCACCTCCGAATTCTCCGAATGAAGCGAGTTGCTTGATTTTTTGTGAAGCGTCAACGGCATTTGAAACCAGTTCACGTAAGAAGATTTCATGGTCAGAATAAAGAAACTTCTTAATAATTGGGAAAATGTTTTCGGTATGGATACTCAAATTCCCTTTTTCCTGAATTACTGCACTCATGTGTATACTATTTGTTTTTATGAAAAATTAAAACCATTCTTTCGTTACAATACATTTTGAAAATTAGCGTTCCATTAGGGAATTTTATGAATAATTATGACAGATTGGCAGTCGGAAACAATGAACGAAAATTGATGACTTTTGAATTTCGTTTGGTGACATTCAATGCATTTGTTAATATTGTTATAAATTAGTTGTCGAATAATAGGAATGTTGAAGTCTGTTTGGATTCGTTAGTTTGGTTCCTCAGAAAATTGTACATTCAATAGTAATTTAACTGTTTTTAAAAATATATGCTGATCCAGCGCATCCGTACCGTTTTATTCGCAGTCTTTGCTGCTTCCCTGATCGTTTCGTGCAGTACACCAAGTTCTGTGCCTTTTACTAATTATACAGTGTTTACTGAAGACATCCGGAAAGACCTGGAAGGGGCAGGGATCCCACTAAGCAGTGTTCAGTTTTATAATGATAAAGCCATTATTATAAAGAGGGAAGGAGTAAATCCTAACGATATTAATGTCACGGCCGAAGGAAAAATTAGTATCCAGAATGGCAAAAGTGTACATACGATCAACCTTCGTCCATTTACACCCGGTATATTATTAACAGCAGACGATGGTTCGATGAATGTTTCCTGGGACGACTCCCAACAGGATGCCGTAGGGATTAAGTTTAACCTGAACGGGAATCAGTATTATATGAATACGACAGATGACGCAAAACTGCTTTACAAAAACAGTACCTATGATATTCAAACCGGGATAGGTAGCAGGCTGTTTGTTAATAAGGATATTATGAAGCAAGTAAATAAAGAAAGCCAAATTTTGAAAGGTAGGAAAGTGGGGCAATAACCTTGAGAAAATAAATATAAAATGCGAATGGCCGGGTATTTTCCGGCCATTCGCATTTTATATTATATCATGTCATGTGGAGTACCAAAACCTTCTATTCCCAGTCCAAATAGTGCATAATCAAATTTGACAGGATCGTTTGGGTCCAATAACCTGAGTGATTCAGTGAGTTCAACAGCTGTTTGCCAGTTGGTTCTGGTATGTTTGATCAGACCGAGTAACCGCCCGATCCGGTCAACATGTACATCGCAGGGACAAATCAGATCGGCTGGAGAGATTTTGTTCCAAATCCCAAAATCCACTCCCTGTTCATCTTTCCTTACCATCCATCGCAGGAACATATTTAACCGCTTGCAAGCAGATTTTCTGGCAGGTGTAGCCACATGTTTCCTTGTCCTTTCCGGGAAATACTCCAAGGAAGAAAAATAATTATGAAATCCTGTCAGACCGGCTTCAACTACAGATTGTCCGGCATTAGGTTTTGAAATAAAAGCAGATTCTAAAGAATTATAGTTCTGGTAGTGCTGCTGGAAAAAATGCAGAAAATAGAGCGTATCAGTACTGTTGAAGGTGCGATGTTTGAAGGAAAGAAATTTCTTCAGGTCGCTGTCTGTATGATTTATTACAAAATCATAGGGAGCGCCGTCCATCAGAGAAATCAACTCTTTTGATTTACTGATAATTGTTTTTCGCTTACCCCAGGCAAGAACGGCCGCCCAGAATCCCATAATTTCAATGTCCTGCTTCTTTGTGAAAAGATGGGGGATACAAACCGGGTCATTTTGAATAAAACCAGGAGTGTTATATTGTTTGTGCTTTTGTTCCAGTAATTCAATGACATATTTCCTGGGAAATTGCTCCATTACCTGTTCGGATATAATTTTCCGAATATATAAGCGAATACCCTGGAAATAGCTGAAAATACCATCACTATGGTCGAAAACAGAAAAGTAAACACTGCTATGATAGGATAAAACAGTGTGAACATAACATACCAGACTTTATACCCAAGCGTGTTTTTCTGTTCTTCGCGTTCCTTTTCGCGCCTTGATTTATATTTAGGTTGTTCTGCCAAATCTTAAATTATTAAATGGTCTGGTTGCTATTACTTGGAAGCGATATAATTGATCTGTGCCCGAAAACGGCGGGTATTCGGAGATACTTTTTCGAAGGCCCGGGAAGAGAGTTTAATCAGAATCTCTTCATTTACACTCGTGTCAGGAATTCGCCCAATTACCTTCACCCAGATAGACTCACTGTTAAATTCATTAGTAACCTGTACCAGCGTACCGATCGGAGCACTTCTGTGCAGTGCCAGGAATTTATTGCTACTCTCTCCGGTATCGATTATTTCTGCCAGCCCGCTTTCAGACATTTGCTTCCCTGATACTGGTTTTACCGGAACGTTTTCTTCTGGTTTTACTACTTTTTCTGCTACAGCCACAGGTTTTTTCTCTGCCTCTGTCGTAGTAGGCACGCTCACTACCTTTTTAGGTTCAGGTGCAGCGGCTTTAATGTCTGAGGCCCCTTCAGAAACGATCAGTTCCTGACCAATCACCACATTGTCACTAGACAGATTATTCCATTTACGAACATCAGCCATTAACACGCCATATTTCACAGCTACTCTGTAAAGGGTTTCTCCTTCCGCCACAATATGCTTTGTCGATGCTCCTGAAGGTGCCTGACTGGTCTTAGGGGTAGAATCAACAACGGCTGCCGGCGCTTGTGCAACAGGGGCCGATGCCGGTTTTTCTACGGGTGCTGGAGTGGACGCTACTGCTTTTTTGTAAGGTACTTTTATAATCTGGCCCACCTTTACCTGATCAGCCATACCTGGATTGGAAGCCCTTAAATCATGAATGGTAATATTGTATTGCCGGGTTACCGCAAAAAGTGTTTGACCGGGATTTACCTTGTGAAGAATAAATACCTGGCCGTTTACCACTTCTTTACCGACAGAATCCATCTTGATTTCCGGGGTATGGTAAGCGTAAGCAGTTAGGATGGAGGAGAAGGATAATGCAAATATTGCATATATAAAACGAACACTTTTCATTTACTGTGTGAAGTTTAAGCTTGTAAATTCATTGTTATTGGTTAGGAAAACCAGTTTGTTATTTTTCAATAATATTGTCTCAATTCCTATTCCTTGGAGGTTTTCACCTGTTTTCTGGGAATGTTGAACTGTACCGTTAATGTCAGTTATTAAAAGCCATTGTTCATAAGCTTTTTCGCTGTAAATATAGTAAGAAAGTACCAGAAATTGACCAGCTTCCAGATAATCAATCACAACTGGATCAGTTATTCCTGTTAATCTTTTCAGAAACGAGCTGATCTGGCTAAAATATATATTATCAGGTAAATAACGAATCGGAGCCTTATAACTTATATCGGAAGAACTGATTTGGACTTGCTCTTCCTTAACGGGTTGTCCGTCTACGATTCTATAGGGTATTTCCGAAAGTCCTGCGGGTTGTCTGTGTAATGTTAGTAACTGATTGTCATTGATAATCTGTACCAGATTATGCTGTGGCAAGTCCCAGGCATGCGCTCCTGTTTCCATATCAGCAGCGATCAGATCGTCTGGCTGGGGTAGATCTGGCTGTCGATATTGATGAAAAAACAGATAGCCAGCACCTGCGGCGGTCAACTGAGTAGACCAATCAACGAAGGGTAGTTGGGCATACCATTTTATTTCCGGGACCGATAAATCAATAAGGGCATGAGATACCGTTTTTGATTGTTGATGCCTGATTTCGGCAATCCATTGATCAGATCCTGTGCTTTCATCTGGAAAAATCCGCCAGATATTTCCCTCAAACCGTTTGCTAAAATAGATTTCCAAGTCAGAATTGGTATGTTTTTTCAAAAGTAGGTTACTTTGGTGTGAGATTCAACATTTAGAGATTTGAAAATAATAGGAATAATTCCGGCAAGGTATGCCTCCACGCGGTTTCCAGCCAAGGCGCTGGTGGATATTGGTGGGAAAAGTATGATCAGAAGGGTTTACGAACAAGCGATGAATGCACAGTCGCTTGATCGGGTGGTTGTAGCTACTGATGATGAGCGGATTCTGGAGCATGTGAAAAATTTTGGTGGTGAGGCAGTAATGACTTCTTTACAGCACCAGAGTGGGACGGACCGATGTCAGGAGGCCTGCGAACAGTTGCAGAATGATGCTGATTATGTGATTAATATTCAAGGTGATGAGCCATTTATTCATCCTTCTCAGATAGACAATCTTGCAGGAGTGCTTGATGGGAATACCGAACTGGCTACGCTGGTTAAAATCATACGTGACACGGATACTCTGTTTAATATCAATGCTCCGAAGGTAGTAATGAATCATGCTGGTGAAGTGCTTTATTTTAGTCGCCACACATTGCCTTACTTCCGGGGACTCGAACCTGATGAATGGTTGCAGCGTCATACTTACTATAAGCATATTGGGATCTATGCTTACCGGGCAGATATTCTTACAAAAATTACCCGCCTTCCGGTCTCTAATCTGGAAAGGGCCGAAGGGTTGGAACAGCTTCGCTGGTTGGAAAACGGATATAAAGTGAAAGCAGTAGTTACCAATGAAGACTCGCACGGTGTGGATACTCCGGAAGATCTGGAAAGAATTCGCAAAAGGTTTTTGTAGTTAATTAACATAAATTAACAAAGGTGATTATTTTTGTCTATTGCGCTGTCTGACAGCCCTGAATGGTTCAGTAATTGCCTGGCAGATCGTCGAGTTACCCACAGCAGAGAGGGGGAAATAAATACTTCCCAGCGTACCTTACACGTTTACTTTATTATTAAACAGAACCTTGAAACCGTAATCAACTTATGGAATATAAAATTCTTTGGGCAGACGATGAAATAGATTTACTCAAGCCGCATATCATGTTTCTTACCAATAAGGGGTATCATGTAACACCTGTCAACAGTGGAGCCGATGCTTTGGATTGTGTAGAAAATGATCAGTTTGATATAGTTTTTCTGGATGAAATGATGCCAGGTATGACAGGTCTGGAAACGCTGGCGCAAATTAAACAAATGCGGCCTAATCTTCCGGTGGTCATGATTACCAAAAGCGAGGAGGAGCACATAATGGAAGATGCCATTGGTTCTAAAATCGATGATTATCTTATCAAACCGCTCAATCCACATCAGATTCTGCTTTCAGTAAAGAAAATCCTGGAGAATAAAAGACTGGTTACAGAAAAAACCACGCTCAGTTACCAGCAGCAGTTCCGCAATCTGGCAATGCAATATCAGGATCGGATCAGCCATGAGGAATGGGCTGAAATTTATAAAAAACTGATCTATTGGGAGCTGGAGCTCAATGAGTCACAGGACGATGGGATGACGGAGGTGTTTAAAATGCAGAAAAGCGAGGCCAACGCAAGTTTCTCCAAATTTATTGAAGAAGAATATGAAGACTGGCTGAACGACCCCAAGGCAGACAAGCCGATTCTTTCCCATCAGATAATGAAACAAAAAGTCCTCCCTTATCTGAAGGAAAGTCAGGAGCCTGTTTTCTTTTTATTAATAGATAACTTCCGTTTTGATCAGTGGAAGGTGATACAATCCATATTGCAGGAGTATTTTACTATTGAAGAAGAATCGTCGTATTATTCTATATTGCCGACTACAACCGGTTATGCAAGAAATGCCATATTTGCAGGAATGATGCCTTCTGAGATTGAAAGGAAGTTTCCGCAATGGTGGGTAAGTGATGAAAATACCCCGGATGGAGAGGAGGGGTTGAACAATTATGAATTTGATCTGCTGAAAAAGCAGTTGGAGACCAACCGGTTGGATGTTCGGTCTTCCTACTATAAAATATTAAATACCAATCAGGGTAAAGCTTTACTGGATAACTTCAATAATCTTCTAGGTAACCAACTCAATGTGGTGGTTTATAATTTTGTAGATATGCTGTCCCATGCCCGTACTGATGTGCAGATGATTAAGGAGCTTGCACCTGATGAGGCCGCTTATCGTTCCATTACGCGGTCATGGTTCATGCACTCTCCATTGCTGGATTTGATTAAGAAAATAGCAGAAAAGAAGTGTAGATTGATACTGACGACAGATCATGGGATGATCAGAGTAGATAAGCCAGTGAAAATTATCGGGTATCGGGAAACCAATACCAATTTAAGGTATAAGCATGGTAAAAATCTGGGATATGACGATGCCCATTTAATGGTATGCAGAAAGCCGGAAAGATTTTTCCTGCCTAAACCACATGTGTCGACTACGTATGTATTCACAAAAGAGGATTACTTTTTTGCCTATCCCAACAACTATAATCAATATGTCAACCTGTATAGAGATACCTTCCAGCATGGCGGTGTCTCAATGGAAGAGGTAATTATTCCATTTATTGACATGAAAGCCAAGTAATAACCTGACAAATTATCAGCATTTCAAGACTGTTTGTCTACTGTAAAGGTGAAATTATTGCAGGTATTAGTTTTTATGTTTATGTTACGAAATGAATTTTAAAAAATAAAGGCAAGGCATGAATTACGGAAATGAATTTAGAAAATATGCAGTGCACCATCTCGGATTAAATGGTCTCACTGTCGACGGGTATGTTAATCACACGGTAGAAAATATGACTCGTTCAGTTATTGAAGAGCGTCCTATGAACTTCAGGGAAGTAGATGTTTTTTCAAGACTGATGGCGGACAGGATTATATTTATGGGAACTGGTGTTGATGATAATATTGCTAATATCGTTGTTGCACAGTTGTTATTTCTGGAATCAGCTGATGCCAAAAAGGATATTCTGATGTATATCAACAGCCCTGGTGGGTCGGTATATGCTGGTTTGGGTATTTATGATACGATGCAATATGTAAGGCCTGACGTGGCTACCGTATGTACCAGCCTCGCTGCTTCTATGGGGGCAGTATTACTGGCAGGAGGTGCGCCAAATAAACGTTCTGCGCTTCCCCATGCCAGGGTGATGATTCATCAGCCTTCAGGAGGAGCCCAAGGTCAATCCAAAGATATTGAAATCACAGCAAGGGAAATAATTAAACTCAGAGATGAGTTGTATGAAATTCTGGCTAATCACACCGGACAGACGATCGAACAGATTGAAATTGATTCTGATCGTGATAAATGGTTCCGTGCCAGTGAAGCGAAGGAATATGGACTGATTGACGAAGTGCTGACCAGAACAAAATAATCAGCAGTTAAGATTTATTAAAGAAAACGGCCTCGGGAAACAATGGTAACCCGAGGCCGTTTATATTAGTGACAGACAACCTTAAGCAGGTTGCTGATCTTCCTCTTTTTGATAAACTCTGTTTTTAAGCTTTTCAGCCAATTCGGTAAATGCATTCAGGGTATATTCAACATCATCCAGGGTATGGGCTGATGTGGGTATGATCCTAAGCATAATCTGTCCTTTCGGAACAACCGGATAAACAACAATCGAACAGAAAACACCCATGTTTTCGCGCAAATCACGAACCATACGGGTAACTTCCGGTATACCGCCTTCACTGTGAAGAAACACAGGAGTAACAGGAGATTCTGTTTCTCCAATATTAAAGCCACGTGATCTTAGACCATTTTGCATGGCATGTACGTTCTCCCAAAGTTTGGAGCGAAGTTCAGGCATGGACTTAACCATTTCAAGTCTTTTACGGCAACCTACTACATAAGGCATAGGAAGGGCTTTTGCATAAGTTTGAGAACGCATATTGTACTTGAGGTACATGATGATATCCTCATCGTCAGAGGCAATGAAAGCGCCGATAGCGGCCATAGATTTGGCGAAAGTAGAGAAATATAAATCTATGTCCTGTTGAACACCCATATATTCGCCTACTCCCGCCCCCGTTTCACCCATGGTGCCAAATCCATGTGCGTCATCAACAAGTAAGCGGAAATTATATTGTTTCTTCAAAGCGGCAATTGCTTTCAGATCACCTACTTTTCCTGACATTCCAAAAACTCCCTCGGTAATCACCAATACGCCCCCGCCTTTTTCTTCAGCCATTTTGGTCGCACGCTTCAGGTTCTTCTCAAGGCTTTCCATGTCATTATGGTTAAACTTGTAATAAGTTCCCATTTTAGCCTTATGCAAACGAATACCATCGATAAGACAGGCATGTGACTCGGCATCATAGACGATCACATCCCGGTGGTCACAGAGACATTCAATGGCAGACATTACTCCCTGATACCCGTAATTCAGAAGAAAAGCATCCTTTTTACCTACAAATTCTGCAAGTTCCTTTTCAAAGGTTTCATGAAGATTTGAGTTTCCAGACATCATCCGGGCGCCCATCGGGTAGGCCAGTCCCCATTCTGCAGCAGCTTGGCTATCGATTTCACGAATTTCAGGATGGTTCGCTAATCCAAGATAATTATTCAGGCTCCAGTTTAAAACTTCTTTGCCCATGAAACGCATGCGCGGACCCAATTCTCCTTCCAGCATAGGGAAAGAAAAATAGTGGTGGCTATTAAGCATTTTCGCCGGAGTGCCGATAGGACCATGATTGCCCTTAAGTTTCTCGAAAATATCCACTTTTTAATATTTATGTTGTGTACTGTTTGATCTTGTGACGGAATAGGAGGCAAAGTTATAAAAAAAAGGAAAATTTCAGGAAAAATAGCAAATAAATCACAATCTGTTTGGATTTATCTTGTCTTATGTAGTCTTATTTTAATAATGAGGGAAGATTTTCTATAAAATTTGCAATTAGGTATATCTTAATTTTATTACAATTTCTAAATTCATGTATTCAATATTAAATTTTCCTCTGCATTTTCTGACGGGCAAACAATCAGATGGATTTATTCGTTATATAACGATTTGAAAATAAAATATTTATGCAATATATCATATAATGAGTATCAGTCACACGATTGATAGAAATTTAGTTTTTGTTAAATATCGAAAAAGGTACCTTTAGATTATGATTATTTTAAAATAATTAGTATTTTTGCGGTCTTATTTTTATGAGATGCTGTTTATTGCATAAACCATATTTAACAAAATCGGTGTGGAAATATTCTATTCGTTTATCTGGAATGAGTAACGAATTACAATAGATTTAGAGAAAGAAATATATCTGCGCAACCGAACTACAAGCTATGAAGCTATCCGAATTTAAGTTTGATCTGCCCCAAAGTTTAATTACCCTGCATCCAGCTAACCGTGGTGAATCACGCATGATGGTTGTAGACCGGGCATCAGGTAAAATTGAACATAAAGTTTTTACTGATATCATTGACTACTTCACTGATGGGGATGTAATGGTGATTAATGATACCAAGGTTTTCCCGGCACGCCTGTTTGGTCAGAAAGAAAAAACTGGTGCGAAGATTGAAGTATTTCTTCTGAGAGAATTAAACAGAGAAATGCGTCTGTGGGATGTATTGGTAGACCCAGCCCGGAAAATCAGGGTAGGCAATAAGCTCTATTTCGGCGATAGTGAATTGGTAGCGGAAGTTATTGATAATACTACTTCAAGAGGTAGGACAATCCGTTTTCTTTATGATGGCGGACATGATGAGTTTATGAAACTTGTTGATCAGTTAGGAGAAACTCCTTTACCGCCTGAAATAATTTCCCGTAGAAAAGTAGAAAGTGCTGACAGAGATCGTTTTCAAACGATTTTTGCTGAACACGTAGGCGCTGTTGCGGCACCCACTGCTGGCCTTCATTTTACCAAGGCAATTATGAAACGTTTGGAGATTAAGGGTGTTGAATTTGCTCCCGTTACACTGCACGTAGGATTAGGAACTTTCCGCAGTGTAGATGTAGAGGATCTTACCAAACATAAAACCGACTCAGAGAACTATTTGATTGATTCCCAATGTACTGATATTGTCAATAAGGCAATTGATGAAGGTAAACGTATTTGTTCTGTCGGTACTACTTCCCTGAAAGCAATTGAATCATCAGTATCTGCTAGCGGGCATCTGAAACCTGTGGAAGGATGGACGGATAAATTTATCTTTCCTCCTTACGATTTTCGTATTGCAAACAGCCTGATTACTAATTTTCAGCTTCCGGAATCTATTTTGTACATGACTGCTTGTGCATTCGGAGGTTATGACTTAATCAGAGATGCTTACGAAATTGCCATTAAAGAGAAGTATAAGTTTTTCACCTATGGTGATGTGATGCTGATCATTTGATCTGTCTGTCATGCAGAAATTTGCTGTAATTGTAGCAGGGGGCAGCGGTAGTCGAATGCAATCTGATGTTCCCAAACAGTTCTTAAATCTCGCAGGGAAACCTGTTTTATTCCATACTATTGAAGCTTTTCAGGATTCTCACGCTGATCTGCATATCAAACTGGTTATTCCATCCAACCAGTTTGATATGTGGGCTTCATTAAGCAAACAATTTAATTTTCATTTTTCAGGTGAACTGGTAGCCGGGGGACTGACGCGTTTTCACTCGGTTCAGAATGGCCTCCTGGCAATTACGGCTGAGGAAGGTTTGGTGGCTGTACATGACGGTGTGCGTCCTCTGATCAATAAGAGTACCATTCATAAGGCGTTTGAGAAAGCAAATGAGGCAGGTACTGCTGTAGTCAGTGTACCGCTTAAGGATTCAATAAGGGAAGTTAAACGGGATGGTACTAACTGTTCCGCTTTTCGTGAAGCATTTCGCATGATTCAGACTCCCCAGATTTTTCGTCTTGACTGGATGAGAAATGCCTTTCAAACGGATTGGTCACCTGAATTTACAGATTGCGCCAGTGTACTCGAGCATGCCGGTTATCCTATTCATCTTGTAGATGGCGATTATACCAATATTAAGATCACTACCCCGGAAGATCTGCTTTTAGCAGAAGCGTTTTTAAACGCCTGATTTCAGACTGAGTCTCCAACACCTTCGCAACAATTACGCTCGATATAGTATCATTTGACCTATGAAGCATAGGTGTCTATTTAGTCATTTTGTGCTGTGAAAGCATACCTTAAAACAGAAAGAGGATACCTGAAACCAGGTATCCTCTTTCTGTTTTAAGACTTCCTTATTGACTATAATGAAGCAAGTGCCGCATTAAATGTTTCACTAGGACGCATTGCTTTTTCAGCCAGTGCATCATCTGGTGAATAATAACCATCAATTTGTTGTGCATTTCCTTGTGCACTAATCAGTTCCTGAGAAATCTTCGCTTCATTGGCACTCAGCGTCTGAGCCAACGGAGCAAATCTTGCTTTCAAGTCACTGTCTTTGTCCTGAGCAGCCAAAGCTTCCGCCCAGTAGGTAGCCAGGTAAAAATGAGAGCCACGGTTGTCAATCTGTCCTACCTTACGTGCAGGGGATTTATCATTTGCCAGGAATTTCTCTGTCGCTGCATCCAGTGTTTCAGCCAGAATAAGCGCTTTCGCATTGTTTAGCGTCTGTCCCAGATGCTCAAGAGAAACCGCCAGTGCCAGGAACTCTCCCAGTGAATCCCAACGCAGATATCCCTCACCAACAAATTGCTCAACGTGTTTAGGGGCTGATCCACCTGCACCCGTTTCAAACAAACCACCCCCATTCATTAATGGAACGATAGAAAGCATTTTAGCTGATGTTCCTAGCTCAAGGATAGGGAAAAGATCTGTCAGGTAATCGCGCAATACGTTACCGGTTACGGAGATCGTGTCTTCCCCTTTACGGATTCTTTCCAAAGAGAATTTGGTTGCCTCGATCGGACTTAAGATACGGATATCAAGACCGGCAGTATCATGGTCAGCCAGGTATAAATTTACTTTGTTAATAATTTCACGGTCATGTGCACGTTTTTCATCCAGCCAGAAAACAGCAGGAGTACTGGACAAACGGGCCCGGTTGACTGCCAGTTTTACCCAGTCTTTAATGGGGGCATCCTTAGTTTGACACATCCGGAAAATATCGCCGGTTTCTACCGATTGCTCCATGAATACATTGCCTTCTGCATCTGTAACACGGATAGTGCCGTTGGCAGACGCCTGGAATGTTTTATCGTGCGAACCATATTCTTCTGCTTTTTGTGCCATCAGACCCACATTAGGGACAGATCCCATTGTCGTAGGATCAAATGCTCCGTTAGCTTTGCAATCTTCAATCGTAGCGATATAAACACCCGCATAAGAACGATCCGGTATCAAGGCAATCGTGTCTTGCTGCTTGCCTGCTGTATTCCACATTTGTCCTGAAGTACGAATCATGGCTGGCATTGAGGCATCTACTATGACGTCGGAAGGCACGTGCAGGTTAGTAATTCCTTTATCAGAATTAACCATAGCCAAGGCAGGGCCATTTGCTATAGTCTGAGCAATAGCCGCTTTTACCTCTTCTTCCTGTGGATTTCCGGCAATTTTCGCATAAACATCGCCAAGCCCATTACGGGTATCGACATTCAAAGAAGCGAATAACGTTTTATATTTTTCAAAAACATCTGCAAAATACACTTCCACAATAGCACCAAATATGATAGGATCCGAAACCTTCATCATGGTTGCTTTTAAATGGGCAGAAAGCAATACGCCAGCCTCTTTGGCAGCCTGTATTTCTTTCGCCACAAATGCTTTCAGCGATCTGAGATTCATCACAGAAGAGTCAATCACTTCGCCGGCTTTCAAAGGTGCCAGACCTTTCAGCTCTCTGACAGCACCATCCTCTGCTACAAATTCAATTTTAAATTGAGTTGCTTCTGGCACTGTCAATGATTGCTCACTGCCATAAAAGTCCCCTTCTGACATATGTGCAACGCGTGTAAGAGAATCAGCCGACCAGGCACCCATGGAATGAGGGTTGGTCTTTGCATAATTTTTTACCGCTTTCGGGGCACGACGGTCAGAGTTACCTTCACGTAAAACAGGATTAACCGCAGAACCTAATACTTTGGAATACTGGGCTTTGATTTGCTTTTCCTCCTCAGTTTTAACCTCTTCAGGATAATTAGGAACTGCATATCCTTTTGCCTGCAATTCAGTGATAGCAGCTTTGAGCTGCGGAATTGAAGCAGATATGTTGGGTAATTTAATAATATTAGCTTCAGGAGTTGTAGCTAACTGACCCAGTTCTGCCAGGGCATCACTGATCCTTTGATCTTCTTTAAGGTAGGTAGGAAAATTAGCCAGAATTCTTCCCGCTAATGAAATATCTTTCAATTCTACATGAATACCAGCAGTGGCAGTAAAAGCCTCAACAATCGGTAATAACGAATACGTTGCCAACATGGGGGCTTCGTCTGTCTTTGTGTAGAATATCGTTGGATTATTTGACATATTTTATTAGTTATATGACTTGGAAATTAAATAGAGTATTTATTAAGGTGACCTGTCTGATGGCCATGTTGAATAGATTTTTAAATGTTTTACAGGTATATCCCTCTAAAAACAGGCAAATTTAACAATTTTACTCGTCTTAAGGTAGTTAGAGGCGAGTGTTTTCAAAAATTCCTCTCAATCGTTGCAAATATCATAATAGATCACCCCAAAGAGGCAATGATCCAAGAGAAGTTGAACCTTTCTGAAATTTCGGTAGTAAAATGAGAACGGATGTTTACTGGCGTGTACAAAACCGTAGAGCCAATTTTTACACCTTGCTTCAATAGGAAGGTCGTTCATGGTGATCAAAATGATCCTGGATAGCCTGCTGAGCCATATTTGTCAGATCTTCTACAGGTACTCCCCTGGGCTCAATGGGAGCGAGTACATTAAATTCAATCCTGGTAAAAGAAGATAATGGAAAGAGTTTGCCACTGGGTGTGAACTTTCCGGTTCCGTTAATAGCAATGGGAACAACAATAGCATCAGGCGCTCGTTTTAATAATGTGGCAATACCACCGACAGCAAATGGCTTCATCTGCCCATTACGACTTCTGGTTCCTTCAGGAAAGATGGTTGCAGCATAATTATTTTCCTGGATAAATTTACCCAGTCGTGCGATTTCCATAATGGCCTGTTTACTGTCTTTCCGGTTAATCAGGGCAGCTCCACTTTTGCGTAGATTATATGAAATGCTCGGGATTCCTTTTGACAGTTCAATCTTGGATACAAAAATTGGCGTGTATTTCCTCAGATGCCAGATAATGGGAGGGATATCAAACATACTCTGGTGGTTGGCCAGAAAGAGAATGGGACGGTTGTCTGGTATGTTTGGATTGTGATTAAAACGGACCACAGTGCCCGTAAGTAACCATCCCTTGGTTATAAAAAAATTGAGTATGTGCACTACCTTTTGTTGTGCTTTATGGCCAAAAATATTGAACGCAATAATTTGTAAGAGGTGAAATATGATTAATATCATTCCAAAATATAAACTGTATATAGTACTTAGCAGGTAGTCGGATATTTTCTTCATATATTATTTTTTGTGTAAAAATAGAAGTAATTTATTTAACCAGATTAAAAGGAAAAAATATTACGATGTTAAGGCTATAATGCTTTATTTTTGTAAAAGTAAATTCCTGCAAAGAAACTTGGTGATCCTGGCAGAGAATTGAAGTTTAAATAATTTAGATAATTAAAAATATGTTATTACCAGAGAGCCGTAAGGAAGTTATGCACCATGTCGGTAAAGATATAGGGCTGTTTATTGAACAGTATCTGAAACCGATTGAGGAAAACTGGCAACCTTCTGATTTTCTGCCGGACTCAGCCAATAGCGATGATTTTATCAAAGAAGTAAAGTTATTGCAGGAGAGTTGCAGCGATTTGCCTTATGATTATATTGCTGTTCTGATCGGTGATACAATTACGGAAGAGGCATTGCCTACATATGAGTCCTGGCTGATGGATGTGATTGGTGTTGACCAGGTAAATAATAGAGAAGGATGGGCCCAATGGGTCAGGTTCTGGACTGCCGAAGAGAATCGTCACGGTGATTTGTTGAATAAATACCTGTATTTGTCTGGCAGGGTCAATATGCGTGCCATGGAAGTCTCAACACAGTTTCTGATTGCAGATGGTTTCGATATAGGCACCGACCGTGACCCCTACCGCAACTTTATTTATACATCGTTCCAGGAGTTGGCTACCAATGTATCCCACCGCCGCACGGCTACTATTGCCAAGAAATATGGCAATCCGCATTTGTCAAAAATGTGTGGTGTGATTGCAGCCGATGAGATGCGCCACGCCAAAGCTTATAAGGAATTTGTAAGTCGTATTTTTGAAGTGGACGCTTCAGAAATGATGCTTGCATTTGAGGATATGATGCGTAAGAAAATTGTCATGCCGGCCCACTTCCTGAGAGAAACCGGTGTGCAGATGGGGCAAACGTTTTCACATTTTTCTGATGCAGCCCAGCGACTAGGTGTTTATACCACTTATGATTACATCGAAATCATGGAATCGCTGATGCTGGATTGGGGATTAGAAAATATGGGAGGATTGAATACGCAAGCCGAAAAAGCAAGAGATTATGTACTCGCTTTGCCAGCTCGTCTGAAAAGAATAGCAGAAAGAACCAGGATTCCAGAGTTGGAGTATAAGTTCTCCTGGATCAGATAAGGAATAAACGTTCTAATGATATAAAAAGTGGTCTTCTGGCCACTTTTTCTGTTTAATGGAGTGAAATAATGAAAGTAGGTTGTATAGCTTTTCTTTATTACTTCACTTTTCGTTCTGGACGCAATCTTAACTGAAAAATTGCCTGGCATTCATTTTCAGTTTTAATGTTGAAAGCTATAGGTCTCCCTGCTTCAAAGTAAAATAAAACAAAAAAATAATTATATTCAGGAAATACTTCAAGATGGTCTTTATCCTGAAGGCAGTTCTTGTCGTAATACTGCCGAATAGGGCCTTCTATTGACATTTAAACCCTTTTCAAATTGAACTTCCACGTAAGGAGATAGCGTAAAACCGGCACCGGATTTCCACGAGCAAGACTTGGGGTAATGCCTTGATTATTAAATTGTGATATGAATATGTATAGTTATTTTATGCATTGACTTATTTAATAAAAGTTTAGCAAAACGCATATTAACAGACAGTAGTCATGAAAGCTTTCATTAAAAACGGGGAGAAAAATTATTTTTATGTAGTTATAATCAGCATTTTTATTTCAGGCTGTTATATGTCTACACCAGATCCGATTGTCACTAACATAGGTGGAAAGTGGCAGTGGATTTATACATATAGGGCAGATCGCACTTCGAATGAGCAACCTTCCGCTAGCTTAGCTAAATTCCTAAGCATAGATCCTTTACCTTATACTTCTGAGTATGATCAGGTTTTGCGTTTCTCTACTAACGGAGTTCAAACGGATTCACTTTTTAGACAGATTACCCATAACAGTAGTACACCGTCTATATCAGATGAAAAAAGGAAAATAGTATATGCCACTGTCGTGGATGGAAATGGGAAAATGGGGGTTGTGCGTTTTCAGTTCTTTAAACCAAAGGGTAAACTTTCGCCAGACCGCATGCGAATAAATATTCAATTGAATACTGATGTATATAATCCGGAAGCCGATACATTAGAAATGGAATATATTGCGCTATTTCCAAGATAAGGAACGGTCGTCGATTGCGGGGGAATCAAGGTTCTACGGGTAGGGAAGGGCAATGGCTTTATCCAAGTGTCAAAGCAGATATGATCATTTGCTATTACAAGTCAAAACAGGAAATTTCACCTCAGATCAATAACCTAACAAAAAAACTCATCCGTAATGGATGAGTTTTTTTGTTAGTCAATATGTGTGCTGGTAATAACTAACCAACAAGTTTCAATTTCAATTCATTCAGGCGGCTCTTAATTGAGGCATCAACCTGACGATCACCAATACGAAGGACGTACCCACCTATCAATGATGCATCAATTTTTTCTTCCAGTTCAACTGTTTTACCTGTGGCTTCCGCTACAATACTGATAAACTTTGAACGTAATTCTTCAGTCAGTTCAGTGCTGGTTATAACTGTAGCTTTCTGGATTCCTTTATAATCATTGTAGCTTTTGATATATTCACCTGCAATGGCATCAAGGATAGCCTCACGGTTTTTCTTGGTGATTATATTAAAGATGCTGAACGAAACAGGATGAACCTTATCTTCGAAAATACCTTTCAGAATGCCAAGTTTTTTTTCATGACGAACTACCGGACTGGCAAGCGCAGCTTTGAGCAAACGATTTTCATCCGCAGTCTTCTTAAAAAGAACCATGTCATTATACACTTCATCGACGACGTTTTTTTCTTTCGCCAATTCAATAAGTGATTTCGCATACCGCGATGCAACAGTGCCTATCGACATATCGTAGTAACGATTTATTGATTAATTCAAACGAACATTTCCGGCAAGATCAGCAATCAGCTTCTCTTGAGAGGATTTGTCCTTTAACTCCTGGTTCAATACTTTTTCTGCAATTTGCAGTGAAAGAACCGCTACCTCTTTCTTGATTTGACTTACTGCTGCAGCCTGTTCGTTTTTGATCGCTGTACGTGCGCTCTCGATCAATTTCTGACCTTCATTCGCAGCGTTATCTTTGGCAGCAGCAATCATACGATCCGCTGCTTCTTTTGCTTCACGTAAAATTCGGTCACGTTCTGCATTCGCTTCTGCCAACAATTTTTCATTGTTCGCCTGTAGCGCAACCATTTCCTGCTTTGTTTTGTGGGCAAGATCCAGTGCACTCTGAATTTCGTGCTCACGATCTTTCAGTCCGTCAATAATAGCTTTCCATGCATATTTCTTAAGAATAAAAAACAGCAATAAAAAAACCACTACCATCCAGAAAATCAGACCGGGATTTGGAGTAAGCAATGACATAGGTTCGTGTTATTTTAATTTCCTGAAAAACAATCAGACGCTTTTGCTCTGACCGATTGGGATTCTATGATCTTGAAAATGAGTGAGAGCCTATTGCTCCCACTCGAATTTTTTTGCCTTTATCTGTCAGCCTATTGCTGACAAGGCTTGGTTACTTATTTCTAAAAAACTCCAGACTAGAGTTTGAAAGAGATAAGCAGACAGATTACCGCTGCAAACAAGGCAACCGCCTCGATAAGTGCAGCAATGATTAGCATGGCAGTTTGGATACGGCCGGCAGCTTCTGGTTGACGAGCGATACCTTCCATCGCGCTTCCACCGATTTTACCAATACCAAATCCAGCTCCGATTACGGCAAGACCTGCACCGATACCGGCTCCTAGCACTGCTAAGCCTGCACCACTTTGTTCGGCAGCTTGAAGCAAAATTTGAAGTAACATAGTTGTTTGTTTTAAAATATACAGATTAGAAAATGTATGCTAATTAATGACCATGGTCGGCTTCGCTATGCTCCTCAATGGCACTTCCGATATACATGGAAGATAGAAGAGTAAAGATAAAGGCCTGAATAAAGGCAACCATGATTTCTATAAAGTTCATAAACAGGGCAAATCCTGAAATAACCGGCGCGATAGCAAAGCTTTTAAAGATAAAGATCAATCCAAAAAGACTTAGCAGGATAATATGACCGGCAGTCATGTTGGCGAATAAACGAACCATCAGAGAGAATGGCTTCATGAATACACCCACGATCTCAACAGGGATCATGATAATCAGCAAAGGAACCGGAATACCGTCTGGTTTGAACAAGTGCTTGTAATAGTGTTTGTTCGCATTCAGGTGAACAATGATGAATGTCAATAAAGCAAGAGACATCGTCACGGCAATATTACCTGTCACGTTGGCCGCACCTGGAAGAAGACCTAACAGGTTATTGATCAGTACAAAGAAAAACAAGGTCAGCATATAAGGTAGATACTTCTCATATCTGGGACCAATGTTCGGCTTCACTACCTCATCACGTATAAACAGGATGAGTACCTCCATGGCTGACTGAAGCCCTTTGGGTGCTTTCCCCTGACGTTGCTTGTATGATTTGGCAACTGAGGTAAAAATAAGAATCAGAATCAGAGCGCTCATCATAATGGCAAACGCATTTTTGGTAATTGAAAAATCGTAGATGGTTCTGGACTCATCAATTGGAACGATTACCTCAGCGTCATTATGCTCAAGGCGGTAGCCGTTGTATTCATGCTGGTCATTGTGAAAATTAGCAGAGCTGAATATTTCAAGTCCGCGATCTTCAGAATAAAGAATTACCGGGAGGGGAATACTTACACCGTGCGTGATTTCCCATTCATGAGAATCTGCAATATGGTGCATGATCATCTTTGCAATGTCAAACTCTTCTTCATGGTCAGAATCAGCATGAGTATGTGCTTCCTCAGCAGCATGATGATGGTGATCGTGAGAACTGTCTTGTGCCAATAATGGGCTGAAAGACAGCAACATGGCAGTTGTAAATAATGAGATAACTCTAAGTATTCTTTTGCTCATAGCAGCTTGATAACTAGTGGCTTGGTCAATCGCGGCGCAATTTACGATAGATTCCAGTTATTTCAAAGCAAGTATAAAATAAATAGAGTGCAAAAAAGTTAATCACGAATAAAAAGACATTCTCCACCTTTAAATATAAAAATATTCCTATAAATGCTAGTGAAAACAGTAATTTGCCTACGATTGTTCCAAGATAGAACTCTACCAGCTTTTCACGGTTATTGCGCATCCCAAGTTCAATTAATCGATATATAAATAAATTCATGAAAAGGAAGAAAATCAGCTGATAGATAAAGTTTGGATGAAACCAGTGGCCTATTCCAAATTGTGGAGCTAAATAGGAAATGCCTGCCAGCAGGACAGTAATGAGTATAGCTGTGAACATAAATTTACTTTTGTATACTGCCTCTTATAAATATATAGAGGGAAGCTGCTATTGAAATAAGTGATAAGACAAGGGTGAAAACCGGAGTTTTGTTTTCAAACCATTCGTCCGCTTTTACACCCCCATAGGTAAACACTGCTATTATTCCCAGCATCTGGAATGCCAGCGAGGAATATTTGGCGTAATTGCCTGCATTGTTTTGGGCCTTTTTCTCGTTAGGTTCCTGAGCGTGTAGCATCGTCTGCTTTAATTAAAAGGTAAAATTTATGTTTATTTGTGAATAAAACTATTTTGATGCGTAATTTGTGTTTGTAAATGGAATGATTTTGCACGCATTATTGAGTTAAATCCGTTTGTCCACTGTGAAAATTTCGACTAATAAGTTGGTGAAATTAATTCTGCCAGGGTTGTTTATATTCCTGCTAATAGCTGGATGTTCACAATTTAGTGATAAGTCAATGAGTGTGGGATATCATAACCTGACAGCCCGATATAATGCTTATTATATTTCCAAACTAAAGCTTGATGAAGCTGAATTTGCCATAGCAAAGAACCATGCTGAGGATTATAATCAGTTTATGCCCTTGATACTCCCTTGGGATTCGTTGCAGGCAGCCCCCGTTAAAACGGAGCTCGAAGATGTAATAAAAAAGGCATCGGTGGTGGCTGAAAGGCATCAGAATAGCAAATGGCTTGACAATAGCTATATATTAATAGGTAGAGCACGTCTGCATCTGGGGCAATGGGATGACGGAACAGAAGCATTGCGGTATGTGTTTTCGAACGGGAAAGGAGAAGCTGAAAAAAATGAGGCCCTCACCTGGTTGATGAGGGCATATATTGAAAGAGAGGATTATACCAATGCGTTGAATGTTGCCGAATATTTAAGGCAACAGCCACTAAGTAAAGAGTTAACCCGTCAATATTATCTTACGAAAGCTTTTTTGCATCAGCAGAAAGGAGAATATCTACTGTCTGTGGCTATTCTGGAAGAGTTACTTCCACTGATGGAAAAATCTTCAACAAAGGCCCGGTTGCATTATATTGCCGGACAACTTTATGACAAAATAGGACAGCTGCAATTAGCCAATGATCATTATAATGCCGTGGAAAAAAATAATCCGCTGTATGATCTGTCTTTTTATGCGCAAATGGCTAGTCTGCAAAACCGTGTTTTACTCAATCCTGAGACTGATATTTCATCGGTTGGATTTGATAAAATGCTAAAAGACAGAAAGAATACTGATTTACAGGACAGACTGTATTATACCATTGGTTTGCTTGCTGAAAGTAAAGGCAATTATAAAGAAGCCATTACAAACCTTTCCAAGTCGGTAGAAGTCGGCCGCGGAAATACCAAACAAGTGCCCCATACCTACCTTCAACTGGCCAGAATTAATTATGATCGTCTCGACGATTACCCCACGGCCAAGTTATATTATGACAGTGCATTGGTTGCACTTCCCAAAGAGAGTGCGCTCTACAAAGATGTAAGTAACCGTAAATCTGCATTAGATAATTTTGTTAAGTTTTTTGAAACAGTACGTACAGAAGATAGTCTTCAGATATTGGCAGCGATGAATCCTTTGGCGTTGGATCAGAAAATTGACAATATCATTGAAGCGGAAATAGAAGCAGAGAAGAAGCGGAAGGAAGAGGAAAAACGGCAAATGGAGGCAGCACAACAAATGGCGGGTGCGGGGGTGGCGCCTTCGACATCAGTAGCAGGAGGGCAAGGGAGGCGTTGGGAGTTATATGACCCTGCCAGGATTAATGAAGGAAAGTCCGAATTCAGAAAAAACTGGGGAAATCGTATTCTGGAGGATGACTGGAGAAGGGCACAAAAGGACTTGAGGGCTGCAGGAAATTTTGCAAGCGGAATGCCCAATGATAGCACGGGCACAGTGGAGGTTGCGCAACCTTTGGATGAAATGAAACCCGATTCGGATCAATGGAAACAGAGACATGCAGCACTGAGAGCCAATGTTCCCGTTGAACCACAAGCCTTGGCAGCTTCTCATAAAAAGAAGGAAGACGCCATGTTTGAATTAGGTAAGATATACCGGTTTGCCCTGGAAGAACCACAAAAAGCAGAGGAAGTGTTTCGGGATTTGCTTTTGCAGTACCCACAGTCGGCTTATAAGGAAGAAATATACTACCTGAATTACCTGGCTGCTGCTGGAGGGGATAAAGAAATCTGGAAAAATAAATTAATGGCCGAATTCCCTGGGTCGACTTATGTGAGTTTATTGGGCGATAATGAGAGTGGTCCACTTGCGGGCGATAAAATTTCAAGTCTATATGAAGAGGTTTTCGCCTATTATGAAAGAGGAGACTACCAGCAGGGACTAACCAATATTGAGGGGGTTTTGCCTAAAGTACGACAGAGTCAGCTGGAAGATAAATTTGCTTTGCTTCGGATATTCCTGATTGGAAAAGTAAGAGGAGAAGAGGCTTACAAAAGTGCGATTCAGGAGTTTTTAAAATTGTATCCTGATAGTAAATATGAAGTTCGTGTGAAAGAGATGTCTGCTATGCAACGCTTCCGTTAAAAATAAATTATTGAATAATTACCTGTATTATAAGAATGTTAAAGCTTCAGTCTGGAAAATATAAACGATTGATAACACGCCTCTGGCAGTTTACGCTACTTGGCGTTTTTGGAATTGTGTTTTACATATTTGCCATTGCTTTCAATCTTTTTTGGCTTTTTGGGGAAATGCCTGATCTCAGAACCCTGGAGAACCCCAAAAGTGAACTTGCTTCAGAGCTTTTTTCTGAAGACGGCAAATCATTAGGTAAATACTTCATAGAAAATCGGGCACCGATTGAACTGGATCAGGTTTCACAAAACCTGATTGAGGCATTGATAGCCACAGAGGACGCCAGGTTTGTAAAACATTCGGGAATTGATGCGCGAAGTCTGTTCAGGGTAGTGCAGGGCGTAGCTACAGGGAGTACCAGTTCAGGCGGGGGAAGTACAATAACCCAGCAGGTGGCCAAGAATCTCTTTAAAACCCGGTCTGAAGAATACCGTGGTGTCTTAGGTGATATTCCACTGATCCGTACGGTTATCGCCAAGACAAAAGAGTGGATTCTCGCTGTTACACTGGAAAGGAAATATACGAAGAGGGAAATTATGATGATGTACCTCAATACTGTTTCATTTGGCAATAATGCATTCGGAATCAAAGTGGCGGCTCGTACCTATTTTAGTAAAGATGCCCTAGATCTTGACAGACATGAGGCGGCTTTGTTGGTAGGTCTGCTACAAAACCCGACCTATTGGAATCCCAGGCGTTTTCCGGAACGTGCTTTAGTTCGAAGGAATACTGTATTAAGTCAAATGGAAAAATATGGCTTTTTGAATGCCCAGGAATATGCGGTTGAGAAATCAAGGGAACTTGAAATGAATTTTGCAGTTGAAAGTCATAATACAGGTCCCGCCCCTTATTTCAGAGAGTCCATGCGGTCTACTCTCAAAAACTGGGTCAGTCAGTACAACGAAGAGAACGGCACGGAGTATGATTTGTATACCAGTGGATTGCGGTTTTATACAACCATTGATTCCCGGATGCAGCAATATATGGAGGAGACGATTGAGGACCATATGAAAACGCAGCAAAAGCTGTTTTTTGATCACTGGAAAGGCCGTAATCCCTGGACAGATGATACAGGGAAAGAGATTCCGAATTTTATTGAAACTCAGATAAGGCGTTTGCCTCAGTTTAATCAGATCAAAAAAGAATCAGGGGAAGAAGCCGCCTGGAAAGCCATGAATGAACCTCATAAAATGAAGGTGTTTTCTTGGGAAGGGGAAAAGGAGGTGACAATGAGTTCCATCGACTCGATGAAATACTACAAGCACTTTCTGAGAACCGGAATGGTATCTATGGATCCAAGAAACGGGCATGTGAAAGCATGGGTGGGTGGTATTAACTTCAAATATTTTAAATACGACCACGTGAAACAGGGTTCCAGGCAGCCAGGCTCTACCTTTAAACCTTTTGTCTACCTGTCAGCGCTGGACAAAGGATTTTTAACGCCATGTTCTCACGTTGTTGATCAACCTGTATATTTTGGATTATCAGACGGAGTACCGGGTGGTTGGAGTCCTAAAAATGCAGACGGTAAATATTCTTATCGTTCTTTGTCTCTCAGACAAGCTATTGGTGAATCTGTCAATACAGTGAGTGCCTATATCATGAAACAGGTAAAACCCAAAACTGTGGTGGAGTACGCACAAAAACTGGGTATTACAAGTCCGTTGGATGCAAAACCAGCCTTGTGTTTGGGAATCAGTGATGTGTCGGTGTATGATATGGTGAGGGCTTACTCTGCTTTTGCTAATGGGGGTCATAGAATTGATCCTATGAGTATTTTAAGAATTGAAGATCGGTATGGCAATCTGCTACAGGAGTTTTACCCCAAAGAAAATCAGGAGTTGAGTGCCAACATGGCATATAATATGCTATATCTGATGCGCGGAGCTACTGAAGATCCCAGAGGTACAGCAGGTCGCCTTCGTCAGTGGGGTGTAACGGATGGCAATGAGATTGCTGCCAAAACGGGTACTACATCCAATCATTCGGATGGTTGGTTTATGGGATTGACAAGTAATCTGGTTACCGGAATTTGGGTAGGTGGGGAGGATAGAAGCATACACTTCCGTTCGATCGCTTTGGGACAAGGTGCCAGGATAGCCATGCCGGCCTGGGGTATGTATATGCAGAAAGTATATAATGATCCTACGCTTATTAATTATGGTAAAAGCACATTTCCTAAACCGGAGAATTATTCCCTGGATTGCGGTAGAATAGAAATTGATAGTGCAGATACCTATATTCCACCTTCTATTGTTGAAGATGATGACGTATTATTCTAATGGCTCTTAATATTCTGGTTGCCCCTGATAAATTCAGGGGCTCGCTCGAGTCTTCACAAGTGTGTGAAGCAATTAAAAATGGAATTCTGGCAGCTTTTCCGGATGCTCAGCTCGAAATGCTGCAACTAGCAGATGGGGGAGAAGGTACTTTGGATATCCTGGTTAAAACATTAGGAGGAAGTTATAAGGAAATAACTGTTTCTGGTCCTTTGGGAAAACCTATACAGGCCACCTATGGGATCAACCACGAAAGGAAAATTGCATTTGTAGAAATGGCATCCGCTTCGGGTTTGGCGCTATTAGATAAAAATGAATATAATCCACTGTTAACCTCTACTTTCGGCACAGGACAGCTAATTGCTGATGCTTTAGACCAAGGTGCTGAAATCATATATTTAGGGATCGGCGGTAGTGCAACTACTGATGCCGGTACGGGTATGGCACGTGCTTTGGGTTTTAAATTTCTAAATGCAGAGGGACAAGAATTAGACGGAACTGGCAGATGTCTTCAGCATATATCCGTTATTAATGAGGAGGGCGTTCACCCCAAGCTGAAGTCGGCAAAGGTGATAGTTCTATCGGATGTAACCAATCCTTTGTACGGCAACAATGGTGCAGCCTGGGTGTATGGACCACAAAAAGGTGCAGATAAAGAAATGATTACTGAGCTGGACAATGGGCTTCGCCAGATTAATCAGGTAGCTACCGACTTAAGAAATACGGATCTGAGTCAACAACCTGGTGCCGGAGCAGCTGGGGGCCTTGGCGCTGGGGCAGTCTGGTTTTTAAATGCCGAAATCCGTAGCGGGGTAGATACCCTGATTGAAATTACCGGACTCAAAAATAAAATCAAACGTGCTGATTTGGTAATTACGGGTGAAGGAAAAGTAGATCATCAGACATTGCAAGGAAAAGTAATTGGCGGACTGGCAGCCATATGCCAGAATTACAATAAACCACTCGCTGTGGTGTGCGGGGCTTTGCTACTAACACCAGACCAGATAAAAGCGGCAGGGATTACGTGTGCATTTTCAATCATGAACCGTCCAGTCGATGAGCAAACTGCTTTTGAAGAAGCCTTTGAAAGGGTCGAGAACGCAACTTTTAATATTGTTCGTTTGTTTTCCTCTGGGAGCGTCTGAAAAAATGATGGACGCGGATATATCATTATTATGTCTGCATTTGATTTTAAAAGTGAGTTAATGAAAATACCCTCGGAGCCGGGCGTATACCGGTATTTCGATGAAAAGGGTGAAATTATATATGTTGGAAAAGCGAAGAATCTCAAAAACAGAGTCAGTAGCTATTTCGCCAAATCCAATCAGCATAGTACTAAAACTAAGCGACTGGTAAGTCAGATCAAGCGTATCGAATTTACCATTGTTGCTTCTGAGTGGGATGCGCTCATCCTGGAAAATCAGCTGATAAAAAACTTCCAGCCACGCTATAATATCCTGCTCAGAGATGATAAGACTTATCCTTATATCTGCATAACGAAAGAACGGTTTCCACGGGTAATTTCGACCCGCCATCCTGAAAAAAAAGAAGGATTGTATTTCGGTCCATTTGCCAGTGTCCGGACTATGAACGCCTTGCTTGAAATGTTCAGATCACTCTATACAATCCGTTCCTGTACTTATATATTATCCCAGCAAAATGTAGAGGCAGGGAAGTTCAAAACTTGTCTGGAATTTCATATAGGTAACTGTAAAGGACCCTGTGAGGCACTCATAGATGAAGATAGTTATAACCAGGAAATTGACCTGGTTGAGAATATCCTGAAGGGGAATCTGTCCGTGGCTTATCAGTATTTCAAAAACAAAATGCTGAGAGCGGCTGAAATCATGGAATTTGAAGAGGCACATCAATGGAAAGCAAAATTAAGTCTGCTGGATAATTTTCAGAGTAAAACCATTGTGGCCAATGTAAAAACTGGCAATCTGGATGTGCTGACTATCTTGTCTGATGAAGAGGCCGCCTATTTCAATTATATGAAACTGGTCAATGGTTATATGATAGCAACGCAGACTTTCGAAGTGAAGAAAAAGCTTGACGAATCAGATGCTGACCTGTGGGCCATGATGCTGGTAGAAATGCGTGAAAAATATGGGGATGAGTCAAAAGAGGTCATTTCCAATATTCGTCCGGATATTGAAGTCGCCATTGATGTTACTGTGCCGATGATCGGAGACAAAAAGAAGCTGTTAGAAATGTCTGTAAAAAATGTCATGTTTTTCAGGCGAGAAGTGTCTGAGAAAAAAGCAGCAGAAAGCTCAGCAGCATCTTCAAAAAAAGATCGGGTATTGATTAAGCTGAAAACGGATTTTCAATTAAAAACGCTTCCGCGCCATATCGAGTGTTTTGATAATTCGAATATACAGGGTACCAATCCGGTAGCAGCAATGGTGTGTTTTAAAAACGGAAAACCGTCCAAAAAAGATTACCGGCATTTTATTATCAAGACAGTGACAGGTCCTAATGATTTTGCCTCCATGAAAGAAATCGTTGGACGGCGTTATTCCCGTCTTATTCACGAAGATCAGCCCTTGCCGGATTTGATTGTAATCGACGGAGGTAAAGGGCAATTAAGTGCAGCCTGTGAAGCTTTGACTGAGGTAGGGATTTACGGGAAAGTACCCATTGTGGGTATTGCTAAACGGCTGGAAGAAATATATTTTCCGGAGGACTCCTTTCCTTTATATATAGATAAAAAATCGGAATCACTGAAACTGATACAACAAATACGGGATGAAGCCCACCGTTTTGCTATCACTTTCCACCGTGACCGGCGCAGTAAAAACAGCCTGATCAGTGAGTTGGATCAAATTGAAGGAATCGGTAAGGTTACCGCTACCAAACTACTGAAGCATTTAAAGTCTATTCGTGCCATAAAGGATTGTTCCTTAGAGAGTCTTGCAGAATTTGCCGGGATGGATCGGGCCAGAAAAATTAAAAATTATTTTGATAGCCTGGTAGATGAAAATTGAGGTTTTTAGCCTGTTTTGGGCTTTTTTTTATAATTAAATGAAAATTAACATGAGAAATTTAATTTTCATTTAATTGTATAACTATTTGATTTTCAGTATATTAATACATAATCAATCTTCTATTGGATTTTTTTAAGTGTTTTTTTTATATAGAGAAGTTGCGTAATAGGTTTTAATTTGTAAATTTCGGCTTACAAATGCGTTTCTGACGCATCTACGGCATTTTTTCCCACTAAAATCAATTAAAGAAATGGCACGTTTTGATGAAGTAAAAAATTTGATCGATTCCTTGGAAGGTGATTTCGATAAGTTTTACAACAAACAGAATCAGGCAGCGGGTACCCGTGTTCGTAAAGGAATGCAGGATCTAAAAAACCTGGCTCAGGAAATCCGTTCAGAAGTTCAGAATATCAAAAATACTGAAGAATAGAAGTACAATAATCTTCTACTGAAAAGATAGCTGGCCTAGAGGTCAGCTTTTTTGTTTTTAGCAGGATCCACGCCTGATAAGGTTATCAGAGGCTTCTTGTCTACAGGTGGCACACATCAATATGGCCATATAAATATTCAGTTAAACACAAAAAGAGCAATTAAGGGTCGCTTGATTGCTCTTTTTATATTCTATTGAGCCTGCTTAAAAAATAGTATCATTCATTAGAGTCGCCGCTCCACGAATAGTTGCTTTTTTTGTTTTCAGATCAAATACTTCCGTAGTAATTTCTGCTCTGTGCTTCGCAGGGTCAATGCTTTTTATTGTAAAAACCGCTTCGTATTCAACATCTACAAACATAGGGCGCAAGAACTCCATGGTTTGACCCAGATATACCGAACCATGACCCGGAAACTGTGTGCCTAAAATTTTTGTAAACACAGACGCTCCCAGCATTCCATGAATAATAGGCTTCTTAAATTGCGTTGTGGCTGCATAATCAGCATCTAAATGCAAGGGATTGTCATCGCCGGTTATTTTGGCAAAGTCCTCCACATTCGCCTGCGAAAAACTGAAAACGTGTGTGAATTTTGTTCCTTCTTTTGCTTCTATGTTCATTATTCTATTCCTCCCATCCATTTTTTAATAGGTTTCGCAAATATAAGTAATACAATACCGGCAATCAGGGCAAACAAGAATACCTGATTGAATAGTGCGGGCATTTGTTGTACATTTTCTTCATCAAAATTACCTGCAAATAAGCCTGCAATCAGATTCCCTAGTGAAGCCCCAACAAACCAGATACCCATCAGTTGACTGACAAAGCGTTTCGGTGCCAGTTTTGTATAGGCACTTAATCCTACCGGGCTCAGGCATAGTTCACCGGTTGTATGAAGCAGATAAGTAAAAGCAAGAAAGAATGGTGAAACAATTTCTCCTGACACAGCCAGATTGGCTCCTACTTCCATCACCAGAAAACCAGCGCCCAATAATAATAAACCGATGGCAAATTTTACAGGTATTGAAGGATTCGAGTTACGTTGTGCTAACCAAATCCACAAGCTGGCCATAACAGGAGCCAGTAATACAATAAAAAACGGATTGAAATTCTGGAACCAGCTGGAAGGAACTTCGAAATCTCCGACTGTCCGATGCGTATGTCTTTCCGCAAAAATTTGCAGAGATGAGCCAGCCTGTTCAAATCCGGACCAGAACAATGCAGCTGCAATAAAGAATATAAACAGCACTCCAACACGTTTTTTCTCTTCCAAAGTAAGACCACCTGCAATGAGGATGTACAAGAAGTAAAACAGTGCAACGGATACAATGATGATACCAGTAGCTTGTGCTAATCCTTGCGCCGATGTCATATCAATGGTGCCGGACAATTGCAAAGTCGTTAGGAAAATAACAAGTAATGCAATCAGTCCATAACCCAGTTTTTTCTGGGCAGGATGAGCAGGATTTTCATTTTCTTTTGTTTTAAGAGATTTATCAGGCGCTTCACCTAATCCTTTCAGATATCTGTCGCCTCCAATTTTGAAAACAATCAGTCCCAGGAACATACCTACTGCGGCAGCTCCAAAACCCAAATGCCAGTTAACAACTTGCCCAAGATACCCTACCAGCAACATTCCAAGAAAAGATCCCAGATTAATACCAATGTAGAAAATTGAGAAAGCCGAGTCTCTGCGAGCACCACCTTCGGGATAGAGATCACCAACTATTGAGCTAATATTTGGTTTTAACATGCCTGTACCGGCTGCTACTAGCGCCAATCCGAGATAAAAAATAGAGACATCACCTGGAATGGCCAATACGATATGCCCCAGCATAATTACAATTCCACCATACCATATTGATTTCTTCTGTCCCAGGATATTATCTGCTATCCAGCCACCTGGTAAAGTCAAAAGATATACTGAGGCAGTATAGAGTCCGTAAATAGCGGTTCCCTCACTAACACTAAGGCCCATCCCTCCACGGATATTGTCAATCAGGAACATTAAAAGTATGGCGCGCATGCCATAATAACTGAAACGTTCCCACATTTCAGCAAAAAATAGCACATAGAGTCCTTTCGGGTGCTTTTGGGATACTGTAGCAGTATTACTCATTGGAATTTGTACAGATTTTGTAGGATTTTAAGTTTGTTAAGTGCAATAAATGGTGCAATATACAAATAATGGTTTAATCCCGAAGAGCAGTTTTAATAACCTTGTCTGTATCATGAGTCGTACTATAATTTGCCTTAAACAGAAAATGCCTGCTGGTTGGCAGGCATTTAGCTGTTTGTTTTCTGGGATTGATAAAGGTAAATCCTTAAAGAAGTTGTTAGAATTTAGGCTCCCATCCTTTGGCGTATTCTCTGCTCCAGAGTTTCATTCCGTCTTTATCTTCTATTCGCCCGTTTTTGGAATTTACTTTGAATGATTTTCCTATTCTGGAAGATATGTTTGCCAGATGGCATAAATGGGTACTGACAGCTCCGTCTTCGATAGTAGAATTTTGTTTTTCTGTACCTCTGATCGCATTGAAGAAATTAACAACGTGGGTAGTGCTCATATCTCCGCCACCACCTAAAGCGGTTCCGGCCTCGTTACCCTTTGCCTTGCTATCGCGTACCATTTTGCCTTCGCGGTCATATAATTTGTACCCGTTTCTGTCGACGTACACGGAACCTTCTGAACCGTAAATAACTGTTCCGCGGTCTGTTCCATAGGTTTTATAACCACTGCGGCTTTTCCCGTCCCACTGAATTACCTTATTGCCTCCAAATTTGAAAGTGGCTTCCATGGTGTCATACATTGTCCAGCCGTCATTGACGAAATGCCTTTTTGCCGCTTCCACATCAACAAATTCAGGATATTCCACCTGGAGTGCCCAACGTGCAATGTCCAGTTCATGGGTTGCATTATTGCCTGATTCCGCTGTTCCGTAATCCCAGCCATACCAGTGCCAGTTATAATCCCAGGTATCATGCGCATAGCTTTTTCTGGGTGCAGGGCCCTGGAATAAATCCCAATCCAATCCTTCCGGTACAGGAGCGGGTTTAGGATGAGGAACTTCTCCTCTGGTAGCAGAGTAGAAGGCAACTGCTTTATAGGCTGTTCCGATCACACCGTTATGTATATCCGCAATGATTTCCCTGGACTCCGGGGCAGAGCGTTGCTGATTGCCCATCTGGATTACCTTATTGTACTTTTTTCTGAGTTCCATTAGTAATTCACCCTCCCTGGGGTTATGACTACATGGTTTCTCTACATAGACATGCTTGTCCGCCAATACTGCCAGCCAGGTGCCTGGTGCATGCCAGTGATCGGGAGTAGCATTGATCAGCACATCCACTTCTTTATCTTCAATGACTTTCAGTATGCTGTTCTCGAGTTTAGGAGAATAGTCGATATGTTTAGAGAACTTCTGAGCTGCGTTTTCACGCTGATGCTTCATGACATCGCACAGGTATACCAGGTTGACGTTGCTTGATTTTAGCTTAATTGGCTCATAAAAGGCACTCAGGCGTCTGCCAAGTCCTGCTATTGCTACATTCAAACGTTCGTTAGATCCAATAATCTGCCCGTAGCTTTTAGCCGGGATTGCATTAAAACCAGCAAATCCCAATCCGGCAGCCCCCAGGGCTGTTTTCTTAATAAAATCTCTTCTTGTATTCATAATTGATGAAAAATAATAGCAAAGATTTGTTATTCAGTGGCTCCAGTCAGAAGCATTTGATATTTGTATTGAAAGACGATTTTAATAATATTTACCCTGATCTGACCTTTAATTATAACGATTCGTTTCCGGGAAAAAACTATTTTGTATAGTCTGCATTGCCGTTAGTTAGATAAATTAGGGGGCATCAATTGGCACAATCCGCATCCCGCTTTAAATATAAGAAAATCACCTAACTTTGCATATATTCATTTATCATAACAAGCAATGAACTACATTGAATTAAGTCTGGAGCTGGTACCGGATTTTACAGAAATTATTACCGCCGAATTAGGGGAATTAGGGTATGAATCCTTTGTGGAAACTGAGGAGGGCCTGCTTGCCTATATTGTTGAAAATGAATATAATGAAGCGCAGGTAAAATTACTGGTGGAAAAGTATGAAGATGCAGAAGTACAATGGCAGACACAGATAATAGAGCGTAGGAACTGGAATGAAGAGTGGGAAAAGAGTTACCAGCCTATTGAAGTGGATGACAAAGTGCGGGTAAGGGCTTCCTTTCATGAAAAAGACGATCGGTTTGAATATGATTTACTGATCACCCCAAAAATGTCATTTGGTACCGGGCACCATGAAACTACCTGGCTGGTGATGCGCAGACAACTATCCTTGCCCCATCATGACATAGATGTGCTGGACGTCGGGTGCGGAACAGGTATTCTGGCTATTCTGGCCAGAAAGTTGGGTGCCAACCATATAACGGCTTTTGATATTGATGAATGGTGTATAGAAAATACCACTGAGAATTTTGAACTCAATGGTATCCGGAATCAACAGGATGTCTTTCAGGGAACAATAGACGATCTGGCAGCGGACAGAATGTACGGTGGGATTCTGGCCAATATCAACCGCAATATATTATTGAATGATATGGCTTCTTACGAAGCGCATCTCTTACCGGGGGGATGGTTGGTTGTCAGTGGATTTTATGAATCAGATGCTGGGGAAATCAATGAATGTGCAGCAAAAAATGGATTGAAACAGATAGAATTTCATACCAGAAATCAATGGGCAACGTTAGTTTTCAGGAAAGCTGAACAGGCCTAAATAGAAATAGTATGTTCTTGACTCAACCTCTTACCCATCTCTATTCATTTGTTATTTTCAGAGGTAAATATTTGTTGCTTCTGTGCTTGCTTATTTTGTTTTCTGTGTCTTCAGGGAAGGCGCAGGTGGTCCGTTTTTCGGATGAGCCCAGTCTGTTTATTGAAGAGTTTAAAAAACAGATGTCTACTGCCGGAAATGCGTCTTACGATTCTACAGCAGCGCGCCTGGAGGGTATCTGGACAGCCTCGATGAATCAGGCACAGCATACTTCTTTTATAGAAACTACAAAGAATTTCACAAAGAAAGGTATCAAAATAGGGCCGGCTTATTGGTTATTGGCCCGGAACACCACCACTTTGGTTAATAATAAAGGTGATATTTACGGTTTCCTGAATATGATGGTCGGGGCAAGCGCAAAATATGATCCTGCAACGATTCAACGTTTACTTGAAACTGCCCGCAGGGTGGTAGAAGAGAAGCAGTTGTATAAATCAACCAATTACAAGCTATACCTCACTTCCGGAGAATACCGTTTCCGGTTTGATGACACCCAACCTGACGCCGGCTCCATGCCGGCTGAGCCATTAACCGACGGCTGGGATACTCCTGCTGATTCACTTCCGATCTTGCTGGCAGAACAGGCCTTGCCACAGGTTTCAGGCGCGTTGTTAGACCTGAAGAATGTTACGTTTGCCATGGTCGCACACCAGGACTCAGTAGTATTCGGGCCGTCTGAAGGAAATGTGTCGTTACGTGAAGGTACTTTTGTAGGTCAGAACGGCAAGTTTGACTGGTCGGTTGCTGGGGATTCATTGATTTCTGTAGAATTAGGAAAGTACACTTTCAATGTGGCATCTCCCAGACTTGCGGTACCTGTGTCAAAATTACATTACCCCGAAAGAATCAAAGAACCAGTTCAAGGTTCTTTTGAATACAAAGCAATTAAAAGACCAGCTAATAAACCCACCTCTTTTCCGCGTTTTATCTCGCAGAAAAGTAATGTGGAAATGCAGATATACAGCGAAAATGTCCGCTATAAAGGAGGTATCAGGCTTACCGGCGTACAACTGGCCGGGGCTTCCTCAAATGAAGAGCCGTCCTTACTGACGGTTAGCAAAGACAACGTTTTGGCTTTCCGGGCACAGAGTAAGCAATTTATCATGGGTGATTCTGTGATTACGGCGCCCTTAGCGGAAATCTCACTCATGCTGGGTGCTGACTCGGTGTATCACCCGGGTGTCAGGTTTAGATATAATGACGAGGCCGGTGTTTTGCGCCTTGAAAGAGCAGACAAAACGGTATATGGAGGATTGCCTTATGCCAACAGCTATCATAAAATGTATATCTGGCCTGAATCCATGCGCTGGGTTTTTCCAAAAAATGAGATCGAGTTTTACATGGTGGCAGGCAAAAGGGAGGCGAGTTTAAGGCTTGAGTCTTACGATTATTTTCGGAAGGAACGATTCCAGCAAATGGTAAAGGAATATGGATTTCAACCACTCAATATGGCATCCGGATATGTACAAAGTCAGAAAAAGTCGGTTTTTTCTCCTGAAGATTTAGCAGCGCATTTCAAAAGAGATGTAACAGTGATCAGAAAAGCCCTTCAAAACCTGGAACTGGAAGGTTATTTGCTTTATCACGAGCCATCAGGCCAATACAAACTTAGTCGTAAAGGCGTGATGTATGTATTGGCGAATATTGACAAAGCAGACTACGATAATTTTCTTATTCAGTCAAGGTTTCAGGCAAATGAAGAACTTGCAAACGCTTCTATAAATACCAAAGATACCTTGTTAACAGTGAGGGGAGTGGAGAGTTTTATTGTTAGTGATACACTGAAAATATCTTCTGTGCCATCAGACAAGAAAGTAGTCATCGGTAAAAACAGAAGTTTTACTGTTAACGGTCAACTGGTTTCGTCTAATTTCAGGTTTACAGGGCGCGGGCTTAAGTTTAATTATGATCAGTTCTTCGTCAATATGAATGAGGTGGATTCTATTACCTATACACCACAGGATAAATATACACAAGGGGTGTCAGCAGAGGTGGGAGGGCATGTTAACTATGATAAAGGGGGAACATTTTATCTGAGTGATCCGAAAAACAAATCCGGCAAGCAAAAAGGGGGCAAGTCTCCTCGAATGGTAGTGGAAGATGGAATGACCGTCTATTTCGATCAGCCAGCGCGAGGGGATATGACTTATCCTCGGGAAGTTTTCTTTAAAGTGCCTTCACTGGATATTGACAATCTGGATAAGCGGGATATTGTATTTAATGGAATTTTTACTTCTGACGGCATTACTGACCCATTTGAAACCACACTGAAAAGTATGGAAGACAACTCCCTGGGTTTTGAGTACAAGCCAGTTTCCGGACAGTTGAATCTCTACGAAAATAAAGCCAAAGTGACTTTAAAAAATCCTTTGGTCATGGATAACAGAGGACTTTTTACCAAAGGCGATCTCAATTATATGACGGCCGGTTTTTCGGCTGACAGTATTTTGCTAACCACAGATTCATTAATCGCACAAGGCTCCTCCGCCATTATTAAAGAAGGAACGGTTAAGAATGCGTATTTCCCGGCTGTAAATCTTTCCGGGTACATTTTAAGCTGGTTTCCTGAAAAAGACAGTATGTTGCTGGCCACGCGAGAAAAAGATTTTGAGTTTTATAAAGGAACTACCGATTTTGCGGGTAGCCTGCTTTTGCGTTCCACCGGATTATATGGAAATGGAAAAATAACCAGAAAAGACAGTGAATTCTCTTCCAGTGATATAAAATTTGATAAAACTGGTCTGAAGGCAACGCATGCCACTTTTACAATTCTGGGTAAAAATAAAGAAGAACAACCTGTGTTGTTGGGAAATGGCGTGAACGTGGATTTTGATATAACAAAAAACAGGGCTTCACTTTCAACAGCTGTGGATGGGTTTGACGCTGATTCTTCAGGATTTGAATTCCCGTATGCGGCCTATCGTACGTCCATCAATGAGGCAATATGGGATTTGAACAAAAAGCAGATTGCCATGAAAGGGGATGTGGAGACTTCGGAGTTTTCGGCACTTGCTGAAGACCAGGAAGGTTTGGCATTTAAGGCTACCGGTGCCTTATATGATATTGAAAAGATGAACCTGGCTGTTTCTGGTGTGCCTGCAATTCATGCCGCTGATGTGAAGATTATTCCGGATAAAGGAAACGTGGAAATTGAAAGTAACGGCCGTCTGAAAGAACTCAAAAATGCCAGGATCGAAATAGATACCCTTAACAGTTCTCACCGTCTTAGAGATGCTAATATCCGGATTACCTCACGTAATCATTTCGAAGGTTCAGCAACCTATGAATATATCACTGCCCGACGTGATACTTTCCCTATTAAAATGGAGAACTTTGAGTTGGTCGAACTTGCCAATGCTCCAGCTACACCAGGCAGAGGAAAAAAAAGCAGTGCTGACTCCAATGATCCGATCCGCTATTATACCACTGCCAAAGCTTCTGTTGGCCAGAATGAAGAACTTACACTTTCACCTAAAATGCAGTTCAAAGGTGATATCAATCTGATTGCATATGAACCGTCTCTTCGTTTGGACGGTTATATCCGTCCCATGATCAAACCAAGGGCCGGACTGGAAAGCTCCTGGATAACTTATAAAGAAGCGCCGGGAGATACCATCACCATTACAGTCGATCAAAATCTGAAAAATGAAGTGGAGGAGCAAATGCATGCCGGATTGCATTTTAATGCGCTCGGCGATCTTTATCCCACTTTTATGTCTGTCAAAGAAACCCCGAGAGATCAGGACGTTTATACTGCCAAAGGGAAAATGCTATATGATGAGGAAGAAAAAATATTTAAGATTTTACCTGCTCCTGGACCCAACGGATTGATAGATGAGTCTACCGTTATGACCTTTAATGACGAATCGGGTGAAATGTCGCTGAATGGGAAACTGAAGTTGATTTCATCAGATTGGTTGAATGCCGCCGGTGCAGTGGAGATGAAGGTCGATAGCATTAAGGCTGATCTGAATACAATTCTGCTTTTTAGCCTTCCAGGGCTTGGGCCAGTACTTCCGGAGATCGCTACGACAATCGTTCAAACTAATCTTGCCGAGCAAAACAGCGATGCCGCGGAGCCGGAATTTGAGCGGTTAACTTCCAAAATCACCACTTTAATCGGGTCGGCACTGGCAGATGAGTATTTCAAAAAATCTGCTGCCGAATATAAACCATTGTATGATGCAGCGCCCTTGTTCGCCTCCGAGATCGTATTGTCAAATGTAGATCTGAAATGGTCACAGGTACATCATTCTTACTATTCCAATGGAAGGATAGGTTTGGCTAATCTGGGCAGGAATGATATTAACGCTGAGGTAGATGGCATGCTGGAGATCAGAAGAGCCGAAATGGGGGATGAGTTTAGTTTATATCTTGAAATTTCGTCTGATGTCTGGTATTATATGGATTTCCGACAAGGAGAATTGGGGATCGTTTCGTCTAATTATGATTTTAACGACAAGATTATGGCTGCGTCCGGCAATAAAAAATCAAAAGATTTTCCTATTTTTCCTGTAGATATTCAAGAAAAGACTATGTTTGTGGATCGGTTTTCTGATTTGTATCAACCTGCCATGAAAAAAATTCTTAAAGAGAAGGCAGCTCAGAAAAAAGCAGAACAGACGAAAAAAGTGCAAAAGAAAAAAGTTGAAGAGGCAGAAGGATTTTGATAGGGAAATTGTAAATACATAACTTTTTTGTAAATTATACCGTTATTCAACGTAAATCAAATATTATTCAATGAGCCTTTTAGTATTTTCAGTAACTGCATTTTTTGCCTATCTTCTTGGTTCAATCCCCTCATCAGTCTGGTATGGACTGGGTTACTTCGGAATTGATGTAAGAAATCATGGTAGTGGAAATGCCGGTGCCACCAATACATTTCGTGTGTTGGGAAAAAGGGCCGGAGTTATTGTTATGCTGATTGACGTCCTTAAAGGATGGACCGCAGCCTCATTAGCAACATTACTTTATTATTTTCAATTTATAGACCAGACAGAAATACTTACTTACCGCATTATATTTGGAATTATTGCTGTCGTGGGTCACTTGTTTCCTGTTTTTGTGAAATTTAAGGGAGGCAAGGGGGTTGCAACCCTGTTGGGGATGGTACTGGCAGTGCAGCCTGAACTTGCACTGGTATGCATAGGCGTTTTTCTTCTTACCCTGGTTTCGTCGCAATATGTCTCTTTAAGTTCGATGCTCGCTACACTGGCTTTTCCATTATTGTCACTGCTGGGGCTTTTCGGTCCTCCGGAAACGATTACAGTGGTTTTCGGGTTTGCCATGTTTATTCTTGTTGTGTTGACCCACCAGAAAAACATAGGCAGGATACTCAATGGCAGTGAGAGCAGAGTGGATATATTCAAGAAGAAAAGGTAAGTCCTTCAGTTGGATACTTAAATATAAAGATACTGAAAAACCTTCCGTTCATTCCGGAAGGTTTTTTGTATTTTGCGGCACATTTAAAGGTTGAGATAAGTACCTTCTAGTGCAGATAAAATTGTAAAAACACTTCAGTATGAAAAATTATATAGAACAAAACCAGGAAAGATTCCTGAATGAACTGCTTGATTTGTTGAGAATACCTTCCGTAAGTGCGGATTCAGCTTTTAAAGATGATACACGCAGAGCAGCTGAATTTGTCAAGGAAAGCCTTTTAAAAGCAGGTGCTGATCATGCCGAACTCTATGAAACGCCTGGGCATCCGATTGTATATGGCGAAAAGATGATTGATCCGGCTTTGCCCACTGTATTGGTTTACGGTCACTATGACGTTCAGCCGGCTGATCCTTATGAATTATGGAATTCTCCTCCGTTTGAGCCCGTTATCAAGAACGAAAGAATATATGCCAGAGGTGCGTGTGATGATAAAGGACAATTTTATATGCACATCAAAGCTTTGGAGACCATGATCGCTACAGGTAATCTCACCTGCAATGTGAAAATTATGATCGAAGGAGAAGAGGAGGTAGGCTCTGATCATTTGGGAGATTTTGTCAAGGAACATAAAGATCTGCTCAAGTGTGATACCATCCTGATTTCTGACACCAGTATTATTGCCAATGATGTACCCTCTATAGAGGTAGGTCTGCGTGGATTGACCTATCTGGAAGTAGAAGTGACAGGTGCCAATCGCGATCTTCATTCAGGGGTGTATGGGGGAGCAGTAGCCAATCCTATCAATGTACTTTGTGAAATGATCGCTTCATTGAAAGACGAAAACGGGCACATTACCATTCCGGAATTCTATAAAAATGTACTTGATTTAACAGATGAGGAAAGGAAATCATTGAATGCTGCTCCTTTTAGTCTTGAAGAATACAAGAAAGATCTGGATATTAATGATATAGCAGGGGAGGCGGGTTATTCGACTCTGGAGCGTACTTCCACAAGACCAACGCTTGATGTCAACGGTATCTGGGGAGGTTATACAGGCGAAGGAGCTAAAACGGTATTGCCTTCAAAAGCGTATGCCAAGATTTCTATGCGTCTTGTCCCTAACCAAACAGACAAAGAAGTTGAAGCCTTATTTGCTGAACACTTCAAGAAAATTGCACCTGCTTCTGTAAAGGTTGTGGTAAAACCTCATCATGGAGGCTTGCCTTATCTGACGCCAACAGATTCAGTAGAATATGCTGCTGCATCAGCGGCCATGGAAGAGTCTTTCGGTAAAAAGCCGATCCCAACACGTGGCGGTGGTAGTATTCCCATTGTAGCCTTATTTGAACAGGAACTAGGTGTTAAGAGTGTATTGATGGGCTTCGGGTTAGATATCGATGCACTACACTCACCCAACGAAAGTTATGGGCTATTTAATTTCTATAAAGGCATTGAAACAATCCCATTGTTCTTTAAACATTACGCTAAATTAAAGGCTGAATAATATTATCAGGCCTTTCCAAAGGTAATTCCCTCATAAACAACCCAAAATTGTTGTTTTAATTTCGGTGTCTTATTGGTTCTTCCTGAAAAAAAGAATATATTTGCACCTCTTTTGAAGAAAACAAATTATATCAATACATAATATGTACGCAATAGTAGAAATCGCAGGTCAGCAATTTAAAGTAGAAAAGGGCCAGGAAATCTTCACGCACAGGCTTGAAGGTGAATTGGACGCTGCGCTTGCATTCGATAAAGTCCTTCTTGTAGACAACGGAGGCGATGTAACAATTGGTGCACCGGTTATTGCCGGAGCTGCTGTAAACGTAACTATCCTTGAGCACCTGAAAGGTGAGAAGGTGATCGTTTTCAAGAAAAAACGTCGTAAAGGATACCGTGTAAGAAACGGTCACCGTCAGTATCTGACAAAAATCCGTATTGACAGCATTGCAATCTAATTGCTGCTGTTAATAGAATTAGTAAGGTAAGATTTTTTAACAAAAAAATATTTTAAGAAACCATGGCACATAAGAAAGGTGTAGGTAGTTCCAAAAACGGCCGTGACTCGCATAGCAAACGTCTTGGCGTTAAATTGTTCGGTGGAGAAGTGGCAAAAGCAGGAAATATCCTGGTTCGTCAACGTGGTACAAAACACAATCCTGGCCGTAACGTAGGTATCGGACGCGATCATACTTTATTTGCTTTGATCGACGGAAAAGTTGTATTCAAAAAATCAGCTGATAAATCTTATATACACATTGAGCCTACTGAAGTAGCTCAAGCGTAATCAGTCGGTTTCCGATATTATATAAAAGGGGTTGTCTTTTAAAGGCAACCCCTTTTTGTGGTGTGCTCCATGACATAGCACAAGTACTTTAACTTATTTCTGTTCAATCCTGACGATCAAAGCGATCAATAGGGTAGAAATACATTAAATAGTATTTTATATTATTTCCCCAGACCTGCAACTGAATGAAAAACCTCTCCTTTCTCTTTATAACAATGATTTTTGGTTTGTATTTCAATGTAAAAGCACAACCATTTATTAATAAATCATCCGTACGTATCGTAAATCAGGAACCAACGCTTTGGGTAAATGAAAAAATGTTGGCTCCATTTGCTTATATGTCTTACTTAGGGGAAGAAAAATATTATAAGGAAATGGCTGAAAATGGCCTTAAAATATATTGCCTGCCTGCTTATCTGGGTGATCAGGGTATTAATGCTGCTTCAGGTATAAAACCCTTTCGTCCATCGTTTTGGATCGGAGAAAATCAATATGATTTTTCAATCATTGAAAAAGAATTAAGGACACTTACTAATGTCCACAAAGATGCTTTTGTAATCATTCGTGTACATCTTGATCCTCCAGTATGGTGGGAAAAAGCTAATCCTGATGAAGTTTGTCGTACTGCTGAAAATGAGCGTTTTAGGGTAAGTTTTTCTTCTAAAAAATGGAGATATGATGCTGGAAAATCCTTGGAGGTATTGTTAGCTTGGATCGCAAAATCTGAATTCAATCGTAATCTTATCGGTATTCATGTTGCAGGCGGAGGGACAGAGGAGTGGTTTTTTCATTACAAGTCGGAATTTCATGATGAAAGCATAGCCAGAAAGCATGATTTTAGCGCATGGTTATCAGAAAAGTATAATAATAATGTAGAGCAATTAAGGCATAGCTGGAATATTGACTCAATCTCATTTGCAACTGCCAAAGAGGCTGATATCAGTGGAAGATGGAAGGAATCAAAAATATACAATCGTGATGAGCATGCGCACATCTTAGATACCTACGATTACCAATCAATGATCATGGTCGATCATATCAAATATTTCTCAGAAGTTGTTAAAAATGTTAGTCAGGGGAGGTTACTGACCGGAGCATTCTATGGCTATCATTTATTTGTGACAGATCCCCGCAGAGGTCATGGCTCTTTAGGTCAATTACTGGATTGTCCTTCATTGGATTACTTATCAAGCCCGAATGACTACAAGCGTGAGCCTGGGATCGATTGGCTTCCTATGGCTGCCATTCAGTCTGTAAAATTGCATGGTAAATTATGGCTTGCTGAAAATGACACGCGTACTGATCTGACCCGGTTACTTAAAGAAGTAGCCCCTCATATTAATCCGGAAGGAAATTGGTATGAATCGGCAGTATGGAAGGGTCCTGAAGACAAGGAAATAGTGAAAGGATTGCTATGGAAAAATGTAGGACGAATGTTAGCGTATGGCTATGGTGGATGGTGGTTTGACATGTGGGGAGGGTGGTTCAGTGATAAAGATTATCTGTCGATTTTCAAAAAAGCAAACAAGCTTTATCAAGTAGATCAATCCTTCGCTTTTCAGCCAGAAATAGCTGTAATAGTAGATGAAAAGCTGCAGTTCTATGATGGTACGTTAGGGCAGGTGACTAATAAAATATTGAGTAACAGATATGCCCTAGGCAATGTCGGTACCAGCTTTGATGTGTATCTTAAGTCAGATCTGCAAAAAATGAATCAAACTAGTTATAAAGTTATATGGTATTTGGGGCTTGAGAATGTTTTGAGTTCAGAGAAATCAATTATTCAAAAGTTGAAAAATAATACTGCTGTTTCCATTGAAACGAACCATAGCGGCAGTCAGGTTTTCATGAATGGAAATGTTGTAAGTGATTATCCTGGGAAGCTTCAATGGAATACAGATGATTTACGTGAAGTATTCCGTCTTGGAAAAGTACATTTATTCTCGGAAAATAACGATGTAATTTATGCAGGACACAATTGGCTGATGATTCATTCAAATAGCGACGGAGAAAATACAATAAAATTACCCGACAACTGGAAAGTGAAAAGTGTCATCTCATCAAGTAATTTTAAATTAAAAAACACCAACCTCGTACTTCAATCTAAGAAAGGGGAGACATTTTTATTTAGAATTCGTTAATTAAGGGAGTTGGTATTTAATATAATACGCTTTCCAAAATATTATCCATTTGACGGAAGCCTGATTTTACAAAAAACTAATATTGCACCTCTGTATTAATCAGGGATATATTTACGATTGTTTATGGATGACTATCAAATTATATGCTGCTCCTGTTTCCCCGATGGAAAACAGAAGCAGCGTTAATCCTAGTTTAATACAATTTTGATAGTTTCACGTGTGCCGTCAACATGGGTTATCACGCCAATATATATTCCTTTTGGATAGCCGGAAAGATCGAGTTTAACATTCTCCTCACTGAGCTTCATCTCTTTTATCACCGATCCGGTTACAGATAACAAGTTAAAATCTAACGGTACTGAAGGTTTTGCAGGTAACTGAATTGTTAAATGTCCCGAAGTCGGATTAGGCCCGAAAATGATCCTGGCATTTCTGTCACCAGAAACAGAGATGACCCGATATTCTTCCCTTCCCGCATCCTGAGTCATTGGTTTAATTCTGTAAAAAAGCGGGTAAGGGTAGGTCCTGCCAAACTCATGGTCATTAAATTGATAAACCAGACCCGACTCAATTTCTACTGGGTTATCTACTCTTCCGATATTTTCAAAAAATGATCCGTTTTCACTTCTTTGCACCTCAAAAGATCCATTCTCAGCAGGAATATTCCATTCCAGTTCGATGGCACCGTCTGCGATACGTCTTCCTGAGAATTCAAACGAATTAGTGGTTACTGATGTATTTTCGTTACCCAAAATGATAATCTCAGGACGAAGACCTGGGTTGTTACTTTCCTTTGAAGAGAAACTGACATCGGTTGTACTTCCTTGCACCGTTGAAACAATTTTTACAGAGAGAGTCTGATCAGGAAAACTGGTACCAGTTCCAGCGGCTGTTCTGACATATTCAGTTAGGTCAAAGTCTACATAATTCCCGGCCTGAGCACCTGATATGGAGGTTATCAGAGTAGTTGCAGACGGCCTATTGCTCCATGTAATTGTGTTTTCATTCCAGTTGTTAGTATTGATACCATATACTTCCCAGTTTGTATTTGTAATGGTTGCTCCAGCATAAGTAACATACATTCTCAGGATCACTTTCTGCGTAAATCTGGAAATATCATTCAGTGTCGTTTTGATATATACTTCCCTTGAAAATGCATCATTTTGATCGTTTTTGACTGTAAGTACATTCACATTTCCGTAGTTGTCAGAACTGTTGCTGCCACCTCTCACAAACGCATCACCCGTAATCGGGAAAGTTTGTAATTCCTCCAATGGTGCCGGTTTGAGAGAGTTAAGTATAATGGCTGGTCGTTCCTGTACATTCGGGCTGTTTTTTGAAGTAAAGGATGAGTATATATTATTCGATGAAGAAACTCTAAAAGTTACAATACTGTCGGTTGAGAGCGTATGCAGGATAGAACTGATATTAAAGTATACATATCCTTCATTTGCCTGACCCGAAAAGTTAGTAATATCCGTACCCTGGGTAGGTGCATTGTTCCAGGTAATTCCCGATGTACCATTACCCTGTGAATTGCCACCACCTTCGGACCAGCCATTGTTTTGGATTCTTCTGATGGTCCATGTTGTATTAACCGATGATTTATTATATAACCGAAGGGTAGCATCTACCGGATTTTTGAGGCCTTTCAGGTTAAACTTATAGTAAGTGTTATTTATATCACTGTTTCCCCCGCGTACAACAGTGTAGCCGGCACTGCCGTAGTTTTTATTAGCATATTCTCCCGATCTCACCCAACTATCAGCCATGGCTGATATCAGCGTAGTAGCTACAGGTTTGTTTTCTATTAATAGAATAGGGCGGAGGTTCTCATTGGGATTTTCCCTTGACGCAAACTTTGCGTCAGTTTTATCACCTTTTTGGGTGGATGATAATCTTAATGATAACAGTTCTCCATCCAGAAGGGTATTGATAGTTTGGGTTACATCCCAATCAATAAAACCAGGACCGCTTGTACCTGGTATTTTTCCCACTTCCTGCTTTACTGCAGGTCGGTTGTTCCATGTAATCCCGCCTTCTGTCCAGTTGCTGTGTTCTGTTCTATGAAGCTGCCAGTCTGTAGTATGCGCTGTAGTGTTGGCACTTGTAACATACATTCTTAAAATTGCTCGGCTGACAGGCCTTTCTATCATGCCGGGATCGAATTTCAAAAATGCCTGCCGGTTGAATCCGGTTCCGTCAAACTTTACCTGCATGGTGGGTGTGTCTCCAAAATTGATGTTGGCACTGGCTCCATCCTGAACGTAGGCATCAGCAACAATTTTCAATTCATTATTAATTTCCAGTCCGGGATCCACATAATTATTGGAATTTAAATTGATTTCTCCTGAGATGCTGCTACCCGCTGAACTTCCATTGGGCAATGTGAATTTCAGTTGTTTTTTGGTTTGGATAAATGGTGTGCTTAAGCCAATTAATAGTTGAGATTCCTGTTGTGTGGGATCAGCCGCTATTACCTCAATATTGGTGGTGTTAATTCGTTTCAGAATGAGCGTTGAAGGTTTATCAACAGTAATGGAAACTCCTTGTGAATTGAATGTTCCCCGTTTGTAAAATACAGCCTGCCATATATTCAGCTGCTTGTGTCTGACCACCTGAACTGTATCTGTATTGGCGAGGATTTCAATGTTGTTGGGGTTATAAGAATTAAGAGCAGTAATATTGGCAAGTCCGGGTACAATTACATAGGCATAGCTTTTTTTGGCTGGGTTTGCGCCGTGAGGGAACCATAGCTTAAATACATCTTTGGAGATTGGATCATCAGAATAACCGTTATTAATCGATTTTTGACTGCCGGTTTGCGTTTGACTCTGTAAATTGAGGTTGCCTCCTTGTGGGAAAAAATATCCAACACTGTCATGATATACCCATTGAAGGTTGTTTTGGTAAGAATAGGAGCCTTTTGACAATGTTTGTGTACCTGCATTGGTTTTGACTGTTATATTGCCATCAAGCAGACTTTGGTTGATGGTAGTATTGATCACCTGAGGTGCTGTGGAGGTAATGTCAGACCCGAGACAAACAATTTCCTGATCAAAAAAGAACCAGCCTTTTTTTGCTTTGGTATTGTAGTCGTTCATTGCATAGGTGCTGACACCATATAAACCGTCTGATACTCCACCCACAAATGAAACTGTTCCCGGATTTGTTCCCCAGGCAGACCTTACGGGTAGGGTACCGAGTTGCGGGACAGTGGTTCCTGGAAGTTTATTCCAGTCCCAAACAGGATATATGCCATCATATTCATTTCCATTCACGGCAATGTAAGTAGCACCATCCGTCATGTAATAGCCTTTTAGGTTTTCCCCATTACCATTTTCTGCTTTAACTGTTCTGTTAGAAACGGTTCGTAATCCCAGCATATAAGCAGGACGGTGATGGACCGTATAATCGGAGCGCCAGAAATGGAGATGTTTAGCGGCTACATTCGTAGAGGGAGTTACCTGGCCCTTCATCCTTGCTAACACATTATCGTAATAGCTCAAGTAGGAAATATCATCAACGGCTTTGAAGCGTTCAATCTGGAGAACCTCGGCTTTTCCTGCATCCGGACGGCTGATGCCTCTGTTAAATACATTGAAATCAGTATACTGTCCACGAGATGCCTGAATGTAACCGTTCCGGATGAAGTTAGAAATAATGGCTCTTTTGGCCGGGTTTATCTGGTAAGAGGTATTGGCTACAAAGCGGGCAATGGAAGTAATGCCCGAAAAAAACACGGTACCATAGCCATAGGTATATAACTGTGACCCATGCGCACGGAAAGAATTATCAATTTGTATACCTTCTCCTGTGGTGATCTCAATAGAAGCAGAAACGGCATTCACAGCCTGGTTCATGAGTGTAGCACTCCTTATTAAACTGGCCCGCATTACGTAATGGGTGGCAACGTCTATTAAATTCGAGCCTTCAGAACTCGGAGAAGTAGTAATGGGTACTCCTTTTGTCATCCATTGTATCAAGCTGTTTTCCAGCGTCTGAGAAATGCCATTCGGCGCTTTCCTGAGGCAGATCAGCGTATTTCCTATATCTTTAGGAACTGATATAGAATAGTAATACCAGTTGGTACTGGAAGGAGGTGGAGTAAGTGAAAGCCAGTACTGAATGGATTGGGTAATCGAACTGAGCATGGCCGACTGGTTAAAATAGGAACTACCAGGATTGCTATAAGCTTTGGCCAGTAGAGACATGCGCGTCAGGTGATCGCCGGGTTTCCAGAGTGTCTGGCTCTGGTCATTATAATTGATATCTTCAAATGCGCCATTTGTTTGCAGTTTAGTGAGTAAATAAGTAGCTGTCTGGTCCAGATAAGGAATATAAATATCTCCCTGAAAACTTTCGAAAATCTGGTCCTGTATCTGGTTAAATTCGTCCGTCTGGTTTCCCTGAGCATGGGAACGGTGTAGATAAGTGCAAAAAATGAGTAAGAATAAGGATGTAAAAACTACCTTCATAGTGAATAACATTGAGTTGGAAACTGAGTAAAATCTATTAATTTAAGATTGAAAAATTGGGCAGAAAAGTATCCGAAAGGGTAGAGAAATTCATGAAAGACTCATTTGGTTAAAGTAGCAATAATATAGGTAACCTGATGCTACCATGAATCTTTATTACGTGTACAAACTAATTTCTTCCGTTTGTTGTTTCAATATAAGTGATTTTTGTTCCAGATATTTTTCAATTACCTGTAATTAGACTATGTTAAACAGACCTGTTTTTGTATATACTGAGTTAAGTCCTAATCCCAATTCAATGAAATTCGTTCTGAATTTTGAATTGGTTCCGGATGGTTTGTCTTTTGATTATGATTCTGTTCAAGCGGCTTTGACTGAAGGAAAAGCGTCCCCGCTTGCGGGTGATTTATTTCAGTTTCCATATGTCAGGAGAGTATTTATAGCCAGCAATTTTATAACTATTACGAAAGACGACGAAACTGCCTGGGAAGAGGTGTTACCTGATACCAAGCAATTTATAAAAATTTATTTTCAGGAAGATTATCCTGTTTTCGAACAGAAGACAATTGACAATAATTCATTGATTGTCAGTGCAAATGATACGGAGGCTGTTCAGAAAATCAAATCGGTTTTAGAACAATATATTCGTCCTGCAGTAGAATCAGATGGGGGAGCCATCAATTTTCATTCCTTTGATGAGGAATCGGGAGTGGTTAAGGTGCTTTTACAAGGTTCATGTAGCGGTTGCCCGTCGGCTACAGTCACATTGAAGGCCGGTATTGAAAACCTGTTAACCCGCATGGTTCCGGAAGTAAAAGAGGTGATGGCCGAAGGAGTTTAAAAAAATGAATAAAAAAAACCGCTGTTGCGTTCAGTAACAGCGGTTTTTTTTATAAGTCAGTTTCTGGGAGGTTTGCCGCCGCTTAGTAAGCCCTGCATTCGCTCCAGGGTTTTCTTTTCTGTACAAAGAGACAAAAATGCCTCTCTTTCCAGTTCTATCAGGTAATCTTCTGACACATTTTGTGCATAACTCAAGTCTCCACCACAAATAACATATGCCAGTTTGGATGCGATTTTGGCATCGTGTTCTGTAATATAGCCTGCAAATCTCATTTGTGCGATTCCTGCTTCAAATAACGCAATTCCCGCTTTTCCCTGTACCTTCACATCGGTTCGTTTTACAGGCTGGGTATATCCGTTTTCGGATAATTCAATGGCAGCCTGCTTGGCTTCTGCGATCAGTCGGCTGCGATTGAGTACAATCTGATCTTTATCCTGCAAATAATTCATTGCATAGGCTTCGGCGGCAGAAGTGGACACTTTGGCCTGTGCTATATTCATAAAGGCATTTTGCAGAATATTTAATTCCGGGTCACCTTTTTGATACAAGTCAGAACAGCGTAAAGCCATCTCTTTGGTGCCAGCACCGGCAGGAATTACTCCGACTCCCAATTCTACCAGACCGATATAGGTTTCAGCATGGGCAATCACTTTGTCTGCATGCAGATTCAGCTCACAACCTCCTCCCAATGCCAGACTGTGCACTGCAGTTACTACTGGTATCGAGGAATACCTCGCTCGCATAACAGTCTGTTGGAATTGGGCTATCATCAGGTCGATTTCATCGTATTCCTGTTCTACCGCATACATAAACAGCATGGCCAGATTGGCACCGGCTGAAAATGCTTCAGGTGAATCATTGCCGATCACCAGCCCTCTGAAATCTTTTTCTGCCAGTCCTATGGCTTTATGAATTCCTTCAATAACCTCCGGTCCCATGGTGTTCATTTTAGACCGGAACTCCAGGTTTATAATTCCATCTCCCAGGTCATAAATAGCGGAACCGCCATTTTTCCAAATAACCTGGTCGCTAATATGATCGAGAATGATAAAGGAATCTTGTCCGGGAACAGTCTTATAAGTGCCGGAAGGAATATCGTAATATAGTTTTTTCCCTTTTTCTAGTTTATAGAAAGTTTCAGCGCCTTGATCGAGCATGGTATAAACCCACTGGGCAGGAGCCAGACTGAGATCTTCCATGATTTGTAGCATTTCTCTTACACCTATTGCATCCCATGTTTCAAAAATACCCATCTGCCAGCCGAAACCTGCTGTGATCGCCTGGTCAATTCTGAATAGTTCATCTGCAATTTCCGGAATACGGTAGGTAGCATAACGGAAACTTTCTGCAAAAGTTTTCCTGTAAAATTCACCTGCTTTGTCCGTGCCGTTAATCAACACCGGTAAGCGTTTATTCAATTCAGTAACCGGTTTGGCTGCGTCGAGGGTGGCAAACTTTACTTTTTTATCCGGAGCCTTGTACTCCAGGGTTTGGAGGTCCAGCCCTAAAATTACTGACTTCCCTTTTTCATCTTTTATTTTTTTATAAAATCCTTGTCCGGTTTTGTCGCCCAGCCATTTGTTCTCAAACAGTTTGGCCATAATTCCGGGCAGCAGCAGATCTTCTCTGGATTCATCGGTCTCTTTACCTGATTCATAGAGATTTTTCGCTACATGTACAGTAGTATCCAGTCCTACCACATCAGATAGTCGGAAAGTGCCAGACTTAGGGCGTCCTGCCACCGGACCCGTAAGCCGGTCGGTTTCTTCTACTGTTAACCCCATTTCCTCTGCTGTGCGGATAGTTTGAAGCATCGAGTGGATGCCCAGTCGGTTGGCTATAAATCCAGGTGTGTCTTTGCATAGCACTGTCGTTTTTCCCAAAAACAGATCACCGTAATGAACCAGGAAACTGATGATTTCTGGTGCTGTATCCGGACCAGGGATAATTTCAAGCAATCGCAGATAACGTGGAGGATTAAAAAAATGGGTACCGCAAAAATGTTTTCGGAAATCCTCAGAACGCCCTTCACTCATCAGGTGAATTGGAATTCCCGAGGTATTTGAGGTAATCAGTGTGCCAGGTTTTCTCAGCGCATCTACTTTTTCAAATATACTTTTTTTAATGTCCAGTCTTTCCACTACCACTTCAATGATCCAGTCGTAACTGGATATATCTTTCAGATTATCATCAAAGTTGCCCAGTTTTATTTTGGATGCAAGCTCAGGCGCATACAATGGAGCGGGAGAAGAAGATAAGGTTTTTTGAAACGATTCAGTAACAATTCTGTTCCTTACAGCAGGATGTTCCAACGAAAGTCCTTTTCCTGCTTCCTGCTCCGTCAATTGGGTAGGTGCTATATCCAATAATAATACTTCTATACCAATATTGGCAAAATGACAGGCAATTCTGGATCCCATAATGCCCGATCCTAATACTGCTACTCTACGAATTTTCCGGTTCATACTTATGTGTAAGGTTGGTTTTCGGATAATTATCTGAAAGGCTTATAATTCTATACTATGATCACCTGCTTTCAACTTTTGGTTCTCTTCTTCGACCATGTGGTTTATTTGTCCTATAACATCAAAAAAGACAACAAGTTTTTCCAAAGGTATCTTTTCTCTGATCATGTTGTTAAAGGTAATGACGCCATTTCTGGCCAGGTCCCGTTTTTGTTTTCCTTCGTCAGTTAGAAAAATACGGACAAACCGTTTGTCTTTCGCCGACACCTCACGTCTGATCAGACCTTTCTCTTCCATAGTTTTAAGACTTCGGACAAGACTGCGGGATTCCATCCCAAGCATTGGTGCGATTTTGGTTGCTGGTGTCCCGTTTTCTGTATCAATATTCAACAGTACATAGCAGGTAGACATGGTCATACCAAACTGACCCGCATAGGCATTATACATTCTTGAAATTGAATGCCAGGCCCACTTAATATGAAAATCAGCTGTTTTCTCTTTTCTCATGAATTCCCTTTGGCGTATGATATGCTAAATCGCATCAAAACAAATGTACTAAATTATGTCAATATTATGCAAGCATACTATTTATTTGACATACGCTATCAGGCTGATATTAAGCAGCAACTTGATTAGAGACGATACGAATTGAGAAGGATAAAATCCGGTTGGTAATAGGTCAAAACGAATCAGTAAACAATAAAGGGCTGGGGGCTGAAGGATAAAATGAATATGATTACGGCAATCCACCCCAGTATTTTGCGTGGCAATGAAAGCGGGCGTTCATCATTTGTTTCCGGGTGTTTAACACCTAAAAACCTTCCAAGTATAAATATGAACAAGAGAAATCCGGCATATCCTTCCAGTTGAGGATAGAAATAAGAGAGTGAGAGCTGAGCAAGGACGACAATCAGGCTCAGCATCAAAGGTGTGCTCGAATTATCAGATATTTTTCTGAAACAAAGGAATAGGAAATAGGCGTAGAGGACAAGATAAAGCTGTTGCTGATTAAAAACAGTATCATTGCCTGTGGCAAAGTCCTGAATACGGAACATACCCAGACCGGCATAAAATGCAAACAATACAAAAAATACCGACGCCACTGTGTCAAAATGTTTTTTCCCGATGAGGCCATACAAAACATGCCCTCCATCAAGCTGGCCGATGGGCAGTAAGTTGAGTGATGTAAAAAACAAAGACAGGAATCCGGCAAACAGATATGGGTAATGGATGATTTCAAATTGATGTGGTACAAGTTCAGGATCTGCTACATAATTTTTAAAGAAGGAAAATAGCAGATTATCACCAAGAGCAACATTCCCTTCGGGGTTTTCGTACACAAATTGGCCGTAACTATGCCCAAAACGGGCATATTCAGGATGAATAGCAAACACATAATCGATGGGTGGTAAATGCGTAAAACCATACCAAAGTAAAACCAGCGCAGCTACAAAACCGGCAAGTGGTCCTGCAATCCCAATGTCAAAAAATTCTTTTCTGGATTGTACTGCTGATCTGATTCTGATAAAAGCACCCATGGTTCCTATACCCGGTGATATACCAAACCACAAAGGAATGTAATAGGGCAGGGAGACTTTTATCTGGTGATATTTAGCCATAAAGTAATGACCGAACTCATGAATAGTCAGCACAGCCAGAAATGGAAGTGAAAACGCAAATCCCTCATAAAAGTGTGAAATGTCTAACCTGTCGTCACCTAATATAAAGGATCGACCGAAAATCCATTCCGCGCCAGCAAGGGTGGTAGTGATGACAGTTACAATCAGTAATACAATCTGTATAAGAAGCGTACGGTTTTCTTTAGACATAATCAGTCAGGTAATCCCGTATGGTTAGAGGGTGTGCAACATGAATGGATGTTATGCCTACTGCCACTGCACCGGCAATATTATCAGCATTATCATCAAGAAACAAACTCTCTTCAGGCAGAATTCCTGCGTCTTCGAGCACTTTCTCATAAATGATGGCATCCGGTTTCATGCAACCCAATTCATAGGAATAATAAACTTTTTCGAATAATTCACTTAAATCTGAAATCCCCGCAGTTTCAAAGAGAATCTGATTTACTTTCCGGATATGAATAGGACTCGTGTTGCTTAACAAAAACAATCGGTAGTTTTTGTTGAGTTCCTGCAAAAGCTCAATCCGATCCGCAGGAATATCAAGCAGCAAGGTATTCCAGGCATCGATGATATGTTCATCGAGCCAGTTTGGACCATTGGCTATGTGTCTGACCTGATTGAGGAACGTCTGATCATCCCAATGGCCAGTCTCATAGTTTTTAAAAAGATCATTTTCAGCAAAAAGCTTAGCAACTTCCTCGGGCCTCAACCCGGTCCATTCTGAGAATATTCCGATAGTTCTGGGGATGTCAATATTAAGAATGACGTTCCCCAAATCAAATATTATATTTTTAACTTTCGGATTTTTCATAGTGCTATGCTGAAAAAGACAATTTATTCAATAACCATGCCCATAGTACAGAATTTGTCAATGCGCTGACTTATCCTTTCTTCGGGTGATAGCTGGTTTAATTCCTCCAAGGTTTTTAATAAAACACTTTTGAGTGTTTCGGCTATTACTTCGTGGTCAAGATGTGCGCCGCCAAACGGTTCTGGAATAATACCATCGATCAATTTATTGCCCAGCATATCTTTTGGAGTCAGCTTCAATGCTTCTGCAGCCTGTTCTTTATAGTCCCATGAACGCCAAAGAATTGTGGAGCAGTTTTCCGGTGAAATGACTGAGTACCAGGAGTTTTCAAGCATCATGACACGGTCACCAATAGCAATACCCAACGCACCACCCGATGCACCTTCACCGATAATGATACAGATGACAGGTACTTTCAGCATAAACATTTCTTTCAGGTTTCTGGCAATGGCTTCACCCTGACCTCTTTCTTCTGCTTCCATACCTGGGAATGCTCCCGGAGTATCAATCAGCGTGACGATAGGCTTGTTGAATTTTTCTGCAAGCTTCATCAACCGAAGCGCCTTTCTATATCCTTCAGGATTAGGCATCCCGAAGTTACGGTATTGTCTTTGTTTGGTATTGCGACCTTTCTGCTGACCGATGATCATTACACTTTGATCGCCTATTTTACCCATTCCACCCACGATGGCCGGATCATCACGAACCTGTCTGTCGCCATGCAATTCAATAAATTCATCACACATTTGCTGAATATAATCCAGCGTATAGGGGCGATCCGGATGACGGGAGAGTTGTACCCGTTGCCATCTTGTCAGATTTTCAAATATATCAGTACGCAGACGTTCGATACTGCTTTCAAGGGAAGCAGTTGCTGCTGAAACATCTACCTGGTTTTCTTGTGCCAGTTTTTTCATTTCGGTCAGCTTTGCTTCCAACTCTGCTACAGGCTTTTCAAAGTCTAAATATGTCCTCATCTGGTTTAATTTATGGCTAGTTTTCCTATATTCAATATTAATATTACTGATAAACTACCCAGTGAACCTGCAAAAATACAATGCTTTTTTTATCCGCAATAAAATTTGAACAGGATAATCTAAGAGATTGACTTTTTGAATTAAATTGTTATAATATATTTACTTCTAATTAACTACAAATCAAACGATTGTCCCTTGAAAGGAGTTTCGGTATCATTGTAACCACGTTGGGCCAGTAATTCTTTAAATTCATTCATACTGGATTGTTCACCGTGTACTAAAAAAAGTTTCCGGAGCTTTTCGGGTGATTGATTAGTGACAAACGCAAGTAGATCTGTCTGATCACCATGTCCGCTGAAATTATCTATTTTCATTGTTTTTGCTCTCACCGGATACACTTTTCCATTAATTGCGACACTGCTTTGTCCGTGCAGCAACCTGTGACCCATGGTTCCTTCCGGGGCATATCCCACCATGAGAATAGTAGAATATGGGTTGCTGATGTTAGCTGCCACGTGGTATTCTACCCGGCCGCCCTGCACCATGCCTGACGATGAAATAATGATGCACGGCTCGTTATAGTTAGCCAGAGCCCGGCTGGCATCGTTGCTTTCCAGGTAAATCAGGTTGTCAAAATCAAACAGAGAATCAGTATCGCGCTGTAATTCACGCGCTTCATTGTTAAGCATTCGATGGAAACGCTGATAGACCCGTGTGCTGGCATGCGCAAGCGGGCTGTCTGAAAATACTTTGATTGGGGGCATTTCTCCCTTTTCACAGAGCTTGTTCAGGGTAAATAATAATGCCTGCGTTCGGCCCACGCTGAATGACGGAATAATCAGGCGCCCTGGTATATCCAGACAGGTTTGTTTGATTATGGCACCTAAAGCATCTTCTGGATTGTTGTGATCTTCATGAAGCCGGTTTCCATAGGTCGTTTCACAAACCAGGTAGTCTGCTTGAGGCACTTTTTCGGGGTCGGTGAGTAAAGGATAGTTTTTTCTGCCTAAGTCGCCTGAAAAACAGATCGTCTTCTTTTCTCCATTTTCCCACGCTTCAATATAAATGTGAGCAGCACCCAGCAAATGGCCTGCCGGTATGAATGTCACGTTTACATGATCTGCAATTTTATAGCGTTTATTAAAGGCAACACCGACAAAGTTATCCATGGCTTCTCTGACCTGTTTTTCAAGGTACATGTCCGGAGATATTTCCCGGGTGTTTTTCTTGTTTTTTTTCTTTTTCCCGGTTCCTTGCAACTGATTAAGACGACGCAGATGCAGATTGGCTGCGTCACTCAGTAATAAGGAGGTCAGATCGCGGGTAGGTTCGGTACAGATTACCTGTCCCTCAAAACCTTCTTTATATAAATTAGGGATATTTCCGGAATGATCAATATGTGCATGTGTCAGCAGCACAATGTTGATCATCGAAGGCTCAAACGGGAAAACACTTTTTTGGCGCTGAAACTGAAGCATTTTATCTTGTTCTTCAATGTCAAAATCAGAGCCGCAATCAATCAGTATCCTGTAGTCATCAATTTCAAGTAGATACATACTTCCTGTCACCTGTTGTGCCGCCCCGCAAAATGTCAATTTCATAGCAAATACAGATTACAGAAAATAAAATTTAACCGGTTTTATATCCGGGTCTTATTGGAAATGTGGAAAGTGTCCGCAAATGTACCAAAAAATAGGTTAAGGTGTTTTCTCACTTGAATGAAAGACCCTGAGCAGGATTTATTTTTATGGATGATATGATGGTTGATTAATTAGTGCAAAAATTAATTGTTTAATTTATAGTAATTTGCTGTTAAATTTTCATGGGCCGAGACTTTAATAATAAAGCGCATAGGTGCAATTGATTATTATTTATCAGAATACACCCTCAGGATATGATAGAATTTGCTGGGAAATTTCTTGATTTTTCGCATGAAGCGAATGGGCTGTTGGCTTTCAATAGTATTTATAAGGAATATCATCAGGCTGTATATTCGAATATTCTCAAAATGGTCAAACAGCCTGTATGGGCAGAAGACATTCTGCAGGATGTCTTTGTGGCATTGTGGGAGAACCATTCCAAGATAGAACAGGGCAGAGTTGTAAATTGGTTATTTGTGGTCAGTTATAATAAATCTGTCAGTTTACTAAAGAAAGTCAGAAAGGAAAACTTAGGACTTCTTCACGAATTTCATGAAGAGCAAATAAGCCATAACTGGACGCCTGTCAACGAAGATGATTTTGAATGGAAGTTGAAAATAATTGAAGAGGCTATCCAGACGTTGCCCCACCAGAAACAAACTGTGTTTTCTAAATACCGACTTGAAGGAAAAACAATCGAAGAAATTGCGCACGAACTTAAAATCTCTGTCAACACCGTCAAGGATCATCTGAAAGTTGCCAAGAAAATGATTAAGAATCATATTCAACAAAAAGGATTACTGATCTCTGGTTCGGAAATCATTGTACTTTTATATTTGATAGCTTTTAAATAGAAAAGTATTAGAAAATATAAAATTATTTCTGTTTGACCCATCCTTTTATTGATTTCAGAGTATTTATCGAAATTGATAACAGGGTATGCAGGAAATACAGCGATTACTTCACAAGCTATCCGAGGGAGCCATTTCTCCAGAAGAGGAAAAGTTTCTTTTTGATTGGTTAAACAGCCATCAGGATGAATGGATGATGGAACTTTTTGATGATTACCGGAGGCTGATTTTACATCGAAAGTCCATTTTGGATGAATTGAAATCAGATGAAATTTTACAAAACATTCATTCTCAATTAGGCTTGCCCGGAAAACTGGTGTACGAGCCGGATCATGTCAATAATAATTTTCGTTTTAGTTGGTTGGCAACGTCCAGTGTAGCAGCAGCAATCATTGTGTTGCTATTAGTTGGAAGTTGGCTTTATATGAGTTGGCATAAGCCGTCTCATGCAACCGACCTTTTTGAGAAGGGAAATCAAGAATTATCGTGGACTGAACACAAAAACACTGGAAATTCCATTGAGCTGATCGGTCTCTCCGATGGCAGTGTGGTCTGGCTATATCCTGAAAGTATACTCATTTATCCGGTTGCATTTTCAGCAAATGAAAGGAGGATAAAGTTATCGGGAAAGGCATTTTTTGAAGTAGCCAGTAATAAATTGTCTCCCTTTCTTGTGATATCCAATGAGATGACGACTAAAGTACTCGGCACCAGTTTTCTGGTTAATGCGTTTGAGAGTGATTCACAATTTGAGGTTTCAGTTAAAACAGGTCATGTGGTTGTGTCAGCACACCAGCAGGATTTAACCAATAAAGCACAAAAAACGATAGCACTGAAGGCCAATGAATCTATAATTCTGAATCGCCCCCAGGTACAATTTGCTATTCCGGTTGTAGAAGGAGATGTGCAGGAAGAGTATCCGGTTAAAATAGTAGCTCCGGAATACGCATTCAGAGAGAAGCCGGTTACTGAGATATTTGAAATGATTGAAAAAGACTATCAGATTCGGATCAGAATTGAAGGTCAGGATCTGGAGTCATGTGCGCTGACAACCTCGTTGACAGATAAATCACTGCTTGAAAAAATTAAACTGATATGTGCTGGGATAGGCCCATCCACATCCTATACTTTTTCTGAAAGTGAGATTGTGATTTATACACTTGGTTGTAATCAATGATAAGTCTGCTCAGTATTTTATGAGAAAAGTAATAGAAAATACAAATGACGTCATATTGCCCGATACAGAATTCTGAATGTATTACTCTTTAACCAAAACATCTATGAAAAGAAAAGGATTTGCCGACTTCTGGCTAAGGATTGTAAAGGTAACTATTCCATTAATGATAGTTATGCAGATGAGCGGAGGGGTTCATGCACATGTCTTGTACAGAGATTTGTTAAAAAAGCAAATTTCGGTGTCATTCACGGAAACTGAACTCCCCAGGGTAATAGATCATATCAGCTGGGTGGCAGGGATTGATATCACCTACAATTCAGCAGTATTACCCAAGGACAAAAAGATCACTGGTCACTTTCAAAACAGATCAGTGGAAGAAGTGCTGAACGGTGTTTTAAAACCATTAGGTATCCATTTTGTCATTGTAGAAAATCAGGTGGTATTAAGGAAGGACCACATTCCGGAAATAAAAAGGACTATGTCAGCGCCTGAAACTGAGGAGATGATAGACAGACGTATATCTGGTAAAGTAACGGATGACAATGGACAGGCAATGCCTGGCGTGAGTATACTGCTCAAAGGTACTTCAGAAGGTACTATCTCTGATGCTGAGGGGAATTTTACGATGAATGTACCGGATGGACCTGCTTTGCTGGTATTCTCGTTTGTAGGTTATACCACTGAAGAAATCAATGCAGCTGGTAATCAGAGCCAGGTGGCGGTAACCCTGAATGTAGATGAAAAGGCACTTGAAGAAGTGGTGGTGGTAGGGTATGGTACCCAGAAAAAGGTCAATCTGACCGGTTCTGTTTCTACTGTTGCGATTGACGACATGAAGAACCGTCAGGTTGCCAACAGTATGTCCGCTTTGCAGGGTAAAGTAGCAGGCTTAAGAATTGTGCAGGGGACCGGGATGCCGGGTCGTGAAAGTGTCTCTGTTCAATTGAGAGGAGCTAGTTCGTGGGGGACCAATACCACACCGCTGGTTTTAGTTGACGGAGTGGTCGGTTCTCTGGACGGTCTGCCTATGACCGATATTGAAAGTATATCCGTGTTAAAAGATGCTGCGTCAGCGTCAATATATGGCGCCAGAGCAGCAAACGGGGTAATTCTGGTGACTACCAAACAAGGGAAATCAGGCAAACCTGTGTTAAGTTATTCGACATCCATACGGTCGCAATCGCCCACCGGAAAACCGAACCAGATTTGGAATTCCAAACAATACATGGAATTGTTTAATAAAGCGGTTGAGCGAAATGCGGTGAGTGCTTCCGCATTTCCACAAGCTATTATTGATAAATACAGTTCTCCTTCCCGTAATATGGATCTTTACCCTGATTTTGACTGGTCTGAGGCTGTATGGAAAAAAGCCCTTATGCAAGAGCACAATGTAGGAATTAGCGGCGGATCTGAAAATGTCAGATATAATATTTCAGCTGGTATATTGGACCAGGAAGGTGTTTTGATTGGTCATAACTACAAGCGTATTAATGGTCTTGCAAATATTTCATCCACGATTAATAAGTTTGTGACAGTAGGGACTAATATTTCATATCTCAAAGGCAAGTCGGTTTCTCCGTACTATGAAAATCAAAACTTTGTGCTGATGACCATGACGCAATCCCCTTTGGTTAAGCCTTATCTGCCTGATGGTAGCGGGCGCTATACCGACAAAGCGCTGCCAACCGGAATAGGAGGTACTCAAAACAACCGAAATCCTTTTTGGATTGCCAATGAAACCTACCGTAATTATGAAGACTGGCAGGCCAATATTCAGGGATGGGCAGATGTGAATTTTCTGCACGGTAAGGATATGCGGCTTAAATGGAGTACCAAATACGCAACCCGTTTTGCTGATCAGTTCCGCAATATTTATCATTATGGGGCAGATGCATTTTACTATCTGGCAGAAAATGAATACAACCCTACCGGAAGTGCTGCTCACCAGCAGGGGACACCCTTTGGGCCTGAAGCACTTGGTGTGTTTAATCACAATTACCGAACGATTCTGAATACATTTTTTTCTGCGCTTACCTGGGAAGTCAGTAAGGGCAATCATGATATAACTTTGATGGGCGGCTATAGTCAGGAATCTCAGAATTATCGTTGGTTATCAGGGACAAGAAATGTATTTCCTGTTAAAAATATGTACGAACTGGATGGTATGGGAGCATTAAATCAGACTACCAGTGGCGGTCTTACCGAATGGGCATTCCGATCCTTTTTTGGTAGAGCAACCTATGCTTTCAAAAGCAAGTATCTTTTTGAAGCCAACTTCCGGTATGATGGGACTTCCAGAATTCACGAGGATAGCCGCTGGGGCTTTTTCCCATCGGGTTCGGGTGCCTGGAGAATCAGTGAGGAATCGTTCATCAAGGAGGGAGCCCCCTGGATCGATAACCTAAAAGTACGGGGATCCTTTGGTTTGCTAGGAAACGCAAACATTGGGGATTATCCTTACCAGGATACATACGTGACAACCTCCTACGGATTTAATGAAACTTTGCAGCAGGGCGTACTGCAAACTTCATTCAGAAACAAGGCCTTGCAATGGGAAAAGACGGCGATCACGGATATAGGTCTAGATTTTAATTTGCGAAATGATATCTTTTATGGTACAGTTGATTGGTATAATAAGTACACCACAGGGATATTGGCTGCTGCGGTAATACCGGCAAGCGCAGGTATGTCAGCACCAACGATCAATTACGGGGAATTCAGGAATTATGGAATCGAATTTGATTTTGGCCATAAAAATCAGATCGGCTCAGTGGACTATGGTCTGACAGCACAGGCGTCCATCAACCGAAATAAAGTGATGAAGTTTCCAACGCCCGTTTATGGGGAACGGATAATTGAAGAAGGTCACCCTTACAATGATTATTTTTTATATGAGCATATCGGCCTGTTCAAGTCACAGGAAGAACTGGATGCCGTGGTCACTCCCGGTAACCCCCAAATTGGTGATATCAAGTTCAAGGACCAGAACAATGATGGTAAAATTGATGGTAATGACCGCATCCGTGTTAATGGTGCCTATCCAGACCTTATCTATTCTTTTGGAGCTAATATTGGTTGGAAGAATTTTAACTTGTCGGCATTTTTTCAGGGAGTTAAAGGACAGAAAGTAAGAACGTTTTTCTTTGGCGAAGATCCGTTTTCACAAGGCTCTTCCCCGCATCCAAAGTTCCTTGATGCTTATGATCCCATTACTAATCCTGATTCTGATATTCCGGCCATTTATGGATGGGGCTATGCACCCATGACTGGTTCCACAGCACAGGGGTCTACCTATTTTTTAAAGGATGCTTCGTACTTAAGACTAAAAAACATACAGTTGGGGTATACTATCCCGTCTCATATTTTGCAAAAAGCAATGATCCGCGATTTGAAGATATTCATAGCAGGTGATAATATCCTGACGTTTACGAAGTATCCGGATCTGGATCCGGAAAGAGCTGGAGATGGCTGGCATGCACAGTACCCGCAGTTGAAAGTCTATGCAGTTGGATTAAGTATGAGATTTTAATTATAAAAATGTAGAAATCATGAAATTTACTTATAGATACCGTACGCTGCTATTGTTTTTAGGTGTAATCCTGTTTGGATGTGATGAAAAATTTCTGGATAAAAACCCTAACCAGGAAATCGCTTCAGGAACCTTCTGGGCTACCGAGGCAGATGTCAGCATGGGATTGGCTGGTTGTTATGCACGTTTAAAAGGGAGCTATCTTAACTGGCAACGTAGTTATTTTGATGCGGCAGTTGATAATGGATGGGCGCAACATATGGGGGGCATCCGTCTGATTCAATCTGGTACGCTTGATGCCGCCAATACTTCTGCCGGGAATTCATTGTATTCGGCCTGTTACCAGGGAATTGCTTCCACCAATGTATTTTTGAAAAACTATTCACGGGCCGGACTTCCGGAGGCAACAGGCAAAGTATACGAAGCTGAAGCCAGGTTTTTAAGAGCATTCTTTTATTTTGAACTGGTGCAGCGATGGGGCGGAGTTGTCATATATGATGAAGTGCCTGCCAATATCGACGATCTGAAAAAGGCCAGGTCATCCGAGCAAGAGGTATATAATTTTATAGCAGCCGATCTCGCCTTTGCAGCGGAAAATCTTCCTGACGAGGCTTACAAATCCGGTCATGCAGTGAAAGCAAGTGCCCAGGCCCTTCTGGCAAGAATTGCCCTGTTTCAGGGTCGTTGGGACGACGTTATCAGTAATACATCTGCTATTATTTCCGGAGGGAAATATACACTAGCCGAAGACCTTGAGTCACCGTTTATAAAAAGCAAAGGACAAGGCAGCAGCCCGGAAATATTGTTCTCAATCAAATTTATTGAAACAAGAGATGGGAGGCAATCTAATGACGGTGGTCAGGAAGTCGAGTTTTTCAGATGGGGTGGTTTGGCTCCTACAAAAGATCTGATTGATGCCTATGAACCAGCAGATCTGCGTCTGAAAAAATGGTATTATGAAGCCCCTGACAGGACTACCTTTACCAGAGAAGATGGTTTCAAATTCCAGACCGAATTTGTTGCGACTAACTACGGGCTGATTAAGTTTGCTGATATCTGGGATCCGGGGCGTTTTATACCCAGTGAAAGAGATATACTTACGGGTCATGATGTTGTGTTATTCAGACTTGCTGATATTTACCTGATGTATGCAGAAGCACAGTTGGAAAAATCGGGTGGTGCAACCACCGATGCCAATGCGCTGAACTATGTGAATGCGATCAGAAAAAGAGCAGGAGTGTCGGCCTATGCCAATCTTACCCGTAGCCTGATCCGAGAAGAAAGAAGGAGAGAGTTGGCATTTGAAGGTCTGCGATATTTCGATATAGTTCGTTGGAAAGCCGGTGCTGAAATAAACGCCAAGCTTATACATGGAAATATTAACCTTAAATGGGACGATAAATTCTATAAGTGGCCTTTCTCACAAAGTGAAATGGATATTAATACACTACTAAATCAAAATGATGGATATTAATAGGAATAACCATGGTGCTGCTGCTTATTATATCAGAATATTACTTCTGACCATACTGGCAGGGTCGTTGTTTAAACCACTCATCAGGGCGCAGCCTACCCCGGCACATAATCTTCGTTTTGAGCAACTGGCATTGGTGTGGGATGAAGCAATACCATTGGGAAATGGAACAGTAGGGGCTTTAATCTGGCAAAAAGAAGAGCGTTTGAGATTCTCTCTCGACAGAGTAGATATCTGGGATATGCGTCCTATGAAAGGTTTGCACAGGCCCGAATTCTCTTTTGATTGGGTGCACCAGCAGGTTTTGAAAAATGATTATAAACCCGTTCAGGAATATTTTGATGGACCGTATGACCGTGAACCGGCACCTTCTAAAATTCCGGCAGGTGCTCTGGAGTTTGTGGTCGAACAAGGGATCACCGTCAAAAAAGCAGAATTGGATTTACAGCAGGCCTTATGTCTTGTGGAGTGGAACAATGGTGCGTCCATGCAATCATTTGTACATGCAACACTGCCGGTAGGTTGGTTTCGGTTTGACAACTGGGAGGGTGATTTGCATCCGGAACTGGTACCTCCTCGTTATGAAGGGGAGGTTACGCAGGGTGTTACTGCTAACTCTGTGGTCGGGGATGACCTGGTGCGATTAGGGTATAAGGCCGGTAAAGTGGAAAAGAAAGGAAACAATATCACCTATACTCAGGAAGGGTGGGGAGGTTTTGTATATCAGATTCATGTTCAATGGAAAAATACAGGCAATAAAACATGGGAAGGTATCTGGAGTATTTCTTCTCATTATCCTAATAAAAAACCGGCCATTAAAGCCATTGAAACTGTGAACGCTTACAACAAGGATGGGTTTGGAAAACAATTTGGCAGTCACACCAGGTGGTGGAGTGATTTTTGGCAGCAGTCAACCGTGCGTATTCCTGATCCGGTGCTTGAAAAACAATGGTATCTGGAAAAATATAAATTCGGATCGGTGGCAAGGGCCAAAGCGCCACCAATTTCATTGCAGGCAGTTTGGACAGCCGATAATGGCAGAATACCACCTTGGAAGGGAGATTTTCACCATGACCTGAACACCCAACTCAGTTACTGGCCTGCCTATTCAGGAAACCATCTGAAGGAAGCGATGGGGTATCTCGACCACCTTGACGAAAACAAGGAAAACTATAAAAGATATACCCGTCAGTATTTTGGGAAAAGTGGTATTGCTGTACCCGGCGTGACAACCCTGGATGGAACAGAAATGGGTGGATGGATTCAATATTCATTGTCACCGACTGTATCGGCATGGCTTGCTCAGCATTATTATTTGCAGTGGAGATACAGCATGGACCGGCAATTCCTGAAAGACCGGGCCTATCCCTGGTTCAAGGAAGTGTGTATTTTTCTGGAGGAGGTCACTATGCCGGGACCCGACGGCAAACGAAAGCTCCCCATCAGCTCAAGCCCGGAAATAAATGATAATAAAATCACAGCCTGGTTTCATGAGAATACCAATTATGATCTGTCTTTAATGAAGTTTGCCTATCAGATTGGTGCTGAGCTGGCCGGTGAACTTGGGTATCAGACTGACCAAAAGCGCTGGCTGAATTTATTGGCCGAATTTGGCGACTATGCTTTGACCGATAAGTATGAACTCATGTTTGCAAAAATGCTTCCTTATAATGTCTCACACCGTCATTTTTCACATTTGATGGCTATTCACCCATTAGGATTAATCAAATGGGAAGACGGTCAGAAAGCGCAGTCAATTATCACCAATACCATTAATTCGCTGGAAGAAGTGGGGCCAGACCTATGGTGTGGGTACTCTTACGCTTGGATGGGAAATTTGAAAGCCCGTGCCAAAGACGGAGACGGGGCGGCGGAGACATTACGTATTTTTGCTACGGCATTTTGTTTGCCCAATAGTTTTCACGCCAACGGAGACCAGACTAAGTCCGGATATTCCAAGTTTACATACCGCCCCTTTACACTGGAAGGCAACTTCGCTTTTGCGGCAGGTATTCAGGAAATGCTGTTGCAGAGTTATGCAGGATTTATTGAAGTATTACCTGCTGTACCTGACTCCTGGAAAGATGTTTCTTTTAATAACCTGAGGGCTGAAGGTGCTTTTTTGGTCAGTGCCAGCCAAAAAAATGGAAAAGTAGATGAAATAAGCATCGTCGCAGAAAAGGGTGGCGAGGCAAAGTTGAAAATTCCGTTCGAAAAATGGGATTTGGAGTCTGGTAGTAATGCCAAAGTAGTCAAATCGGAAAATGGTTTTGTAATACTTGCTTTTAAAGCAGGAGAGAAAGCTGTAATCAAAAATTCGGTGCGCTAAGCCAGGTACAGTATTGAGGTAAATTCATACAGGTAAAAGTTGTATTTCTGAATTCCTTTTGCTTGTTTGAAGACCAATTTTACTGAAAATCACCTGATGAAGTACTTATTCATTTTCTGTATACAATTTCTGACTGGAATGGCAATGGGTCAGGAAACTGATTCAATGCCATTCGATCAATTAAGAGATGCGGTAACAGAGTTGCAGAATAAAGACCTGTTAAAGAATGGGTTGGTGACTATATCTGTCCAGAAAGTGAGTGATGGTACAGTGTTGCTGAATCATCAGGCCGGGTTATCAGTTCCATCGGCATCCACTTTGAAACTGGTTGCTACTGCTACTGCATTATCTGTGCTAGGGAGTGACTATAAGTATGAGACTTTTCTGGAATATGATGGCGAAATCAGGAATAAAGTACTGAAAGGGAATTTGTATATTCGTGGTACAGGTGATCCAACTCTGGGCAGTGAGCGTTTTAAAGACACCCATCTGACAGCCGTTCAATTGATTGAAAGATGGACTAAAATTGTAAAAGAGAAGGGGATACAGCGAATTGAAGGTGCTATTATTGCGGATGCTTCCTGGTTTGACGAGTTTACGCTGGCAGACAGCTGGCCGTGGGGTGATTTGGGGAATTATTATGGCGCAGGCGTCAGCGGGTTGAATTTTGCAGATAACCAATATACTATATTCTTTCATGCCGGCAGTTCTGTAGGCAGTCCGGCAGGATTAACGGAAGTACCATCCTCCATTGCTTATCTTAATATTACAAATCAGGTAAAAACGGGTATTCGGGGCTCGGGCGACCAGGTGAATATTTATGGTAATCCGCTCTCCAGAGAAGTGATTCTGACAGGTACGGTGCCGGTTGGCGCGCGAAAATTTCCAGTGAAAGGTGCTATTCCCAGGGGAGATTTTCATGCAGCATTTTTATTGAAACAAAGCCTGGAAAAAGCCGGATTAAAAATGACTGGCGAAGCAGAGGTGCTAAACACGAATCAAAATAGAAGTGTGACCAGAAAAACGCTGGATAAATACGAGTCACCAGCATTAAAAGAAATTGCACGGGAAACGAATTGGTATAGTGTTAATCTTTATGCGGATGCATTATTTAAGTCAGCCGCAAAGAAACTGGGTAGCGAACCTGATTTTGATTCTTGCGTAAAAATGATCACCACTTTCTGGGAGTCCAAAGGTGTCAATATGGAAGGTTTTTTTATAAAAGATGGAAGTGGCTTGTCGCCTTCTGGAGCTATGACCGCACTGAATCTTACGGGTATTCTTCATTCCATGAGCAAAGACCAAGAATTTGAAGCCTTTTACGAAGGAATTGCGATTGCAGGTATGCATGGTACTGTCAGGAATATTGGCAAAGCCAGCCGCGCAGCCGGACTGATGCGAGTCAAAAGTGGCTCAATTGATGGTACCCGTGCGTATGCCGGTTATATCACCAATAAAGCTGGCGAACTGCTTGGTTTTAACATTACTGCGCAAAAGTATACACCTGGTAGTAGTCGTGAAGCAGGAGCAGAACTTAATAAACTCCTTATGCTGATTGCAGAACTATAATGGATTTTATACAACAAAGCAGCCTCAGTTATCCGGAGGCTGCTTTGTTGTTATTGACCGGTTATTTCCCTACATTCTCAAAAGTTGAATTTCCGTCGGCATCGGTTTCCATGATAATCACATCGTCTTTGGCTACTTTGCCACTCAGTATATCTTTGGATAATTCATTAAGAATTTTACGTTGCAATACTCTTTTCAGCGGTCTGGCGCCAAATGCTGGGTCATAGCCATCTTCTGATAATTTATCAAGTGTAGCTTCACTTGCCTCTAAAGTTATACCTTGTTCTGCTAGTACTTTTTGAATCCCTTTGAATTGAATTTCCACAATTTTGCGCAGATTTTTCTGACTCAATGGCTCAAATAGCACTATTTCATCTATCCGGTTTAAGAATTCCGGTCTGACAGATGCTTTCAGCAGATCCAGGACTGATTTTTTGGCTTCTTCCATAATCAGTGTATGATTCCAGCCTTCATCTTCCTGGTATTTTTCCTGAATAATATGGCTGCCTATATTGGAAGTCATAATGATAATGGTATTCTTGAAGTTGGCAATCCTTCCTTTGTTATCTGTCAGCCGCCCTTCATCCAGTACCTGGAGCAATGTATTCCAAACATCGGGATGTGCCTTTTCAATCTCGTCAAGCAAAACCACACTGTATGGTTTACGACGTACGGCTTCGGTTAATTGTCCACCTTCATCATATCCCACATACCCCGGAGGCGCTCCTACCAACCGACTCACCGAATGTCTTTCCTGATATTCACTCATATCAATCCTGACCATGGCATTTTCATCGTTGAACAAATAATCTGCCAGTGTTTTGGCCAGTTCGGTTTTACCCACTCCGGTCGGGCCTAGGAACAGAAAACTACCAATCGGTTTTTTCGGGTCCTGTAAACCAGCGCGACTTCTTCTGACGGCATCAGCAACCACCTCAATTGCTTCTTCTTGTCCGGCTACTCTTTTATGTAAAACCTCTTCCAGATTGAGTAATTTTTCGCGTTCACTCTGAAGCATTTTACTTACCGGGATACCTGTCCATTTGGCAACGACCAGTGCAATTTCTTCTGCAGTAATTTCCTCCTGCATCATTTTTTGGTCATCACTGGATTGTTGCAGCTCGTCAAGCTTTTTCTGCGTTTCCGGGATAAGGGCGTAGCGAATTTCAGCAACTTTGCCAAAATCACCAGCACGCTCCGCTTGTTCTGCTTCTAACCTAAGTTGTTCTAAAGTTTCTTTTAAAGTGCGGGTTTCGTTGACAGCGCCTTTTTCGTTTTCCCATTGTGCTTTCAGATTATTACGCTGATCGCTCAATTCTGCAATATCTTTATTCAGAATCGTTTCTTTCTCTTTATTGTTTTCCCTGCGAATGGCTTCACGTTCAATCTCAAGTTGCATAATCTTCCGATTCAGCTCGTCGAGTTCTTCGGGCACACTATCCATTTCAATCCTTAGTTTGGAAGCTGCTTCATCCATCAGGTCAATAGCCTTATCCGGTAAAAAGCGATCGGTAATATATCGGTTCGATAATTCAACCGCAGCAATCACCGCATCATCCTGAATTCTCACTCCATGGTGTAATTCGTATTTCTCTTTTATTCCACGAAGAATACTAATCGCATCGGCTTCATTAGGTTCATCGACCACTACGGTTTGAAAACGACGTTCCAGTGCTTTGTCTTTTTCTATATATTTCTGATACTCTTTGAGCGTAGTAGCACCAATCGCATGCAATTCGCCACGAGCTAAAGCAGGTTTAAGTAAGTTGGCGGCGTCCATTGCACTTTCACCGCCACCTCCTGCGCCAATAAGCGTATGGATTTCATCAATGAACAGTACGATTTCTCCTTCTGAATCAGTTACTTCCTTGATCACAGACTTGAGTCGCTCTTCAAATTCACCTTTGTATTTTGCACCTGCAATAAGCAAGCCCATGTCCAGTGAAACAATGATTTTACTTTTCAGGTTTTCGGGTACGTCGCCTTGCACAATTCTTTGGGCTAAGCCCTCCACAATGGCAGTTTTACCTACACCAGGTTCACCTACCAGCATCGGATTGTTTTTGGTTCTGCGGCTTAATATCTGTAATACCCTTCGGATTTCTTCATCGCGGCCAATGACCGGATCAATTTTTCCTGCTTGCGCTAATTCATTTAGATTTACGCTAAAGCGTTCAAGAGAACGATATTTAGCTTCTGCATTTTGGTCTTTCACGGGGTTGTTTTTTCCTCTTAATTCTTTAATCGCTTCAATCAGTTCTTTTTCCCTGAACCCTGCATCTTTCATCAGTCGGGCCACACTGTCCTTCCCTGCTAATAATCCTAGAAATAATAATTCTATACTAACGAATTCATCGTTAAACTGCTTTAAATAAGTTTGAGATTTTGCCAGCGCTGCTGATAAATCATTGCCTAGAAATACTTGTCCACCGCTGACTTTCGGATATCCGTTTATAATAGCATCCAGTGCCTTTTCTATGAAAGGTTGATTAACAGATAATTTTTTTGTCAGAAAGGCTGAAGTATTGATATCTTCCTGAAATATAGACTTCAGAAGGTGTCCGGTTTCAATGGATTGCTGCTGATTGCCTTGCGCAATTTGAGCGGCATGTTGTATTACCTCCTGCGCCTTAATTGTATATTGGTTAATGTCCATGTTTGCTAAGGTTATGTATAGTTATAAACTTTATAATCCTTTTTCATCAAAGCTTATTCCTACACAATAAATCGGAAAATATGTCATTGATTTTGTGTTTTTTAGTGATAATAAAGACAAAATGGCATTAATTTCTCGGTTTCCATTTAATTTCCTCGATCTCCAGTTCTTTGGCCATAATGCGGCATATCATAAAAAGATAGTCGGAAAGGCGATTGAGATAACGGATAATAATGGGCTCTACATAATCTTGTTCAGCTAATTGCACTGCAATTCTCTCAGCTCTTCTGCAAACAGTACGGGCAAGGTGTGCATAGGAAATAGACGGATGACCCCCAGGTAATATAAAAGCTAAAAGTGGAACCGTTTCTTTGTCAATTTTATCCATTTCCTGCTCCAGAAAAGTAATGTCGTTTTCAATGATATCGGGCAACACCCGGCGTGTCTGGTTGGCTTCTGATGCCAGATGTGCTCCCACTGTAAAGAGTCGATCCTGAATTTCTTTCAGCGTATCCATCCGGGAATAGTTGACTGTCTGATCCCGCAATAATCCAATCCAGCTATTTAGCTCGTCCACCGTTCCGTAAGCTTCAATTCTTATATTGGATTTACTAATACGGCTGCCGCCTACGAGTGAAGTCATCCCTTTGTCACCAGTTTTGGTGTAGATTTTCATTTGAAAAATTTAATTGATTGAAATGACAATCTTACTTAAAGTTATTCATAGTATCAATTATTAAATCTACGTCACATGGTCTGAGCGACGGGTTTAAAGGTAAGCTTACTATTTGATCAGAAAGTTTTTCAGTGATGGGGAAGGATAAATTGTAGTGGGATAAAACAGGTTGTTTGTGCGGTGGAGTAGGGTAATGAATATTTGTTTCCACACCATTGTTAAATAAAAAATCTCTTAAACGATCTCTTTCCGGATGTCGTACAACAAACAAATGCCAGTTATCTTCAATAAAACTGTCAAAAGAGGGGAGAATTAAATCGGGCGTTTTAATTTTTTGGAAATATTGAGATGCAATAATTTTTCTTTGTTCATTTTGATGATCAAGATGTTGCAATTTAACCGACAGGATAGCTGCCTGAATGGGATCCAGCCGACTATTAATGCCTGGTAGCTGAGCATAATTTTTCTTGATGAAACCGTAATTTCTGAGCATTCGTAATTCTTGGAACAGCGCATGATTGCTGGTAAGTACCGCACCTCCATCTCCCATACCACCCAGATTTTTAGTCGGATAAAAACTGAAGGCTTCCGCCTCTGCTAAATTTCCGGCACGTGTACCCTTATAAGTAGCACCATGCGCCTGTGCGGCATCTGTGAGCACTTTCAGATTATATTTTCGGGCTAACAAATGAATACGGTCCATGTCACAACATTTGCCGTAGAGATGAACGGCCAGAATTGCTTTTGTTCCTGGAGAAATAGCCTCCTCAATTTTGTCAGGATCAATTAAGTAAGTATCAGGATCAGGTTCTACAAAAACAGGTTTCAGACCAAGATTAATAACCGGTAGCACGCTGGCGATATAAGTATTGGCAGGAATGATTATTTCACTTCCTTGTGGAAAATTCCAGGCCCTGAGTATAAGTTCAATTGCCTGAGATCCGTTGGCGACGCCTACACAATACCTTGCGCCGCAATAATCTGCAAATTGCTGTTCAAAATCTGATAACGTGTCGTTCAGGATATAACTTCCGCTCGTAATCAACTTTCCTACAGCCTCTGAGATAGCATTTTCCGAGGGTTTATTAATTTCTTTAAGGTTAAGAAATGGAATCATCTTTCAATTCATTCAATAAGTGTGCAGATATAAAAATAGTCGAAATCAATGGAATTCATTTACTTTGTCGAAAGAGATTCAATCTTTAAGATTTACCAATATTAATTTATGAAAACCTACTTTCGATTGAGTGTGCTTTTCTTTGCCCTTTGGTTTGGTATCCAATCTACCTATGCGATAGGAGGGAAGAAAAAGAAAGGCGTCATAAAAGTCATGGCTTATAATGTACATCATTGTAATCCTCCTTCTGTTGAAGGCAAAATAGATATGCAGGCGATTGCCCGGGTGATCAATGCCGAAAAACCAGATCTGGTAGCACTTCAGGAAATTGATGTGCATACATCCCGATCAGGGAAAGAGCTGGATCAGGCTGAAGAGCTGGGCAGGTTGACAGGAATGAAAGCCTATTTTTCAAAAGGGATTGATTATGCAGGAGGGGAATATGGCGTTGCCGTACTTTCACGCTTTCCCATTGAAGACACTTTTCGGATGGATTTGCCGGTACAGGAGGGAACCAATGGAGAGCCAAGAACTTTGGCAGCTGTTACGGTGAAAGTGTCCAAAAAACAAAAACTGATCTTTGGTTCTACCCATCTTGATCTGAAAGAAGTAAACCGGCTGAGCCAGTCGAAGCAGATAGTTGAGCAGTATAAGAATGAAAAATTACCGGTGGTTATTGCCGGCGATTTTAATGCGCTGCCTACTTCCGGCGTTATTCAGTATCTCGATCAGCATTTCACACGTACCTGCGTGGAAAACTGTGGCGGCACAATTCCTGTAAAGAATCCCAACCGGACCATTGATTTCATTATGTATAAACCTTCAGATACATTTGAAGTAGTTTCGCATAAAGTGATTGATGAACAGTATGCATCCGATCACCTGCCCATTGTGGCCGAGCTGCGGTTGAAGTAATTTATTGAAGTTGCTGAATCATAGAATAATGCGTAACGGATTGTATTTAATCCTGTTGATGCTGGTGTTTATCAGTACAGGATATTCCCAGGACAAGGTAAAAGTGAATTATGATTTCCTGTTGTCATTACCTGATGACTATGCAGGTAATAAGGAAGCTTATCCGCTTGTCATATATCTGCACGGGGGATCACACAGGGGAAATGACCTGAGTAAACTGAAGGGGTACGGATTACCGTATCTGGTAGAAAAAGGAGAAAAATTTAATTTTATTATTGTATCACCTCAGTGCCCGGATGATAAATACTGGTCAAGGGAAAACTGGTTTGATAGCTTATACATCAGCCTGACCAATCAATACAGAATTGACACCAATCGTATTTATCTGACCGGAATCAGCATGGGTGGTTATGGTGTGTTTATTACCGCTATGGATTTTCCTGATAAATTTGCCGCTATTGTACCCTTGTGCGGTGGGTGTAATGACAGTGATATGACCCGGATATGCAACTTAAAGGATACTCCGACGTGGGTATTTCATGGGACTGATGACGATCTGATTCCTATTTCCGAGTCAGAAAGAATTGTAGAGGCACTGGAAGATTGTAACGGAAATATAAAATTTACAAGATTGGCTGGAGAAGGGCATGGTATTCAGTATTTGTATGAAAAAATGCCCGACATATACGATTGGATGCTCCAGCAGAAAAGAAAGGACCGGCTAAACTGACCGCTGCAGCTACCAATTGTTTTTCCTGACTCTGCCGGATTTTCTCACACTGTACCTGATGCAGGGGGTGTTATCGGCTGTCCTGCATTTTCAGTATGACGGGCAATTGAGTCGGTCATCGCTGCCTTGGAAAGATCTGTTTCTGGAGTTTCCTGTGAGGAAATCATCCTTTTGACAATCTGGTCAGAGGCCGCATCGCAGAAATCCAGACCAGAATAGTCTGGGTTATACCCACCGATATACGGTACTGCCATGATAAAAATCCTTTCGTTAGGCACTCCGTATGGGTCTAATATCTGAAAATAATCATTGATTCCCATGCCTGATACTTTCAGATAATATTCTCCTGACGGGAAAACCACCACCGGATTTTCACCACTGAGCATCACTTGCTCGCCTTCCTCTCTGGATTTGAACCTGATGTATGCCGGGTTGACGGTCTTGTTGTCAATTAAACCCTGGAAGGGTAAGTCATTAACAGATAGCTGTCTTTGCCCTACACAGTCCACAAAAACCTGGAAATAATCTTCAATGGGTTGTCCTTCTTCGTTGGTGTATTTGTAAATAACACCCCCTGTATCAATCGGTTCTACAATGCTATTGTTACCGACTGTTACAATTTCCAGTATTCCCGCTTCATGTAAGGCCAGCAATTCCAGACAGGAAGCAGGTGGGGAAGCGGCGATGACGATTGAAATTAAGGGAGCAAGCGTTTTCTGATATCGCAGCATATCTTCAGCAGGGAGATATTTGGCAGGATAATTCATGGCATAACTAAGGACGACCAGCATTTCTTTCCAATGGATAGATTTTCTTCGCCGCTGTGATTTCCTCGCTTCCTGAAACTCCGCCCTGAACAATATAAAAGGATCTACACGCTCGCGTACAGCCATCATCATTTCTACAAATGATTCAACATTCAGGTCTTTTATTGTTCTATAAAATTCAGGGTCTTTGGTAATAAACCGATCTTTGAAATTTTTTTCGAACATATAATCCAGGGATAAAAACCCATTGTTTTGGTCAATATGCTCCTGGATCTGTTCTCTTGTGAGAAAAGGCGTTTCTAAAAACATCGGATCTTCCAGATAATGCCTGACAGCTGGCAGTAATCCATTGCGGGAATGCAGAACCATCCGGAAGTCTGGACTGCGCTCAGACAGTTGGTAGGTCAGTGTCTGATCTTCATTTTCATGGAAAGAACCATTGGCCCTGGCCATTGTTCTGATCGCATCAAATGAGGTAAGGGATGACCCTCTGATCGCTACCTTTTGATTGTGGATAGGTTTGAGCTTGGCGGGGGGATAGGGGGAGTTGTAATACCCCATTATTTTATCCTCCAGATCTGACGCCCAATTATGTCCTGAACAAATAACGAGACTGTCATAGTGGGTAACAGATTCCTTCTCCACTTCCACCATTACCTTATTTTCAGTTGGAATGTCTATAATATTGGTAACCTCTCTGTTGAGAAAAACGGAGGTTTTGATGCCCTTACTTCTCCCGGTTTTAATCAGTGCTTCAAACTGTTCTTTCAGATATTGTCCGAACAACAGCCTGGGGACTACTTCTGTCTCTTTAAATGTATTTCGGTTGATATTGTAGGTTGCAAGAGTGGAGTCAGGCAAGCCATGAACCCATTCTGTCAGGGAAGTAACAAGGTCCGGGAATTCGTGGTCGGAGATATTGGTAATATGTTCTTCTTCTGAGCCTTCAGAACTGTAAGGCATTCCAGCTCCTATCACATTTTTGCGTTCATAAATATGAACTTCCAGATTAACAATTTCAGCTTCTACCAGCTTTTTATACATAAACAGAGCCGCTGGGCCAGCACCGATGATGGCAATTAAGAAAGGATCAGATTGGCTCATTGCGCAGGTTATAAAGAGATCAGGTATTTTTTAGAAAAATAAGAATTTAGTTTTAATTATAATATCGTAAATCGGTAAATTACTGAAAACGGGTATATTATATTGGTCTCTAATTATGGAAGTGGGATAGGGTTAGTGTACTTAAAATATTTGTCCAGGACCATTAGTGATATACGAGCTTCCGTATTTTTATCTTTAAACTGGTTGATAAATTTATGTGCATTGATAATAATTGCCTCAGCTTCATGGGGGTGGTTGATATAATAGGCCATTTTCTCTTCCAGATTTGAATAGTCGTCTTTTATTTCGATATAGTGAAAATCAGGTTGAAGAGTACCTTCCATAAACCAGGTTTCGTATTTAGGTCGAGGCATGACAGCAATTGAATTTGACGACATAATCCATTTCAAATTGGTGGCCACATCATTGCCCTCAAGGCTTAGGATAAACTTATATTTCAAATGTTCAGTAATGGATAACCTGGGTTTTGACCAGATATTTCCAGGGTCATTTTTTGACACGTGCCCCAAATCGCAAAGCGGATGCGTAAAGTACATTTCCATAAACCTGATTCTGTGAGGCTGTGTCATTGCCCCCCTACCGACAAGTATGTTTTTCTTTTCGTGGAAAGTATAAGGGTCACTGATAAAAAGGAAATGCCTTTTTTTATCCAGATTCAGTAATATGGAATTTCTGTTATCTCCTGAAACGGGTCTGCTTTTTACAAGGGTTGGTAAATCAGGTACATGAATAATATCCCGACAATAGTATTCAGCCTTGAGGTTTGTATTGAAATACCTTAAATATTCATACAAATCAAACCGATAGGTTTTGGGGCTTTCAAAAATTTTAAAATTTACTAAAGTTGCGGTACTTTCCGGAAGAAGCTGGAAAGTATCCATTTTATTATAATAATGCAGCCTTGCCAATATAGAGGTATCTGCTAAATCAATTTTTGAAAGTTTACTTTTTAATAATTTACGATAAAAAAATGCAGGTATTAACTGCCTAAGGAGTGTTTTGGTATAGTAAGGAATTTTGTTCTTTTGAAGAACTATTTTCAGGCCCGCTAAAAAGTATTGCATACGGTGGAATTGGTTATATATCTATATGCCTTGAACGATGGGAATTTCAAAAGTAAAAGTGTCAAATTTCGGAATGTTGAAAATCAAGCTATATTCTTCACTTGGCAGGAAAAGTAAATAGGCTCAGACATCGCAATTAACGATGTCTGAGCCTTCATTAAATACTACCTCTATAATTTAGGATATCAGTAGGTGTCCTCAGTGATTCCCAGGTAATTATACGGACTGATATTTAGTAACTCTTCCCTGATTTCATCGGATATATTCAGTGTTCCGATGAACCTGGAGATCGTTTCATGCGTGATTTTTTCATTGGTCCTGGTCAGCCCTTTCAAAGCTTCATAAGGTTTTGGATATCCTTCACGACGTAAAATAGTCTGAATTGCTTCTGCTACGACAGCCCAGTTGTCTTCCAGATCCTCTTTAATAGCCTTTTCATTGAGTTCCAGTTTACCCAATCCTTTCAAAAGCGAATTAAGTGAAATAATCTGATGCGCTACTGGTACTCCAATATTGCGTAGTACGGTAGAATCAGTCAAGTCTCGCTGTAATCTTGAAATAGGTAATTTGGTCGCAAAATGCTCAAATAAAGCATTGGCTATACCCAGGTTTCCTTCTGCATTTTCAAAATCAATAGGATTTACCTTGTGAGGCATGGCCGATGAGCCTACTTCTCCTTCCTTGATTTTCTGCTTGAAATAACCCATGGAGATGTAAGTCCAGATATCTCTGGACAGGTCGATAAGGATATTATCAATCCGCTTAAGATTATCACACAATGCCGCCAGATTGTCATAGTGCTCAATCTGGGTGGTATGTTTACTGCGGGTAAGACCTAAACTGGCTACAAATTGGTTTGCAAACTGCATCCAATCCACTTGGGGATAGGCCACATGATGGGCGTTGAAATTACCCGTAGCGCCACCAAACTTTGCTGAGTGGGGGATTTGCTCAAATAAATCCAGTTGGCGCTCGATACGTTCTACAAAAACCAGAAACTCTTTACCTACTCTTGTTGGCGAAGCAGGCTGACCATGCGTATGCGCCAAAAGAGGAATGTTTTCCCACTCCAGCGACATCCGTTTCAGGACAAATAGTAACTGTTTGAATAATGGTTTAAGTTCAGCATCTACTGCCTCCTTTATTGAAAGCGGAATAGATGTATTATTCACATCCTGTGAAGTGAGCCCGAAGTGAATGAACTCCTGGTACTGACCGATGCCTATTTCCTCAAATTTTTTCTTGATGAAATATTCAACCGCTTTCACGTCATGGTTGGTAACTTTTTCAGTATCCTTAACATAGAGTGCATCTTCTTCAGAGAATTCTTCATATATGTCCCTCAGCTTACTGTAAAGACTTTTGTCAAAGTCTTTAAGTTGCGGTAAAGGGATTTCACAAAGAGCGATAAAATACTCTACTTCTACTTTCACACGATAATAAATCAGTGCATATTCAGAAAAATAGTCGGACAATCCGGCTACCTGCTTGAAGTAGCGCCCGTCTACCGGAGAGATTGCCGTTAATTGATTTAGTACCATTTATTGATTATTTAATCATTTATTTTACTGTGTTTTTTACCATATACGAAGTATATGATCAAGCCTAATGCAAGCCAGATAGACAATCTGAACCAGCTTTCAGATGGTAGGGAATACATTAAGTAAACGCATACAATCACCCCAAGAAGTGGCAGTAAAGGTACAAATGGTACTCTGAAAGTCCGTGGAATATCAGGATTCTTTACCCGCATAATCCATACACCGATACAAACCAGAGAAAATGCGAATAATGTTCCGATACTTACCATATGTCCCAGATCACTTACCGGTACAAATCCTGCGAAAAGACTGATGAAAAACATAAAGAAGATATTGGTTTTCCAAGGCGTTTTGAATTTCGGGTGAATATCACTGAAAAACCGGGGTAATAAACCGTCCTTACTCATGGAGAAAAACACCCTGCTTTGTCCTAGTAACATCACAAGCATTACGGAAGTATATCCCGCCAGGATGGCTATAATAAGTGCATTTTGCAGGAAATCGTAGCCAGTAACTGAAAATGCAGTAGCCACAGGTTTGGCATCATTCGCAAATACAGAATAATGTGCCAGTCCGGTCATTACATGTGCAAACAAGACATAAAGAATCGTACAGACAATTAATGATCCCAATATACCGATTGGCATATCTCGTTGTGGTTTTTTCGCTTCCTGCGCTGCCGTGGATACAGCATCAAACCCGATAAATGCAAAGAATACAATCGCAGCCCCTGCAGCAATACCAGAAATACCAAACTGTCCTTTAACACCTGTGTTTTCAGGGATATAAGGGGTATAATTGGCAGGATCAATATGACTCCACCCCAAAGTGATAAACAACAAAACTACAGCGATTTTAACCACTACCAGAATGTTATTCATGAGAGCAGACCCTTGTGTACCTCTCATCAGCAGTAACGAAAGGAGAAATACAATAAGAATGGCAGGTAGATTGATGATTCCTCCTTCAATGATTTCGCCGTTACCAAGTGTTACAGTTTCAAAGGGTGAACAGACTAATTCGGCTGGCAGATAAATTCCAAAATTTGAGAGCAGTTCAAGCAGATATCGCGACCAGCTCACAGCAACAGTAGCCGCACCAAGCGCATATTCAAGCACCAGATCCCATCCAATAATCCAGGCGATAAACTCGCCCATAGTGGCATAAGAGTAAGTGTATGCACTCCCCGCGACAGGTATCATAGATGAAAATTCGGCATAGCAAAGACCGGCAAAGCCACATCCTACAGCAGCCAGCACAAAGGAGATGGTTACCGCGGGGCCTGCATTTTCAGCGGCAGCAATTCCGGTGAGGGAAAATAAGCCGGCTCCGATAATGGCTCCGATACCCAATGCGACCAAACTTGATGCGCCCAGAGAACGGGTAAGTTGATTTCCTTCGCCTGATGACTCATTGAGTAATTTTGACAAAGGCTTTTTTATCCATAATTGATTTGCCATAAAGTGTTGATTAGGTCTGTAACGTTACGTCAGGAAGATATAAAGTAAATTTATACCCTTATTTCAATTTTTCAGTTTGATTGAATGAAAAAAGGGAGAAATATTATTTTCCCCCTTTTTATGGTATTGTCAAATATTATGAATGGGTCGTTTTGCCCTTTTTGGCAGAAACTTCAGCAATAACAACCTCTTGTGGCTGAATATCTCCTTCTTTGTCTTTATTTCTCTGAAAAGCATCAACTACGATAGGTGCAGCAATAAACAGAGAAGAATAAGTACCGACGATGACACCAATCAGCATAGCGAAAGTGAAACCGCGAAGCACCTCTCCACCGAAGATCATCAATACAACAAGTACCAGAATGGTGGAAATACCTGTTACAGCGGTACGGCTAAGCGTGGTGTTCAAGGCGTTGTTAATAATGCTTGGAATACTTTCTTTTTTGCTTCTGGAATCTTTCATGTAACTCCGGATACGGTCAAAGATAACGATGGTATCGTTCATCGAGTAACCCATGATTGTCAGGATAGACCCGATAAATGCCTGGTCGATATCCAGCGAGAATGGCAGCCAGCCGTTGAATAATGAGAAGATTGCCAGCAAGATCACAACGTCATGAATCAATGAGATCACAGCTGCATAACTAAATGCCAGATTTCGGAAACGGATATAGATATATAAGAAATTGGCAACTACAGCAAGTAATACAGCCCAAATGGCTGATATCATTGTGTCGTAAGCCATTGTCGGTCCTACTTTCGACGAACTGATAATGGTTCCTTTGTTTCCTGGGACACTAGTAACACCTTCAACGATTTTATCTTCTGCCAGTTTGTCGCCTTCAGGTGTGTTGTCATCGACCAGATAATCAGTGGTGATTTTCACCTGATCAAATCCTCCGAATGTTTTAATTTCAGGGGCGTTGCCTTCCAGCGCGTCAGTCATCGACTTGCGCACATCATCTGTATTAACATTTTGTTCAAAACGAACCACATAAGAGCGTCCACCTTTGAAATCAATTCCTAATCCAAAACCTTTGAAGATAAAGGAGGCAATACCAATGGCAATAATACTACCAGAGATAATGTAGAATTTACGACGCTGAGATACAAAGTCAAAAGAAGTGTCTTTGAACCATTTTTCAGTAAGCGAGGTGTAGAATTTCAAAGATCTTCCATTTTCTACTTCTCTGTCAAGGAAAAGTTTAGTGACGAAAATCGCTGTGAAAAGAGAAGTAATCAAACCAATTACGAGGGTGGTCGCAAATCCTAATACCAGTCCGGTACCGAAGATGAAAAGAATAACCCCGGTTAGTAAGGTTGTAATGTTGGAGTCAATAATGGCTGAAAGTGCTCCTTTGAAACCATCCTGTACTGCTTGTTTGAAAGGCTTCCCTTCCTGCATTTCAAATTTGATCCCTTCGTAAATCAGTACGTTGGCATCTACTGACATACCAATCGTCAATACAATACCCGCGATTCCTGAAAGTGTTAATACAGCACCCAGGGAGGCCATGATACCCATCAGGAAGAAAAGGTTGATAATCAGTACAACGTCAGCAATCCATCCTGCACGGCCATAGTACACGCCCATGAAAAGTAGTACTACAATCAGACCCACCAGTGAAGACCAGATACCTGACTGCACTGCTTCAGAGCCTAAGGTAGATCCTACTACTGCTTCTTCTACTATGTGCGTAGGCGCAGGTAATTTACCGGCTTTCAGAATGTTGGCCATATCCTTGGTTTCTTCAATGTTGAAGCTACCCGTGATACTTGAGTTCCCTGTAGGAATTTCTCCGTTTACAGTAGGTGCAGTATAAACCTGGTTGTCAAGGATAATAGCGATTGGCTTACCAATATTACTACCTGTAATCTGACGCCATTTTCTAGCTCCTTCACCGTTCATACGCATGGAAACTGCCGGACGACCATTCTCATCATAGTCCGCAGTAGCATCCACAATTACATCCCCTTCCAGGGCTGCAACACCATTTGATTTTTTGATAAAGTAAAGAGGAAGTATGGCCTGACCAGTGGTAAGATCCATGGCTTTGCGGTCCCACATAAACACCAGGTCGTGCGGGAAATAAGAACGTACTTCAACTGAAGCAAGGATTTCGTTGGCTCTTGCAGTATCTTTCAGATATACCCCTAATTGTCCAGTGGGTAGTGGCATGAACAGATTTGTCAATGCTGCACTTTGTTGCGCGATAGCTGCGCTGTCACTCAGATCAGTGTCTGTGCTGCTGCCAGCTGCTAATTGCTGCTCAAGACTTCCCGCAGTGGTATTGGTAGTATCGGCCGTACCGGTAGTAACTGTTTGTGGCTGATCTGTTTTATTGGCAGCTTCCTGACGGGCCAGATATCCTGCCAGTTGATCAAGTCCGCTGCCGATTTCGTTAAAGTTATATACTTCAGCAAATTCCAGTTTTGCAGCCCCTGACAACAACTTACGAACACGGTCAGGATTGTCTACGCCTGGCAATTCAACCAGAATACGGTCTGAGCCAGGGAGTTTCTGAATATTGGGGTTAGCTACACCAAATTTATCAATACGTGCCTGAATGATCTGATACGCACGTGCGATTGCTCCTGAAACTTCTTCTTCAAGTAATGAAACGACCTGTGAATCAGAAGAAGAACTGTTTATTTTAGAGCGGTTGGAGCTGTTTGAAAACACACTTGCCAATGAAGTATTGGGTGCAAGTTGTTTGAAATTGTTTACAAACAGAGATACATAGCTGCTCTGACTGGTTTTGATGTCCTCGTTAGTCTTGGTAATTGCCTGTTGGAAATTAGCGCTGCGTGCATTACCACCAGCCATTCCTTTGATAATTTCACCAGGGGAAATTTCAAGCACAACGTGCATACCTCCTTGTAAATCAAGACCAAGTCCTAATTCACGCTCCATCACTTGCTGGAGTGTATGACCGAGGTAGACTTTCTCGCGCCATAGCGAGTCAATGTAACTTTGTTTTCTAGAGAAGTCGATTTTTCCATCTGCTGTAGTAGCAAAGGTATCGGCGTCTGCCTTGAATTTACGCGCTACAAACGTAAACGACAGGTAGTAAATGCTGATTAATGCAAGAACAACCGAGAATATTATAATTCCGCTCTTGTTACGCATGGTTTTTGAATAGAGAAAAAGTAAAATTAAGAATTGATAAATACAGAAATCTAAAAGTCCTGGTACGCAGATCAATATCTGTCAGGGCTTTAAGAGGATAAAAGCCAGAAAAAAATCAGGGGGCGTTAATGGCAATATGATGCCCGAAAACGTACCGGAAAAATTGGAGATAATAATACGGTATGTTGAATATCCGGGGAATAACAGAAGAAATTCTTACTGATATCCATTCCTGTACGATTGGGAGGAAAACCCGGTCAAAATCATAAGAAGAAAAATGGGTAACAATGGCATTGAGTTTCAGTTCACTGATTACCGGAAGCTCTTCAGCTGTTTTTTCAGACTTGCTTTTCTGTCCGGAGATTAAGTGTTCAGCCTGTGTGTCAAGATTGTTTGGGATTGAAAATGAACCACAGGTTACCGATGCCGTCAGTAATAAAACAACGAACGACAAAGAGAGCCACTGGGTTATATATTCAAGTTTCTTCACACTTACCATAGAAATTAGCCCCCAAAGTTTACTTTTAATTATTAGATTCGCAAATTGTTAGGGAAACTAAATTTTTATTCGCCAATTTGTACTTTGCCCCTCAAATATGAAAAAGATGTTATCTGGACTGTTGATTTTTCTGGCATTCCTGAGTATTGTGTATTTTTTGGGTCCACGCCCGGAAAGGGTTAACCTTTATCCGGATCTGCCGGTGGTGCCCACTGACTTGGCTTTACTTGAAAAAGATGTTATTGAGTCAGAAAATTTAATTGCTGATCTTAAACCCGATAATGAGGCAAGGATAATCTGGGCCGATTCACTGAAAAGGAAAACGCCGTATAGTATTGTCTATATTCATGGATTTGGAGCAAGCTGGGCGGAAGGGGATCCGGTTCATAAGAATATTGCAAAGAAATATGGAGCAAATCTATATTTGTCCCGTTTGCATGACGCAGGACTGAGTAACCCGAATGCATTTGATGACCTTACACCTCAGAATTTTGTAGACGGAGCGAAACGGGCACTGGCTATCGGTAAACAGCTGGGGGATAGCGTTATTGTGATTGGTACTTCAGCAGGTGGACTACTGTCTGTTTATCTGGCTGCACATAACCCCGAAATTAAAGCGCTGGTTTTGTATTCGCCTTGTATCAAGACCTATAAGAATAAGCTTGCCATTGCTACCGGACCGTGGGGGCCGAAAATCATGAAATGGGTAATAGGAGAACATGATATTCTGAATGACGAAACACCCGGACGAAAAGATTACTGGTTGAACAGCCAGAATACCAATGGATACCTGACTCTTCAGAAAACAATCGATGCGATTGCTCGTCCTGAAATTTACTCCCGAATAAAAATGCCTGTATTTATGGGTTACTATTTCAAAAATGAGGAGGAACAGGATAAAACAGTCTCTGTTGAGGCCATGCGACAAATGATGGGTCAGCTGGGAACTCCGCAAAGCCAAAAAGTAGAGAAAGCATTTCCTGAATCAGGGCATCATGTGATCGCATCGCGTATAACTTCCAAGGATTGGCAAAGTGTTCAGAAGGAAACAGAAATCTTTCTGGAAACCGTGGCAGGTCTGAAACCTTAAAAAGTGAGGCCATCAAGCATAGCGATTTTACCATGCAAAATTTGTTACTTTGCAATGTGATTCAGATAGACGAACAACTTATTTTTATTTGTATATAAGTACATAACTATGGCTTACGGATTATTAAAGGGTAAAAGAGGGATTATTTCAGGAGCTCTCGACGAAAATTCAATCGCCTGGAAGGTGGCACTAAAGGCGAAGGAAGAAGGCGCAATATTTACATTGACCAATGCACCTATTGCGATGCGTATGGGCGCTATAAATGATCTGGCAGAACAATGTGGGTCTAAAGTAATTCCTGCAGACGCTACATCTGTAGAAGATATTGAAAAACTTTTTAGCGAATCCGTTGATTTCCTGGGTGGTAAAATAGATTTCGTCCTCCATTCTATTGGAATGAGCCCCAATATCCGTAAAGGAAAGGCTTACGGCGACCTGAACTACGACTGGTATATGAAAAGCCTGGATATCTCGGCGTTATCATTACACAAAATGTTGCAGGTAGCAGAGAAGCAGGATGCTATCAATGAGTGGGGTTCGGTAGTAGCATTGTCTTATATTGCTGCACAACGAACTTATTCTTTCTATGGTGACATGGGGGATGCCAAAGCTACTCTTGAGAGTATTGCCAGAAGTTACGGTTACCGTTATGGTAAACTGAAAAATGTACGGGTGAATACCGTATCTCAATCACCGACCAGAACGAAAGCTGGTGGTGGCATTGCTGGTTTTGACAGTTTTTATGATTTTGCAGACAAACTCAGTCCGCTGGGCAATGCATCAGCCGATTCATGTGCTGACTATGTGGTATCGTTGTTTTCTGACTTTACCAGAATGGTTACCATGCAGAATCTATATCATGACGGTGGTTATTCCAGTACCGGAGTTTCAGAGGAAATCATGTCGTTGCTGGACAAATAAATCAATGTTATATGACAGAAGTATCTTGTTGATATCCGGCAAGGTACTTCTCAGTTATAACTCTCTTCTATAAAAGTGTCAGTTTCTGATGCGCAAAAGCGCCTGACGATAGACTTTAATCCTGACAATACCGTTTTTATAAATATTTGTCAGCCATACATTAAATTCTGCATGAAAATCCGTTCAGTTTTTCCTTGTATACTTTCTCTTTTCGGTGTGATGCTTTTGCTCGCAGGTTGCTTCGGAAATCAGGAGCAGCATGGGAATCCACAAGCAAAAAAGGTACATACGCTTGTCTTCATTGATAAAACACTCAGTGTTCGCTCTAACACCGCTTATGTAGATCAAAAGTATAAAAAAGAGCTGACTGAAATTGTCAACAATAATCTTCAGCATACCGGTGATAAACTGGAGATTTACTTTGTGCATGAAAATACGTCACGGGCCCGGGCCCTTTCTTTAGAAATAAGAAGTGAAAAGGACGATACCTATGGTGCCAGTACTACAGACCGTGAAATGATTGAAAATGCTTATCAGCTGATGCTTCAAAAAGAAAAAAACGTTTTTCTTCGGCAGGCGCTGAGTAAGCTGGAACAATCCAATTCTGGTATATCCAATCAGCGTACTGATCTTTGGGCAAGCTTGCCGGTAATTGAAAATGCAACCCGTGAAAATGGAGAAGTAAAGGTGTATTATTTCAGTGACATGGTAGAAAGTACAAAAGGAGAGGGACGGAGAGACTTTCATGTGCAGCCACCTTCCAGCCAGCAGCAGGCCGCCCAATGGGCTGAAGAAGATATCAAACAACTGAGTCAATACGCCATTGGGAGACCTGATGTAACCATTATTTCGCCATTTGAACCATTGGCCTCATCCAAAGAGAATAATCCAAATGTGGCATACTACTGGCAATTGATTTTCCAGGAATTGGCCAGGGTCAATATTTCAGAAATCTGATTCTTTATTCTCCTTGAACCAGCTGGAATAGGTAATATAATTTTTAGCTGTTCTTTCGATCATTTCCTTGTGTTCCGGACCAATTTCTTTTAGCATTCTGGCTGGATTTCCTGCGTAAATACTGCCTGCGGGTATGTGTGTGCCTTGTGTAACAATGGCTCCTGCAGCAATAATTGACCCTTCACCCACCACTACACCATCCATGATGATAGCTCCCATACCCACCAAAACATGATCGTGTACAGTGCAACCGTGAACAATAGCATTGTGCCCGATTGATACATGGTTGCCAATCACTGTTTTGTGTTTCTGGTAAGTACAATGGATAACCACGCCGTCCTGTATATTGGTATGGTGACCAATTTCGATACTGTTGACATCGCCCCTGATTACTGCGTTGAACCAGACAGTACAATATTCACCCATAATAATATCACCGATAAGAGAAGCATTGGGAGCAATCCAGCCATGATTGCCGATGGTAGGAGAAATGCCTTGAACAGGAAGTATTAGAGCCATAGTAGTGGTATTTGAATTAATAATTTAGAAACCGGGGATCTGTTATTTTTAATAAAATTAGTAGCTGGCCTGCATTTTTTAGGAAAAATGTTAAATTAGTTATGAGAAACTGTATCGCTTAAAAGTATAGCTATGAAAAATGAAGTGCGCAAAGGTGATTTTCTGATAGCAGAGCCTTTTCTGGGAGATCCTAATTTTGACCGCAGTGTTATTCTGCTTTGTGAGCATAATGAGCAAGGGTCATTTGGGCTGATAGTGAATCAGGAAACAGAATTGATGCTGGGTGATGTACTTGATGAGACAATTTATCACGACTTCCCCTTGTTTCTCGGAGGACCTGTGGAAAATAATACACTGCATTTTCTACATCGTCGTCCCGATTTGATCAGTGGCGGAATGGCTTTACAAGAAAACCTCTTTTGGGGAGGAGATTTTGAGCAGGTAAAAAGCTGTCTGAACTTCAATCAGATCAGTCAGGATGAAATAAGATTTTTTGCCGGTTACTCAGGTTGGGGTGCTTATCAGCTTAACGAAGAACTGGAGCAGAAGGCATGGATCGTATCTTCTACAAATGCCGAATTCCTGTTTAAAACCCCTGTGCAGAATTTCTGGAGAGAAATATTAAGACAAATGGGTGGAGAATATCGCTCAATAGCGCATTATCCGGTTGACCCCAGTTTGAATTAGAAATTATAAGTGATTTACCATTACCTTGGTTCCATTCAAAAGGAGCCAAGGTAATTCTTTGTAGCTTGAATGATAAGAGCAGATTAATGCATCATTTAAACATGATTTGCTACCTGCCTATAAAATACGAAACTCCAATTCTGACTTTTCGATCTTTTAAATTGCCATACTCCAGTCCGTCTTTCAGGAAACGATGGTTATACATGGCCTCGACGGAGATTTTAGGACTGATGAAAAAACTCAGCCCGACGGCCCCGCTCCCTGTGAATCCATAATCTTTGACTTCCGCTCCTTTGTTATCGGTTGATTTGTATTGATTACCACCTGCGGTGGCCTGTATAAACGGTTTCACCCGCAGCGAGGTAATATAATAGCGCACAAAAGCTTCCTGTGAGAAGGTATTTAAGGGCACTTTTTCAGTTTCTCCTGTGCCACCCGCATTATAGTAAATGTCTTTCCCAAAGGAGAGATGAAGCCCACCCACCAACCGGTTCGCAAATAAATAACCGAATTGTGGCGTAGCGTTGTATTGCGTACTTTTCTCTGTGGGGTTATTGATGTAGCTAACTGAGCCATTCAAATTGAGCATCAGGTTGCCCTTCCGTAGCTGGGTGTCATATTTTTTATCAGAATAAGTACCAGAGGCTGAAATCATCTGAGCGCTCGCTGTTTGTACAAGCAGCAGGGCTGAAATGAGCATTGCAAATGCATGGGTAAGTCGTGACATGGCTGGTCAGATTAAAATTTAATGGAATAATTAATATAAGGTAAAATAGGGAACAGTGAGTACTGTCTGGTTTGAATGGAGGTCATATTACCATTCTCCCATACAGGTTTGAAGTCCAGATACAACGGATTACTGCGGTTATAAACATTGTAAAGCCCGATATTGAGCTGTCTTGTGTTTCCTTTGGCGGTAGTAATGGTACGCGTTGCTCCGATGTCCAGCCGGTGATAATCGGGCATTCTGCCATTGTTTCTTTGACTGTAGACAAACCTCAGTGTATTGGACGGATCTCCGGTAATGATGTAGGCTGCATCTGGTAATGTTACCGCGTGACCAGTCTGGTAAACGTAAGTACTGCTGATTTTCCATTGGGGAGAAAGCGTCAGTGCGCCAGTGACCGACAGATTGTGCCGGCGGTCATATTTCATCGGAAACCAGGTTCCTCCGTTGATATCCTCAAACTTCCGTTCGCTGCTGGACAAGGTATAGGCAATCCAGCCATTGAATTTTCCGGTGTCTTTGCGCAGCATCAGTTCAATCCCTTTGGCACGCCCCATGCCATTTTTAGAAATAATCTGCTCCCATGAGTCGGCGAGCATATCGGTAAAGCTGGTACCTTCCGGGTAGTCGATCAGATTGTTCATGGATTTTACATATCCTTCCAGCGACAATTCAAGACCGTGTTTTTCCCAGTTTTTGACAATTCCGACGGATAGTTGCTGCGCCCGTGACGGCACTGCCAGGGAGGTGGCCGGAAGCCACGCATCAAAGCCAAATCCTGCTGTGGTGTTGGATAATAAATGCAGGTATTGGTTCATGATTGAATAACCCCCTTTGGCAGTCCAGTTAGCCGGCAACTGCCAGGTAAGGCCTATCCGGGGTTCGGGATTATGGAAACTCCGGTCTTTAAGCAGGTAGGAGCTGTAGCGCAAGCCGGCGTTCATCTGTATTTTTTCCGTCAGATGAATGTCTGCGTCTACATAAGCATCTGCCTGCAAAGCCTGAAAGCGTATTCGGGCGGCAGCCGGACTTTCAATAGTGTAATTGGTTTCACTGATAAACGGGCGGAAATGATGCTGAATCAGATCTGCACCTACCTTTACCTTGAACCGCGACGAAGGGAAATATTCGAGATGAAACTTCCCACCCATATCTTCCACACTGGCCCGGGTACGCCTGAACAAATAACTCTGATCTGTCGGATTATTTTCCTCCATGCGGTTTTCAAAGGCACTGTCATAGAAGGAATAAATCAGGGTGGCCCTTGCAAAGAGCTTTTCAGACATGATCCGGTTATATCGCAGACTGGCCGTTCGGTTACCCCAGTAATTACCTGCCAGGGTTTCTGAGTCATGATCCGTGTTTCTGCCTCTCCATTCAGAATAAGAAAACTTGTCATTGCCGCCATAAAAACTGAGGAAAAGCTGGTCTTTATTACTGAGCTGAAAATTGACTTTGGCATTCAGATCATAAAAATTATACCGGAAAGCTTCGCCTGATTCCTTCTTTCTTTTGAACTGCAAAACTTCTGTAAGCCCTAGCGTTGAAACTCGTCCGGAAATAATAAATGATGCTTTGTTTTTTATCAGCGGTCCTTCCAGTGTGAGGTTTTGATTGAGCAGGCCCAGGCCTAGCTCTCCCCTGAATTTCTGATTGTTTCCTTCGCGCATGGTCAACTCGGTTACAGCCGCTAGTCTTCCGCCAAATCGGGCAGGGAAGGCTCCTTTATATAGCTCGACCGACTTGATAGAATTGGGATTGAATACCGAAAAGAATCCGGCTAAATGCGTAACATTATAAACAGGCACGTCGTCAAGTAGCATCAATGTCTGATCGGGAGTGCCGCCACGGACATAAATCCCGGCACTGCCGTCCATTCCTGAAGACACACCGGGCGTCAGGCTCAGGGCTTTGAGAATATCAGCTTCACCTAAAAGCGAAGGCATAGATTTGATTTGCTGAATGGGAATATGCAGGTAGCCCGCTGGAACAGAAAGGCGACGTTTTTCGCGGATGATTACATTTTCCAGTATGGCCGGTTTCAGTCGTAGGTCCAGCGGAAAAGAGATGAGTGTGTCCAGTATAAGCGTTTCATAACCCACGTAGCTGATCCTGAGCACCGAATTGTCAGACATAGGCAGACTAAAGAATCCATAATGGTTGGTGGCAACGCCCTGGCCGGTCAGACTGTCCACTACGTGTGCACCAATCAGGTATTCACCGGAGGCATCGTCCCGTACTGTGCCATAGACAGTTTTGATTTGCGATGAAGCACTAATTGAAATAAGCAAGGAAAGGATAAGAAAATATAAACGCATTATTCAGGGATTGTGATTATAAAATCGGAAGAAGCAGTGACCAGGCCATACCCGCCTTTGATGTTGGAGTGGTATAACTGTGGAGCTATAACCAGTAGATCTAATCCTTCCGGATTTCGGTTGTTGGCTTTCTGAAGGTCAAAAACCTCTTTGGTTACTTTACCGGCAATGATTTCAATTCGTTTTGCTCTTTCATATTCAATTACATTATTAACCCACCGTTCTCTGGCTGTTTCCAAATAGATTTTTAGGGGCAGATTGTTTCCCGGAAAACAGGAACCTTTAATCAGATAATAGCCATATTGATTTTCTCCCCGGTTTTTCCCACCATTTGTACTACACTCATCTTCGTTCAGGGTAGTATTGTCTGCCGATGGCCAGGACTGGCTAAAATGCGGTTCGTCAAATACAGCACGTAAGCCAAATAAATAATAATTATCGTCAGGTTCATTGTTCGCATTCAGCCATACTTTGAATTCGTCTTGCGGTGTATGCGCATTAATAGTACCGCTCTTGTCTTTCGTATGTTCATAGTGCAGGGTTGGAAGAAAATCAGGGAGAATAACCGGCTCGGAAACGACATCCGGAAATCCTGTGGCTTTAGCCGTTATTTGATAATCAGGCCCTGCTTCAGGAAGGCTGTCACAGGTATATTCACCCGGCTGTTCAGTTTCTGTTAGCTGAACTAACGGCTTTCCGTCTTTGATCAGCCATACTTCAGCACCGCTTACTTTCAGATTTTCTGGAAGTGGACCCACCTGGTTAAATGATTTGCTTAGTAGTACAGTAACAGGTGTTTCGGGTGATAATTGACTGTAAACAACCAGTTTGTCCCCCGAATAGGGGAGAGTGATGCTAATGTCTTTGCTTGCGCAGGCAAGGAAGAGCCAAGATTGGATAAAGGTGATAAAAATTGAAAATAATGCTTTCATGTAAAAAAAATGGAGTCGGGTGTCAAGGAATTTCTGATTTATAGACTTGTAATATTGTAGAATGGGTAAACTTTTATTTACATTTCTGCGCATTTGTTCATGGTTGATGCCTGCTTGCAAGATGCATTATTTTACATAAAGGTTGGTTACATATAGAAAAAAACCGGAATTTGTTATAATATTCTCACTTACTGGTGTTTGGGTGAATAATTACCCGTCGATAATGGCTTCTTCCAGATGTGATTTGATCAGAAATGCTTCCTGCATGACCTCATGGAAATGTAAAATGTTTAATTGTGGAATATGTTTTACCTTTACAGCGTCTTATCGTATCCGAATTATTAAAGAATCCAGAGGTGATCCGCATAAATAAATTTATCAGTGAAACAGGTTTTTGTTCGCGCCGTGAGGCAGACAAGCTGGTTGAGCAGGGGAAAGTGACACTTAATGGCAAAGTAGCCGTATTGGGTGACAAGGCTACAGAGGGTGATGATGTGCGCATTAACGGAAAACCACTTAAAATAAAGAAATCCGGTGTCTATATTGCGTTCAATAAACCTGTTGGAATTACCTGTACGACCGAACGGCATATTAAAGGCAATATCATTGATTTTATCAATCATAAAGAGCGGATTTTCCCCATCGGGCGATTGGATAAACCTTCTGAAGGGCTCATTTTTCTTACTAGCGATGGAGATATTGTTAATAAAATTCTACGTGCCGGTAATAATCACGAAAAGGAATATGTAGTAACGGTAAACAAACCGATCCGCCCGGATTTTATTCAGAAAATGGGTAATGGTGTTCCTATCCTTGATACGGTGACCAAAAAATGTTTTGTCAGGAAAGACAGCACTTATGTTTTTACAATTATTCTAACGCAAGGTTTGAACCGGCAGATCCGCCGGATGTGCGAATACCTGGGATATAGTGTGACAAAGCTGAAGCGCATCAGGATTATGAATGTTACCCTGGATAATATTCTGGTTGGTAAATGGCGTAATCTGACCGAAAATGAACTGAAGGAAATTAATGAAGCAATTGCTCAATCTGTCAAGACAGAAGAGGGCTCGCTATTAGGCGATGAAATGGATTAAAATCCATTTTAATTTATAAAAAATTGCCTCCAGATTTATCTTAATAAATCAGATTCCTTTTAATCATTTAGATTTAAATTGTCCCAATAAATTGCCCCCAATAAATTGCCTCCAGATTTATCTGGAGGAAAAGAGATTTGATGATTAAAATCCATTATAATTCATATAAAAATATAATTATCATTTCTTCATATTTTCAAATCCAAATTTATCTATAAAGGCATCATATTCCTGTTGAAATGTTTTTCTTTCATGATGTGCTTCCTGATTTTTGATATATTGCCTGACCCTGTCAATCCCTGATTCTGATACTGCCACTGCGAAATACTCATCCTGCCAGTCAAATTTCTGCTCAGTCAGCTGATGTTTATTGATCCAGAATGAGGATTCCCCTTTAATTAATTGCATCACTTTCTGAATAGTCTGATCTGTCCTCAGTGATACGAGACAATGGCAATGGTCATGATAACCACTGACAAAATCGACGAAAATTCCTTTTTCTTTAGCATTTTCCCGTATATGATTCCAAACTTTTAGCCGTAAGTCCTTGCTGTTCAGAAATGGAATTCGATTTTTGGTGCTCCATACAAAATGTATGTAAACTTTGACGAAGGGCATGATGTGTATTTTTTATATAGTGTAATGATCTGATAAATATAGCGTTATTAATTCTATTATAAATTCTTTAATATTTTGTTGTACAGGGCAATCGAATAAATAAATCGGCCTGTCCGATTTGTTTATATTACAAGAAAGAAAAATTGAGAAAGATGAGATTTGTGACAAGTGCATTGTTCTCCAAAAGTGAAGAAGAATACAACAGTGTAGAGAATAATTAGGATAATGATGAGCACTTTCCACGAAATAGTAATGAAAGCGGAAAGTGCCCCAGAGTTTCAGTAAGGTAGTTTAATAGGCTTCGCTATTTTCCTCGGCTTCTTCGAGGTATTTTTTCATCCAGCTATTTGAAGCAGGAATTTTCCAGCGTTTCATCCATTGGGCCTTGTTCTGTACGAGATTGTCAAAAACTGTGGTGTGAGCTTTAATTATACCATCTTTAATCGCTTGTTTCACTTGAGGCAGAGAAACAGTATGGACTACATCAGAATTGTCAAGCCATGCAGGCGAACGGTCAAAGAAATCAATATTCATTTTCAGTCCTATCTCTTTCAGCCAATTCACCGAAGTATCAATGGAGCAGCCGCTAGGCATTTCCCTTGATTCATCCACAGCAATCACCACAAAACGATTATAGAATATCTTGCCCGAAGCTGTCAGAGGTTTTCCATGAGTCTCCCAGCCGTTCAGAACACTTCTCAACATTTCACCAAGTGTTCCAGCCTCTTCGGATGTCAACAGACGGTCAGTCTGGTATATCCAAAGTCTGGCCTCAAAATCAATTTCATCAAATGGTATATACATAAATTATTAATATTTAGCCTAGGTTATGAACAAATGAACGATTATTAGAGTTCGTTCTAATGATTTGCCTGCTTATAATGGTGAATCAAAAATCAAAACTTACTAACTTCGCCACAAAACAAGAACGCCTGATCAGGAAATGAGTTTAGATTCCAAAAATAAGAAAATACATTTCATTTCAATAGGAGGTAGTGTAATGCACAACCTGGCTATTGAACTAAAAAGAAAAGGATATATTATCACAGGGTCCGACGATGAGATATATGAACCATCCAGGTCGCGTCTCAAAGCCCATGATTTATTACCTGAAAAAGAGGGTTGGAATCCGGATTTGATAACGGACGAACTGGAAGCTGTCATATTGGGAATGCATGCCAGAAGTGATAATCCTGAACTGTTAAAGGCGAAAGAACTTGGTTTGAAAATATTTTCCTATCCTGAATATATTTACCAGCAAAGTATTGATAAACAAAGGGTTGTGATTGCCGGAAGCCACGGTAAGACGACCATTACATCCATGATTCTGCACGTATTAAAAGAAAAAGGGCGGAAGTTTAATTATCTGGTGGGTGCTAATATTGAAGGCTTTGATAATATGGTGCACCTGGACGACGACGCACCTGTCATTATAGTCGAAGGTGATGAATATCTGACTTCACCACTTGATCTGACTCCCAAATTTCTCCATTATCATGCGCATATTGCTTTGATCAGTGGGATAGCCTGGGATCATTTTAATGTATTTCCTACCTGGGAATCGTATGTTTCCCAGTTCGAATTGCTGATGAAGCAATTACCAAAAGCAGGCGTATTGATCTACGATGAAACTGATGAAAATGCCGGCAGTTTTGTTTCAGAAGAAAATCTTGAAATCACCATGTTGCCTTATAAGGCACATCCCTCTCGCATTGAAGGAACACAGACCGTTTTGATTTCCGCTTCTAACGGGGATATTCCGATCCAGGTTTTCGGGGAACATAATCTGAAAAATATCAGCGGTGCGAAGCAAATATGCGAGCGCTTAGGAATAGTGGAGGAAGATTTTTACAATGCCATAAGTACTTTTAAAGGTGCGGCTAAAAGAATGAATCTGCTGGCTTCCAACGGAACGACCAATATATACCAGGACTTTGCCCATGCGCCTTCCAAGGTTGAATCAACCACCAAAGCGGTGAAAACTCAATTCAAGGATCGCCAATTGGTGGCAGTGGCTGAACTGCACACATTCAGTAGTCTGAATAAGACTTTTATGCCACAGTACAAGGGAAAGATGAATGCTGCAGATATCGCAGTGGTTTATTTTAACGAAAATACTGTCAGAAACAAGCGTCTTGAGCCTGTCAGTACCTCAGACATACAAACCGCATTTGGAAGGGAAGATTTACAGGTATTTACCGATCAGGAAGTGCTGAAAAACTACCTGCTAGGGCTTTCCTGGGATCAGAAAAATTTACTGATGATGGGCTCGGGGACTTTTGGTAATATGGATCTGCAGCAACTTGCAGAGCAAATTGCCAGATAATATATTAGGAACATATTTTTAGACTATGCTGAATTCTGTTGTGGTGTATTGTGGTGCTAATATGGGTTTTAACCCGATTTATTCAGAGGCCGCAAAAAAAACAGGTACTTTGCTGGCCGCCCAGCATACCAAAGTTGTTTATGGTGGCGGAAATATGGGCCTGATGGGTGTGGTAGCAAATGCTGCTATGGCCAACGGAGGAAAGGTAATTGGCATTATACCCAATTTTTTGGCCAAACTGGAGGTAGCACATAATACCCTAACTGAAATGGTTTTTGTGGATACAATGCACGAAAGAAAAGCCCGGATGGTCTCTTTGTCGGATGGTGTCATTGCATTGCCGGGAGGTTATGGAACAATGGATGAGTTATTTGAAATACTGACCTGGCGACAGTTGCGTATTTTTAGTGGTCCTATCGGTATTCTGAATGTTAATGGCTTTTATGATGCATTGATTGTTCAGATGGACAAGATGACCGAAGATGGCTTTTTGCACCCGGATACCCGGAAAATACCTATTATAGAAAAAGACCCGGAAATACTGCTAAAAAAAATGAGTGAGGCTGCGGCCCGGAGAGTAGAAAATAACGGACTGGATACTTCGTTATACGTACAAAATCCTTCATCATAACAATTTTGATGGGAAAAGATAAGTGCTTATTGTATTAAATTATGCCTCAAAACCTTCTTTTTTGTCTTTTCCTTCTAGTGACTGCAAATTATGTATTTGCACAGTCCGAAAACCTGGGAAAAGCAATCAATAGTGAGTATAATGAATTAGCACCGGTAATTTCTCCGGATGGGAATACACTGTATTTTTCAAGAATCAGCCATCCCAATAACGGCAATGGTACCAAAGGAAGTCAGGATATCTGGTATTCCGAGTTTCGGAATGGTAATTGGTTGACTGCCCGCAGATTACAGTCACCTTTGAACCGTGAAACTTATAATAGTCTTTACAGCATATCTCCGGATGGAAATACCATATTAATCAAAGGAGCCTATGCCAAAGGTCGCTATGAAACGCGAGGTTTTTCAATCAGTAAAAAAGAGGCAAGAGGATGGTCTGCTCCGGAAAAACTGGAAATTCCAGGCTATGAGAAATTGAGTAAAGGTCAGTTTGATTGTGGATACTTATCGGCTGACGGAAAGGTGTTGATTCTTTCTTTCAGTGAGAAAAAAGACAGTAAAGTGGATGACCTGTATGTTTCATTCAAACAGAAAAACGGCAGCTGGAGCAAACCCGAATCGCTCGGCCCTGAAATTAATACCAAAGAATTTACCGAAACCACACCTTTTCTCGCTGCTGACGGTGTTACACTGTATTTTTCCAGTGATCGTCCGGGTGGTATGGGTAGCAATGATATTTATTATAGCAAGAGAATCGGGAAAGGCTGGAAACGCTGGAGTAAACCCGCAAATTTAGGACCCAAAATTAATACAGATGGATATGACGCCTATTACTCCATTTCAGCTTTGGGTGACTTTGCCTATTTTACTTCTTTTAAAAATGCAGAAGGAAAAGGTGGTGATATTGTCAGATTGCAACTCAGACCTGATCCGCCAAAACCTGGCGAAACTCCAGTTGAAGTAGACTCTTCCATGATTGCCCTGACACCCGATCCGGTTGTTATGGTAAGCGGGAAAGTGATTGATTCGAAAACCGGTAAACCTGTGAGCGGAGAGATTATTTACATTGACCTGGCTGATGGTGAGGAAGTGGGAACAGCTACCACAAATCCCGCCACAGGCGAATATAAAATTGTGCTTCCTTACGGCAAAAAATACAGTATGTACGCCAAGGCTGACAATTTCGTGGCCGAAGGTGAAAATCTGGATCTTACAGGGGCTGATACAACGCTGGCTGGCGGAAATAATGTATTTAAGGAGATTACAGGAAAATCATTGAAACTGGTACCGATAGAGGAAGGGCAAATGGTCCGTCTGAATAATATTTTCTTCGAAACAGGTAAATCTTCGCTCAATAGCGAATCCTTCCCTGAATTGGATCGTCTGGTGCTGACACTGAATTTTAACCAGAAAATGGAAGTGGAAATCGGTGGTCATACGGATGATGTAGGAAGTGATGCTTCGAACCTGAAACTGTCGCAGGACAGAGCAGATTCGGTCCGTGAGTATATGATCGGGAAGGGTATTGAACCAGACAGAATCATTGGAAAAGGCTATGGTGAAAGTAAACCAGTTGCTACCAATTCCACACCCGAAGGCCGGCAGGCCAACCGTCGGGTAGAATTCAAAATCCTGAAGAAGTGATTATTTAAGCAGAATTGATACGGCCTTTATACTTGAAAAGTTATGTATGGTGGAGCGATTTATGATCACTGCATGTATCATTCTGACTCTTTGACTGATTTTGGAGACCGGGAGTGTTTTACAGATATTGCGTCTTATCTACGTTAAATTAAGTCCTCCGTCGATAAGAATTATTTCTCCAGTAATATATGTACTGGAAACCAGCATTGACACAGTATGGGCTATTTCTTCTGGTTTTGCCCCACGTTGCATAGGTGAATTATTTCTCCATAAAGTATGCGCTTCTTTCCATGTTTCAGTCATTGGAGTGGATACAAGCCCGGGGGCTACAGCATTTACCCGGATATCCGGAGATAAACCCAATGCTAATAATTTAGTGATGTGATTTAAAGCAGCTTTTGTTGTTGCATATGGAATTGAAGCTCCTTTAGGCCTTATTCCGGCATGAGATGTTATATTAATTATGCAACTTGAATAATTATCTGTTGAAGATTTTCTTAGTACATCCTCGGCTTCAGAAATTAAAATCCAGGGAGCAATAACATTCACCTCATACAAATCACGCCAAATCTCTGGAGAAGCTTCTTTTAAATTTTTATGTTCGATTACTTTGTTAATACCCGCATTGTTAATTAACACATCTAAACGTTTATGATGGTTCAAAACATCTGATATCAACTTTTTTGCTTGTTGTGAACTTGATAGGTCAGCCTGGAAGTAGGTACTATTCCTAAACAACTTTGTAAGTTCTTTCCCTTCTCTAACGGATGATTTGGAATGAAAAGCAATTATAAACCCATCCTCTGCTAATTTCTTAGCGATTGCTAATCCGATACCAGAAGTTGAGCCAGTCACCAGCGCAACCCTTTGAGCATTCTTGTTTGTTTTGTGACCCTTGTCCAATCTGTTTCCTATTATATTTTTCAATTATGGTTATAAAATTAGCTTTTATGTCTTTCCGGCAATAGGTAAATTCCATATATACCCATTATCTGTGGAATATGTCTTGCCGGAACTAATAATTCCAACTATGCATTTGTTTTGTTTGTAATTATATTGCTATTTTATTTGGTTGTGAAGAATTGGGTTACTTGATCTTTAAAATGTACAATTTATTTGTAATCTGCATTTTATGATTTTATATTCATATAAACCCAATAGTTTCAATACTAATCTTGAAATAATCTTAACTTTCTGGGAATAAAAAAAGGACTCTGAAATTTGTGTTGCGAACAAAAAACCAGAACCCTTGTACAAAGTACTAATCAAATATACGATAGAAATGGAAATAGTGCCTTAGATATCTGTAGGCAAAAGAGGCTTTAAGTCAAAAGTTCCTTTCTGTGAGATCATTAACTGTATTCTCTGTAAGCTCAAGACAGGAGTTCAATGGCATCTTCTTCCTGTCCGACACGATGTCCGGCTCGTAGCTCCGGAGGAATGGAACAAACCGACGCAAACATTTTTTCTACAAAGATGACGCTCCGTTCAGAGCTAAGGGATATATATCATTGTCAATATAGCCCATAACAGCGGAGATTCAGGCGCATACAACACCTATTATATTGATGAAGAATTATACAAAGAACGCTATGCAATAGAAAGAACCAACGCATGGCTGGACAGCTTCAGGTCGGTGTTGAACAGGTTTGATACGACTCTAACTAGCTGGATGGGTTTAATTACCTTGCTTTTTGCGTTATGGGAATTAAGAAATTTAGAAAATTTAATAAGTCAAGATGAGTTCCTTAATAGAAGCCTATCTTTCAAACAGTAGAACTTTCTAATCCTGTCTTACATCAAGATAATTATCTGCCGCAGAATCTTCAAATATTTTCATACGGTGTTTCATTCCCCAACCGACCAGCGCAGTGATTACGCTCCCGGCTTCCTTTCCATAATCCGTGACAGAGTATCTGACGGTAACAGGTCTGGTGTTCATTTCTTCTCTTTTTACCATCAGATTACCCTCCAGTACTTTGAGTTCGTTAGAGAGTACTTTGGCGGAGATCCCTCCGATATCTTTTTCGATTTTTTTGAAGGTATTGGTTTCGTGTTCGCGGAGCATAAGGTAATGGAGAATCAGCAACTTCCATTTGCCGCCCAGAATATCCAGCGAATCCTGGAGAGCAGCGATGTCTGCCGTACAGCCCGGCGGATCGGTTTCAGGTTTTTTTATCATATCACTTACCTTTTGGTTACCGGTTACCTAGGGGTCACCCATAGCAAATGTAGCAACTCTGTGGTATAGCTTTGCATAGAAAATCAAAAAAGAAACAGCTATGAAAGAAACAGTTTTAGTGACAGGAGCCAGCAGCTTTATAGCCCACCACCTGATTCCGATGCTTGAGAAGCGTTACGAGGTAAAACTTTTAACTCGGTCGCCTGAAGCTGATAATGAATACCATTGGGATGTAGAAGCAGGAGAAGTGAATGACCGTGCGCTTGATGACGTCACTAAAATCATTCATCTGGCTGGGGCAAAACTCAATGACGGCACTCCGCTGACCTCAGAACGTAAAAGACTGGTATATAACAGCAGAATAGGTGCGGCTGATTTGCTGAGAAAAAAACTGACTGAACGAAATCAGAAGCTGACTGCCTTTATTTCTGCTTCGGCTATCGGGTATTATGGTTTTACCGACAGCAGTCTTGAAATTGATGAAAACGGACATAAAGGGACAGGCTTCAGTGCAGATTTGTCTCACGACTGGGAAAAGGCGGCCGACCGGTTTAAGACTGACCGGATAGCAGAGGCGGTTGCCAAAGTCAGGGTGGCAATAGTGTTGGGGAATGAAGGGGGGATTTTTCCGGTTTTCAGGAAATTGATCACTGGTAATCCCAGCCTGGCCATGCAGCAAAGTACAGTTGCTTTGCCGTGGAATCATGTGGAAGATATGGCAGGTATATTCGCTTTCATTGCTGAAAACAATCTGGACGGCACATACAATTCGGTAGCTCCGGAGCCTGCTTCACAGGCAGATATTTTCAAAGCCATTGCCAATGGAATTTCTAAGGCTGGCTATCAAATCCAGCCGTTTTCGGGGCAGCGACTGACTTCCCGTAAAATACAGGAGGCTGGCTATCAGTTTAAATACCCGGATATGGAAAAAGCAGTGGCCGCATTATTAAAAAACCATTAATACAACAGACATGGAAATGAGAAAGATAGAAACAGTATTGACTCCGGAAAACTTCAATTGGGTCGGGAATGCCTTTTATACCACTTCGTTTATCGGAAAAACCATTTCAAGAAAGAGGATGGACCCTTTTTTCGCTGTAGGCTATAATGCGGACATTGAATTTGAGTCAAGCGAAATACCCAGAGGGGTGGGGGCGCATCCGCATAAGGGATTTGAGACGGTTACCATCGCCTACAAAGGAAAAATTGAGCATAAAGACAGCCGGGGGAATCATGGTGTGATAGGGGAAGGAGATGTTCAGTGGATGACCGCCGGTTCTGGAATTCTGCATCAGGAGTACCACGAAAAAGAGTTTTCAAGGCAGGGAGGGACTTTCCAGATGGTACAGATGTGGGTGAACCTGTCTGCCAAAGATAAGGAAACCACCCCAAAATATCAGGATTTGCAGATGCGTGAAATGACTAAAGTCACTTTGGAAAACAACGCCGGAGCAGTCTATGTCATCGCCGGATCATACCGCGGGCAGCTGGGAAAAGGTACTACTTTCTCGCCGATAGAGCTTTATAATACACACATCAGTAAAGGAGGTGTAGCTGAATTTACACTGCCGGCAGATTTCAATACGGCCGTGCTGATTATTGAAGGCGAGGTAAAGGTGAATGGTGGAAGTGTGATAGCAAAAGACAGTTTTGTGATGTTTGAAAATAACGGGGGAGAAACTTTTTCTCTTGAAGCACTGAAGGAGAATACGATCGTCCTTGTCATGAGTGGCAAACCGCTGAATGAACCCATCGCGCATTACGGACCTTTTGTAATGAACACGGAAGCGCAGCTGGCAAAAGCTTTTCAGGATTTCAGGGAAGGGAAATTCGGAGTGCTGTAATTCTGGCGGGTTTATCTGAATGCAAAAATTACGGTTGTGCATAACGACCGTAATTTTTTATGTTTATATGGTCCGGAAACCGGTTTTCAGGGATGCTTGTCTATTCATTCCTTAAACTGTTTATTGGACGGAGGTGAAGTCAGACAGACTGAAACGGACAGAGAAAAATTTCTGTATCAATGGGCCGGCTGACGAAGTGGTATCTGTTCAGGTGCTGATGCTCTGTCCGAAAGTCAGCAGGTTATTATCAGGGTCAAGTAAGGAAAACTCCCGCTGGCCCCAGGGTTTATCCTGCAAATGACCGTTTGGGTGAATTGTTGTTTGATTGTGCTGCAGTTCCTGATAAAGTGCGTCGATGTCGGAGGTGCGGATGTAAATTTGGCCATAATTTTCGGCTGGATCTAAATCTTTAAACGCAAAAAAATGGATTTCCAAATTGTCTTTTTGAAGAATCAGATAATCGACATATTCACTTATAAGCTCAAATCCAAGTTGTTGGATATAATATTGCTTTGTAGCCGTTAAATTCCGCATGGGAATTTTGGGGATAATTGCTTTGTACATATGATCGGTTTGAGTTCAGACACACATTTCTATCAATAACAATGCCGTAACTTAGAGATTGATTCTAAACCCTACACTTGAGGTGAATCCTTGGGAATAAATAGGTTTATTTGACAATCTATCCGCCTTCGCACCAGTGCCCATTCCGCCCAGTTCGATGAAATAACCCATGCTTTGACTGCCCTTAAACTCAAATCCGAATAAGCCGTACCCGCCTTTCACGGTTTTATAACTGGAAAATTCGTTATTAGGCAATAATAATACACCACCGCCTTCGCCATATATAAAGATTTTATCCTCCAGAATTTCATGTCTGCATCTTAAACCTAATTGCACGTTGCCATAAGGAGTCCAGGTGGTTTCATCCAATGCCGTATGCTGTAGCCATTGTAAATTGGCAGCAGCCTTGACAGCCATTTTCTTATTGGCAAAATAGGGACTGATGACATGGGCTCCCACGCCAAAATTTTGCTGAAACTGACTGATATGAGCGCCTACGGCCAGATTGTCCTTTTTATCCTGAGCAGCAGCCGTCAGGCACACCATAAAGACCAAAGCGGTGAATAACCCATTGAAGTGTCTCATTTCTGAATCTAGTTAAAATGACTGTTTTATCACTCACACCTTGTGAGATTAATTTCATATAACCTACAGAATTAAGAAGGGAAGTATTGGACTTGAACAGCGCGGAAGCGCGGAATTAGATGGTTGCCATGAAAACGAATTCATAGGCAGGATTATTATTACTTTACAGCAGATCCATGCCAAGTCCTGGTATATGCAGGAATTGGCATGGATAATTTCTTATAGTTATGATTAAAATCTGGCCAGTACTTTTTCTGAAATAGTCTGGCCAATTGAAAGCGAAGAAGTGGCAGCTGGTGAAGGAGCATTACATACATTAATAGAACGGTTGCTTTCAATGATTGCAAAATCATCCAGTAATCCACCCTGAATATCACAAGCCTGCGCGCGTACACCTGCGCCACCTGGAATAAGGTCGTCCTGCGTAATTTCAGGAATCAGTTCCTGTAATGCCTTTGTAAAAGCATGTTTTGAAAATGAACGGTACATTTCACCCATGCCTGTTTGCCAGTACTTGGCAGCCACTTTCCGGAATCCGGGCCATTGTAGTGTTTCGCCCAATTCGGTCAGGTTAATGTCTGTTTTTTTATAGCCTTCGCGACTGAAAGCCAACACTGCATTGGGACCTGCCTCAATTCCTCCACCGACCATACGAGTGAAATGAACACCCAGGAAAGGGAAGTTGGGATCAGGTACTGGATATATCAGGTTTTTGACCAGATAATGTTTTTCCGGACGAATTTTGTAGTACTCACCACGGAAAGGAATAATTTGTAGATTAATAGGGGAAGGCTGTGAAAGCTGTGCGATTTTATCTGAATACAATCCGGCACAATTGACGATCAACTTGCCTTCATAAACATTGCCACGGTCGGTAATTACTTCTGATGATCCGGTATGCTGACGAATGTTCAGCACTTTTTCGCCGAGCATGATCTTTCCACCGTTCTGCTGGAAAACTTCCCCGTATTTTTCTGTAACTGTGGTATAATTGATAATACCTGTATAAGGTACCCAGATACCTTCGAGGCCTTCCACATGGGGTTCAATTTCTTTCATTTCCTCCCTTGTGATTTTTCGGTTATCTTTCAGTCCATTCTGAAGTCCTCTTTCAAACAGGTTATTGAGAATCGGCAACTGATCTGGGCGGGTAGCTACAACGATTTTCCCACACAGGTCATAAGGGATTTCATGTGTATTACAGAAATCAATCAGCGATTGGTAACCACGAATACAGTTTACAGCCTTCAGACTCCCGGGTTTGTAATAGAGCCCTGAGTGGATCACCCCACTGTTATGACCGGTCTGGTGTGCTGCCAGATGATTTTCCTTTTCAAGAATAATGACGTTCAGAGAAGGACGCTGTTCTTTGATTTTCAGTGCTGTGGCAAGTCCTACTATGCCTCCGCCGATAATGATACAATCGTACATATGTTATTGAGGGAAAGAAATTTTACCCATACAAATTTTAGGTGTTTCGGTATGTTTTTCTGAACCTTGAGGAACGCCTGCGACAGTTTCATTGGCCAGTAATGCAAAGAGTATGGCCTCTTTTGCATCACCATTAACGCCCAATTTCTGTATATTTTCTATTGGATAGGCGGGTAGTTTTTCCTGAAGATACCGAATTAGAAGCGGATTATGTGCACCACCTCCGCTTGTATAAATTACAAATTCTTCGTCGTAACCGACAGTAGCTTTTAAAATGGCATCTGCGATTGTTTCCGCACTAAAACGGGTAAGTGTTGCCAGTAAATCCTCATGAGATAAGGCTGTCTGACCGCACTTTTGTTGAGATTCAGATACTAAAGCATGGTTAAAAACTTCCGGCCCTGTTGTTTTGGGCGGAGAGAGCTTAAAATAGGCATGCGATTTTAATTGTTCAAGCAGAATCCGGTTGATTTGCCCACTGGCTGCAATTTCGCCATTCTTATCAAAGGCAAGACCATAATGTTTCTGCGAATAATAATCCAGCAGTGTATTGCCTGGTCCGGTATCCATCGTAAATACATGGCTGCTGTCACCTGATCTAGGAAGAAAGGTAAAGTTGGCGATGCCTCCAATATTCAAAAGAATACGGTTTTCATTCTTGTCAGAAAAGAGAAAATAATCTCCATAAGCCGCCAGCGGGGCACCTTCGCCCCCGGCTGCAATATGTTTCTGTCTGAAATCGCTGATTGTAATAATTCCGGTCTTTACCGCAATATGATCACCGTCTCCAATCTGTAAGGTTGCATTGGGCATATCAGGCCTATCATGCTGCTTTTTTGGTGCATGATAAACCGTTTGGCCATGGCTGGCGATCAAGTCGATCTCTTCTGGTTGAATATGCCATTTGTGAAGACAGTCCAGAATTATCTGACCGTGTATACTGCCGATACTGGCATTTAAAGTGCACAGAAATTCAAAATCTATGGTTGATTTTGCAAAGACCTGTCGGATATTGTTTTTGAAAGAATCTGCGTAGGAGATAGTTTCAAATTGATCTAAAACTATCTCCGTTTCGCGTCCTGCACCTGATATAGTACAAAGAGCCACATCCAGACCATCGAGGGAAGTGCCTGACATAAGGCCTATGATGCGACGGTGTTTCTTTTGTCCGATTGAAAACAACTTCGCAAGATTTGAATTCATAGCTTATCTGATCAGGAAGATTTTGGACCTGGTGCCGCAGCATTGTTGGGTGCCTTTGGCTTTGGTTTTCTTTTCTTCTTTTTCTTAGGCTTATCGTTGTATTTTTTATCCAGACTTTCAAGGTCTGAATTCAAGGAAGCTGCTTTGTTGGGTAAAGCGGATGGTTCCGGTTCTAATACTTCCAGAGACTCAGGAATAACCCCCTTTTTATTAAGATCTATTATTTTCAGAACATTCTCGATAGGTACAGAATACCAGTTGCTGTCGCGCTCGAAACCAAACCACATTACTTTTTTGAAAATATCAGTTTTCTGCAATGTAGCTTCTCCTTTTTTAGTTTTCAGGGGAATATCGATCGTTGGTATATCACGAAGTGCATCAATGTAAGTTTCCAGCTCATAATTCAGGCAACACTTAAGGCGTCCGCATTGTCCGGATAACTTGGCCGGGTTCAGCGAAAGATTCTGATAACGTGCTGCAGAGGTAGAAATACTCTTAAAATCAGTGAGCCAGGTAGAACAGCACAACTCTCTGCCACAGGAGCCAATACCACCCAGGCGGCTGGCTTCCTGCCGAAGACTGATTTGTCTCATTTCTACACGAATCCTGAATTCAGAAGCCAATACCTTGATCAGTTCACGGAAATCTACCCGCTCATCTGATGAATAATAAAAGATAGCTTTGGTGTTATCCGACTGATATTCAACATCGGTCAGCTTCATGTTAAGTTTCAGTTCCCTGATAATTTCCCGGGTTCTGAACATGGTAGGCAAATCTCTTGAGATAGCCTGCATATGCTTTTCGAGGTCTTTTTCAGTTGCAATTCTGAAAATGGAGGTCAAATCTTCATTGGCTTCCATTTTTTTTCTTTTCAACTGCAATCGAACCAGGTCCCCTTGTAGTGAGACCATGCCGATATGATAACCCGACTGCATTTCACAGACTACCCAGTCACCTGTAGTAAGACCCAGATGGTTTGTATTGCGCAGGTATTCTTTTCTTCCTCCTTTGAATTTTACTTCAACTATGTTGTATTGCATGGACTGGGGGATTTTCATGTGCCCCAGCCAATCAAATACATTCATTTTATTGCAGCCCCCTGTCCCGCAGGAAGAGCTGCTCCCGCACCCTGAAACACCCTGCTGAGTTCCACAGCCTGCTCCTGATGCACATGATCCACAACCCATATTTATCTCCTCAATCTTTTAGTCTTAGTAAATCGAGACCTATGTCATGACGATAATATTTTCCTTCAAAATGTACTCCAAATGCGCCACGTTGTGACTTGGAAACAGCATTTTCCAGAGAATTGGCGATACCGGTAAAAGCTAATACCCGTCCGCCGTTTGTCACGACTTCAGCATCTTTATTAAATGTAGTTCCGGCATGGAAAATCAGAACATCCTCAGTTTTATTGATGTCTGTTATAACCTTGCCCTTTTCATATTCGCCCGGATAACCTCCCGCTACTACAACTGTTGTAACTGCATATTGTGGAGAAATGACCAATTCAGTATCAGCCAGCGTTCCTTTGGCAGTCGTTGCCATCAGTGACACCAGGTCTGACTGAATTCTTGGCAACACAACTTCTGTTTCAGGGTCACCCATTCTGACATTATACTCAATAACATAGGGTTCTCCTTTAACATTCATTAATCCAAGGAAAATAAAACCAACATAATGGATGCCTTCTGCTTTTAGACCTTCCAGTGTAGGTTTTACGACTTTTTCCTCTACTTTCTTCAGAAAGTTCTCATCAGCAAAAAGAACAGGTGAAACTGCGCCCATTCCTCCGGTATTCGGACCCGTATCATCTTCTCCAATCCTTTTATAATCCTTGGCCTCCGGAAGTATTTTATAGTCTTTTCCGTCAGTTAACACAAAAACAGACAACTCAATTCCTTTCAGAAATTGTTCTATCACCACCTTGTTGCCAGCTGTTCCGAACTTGCCGTCCATCAGCATATCATTAAGCGTATCGGCCGCATCCTGATGATTTTCTGCAATAATTACTCCTTTCCCGGCAGCAAGACCATCCGCTTTCAAAACAATCGGGAGCGCATGTTGAGCCAGGTATTCCTGCCCTTCATGGATAGTGTCTACTGTAAAGGTTTTCGAGGCGGCAGTCGGAATGCCATATTTTTGCATAAAGGTTTTGGAGAAATCCTTACTGCCTTCTAACTGGGCTCCGTCTTTGCCTGGTCCGATGATTTTAATATTCTTTAAACCTTCAGTTCCATGAATAAATTCAACTATTCCGTTGACCAACGGCTCTTCAGGTCCTACTATGACCAGGTCAATAGCTTTTTCTTTGATTATATTAGTGATTCCTTCAAAATCATTGTAGCTGACGGCAATATTTTTTGCCAAGGCTGCAGTACCGGCATTTCCAGGGGCAACATATAATTCATCACAGAGCGGGCTTTGAGACATTTTCCAAACGAAGGCATGTTCTCTTCCACCGGAACCAAGTACTAGTATATTCATAATTATGTAATTCAGTTAACTTTTATTGTTCGCAATTATAGTTTGCGGTATTGTGTTGAGTTTACAGATGCCCCACAGGTAGTGCGTTGCATGATTGTTAATGTATCTTACTTAATTAGCGAGTTCTGAAAGGAATTTAATACGCATCAGCCTCAGTTCTTCTTCACTTACATCATCTGCTTCAAACTCTTTCAGGGCGTCTGCAATATTATCCGATTCCGCAGTCATGAAATAGTTGTATATGTCTTTTTGACGGTCACGGTCCATAATCTGGTTGATATAGTAATCAAGACTTAATTTGGTGCCGGAATAACAAATATGTTCAATTTCCTCGATAAGTTCTTCCATAGAGAGAACCTTGTTCTCGGCAATTTCGTCCAGATCTACCTTTCTGTCAACTTGCTGGATGATATAAATCTTGATTTTTGACTTATTGACTGTCGACTTGATAACAACGTCTTTGGCTGTTTCAATTTCGTTTTCTTCCACATAGCGCGTAATCAGATCAATAAACGGCTTGCCAAATTTCTGAACCTTTCCCATTCCCACACCGTTGATCTGAGCCATTTCCTGCTGGGTGGTGGGATAGGTGGTTGCCATTTCTTCCATGGATGGGTCCTGGAAAATGACATAAGGAGGTAGGTTTTTTTCTTTCGCAACCTTTTTTCTTAATGCTTTGAGCATTCCGAGCAGCGCCTCATCATAAGCATGACCACCGCCTGCTCCGTTGGAGAGGTCTTTTTCGTCATCTTCAGGCTTTCCTTCCTCTTCCGTAAAATTATGATCTTTATGGATCGTCACCGGATAAGGGTCATTCATGTAATTCTGTCCTTTCTCAGAAAGTTTCAGAATACCTATATTTTCTATATCCTTGGCTATATAATTAAATATAACCATCTGACGTATTACGGAAATCCAGTACTCTTTCGACTCATTATATTCAAGTCCTTTACCGTAAACATCCAGCAGATGATGCTCGTAGCTTTTAATATACTGATTGGTAACATTCGCTGTCAGTACATCGGCAATGTGTTCCCCGTCAAAACGTTGCCCTGTTAATCCGATTGCCTTCAGAATAAGCGTGGCTTCGTCCTGAATTTTGGACTTTTCTGTAGGTTTGATACAATTGTCACAGAAGCCGCAGTCTTTATCGATATGCTCTCCGAAATAGCTAAGCAGTTGTCTTCTTCTACACGCACCCAGTGTTGAATATGCCACCATTTCATTAAGCAAATGACGGGCATTATCACGTTCTGTTACTGATTTATCTTTATTGAATTTCTCCAGCTTCTGAATGTCGTCGTAGCTGTAGAACATAATACAGTTACCTTCCAGTCCGTCGCGCCCGGCACGACCAGTTTCCTGGTAATAGCCTTCCAATGATTTCGGCACATCATAATGGATCACAAATCTGACGTCAGGTTTGTCAATTCCCATACCAAAAGCAATAGTCGCCACAATCACATCACATTCCTCATTCAGAAACGCATCCTGATTATTCATTCTGGTATTGCTGTCGAGTCCGGCATGATAAGGCAAAGCCTTAATGTCATTGACGGTGAGTAATTCTGCAATTTCCTCGACTGTTTTCCTGCTGAGACAATAAATGATCCCTGATTTCCCTTTGTTGTTCCGGACATATTTGATCAGCTGTTTCTGTGCATTTTGCTTCGGCTTGATCTCATAGTAAAGGTTTTTCCTGTTGAAAGAAGACTTATACACTTCTGCTTCTTCCATTTGCAGGTTTTTACGAATATCCTGCTGAACTTTTGGGGTAGCAGTCGCTGTCAGTGCAATAATAGGGAGTTGACCGATGCTATCAATTATACCATGAATTCGTCGGTATTCAGGACGGAAATCGTGACCCCACTCAGAAATACAGTGCGCTTCGTCAATCGCAACAAAAGAGATTTTGGTTCTTTGAAGGAAATCGAGATAATCTTCTTTGGTAAGTGACTCAGGTGCAATGTATAGCAACTTCAATGATCCATCCAACGCGTCCTTTTTGACCTTGTTAATTTCAGTCTTCGAAAGCGTGGAATTAAGGAATTGTGCATTGATGCCAAATGCATTCATTTGATCGACCTGGTTTTTCATCAGGGCAATCAAAGGAGATATTACAATGGCCATTCCATCACTGACAATCGCTGGTAACTGATAACATAGCGACTTACCTGCTCCGGTTGGCATGATAACAAAAGTGTTATTGCCTTGGAGGATATTTTTAATAATAATTTCCTGTTCCCCTCTAAACTGGCTGAAACCGAAAATTTCCTTGAGCTTTTCTTTCAAAGTGTTAATTGTGAATTGATCGACTTGAGTTAACATTGCTGATTTAACAATTGCGTTATTCCAAAGTTAGCTATCTTTGTTGGCGCTTTCTGAGTTAAGTTTACGATTTTTTTTACTTCAAAATTAATTCAAAATTGAAATTAGAAAAAAATATTCAGTTAATAGCAAAAGAAGTTTTGAAACACGAGGCGGAAACTTTGTTGAATCTGACTGAATATATTGATGATTCGTTCTCAGCATGTGTGGAGGCTGTTTTGCAATCAACTGGTAGATTGGTTGTTACGGGAATAGGAAAAAGTGCAATTATTGGACAAAAGATCGTTGCAACGCTTAATTCAACTGGTACGCCGGCATTATTTATGCATGCGGCAGATGCCATTCACGGTGATTTGGGGATGATTCGTAACGATGATCTGGTCATGGCTATTTCCAGAAGTGGTGATACCTCAGAAATCAAAGTGCTGGTACCTTTACTAAAAAGGACTCAGGTGCAACTCATCGCGCTGGTCAGTCAGAAAGATTCATATCTGGGTAGTCAGGCCGATTTCGTACTGCATGCACATGCCCCGCAGGAAGCGGATCCACTGGGGCTTGCACCCACTACCAGTACTACTGCTGCCCTGGCTTTAGGTGATGCATTGGCCATTTGTTTGCTGGAAATGCGTGGCTTTACCCAACAGGATTTTGCCCGTTATCATCCGGGAGGTTCGCTGGGTAAAAAAATGTACCTGAAGGTTTGCGATCTGCTCACGGGTAATAACTGGCCCGCAGTGCCGGAAAATGCGCGGCTTGATGCGGTGATCCTGGAAATATCTTCAAAAAGGTTAGGGGCCACTGCCGTTTTAAATGCAGAAGGGTTACTGTCTGGTATTATTACTGACGGTGATTTAAGAAGAATGTTGAATCAGTTCAGTAAATCCCAATTGTTTGAACAACAAGCGAAGGATATCATGACAGTCAGCCCGGTGACGATTGTGAAGGAGGCATATGCAGTTGAAGCTTTAAGGTTGATGCAGCAAAGAAGTATTACTCAACTGGTTGTAGCGAACGGAGATCAGTTGGAAGGTTTTATACACTTGCACGACCTGATCAGGGAAGGTATTGTGTAGAGCGGGTATCAGTAATCGAAGATAAAATCATGGAGAAATCAACACAGCCTGAAGTATGGATGCGTGGGCCGGTTGAAGGAGTGCCCGCCTTATTACAACCCGCTGCGCATGCATTGCTGCAAGCCAGAGAAGAAGTAGATGGGTATGTAAAAGACTTTCCCGATGCACTTCTATGGGAAAAACCGGCCGGACTTGCCTCCGTAGGTTTTCACTTGCGACATCTTACGGGTGTACTCGATCGGTTGTTTACCTATGCATCTGGGCATCCGCTTACAGAGGAACAACTGATATACCTCCAAAATGAGGGAGTGGAAGACCGGACTTTAACCGTCGGGCAACTAACGAAAAAATTTGACAATCAAGTGGACATATCTATCGAAAAGATACGTGCAACTGATGAATCGATCCTGCCTGATTTCAGAGGTGTGGGCAGGAAACAATTGCCATCTACCATTATAGGCCTTATTTTTCATGCTGCCGAGCATACCCAGCGTCATGTAGGTCAACTGCTGGTCACCACACGAATTCTGAAATATCAGCAAGGAATCTGAACGGTTTCAGCTGAAAACCGGCAACTTTCTGTAATTTTGTAGTACATGGAGACACTTCACCCCTCATTCGAACAATTTAAACTCAATCGTCAGCTACTGAACGCGATTGAGGAAGCAGGCTACACAGAACCTACCGAAGTTCAGCAACAAACGATTCCTCTGGCCTTGGCCGGGCATGATGTATTGGGCATTGCCCAGACTGGAACCGGAAAAACGGCTGCCTACGCTTTGCCCATCTTAATGAAAGTTAAGTATGCCAAAGAAGGTAATCCGCGTGCACTGATACTTGCACCGACCCGGGAACTGGTACTACAGATCACAGGTGTGATTTCTCATCTCGGTAAATACACAGGTATCAGATGTTTGTCTTTAATTGGTGGCTCTAGCATTAAAACACAAGTAGAAGCAGTAAAAGCGGGTGTTGATATTCTGATAAGTACTCCAAGAAGATTTATGGATATCTATCTGACAGGAGATCTGGTTGTCAAACAACTGGAAGCTATGGTGTTGGATGAAGCCGATAAAATGATGGATATGGGTTTTATGCCTCAGATCCGCAGTATTTTGGAGGTTATTCCCAGGAAACGTCAAAACTTATTGTTTTCAGCGACTTTTCAGGAGCGCGTAGAGCGTTTGTCCCATGAATTTCTGGAGTTTCCTATGAAAGTTGAAATTACGCCTTCTGCTACAACCGCAGAACGTGTTGAACAGCAACTTTATGAAGTGCCTAACTTCCGGACTAAAATCAACCTGGTTGAACACCTTATCGTACAACCGGAATTTGAAAAAGTGCTGATATTTGCCCGCTCCCGTGAAACCGCAGAGAATATATACAAATTCCTGTCGCGTAAGGTATTGGGTGAAGAAAATGTAAAAGTGATTCATGCCAATAAAGGACAGAATACCCGTTTGAATGCCATGGATGCTTTTCGAAGTGGAGAGGTAAAAGTCTTGGTTGCTACAGATGTTGCTTCCCGTGGCATTGACATTACAGCGGTTACCCATGTAATTAATTTTGACGTACCACTTATTTACGAAGACTATGTCCACCGGATAGGACGAACCGGACGAGCCAGTCTTTCTGGTCAGGCAGTTACCTTTATGACCATGTCGGATGCGTGGCATATTAAAAAAATTGAGGAGATAATCAGAATGGAAATACCCAAGGCAGACATTCCTGCTGGGGTTGATATGGCGGTCACTCCAAAAGAAGAATTGCAGGTAATGCTTAAAGAAATTGATAATCAGAAAAGAAAAGATAACCCTGAATTTAAGGGTGCTTTTCATGAAAAGAAAAAGCGGTCATTTAAACCTGCAGGTTCAGGTGCGGGAAAGAAGTCAGCAAGCGGTAAGTCACGCCAAAGACGATAGTGCAATAATATTTTTTTATCCTCGTTATATTCAGTGATTAAAAGAGTTCAGGTTTGAATTATGAGACTAGTACCCCTTATTTTGATTGCTCTGTTTGGGATTCCGTTTACAGGATTAGCGCAAAATCTTCAGCTTGCCAGTTCAGCAGCTAAGGCAGCGGATTCTGGCGGGTCTGAACCTCGTGCCCTTACGCTGGAAGAAAGGAAGATAATTCCTCTTTTCGGTGAACTCAGTAAAACGTCCGAGCAGATTAATGAAGAAATCAAGTTTCTTTCTGATTGTGACAAAATGTTTGGTGACCGCACAGAAGCCAGCAGGTTTTTCTCCACCCGTGCCTGGGAATATCTACAGGAAGGCCAACTGGATACTGCCTGTTACCGCTTTAATCTTGCCAATCTGCTGGATAAGAAAAGCCCGGATCCCTATTGGGGACTTGGGGTAATCTGTTTTCAGCAGGATAAACTCGATGACGCTGGCAACATGCTAAGCCAGGGTGTTGCGCTGGCGCCTGAAAATGTATCGCTACTCGTGGATTTGTCTACCGTGGAAATCAGGCTTTTTGAAGTAAGAGGAGAGAAAGAACCGCTTTCAGACGCACAAGCCCGCTTATTAAAAGCAGCCCAGATTGATCCCAATTATGCGCAGGCGCACTATAACCTGTCGGTAGTTTCCTATTATAACGAAGATTATTCCAAAGCCTGGGAGTATCTGCATTCAGGACGCAAAATTGATTTCTCTCAGTTAAATCTTTCATTTGTTGAATTACTGAAAGAAAAAATGGCTGATCCGGTAGCGTTTTTTAAGTGATTCTCAGATTGGTCTTTATAGCATAAAAACGACCTGCAATCCACGTGATTGCAGGTCGTTTACTTTCCAGGCCATCATGGAATAGAAGCCGGTCTGATACCGGTGATTTTGAATACTATTTAAACACCGCCTGCCTGGGTGCAACGCCAACCTTCACAGAGTCTTTCAAATCACCATTGATATAGTAACGGACCATATAGCCACCCTGCGTGAATGACGGTACTACCGAACCATAAATCAGACCTTGCATTGGGTCTACATCCATACTGTTAAAGGTACGTTTGATAATAGGTGCGGAAAGATTGACTTCGTTACTCGCCACCGGAAGGCTGATTGTTTCTCCTGTAGCATTTCCGCTGTTATTATAGCTGTAATAGTTAAAAATCAGATTGGACCTGTCAGGGCTAAAAACAAAATTCCCAACGATTTTGGTCAAATCATTGCCCACCGGCAGTGTGTTTTCAATGGTGTGTGTGGCAGCATTTAACTTGTACAGCCTGGTTTCAGAATTAGCCCACATCTTACCATTCGCATCCAGACCAATTGGTTTGGGTGTTGGACCCACGTTTACTTGTTTAATCACTTCGTCAGTTTTGGTATCTATGACCATCATGTTGCTGAACAAGCCTGAAGAACCCACATATACCAATGAGCCTGCCTTCACCATTTTGTCGGAACCTTTCTCCAGTTGAATCTTTTTAATGACCGTATTGGAGGACAGATCGATTACCACAATATAACCGGGGTTAATATAGAATTCAGGAAATACTCCTGTAACCCCCCAGCAACTCACATAGGCTTTGTTGTCATTCACAGCGATTACATCCACCGGGTTTTCAATATCTGGTGCGCTGAGTGTGGCCAGTTTTTTAAAAGTATATTTATCGACAATCTCCACTCTGTCTCGTCCAGATTCTGAATGATCTGCTAAAATAATTCCCGAGTTTCCTGCTTCTGCATATGCCTGCAAACTCGCATTCAATGACTGGCCATTAGCGACACGGAAAATATCGTCACGTGAGGTCGCATCTTCTCTGTTATAATGGGATAGTGTTCCGTTATTATTAGTGAAGTTTCCCTGATTGACTACGATGACTCCACTACCGAAATCTCCCTCCGGTTCTTTTTCTTTTTCACGGCATGAAATAATGGATAAAGCTAGTGCGGCTGCCAGCGTAAATCTGGTAATCTGATTGATCTGATGTGTTTTTGTTTTCATAAAATCATTATACAGGTTCAAAATTGGATAGTGGTCAATAATCAGGATGATTTTTTTGAGAAAGTAGTTATCAATTGCAACGAATAGCTGCGGCCAGGCATTGCATTACGCCTTACATCAATATAAAAACTATTGGTGAGGTTGTAAACCTGCGGCTGTATCCTGACACTACAACGCCGGAAACTGAATACTGACTCGGCAAATACATTCAGCAAGATATAGCCTGGTATGGGTTGTGTTTCTTCTGCAGTCACATAACTTTCGCCGGTGAATGCTACCTGAGCCGTGATCCGATGGTTTTTAAATTGTATCCATGAGTTCATATTTCCGGTATGCCGCGGTGTAAGTGGTAATTGTTTGCCCAAGACATCTATCGCATAGGCATCATACATTTTCTCCTGAGAACTTCTGGTATAGGAGTATTGGAGCAGGCCACCGGAAGTGAATCGATGCCACTTGCGCTGAAATGATATTTCTGACTCCAATCCGCGCGCCAGTACCTCTTGTACATTTTCCACGCGGTTTCCTTTCAACGGGTTCCAGAAGGTCCAGTTTTTGATATATTGATGAAATCCCGTTAGTCGTATAGAATAGCGAGCCGAGGCCATAGTCTTGGATAAATCAAAACCAGCCTCCTTATTCCACCCGTGTTCTGGCAGAATATCCGGATTACCGATGTCTTCCCAGTAACGCTCATTGAGGGTGGGGGCCCTGTAACTTTTGGAGACAGAGGATCGTGCGACTCCGGTCCATTCCTTTTTTTTGAGCCAGGTATATTCCGCTCCTGCCGATGGGGCAAGCGGTGGGTTGTAACCGGTAATGAAAGCCTGGCGTATGCTGGCAGATAATAACCATCGCGTACCTGCATTAATACGTGACATAGCATATAGGTCAGACCGGAATTCCGTTATTTTATCCTGACTATACCCTGTGGTTTGTGTACTGATGTAAGTAATTTCTCCACCTGTTTTGATTGAGTAGCGCAGGTGATCCGAAACATATCCATTCCACTCATTTCCGGTTTGAAAACCGGTTTTATCAGTAATGGCGTCAGACATGGTTGTATAGTCACCTTTTCCATAATTAAGGATGTCGCGCGTTCTCGAAATCCGGTTTTCCCAATTGCGATATTTATATTTTAACATGGCCCGGGAAGCTCTTGTACGTGTGCGTTCTCGGGAAATAACATCCTCAGGCAGAATGGTCAGGTCGTTGTCAGAAATCCAGACATGTGCTGATATTTCATGCTGTTGATGATCATTCAAAAATAAATCCTGCATAAAGCCCGACCGGGATGTCTCTGAAGTACTCATTCTGTATCCATTCCGGAAGTGATCTTTATAATGATTGTTCATTATCCCTCTCACCAGCAGTGTTTTTCCTGTTACATACCATTGCTTATTTATTTTGGCACCATACCGTGCTATGGCTTGTGTCTGGTAGTTCAGGAAAGATGCCTGTTGGTGACCCATTTGAAACTGTATGCCACTAAGAGGTTCATATTTACTGTTCAAAAGGATACTGCCCCCAATGGCATCTGAGCCGGTCACACTCGACGAAGAACCATATTGAATACCTACTTCCTCAAAACCTGCCATTGCGATACTCGAAAAGTCAGTTTGGCCTAGAGTAGGCTGATTGATATTTAATCCGTTCCAAAGAACTGCTGTATGCGATGCGGAAGTGCCCCTGAAGGCAATCGTGGCCAGTTGTCCCGGGCCATAGTTTTTGATTGCCAGCGGTGTGGAGTATCTGAGTAGCTCACTTAAAGACTGGAACTGAAATTGCTGAAGGGTAGTAGTGTCAATTTTTCTGAATTTTTGGCCTGCCAGAAAACGTTCAGGTGCATATCCGGTCACAGTGGTGCCGGCCAATTGAATGGTATCAGACACATTCAATGTCATGGCCTTATTCTCAGTAGCAGTAAAAATTGTTACTGAAAGTATGCACAGCTGGATAAACCCTTTAAAAAACGCCACAGTTCTTTAGATTGAACAAATAATCAGCGGCTTTCTCCTCCGGAAAGTACAGCTTAACATGGTTATGGCAGGTCTCCTGACTCATTTCTCCGGTTCTGCGCCTTCCCGTCATTGAAAACAGTGGCAGAGGGTTGAACCGGCACTCGAATGAAACTTACAGTTGCGGGGACAGCTTCCGGATTGCACGGAATTCCCAATTAAGCCTATAGAAACATGAATGACATATTTCAGGCGCCTTAACTCCTGCAAAGTTAATAGCTATTCCCTCATGTTCAACATAAATCACTGTCCTTCTTTCGTTTTGGGTTGATAAACTGTAATTTTGCGGGTTGAATAATACAAATACATGTTGTCTGACGATTCATATAAAACCATTGAAAAACCTTCTGAAGGCTTTTTTAAAGACCGAGGAAGTAAATTTTTTGCGTTCGCATATCCTGTTCGTGATGAAGATGAAATAAAGCGGAATTTGCTTGAATTACGGGAACTACATCCCAAAGCTGTTCATCATTGTTATGCCTGGAGGTTGGGTACGGATAAAAATCACTTCAGAGCCAATGATGACGGTGAGCCGTCAGGCAGTGCTGGGAGACCAATTCTGAATACTATATATTCAGCCCAACTTACTAATGTGCTTGTGGTGGTAGTCAGGTATTTTGGTGGTACCTTGCTGGGTGTCCCAGGACTGATTAATGCTTATAAAATCTCCACAGAAGAGGCACTGGCTCATGCTGTGGTAGTTGATAAAAACGTGACAGATCATTACCTGCTGACCTATCAATATGAAAAAATGAATCAGATTATGAAGATCATTAAAGATATGGATTTGGTGATCTACGATCAGCTTTTTGATATGGAATGTCAGATAAAAGTAGAGGTAAGGCAGGCGCTGAAGGACGCTTTTTTGCAACGCTGTGAAAAAACAGAGTTGTCAAGCCTGGAGTATTTATATACGGTGTAGGCTGTGTATAAAACCATAGCAGACAGAACTGAATAACGGTTTTATTTGTTTCAATATGAATGCGGATATAGATCTTTTTGGTTAAATACCAGGTAATCATCATTACTGTAACAGTTACATAACAGATTGAAAAATTCAGATAAATCCAACGGGCTGGCAGGCCTTGAGCTCATTGAGGTAGAAGGAGCACGCGAACATAATCTAAAAAATATTGATGTAGATATCCCGCGAAATCAACTCGTGGTGATGACAGGTATCAGTGGAAGTGGAAAATCTTCTCTGGCCTTTGACACCATTTACGCGGAGGGGCAGCGCAGGTATATGGAAAGTTTTTCTTCCTATGCCCGTGGATTTATCGGTGAAATGGAACGGCCTGATGTAGATAAAATTACGGGTCTTTCTCCGGTAATCAGCATCGAGCAGAAAACGACTTCCAGGAATCCCCGGTCTACGGTGGGTACTGTTACTGAAATATATGACTTTCTTCGTCTGTTATTCGCCCGGGCTGGGGAAGCTTTTTCCTATGTAAACGGAAAAAAAATGATCAAGCAATCGCTCGATCAGATCATCGAACAGGTTCTGAGCCAGCAGGGAGGCAAAAAGGTAGTGCTTTTGGCACCAGTAATTAAGGGAAGGAAAGGGCATTATAGAGAATTGTTTGTTCAGATTGCCAAACAGGGATATACAAAAGTGCGGGTGGATGGTGAGATTCTGGATATTACTCCCAAAATGCAGTTGGACCGATATAAAGTTCATGATATTGAACTTGTCGTAGATCGGCTTATTCCCAAGGTAGAAGATCGGTATAGATTGAGCCAGTCGATAGGAATTGTGCTCAAACAAGGAAAAGGGGCTATGATGCTGCTCGACGAACAAGAGCAAATCCATTACTTTTCTCAAAATCTGATGGATCCTGAATCTGGGATAAGCTATGATGATCCGGCTCCGAACAGTTTTTCTTTTAACTCACCTTACGGGTGGTGCCCCACCTGCCAGGGTTTAGGGGTAATTGAAGAGATTACGGAAGAATCAATCATGCCCGACAAATCGCTTAGTATTAGTCGGGGGGGAATAGCTCCGCTAGGAGAGTACAGGGATGCATGGATTTTTAAGCAACTGGATGCGCTGCTCAAAGGATTTAAGGTTAATCTGAGTACGCCTCTGGATAAAATACCGGCCGAAGCTATGGAGGTTGTCCTGCATGGAAGTAATGAAGCTGTAGCTGTTCCATCCAAAAAATATCCTGGTACAGAGTGGGATACAACTTTTGACGGAATTATTAATTTTCTTAAAAAGCAACAGGAAACCGGAAGTGATAAGATACTGGACTGGCTTAAGGATTTCACCGTTATAAATGTTTGTTCGGAATGTAATGGTGGTCGTCTGAAAAGAGATTCTTTACATTTTAAAATTAATGATAAGAACATCTCAGAGCTGGCTGAAATGGATGTACGAGAACTTTCTAACTGGCTGATCGGCCTGGAAGATCGTCTGGAGGATCGTCAGAGGTTAATTGCCCATGAAGTACTCAAAGAAATAAGGAAGCGTGTTGGATTTTTGCTTGATGTAGGATTGGATTACCTGACGCTGAACCGAGCTTTACGAACCCTGTCGGGTGGAGAAGCCCAGCGTATCCGTCTGGCAACACAGATTGGTACTCAGTTGACAGGTGTTCTATATATTATGGATGAACCGAGTATCGGACTTCACCAACGTGACAATATAAAACTGATAAAATCACTGAAAGATCTTCGCGATCTGGGGAATACGGTATTGGTGGTGGAGCATGATAAGGATATGATGCTGGCTTCGGATTATATTATTGATATAGGTCCGGGGGCAGGTCGCTTTGGGGGACAAATTGTAGGGAAAGGTGCACCGGATGTATTTCTGAAAAACGGCTCCCTCACTGCCGATTTCCTGAGCGGGCGCGTCAATATTGAAATTCCCGAGAAACGTAGACCAGGCAATGGGAAGACTTTAAAATTATCAGGTTGTATAGGCAATAACCTGAAAAATGTAACCCTCAGTTTGCCATTAGGCAAGATGATCAGCATTACCGGGGTCAGTGGAAGCGGTAAGTCATCCATGATCCATGAAACCTTGTTTCCGATTCTGACCAGGCATTTCTACCGTTCTCGCAGGGAGCCTTTGCCCTTTAAAGATATTGAAGGACTGGAGCATATAGATAAGGTAATAGAAGTAGATCAATCTCCGATTGGCCGGACTCCCCGTTCCAATCCTGCTACTTATACCAATTTATTTACTGAAATAAGAACGCTCTTTGCAGAATTGCCAGAAGCAAAAATAAGAGGCTATAAACCGGGTCGTTTTTCATTCAATGTGAAAGGTGGCCGGTGTGAGACATGCGAAGGAGCGGGTATGAAGAAAATAGAAATGGACTTTTTGCCTGATGTGCATGTGGAATGTGAAACCTGTAAGGGTAAACGATTCAACAGGGAAACGCTGGAAGTACGTTATAAAGGGAAGTCTGTATCCGATATTCTGGATATGACAGTGGAGCAGGCCTTAGGCTTTTTTGAAAAGCATCCTAAAATACTCAGGAAAGTACAAACGCTATTTGAGGTAGGGTTGGGCTACATTACGTTAGGACAGCATGCGACAACGCTTTCAGGCGGAGAAGCCCAACGGGTCAAACTCTCTGAAGAGTTATCCAAAAGAGATACAGGAAAAACATTATATATCCTGGATGAGCCCACCACGGGTCTGCATTTCGAAGATATTCGTCATTTGCTCAATGTGTTGAACAAGCTGGTAGGTAAAGGCAATACGGTACTGATTATCGAGCACAATCTGGATGTAATCAAAGTTTCAGATTATGTGATTGACCTGGGTCCGGAAGGTGGTAATCAGGGAGGCCAAATTATCGCTGAAGGTACCCCCGAGCAGGTAGCAAAAGTCAAAGGAAGCTACACGGGTTATTTTTTGAATGAGGAATTGAAATAAATAACTGACAACAAAGTATTGTTTTAATATCCTGTACCCATTAAGTGATTAAATTCGGTAAATAGCAAGCTAGACTTAATCACTTAATGAGGTAATTGCATTTCTGATATTTTCAATACGTTTATTCCATATTCTACAGGATATCCATAATTGAAATATAAATATTAAGCCTATTACTATCAACGGCATATACCTTTCACTGTTGAATTTTAACCCGTAGGTAAAAAATAAAAGAATGCCCATTAGGTAAACTTGTCGTGACACAATAGATATTACAGCGAAAACTCTCACTTTTGCGATGTAGTTCATTAGTGATTCACGAATGTTACTTCCTTGTATTAGATATTTAGAGATTCTATACCCCATGAAATTATAGCCCAGCGGAATCAAAACTGAGCAAATCAGTAAAATGTTAATCCAAACAGGTTTTCTTTCTCCATCAAACACAGAGTAGTAGCATATTAAAAAAATGCTCCATACAATAATTTCAATAGTCAGCTGAGTTCTGATTCCCCTTATAACCGGATGGTTATTTTCTGATAACATTTTATAAATTTCTTCGCTGGAAAAGACGGGTGTTTCAATCGTATTCCAGGTGGATTTGAATTCTTTAAGATGCATGATTTTTTAGTTTAGAAGTTTTTGGAGTTTTGCTTTTATTCTATTGAGTTTAACACCTATATAGTTTTCACTAATTCCTGTTATTGCTGCTATTTGGTGATAGCTCAAATCTTCAAGGTACAGGGTTATAATCGTCTTGTCTGCATCATCAAGTTGTTTTAATGCTGCAAATAAACGCTCCTGTCGTAAGGCTAACTCATCACTGGTCTGTTCTTCTGAATAATCTGGTAATTCTGGGTAATATTCAATCTTCTGTTGCTTATTACGGAATGTGGCAATTGCAGTATTAAACGCAATTCGGTAAATCCAGGTGCTTATTTTCGCTTCCTGTTTGAAGGTTGAATGAGATTTCCAGAGTTGAAATATGATTTCCTGAAACAGGTCTTCACGGTCTTCTTTAGAATCCCGGTATAGTCGACATATTTTATGAATTATCCCCTGATGCTCATTAATAAGAACTAAGAAGTCTGTATCGTTCATGTTTACTATTTATTAACCATCAGGAGGGTGTGGTATCATTTATAAAATGATTGGCATTGGTACAGTTTGTACTTCGTATTTAATCAATTTAGGACATGATCTTCCTGTTTCGGTGTCTTTACTAATTAGTAGTAAGTTGGGTTGAAAACTTACAACCAGGAATGAAAAAGTAGTAAGTTATTCCATCCTCATTATAACTTCAGTTTTTAAAACGTTTATTACTGATGTAATTTTCGTAAATGCTGAATTGTCAGGAAATGTACAAGTATGATAAGTGCTTCATGTTTTGAGTAGTGAGTAAGTTTTTAGTGATTTCATCAACTAATTGTTAAAAAAACTATTTGAGATGAAAAAATTTGCCTTTATTCTTTTTATTTCGGTAACAGCTTGCAATCCAGAATCTTCTCCTGAGGGAAGGTCCAAAATAAGAGATCAGCATTTGGAACAGGAAATCGACTTTTTAAAAGAGCAAAACAGCGCGATTCTGGATAGTATCAGTTTGATAAACAAGAAATTAACTGAACTTGAAAATAGGTGATTTTGAAAGTTAATTATAACAAACTGCAACTGTATATCTTCAATTTGTTATTATACCTATGTCTACACCCACGCCTAATGCTTCATTACGCAATAAAATCTACGTTTAGTTGAGCGATTACAAAAAACTTCCTAGGTTATTTTTCCTCGCTTACATTTAGGCTTCTGACTGTTTCATAAAATGCGGTAATCATTCGGTTTGAAGTTTGTAATAACTTCTAATCTTTTGAAAGAATTTTTTCGAAAAATATAATTATTGCAAAAGTTACCACCTTTTAATAAAAATATTGTAGTAAGTCCAAATTTAATAATTATTATTGTAGTGTTTTGTTACTCAATATGTTATGAAATTTTCTTTTGTTGAAAATTATGGAAATTCCTCCTAAGAATTGACAGCCTATAGTTGTGAGTTCTATGTTTTGAGGAACCTAGATTAGGTTCTATTCTTTTGAATGTACTAGAAGACATACGCTTTTTTCTTAATTATTTTGAAATAGGTTCCACTTCTTTCCACAAGGAATTGGATGTTAAATCTGTAATAACTAAGGATACCATGTTGATGGCTCAGGATACCATTGCACTTATTATAATCTAGTTAATCCACCTTCTATAAACAATAGTTTCTCGCCTGATATTCATACCTATTTTATTTGTTAAGGTTGAATTGAAACAGCATTGCAAATGCTTACCTACTCTATTTGAATACCAATTTCTTAACTATTAAAGAAACAGTCATACAGGACTGACTATCCATCTTGGCAAATGTGGAAACAGCTAACACTAAAAATAGCTTTACCTCATCCTGTAGGTATATACACGGTAGTCTAAATTTAATATTTTTCGAATTTTCAAACCCTTAAAACTCAACAATCATGGCTTGTACATCAGGATCAGTCCAGACCGTTGCCGATAAAACAGTAGCAGCGGGAAATCAAATAGTAAAACTTCAAAGTATGATTGAGGCGCAGGAAACACAAAATAAAGCCAAATTTATCGCCAAGATTAATGAAAGCCTGGCAAATGCAAACGTAAATGATGCCAGGTTACTCACTTACAATTCTGCTATTAAAACTGAATACACCAGTGAATTCAGTTTGGATAAAATCGCCGGTGTGGTTACAGCAGCATTGAATGCTGTAGCAGCTGCCACAGATCCCAAAGTGATTTCTCCAGCAATGAGTCCTACAGCCATAGCAGCCTACTCCGAAGTTGTGAACAGTGTTGCTGAAGCAGCCAAATCTTACTCTACAGCTGCGGCAAGTCTTTCATACTCAATGACCAGGCTTTCGCCCGGAATGTTTGCATTTCTTTCTGCAAGTACTGTCAGTATTAATGACGTAGATACATTTGGTACGGAGGCAGTGACTACAACCGCCATCTACTATCAGCTCATGCAGAGTATCGATGATATCCGGAATGAGACTAAGTTTGGAGAAGCGATTATCAATTCCAAAAATATCATTAATATGAGAACACTTCAAGCGGCGCTTACTGATGATCTTGCAAGTGGGAAAATCACGATTGAGGTTTGGGTGATTAAAGATGCTGCCTATGATAAAGCAATTGCACAGATACAAGCGAGGTTAGATGCGGATAATTTCAAGGATAGATCGATCGTTTCCCTGGAGGAAGAAAATGAATCAGACCAGTCTGTCGCAATCCGGAATCTGGTATCCCTATCCCTTGAGAGATTGTCAACAATGGGAGATGCGTATAAAGAGGCAGTTCAAATTTCTAAGAACCGTCTTTCTGAGAATTATTTCTAATCAACGTTGAAGTATTGAGATAGTATTCTGAATATTTATCAGTGAATAATGAAAGCTCGTTACTTGGGTCTAACGAGCTTTCATTACTTATTATCTAGAAAAAATGGCTTGGATTTATTTTGTTTTCAGCACTTTTCTGGTTTGCACCTTGCCAGTTGTGTCAGTCACCTTGACAATATAGATACCATCTGCAAATGAGTTCATTAAGATTGATTTCTTTGCCTCCTGATTGCTATGATTTTCTTCCAGCAACAATCGACCAGTACTGTTATAAATTTTGATTGATTCTCCTCCTTTTAGCCCGTCTAAGGTTAAACTAGTCGCTACCGGGTTAGGATAGGTATTGATTTGTATTGATTCAATAACAGCAGAACGAATCTGACTGTACGCATAGGTGCCATCTAGGTCAATTTGTTTCAATCTGTAGTAGTTCTTGCCATCAACAGGAGTATGATCAATAAATGAATAATCCAGATTGGCCTGGCTGTCCCCATTGAATGATTTGCTTTCTACATAATCCAGCTTGGTCCAGTTTCTGGTATCCTCACTCCTTTGTACCTCAAATCCTTTACTGCCTTCCTCAGTGGCAGTAGCCCAGTTTAATTGAACAAGGTTGTTTTCTTGTGTCAACGTAAAGTGAGTGAGTGTAACCGGGAGCGAAGTCTCCCAGGTCCCTACTGCCTCTCTGTAAGGATGATTGATGTTATTTTTTGATAGACCCACAAAATTTTGTACTTCTGGGTCACACGATTTATAAATAAGTAAATTGGTGATATTCCAGAAGTTTTCTTCATCATATATTGCCTGGATACTGGCTGATCTAGCTTCCTCACCGACACTTTTAACAGTCAAAGTTAGGGTTCCAGGTAGAGAGTTAAACACAACGGTTTGATGTAATTCATCAAAAACTCCATTTACTGTAGAGCTAATCACCTGTAGAGTGCTGGGTATGTTCAATTTTAACTGTGATGGGTGAGTAGTAGGCGAAACTGAGCCAGGGAAATCGAAATTGATTGTAAATTCAATAGTTTCATCAGGTTCGACTGTGTCAGTATTAGTTGTAATTGAAAATACAGGCTCTGCCGGGTCGGGAATGGAAGGTACGGCTAGTTGGGCTTGTGTTGCTAGCAATTGCGCGTGGGTAGCATCAACTGGATACATGGTAGTCCACCAGATTGCTAGTTGTAAATCAAGCTTTTCCTGTTGAGAGCTGGTAGGGGCGTTTGCTAGTAACCACATTACTCGTGCAGCTTTTAGTTTATCGTCCTCATTATAATCACTACTGGCTTCACCTTCTTCTACAAAGTGATACTCATTATTTGGACCCTCCGTGAACACAATTTGACCTGGATAATACCAATGTGCAATTGAAGCTACATATTTTTCATGATCTATACATAATCCTAGTTCTGTACTTACAAATTGACGATTTTCATCAAAATATCCAATACATATAGGAGCACTATTACCACCATAAGGGTCCCCATAATCATCTACAAATGTATAGCCCTTGGCTGGCATGAAATCTGTCCAAACAGCAAAAGGTTTATCAAAACAGGATTGACGCACCTGGTCTCCGGTTTGATATTGGATTACTACCTCAAAATTTGGCCCGCCAGGTGTACCAATCGTAGGGCTGGAGAACTGGATGGTTATTGGACCATTAAATTGCTCTCTTGTGTTGAGATAGCCGGATACATTTCCAGGATTTAAAGTACGCAGAAGGGGCCCTGAAACAGATGTGCCTTCATAAATTGAAAGTATCGCATTAGGGGCAGGCATGGTTAAAATATCATATTTTAGGATTACACTTCCCGGGGTGCCATTAAGTACCGGATTAATGACAATGGTACGATTTGTATACGGAGCAGCACTTGACTCTTTAAACTCTATATAACCTGCGGTTGATCTTCCCACAGCAGGTGCACTTACAACTCCCGGAAAATATTGGGTGGGTGTTGCACCGGTAGCATTAGCTAAGTCGATAAATCGGTGACCGCCTCCGGGATCATCGCATGTCTGACCCAAAGCCAGGTTGCTGCTTAAGTAAGTCAGAAGAAGGAAAAGACATACCCGCAATTGTAAATTGTAGGTAAATTTAGTGGCGTAGAATAATTTCATAATTAGATAGAATAAAGTGTTACATAAAAAGAATTAAAATCAATTATTTTAAAATAAATATACAATTAAATTTACATTATTTACAGATTGTTATATAAATAATAAATAAAATACATAAATTATAGTATAAATGGGTGTTAGTTTGCGTCTCGTATTTCAGGGCGATATATTGAATTATATAGACGTAATTGTTATATATGTGTCACATATTTTTAAAGAAAAATTTAGAAATAATTATACAAAATTTAATTCAGCATCGGTGGTATAGAAATTAGGATATCGGATTAAGTTCTATGTATGCTGGAAAAAGTGGAATGAAAAAACTTTTAAGTTTAGCCATAGAGTGCGAGTGTGGAGTACAGAAATAATGTGAGTCTGAGGTACAGAAGTGAAAATTTTGTCATCCTTTTTATGCATATTGGTGATATTTTCCATTCAACCCGTCCTGGTAAATGATTTCTAAAAGCGATCATATGAATATTAACCGCCGCTCCTTTATCCGTACTTCTATTGCCGGGGCTATTCAACTAGGAATACTTGCAGATTTATACGCATCCTTTAGCGCATTGGTTAGGACATCCCAAAACGGATTGCCTCGGTCAACCCCTGAAATGCAGGGAATCAGTTCCCGGTCTATCCTGGATTTTGTTTCGGCTATTGAAAAATCCAATGCGTTATTGCATAGTCTGATGATCGTTCGAAATGGCCATGTAGTGGCAGAAGGGTGGTGGGCTCCTTATTCGGCCCAGTACAAACATACCTTATATTCCCTCAGTAAAAGTTTCACTTCAACTGCAATAGGGCTGGCAGTGGCGGAAGGGAAATTATCTGTTCACGACCAGGTGATTTCTTTCTTTCCTGACCAGAAACCTGTAACGGTCAGTGAGAAACTTTCGTCCATGCGGGTGAGAGATTTGTTATCCATGACCACTGGCCACGAAAAAGATACTACCGGTGCATTCAGAGATCCTGCAAATAATGATTGGGTAAAGGCTTTTCTGGCCCAGCCGGTTAACCGGCAGCCTGGTACTCACTTTGTATATAATAGTGGTGCTACCTATATGTTGTCGGCCATTATACAGAAACTTACCGGACAGACACTGCTCGAGTATCTCACTCCCCGGTTGTTTGACCCGTTGGGTATCACTGATATGGACTGGGAGGTTGACCCGAAGGGTATTAATGTGGGTGGCTGGGGACTTCGGATAAAGACCGAAGACATAGCCAAATTTGGGCAGTTATATCTCCAGGAAGGGAAATGGGAAGGGAAACAGATCATACCCGTTCATTGGGTGAGAGAAGCAACGCTGGCACATATACTCCAGCCGGGTAAGGAGGAAGACCGGCCAGCCAGTGACTGGTTGCAGGGGTATGGGTATCAGTTCTGGCGTTGCAGAAATAATGCATACCGGGGTGACGGGGCCTATGGTCAGTACTGCGTCGTGATTCCGGAAAAACAAATGGTGATTGCCATTACAAGTGAAACTTCCGATATGCAGATCGTGCTGAACCATGTTTGGCAGTATCTGCTGCCGGAAGAAAATCAAAAAACTGTTGCCAATCCGGCTAATGAAAAACTGTTGGTTCAAACGCTGGCTTCGCTGGCGCTGCCGTTACCCAAAGGAATGGCTTCTGTGAAAACTGCTTCCAGAATTAACGCCAGAAAATACGTTTTTGAACAGAACAAACTGGGTATTACCAACGCGTCATGGCAACTGAATGATCAGGGGGCAGTTTTTAAGTTTTCAGATGCCGAAGGTGAGCATACCATTGAAGCGGGTATCAATACCTGGAAACCCGGAGCGACTCACCTGAATATTGACTGGCTAAAGCTGATTCCAACGCCCATTCCTGGAAAAACAGCATTGAAAACAATGGCCACAGGGCACTGGGCCGGTCCGGATACATTTGAAATGATCTGGCGGTTTGTTGATACGGCTCACTATCAGACTCTTGTGTGCCTGTTTGATAAGAAAAATGTACAGATTGAAGTCAGAAAAAGCATCTCAATCATATCAGGCAATACCGCTCCGGAAGTGGTGCTGGTCGGTCGGCAGGGGTGATTTTTGGTTCTGTATATGCTTTCTGCTTTCATGGCCCTGATGTTTATTGTTTTCCAATCGTCGAAATTCGTAGCTGATTGCATGACATTGGATTTTTAATTGCTATGTTCAGAAAGCAATATTGACCAATTATTGCTTTCTATAATTAACAAAAACTCCTGTATTTGCTTTTGTAAATAGCAAATATGGAAAATTTATTGTTAGAATATCAAGTCAAAATAAATAGAGTTTCTCTTGATCTTCAAAGATATTTAGTCTCTGAGATTGATTTGAATAATCGCTTGATTGCCGTAAAAGGCGCAAGAGGTTCTGGTAAAACTACGCTGCTTCTACAAATAGCGAAATTACATTTGCCACTACATTCTACCTTATATGTAAGTTTAGATCATATCTATTTTTTCGAGCATAAATTATATGATTTGGCAAAACAGTTTTCACAATTTGGAGGTACTCATTTATTACTGGATGAAGTGCACAAATACCCGAATTGGTCGCGAGAAATAAAACTGATTTACGACAACTTTCCAGAACTGACTGTTATTTTTACTTCGTCCTCTATGTTAGAAATCTACAAATCAGAATCGGATTTGAGCAGAAGAGCTATAACGTATAACTTAAAAGAATTGTCTTTCCGAGAATTTATTTTATTCGAAACAAAGAGAACCTTTCCATCCATTTCATTGGCAGAAATTTTAGAAAACCACAATCGTATTGCCACCGAAATTTTAGCTGAAATAAAACCATTGCCTTTGTTTGAAAAATATCTAAAAACAGGCACATATCCATATTACAAAGAAAACGAAAGTGCATACTATCAGAAATTACAAAACACCATCAGCCTGATTATTGAAATAGACATCAATGCGGTGGAAGATTTACAATACGACACATTGGTAAAACTTAAAAAATTGCTTATCACCATTGCCACAAGCGTTCCATTTACGCCCAATATCACAAAATTGAGCGAAAAAGTTGGCGTTTCTAGAAATATGTTGGTTCAATGCATCAAAATTCTGGAACGTGCAGGTTTGGTAAACGAATTGTACAGAGACAATTCGGGAATTGGCGTACTCACTAAACCCGAAAAATTATTTCTAAATAATAGCAATCTGATGTACGCTTTGGCAAAGGAAAATACCAATATCGGCAATGTAAGAGAAACATTTTTCCTAAACCAATTCAAAGGATTACACGAAATAAATCTGGCACTAACAGCCGATTTTTTAATTGACAAAACCTATACATTTGAAATTGGCAGTAAGAACAAAACTCAAAAGCAAATTGCAAGCATTAAAAATTCATTCGTTGCCAAAGATGGTATAGAAATAGGTTTTGGAAACATTATTCCTGTCTGGTTATTTGGACTAATGTACTAAACAAACATATTTTGTAGCATATTTTTCTGTTCTTCTAGTTTTTGTAAAAGTTGGGTTTCAATATCAATTTTCGAGTTAGTAGATGAAAGGGTATCTCAGATGGTTTTTCTGAAAAATATTTTAGAACCGAAAACCCTTTCCAACCATTCTACAGAATCAGGCTCTGTAATAATAGTAACCAGACAATTTTCAACTAAACCTTTATTTTGCATTCCATGAAAAACCTGTTTATTATTTTATTAGCCATTTGCGCATTGAGTGGTTGTATGCCTGAAACCCCTTCTCCTGAATTAATCATTGATCCGCCGAGCTTACATGTGGCCGGCCGTGATACCATTGCCGTTGGTAGCTATCTGGGACTTACTATTGATGGCACCGCCCATGATACCTATACGGCTGTACAATCATTACAATCTGCCATCGGACTGTCAGCTCATTTGCATATAGCCGGAAACGTAACTTCGGATTTGATCGGTCTGCGGGAGCGGATTCCGTTATACAGTTACATATTACTGGATCAGCAAAAAGGAACGGACTCGGGAGTGCAGATTACCCTCGAAGGTGGAAAAGTCAGTGCCGTTTATCTCAACAGTGGAAAACAGCTTACGCAATGGCCGGCCGGTGAAAAAGAAAGCAGGTCGGTAAGGGTTGGCGATGAAGCCGCGATGATTTATGATAAACTGGCGGCTATCCGGCAGAAATCATCCTATCAATCTTCCTTTGAAAGAATCACCTTATTAACCAAGGATCTGCATACCTCCTATGATACTGCTATGGCAGGGGCTTCACTCTGGTATTTCACCTATAAAACCAGCGATCGCACGATGGATGAGGTGCGTATTAACCTTCAGAACGGAAAGCTTGCCTTCGTTGAGGTAGTGCATTGGGAATCAGCGTATGAAATTTAAAGACAAGGAGGGGGGTGGGGTAACTTTAACTCTTATCAAAATTTCTTTTTTTCCTCAATTTCTGCCTGGATTACTTCATTAATATTGATTTTTGAACCGACGAAAGAAAAAATGGCCGTTCCGTATTCCCGCGCATACGGATTGGTAATGGAATCGGCCATGGTGGCCTTTTCAAAATATGGTCCGGTGTCGGCCAGTTCCCTGAGATGATTGCCTTTGTTTTTTACCCTGATCAGATGCCTGTAAGTACGGCTCATGTCAAACCAGTTGATGTAGTCGGCATTGAATGATACTGCCCGGAGATTCTGTTTGGTATAATAATTGATTGCGCCGGCTTGTCCGTAGTTGTCACAGATAATAATGGTTTGTTGCGGATCGGGCATGGAGGCATACAGGGCGTCGACTTTTTCAGCCATTTCTTTCCAGCCGAGCATGTCGGCAAAATCCTGGGGTAGCTCGTGGTCTTTCCCGTCTTCCCACCTCAGCAGGCCCATCTGCTGATAGGCCTCCCGGTTCGCAATAATATATTCCGGGTCTCTATTGGGGAAGAAGTATTGATGCATACGAATGAAACTCAGAATGGGCAATAGGATAAATACTGGCTTCACATATTTGATCCATCGGTTGCTGAACTGCCTGGAAAGAAACACCGCCCCGAAAGCAAAATAAACCGGATATAAACCGATCGCATAATATCCTTTTGCTCTGAAATAAATGAATGTGGCCAGCGTAAAAATGAGGGAATAAAGAAAAAAGCGGTAGGGCCGAAAAGGTTGGTAAAATGCCAGTGCCCAGCAGGCTGCGGCGAGTACGGGCAGTCCTCCGGCGAAATAAAAGATCTGTTCTTGCAGAAATACCGTCCTGTTTACATGGACCAGATGTTTTTCTGTCAGTTCCTGCATATGATGCATTACAGGGAAACTATTGTTGTATTGCCAGATAAGATTAGGTAAAATCAGCACAAACCCTAACAGGATAGCCAGGTAGAACTTTTTTTCTTTAAACAGCGAGCGGTGCTCAGACAATAAAAGTGCTGGAAACAATCCAATCAGCAGGAAAGCAAAATTGTATTTGTTCAGGAAACCCAAAGCAAATACCACCGCTCCCAGGAAAAGCCATTTTGTCTGGTGGTGCGTGATATATCTGATGACAACATAATAAAAGGCAGTCCACGACAGCACATCCATGGAGTTGGGCTGATACAGTAAATTGAGTCGTAGAATCGCAGAAAACAAAATACAGGAAGCTCCCAAAATAAGCGCAAAGCGATCTCCATTTAATGCTTCAATGGATTTCCAGACAAATAATATTGTAAGCGCCCCGCAGAGGCCGGGGAAAAATTTCACCCAAAACTCGCCGTTGCCGAGCAGTTTGATAAGAAATGATGTCCATGAGGTAAGCGGCGGCACAGATAAATAGCCCCAGGCAAGGTGGTTGGCCTGATCTAAATGCAGATATTCGTCGCGCTGTAGTTCATATTCCGGATGAATCAGTGTGTATTGAAATATGAATTTTAAAAGGATAAATCCGAGGAGGATAAGGGTATCTTTTTTCATGAATCCAGCAGATAATTTATTAAGCCAAAATAGTGGAATGCTGAAAAAAGAAAAAGATATTAATGTTAAATAGAAGAATTGAGGGGTTGAACGGCTGCCTTTTAAAGCTAACAATAGCTAAAAGAATGAAGCGCCTGCTTACACATATGGTAAAACAGGCGCTTCATTCTTAAAATACTATTTACCGACCATTGGAAACAAGCGCTTCAGTTCTTCCTGGGTGGGACGGCTGCCGTACTCACACACTTCAAATGCTTCGGCATACTTCACTTTGGCCACTCTTTCTTTTCCATACCACTTTTCCAGAAGTGGAGACAGAGAAGTATCTATAGAGGGCCACCGTGTTTCCAATAGCCACTTTTTTCTTGCTACTTTTTCCTTGGGTACTTCGCCCTTGTAATTACTTATCCATGGTAACCACTCGTAAAATTGTGATTCGTGTGCATCCAAAGCATCAATTTTTTGATCGATGACGCTTGTAATGTCTACAACTATGTCGGGTGCAAACGGATTTGGTTTTTGAAATCCATCCTGAAAGTATAAGAAGACCGGATTTTTGGATAATGGAGGTGTGTCTGATGCTATATTGGGTACGCCCACCATAAATGCGGCATCCTGTACCAGAATACCGGTATAGCGGTGATCAGGATGATAGTCGTTGGTGCGGTGCGTAATGACCACATCCGCATCCCATTCTCTGATTTTCCGAATAATGTCCAGTCTTACTTCCAGTGTCGGCATCAGCTCGCCGTCATGATTGCTCATCACGTCATACGCAATGCCCAGTCTTTTTGCCACTTCCTGGGTTTCGGCGTAGCGTCTTTTGGCCAGTACGCCGCCTCCCATGCTCTGGTGGCCTGCGTCGCCGTTGGTTACGGAAACAAACTTCACCTGATGACCCATCTCCACGAACAGTGCGGCCGTGCCCCCACCTTTGATTTCACAATCATCCGGGTGTGCGCCGATCATGATTATTTTTAAAGGCTTATTTTGGGCAATGGCCAGCGTGCCCGTAATGAATACAAACAATACAAATAGTGAATAACGAAATTTCTGCATAGAGAGCTCAGGATTTTTAAATTGCCGGAAAGTTGATTTACCTGCAATTTAACTTATTCAGCGTAATTTCATTGTGATTATTCAGGGTGAATTGCGTGATGGAGGAGTTTTCCTGGAAAATCCTGCGGTAATTTTTCAGCGGCATACCTAATTTATGCGCCAGGAAAAACCGGTTCACGGTATTGTGTGCCACGACCAGTATGGTGCCTCCCGGATGCCTGTGTGCGGCTTCTTCAAAAAAACGGTTTACGCGTTCCACCACTTCACCGGCAGTGTCACCGGTAGCACCTGCGCGTGTATTGCCAGGATCTTTGTCCCACTGTTCCCATAATTCAGGATCTTCACTGACAAACTCTGCCCTTGTTTTTCCTTCCCATTGACCAAATGCCGCTTCCAGAAGCAAAGGGTCTTTCACCACTGCCATTCGCTCACCGCTGGCAATTGTCGCAGTGATGTAGGCACGTTTCAAAGGGGAACTGTAAATGGCGTCAAAATGAATCCCTTCCAGTAAATCCTTAGCCTGTGCAGCCTGAGATAGGCCTTTTTCGGTCAGTTCCACGTCTGTGATGCCGCAATAACGATTGCCATCGGCATTCCAGGTGGTTTCTCCGTGCCGGAGTAAGTAAACATTCAGCATAAATAAATAATTTGGGTAAAAAATGATGACTTTCAGTGATTGCCGAATCTGCCAGTCAAACGGTAGTCAGTTTGTTGCATTAAAACTCTACTAAATATCCTCTTTTTACCAATTCGTTTTTAAAATTCTGGTATTGTTGCCTGTATTTTTCTGCTTTTTCTTCCTCTGGATAGGTTATGCTGTCCGTTAATGTCATGGTTGCTGCGGCTTGTCCCAAGGTAGAAAAATGTGTTTTAGAGGCAGCTAATATGGCGGCTCCCAATGCTCCCGAAGTATTGGCCATTTTATAGACCGGACAATTCAGGACGCTGGCCCTGATTTTAAGCCAGATATCGCTGTTACTTCCTCCACCGGCAGTAAATACAGCCTTTGGCTTTTCGCCGGACAATTTTTCTACCAAATCAAAGCAAAGTTTTTCTATATATGCCACCCCTTCCATTCCTGCCGTGAAGAAGGTTTCTGGGTTGGGTATCTGTTCATCTGAAAATCCGCGTGCGGTTTTGGAAATAAATGGAAATCTTTCTCCTTCCTGTTTTAAAGGATAAACCAGCCATGGTGTAGGGTAAAGCTTTTCTGAAGCTTTATTTAATTCGATTAGATCGGCATGCTTAAAATCTGTACTGATCCAGTCTGCGCCTGTGTTGCTGGCTCCTCCGGGCATCCAGTAACCTTCAGGATGCCGGTGACAGTACAAACGCCCTTCCGGATCCTTGATTTCATTTTCCGTCACTCCTTTGATGACCAGTGTGGTACCGATGGTGGTGTTCCAGTCACCCGGATTGACTGCCCCTGAAGCCACCTGAGAGGCACATCCGTCGGTCATGCCAGCGACTACCTGAACAGTCGGAATCTGTAATGATTCTGAAAGTTCTGTAGTCAGCGCACCAATGGGCGTACCTGACGGCACCACTTCCTGCAGCCATTCTTTACGGATGGGTAATTGTTCACAGATATAGGTTGGCCAGGCATTTCGTGTGATATCATAACCCGATTTTAAGGCATTGGTATAATCCGTGATGCGGTAATGGCCGGATAGCCGGCCGATAATGAAATCAGCAGCATGTATCCAAGTATGGATTTCAGCAACTTTTTCCGGAAAATGTTCTACATACCATACCATTTTGGCTAATCCGCTCGACGAATTAAATGCAGTGTATCCGTCCGGATTATGCTCGATGGCCGTTTGGCGGCAGCGTTTTCCTTCTTCTTCCGAGCGGTTGTCGCTGTACATCAGTGCCTGGTGCAGCGGTTGATTCGCAGTATTGAGTGGGATGACGGTGCCCGACGTAGACGTTACCGACACGGCCTTGATTAATGCCCGGTCGAATTGTGCCGGCAGTTCTGCAAGAAGTATTTGCAGGCATTCCAACACGGCACTCCACCATTCTTCGGGTGACTGCTCGGTTCGGTAGTGATCATTCAGAGCCGTTTTTTTTTCCTGACTGCCGGCAATTGAGCCGTCTTCGCCTGCCAGAATAACCCGTACGCCCTGCGTCCCTACATCAATTCCTATAAAGTGTGCGATCATCAGGATTGGGTATTTTTATAGTTTTGACGATTCTGTTTCCAGGTCTGATACCATGAGTTGCATTCGTGGCTAGTTTCAGGGAGTATACTGGTATAAGGTAGTTCCTGATTATTGATAATTCCTAAAGCCCTGCTACAGATGACAGCTCCGCCGGCGACGGTTGCCTGCCTGAAATTTTCACGGATTCTTATTTCTTTGTTCAGTAGATTGGCGAGTAATTGTTGCAACACCGGACTTTGAATTCCCCCTCCACACGCCCAGACATAATTTTTCTGATAAGGTGCGAGGTCAATCAGACTTTTATAATTTTCAAAAATACTGCATGCCAAATCCCATAGCAAAGCGAAGGTAAAGTGACCACGGGTAAGTTCATGAGAAATGGGCGTAGAGAATGTGAATCCCCCTTTTAGCAGGGGCTTTTTTTCGTCAGCCAGTAAAGAGCCGAGGGCGGCGTAGCATTGCGGAGGAGATTGCATAACCTGACGGACTTCTGCTTCCAGTACTTCGTAACCTTCATTAGGATAAAATATGGCTTTAAATCGCTGGTAATTCAGTCCGGTTACACCTGCATTGGTTTCAAGAATATAGCTGTCGGGACTGGTGTGGCTGTTGGTCCAGGTACGTTGTTGCGGATCTGTTAGATAGTCACTGACAATTTTGATAACCGGCGTAGTGGTACCTGATACCAGTACTACATCGTCTGGCGACGGCCACGTGCTTTCTATAGCCAACTGCGTATCAGCACCACCTACTATGACTTTTGTAGCAGGATAAAGCCCTAAAGATCGCGCAAAAATCTTATCAACCGTGCCTAAAACAGTCCCTGCTTCGACCAGTGGAGGAAGCAGCGAACGAGGAATCCCAAAGTACCCACAGAGTTCATCTGACCATATCTTATTTTCGACATCGTATAATAATGTTTCCGAAGCCTGTGAATGCTCATAGCCCACTATTCCGGAAACCTGAAAGAGTGCCCAGTCGCTGATGCTGAGTACTTTATCTGTTTTTTGATGTAAATCAGGATGTTTTTCCTTTAATCCTACCAGCTTCAGGGCAGAAAAAAGTGAAGTAGGGTAGCGTCCGGTTAATTGATATACTCGGTTTTTATCCTGCAGCATATCTTCAAACGCTCTTCCCCTGTGATCAATATTGGGCATGCCCAGTACTGGATTTCCTTCATGGTCTATCACTACGATGCCTTCCCGCTGGCTGGAAGAGGTGACCGCCACTATATCTGCCGCAAATCCTGGTTCGATCACTTGCCGTGCTAATGTCAGAATCTGATCCCAAAGCACTCCCGGATCAAAATAAATGGAATCCGGATACGCATTATCCTTGTGATAGTGTAAATCATCGGTAGCTATGGAAAGTACCTGTCCGGTAGTGTTGGTGACTGCCACACGTACATTCCCTGTGCCAATATCAATCACTAAATATTTCTTGTTTTCAGCCATTTCAAATATTCCGGTTAATTACACCACCTCTTTATTGACCAGTTGTTTAACCGACCGGTTGCCTTCAGCATAAAACTGATGCAAGGCTTTGTTCAGAATATCGGCATGGTGGTCTTCCACCTCAAATGTAGCCCCGGCAATATGCGGAGTTGCCAGTACATGGGGATGGTGGATGAGTTTATAATCAATTTCATCAGGTGGTTCATGATCAAAAACATCAAGAATTGCACCACGGATATGATTATTTTCAATGGCAGACCATAATGCGTCCCGTTGTACCACTACTGCCCGTGCAGTGTTGACAAAAATGGCATGTGGCTGCATCCGGTCAATCAGTTCTGCACCGATCAATCCTTTTGTTTCTTCGGTGACGGGTAAGTGAACAGAAATGACGTCACAGGAGGAAAAAACTTCTTCAATCGATACTTTTTCAAAGGCAGGATCTTCGTGCGTCGTATAAGGATCATAATATCTTATTCGGGCAGGGAAATGTCTTACCAGATTGGCAATCGTTTGTCCGGTAGCGCCGAAACCCACCATTCCTATGGTTTTTCCGGCAATTTCATTTCCTTTAAACTGCAGATAGGAAGTATGCGCACCGGCTTCCCACTTTTCGCTTTCAAGCCATGCGACTCCAGCAAACGTATTGCGCATCAGATTGATCAGATTGGCAATAAACATCTCCGCTACTGCCTGGGCATTCCGGGCAGGCGTGTTAAATACCGGAATATTTTTTGCTGTAGCCGTTTCCACTGCCACATTGGAAGGGGTTCCCCTGCAAACTCCGATGAATTGCAGATGCGGATATGCCTCAATGACAGCTGCTGTTACTTCGTCATGCTCGGTTATGAGCGCCTCTGCCTGTGTTTCTTTTAATAACGCGATCAGTTCGTCAGGGCGGTATCCATGCCCGTGGTCTTTCCAGGGTTTATAAATTACTTCACCGAACTGCGCTTTCAAAACATCCTGCGCCTCCTGATAATAGGGGGCAGTGATTAAAATTATGGTCATTGTTATCTGGATATTTACTGTTGTAATATTGATCAGTTGCTGAAAAGGTTATTTTGCCAGCTCAGTAACAGGTTCTTCTTCCGGCAGGGTGATGAAGCGGGTAAGCACCGCACTTACCAGATACAGACCGGCAAGAATCCATACCACGCCTTCACTGCCGATACTTCCTATGGAAAGGCCCACAATCGCCGGGCCGATGAAAACAGGTAAACCCGCTCCCAGATTCAGAATAGAAATGGCTGCTCCTTTTTCCTCTTTTACCAGTGAGGGCACCAGCGCAGAAAGCGGGACATACCCGGCCAGCAGCCCTCCCCATAGTATGCCACTCAGCATGACAAGCCAGTAGTTGCCGTCAAACCACACCGGTGAGTAATAAAACAGGAGTGTGGAAACTGCGCAGCCAACGCCACCGAACCACATGATGGTATTCTGCCAGCCCAAACGGTCACCTACAAAACCAAACATCAGATTGAAAATGATATTACTCGTAAAGATGGTACCCCATATCTGCAACCATTCTTTAGTCGAAAAACCGAATTCGGCCATATACATCGGAAGGAATACCGGAAAAGCAAACTGAGCGGTTGTATTGATGATCCTTACAATCCCGCCGATTCCCACTTTAGGTTCTTTCCTGACGATCGTAATGCCTTTGAGCAATTCAGCCATTTTGCTGGTTTCTCCTTCTTCCCTGACTTTTCCGGTCCGGAATTTGTCTTTATTCATCACCAGCGCAAAAAAAGCGCCCACCGACACCCAGAAAATAGAACTCCAGAGTGTATTCTGATAGCCGATACTGCCGATCGCCCAGCTTGAATAGTAGGCACCCAGCACGTTCAGTCCGCCGGTAAATACAAACCAGAACCAGCCAACCGCCCTGCCCAGTTCACTTTTTTCAGTGCGATAGGTAATCCATACCAGGAAAGAATAGGCGAACAAGGGATAACCAAATCCGCGGATGGCATAGGTAAACAGCATGGCCGGGTAATTCAGCTGTTCCATTCCGATGCCCACAAAACCGATTGTACCGATAATATAGAGCAAAAGGCCGAGAGCCATTGTGATTTTGGGGGTGTAGGTTTCGGCAAGTACACCGGAAAACCAGGATGATATAGCAATGGTAATGCCATAAACGGTAAACAGGGAGGCAGATTGCTGAATTGACATGCCGTGTTCCAGCAGATAAGGGCTTAGCCAGCCCTGCTCAACGCCATCGCCCATCATGAAAATGAGTATGCCGAAATATCCCCAGGCCAGATGCCGGGGAATGCCTGTGTTTTTTAACTGCAGCATAAATTGGTAAAAGGGTTAGGAATAGTTGAATATCGAATAATAGGGTATTATTTCAATATCAGAAAGTACTTAAAAGGTTTGGTGAAGGCAAATGAAGAAATTTTAAATTTATGAAACAAATAAAATGAAATAAAAAATAAGCAAATTTAATATTTGTAAATATGCGTTTTTATTGGAATTATATAAATAATGATTTGTCAGATAGTCATATATACATATTTTGGATTTCTCTGCGCTTTGAATGTTAGAAAAATATAGTATCATTGCTTTCAAAACATTTCATTTTGTTTATGAATATCACGGAAAGGCACCAGTATATTCTGCAGGAGTTGCAGCGTAAAGGGGTGGTCAGTATTCAGGAGTTGTCTGATCTGATGCAGGTTTCAGGCGTGACAATCAGGAAAGACCTGCGGATGCTGGAAGACAGAAATCTGCTTTATCGTACGCATGGTGGCGGTTCATTGCAGAACCCTTATGCGCTGGAAAGACCGATTAATGAAAAGCAGTTTATTAATTCGGAGGAAAAGGAGCGGATCGGTAAGGCTGCTGCGGAACTCGTCGGCAGTCATGATTCCGTGATGATAGGGTCTGGTACTACTGTTTTTGAACTGGCCAGGAATCTGTTTCCTTCCCGTCCGATAACAGTTATCACGCCCGCCTTGAAAGTTGCACTTGAGTTGTCAAGCCGGCCAAAGGTGGAGGTGATGCAACTGGGCGGACTGTTAAGGGAAAATTCGTCCTCAGTAGCGGGTACTTTTGCCGAGCTGATGCTCAATTCTATCTCCTGTGGAATCCTGTTTTTGGGAGTTGACGGGATTGATACGGGTTTCGGATTTACAATTAGTAATCTCACTGAGGCGGGATTGAATCAGAAAATGATACGTGCGACCCAGTCTTTGGCCATTTTGGCCGATCATACCAAGTTTGGGAAAAGAGGGATTGCTAAAATCTGTGATTTTGAAGACGTACAATATATTATCACCGATAAGCAAGCGCCTGCAGAAGCCGTGACAGCCCTGGAAGACATGGGCATTCAGGTAATCATGGTATGATGTAGCAGAATCAGAAATCCACTTTGTACAGTTTCAGTAATTGCGTTTCATTGAACCGTTGTGGAAGATTCCTCAGGAGGGTATTGCGCAAACTGATCAGCCAGGGGTTTTCCCATTGCGCCACCTTCCCGATTCTGTCAGAATTCCTGACGATTTCCGCAGTCCTTTTGCGCCGTCTTTTTTCAAAAAGCCGAAAGGCCTTCTCCGGAGCATGGGTTTTATCCATTTCCTGCGCAAGCACCACAGCATCTTCTATCGCCTGACAGGCTCCCTGTCCCATATTGGGAGTAGTGGCATGCGCTGCATCGCCAATCAGGACTATATTTCCAAACGCAAACTGCTTCAGCGGAGGTAAATCCTGGATATCACCCCAGATAAGCCGGGTGCCGGAAGCATTCTTCAGTGCCATTCTGACTGGCTTTGGATAATTGCTGAAACGCGCCTGAAGCATCTCTGCAGTCATGGTTTTCATGGTGCTTTCATCCGGACCGGCATTGATACAGCAAAACCAGTAGAGCCGGTTACCGGGCAACGGAACCATGCCGAACCTGCCCGCAGGGCCCCAGTATTCGGCCGCTTCGTGATAATCGGTCACATCGGGTATGACTGCCCTCCAGCAGGTATATCCGGCGTAGCGGGGCGTGATGCCGGGAAGAAGATGCTGCCGTATTACTGAATTGATTCCGTCAGCCGCAATCAGGTAATCAGTTTCCTGACGGGTGCCGTCTGCAAAGTAAAGTCTCTGCGATTGCCCCTTGATTTCCAGTTGCTTTAATTGTTTGCCGGTATGGATAAATTCAGGATCAATATATGAAATCAGCAGCTGATGCAGATCGGCCCTGTGTATGCAGAAATTATCCTGCCCGTATTTCTGACTGAATTTCCGGGAATCGGTATGATTCAGCAGGTTGCCGTGATGGTCATAAATATTCAATGCGTCAAGAAACCGGCCTTTACTGATTACTTCCTGCCCGATCTCCAGCATCTGAAAAGCCTTCATTGCATTGGCTGCCAGCCCGAGCCCGGCGCCTACAGGCGCAAGCGTAGGTGCGGCTTCATAAATATGAGGGTAAATTCCGATTTGGTTAAGTGCAATGGCTGTCGTCAGTCCTGCGATACCGGCTCCGCAAATAGCATATTGGTGTTTCATAACATCGCCTTTTTTCAGTTGTCTGATTTTCTTGTCTTTAATCGAATGTGACCATGTTTTGTTTTTGTAAATATTGAGTAAGTAAGGAATTAAAAAAATATTATGCACTTTTTTGTGTCTTTCCCAACCTTTAACTACGCAGGAATAGTATATATCAATAAAGAAAATAGTCCGGACTTTCTTCTTGCTTTTAAGACAAAATTTTACCTAAAAAAAGGATATGAAAAATTGGATAATTGTAAATATGGTATTGGCTGTGATGTCTTGTAAAAATAATTTTGAAGCACTGAATGATAGAGATATCAGTAAGTCGGCTCGTGTGGAAGCGGATAGTTCAAATCTTATTTTTCCACTTGCTAATGAAAAGTTCATCATCCAACCAGAGATTATTGACTCTCTAAAAGGAAAGTCAATTTTATTTCGCTTTATTTCTGAAACGAAATTCGGATGTGCTAATAACAAATTGCTTCTCAAGCGTGAATTTGTTGATCAGAATAAGATCAGAATCGGAATAGGAGATAATCTGATCATCAAGCCAGGCTGTCAGGGCGAAAAGGCTCCTGCGCAGGAGGAAATACATTTTTATTTTGATCATGAAGGGGTTTATGAATTGGTTATCCATCTTGGAGAAAGCAATTATACGGGTCAGTTGAATTATCATAAGGGAAGGTATCTGATTACCTGGCCTGATAATACCCCATTTAGATTTTCTGAAAGAGAGGTTTATTATTAAATAATGTGATGTACTCATACTAAATAAACACTGTTGGCTCCCAGCAGTGTTTACTCTTATGGATAAATGGGAACCTCTTATTGAAGGTTGTAAAAGGAATGACCGGGTCAGTCAGGAAGTCCTTTATAAACGGTTATATCCAGCATTATTTACACTTTGCAAAAAGTTTTATGCCGATGAACATGAGGCTCAGACTGCCTTAAACAGCGGTATGCTTAAAGTATATAAAAACATACACCAATACGAAGCCGAAAAAGGTTCGTTTTTTAACTGGGTTTATTCTATTGTCCGTAATACTGCGATTACCCTACTCAAGCAAAGAAAACAAAATTTATTTGTGGGACTGGAAGAAAATCACATTGATTTAATGGATAGTGAATTATTGGATTCTAATGATTGGGATGAATTGTTTCTCCGTTTAGGAAAATTACCGGAAGTTACCAGGGTCGTTTGCAGCTTATTCTATCTGGAAGAATATTCGATCAAAGAGATAGTAGAAAAATTAGAGATGAAAGAGGGGACGGTAAAGTGGCATTTGAATCAAAGCCGTGTCCGTTTGCGTCAATTGTTTAGCAAAGACAAACCGAATCAACATGGACGATAAACGAAAATATTTTCGGCAGACGGATAAGCTTAAATATCCCGATCCTCGTTTGTCTGCAGATACTGGCTGGGAAATCTTAAAAAACACGCTTGACAAGGAGTTGCCTGTTACAAAGCAAATCAGATGGAAGCGTTATGCATTTCTGTTTTTAATTTCTTTTATTGTGCTATCCGTATTAATAGTAAGTGTACCGGTTTTCCGAAAGGTGTTTCCGCCTCAAGAAAATACTCCTTCAATACTTAATGAAAGCGTATTAAAGAATGAAAGTCAACCTGAGATTAAGCAAGAAAAACCGAATAGCCGGATGAGTAATGACGATAGTATTTCAGTATCCCGTCCATTGGCGCATTCTCAAAGCGCAACTTCAGATGGAATCAAAAGAAAGAGTATAGTTACCCATAAAAAAAACTCGTTTGCAAGTACATTATTGACCAGGGGGCGGTCTGAATTTCCGGGCAATGCAGATAATGATGCGGTTCAATATGATGTGCATACTCAGCATATAAATGAAACAGATTCGCCAAACACAAATATCGTTAAGTCATTTCAAGACGTCAGTATGTCGGTGCCTTATGGTCAGTTTGAGAAATCTGAAGCAGGGTTGATTGAGGAATTAAAAATGCTGAGAGGTAGAGATACCCTGATAACTGACGAAGCTTTTGGTAAAAACAGCCCCCGGATTAATCCTGTCCAACTCACAATCAGGAGCAAAAGTGTCAACAAACCTGTATATCGGGCTGGTCTTTCGTGGGAGGCATACGGGTATTCGAACAACCTGAAAAAAAGTTTTAAGTATTTCAAATATAATGAAGGGGTATTAAAGTCTTTAATCCCAGGAATATGGATAAGCAGGAAGATTTCCTCTAAAAATGAAATTTTACTTACAGTTGATCCGGTCAGCGATTATATAACAAACAACAACCATTTTTATACTAGTCAAGGGTCAATTGATTCACTTATCAATCAACCAGATTCTTCTGCTACGGTCAATAAAATGTTTCTGCACAAAATCAGAAATAGTAAAATCACCGTGCAATCTAACTGGCATTTAAATAATAATTGGATGCTGGGAGCAGGGGTTGAATACAGTAAATTTCATCGTGCATTAATAGAAACCCGGCCACCTTCCACGATGCTTCACGACTCCATCACGTTTACAGCTTTTCCCCACGGCTCCACAACTTTTTTACGGTCTGGATTATGGTCTGCTAAAGCAGAAATTGCCTATAAATTCAGATCATTGTCCGTTGGAACATCCATTCATATCCCTCTTCATTCATTGGGAAAACATACTAATATAAAACCGGTTAACGGTCAGTTTTTTATACGTTGGGAAATTGTTTCTTCTAAGGAGAAATACTGATTAATTTGTTCAAAAACGTACACTTTTGTCCGCTTATGTACAGCAGGTTTATTTTAATTATCTGATTAACAGATAATTGTGCTTTGGTACGGATTGTGTAATAGATTTCTGTATATTTAATATTGCAGCATTAGCCAAAACAATCCTGAAAATGATACAGATTAACAACCTCTTCAAATGGTATGATACAGGCGGAAGCCGAACTTATGTGTTAAAAGATGTGAACATTCAGATAGAACAGGGTGATTTTGTCTCCGTTATGGGGCCATCCGGTTCCGGGAAATCCACTTTACTGCATATAATCGGGATGCTGGATGTTCCCGATGAAGGAAGTTACAGCATGTTTGACCAGGATGTGCTGCGCATGAAAGAAAAGGAACGTTCGGCATTATATAAAACGAAAATCGGTTTTGTTTTTCAAGCGTATCATCTGATCGACGAACTGACTGTTTTTGAAAATATTGAAACTCCACTGATTTATAAAAATATCAAAAGCAGTGAACGGAAGGCAGTGGTAGCTGATTTGCTGGATCGTTTTGGTATGGTTGCCAAACAAAACCTGTTTCCATCCCAGCTTTCAGGCGGCCAGCAGCAGCTCGTCGGGATTGCGCGCGCACTGGCTGTGCAGCCACAGATTATTCTTGCAGATGAACCTACCGGAAACCTGAATTCCAGGCAGGGGGAGGAAATCATGGAGCTGTTTACAAAGCTTAACAAAGAGGAGGGTGTGACGATAATTCAGGTGACCCACTCCGAAAAAAATGCCAATTATGGCTCCCGGATCATCGAATTGCGTGACGGCCGGATTGTTCAGTAAGGTTTTAGCTTAACAAATCATCATTTTTAATTTTTTGGCAATGAAAACTTTCATTTCCTGGTGGCTGCTTTTGTCCTGGCTCTGGCCGGTGAACACACAGGCTCAAATTGTTTACACATTGCAGGACTGTATTGAAAAGGCTCTTTTAAATAATGAGCGGGTCCGCAACAGCACCAATAACACCACTTTGGCCCTGATTAACCAGAAACAATCCTACACCGCACTGATCCCTGGCACATCGGTAAATTTTCAGCACGGCCTGAATCAGGGACGCGGAATTGACCCGGCAACCAACCTGTATATTCAGCAGCAGTATTCCTATGGCAACCAGGGGTTGAGTGCTTCAATTACTTTGTTTCAGGGATTGGGTAAACTCCGCAACATCCGGCAACAGTCGGTATCCTACGAAGCCAGTCGTTGGGATGAACAGTCGGTGAAGGACCAGGTGATTCTGGATGTGTTGCTTGTCTATACACAGGCACTGACAGCCGCTGATTTGCAGAAACAGGCCCAAATTCAGCAACAGCTCACCCATGAACAACTGGAAAGGATCAGCACCTTACACGAAAAAGGGGCCGTTACGCCGGGCAGCTATTTTGATTTGCTCGGACAGCTGACTAATGACAGAGTACTATTAACGGATGCAGAAAATGCGTATCAGAATGCCCTTGTAAGTTTATGTGAACTGATGAATATTCCGTATGATAACACGATTAGCATCGCTGCTGTGGATACCGGAATCGTGGCGGTGACGGAAACGGTTTCTGCAGAAAAACTATATGCCTCAGCAAGTGAAAATCTGGGGTTGATTAAATCGGCAGACTTGTGGAAAGAAAGTGCTGTCTGGAATATCAAAACAAACAAATCTTTGTATTTTCCGACCTTATCCATCGGAGCAGGAATGAGCAGCAATTACTCCAGTAATGCAGAATTGTCCTTTCCGGAGCAGTCGAAAAATAATCTAGGGAAGGCCGTTTTTCTGTCACTGAATATCCCCGTAACCAGCTATTTTAATACACGTCACGAGGTGTCAAAAGCGAAAATTCAATTGTTAAATGCCGAAGTGAGGGCGCAAAGCAGCCGAAATCAGTTGCAGCAACTAACGCATCAGGCCCTGATTAATCAGCAATCAGCTTTGGAAAAATACGGTTTTTACAATCAACAAACGGATGCTTATCGGGAATCCTACAGGATTGCGGAGGTCAGATACGCGGCAGGTGCCATTACCTCCGTGGAGTATCTGACAATAAAGAATAACTACGACAGGGCAAATATGCAGAAGATTATGACACAGTATGAAGTGATCCTCCGAAACAGGATTATTGCGTATTATCAGGGAGAAACATTATAAAATATTTCACTTGATGGTCTGTATCGACTGATTCCGGAACCATCAAGTGAAATATGTCTTCTACTGAAATAAGTTGACTCAAATTTGACTTATTATGGTAGGTTTTTTTTTCAGCTGTCTTAATCCTGTTTTTCGTTCATACCTTATTTCGTCGCGGAGGTTTTCTTTTTTTTGATGAGCCACACTTCAGCGACTGAACAACCTCTTCCCGGACCGTCTCCGTTGGCATCGATATACCATTTTAATGAGAGTTGACCATCTTTTGTTGCCTTTGCCGGAATATCAAAAACAACTGGTTCAGGGTTGAAATCCGGCATCAGATAGTCATGGACAAGGATGTTTTCGTTCGCTACCAGTTTTATCTCAATATCCTCTATATAGGTTACTTTTACCTGATATTCAGCTTCCGGGTCAAGGTTTTCATAGCGTAGCTCTAAAGGAACACCGTAGATGGTCTGCATATATGTTTTCCATGAGGTCCGCCAGTGATGAATTCTGTCCATTTCCAGACTATACCCTCCGGGCAAGCCAATAAAAGCTGAATGGAATGAATTCGGGTCCTTTGCATAGTTGTTTTTAATCACAATATGTGGTTGATTGTCAGGGTCGCCAAGATCGTCATAAAAGCCTCCCGCACCCGGATTTTCCCAGTTTAACAGGCGATCCAGTGCGTGAAGACGCTGCGCTTCATCCCCCAGCGCCGTGATCCGGTCAAACTCTTTTTCCAGCCAGAAACGATTATTAAGCGGAGAATCAATCAGGTCGAGATTGGCTCCTCTGATCGTGGCAATAGCATGGTATTTGGGCACACTCAGCTGCATTCTGATACTTTGAAACAGTGCCTCAGCCAACTCAAAAACCCGCTGTCGCCAGTCAGGTGAAATTCTTTCTGCTGTCGCCCTGGCAAGGATACTTCTGGCTTTTGTGATCGCCTGGAGAGTTCCGGTGTCCTGCGCGCCTCTTAATGTGCTTATTGCAAGATCTTCCAGATGTCGCTCATACAGCAGGCGGCTGCGGGTATAGGCGTCATAATAGGATCGGTAAAGCGCCATCTGAAACCGCCAGTTGAGTTTGACTGCAGGGGAAGACTCCTTTTCCATTGACTGAAACGCGGCATGATGACTGTATACACCCTGATTCGTGATCAACGCCCCACGCCAGTTTTCCTCCAGGCTAAGGAGCGCCTGGGCAAAGTTATCGGCATATTCAGGACCGATAAAGTAACGGCTATAGTCACGAAGAATATCAATAACGGGTGTGTTGGGATTCCAGCCGAGACCGCTCCATATCATTTTGTTTACATCGTCATTTACTCCTTCAGAGTAGGATATAAAACCCGTATAGCTTGACTGGTCCGGTGCTTTGAAAATCAATTGCTGATCAAGGGGCCTGGGGTTAATGCTTTCACGGTTTTCAGTAACGGTGTAGGCAAAATCCCAGTCAGGAACATAATATTGTGCATCAATATTATGGGTGATGTCAGGATATCTTCTGATGGGATATTCAGCAGGAACCAGCTTTCTGAGTGAATCCACGTCCATCCGTGTCCACGGCCCGTGCACAATTCCTGATATTCCAACCGGTTTTTTATTGATTAAATGTACAAATCTGTCCATCCATTCAGCACTATAGCCCTGAGGAGACATCCATATCTCTGCCTTTGGATGATATTTATGCAACACTTGGATTTTTCTCTCAATATGTTTGAAAAACACATCCGGATCCTGTTTTCCCGGATCACCACCCGGCACAAAAACAGCATCTATTTTGGGCATACTCCTGAAAATGGAGTCATTCTCCTGAAGCGATTTATTGATAACATCCTTTTGGTTATAGTCGCCATGCATTAACGGGTACCACATCCAAACATCCAAACCATACTTTTTCAGGAGACTGCTCATCTCAACCAGCATGTCTTTTTGAGGTAACGTAAACATGGGACTGTCCGCATCGTCATCCGTATGCGGGGGCATCAGCTCCACTGCATTGGTGCCGAATACAGCAAGGTCACGGATATACTGTTCCCACATGTCCACTGTGAATCCATCATAGGAATTGACTTTCGGACGATAGCCCAACTGATGCCCGCGGAGTTGCACGGCAGGGGAGGTTTCGACAGAAACAGAGGAAGGAACCAGAATTTTCCCTTTGTAAAGCAGTGACTTTCTTAAAAAATACCCTACGCCAAATACCATGCCGCGCGGATCATTACCGACAATCAGGAGTCGGGGAGTTGTGCCCCTGTTCTCCAAAAAGCGGATGAGGTAACCATCATTGCCGGTCTGCTTCTGCTCAGCCAGTATTTTTGCATACTCGCTATGTCCGGCGACAGACTTTCTGGTGCCTATAATAATTTGAGGACTATCTTGTCCAGGATTGCTGGCCAACCGGATCCCCGTCCGATTCCTTACTTCATCCACAAGCATTTGAATAGCGGCATTTTCAGTTTCTGACTTTTCGGAAATATCTACGATTACGGCATTAGAAAAGTCGGTACTTTGTTGAAACGCAAATATTCTTTGCGGTAAAACTGTTAATAGTAAAAAACAAAGAAGTATAAAAAGTGGGTTGTTGATTATCAGTGGTTTTTGGTGCTGATGGTGGTAATTAGGAATTCGCATTGAACAGGTTAGGTTTAGGTAAGGCATGAGACAGCCTGCTTATTATACCCTTAATTTGACAGAAGTTACTATCTGCTGCCTATTCTTCCAGAGGGAGTTCTTGCCTTAACAAAACCTTTTGTGTACACTTGTCCAGACTAAAGGAGCGTGTTCATATTTCTGCGATTTTGCAGACAGAATAATAAACCGCTGACAATAGCTATCACTCATTCCTCAGACTATCCACCGGATTTGCCAGAGCGGCTTTAATGGCCTGCGAACTGACGGTTGCCAGGGCAATAATGATGGCGATCAACCCGGCTACAGCGAACATCCACCACTGAATTTCGATACGGTAGGCAAAGTCCTGTAGCCACCGGTTCATGCCCCACCAGGCGATGGGAGAGGCGATGACAAGGGCTATGAGGACGAGCCGGAGGTATTCGCCGGAAAGCATGCCGGTGATTCCCGGAACGGAAGCGCCAATGACCTTACGGATACCGATCTCTTTTTTGCGCTGATCGGCCGTGAAAATGGCTAGTCCTAACAACCCGAGACAGGCTACAAAAATGGTTAATCCGGCAAAAATGCTTAAAAGCTGTCCGGTTTTCTGCTCTGCCTGGTAAGTATGATGATAGCGGTCGTCAAGAAAAGAATAGGTGAAAGGCAGGTCAGTCGGGAAGGCCTCGTAGTGTTTTTTCAGTGTACCCAGTAATTTCTCTGTATCCGCAGACTGACTTTTGATAATCAGATTCCCGGCCTGATCGTTCAATACCATCACCAGCGGCGCGATGGGTTCGTGAAGCGACCTGAAATGAAAATCCTCCACAACGCCAATTACCCGATAGGTTTTGTGATCTTTATTGGTCAGTGTTTTTCCGAGAATGTTTCCGGTCCAGCCGATATTTTTTGCTGCTGTTTCATTGATAATTACTGAGAGAGTATCATTACCGAAATCTGCCGAAAAATTCCGGCCTTCTTTCAGCTTCATACCCATTGCCGGAATATACGCTTCGTCTACATCATAGCGCAGGGTTTTGACCCAATGATCGGGGTTTCCTTCAGGATAAATGAAAAAGTTATTATTGTAAGTGTCGCCAGCCGGCAGATAGGACGAATGGGAAACATGGGTAATCCGGCTGTCCTGCAACAGAAGATCCCTGAATGCTTTTTCGTTTTTGCCCAATGGCCAGCTTTGCAGAATAATGACATTTTCTTTGTCATACCCCAGCTTTTTATGCTGAATGTAGTCGAGCTGACGGCTGACGACCACTGTACAGAAGATGAGTCCGATGGAAATCATAAACTGGAAAACCACCAGGCTGCTCCGCAATCCGATTCCCTTTCCCGGTAATCCGGATCTGCTTTTTAAGACGGTGAGCGGATTAAATGAAGACAAATACAAGGCCGGGTAGGTGCTGGCGAGGAATCCCAGTAATAATCCGAAAAGCAGCAGAAAAGGGATTACAATGGCTATCGGCAGACTTTGAATCTGTAAAGATTTGCCTGACAGCTGATTGAAAAGCGGAAGAGAAACGACAACCAGGACGGTCGCAAGCAATAAGGCGATACCGGTAAGCAGCATGCCTTCGGTGAAAAACTGGAGTGCCAGGCGCCCGCGTCCTGCGCCTAATACTTTCCGTACCCCCACTTCCTTTGACCTTTTGGAACCGCCTGCTGTAGATAGGTTCATAAAATTGATGCTGGCAATCAAGAGCATGAAAATGGCTGTGATACCGGAAATATAGACATAGTGGATGTCGCCGGTGATACCGAGTTCAAATTTGCTTTCTGAATACAAATGAATATCGGTGAGCGGTTGCAGGTGAATGCCGATATTGTTTCCTGATTTTTTATAATCCTGATAGCTCATGCCGAAAGCAATCATAAACTGCGGAGCGGCGTGTTTTTCAAAAAAAGAGGGTAGCTTGGCATCCACCTGTTTCCAGGCGGCATTTTCTGCGAGTAGCAGATAAGTGAAATATTCGGAGGTCATCCACGAGTCGGAGCGGGAATCATCCAGTAATTCAACAGAGGTGAAAATATCGAAATGAAAGTGTGAGTTTTGCGGGATATCTTCCATGACGCCCGTAATTTTCAGTATGTCTTCACTGTTTTTGATAGGAAGTTCTTTTCCGATCACATCCGTGGTGCCGAAATATTTGCGGGCCATTGAGGCTGATACCACAGCGGTATGGGGCGCATCAAGCGCAGTGGAGGCATTCCCGCTGATCAGCGGCAGTGTAAATATGCTGAAAAAAGAAGCATCCACAAATGCCAGACTTTCGTCATGGAATACCTTTTCACCGATTTGAAAAAATGGATTCCCGCCTCTTCGCAGGCGCGCAGCTTCCTGTACTTCCGGGAATTCGGCCTTCAATGCGGCGGCCACCGGCGGCATCACATGGGCTTCGTTCATGGTGCCACCCTGCACAGTACCTTTAAAAATAACTCTTACAATCCGGTGGGCGTTGGTGTGGAAACGATCGTAGCTTAGTTCATCCAGTACGTACAGGCTGATCAGCAGACAGGTAGCGATCCCGAGCGCGAGTCCGGTGATATTAATAAAGGAGATGGTTCGGTTGCGAAGCAAGTTCCTCCAGGCAATTTTTATATAATTGGTCAGCATATATTTTGGTGTTAAGTGCCTCTTTTTCTTTTTAATATGCTTTACTTTTACGTTATGGTTTCAGACATATCTTCTGAATCATTCATTCCTCAGACTATTGACAGGGTTGGTTATAGCAGCTTTGATGGTCTGAAAACTTACCGTCAGGAGAGAGGATACGATAGCGATGAGCCCACCCAGTAAGAAGGGAACCCCTGAAATTTCGATGCGGTATATAAAATCTTCCAGCCATTTATTGGCAGCCCACCAGATGATGGGTGCAGCGATTAAAGTGGCAATTAATACCATTCGTACAAAATCCTGAGTTAACATAGCGACAATCGCAGACACCGATGCGCCCAATATTTTACGGATACCGATTTCTTTATTCCTCTGGATGGATATTACTTTCGCTAATCCAAACAATCCCAGACAACTGATGAAAATAGCGATGGCTGTACTAATATGGGTGAGCTTAAAGAGTTGCTGTTCTTTTTCATAGAGTGCAGCGATTTTGTCATCATAAAAGGAATAGTCGAATGTTGTCTCAGGAAAAACAGTTTTCCATTTTTCCTGTATTGCCGCAATCGTTTGTGGCCAGTGCTGTCGTTTTTCCGCATCCAGTTTGATATTGTAGATATAAAGTGCCCGTTTGTCGCTCATCAGTACTAAAGGTGTGATCTCGTGAAAGAAATCGAGTTGATGAAAATCCTTTACCACTCCCGCGACAGGGTATCTCTGTCCATCCTGTCCGATGATTTTTCCCAGTGCATCATCCGGGGTGGCAAATCCGAATGCCCGCATTCCAGCCTCGTTGATAATGAAGGCATTTGTAGTGTCAGAATACCTCAGGTTTTGTCCTGCAATAAGCTTCAGATCGTAAAATCGGATAAAGGAGGTGTCAATATAACTTTTAGAAACCTGGGCATAGAGAGGGTCTGCACCTGCTGGAGGAGCATAACTAAACCGGGAAGAACTGTATCCCTGAGACAGGGGTGTTGTACCCATAGAAACATCTTTAATACCAGGGATCTGTCTGATGTTTTCCGCTAACAGCAGTTTTTTCTCGTGAAAGTCAGGAGAAGCAGTAAGCTTGCCGGGCAATTCGCTTATAATGACGGCTTCTTTGTTGAATCCCATATCTTTTTGAACGACGTAGCGGAGTTGCTGTCCGACGATAAGGGGACCAACAATGAAAATTTGTGCCACCACAAATTGAAATACAATAAGGGAGCGCCGGATCGTAAATTTTCCATGGCCAATCTGTATCTGACCTCTGTTACTGAAGATATCCACTGGCTTGACCTTGGTCATCAGCCAGGCCGGATAAAAACCAGAAATCAAGATCGTAATGAGCAGGGTAGTCGCTATAAACAAAGAAAAGTAGAAGGGAGTACTAAACGTTTTAACTTCTTCTTTTACTAATGAACCTAAGAGGGTAATGCCTGCTGGTACAAAAGCTGCTGATAATGCAAGTGCCAACAGTACGATGATGGTTGTTTCTGTAAGTACTTGAAAAATCAGTGTTTTCTGAGAGCTACCTAAGGTTTTACGAATACCGATTTCTTTATGCCGTTGCGGCATTTGTGCTGTAATAAGGTTGATGTAATTGATACACGCCAGCATTAAGAGAAATATCCCTACACCAATCAGGCTATAGATAACAGATTTACTGGTTTTGTCTACGAGCCATTCGGGCATATAGGTGGAGAAATGTGATTCTGCCAGCGGCATAATGTACAGCGAACGGTCAAAAGTAAAGTCGGGCTTGGTTTGTTGTCTGAATTGCTCCCATTTATCATTGAGTATGACCTGCATCTGCTGTATGATATGCTCAGCATCCGACCTGGATTGAGTCTGTAAATAAACACGGTCACCACCGTTTGTATTGGTCCATTCATAAAGTTCATATGCCTTTCTTTCCAAAAGCACAAACTCCTGACCGTTAAATTCGGAGGGGAATGGCAGGTTTGTTACTATTCCTGAAACAGTCTTCTGTGCAGTATTATCGTAAATAATGGTTTTCCCGATCATCTCTTCCACCTGAAGCTGGGGGAAATACTGCCTGGCTCTTTTCTCAGTTAATACTACCTGATGAGGTTCGGTCAGTGCCTGTTGTTTATTGCCGGCCAGCCATTGATAAGGGAGCATATCGAAATAGGAAGTTTCGGTAGCCACTACTACATGCTGTTTAGGATCCAAATCTTCTGTTTTCCTGGCCTGTTGCCCGGTTTCCGGAATTGTAACGCTATTGGGCCATTGTCTGAAAACGGGTACCACAAGATTCTGGCCCGTGACGTCTTCCTTTAGTGCGAAGTATATGGGTTTAGAAATGCCTCCGAACAGTTTTTCTTCACCGTCATTTACAAAACGTGAAAGCACTCTGTAGGTTTGCTCTTTATGAGGGAAATCCTTTTCGTAGCTTAATTCATAGCTTATAATCGTATAAAGAATCCAGCAAGAGCCGATACCAATAGTTAAACCAATGATATTGAGCATCGTAAAAAACTTATTCCGGAATAAGTGCCGCAATGCGGTTTTGATCGTTAGCATTAGCATAGTACCCTATTATTTTTCAGTAGCAGAGAAATTAATTGTTTCAACCATTGCATATTAGCTATCCACACTTTCCATAATCACCTGTCCGTCCAGCATCCGGATCACCCTGTCGGCATATTTGGCGTCATGTTCACTGTGCGTCACCATGATGATGGTGGTTCCGGCTTCGTTCAGTTCTGTCAGGAGCTGCATCACTTCGTTTCCGTTTTTGGAGTCAAGATTACCGGTAGGTTCATCGGCCAGAATCAGCTTGGGGTTATTCACCACCGCACGTGCAACGGCCACACGCTGCTGCTGTCCGCCCGAAAGTTGCTGCGGAAAGTGATTCCTGCGATGCATGATCTGGACTTTTTCCAGCACTTCCTCCACCCGGTTTTTGCGTTCTCCTGCCGGTACTTTGGTATAGATCAGGGGTAATTCCACATTTTCATATACCGTGAGTTCATCAATCAGGTTAAAGCTCTGAAAGACAAAGCCAATCTGATGCTTGCGGAGCTGGGAGCGTTTCCGCTCGTTAAACTTCGCCACTTCGATATCATTGAAGAGGTAGCTGCCGCCATCCAGATCATCCAGTAGTCCTACGATATTGAGTAACGTGGATTTGCCGCAGCCCGAAGGACCCATCACCGCCACAAACTCACCTTCTTTTACGTGCATGCTCAGGTTGTTCAGGGCGATGGTCTCTACTTCTTCGGTACGGTAGAATTTCTGAAGGTCTTTTATCTTGATCATATGTTAGGAGTGATACAGGTTAATAGCTATGAAAGGCCAAAGATGTTCAGGAAACTGTACCCTTTGGTGTTCCGGATATTTCGGAAAGCGGTTTTAAAAAATATGCGTATCATGTTTATTTCTTTTGTTCAGGAGTTTCAGGAATAGTCTCAATACAGTTTGTTTTGTGTAATATACAATGTTACTCCAGCCTCAGCTCCTGCACTCTTTCGTACATTTCATAGCTTGAGGTCACCACTTTATCGCCCTCTTTCAGGCCACTGATTACTTCGTAATAATCCGGATTCTGCCGGCCCAGCTGTACCTCGGTCTTGTAGGCAGTTTTGCCGTCTTCGCTCAGTTTGAACACCCAGTTGCCTCCTGTCTGCTGATAGAACCCACCTTTGGCCAGGAGCATGGCCGATGTTTCATCACTGAGCGCCAGACGAATCTGGAGTGTCTGTCCGCGGCGGATACCTTCCGGTGTTTTGTCCACAAACTCCATGTCTACCTGAAAACGGCCATTGGTGACCTGGGTATATACTTTACGGATTCTGAGTTGATAGCTTTTACCTGCAAAAGTAAACTCTCCTTCGAGATCGGGGTAAATCCGGGAAATATAATGTTCGTCTATATCAGCCCTGACCTTAAATCCGCTCAGAATATCAATTTGCCCCAGGCGCTCTCCTGGATTTTTTTTCTGTCCGATTTCCGCATCAAAAGAAGTCAATTGCCCGTCGACCGGCGCCCGAACGATCAGATCGCCTACTTTCCGGCGCATCAGTTCCAGTGCGCTGCGGGTGCGGTCATAAGTCTGCCGGCTGTCGCGCAGGGCCTGCGTTTGCCGTATGGAGTCCTGAAGTACGTTTTCCCGTGTCAAGGCCGCTTTTTCAAGCTGATAATGATACTGATTTTCCGACTGGCGGAATTCCTGCTCACCAATTGCCTTATTGGCATACAGGTGCGAATTGAGCTTATAAATTCTTTCTGCCTCTTTCAGTCCGTTATTGACATCTGCCAGCTGGTTGCGGTTGGAAATGGATGCCTGCTGGGCATTGGTCCGGGCAATCTGTGTCTGCGTAAGCAGGTTCAGGACCTGGGTTTCCTGATTGACAAGGCTCAGTTCGAGGTCGGTATTGGAAAGTCGCAGGATGGGATCCCCTTTTTTCAGATGCGCACCGTCTTCAGCCAGTTTTTCTTCTACCCGGCCGCCCTCAGCCGCATCCAGATAAATGGTATTTACAGGTAATACCATTCCGTTTACCGGAATAAACTCCCGGAAAGCTCCCTGTCTGACTTCCGAAATGGTAATCCGTTCGGTAGCCACATTCAGTTTTTGCTCTCCTGATGTAAAATAATAGCTTGCAAAAATCAGCAGCGTTATTGCGCTGATACCGGCCGTCATGGCAATTGTACGGCCATTCCATCTTTTCTGAGGTAGTGCTCTGTCCACTGTAATCAATTGTTAAATTCAGATACAGCTATAGTTCTATATCTATGCCATGTTTTTAAATTGCTGGTAATCAGGATATTAAATTTTACAAGGTTAATCTGTATGTTCGTAACCGTACACTTGTTGTACGGAGGCAGACAGTCTTATTCTGCTGATATTGTATGGAGTGTTGATTATCAGTTGTTTATTTTATGGGAATAAGTTTTGTACAGACAACCGGGAGTTTGGTATATCTATTAAAAAGGAGGAAAGGCTTTTGGCATGATATGCGCCAAAGGAAGAGAATAACTTATTACTTTTGAACAGAACAATAGTCGATAAACAATGAAAAATGCAACCCTGCTGATAATAGACGACGATCCTGATGTGCTGACGGCCTTTCAGTTATTGTTGAAAGGAGTGGTCAGGAATATTATTGCAGACAAAAACCCTGAAAATATTCCTTCTGTCTTAGGGAAGGAAAAAGTCGATATGGTATTGCTGGATATGAATTTCCGAAGTTCTGTGAATACCGGTAATGAAGGACTTTTCTGGCTTCACAAAATAAAAACAATGAAGCCAGAGCTGCCCGTAGTGATGATCACGGCTTACGGGGCCATTGATCTGGCTGTTGCTTCTCTGAAAAAAGGAGCTGCTGACTTTGTTGTGAAGCCATGGAAAAATGAGCAGATGCTGCAGGTGGTGAATGATGTGCTTTCCACCAAAACACCCGGAAAGAAGACAGCCACAGAATTGCTGCCGACAGATTTGCTGGGGCAGTCAGAAGTGATGCAGTCGCTTTTTCATAAAATCAGAAAAATAGCTCCTACAGACGCCAATATCCTGATTCTGGGTGAAAATGGAACAGGAAAAGATTTGGTCGCTGCTGAAATTCACCGGCTTTCTCACCGCCGGAAAGAAGCTTACGTAAAGGTGGATGTGGGTGCGCTTACAGATACCCTGTTTGAAAGTGAGCTGTTCGGGCATAAACGAGGGGCTTTTACCGATGCCCGTGAAGACAGAGCAGGGCGTTTTGAAGCGGCACATAAGGGTACGATTTTCCTGGATGAAATCGGGAATATATCCCTGATTCAGCAGGCAAAACTGCTGTCGGTGCTCCAAAACCGCACCGTTACCCGGCTGGGCAGTAACGAAACGCGATCCGTGGATATTCGGTTGTTGTGCGCTACCAACGTGCCATTACAGATACTTGCTGATGAATCGCATTTCAGAAAGGACCTTATTTACAGAATCAATACGGTGGAAATTCAGGTGCCACCTTTAAGAGAAAGGGGCGGGGATATTATGTTGCTGGCAGGGCATTTTGCCAGGGTTTATGCAAAAAAATATCTTCGGGCAATACCGGAATTTGACAGGAAGGCCATCACAAAACTGAAGGAATATCCCTATCCCGGCAATGTAAGGGAGTTACAGTATTCTGTCGAACGAGCGATTATCATGGCTGAATCAGAGGTGATTACTGAGCAGGATATCCTTTTTTCTCCTATTGAATCAAGATCCCTTACGGAATTGAAACAGCAGGATAATAATTTGCTGGAGCTGGAGAAAAACACCATTCTTAAAGTATTGGAACAACATAACGGAAACATCAGTAAGGCTGCCCGCGAACTGGGAATTACGCGGACTGCGCTGTACCGAAGACTTGATAAATACAATATTTAATGACCGGATTTCTAAGAATTCAAATCGTTAAGGTACTGGTTTTTCTTGTGCTGTTAGGAGCAGGAAGCATATTGCTGTACCGCGGTGAATTTGGGTATGCTGTGGTATGCCTGTTATTGATTCTTGTGCTATTATACCGGAACTTCCAATATCAGAAACAGATCTACAGAGAACTTGAAGAGTTTTCTGAGGCGGTCCGTTACCAGGATTTTTCCCGTCATTATCCGCTGAAGAATAAACAGCCCGAATTACTGATCCTGCGCAGTGCATTCAATGAGGTAAATGCCACGTTCCGGAAAGTGAGCCAGGAAAGAGAAGTGCAGCATCTGTCGCTGCACAGGATTCTGGAACTGGTCGATACCGCGATTCTTTCCTATGATGAAACAAACGGGCGAGTAGTATGGATGAACCCGTTTTTTAAGGATTTATTTGCAATTCAGCACCTGACCAACATTCACTTGCTGAAGACCAAAAAAAACGGGTTGTACCGGTCAATCCTTGACATCAGCCCAGGTAAACCACAGCTGATTACCCTGGAAACCAGCAGGGGCGGGCTGGGTATACAGATCTCCGCCAGCCGGTTTCAGACGCAGGAAGGAGACTTCAGGCTGATCGCATTTCAGAACATTAATGAAGCGATGGACGAAACCGAAAGTAAAGCCTGGCAAAAACTGCTCAGCGTACTTACGCACGAGATCATGAATTCTATTGCTCCCATCTCCTCGCTTGCCGGAACCATGAACCAACGGTTAAACAAGCTGCCCGACAGTGAAGATATTGAAGATATAAGAGTAGGCACAGCGACAATTCAACGGCGGAGTGAAGGGTTGCTGAAATTTGCTGAAAGTTACAGGAGTCTGAATAAAATTGAACGTCCGGATATCCGGATGGAAAGTATCGCTTCCATGTTTGAGAATCTGTACCAGCTGATGGAGCCCACCCTGATTCAGAAAGGTATTGAGATGGATATTATTCTGAAAGACCCGAAAATTAAAATTGCGCTGGACAGAAACCTGATCGAGCAGGCACTCATCAACCTGGTGCTGAATGCCATTGAGGCGGTTAAAAATAGTGATAGTCCCAAAATTGAGCTGATTGCCCGGCTTGAGCAGGGCCGTCCGCAGATAAAAGTGAAAGACAATGGCCCGGGTATGTCTCCTGAGGTGCTTGAAAGCATTTTTGTGCCTTTTTTTACCACCCGCAAAAACGGCAGCGGAATAGGGCTGACCCTTTCCAAACAGATTATGCATTTGCATAAAGGATCGGTTCAGGTGTCGTCAGCAGAGGGCGCCGGCAGTGTATTCAGCTTGCTGTTTTGAATGCTGCTACCGGGCTGTTACTGGTTGACTGCCTGCTGAATGTGCTCTTGTGTATTATTGATATGTCATGTTAACATCCAACACTATCGGCACATTGGAAGCATTTTTACCTGCTATATACAATTTTCGTCCGTCGGAGAACAGATTGGCATAGGATGGTAGTCCTGCCATGCTTACCGGTGTGTCGGCCCATATATTTTTTGTCAGGTCGTAGATCTGCATTTTGTCTCCCTGAAGCAGAAACAAATGATCGCCCAGAACTGCCGCATAGGTATCGCCATAACTAGTATTTATCTCAAAAGGGGTATCAGGCAGGGGCGTCCAGCTGTTATCTGAAATCGAAAAATAAGCCATTTTCCGGGTAGCATTCGCACCTCCGAGCACATACAGCCTGTCTTTGTAGGCAATTACCTGGCTTCTGCTGGTGGCATACAGGTAGTTTGGAACGGTAAACCATTGGTTTTGAGAAATACTGTAATATTTAAATAAGGTACTTTCAGTCCTTCCCCCGATAAAATATATATTTCCGTTCAAGTAACCCACACCCGCCTCCCCGTTATTGTCTTTCGCTGTGGCGGGGTAACTGGTATTTGACCAGTTATTGTTCGTTGCTGTGTATTTGGTGGCATCGTTGGCTATAAAAAATATATTGGTGCCATCCGATACTAATTTGCTGCTGTAACCGCATCCGCAAACATTGGTAGAAACTGCTAAAGGGGAAGAAAAAGTATTGTTCTGTAGACTATATCTGACAAAAAACTGTGGTTTGGCTGTATTGGAATAATTACCAAAATAGATTGAATTACCCACAAGGATTGATAAAACCGGATAGGGCCCTACATCAAATGAACTTAGTGGCATACTTCTTTGCTGTAATACCAGGTCAATATCATTGACAGTTTTTTCAGGCGGAATGTTTTCTTCATCTCCTGAACAAGCCATTATCAGTAGCGAGCAGGCAAAAAACCAGAGAATTGTAATTGTTTTCATGATTTCAGAAATTAGTACTGTTGAAAAATTTTAAATCAAAGCTTCGGGAAGTGTTTTTCATGTATCAAAACTTGATTATTTTTCAGCGTTTTCCTATTGATTTTTTCTTGTTTTATTTAACGGTAGTATTGATAATGAATGATTTAAGTAGCGTTTTGGGGTGCGGAAATTGAAGCAGCCCGTTCAACGTAGGCAGTCAACCTATGGCTCTGAAATTTTTTTATTCACTTATCCACTAAAACAATGTTTTCAACACTTCAATCAGAAAGATTATTATTGCGTCAAATCACTTCCTCAGACATCGACAATATTTTTAAAGGGCTTTCTACCCCGATTGTCACAGATTATTACGGTCTCAGTTATGAAACTCTGGAAGAAACCCAAGAGCAAATGGACAGATATGCTTATCTGGAAAAAAGTGGAACCGGCAAGTGGTGGGCGGTTTGCTTTGCATCCAATGAAGCGTTTATTGGTGCGATTGGATTTACAAAATTTAGTCCCGAAAACAGGAGCGGTGAATTGGCTTACTGGCTGTTACCGGAGTATTGGGGCGTAGGACTGATGTCAGAGGCTCTGGAAATGGTTTGCCAGCATGGTTTTAACAAGTTCGGACTTCGCGTGATTCAAGCAAGAATTGAATCTGAAAATGAGCGTAGTAAAAAACTTCTGTTACAATCTGGATTCCAGTATGAGAATACATTGAAAGATTGTGAATTTAAAGATGGCGTGTATATCAGCTACGATCTTTTTTCTAAAGAAAATGGCAACACCTGACGGGTGCATGCGGTGGCCTCGTTGGATCAGAATGACAATTTGATAAACAAAAGTACGTCTAAATATTCCCAGACGTACTTTTGTTTATTTTCAATTATTTTAAAGACAGGATATAGGAGACCATTGCTTCCACATCTTTGATTTCCATGCCTTGGTGTGGTGTCATAGGTATATCACCCCAAACGCCTGAGCCTCCTTCGAGTATTTTTTTTGTCAGTTTTGGGATATCTGCACCCGAATACTTCTTTGCTATTTCACGGTATGGAGGACCTACTAATTTTTCTTTTTCCGTATGACACGCAAAGCAATCAGACTCACTGATGCGTAACTTCCCGATCTCTTCCACGGTCATTGTTTGGACAGGGTCGCTCTTTTTATCAAGCGAAGTTTTCCATTCATTTCTGAAGAAATCTACTGCCGGATGACCTTTCAGTTCATCGTAGTCATTATCTGTGAGTGCCTTCCAGCCATACATGGGCCACTTCGGATCCTCCCGAATAAAAACCGAAACTTTCAGTGCATTTTCGTCTGCCAGAGACCCTAAAAGTAAGGCGGCTTTTTGTGGCTGATCAGCCAGGTAGGAGTTGTCTTTTTTAAACAGCTGCCACCAGACCGGTTTCAGATTTCTAAAGGTTTCGGTAAGGGTATAGTCAATATAATAATCCTTAGGCAACAGGGCGGCATCCAATAGTGCATTTACTGCATTCTCAGTTTTAAAATGACTTAATGAAATGATAGCCTGCAATCTTACCTTCATTGATTGATCCTTTGACAGCGCAATGAGTTTTGATTCGGTCGACTTTAAGTGATCGCGCCAGTAAAATAATACTCGGGTAGCGGCTGTCCGGATATATTCATCTTTGCTTTTTAAAAGTTCATCCAAAAGCTGCGGTTCCGGATGATGAAGCTGTTGGTACATCCAGAGTCCTTCCAGGCGGTGTTGGTCGTAAAGAGGATCGCTTTTGTCAAGTGCTGATACCCATTTTTCTAAAGCCGGGATGATCGCTTCAGGCTCCATCTGTCTGAGCTGTGTCTTGGCTCTGTATCGCACCCTATCTTCATATTCCTTTAACTGATCCAGTAGTTGATCGACTCCCAGTTGGGTGAGGTCTACCGGTTTAAGTGGCTCTTTATGCTTGTATGTAATTCTCCATATTCTGCCGTGGGTATGGTCTCTTAAGGGGTCACGGAGTGCTCTTTCGCCATGGTTGATAATTGGATTATACCAATCGACCACATACAATGCCCCGTCGGGTCCGAATTGAAGATCAACCGGCCTGAAATGGGGGTCACTTGATTGTAATAAGGGCAGAATTTCCTCTGCGATTATCCCACTTCCGTTTTCGTGTATGCGGTGCTGCTTGATTCCCTGCGTGCCTACAAACGTATTGAACAGCACATTGCCCTGCCATTCCTCAGGAAAATGCCTGCTGGAAATAATTTCAGTGCCACATGTTTTGGGTTTACTGGCGGAAGTAACAAAATCCCGCATATTACCATGCTTGTAGGGATAATCAATGGCGGCAGTCATTGGCGGAGCGAAATAATTCATCCCTGTAGAAACATCACTGATAATCTCCGTTCCATCCCTTAGGAAAACATGGCCCCAGGGATTGGCATAGGGATATGACACGTATGGTTCCAGTTTCTGGGTTTCCGGTTCAAACCGCCAGGTTGCACCATAATCACTCCTTCGCGGACCATGGGGAGTTTCTATCTGCGAGTGGAGAAATGTGCCTGTATGCCAGTATAGTGCGCCGTCAGGGCCCCACATATAGGTATCCAGAGTGTGGTGCACATCTTCAGTGCCAAAACCGTGCAGAATGATTTCTTTTTCATCTGCTATTCCGTCACCGTTGGTGTCTTTCATAAACCAGATATTGGGGGGCTGGGAAATATAAACTCCCCCCTTGCCCAGCTCAATACTGTTTGGCATATAGAGACTGTCGGCAAATATCGTTTCTTTGTCAGCTACTCCATCATGATCCGTGTCTTCCAGTATCAGTACTTTGTCATTGGGCATGGCACCGGGCAGGTACTGAGGATAGGAAGGCATATCAGCTACCCACAATCTGCCTTGTGGGTCAAAAGTGATTTTGACAGGATTGGTCAGAGAAAAATCTACTTCAGATGCAAACAGATTAATTTCGAAACCTTCAGGCAAAGTAAAAGAAGCGGTGGTTGGTTTTTGACGTGGGGCTTTGTCAAATTCTGAGGCTTGGACTTCATCAAAAAGGATAGCATGTGCTTTTTGTAGATTATCCGGGCTACTTGAATTACTTTGGCTCCAGACAACGCTGTCCATCTGAATTACCATTTTCTGAAGTTTGGCAAATTCTCCAGGGTAGGAGACAGGTCCACCGGCGGGTTGTACCCATGGCTCTTTTCTTCTTCCAACAATGTATTCACTGTTGATTGCTCTGTATAAATAAAAGAATTGCTGATTTTTCTGGTCAATCAGTTTTTTCAAATCCGTAAATTCCGGCACCCACTTATTTTCAGAGAAACCCAAGGACCCAGCCATGTATTCGCCTGCCTTGCGGTAGCCTTCAGCCGTCAGATGAATTCCGTTAATAGTTAAAGGTTTTTTCGGGTCATACCATTTTTGAGAAGCATGGAAAAGGTCAATGAAAGGGATATCCATATCCTTTGCCACTTGTTTCATTGTTTTGGTATAGCGTTCAATATTCTTATTGCTCACCGTAGGATCGGGAAATAAGCCTCCCAGTTTTTCGTGCGTAATAGGAGATACCAAAATCAATTGAGGGCTGGTATTGCCATTGTATTGAACAGATTTTAAATGTTGCAGATAACTAACAAGCTGTTCTTTAAACCGGTCAACACTGTCTGCCCCTTTAAAAGCCTCATTGATGCCATAAAAAGCCATTATATAATCGGCTTTATATTCGCTGAGTAACTCATCCTGAGTCGGGAAGTTGAGCGGTCTGGAACGTTTGTTGATTTCATCAGCGCTCCAGCCCATATTTCTGACTGTTAGGTTTTTACCTGGAAAACTTTTGTGCAGCAATGTTTCAAAGTAGTTGTAGTGCTGCATGCGTTCAGCAAAAGTATTACCAATCAAAACAATACTTGTATTGTCGTCCGGTTGAAAATGATGTACAATTTCAGGTTTGTCTGAAGTACAGGACCAAACGAACATAATAAACAACAGGAAGGGATATTTTAATAAACCTACCGGATTTTTGAATGTCATATGATATGGGTTTAGGGGTCGTTTTAATATGGGTTTAGTTGATATGGACTGGAGGAATTTACCAGCCTTCATTTTGATTCAATTCTGGGTTCTTCTCAATTTCCCTTTGAGGAATGGGCAAAAAATACATTTTTTCCTGAAAAACACATGGTACACCATCGACTGGTTTTACTTCATAGGTATACGAACCATCGTCCATTTTGGTAATATACATGGCGCCAAAACGTTTACCATTTAAAACATCTACAGCCACTTTCCATCGCCTGAGATCCCAGTAGCGTTTCTGTTCAAAACTGAGCTCAATATATCTTTCATGATGAATTCTCTCCCGCATCTGCTCTTTTGACAGACCTTTTGGAAGGTGATAAACGTCAAAACCTGCTCTTTTCCTTATTTGTTCTATTGCGTCATATACAGACTGGTCAGGGCTAGAGAGGGCTTCATTTTGCGCTTCTGCATAATTAAGTAACACTTCTGCATAGCGCAATTCCTGCCAGTTTTGGTCGCTTCCCACTCCCCCGTAATAATCCTGGTTAGCCTCATTGGTACCTTTTCTCATCAGGTAGCCTGTGACAGTTTGATAGGGGATATTGATCCCGTCATCACCACCTACGTAGGTATAAACCGGCAATCCCTGATATCCGAAAACTGATTCATTGACAATTAATGTGGCATCAAATCTCGGTTCCCGGTTAATATAGGGATCTTCCGGATTGTAACCGGAAGCAGGGTCCGAAATACGCTTCCCGTTTTTCATTTCAAAAGCATCCACTAGTTCCTGTACGGGTGAGCGTCGGGAAGCATCCTGGCGTGATCTTGAATCTGGCATTGCCCAAGAATCCCATCCGTGCTCTCTAAGCGTTTTTAGAAATTGTACACTAAATACCTCTTCTTCGTTATTTTTATCAAGCATAATCCGTCTGAAATCACCATGTAACTGGTATTTTCCGCTTTCTATGACAGTATTATTTATTTCGGCTGCCGATTTCCATCGGTTTATATCATTAGCAGTATTATATAGAGGGCTGGCCCAGAACAACCATACTCTTCCCAGAAAAGCCCGTGCCGAATGTTTATTAATTCTGCCTACGTCTATCGACCGATCACCATGACTTTCAGGCAGCAGGCTAATGGCTTCCTGCAATTCCTGAATGATGAATTCAAAGGTTTCATCCGTGGTTGCTCTTTTAACAAACAGATCGTCGTCCAGCTCTTGAGGCTCAGTTATGATGGGAATTCCACCGTATCTTTTAACCATATCAAAATAAAGCTTGGCTCTCAAAAATTTAACCTGGCCCTTTAAATTCACCTTCTCGTCATCATTGAGAATTGAATCGTCTACTTTTAAAAGGAACATATTGGTTCTTCTTACTTGATCGTAAGCCCAATAATCCATCGGATTATAATCAGGAAACCACTGGCCCTGTACGACGTTTCTAGGGTTACCTCCCCAAAAATTTCTTGATTCATCTGTAATATTATCATAAAGCTCATGATCAAATGCCGGGACATCAGCATAGAGGTTATTTACAAAAAGCTGGATCAGAGCCGGATCATTAAATACTTTTTCTTCAGGTATAGAACTGGTCGCTTCCCGATCCAGGAAATCTTTGGAACAAGAAGTAAACGTCAGTAAACTGATCGTCAGGAATAGATATAAAAGTATATTTTTCATTTTAGTATGCTTAAAAAGTTAGGTTAAGCCCCAAATTCAAAGTGCGTTGTTGAGGATAATAGGCACCATCTGTATTCTCTGTTTCGGGGTCAAACATTTTCATTTTATCAAAGAGGAATAAATTGGATCCAGAGAAATATATCCTGACCACTTCAGCACCTATTTTCTTAGAAACGGTTTTGGGAAGTGAGTAACCTAAATCAATAGATTTCAGACGGATATAACTCGCATCTCTTAGGTATAGACTCGACTCCTGGGAATTATTGGGGTGTTGATTTTCCCATGGGCGTGGGTATTTGGCATTGGGATTTTCAGGAGTCCAATAATCCAATAAATCGGCAAAGTTGTTATGTGAACCTCCATTGAAAAATGTACGGGATCTGCCGTAAAGCATTTTCTTCATTTTAGTGGCACCTTGAAAAAGCACTGCTAAGTCAAAACCTTTGTAAGCACCACCAAAAGATAATCCTCCCAGAATTTTTGGAATACTGTTATCCATGGAAATAATGGTCCGGTCATTGGCATCGACAATCTGATCGCCATTAATATCTGCATATTTCACATCACCTGCTTTTTGACCTCCATTAAATTGTGGATAATATTCCGAGACTTCCTGGTCTGACTGGAAAAAACCTAGTGCCTGATAGCCCATAATAAAATTGAGCGGACGTCCTGTCTGCAAGAGATAATCGGGCAGGTTGGCCGGTTCATCCAAAAGCAGGACTTTGCTTTTAGCATAACTCAGATTGCCTTTGATAAAATAATTGAGTGCTCCAAGGGTCCTTTGATGAGAAAGAGAAAGTTCGACTCCTTTGTTGGCTACCTGCGCATAATTTTCTGCAGGTAAGGCGGCGCCTATCGTCCCCGGTATCGACCGTATTCTGCTCAGTAAAATGTCGGTTGTTCGCTTATAGAAGAAATCCATTTCAAATTGTAACATGCGGTTCCATAATGATCCGTCAAGACCCATGTTGAAAATGGATGCGCTTTCCCAACTCACATTGGGGTTAGGTAAAACGCCTGGCCGAATACTGGGCAGTGCGTTTCCCCCGGAAATAATTGTAGTGGAAAGATTGTATACTTGTTGATATTGAAATGTGGGTACTCTTCCACTGTAGACATTTCTGTCATTGCCGACCAAGCCGTAGGAGGCTCTGATTTTTAGGTGATCGACAAATGCAAGACTTGTGTTATTTCTAAAAAAGTCTTCTTCAGAAAGTTTCCAACCCGCGGAGGCTGCCGGGAAGAATCCATACTTGTTAGTGGTTGGGAAGGCCACCGAACCGTCGGATCTAAAGGAAGCTTCCAATAAATATCTGTTTTTGAAGCTGTAATCCACCCGGGCTACATAGCTCATTCTGCCATCTGTAAAGGATCCCCCGTTTGCATCTTTTTGAACTTGTCCGCCATAGAGCATTTCATCTAATCCGTTTGCAGGAAAGTTTGTTCTGAATCCATAAAAATTTTTGGATTTTGCATCAAATTGTTCAAAAAGAGCAATTCCACTTAATTCATGATCACCGAAGGATCTTTTGTAGTTTAAACTAAGATTTAAGGTGGAGGTATTATAATCACTATAACTTTGAGTCAGGGCAGTTTTTCCATTCCATCCGCCATAAGGGTAAATTTCCAGGGTATTTCCATCCTCATCCTGCCGATTCATCAAAATAGGTACCTGATAAAATTTATTTGTATAGCCCTCTTTACCAAAGGAGGCTCTTCCCATAACGGAAAGTCCCTCAATAAAAGGAAGTTCGTGCTTAAGCTGGATCGTAGCTTGCAACAAATCTGTTTCTTCATTGCGATACCCTGTTTTAATTTCTTCTACAGGATGTTGCTCTCTGGTATAGTAGATGGTTCCATCCGGATTGTATAATTTATCATACGGATAGGCAGCCATGATATCACTGAAAATGGATTCAGGTGAATAGCTGCTTTGATTACTGTTTCTTCTGCTAGCATCCAGGTCGACTGAAATCGAGAAATTTTTATTGATTTGTGCATCTACATTTGACCGGATAGAATAGCGTTTGTAATTTAAATTGTCGTAAAGTCCATTTTGGCCCAAATACCCTGTAGAAAAAAAGTACTTAATGGATTCAGTACCACCATTTACACTGATATTTTGCTGAGTTTGGAATGCCGCTTTTCTCAGAGTAAGGTCGTACCAGTTTGTTTCGGGTCTCAGTCCTTGTTGAATCTCATTGATTTCATTTTCTGAAAATGCAGGTGGTAGACCCATGTTTTGCCGGGCTACATTCTTGGTGGTGGCATATTCATACCCGTTCATAAGCTTAGGGTAGGTAGTAGGATTTTGGATGCCAGCAAATCCATTATATGATATAGTAGGTTTCCCTGTTTTACCTCTTTTTGTAGTAACAACAATTACCCCGTTTGCAGCGCGTGAGCCATAAACTGCTGCCGCTGATGCATCTTTCAGAATAGATACACTTTCGATTTCATTGGGATCAATCTGGTCAAAGCTTCTTACGATACCATCTACTACAATTAAGGCACTGTTGTCGCCAAATGTACTGATGCCCCTTATGGTGATTTGAGAGCCTGCTCCGGGTTTGCCATTTCCGTTTACGGCTGTTATACCCGGAAGTCTACCCGCAAGGGAATTAGTGACGTTCGTGGCGGCAGACTTAATGATTTCCTGTCCATCCACCGAAACAACAGAACCTGTTAAATCTGATTTTCTTTGTGTTCCGTAACCCACTACTACCACTTCTTCCAAAGCTTTTTCGTCTTCAATAAGAATTATATCAATGGTTGTTTTATTTGAAACACTAACTTCTTGACTTAGGTACCCGACAAATGAAAATATTAGTATGGCGCTTTCGTTGGGTACAATCATCGAAAATGCTCCGTCAATATCCGTAATTTGCCCTTGTTGTGTACCCTTCACCATGATATTGACTCCTGGTAAACCTTCCCCTTTTTCATCCGTTACTTTGCCTGAAACAGGATAATTGCCACTAGTCACGGTGCGCAGAGGCATATCCATCTTCTTTAGAGATGTGTTTGGAGTGGTAATGTGATTAACCTTAGGTCCTTCAGGCATGACTTCCTTTTCTTGTGGGGGAGACGTGGAATCCAGCTTTCTTATGGCAATAGTACTGCCAATGATTTTATAGGCCAGGGGCAAGCCAGAGAAACATTGATCCAACGCATCTGTCAGGGAAGCATTTTTGAGGTTGATACTCACTCTGAAATCTTTCAGATCGTTATTGTCGTAAAAAAACACATAGCCGGTTTGTTTTTCTATACTACGAAACAATTGCTGGATTTCTGTGTTTTTTTCGCGGACGGTAATCTTTTGGCTGTATCCGGTTGCTCCTACCTGTACTAAGGTCATGATAAGGAGTAGGAATGTAAGTCTCATGTGCCTGGTTAAGAGTTTAAATGAATATTTAATTTGCCCAATTTTCAGGCAATATTCTCTGCCATCACCCAAAAAGGGTGCGGGGTTATTTGCACTAACTTTCATTATCTTTGTACAGTTTGGGTTAAAGGGTGTCCTGATTTGTCTTTTAGGTTAGGCGCTTGCTCAAATATTTTTCCGTAGGAGTGGTTCCAGCGCTTCTACGGTTTTTATCTGAGTAATGTTTGTCAAGGGCTTCTTTTTAATTGTGTCATAGTAGTTTAAATCATCGTAATACGATTACTTTCCCTTTATCAGTTCCGGAAGGGAGAGACTCGATTTTGAAATTCAGTCCGGTGAATTTTAAAATTTCAAATACCTGTGATGCATTCATGTTTCGATTAATTTTACCGGAGAACTTCCTTTGATATTTTTCTTCTGCAAATATTATTTCTACATTATACCATCTGCCGATTTGGCGCATGACCGTATGGATGTCTGTGTTTTCAAATTGGAATGTTCCGTTTTTCCATGCGAGTATTTCCTCCGTATTCACATCATTCCGAATATATATTTCTCCTTCTCCGGTAATTGATGATTGTTCGCCTGGGGTCAGTTTTATACCTGTGTTTTTATCTTGCTGTTGTATGATTTCAACACTCCCCTCAATGAGCGTTGTGGTTACAATTCCTTCGTCTTTGTATGCGTTTACATTAAACTGAGTACCTAATACTTTTATTTTCTGTACATTGTCGACCTCAACATAAAAAGGTCTGTTAACATCTTTCACTATGTCAAAATAGACCTCGCCGGTTATTTTCACCATTCTCTCATTTTCTGTAAAGACTGCCGGGAAAGTGATCGAAGATTCAGAATTAAGCCAAATCCGACTTCCATCTGATAATTGTACCCGGTATTCGCCCCCTGCCGGTGACACGATCGTATTGTATTGATTTAGGTTGGGATCACCCTTGTGAGAATAGGTAATCAAACCTTCTTCTGGCTTATGAATTACGGTGTTCCCCTGCCTCGCAACCATGCCCAGGTTCATATTCTCCAATGAAATAGAGGAGCCATCGGTTAGGGTTAGAATCGCTTTATTACCTCCAGGATTTAAATCCTGAGGGATGAATGTTTCCTGAGGTTCCTGCTTAATATCTGGCTGATTTAAATAAACTGAAAATCCGATTAAAATACATAAGAGAACAGAGGCGGCTATTGTGCGAGTAGAAAGTATTTTTGTTAATAGTGACTTTTTAGGTATTTCTCTCGCATTTTCCAGACGTTGATGAAGAACGTTTTCCATCCTGTTTTCAATATTTGACTGGTCAGAGAGAGATAGTTTTTCTGTAAAGCCACTTTTCTCGTTAAATAATTCATACCATTTTTCAACCAATAATATCTCCTGCGGAGTGGCTTCTCCGTTTTCATATCTTTTTAAGATTTTAGTAAATTCCTCTTTGTTGTCTATTGGTTTCATATCTACTGGTTATATATATGTACCAATTGGAGGTAAATCCCCTATGGTTGGTGTTAATTTTTCAATTAAATATTTAATAAAAGAAGTTTTACCCAAAGCCAATTGCTGGGATAGTCACAGACTATCCGGCTGGTTAGGGTTGGAAATTGTCAAATGGGAAGGACAAAAGGTATAGGAGGCAGAGGGTTTTAGCCAATTGCTGACGGATACTGGCAGAGGCACTTGCAATTTGATTCTGAACTGTTTTTTGTGTTATACCCAGGTTCTCTGCTATATCAGAGGTACTACGGCCATCGATGTAATACATGATAAACGCTTCGCGGCGCTTTTCAGGCAATGCATCAATCCACAGAGTGAATACCTCAGCGATTTCAGCCTCTAACAAAGCATCTTCTGATTTAAAAGGGGAGATGAGAATATTCTCAAATTGTTCAATAAATGGGGAGGTGCTTTGCACACGGGTAGCATATTTGATTACTTGAAAACGTACGGCCGTAGCCAGGTAAGCAGAAAGGTTGTTGATCTCTACCAATTGACGCCTCTCCCATAAATCAACAAATATATTTTGTACAAGATCCTCGCATTGCTTCTCATCCTCTAACCGTCTGTAGGCAGCATTAAACATAGATCGCCAGTTTCTACGATAAATTTCAACGAAAGCCTCCTCATTGCCTTCCATTAAAAGCGATGTAAGTTGTTGTTCATTAAAGGTTTCTATGCTTAGCATTGTTTGATATGACAGGAGACGATTACAAATAAAGGCTATTATTGCCAAAATTGCTTATATGGGTAAGAGAAAATTTAATATTAAAATATAAACAAAAATGATGAGGACAAGTATAATTTTTTAAACATGGTCCCATTTCAAATTGAGCGATTTAAGATTCTAAAATAAGATTTGCGCCTGGGATTAATTTCATTGAACTCGATACTCAAGCCACTTGAAAGAAGTGATTTGGAGATAGTGCAAAAGTAGATGTGTGTTTTACTTGGGAAGTTTCAACTTGGACGTAATAGGAGATAAAAAAAAGGATTCCAGTACGGAATCCTTTGCGTGGGAGTTGAGGGATTCGAACCCCCGACCCTCTGCTTGTAAGGCAGATGCTCTGAACCAACTGAGCTAAACTCCCTTGTTTTCGGTGTGCAAATATCAATTGCAGATTTTTAATTTACAAGTCCACTTGCGAAAATGTTAGAAAAAAAAGCCGCTATGGAGCCGGTTTTATTCAAAATTTAAATACAAGGTTACGGAATGAGAGGTGAATTTACTCAACCCATTAGCGGTGCTATTCGCTCCGGCAGGCAATAAATTGACGAGTCCATGGGAAAACCTTAGTTCAGGTGCCAGTTTGAAAAATTCAAAAAATTGCTCAAAACCAAAGCCATAATCAATGCTAAAGTCTTTACTATTGGCATGTAGCTCGTTGCCAATGGTTCTTCCTTTTCTTCGTACGTTTGTTTCAATACCCAAGGTGACCCCTGCAATCATGTACATTCGGCTGTTGACACGACGATTGGATTTGAATTTCAGCAACAGAGGCAACTCGACCCATGTGGATTCACGTTTTAGCTTGGTCGTCTCATTATTGGTATAGCTCAAATGTAGCTCCCGGTTATAAAGAGATACAGAAGGTGTGAAGCGCAAATCCCAATGGTAGGTGAGTCCCAAATTGGCCGATAAGCCCATTCTGAAGCCTGTACTCGCAGGAGACTCAATCAGATAGGGCGTGTCAGGATTAGCAAAGTTATCCGCATGCGTAAATTTATACCTTGACACAGGAAGACTAAAGTGAAAGCCATAATGTAATGGCTTATCATCATAATGTTCCAGGTGCCTTCTTTTGTACCCGAGCCCTTGCGCTTCAGTTTCCTGTGGTTGCACTATCCAGAGAATGAACCCAAGAAGTGTTATTTTTTTCCAATGTAAATGGAACAGATTCCAAAAGTGAGTGATATGCATTTTGAATTGGTAAATCCGGCCTGTTGATAAATGTTTAAAAAATCAGGACCATCCGGGAACGCCTGGACAGATTCGGGTAAATAAGTATATGCCGAACTATCTTTGGAAACGAGTTTGCCTATGGCTGGTAGTATATGTTTGAAATAAAAACTATAAAATTGTCTGAAAGGGGTGCTTTTGGGTTTTGAAAATTCCACAACCACACAGGTTCCTCCTTCTTTCATTACACGATTCATTTCTTTTAAGCCGGCCAGCAGATTTTCAAAGTTACGGACTCCAAATGCAACGATGACAGCATCGAAATAATTGTCAGTAAACGGAAGGTTTTCTGAATCACCTTTTTGTAATTCGATAATATTGTCTTTCCCGGCTTTTTTGATTTTCTCCCTGCCCACAGCCAGCATCCCTTCTGAAATATCAACTCCAATGATTTTTTCCGGGTTAAGTGACAGTGCTTCCAGGGCAAAATCACCAGTACCCGTCGCAATATCCAGAATAAGTTTAGGCTGTTCTTTTTTTAATAATCTAATGGCCTTTTTCCGCCAGTAGAAATCAATTCCAGCACTGAGTACATGATTCAGAAGATCATATTTGGGGGAAATATTATCAAACATTTCGGCAACCTGTTCACGCTTGCCTTCTTTTTTGTCTTTGTAGGGGACTACTGACATGGTATTGATTTCAAATTGAAAATCCGGTCAGAAATTTTCATGCCGGTCGATAATACTGCAAAACTAACAGGTTATTTTTATTAAGAAGGCATTTGGAGAGGAGAAATAAACGGGTAACCTGCAAGGATATTCATAAATTTGTATATTTTTGGATTTAATCCACACACTAGAAACTTATGAGTCACTGCCTGAGCGTGTTGGGAGTTTTATTACTCCTGAATATCCCTGGCTGGGGGATCAACACCGAAAAGAAGTATCAGCGTCCCTTGTCTGCGTTTCAGTTGAGCGTTTCAGGAGGACTAACTCAATTTTTTGGCGAGTTGAATGAACAGGACTTCAAAGGTCTTTTTTCGGCGGAAATGGGGTATCACTTTCATGATCAATGGAAACTTTCATTCAATGTAGCTAAAGGACAGATAGGGGGCCTTGATCGTGAGCAATTTCATTCTGTTTTTGAATGCAGTTTTCATCAGGTTGATCTTCTTGTAAAATATGATGTAATGAAGAAGAAAACCGGGCATCAGGATAAGCCCTTTCATGTTGGATTTCTGACAGGACTAGGCCTCATGCGGTTTCATTCTGAAGCTTATGATGCTTCTACAGGAGAACTTTCAAGGTTTACAAACAGTCCTAACAGTGCCCGGAATCCACTTTTTGTTCGTTGGGGAACCCCAAAAGGTGCTAAAAGAGGGATAAAATATACCAACGAGCGGGCAATTCCAATAGGTGTTTGGTTGCGTATGCCGTTGAACCGTCAAGTAGAAACTGGTCTGGAATGCCGTTTTTATTTTGTCAGAACCGATAAATTGGATGCTACCTCAGGTATACACGGACGCAATCCGGAGGAAAGTGATAGCTATAGTGATACCCCAAATGACAAATACAGCAATGTGTCATTCTTTTTATCCTACAGGTTTGACAAAAAACCGTTTTCCCGAAAAAGGCAGAATAGTAGAAAATACTAATAGGAGGCTTTGCGGAATAAGGATTATTTTTCATTTAAATTAGATAAAATAGATGAAACGCTGGGGAATCGACCTGGGAGGTACCAAGATAGAGTGTGTAGTACTGGATGATGCTAATCATCATGAAATATTGATAAGAAAACGTGTTCCAACTGAAGCTGATCAGGGATATCCACATATTATCAGTCAGATTAAAAAGCTGGTTGATCTGGTGGCGGAGGAATTGAATGAATATCCGTCGACTGTGGGATTTGCTACTCCTGGCGTGCTTGAGCCTGACACACAGGTCATGAAAAACTGTAATACAGTGTGCATGAACGGGCAGCCCATGAAAGCTGATATTGAAGCAGCGTTAGGTATCCCTGTCAAGTTGGCTAATGATGCCAATTGTTTCGCCTTTGCAGAAGCAATGATGGGTGCCGGTAAAGAATATCCGGATGCTGAGGTGGTATTTGGCGTCATTATGGGTACTGGCGTGGGAGGTGGAATTGTGATCAATAAGAAAATAGTGGCTGGTCGCCATGGAATTGGGGGAGAGTGGGGGCATAATATTCTTGAAGAGAATGGCACACCCTGTTATTGCGGTAAAAGTGGCTGTGTAGAAAAAGTGATTTCTGGTCCTGGCTTGGAAAATTACTATGAAAAGATAAGCGGACAGAAATTGTCCTTAAAAGAAATTGTCGATCGGGTAGATACTGATATTCATGCGGCTGCAACCATGGAAAGATTAGCAGAAAACTATGGTAAAGCAATTTCGGTAATAACGAATATTCTCGATCCGGATCTGATTATCATAGGGGGAGGAGTAGGGAATATCGATATGATTTATACAGAGGGGTATGAACGCTTGAAAAAATATATTTTTAATAAAGGCAAGGTCACCACACCCATCATTAAGCCGCTTTTGGGAGATAGTGCAGGGGTGTTTGGAGCGGCGTTACTATAATGATTAACTTACAATCCTGCCGGCAAATCAATTCTGCCGGCAGGATTGTAAGTTAATCTGTGATTTTTATCAAATGGTTTTTCTTTCCCTTTGACACCAGCAGAAACCGGTTTTTCAACAATTCAAACTCTGTAACGAGTTGCTCTGCCGAAGTGGCTTTCACTTTATTAATGCTTACCGCATTTTGTTGAAAGGCTCTTCTTGCCTCACCCTTGGAAGGATAAATTTCCAGTTGTGTTGCTGTGGATACCAAATCAAGCACGCTCGTACATGCTTCCAGATCAATTCTTGTAATGCTGGTCTGAGGAACGCCGTCAAAAATTATTTCGAATTCATCATCTTCGATGCCCCTGAGTGTATCTAAAGTTGCCTTACCATATAAAACTTCCGACGCTTTTACGGCTATTTCGTAAGCTTTCTCTGAATGCACACGGATAGTCACATCTTTAGCCAGTGCCTTTTGCATCAAACGAAGGTGGGGTGCCTGGGAATGTTCTTCTTCAATGGCTTCAATCTGGTCTTTGGTCAGCAAAGTAAAGACACGAAGTAACCTGTGAGAGTCCTCATCTGACTGATTGATCCAGAACTGATAAAACTGGTACGGGGTGGTCATGCTTGGGTCCAGCCATATGTTACCTCCCTCGCTTTTTCCGAACTTGGTACCATCAGCCTTGGTTACCAATGGCGTTGTCAGTGCATAAGCCTTAAAGTAACCTTCCTCATCTCCTTCTTTACGACGGATAATTTCAGTACCGGTAGTAATATTACCCCATTGGTCTGATCCACCCATTTGAAGACGGATATTATGTGTTTTATATAAATGGTAGAAATCGTATCCTTGCAGTAACTGATAGGAGAATTCCGTAAAAGAAATACCGGTTTCGATCCGTTTTTTTACTGATTCCTTGGACATCATATAATTGATGCTCAGGTATTTTCCTGCTTCACGCAAAAACTGAAGAAATCCAATGTTTTTGAACCAGTCATAGTTGTTTACCATCACCGCCGAATTTTCTCCGCAATCGAAATCCAGAAATTTCTCCAACTGCTTCCTTATACCCTCCTGATTAAAGAGAAGTGTATCTTCGGATAAAAAACTCCTTTCAGCAGCTTTAAATGAAGGGTCACCGATCATACCGGTAGCTCCACCGACCAGGGCAAATGGCTTATGACCTGCTTTTTGGAAATGAACGAGCAGCATGATAGTGGCCAGATTTCCAATATGGAGGGAAGAGGCAGTGGGGTCAAATCCAATATATCCCGAAGTAATTTCCTTATTCAGTTGTTCTTCGGTTCCAGGCATGGAGTCCTGGAGCATGCCGCGCCAGCGCAGTTCATCCAGAAAATTGTATTTCATTTGATTAAAACAGACCTCGTTTAAAAGGTTTTTATTTAGTTGGTCATTTTGAATTTCAGACTGCAAAGGTACTTACTTTTTTTCAATGCTGAATTGGAAGTTCATGATAAACGGATACATATATTGCAGGAAAATAAACGATTTTTTGCAGATAAGCGTTTGAAGAAATAAAGTAAACGGGTAACAGCGTTTCGTTCTTGGTGAGGAGCAGAATGAACAAAATATCCTGAATTGAAGTTTTAAATTATATTATAACAAAACAGAACCACGTTAATATTATTCAGAAACAATATGGCTAATTCCACACTCATTTCAAGAATATTAAGTTCTGCGGTATTTACCCGGATTATGGGAAAGGCAGTGAAGTTTACAAAAAACAAGGCAATTCTGGCTGTTTTGTTACAGCAAACCGCAGAAAAAATGCAAAAGGATGGAGTACGGGAAGGAATGAACGATGTTTTTGATAAAGTGAAGTTAATGAGCAGATTAGTGAGGTCATACATCAACGGGGAATACCGGGATGTAGAAATGAAAAGCCTTGCGACAATCGTAGGGGTCCTGATTTATTTTGTATCCCCGCTTGACTTTATTCCTGATGTACTCCCCATTCTGGGACTCACTGATGACATCGCATTGGTGATTTGGCTTTTCAATACCCTGGGTAAAGAGCTTGACAGGTTTTATTTTTGGGAGAAGGAGACAAAGAGTATTAAAATTGATTAGATTTAATAGTTCATTTTCTTCTATTCATTAATTTAAACAAGAGTGATTGGCAAACTGAAATTTTGCATTTGGTTTGTTCCATTTATTGAAAAAGTATTTTAACTTTGTCATTATAATAAAATTTGGAAATATTTATGGAAATCGTATCAACATTAGCTTTTTTGGGATTAGGCGGTCAGGAAATGCTGTTTATAGGTCTAATACTTCTTTTGCTTTTTGGGGCTAATAAAATCCCTGAACTGATGAAAGGACTTGGATCTGGCATTAAGGAATTCAAAAATGCTACCAAAGATGTAAAAGAAAACATCGAAAAAAGTATCGACGAAACAAAGTAGGAATTACAGATACAGCTGCCTGTATCACATTATATTTAAGCCGTTTATGTATGAACAGTACCGGACGGCTTTTTGTTATTTTTTAGTTTTCAGGAATATTACTTCGTTTGAAAGAGTTTCACAGACTTTCCGAAATTGCAAAAGACCTCAAAGGCGGGAGTCTTACATGCGTTGATCTGGTTAATCATTACCTACAGCAGATCGAATCACAAAAACATTTAAATGCGTTTGTAGAAGTCTATACAGAAGATGCTATTGCGCGTGCTGTTGAGATTGATCGTAAAATTAAAAACGGTAGTGCAGGAAAACTCGCTGGCATGGTTATTGGCATCAAAGACGTCTTGTGCTATGCCGGTCACAGTGTACAAGCAGGCAGTAAAATACTGAATGGCTATAAGTCCCCTTTTACGGGCACAGCGGTTCAGCGTTTACTGGACGAAGATGCGATCATTCTCGGTCGTCAGAATTGCGATGAATTTGCAATGGGTTCCTCGAATGAAAGTTCCTGGTACGGGCCTGTATTGAATGCGACTGATAATGAGCGCGTTCCGGGTGGTTCGTCTGGCGGGTCAGCAGTGGCTGTACAAGCCGGACTTTGTCATGCATCTATTGGTAGCGATACCGGAGGGTCGGTTCGGCAACCGTCTGCTTTTTGTGGGACGGTAGGTCTGAAGCCTTCCTACGGCCGTATTTCCAGATGGGGGCTCCTTGCTTATGCTTCCTCTTTTGACTGCATAGGCCCAATCACCAAAAGTGTGGAAGACGCCGCATTGCTATTGGAAGTGATGGCCGGTGCCGATGAACACGATAGTACCGTTTCGGTGAAACCAGTTCCGGCTTATTCGCAATTGCTCAAGGAGGTTCAACCTATGCGGATCGGCTATCTGAGGGAAGGAATAGAAAGTGAAGCAGTAAGCCCAGCCATCAGAACTAATACAAAATTATTATTGGACGATCTTCGCGCTGCCGGGCATACCGTTGAAGCTGTAGATCTTCCTTATACAGAATATTTATTGCCTGCTTATTATATACTGACAACCGCAGAGGCAAGTTCCAACCTTTCCAGGTTTGATGGTGTGCGTTACGGGCATCGCAATAAGGAAGTGAAAGATCTTGTTCAACTTTATAAAAAATCAAGAACTGAAGGGTTTGGTTATGAAGTAAGAAAAAGGATTCTGTTGGGAACATTTGTCCTAAGTGCCGATTACTATGATGCTTATTACACAAAAGCACAACGCATCAGAAGATGGGTACAGGAAGAAACTAAAAAACTATTCAACAACTTCGATTTTATTATTTCTCCGGTTACACCCACTACGGCTTTCAAGTTAAATGAAAAACAAGGTGATCCCCTGCAAATGTACCTGGCAGATATATTTACTGTTCAAGCCAATGTAACAGGAATGCCCTGTATTGCTATACCTAACGGTTTGGATCATAATGGCTTGCATGTTGGTGTGCAAGTGATGGGTAATTCATTTGAGGAAGAGAAATTATTAGCTTTCACACAATATCTGGAGTCCAGAACAGTTCATATTCATGATACACCCACACAAATAATTTAAAAAGTTGGACAATTCAATGGGTAAATAAATCTAAACCACTGATGAACAAATACCAGAAAGTATTCAGTTCTGTATTATTGGCCTTATTGGCAAATTTTCAGATTGTTTGGGCACAGGAAGAAAGCCAGGATGAAGAAACGGAGGAAGTAGTAGTGTCTGCTATCAATGAAGAGCTTAATATTGAAATTGAGGATTATGCTGAAGGTATTTTGGTGTCTGAACAGACACTTCGACATCGCTTCGCCAAACTACAGCAAGAGGTGCCACTGGTTTACCACCAGTCAAGTCATCAGTTTGTAGAATACTTTATCAACCGCAATCCTTCTTTTACCAAGCGCATGATGGCCCGTAAGCCATTATACATGCCGATTTTCGAAAAATATCTTAAAAAATTCGGTCTTCCGGTTGAATTAAAATATTTATCCATGATTGAATCAGGGCTTGATCCCCGTATTCTTTCAAGAGTAGGTGCGGGAGGTTTATGGCAGTTCATGCCAGCTACCGGACGAGAATTTGGCCTATATCAGGATAAATTTATTGATGAACGATTTGATCCTGAAAAAGCAACAATTGCTGCCTGTCGTTATCTATCTCAGCTATACAGGATATTTGGTGACTGGGAAATGGCGTTAGCCTCTTATAATACAGGGCCTGGAAATCTCCGTCGTGCTATGCGCAGGTCGGGAGGAAACAGCTTCTGGACGGTCTATAATTCTTTGCCCAAAGAAACGCGCTCGTATGTACCACAATTCGTTGCTATGACTTATCTGATGAATTATGGACATGATCACGGAGTGTTTCCCGACCATACAGAGTATCCTGCTCCTGCAGATACGATCCTGGTTAACGGGGGACTGAACCTCGAAAAGTTTTCTCTATACAGTGGAGTTACACTGGAAGAAATCGCGCGTCTGAATCCTCAGTTGCTAAAAACAGAAATTCCGGCATATGTCAGGAATTTCCCATTGAAAGTCCCCAGTGAAAAATATACAATAGTTACTGACAATAGAAGTGCGATCTGGGATTCCTGTTTTAAAGTAGAGACTTTGTCTCCGGCTATGCTGGCTATTGCCGATTCAATGCAAAAAGACACCGTCATTCAAAACAATGCGTTTCCTTATGCTGCTGTAGCACTGGCAGTTGCAGAGAAAGGACCCACGGTGGATTTTGCCGATCAGGAATCACTTAAAAAAGGTAATAGAGCCCCTGTCACCCGGGCAGGAAGTTCTAGTCACATTGTCAGAAAAGGTGAAACTCTCTCGACAATTGCCAGAAAACACCGGGTGAGTGTCGCAGATATCCGTAAGTGGAATAAATTAGGTTCCAAAAGTATCATCAGAACAGGACAGCGAATTGCCATCCATAAAGCTTCCCAGCCCTCTGGTGCAGGTGGCAGCGGGAATGCCCGCTCCTTGGTGGTAGCAGCGAAGGAAGAAGTAGCGCTAGCCAATAACGAGGCAGTTCCTGTACGTGAGCAACAAACCACTGTGAAAGTTGCAGAAACAAAAACACCAGCCAAGGCAAGCTCCACTACCAAAGTAGCTGGTAATCTTCGTTATCATACCGTTCAAAAAGGAGACACGCTGTGGTTAATATCGCAGAAATACGGTCTCACCATTGACAAGTTGAAAAAAGCAAATCAGATAAAAGGGAATAACCTGAAGCCAGGGCAGAAACTTCTCATTAAGGGATAGTCCTTGATGACTGGTCTTAGGTTTGTGGTATTTGGGGGAGTTTGCTATATTGCACCAAATTTCCGCTATATAAGATGATTGCTTACCTGGATGGTAAATTAGCCTATAAAGACCCTACCTATGCGATTATTGATATCCAAGGAATGGGGTATGAAACTAAAATTTCATTACAAACATTTTCAGGTTTACCCGCTCCCGGCGAAAGATGTAAATTATTTACATGGTTATACGTCAGAGAAGATGCACAAATTTTGTTCGGTTTTTCAGTACCGGATGAAAAAGACCTGTTTTTAGATTTGATCAGTGTTTCGGGTATCGGACCGGCTACGGCTCTGGTTATGCTTTCGTCTCTTTCTTCTCAAGAAATACGGCATGCAATAATACAGGAAGACGTAAGAGTGGTGCAATCCATCAAAGGTATCGGTAGTAAAACTGCACAACGTGTGATTCTGGAGTTGAAAGACAAAATGAAGAAACACAGTTTGATGGGTGGAGTAAATGTACCGTCAGGGGCATCTGCCGGCAATGCAGTCAGATCTGAGGCTTTGGCTGCGCTGGTGACGTTGGGTATTGCACGACCCGTTGCTGAAAAAAGTCTGGATGCAATATTAAAAATGAAGGGAAGTGATATTTCTCTGGAAGAGTTGATTAAATTGGCGTTGCGTTAAGGGTATAGGAGAATAGAGGTAAATTTCAGGAATATTAGAATAAGTATCGGAGGTAACCCGTTAATGATGTGTAGTTAAAATGACTAAACAAATGTGCCTTCTCTAAACCATTTATAAACCATTGTCAGGAGCTTTTTACCAAATATTTTTTCGGACTGCATCTGTATCGCTGATGGCGTTGTGGCTGGTTTCGGTTCCCGGAGATCCACCTCCTGGGAATCAGGTTATCTATGAACCCATTGTTACCGATACTACCGGCAATGATACACTTCAAAAAGCGGGTAGTGGTGCATCCATCAGGTGGAGGGATTTTTACCGTAACAGACTGACCGAACCCCGGCCGGTATCACCTCTTTATCTGCCTGATCCTGATAATATACGTACGACCATTCAGCTAGACTCAATGGGATCGGTGAACGTAAATGAGGATATTCAAACCCAGGATGGGCCCATTCGGTATCGGTTTGGCGAGCGCCTCGACCGCTCCACTTTTGATGAAATCCAACAAAAGCGAGCCATGCAAAGTCTTATTCGCGAATACTCGATCAGGCAGAGTGAACAGCTCGGAGGCAGAGGGTTGCTACCCAAGCTGGATTTGCCACCGGTGCTCGACCGATTATTTGGTAATGGCGAGATTGATTTTAAACCCAACGGATTTGTAGCGCTGGATCTGGGGGTTATGCATCAGTTCATCGACAATCCTTCTATTCCTGTACGACAAAGACGTAATACTAACTTCATTTTTAACGAACAGATCAACATTAATTTTAATGCTAATCTTGGTGAAAATGTTAAATTCCTGACCAATTTCGATACAAAATCAAGTTTCAACCTTGATCAGCTCCTCAAGCTTAACTATAAAGCACCGGAAGAAAGTGCGCTTAAGGCGGTACAGCTGGGAAATATCAACTGGACAATTAATAGTCAGCTGATACCAGGTGCCCAGAATCTGTTTGGTGCCAGAACCGATTTTCAGTTTGGCCGGTTAAGTGCCTCCATGGTGATGTCGCAACAGCGGTCGAATAAGGAACGGATTGTACTCAAAGGTGGTAACTATGGTAAGGATTTTGAACTCAGAGTTGACCATTATGATGAAAACAGGCATTTTTTCCTTTCACAGCATTTTCATGATAAATATGAAAGTTCTCTGAAAAATCTTCCTATGATCACTTCAGGTGCCACCATTACCCGTTTGGAGGTATATGTCACCAACCGAACTGCTTCTACAGGCTCCATGCGGAACATTGTCGGGTTTATGGATCTGGGAGAACCCAAACCCTACCGATCAGCCAATCCCGCATTTCAACCCATACAAGCGAATGAACCAACTGGTAACACGACCAATGGTTTATATACTAAGCTGATTCAGAGTGAAACGTTCAGGCAGGTAGATCAGACAAATCAGGATCTGGCCAGCCGGTATAATCTTGAAAAAGGAGTAGATTATGAATTATTAAGAGGAGCCAAGCGGCTATTAAATGACAAAGAATATAAATTCAATAAAGATCTTGGGTACATCTCTCTTATTACTCCCCTGAGAAATGATGAGGTGCTTTCTGTAGCCTATGAATATACCGCTAATGGTCGCACTTATAAAGTAGGAGAATTAACAGAAGATTATCAGAACAGAAGGGATGATGAAGTGATTGTATTGAAATTGCTGAAATCCTCGACCATCAGGAATAACACAAAACTTCCTATGTGGGACCTGATGATGAAAAACGTTTATTCGTTAGGAACTGCCCAGATTCAGAAGCAGGGATTTCAGATGAGGGTAATTTATAAAGATGATCTCACCGGAATTGATAATCCAAATCTTCAGGAAAGTAGTTTACAAAACCAACCGCTGATCCGTGTGTTGGGACTAGACAGACTGAACCCATCCAATGATATACAGCCAGATGGCAATTTTGACTTTGTTGAAGGAATAACGATAGACACCCAAACAGGTCGTATATTTTTTCCAACGCTGGAACCGTTCGGGAAATCTTTAGCTGAAAAATTCAATGCATCAGAAGCGCAGTTCAGAGATAAATACGTGTTTGATGAGCTATATCGCAGAACAATGATAGACGCTCAGCAGATGAATGAAAAGAACAAGTTTTATCTGAAAGGTTCTTATCAGTCTGCTGGTGGTCAGGAAATAGAATTGCCTTATGGCGTGCTTGAAGAGTCGGTAACTGTTACTTCTGGTGGCGTGGCATTATCACGCGGTTCTGATTTTATGGTGGAGCCACAGGCCGGACGTTTGCGTATACTGAATCAGAGTGTTATGAATTCAGGCCGTGAAATCGTGGTGGAGTATGAGCGTCCGGATATGTTCCTGAACCAGATACGCTCCCTGTTTGGTACACGTCTGGATTATATTCTCAACAGAAATATTAACCTGGGATTTACTGCGATGCACTACCGGGAGTCTACTGCCGGGCGATTGACCAGGGTAGCCATTGGCAATGAGCCTGCCCGGAATTCAATTCTCGGTATGGATATCAGCTATAATAAAGAGGCTCCAGGCTTGACAAATTTGTTAGATAAGCTTCCTTTAATTCAGACAAAGGAAATGTCTAATATTCAGTTTAAAGGAGAAGTGGCCAGGTTGATGCCCGGTGTAGCCAATATTGTAGGCAATCGGTCTTTAATTGACGATTTTGAAGCAGCGCGTACTATTTATGACATGACCCGCCAGCCTAACCGGTGGCGATTGGGAAGTACGCCAACCGGGTACTCTCAGGCTTCTTCCACTGAGCCTTTGGGATATGCTTTCAAGCGGGCAAAGATAGTTGCGTATACGGTTGACAATATTTTTAGTATGAATCAATTGGGCGGCGCTACTGTACAGCGGCCCGACCTGCCTGATTCAGAATTAAATAACTTTTATCAAAAGGTTTTTTATCCCAATGATATATTTTCAGGCAAATCAGTGCCTTTGCTGAATCTACCTCAGACCATTCTTGATATTGCTTATTTCCCAAGTGAGCGGGGCATGTATAATTACACCACTAATCTTGATCAGAATGGTAGGCTGCGATCTCCGAAAGAAAATTTCGGTGCTGTGACCCGGATGATTACCTCTGATAATGACTTTGATAATGCCAATATTGAAAATATTGAGTTCTGGATGTTGAATCCCTTCATTACTGATCCTGAAAGGGGGGTAGTGAAAGACGGATTTGAAAACAGAGTCAACACAACCGGAGGTAAATTGGTATTCAACCTGGGTGATATTTCCGAAGATGTGATTCCCGATGAAAGGTATAATTTCGAGAATGGAATGCCTACCGGGGAATTGATCAAAGGGGTTAACTACGACTCTACTGCATGGGGAAGAGTAACCCGGCAACAGTTTGTCATCAATGCTTTTACCAATGAAGAAGGCGCCAGGGCAAAGCAGGATATCGGTCTGGACGGATTGAATAATCAGGAGGAAAATAACCACTTTAAAAATGTTTATTTGGACAGACTTCCTGCCAATTTAACTCCTCAGGCGCGGGAAAGTTTATTGCAGGATCCTTCGGGCGATGATTTCAAATTTTATCTGGATACCGATTTTCCAAGTACGGCCTCAATTCTCGAACGTTATAAAAGTTTCATGGGGATGGAAGGTAATTCTCCTGAAAGTAACCAGAATACAGCTAATTATACTCAGTCCTCGAGCAATCTTCCTGATGGTGAAGACCTTAATACAGATAATACCATTAACGACAATGAAGCATATTTTGAATATGATATAGATCTTAAACCTGGTGGATTGGATATCGGGAAAGGGTACATCGTGGACAAAACAGCAACAGAAGGTGAGGAGTGGTACCTATTTAGAGTTCCTATTAAGGAGTTTACCAGAAAAGTAGGTTCGATTGATGGATTTAAATCTATCCGATTTGTCAGGATGTATCTCACAGGATTTGAACAACCTGTTGTATTACGTTTTGCCCAATTACAGATGGTAGCTCAACAATACCGTAAGTATACTCTGGATCTTGATGCCCCTGGTTTACAGGAAGTACCGGAGCCTTATGATGCCAAGTTTACCCTGGGAACTGTCAGTATCGAGGAAAATAGTCAGTCGGGTGGTAATCAGGTCAACAAATTCATTTATTCGGTACCTCCGGGATGGGTGCGGGATATTGATTATACCCAAACTCAGACCAACTTCCAGATGAATGAGCAGGCGATGAGTCTGTGTGTAACCAATCTGCGTAACGGCGACTCAAGAGCGGCATTCAAAAATGTTAATCTGGATTTATTGTTCAGAAAACGCTTGCGTATGTACATCCATATGCATAATGAGAATAATATTCCTGTAAAAGCTGCCGCATTTCTGCGCCTGGGAACAGATGTAACGCAAAACTATTACGAGATTGAGATAAATGATTTGCAGCCAACACCTCCTAATCAGGCACAACAGGATGTTGTTTGGCCTGCTCAGAATGAGCTGAATATCGCTTTCGAAGACCTGATCAATGCGAAATCTGCCCGAAACCGTTCCAATAGTGCCTTATCGGCACCTTTCTCAGTCATGACGGCTGACGGACGGTATAAAATCACTGTTGTCGGGAACCCGGATCTTAGTGAAGTCCGTGTTTTGATGATCGGGGCAAGAAATCCTAAAACTGATGATGAGCGTGCCAGTACTTTTTGCTTATGGGTCAATGAGCTGCATGTCGAGGGTTTTGATCAGACAGCGGGTTCGGCTGCCATTGCACAGTTGAATATGAAACTGGCCGATGTTGCTACCATCATGGCTTCGGCAAGGGTACAGACGTTTGGTTTTGGAGGGGTGCAGACCAAGATTGGCGAACGTTCACAATCCACAACCACTGAATTCGGAATTGCTTCGAATATCGCACTTGATAAATTCTTTCCGCAGCAGTGGGGCCTAAGTATTCCCATGTACCTCAACTATGATATCAGAAGGGAAACACCTCATTTTAATCCGCTGGATCCTGATACTCCTTTGGAGACATCACTGGATAACCTGATTTCAGCAGAAGAAAGAAACCAGTACCGACGAATGGTGGAAGACAACACAGTAAGACGTGGTATCAACCTGACCAATGTGCGTAAAAACAGAATGGGCAATAATACTAAGACCCATTTTTATGATATTGAAAATTTTGCGTTTACCTATGCATTCAGTGATCTTAACCGGACGAATATTCTCACCGAAACCTATGCCCAACGTTTATTCAAAGGTGGTATAGCCTATGCGTATGCTAAGCAAAGAACCCCATGGGAACCCTTTAAAAAGTGGAATACTTCAAATCGTTATGGCGAGTTTGTGAAGGCTTTCAACCTGAGCCTGCTGCCGTCGTCAGTCGGAATCCGGGCTGACCTGGACAGGAGTTTTACAAAAACCCACCTAAGAAATTCGGACCTCACAACCGATGGAATGGAGCCGTTTTATGAGAAATATTTCTGGTTTAACAGGTATTATGATCTCAATTGGAATTTGTCCAGAAGCCTCATCCTTAGTTATAATTCATTTGCAAATGCGATTATTGATGAGCCTTATGGAGATATTAATACCGAGACAAAACAAGATTCTCTCTGGAGGAATATAAAATCATTAGGTAGAATGAAGGTATTTGATCAGAAAATCAGGATGACCTACCGTTTACCTTTGGACAAAATTCCGTTTACAGACTGGATGACGGCAGATTACAGTCATGCAATTGGCTACAATTACCAGGCGAATGCTTTTGGTATTACAGATAATGAAGGTCTGCCTTTTGGAGATATTATTCGAAATAGCAGAGATAGGGGGATCAGTGGAAGGGTGGATTTTGTAGCACTCTACAACAAATTGAAATATTTACGTTTTGCCAATTCACCCAATGCACCACGGAAAAACTTCACAAGAAGTCCGGGTGATATTGAGGATATTGAAAGGAGTCAGTCACAAGTGTTGAAAAGCGCGGCACGGATATTAATGACAGTCAGAGGAATCAATGTTACCTATAATGTACTGGAAACAACTGCGCTACCAGGCTTTTTAAGGGCTCCCAAATACTTTGGATTAGACAATATGGGCGCGCCGGGCCTGCCATTTGTTCTGGGACAGCAAGACAGGAATTTTCAGATAAAAGCAGCTGAAAACGGATGGGTTACTACCAGTAGGGAAAGTAACCAGCCTTTTGAGCAAACCATACAGAAGCGGTTTACAATGAACACTTCTCTGGAACCATTCAGAAATTTCAGAATGCAGATTAATGCTGAATACACGCGTCAGGATGCCTATCAGGAGTTCTTTAAGCCCATGGAAGCAGGTGGAGACTTTATTAGCCAGAATCCATTAAGGAATGGACAATTCAGTATGTCATTCCTTTCTTTCCGTACTGCGTTTGCTAAAATGCCTCGTGATAACTCTTCGGAAACTTTTGACAAATTCCGGGACTATAGAGAAATAATGAAAAACAGGCTGAATCTGGAAAATATCAATGGTGGTGAATACAACGAAAACTCACAAGATGTATTGATCCCTGCCTTTTTTGCGGCTTATTCCGGGAAAGATCCTGCCACTGTCAATATCTCGCCATTCCTGAAATTCCCAATGCCTAACTGGCGGATTGAATACAGTGGATTATCACAACTCGAAGGCTTCAAAAAGCTGTTCAGTGCATTTACAGTAAACCACGACTATAAGTCTACTTACAGCGTGGGTAACTTTACTTCATCTTTGGGATACGAAGCATTGTTTGTCAATCTGGCCGTAATGGGTTATCCGCTTTCAGGCCGGTTAAATGATTTTGGTCAGTATGTGCCCGTATTCGCCATGTCAACAATCACTATGCAGGAGAAGTTTTATCCGGTAGCGGGCGTTAATTTCCGTACGCAAAGCCGTATTACAGGACGAGTGGATTATAACCGTGACAGAACAGTAGCGCTTAACCTCTCCAATTCACAGGTGGCAGAATTATTTAATCAGGATCTGACCGTGAATATCGGTTTTACTAAAAATAATGTACCGATTCCATTCAAGATTAATGGGGTGAAAAAGCGATTGAAAAATGATTTAACAATGCAGTTGGGCCTGACTTTCAGAGACACACGCTCCATTCAGCGCAAACTGGACGGTGAGATCATTCCTATTGCAGGGAATATCAATTTCCAGTTGAAACCCACTGTTAATTATGTTGTGAATAACAGATTAAGTATGATGCTTTACTTCGATAAGACATTTAATGATCCGTTGGTCTCAAACTCATTTTACAGATCCACTGCCGCAGGAGGTGTACAGTTAAAATTCAACCTGGCTGACTAAACTTGTATTTGGAAAATAGGCATATCCTCCTGTAATTTGTAATCATAAATCAAAACCATTTAACAGACACTTTATGGAGTTTCCAGAAGATTTAAAATATAGCGAAGATCACGAATGGATCCGCGTTGCTGGCGACGAGGCTTACATCGGCATTACTGCCCATGCTCAGGATCAGTTGGGTGATATTGTATATCTTGACGTTACCACGATAGGTGAAACTCTTGAGAAGGGTGATGTATTTGGCTCAGTTGAAGCTGTAAAAACAGTATCTGATCTTTACCTTCCCGTGAGTGGAGAAATTCTGGAACTGAATCCAGCGCTTGATAGTGAGCCGGAATTGGTCAATTCAGATCCATATGGTGACGGATGGATTATAAAAGTTAAACTATCCGAACCGGCTCAGCTGGAGGCTTTACTTAGTGCTGCCGACTATCAATCTTTTGTTGGCGCCTGATCATTGTTATTAAGCTCCGAAAGGAGCTTTTTTTTAATCTATAAAGCGGAATTCTGAATCATATTGCATGAAATTATTATTGCGTTCGGTACAGGTATCAGACAAACGATCAGCGTATAATGGACAGATTGTCGATATCAAAATCAAAAACGGTGTCATCACTGAAATCGGAACTGATTTGAATGTAGAGAGTGGTGAGGTACCGGACATCACTGGTTCAATGGTCTCTGTCGGGTGGTTTGATATGCGGGTAGCTTCGCGGGACCCCGGACTTGAACACAAAGAAGACTTAGAGACATTACAAAATGCAGCTGCAAAAGGGGGATTTACCGATATTGCACTGTTGCCTAATTCTACGCCTACTGTCGATTCAAAGGATACACTGAAATATGTTCTTTCAAGAAGTCAGTTGGTGAATTTAAGACCTATGGCTGCAGTAACCAAGAAAACAGCCGGAGAGGATTTTAGTGAAATGATCGATCTTTTCCATGCCGGTGCCATTGCGTTTACTGACGGGGAGCATCCGATTTACAATGCTGATATTTTCCTGAAATCACTTCAGTATCTGCGCCCTCTTAATGCGTTGCTGGTCAATAAGCCTGAAGATAAGCCTTTGGCAATGTTTGGCCAGATGCATGAAGGAGTGACCAGTACACTATTGGGTATGAAAGGTATTCCTTCGCTTGCCGAAGAGATTATGATTGCGCGCGATCTCAAATTATTAGAATATGCATTATCGGGTCTGCCATTCGATGCATCGCTTCCTTTGCTGCATTTTTCTTTGATCTCTACCAAAGAAAGCGTCACACTCATAAGAAAGGCCAAAGCGGAAGGGTGGCCGGTGTCATGTGATGTCGCTGCGCACCAACTTGCATTTGATGATACTGACCTGATGGACTTTGACACCAATCTAAAAGTGAGTCCACCCTTCAGGTCTGCTGAAGATCGGCAGGCACTTCTGGAGGGTCTGGCAGATGGTACCATTGATACGATTGTATCTGATCACAATCCGCAAGAAGAAGAATGTAAAAATCTGGAGTTTGATATGGCTGAGTTTGGGGCGTCAGCCATCGAAACCGTATTTCCAGTGGCACTTCAATTTAGTAACCTGACTGTTGAAAAAATTGTGGAACTTCTTACAGAAGTACCGCGTAGAATTTTACGTCAACCCATACCGGTAATTGCAATCGGCGAGCCAGCAGTACTTACAGTTTTCAATCCTGATGAAACCTGGAAGTTTGACAAAAGTGAATCAAAAGCGCTCAATAATCCGTTTCTGGGGAAAGAGCTGACAGGCAAAATAAAAGGCATAATTAATCATCAGCAATACCGACTGTTCTAATCATTAAGATAGCAGCAGGTATTTCAACATTTATTCATGAATAATTTTTTTCGTTTTTTTAACCTTCCATTACTGAAAATTCCGCTTTTATTCGGACTCATATCTGCATTACTAGGGTTCTGCTACTTTCTTGCCTTGTATTTTATGGGGATCATCCCACTGGGTAATAACAAAGTGCTGGATTTCGGTTTTTTTGTAATTCTCAATGCCGTCTGTTGCTGGTATTACCGTAAAGCAATAGGTAATGGTGTGTTGCATTTATGGGAAGGAATTACAATTGGTTATGTGATCAATACCTCCGGAGCCTTGATATTGGGCTGGCTAATCTATTTTTTCGTTACTTTTATAGATCCCGTTGTGCTGACTGATTATATTTCAGAAATGCAGAATCTTCTTACGTCAACCAAAGAAAACATGATGAAGGAGATGAAAATGACAGAAACCGATTATCAGAAACTGTATAATGATGTGTCAAATACTACATCAATGGATCTGATAATGGATGAACTAGGTAAGAAAACCATCATGGGTGTGTTGCCGGTTTTGGCAATTGCCCTGATATTCAGAAAAAGACCTGCTCAGCAATTGTAATATTAATCCTTATACCACAATAAGCTATGGAAGAACAAGTATCTACTGCCCGTGTGGCCCTGAAATTTGGTATCATGACAGGGGTTGCAAGTGTTGTATTCTACACCATTTTGTACCTGACTGGACTGTTTCTGAATCCGGTTGCGTCCAGCTTTGGCTATGTGATTATGATCGGGGGGATATTCCTTTCGATGAAAGAATTCCGTACACAGAATCAGGGATTTATGTCTTATGGTGAAGGTTTGGGGCTTGGTACCCTCACTTCAGCCATCAGTGCATTTGTGACCATCACCTTTGATCTGGTATATAAAAAATTTATTGATACGACCATCAATCAGCAGATTCAGGATGTAACCAGGTCTAAATTTGAGGCCCAGGGTATGGACGATGCCCAGATTGACGGGGTGATTGAAATGATGGATAAAATGTCATCTCCGGGAATTGTGTTCTTTACCGGTATTTTGGCCACCATTGTGGCTGGCTTCATTATCAGCCTTATTGTGGCAGCTATACTTAAGAAGAGCAAACCGGTTTTTGAGTAACAACCAGTAACCTTTGAAGAGTTGAATAGTATACTGATCATTTTTCAGAAAGAACTGAGCTCCTTCTTCAGTTCATTGATTGCCTATATAGTAATGGGTGTTTTTATAGTGGCTATCGGGTTAATCGTTTGGGTTTTCCCTGATACGAATGTGCTTGATTACGGCTACGCTGACCTGGGCGTATTTTTTAATCTCTCTCCCTATGTCCTGCTTTTTCTGGTTCCGGCAATCACGATGCGCTCCATAGCAGAGGAAAGTAAAAACGGCACCCTGGAGTTATTACTTACCAAGCCGGTAAGCGATATATCGTTGGTGGGTGGTAAGTTTCTGGCAAACTGGTTGCTGGTGATACTTACGCTTGCGCTGACATTTATCTTTGTTTATAGTGTCTATTCGCTGGGTAATCCGCAGGGAAACATTGACCTGGCTGCCGTTACCGGTTCTTATATCGGTTTGTTTTTATTATCCGGTGTGCTGGTCGCCATGGGACTTTGGGCCTCATCTTTGAATGAAAATCAGATCGTGGCATTTGTGTTAGGGGTATTTTTGGGATTCGTCTTTTATGTGGGATTCTCATCTGTTTCTGCACTTTTGGGTAGCAGCTGGATGGCTATTTTCTTTTCAAGTATTGCCCTGGATGAACAATACCAGGCCTTAGGAAAAGGACTTTTAGATACCAGAAATGTTGTTTTTCTAATCTCATTGGCTGTGTTTTTCCTGGCATTGACCTACCTGCGGGTGGGGCAGTTAAGGAAGTGAAATGTACGCTTTGCAACATTTTAAAGCTGAACCGCTATATTAGCACCTGAATATAATTTATCCCATTAAAAATTAATCAGATTTATGAAACTAAAACAAATTGCATTGGCAGGCATGCTCTTTGCCGCTAGTGGTTTGTCGCTGTTTGCTCAGCACGGTCCGGAAGATAAGGCTGGCTGGAAACTGGGCGCTCAATCCTATACCTTTCGCTTGTTTACTTTTGCTGAAGCTTTAGATAAAATTGACAGCTGCGGTATGAAATATGTTGAAGCCTTTCCGGGACAGAAAATCGGTGGTGGAATTGATGGTGCCATGGATTTTAAAATGGACAAGGCAAAACAAGATGAAATAAAACAATTGTTGAAATCTAAGGGCATCACACTCACTACTTTTGGTGTGGTTAGTCCGAAGACGGAAGAGGATTGGGCCCAACTGTTTGCGTTTGCCAAAGCTATGGGTATCACCAACATCAACACAGAACCCGACCCGGCTCTTTTGCCCTATATAATTTCTATGGCAGAGAAAAATAAAATTAAAATTGCATTACATAACCACCCGAAACCTTCCCGTTACTGGCACCCGGATACCGTATTGAAATATGCTGGAAACAGTGCTTTCGTAGGTGCCTGTGCTGATATTGGTCACTGGGTGCGTTCAGGACTGGACCCGGTTGAGCAAATGAAAAAGCTGAATGGTCGTATTCTGGGAATGCACTTTAAAGATGTAGTTCCTGATGCTTCCGGTGCAAAATACCACGATGTGATCTGGGGGAATGGAAAAAGCAATGTGAATGGTGTTATCGCCGAAATGAAGCGTCAAAACTTCAAAGGGCCAATTTCAGTGGAATATGAATACAACTGGGAACATAGTGCTCCTGAAGTGGCAAAAAGTGTGGAGTATTTCCGTTCATCTTACAAAACTGTGAAGAAAGGGAAATAACTTAACATCATTTTACCCAAATTAGAAAAGGGATGAATCGCACGGGTTCATCCCTTTTTTAGCATCCGGAATAGGATTCGGCAAATATGCCGTTCACTGCCACAATATACTGTAACTCAATTTCCTGTCCGTCTTCGAGAATTACCTTCTCATTGTCCAAAGACTTGACATATCCTCCTGCACGTTCAAGTCCGTTTTTATCAAGCAGCATCTCAGCTTTCATATTTTCCTCCATACAGCGTCTGAGCAGGTCAGGAAAGTTCTCTTTGGCTCCAATAGTTACTCGGCAGTCCATATAATCAGATTTTATTTGTCCTTTTAAATAAGACACGTTTTTTAATCATTTTGTTTAAAAAATCAGCTGTTTTAAAAGGTGTATCCAATCCCGGCACGCCATCCGTGATTAAATATGCTTTGTCTGGTGGAAGCTTTTTGTTTTTTAAAAGGAATGAAAGCATGACTTTCAACAGACGGATTGATAAAAAAGGAAACTTTCCTGTAGTTCAGCCGGGCACCAAGTCCTGCGCCAAACCCTATGCCTGATTGGTTCTGAATTGCATGTTGTTGTTTGCCGAACTCCGAATCAATCAATAATCCTCCGTTGATGTAAAAGAACTTTAAAAATGTGACATTTACATACAGTGGCAGGGTAACCAGGTTGGCAGTTTCGTGATGGTAATCAATCCGGTGATCTCTTATCGTAAACTGATACCTGGAATATTCAATACCTGTTTCAAAACCAATTGCTTTTGGACTTTTGATAACATACCGGATCCCAACAGAATGAGAAAGCATGGGGTATCTGCTGGGCACTCCCTCCAATGGTTTATGATATAAAGGCGACGGTTTTGAGAGGGAGTATGTTCCGTAAATTGTATTTTTATATTGTCCGCTGACCAGATAAGGAATGAATATCAGCAGGATGAAGGGCAGAAGTTTTTTCATCGGAAATATCACAAAAAAAGGAGTAAACAGAAAAGGGATAAAACTAAAGTACGTGAATTAGCATCATTGGCAAAATATTACCTCAGGGAAAATAGTTGCATAGAACTCTTTAGTTTACTTTTCCATTTATCCGGAACAGAATAACTGGCAAAGTTGGTAAGCATAACACCGAAAAGAATAACGCCTAATGCCATAATCTGCAATCCACTGACTGTCTCATGCAAAAAAATGCTACCTAGTAATACAGCTATAACAGGGTTTACAAAGGTGTGCGTACTGACAATAGCAGGTGGAATATTGGCAATCAGCCAGACATAGCACATATACGTTATCAGCGATCCGAAAATGATCAGGTAACCAAGTGAGAGTGCAGAAACTAGTTTTATTTTCGCGGGATTGAACAAACTCCATTCATCGAGTGCGGTGGCCGTAAATAGACTGAACAGACCTGCACTGATTAACTGTATGGCTACATTCATTTGAATTGAACTGCCTGTTGTATTGTTATTTCGGGCATATAACGCACCAAAAACCCAAAATATCGCTCCGCTAAGCAATACGATAATGGCGATATCGTGCATAGGTGACACTGTTGTGGTGCCGCTTTCAGAGCCCAGAAATAATGCCAGTCCTGCAAACCCGGCAATCAGACCTGCTATCACAGCCTTATTGGTTAAATAAAAGCGCCATTTCGAACGATCCATCAATAGAAATATAAACGGTTCAACGGCTACCAGTGTCGCCGCCTCTTTGGTATCCAGATATTGTTGGCTCCATACGAGCATTCCTGTGCTGATTCCCAGGATTAATATGCCACTGACGGCATTGGTCCGGATGGCTTTCCAGTCAGGCATGGATTCTGCCCTTACTCGTAACCAGGTGAGGAGCAAAAGTCCTGCAATTAAAAATCTGAAGCCTGACAAAATAAACGGTGAAAAACTTTCCAATCCCAGGCGCGTGGCCATAAATGTGGATCCCCACACAACATAGACACAAATGAATGCCACTATGGTAAATACTTTTTTTCTGTCCATGATTAACAGCGAATAAAAAAAGCCCTTCGGATGACGAAAGGCTGTAAATTGGATAAAATCTATAAACCAGCCTTCACCTGTAACAGATGTTCTTATGATTGACGATATTGATTACGTAAAGGCTTTTCATTACTTTCAGAACTTTGCAATACAAATGTATTGAATGTTATTTTGTTTTTTTGCAATAAATTCAGATGAATAATATTTTAAGAAATTCTTGAAATTGTTTTTATTTTGTAAATAAGGGTTGTTTTGAAGTAGTATATTGACAATAGGGTACTTTGTGGTATGTTGTAAGTATTTTCAAGGCTTTTGTAAAATATAATATAATTGTATTTAAAGGTGATAGTAAAAGTAAAGGAAGGGTACTTGCAGGGTGAATTTAGAGATGGATTGTACCAGTTCAAAGGTGTGCCCTATGCCAAAGCACCGATAGGAGATGGTCGTTTCTCTGCCCCTGAGCCAGTGGCGCCATGGGGAGGGGTCCGGTCTGCCCGGCAATGTGGTCCGGTGTGTCCGCAGATCAGCAAAATCATGATTCAGGGAGAAATTGAAAGTGAAGATTGTTTGTATCTGAATATTATAACACCGAAGGCGGATGATGAGAAAAGATCGGTAATGGTTTGGATTCATGGAGGTGTCTTTGCCTTAGGTTCGGGCTCTTCAAGGCTTTACAGAGGGAATGATTTTGTCAGTAAGGAAAACGTTGTCTTCGTAACAATCAATTACCGATTGGGTCCACTCGGCTTTCTTTATTTTAACGATCTGCAAGGGGATATCTCCGGGTTTGATGATAATATTGGCATCAGGGACCAGGCAGCAGCAATTCAGTGGGTGATACAAAATATTGGGCAGTTTGGAGGCGATCCTGAAAATATAACTTTGTGGGGACAATCGGCTGGAGCTACCTCTGTGTTGACTTTGCTCACACTTCCTGATCTGCAAGGTAAAATTAGGGGGGCCATTGTGCAAAGTCCGTCACATCACTCCTTATGGTCCAGAGAGGAAGCTGCCTGGAATACCAGAAGGCTGTTGGGTAAACTTGGCGTGAAAGAGGATGATCTGTCGCCGCTTAAAACAATGCCAGTTTATAAGATTATCAGGGCTGCCAAATTACTTTTCAGAAAAGGGGAACCGCTTGCTACACGTTCATTTGTACCGACCTATGGGACTTCATTTCTCCCGCATAGTATTGACGAATTTAGTATGCAAAATGTGTTTCCACCTTTGTTAATAGGATTCACAGATAAGGAATCGTTCTTGTTTACAAACACCAGAATTGGTTTAATGACACTGGACAGGTCGGTTTATGAGAAAATAATAAACCAGCTGGATCCTGTTTCAGCGCAAAGATTATTGGATGGATATGGACAACTTCAGAAGCCGCAACAGATTAGCGACCTGATTACCGATGTTGTTTGGCAAATTCCGGTACTACAACTGTCAGAAAAGATTTCGGAAAAATCACCCCTTTGGGTGTATCGTATCAGCTGGCAATCGCAGCTTATGCGATGGCTGGGGATTGGCGCATTTCACGGGATTGATTTATTACTGCATTTTAATATGGTTCGCAACCGTTGGCTTTTGAATTTTCTGCATGGTGTGCACTTGAATTCAAGCAAGCATCTGGGCATGCAGATCCGACGTTACTGGAGTAATTTTGCAAAATATCAGAATCCTGCCCAGGACGACCTGCCCGAATGGAACGTATTCCGTGATAAAAATCACCAGTGGATATTAGATCTGGATAAAAAGATTACCCTTTCAAAAGACCTGTATTCCTCCAAACTGGCAATATGGAAGACAGTGCCGCCGCGGCTCATTCTGGAGTCGATGCAACAACTGGAAGTGAACAAGTCAGTGACGGTAAAATCAAAAAGGAATAAATAAACTGACAGTAATATTTCTTCCCTGTTCCGGCAGATTCAATAACCGGTATCTGCTCATATGATTCATATACTTCGTGTTCAGTAGGTTATGCCCTGAAATAGCCAGAGTGGCTTCGAAATTGTTCAATTTTAATTGGGCACCTGCTGTAGCTCCCCACAAATGATAACCAGGTGTCGTACGCTCATTGCGGTCGGTTCTGTTCTGAGCCATTGTACGTTTGTAGTTAATCCCCAGATTCGGTTTGATTTTATTGCCTCCAAATTCGTAAAGAATTTCTGTGTATACCGATGGGGCAGGCGTGAAGGGCAAGGGCAGATGGGTGTCAAGATTATAATTCCGGACATATTCAACCGAGCTTTTTATATGTACTGGTTTAACAGGATGGTATTCAATAGTAAATTCGCCACCTGTATAAAAAGCATTATTCTGACGATACTGATAGATTTGTCCTCCTTCCTGAAACACATCAGGATCCAGTGAACTGGAGAACCGCTGGGTTGGCGCCAGATATATAAAGTTGTGGTAGTAAGAGATAAAAGGTGTGAAAATTACCACGAATTGATTTTGCTGATAAACCAGGCTCACATCGGCTTGCACGCCTCTTTCCGAAGTTAGGGTGCTGTCTCCCAGCTCATGACGGAAAGTACCGTGGTGTATACCATTCATGGATAATTCTGCAGCAGTCGGGACGCGAAAACTGGTTCCCAGGTTAATTTTGGCATTAAATGCTTTGCTCGGATAATAGGAAAAACCCAAAGCTCCGGACAGGTTATTAAATGATTTATGAATTTCATTATTCCGGGTATAATAGCGCCCGATCACTCCGTCAATATAGATCGGTTCCTGTGACTCTTCAATCTGGCGGGAAGCATGATCAAATCGGATGCCGGCATTCAGGGTATATTTATCTGACCAGCTGAACTCTTCGCTGAGAAATCCACCAATCGAAAAGCTTTGAAAATTTGGTAGCAGATACTCAAATCCTTTTCTGCTGTTTACCTGATACTCCGACTGTATGCCAATAATCCGCGAATGGGATTCGGAATCGTGCTGAAAAAAACGGGTATTCAGAGAATAGGTTTGCAGGTTAAGTCCGTGCGCCAGTGCATCGGTTGCTTGCGGGCCTTTGCCATGCGCATGCGGATTTGAGTTTTCGTTTCTGTTGTTATTTTGATAGCCCAGATCAATTTCCATCCAGTTTTTACCAATCAATAAATTAGTGTTTGAAATGACTTTCAGGTGGTTGATCGTCTGTGAAGGTAAATCAATGTTGCGGTTGTTTCCGTCGGGAGTTAACTGATAACCCCGGGGAATACCTACTGCACCCGCAAACATACCTGCATTTTGATGAAAGTTGCTTAAGGTAAGCGTACTGTATCCCCAGTTTTTCTTTAAACCGGTCATGAAAGAAAAACTTCTTTCTCGTCCTGCTGTATTTTTTAGACGATTATTATAAAGGGGAAGATTGTATGAATTATAGGTGAAGTTATCAGCTGGTACCTGATAATCGCCAAACTCCTGCGCCGATATCCGTCCTCTGAATAACCAGTCATTCTTACTGCCTTCTACCATACCGGAAATGCCCCAAAGGTGATTATTGGATTTATACAAACTTTGAAACTCACCACCGATTGAATTATCAGTTGGCAGTGCCGGAGGCAGAATATTGATGACACCGCCCAGACCATCAGAACCGTACAATAAGGCGTTAGGCCCTTTAATTACTTCCACTCTTCCCGGGTCAAACATGTCGATCTCCAAACCATGATCGGTTCCCCACTGTTGGCCTTCCTGTTTTATTCCCCGGTCATTTACAATGACCCGGTTGAACGACATTCCCCGAATAACAGGTTTCGCAATCCCGACTCCCGTATTAATTGCGTTAATCCCGGGTAAGTCTTCCAGCGAGTTAACAAAAGTTCCTTTTCGGTTTTTACGCAGGAAATCAGCATCCAGTACTTCCACTGCCAGCGTTTGATTTTTTGACCCTGTTTTATATTGCCGTGCTTCTACTACCACTTCATAAAGTTCAATGGATGTAGGTTCCATTCTGTACTCCCGAATCGTTTCTTCCTGGCTAATCTGGATAATCTCCGTAAGGGCCGAATAGCCAACATAAGAGATGTGAAGGTGATAATTGGCAGCCCTCAGGTCAGTAAATACAAATACCCCCTGCTCGTCGGCCAATACTTCCTTGTGCAGTTCGTGCAAACTTACCGTAGCACCGGCGAGCGGTTTGCCGGTATTGAAATCTTTAACTGATCCCCTCAGTATATTTTGTGAGTGTCCTTTCAATGTGCATACTAATAAGATACACCCTAAAATCCGGAAAACAGTTTTCATCAAAATATGTACGCCGTGTTTAAAATTGAGCTGACAAAGATAGTTACTAATGCATCAATGTTGCAAATTGGATTTATGATGAAAGCTGTTTTATTTTTTTATTTTAATGTATCGGATATTCGAACTGTCTGCTGGGTTGTTATATTTGGAACTACACCACGTTCAAAACCAGTAATTGCACTTGCATGAATTTTTCAGGTTATGTACCGGCTAATAAATTTCTTAGGTATGGAGGAATCCTGATAAGCGCTACCGCATTGATCCTATTGCTGACAGCAGGTTTGATCTACCTGAACAGAAACAAGATCAACAGGGCTGTTGAGGAGGCCATTAACAGCTATATTCAGGGTGAGTTCTCATTTAACGGGGTTTCATTTGTGCCTTTCTACAAAGGGATTGGGGTCACGTTTGTCTTCAGAGATGTTGAAGTGCTTGATCATGTTTATGCAAAGCCAGTAATGAAAGTAAAGCGGCTTGGCATACGCGTGTCTCCGTCTGCCTTATGGAATGACCAACAATTAAAAGTGACTGCCATTATTTTCGAAAAAGGTAGTCTGGTGATGGTCAGGAACAAAGATGGGTATTCCACGATGAAAACCTTTGGAGCTGTCAACAATACAAAGCAGCACAATAAAAATATAGCGGTTATTTATCCGGGGATTCACAGCAAAATAATTTTTGATGACCTGCGCGTGGCATTTATTGACTCTGCCAGAAATAAATCCTTTGACGGAATTCTGAAAAATGTTAAAGCGGAAATCCAGTACCGGGATAGGGAGTTATCTTGTTTTTTGGATGGACTGATCTTTTATAATGGACTGGTTTTTAATGATGAAAAAGGGGCGTTCCTGAAAGGAACACTTACCCGCACGATTCTTGACTTCAGCTTTCTGTTCGATGAAAAAAAACTGGTAATCAATGACGGACAAATTGTTTTGAATCAGGAGTATCCGGTATCTGTCAAGGGGGCCATTCAGTTGAAAGATACGCTGAAAACCCGCGACGGAGTTTATCAACTTGAATTTGAAACAAATGATATCCCTGCTGCCATCGCTTTAAGTCAGTTACCCGAAAAGATTGAAAAGAAGATCTCCCGGTTCGGCATTCTGCCGCTGGTAGATTCGCGCATTTTGATCAGAGGGGAGTTTAACAACCCTAACCCACTGGTAGAAGTAAGGTTTGTCACCGATACATTTCAATTTGCTTTCAAAGATGTGATCCTGAACCGGCTTAAAGCTACCGGCTATTATTCGTCTCAATACAACAAAAATATTCCTTCTTCTGACGCCAACTCTATACTTAGCTGTACACGGATTGATGGTTTTTTTGAACAATTCCCCTTGAGAGGGAGTTTGAAAATAATGAACTTCACTTCACCGGAAGCATTGATAAACTACGACCTGAAAGCCTCCATTTATAATATTAATAGTATGGTAGATCCTGATTCCTATCGGTTAAATGAAGGTGATGTAAGGCTGATTGGTAAATACCACGGAGATCTGAAACCATTGTACGATGTTAATAAAAAAGCCTTTAATGGTCGGGTGTCAGGTACGCTGACGGTAAGGAATTTAACTGGGGAGTATTTGAAAAAAAATGTAAAAATCAGAAATCTGAACGCGGATGTGCGATTTGATGAAGAATCGGTTTCTGTTCATCGGATGTCATTTTTCCAGGATGAAGAAAATAAGCCATTGCAGCTGAAGGGTAGGGCAGAAGGATTACTCGCCAGTCTCTTGGGAGGAGAAGAACCTGTACGGGCTGAGATGGATATTCGGATAAATGAATGGCGGCTCAAATGGCTTGAAGAACTGAACAAAAAAGAAAATAAGGCACTGAGCATTGTAAAAGAGGATAGCAGTTCCTATAAACTCTCGGCCTGGATTGATCGCTGTATTGGGAAATTAGAACTCCAGGCAGACCTGGTTGCCCAAAAAGTGGCTTACCAGAAATTCGTTGCCGAGGACGTCAAAGGACAGTTATTGATGTATCAGGACAATCTGGAATTGAATTATTTTTCTCTCAAAGCCTTTCATGGAGAAGTTACCCTCAATGGAGGACTTACTGGCTTATATTCTAGTGACAACCCCAGGTTTAGTTTACAAGGTACTGTCAGAAATGCCGACGTAAAAAATGTATTTTATTCGCTTGGGAATTTTGGACAAACTACTTTGACAGACAAAAATATTGAAGGCTTACTACAGGCTGAATTTAGTTTGCTGTCTGAACTTAATGAAGATGCATCCCTTGTATCTCCTAGTTTGAAAGGTGAATTGAGTTTTGAGCTCTCTGATGGAAAAATTAAAAATTTTGAGCCATTTCTAAATATTAAAAAACTTGTATTTAAAAACAGAAACCTTGAAGATGTGCAATTTGAGCCCATTCGATCCACGGTGACTTTCAGGGGAAAGGAAATATTTGTCGATCGTTTACAGGTCAATTCCAATGTGCTGGCCTTTTCTATAGGCGGTATATATAGCTTTGGCAATGCTACCAACCTGTCCATCAGAATACCGATTAGCAATTTTCATCAAAATAATCGACGTAAAAAAAGTGAAAAGGCGATTTATTTGAAAGCAATAGATCAGAATGGAAGCGTAAATATTATGTTGGATGGGAAAAAGAGTATGCGTTAGGCTGCACCTATCTCAGTACTTAATTAATTTAGAAAAATAATAAATTGTTGGTGTTCACTTAAAAATTCAATTTATCTACTTCAAATATAGAGATCTCAATGCGAGGAAAGACTAAATTATAAAGCGGTATAGTACAATTTATAGCAACAAATTGCTTTAAAACGCATATTAGACTTAAAATTAAAATATTACAATTTTCATGTATTGACTTTGGCCAGGTCTCAAATGTTGCCAAATAGCAAAATTTGCATTTATTTTGTCTCAAAATTGTATTATTAGTTAAGAATTAGTTCAAATATTTCATTCAATCTCACAATCTCAAACTAATCACTTATCATGAAGAAGGGTTTACTTTTAAAAGTAATTACCGTATTTCTCTTTTCATTCCTGTTTCTGGGTGGTGCTACTTATGCACAGGTAACCAGTTCGTCAATTAATGGACTGATAACCGATGAAAAAGGTGAAAATCTACCAGGGGCCACTGTCCTGGCTGTACACATTCCGTCAGGGACACAGTACGGCACAGTTTCTACTGAATCAGGCCGTTATGTATTTCCTAACGTTCGTGTCGGAGGACCTTATCGCATTACGGTGACTTACATCGGTTATGCTGACTTTGTTCAGGAGGGAATTCTTGCCGAATTGGGAAGCCCTTCCATTATCAATGTCCGCTTATCTGATGGCGGTACGCAATTAGAAGAAGTAAAAGTAGTGGCGTCTCCAGGTGGTGCATTTGCAGGACAAAGAACTGGTGCTGCTACCTCTGTCAGTGCTGAACAAATCAGGACAATGCCCACCGTTACCCGTAGCATTGCGGATTTTACCCGTCTTACTCCACAAGCCAATGGCAACAGTTTTGGCGGGAGAGATGGTCGTTATAACAATTTTCAGGTTGATGGAGCTAATTTCAATAATGGATTTGGTTTAAATGATAACCCACTTCCTGGAGGTGGTGGCCTATCGCTGGATGCCATCGAGGAAATTCAGGTTAATATTGCACCGTTTGATGTGCGTCAGAGTGGTTTTTCAGGTGCTGGTATCAATGCAGTTACCCGTAGTGGAACCAACGAATTTAAAGGTTCGGTATATGGATATTTCGGGAGCGACAATTTTCAGGGGAACAAGGTAAACGGAAATGAAGTTGTCAGAGCGCAATCTAAAAATCAGACTTATGGTTTCCGGTTGGGTGGACCGATCATCAAAAACAAACTTTTCTTTTTTGCTAACTACGAGAGAATTAAAAGTGAAGGGGCTAGCACAGGCGCTGTAAACCTATGGAAAGCGACTGATCAGATCAATGAAAATGGTGACGGAGTGTCAAATCAGGACCAGTACGTTACCCGTGTAAAACGTTCAGATCTGGAATCGGTGAGAAATCACCTTGTGAACCGTTGGGGATATGAACCCGGTGCATATGAAGGATATGCCAATGATAATAGTGAGGTAACCAATTCTTTCCTTGCTCGTATTGACTGGAATATCAATAAATATAACCGTGTGGCGGTTCGTTTCAATCAGGTAGAAAGTTCAACTCCTTCCTTACCTAATGGCAACTCCGGAGCTTATCCAAGAAGTCCGAGCGCATTCAACCGCACCGGAACTATCAACTCAATGGCATTTGGCAATTCGATGTACAATACCAAAAATATTGTTCGTTCGATTACTGCAGAGTTAAACTCTGATATTTCTCCAAGCTTATCCAACCAGTTCCTTGCTACTTATAGCCGTATTCAGGCAACAAGAACTTCCCCAAGTGCAGAGTTCCCGATGATCGATATCGGGTATGCCGGTGATAATCTTCGCGGTAGCTCTAACTATCAGAACTATATCACGGCAGGTCATGAGTTGTTTACTTATGGAAATGACGTTTTAAATGACAATATCAGTATTACCAACAACCTTACTTACATCACAGGTAAGCATACATTTATAGCGGGTGCCAGTTTTGAAACACAGAAATTCGGTAACCAATACCTCAGAAACGGAACATCTTACTATCGTTATGCTTCCGTGGAGGAATTCCTGAAAACAGGTACTCCTGAAGAAGTGGCACCACTTCAGTTTGCGTTGACATACCCTTATGAAGGACAGGATACTTATGCGCCTATCCGTTACGGCTTACCTTCACTTTATATTCAGGACAAAATTGAACTTACTGATAAGTTGACTTTGACCGCCGGTATCAGAGCTGAAATGCCGATTTTCATGAATTCATTAACACCTAATACTGCCGTTAATGAGCTGGAATTACTGGATGTAAATGGAAATCCACGTACTTACGATACAGGTTCATGGCCTAAAACAAGAGTAATGCTCTCTCCTCGTGCAGGTATCAGATGGGACGTAAATGGCGATAAGTCGCTGGTAGTTCGTGGAGGTACAGGTATTTTTGCAGGACGTGTGCCATTTGTCTGGCTGACCAACATGCCCTCCAACCTGGGTGTGATTCAGAATACCATCGAACCCGGTAGCTATGATGCATCTTCGGGCTGGATCAACGATATTCGTTTCAATCCTGAAAAATACCATTGGTTGAACAATACACCTGAAAGTGCGAAAGATGTATTCATTAAGAATCCTAAGGCGGGTCTGCCAGGTACTGTTGCACTTATTGACGAGGACTTTAAAATGCCTCAGATCTGGAGAACCAGTATCGGTGGTGACTATAAATTGCCAGGTACTCCTTTTACATTGACAGCCGACGTAATTTATACAAAAGACCTTCAGGCGGTGTACCAGTTTGGTGCCAACCGCAAAGCTGCTACCTTGAATATGGATAATGGTGGTGACAACAGAGAATTTTATCCCGACAGAGCGTCTTATACCTATAACGATAAAATCGGTGCTAACTCCGTGAGTGTATTAAGCAATACAGGTAAGGGAAGTTCAGTAAATGCAACTGTAGGTATCACTATGGCACCTAAGAAAGGTATTTACGGATCACTTTTCTATTCGCATACCACTGCCAAAACGACTACTGACAACCTGGGATCCAATGCTTCTTCAGCATGGGGAGCAACTGCGAATATCAATAATCCAAATGATCTTTCCCTATACTCTTCGATTGATGCATTGCCTCACCGTGTCGTAGGTGCATTTTCTTATAGAATTGTGAGCGGAAGTAAACTAGCTTCAACATTCTCGTTATTTTATAACGGTTCTCACAGAGGTCGTTTCTCTTATTCTTATAATGGTGACATCAATGGCGATGCGATCAATGCCGATCTGTTGTACGTGCCTGAAAGTGCTGCTCAGATCAACTTCCAGGATGTTACTGCCGGAGGAGTTGCTTTCTCCGCAGAAGAACAACGCAAAGCATTTGATTCCTATATCAATGAGAACAAGTTCTTGTCGTCAATGAAAGGTGGCTATGCCGACAGAAATGGTGGCTTGCTTCCTTGGTTGAATCGCTTTGATTTTAAGTTTATGCATGACTTGTATATCGATAAAAAAAGTAGCAATTCATTACAGCTTAGCATAGATATAATCAACGTTGGGAACCTGCTGAATTCAGCTTGGGGTGTGCAGCAACAATTAGTTGCCGGTGCCAACACTCCTTTAAGATTGGCAAAGGTTACTGCTGATGGTACACCTACTTTCACCATGAATACCGTTCAGGTAGATGGTAAAACAGTATTACCTTCGGCTTCCAACATGTACCGTGATATCACGGCTACTTCTACAACCTGGAGGTTGCTGGCGGGTATCCGTTACACTTTCTGATCAATCAGCGAGTAGTTTTTATTAAGAAGGCGGGTTCTGTGTGAGAGCCCGCCTTCTTTTAGTTTCCGGCTATCTGACTTCTCTTAATAGTTTCCAGTCCGGACTTATATCCCTCAACGATTAGCCTTACAATATCATCGCTGTTGAATTGCTGTAGGTTGAGAGAGAGCGGAGCATCAGGACGGATCACAGTCAGTTTGATTGGCCTGCCACGTAGTATGGATCTTTCTACATAATTTTCTGCCCATGTAATGTCACTGTTCACTACCTGATTGACTGTGATGTCTTTTACCCTCTCCATCAGACTTATCAGGTTACCCGGTTCAAAATGTTCAGGTCGTGCAATCTGGTTGGAATGACACGCAATCAGGTATATGTCAGTAGCTCCGTCTTCAATTGCTTTTTTTATAGGAGCCACTACCCGAATCCCACCATCTAAAAAGATTTCATTTTTATCCCCGATAGGAACCGGTGGCATGAGTACCGGGATAGAGGAGCTAGCCATTACATATTCGAGAAAATGATCATCTTCCGGTGAAGAATAGACCATTTCACCGTTGGAAATATTGACAGTGCCGACTTTTATGGAAACCGGACTGTGCCTGAGAAAATTAATATTAATCGAATTGCGAATCAATGTATGAAGAGGAGCGGGGTCCAGTAACCCGTCATAACGACTCAACAAAGTATAGACACCCAGTGCCATTTTGGAACGCAGGGTGGCAATCTGGGTGGGGCCCGTAATATTTCTGACCCAGAACTCTACCATATTTTTACTTATATCGGTCCAGTTTACCCTGTGTTGATCGTGTTTTTGTTTGCCTGCTTCGTTGGTAAGAAAGGTTGCATTCAATGCGCCTACGGAAATTCCGTAAATCATTTCCGGCCTGAAACCGGATTCTATGACAGCTTGTACTGCCCCAACCTGATATGCGCCTTTCATCGACCCTCCCCCCAAAACCAATGCTTTCATATTTGTATATTATAATTACTTAAAATTTTCATGATCCTGTTTTCCTGTTAATCCGGTTTGAATAAATCAGAATACCGTTTAATATGCAAATAATACTTTTCAAATATGGAGTTTTAATACATTGAATCATTGAAATACATCTGATTTTAAAACATTTTGAAGAAAAAGAAAGGTAAACTCAGGTTTTTGTATCAATTTTGGAACGGAGAGTACCTTCCAGTATATTATGAGTTTTTCAATAAAGGAGATTCAGGCCCCAATTGATAAGGAAATGAAGGCTTTCGAGCCCAAATTCCGCCAATTTATGAAGAGTGAAGTCCCACTGCTTGATCAGATAATGAACTACATTATCAAGCGGAAAGGGAAACAGCTGCGGCCTATGTTTGTGTTTCTTTCAGCAGGCGTGTGTGGGCAGATTGCCGAATCTTCTTACCGTGGAGCTGCTTTGATTGAGTTGCTGCATACTGCCACGCTTGTCCATGATGACGTAGTAGATGATTCAAATTACCGGAGAGGTCTTTTCTCCATCAATGCGCTATGGAAAAATAAAATAGCAGTTTTAGTGGGCGATTATTTACTGGCTCAGGGGCTGCTGTTATCTGTTGACCATAATGATTTTTCCTTGCTCAGGATTGTTTCAAATGCAGTCAGGGAATTGAGTGAAGGAGAGCTGCTACAAATGGAAAAAGCACGCCGTTTGGATATTACAGAAGAGGTTTATTATGAAATTATACGGCGCAAAACGGCTTCGCTCATTGCGTCATGTTGTGCGGTAGGTGCTTCTTCTGTAGGTGCCGGGCAGGAGGTGATTGACGCTATGAAAGAGTTTGGTCTGAAAGTCGGAATTGCCTTTCAGATAAAAGATGATCTGTTTGATTTTGGGCAGGAAGAAATAGGTAAACCGGTAGGTATTGACATCAAAGAAAAGAAAATGACATTGCCGCTGATTTATGCCCTTAATAACGCTCCCTGGCTCGAAAAAAGGAAGATTATCAATATCATCAGGAATGAAAGCCATAAGCCGGCCAAAGTGAATGAAGTTATAAAATTTGTTCAGGCAAGTGGCGGAATCGAATATGCCAAAAATGCCATGCTCGATTATGTTAATCAAGCCCGCGAGATCCTGTTCCGGTTTCCCGAATCTGCTTACCGTACATCTCTTGAAGGGTTGGTTCAATATACTATTGAAAGAAATAAATAGTACCACGTCTGCTAAAAACAGTATATTAATTAAGGAATATACCTTTTTTAATAAATTCTTATGAAAATTAACAAATTTCAATATTCAGCATAACATTCTAATATATGATGAAAAAAATGTCCAGACTGCTTCCATGCTTACTTTTGGTTGCAGCTTTCTCAGTTTCTGCGCAAACCAGTAAAAAACCCGCTGCTCAGAAATCAACATTAAGCAAGCCAAAGCTGGTGGTGGGTATAGTTGTTGACCAAATGCGCCAGGATTATCTCTACCGTTTTTATGATAAATATGGCGAGGGAGGATTTAAAAGAATGATGAATGAAGGCTTTGTCAGCAGGAATCATCATTATCAATATGCCAATACTGTGACAGCAGCAGGCCACGCGTCTGTGTACACAGGGTCTGTTCCGGCAATCAACGGAATCATCGGGAACGACTGGTTTGATCCGATTACCAAAACGCCTGTTCACAACGTGGGGGATAGTACAGTCAGCACCGTAGGAAGTCAGGATGTGGCAGTTGGTAAAAAGTCACCTAAAAATATGCTGGTAAGTACGGTAACTGATCAGTTGCAGATTGCAAATAGTTTCCGCTCGAAAACCATCGGGGTGTCAATCAAGGACCGCGGTGCTATTCTGCCGGCCGGACATACCGCTACAGGTGCCTACTGGTTTGATTCAAAATACGGAGCTTTTGTTACCAGTACCTATTACAGGAATGAACTGCCCAAGTGGCTTGAGGATTTCAATGCCAGAAAACTGCCGCAGGAATACGCAAAAAACACCTGGAACACATTGTTACCTATTGAGCAATATGTAGAAAGTACATCTGATAATCAGCCCTATGAGAGAGCCTTGTTAGGAAAAGAGACCCCAACGTTTCCCTATACGCTTGAGTCGCGTTTTGGTAATGCATTTGGAGGTGTAACAGGGTCGCCCTATGGTAATACTCTTTTGAAAGAACTGGCAATCGCAGCTGTAAAGGGAGAGCAAATGGGTAAAGGGGAAGTGACCGACTTTCTGGCGGTCAGTTTTTCTACTCCTGATGGTATCGGCCACTCTTACGGGCCTAATGCTATTGAGCAGCAGGATACCTATCTGCGCCTGGATAAAGAGTTTGAAGAGTTCTTTAAGTTCCTTGACGGCTATGTGGGAAAAGGCCAGTATACGGTATTCCTTACCGCCGACCACGGTGTGATGGATGTGGCGGGCTTCTGGAAACAGAACAAACTGCCTGCCGGTACGCTTTCATCTTCAGAACTGGGCAAAACAATACAAACATCCCTTGCAAATAAATTTGGTGAAGGTAAATATATCCTGGCTTTTGATAATTATCAGTTATATCTCAACCATGATGTGCTTAAAGCCAATAAGGTAACGGTTGCTCAGGTTACGGAGGTAGTAAAAGAGACAATCCTGCCACTTGACGGTTTTGCGGATGCAATCAATCTTCGGGAGATTGGGAAATCTCATCTGCCTGAATACCTGGAAGGGCTGATTAAAAATGTCTATAACGCCAAGCGCAGCGGCGATATTTATTTGCTCACACAGCCTGGCTGGTACGGTGGAGGTGCGCAAGGTACTACACACGGTTCGCTATATAACTATGATACCAATACTCCTTTTGTATTGTTTGGTTGGGGGATTAAACATGGTGAAACTTTCAGAAGAACCTACATTACGGATATTGCCTCGACAATTGCTTCATTGCTCCATATTCTTTCACCTAGTGGGAATATCGGCGATCCTGTTTATGAGGCACTTAAATAGTATAATCTGATTATTCAGATAACCAAACGGGTGATTGCTTGCTGATCACCCGTTTCTATTTGTTTTAATCTTGCCGGAGGGCAGGACATATCACTAAAAAGCGAAGGGAATCCGGTTAACCGGATTCCCTTCGCTTTTTAGTGATAAATTATAGCCTTGTAGAACTATCTATGCATATGTATTAAGCATCACAGGCATCACAAGAAGTAAGATATCTTCATGGTCTTCCTGCTCTGCAGGAATTATCAACGCTGCTCTGTTTGGCGCGCTTAACTCGAATGTCAATATTTTTGAGGTCAGATTGCCCAGAATTTCAATGAGTAATTTGGCGTTAAAACCAATATCAAGGTCTTCACCGTTGTATTCGCACATCAGCTTTTCGTTGGCCTCATTCGAATAATCAAGGTCCTCAGCAGAGATCAACAGTTCATTCAGCGTTAATCTCATGCGAATCTGGTGTGTACCCTTATTAGCATAGATCGATATTCTTTTTAAGGAGTTCAGTAATTCACCACGGGCAATGGTCAAAGTATAAGGATTGTCCATTGGAATGGCGTTTTCATAATCAGGGAAACGCTCATCGATAAGCCGGCAAATGACTTTTATATTTCCGAAACTAAATGAAGCATTGGAACTAGTAAATTCTGCTTTTACCACTGAGTCATCTTGCGGAAGCGATGACTTGAGAAGAGTCAGTGTCTTACGCTGCAGAATCATCGAAGTTTCTCTGTCTGCCGTAATATCATTTCTTCTGTACCGTACCATTCTGTGACCATCCGTAGCAACAAAGGTGGCGCTGTCTACACCCAGTTGTAAGAACACGCCTGTCATACTTGGACGAAGCTCGTCAGTACTGGTGGCATAAATGGTATTGCTGATCGCGCTGCTGAGAGCAGAGGAGGTGAACTCCAGTGATTGTCCTGCGGACACCGATGGTGTTTTAGGGAAGTCAACAGGGTTTTCCCCAGATAGTTTGTATCTGCCGTTACTGGTAACCACTTCAGTTCCGAATGTGCTATCATCCACATTCAAAGTGATAGGCTGTTCTGGCAAACCGCGTAAGGTGTCCATCAATAGTTTCGCAGGAACTGCAATAGAACCATTACTTGATCCTTCTACTTCCACATCTGTAATCATTACTGTCTGGAGATCAGAAGCAGTAACAGTTAATGTACTTCCGTTTAACTGAAAAAGAAAATTTTCAAGGATGGGTACAATCGGATTGGTGGCAACCACTCCGCTAATGGCTGATAAATGGCGTAATAATACCGTGGACGAAACTACGAATTTCATATATATCTGCTAATTTATTGCAATGATGATAATTAACAAAAGTACAAAAATAAAGGGATTTGCCGTTATTTGGAGGTGAATTTTCGTCTCCGAAGGAGTATATTGCTCAGTCCTCCAAATATGATCACTAATAGCGGAATCAGCAGGTTGGCAGCTTGCCATCTGAATCTTTCCTCATGTATTTTTACTTTGTCGAGCAGCCTCACCTGAACCTCTTTATTGCGCGAGGTAATCAGGCCATTTTCGTCCGTCATAAATTCCAGTGCATTCAGAATAAAATCCCGGTTGGCATATATATTTCTACTGACCCGATCGAATCCAAGTGGGTAGGGGGCTTCACGACGCGTGTCAAAGTCATTGACCACAATATCCCCATCCGCCACAACAATAACCTTTCCTTCATTGCCTTCTGGGATAAAATCAGCATGTCGTGGATCAGAGGGGAGAATTCTGTTCTGATACAAGGAAGTAAAATTACCTTCCAGTAATACACCGATTAGCTTTTCACCCCCATTGTATTCTTCTGCAGAAGGCTGCTGCCTTGCTTCAGTATAGGATACAAAAACCGGCGCATTTAAACTTCGTGTGTAGGGTGAAGTCATGAGCAGAGGCGTTTTCAGGATTTTTCCTGTCGTTGCTATGGTATCAATAGAGCTGATAAAACGACTATAAATAGCATCCATATTTCTTGTAATGGGGTGTTTTCCAAAATTATTGATCAAAGGAAAAAACCGCCAGGGCAATGGTTGGATTTGCGGGCTTTCGCCCATATTGCCAATATTCAGAGGTATTTGTGCACAATTCAGATCCTTGACCAGATCATAGTTGAGTCGCACCCCCCATTTAAAAAACAGGTCCTGTAGATTGATATCCAGCGGTTGTCCGAAAGTGCCTTCCTGGCCTATACTGTCAATTTTTACACCGTCGGTAAAAAATATCAGTTTGCCGCCTGACATCAGGTACTGGTCCAGTTTGTATTTCTCGTTTTCAGAAAAAGTGCTGTCCGGCTTTAAAACCAGGAGTGCATCCAGTCCATCATAACTTTCCGGAATATTGATATCCAGGAACACATCATAATCCTGCTGTAAGGTAGCAATCAGATCGCTGAAACGGGCAGGTGCTATTTGGGTGTGGCTGATGGCAAGGCCTACTTTTTTTCGTTCATTTTGGGTTAGCTTTTTAATCGCTGAGGCCAGGCTGAATTCGATACCTTCATAGGATTGGTTGAGTTGTTCTTCTGAGCTACTCGACCTGTTTCCTTTTAATAATTGTACCGGTATGTAGGTGCTGTCTACTTTTATAATTGCACCCGGAAAAACTAATTTTTCAGTTCGCTTTCCTCCCTCATTGGCAAAGAGGTTTGTAGGGATGAGCCCCATATCCATCAGTTCATTATAATTTTCTTCGCGGTTGGCCTGGGTAGCTGCGTTAGAAGGATCAATGAATTCGTAGGAAAGCCTGTTTCCGGCATACACTTTAAATTCTTCCAGTGTTTCAAGCGTTGCTTTTTCTAATCGCTCAAAACCTGGCGGAAAATCGCCTGATAAATAAACCAGTACTTCTACCTCTCTATCCAATGTCTTTAGCATTTTTACGGTAGCTTCCGAGATCGAATAACGCTTATCCCCGGTTAAGTCGATTCGGTAGTAGATAAAGGATGACAACCAATTGATACCGATTACAGAGGCTAAGAGGATTCCGAGAAATACCAGCGATTTATTCATATTTAATACAGTCTTCCTGATGAATGGCGGATAAAGTTACTGAAGTATCAACGGCAAAAATACAAAAAAGGGATAGCGTGAGCCATCCCTTTTTTGTATTTTTAATATATTCCTGTTGTTTCTTAGAAACGGAAGTGAGAGAACGCCTTGTTGGCTTCTGCCATACGGTGCGTATCATCTTTCTTCTTCACAGAGGCACCTTCACCTTTGGAAGCAGCTACGATTTCCGCAGCAAGACGATCGATCATCGTTTTTTCTCCACGCTTACGGGCATACCCAATAAGCCATTTCATTCCTAAAGATTGTTTACGTTCCGGACGAACCTCAGTAGGTACCTGGAAAGTTGCACCCCCTACACGGCGGCTTTTAACTTCCACAGAAGGACTTACATTGTTAAGCGCTTTACGCCAGATCTCCAGCCCACTTTCTGAAGTTTTTTGCTCAACGATTTCCAATGCACCGTAAAAAATAGTAAATGCAGTACTTTTTTTACCTTGTAACATCAGGTTGTTAACAAACTTGGTAACCTGTACATCCTTAAATTTAGGATCAGGCAAAATATATCTTTTCTTTGGTTTGCTCTTTCTCATTGTTGTGTTTGTTTTTTAGCGAGGTTTCGTTTTACAACTCATTCATTTCACAATTTGTGAAATTACTTCCCTTTTATTCAGAATTATAGTCCTAAAATCAGAGAGAATTGCTAATTATTTCTTTTTGCCTTTTGTAGGTGCTGCTACTTGTCCTGGCTTAGGACGTTTCGCACCGTATTTCGAACGACGCTGCTTACGGCCATTAACACCGGCAGTATCTAACGCACCACGAACAATGTGATAACGCACACCCGGTAAATCTTTTACCCGGCCGCCACGTACCAATACGATTGAGTGTTCCTGAAGGTTGTGTCCTTCTCCTGGGATGTATGCGTTCACCTCTTTTTGGTTTGACAAACGAACCCGGGCAACTTTCCTTAAAGCCGAGTTAGGCTTCTTAGGAGTTGTTGTGTACACACGTGTACACACGCCACGTCTCTGCGGGCATGAATCCAATGCCGGAGACTTGGATTTGTAAGTTAATTGCTCTCTTCCTTTACGGACTAACTGTGAAATAGTAGGCATTAATAATCTGATTTTGAATAGTTAATAAACTAATTCCTTGTTTAATAGATATTTTTTTTCAAAAATAAGACTGCAAAATTATCGAATACCTGGGATAATTCCAAGTAGCAACGGGCTTTTTTTTAAGTGTGTAAATGAGGTAAAGGAATTACCCTGAGGTTTTTAGATTGCGTTGTACGACTTCCTTGTCAACTCCTTATATCAGACGGATACCAATGTCCTTTTTTTTCGCTTGACAGTGTATCCAATAATCAATACAGCACATGATGCCGAGCCGACGGTCATCAGGAGTGCCATGGGAATGGCAGAGCTATTCGTTAAATAACTCACAATTCCCGATGCCAACGCTCCCATGAGCATCTGTATAAAACCCAGCATGGCTGAAGCGGAGCCCGCCGACCGTGTAAAAGGTTGAAGGGAAATGGCTGCAGTGTTGGGACTGATAAATCCCAGGGATAGCAGGTATAAAAAGATTATTCCGATGGCTACTGGCGTAGGGAGCACATTGAATAGCGTGCCTATTAGCAGTAATACCGCGAAAATAACCAGTGCGATAACTGCTACAGATATGATTTTATACCCGTCAAATCTTTTGAGCATCAATGAGTTTAATTGGCTTCCGCCGATGTATCCGAGGGCGTTCAAACCAAATATCCAACCATATTGGGTATTGGAAAAGCCTGAAATTTCCATAAAGAAAACCGGTGACCCTGAAATATAGGAAAACAAACAAGCAGATGCACAACCACTTGCAAGTGCAAAAGTCAGAAAAAGTGGGTTTTTAAGCACATTCAGATAATCTCCTACTACACGAGCAGGGCGAAGATCCACGCTTTTGTCGGGCTGGTGACTTTCAGGTAGGAGCCTTGCTACGGCAAGCAACATGATACTGCTGAAGCTCCCCATAAATAGGAAAATAGATTTCCACCCCCAAAGTGAAACCATCCAACCTCCTATGGTAGGCGCAATGATTGGCGCTGCACCCATTACTAACATAAGCTGGGAAAATATTTTTGCAGTTTCTGTAACCGGAAACAAATCCCTGACGATAGCGCGGCTCGCCACCATTCCTGCACAACCCCCAAGAGCCAGTAGTCCTCGGAGACCTATCAATGCATCAATATTTGGCGCCATGATGCATAACAAAGACGAAACGGTATATATTACGAGCCCGATCTGTAACGGAACTTTTCGTCCATAACGGTCAATAATGGGGCCATATATAAGCTGACCGATGCTGATTCCAATAAAATAGCTGGTAAGTGTTTGTCCGACGTGCGCAATATCAGTCTGTAAATCCCGGGCTATATCCTGAAAACCGGGTAAATACATATCAATACTAAACGGTCCGACAGCAGAGAGTGCGCCTAATAAAAGAACAATTCTTCGTTTATCTTGTTTTAGTAGTGATGCCATATCATAATGAAAATTGTATTGTGGAATCTCTGGTTATAGCATAGTTGCTACGGGAGAAATACAATGCATGCTATTGGCGAAATAAACGTTTTGTCAGTCATAAAGGTGCATTCATAATTGGATTTATTGAAGAATATTTAAAAATTGCATTATTTTATGATTGTTGTCATATTTCTTGCTAATTTTATAATTCTATTTGTATGCAAATACGAGCGAATTACCAATGGAGTGTAACGTGTGTATTTAGTTAACTTAAAAACAGACTGCGCATGAAAAAGATACTTGTTCCCATAGATTTTTCTGACAACAGCAAAATTGCGTTGAATACAGCAAAAAGAACAGCCCTCAGAATTGATGCATCGCTTATCGTCATGCATGCCTATCAACCATTTATCCCCGTTGCCACAGTTCCTGAATCAGTAACATCCCTTTCATTTGTAAAAGAAATGGAAAGTGATCAGAAAAGTCAGCTGTCACAAGTTGTAGAAATGCTGAAAAATGAAGGAATGGTTGCGGAGGAACTATGGGTGGAAGGTACGACTGTGGATGCCATCGTGGGTTCTGCAAAGCAGATCAATGCTGACCTGATAATTTTGGGTAGAACCGGGAAAGGTGGTTTTCTGGACAAGCTTATCGGTACTTCTGCTACAAAGGTAGCTATGGATGCTCACTGTCCGGTGTTGATTGTTCCTCCCAAATTTCAGTCTAAAGGCCTTTCGGAAGTGGTCTATGCTACTCAGCTGGAATATGAAGAAAGCGATATTGTGGATAAGGTAATTACATTGATAAACAGTTTGGGTGGACGACTGACATTTCTGAAAATCAACTCCCTGATGCAGGCTGATTTAAAGGAGGATGAGCCATATATTCAGGAAATAGTTCAAAAATTCGGTTTTGAAAGGGATGATATCGTGATTAAAAGATCAGGTTCGGTAGTGCGTGGTATTGAAGAGTTTTGTGATCAGATTAAAGCCGATCTGCTTATTGTGTCAGCCAGAAAAAGAGAATTCCTCGAGGAACTGTTAGGAGATGGGAGTGTGACCAAAAAGCTAATTCTTGAAACACAGGTTCCATTACTGGTGTATCACCTAAGCGTACCTGAAAAATAAGCGTAACTCAGGATTGGCTGGTAAGCATTCCTTTAATCTTATGGATGGCCGGATCCGCTGCCCATTGTTTATATTCGTTTGATTCAATTGGATACAGCGCCATTTTACCGTCATGGTTATAATGCACCCCAAAGCCGTATTTCGTTACAAGTAAAGAATTACGCATACAGGGATGGTTTTTAGAAAACAATTCGTCCCATAGTTGTTTTCTTTCGTCTTGAGCCATGTCGGCTGATTTTCCTTTCTGTATCAGGTAGACTTCAAATATCAAAGAATTGTGGTCATAATAATAGGGGTGATGCACCAGCAGATTATATTGTATCAGGTGAAGCGGTATGCGTTCCCCATGTGGCTGAGGGACTACAGAATGAAATGTGCCTGAGTCTTCTGATGCTGTAATAAAACTATTAATATAAGTCATGGCTTCTTCCTTTATCTATTTATTTTAACGTCTCAAGAGATATTATATTAGAAAACAGAATACTTTTAAAGTTGGTAATGTTTTTAAACAGGTGCCTGAGTTTGTCGCTTGTGGGTGATAGCAGATAATGACTGGCACTATCCGAGTATTTGTTTACCGATTGAATGTATGATTGCAAAAGGTGTTCGCCTGTTGTTTTTTGGTAATTATTTTGTTGGTTTCCTTGCGGTAGTTTTATCAGTGGAAGCTGCCTTTCAATTGGGGATTCCACTGGCTGGTCCGGCCTATTATCTATCACTTATGCTTTCGGTTATTTTGTACTATACCTATGCTTACTCTTCAGCAGGCAACAGCTCCGGATATAATCTGAGGAGTAATTGGTATGCCGATCACAAAAATCAGATCATAATAAGTCAGCGACTGGTTTTTATAATGCTAATCGGATGTACGTCCTATCTGTTTTTAGGTATTAAAAATGGTTTGTACAGGCTCGTTTTTACAGAATGGTTACTTTTATTTTCTTTCCCTTTTGCCGCAATCTCCTATTACGGATTGCTTCCCGCTTCTCCAATATCTTTAAACCTACGAAATACAGGCTGGTTAAAGGCTTTTGTAATTGGCTATGTTTGGGCTGGCATTGTGACTATCTTTCCGCTCTGCTATCAGAAAATGGCACTTGACATCGCTACACCTGAAGTGCCTCTGGTACTTTGGTTTTTTGCGAAAAACTGGATGTTTTGTACCATCAATGCTATTATTTTTGATATGAAGGACTATGCCGGTGACGCTAATCATGAACTGAAGACCTTTGTTGTCAGAATGGGGCTTCGAAAGACTATATTCTATATTTTGTTACCATTGACGGTGATGGGCTTGACAGCACTGCTTGTTTTTTCCTGGTATCAGAACTTCCAACCTTTGCGTATCATCCTAAACATCGTTCCGTTTCTTTGTATGCTGCTCGTGGCGTGGTCTATGCAACTTCGTCGGCATATCCTTTATTATCTGATTGTAATCGACGGTTTGCTATTGGTGAAAGCAATGTGTGGAATTGCAGGAGTGTGGGTGGAAAATAGTAAATGGTTGACATGAGCAATTATAATAAAATAGCACCCTATTACGATTATTTGGCTTTTCTTGTATTTGGACATACGCAAAGAAAGGCAGTGAGTTGTTTATTGAAAGATATTCCATCAGGTAGCAGGGTTCTGATTGCCGGTGGAGGGACTGGAAAAATACTGGAGGATATTTCTCGCTTACCGAATAAAAATTTCACCGTCGTATACATCGAAAAATCTATACGAATGCTGGAAAGGGCAAAACGAAGAAAAATTACCATAAATAATATAACGTTTATTCATCAGGATATTTTAACCTTCCGGTCTGATACAGCATTTGATTGTATTATTACTCCCTTTCTACTGGATAACTTTTCTCAGCATGAAGCCGCTCATCTCATAACCATGCTGAGCTGTCAGTTGGATAAAGAAGGTATATGGATCGATACAGATTTTCGTCATGTCAACAATAGGTTTCAATTTGCCTTGACACCACTTATCCGGATTATGTACTGGTTTTTTAGTTGGGCAGGAGAGGTGAAAGCCCAGGCACTGCCGCCAATTGATGCCCTGTTTGAAACTGCTGGGTATAAAGCCATGAAATCAGAAACTTTTTATAAGGGGTTGATTCGTACGGTCTTGTACGCAAAATAGATGGAGTGCATTTTAGCTACTATAAATAATGGTGCCGGTAAGATAATTGGTTGACACTCTTTAATTTGTATTTTTTTTAGGTTGAATGATTTGGTATCTTTGTATCAGAATGTATTTTAGTAGAGAATGAATTACGCAAATATTAAACTCATAGCCACCGATATGGATGGCACCTTACTGGATCCTGATCATCAATTAAATGATCTGTTTCTCCCAACCTTTAAAAGATTGCTGGAGCATGGGATCGTATTTTCAGTAGCCAGTGGCAGACAATTATATAATTTGCAGAAACAGGTAAGCGAGGTTAGCGATTCCATTTATTTTATAGCGGAGAACGGCAGTTTTATGGTTTATCAGAATCAGGAATTGCTTGTGGAAGCACTGGATAAGGAAAAAATAAGAGAGCTCGTACAGATTGGTCGGAGTATTCCGGATTCTTATTTGATAATCTGTGGTAAGAAAAAAGCCTATGTTGAAAATAATGATCCAGAGTTTCTGAAAGAATTACAACTTTATTTTGAGCGTTTCGAACTGGTAGACGACCTGCTTGAAGTAGAAGATGATGAATTTCTGAAATTTACAGTGGCGAATCTGAATGGGACAGAAGAATTTGTTTATCCTTACTTTAAACATCTGACTGATACGTGTCAGGTTAAAATATCAGGAAAAATCTGGTTGGACATTTCTCATAAACTGGCTAATAAAGGACGTGCCATTCAGGTGTTACAGGAAAAGTTCGGAATAACAAAAGATGAGACCATGGTGTTTGGTGACTTTCTTAATGACCTGGAAATGCTTCAGCAGGCTACCTATTCATTTGCCATGAAAAATGCACATCCTGAGGTAATTGAAACCGCCCGGTTTATGGCTGCCGGTAATGACGAAAATGGGGTGGTGGCTATATTGCAGGAAGTAGTGGAGGCATTGGATAATGCTGCTGCTGAACACACCCAAATTACGGTATAGCAATATCGGAACCCGTTTCAACATTTTACTTCAGGAACTAAAGCATTTGCTGATCTGGTTATCATCTGGATCAGTAAACATCATTTGTCATGTTCAGACGACATAAACTAAAACTAATACTTGCCGGCATCGCGCTTATTTTTGTGCTATATTTTGTGTATGACTCCTTCACGCAACCGGGTATCAATGATCTCGAAGGTGGGTATAAGGAGCTAGCCGTTTACCGTAATGAAAATAATACCGGTCCGGTTGTCAGGATATATGCGGTTTCGGTCAATCAGGTAGATCCGACCGAAATGCAGCAATATGGAGAGTTTATGCCCTATACAAAATACGGGACTACCACTGTATATTTCTTTAAAGGGGATTCGCTACCGGAAAAAGTGTATCCAGGCGAAGCCAATTTTGATCAGGCATATGAGGAAAATTGCATTGCAGTTTATAAAAAAGATGCATCCGGTATTGTTACATTTCAGCCATTGCCCTTTATAGATTGAAATAGGAATACAAGGTTCCCCGGATTATCACACGCAGATTGTATATTTGTCCGAATAACTAACTTTAGATAGAAATGAATTCTGTTGAAATTGTCAAGCAGTATTATACATTTTTTAATAATCGCAATTGGGCAGGAATATTATCCTTATTGGATGAAAATATTCGTCATGAACCCAATCAGTCACTTGAGCCCCGATTGGGTATTGAGAAATTTACTGAGTTCATGCAGCAAATGGATGAGAATTACGAGGAAACTCTTACTGATATGGTCTTTTTCAGTGAACCAGACGGCAAAAGAGTGGCAGTGGAGTTTATCGTAAACGGTATTTATAAAAAAGGCGAAGAAGGTTTCCCGGAGGCAAGGAATCAATCCTATGTACTTCCTGCATCTGCTTTTCTGGAAATTAAAGAGGGCAAGATTGCTCGGGTCACTACCTATTATAATCTCGAATTGTGGATAAAACTGGTGTCAGCATAATGCAGGATCTGGTTTTCCAAACCTATGTTGGGACCCAAATTAAGGAAGTAATTGAGCCCTTGGCGCAATTGCGAATGGCGGTGTTTCGGGAGTTTCCTTATCTCTATGAAGGGAACATGGATTATGAAAAGGAGTACCTGTCTACCTATGCGGAGGCTGAGCGTGCGTTTCTTTTTACAGTATTTCATAATCAGCAATTGATAGGGGCTACCACAGCCATCCCTTTAAAAGAAGAGTCAGACGAAGTAAAGCTGCCTTTTGAAGAAAACGATTATGATCTGAACTCCCTTTTTTATTTCGGAGAAAGTATTTTACAGAAAGACTTCCGGGGTTTGGGAATCGGTCATCGTTTTTTTGATGAAAGGGAAAATTACGCACGGTCGTTTGGGCACTATACCCATTCCTGCTTTTGTGCTGTCGATCGTGGAATCGGTCATACAGCTGAGCCTGCTGACTATCGATCCAATGAAATTTTCTGGGTCAAAAGAGGCTATCATAAAGAAGCTGATTTGAAGAGTTATTTCGAATGGCCGGATATCGGAGCTGTCGAACAAACAGCCAAACCCATGATTTACTGGATTAAAAGATTATAATATATGCAGGTAACTGTTGCCACTGCACAATATCCTATCACTTATCATCATGATTTTCAGTCATGGAAAGCACATGTGACTGCCTGGGTCGAAAAGGCTGTAGAACAAAATGCACATCTTTTGCTATTTCCTGAATATGGTGCAATGGAACTGGTCAGTATATTTGACAAAGCGATACATGCCGATATCGAACAGCAAATCGTTCAACTTGATACACTGCTCCAGGATTTTTGCAGTGTCTGGGCAGAACTTGCACGGCTTTATAATGTTGTGATTGTTGCTCCCAGTATTCCGGTTTTTGAAAATGGCGTACCCGTGAATCGTGTATTTGTATTTGCAGAACGAGGGCTGGTTGGATACCAGGATAAGTTTTTCATGACCAGATTTGAGAACGAAATATGGGGAATTCGTAGTGGAGAAAAAGTGCTCTCGGTATTCGAGGCCGGTTGGGGAAGTTTTGGTATTCAGATTTGCTACGATGTGGAGTTTCCGATCGGAACCCACTTATTATCACAAAATGGTGCAACATTAGTGCTCGCTCCGAGTTGTACTGAAACCATCAGAGGAGCCACCCGTGTACATGTAGGCGCACGTGCGAGAGCCATGGAAAACCAGCTATATACCATTGTTTCCCAAACTGTAAATGATGCTTTGTGGTCTCCTGTTGTAGATATCAATTACGGATATTCGGCTGTGTATTCTACGGCTGATATGCAATTGCCTGAAGAGGGTATTGTAGACATACAACCGGCTCAATCCGAGGGTTGGTTGGTTACTTCACTTGATATGTCACTTTTAGCCCAGGTTCGAGAAAACGGGCAGGTTTTTAACTACAAGGACTCATGTCAGGTGAATATGCTACTCAACAATGAGAAAATCCGTATAAAGAAATATCAGATTTAACAAGTGACAATTATTTTTAAGACTGGTAGAAAAATATAACTATGAATGATAGACTGGCAGTTATAGATCTTGGCACCAACACATTTCACTTATTAATTGCCGAGAAAACCAATGGAAGCAGTCGGGTGCTTTTCAAGGAAAGTCTGCCTGCAAGGTTGGGAAAAGGGGGGATCAATAAAAATGAAATTCAACCTGATGCCTTTGCCAGGGGTTTAAATGTATTATCTGAGTTTAGAAAACATATTGACCATTTTGGCGTACAGAATGGGCAAATATTTGCATTTGGAACCAGTGCTTTAAGAAATGCCCAGAATGGACCGGATTTCTGCCTTGAAGCTGCCGCCCAACTGAATATACCAATCAGGATTGTACAAGGAGAAGAAGAGGCTGAGTTGATTTATTATGGTGTTCGTAAAGGAATTGACCTGGGCGAGATGCCTGTATTGATTGTTGATATCGGAGGAGGCAGTGTAGAGTTTATCATCGGGACCCAGGATAGAATTATATGGAAACAGAGTTTTGAAATAGGAGGGCAGCGCATGATGGAGAAATTTATGCGTAGCGACCCGATGACTCCCGGTGAGCGAACCCGTTTATTTAATTACCTGGAAGAACAGTTAATTCCACTTCAGAACGCTGTTCATCAGTATGCTCCAGACACTTTGGTAGGTTCTTCTGGTACCTTTGATACACTGGTAGATATGCAATATCAGTTTGAAAAAGGTGCGTGGCCACCCGTTCACCAAACAGGTTTCATTTATTCAAAAGAAGAGTTTTACAGAATTTATCCATTACTATTTTCCAGTAACCGCGATGAACGCCTTGCCATACCTGGAATGATTCCTTTGCGTGCAGAGATGATTGTAGTGGCCGCCAGTCTGATTGATTATTTGTTATTACACTTCAACCTGAAAGAAATAAAAATATCGAAATATGCTTTGAAGGAAGGTGTATTGGCTAGGTTGGGAATTTTATAAAACAGCTGTTATCCTGCGATTTTGATTCAATATATAACCTCCTGATCAAATCAGGAGGTTAGTCAGAATATAATTTTTCTGATTATTTGCGATGAATGGTAGTGGCAGCAGATTGGGCTGCAGCTAGTATCGTAATATCCGCAATAGTTACATTGCGTGGTGCCTGAACAGCGTACAAAATTGCATCTGCAATATCTTCGGGACGTAAAGGTTCATAACCTTCATATACTTTATCAGCCCTTTCTTCATCACCTTTGAAGCGTACCAGCGAGAACTCAGTCTCTACGGCGCCTGGAGCGACATTCGTTATCTTGATGCCATGTTGGGTAAGATCATGACGCATGCCTTCGCTTATAGCCTCTACTGCAGACTTCGAAGCGCAATATACGGTCCCGTTAGCATAAGTTTGTTTGCCAGCGATTGAACTCAGGTTGACAATATGCCCTTGCTTACGTGATACCATTGCCGGAATAACCGCTTTTGAAACATACAGTAATCCCTTGACATTCCCGTCTATCATTGCATCCCAGTCATTAATGTCTCCGTCGGCTACCGAGCCTAAACCATGAGCATTGCCGGCATTATTGATCAGGACATCAATATTTTTCCATTCATTCGGCAACGAGCCAATGGCTTCTTCCACTGCCTGGGGATTTCTGACATCAAAAATAAGGGATGTGCATGGTGTAGTGGCTGAGATCACATTTTTGAGTTCTTCCAGTCTTTCGATCCTACGTCCACATATAATGAGTGAATAACCAGCTCCAGCAAGTGCCAGAGCGGTTGCTTTGCCGATACCGGAAGTTGCGCCGGTAATTAAAACAATTGAAGACATGCTGCTGTTAATTCTTTATTGTACAGGTGTTAAATGAAAGGAGGCGAGTTTGAACACACCTCCCTGTTTGACTACCAATGCGGTAAAAATCATATAATTATCAAAACGATTTCCTTCTATATCACCCACTGCCTTCCAACTTCCGGTTACTACTGCTGCTTCCCCATAATTTCTTGTACGCAGCCCGGCAGGTCTTGATTCCTCAAGGTTGACAAAACCCTCTTGCAGGGCTTGAGATAGCATATAACTGTCAACCAGTTCCCCGTTCCAGCTCACAATGGCAAAGTCATTGGTCACAATACTTTGCATGTTTTTGGTGTTTTTTTCACTTATCGAGGTAAGAAAGGCGTTGACTGTAGTAGCGGGATCATTTGCATGAAGCGTAGCTACCTGGGCTTTGCTATCCAACAGCATACCCAGAAAACACAGGATGATTAAGAAGGGTTTTTTCATTTTAAATAAATCGGTTGATTAAATTTTCAAGGTATTCCTGACGTCCTGAAATCATCGCCGGCTCTCCGGTAGCAGCAGCCAGATCGAATAAATCAGTCAATGAAAGTTTTCCGTTTTCGAACTCCGCGCCTTTGCCACTATCGAAGCTGGCATAACGGTTTTTCCTGATTGATGTGTACTCGCCATCCTGGAGAATCTTGTCGGCAATGATCAACGCGCGGGCAACCGTATCAATACCGCCAATATGCGCATGGAATAAATCTTCATGATCGGTGGAATTTCGTCTTCTTTTGGCATCAAAATTAATGCCTCCACCGCCTAATCCGCCAGCTTCAAGGATGATGAGCATCGCCTGCGCCCACTCTTGTAAGTCGATTGGGAATTGGTCAGTATCCCAGCCATTTTGATAATCGCCCCTGTTGGCATCAATGGATCCGAGAATACCTGCGTCTGCTGCTACCTGCAACTCATGCTGGAAAGTATGACCGGCAAGGGTTGCATGATTCACTTCAAGATTCAGGGAGAAGTCGTTCAGCAGATCATGTTTGCGTAAAAACCCGATCACAGTAGCCGCGTCGTAATCATACTGATGTTTGGTAGGTTCGCAGGGTTTTGGTTCAATAAAGAATTTACCTTTAAAGCCTTTTTCGCGTGCATAGGCTACAGCCAGTTTCAGAAATTGCCCGAAATGCTCCTGTTCGCGTTTCATATCTGTATTCAACAGGGACATATAGCCTTCACGGCCTCCCCAAAACACGTAATTCTCTCCTCCAAGTGCGATGGTTGCATCCAGTGCCGTTTTAACCTGTGCAGCCCCTTTGGTTAGCACATTGAAATCAGGATTTGTAATAGCACCATTCATATATCGGTGATGACCGAAGAGGTTAGCGGTTCCCCACAGTAATTTTACACCTGAAGATTTCTGCTTTTCTGCCAGGTAGGCAGTCAATTCCTGAAGACGGGCATCATTCTTAGCAACATCGTCTGTATAGTCAACAACATCTACATCATGGAAGCAATAATAGGGAACCCCTAATTTTGTGATGAATTCAAATGCTGCATCTGCTTTTGCTTTGGCTCTTGTAACGGCATCTTCATTCTTATCCCATTCGAATAAATGGGTGGGACCACCGAAAGGATCAAGACCACTTCCACAGAAAGTATGCCAGTAAGCGACGGCAAACTTCAGTTGTTCTTTCATCGTTTTTCCTGCAACGATACGATTTTCATCATACCAGCGATAAGCAAGTGGGTTTGAAGATTCAGGACCCTCGTAAGCAATTTTACCGATTCCTTTAAAATACTCTTCGTTACCAAAGTTGATAGTCATAGAATAGTTGTAATTATATACTGAACTAAATTTTTCTAAATATAAGACCCAAATCGTTATATTTTAACTCTTTAAATGAAAAAAGCGAGGTTGGGAAAACCCCAACCTCGCTTTTTTCATTTATCTTCTGGCAATTAATAGAATCTTGCGCGGTTATCCTTAATGTTGGCATTTTCACGAATGACTTCGCTGCCCATGTAACTTGCACGGCTTTCTGAACCCTGCTGAAGCTGGTTTTTTTGCTGGCTGTGATCTGCCACAACCGGCGCTTCTTCTTTTGCGGTTACCTCAATAATAAACACGCCATTTTCACCGACAAATGATTTCGATTTTTGTCCTTGTTTCAGACCGAACGCTTTACCCATTGCATAAGGGTCATAACCTGCAACATTTAAGAATCCTGTAGCCAGGCTAAGGTTCTCAGCACTTTCTACCAAAGCGCCTGCACCATATTTCTTTGCAATGGTTTCAAAGTCAGCCTCATTGATTCCTTGCAGAGTTTCAAGGATTTTCTTTCCCTTGGCCTGATTACGAACCTTAGCACTGAGCTGGTCACGGAAATCATCCACTTTCACATCGTCCTTATCAGTTCTTCCGGTTAAAACCGCTACCACATAGTGCTCATCTGTTTCAAAAACATGAGAAACTTTATTCAGTGATGTTTTGTCGGAAAAAGCCCAACGAACAATTTCTCTTGCATTAGGAATGGCATTGATATTGGTAGCAGATTCGGTGATTCTGTTGGCAGTAGCCACAATCAGGGAATTATCTTTACTAATGGCATCGTCAAAATCTTTTTTGTTTTTGACACTGTGAGCAAACTCATCAGCTTTCCGGTAAGCCTCATCACGAGTAGCCTGGCTGGGTGCAATTATTTTTCCAATACCTGCGATTTTGTAAAGGATATTGTTCTTGGCGTCTGTAACTTTAATGATATGGTACCCAAACTGGCTTTCTACAATTCTTCCTACCAAACCTTCATTACTCATCGAGAACACAGCATCTTCAAACGGCTTAACCATGGTTCCATTGTTCTGGAAATAACCCAGGTCGCCGCCTCTTTGGGCTGAACCGTCCGCACTGTTTGTTGCGGCAAGTGCTTCGAAGCTTGCTCCGCCCTTAATCTGGTTCAGGATTCCTTCGGCCTTTGTTTTGGCTACAGCCTTGGCTGAGTCAGATTGGTTCTCCGGACGAATCAGAATATGGCTTGCACGTGCAGAAAATACTGAATCTCTTTCTGTACCGCCATATTTATAAATATAGTAAGTATCATCTTCACGATAAGGACCGTACACACCTCCGGGAACGAAAGTTTTCACAGCCTCTTTCAATTGTTCTGACATATTGGCCAGCGACATGGTAGCAGGAATGGATACTTCGGAATTGATTCGGGCAAACTCCTCACTGTTTTCAGCGGATGCCAGACCTTTTGCCAGGTCCTTAATCTGCGTGTAAAGTGCTGAACTGTCGTCTTTAGCCGGACGAATAGGAAATGATACGTACTCAATAGTACGTGTATCGACTCCTGTGTATTCGTCTTTATGTGCTTTCAGATATTGAGCCAGTTCACTGTCGCTTACCTTGATAGTAGAATCCGGTACAGCATAGAAAGGAACATACAGGTAATTGAAACTTACACGGCTATTTTGTGCAGTATATTCCTTCTCTGCTTCAGCCTTGGTAACATAGCTGGATAAACGAAGGAGATTTTCATATTTTTCACGTACCCGGTTTTCCTTCAGACTGGTTTCAAAATTAGTCCAGGCTCTTTGCTGTTCAACCGGTAGGTTGGTCAGGTTTTTCAGATAGTTGATGACGGCAGCCTTATCAAAAGCGCCTGTGTTAGGGTCTCCAAATGCCTGCTGAATGGCTGGACTGATGTGGTTTCCTTGTACCATATCAACCAATTCTTCTTCGTTAACATCCAGACCCAGTTTTTCAAACTCTTTGCTATAAGCTAAATCAACAATCAGTTGGTTCCAGGCTTGTTCACGGATGGAGATTAACTCCTGCTCACCTGCACTGCGGCCGGTCTGAGCTTCATAATTCTGACGATAACTTTCCACCTGTTGCTGGAAGTCGGCATACTGAATTTCTTTGCCACTGATTTCACCAATGGACTGGTTGTTGCCACCGAAAAGAGAATTTTGTCCTCCTAACAGATCACCACCTACTATAAAAAATATCAAACTGATTGCAATTACAATGACTGCGATCCCTGATTTTTCCCTGATTTTGTTAATTAATGCCATTTTTATTGTTCAAATTTCGAGTCACAAAATAAAATGTTTTATTTATACTATACAAGTACCTTTCAAACTGTTCTTTGTTTAATTTAAAGAAGAAAGTGTTTAATAGATCCAATATTTGCGCTGAGAGCGATATATTAAGGCAAATATTCCTGAAAAGAATACGCTGGGCAACAGGGTAATCATCCCCATTCCTCCTACTTCCAGCATGAGTGAACCTAATATCAGAACCAGGATTCCCCCCAGGTAAATCTGGTACCCGCGCTTTTGCAAATTCCACATCAGATAAGCACCAAAAAGGGTAATTGAATGGAAAAGAAGCATAACAATAGCACTATTTCGAATGGTAGAAGGGTTGATGCTGGCCACAATGCTATCAAGAAAATTTTCTGTAATTTCCTGATCTTTAGCTTGTACACGGCTTTCTATCTGATCACGCGCTACATTGAATACTTCAATGGTCTGTTCTGAGACAATTACCGGATTCCATAGTCGTTCGGCATGAGTCCATAGTCCTGAAATACTGTTAATGAAGGTTAAAAAACATAATAACACCAGTAATTGTGATCTTACCGGACGATTTTCTGTGTCGTTTTGCATTTAGAAATTATTAATACTTTAAGGATTGCTCCATTTTATTTCCAAAATTTGCCTATTTCGGTGAAAACTCCAAAATCATTTGTTTTTAATTGTTGGACGGATAGTTTTGTTGACTAAAAAAAATCTGAAATCCCAAATTTTTAATAATTATGAGTAACCTACAGACTTTAAAATCCCGATTAGAAGGAATAGCGGGTGAGAATAGCGGCCTGAATGCCAAAATTAAGTTTGATACAGACGAAGGGGTGATTTTTCTGGATGCCACCCAGGTGCCGCATGTTTTCAGCGAAGAAAATGCAGAGGCTGATTGTACCTTTGAAATTTCTGCAAAGAATGCGCTGAAAATGCTTGATAAGGATCTTAACCCGATGATGGCTTTTATGATGGGTAAGCTCAAGATAAAAGGAGATAAAGAACTTGCTATGAAAATCGCTCAGCGATTTGGATGATCCAGACACTGTCTGTCCTGAAATATCAGTCTGTATATTTTGTGCGACAGGCAGTATCACTCTGAAAAACGTTGCGGGCGCTTGTGATTACAGAACCATCAGGTTACATCCTCGTATGTCAGAATTGTCAAAACGTCCTATCACTTCAAAATGATCCTTCTCCGGACAGAATCGTCCCAGGTCTTGTGTTTCGATGAATGAGCAGGAGTCTATATTGGCCAGGTCAATCACATTGATGCCTCCTGAACCCTGGTAGGTTTTATGATCCGGAAATACGGTAAGTGGATCGTTGATGTCACGAAGTAATATTTTCATTGTATAGCCCGACTGAAATATGCCGTTACCTTTGGAATAGCCTTGCGAAAATAATTCGGTCATGCCATATTCTGAGTGAATATTATTTACTCCAAAACCTTCGGTTAACTCCTGGTGCACTTCTTCACGGATCATTTCTTTGCGACGCCCTTTCATCCCGCCTGTTTCCATGATTATTAGCCGTTGGGCATCCTGTTCAGACACAATGGGCCGGGCTTTTTCTGCCAGGTCCAGCAATGCAAACGTAACCCCGATCAATAGGGTTTTTCTGGAAGCATCCTGTAAGCACAGCTTTAGCTGATTGAATAGTAATTGATGATCATCCAGATAAAATCCTGCATAGGCAGAACCAGACTTTTCAATAAAATGATTCACCATATACACAAGCGATGAATTGTTTCGTTCAAGGTAGGAGGGGAGTAGCGCCAGTATATGAAAACTGCTTAGTTTGTCGTAGTGAGTTTCAAAAATAGTTTCACTCACGGTACGATATAGAACAGGATCATATAGTTCGTGTCTGCTGGTTGCGGAGGCAGTGGTTCCGCTGCTTTCAAAAGTAATAGACGGAGTTTGTTGCTCACAACAGGAAATTCGGTGTCTTTTGAAAAAGCTTATGGGAAGAAATGGTATTTGATGGAGTTGGGTAATATCTGAAATGCGAACTCCTAAAAAGTTTATGTATGATAAGTATATCGGATTGTATTGAGCCTGAAACCGAAATATCTGCAGCGCAAGTGATTCGAAATTATTAGAACCAAGTTCAAGCACTGCTTTAAGCAAGATATTTCGTTGTGTAATATAGTTGCTGTTTGTATTTCTCACCTGATGTTTTAAGTCATTTAATTTTGAATTCCCTTTAATCTTTGAGATTTTTGGACAAAGAGATAGATTTACAGAAAAAACAGAAAAACGATGTTTAAGATTCCTCTACTTGCCGCAAAGATATTTCAAAAGCCCTTGTTACAGCGTTATTCCGGCAAACTGTTTTTGATTTTAATCCCTCTGGGTCTGTCTGCATGTGTAGACATTCCGAGTTTTGATAACACCCCACGTATTGAATTCAACAGTATTACCAAGGAAACGGTCGAAAGAACAGAGTTTTCTACTCAAATCATTGATAAAGTGACAATAACTGTCAATTTTGAAGATGGCGATGGTGATCTCGGTGTTACTAGTGATGCCGCCGAAGATGAGAAATATTTGCAATCTGGTTGGGTAAACTATCAGTTGACCACTTTTGTAAAACAACGGAACGGTACATTTGAACAAGTGAATTTTATTGAAGATGCCATGATGTTTTTTCCGGTCTTAAAACCTGATGGTGCACCAGGCCCCATAAAAGGCAAGCTGGATTTGCATAAAGATCACTTTCATACCAATTTTTCCCAGCCAAGTGTTGTGAAATACGAAGTCAAAATCAGAGATAGGGCTATGAACGTTAGTAATGTAATTGAAACAGATACTATTTCTGTTATGCTTGATCTGTAAATCCGCTTAACATAGACCCTGGGGTTTAAAGTTGTCTCCAAAATTTTCGAAAAAGAATACTCTATTTTCAGTTTGTTGAGTGGAGTATTCTTAGATGCTTCTATCTCTACATTTGCATTTTTTGTTTATAGGTTCATATACAATATTTTATGCCTGTCAAATAGTCTCTTCCTGTATCAAATACCTCCCACAATACTTGATGTTTATCTCCGCTTTTTACTCGCTTTACCTGTAATTATGTGTAGTTTCTTGCATTAATTTCTCCACTAAAATCATGTATTTGATATTACACATTTACATGAAGGTTTAGGCTTTCTGTGAAAAATAGGAGTCAATGTAGATATTACTTAGCATTATTTTGTAGAAATATAATTAATTGAAAATCAACCGATTGTTATTTTTCGTGCAAAAAAACTAGAATTATATTGATTTAATTGAAGTGTCATTAATAATTTATATATATGTTTGTTATAAATATGTCGAAAGTCATATTTTATTTTGAATAAAATTATATAGACAATTTTAAAGTTGATTATGAGGATGTTATAAGATAAGTAACTAGGATGGCTTACAAAAACTCTATAATTGCTTGTCAAATTTCCAAACTAATTCTCATTCATCGTAATTGTTTTAATCTATGTAGCCATTATATAGTTTATTCAAAAGAATTAGTTGTGAAAAACCAAAGCAATGTCTGATGATCAAAACCCTAATCCCAAAATCTATTAAGTATCATACCATATCGAATTTAGAGTAATCATCATTGAGCTATTTTTATGAAGCTTCAGCATCTGTTGCCTTCATTGGAAATTAAATGATGCTTACGTGTCTACATTCTTTGTTGATTCGGTTTAAGTGAGCTTTTACGAAATTTTGATCCGGTTATTAAATACCAGGATGAGGGATCGCTATGCCTCGATTTACGTATAGTATCCTGTGTTAACAAGCTTGTCTTGCCGATAGGCCTTGGTGATTGATTCTTAGGATGAAGTATTGCCATATAATGCTTCTTTTGATTTTCTTCTCATACGCACAATAGTAAAAAATGCACAGTATATAAATAGTTAAACAGATTATGGAATGAAACATTTACGAGAAAAAGTTGCGCCTTTTTTTAAGGTAATTAAAGATCAGTTGGCTTCTGCTGACTACCGAATACCACCTTCGCTGCGAAAAAAGATTGTACCAGCTGGTGGGATTTTGGGCGTGTCATTATCTGTACTGGGCTTTGCATACCAGGGGAACTTACTGGAAAAGCCATTTTCTTTGGCTCTGCTTACTCCGCAGGTTTCTGCTGTTGCTGAGTCAGCAATTGTAGACCAGCCTGAAAGCATTGCCATGGCAGCAGCCAGTCCGGCCAGGGTGATGGCACCTCAGGGAGCATTTCCTTTGCAGAGAGGAATGGCGATCGTCAGTCGTTTGTCAAACCCTAATGCAGGTGCTCCAGGGCAGGGATCAGACCGGGGAGGATATGTCCTTGGTGTGTTTGATATACGTAAACCCGCGGAAAATGGTGCTCCTGCAGCAACAACCCTATGGTCAGAGGCCTCCAATACACCCTTTCGTCACCCTCAGTGGACCAATGCGGTAATGGGTGAAGTTTTTGGGGTGGAGGTAGATAATTCAGTGGTTAGCAATCCACAGGTGTTTGTTGGAAGTACCGGGACTTTTGTTGGGAATATTAATGGAGCCAGTCAATATGCGGGTCGTACAATTCCTGCCGTTGGTTCAGATGGCGGGGATGTCTTCCGTATTGATGGTACCAATGGAAACGTATCCTTATTGAATGGGAGCATCCCTAGTGTGGGTTATAATACCGCAGGAGGAAGAGGTGCGGCAGATATTACTATTCCATTAAATACCAGCGGGGGAGGAATTCTTAAGTCATACAATATTCTGAATGGTGGGTCTGGATATGGCAATGGTTTATTCTTATGTAACGTGGTCGGCAGTGAAGGAGGTTCTGGCGGGACTGTTTGGGTAACAATTGCAGGAGGGACTATAACAACATTAGTAAATGGGCTTGCAGGAACAGGCTATAGAGGGGAATTGTCCATTACATTGCCAGCTGCACAAAATACTGGTTCTGGATTCCAATATGATATCACGCTTGGATATCCATTGCAGACAGGGGCATATCCGGTTGTGCAAGGCGGAGCAGGGTATCCCAATGTCACCAATGGTGCGGGAAATGGAGCCATCATGGGCGATGGTGTTTCAGCTACCTTTTCTACGACAATCAATGGCGGTACGCTCACTACCCTTAACGTGAATGCGGGTGGCTCTAATTATTCCAGAGATGCTAATTTTACGATTAACAACCGTTATACAGGGGTTGGAAATATTGGATATAATTATGCCAGAAAGGTTGTTTATACTTCGTCGTTAGATAACGGATTGATTTATGCTATTGATGCCAATACTGGTGCCATGATAGGGGATCCGTATGACCATTTGCCCGCTGTTCCGGATCCTACAGGTACGGCAATTTCGGATATCAGAAGATTGCCTATCGGAATGTCATGGAATCCAAGAGATAATCGCCTTTATTTCTCAAGAGTTGATAATACAGGATATTCGGTTTCAGTAAACACTTATACATTTACTCACAGTCAGATTATATCAGTTGGTTTAAATGCTGATGGTTCTATCAATGAGGCGGACACACAGATTGAGGAAATGCGTATACCTGTATCTTCTCTGGATAATGTGCAGCTTTCTCTTATAACTGATATTGAATTTACTTCTGATGGAAACATAGCGCTATTGGGTGAAATGTCTATAGGCGCTCCTTTGTTGCGTTCTACACTTTCTGAATTCCGGTTTACCAAAGGATCACATAATGCAATCGCTAAGGAGTATCGTTATGAAAGTAATTCCTGGTCACTACAAACGAATTATAAAGTTGGTGATCAATATAGTGGATATAATAATGCTGGAGGAGTGGATTTCGGGTATGGAAATTCCGAAAATCCAGAAGAATATTATGATTCGGCCGTTTTGACCGGTGATTATTTAGAAATTTCAGGTTTTACTTATGGTATTCAAATTAGTCCATTATCACAAGGCAATTATCCAATCAATACAGGAGATTTTTATAATCATTATATTGTAGATGATAATACGGCGAATTTTGGTATTTGGGCTGAAAAAACAGGTATTGGTGATGTCGATGTTTTCAGTGGAGTGGATTTCCCTACTGAGGAAATTGAACTGACCATAGTTAGTCAGACACATCCGGCTGATTGTAATGGAACGGATGGGGTCATAATTATTGCCGGAACTGGTTTGTTGCCTAATACGCCATACCCGGTTTCCTACGTAAAAGATGGCGGAACTCCTGTTAACGTGAGTATTGTAAGCGACGAAAATAGTCAAATATCCATTACAGGTTTATCGCCTGGAGAATACACGGCTATACAGATTAATGATCCACCAAGTGTTACCAGTAATTCTGTTTCTGCCTGGGTAAATTGTCCATTACCAGAATTGACGATTAGCACTACGAATCCTACGACTTGTGGAATTTCTGATGGTATAATTACCTTATCAGGTGCGGAAGCTTCAACAGCTTATCGTATTGAGTATGTAAAAGATGGCGGAGCCCCGGTATTTGTCAATGTCACCAGCGACGCAAGCGGAATAATTACATTAACCGGCCTTGCTGGCGGTAATTACACGCAGATCCGTATTAATAATGATGTAACAGGCCAGATTGGTGAAAGTTTGGCCACCACTTTGGCATGTCTTCCTGCATTAATTTTGGAAGATACTGAATCACCGACTACTTGTACAGCAACCGACGGTACAATTAGTTTGAGCGGTGCAGGTATTCAGCCTTCTACTTCTTACCGTGTTGAATACGTAAAAGATGGTGGAGCACCTGTCTTTGTGACCGTCACCAGCGATGCAAGCGGAATCATCACATTGACCGGCCTTGCTGGCGGTAATTATACGCAGGTGCGTTTGAATGACGACGTAACGGGTGCAATCAGCGAAAGCATTACAGTATCACTTGCTTGTCTTCCTGCCTTAGTGGTGGATGAAACAACATCGCCAACCAGTTGTACAGCAACAGACGGTACAATCAGCTTAAGTGGTGCGGGTATTCAGCCTTCTACTTCTTACCGTGTTGAATACGTAAAAGATGGAGGCGCTCCTGTATTTGTGACTGTAACCAGTGATGGCGGCGGAATTATCACATTGACCGGCCTTGCTGGCGGTAATTATACCCAGGTTCGTCTGAATGATGACATAACGGGTGCAATCAGCGAAAGCATTACAGTATCGCTTACTTGTCTCCCTGCCTTGACGTTGGAGGATACCGAATCACCAACTACCTGTACGGCAACCGACGGTACGATCAGCTTAAGCGGTGCGGGTATTCAGCCTTCTACTTCTTACCGGGTTGAGTATGTAAAAGATGGTGGTGCACCTGTCTTTGTAACCGTCACCAGCGATGGCAGCGGAATCATCACATTGACCGGCCTTGCAGGAGGTAGTTATACGCAGGTTCGCCTGAACGACGATGTAACGGGAGAGATTAGTGAAGGTATCAGTGTTGATCTGACTTGTCTACCAACCTTATCTTTAGATACCACTACGAATCCAACAACTTGTGGAGTTTCTGATGGTATAATTACCTTATCAGGTGCGGAAGCTTCAACAGCTTATCGTATTGAGTATGTAAAAGATGGCGGAGCCCCGGTATTTGTCAATGTTACCAGCAACGCAAGTGGAATCATCACATTAACCGGCCTTGCTGGCGGTAATTATACGCAGATCCGCATTAATAATGATGTAACAGGCCAGATTGGTGAAAGTTTGACTACAGCTTTGGCTTGTCTTCCTGCATTAATTTTGGAAGATAGCGAATCACCATCTACGTGTACGGCAACAGACGGTACGATCAGCTTAAGTGGTGCAGGTATTCAGCCTTCGACTTCTTACCGTGTTGAATACGTAAAAGATGGAGGCGCTCCTGTATTTGTGACTGTAACCAGTGATGGCGGCGGAATCATCACATTGACCGGCCTTGCTGGCGGTAATTATACGCAGGTGCGTCTGAATGATGACGTGACGGGTGCAATCAGCGAAAGCATTACTGTATCACTTGCTTGTCTCCCTGCCTTGACATTGGAAGATAGCGAATCGCCATCTACGTGTACGGCAACAGACGGTACGATCAGCTTAAGTGGTGCAGGTATTCAGCCTTCGACTTCTTACCGTGTTGAATACGTAAAAGATGGAGGCGCTCCTGTATTTGTGACTGTAACCAGTGATGGCGGCGGAATTATCACATTGACCGGCCTTGCTGGCGGTAATTATACCCAGGTTCGTCTGAATGACGACGTGACGGGAGCAATCAGCGAAAGCATTACTGTAGCACTTACTTGTCTTCCTGCATTAATTTTGGAAGATAGCGAATCACCATCTACCTGTACGGCTACAGACGGTACGATCAGCTTAAGCGGTGCAGGTATGCAGCCTTCGACTTCTTACCGTGTTGAATATGTAAAAGATGGCGGTGCCCCTGTCTTTGTGACCGTAACCAGTGATGCAAGCGGCATCATCACATTGACCGGCCTTGCTGGCGGTGATTACACGCAGATTCGTTTGAACGATGAGGTAACGGGAGAGATTAGTGAAGGTATCAGTGTTGATCTGACTTGTCTTCCTGATTTAACACTTGGAATTTTAAATTTCCCGACTACCTGTACTTCTGCTGATGGAGAAATAAGTATTACTGGTGTTGCACCTGCTACTTCTTACCGGGTTGAATATATTCAGGATGGTGGATCTTCAGTATTTGTGACCTTAACCAGTGATGCCAGTGGTATCCTAACACTAAGTGGTCTGACGAGCGGAGATTATACCCAGGTTCGACTTAATGACGAACTATCAGGTCAGGTGAGTAACAGTTTAACTGTAGACCTGTACTGTCCTAATATGACAATTGCTCCGGAGACCATTACGTTTGCCAGCACATGTTCGAGCCTTGACGGAATCATTAGCTTCAGTGGATTGGATCCTAATACAACCTACCGTGTTGAATATATAATCAATGGCGGGACTTCAACCTTTGCTGATCTGACCAGTGATGGAGCAGGGGTGATTTATGTTACCGATTTGGGCAGAGGCATTTACTCGAAAGTTCGTATCAATGATGCGGCAGCGAGTGTATTAAGTAATGCCATGACAGTTAATCTGGAAGCAATTGATGATACAGGTTGCGGGCCACTGCCGGTTACTCTGGTCAGTTTTGAGGTGAAGGAAGAGAGAGGTCAGGCTAACCTGAGCTGGAATACAACTTCCGAGACAAACAGTGATCATTTTGAAGTTCAGTACAGTCAGGATGGAAAAAAATGGAATACTCTTGGACGTGTAGGTGCGGCAGGTGAGAGTAACGATGATGTTACCTATTCATTTGTACATCGTGAATTAGCTGTAGGAGTCAACTATTATAAACTGAAAATGATTGATAAAGATGGTAGTTATACCTTCAGTAATCTGCAGTCATTAGTTTATAAGGGAAGTACTCAGGTAGTTATTTTACCTAATCCGGCAGCCGATCATATCCGGATCCAATCAAACGACTGGAATCAGGTTAAATCTGTTAAAGTTTTGGATATATCTGGTAATGTCTTATATAAATCAGCTAATGATTTAACGGATGTTATTGATACCAGAAGTCTGAAATCTGGGGTGTATATCGTCGTTATCGAAAATAAAAGCGGAACGACAAGTACGCATAGAGTGATTGTAAATCACTGATTTATCAATTGATTTCATAACGAAGCCCTTTATTTGTGTACAACATTCAAAGGGCTTCGTTATTTTTATCATTTCAGGGATTGCAATAAGCATGAAATTATATTTTAAAAATAAGTCGGCCAAACCCATCATCAGTACGATAATAGCTTTATCTACTTGGAGTATCCTTTTGAGTATTTCCTGCGAAAGCAAAAAGAATACTGCTATAGAAACACGCAGCTGGAAAGAGGAAACAGGTCGTTATTTGTTTTTTGACAAACGTTTATCTGTTAACAATTCCAAAAGCTGTGCAAGCTGCCATGATCCGGCAATGGCATTTACTGATGGGTATCGAAAACCCCTTGGTGTTTTTGCAGACCTGCATTTCAGAAATACACCCACGCTGATTAATATATCCAGTCATAATTTTTTTAACTGGGCTAATCCTGAAGTCCAATCTATTGAAAATCAGATGAATGGGCCTTTGTTTAATGCTCATCCAGTAGAAATGGGATTAGACAGCACCAATACACATACACTAAAAATATTCAGGGAAGACCATAATTATAATTCACTTTTCAAAAAAGCATATCCGTCAGAATCTGATCCCGTCTCCTGGAGTAATATTAAACAAAGTCTGGTGGCTTACATCCAGACTTTTCAAAGCTATAATACTCCTTATGACCGTTATAAATTGAACGACAGTTCAGCACTCAGTGAATCAGCTAAAGTTGGAGAATTGTTATTTTTTTCGGCCAGATATAATTGCGGACAATGTCACCGTCCACCTGCTTTCGGGGCCGATTCAACAATGGCTTTGAAAGAACAATTTGCTAACATAGGTTTGTATAATTACGAAGCAGTTGCGCAAACAGGAGGAGATTTAGGCTTGTTTCATTCAACCGGATCTGAAAAAGATAAGGGGAAATTTAAAATTCCAACACTCAGAAACCTTTCCATGACAGCGCCTTATTTTCATGATGGCAGCGCTGCCACTCTGGATGAAGTTTTGATGGTTTACGAGCAAGGAGGGCGGAATATTACCTATGGGGAAAATCAGGGAGATGGCAGGCAAGATACACACAAACACCCGCTGATTTCCGGAATCAGGATGACTGAATCAGAAAGACAACAACTTTTGGATTTTCTATATAGCCTGAATGATTTCGGAATTCCTTTACATACCAAGTTTCAATCACCATTCAAAAACAATGAACAACGTTATGTTCAATAATCTATCCGTACTGAAAATTGCATTTTTTTTATTATCCTTGTTTACAGTGGGATGCGCGGGCGGGGATAAGCAGTTAGCATCAGAAGCTGCTGATTCGCTGGCAATATCTGCTACGCTTCTGGATGACAGGCCTTCATTTGAAGCGCTGGATAATTATCGCGAATTAATCAATAAAACACTCTTGCAGGAAGTACCCATCGTACCTCTTCAAAGAGAATTGAACGATGGTGAACGGGTAGCGCAGGACCTTTGTTTCAAGGACGTAAAATTTCGATCTTTTTTAAGAGATAGCACAGGAAAAGCGTACAGAAATGAAATATTTGGTATTTATCCGGCCAGAGAAAGCGATCTTGCAACAGCCAACCAATCCCATTTTGTAGCAGAACAATGTTTCCGCGTGGAGATGTATAATTTTGCCAGTAATATAACGACTATCGCCGTGGTGAACCCTGTAACTTCCCATATGATTCAGGTAAACCATTTAATAGCCATGCAACCTGAATTGCCTGAACATCTTAAAAACCTGGCCATTCAGATGGCGCTCGAAAGTCAGCAGGTGCTCGACGCAATGGGAATACAACCTGAAATGAAGGATGCGCTCATGGCTGATACAAAAACTGCTTTGAACAACAGTCGATGTGAACGCAGTAAACATTTATGTGTTGCACCTACATTTGTAAAAGACAAGAAAGCCTTGTGGACCATTGTGGATCTTACAGACCTGCGTATCGCAGGGTTACGCTGGACCAATCTGGGGGAAACAGCTGTAGTAACACAAGTGGTGTCAGAGCGAAAAATTCAAAACGAATCTATTACCAACTGCTATTGCAAAACATCTGTTCCGCTGAGCAGAAATGGATGGGAGCTGGACTATATGATTACAGGAAATGACGGATTGCGGATTTCAGATGTACGGTTCAATCATAAAGCAGTCATTAACAGTGCCAAATTAGTAGACTGGCATGTGAGCTATAGCAATACAGAAGGTTTCGGATATAGTGACGCAGTAGGGTGTCCTTATTTCAGTTCTGCAACAGTAATTGCAATAGATCCGCCAAAAATCGCTGAAATTATTCAGAATGGCCAAAAAGTAGGATTTAGTATTGAACAGTTTTTCAGAAGTGATGCATGGCCTTCCCCGTGTAATTATCAATATTTTCAGCGCTATGAGTTCTATAATGATGGTAAATTCAGAACTGCGGCGGCAAGTATAGGCAGAGGTTGCGGAAATGACGGAACCTACCGGCCGGTATTTAGGATAGCCTTTGCCGGTGACCAGCACCAGGTGGGAGAATGGACCGGTGAGCATTTTGAGCCAATAGAAAATGAAGGGTGGAGATTACAGCAATTCAATACCCGGTATGATGCAAACGGGGCGATGTTTCGCATCGCCGCAAATGGGAATAATTATCGTTTAGTACCAGGAAATGGACAGTTTGGAGATGGAGGAAGAGGAGACAATGCCTACGTTTATTTTACCAGATACAAATCTGATGTGGATGAAGGCGAAAGTGATCTGCCTACCATCGGTCCTTGCTGCAATAACGACTACCAGCAAGGTCCGGAGAAATTCATCGATGAACAGCCGGAATCCCTAAATAATAGCCAGATGATCTTGTGGTATGTACCGCAAATCAAAAATGATGATACCAAAGGCAAAGAGTATTGTTGGGCTGAGGCCCGTCTGGTAAATGGGGTGTACCAAACTGAAATGTTTCCATGTATTTCCGGTCCGATGTTTATTCCTGACTCAAAGTAATTAGAAGACGATGAAACAGATAATAATTCTATGTTTAGGTATCTTATTAATAGGATGTAATAAAAATAGTTCAGACGCTCCTATATTGATGATTATTCCTGAGTGTAAAGGTGCGCCGAAATATTTGATTCAGGCTGGATTTTTACCAGGGAAGCCTTTTGGTTTTAGTATAGCGGAAAGGGGGGTAACCGGTTTGGCACTTGTGCAATTCCCGGGCCCAGGCGTTCCACATAAACAGTTTGTAATGCCCGATTGGGATAAAGCAGGTCACTTAGGTGGGGTAATTACGGATAAAGATGGGAATAGCTATGTGATTCCGCGTCCGTTTATCAATACCCTTAAAAATGATCCGGCTGACCAGAATACCCTATTCAGGGTAGACTCCCATACAGGCACAATGAATGCTTATATTAAACTCCCTGGAGAGAACTTGTCTGACAGCGGAAATCCGTTTGGGCTAATGGGTATTTTCCTCGATTGTGAAACCGAGGTTATTTATACATCCTCTATATCGGGGAGTACAGCAATCGAGGAAAAAGGGCGTGTATATGCATTGTCAACCGGGCCGGATCCGGAGGTGTTTGCCACACTGAGTGGCATGGATGTGATGGGTCTTGCAGTTTACTATCAACTAGGGCACAAATATTTATTACTGGGAAAAGCCAGGACTAGCGATGTATACCGCATCGAATTAAATAAGAAAGGAGGGTTTATTGGTGAACCTGAAAAAGTTTTGTCATTGGAATTGCTTGGAGACAGAGGAGATGATAAACCCCGTAAAATAAGATTCAGTAACAAGGGAGAGCTAATGGTGAGCGGGATTAACTTTAATTTTAACCTGGCCAATACGCCTGATAAGCAGGAGAATATTTATTCGTTTCAGTTCGATCAAACCACCTCTGAGTGGAAACTGGCAAAAATACAGCGAGGAATCATGTAATTCAATAACTCACGGAGAAAGGCTTCTGCAATAACTTAATCTTTGTAAATTTGTAACATGCCGGTTGAATTCTGTTAGGCAACAGAATCCTTTTCCGGGCAGATTAAAAATACTGGAATGAAAGTTTGTATTGCAGAGAAGCCAAGTGTTGCCAGAGATATTGCCCAGGTAATAGGGGCTAAACAACGTAAAGACGGTTATTTTGAGGGGAATGGCTATCAGGTGACCTGGACTTTCGGACATTTTTGTACTTTAAAGGAACCCCATGACTATGCTGAACGCTGGAAAGTGTGGAGGTTGGAGGATTTGCCGTTGATCCCTCCAGGTTTTGGTATTAAACTTATCGACAATGAGGGCGTAAAAAAACAGTTCGCAGTTATTGAAAGTTTACTCAAAGATTGTGAAGAGGTGATCAATTGCGGGGATGCAGGACAGGAAGGAGAGTTGATTCAACGTTGGGTTTTACTGAAAGCAAAAAATAAATCTACAGTCAAACGACTTTGGATATCCTCTCTGACAGAAGAAGCAATTAAAGAAGGTTTTGAAAATCTGAAGGAAAGCATCCAGTTTGATAATCTCTATGCAGCTGGCAGTGCCCGTGCCATCGGGGACTGGTTGTTGGGCATGAATGCTACACGACTATTTACCCGTAAATTCGGTCAGGGGAAAGTGGTTTTATCTATTGGCAGGGTTCAGACACCCACATTGGCCATGATCGTTCAGCGGCAGAAAGAAATCAATGCGTTTGTTTCTGAAGATTATTGGGAATTAAAAACCATCTACCGGGAAACAGAATTCACAGCTACAATTGACCGTTTAAAGAGTCTGGAAAAAGCAGAAAAAGGTCTTGCCTATTTGAAAGAGCACCCATTCGAAATTACGTCATTTGAAAGAAAAGAAGGAAAAGAAGGAAACCCCAGATTATTTGATCTTACCTCACTTCAGGTGGAGGCAAATAAAAAATATGGGTACTCTGCTGAAGATACACTCAAATTGATACAAGGGCTCTACGAGAAGAAATTTGTTACTTATCCGCGTGTAGATACCACTTACCTTTCGGAAGATATATATCCTAAAATAGCTGGTATTCTGGATAGTTTAACTCCTTACCAGCAATTAACTGCACCACTGAAAGGAAAACCTATCCCAATGCTTAAAACGGTTTTTGATGACAAGAAAGTAACCGATCACCATGCCGTTATTCCAACAGGTGTAGTTCCGGGTGCATTGGGGACTGATGAGCGGAAAATATATGATCTTATTGTCAAAAGGTTCATAGCAGCATTCTATCCGGAATGTAAAGTAGCCAACACCACTGTGTTAGGGATGGTAGGAAAGGTGGAATTTAAGGCTACAGGCAAACAGATTTTGGAAATGGGCTGGAGAGATGTTTATGTAAATGATACACAGGACGATAAAAAAGATTCGGAAGAAAAAGTTATGCCTGACTTTATAGTCGGTGAAACCGGTCCGCATGAACCACGTATTCATCAGGGGAAAACCACAGCGCCAAAATCTTATACCGAGGCGTCCCTGTTAAGAGCCATGGAAACAGCCGGTAAGCAGGTGGAAGATGAGGAAATGAGGGAGTTGATGAAAGATAATGGCATAGGCAGACCATCGACCAGAGCCAATATTATTGAGACGCTATTCCGGAGAAAGTATATTGAAAAAAAGAAAAAAAATCTCGTTGCCACCCAAACGGGCATGGATCTGATAGATACCATTCAGAATGAATTACTGAAAAGTGCCGAGCTAACCGGTGATTGGGAACGTAAACTTCGATTGATTGAAAAAGGGGAATATCAGATTGATCATTTCAAAAAAGAATTGACAGATATGGTAACCTCTCTTGTGTGGGAAGTAAAAACCGGTCGTGGCCGTACCATTACAATTACCCAGGAGGTTGAAATGAAGGAAGATCCAAGTGAGGCCAAACCCAAAGTGCCAAAAGTGGTATTAAATCTGGAAGAGCTTACGTGCCCCAAATGTAAAAGTCATCAGTTGAAAAAAGGAAAAGCTGCCCTGGGATGTCAAAATTTCAAGGAATGTGGGTTCAAAATCCCTTTTGAAGTTTTTTCAAAAAAACTCACTGACAGGCAAATGGCTGATCTGGTGGAAAAGGGCAAAACGGGCCGTATCAAAGGGCTTCAGGTACAGGAAAGTGAAGAGCCGGTTGATGGAAAAATTCAACTCAATGCAGCATTTGCTGTGGAATTTATAAAATAAAATGAGTAGGAGCTATTAGATAAATACTTCTGGATAATAGTACTTTTATATTTATTGGAGGTAATTAATTAAAAGCACATTTTATACACCCATTCTAACTCAATTATTAACCTTTAATATTCAATGAAACCAGAGAGTATACTTACAGGTGTGGAGGATGCTTCCCGCCGGAATTTTATTCGTAACGCCTCAATGGCTGCATCTGCTTTTTTTATTGTGCCACGCCATGTTTTGGGGAAAGGTTATGTCGCGCCCAGCGATAAACTGAATATCGCGGGAATTGGTGTAGGAGGAAAAGGTAAAAGTGATTTGAGTTCATTTGCTAAAAGCCCGAATGTAAATATTGTCGCCCTATGTGATGTTGATGATCGTCAGTCAGGTGAAGCACGTAAGGCTTATCCGAAGGCTAAGTATTACAAGGATTTCCGTGAAATGCTGAACAAGGAGAAAAATAATATTGATGCCTGTTCTATTTCAACTCCTGACCATACTCATGCTGTTGCAACACTTGCAGCGATGCAATTGGGGAAACATGTGTACACCCAGAAACCACTGACTCACGATATCTATGAAGCGCGTATCCTGACACAGGCCGCTAAAAAATATAAGGTAGTGACCCAGATGGGAAATCAGGGTGGATCTGGCAACGGTGTACGGAGAATGAAGGAGATTTATAATTCCGGAATTATCGGACACGTAGACAAGGTTTGGTGCTGGACTAACCGTCCGGTATGGCCGCAGGCAGTACCTACTGATAAGACTTTCCCTGTTCCTAAGGAGCTCGATTTTGATCTGTGGTTAGGCCCTACACCAAAGGTGCCCTATAACGAAGCCTATCTTCCCTGGAACTGGAGAGGTTGGTGGCCTTATGGTACTGGAGCATTAGGCGATATGGCATGTCATATCATGGATCCGGTATTCCGTATTTTGCCAATTGATTATCCAACAACGGTGGAGTGTAGTGTGGCAGGAAACTGGACCATGACGCTGCGCGAGCAGGATGACAATCCGGCCTGGACACCTTTCTCCAGCTCAATTCACCTGAACTATCCGAGAAATGATGGCAAAGGAGACCTGAAAGTTAGCTGGTATGACGGTGGTATTTTGCCTGAAATCCCCGAAGAGTTATTGCCCGGTGAATCATTCGGGAATTCTGATGGAGGGGTTCTTTTTATCGGTAGTAAAGGTAAACTAATGGCTGATTGCTACGGAGCTAATCCAAGACTGCTACCGCTTAAAGACAATGAGTTCCTGAATATTCCTGAAACAATAGCGCGTGTACCTAACGAAGATCACTATCTGCAATGGGTGAATGCTTGTATTGCAGGTTATGGCAATGCTGAAACAAGTTCGCCTTTCGAATATGCAGGACCTTTCACGGAAAGTATTCTGATCGGAAATGTGGCGTTACGTAGCTGGATGTTACGTGACAATCCTTCCGGACGCAGAACAGTTGAAAAATATAACGGACGTAAGAAATTGAATTGGGATGCTGCCAATATGAAAGTGACCAATTATGATCTGGCAAACCAGTTTGTGAAGAGTGAATACCGTGCCGGCTGGAATCTAGTGATTTAAATTAATGATTTATTGAATTGACTTGGTTTTAGTTCCGGTAGAATTCTCTGCCGGAACTTTTTACTTTATAATTCTCACTTACAAACCAATTGCTACCTGTCTGAAAAAATATTCTCACGATTGCTTTTAATAATTGATTGATAAACAGCTGCTTTGAATTTGCCGATAATTTCTCCTCCCACTGAATTCGGGGCTTTTTGAACCATATAAATTCCCACAATACCTTCAACAGGGTCAACCCAGTAATTGGTACCAAATGCACCTCCCCAATCAAAAGTCCCTTCCGAAATTGGTGATCTGGCTGCCTGCTGATCAGTGGTAATGCCAAAACCTAGACTAAAATTAGTCTTCGTATCTTTAAGATCTGCCAGTTGATTACTGGTCATTAATCGTACAGTCGTTGGACTCATAATTTGCTTTCCGTTATATATTCCACCGTTAAGCAGCATTTGAAGGAATATGGCATAGTCCAGTGCGGTAGAGGAAAGACCGGCACCTCCGGCATAATAACGACCCTCGGTTAATGGGAAATTCTGTACCATTGCCGGGTTATCCTGTGACAACGGATTGGGGCCGCTTCCTACTTTAACAGTTTTCTTGTTTCCATCTTCACCATAAAGTACTGCCAAACGTTTGTGTTTAGTTTTAGGTAAATAGAAATAAGTATCTTTCATACCGAGCGGTTGAAACAAATTCTCCGTAAGATAGTCAGCAAGTGTTTGGCCTGACACCACTTCCACCAGGTAACCAAGTACATCTGTATTCAGACCATACAGGTATTTTTCTCCAGGCTCATGAAAAACCGGTAATTTCCCTAATGCATTCATTGCTTCTGACAGGCTGGCCTCAGGGGTAGATACACCTACCGGAATTTTATGTTTTGCATACATTGCGTTTGCTTCCTTGGTCCCTATTACCGCATATCCAATGCCGGAAGTATGGGTAAGCAAGTCGCGAATACTGATATTGCGCTTTGCAGGTCTTGTAGTATAGCTGGTGTCTTCAAGGTTAAAATTTTCGATCACCCGGGTTTCGGCAAAAGCAGGAATATATTTTGAAACAGGGTCATCCAGTAAAAAATGGCCGTCTTCATACAGCATCATGACGGCAGCACTAGTGATTGCCTTCGTTTGCGAAGCAATTCTGAAAATATCATCATTCTGCATCGGTTTTTTGTTCTCTACGTCACTGTATCCAAATGATTTGTAATAGGCAATCTTCCCATTGCGGGCAATCAGAATAGTGGCTCCTGGAAGCTGCTCTGACGCTACAAAACTGTTGATTACTTTGTCTATACGTGTAAGGCGGCTGGTACTCATTCCCACCGTTTCAGGTTGGCCAGGTTGTAATGTCTGTGCGAATACTTTTGGAAACACTGTTGTCAGTAAGACAATAATAAGGGAAAGGGTAGTAAGGGGGATAGGTACAGACTTTTTCATAGGAGTAATTTTCTTGTTAAAATCTTTAATTTAAGGATAAGTGTTGAAAATCAGATACTTTATTTATGAATTGTAATGGGGCGAAGTGAAGAATTAATCATATAGATGATGGAATAAGAGGGAGGAGATTTATAGGAATTAACGAAAGTGGAAATGGCCATGACAAAGTGGGTCGTGATATACTTTGCCATGGCATGATTTCTATTTTTTTTCCTGATTTCTGAATATTAACCTTAGATTGGGGTCGTTGGTAATGAAAGAGGAAATCCAGTTAATTGCCAATCTGAATTTATTTCCAAAACTTACAATGGGGATAATATGAATGAACAGCCACATTACCCAGGCAATAAATCCTTTAAAGAAGGCATTGGGAAGATCTACTACAGCCCTGAATTTGGTTATTATAGCCATACTTCCTTTATCATTATACCTGAAACTTTTCCAGTCTGATATTCCTTGGGATTCTTTCAGAAGGTTTCTTGCCAGTAATTGTCCTTGCTGAATGGCTACCTGTGCCAGTTGCGGATGTCCTCCTTCAAAACCAGGATCAGCTGTCAACAGACAAATATCGCCTATCGCATAGATATTTTCAGTTCCTGTAACTTTATTGTATTCATCCACCACAATTCGTCTTCCTCTTCCAGTGCTTCCGTCAGGCAAACCAGGGGCTTCTCTGGCAATCACTCCGGATGTCCAGATCAGATTGTTGGTTTTCAGATAGCTTCCGTCAGACAGCAGTACATTCCCGTCTTCATAACCGTTTACTCCCAGGTCCAGGCGCACCTGTACACCCAGATCTTCCAGTGATTTCAGTGCTTCCTCCTGCGATTTTTTACTCATCGGGCTCAATAAAGTAGGGGCTTTATCTACCAGATAAATCAATGGTTTATCGCCCCTGATACCGCTCAGTTCCGGAAAATCTTTTGCACCTATATGTTTGGCCAGATAAGCGATCATCCCGGCAAGCTCCACACCTGTTGGACCACCGCCTGCGATAACTATGGTAAGAAATTTTAACTTTTCCTCAGGGTCATCAGTGAGCGTAGCCTGTTCCATACTGGTCAGCAAATGATTTCTCAGGAGTTGGGCATCATCTATATTTTTCAGTGGGATAGCATTTGCTTCGATATCTTTCATACCGAAATAATTGCTTTCTGTCCCCATAGCCAGCACCAGTCTGTCATAATGTAGACTTCCTGATGAGGTAAGGATCAGGTTTTGTTCAGGAACAATCTGTTGGAGTGTGCCGTAGTGGAAATGAAGGTTTTTTTTGTGATGAAATATTTTTCTGAATGGATAGCAGATATTAGAGGAGTCAATAAATGCAGTACCAACCTGATATATCAGTGGTGGGAAAAAATGATAATTATTTTGGTCTACCAGAGTGACTTCAAATCCCTCTTTATTGCCAAGTTCTCTTGCCAGATTTACACCAGCAAATCCTCCACCAACGATTACAATGTGTTGTTTTTTCATAGAACAAATTTATGTAAGCTGTCAGGTACATAACAATAACCTGAGGAAATAGTTTATTGTATATTTTTAAGATGGCAGTCCTTAAGAGAACTTTGCCACCAGTATTTTTATTTGAACACGGTGCTTTTTCAGGTAGAAATGAAATTAATAATTCCCGGAGGCTAAGTGTTGAAAATTAGCTGTTTTAATTACCCCGCTCCCGCCTGAGTCTCTTAGATTATTAAGGTTTAATGTTGAAAAATTAACAAAATTTTCGATGCAGCTGTGAAAATCGCCTGTTTTATTTTTCAGCCTCCAAAATATTCCTGCTCGCGAGTTGTTTCTATACACCTTCCAATCATATTAGGGCAGTATTGTCACCTCACCAAGTGATTTTGTGTATTTTTATAGGTCAATTTGCCGGACCTAACAATTGCCGGAATTTTGGAATAGTATATCAGGCAGATGAAATCTAATACAAAAAGCCCAAAAACTACATAAATAGTTTTTGGGCTTACATGAATATCAGGTCTGAATAATGCCTTTTATTTTAGTTGTCTTTCTACATAAAAAGGGGCAAGCGGTATAAGTGAGGCAATGAAAAATAAAACCACCCGTCCAAATTTCCATTTGTATTTAAGCCAACAGGCGACCAGTAAACCAACATAGGCAATAAACAGTACACCATGTGCCCAGCCTGTATAGGTAACAGCCAGTGGCATATCTGCAAAATATTTTAATGGCATCGCTATGAAAAATAATATAACGGAAGAAATTCCTTCCCATATAGCTGTCTTTTTGAAGGCACTAAGCAATTGATCCATAAAGGTGTTATGAAAATGAAGAATTTTAAAATGGCAAAGGTAACGACAAATTTACAGGAAGAGAAATAAACTGACCGCCATGACCGCCATTCCGCTTACTATACCAAATACCGCCAGATGATGCTCTCCATATTTCTCAGCAGTAGGCAACAATTCATCAAGCGAAATAAATATCATAATACCAGCCACTGCTGCCAGGGTAATTCCGTTGAGGGTGGGAGACCAGTAAGGCATTAGAAATAAATAAGCGATCAGTGCACCAAGCGGTTCTGCCAGTCCGGATAGAAATGAGAACCAAAATGCCTTCCTCTTGCTACCGGTTGCATGATAAATTGGGACTGCTACCGCTATACCTTCCGGTACATTGTGAATTGCAATGGCTACAGCAATGGGAATTGCAATTTCCAATTTGCCTAAAGCAGTCGTAAATGTGGCGATGCCCTCGGGGAAATTATGAACAGCTATCGAAATCGCTACCATTATTCCGACCCGGTGAAGAATTTTCTTTTTCTGAGTCATATCCTCTACACCATGAATTTCGTGCGGATTACTGGCATGCGGAATTAACATGTCGATCAGTGCAATAAAACCCATACCGCCGAAAAGGGAAAGAATCAAATAGAGCATTCCTTTTTTTTGTCCCCAGACACTTTCCAATTCAATAATTGACTGGGGTAATATTTCCATAAAGGAAACATATAACATAACACCCGCCGAAAAGCCTAGTGAAACACACAGGAATTTCGTATTTGTTTTGCGGGCCACCAAAGCAATTCCACTACCAATTCCAGTAGATATACCTGCCAGAAAGGTAAGCATAAATGCAAATAGTACCTGGTTCCCGAATACGCTGTCCATGGTGGTTATAAGTGTTTAGGTGTGTTGCCTAGCATGAATGCAAAGTAAATGAGTGAATCTCTAAAAAACAATTAGTTAGATAAAGAAAACAATTTAGGTTAGCCTAAATTGTGTCAGTACTATTATAGGTTCAGTATAAAAACCTGTAACCCGGCTTTGAACAGGAAAGTACAGGAAACCTATATAAGGGATTTATCGCTTTTTGTATTTTTTTAAACAATACGCAACGTTAACTTAAACCTGTATGCAGATTCTTGCCGGCTTACTATATCATTTTATTGGAGGCTTTGCTTCCGGAAGTTTTTACATACCTTTCAAAAGAGTGACTCAGTGGTCCTGGGAAACCTACTGGCTGGTAGGCGGGTTGTTTTCATGGTTAATCGCCCCCTTCGTAGCAGCATGGATTACAGTGCCCCATTTCATGGATATTATCCTGACTACGGATGGTAATACTTTGTTTTGGACCTATTTTATGGGCGTATTGTGGGGGATCGGCGGATTGACTTTCGGGCTTTCAGTACGGTACCTGGGCATGTCATTGGGTATGTCTATTGTACTTGGTTTAACTTCGGTTTTTGGGGCACTGGTTCCGCCACTGTACAGAGACCTGTTTACCGATGCACAGACAGGGACTTTATCAGAAATGCTGGTATCGTCTGGCGGACAGGTTGTATTGTTAGGTGTTGCCGTTTGTGTACTGGGTATTTTTACCTGCGGAAAGGCTGGTTCAATGAAAGAAAACGAACTTTCAGAGGAAGCAAAAAAAGAAACGGTCAAAGAGTTTAATTTATGGACTGGCATTACGGTGGCCATTGTCTCAGGTATTCTGAGTGCCTGCTTTAATTTTGGAATCGAGGCTGGTAAAACGATGGCTTTTGCAGCCCTTGAAAATGGAAGTCATTCCTTATTTCAGAACAATGTTATATTTGTGCCTCTGCTTTGGGGTGGTTTGACAACCAATTTTATCTGGTGCATGGTATTGAACGCGCGCAATAATTCTTTTTCTGACTATACCGATAAAAAAACACCTCTGGCTGGTAACTACCTTTTTTCTGCCATTGCGGGTACTACCTGGTTTTTACAGTTTTTCTTTTATGGCATGGGCGAAAGCAAACTTGGAAATGGTGCCAGTTCTTGGATTTTGCATACTGCAAGCATCATTATTTTCTCCAATCTGTGGGGGTTATATTTTAAAGAATGGAAGGGCGTTAGCAAAGCTACCTTCCGTACAATAATATACGGTATTCTGATTGTAATTTTATCTGTATTGATTGTTGGCTATGGAAATTATCTCTTAACAGGGGAGGCCTGATAGGGAGTCAGATCTTCCTGACTTTCTATACACATCTTAGCTATAGGAGTGTCAAAATGATATGATAGTACATCGGACTAATAGTAATATGTCCTGATTTACTCAGTTTTTATTCTGGATTTGCCAAAAGAGAATCTTCTCCGGGTACCCTTACTATAAAAGGTGAGGACAGTTAATTTATTTTTCTGTCTCGTCAGGGTGTTTTTTTCTTTAGATTTGCACTATAACAAGTCATTTAACAATATGTTTACAGGAATTGTAGAGGTTGTCGCTGAAATTCAGGATATTATCATAGAAGGTACCAATAAAAATTTCATACTAAAATCAGACCTGGCATCTCAGTTAAAGGTAGATCAGAGTATCAGTCACGATGGCGTATGTCTAACCGTTACCCATATAGATAAAGATGTTTATTCGGTAACAGCAGTGGATGAAACTTTGAAAAAGACTACATTAAACAGTTGGCAGACTGGCAGAATGGTCAATATTGAAAGGTGTATGTCAGCGAATGGACGGTTTGACGGTCATATTGTACAAGGTCATGTAGACCAGACAGCAATCTGTACGAGTGTCCAAAATCTGGATGGCAGCTGGTTATATGATTTCAGTTACGATCCCGGACTGGGAAATATTACTGTAGAAAAAGGCTCTATATGTATCAATGGTGTCAGTCTTACCGTTTTTAACTCAGAACCATCGTCATTCAGGGTCACGATTATTCCGTACACGCATGAGTTTACTAATTTCAATCAATTGAAAACGGGTGATAGTGTCAACCTGGAGTTTGATATTGTAGGTAAATATATAAAAAGAATAATTGACGCCCGTATTGCCTGACAGTTGGCACACTGAATATTTAAATCTATTTTTACCAATAGTTTTCGGCAAAACACTACACATATTCCATGATTAAAATTAGTACGGATACCAAAAAGGATTTATTGATACAAAGTGGTATAATACTTTCTTTAGTGGCAGTTTTATTCCTCGGTTTTTTCTTTGTTTACCTACCTTTTTCTACGAATCACGGTGAAGCTATCACTGTTCCGGAGCTTAAAGAAATGAAAGTAGACCAGTTAGAAACCTATCTGGATAACAGAGACCTCCGGTATGAAATTAGTGATTGCACTTTTGTAGCCAACAGGCCACCGTTGACCGTTATAACCCAATATCCTCAGCCCGGAGCAAAAGTAAAAGAAGGCAGAAAGATTTATGTTACTGTCACTACTGCTACTGTGCCATTCGTGAAAATGCCTAAACTAACGGATATGACCCTCAGAAGCGCAAAAATGTTGCTGAAAAGCGCTGGGCTCGTAGAGGGTGAGCTGAAATATGTTCCTGATTTAGCGCAGAATGCCGTATTGAAGCAGTTTTATAATGGGAAGGAAGTGCTGCCCAACCAGCAAGTCCCTAAAGGATCACGAATTGATCTGGAGGTAGGCAACGGATTAGGAACCACCTTGTTTTCGGTTCCTAATATTGTGGGTATGCCTTTTGATGAAGCCGAGTTTCAGATTCTGGGAGCAGGCTTGAAAGTGGGGCAGAAATTTACCGTTAAAAAAGATGAAGAATATGGCTCTGGTGTTGTGGTACGGCAGAACCCGGCAGCCAATAACCAGATAAGGATCGGTGATGTTATCGATGTGTGGGTAACGCCTGGTGATGAAACCTCTGTTAATGGACCTGATGAACAAATCTTACCTTAATCATACACTGTTTTTTTACAACCAGAGTAAAACTCCTCTGATCAGTCTGGTAATATTTTTTGTTGTCTGCCTTCAGGCGAACGCTCAACTGGAAATAGTTCCTGTCGGGCGTCTGAGCCAGGAAACAGCGATTCTATCAACTGAAAATAAAAGAACTACCGCCACTGTTTTACAGTTGCCCTTTTTTGATGACTTTTCAACAACCAAGGGCTTTTCTCCCGATACTGCCAGATGGCTGACCGGAGGAGGCACTTTTGTGAATAACACCTATAGTACATCTCAGCCGTCTGTGAATATGGTCGTATTCGATGGTTTGAACAGTAAAGGTGATCCCTATAGTTTTGAGAATATTCAGGTGGCATCTCCAACAGATACACTTACATCGCGGGCGATAGATCTGAGCAGACTATCACCGGCTGACTCTTTGTACCTTAGTTTTTATGTGCAACCGGGCGGGTTGGTAGAGATGCCCGATGATACTGATACATTATTATGCCAGTTTTTGGCAACAGATGGCCGTTGGAGAACGATCTGGAAAAAATACGGTTCGGAACCCGGCACAGATTTTTCTCAGGTATTGCTAGGTATCAAAGACAAAACTTACTTTCATTCAGGATTTCAATTTCGGTTTGTTTCCTATGGGCGGTTAACCGGACCCTTTGATGTGTGGTTATTGGATTATATTCTTTTGGATAAAAACAGACGGTGGAATGACACATTTGAAAAGGATGCCACTGTTACCATACCACTGACCTCTTATTTGAAGCGCTATACTTCTATGCCAGCGAAACAATATCTGGCTAATCCAACGGGAGAAATTGCCCCATCGATCACTGCCGGAATATATAATCTGCATAGCGTCCAGAATGTACTGAACTATGAGTTTACAACCAGGAATGCAGGCAACGGAAATCTCTTGTTTACTTCCAACGGAGCCAGGGCTGAACTGATCATGTCCAGGGAGCGCCAGTTCAGAGAGATTGCAAACAAGACGGTACCCTTGTCGGGTCAGTCGGGTGTCAGATTAAAACATCATTTTAAACTGATCACTTCCGATGAACAGAATCCTCCTATACAAGGTGTAGACCTTCGCCGTAATGATACGCTTTCTTCTTATACAGATCTGACAGACTATTTTGCTTATGATGATGGCTCCGCTGAATACGGTGTACGGATGAACAGACGACTGGGCCGCGTGGCCGTACGGTATGTTCTGAATAAACCAGATACCCTTGCGGGAGTGAAAATTTGTTTTGTTCCGTTCTTAAATGATATTAACAGCCAAGGTTTTGCTCTTCATGTGTATGATAATAATCAAGGCCTTCCTGGAGATTTGCTTTATCAGCAGGCTGGTCAGGTCAGCTTCGGCGATGCCCGCGACGAGTTTGTGTATTTTCCTTTCAACAGTGGAGTAGCTGTGTCCGATACCTTCTTTATTGGATGGATGCAAACCAGTGAAGTAGCTTTGGCGGTGGGGTTTGACAGGAACAGTTTATTGGGCAGCAATCACGTGTTTTCCAATATTTCTCAAGATTGGTATGCAGAAACTTCCCTGGAAGGCTCGCTAATGATCAGGCCTGTAACGGGGGGCAAACCTGACGATATCATTACAGGGAATGAACCTGTGAATAAAGATCTTTTTACTGTATTTCCGAATCCTTCTGAGGGTACCATCTATTGGAAAAGTGACAAAATCATTCAGGTTGAAGTATTGGATATAACCGGGCGTTATCTCAAACGTGTGAATACAGAAAACAAAATACAACATTTGACAATCGATGAGCTGCAGAATGGTCTTTATTTTGTCCGGGTATTTGACGGTCAATCTTACTATACTCAAAAGGTCTTATTAAGAAAGTAGTACATTTTCTGATTCATTCGTACCTTTGCGGCTTGTTTTAAATAACAAGACTATTCATTATCAATTCATTCAAGTGAGTATAGAGCAGGAAATCAAAAAGAGAAGGACATTCGCCATTATCAGTCACCCTGATGCAGGGAAAACCACACTGACTGAGAAATTATTGCTTTTCGGAGGAGCAATACAGACAGCGGGGGCGGTGAAGTCTAATAAAATTAAGAAAACAGCAACCTCCGATTTCATGGAGATTGAAAAACAGAGAGGTATATCAGTTGCTACATCTGTAATGACATTTGAATACAAAGATCTGTTAATTAATATTCTTGATACACCTGGTCACAAAGATTTTGCGGAAGATACTTACCGTACACTCACAGCCGTTGACAGCGTAATTCTTGTTATTGATTGCGTGAAAGGGGTTGAGGAGCAAACAGAACGACTCATGGAAGTATGCCGTATGCGGAATACTCCGGTGATCATCTATATTAATAAGCTTGATCGCGAGGGCCAGAATCCATTTGATTTACTTGATGAACTGGAAACCAAACTCAACATCAGGGTAAGACCCCTCACTTGGCCCGTCAACATGGGTTCTGATTTTAAAGGCGTCTACAGTTTATATGAAGAAAAGCTCTATTTCTTTAAGATTAATAAAACAAAAATAGAGGAGAATGTGGCTGAAGTCAAGCTTGACGATGCCGCACTTGAATCATTGGTGGGTAATCGGGATGCTGCTCAGCTACGGGAAGATGTTGAACTGATTGAGGGAGTATATGATGAGTTTAACGAAGAATATTATAAAGCCGGGGAAATTGCTCCTGTGTTCTTTGGTAGTGCAATCAATAATTTTGGCGTAAAGGAGTTGCTGGATACATTCTGTGAAATATCACCCTTGCCACAGCCGCGTCCTACGTTGGAAAGATCAGTATTACCTGAGGAATCCAAATTTTCAGGTTTTATTTTTAAGATTCATGCCAATCTTGACCCAAGGCACCGTGACCGAATTGCCTTCCTTCGCATTTGTTCAGGTACTTTTGAAAGAGGTAAGTTTTACCAGCATACCAGACTCAACAAAAAAGTCAGATTTTCCAGTCCTTTCAGTTTTATGGCATCGACCAAAAATATTCTTGAGGAAGGATATCCGGGCGACGTGATTGGTCTGTATGATACAGGTGCCTTTAAAATAGGCGATACGCTTACTGAAGGTGAAATCCTTCATTTTTCGGGCATTCCGAGCTTTTCTCCTGAGATTTTCAAAGAGCTGATTAATCTGGATCCGATGAAATCCAAACAATTGGAAAAAGGGATTCAGCAATTGACAGATGAAGGTGTTGCACAATTATTCACACTGGTGTTAGGTAATCGGAAGATTGTAGGTACAGTAGGGGAGCTGCAGTTTGATGTAATACAATACCGCCTGGAACATGAATACGGCGCTAAATGTCGTTGGGTAAATATGAGTGTTTCAAAAGCATGCTGGATAACATCACACGACAAAACAAAACTGAATGAATTTATTCGGCTGAAAGGCAATCAGATTGCGTTTGACAAGGATGATAATCCGGTATTTTTGGCAGAATCAGAATGGATGATACGGATGAACAGTGAGAATAATCCGGATATAGAATTTCACTTTACTTCGGAGTTTTAACTTCCTGACTTTATTAGTAGAACAGCCACCTTTTCAAATAGAAAGGGTGGCTGTTGAGTAATCAGGAGCTAAGCCTTTTACTTATTGACGTGGAGCGCGTTCCGGTCTGGGACCTTTTTCGCGACTTTTCCCACGGAATTGTTCACGCTCTTTTTCCCAGGCGATATATTTTTCATTTTGCTCAGGTGTGAGGATTTTCTTCACTTCAGTCTGATACTGTTGTTGTTGAATTCTTCGCTGATCACGACCCTGAGATGTATTTGATTCCTGTATAATCCTGGATCTTTCGCTATTCAGCGCTTTTATTTTTTCTTGTTGCTCAACGGATAATGAAAGCTTTTCAGTCATCATTTTTAGCTGGTTTTCCGCCATTTGCTCAGGGGTGGCCCGCTGCCGTTGTTCCTGTGCCATTGTGCCAAAGGCAAATAGTGACATCAGTACCGAAAATATGATCTTTTTCATGAGTTGATTATTTAAGTACCTCCCTTTGATTTATTTAGGCCGCTTAGGTTTAACCCTATGAAATTTATTTTACCCTCTGCTGAGTTTTATAGCCATTGTTGAATCAGCTGTTCCCACTCTTTTTCTAAAGAAACCTGTGGAAAACCTAACCCTGCTCGACGGTACCAATATCCTGCATTCCACTCATCACCTTCCACTCGGTGAAGATAGGCGTGCAGATGGTCATAATCTTTAGTGCCTTCCTGTGATTGGGCAATGTCATGGGCAGCTTCCCAGTTTCCTTTGGCGTCATACCAAAGCGCCTTCACCAATGGTGATATTCCTTCTGGTGGCGATTGCTGCGAGAGTGTTTGTCTGAATTCTGTCACATTCATAATTGTGCCTTATCTAAATTTTATTACACCAGGCCCAGTGCCCGATTTCTTACAAGCAGGCAAGCACCCAGAATTCCTGCTCTTTCCCCCATTGTCGAAATCTTAATCTGTGTATCATTGTTGACCAGACTGAGCGAATACTTATTAATTGCAGTTTTAACAGGCAGCCAGATATATTCACCTGTGGCCATCATGGCACCTCCTAAGACGACCAGTTCAGGATTGAAAATATTGATTAAGGCCGCTATGCCTCGCCCCAGGTGCTCACCAATTTCTGCAATCAACTCAATGGCCAGCACATCATCATGATTAGCAGCGTCAATAATTTCTTCCATATGAATGGAAGCAGGTGAAAGTTTTCTTGTAACAGTTAATAGAGATGATGAACCATTGGCTAATTTTTCACGGAATCGCTGTTCCAGTGCCCAGCCTGATGCCTGTGTTTCCAGGCATCCTTTTTTGCCACACCGGCAGATGAGTTCGTTATCAAAAAATGGCATATGCCCAAATTCTCCGGCATACCCGGATTTTCCATAGTAGAGTTGCCCATTCATTAATACCCCCACAGCAATTCCGTAGTCTAGATTCAGGAAAAGGACATCTTTTTCATTTTCCACTACACCCATACAAAACTCCCCATATGCCATTGCGCGAGAATCGTTTTCCAGATAGACTGGTATTCCTATACGCTGCTCGACTACCTGGCTAAGGGGCTTTTCCTCAAAATAAAAGTAACTATAACTGTTGCCTGTGGCGTAGTTAATGCGACCTGACAAATTGATCCCAATTCCTTTTATTTTGTCTTTCTGAATGCCAGAGGAAGAAATGAAATAATGGATGCTATTGCAAAGCTGATCAAGTGACTCTTGGGTGTTGTCAAGCGTAAATTCTAGCTTTTCCTCCACTTTTACCAGATTTTTGTCTAGATCTGAGAGCCCAATATTCAGATGATTCTGTTTTACATCTACACCAATAAAAAAAGCTGATTCAGGTGCAACTCCGTACAAATTAGGTCGTCGACCTCCTGAGGACTCTATTTTACCGTAGTCTAGGATATATTTCTCGTCAATCAGTTCGTTCACCAGTAAGGTGACTTTTGGAACACTGATGTTGAGTTCTTTGCTCAGTTCAGGAATTGTGGTTTGTCCCTGATTGGCAAAATGACTTAATACTATTTTTTTGGGATCTGTGATTTCCCTGTTATTACTCGTTATTTTTAAAGGTCTGCTCATATTATCTTCCTCTGATCCTGTTTCGTCCAAACTTACTAAGTTATTTTAATTCTAAAAGCTCAGTTTGGTGTGTTTTTTAGTAATTGACCTAATATAGATGGATTAATTTATTAAAGTCCGGGGATTTGGGAATATACTATTTAATAGTCATTTTGAATAGTGAAGCTCTATAATTCATTTTTCAACACCAAAAAACAGGGAGAAACTCGTTATGATATCTTTTAAATACATGTCTTTAAAATACAATACAAATCAATTATAATTGCTTATATTTGTAGGGTTAGATCCTGGAGTTGGTTAACCGGATTTATTAATTATATTTACAACTCAAATAACACAAAGACATTAAATATATGGCAAATTCTTTGGATAAAGAAAATAAGCTTAAAGCACTACAAACCACACTGGATAAGCTTGACAAGACCTATGGAAAAGGTACTGTAATGCGCCTGAGTGATAGCAAGGTGCTTGATGTGCCTGTGATATCAACAGGTTCATTAGGTTTGGATCTTGCGCTTGGAATTGGCGGTGTACCCCGAGGCAGAGTTGTTGAAGTGTATGGGCCTGAGTCATCTGGTAAAACTACACTGGCAATGCACTGTATTGCTGAGGCACAAAAGCAGGGTGGTTTAGCGGCTATCGTAGATGCCGAACATGCCTTTGACCGGTCATATGCTGAGAAATTAGGAATTGATACACAAAATTTATTGATATCGCAGCCTGACAGCGGGGAGCAGGCCCTTGAAATAGCTGAACATCTTATCAGTAGCGGTGCCTTGGATATTATCGTCATTGACTCTGTTGCGGCCCTCGTTCCTCGAGCTGAGCTTGAAGGAGAAATGGGTGATAGTAAAATGGGGCTCCAGGCCCGGCTTATGTCACAGGCGCTGCGCAAACTGACCGGGGTAATAAATAAAACAGGCTGTTGCTGTATATTTATTAACCAGCTTAGGGAGAAAATTGGGGTAATGTTCGGAAACCCTGAAACGACAACGGGTGGTAATGCCCTGAAATATTATGCTTCCGTACGTCTGGATATCAGAAGAGTAGGACAGATTAAAGAAAGCGCGGATAATATTCTTGGAAACCGTACCAGAGTCAAAGTTGTTAAAAACAAACTTGCGCCTCCATTTAAGGTAATTGAGTTTGATATTATGTATGGTGAAGGAATTTCTAAAGCGGGTGAAGTATTGGACCTGGCGGTAGAACTGGAACTGATCAAAAAATCAGGCTCATGGTTTAGTTATGACGGGAACCGTCTGGGACAGGGAAGAGATGCTGTTAAGCAACTTATTAAAGATAATCCTGAACTGTTGGAAGAACTGGAAAACAAGATCAGAGCGAAAGTGGATGGAGATCCTGAAGTTTTGGTAGATACATCAGAGCCGAATCTGGCAGATGAGGGATCACCTGAATAGTAATCACGAGTAATAAATCAAAAGGGCCGAAATCGTCAGATTTCGGCCCTTTTGATTTTAAACCTTTATCGACTTCCAAACCAACTGCCGGAAACTTTCGAAACTCTGGTTGTAAGTCCTGTGATGGGTAATATCTGGATTAAACCTGGCCTTTTCAGTATGAAATTCGGTAGCCTGTTCATAAGATTGGATCATTCCAAGTGCCTTAAAACCCATAATGGCTGCACCAATCGCCGCTGCTTCTCTTGATTCATGAATGATTACTGGTTTTCCGAAGATATCAGCCAGCATCTGTACCCAATAGTTATTGTCTGCAAATCCGCCATTGGCATATATACTTGTAACGGTGGAGTGTTTTTCAATCTGATTACAAATCATGTATAGATTAAATAAAATTCCCTCCTGTACTGCACGCATCATGTGGGCGCGGGTATGCGTAATATCCAGTCCAGCGAAACCACCTCTGGCAGATGCATCCCATAGTGGCGCGCGTTCGCCTAAAAGATAGGGCATGAATAAAAGATTTCCTGATCCGGGCGCAATACGGGCAATCTGATTTGTAACATTTTGTATATCAGTATGTTCGAAAAGTGTATTTAACGCCCAGTTAAATACTTTCCCTCCACTGTTGGACCCACCACCAGAAATATAGGTGCAGTCATCAAGTAAGTAGCAAAAGGTACTTCCGTCTGTGGCTGTAAATGGGTCTGAGACTGCCACTCTGACTGCCGCACTGGTTCCGATAGTCAAGGCCATTTTTCCAGGAGAAAGTGCGCCTGCACCCAGATTTGACAAACAACCGTCACTGGCACCAGGGATCAGAGGAATCTCCTCAATTTTTAGCCCCAGATCAAATATAATTGGGATTTTTGCTAAAGGTGATACAGGCATAGGTAACTGCTTTTCTGTGATGCCCGCTGCTTTTAGTGATGCCGCATTCCATTGTTTTTCGTGGATATTAAAAAGTCCGGTGGCTGAAGCAATAGAATAATCAGTAAGCCATTGACCTGTAAGTCGATACATGATTAATTCTTTAATGCCGACAAACTTATTTTTAGCATCTAACAGTTCAGGATGGTGATCTTTAATCCACAGCAATTTACAAAGGGGGCTCATAGGATGAATAGGTGTGCCAGTCTGTTGGTAAAGATCGGTGGCATCATCATTTTGCTTCAACAGACTTGCTTGTGCAAAGCTGCGGTTGTCTGCCCAGATCATCAGAGAAGTTAAAGGCATACCTGCCTCATCAACGACTAACAGGCTATGCATGGCAGCACTAAACACGATGCCAAGAGGCGTACCTGAGGAAGCACATTGCTGGATCACCTGTTGAATACACTGGAGCGTCGCCTGCCAGATTTCTTCAGGATTTTGCTCATGCCAGTCGGGTTGAGGGTGATACATCATATAATCGCCTCCTGCCGAACCCAGTATTTTACCTGAAATGGTTACGGCTAATGCTTTAACACTTGTAGTCCCGATATCACAACCTATAATGTATGCCATTGGATTTTGGAATAAATCAACATTGAATAATCAAAACTACTATTTACTGATTCAATTGAAAAAATAACATCCAATTCCTTTCTAAAAACATATGAGTATACTAATATTGAATAGTAAATAAGGTGTGAATTTCATCAAGTATTTATCTTTATATTTAATCTATTATGTAGTAGGCACATCCGAATACTTCTTTTTAAAATTTCATCGATAAACTAATCTGAAACAACATTACCATCATGCAAAAAAATATACAAGCGGGTATTTTTATATTTCTTTTATTGTGTCTGTCTGGAATACAGAATAAGGCTGCTGCACAAACTTCAAAACGCCCGAATATCGTTTTTATCCTGTCTGATGATCATGCATATCAGACAATGAGTACCTATGGGAGTAAGCTCGCTGTAACACCCAATATTGACCGCATTGCAAATGAAGGAGCCAGATTTGACAATTTCTTTGTTACCAACTCTATTTGCGGACCCAGCAGAGCCACCTTGCTGACGGGGAAATTCAGTCATAAAAATGGTTTTAAGACCAACAGGTCTAATGTGGTATTTGATAATTCCCAGGAGACTTTCGCCACGTTGCTGGCCGGCCATAATTATCAGACTGCCTGGATTGGTAAATGGCATTTGCACAGCCTTCCGAAAGGATTTGATTTCTGGAAAATCCTGCCAGATCAGGGCAGTTATTATAACCCGGACTTCATCAATCAGAAAAACGATACCATCCGTTATGAAGGCTATGTTTCGGATAAGATTACTGATTTTTCACTCGACTGGCTGAATTCGAGAGATAAAGAGAAGCCTTTTGTACTGGTAGTTGGCGAAAAAGCGACGCACCGTTCATGGCTTCCTGATCTGCAGGACCTGGGAGTTTACGATGATATTGACTTCCCGCTGCCCGATACATTTTATGATGAGTATGAGGGGCGCCCGGCAGCTTCAAAGCAGGATATGTCCATTGAAACAACATTAAGACTGAAAGAAGATCTTAAAATTGATGTGGACTATGAGAATTCATGGGATTACAAGCGTTTTACTCCGGCACAGCTGGAAGTATTTAAAGGGTATTACCAGGATAAAATCAGTAAAGAGTTTCATGACAAAAAGCTAACAGGAAAAGCACTTACCGAGTGGAAATTCCAGCGTTATCTGAAGGATTACCTTGCTACGGCCCGCTCAATGGATCGTAATATCGGAAAAATCCTGGATTATCTCGATGAGGAAAATCTGGCTGAAAATACGATTGTCATTTATACCTCTGATCAGGGTTTTTACATGGGGGAGCATGGCTGGTTTGACAAGCGGTTTATGTATGAACAATCCATGAGGACCGGAATGGTAATGCGGTATCCGGGAGTAATCAAGCCTGGTACAGTCATTAAAAGTTCAGGGACCAATATCGACTGGGCTCCTACCATTCTGGATGCTACCGGCGTAAAAATTCCAGGATCCATGCAGGGGAAATCATTGCTGCCATTAGTGAATGCCCAAGCGAGTACGAAAGGTAATCAGCGCGACCTGTATTATCATTATTATGAATACCCGGATCATCACAGTGTACCGCCACATTTCGGTATCCGATCTGATCGTTACAAACTGATCAGGTTCTATGGGCCGGAAACCTATTGGGAGTTTTTTGATCTTGAAAAGGATCCTATGGAATTGCGCAATATTTATACAGATAAAAAATATTCTAAAATAATTGACAATCATAAAGTCAGACTGAAAAAGCTAATTCAGCAATATGATGATGAAGAGGCTGCAGCTTTGATTAATTAGGAGAAAATGCCCGCCTTGAACAGCGGGTATTTTTTTATTGAATTCCTTGCATTGCCTGGTCAAGATCAGAAATTAAATCCTGGATATTTTCTATACCTACCGAAATTCTGAGCATGCCGTTATTTATACCAATTTGCTTTTGTTTTTCAGGGAAATCTTTTATTCCCCACATACTGGCAGGATGTACAATCAGCGACTCCACACCACCCAGACTTGTGGCATTAGCAAATATTTTCACGCTGTTCAGTATCGTCTGTGCATTTTGAAGTTGGTACTCCGGTGAATGCCCTTCAGCTTCCATGCAAAGCATCCCCGAGAATCCTTTCATCTGCTGCTTTGCCAGTTCATATTGCGGATGTGAAGGAAGGCCGCAATAAAGGACTTTTTTTATTCTAAGATCACTGGAAAGCCATTCTGCCAGTTGCTGGGCATTTTCATTAATCTGCTTCATTCGAAGCGATAATGTTCGAAGACCTTTTAATAAAAGCCAGGAATCAAAAGAACTGAGGGAGGACCCTAGGATTAACATACGTTTCCATATCTTAGTGATCCATTCTTCGCTTGCACACACCACTCCTGCACACAAATCGCTATGGCCTCCAAGGTATTTGGTAGCACTGTGTAATATTATGTCTATTCCGAAATCATGTGGTCGTTGGTTGAGGGGGGTTGCAAAGGTATTGTCACACATGGTGACGATCCCATGTTTTTTACCCAGCTGGCCAATAAAATGAAGGTCTGTTAAAGCTAAAATAGGGTTGGAAGGTGTTTCTATATAGATGAGACGAGTATTGGGGCGTATTTTGTCTTCAAAAGCATGGTTATTTTCCTGTTCAACCACCGATACTTCGATACCGAAGTCAGGCAATAAAACATGGAAAAGTTGATTCGCTGCGGCATAATGGGATCTTTGGACGATCACGTGGTCGCCTTGTTGCACAACAGCCAACACAGCCGTACTGATTGCTCCCATGCCTGAAGACGTCAGCATGGCACTTTCAGTTCCTTCCAGTGACGCAATGATCGCAGCTACCTGACTGTTAACAGGATTGCCATACCGGTGATAAAACCACGGTGAGGTGGTGGTGTTGGCCATTTTTATGTAATCGTCAGTATTATCCGGAGCCAGGTAAGTAGAAGTCTGATAAATAGGCGGTGTAACAGCGGGAGTTATATTGAACTCTTTTCCTGTATGAATTAATGTAGTTTCAGTCTGTTGCATGTAGGTAGAGATTAATTCTTATGCAAATTAAGGGGATTTGACCGTTTTGTTTTCAATTCTTCCGTTGGAATCCAGAAAAGACAGGACGTATCCAAGTAGCGGGAGAAGTACCCGGAGAATGTTTCTCTTTTCTGCCAAATTTAGTAATATTGAAAACCCGAACTTGAAAATACAGCGGGTTAGCTATCAAATGAAAAGTCTACTTGGAATTTTAGGAATGCTGAGTGTTGTTTTCCTGATAAGATGTGTGCCCAAAAAGGAAGTTGTGCAGTCACCTAATATTATTTTTATTATTGGAGATGATATAAGTTGGGAGGATATCGGAGCATATGGTCACCCGACCATTCGTACACCGAACATAGATCGGCTTGCCCGGGAAGGGCTGATTTTTAACAATATGTATGTGACGGCTAGTTCCTGTAGTCCAAGCCGGACAAGTATCCTCACCGGGCGATATCCTCACAACACCGGAGCGGCGGAGCTGCATACACAATTACCGGAGCATCTTGCTTATTTCCCCGAACTGCTTAGGGAAAAGGGGTACTTTACTGCGCTGGCGGGAAAATGGCACGAAGGTGAACATACCCGACGTGCTTATGACACACTGTTGGTGGATAAAAAACTGAATGGTGAAGGGGGAGAAGAACAATGGGTTAACTTGCTTAAAGAGCGTTCCAAAGGTAAGCCGTTTTTTTTCTGGCTGGCTCCATATGATGCACATAGAGAGTGGTCTGACAATAGTCAGTTTGAAAAACCATATAAAAATTCAGAGGTAGTAGTACCAGCACACCTGGTAGATGATGCAGAAACGCGGAAGGATCTTGCAGCTTATTATAATGAAATTACACGCCTTGATCATTATATAGGAATTTTGAGAGAGGAGCTTGAAAAAGAGGGGATTGCTGAAAACACGATTTTTATATTTACTTCAGACAACGCCAGAGCATTTCCTGGGAATAAAACCCGTCTGTTTGACCGAGGGCTGAAAACTCCTTTTATAATGTGGTGGCCAAACGGAATTCAAAAGCATGGCAATCAGGTGGACGCAATGATCAGTACCATTGATATTGCCCCCACCTTGTTGAAGCTCGCCAAGGTAGATATTGTCAGCAGTATACAAGGTGTCAGTTTTGACCAATTGTTGATTCAGACTGAGAATTCTTTTAGGCAGTTTATATTCGGAGAGCATAACTGGCATGACTACGAAGCATATGAGCGTTCTGTGCGTACAAAAGACTATTTATATATATCGAACAAAAGACCCTGGCTAACCAATGAAGGACCTATTGATGCCAATCAGAGTCCATCTGCCTATTCTTTAAAGAAAGGGAGGGCAGATAGTACATTGACAGACATTCAAAAAGAGGTGTTTCTATCGCCACGGCCTACAGAAGAATTGTATAGTATAGCGGAAGACTCTTTACAAATCCGAAACCTTATCGCCGATTCAACCTATACCCAAATTATTGATAATCTAAGGTCTGTACTGGCAGAATGGCAACTCGCTACCGGCGATAGTGTTCCGGACTCAATAACTACAGATTGGTATCATCGGGAGGATGGTAGCCCACTGTTGTTGAAGGGAATCAGGGCTGAAATGCCCGGGGCTTCAAAAAATGCTGCAAGAAATAACAACAAGGGGCCTTTCTGAGCCAATTATATCCTGGTAACTAACACACAAAGACTTATCAGTTTAGTGCTGTATAAATAAGCCAATTATATATAAAATCATTAAAACTATACTTATCCAAATAATTTTAACGGTTTTTTTTAAACTATTCCTGTTTTTGGAGTCTCTTTTCAGTCTATTTGAAATTTTATATAAATCAAAAGCATGAATTGTCAGGGCGCATGAAACAAATCCATAACTTAAATAGATAAGTTTATATGAATAAGTTAGATGATAAAGTATAAATAAAAGAACAGTGGCAATTAAGGAAATAACTGCTTTTTGCCTGCTAGTTTGTATATATCGTACTGTAGTCATATTTAATAGTAATGGTCTAGCTATTGATAGTCATAATACTCCTAGATTGGTTATTTTTGACGCTGATTTAAGGATTTAGTAACAAATTCGTTGTTTTATAGTGGATTTTAAATTATTCTATAGTTAAATTTCTACGTAAAATATTAGCAATCATAGTAATTTTTATGGTGAATGATTTATCTGTTGTTATGACAATCTTTTGTATTTTGTACCACTACGCTTCCTTTTAACGGTTAAATTAACATCGATTGATTGGTAATATACCCTTCTATTTTAAGGTAATTAAAATATTGATTTGATTAGTCTGGAAAAGGACTATCCGGTGATTGCGTTACAAGGGAATGGATAGAAATGAAATTAAACACCTGTAACTAAAAGGATATTTTAAACGGAGAGTCTCAGCGTAGCGATTTTAGTATAACCGGTGCAAATTAATTTACATACGGATTAGTATTTACTGAAAATAATAAAAAAAAGCAGCTTCCATTGCTGGAAACTGCTTTTGTGCCGAAGGCGGGATTTGAACCCGCACAGGATTGCTCCCACACGCCTCTGAAACGTGCGTGTCTACCAGTTTCACCACTTCGGCATTCAGTGGTGCAAAAGTAGGGAAAAATTTTTTTTATACAACAAATCCCTCGTACAATTGAGGAATAATAACGTCCCTGAATCCTTCCAAAAGCAATTTTTTTCTGAATACGTCTTGAGTATCAGGTTCTCCGTGAACCAAAAAAACTTTCTTTACTTTTTCAGAATTTATACCGGATAGATAATTAATCATTTCATTATAGTCGCCATGGCCAGAAAAAGAGTCCATCGACCTGACCTTTGCATTTACAGGAAGCTCTTCTCCAAAAATCTTGACCGTCCGGTCTCCTCGTTTTAAGGCGCCTGCCAGGGTCTCAGGGCCGGCGTAGCCTACCAATAGGATAGTTGTGCTGTGTTTGGTAATGTTGTTGGCGATGTGATGTTTGATTCTTCCTGCTTCTGCCATTCCGGAAGCCGAAATGATAATGCAGGGTTCATCAGAGCTGTTAAGTGCCTTGGATTGCTCTACATCAGAGATATAGTGAAGGTTCGGAAATGCAAAAGCATCTCCGTCTTTTTCAATATAGGACAATATTTCAGGATTAAAATATTCATCATTACGTTTCATTATCCGGGTAGCCTGGACAGCCAGCGGGCTATCAATGTACACATCAATCCGTGGTAACAAACCTTCACTTGAAAGCTGGTCCAATGCATAAATGAGTTCCTGTGTACGGTCTACGGCAAAGGCGGGAATCAACAGTTTTCCTTTGTTTTCAATACAGGTTTCACGAATAACCTCCAGTAATTTTTCCTTCATATCTGAGGCATTTTCATGGAGCCGGTCGCCATACGTAGATTCGCAAATCAGTATGTCGGGTTGAGGAAAAGGTTGGGGAGAGTTCAGAATTTTATCGTTGGGCCTGCCAATATCACCTGTAAATGTAACATATTTGAATGTTCCCTGATCCGGGATTGCCAGGTGAACAGCGGCACTTCCGAGAATATGTCCTGCATCAGTAAAAAAGGCTTCAACCTCTCCATCATTTAATGAAAATCGCTGATTATATTGGACGGGTTTCATTAATTCCAGGGTCTTGTGCACATCGTCAACACTATACAGCAATTCAAGCTCTTCCCGGTTTTGTCGTCGCCTGCGTTCGTTTACACGCTGTAGATCTTTTTCCTGGATATAGGCGCTGTCCATCAGCATGATTCGGCATAGATCAATTGTGGCAGAGGTACAATAAATTGGTCCTTCAAATCCTTGGCGTACAAGCCGAGGGATTAGCCCGGAATGGTCGATATGGGCATGAGTGAGTAGTAAATAATCGATTTCAGATGGTTCAAACCCAAACCTCTGGTTGAAATCGTCAGTTTGAATTCCTTGAAACATCCCACAATCAAGCAGGATCTGAGTGCCTTTTTCAGTGGTTATCAAATGTTTGCTGCCTGTGACTGTCTGGGCTGCACCATAAAATTGTATTCGCATAATAATTTAAGTGTCGGTTTGGAATTTAAATATGTTTAAGATTAATAGTCATAACAATGTCCTGCCCGGTGGATTATTCTTTCAATACATAGAGCGCATCCAGATTTCGGCCCTCTTCATCATAATCTAGCCCAAAGCCCACCACAAACCGATCGGCTATCTGAAAGCCGGTATAATGGAGTTCAACAGGCACTTTAAGCGCATCCGGTTTTTCCAGCAATGTGGCCACACTGACAGAAGTTGCCTTTTCTTTGCGTAAATAATCTGTCAGAAACTTCATTGTAAGGCCTGTATCTACAATATCTTCCACCACGATCACATGCCGGTCTGCCACCGATTGTGATAAACCCATAATTTGCCGGACATTACCTGTAGACCGCACGTTTTTATATGAAGAAAGTCGTATAAATGATACTTCACACGGAATGGTAATTCCCCTGATCAGGTCGGCGCCGAAAATAAAGGCACCGTTTAGGACAACGAGGAAAAGAGGATTCTTATATTGATAATCATTACTTATCTGACGGCATAAATCCTGTATGCGGTGCTGAAGAGTTTCGCGTGATAAAAGCGGTACAAAAGTTTTATCTTTAATCTGGATCATTATATTAATCTGGATCATTATAATGGATATTACGGGTTGCTACTAAATTAGCTTATTTTTTAAAAAGACAGATCTTTGCAAACGTATTTTTCCTAATAGACGTTAGTAATGCGTAAATTCAGGAAAACTCCTTCTTTTTATGTCATTTTTGTGTCGAAATATTTTATCACCTCTGTTTCTGGTTATTATAGTATCTGTTAACGTCAATGCTCAGTTGTATTCCTCTTCGGATTTTGACAAGGACTATGATATGGTTTTAAAAAATCCAGGGGTGCAGATTGAAGCTACAGAAGCTGTAAATTTACTATACAATTACAAATTTGAAGAAGCAGATCGGGAATTCAGGTGGTTAAAGCTGAAATATCCTGCTCATCCGATGCCACATTTTTTGATGGCTCTCGCAGAATGGTGGAAAATTGTCCCAAATCCTGACAATACTGCTTTTGATAATCGTTTTGAAATGCACCTGGATTCGAGTATCGCTCATGCTGAAAAACTGTATGATATAAAGGATAATAAGGTAGAGCCATCCTTTTTTCTGGCTGCAGCGTGGGCATTCAAGGGGAGGTTGTATGCAGAGCGTAAGAAATGGACAAAAGCTACCTTTGCAGGTAAGAAGGCGATGCGTTACCTGGAAGAAAGTAAAGGAAAAGGCGACCTTACTCCGGAACTTCTTTTTGGGGATGGTTTATATAATTATTATGCCGAATGGATTCCAAAAGAATACCCTTTACTAAAATCCATTCTTGTGTTTTTTCCAAAGGGAAATAAAAAACTTGGGCAAGAGCAACTGGAAGAAGTTGCGAATTATGCTTTTTATACCCGAGTAGAGGCGCGTTACTTTCTTTTGCAGATATACAGTATGGAGAAGCAATATGAAAAAGCTTATGAGCTGGCCAAGTATATGTGGCAGACATTTCCAGACAATCCTTATTTTGAGCGGTATTTGTGTCGCACTGCATTTGTTACCGGGAGAATGAATGAAGCGCAGGTAGCGGCAGAAAATATTCTGAATCGCATCCAGCTGGGAATGACCGGATATGAGAGTGTGAGTGGTCGGACAGCAGCTTATGTACTTGCTTTTTATAACCAAAACTACTTCCGGAATCTACCAAAAGCAAAAGAATATTATCAGCAGGCCATGAGATTTTCTGAATCAACTAAGGATACTAAAGCAGGGTATTACTTATCTTCTATTCTCAGCTTAGGGAAAATTGCCCAGTTAGAAAAGGATGCAGGAGAAGCGCAGCGTTATTACAGGATGGTATTGGATAACTCAGACAAAAAATCCAGTTATTATAAAGATGCCAGGAACGCTATGCAATCTTTGAAAAAGTCAAAAAGAGAGTCCAGAAAATCTGCCGGGAAATAATAAAGCACCCGTTTTGGCGGGTGCTTTATTATTAATTCCAAAATTGTAATATCAAGGGATAGGAAGAACTTTACTATCCTTGAAAGTAGAAAGAATCACCATTGACTGCGTGTTGGAAACTTCCTCAATTTCGTTGATTTTTTCAAGCATCAGCTTTTGATATGTACTGATATCTTCTGAGATTACTTTCAAAAGAAAATCCGCTGTGCCCGTTATATGGTGGCATTCTATGATTTCAGGAATATCATTAATCTTTTCTACGAACGATTCTGTGACTGATTTCCGGTGACCTATCAACGAAACCTGTACGAAAGTAGTGACATTAAGCCCTACTTTAGCGGGTTCAAGTTTAGCGTGATAGCTTTTTATAATACCTGATTGCTCGAGTTTTTTAACACGCTCCAAAGTGGGTGCAGGTGAGAGGCCTATTTCTTTGGATAATTGTGCATTTGTTATTTTGGCGTTCCGTTGTAATTTTTCTAATACGTTACGGTCTATCTGGTCGATTTTAGTCATAAATATATCCCTTTTCTGAGAGACTGTGTAAATTGAAATTGATTTTCTGGCAAATTTAGGTATAAATCAGAATATTATAGTATCATTTTTCACAAATAAGAATAATAATTAGGCAAAAATCCATATCGGCAGTTACTTGTAGCTTTTATGGATGGAATTATAATTTTTCAATATTTTTTGAAATATCTCTTTATAATTGAAAAACTTTTAAAATGTAGCCTTTATAACTTATCTGACCTGTACTTGCCTGTTTAGTTATTTGGTAATTGATGAATTTAATATCTTATACTGCATATACTTCATAATGTTGAAGAAAATCCTGATAAGTAAGGCTTATGCCTTCTTTGAGGTCTGTTTTGTGTTTCCATCCCAGGGATTGCAATTTGCTCACATCCATTAGTTTTCGGGGGGTGCCATCGGGTTTTGAGTTATCCCATTCAATCACTCCTTCAAACCCTACAACTTCCGCAATTGTCTCGGCTAGTTCGCGAATGGTTACATCAACACCCGTTCCAATATTGACCAATTCAGGTTCATTATAATTTTCCATCAGAAAGACACATGCTTCAGCCAGGTCATCTGCATGAAGAAATTCCCGCATCGGATTGCCGCTGCCCCATAATTTAACCACGCCAGTATTATTCACAGTCGCTTCATGAAACTTGCGAATCATGGCTGGTAAAACATGCGAACTTTCCAGATCATAGTTGTCATTGGGTCCATACAGGTTGGTAGGCATCACAGAGATAAAATTAGACTGGTATTGGCTCCTGTAGGCCTCGCACATTTTGATTCCGGCGATTTTGGCAATTGCATAGGGCTCATTTGTGGGCTCAAGTAAGCCGGTAAGCAAATACTCCTCTTTCATGGGTTGCGGTGCCAGTTTGGGATAAATACAGGAAGATCCCAGAAATTGTAATTTTTTGACGCCATATACATGAGAAGCATGAATTACATTATTCTGGATTTGTAAATTTTCGTATAGGAAATCAGCTCTGTAAATATTATTTGCCATAATACCCCCCACTTTGGCCGCAGCCAAAAAAACATACTCGGGGCTATTTTCTTCAAAAAACTGGTTCACAGCATTTTGATCTCTCAGATCCAATTCAGAGGAAGTCCGTGTGACAATATTCTGGTATCCTTCTACAGTTAGTTTACGGGTAATGGCTGAACCTACCATACCTCTGTGGCCAGCAATATATATTTTTGCGTTTTTTTTCAAAGTTTTATGTAATTTTATAAGGTGAATGTGAATATGTACGTCTGAAATTCGTTACAAATTTATTAACGAATACTTATTTATAAAAATGCCATAAAAACATGTAAATAGGTGTTTTTATTTTTTTTATTGATTTCTGAACAATTTGTCTAGGGTAATGAATACCTTTTATAGAATTATCTTCCTTGTCTTTATGCTAACCGGAGCAATCAAGTGTTGCTTCGCCCAAAAACTCAATTCTGAGACGAAGGAAACACTTTCCAAGATAGATACTGCTGCCAATGAATTAAAGAAACGGACAGGGATTGAGGTTTCCGGGCTTGACCCTTCTGCGTCAGTCGTGTTGCCAGGCGGTAAAAATGCTGCGACTTCTATAAAGCAGTTATTGGGTACCGAAGATTTCGATCTTGGACTTAAAATAAGTGAATTTAAGGAGCACAAAAAAGAGAAAAAAGCCAAAAAGGAAAAGTACAAGCTTGCCAAGGTGGAGTATAAAGGAGTACCCCTGCAGCAAATGACTATTAAATATGGCAGCGGTGATAAGGCCAATATCGAAATATTCCATGTTTTAAAAACCTTTGAGCCTATCAGTGAATATGTTCGATTGTCTGAAACGCAATGGTATGATACCAAAACAAAAAAGCTAAGTCGATCGGTTATTCAGGATAAATCGAGAGCGCTACCACTACATGGTTCCTATAAAAAGTATGTCAGAGGAAACCTGGTAGAGGAAGGGTTCTACTATAAGGGTGCCAGAGATGGAAGATGGGTGAGATATGATGCGAAGTATAATCTGCTTGACAAATCAGTATGGTCACAGGGTTTTCCTTCTGAGTCCCGGATAGCTTATTACGATTCGGCTTATACGCGCATTAAAGAAATAATACCAGTTCAGTTTGGCGTAATCGAAGGGGAATATTTGGCGTTTTATAAAGAAGGTCAATTAATGACCCAAGGTAAATATGAGCAGGGCAAACGCGTAGGAAAATGGTCTGAATATTACCAGTTCAAAAGACAGCGCAAAAAAGAAATACAGTATCCGGAGAGTTGTTGGGACGATGACTTCGATCCTTTCGTGCTTCGGGAATGGGACGATAAAGGTAAGTTAGTGTTTGATTATTCTAAGGATGCTGCAATTAATAATGTAGTCAAAGAAGGCAGCAAATGAAATTATTTGATTAAGTTTGTTAGCTAGCTTTTAGCGAAAATATATTATTGCTATTAAATAGAATTTTTTTTATGGAAATTTGTGCCTATTCAGGCTTGATTTTTATATTTGTTTGATTTGACTTCCATACTCCAATATCTATTTTAAAATTTATATAGTAGGAATTGTTTACCATTTCCGCAATTTAATCAAACATTAGCCCTATAATTATACCTAAAATTATGACGCTGAGTAAGATTATTTTCTTCTTTTATCGAATGATAGTCACATAGATATACAATTCCAATTAACATACATATTTAGTTTAGATCGAAATGGTCGGATTTATTTTGAAAAGAATAGATTTATATAAATAAAGGTTTTTGTATGTTTTAAGAAAGAGCATAATAATAGAATTTTGTTGCGTAAAAACTAACCTTATAATATAAATGCTTCCATGAATAATATCAAAAGTGTTCTAATTGCAGAAGATCATGCTGTAGTGAGAATTGGTACAAAAATGCTTCTTAAAAGGTTTAGACCGGATGTAGAAGTAGTAGGAGTTGATAATTTTACTGATGTTATCAATAATATAAAAGAAAAAACTTTTGAATTAATAATTCTGGATATCAATATGCCAGGCGGAAATAATTTGAAAATGATTGAAACAATACGGGCGTATCAACGCAATGTGTATATTTTGGTTTTTTCAAGTTATGATGAACAAATGTATGCTTTGCCTTATCTTCAGGCAGGGGCAGATGGTTATCTTTCGAAAGAAGCGCCCGAAGAAGAGTTTGAAGCTGCACTGGAAAAAGCAGAAAATCAAAGGAAATATTTGAGTCCGTCATTACAGGAAAATACAATCAGTAATTTTTTAACTACAGGTAAGAAGTCTGTTGATCCGATTACTTCACTCTCCAAACGAGAAATGGATGTGGCTAACCTGCTGGTTAAAGGATATGGCACCGCTGAAATCGGTAACATGCTCAACTTACAATTGTCTACAGTAAGTACTTTCAAATCAAGAATATTCAATAAGTTAGAAGTTAAGAATGTTGTTGAGCTTATTACTAAAATGAGCATGATTCAACACATGGACGTATAATTTGTCGGTGTAAAAATCTCTCTGACCAACCTGGGCGGAGAGATTTTTTTATTCAGATGTATGAAATGTCAGGTAAATCGAGGTTCCCGATTTTTCATCGCTGAAAGCTTGAATGTCAATTTCCAGTAAACTTGCCAGCTGTTTAATAATCATAAGACCTAATCCGTTGTGTTTTGGTAACGGGTTATGTTGGTTGCCCGTATGAGGCGAAGGGGTATACTCATTGAACCATGTGAGGAGATTTTCTGACAATCCCGATCCGGTATTGAAAAATTGAATAACCAGCTTTTGGCCGGTAATTTCTTTTACTGAAATTTCTACAATTCCTCCGGGAGACGCCTTAATTGCATTGTCAATCAGATTCTGGACAATAATCCCGATAAGTTGTGGGCTACTATACAATTTGAAGCCTTCCGGAATATCATTATATACTTTTGATCGGTTGCCTGCCAGTGTTTCTTCAAATAACTGCGTTTTTATGTCAATTAGTTTTCGAAAGTCAATATCCTCCTTTTGGATATAGCCATCTGTCAGGTTGTTCCCTTTGATATATTCCAACAGGTTTGAAATAAGATAATATAATCGTTTACTGGTATGATGGGAGGCTTTACTTATTTCAATCATATCCGGATCTTCTGATACTTCCAAAGTCTGATAGATGGTTTTTGTCAGCTTTGTAAGATATTTAAGCGGAGTTTTGACATCGTGGCTGATTGATGCAATAATTTGCCCATTAATAAATGATTGCCAGGTAAGATCTGCTTGTGAATGGCGCAGTTCCTCCAATGTAGTATTAAGCTCCTGTGTCCGTTTCCGCACCAGTTTTTCCAGATTTAGATTTTTCCTTTGAAGGTATTTGGAACGAAGGTCAGCAACCAGATAAAGAGAAAGTAGAAAAAGTACCCCCAGAAGAGTGTAAATCCAATTTGACTCATACCAGGGTGTTGGAACAATGAGATGAAATTCTTTATAATCAAAATTGTTTATTCCATCTCCTGAAAACTTCCTTATTAAAAGATTGTATTCTCCTGGTCCCAGTTGAGGAAGGTGCAATACTGAATTTTGTGAATCAATATCTTTCCATTCCGGCTTTGATGATTTGGCGTTTTTTCGTGATAAATAATATTCTAAGCGCAAATTGTAGTATTCTCCAAAATAGGGCGTACTTACCCGTATAATTGCCTGCATGTCTGAAGTACTGAAACTGATAGTATCACCTTGTATAGAGTAATTCCCTTTATTTACTGTAACATCATCTAAGAAAATGGAGGAATTAGGGTGTTCAGATTCCACTTCTTCCGGTTTAAACCATACTAATCCATTCAGTGAAGGAAAAGATACATAATCATTCGGAAGGCGCACCGCACATGGCTGACAACCTCCGTTAAATTCATTGGTCCCGAATCCATCCCATTTTGAAAAATAATCAAACCATAAATTTTCGACATTTCCAGTTTCCGCATAAGCCAGGAGATCCTTTTTAGCCACACGAAACAATCCTTTATTTGTAGTTACCCAAAAAATACCTTTTCTGTCCTCAAAAATACAGTGTGCATGTAAAAGATATCCGTTTTCGTCTGAAGGGAAATTTGTGATTTTACTGTTTTGTATTAGGTATGATCCCTGGCCATAGGTGTTGACCCAAATTTCATCTTCTTTCGGAATATAAAGGTTTCTGACCTGTTTATCACGGAAATACGTTATTTCTTTCAAAGTCATAGTGGATATAACATATTTGAATAAACCTTCCGTAGTGCCTATCAGTAATGTATCATCATTGATATTATTAATGACCATTATTGCGCCTTTTATAGCAGAGGTCCAATGCGTAAATTGTATATTCTCCTCATCTGGAATGAAGCTAAAGAGACCATCGAATTTGCCTCCGATCCATATACGTCCTGTGTTATCCAGATGAAGCATGTTGATTTCGGTATTCGGACTTACCGTCTGAAGATGTTCTTTCCCTAATGAATCATATTTTAATAGTTTCGATCCCTCTTTAATCCAAATAAAGTTTTGCTTGTCTCGAAGTATCACATACCTGTCCCAAATTCTATATCCTGAAAAATGTTTTGCCGTGTATTCCTTAGAGGAGGGATCATAACCCAATACTACTCTTTGGGGAGTAAGAATTGAATTTTTATCGTAAATGATCTGACCATAATAAACATTCTCTTCACTTTCGTCACCAATTCTCAGGTTCTTAAAACGTTTTTTCTTCATCACATATAACCCATTGATAAAACCGCCAAGAAATATTCTTTGCATGGATTTATCATAATAAATCTGGCTGATATATTGCTTGGTAATATCAAATCCGCTCAACAGTAATGTGGTGTTAAGGGCTCCGGTTGGGTCAGCTTCGACATGATAAATCACATCTTCAAGTGAAAAAAGCACTTGATTATTATTATTGTTCCAAAACACCACTAACTTTCCGTTATTATGAAAAGAAGGATTATTAAGAATATCCCCTTTAATTTTTGTATTGGAAACCCCCCATTTATTAACCGTAAGAAAAGTGTTATTTGATTGTTGCAAATAAAGTTTATTATGAAGCCGGAATACCTTCCAGAAGTCCTTATAAGGGTAGGAGAGACTAAATGAAATTAATTTGTCTTTATAGTGATAAATAGAATCATTTCTCAGTATAAAAAAACTGTTTTCCTGTTCTGCAATCGGTATATGCATGATTTCAGGATTGTGAAATTGATAATAATTATTTGGTGTTCCTAAGGTACGATATACTGAATTTATGTTTTTGATCGAAAAGTCTGCCGGTAGATTTTGCTCAATACTGCTGTCGGCTATCATGTAGTTATGATGTATTTTAAGAAATTTTATATCTTCAGATAAAGCAAATATATTTTCATTGTCCGCGGTGTTCGTCACGTGAAAAGAAGAATAGCGCTTTCCTTGCGTTTGAGCTGTACTGTCTATAATGGGGTTAAATTTATTGCCATCATATCGCAGAATTCCATTTTCTGTTATTAACCAGATAAATCCGCTCTTACTTTTGTAAAATGATTTTATGCTGTTTTGGGGAAGTCCGTTTTCATCGTTATAATGTGTAATTGAATATTCTTGTAAATTCGCAGGGATGGGCTGAGCGCACAAACTGGAAATACTCACGCCCAGAATAATAAGAATTATTGACAGTTTGTTCATCTGAGATTTGGCAAGAATTACGGGTTGAGCAAATGAGGATACAGGTTATTGTATTTCAGTGATACTAACTTGTAAATATAGATGGATCATAGTAGATTATTGATATGGTATCAGATAAAACACATACTATTTTAAAGCAATATTGGGGGTATGATCACTTTCGTCCTTTACAGAAGGAGGTAATCGAATCAGTTTTGACCGGACATGATACTGTGGTCCTGTTCCCAACTGGTGGAGGAAAATCACTGTGCTTCCAGGTGCCGGCTATTCTGATGGATGGAATCTGTATTGTCATTACGCCGCTTATAGCTTTAATGAAAGATCAGGTTGACCAATTGGAGCGACGACATATTAAAGCAGTGGCGATTCATGCAGGAATGGGAAATAATCAAATTGATTATGCATTGGATAACTGTATCTATGGCAATATAAAATTTTTGTATGTATCGCCTGAACGACTCATGACTCCCTTATTTTTGGAAAGGGTCGCTAAAATGAACATTTCATTAGTTGCTGTTGATGAGGCGCACTGTATTTCGCAGTGGGGGTACGATTTTCGTCCGGCATATTTGAAAATCAGCGATTTCAGACAAAAAATCCCTGGTGTGCCGTTTATTGCTTTGACAGCCTCTGCCACTACAGCAGTAAAGTTGGATATTGTCGATAAATTATCATTACAGCATCCGGCAGTCTTTTCTCAATCTTTGGCAAGAGTCAACCTTTCCTATTCTGCCAGGTGCGAAGAAAATAAAGAACGAAAGCTGCTACATATTTTACAGCGTGTGCAGGGAACGGCAATTGTCTATGCCGGTACGCGAAGGAAAGTGCAGGAGCTGGCGTTTTGGCTGAACAAAAATAATATGAGTGCTGATTTTTATCATGCTGGCCTTGACTTCAGGACACGAAGCAGAAAGCAGGAAAACTGGATTCAGGGAAAGACAAGAATTATGGTGGCGACCAATGCATTTGGGATGGGTATAGACAAACCAGATGTCAGAATGGTAGTTCATTTTAATATGCCTGATAATCTGGAGGCATATTATCAGGAAGCAGGCAGAGCGGGACGTGACGAAAAAAAAGCCTATGCAGTGGCTTTATTCAACGCAAAAGATCTGGATGATCTGGAAGAGAAAATCATGATCAAATACCCTGATCCTGCTTTTTTGGTGCATGTTTATCAGTGTCTGGCTAATCATCACGCTGTGCCCGTAAACGAAGGCGAGTTGGAAAGCTATGATTTGGATCTTCCTGATTTTGCTGTAAATTTTTCTTTACCGGTCAATGAAACTTTTCATGCCATTAAGCTCCTGGAGCACGAAGGCTTTATTCAGCTAAATGATGATTATAATGATGCTTCCAAACTCCATATTAAGGTCGAGAATCAGCAATTATATGATTTTCAGATCCGAAACCCTATCTTGGATAAGTTTATAAAATTGCTTTTGAGATTGTACGGTGGCGAACTGTTTAATGATTTCCGGAATATTTCCGAAAGCGAGTTAGCCAGAATATATTTTGTTTCGGAAGCAGAAATTATACGATATCTCACTGTACTTCATGATAATGGAATTGTAGATTACGAAAAAAGGAAGGAAAAACCGCAGTTAACCTACCTTACACCTCGGTTTGCAGCCGACAAGTTACCACTCAACATTCAAGCGATTCAACATAAAAAACAGTTTGATCTGAGAAAGGCTCGGGCGGTGGCTCAATATGTATCTGCTGACGAAGGATGCCGCACCAGGATACTGGTTGAGTATTTTGGGGAACAGACAGCGGATCCCTGTAAAGTTTGTGATTTGTGTATGGAGAATCGTAAGCACCACCAGCCAGAAAAAGAACAAGAGGTGGCTAAAGAAATTATGCTAATTTTGCAGGATGGTAAAGGAATATTGCCCAGGCAACTTGTGGAACAATTAGCGGTATTCGAGGCCGAGGTCGTTACTTCGGCGCTTCATAAACTGATTGTAGACGAAGTGGTAGGCTATGATAGCACAGGTAAGATTAATTTATTATAATACAGTAATAATTAAATAAACAGAATTTAGAATTAAATGGAAAATCCTGTAATTATTTTCGGAGCAGGCTCACTGGGTTTACAGGCTTTGGATATTTTTGAAAGCAATGGGGTAGTGGTCTATGGTTTTCTTGATGATAATAAAAAACTTCATGGATCTGATATAGGCACAGTGACTGTACTGGGGTCTACGGATGATACTGGATTAACCGGGATAATTGGGCAGAAATGTGAAGCATTTGTAGCCATAGGGGAGCGGGTAGTTCGCGAGCAAATCGTTGAGACTGTCACCTCTGATCAGAAAGCAATGCCTGTTAATGCCATACATCCCAAAGCAGCGGTTTCGGCGATGGCTTCTATAGGGCACGGCAATTTTATAGGTGCCAATGTGGTGATTGATGCTGGAGCTCAGGTAGGAAACCACTGTATTTTTGAGGCAGGGGCTATCCTTCAGGCGAAAGCTGTAGTAGGGGACTATGTTACATTTGGGGCAGGTTCGGTGATTGGTAACGGTGTCAAAATTGACCGAAATGTTTTTATAGGCTCAGGAGTTACCGTAATAGCCGGAGTGACGATTGGAGAAAATGCCAGAGTAGGAGCAGGATCAGTGGTTATTCAGGATGTTCCGGCAGGTAAAACGGTATATGGCAACCCTGCCGTTGAGATAAAACGGTGATTTCGAATAAAACAAATCTTAAAAAAAACGGAACATTGTTTTAATTGTAGTTAAAAACAAATAAATTTGCAGTCCTTTTGAAGAAATGGTGAAAGAGCTAGAAAAATACGATATAGACATAATGGGGCTTAGTGAAAAGCAACATGTCTTTGAGTTTGAATCAGGAGCGCGTTTCTTTCAGGAAATGAACCAGGAAGTAATGTCCGGTGGTCATTTTCAGACAACGATGACGCTGGATAAATCTTCCACGATGATTCAATTAGGATTCAGGATTTCAGGCGTAGCCAAGCTGATCTGTGACCGTAGTCTGGAAGAGTTTGACGAATCTGTTGATACTGAAGGGAGAATAATCCTGAAATTCGGTGAGGAAAATCTGGAGCTGACAGATGAAATCTCACTGATACACCGGAATACCCACCGTATTAATGTTGCAGGTTATATATTTGAATTTATAGCACTTGCAATACCAATGAAGAAAATACACCCCCGGTTGCGAGATGAAGATGAGCTGGAAGATGATAGTGATGGGGTCATGGTGTATGTTTCGGGTGGAGAGTCGCAAGATGAACCGCAGGAAGAGGCAAGTGAAGCAGTTGATCCCCGTTGGGCAGCATTAAAAGAATTGAGTAAAAAAAAGTGAAGTAAAAATAAATAACCAGCCTAAAGGGACGTGGGAGTTGGACACCGGCAGGAGGGTTAAGGTTAAACAGAGTTTGATTTTAAACAACAGAATAAAATTGCATCATGGCACATCCGAAACGAAGACATTCGACTACCCGTAGAGATAAACGTAGGTCACATGATTTTCTTACAGCTAAGCAACTTTCTGTAGACACTACCACCGGTGAAGTTCATTTATCTCACCGTGCGCATGTTTACGAAGGAAATCTTTTCTACAAAGGAAAGTTGGTCGTTGAAAATTATACTAAAACCGTTTAGTCGGTTCGTGGAACAAAAGTCAATTTCGCAACAACCCGTTAAAAGTTGTTGCGAAATTCTTTTTTACTCCATTCCAACTGCTAATTTTACACCCACGTTTTTTTGGTACAAATCAATAGAAAGAGTGTAAATGAAGATCGCAGTAGATGCAATGGGAGGGGATTACGCCCCAAGAGCAATCGTAGAGGGAGTAATATTAGCTTCAAAAGACCTTCCGGCAGATGGACGGATTGTCCTGATTGGGAGAGAAAATGATATTCGGAGTATTTTTCTTGAGCATCAGTTTTCTTCTGAGAAGGTCGAAATAGTTCATGCTGAGGATGTCATTGAAATGGGCGAACATCCTACAAAAGCACTTTCTCAAAAACCCAATTCAAGTATTTCTGTGGGCTTTAAACTGCTAAAGGATAAAGCGATTGATGTTTTCTGTAGTGCAGGAAATACAGGTGCAATGCATGTTGGGGCCTTATTTAGTATTAAAGCTATTGAAGGTATCCTCAGACCAGCAATAGCAGGATTTGTACCTCAGGTCACTGGCGGGCATAGTATTATGTTGGATATCGGTGCAAATGCCGATTGTAAACCTGAAGTGCTTGCTCAGTTTGGTGAAATAGGTTCTATATTTGCCCGTTACAATTTCAAAATAGACAAACCCCGGGTTGCTCTGATGAATATCGGTGAAGAAGAACAAAAGGGCTCTTTGGTAGCGCAGGCAGCTTATTCACTCCTAAAAGAAAATAAAAAGATTAATTTTATAGGTAATATCGAAGGTAAAGATCTTTTTACCGGAAAAGCTGATGTAATCGTTACCGATGGCTTCACTGGCAATATTCTATTTAAATTAGGTGAATCATTGTATCCTCTGTCGCAGCAGCGGGGATTCCAGGATGATTTCATTGCTCAAACCAATTATGAAGCGATAGGGGGTAGCCCGATTATCGGTGTAAATGGGAACGTAATGATAGCACACGGAATGTCCACACCTACTGCAATTAAAAACATGGTACATTGGGCTTATAAACAAGTTAAGGCAAACGCCAACATGCATATTAAACAGGCGTTGAGCTAAATGAAAAAGATTGAATGCAAATTATGACCCACGTAAGAGCCGCAATCACCGGAGTACATGGTTATGTGCCGGATTATGTTCTGACCAATGCTGAACTGGAACAACTGGTAGAAACCAATGATGAATGGATTGTAAGCCGGACAGGTATCAAAGAAAGGCATATTCTGAAAGGAGAAGGTTTAGGAAGTTCTCATATGGGAGCAGAGGCCGTTAGGGGATTGTTGAATAAAACAAACACCCAGCCGGAAGAAATCGATCTGCTTATATGTGCTACAACTACTCCGGATTTTATTTTTCCCTGTACTGCCAATCTGATTTCAGATATGGTAGGCATTCGTAATGTAGGAAGTTTTGACGTCCAGGCCGCATGCTCTGGATTTGTATACGCCCTGACCATTGCCAGTCAGTTTATTGAAACTGGTAAGTACAAAAAAGTTATTGTCGTTGGCGCAGATAAAATGTCGTCAATTGTCGATTATACTGATCGCAAGACCTGTATATTATTTGGTGACGGAGCAGGGGCTGTTTTGCTTGAAGCAAACAATGAAGGAGAAGGTATAATTGATTCAATTATACGCTCTGACGGGGCAGGCTACCCTTATCTTAACCAGAAGGCAGGAGGAAGCCGGTATCCAGCAACGCATGAAACTGTAGAAAACCGCGAACATTATGTTTTTCAGGATGGACAGCATGTTTTTAAATTTGCCGTTAAAAATATGGCTGATCTGGCGGCCGAGATAATGGAAAGGAATAATCTGGCCAGCGATGATGTGGCATGGCTTGTTCCACACCAGGCGAATAAAAGAATTATCGAAGCTACTGCCAATCGGATGGGGGTTTCGATGGATAAAGTAATGATGAATATCTCGAAATACGGTAATACTACTGCAGCGACCATTCCCCTCTGTCTGTTTGACTATGAGTCAAATCTAAAAAAAGGAGATAACCTGGTACTGGCTGCATTTGGAGGTGGTTTCACTTGGGCGGCGGCTTATTTGAAATGGGCCTACTAAATTTTAAATTTATAAACTAAAATCATTTTATAACACAATTATGGCAACTACTGCGGATATCCGAAACGGGCTGGTAATTGAATTTAATCATGATCTTTTTCAGATTATCGAGTTTCAACATGTAAAACCTGGAAAAGGTAATGCATTTGTAAGAACCAAAATGAGAAGTCTAACTTCGGGGAAAGTATTGGACAATACCTTTAATTCAGGTGCGTCTATCAATCCTGTAAGAGTAGAGCGCCATAAATTCCAGTTTTTATATGCAGATGATTCAGGTTACAACTTTATGAACACTGAAACATTTGATCAGATTCTGCTTGAAGAAAAAATGGTTGACGGGGCTGACCTGATGAAGGAAGGGCAGGAAGTTGAAATTTTAATCAATACAGAAAATGATGTTCCGCTAACCTGCGAACTACCTGCTTTTGTAGAATTAGAAGTCACTTATGCAGAACCCGGTATTAAAGGTGATACTGCAAACTCAGCTAAAAAACCTGTAGAATTGGAAACAGGGGCAAAGGTAATGGTTCCTTTGTTTATTGAGATTGGTAATAAAATCAGAGTTGATACCCGTACCAAAACATACATGGAAAGGGTTAAATAATTGTTGGAAGTGCGTTAACCGACTTCTTTGATTAAGAAAAAACTTAGATATGGAAACTAAAGAAATTCAAAAATTAATTGATTTTATTGCTCAGTCTGGTCTTGACGAGGTAAATATTGAAACTGAAGATCTGAAACTTAAAGTCAAAAGACATTCAACTTCACAGATCGTCAATCCTGCACCTCAGCTAGCCGCTCTTCAGCCAGTAGCCGTTCCAGCTGTAGCTGCGGTACCTGAAACTAAAGAGGCGCCAAAATCAGAGTCGGCTGCAAGTAATCTGTTGACAATAAAATCGCCAATGATTGGTACGTTTTATCGTTCATCCAGCCCGGAAACACCTGAATTTGTAAAAGTGGGTGATGAAATTAAACCAGGTAAAACGGTTTGTATTATTGAGGCTATGAAGCTTTTTAATGAAATCGAATCTGAAATTTCCGGTCGTATCGTGAAAATACTGGTTGATAACGCCACACCCGTGGAATTTGACCAGCCGTTATTCCTGGTAGAGCCTCTTTCTTAACGATATTTTTTTACTGGAATTATATTTATAACCTGAGTAATAAATATCTGTGTAGCATTTTATATGACTTACAGAAATTAGCTTAAAAAACTGATATATGTTTAAAAAGATACTGATTGCCAATAGAGGCGAAATTGCTTTGCGTGTAATCCGTACCTGCCGCGAAATGGGCATCAGAACAGTTGCTGTTTACTCAACAGCTGACCGCGATAGCTTGCATGTCAAGTTTGCTGATGAAGCGGTTTGTATTGGTCCACCTGCCAGCCGGCAATCCTATTTAAGTATCCCTAATATTATTTCAGCAGCTGAAGTTACAGGTGCTGATGCTATTCATCCCGGTTATGGGTTTCTTTCTGAAAACGCAGACTTCTCCCAGATTTGTGCCGAATATGGTATCAAGTTTATCGGAGCTACTGCAGCCCAAATTAATGCGATGGGGGATAAGGCGACTGCGAAAGAATCCATGAAGAATGCCGGGGTTCCGGTGATTCCTGGATCTGAAGGTCTGCTATCTTCCCTAGAGGAGGGTAAGGAGCTTGCCAAGGGTATTGGATACCCGGTTATCGTGAAAGCAACTGCTGGAGGTGGTGGCCGTGGGATGAGGATTATCAATAAGGAAGAAGAATTTGAAAAGGCCTGGGTAGATGCCAGAACAGAGGCAGGCGCAGCTTTCGGAAATGATGGCTTGTACCTGGAAAAGTTTGTGGAAGAGCCGCGCCATATTGAAATTCAGATTGTAGGTGATCAATTTGGTACTGTCTGCCATTTATCTGAGCGTGATTGTTCAATACAAAGAAGACACCAAAAGCTCGTGGAAGAAACGCCTTCACCGATTATTACTCCTGAGCTAAGAGAAGCAATGGGGGAAGCGGCTATCAAAGGCGCCAAAGCGATCGGGTACGAAGGGGCCGGAACGGTTGAGTTTTTGGTTGACAAGCATGGAGAATTCTTTTTCATGGAAATGAATACCCGTATTCAGGTGGAGCACCCTATTACTGAAGAGGTTACAACTTTTGATTTGATCAAGGAGCAGATTAAAGTTGCAGCGGGTTATCCTATCAGCGGTAAAAACTATACTCCACAGCTGTATGCAATGGAGTGTCGGATAAATGCTGAAGATCCTGCTAATAATTTCAGACCAAGTCCTGGAAAAATCACCAATTTACATTTTCCCGGCGGTCATGGTATCAGGATAGACAGCCATGTGTACAGTGGATACACAATCCCTCCGAATTATGATTCAATGATCGCAAAAATAATAGTGAGCGGTCAGTCGAGAGAGGAAGTTATTACCAGAATGAAAAGAGCACTACAGGAATGTGTGATTGAAGGAATAAAAACTACAATACCTTTCCATATCCGTCTAATGGACGACGAAGGATTCAAATCAGGTATATTTACGACAAAATATCTTGAATCATTTGATTTTTCGGGTTTGTAGCGTTTGCTGATACATTTGAAATATAAAAAAGGGTTGTATTGTTAATAATACAACCCTTTTTTATAACTTATGAATATCAATTCAGTTAATACTGCATGTGAAAATCACAATGGATCTTTATGAAAATTAAATCTAACCTGTTTGTATGGGTAATCATTGCCTTACTTTGGAGCGCTTGTGAACCCAGAAATGCGAATCCATCAGGGGGGAATCCCTCTGACGAGATAGTAAACCACTGGATTTACGAGAACATGGGTTTGTATTATTACTGGAACGAAAAATTGCCCCGGGCCCCTCAGTATTCTCAAAATCCACCTGACTTTTTTTCATCCTTGCTTTACAGGTATAATATTGTCTCGCGCCCGGATGGTGACAGGTTTTCATGGATACAGGAAAGCGCTGAAGAACTAAAATCATCATTAAGCGGGCAGTCAAAATCTACAGGGTTGAACTTCAGCCTATATATCAAAAGTGCTGGTTCCGATGAGATTATTGGCGTTGTCCTATATGTATTACCCGAGTCTCCGGCTGCCAAATCAGGTGTGAAAAGGGGTGATATTTTTACGAAAATTAATGGTCAGGTGCTGACCCGCAGTAATTATAATGAACTGCTTTACAGAACTGAAGGAGCAAAAAAGTATTCATTCTCAAAACTTGATGATAATGCGAATGATATAACATTACTGGAAACCGGAGAGAAAACGCTGGAAGCCATTACGTTACAGGAAAATCCAGTTTTTCTGGATACAGTTTACACCATTGGCACTAAAAAAGTAGGGTATCTGGTCTATAATCAGTTTAATCCGGGGCCAAGTGGGGTTTCCAATAGCGATGTTTATGATAAGGCAGTAGATAATTTTATCGGGGGTCTCAAATCAGCAGGTGTAAGCGATTTTATTCTTGACTTTCGATATAACGGAGGGGGTTATGTGTCGTCTGCCAGAAATCTTGCCAGTCTGCTGGCAAAAGGGGTCACAAATAAAGATATATTTTCCTATAAAGAATATAATACTTCTCTTTCCAAAGCACTTGAAAAGGAATACGGCAAGGATTATTTCAACGATTATTTCATAAATAAATCCCAAAATATCGGAGGTTCATTAAACCGAGTATTTGTATTGACTTCAAAGTCAACAGCTTCAGCAAGCGAATTGACAATTAATGGCCTGAAGCCATACATGCAAGTAGTTATTGTAGGGGACACTACAGTGGGAAAAAATGTAGGTTCTATTACACTAGCTGATAATTCGAAAAAAATTAAATGGGGGATTCAGCCAATAGTGAGCAAGTCTTTTAATAGTAAAGGCAATTCCGATTATTCTGGTGGGTTTGCACCAGATATCTATGTTCGGGAGGGAATTAAATTGTTCCCTTTGGGCGATCCGGCAGACAGGCATCTGGGAGCAGTTTTTGAGTACATAACAGGCGGTGATGTGAATGCAAGAAAAATTACACAGAAGCGGTCAGACGAAGCAACTTTGCAGCAGTTTGTAGAAATTGATAATTCTATAGGTAGGAAAACAAACGGCTACAATATGTTTGAGGATGATCCATTTATGAAAGAAAGATAATAATAAACTATCTGGAAATGTTGCAAATAAAAAAAATAATATTATAATTGAGTCTCAAAAACAATCTTAACCAATTAATAGATATGGGAATATTATCATGGATTATCATCGGACTAATCGCTGGAGCAATCGGAAAAGCACTTCACCCAGGTAAAGACCCCGGGGGCTTCTTTGTTACGATTTTAATAGGTATAATCGGTGCCGTCATTGGTGGCTTTATTTCTAGTGCTTTAGGTTATGGGACCGTGGATGGTTTTGATATCGGCAGCCTCTTTATTGCTATTATGGGTGCAGTCATCGTATTATTTATTTACAGAAAGGTTTCATCCAGATAATAAATTTCCAAATGTGTTTTTATGAAAGGGCCGATAAGGCCCTTTTTTTAATTATCTTAGCAGTCCGGATATAGCAAAATCATCATCCCGGTCTGGCACAAAACTGCGCATTAAATTTGCCAGGAAAAAGTACAGAAAGTTTTGTACTGATTAGGTTAAAATTGTTCCTGATAATATTCAATTGATTTTTATTTCAATGGGTTTAATCAATGATACTGTAGTTTGGTTTTTAAAGAGGCGGATAGAGAGGATTGAACATTTTATGAAAAATCCTGTGGAGACTCAGCTGACTGTTTTTTCAGATCTGATTCAAACTGCACGCTATACTGAGTGGGGAGTTTTGCATAACTACTCACAGATTAAAACAGTCAGAGAATTTCAGGAGCAAGTGCCTGTATCTACCTACGAAGTCCTTTTTCCATATATAGAGAAAGTCTTAAGAGGGGAACCTAATGTCTTATGGCCCACCCATACCGAATGGTTTTCCAAATCTTCTGGCACCACCAATGCCAGAAGTAAATACCTCCCCGTTACACCCGAAGCGCTTGAAGATTGTCATTATATGGGTGGAAAGGATATGATGACTTTACTCATAAATAATTATCCCGAAACACGGGTATTTGATGGGAAGGGCTTATCTATTGGTGGAACTTTACACGAAAATCCGTATAACCCTGATTATCATGTTGGCGATATTTCAGGAATCATTATGCAGAATCTACCCACTTGGGGACAGTTTCTGCGAACCCCACCGATTGAGGTTGCCCTTTTGGATAAATGGGAGGAGAAAATGGAGAAAATGTGTGAGATCTGCTCATCAGAAAATGTCACTAGTATTCTCGGTGTTCCTACGTGGGCAATCGTTCTTCTGGATAAAATAATGGAGGAAAAGGGCGCAAAAAACATGCTTGAAGTATGGCCTGATTTTGAAGTGTTTGTCCATGGTGCAGTTGCATTTCATCCTTATCGTGAGTTGTTCAAAACGAAGTATTTCCCTTCTGAAAAAGTAAAGTATCTTGAAACCTATAATGCATCAGAGGGCTTCTTTGCTTTACAGGATGACCTGAGCAGAGTAGGGGAAATGCTCCTAATGCTTGATTATGGAATATTTTATGAGTTTATACCCATGGATCAGCTCGATGTGCCTTTTCCTGATGCACTGACACTTGACCAGGTAGAGCTGGATACCAACTATGCCATAGTAATATCTACCAATGCAGGTTTGTGGCGGTATATGATTGGTGATACCGTTAAATTTACATCACGCTATCCATTCAGAATTAAAGTCAGCGGACGTACCAAACACTTTATTAATACTTTTGGAGAAGAGGTAATTATTGAAAATGCAGAAGCTGCTATCACGGCCGCGTGCAATCGTACTTCGGCACGTGTAAAGGAGTTTACTGCCGGCCCTGTGTACATGGGTGATGGATCAAGAGGGCGACATGAGTGGGTGATAGAATTTGAAAAAGTACCTGAAGATAAATCGCTTTTTGCAGAGGTGCTGGATCAAACACTCAGAGAAGTCAACTCTGATTATGATGCGAAACGTTACAAGGATATGGCACTCCTGGCTCCACTGATACACTGGGCTGAACCAGGCACATTTTATGAATGGATGCGGACAAGAGGTAAGCTGGGTGGACAGAATAAAGTCCCCAGGTTGAGTAACAACCGTACTTATCTGGAAGATATTCTGAAACTCATGCATGAGAAAGATGGTGAAGGGCATTGAGGAAACAGGGCTTCGTTGCGAAACATTCGCAGAAAAGAATTAATTTTGAACACATTATTTTATCCCACCCAATACCAGTTGGTTTAATATTTATCTGAATGACGAATAAAGAATTTTTGGATGCTCTGGTTTGCCCTCTGACAAACACGCCCCTGCAAGTAACAGAAGATGGTCAAAAGCTTGTAAACGAGGAAGGAACACTATATGAAATTGGTGATACTGGAATTGTAAATATGTTGTATCCAAAGGAATTGTTGCCTGAAGATGCCCGTGAACAATTCTTATATGATCAGGCGTTTTTGCGATATGACAGAGGTGTGTCGTGGATGTTTGAAACCTTGAACCATTCAGATGAAAAGAAGACACGCGAATTTATGATCAGTCTTCTGAACCTGGCACCAGGCAAAAAAGTGTTAGAAGTAGGAGCAGGAACGGGAAAGGACTCGGCTATTATTCTTGAAAAAATTCGTCCTGGCGGAACAGCCGTATTGTCAGATTTATCTCCTAATATGCTCAAATTGGCGCAGGAGAAATTGGATACATCAGGAATTAACGTGCACTATGTTTTAGGGAATGGTTCCTATTTACCTTTCGAGGATAATACATTTGACGCGGTTTTTCACTTTGGTGGGATCAATACTTTCTCTGAACGAAAAAAAGCATTTGCTGAATTGGCGCGTGTGGTAAAACCTGGCGGTAAAGTGGTTGTAGGAGATGAATGTATAGCTCCCTGGTTGCGCAATGAACCTACTTACCAAACGCTTTGGAAAGCAAATCCGTTATTTAGAGGCGATGTTCCTTTAGAAGATTTACCCGCTAATCTGGAAGACTTTAAGCTCCACTGGGTATTTGGAAATGCTTTTTACGTACTGGAATTTGTGGTTGCTGAAAAGGCACCAGAAATTGATATAGAGCACCCGATGCCTGGAAAAGATTTTGTAGATAACTGGAAAGTAAGGGCTGAAAAGGAAGACAGCCAGAAATAATATTAGCTTCACATCATTAGAATTAAAAATGCCCTGGATTAAACAAGGAGTCATATATAAGCCTGATGGCAATATGGCGCACAGTCGCTCGCATGCACAGGTTCCTTACGCATATAAGCATAAGGATTTTTTAAGGATTTACTTCTCATCAAGAGATGATCAAATGCAGTCTCGCCCCACTTTCATAGACGTTGACTATAAGGATCCCAAAAAAATTCTTTATATACATGATCAACCTGTTCTGGATTTGGGCGGCCCGGGAGAATATGATGAAACCGGAGCCATGCCGGCCTGGTTTGTAGATATGCCCAATGGTGACATCTGGCTGTATTACACCGGCTGGAACCGTACACATAATTCATACCGTCTGTCAATGGGATTGTCGGTAAGTACTGACGGAGGCCTTACATTCAACAAAATGTTCCGGGGACCGATCATGGACCGAAGTATTCAAAACCCTTTATGGGCTGCACAACCTTCGGTGCTCAGAGAAGAAGATGGCACCTGGAGAATGTGGTATATTTCAGGTCACAAGTGCGAAATGATACACGATTATCCTGAGCCCTATTACAGATGTCAGTCGGCTACCTCCAAAGATGGCATTCATTGGGAAATCAGTGATATTCCCACTTTGGATTTTGATGATTTCCTCCATGCTGTTGGTCGCCCTAGTGTATTTAAAGAAGACGGTGTTTACAAGATGTATTACTCTTACAGACATAGCCGTGATTACCGGACCGACCGCAACCAAAGCTACCGACTGGGTTACGCTGAATCTTCTGACGGTGTAAACTGGGTTAGAAAAGATGATCAGGTAGGAATAGCTAAGTCTGAAAATCCTGAGGATTTTGATTATGAAATGATTGACTACGCTTTCTGTTATCAGCATGAAGGGAAACGGTATCTGCTTTACAATGGGAACGGTTTTGGCAGGGCCGGTTTCGGGTATGCGATCTGGGAAGATTAATATCCCTTAAAAAGGTGATTTTACTCATTGATTATATTAAAATTAACCAATAAATAGCAGCATTAAATTTTTTCTGGAAGCTAAAATACTGTTGGTAATTATGACAATCGATAAAGCACAATTTAATAAAGACGGGTATTTACTACTCAAAGGGTTTCTTGATAAAAACCTGGTAAATTCCATATACAAAGAGGCTCGCCAAATATTTGCTACTCAGATCATGCGAACCACCGGTAAGCAGGTAGATATAGACAATCGTGATGAGTTTGAGAAAGGGATGTTTGAGTTTTTTGAAAAAGACTTTGACGCTTTTGTCAATACCGGCAAGACTGTTCAGCATAGTTTTACACTACACCGCCTGGGTGTGGATGAAAAAATCAGTGAATTGTTGAAAAGCGTTGGATTGTCTAACCCGGTCATTGGTGCGCGTGCTGCGATGCAGTTCAACAGCCGTTTTTTATCCAAGGGAGGTAGTAAACATTGGAAACTTGATGCACACCAGGATTGGCGAACAGGTCAGGGCTCGTTAGATAGTGCCGTGATCTGGTTCCCGATGGTTGATGCAGGGAAAGACCTGGGCGCGTTGCAGGTTATACCAGGGAGTCATGTTAATGGTCTGATGGAAGCCAGCACATCCGGTTACCAAGGAGGTATAACGGCTGGTCTACAGGATGAAGATTTTATTCAAACTGAATTTGAAGTTGGAGACTTATTGATTTTCTCTTCATTTCTGGTACATCAATCAGGAAACAATATCACCAATAATATCAGATGGTCAGTGCAACTACGGTATAATAACCTTGATGAGCCGACATTTATAGAGCGAGGATATCCGATGGCTTATATTTATAAACCTGAAACGGAGCTTATTACGCCTGATTTCCCTACTGCTGAGCAATTGAAATCGGTATATGTCTGAAAATACTATTAAAGTTTCTGTCTGCGTGCCGACTTTCAACCACGAAAAGTATATCGGCGAGATGCTTGAAAGTGCAGTAAGGCAGCAGACAGACTTTAAATTTGAAATAGTAATTGGGGATGATGGATCTACAGATCAGGCACCCGCTATTATTCGTGAATATAAGCAGAAATTTCCCGGTCTTATCAGGGCATATTTGCACAAGGAAAACCTTGGACCAGCCTCTCCCCGCGAATTTGCCGGTCGTAATAACGTTCTTCATTTATTAAAAGCTAGCCAGGGTAAATACGTAGCCTTATGTGAAGGTGATGATTATTGGATTGATGATCTCAAACTGCAAAAGCAGGTTGATTTCTTAGATTCAAATCCTGATTTTTCGATCTGCCATCATAATATGTTTGTGAGGTATGAGGATGGTTCTCCGGAGCATTACTTTAACGGATCTGATCAGAAAACGGTCTCTACTATTGCAGATTTGTTGGAAGACAATTGGTTTATAGCTACCGCAAGTCTGTTGTACAGGAATCATTTTTTGACTCATGATTTTGCCGGTTGGCATCACAAAGCCGCAGCAGGCGACTGGGCGCTTGTTATTCAACTTGCAGCACAGGGTAAAATAGGGTATCTACCGGAAACAATGGGTGTCTATCGAAAACATCAGGCTGGTTTGAGTAATATCCATGCCACTTCCAACCCTGTATTTCTTCAGAATCGTAAAGAAATGTTTGAAAATATCAACAGCTGGCTGAACTTTCAATATGATGAAATTATTCAGTCGACACTCAATAAATACGATCAATTTTTGAAAACAAATAACAATTAAATTCTTATTCTTAAATTTGTCCTATTCTGAAAGTGTGATGCCAATAATCATTCTGTAGAATTAAGTTTGAATAAACTGTTAATATCTAATAGAATCATGAAATTAAGTGTTGTAATACCAGCCTATAATGAAGAAACCTCCTTGCCACCAACCGTCAGATCATTATATGCAACGTTGTCAAAATATGGTATTCCTCATGAAATTCTGATTACCAATGACAACTCAAAAGATAATACGCTAGAAGTATTAGAACGTCTGTCGGTAGAAATTCCGACCCTTGTATATCATACCAATAAAGGACCCAATGGTTTTGGTTATGCAGTACGATATGGCTTGGAAAGATTTTCAGGGGATTGCGTCGCTGTATTTATGGCTGATCTTTCAGATGATCCGGAAGACCTAGTGAAATTTTACAATAAGATGCTGGAGGGAAATTATGATTGTGTGTTTGGATCCAGATGGATAAAAGGTGGAAGTGTGGTAGATTATCCCGGTGTCAAAAAAGTAATCAACAGAGTGGCTAATTTTATCGTGAAGATGGTAATGGGTATCAACTATAATGATACTACCAATGCTTTCAAATTGTATAAAAGAGAAACGATGGAGGGCCTGAAACCGTTTCTTTCCCCCCATTTTAATCTGACAATAGAGCTCCCCCTGAAAGCAATGGTAAGAGGATATAATTTTGCCGTAGTCCCCAATAGTTGGACCAACCGTAAGCATGGCGGTGAGTCAAAACTCAAAATCAAGGAGATGGGGAGCCGGTATTTCTTTATTCTGATGTACTGCTTTATTGAAAAATACTTTTCAAGAGGTGATTATAAAAAGAAATAGTCTATTTATTTACTGATTTCCCATATTCTCAGAATACCTTCTTGGATCATATCCTTTGGCAAACAGGGGATATTGATCAAAAATACGTCTGACTACGGCCCGGTAATAATTATTGGGATTATTGATCGGATCATCCTTGAGAAAACCGGACGCATAGCCACGCCAGACCACCTGGTCAGATTGCGCATCAATCAGTGATACAATCAATGTGCCTTTGTCAAGGGAGTATTTTACCGGTTCATATTTAAAACTATCATTTTCGGTATCGACCCACGTCTTAATCACGGGTTGCATATATCCCTGGTACCGTAAATTGTCATAGAAGATCCCGTAATTGACCAGCAGGGTAGGGTTTTCAGCTGTCAGTTTGTACCCCCTGGCCTGCATCTGCCGTCTGATCGCTTCATATATTTCTGTACAGAGATTGTTAGTATCCCTTTCACATTCCAGAAATGTATAGGATGAATAATTTTTAAAATTGGTGTCATAACTATAATCGTGTTCAACGAATACTTTTCGACTCAATGAACAACCGGACACCACCAAAAAAGCAAACGCCACAAGTAATAATTGGAAAGTGGACCTCATACGATCTTTTGTTTATAAATCCCTGAATTTGAGGATGAATATAAAGCAAGCAACCGTAATTAACAATATGCTCTTGTAATAATTATAAATTTATTTTTAACAATTTCTGTAATATGATATCGCTTCTTTCATTTCTTTGTCAGTAATCCGGATGTCAAAAAGACAGTTCCCTATTTTGTCGGGCAGCGAAAAATTGATCTGCCGACCTTTATTCTTTTTGTCCTGACGCGTAAGTAGCAATATGGGTTGGATATCCGGCTCTGTAATTAAAATTTTGCCATATACAGAAATAAGATAACCCGTAATTTCCTCCAGCTCGTGTTGCTTAAGCATTCCTTTTTTGAAAGCTAAATAGCTTTCCATAATCATTCCTATTGCGATGGCTTCACCATGAAGCAATTTCTTATTTTTAGATTTACTCAAAAATTGGGTTTCTACCGCATGCCCTAGTGTGTGGCCAAAATTCAGAATTTTTCTAAGACCTTTTTCTGTCGGATCTTCGGTTACAACTTTGTCTTTTATTGTTACCGAATGTGTAATGAGTTTTTCTAATAGCTGCTCTTTTAGTGTAATCTGAATGATTTCATTCCACATCACGGCATCGGCTATCAGGCAATGTTTTATTATCTCCGCAAACCCGGACCGGATTTCTCTTTCAGAAAGGGTTTGAAGGAAAACAGGGTCTATCAGTACTGTTTTAGGTAATGTAAAAACACCCAGATGGTTTTTTAGGCCTTGAAAATCAATTCCCAGCTTCCCGCCTACACTTGCATCCACTTGCGACAATAGTGTCGTAGGTATTTGAATAAAGTCTACTCCTCTTTTGTAAACAGAGGCACAAAATCCACCCATGTCACCTATCACGCCGCCTCCCAGATTTATTACGAGTGAATGCCTGTCAGCATTTGCACGGGTCATTGCATCCCAAATTTCTGTGCAGGAGGTAAGGTTTTTGTTTTCCTCACCACTTTTAACAGTGATTAACTGATGTACTGGAAGTAAGGGTTTCAGTAAGGGATAACAATGCTTCCGGGTGAGTGTATCGACAATTACAAAAATTTTGGAATAGTATTTACCTTCAAGAAACTGATGGAGGCTTTCTGTAATAGGTGCAATCTGAACAGATGAATTCATAGTTAAAATGGACTGGGGAGTATTCAAAACAGCATCAAATATAGCAAGGATGCGATAAAATTGTGCCTGTTTTATAAAAATGGGTATCTTTAGCCCTTGGTAATATTAATCAACTGTCTACTTTAGCTTATTGTCGGAACAGATAAAATTTTAATAAATTGCCGGGATAATTATATTGGATTTTTAATTGGTATTTATAAGTTGGTGTATTTATGGTAAACCCATTAATTTCAGGAATTCAGCAGGTAGGTGTAGGAGTAGAAAATGTTGAAGAAGCGTGGAGTTGGTATCGGAAAGTACTCGGATTTGATGTACCGGTATTTGATGACAGTTCAGAAGCGAAGTTTATGATTGACTATACCGGAGGAACTGTACAGAGCAGACGGGCAATCATGGCTTTGAATATGGCCGGCGGAGGCGGGTTGGAAATATGGCAATTTACCAGCAGGGTCTCACAACCTTGCCATTTTACCCCTCAACCGGGGGATCTGGGAATAAATGCAATATTTTTCAAAAGCCTAAACGTCAATAGAGCAAATCAGTGGTTGCAACAAACCAAGGAAAAAGAATCAGTAACTACTGTACAATCACTTCCTGGCGGATATGAGGGGTTCTGGGGGAAAGATCCATACGGTAATCTCTTTCAGGTGACCAACGACAATTCCTGGTTTCAGAGCAAAGAACAGCCCACAGGCGGTGTAGCTGGTGTAATGATCGGCGTTTCGGATATGGATAAATCGCTGGCATTTTATAAAACCCTCATGGCTCCATGTGAAGTTATTTTTGATGAAACAAGGAAGTTTGATGATTTGCCGGGTGCAGCTGATCAGGTATTCAGAAGAGCGGTCATTTTAAAAGAAGCTACTCCTCAAGGTGCGTTTAGCCAACTTCTGGGAAATGTAAAACTTGAATTATTAGAAGCAAAAGACAGAAAGCCTGAAAAGCTTTTCGAAAACCGATATTGGGGCGATTGCGGTTACATCCATGTCTGTTTTGATACTTTGGATATGGAGGCCCTAAAAAACCGCCTTGCTGCTGCGCAATATCATTTTACAGTGGACAGTGGCAGTTCATTTGGTATGGAGTCTGCTGCGGGTCGATTTGCTTATGTAGAAGATCCCGATGGTACTCTGATCGAACTGGTAGAACCACATAAGCTACCGATCCTTAAAAAGTTTGGCTGGTATCTGGATCTGAAGAAAAGAAAAAACCAGAAGCCTCTCCCTAATTGGATGCTCAGGATGATGAATTTTAGCAGAGTTAAAGACTGATCCGGAGGGTTATCGATACCGATTGCCTAGCAGTGCCAGCAAAGGCAGACCTGCAAATACTGCTAGGCCAATCCAGACGTTGAATAGCATTCCGAAGACCAATGAAATCAGTAATACAATAACGGGGTACGCGTAGATCAGGATCCCGAATAAAACTGAATCGTAGAATACCGTTCCTCTTGTCATCTTGGCTACTTTCTTAACAAATAGATTATAAAGCGGCTGATGAATTCCTCTTCCAATACTCCCCACTAATCTTAATAAGCTTGAACCAGCAGCGGGCGGACAGTCGGAGAGATAAGCCTGGAGTTTTTGGGCTGTTTCAGCAGGTGTTGCCTCTTTTTCAATATGCAAAAGACTTGCTTTCATCCTGTTGTATAGCAGATGATTAAATTCCCTTAGCCATTTCTCCTGTTCAGCTACAGGGGTGGTCAACTGGGTAGGGTCAATTGGGTCTCCAAATACCAGTTTTACTCTTTTATCAGCCCCACGGAAATGCTCATAAGTAACTCCGGTTGGCAGTACAACCATGTCCTTGATTGGCTCCTTGCCAAACCAGGTCTGGTATGCCATGCGTGCTGTGCCCTTTCCTAAGGGCTTCAGATGCCATTCATTCACAGAAATTCCTTCAGAAAATATCAGTATCGTTCCGCCTTTTTTTAAAACTGAAAAACTTTCATCAAAGGTGACGTCATTATTCTTTATTTCACGGAGTCCTTCTGAAGCACGAAAAACCGGAATCAAATTTATGCTGCGAAGCCATTTAACAACAGACCGTTTTTTAAAAACATCACCTCTGGTCAGCGTATGCATGGGTTGATCCAGCACTGCTCCTATAACGAGGGCATCAAAAAACGATCCTGAATGACTGGATGCAATAATGACAGGTTTACCGGGGGGAGGTATAACTTTTTTATTTATTATACAGAATTTTCGTAGGTAAATCGGTAATGCAAGCCTAATTAAAAACCGGGAAAAATAATAGACCAAGGGAAAATAATTTTAGTGCTTTACTTAATTTTCTGCAATTATAACGTTATTATCTGAATTGGCTGTCTCTGCCTTTTAGATTTGTTGTGCATTAATAAGCTCAGCCAGGTCAAGTACGCGTATCTGAGTTTCCATGTTTTTGTTTTTGATGCCATCCGTTAACATCACCATGCAAAAGGGGCACGCCACGGCTACCGTTTCTGCACCGGTGGCAATCACTTCCTCGATTCTTTCAATATTCACTTCCTTATGCCCTTTTTCTGGTTCTTTAAACATTTGGGCACCTCCCGCTCCACAGCATAGACCCTTTTTACGGCTACGCTTCATTTCGGTCAGGTCAGCGTCCAGTGCTTCAAGAACATTCCTTGGCGCGTCATACACACCATTGGCACGGCCGAGATAACAGGAGTCATGAAAAGTTATTTTTTTCCCTTGAAACGGTTTTCCGTCTGCTAGTCGGATTCTTCCCTCATTGATCAGTATTTGCAGGTATTCACTATGGTGGAGTACTTCATACTCGCCTCCCAATTCAGGGTATTCATTTTTGAGAGTATTGAAGCAATGAGGACAAGCTGTAACAATTTTTTTTACCTCATACATATTTAATACCTGGATGTTTCCCATGGCCTGCATCTGAAAAAGAAACTCATTGCCAGCCCGCCGAGCGGGGTCTCCTGTACAGCTTTCTTCGGTTCCTAATACGGCATACTGTATGCCCGTTTTTTGTAATATCCGGGCAAAAGCCAGGGTGACTTTTTTATAACGGTCGTCGAATGAGCCTGCACATCCGACCCAGAATAATATTTCGGGTTTATTACCGCTGGCAGTCATTTCAGCCATGGTAGGCACCTCAAATTGTGTATTAATATTTTCCATGTATTATAGCTGTTTATTGATATCCCTGGCCCAATTGAAGCGGTCTGAGGGAGAAAATTTCCAAGGGGCCTGATTAGTTTCCAGATTCTGAAACATAGCATTCCAGGAATTGGGCGCTTGAGCCTGATCCATTATCTGGTAGCGTCTGAGTTCCAGAATAATGTCAAGCGGATTGATCATTACCGGGCATTCTTCTACACATGCATTGCAGGTAGTACAGGCAAGGAGTTCTTCCTGCGTAATATAATCCCCCAGCAGGCTTTTGCCATCACCTGAAAAAGTAGCCTCTTTATTTTTTTGAAGGTGTTTTCCGATTTCCTCCAGCCGATCTCTGGTGTCGGTCATAATCTTCCTGGGTGAAAGCTGTTTACCAGTAATGTTTGCAGGGCATACGGAAGTACAGCGCCCGCATTCCGTGCAGGTATAGGCATCCAAAAGACTTTTCCAGCTTAAATCCTGTATGTCTTTCGCACCAAATTGGTCGGGAATGGCACTATTTCCTGCATTGTTTTCCGGCTGTATACCAAGCATTAACTGCACTTCACCTGTGATTTCCGGCATATTCCTTATTTTACCCAATGGCTCAAGCCTGGAAAAATATGTATTGGGAAATGCTAGAGCAATATGCAGATGTTTCGAATAGGTAAGGTAAACTGCAAAAGCAAATATACCCGATATATGCAGCCACCAGGCGGACCGTTCCAATAGGATCAGGGAACCTGTTCCCACGTTTTCAAACAGAGGAATGAGAAATTGACTAAAGAGAAAAGTACCTGACATGGGGTAGGCATCTTCACCTCTATGTTGCAAAACCTGATCTGTAGCATTCATGCAAAGGATGGCGGTCATCAGTATTATTTCAATGCAAAGAATGATGGTAGCGTCTAATGCGGGCCATCCTTTCATTTCCCGGTGACGGTGAGGCTGGAGTCGCTCGGTTTTAATCACATGCCTTCTGATTAGAAAAATCAGGCAGGCAACGATGACGCCGACAGCTAACAATTCAAAAAAACTGATCAATGGCGCATAAAGCTTACCGAGAAAAGGAATGAATATTCTGTGGTTTCCTGTTAGTCCATCAATTATAATTTCCGCTACTTCTATATTAATAATCAGGAAACCAGCATATACCAAGAAATGAAGGAAGCCTACGATGGGGCGGTCAAACATTTTCTTTTGTCCGAAGGCAATGCGGAGCATGTTAGCCAGGCGTCTTTGGGGTTGATCAGATAAGTTTTCATTTTTACCCAGGGCAATTGCTTGCTTGATGAGTTTGATCCTTCGGTAAATCAGAAAGGTGGTGATGATCAACAAAATCAGAAAAGCAATTTGTTGTAAAAAAGCCATACTTGTTCCTTTGGTGTTTATGGGTGGTAGTATGCTTGCATACTATATTGCAATTTCAGAAAAAAAAGAATAAAATGTATAAAAATGATAGCTTTCTCAATTCGTGATTCAGAGTAGCTGAAATCTGATTCGCTGCTGAATAGGTATTGGTTATAAAAAAAGCTCCGTAATCGGAGCTTTTTAAAGGGCGTATTGAGCCACTTTAATGTTTTGTCAAAGCAAAACAACTGTCCAGAACGGGTTGATGTACCTTACTAAACCTGTCATAACACCAAACTCTTAATTTATTAGTTTCGTTAGGCATCAGCATTTTGATTGCCTTTTTTAGCTCTTTTTCAAATAAACGGCGATCAAAACTAACTTTTTGAAGAATTATTTTAATGTATTCCAGCATTGAGGCCATAGTTATTATGTAGTTTTGTAGTTTAGAATATAATAAATAAGTAAACCAGACGTCGAGTTATATCGTTATTCTTCGGTACGCTTAATTTCACTTCTAATATAACGATAAAATTTAGTGAAATTATTATTTTATATAAATATTTTATTGTGTTTTTCGTACACAAGCTTCGGGCAGATACAAATCGACCAGATTAGTATAGAATCAGGTCCTGCGCATTTGACAAGAGACCAGCCGTTTACAATTTCAGTAGTAGTTGAAAACAGCGACGAACGCCCTGTAGTCATCTTTCCGGAGCTGCATGACTTACAGAAAAGGAGTATGTCCGTAACCAGTACCAAAAATACGGTCGGAGGGAAAACTGTAATAGTCCAAACCATCATTCAGGAGTATTACGCCACTAAAAGTGGTATTATAGAGGTATTGCCATCCATCGTAAAAGTGGGGGATCACTCCCTGAATTTAGATGGACAGGAATTAAGAGTTGACCTCCTGGAAGACGGGCAAGAAACCGTACAATCGGAGGAAATACAGGATGTTGTCATTGATGAAACGGGAGCGGATGATATCTTTCTTTCTCTATCAATTAACAAGAGAAATGTGTTTGTGCGGGAGGGATTTTCTGTGAGACTGAGTTTGTTTGTTGCAAAATCAACGGCAGTTTCCATGGAGTTTTACCGACTGAATGAGCAACTGCAATCGATCCTCAAAGAGCTGAGGCCACAAGGTTGCTGGGAGGAAAATCTGGATATAATGGAGATCGTACAACGTGAAACCACTGTTAATGGAAGGCAGTTTAGTGAATACCGAATGTATGAAGCGGTTTTCTTTCCATTATCTTTGAAAGATGTGCGCTTTCCTGCTCTACATCTCAGAATGCTGGCTAAAAACGCTGACGGAGAAAATTTGAGGCAGTTCAGCTCAAAACCTACCACCGTAAGGGTAAAGCCTCTTCCTCCACATCCAGCTCGTGACCAGGTTTCAGTTGGGCAGTTTGTACTCGAAGAAGGAATGAGTCAGGAGTCAGTGGTAGCTGGAGAAAGTTTCAAGTATACGTTGAAAATACAGGGGACGGGTAATATATCTGCCATTCAACCTCCGGTATTTATGTTGTCTTCTTTCGATTTGTATTCTCCTGACATCAGGCAGGTCATTAAACGGGGAAGAGGAAGAATTACAGGAGAAAAAACATTTGATTATACAGTAGTTGCCCGCCATAAGGGTATTTTCCCGCTCAATAATTTTTTTGGTTGGGTGTATTTTAATCCTGTGAAGGAAACCTATGATACCCTTTCTTCCGCAAGGGTGATACAGGTTGTGGGCGAGAGATCAAGGCAGATAGCAAGCAGTGCAGGGGAGTTTTCAGTATATTCGGACCTGGAGAACAGATCATCAGGTAGTTTTTACCTGGATTACCGTTACCTTGCCAGATGGTTTATTAATATTGCAGCCATTGTGATGTTTATAGCAATGATCTGGGTGTTTTTCCGGAAATAGTGTTTTAGTAGCTTATATATAAAGAAGATAATGAGTAGTAGTTACGGTACAATATTTACTATCACCACTTTTGGCGAATCGCATGGAAGCGGGATAGGAGTGGTTATTGACGGTTGCCCGGCAGGGGTGAACCTCGATACAGATTTTATGCAGTCAGAACTCGACCGACGTAAACCCGGACAGTCACGAATTACAACTCAAAGGAAAGAGAACGATGAGTTTGAAATACTTTCGGGTGTGTTTGAAGGAAAAACAACAGGTACTCCTCTGGCTATTCTGATACGAAATACAGACCAGCGTAGCAAAGATTACTCACATATTGCAGATCATTACCGGCCCTCTCATGCTGATTTTACCTATCAGGAAAAGTATGGCATTCGTGATTATCGCGGAGGAGGAAGAAGTTCTGCCCGTGAAACTGCTGCCCGTGTGGTCGCGGGAGCGGTTGCTAAACTTGTTTTGAAAGGATTGGGCGTAAGTATCCAGGCCTATGTTTCTCAGGTAGGAAGTATTCGTCTGGAAAAGAGTTATCAGGATCTTGATATTGCGTCAGCGGAAGACAATGCAGTGCGCTGCCCGGATCAGATTGTTGCCCGGGAAATGTTTAACTTTATTGATCAGACACGTAAAAACGGTGATTCAGTAGGTGGGGTTGTAACCTGTGTGGCACAGGGGGTGCCGGTTGGCTGGGGAGAACCGGTATTTGATAAGTTACATGCGGAGCTAGGAAAAGCGATGTTGAGTATTAACGCTGTGAAAGGTTTTGAATATGGCAGTGGGTTTGCAGGTGTTGAGCAGTTAGGTTCCGAACATAACGACCTGTTTTTTATTGATGATCATGGGAAAACCAGGACAAAATCAAATAAGGCGGGAGGTATTCTGGGTGGAATATCCAGTGGAGAGGATATTTATTTCAGGGTAGCCTTTAAGCCTGTCGCTACTATTATGCAAGATCAGGATAGTGTAGACAAAGACGGTAATTCGGTGGTGGTAAGTGGGAAGGGACGGCATGATCCTTGTGTTGTTCCACGTGCTGTGCCAATAGTAGAATCCATGGCGGCTCTGGTGCTGGTAGATTTTTATTTACGACACAACGCACGTAAGGGATTAATACAGAACTAATATTTAAATAAATTTTCAACTTTGCTTTCGAATAAAGTGTCAGAGTTATTAAATAAAATCAAACAGCTTTCTGAGCAAAATGCCGTACAGGCAGTAGAAAATCGTCGCTATCTTCATAGCAGACCCGAACTTTCATTTGAAGAGGAAAAGACATCACGCTTTGTCGCTGAAAATCTGAAGCAAATTGGACTCATCCCCCAGGAAGGAATAGGTGGTTATGGATTAAGCGCACTCATTGAAGGGAAAAACCCTTCTTCAAAAGTAGTTGCCTTGCGTGCTGACATGGATGCACTGCCGATTATGGAGGCAAATGATGTTCCGTACAAATCCCAATATCCGGGAATAATGCATGCATGTGGTCATGATGTTCATACGACTTCACTGCTGGGAACAGCCAAAATTCTGCATGAGTTAAGAAACGATTTTGAAGGGAGTGTAAAGCTTGTTTTTCAACCGGCTGAGGAGAAAGCTCCGGGAGGTGCTTCATTAATGATCAAGGATGGTATTTTACAAAATCCTGCGCCTGTCAGCATGATTGGTCAGCATGTATCACCCGGAATACCAGTTGGCAAAATCGGATTTCGTGAAGGTATGTACATGGCCAGTACAGATGAACTTTATCTCACTGTGATCGGCAAAGGTGGTCATGGGGCTGCTCCACACCAGTTAATTGATCCTGTAGTCATTGCCTCTCATATTATTATTGCACTTCAGCAGATTATCAGTCGCAATAAAGTTCCGGCTAATCCGTCTGTTCTTTCCTTTGGCAGGTTTATCGCTGATGGGGTAACCAACGTGGTTCCTGATGAAGTCACTATTCAGGGAACATGGCGCTGTATGGATGAAGTCTGGCGTGAAGACGGTTTGAAGAGAATGAAGAAAATGGCAGAAGGGATTGCTGAATCAATGGGTGGCCGGTGTGTTTTTGAAGTTGTGAAAGGATATCCTTTCCTCAAAAATGAGCCGGAATTGACCCGCAGGATGAAATCGGCTGCTATTGATTATCTGGGAGAGGAAAATGTGTTGGATCTGGATATCTGGATGGCAGGGGAAGATTTCGCATTCTACTCTCAGATTGTGGATTCCTGTTTTTACCGCATCGGAACCCGTAATGAAGCCAAAGGCATTATTTCGGGTGTACATACCCCAACCTTTGATATAGATGAAGATGCACTCCGGATTGGTCCGGGTCTGATGGCCTGGCTTGCTATGCAAGAGTTGTCTTCAAAATAGGCATTTTATTGTAGGGGTAGAGTCATTGTTCTTACGTCTTTTAAAATAAAAATTAAAGACAATGACTCTTCCCCGATTATCCGCTTCTTTAGTAAAAACCCAGACAGATCTGCTGCAAAATGCAGATCAATTATTAGCTCTTCCAGAAAAAGTTCTTCAGTTTGGTACAGGTGTGCTGCTGCGCGGCTTGCCTGACTTTTTCATCAATAAGGCGAATCAGTCAGGAGAATTTAATGGTCGCATTGTGGTCGTTAAATCTACGGACAAAGGTGGTGTTGACGCATTTGCAGAACAAGATAATGTGTTTACCCAGGCTATACGCGGTATTGATAATGGGCAACCTGTCGAAGAAAATATTATCAATACGGCTATCAGCCGGACGCTCTCAGCAAAAGCACAATGGAGCGATATAATGGCTACTGCCTCCAGTAAGGATATGCAGATTATCATTTCCAATACCACCGAAGTAGGAATTCAATTGGTTGAGGATGATTTACTGGCATCTCCGCCCGTTTCATTCCCGGGTAAACTTACTGCCTATTTGTATGAAAGGTTCAATGCTTTTAATGGCTCACCAGAAAGCGGAATGGTAATCATCCCGACAGAATTATTACCTGATAATGGTGCCAAACTCAAGAGTATTGTTCTTGAACAAGCACGTCGTCATCAGTTGCCAGATGCTTTTATCAATTGGATTGATACCGCTAACCGCTTTTGCAGCTCGCTCGTTGACCGAATCGTGCCGGGCGCTCCTGCACAGGATGTTCACGCAGCACTTGAAGAGAGCCTGGGGTATAGAGATGAATTACTGATCATGTCGGAAGCTTACAGATTATGGGCCATTGAAGGGGATGAGCAAGTGAAAGAAATATTGTCATTTGCCAAGACCGACACTGGGGTCATTATTGAGCCGGATATTGATATTTACAGAGAATTAAAACTCAGGCTGTTAAATGGTACCCATACGCTTTGTGTAGGGCTATGTTATTTGGCTGGTTTGAATACAGTACGTGAAGTAATGGAAAACAAATCCACCAGCCAGTTTGTAGAGGATTTGATGCAGAGTGATCTTGCTCCGGCTATTCCTTACGCAGTTGATCCGGAGCAGGCACATGAATTCGGCAAACAAGTGCTTGATCGTTTCCGCAATCCGTCGATCCGTCACCAGTTGATTGATATCACAGTTCAATATACTGCCAAAATGAAAATGAGGAATGTTCCCACCATCCTGCATCACTATAAGAGCAGTGGAACAATTCTTCCAAACGTAGCAAAAGGTTTTGCCGCTTACCTGCTATTTATGAAGGCTACTGAAACCGATGGCAAAAATTACTATGGTTTCAGAGATGGCGAAAAATACCCGATCAGATGTGATGCTGCTGGTTATTTTTATGAGGCCTGGAAAAAACACGGTGAAAATCCTGAAGAACTGGTCAATGCTGTATTGAGTGATGTAGAACTTTGGGGGACAGACTTAACCCTGTTGCCTGATTTTGCAGAAAGTATAGCCGAGCAACTCAGCAAGTACTATGCTGAAGGTGTCAGAGCATAAATAATTAATAGAATGAGACAGCGGATGATTTGAAATTATCCGCTGTTTTTTATTTTGAAGAATTAACCGATTGAAATGTGGTTTGCAATACTTCATCTACAGGTTTTGTCTCCGGAAAGAATGAAACAATTCTTTGCAAAATTCTTTCTACTACTGCATCCGGACAGGAAGCTCCACAGGTAAGAAGGATTTTTAATGGTTTGCCTGACAAACTGATATAATCTTCGGTAATTTCCTCCTGTTTGGTATTAATATTATAATGCTTGATTAGCTTTTTGTCTAACAACTTACTTTCCGTTGATATAAAATAAGTAGGGAGTTTTTTCTCACATAGTTCGACCAGGTGAGAGGTGTTGGAACTGTTATACCCGCCGGCCACAATCGCGAAATCCGCCTCTTGAGTTAATAAGGCATAAGTAGCATCCTGATTGTCATTGGTGGCATAACATAAGGTATCTCTTGTGTTTGCAAAATGGTTTTCTACGTCCTCTGGAGAGAGTTTATAATGTCGAATCATTACATTTTTCAGGTGGTCTGCAATGCCTTGGGTGTCAGAAGCCAGCATCGTAGTCTGATTGACAACGCCAATACGTTGAAGATCAGTTTCGGGGTTAAAGCCCTCGGAAAACTGTCCGGCAAACTCTTCATGAAATTGCTCAGTAGGAGTTTCACCGGTAATGTAGGACGCGAGACGTTTCGCTTGATTCAGGTCTTTTACTACAATAGTCGGCGCATTTTCCTTGCTATGTGAAAACGTAGCTCTGGTTTCTTCGTGCAGCGGTTTACCATGCACCACAATTGAATATTCCTTGCCGCCAATCTGTGAAGCCCGATTCCAAACTTTCTCTACAAAAGGGCAGGTCGTGTCATATTGATAAGGATCGATTCCCAGACTCGACAGTTCCTGTTGAATTTCAACCGTAGTGCCAAATGCAGGCACTATGACAATATCCTCTTGGGTAAGTGTTTCCCAGGGAACAATTTTGTTCCCTTTCGTATCCATCAGAAATTTCACACCCCGTTCCTGCAAATCTCTGTTTACATCTGGGTTATGAATCATTTCACTCAATAGAAATATTCTTTTCCCCGGATTTTGTTCAATAGCTGAGTAAGCGATATCAATTGCATTTTCTACCCCGTAACAAAAGCCAAAGTGACGGGCAATGAAAAATTGAACGGGTCCGAAGTCCAGTTTGGTTGGCGTGAAATCCCGTTTTAGTTTATCGTTCTTGCGTCGGAACTCCTTTATAGGAGTGATGACACTGCTCCGGTAGAAGGCCGGTATATTAAAAGTCTTCATAGTTCCTCAAATCAACTGCTGTCACAGATGTACGCTTATCTATACTTTAATAAACAAAGATAAGCTTCTTTTTCTGAAACAGGTTGCGGCACTTGCTAATCAGAATTTGTAAATTGTTCCTATAAACATGCAACATTTGATAAAAGAAATTGTCTTTGATTCAGAACGTTCAAAAAAACTAAACCTTCGTTGGAGACGAAATTATATACAGATAAAAATACCGAATTGGTAAAACGTTGCCAGCAAGGGGAGCGAAAGGCCCAATACGAGCTGTATAAGCAGTATTCAAGGGCAATGTTTAACATATGCGTCAGGATTTTGAATGATCATTCAGAAGCGGAAGATGCATTGCAGGAAGCGTTCGTGTCGGCATTTTCCAATTTGCATAAATTTAAGAGTGAGTCAACTTTTGGTGCATGGCTGAAACAAATAGTGGTGAATCAGGCAATTGGCCAGCTCCGGAGCAGAAAAATACAGTTTGTAGAAATTGATGAAATGGCAGGCGGGGAAGAGGATAGTAAATTGGTACCCGTTGAATGGCAGGATGAAGGAAATGAAGAATACGATCTGGACATTCAAAAGGTGCAGAGGTCAATGGATAAACTATCAGAAGGATACCGGGTTGTATTGAATTTGTATCTTTTTGAAGGTTATGATCATGAAGAAATAAGTCAGATATTGAATATAAGTGAGTCTACCTCACGTACTCAATATATGCGTGCAAAGAAAAGATTGTTAGAGCTAATTAAAGCAGGATAATTATCATTCCTGATATACAGATATAGTAATATGAAAAATTTGTCAGATAAAAAAGATCGTCTTGAACGTTTCGTACGGGATAATCGCGAGGCTTTTGATAGTGAGATCCCTTCAGATGCTTTCTGGAACAAACTCGAAAGCCGGCTGGACAATGAATTGCCTCCCATTACAAAAGACGAGCCAAAAAACGGGGTTGTTGAATTGAATAGCAGGAAAATAATCAGGTTCGACTGGCGTATGGTAGGCATGCTGTTCATCGGATTGGGATTAGGCTATTTATTTTTTCTCAACGCCGAATATGGACTTTTCAGAGATCCACAAATGGCGCTAACTGCTCCTGCTTACGCAAGAGAGTTTAATCGCTATAATTCAATGATCGAGGAAAAACGGAATGACTTGTTCAAGTTGGCTAATGAAAATCCTGAAATATATGAGGATTTTGCCGGTGAACTGGATCAGCTGGAACAAAATTATAAACGACTAAGAACTGAACTGACCAAAACTCCTAATCAGGATGACCTGATTAATGCCATGATTCAGAATCTGCAATGGCAAATTGACATATTGAATCAACAACTGAAAATTATTAACCGGATTAATGGAAATGATAAGCAAAATGAAGTTTATCTGTAATTGTATTTTTCTCATTCTTTGGGGTGTACCAGGTTTTGCACTATCAGGAGAAATAGAGGATGTGGTATGGATTGAAAAACAGAAAACCGTATTAAAAACGGTTAAGCTCGATCAAAGGACCGAAGTATTGATAGACAATCAATATGGTGATGTGAATATCAGTCTTTGGGATAAGCAGGAAATCAGAGTGGAGGTAGTGATAAAAGCCGATGGACCCTCAGATAGCAAAGCACAGGAATATATTGATCAGGTCTCTGTAATAGAACAAAGAAAAGATAATCAGTTACAGTTTATTACGGAGATCAATGGCAATTCTGGAAACTGGAGCAACTTGAAGCAATTGGGGCACAACGGGAAGAATTACCTCAGGATTGATTATTCGGTATCGATGCCTCGCCATAATGCCCTTGTCGTGAAGAATAAATTTGGCCAAACCAATGTTCCTTCATTTGATGCAGTACTTACGATTGATTCGAGGTATGGCGGTTTCCGGGGAGGTCACCTTTCAAATCAAAATAATTCAATCAAGATTATGTACGGTAATGGTGAAATTACTTCAATGGGAGGAGGGAAAGTGGATGTACGGTACTCAAACCTTGATATGGTGCGTGCAGGTACTATTGAGTTAATAAACAGATACGGCAAACTCAAAATAGGCGAAGTAAAAGATCTGGACGCAAGTATCGATTATTCCGGTGCATCGGTCAATAAGATCACAGGATCAGGAAAGGTGAAATTGAATTACTCCGGGAAATTTCAGATTAATGAAGTCAATGCAGAATTACTGGATATTCAAGCTGCCTTTTCCTCAATAATCTTACCCGCAGAACCAGCAACCTATCATGTTACAGTTACCCATGGAGACTTTAAATATCCTTCCCATGTAGATTTCAACATGAAAAAAACCTCTGTCCCGGCGCCTCAACGTCCGCCTCGTCCCAGTGAACCCAAAAAATTTGAAGGAACAGTGGGAAGTTCCAATGCCAACGTGCCCATGATCAGGGTAGTTTCAAAATTTGGAGATGTGCGGTTAAAAGAATAGACAGCAGTTCGGTGGATAGAATCCGGCAATGGTACATGATCATTGCCGGATTTTATCATTATAGAATAACAGTTCGGTTTTTATAGATAAATACCCGGTCATTAAATACAAGTTTTAATGCTTTGGAGAGCACGGATTTCTCGGTGTCCCTTCCTAATGAAGCCATTTGCCTGACCGTGTGCCGGTGACTGATTTCCTTGACATCCTGCGCTATAATAGGACCTTGGTCAAGGTCGTTATTGACAAAATGGGCGGTGGCACCAATAATTTTTACTCCCCGGTCATAAGCCTGCCGATAAGGGTTGGCGCCGATAAATGCAGGTAGAAACGAATGATGAATATTGACAATACGATTGGGGTAGTTGCTGACAAATTCTGGAGATAGTACCCGCATATATTTGGCTAAAACCACAAAGTCTGGCGTATATATATTCAAGGTCCTCAATATAGCTGATTCATGTTCCTCACGTGTTTTATGCTCATGTGTGATATAATGGAACGGTATGCCAAATTTGCTTGTCAGGGGTTGTAGATCATTATAATTGCTGATTACTGCCTGAATATTGGCATCCAGTTCATCAAAAGCATAGCGTATCAATAACTCACCAAGACAATGATGTTCTTTCGTTACCAGTATAACCACATCTTTTTTCTTCTGCGGATTCAGATTCAGGTTAATCCCTTCGGGTAAATCTTTATAGAGCGAATCGAGTAACTCCTGCGCGTCAATCACACCTTCAAACTCAGTACGCATGAAGAAATATCCTGACGAACTTACATATTCATCATTTCTGATAATATTAAGATTATGGTTGTAAAGGATTTTTGTAACGTGATAAATAAGCCCTTTGTTATCAGGGCCGTCCATTAGAAGGATATGACGGGAATTCATAAAAAAAACTGAACATTGCTATCCGGCAAAAATAAGGAGCAATGTTCAGTTTCCAGCATAAATAACTGATAATATTAATGGCAGGAATTAAATCGGCGATCAGTTATGATTCCATATCCTGTTACCAAACAACCAGATCCAGGTCAATGGTATTCAGATCCTATTTTTTCTCCCATGTTTCATGAATTGGGTCGCCTTTACTGCTTTTTCCGGAATGGTCCCATTTGCCGTTATTGAGTTTCCAGCCGAAGCTCAGGCTAGCACCCACACGGTGATTGTCCCTTGAAAAGAATTCGATATTTTCGGTATAGGTGCCATTGTTAATAGTATAGGTTCCTCCACCGGTGCCATAGAATCCTTTGACAGCAGGGTCTATCGCAACCCATTGGAATCGCGTTCCGGAAAGTATTTTTAAGGTTTTTCTAGTCCCGGTCTGATGAATTCTAACCAGCGGGCCGGTACCGTCCTGTGCACGTTCTGTAATGTGCCATGTACCAGCCATAGGTACTTTTTCAGCTTCGTCGACCAAAGACCATACCAGCGGCTTTTCTGCATCCATCGTCAGAATACTTCCTTCCCTGGTGATCTTGTATACAATTGATTTGCCAATTTTTGCGGTATCCGTTGTGTTATATTCCGGGGTATAGGTAAGCTGGTTGCCATTGATGGAATATGGTCCCCCTTCAGTCCTGTCAAAAAATTTATCCCGGTTGCTATAAGAAGCAATAGTAAGATAATTGTCAGCAATAATCATCGTGGAGGTACTGTTTGTAGCAGATTGCGCCTTCCATGCCCCCTTGATAGATTGTCCCATACTCATAATTGAGCTAAGCATTAATAATAAACTGATAGCGATTTTCATAATGGATGGATTTTGTTGATCATGGTAAAACTACAAAATAATCATGAATTGTGATAAATGGTAGCTCTTTAAATGTAACTGCCGTCTGTCCCTTTACAACAATGGGGGGGCAGACGGCAGAATTAAATGTATATTCTTTTACCGATCTATTTTACTAAAAGTGTTTTGAATATTGTACCCAGTTTACGATATCCTTCCGTATTGGGATGGAGTCCATCTGAGAATAGTTTTTCGTCTATTTTTTGGTCTGCCTGGAGCAGTACTTTGCCTGGATTGGCAAATTGTACATTATGCTCACCTGTGAGTGCAGCGAGTCTGTCATTCAGGATATTTACCCGATCTTCCTGATCTCTTCTGGGGTAAATTCCTACCATGGTAAGCCGTGCATCTGGCTGGCGTTGTCTGATTGCTTTTATGAGCGTATCCCATCCTTCAACAATTTCTTCGTTGGTATTGATCTGGAAATTATTTGTCCCGATCATCACAAAAATGTGTTCTGCTTTATAACCATCTAATTCGCCATGGTGAACTCTCCAAAGTACGTTCTCTATTCTGTCCCATCCAAAACCAAAATTCCTGGCTGATTTATTGCGGAATGTATCCTCCCATGAATCCTTTCCGTAAGCATGGTAGCCGCTTGGTTCACCTCCCCAGAAATGGGTGATTGAGTTGCCAAAAAGAACGGTTTTGGGTGGATTTTTTTTATTCAATTCCAGAATGGCACGGTGCCTTTCTTCCCAGTTGTATCCCCCCATTTCTCTGGATTGGATCACTGGTTTTTGGGTACTGTATGTGCCGGATTCTTCGTGGAGGATCGCTCTGAGAAATTTTTCATAGCCCAGGGCATACCGATACATCCCTAAATCATTGGGGTGCGTACCGTCTACAGTAGTTTCAATATCCAGATCAAAAGCAGTAATCGGGATCACGTACAGTTCACTTATTCCTTCAGCCTTTAGCTGAGCAAATGCTTCTCTGAAGGCCTGATTGACATTTTCATAGGCAGTTTGTCGAACTTTATTCATTTTGCCTTCTGTATATCCGGCATGTTCAGCAAAAACAATTGGTGTCTCAGGACGTTTTTTACGTAGGTGCCTGGCTGCGAAAAGGGTACGTTCCCTGATATCATTCATAGAAAGTTTTGTGGCATCGGTCATATTAGGCAGGCAATCCAGAATATATGCTTTCGCTTCTACTTCTGCCAGCAGTTCAACGACTTCTCTTTCCATAGGCCCATTACCGGAAAATCCAAGATTAACTATAGGTCGATCCATTTTCCTGCCAAGTATGCCTGTCCAGGCCATTCCTGGGCGGGTAGCACATGCACCTTGGGCAATGGACGTACCATACACCACCAACGGTAAATCATTCCTGACGGGCAACGGAACAAACTGGCTTCCCTCAGAAACCCCTATTTCCATCCACTCAACACTGTTATATAAAGGTAGAAACAGACGATATTCACGACCTTTTTTATGATACCCATCATTTGCGGTCAGATGATTGTACTGATACGAAACAGTATCTTTAAAACTATACTTCCCCTGACACCAAAGCATATCTCCGTCAGCCGAGACCGCATACAAGTCTACGCCACTTACGCCAGTAGGGGGCATATGGGGGAAGCCAATCTGACCTGTTACCTTATAGCGGATCTGAATGTTTTGTGCGTCGGAGCGAAATCTGATCATTAATCCCGTGGAGTTGCGGGATAGGTTCCAGACCTGGGTTCTCACAATTTTTTCTGCTTTTGCCGGGAAGCGGTCATAGGGTTTTTGTGTATTGCCATACCAGCTCTGGCCTTCAATAACCTGAAATTCGGACTCAGCGGGATTCCACCACTTAAGTGATTCCTGGGCCTGTGACCATAGCGCAAGAATTGTTAGCGACCAGGTAAGAATAAGATTTCTCGATAACATCTAAAATTGGATTTACGGGAAGTGACTAAAATTAATGAATAAACAGCCTGTAAAAAAACGGCTGTTTATTCATATTATCAATTAAAGCCCAAGTGAGATAATTGATTTTACCACTTATTTCTGACTTTGTGTTCCTGAATGTAATTTATTCATTAAGCCAAACAAAGTGGAAGTGATTTTTGGCGAAGCCTGCGTTTCAAGATAACTGGAGCGAGCTCTCCAGGTTTCGTACCCACCTAATTCGTGATGCTTTGGGGTGGGCAAATAACCGTTGTATCCATTGGCCAGTGAAACGGTAAAAGTTTTTTTGAATGGGCTTTTCTCTTTTATTTCCAGTCCAATTTCTACAAAAACTTCACATGGAATAGAAGCAATCGCCAGGTCACCAATTTTCATGGCAGTAATTAATAAGGGTACCTGATCAGGGTATTCCTGAAGTTTTATACTCTCACGAGCATATATCTGATCCCTGTCCGTTAATATTTTTCCTTCAGTGCCTTGAAGTAATTTTTTAGCTCTGTCAATTTCTTTTGGCGAAGCCTTTCTGACTCCAAGTTTAATTTCTTCCTGTTCTACGCCTAAAGGTAACCAGTCATAGAATTTCATCCCATTCACGACTTCATGGACCTCTTCGGCCACAATATTTGCTACTCTTTCCATCTGTGCATATGGCCCTGAAGGTTTCCATTGTGCTCCGCGAAAGTCAATATTATTAATATCACCACTGGTACCATTTGACATAATCGGAACAAACGGATAATCACGGTCTCCCGGCCCTAGCAACTCTTTCATCTTGTTACAAAACATACCAAAATAATCAGCAGACACAGAACCGCTTTTTACACCTCCCACATAATGAAGCGAATAATTGGCCAGTAAACCGATGGGTCTACCCTGAAGTGATTGGATGTATAACACCGATACCTCTGGATCTATAGGGCCAGCAGGACCTATCAGGTCAGGACTTCCAGCCGGGGGATTCATTCTAACCTGATCCTTTTCACCGAAAGGATTAGGGGTCATGCTTCCAGGTTTCATGTGCCACCTTCTGTTAAATACCTGGGAAGGTTCGGACCCGGCACCAAAGCCAATCCGTGCGGGCTGAAGATTTCCATTGGCCCGGATTACCGCATCAGCGATACGTTCGGTTACAAACGACTGATAGGCAGGATCCGGTTCACTCTGAAAAACACCACAAGCAGTACCGCCTGAATGCGTATGTGTTGCCGACATCATCATGTTTTTAACAGGTATGTTCGTCGCCCGGCTTGCTATAGCCTTGGCTTCATCCAGAATGTCACGGCCTATCATACAAAGGTCGGCTACTACAATTGCCAGTTTGGTCGAGCCATCGTCGAGTACGATACTCCTTGCATGGGTATCATCATGAATGTGAGAACTAGTCCCATCCTGAAAATTGCCGTTAATGGAAGTACCAATTTTGGGGGTAATTACACTGGTTGAAGCACCAGCTTTGAAAGTTTTTTGCTGTTTACTTTGTGCACTGATCTCCTGATTTAAACAGAGTCCCAATGTGACAGCCATTAATACTAATTTTGAATAACCGGAATGATTGTGTTGCATAAAGTCAGTATGATTTACGTGCCTGATTTATTATCTGTTATTAGAAGAATTCAGACTGTAAAAACTACTTTGAAGCAAAGTATTCATTCCGAACTAAACAACCTGCCCGGTAGTTTGTGTTTCATGTGAGAATCGCCGGAAAGGTATTTTTGCCCATTGAATAGAAGGTTTTTCTATTATTTTAAAAAATAAAGATGAAATTCCAAGACAAACAGCAAGAATAAAGAACCCAAGCAGGAACTTGGTAGGCTCAGAGCTGTCAGGGAAATAATGCATAAACAGGTTACGTATTAGTTCTACCCCTACGATCCAATGTATCAGATATAGAGAGTAGGATATTTTACCCATAAAAAGCATTGGTTTTGATTTCAAAGTGACATTATAAAGAATAATCAGGGTAGTAAGCAGCGCGGCTACTACATAGCCCTTTCCATGGAAATAATATATAAATCCACTATTCAATACCAGTTAGGTCCCAAAAGACAAGGGACTGATTTTAGAGATAAATTTTTGAAAGCACAGGATGCCAATAATGAACAAATGAATATGGATAAATATAAAATGATGAGCCGGGTTATTCAGGCAAATGATTGTGGATATTATACTTAAAACAATTAAAAGTGGTGCATTAGGTCTGGAGCTGATTAAAGGAAAAAGAAAACCTATCAGAACATAGAACTGAAACTCGATGGCAAGGGTCCAAAATACCGGATTGATCCATACATTGTCAAAAAATACATTGAGGTATCCTAGATGTAAGGCCAGATTATACCAGTTGATTTCATATATCCTATTGGTGATAATGGAAGTCGATATAAACGCAATAAGTACAGACAAAATAATTGTTAGTATATACGGTGGTTCCAGACGAATCAGACGCTTTGTCAGAAATGAAAAATAATTGGCAATAGAATAATTTCTCCTCCACATTGAATATGGAATTATAAATCCTGAAATAACAAAGAATACTGCCACACCTAATCGGCCTATAATACTGAGCGGAAAAATGTATGTGTGAAAAAATGTGTCTGTGGCTGAGAAAAAATCCTGTGCGCAGAAGATATGCATTTCACAGATGCCTAATGAGGCTATGCCACGTAACCATTCAATTGAATTAATTCTTTCAGTAAGTAAAAGTGATTTCATAAAGAAGAAATTAATAGAGGATGATTCGTATTTAACTATACTAACTTTAAAAGTTGGATATAGATGATTTTGATTTTATAAGAAATTTATAATAATATTCTCACAAAAAATATAATACTATGTGTTTTGTTGAGATTTTTTATTAAAAGACGGACTTAGGCCTTTCTATAGGAAAGAGGAGCCAATAAAAAACGGTTCTTATCTGATAGCTTCAGATAAGAACCGTTGGGAATTTTAGAATTATTTTAGGTGCCTGGATTAAAGGGGAGTTAGGTCAACCCGCCTAACCAACATTTCAGCGCCTTCTGACTGAATCTGTATTTTTCCTTTGCTGGGTTTTACCTGTTGTGCCTGGTTGACCAATATACCGTTCAGATAAACGTCAATATTGGTTCCTTTGGCTATAATTTCCATGGTGTTCCATTGACCTACAGGTTTTTCGGCCTCTTTGTCGCCTCTGAAATCCAAAACATCTTTCCAGTCAGGGGATCTGTGCAACCAATTGATTCTTCCTTTATGAATGGTGACCAATTGACCACCAGGCTGGTAAATGTAGGAGCCGCCTTGTTTTTCAGGTGCTACTGGACTGGTAATTGCAAAATTTTCACTTCCGTCTGCAACAACTAGAAAATCTCCAGTACCTCCTTCTATAATCTGACATTCAATAGAGTACATCCATACTCCCCCATACGCACCGTCTTTCCCTTGTGAATGGATGAGAATACCATTATCACGGGCGCGGTCTTCGCGAGGAGCAAATGTTCTCTCTCCCCATTTGAAATCTACCACCAGTTTATAATTTTCATATTCTTCGTTGGTTGTAATACAGCCATATTCTTCTCCACTGATGACAATGTTGCCTTTATCGATGGTAAATACTTTTTTCGGATCGCTGTTTTTACCGGTTGTTCGGAGAAAAGTGTACCACCCGTCCAGGTTCTTTCCGTTGAATAGCTTAATTGTTTTGTTTGAACCACCTGATGAAGCGGTATTTCGGGTACAGGCAAGCCCGGCCACCATTAGCAATGAAAGGCTAAGGGGAATAAGGAATCGATAGTTGATTTTCACGGTTTAAGGAATTAAGCGATAAATGAATGATTTGGGGATTATACTGAAAAGTGAGTTTCAAATGTAATTCTACTGATAAAAAGAAAGTTATCTCTTCATAATCATTGAAAAGATAACTTTCTCATCATTGATGGGTTATGCTGTTATCAGCGGGTTTTAACCAGTTTAAGTCCGTCTGGCAGAGATTCCATAAAAGAAACCAAATCAGCCATTTCCTGAATGTTGAGTAGCTGATCCAATCCCGGAGGCATCATAGATACATCATGGGCTTCGATGGAGATGATTTCAGCACGTGGCACACGTAGTCCAGCTGGTCCGGGACCCACTGCAATTGTGACGTAATCTGGTGTTTGTTCTTTAATTACGCCGGTAAATGTATTGTCCTTTGTCACCACCTTGAAGGTTTCATATTCCCTGGCAAAACTGACACTTGGGTAAATAATGGCTTCCAGCATGTCATGTCTTGAACGAATATCACCGATATTGGTAAGATCCGGACCAAAGTCACTTCCCTGCGATTGAACGGCATGACAGGCAGAACAGGTTGCTTTACCAAAAAACAGTTTTCTTCCTTCACTTACATCACCTCTTGGGAGTTGTTTTTCAATACTTTCAAGTCGTGCGAGGCGTTCAGCTTGTCTGTTTCTAAGTTGTTCTACCAGTGGTTTGGCAGCTTCTTGTACTGAAACCGGATATTTTTCTATGAGCCTTTTCAGATCAGGTTCTGATAGAATGTCCAAATGAGAAGCTGAAGCCCCTAAGGATTTTACTAATGCCATTCCCACTGCTTCACTTTTACTGTCGGCAAAAGCGGCAGTAAGGGTAGGGACGAGGAATGGCTCCGCCTGGGCGATCTGACTGTTAGCTAATAAGATCAGTTGCTCATCAGTAGGTTGTGCCTGTACCAGCAAACGTGCGGCTGATTGTCTTACCGGAGACTCATTTCCAGATTTCAGATATTGATTAACCAGTGCAAAATCCTCTTTACTCAATTGTGGTTTTGTAATTAATTTGGCACTCAGGGCCTGTATTCTAACACTCGGCGAAGTGCTGTTTTGTTGGATAAGTTGATTAAGGTCGTTTTCTAATGATGCAATTCTCCTGGATTCTATGATGTTGAGAGCAGCACTACGTATTTTCTGATCATCGGACTTGAGTAATTTACCAATTTCATTGACCCATGCCGTTGGGAGATTGGTAATTTGACATTCCCCCATCACTGAAAAGAGTAACAACTTGCGCTCAGTATCTATATTGCCGGCTAGTTGTCGGGTAATATACTCCTGTAATGCATCATTACCACAAAACGTCAACATCAGACTTTTTAAAGAAGCAATATCCTCTTCGTTATTATTCGACTTCAATAATCTTTTTTCAAGAAATGCCACCACTATATCTGTCCATTCCGGATGGTGCGTTGCTACCCAGATACCCGTATTCTGAAGATCTTCATCGTTGCTTTCCAGAAAAGGTGCTAAATGCTCTTTTTTGAAAAGGGGCGTATGCATCTGATCCAACGCAATTACGGCTGCTTTTTTAATGTTTACAGAACCTGTTTTTAATGATGCCAATAAAGGTTCAGGCTGGTTAAATTGAATTAAGGAGTAGATAATGGCATGTTCTACAAAACGATCATCTGGATTATTCGCAGCTTTCAGTAAGGCAGGAATAGCTTTTGCATCGCCAATTTGTCCTAATGCGGTCGCTGCTTGTCTGCGTACCTGAGGATTTCCTTTTTGAACTATTTCCATCAATTTGCCTAAAGCCTGCGGGTCTTTTGCTAAACCAACCGATCTTATTGCCGCAGTTGCTGTAACAGCATTAGGGTTACTCATCAGATTTCTTAGCGCTAAAGCTGACTGAGAAGTGTTTATTCTGGCAATTGCAAATACAGCAGAAGCTTTGGTGTCTTCATCTTTAGATTGATTAATGATCTTCTGAAGTTCAGGAATCGCTGTATTCCCTTTTTGAACCAAGGTGTCGAATGCTTTCTGGCGTACCGCAGTACGGCTATCTTTGGTGTAAGCAGCAAGCTGTTTAATGGATGCTTGTGCAAAATTAATTTTCTTGCCCCAAGGATCATTAACCTGAGGTGCACCATTTTTGCGAATGCGATAAATACCACCCAGTACGTTTGGTTTCGCCACGCGTGACAGAGGACATCCATTGATAAACCACCCACCTGTTACTACTACCAGCATGCTGCCGTCTGCATCCTGTAATACATCGGTTGGATGACTGTCAGAGCTGGTTGATTTCATGAACGGCTCGTTCACGGATTGATAGGTTGCTATATCCGGTGAAAATATATGGCGCATGATCCGTCCGGTATTGAATTCTGCACTAAACAGATTATTTTGATACTCATCTCCGAACGCCTTGCCCTGATAACGCATAAGGCCTGAAGGCGCGACCCTTGCAGTTTTGGATAATGTCGGCATTAAGGGACCGGTCAGGGGCAACTTATCTTCCTCAATGACCGGGTTGTGTTTCGGATACACGCCACCTTCTACCCAGTGCATCAGAGCATCACGAAAACCGCCTTGAGGATCAGTAAAATAAGTCATGGTTCCTATGGTTTCCCCCGCTGGCATGAAGGCGATTTCGATGGCATTGTCAAAGCCTCCTCCTGACATGGATTCGAGTCCGCTACCATCGGGACGACATCTCCAGATACGTGCACCTTTTCCTTTCAGATTGACCCCTTCTTTAGTAGTAATATCAAAGCTTCTCCGTGCATCAGGCAGATACATCCATCCATCAGGTCCGAAGAAAGGTCCGCTGAGTGTGGCCGCATTGGCATTCAGCACCCATCCGTCAAGAATTACCTCACGCTTGTCTGCTTTACCATCGCCATCGGTATCGGTGTACCGTACAAGTTCAGGGGATTCGGCCACGTACAGACTTCCCTGGTAAAAACTACCACCCATAGGAAGACGGATTTTGTCTGCATATATCTGACTTTTATCAAAAATGCCGTCACCGTCTGTGTCTTCAACCACCCGCACATGGTATTTGGGGTCTTTTACCATCTCATCAGTGGTGATGTCATTGCTGGCTGTGGCTTCAAACAAAAACAACCGTCCGTTGTCGTCATAGGAAGCAAACATAGGGTAAGAGATCAATTCAGGATCAATCGCCCGCTCAATGGTGAAACCTTCAGGTACCGATAGGCCCTCAGGGAATTCTGCAGTTTGGTTTCGAAAAGAGACCATGAAAGTACTGACACCCAGAAGTGTCAATGTAAGTCCTGCCACACAGGTTTTACGGGTAAACTTCATTCAAATAAATATTTAGGGGTTCTGTACAAGATTAGGATTAACAATAATTTCCCGTTCCGGTATAAAGAATATGATTCGTGGGTCGGTTGGTTCAACACGATGATTAAAATTGTCAGTACCGTGTAATCCAGGATAAGCACGAACCAAAGGGAGATTATTTCTGAAAAGATCACCGGGTCGATGCCCTTCATAGGCAAGTTCCAAACGTCTTTCCTCCAAAACAACACTCAATACATTTCCTCTGCCTTTCAAATCAGATAAAGTATACAGGGCGTTTCCTGATAAACCTGCCCGTTTGCGTATCAGGTTTACGTCTTCAATGGCTTTTTCATTCTGGCCTGTCTTGGCATATGCTTCAGCTCGGTTAAGATACATTTCAGCCAGTCGGAGATAAATGGGAGATGACAAGTTTGCTACCCCTTCCTGCCAATTGAATTTATTGATAAAATACTGAGGTGAGGTACCACGATATTGAAGTTCGCCATTGATATAATGGATGGTTGTAAACGACAGCCGAACATCTTCCGGATTTTCCATATATAAATCCATCAGCTCTTGAGAGGTATAATATTCTCCCCAGCCAGTTGACAAAGTTTCAGGATCATTGTAATACAGTGAGCCGATCGCATTTTTGTCTTTGTTATCTTGCAGGGTATGACGGATATTAAAAATTGTTTCCGGATTGGTTTCCGGGACCAGCGTAGGCGATTTTTTAAAGACATCCGTACTGGCCAATTCAAAACGCCCGGAGCTGATTACTTTATCTGCGTATTCAATTGCCAGCAGATTTTCTTCCATATAGAGATAAATGCGGGAGAGTAATGCCTCACACACTTCTTTGGACGCAAAATTTGAGTTTTTCTCCTGATTAAATAGCAGAATGGCATTTTTTAGGTCATTGATTACAAAATTATAGACCTCCTTCACTGTATTTCTTGCCGGGTATTCCTCAGCTTCAGACGAACCGATGATTGGTATACCAGGATTTTCGCCTTGATTATGAGAATAGGGCCTTCCAAATAATCTAACCAGATTGAAATGAGCCAGGGCTCTCAGGTATAAATTTTCAGCTTTTAACTGATCTAGCTGGGCAGATTCACCATCCTGGATTTTATCGATAATCAGATTGGTTGAATAAATCAGTTTGTAGGATTGTTTCCAGAAGTTATTGGTAGGGTACATGGTGGGGATGTGCAGGTAGGAAGCGGCCAGGGAAGCCTGATCGCCATCAGCACCGCTTTGCACCACATTATCACCAGGCCATTCGTTCAGTACTACCAGATGACGGGTATAATCTTCGGCCACCAGCATAGCATAATTACCAAAAGTGGCAATTTGAATGTCAGCAGGGGTGGCCAGCGCTGTTTCATTAGACTTACTGGTAAAGGGTTGCAGATCTTTGTCACAACCATTCAATAGAATGACGCTGGCCGCTGCAAATATATATGGACGTATTATAGATAATTTCATGGTGATTAAAAAGTAAGGTTAATCCCGAATAATACTTTCTTACTGATCGGATATTTAATGCTGGATATTCCGCCACCCGGGCCTAACGATACCTCAGGATCCATTCCGGAGAATTGGGTGAGCGTAACAAGGTTGTCCGCGCTGACATATATTTTCATATCAGCTATTTTGAATCTATTGAGGAACCCGGATGGTATGTCATATGAGAGATTAATATTTCTCAGCCGCAGATAGCTTCCGTCTTCCAGGTAGCGTGAGGAGGTTTGATTTGAATTTCTGTTTCCTCCGAATACAGCTTTGGGATGTGTGGCAACGTCACCCGGTTTCTCCCAACGGCTCCAATTATCTGCCAGCACCATGCTGTTATAGGTAAAATAGGCCCCATCTGAATCAAAAAGTCCTCTGGATGTATGGTATACCTTATTGCCAGATACGAAATTCATGAATGCAGAAAGCGTAAATCTTTTATAAGAAAAGGTATTGCTAAAGCCCCCTGTAAAATCAGGAGCCGCTGAGCCTACGTTCTGTAGGGTTGCATTGCTGTATGAATTCGTAGTAGAGCGCACTTCATTGCCGTTGGCGTCAGTATTGACAACCTCCCAAAGCGGATCACCATTTTCTGCATCCACACCAACCCATTTCCGCATATTCCAGGTATAAAGCTCCTGTCCTTCACTAATTAAAAGATTTCCCTGGCGAATATCCTTGCCATCTACAAGTTGTAATACCTTGCTTCTGTTAAATGCTATGTTAAATCCGCTTTCCCAACGGAAGGCACCCTTCAGATTAATCGTACTCAGGTTAACTTCCAAACCTTTGTTTTGCACAGCGCCCACGTTGCGTATCACAGAGGAAAATCCACTGGTATAAGGTAGCTCCACATTCAGGAGCAATCCGTCAGTCGTTTTATTATATAAATCAACATTCAGGTTGATCCTTTTCCAAATGTTCAGATCAACACCAAAATTGAGAGTTTTGGCTTTTTCCCAGGTCAGGTCCTTATTGGCAAGCTGAGAAGGAAATGCTGCTGAATTGCCGGCATACTGTGCAGCAAAGGAATAAAGTCCAAGCGACTGATAATTGCCAATTTCGGCATTACCAGTAAGTCCGTAACTGGCACGAAGTTTCAAAAGATCGATAGCCGAACTGTTGCTCATGAAATTCTCATTACTCAGAATCCAGGAAGCACCTAATGTATAGAAGTTTCCTGACCGCCTGTTCGCGCCAAAGCGGGAAGAAGATTCATTGATGTAGGATACAACCCCGAAATATCGATTGTCATAACTGTAATCAAGCTGAGCCAGGCCTTTACTGAAAGCATTTTCAAAAATATCACCGGATCCTGTCAGAATACGTGATGCTGTACTCATCACATGCAGACCAGGTGCAAAACCTTCCCCGGTAAATTCGTTATTTTCAATTCGGTTCTTTTCTGCTTCGGCAACTGCAAGGGCCGTTATCTGATGATTGCCGATGATTTTGTCATACTTAAGTCGGTTGGAAGTAATGAGTGACATGCGGTTTCCAAAGCTGTCGGTTAATCTTCCCAGACCTTTTCCGGCTTTCGAACGGATATCGTGATATAGATCTCCTCTTGAGTTGCCATAACTCACACGGTTATAGGTATAGAAAGTCAGGTCAGGATTAATCTTATAATCGAGATTTACGTCAGCGTCAATCCCGGTGGATTTGGACTGGTTGAGATTATATTGCCATCCATGCAAAAAGTTTTCCTGCTCACGACCATACCAGCCTCCTTCAGTTCCCCGATTCACAGATCCGTCTGCATTGTATGGCTTATCCCAGGGCATATTGTTGTAGGCACCATAGAGTGCGCCGTCAAGCCCTGATGGGTCAGACTGAAATTGGTTGAAGTAGGAGTTAAGTTTTATGTTCAATGATAGTTTTTCATTGATTTTATGATTCAAATTCGTTCTGAGGTTGTATTTTTTCGCCTCATTAAATCTGAGTGTACCTTCTTCATTATAAAAATTACCTGCTACATAAAACTTTGTTTTATCCGTGCCTCCTGAAACTGAAAGCACATAGTTTTGCGTAATGCCGGTTCGGAAGGCAAGATTCTGCCAGTTGGTATTCTGATTCGCTACACTAGCTGGGATTTCTCTGTCAAATCGGTCTGCCGGATAAAATGATTTTTCATAGTCATACAATTCCTGCGAGTTCATTACTCTGAAATTACCAGTAGTAGCATTGTTAAAGCCAGTCGAGGCATTTAGGCTTATCCTGGTTTTTCCTGATTTGCCCGATTTGGTTGTAATGATGATTACCCCATTGGCAGCTCGGGAACCATAAAGACCCGTAGCTGCGGCATCTTTTAATATGGTAATCGTCTCAATATCATTCGGATTTGCATTTCCACCGATAATCCCATCGACTACCATTAACGGTCCTGAGCCTGCGGTAATAGAACTGGAGCCACGAATCACTACATTGGAGGAGGCGGTGGGGTCACCTGACGGATTAGAAACAATAACACCGGGCGCTTTCCCTTGTAACAGACTTAGTGGGTTGTTGGAAGTGACATCATTCAGCTGCTTACCAGACACGGTAGAAATGGAGCTTGTTAGTTGCGAAGTCTGTTTGGAAGTATATCCGATTACAATAACTTCTTCAAGAGCCTTCGTGTCAGAGGGCAGCACTATATCCAGCACACTCTTCCCTCTGGTATTTATTTCCAAACTCTGGTAGCCGACAAACGAAAATACCAGCGTTGGATTTTCGACAGTAGTATTTAGCGAAAAATTTCCGCTTTCATTTGTCACCGTGCCAGTGGAGGTGCCTTTTATGACGATACTGACGCCTGGAAGCGCATCTCCTTTTTCATCTGTTACTTTACCCATTATTTCCTGAAGGTGCAGTGAAGTTGAATTTTCCGATGATTCGGCACGGAGCACCAGCATGTTGGTCTTTGCTCCGCCGGGGTTATGGCTTGGCCTATTCGGTTGAATAGCCGGTTTGACCACAATTGTTTTACCAACCACCGACCAGGTAAGCGATTGATTTTCAAAACACAGCCGCAGGGCTTCTTCTAATGGTTGGTTAACAACACTTACGTTCACTCCCGCTGCATTTTTAAGCAGCGAATGGTCATAAAAGAAGCTGTAACCTGATTGTTTCTTTATAATTTTAAATACTTTCTCCAGCGGCATATTTTTTGCCGATAGCGTAATCTTCTGCGAGTAACTTGTAGCGCTGACATGTAAGCAGAAAGAAAGTAATATGACAAAGGTAACCTTCATTGTCCTTATAATGTTGGGATGAAAGCAAAAGGGATCTTTGCTTTTCACAAAAGCGTATAAAAATCTATACATTTGTAAAAGTTGGGTTAGGATGAATGGAAAGTTTGTTCGAATAAAATTTTGTCTGCGGAGTAGCGCATGAGAGTTTTCCCACCTTTTGTAACCGGTAACGTTGGCGCGTTACCGGTTTTTTTGTGGTACTTCCGAAAAAATCAGTTCATTTTTTTCATAGGCAATTGTTTAGGATAAGGATTCAGGAATAGTTTAATAAAGGTTAAAAGGGGAATAGTCAATTTTTTATGATAATCTTTTTGTCGTTTCGATTGAGTTGAATATTACTGATTGCGAGTATTTCTAACACCTGGGACAGGGTAGTACTTCGTGAAATTTCTCCGCTGAATGCTCTTTCTGGTATTGTTCCTTCATAATTTACATCTACGTCATACCAGTTTGACAATTGCAGCATTACTTCCTGCAATGGCGTTTTTTCAAACTGGAAATAGCCGTTTTTCCAAGCTACAGCACGTTCCGTATCGGCCTCGTTTATCTGGATCATTGCTAATGTTTGAGAGACAGTTGCCTCCTGGCCAGGTTTGAGCAGTTCTGCTAAGTTGCCCTTATGTATTTTAACAGATCCTTCCACGAGTGTAGTACGTACCTGTGTGGGGTTATTATAGGTATTTATATTGAATTGCGTTCCCAATACTTCAATTTCAGCTTCATTTGCTTTAACCAGGAATGGCCTCAACTGACCGTTTTGGGTTAAAGATTTTTTTATGTCGAAGTACACCTCACCAGTGACTTCTACTTTTCGTGACTTTTCATCAAAAACCACCGGAAATTTGATGGATGAAGCTGCATTGAGCCAGGCTTTACTGCCATCAGGCAAAACCAGCATGTATTGTCCACCCCGGGGAGTTACTAATTCATGGAAGGAAGAATTGTCGTTATCAGCTTTGCCAGTAATCTGGTAGACAAGTTGTCCATCGCTCATTTTTACCACTGAAACATCTTTGCGCTTGAGTATTATTCCGTTATCTACAGCGTCCAGATTCAGTAGAGATCCGTCATGCAAAGTCAGAGATGCTTTGTTCATTCCTGGTAGAATATCCTGAACCAGTTCTGTCTCGACCAAATGCTCAAACCTCTCCTGTTGTACATAAAAATATCCCAGGCCCGCAACCAAAATAAATACTGCTGCTGCAGCTATACGTTTCCAGAAAGATGTCCCATGTATTTGATGATCTGGCAGCGCCGATTCATCAGGCATAGGATGGTTGAGGATTTCTGTTAGCAGGAGTTTACTTTTGGTATCTGAAAAAACGGGTTTCTCTTCCCGATATGATTGCCAGGCATCTTCCATTAATTCCAGTATATCCGCCTGATAAATTGGGTCCTGCATCATGGCTGCAAGCTCCTCTTTTTCCTGGGTAGTGGATGTACCTTCAAAATGTCGGTAAAATAAATATGTGATTCTGGCTTCGTTCATTTGATTGGTTATCTGTATACATGACACCTTTGTAAGAAAAAAGGGTCAATGAAATAAAATATATTTATTGCCTTTTCTACTTGAGAAGAGAAACCTAAATACGAAGATTAATTTGGAACCTATCAGAATTGATTTTGATTAGATAAAATACTCAACAGGCAGACTGAAAGATTTGAATATAATGAGGGTTAATAAACTATCAGATTTGAGCCGGACAAATCGAATTATTGAAGATGTGGCTAGACTTATATGCCGTTTAACCGTTTCCCTGGATAATTGAAGGAGTTGTGCTATTTCTTCCTGTTTCATCCCGTCTTTGCGACTGAGTATCCATACTTTTTGTTGTTGTGAAGGAAGCTGGGCAATCGCTTCATCCAAAAGTTGGTATTTGTGTTCGATATCGGAGATTTCATCCGTAGATTCATGAAGCAATTCTGTCATCCATTGCTGCTGCTGCGTAAGTTTGCGGGCCTCGGCGCGCATAACATTAAATGTATAATTTCTGGAAACTGTGAACAGGTAAGCTCTGAAATTGCTAATGGTGAGAAGAGAATCCCGCTGATTCCAGATTTTTAGAAACGTGTCCTGTACAATTTCTTCTGTTAATTCCTGAGATCTGATAAGTTTGAAAATGTAACCCGCCAACTCCTGATGGTATTCATAGAACAATTTCGAAAAGGCCTGGGTGTCTCCCATTGCAACCTTTCTTAAAATGTCTGAATCAGTATGGTTGTTCTGAAGTTTCACTACGAGCAGCTAATAAATTGATAGATTGCAACAACATGTAACTTAATAATAGTAACCAAAATTAAGGAATTTATTATACCTGCATTCATTATTTGGCAAAAAATGTACTTTTATTTCAAGAAAATACGGAATGTAGTATTTCTGCCGATTTTAATTCGCCAAAATTGACAATATGTACTTTATAATAAAAAAGAAGCACCTGAAGCAGTGTGAGGCGCTGCTGTTTGTTCAGCGGGTAAGTTGCTCCAATGGCATCCTCTGACAACCAGTGCTGTACAGCTTGTCTTTGTTTTTCGTCCAGAATAATAGGGTAGGTGTTTACGTCCAATTGCCCTTCCAGGTCTTTTACAGATTCAAGACCGAAACCCAGATAAAATGAAAACTGGGTCATGAATTGTAGCGGGTAATATTCTGCACCAGCATCAAGCTTATCAAAGTCCTTGAGACTCTGTTCAAGAAATTGATACAGCAGCAGGTTTTCTTCCTCTTCTTTTAAAGTTTTTGTCAGTATTTCAGTAATAAAAAGCCCAATCGTAGTCTTGATAATATCGAACGGCAGAGAATGGTATGGATAATTGCAACGTACTTCAGAGATCCGATGAATGGCGTCGGGCTTGTTCTCTTTATGATATACCACCAGATCCAGCTGGGTGAGTGGTTGAAAAAGGGCTATTTTGTTGGACTTAGCGGCGCTGCTTCTCACGCTATTGACAATATAGTTCTGGATACCAAATTGCTCGGTATATATTTTTACAATGATAGAGGATTCTTTAAACCGAATATAATTCAGGACTATACCTTTTGTTTTATAAAGCATTTTCTGACTTGTTTCCTTCAAATTTGTACAAAATACGGAAACCGGGAATAAAAATGAGTGTTTGATTGTTGGAAAAGTACAGGATATAATGAATTGCCCTTGCTGAGGGTTGTAGGCTGTAGTTGAGAATTTGGAGGATTATTACCATTTTAACGCTTACCAGACAAAGGGAGTGCTTTATTTATAATGAAAAAATACAGAATTTCGCCCTCTTTCTTTGCCTTTGTCCTGCCAACCGTGGAGAGAATTATTCAATACCATGTAATTTTGAAGTAATTAATTAATGTTTCCGTTCTATCATGTTTGAAATAACACCTGATAATCGTTTAAAAAGACTTATTGTTGTTGGAGATCGTGTTTTAATCAAACCCAAAAATCCTTCCGACCGAACCAATACAGGATTATACCTTCCTCCATCCGTTGCTGAAAAGGAGCAAGTGCAGAGTGGGTACATTGTAAAAGTGGGACCAGGTTTTCCCATTCCTGTAGCTTCCGAAGAAGAACCCTGGAAAGAGATCGAAGAAAAAGTAAAATATATGCCTTTGCAGGCAAAGGAAGGTGACTTGGCCATCTATATTCAGCGCAATGCAATAGAACTTGAATATGACAATGAAAAATATGTAGTGGTTCCACAATCCTCTATTTTGATGTTGGAGCGTTCCGAGGACCTTTTTGACTGATCAATGCTAACCCGCAACCCGCCTATTTATCAGCCACCTTTCTGGCAATGGAATGGTCACATACAGACGATTTATCCCTCGTTGTATAGGAAGGTGACCGGCGTTCAATATAGCCGTGAATCTATCCCAACACCCGATGATGATTTTCTGATGCTGGACTGGTCATTGGTAGGGCACGGATTGAGGCAGGATTCACTCGTCATTTTATCGCACGGTCTGGAAGGAGATAGTTGTCGCCCTTATATTACTGGCATGGTAAAGGAGCTAAACAAGGCCGGATTGGATTGCCTGGCCTGGAATTTCCGAAGTTGCGGTGGGACGATCAATCTTCAACCCCGTTTTTATCATAGTGGGGCTACTGATGATCTTGAAGTAGTTATTCAGCACGGTATGGCAAAAGGGTATAGTTCGATCATCTTGGTTGGGTTCAGTCTGGGGGCAAATCTGACATTGAAGTATCTGGGAGAAAAAGCAGACAGATTAAGTGAGCATATAAAAAAAGCAGTCGTTTTTAGTGTGCCAATGGATCTGAAACTGTGTAGCCTGGAATTGGGCAAAACCTTTTTCAGGATTTACGAGCAACGTTTTTTACGTTCTCTGAAAGCAAAAGCGATTCAGAAAAGTATACTTTTCCCTGCGGAAATTTCACAGGAAAGAGTCAAAAAGATAAAAACGCTTTATCAGTTCGATGATGAACTGACCGCCGGATTGCATGGATTCAGTAGTGCTGACGATTATTATGAAAAATGCAGCAGTATGCATTTTGTGTCCTCTGTGAAATGTCCCACACTCATTCTGAATGCCAAAAATGATCCGATGATTCCCTTTTATTCCTTACCGCTGGATGTTTTGGAAAAACAGGAAAATATAACATTTGAACTGACCAGGGAAGGGGGCCATTGTGGTTTTAGTTCATCGCGATATGCGCATGATGATTACTGGTCAGAAAAAAGAGCAATTCGTTTTATAAATTACGAAGAATAAATTTAATCATTTGGCTATCCGTACCATCGTTTATTGAATACTTATAACTTTGTTATCTAATTTAAAAGACCTCATTTTTATAGCATTATGCTGACAGAAACTTTGGCGCCTATTCAATTTGTAATTGACTTTGACAGTACTTTCACAAAAGTGGAAGGATTGGACGAACTGGCACGTATCGCACTGACGGGGCATCCTGATCAGGAGAAAATTGTAAGCCGGATTCAGGACCTGACTAATAAGGGAATGAATGGTGAAATGTCATTTTCGGAAGGACTGCGAAAGCGGATTGAATTGTTGTCGGGCAATCGTTCACACGTAGACTTACTGGTAGATTTCCTGAAGACACAGGTGACTGATTCTTTTGCAAGAAACAGAACTTTCCTTGCAAATAATGCTGATTCAATCTATATAATTTCGAGTGGTTTTAAAGATTTTATCGTTCCGGTTGCCACAGCTATGGGGCTGAGAGAAGACCATATATTTGCCAATACATTTGTCTATAATGAAGAGGGAAATATTACCGGAATTGATGAAACCAATGTTTTGTCAACTGATGGTGGCAAAGTAAAGCAGCTGGAAATACTTCAACTGGAGGGCCCGGTATATGTAATTGGAGACGGTTACACGGATTACGAATTGAGAAAATCCGGTCTGGCTGATAAGTTCTATGCGTTTATTGAAAATGTAGAACGCCCTACAGTCACTCCCTTTGCAGATAATGTCACCGCATCATTTGATGAAATACTGTATTTGAACAAGCTTGAGCGGAGTCAATCCTTTCCTAAAAGTATGATTAAAGTACTTTTGCTGGAAAACGTTCATCCTGTTGCCCTTGAAACTTTCCGTAAAGAAGGTTTTCATGTTGAGTTTATGAAAGGTGCTTTGGATGAAGATGAGCTTTGCGAAAAGATAAAAGATGTATCGATTATTGGTATCCGTTCTAAAACGAACCTGACCAGAAAAGTACTCGAAGCAGCCAACCGTTTGAAGGTAATCGGTGCATTTTGTATTGGAACCAATCAAATTGATCTGGAAACAGCTACAGAAAAAGGGATTGCGGTGTTTAACGCACCATATAGCAACACACGCTCTGTTGTAGAACTGGCGATCGGGGAAATGATTCTTCTTATTCGGGATATCGTTCCGAAAAGTAATAAAATGCACGTTGGTGAATGGGATAAGTCAGCAACGGGTAGTTTTGAAGTAAGAGGAAAAAAACTGGGTCTGGTAGGATATGGCAACATTGGTACCCAACTTTCGGTTGTTGCCGAAGCACTGGGTATGGAGGTGTATTTCTATGACGATATGGACAAGCTTCGTCTGGGGAATGCCAGAAGAATGGATACTCTTGATGAGCTTCTCAGTATCGCTGATGTGATCAGTATGCATGTCGATGGGCGGAAGGAAAACACGAACCTGATCGGTAAGCGGGAGTTTGATCTGATGAAGCCAGGTGTGATTTTTCTCAACCTTTCACGCGGTCATGTAGTGGATATCCCTGCATTGGTAGAAGCGCTTAAAAGTGGCAAAGTAGCTGGCGCGGGAGTAGATGTATTTCCGAAAGAACCGAAGATTAATGGCGAGGAATTTGTTAACGAGTTAAGAGGGTTTTCAAATGTAATATTATCACCCCATATTGGCGGAAGTACCCAGGAAGCTCAGGAAAACATAGGCCGGTTTGTACCAGGTAAACTACTTGAATACATCAATAATGGTAGTACTTCAGGCAGTGTTAATTTCCCGGAAGTTCAGTTGCCAAAATTATCCGGATCTCACCGCATGCTGCACGTTCACCGCAACGTACCAGGTATCATGGCGAAACTGAACAATATTTTTGCCTCTTACAATATCAATATTACGGGTCAATATCTGAAAACCAATGAAACAATCGGTTATGTGATTGTGGATATTGAAAAAGGATATACTGATGAGTTTATCCATGAAATTAAAAATATTGAAGGCACTTTAAGATTCAGGATGTTATATTAATATGAGATTAACTTATTTTACACCTGGCCCGGCGGAGTTGTATCCAACGTTTGAAAATCATATGAAAACGTTTATGGATCAGCAGCTGGGGTCAATTTCCCATCGTAGCCAGCAATATCGTGATATCCATAAATTTACGGTGGAGCATTTACGCTATTTACTGAATGTACCCGCAACCCACCAGATTTTATTCTTGGGCTCAGCGTCCGAAGCATGGGAAAAAATATTAATGAACTGTGTGGAACATGAAAGTTTTCATCTTGTCAATGGTTCTTTTTCCCAAAAATTTTATGATTACTCGGTTGCATTAAAGCGTTTTGCCCACAAGTTTGAAAAGCCCATGGGGGAAGGGTTTGAGGTGAAAGAAATAGCAGTACCTGAATATGCCGAGGTGATCGGAGTCACTCAGAATGAAACCAGTTCAGGAGTACAGTTTAAAGCAAGTGAAATTCACAAGCTGAAAAAGAATAATCCTGATAAGCTGATAGCAGTAGATATGGTTTCTTCAGCTCCCCATCCGGAACTGGATTTTTCACTTGTAGATACTGCATTTTTCTCAGTACAGAAAGCATTTGGATTACCTGCTGGGCTGGGGGTTTGGATCGTCAATGAAAAATGTCTTGAAAAAGCCGAAAAACTCAAGGCAACCGAAGGATTCTCGATTGGGGCACATCATGACCTGATTACACTTTGGAAAAATGCGCAGAAATCTGAAACTCCTGCAACCCCTAATGTGCCGGGAATTTATCTGCTGGGTAAAATTGCCGAGGACATGAATACCATTGGTGTCAGTAGAATAAGAGAGGCAACAGAAGCAAAATCAAAAATGCTTTACAAGTTCCTGGAAAAGCAGGCCGGATTTGATCTGTTCGTGAAGAAAGAATCTCACCGTTCATCTACGGTGGTAGTTGCTCAAACTGAGATGCCATCAAAAGAGGTCATTTCCAGGTTGAAAAATAAGGGAATGGTTGTAGGGAGTGGTTACGGGGAATTTAAAGAATCCCAAATAAGAATTGCTAACTTCCCCGCAACACCGATAGAAAAAATGGAGGAATTAATTCAGGAGTTGAGCAATTTTTAAGTTGCATTTCATATAAACAATAACGGCAACCTCGCAGGTTGCCGTTATTGTTTTACGCCAGCTTGGTTACGGTATCAAAATCAGTTTTTTTACCTGGTTTTGTCTTTCGCTTCTTATCCTGATCAGGTATATGCCTGGTTTTTGACCAGAAAAACGGATTGTTTCCTGCTGTCTCGCACCTGACCCGGAAACTTCCTGAGTATGTATAACCTGTCCGAACATGTCATTTATGCTCAAAGTGGCCGTTTCACCTTCATTAAGATAATATTCGGCGTTCACATATGAAACCGCTGGATTAGGCGAAAGTACTAACTCCTGCAACTGCAGCGAATTGCTTTCATAACTTATTTCCATTTCCTCAGCGATCATACGTGCCGACCCATTTTGGCTGGTGCTTTCTACACATATCTTATCCTGCCGTGTGCTGTTGCTACCCATCCCTGCTATTTTTAATGTATTACTGCCTGCATTTAGCGTTACATTAAAGCTTTTCTCATTAAACACAATATTCCAGGAGTGGGTAGCTGGAAGTGAAACAATGGATTCATTACCATTGACAGTTGCCTTCACCTGCGAATTGCTTTCAGAAGAATATCTGAGTGTGACGCGGTATTGTCCGCTGACAGGAATATTATTGATTTGATAATCAACATAATGGGAGGGGTTGCCTTGTGTGCCTCTGGTTTTTCCTGCGGAAGCATTAGGGTCGTCAGATATACTGCCATTTCCTCCGGAATTTTCAGCTTCGATACAGGCTGAAAAGGATACGGGTTGTTCAGGGTTATTGTCGCCACAACCCGACACATTGACCGTGACGGTTTTCTCAATGCTGGAACAACCATTTTTCGAAGCAATTACCTGATAGGTATAGTTGCCGTTGGCATTATGCGTGACTTGTGCAGTATTGCTGTTGGCACTTAAGCCGTTCCCACTCCAGTTATAACTGATCTGGTTGCAATCATTTCCCTGGCAGCTGGCCGTTAACTGAATACTTTCATTACAGCTTGCAGTAGTTTTTGAGGCGGTGGCAGTAATAGCAAAATTACAGGCTGGAGGTGCAGGGTTGTCCCCGTTCACAGTGCCTTCTATACAAATTCTATCCTGTCTGACACTGTAGCTGTTGGCTCCGGATATCCTGACCGTATTGCTGCCGGCTTTCAGATTTATATTGATAGTGGCTTCGTTGAAAACAATATTCCAGGAGTGGGAAGGTGTAAGTGAAATTGTTTGTTGAGCGCCGCCATTCACATGTACATTTACTTGGGACGCACCTGTTGATGCATAACGAAGCTTTAATTTAAAAGAACCATCTCCCGGGACATTGTTGATCTTATAATCCACATAATGGGCAGGTTGGCTTTCACTTCCTCTTGTAAGTCCGCCAGAGGCATTGGGATCGCCCGAAACCGGACCTGAACCTTCAGAATTTTCAGCTTCGATACACTGGTTAAATGTTACCGGTTGTCCTCCGGTAGTGCATCCTGCAACCTGTACGGTCACGCTTTTGGTCTGTGTATTACATCCGTCCTTGGTTGTGGTTAGAGTATAAGTATAGGTTCCATTTTGGCTTTTAGCTACATTGGCTGTACTTCCTGTGGCATTGAGGTCATGACCACTCCATCTATAGGAAACATTGTTACAATCAGGCCCTGAACAGTTTGCAGTCAGCCGGACGGATTCACTACAACCAGCTTGCGGCTTATCTGCTGAAGCGGTGATCGTATAATTACAAGCAGGTTGAGGTTCTTCAGGCTCTTCGGGTTCCTCTGGAACTTCAATGGTAACATTTCCTTCCACACATATTTTATCCTGCCTGATGCTGCTTTGTCCAACACTTCGTATACGGATTGTATTATCGCCACTTTGGAGATTAACCCCAAAGGTTGCTTTTTGAAATACAATATTCCAGGAGTTAGTAGGAGAGAGATTCATGGACGATGCCAGATTTCCATTGATGAAGACCTGAATAGCAGGTGATGCCTCTGCCGCATAATCCAGGGTCAGTTGATAAGAACCTGCCTGTGGAACCCCTGAAACTTTGTAATCTACGTAGAAATCCGGTGCGTTTTTAAGTCCACGTGTTTGCCCACCTGAAGCATTTGGATCACTGGTTACAGGTCCGGTTCCTTCAGATAATTCTGCTTCTATACATTTTCTGTAAGTATCATTACCAGGCTGTCCCTGACATCCGGTTACATTGATACTGACCGTTTTGACAACTGCAGAACACCCGTTTTTATTAGCGGTTAAAGTATAGGTATAAGTTCCGTTCTGTGAATTTGTCACTAACGCTGTTTGAGTACTGGAAAGCAGGCCGTTTCCAGACCACTGGTATGATATATTACCACAGTCTGGTCCTGAGCATTCGGCAGACAGCAAGACAGGCTCATGACAGGAAGCATTGGTTTTTTGTGCAACGGCATTGATTTGAAACTGGCAGTTGTCGGGTGTGCTTTCTTCGACTTTGGTTATTACCCATTCCTGCGGACCATGCCCCGGACTTCTATTAGAATGATTGACTGGACTCCCTTCAAAATTGTGTGCCTGGTTGTCAACTGCATAACCAAGCCTACTGACTATGGTAAAAATATTGTTTTCATCCGACTGTGTGATGTTCCAGTTTTGCCCGGGATGGCTTTGGTCTGACGGATATACCATGAGTTGAGAGGGAGACTGGTAATTCCCCTGTAAAGCATGGCCGTTGGCTGTGTTGATCAATTGAAATGCTGCAATATTTTCATTCCAGTGAATCTGCCATTTTTGTGATGCATTATCAGTGAAATTTACCTGGTTGACCTGATTTCTGTCGTTGATTGATAAAGCCTTTCCGGAGTATCTGTTTACTATTTTGTAAGTAGCATTGGGTTCTAGCCCGTTTACATAGTGATTGAACCAGTCAAACCGCTTATCTATATAATTCCTCAGATGATTGAATTCATTATCATAGGTATTTCTTGCCTGTGGTTCAAGGTAAACAATGGAGCCAAGAATATTCCATTTTTCAAAATTTTTAACCTGTGAAGCATTGATATCTCCTCTCAGTTGTCCCATTTTTTGCAGCATATGAGCCTGAAAACCCCGATTCTTAAGTTCATTCCAACGCGTATGAACAGCGTTTTTAAATTGGTCGTCTTTAAGAATTTGCAGAATCCACGATTTGAAACCGAAGCCTAAATCTGTCATGTGCCGATAAGGAGCGTTTCGCAATCGGTTGTCATTGTCAAATGCAATGTCAAAATCCCATAAAGGACCAAAGTAAATTTTATTGTCGTTACGTTTTTTAACCAGGTAAGTACTCCAGAATGAATCTGAATTTCCTGTGAGTTCGCAGGCAATATACCAGTTGACTAAAGAATTTTTATCGACGTGTTTCCAGAACCCATTTACCGGATCTTTGAAATTTTCTGAAAACAGCACTTGTTCAAAATCATTGAAGAACTGACTGATATAATTTTTCTGTTCATTATTGATATCATCTTCATCCGGGTATTTGACCGTTACGGGTGTTCCTGTCTTGTGCGTGACAAAGTGTACGGGTTCAAAGTTTGCAGTGCCGTCTATTTCAAGCAAATATCCACCGGATATTTTTGGCAGACTGGTATCTTCATTTTCAAGCTCATCTGTTTGGATTCGGGTATCCGCGACCTGGACCTGATCGGTTAAAAGGTAATTGCCTTCATAAACTCCATTTAAATAAACATCTACAAGTTTATAATGGCAGGAAAACGGCATGCCTAAAAACTGACTGATTTCCATTGCTGCGGCATTACGGAGTAAAGATTTATCAGCATAATTGGCCAGCAAAACCCAGTTTCTTTCCTGAGATGGTAAACCCAGTAAATTAAATTTTTCTTTCAACCTGATCCGATAGGGCCTTTTGGGCATTCTAAAGGTCGAATTTCCTCTTCCTCTGATTTCTATTTCACCACTGTATCTACCGTTCATATCATTTGAAAAGGTAGTCAGTTGGCCAGGTGTCCATCTTTCCTTACTGGTGATTGCGGCATTATTTTGGGTGGTTATCCAAATTGTTGGGAGATTAGTCAGCTGGGACTGAGCAAATGCTTCAACATAACCGAAAGTTAAGTAAAGCAATAAAAAAAGGCTTGGGAATAGATGTTTATTTCTCATGTAGCAATAGTTTAGTGTACAACTAATTGAATCTTTTGATAAAATTATATAATAAAATAGACAATATTTTACCGAATAATAAATTATAGAAATAAATTATTATTCGGTAAAATGTCTGATTAATTGACAAATAGACTATTATAGATACCTCGGGATAGGGTATTCGTCCTATCTGAGGTGAAGTTTGAAATAAAAAACCCCCCAGAAGTGTAAAACTTGTTGGGGGGCAGAGCAAACCCGAAGGTTATAATCCTTTAAAGGATGAATGTGTTATGTATTCACATCTTCATGAATGATGATTTGTGTGATTTTATCGCCTTGACGGATGCTATCTACTATATCCACACCTTCAACTACTTTTCCGAAACAGGTATGGTTCCTGTCAAGATGAGAAGTATTATTACGGCTGTGGCAAATAAAGAACTGTGAGCCACCTGTATTACGACCTGCATGTGCCATAGAAAGAACGCCTCGATCGTGGTATTGGTTATCTCCATTAAGTTCACATGGAATGTTATAACCCGGGCCCCCACGGCCTGTTCCCTCAGGACATCCGCCCTGAATTACAAAATCAGGAATAACACGGTGGAATGTAAGTCCGTCATAATATCCTTTTTTCGACAGATCGACAAAGTTTTTAACAGTACCTGGTGCATCTTTTTCGTAGAATTCGATCCACATAGTACCTTTTTCGGTAATCATTTCTGCTTTTAACATAATTGCTTCTTTAATTAGCGGGTGCAACACCCTTATTAACTATTCGGGAATAAAACTCACCTGGTAATTTCCCTTTCTTGTAAATATTCAGTTATTGAATCAATAAAGCGGCCACTTCAGCACAATGTATAAACCTGACTCCCTGCTCTTTGGCCAAGCTAAAAATAGGATCAGCCAGATGACCTAAGCCGCTTACATCGGACATCCCGTCCTCCAGAATGATGATTTTACTTGCCAGCTTCTGATCTTTCAATAGTAATTGCTTTAAACTTGTTGATACACAATGGGATCGGGCTTCTCCGGCAATTAATAAAAGGTCGAAAGATGCCAGCTGTTCAAGTAGTTCAAAATTGAATTGTGTTTCCGGTACATCCTCCATAGGCACCTGGGCCTGGAAGATTCCGAAATGTTCCGTTAACGGATATGTACCCTTTTGAAGCGTAATATAATTTTTATTATTCCGAAACGACCATTCCCGGATAGCAGTGGCGATAACGTCTGTTAACGCAGCTCCTTTGGTGCCTGCCAGACAATGCTCAGGCCAAATATAATGTACAAATTCTCCATTTTGCTCCAACTTTTCCAGGTAAGTTTTTACTTCCCGCTGATGAAATCTCGGTAGCCATTCGCAATTATTAAGATCTGCAAAAGTAATAGCTGTAAAAGGTGCTGGATGTTTACCCGCTTTATTCTGCCAGAAACCCGGATGAGAAATATCGAGCACCTGATGGGTGTCCAAGGTCAAAAACAACTGGTCTAATTGATGCCCGGCCACATTGATCAGTTCCGCAATACGTCGCATATCATCAGGCGCACCCGGAACAAACAGTGTACCGTTCGGATCGCAGAAATCGTATTGAGCATCAATAATCAGAAAACCAGTGGACATCTGCATACGCTGATCAGATCAGGTTTTTTTGTTTAAGAATCCTATCAATTACCTTGAGATCATGATCTGTTTTGAAAATATGAAAGGGCAAATACAAAAACTGACCTTTTGATAAAACCAGTACATAGGCTTCCTTGTCTTTATAACCACTCTGAATCTGCTCCCATTTCATTACACCACCTTCTTTGGCGTTGATCTTCATGATGATCTGACGGGGATCGATTTCATATTCATATTTCTGAAACATGGGCTTGTATTGATCAAGCTGGGTGACTCCCGCGAATTGAATCAGCCAAAACAACAGATATAGAACCACTCCAATTGCTACTGTGACATAAATCCATACGTTAGGGTAGGTGCGGGTTACGTTCAGAATTACGTTGATCAGGATTAAAGCCAGCGGTAAAAATGCCCATTTCCATTGTGATTTGAAGAAATGACGCATCGACAATGCAATGTATTTTTTGTTATCCAGTGCATATTTTTTAGTTTTGACTGCACCTGGGCTTGAAGGCATCTGATAAACGGGTTGATGTTTATTTACGGGTACTTTGGCCATATTTTCTAATAAAAAGTAATTATTGGTCTTTAATGTAAACTGGAATCATGAAGAACCAGATTACAAAATTAGGAAAATCCCGTCAACTAAGCTGATGGCAACTCAAAATAATGATTATGGATAATAAAGTATACCATAAAATTACCACATTCGTTGTACAATTAGTGTATAACCGGTATTTTCCTGTAATCCGACAACCTTTCTTTTTATGAGTTTTTTATTCCCGTCGTTTTTATGGGGTTTAGTGGCTATTGCTATTCCTATCGCTATTCATCTCTTTAATTTCAGAAGAGCTAAAAAAGTTTATTTCAGCAATGTAGCGTTTCTGCGTTCAGTAGAGATTCAGACAAGTTCTTTCAGACGGCTGAAACATCTTTTGATTATGGCCGCCAGAATACTGATGATTTCATGTCTGGTATTCGCATTTGCGCAGCCCTTTATACCTGCAAAGAATGAAAGTGGTTTTTCAGCCAATGGGACTACTTCGTTGTATCTGGATAATTCATTCAGCATGCAGAATGAGCATAATAATGAGCGTTACCTCGACGCCGCGGTTAATCGCCTGAATGAAGTGTTAGGATTGCTCAGGAATTCCGGAAATATCCAGCTGCTCACCAATAATTTTGGTAGTGATGAACAATCTTTTTTGTCAGCAGACAGAATTAGAGACCGTCTGACTATGATTGAGACATCTCCGGTCAGTAGAACACTTGATCAGATATTCAGACGGCAGATGAAAGCCCTGGAAAATGAAAATTCAAGATCATTGAAGCAACTTTTCTGGGTATCGGATTTTCAACAGAGTACAGCGGGTGATTTGATGAAAGTATTACCGGATTCCACAGTTAAGTTATTTCTGATACCGGTGCAGGCACAAACTGAGAAAAACCTATATGTTGATTCGGTATGGTTAAATACTCCTTTCCTTCGGGAGTTTCAAAATAATATCCTCCATGTCAAAGTGAAGAACTCGGGCAGCGCTGCAGTTCATAATCAGGCAATAAAGTTGAATATCGGAGGGGAGCAAATTTCCAGTGCCTCTGTCAACATAGATGTCAACAGCCATGCGACTGCCTCTTTTAATTTCAGTGTAAAAGGTCAGGGGATTCAAAAAGGACATATCACATTTGAAGATTATCCGATTACATTCGATAATGACTATTATTTTGTACTCAATGCTTCCCCTAAAATCAATATTTTTCATCTGACAGAAGACCTGCCTTTGCATGGACCTGTTGGAAATGTGTTCGATAATGACAGTATTTTTCAGGTTTCACGTATGAGTATCCGGAATCTTGATCTGGGCTTACTGAACAATGCAGATCTGATAGTAATGGAAGGGATTGACAAACCGGCGGGATCTGTGGGCGCATCTTTGCAGACCTTTATACGGGAAGGCGGGAGCCTGATGGTAATTCCTCCTGTAAATCCGGATTTAGGTCAATACAACACCTGGTTGAATGAGAATGGGTTACAATTATCGGAGTCGGGCATCGGGGGAGGTACGCTAAGATTAAAAACGCCTGATCGTAACATACCGTTTTTTTCTGATGTCTTTGAAGCGTCTGTTCAGAATGAAAATCTGACTGACATGCCCGCTGTGCAACCAGTATGGCACTGGAACAAGGCGGGTATACCTTTGCTCTTTACCCAGGATGAATTCCCATTTCTTTCGCGGATAACGCAAGGGCAGGGTGATCTGTTTTTGCTGGGTGCACCTTTACACTCTGAATTTGGCAATTTCGCCCAACATGCACTTTTTGTTCCTGTAATGTATAAAATAGCAGCCATGAGTGTCAGAGCGGCAAAACTTGCCTATTCCTTCAATGATCCAGTTGTAGAACTTGAAACAGCAATGAAGCCCGGAAGTAATACTATTTTCAGGTTACGGAAAGGTGATATGGAAATCATTCCCGTGCAAAGGTTGGCCGGCAACAAGCTTCTGATGGAACTTCCCGGAAATGAGCACCTGCCGGAGGGTAGCGTATTGGAGCCAGGGTTTTATGATATTTTGTCTGATGAGCATGCTGCTCATACGATTGCCTTGAATTATAACAAAGCCGAATCGGAATTGGAATTTTATTCTCCGGAAGATTTGAGGAAACAATGGGAAGGAGCTTCCAATGTTTATGTATTTGACACTGTGGATGGCTCTGATTTTATGCGTGGATTTGAAAGGCAGCATTTAGGAATTTCACTATGGAAGTATTTATTAATGGCTGCCTTATTCTTCCTGCTGGTCGAGGTTATGCTGATTCGCTTTGTAAAATAAAAAAGAGGCGGACAAATCCTGTCCGCCCCTTAAGCAAATAAATGAATATTTAGGCTTCAGAAGCAACTTCGGCTTCTGCTTGTGCTTCCTCGGTTTCAAACGCTTCCGGTATAAATGCAGAGATCAGATTATACCATTGGGCAATTTTTCTGATGTCTGATACATACACTCTTTCTCTGTCAAAATCTGGTAATACTGAATTTAAAAATTCAATCAGATCCTTGTCAGAGGCTGGTTTTATTTCAAAAGGAACTTTCTCTCCGTGTACTTCGCGAATTTTAAGGAAAACGTCAGCAATCGGGACAGAATCAGCTTCTCCGTCTGTGAAAATTGACACATCCTTTAATACTGATACTTTGGCTGTAGGCCCTATTAATGTCTTTTCTTTTTTTTCAGTCAGGCTTTCGACAATCACTCCAGCACGCCCAGGTTTTAATATTCTGAAAAGTCCGCTTTTCCCTGATACATTGGCGATTTCCTTTAACACTTCCATGCTCATAAGCTAATGGTTGATCGTTTTATTTAGATAGTTTAATACTAATTTTTGTAATTTATTTTGGGTATTCAGAACATTTTCTGAATAGGTATTACATTTAATTATGCAGCACGGTTGTATTTACCATTTCTTTCACTGCACTTATAATTCCTTCTATATCGAATCCGCATTCTCTGTGAAGTTCTGATTGTTCACCGTGTTCGACAAAATGATCAGGAATTCCCAGTCGTTTAATACGGGACGAATAGCCCTGGTCTGCCATGAATTCAATCACGGCACTTCCCATGCCACCCTGAATACATCCGTCTTCAATGGTGACTATTTTATCAAATTTTGAGAAGATTTCATGTAACAAGGCTTCGTCTATTGGTTTGGCAAATCGCATATCATAATGAGCTGCATGAATACCCTCTTTGGATAATTCTTTCACTGCCTCAATTGCATAGTTGCCAATATGTCCAATCGTCAGAATAGCTATATCCTCACCTTCAGAAATTTGCCTGCCTTTTCCGACCGGAATGCTCTCGAATGGTTTTTTCCAATCCGGCATTACACCTTCTCCACGAGGATAGCGAATTGAAAATGCTCTTTTGCCACTTTGGATCTGTGTAGACTGAGCGGTATACATCAGATTTCTTAGTTCCTGCTCGTTCATTGGAGCGGAAACAATCATATTGGGGATGCAACGCATATATGCGATGTCATATGCCCCATGGTGTGTTGCTCCGTCAGCGCCTGCAAATCCTGCTCTGTCGAGGCAAAAGATAACCGGTAGTTCCTGTATGCATACATCATGAATGACCTGGTCATACGCACGTTGCATAAATGTGGAATATATATTGCAATACACAACTTTGCCTCTTGTAGCTAAACCAGCCGAAAAGGTAACAGCGTGTTGTTCGGCAATACCTACATCATATGCTCTTTCGGGTATTTCCTTCATCATTATGTTGAGGGAAGATCCTGACGGCATGGCTGGTGTAATACCTACGATATCTTTATTCTTCTCAGCAAGTTCAACAATGGTTTGTCCGAAAACATCCTGGTATTTAGGTGGCTGAGGTACGGTATAGACTTTTTTCTTGATTTCGCCTGTAATCTTGTCGAACTTCCCGGGAGCATGCCATTTGGTTTGATCTTTTTCAGCCAGAGAATAGCCTTTTCCTTTGACAGTCAGACAATGTAACAATTTTGGACCAGGTATATTTTTCAGGTCTTCCAGGACTGCCGCCAGGTGATTGACATCATTACCATCAATAGGACCAAAATAGCGTAAACCCAGCGATTCGAACATGTTACTTTGGCGCATGAGTGCACTCTTCAGGACTGTTTCTACCTTTGAAACAATTTCCTGAGCACTTTTACCGAAGCGGCTCATTTTACCCAACATATTCCACACTTCATCTTTTACCTTATTATAAGTAGTGGATGTGGTAATATCAGTGAGGTACTCCTTTAAAGCTCCCACATTGGGGTCAATCGCCATACAGTTATCGTTGAGCACGATCAACAGATTGGAATCTGTGGTGCCTGCATGGTTCATTCCTTCGAAGGCGAGACCGGCTGTCATAGCCCCATCACCTATAATGGCAATATGCTGGCGGTCCTTATTTTGCTCAAGAGAAGAGCCTACGGCCATCCCTAAAGCTGCAGATATTGAAGTAGAGGAGTGACCTACACCAAAGCTGTCATAAGGGCTTTCTTTTCGCTTCGGAAAGCCAGAAATTCCGCCATAAACCCGGTTTGTCCGGAAGTTATCTTTCCTTCCTGTAAGAATTTTGTGACCGTACGCCTGGTGGCCTACATCCCACACAAGCTGGTCATCAGGAGTGTTGAAAACATAATGTAATGCAACTGTCAGTTCGACAACACCTAAACTGGCTCCGAAATGTCCCCCATAAACGGATACATTATCGATAATGAACTGTCTGAGTTCATTACAGACCTGGGTAAGCTGGCTAATATCCAGCTTTCTTAGATCCTCCGGTGAATCGATGCTCCTAAGTAATGGTCCTGGGGTGATGAGCATGTCGTCTTTTAAAATGATTATTATCTGGTGTAAATGTCAAATCAGTTGAACGAACAAAGTTAACAAAAATTGATAACTGTCTGGCATAATTTGATTATTGCTGGCTTGCCCTGAACAATTTTTGTTTCTCTTCTTTGGTCAGACTTTCGTAACCCGACTTGGAAATTTTGTCCAGAATCGAGTCAATTTCGTCCTGGTCGGGGATTTCAGTGAATTTTTGTGTAGGGTTCGGATTGTTGGAATAGGGAGTTGATACCGTGCTCCGATATACCGATTTCTTGCGATGTGTTACTTTTAAGGGAGGTCTTTTCTTGAAAAGATTATCCCATAGACCCATCAGATAATATATGGGTCTTCCCAAATCTGTACCATTATGCAGGCATTTTATAAATAAATATCCAAACAGGGCGCCTCCGAGGTGGGCCAGATTTCCACCGGCATTGGGTCCGATGGACTGTGCGAATGACAGAATAATGTAAAATGCTGCAATGTACTTAATCTTGATTGGCCCGATGAAGATCAGATTGAATGTGTAATTGGGTAGCAGGGTAGAAGCAGCGACAGCCACCGAAAAAGCGGCGCCTGATGCGCCGAGCAATTTTGATCCGGCAACCATTTCCTGAAAATAAGGAACCAGATTATAAATGGCGATAAAAGCTAAGCCTCCGATTATTCCCCCCATTACATACAATGCAATGAGTCTTTTGGCACCCAGATATTCATCAATCAATCTGCCGAACCAGTAAAAAAACAGCATGTTAAACAGAATATGGAACAGGTCTTCATGTGTAAAGAAATACGAGACTATTGTCCAGGGTTTGTAAAGCAATGCTGGAATGCTGGAAGGAAGTATCAAAAAATCAACGATAGCATAATATATACCTGATGAGCTACTTAAGGTCAACACCACCTTAAATACCAGCAAGCCTAAAAATACAAATAAGTTGATCAGGATTATTTTGACCAGGGTATTATTTGATTTGTAAAATTCTCTCCGGAGCTCGTTAACAAAGCCGCTCATATGTTTCAATAATAATTGGTTTTCTGACTATTCCAATACTTCAAAAGGATAAAGGCAAACACCATACCTCCAATATGAGCAAAGTGTGCTACATTGTCTGATTGGGCATTTTGTAGTCCTGCATATAACTCGTATAAACCATAGAAAGTTACAAAATATTTTGCTTTAATAGGGAATGGGAAAAACAATAAATATAATTCCGTGTTGGGAAATAGTAAGCCAAAGGCCATCAGTATGCCAAAAATGGCTCCTGATGCACCGACCATGGGAATATTGGCTTCACGAATAAAATCATTTGTTACCAATTGGATGCTTGCCTGAATGAATCCTGAATCTGTAGGGTGGTTTTCAAACCGGTTAAGGAAATCAAGGTTCAGTTCATATAATCTGGAATTATATTTGCTCAGATAATCTAGCAGACCTTCTGGTGTTGGGGCGCTGATATAGGCGTCGAGCGCCGTTTTGGCCTGGGCCATTTCAAAGTAACTGATACCCCAGAATAGCACACCGGCGCCAATACCAGTAAAAAGGTAAAAAAACAAAAATCGCTTGGAACCCCACATTCTTTCCAGCAAAGGGCCAAAAATAAATAGCCCGAAGAGGTTTCCGAAAATATGCCCCCAGCCAGAATGTAAAAACATATATGTTACAAACTGGTAAGGTTGAAAATAAGTAGAGAAATAAGAGAAAAGTGCAAACTGTCCGGAAAATCTCAGGCTTGAATCCAATAAGAATATCAATACATTGATGATTAATAAATTCCGGACAATTGGTGTAATTGCCATCATAGCGAATTCTTGATTTTTAGTTTTTGAATAGGGAAGCCACTTTTTCCATTGTCAGTTTGACAATGACAGGTTCTCCTCCCGGTGTTCGGTTTGGGTCTGATGTACTGAATAGCTGGGCAATAAAGGACTGGATTTCAAGGGTGGATAATTTCACATTATACCTCGAAGAGAACTTTCTCGCCAGTGATTTTGCCATGGTTTCATGCTTGTTGACTTTCAGTTCTGAATAATTTGACTTCAGTTGTTCCAGCAATTCTTCAAATAGATTCTGCTCGTTTTCATTGGGTAATGCCGAAGGAATTCCGCGTATAACCAATTCTCCAGGCCCCAGCTGGTCAAACTCAAAGCCGAGGTTCCTAATGTCGTCTTTCATTTCGTTGACGAGCATCATATCAGCAGGATTTATTCTAATTGTCTGGGGGAATAATAATTGCTGGCTACTTCCTTTATGGGTTTGCAACATTTGCCGAAACCGCTCAAATAATATTCTTTCATAGGCTGCTTTCTGACTGATCAGCATGAGACCGTCCCGATGCTGGGAAATCAAATACCGGTTGTGCAGCTGTACAACCACTGGTATATCCTCAACCGGTACCACCTTGGGTTTGTTCATATCGTTTACCTTGCTTGATCTGATAAACGATTCGGGTTCTGGGGCTCCGGTGGTTTGGATAGGTGCAGATGCCTTGCTTTCAAAGGATAAATGCACCTGTTCGAAGCGAGCAGCCTGTTCGTCCCGATCCTGGGGATATAATTTATTCCAGTCTGTTAAACGTTGCTGAGGGATACCCTGGTTGATCGAAGACTGTCGTGTTACGGTCTGAGGCTCAGCAGGCATATTGGTCCAGTTTTGCTGAATGGGCTGCATATCCGATTCGGGATTTACCCGGGCCTGACTCAGGAAATTAACATTTGAATTAAAATCAATGATAGGGGACAAATGGTGCACACCTACTGCTTTTTTTACAGCGGCCATCACTATTGCATATACTGAACGTTCATCATCAAACTTGATCTCAGTTTTAGTCGGATGAATATTGATATCGATATGGGCCGGATCTATTTCAAGGAAAAGTACGTAAAAAGGGTGCGAACCCTCTGGAATGGTTCCTTCAAAAGCAGTGGTTACAGCATGATGCAGATAGCTGCTCTTTATAAAGCGATTGTTGACAAAAAAATATTGTTCTCCCCGTGTTTTTCTGGCAAATTCAGGTTTACCAATATACCCGTTGACAGTGATATAGGAGGTGTCTTCCTGGCAGGCAGTCAGTTGATTACGATAGTTTTTTCCAAAAATATCCACAATCCGGCGTGCCAGTTTGGTTGCAGGAAGATTGAATACGTCAGTGTCATTGTGCTTTAACGTAAATGCAACTTCCGGGTTTGAAATTGCGATCCGCTGAAACTCATCGAGCAGATGCCTCATTTCAACAGAGTTGGTCTTGAGGAAGTTGCGGCGCGCAGGGACATTGAAAAAAAGGTTTTTTACCTGAAAATTCGTTCCGGGTGCTGTGGCAGTGGGCTCCTGCGTCTTCAATTCTGATCCTTCTATACGAAGCAAGGTTCCCATTTCCTCTGCATGTCGCCTGGTTTTAATTTCAACCTGTGATACAGCTGCGATAGAAGCAAGTGCTTCCCCACGGAAGCCCATTGTTTTTATTCTGAAAAGGTCATCCGAGGTTTTTATTTTAGACGTAGCGTGCCTTTCAAAACTCATTCTGGCGTCTGTTTCAGACATCCCTGAGCCATCATCAATGATCTGTATTAAGGTTCTTCCGGCATCCCTGATGACTACATCAATAGATTGGCTTCCGGCGTCTATTGAATTTTCGAGTAACTCTTTGATGACAGAAGAAGGTCGCTGAACAACTTCGCCTGCTGCTATTTGATTGGCGATGGAATCCGGTAATAAATTAATTATGTCTGATGATGCCATCCTTAAGTAACTTCTTTCCCTGTTTCTTTTTCACGTTAACAAATTAACGAATTATTTACGGGAGTGCCTCTATTATATTTTAGGAAATTATGGATAGGTAGGGTTGCTTAATAGAAAGTATGTCGCATATTTCTTGCTTTCTCAGAGGGATCTATCAGAGAAAAAATTGAGCGTTTTCTAGTTATATGCCAAGGATTTTTAATTTTGTTTTCCTGATTTTACAGAACGCCACTATATTACCTCTTGCCTTCGTAAATGTTTTTGTAATATATTTTACTCAATAATTAATACAAAGAGTGATTTTCGGTTTATATTTGTATTGTGTAGTATTTTAATTATGTTTGGTTAATTAGTGTTTGAAATTCAATTAGCGTATGAAAAATTTATTTGGCCGAAAAGTTAATTTGTCAATGGCAATGCAATGGGTTGTTTTCATGCCTGTTATTTTGCCATTATGTATTGTTTTTGGCGCAGTTCAAGGAGCTAGTTCTCTGGTACAGAAGATGGTAAACTGCATGATTGCAGATTTAGAACCTCGGGAAACGACTGACCTGGCCTGAGTCTTTTAATAATACAGAGTGAACTTGCTTTTCCCGAGTGCTCCAATAATTTTGTGTAGAAAAAATTCAATTAGCTTGGAATGGCGCTCATTCCTAATTGCCGAACTAATGTGAATTGTTCTCTTTTATTTTGTCCTTTAAAAAGGATTTAATTACTTCCAGCCCTTTATCAAAATTAACATTGTTGTTTATCACTATGTCAGCCTCGTCTCTAAGAGGTTTGATAAATTTTTCGTACGTAGGAGACACATGGTGTTCCCAGCGATATAATACATCATTTAAATCATAGCCTCTCTCATTATTATCACGGAGAATTCTACGCTTTATCTTAAAATGTTCTTTTGCATCCACAAAAATTTTCAGATCTATTAACGAACATATCTCCGGATAGTAAAAAATAAATAAACCTTCCACAATTATAACAGGAGTAGGCTGAAAAAGCAGTCGCCTGGGTATCACATCCGGATTATTGAAAGTATACTCCCGATGTTCGACACTTTCGCCATTCCTCAACATTCTGATATGCTCGGCAAACATCGTATAATCAATGGTTTCTGGCAAATCAAAATTCTCGACACCATTATTATCCCTAGGGATTTCGGTGATCGGCTTGTAATAATCGTCCTGAGAAACCTGACAGATTTCGTCTGTACTGAAAGCGCCCAGCAGACTATTCATAAATTTAGTTTTACCGGAAGCACTGCCTCCTGTGATGCCAACGATAAAAGGAGTGACTGTATTGGTGTTCATTGATTGTTGATTGTTTGTTGCCTTGTAAAAAGACAAAAATCTTATTTACTATTTATGATATGAAGTGATATTTAGATGCCTGTAGCCGTGACGACAATATTTCGGCCCGAGTCCTGGTTACGGTGTTCACATAGATATATTCCTTGCCAGGTGCCCAGGTTGAGCCGCCCTTCTGTAATCGGAATAGATACGGAACTTCCTAATATGGAAGCTTTCAAATGGGCTGGCATATCGTCGGGCCCCTCATAATCGTGCTGATAATAAGGGGCATTTTCTGGAACAAATTTGTTAAAATGCGATTCAAAGTCAATTCTTACAGTTGGATCTGCGTTTTCATTAATCGTTAGACTAGCAGAGGTATGTTTTATAAATACATGCAGCAGACCCGATTTGATTGTCTGGATTTCCGGTATGCGGTCCAGGATTACAGCAGAAATCAAATGAAATCCTCTCTTATATGGTCTTAGTCTGATTTCTTTTTGAATACAAATCATTCTCTATAAATCACGGTCAAAATTCTAAAAATTTATTCCACTTTTATAATAGCAGATCCCTTGCCTGCTCCAGTACCACATGCGTTTGTGACTGATTTTACAGTGAATTCGTGTGTATTCTCAGGGGCTACGGTAATCAGATAGGGGTTCATAAATGTTCCGCTGACTGATGTTCCGTCAGAAAGGGTAAATGACCAAGGAGGCAATCCGTTGGTAAAACGTAATCTGACTCTCGTATAACCACCTTTGGCTATGATGGCGTTACCGCTGATTTCCGCAGTAGCGGCATTGGCTGCAATTACTTTTATCTGTCTTTCCGGACTGTTTATTGCAGGTGATGTCGAAACAATTCTGATAGACTGACTACTGACCGAATCGTTTTGGGCAGCTGAAGAAATCCGGGCCTTCAAAATGCCTTTCTCCAATGTAGTCTGTAAATTCTTAAAATTACCCTTTTTGTCAGCCATTTGCACCACAAATTTGTTGTTTGAGTTGAACCGGCCAGTTGTATTTAATGGTATTTCAATTTCTCCACCCGCGCAAATCGTACTTTGGACAGGTGATTCCATTGCGATGGATGGTGGTGGAGATTGTACATGCACAGTGACACTTCCTGAAAACTGGCCTACGCCACACATGCCTCCCGCCGAATTGATTTTATAGGTAGTAGTGTATTTGGGTTTTACCTCAATTTTATGGGTAGAAGAAGAGATGTAGTTTTCGAAAGTACCATCAGAAAGGAGTACGAACCAGGGGCCGCCACCTTTCAGGTCAAAATTAAGAAAAGCACTTTCGCCATCTTTAATCCGTACACTATCACCTTTCAGCGTGATCACTGCTGGTGAAGCAATCGTTACTTCCGCTTCTTCACTAAATACCACAGGTTCAGTTGAGGTTACCCGCAATTTATATTTGCCAGGGATTATCCCGGCAGGTATTGTGGCGACGAGTGGGCTTAATGTATCAGAAGTAGATATTGACTTAAAATCGCCGGATTTATCTGCAATCTGCACCGTGAAATTATTTCCTTGTTTGAATAGGCCGGTAGCACTAAATGCTACCTGAAACGGTATGCCATTACATACCTTAAAGCCGTTTTCCGATTCATTCAAAGCGATGCGAGGGGCAGGATTTGGATCTACATTCACAATCACATTTCCCTTTGCTGATCCGTTACCACAGGCATTAGCTACGCCTGTAATGGAATAAGACGTAATTTGCCTGGGAGCGACTGAAAAATAATAGGGGTTTGAGAATGTCTGGGAAATATTGATGCTGTCAGACAACTGAAATGACCAGGGACCGTGACCGGTGAAGTTAACTTTAAGTTGTGCTTGCTGACCAGGCATTATTCGGGTAGAATTGTACCCGTCAGCAGAGAGGATCTGGGCCGTAGGACTTTCAAGGAGTCTGAACGTTTGGGAAGTGCCGGTTACTTTCGGGCTGGAACCAACGATACGGATACTGTATAAATGACCACCCTTTTTGTCTGATGGAATAATAGCTTTGATAGGACCGCCCTTTACATAGGGAGAAATGGGAAATACATTTCCGGCTGCATCCAATAGTTGTGCCTGAAACAGATTGTCAGAATCGAAATCACCTTCTGTCCGGAAGGGGATTTCGACTGTACTGCCTGGACAAACGGATAAATAGCTGATATCTCCTGTGAAAATTTTAGGTATATAATCAATGCTATCCTGTGCAGTGCTGTCAGTTGTAGACTGTGCAGAACTTTGAGGGCTTATAGTTATTAAACCGATGATCAATAATGCAATGAAGGGAGTCTGTATCAATTGGTTCATGATATGAAATGGATATGTCCGGGACTTGCTCTGCCTTGGGCTTCTCTACATTGGGACCAACGTATTTCCGCGCAATACAGGTATAATATCGTATAAATCCTTTTGTAATGAATAGGATATATCTTTCTGAATCCCCAAACGTTGCAGTCTGCGAACATGAGATGAATTCGCTACAAATGAAAGCAAATTTTTCTCTGCCTGACAATACAGCCGCTGTGCCATTAATGCGCTGTCTTCTGTCAGCATGTATTCGTCCATCAGTTCATTGGCCAACGCACCTGCGTAGAGGGTATCTTCAAGGTTGGGGCGTCCTTTCCATCCGGCACACAGGACAGTGACATCATATGGCTCTGTGCGGAGGAAGTTAGCCAGTGCTCCCAGATTAAGAAATGCACCTACCAATACTTTTACAGCCCCTGATTTCGCTTTCTGGATGGAGAGTGTTCCGTTGGTGGTGGTCATAGCAACATCAGACCCTATCAGATGCTCACTCATAAAACTGAATGGTGAATTGTCCAGATCAAAACCATCCACTTTCATGGCATTTCTTTCTGCTGCTGCGATATAGCCCTGCGCTTGCAGCTGCCTGCATTCATCTACTGTAGCGACAGGTGTAATGCTCTTAATTCCATAAGCGAGCCCCGTTACCATACAAGATGTAGCACGGAAAATATCGGCCACTACTACTATATTATTATCAAGTTTATGCTGACTCAATAAATCTGGAGTCAGGCAAATATCGAATTGCTTCATAATGCCGAATGGCAGTAATTTATTTAATAAATGGAAGTTTTACCACTTGGGCTTTCAGGAGGCGCTCTCTGACTTTTACAAAAATTTCAGTGCCGGGTTTACTATATGATTTTGGAATATATCCCATGCCAATACCTTTCTGGAGAGTAGGGGACTGTCCGCCAGAAGTGACCTGCCCAATCACCTCACCTTCGGCATTGCACACCTCATAGTGAGCCCGGGGAATGCCACGGTCAATTAATTCAAATGCACAGAGTTTTTGATTAATGCCATTTTCTTTCTGTTTTTTAAGATGCTCAGAATTGGTGAAATCCTTGGTGAATTTGGTTACCCATCCCAGGCCGGCTTCAAGCGGGGAGGTGGTATCATCTATGTCATTTCCATACAGACAATATCCCATCTCCAATCGCAGTGTATCCCGGGCACCCAGTCCAATCGGTTTAATGCCATATTCTGCACCGGCTTCAAATATTGCTTTCCATACCGGTTCAGCGTTTTCTGAGGGAACATACACTTCAAATCCTCCTGCACCTGTATAACCAGTGGCAGAAAGTAGAATATTGTCATACCCTGCGAAATTTGCGATTTCAAATGTATAATAAGACATATCCTGTAATGATATGTCGGTCAGTTTTTGTAAAGCGGCAATAGCTTTAGGACCCTGCACGGCAAATAAACAAGTTTGCTCGGATATGTTTTCCATTGTGGCTCCCTCGGTATTGAACTTACTGATCCATGCCCAGTCTTTTTCTATATTGGAGGCATTAACCACTAGCAGGTATTCCTCATCCCTGATTTTGTATACTAATAAATCATCTACGACGCCACCTTCTTCATTTGGCAGATAGCTGTATTGAATTTTTCCATCCTGTAAAACGGATGCATCATTTGCAGAAACACGTTGAATCAGGTCCAGTGCCTTTGGTCCGGTTATTTTAAACTCACCCATGTGGGACACGTCAAAAACCCCGACAGAATTTCTGACAGTATGGTGTTCGTCTAGATCTGATGAATATCTAACGGGCATATTAAATCCTGCAAAAGGCACAATTTTTCCGCCCAGTTGCACATGCAAATCATGAAGTGGGATAGTTTTCATCCTTTTAATTAGCTAAAAAAATCAGTAAATCAGATAAAATTGGGACGCTCATAAAAGCGCTCAATTCAGGTACAAAAGTAGGCAATCAAAAGGAAACCTGACTTCCCAAACACAAAGTTTATCCGCAAAACAATGGTTTTTGTGAGAAACCGTGAATTAATATTTTTATTTCATTATAATTTTTGGTTTTTTTACATAACTGACTCTGGGTAAACCGCAATCAGTTTACAAACACACACACACTTATAGAATTATTATTTATGAAATCCTCCCCTAGGATACTTTCTGTTATAGGCACCCGTCCAGATGCGATTAAAATGGCTCCTCTGGTACATTTGCTAAATATTCACCTGGGTAATAATCACCGGGTTTGCAGTACCGGGCAACATGTAGAACTCCTCAATTCTGTTTTGCACTTTTTTGAGATATGCCCTGATTACCAATTGGACTTGATGACAGAGCGACAGGATTTGCTCTCATTGATTGCAAAAACGATAATAGCAATAAGCCCGGTTCTGGAAGAATTTGCGCCCGATTGGGTGTTGGTGCATGGCGATACTGCTACCTGTCTGGGTGCTACGCTAGCGGCATTTTATAAACAGATACATATCGGGCATGTAGAAGCTGGTCTACGATCCGGCTCGTTAAGTGAGCCATTTCCAGAAGAGTCGGTCAGGATACTGACAGATCAATTGGCAGAGGTCTGCTTTGTGCCTTCCGAGGCGCATAAGGCAAATCTCGTAATGAATGGCAAGCCGGCAGACAAAATACTTATGACCGGTAATACCGGAATTGACAGTCTCTATTATGTTTTGGAGCATAAGGATAGTCTCTCTGAAAATGTCCCTCCTGCAGTGCGCGCGTTGATGATAGAAAACCCCAAACTGATCCTGATTACTGTTCACCGGTTCGAAAATCAGGGAGATAATCTGATCTCAATTTGTGCAGCAATCAGAAAAATAGCTTGTATGTATCCTGAGGCGCGTATGCTTGTGCCACTTCATCCCAACCCTGCAGTGATGGACTGCCTCATTGAGCAACTGTCAGGCATTGACTCTATTTTATTATGCACTCCATTAGCCTATCCTGACTTTATATGGATAATGAAGCATTGTTATTTGATACTAACAGACTCCGGAGGTATACAGGAGGAGGCACCGGTATTAGGGAAACCGGTTTTCCTGCTGAGGAATAAAACCGAGCGACAGGAGATGGTAGCATCCGGGAACGTTAAAATCATAGGAACTGAAATCAATGCAATTGTTGCGGCTGTGGACAGTGTGTGGAATGACGATGAGAAGTATCGGCATATGACGCAACCTGTCAGCACTTATGGCAACGGTACTGCCAGTGAGCAAATTGTTGATTTTCTTTTGAATTACTGATCCAGATGTAGTTTAGCCATGCATCTACTTTATTTATGTAATAATGACGGATCAGATCCGCGTATTAACAAGGAAATCAGGACTTTGTCCAAAATCTACAAAATAGATTTTGTAGGAATGAAAAGTAACCAGGGTCATTGTTTCATTGCCCCCTATGTTACAGGCATCCACATAATATCCTCTGGAAGAAGGAATATCCCGGGCCTCTGTAAATATTTTATACTTGTTTTAAAACTACTTTGCAGGAAACGTTACCATTCAATACACATTATCAACGAACCACTTTTGTTGCTTTGTTATCCGCTGTTATGGTGTTGCAGAACTAATATCGTGTTGGATCTTTTTGACTCTATATTTCTGAGAATGAATAAGTCAGGAGAAGAATGGGTGTTGCTGAAGCGCATCATATACGCATTGCCTGATTGTATCATTGTCACAGATGAGGAGAGAAAAAATTTGCTCCCTGCTCATGTACAGATTAAGACGTATAAACTACCTAACTATCCTCCCAATATCACTTTAGAAGAAACTATAAGGTTGGGTGGGGCAGGATTGACAATCATGTATTATGGCTGGTTTGGTAAGCACAGGGGGACTGACCTGGCCATAAAATTGTTGAAGGCTTCCGAGAAAGTGAGGTTGATAATGGCTGGCTGGCCGGGAGACAATGAAAGTCATGATTTATTGAAACATCCGCGTGTCGAATATTTTGGGATTATTACACAAGAAATGGCAATAAAAATGGCTGCGGGTAAAGCGGATTATATCTTATGTGTTTATAATCCGGTTAATGAAAATAGTATCTATGCGAGTCCTAATAAAATTTATGATGCCATTCAGGCCAATGTACCTCTCATCATAAATAGGGAAGTGAAAATTGCATCCTGGGTGCAAAAAAACCGGCTGGGTTATATTCTCGAATCTATCGAGGAGGAGAACTTAAATTCAGTGGTAGAAGAGTTAATAAAGCTAAAAGAAACATTCATTTATAGCGACAAATTAAAAGAGGCATTCGTTTGGGAAAAAGTGGAAGGTAGGTTATTAAAAGCTCATAAATATGAAGATATTGCTATGCACCAATCAATATGATACCATTAGTAATGGACCCGCCAGGTTCGCTAACCTGATCTCGCAATTTGGTGACCAGGATATCAGGGTGCTTTCTGAAGATATCGTCAGGGATTCGACCCGACTTTACAGGTTGGAAATGCCGCTTTGGGTAAGGAGGGGGAAGTGTAGCCAGTTTTTTCGTATGATTCTATATCACAAAAAGGCCATGACAATCAGAAAGAATTTTCCTTTTGATTTTCTGGTATACAACCATGCTTTGGTGGGGATATGGAGCGCTATTTGGTTTAAGAACACAGTAGGTATGTTTAACGATGATTCGTATGTTTCGTTTAGTTTTTCTAATAATCCATTCAATGGCAGCTGGGTGAAGAAAACAGTATTCAGGCAAATTGAAAAATTGATGTATCGGATATGCGACAAAGTAATTGTGAATTCAGAATATTTAAAAATGAAGCTGTTGACTGAATATGGAAAGCGTGAAAATGTATATCGGTTATATAAGGGAATTCCCCTGCCAGAAAATGCCTGCAAACCAGATCAATCATTGAGACCTCAGATCCTATTTATTAAAAAGGACTATAAAACAGGTGGCTTAATCAACTTAATTCAGGCATTACAACGGGTTTCATTTGAATTTAACCTGCATATTGTTGGTCCTGGAACGGACGATTTTCCTGAGATCCAAGGCTGGTTATCAAAAGCCAAGATACTTGATATTACCACAATGCATGGATATAAAGAGCCATCTGAAATTGCAGCGTTAATAAAAAAGGCATCAGTATTTTGTGTGCCTTCTAAAAGAGAAGCATTGGGGATTGCTAATATTGAAGCTTTGGCCAACGGCATTCCTGTGGTATCAACAAATGTAGGAGGGATTCCGGAAGTACTGGATAATGGCAAAAACGGGTGGATGGCTAATCCTGGAAACTCCTTGCAATTGGCAGGAATGCTGGACGAATGTATGCAGAAGCCAGCATTGAGAAATCAGAAAATAGAGCGTGGACTTGTATTTGTAAAGCGGTTTTCTGTCTCCGTAATGTATCATGAATTCCTCAGAATTTTGTCAGTCAATTCTAAATAAATGCTGAAGAATATCATATTCATATTACTGGTATTCAATGCATTGATTGTAGTGCTAGGGTATGCATTGGCAATTTTTACCGCAGGCGATTCTTTGTACATATTACAATGGATCAAAAGCGTTTTATTAATGACAGGCATCCTGTTTGTTCTGAATTTGCCCTATTCATTTTTAAAGGCTACAGCCAGGAGTTTTTATCCGCATTTCCTTTTCGGTATGTTTTTAGTAACTACCGCTATCTATGCAGAGGAGCCAGTACATTCTTTTTTGAGAACCTTAACCTTTTTTATTCCATTTGCGTATATCTATTTTTCACTTGCTTATTTAATCGCTGTATATTCATATAGGCAGGTATTCAGAAGTATTTTATTTACAATTAACGGGATCTATAGTATACCAATGTTGTGTTTCCTGCTATTTGCACAAACCACGTCCTATCTGAATATTTATTACCTGAAAACCGATCCTTATACTGTTTTTGGTTATGCGTCCAATCAATATGGATGGGCCAGTTGCATAGTCCTGGTTACCGGCCTGGACTTGCTTAGAAATGCAAGATTAAAATCAATTTACAAATTGTTCTTTGGTCTCATGTGCGTATTTGCAGTATACCTGATACTGGCGTCTGGTAACAGGGCCTCATGGCTGGTTTTGATTATTGGCATGATAAGTATGATTTTCTTCAACAGGAGAGTAAGGCTTTTCCGAAAGATATGGCTGTTAGGCTTTCCGTTGGGAATGGGATTGTGGATGAGTCAGATATCTGATTCTTCTTTAAAAACTAGAGTGGACAAAACTTACAAACAGTTGGAGGTAGGGGAGAGCAGGTGGCTTAGAACAGCGAATGCCGTAGAATATGCCAATGCTGAACCATTGGTATGGGTTATCGGGTGGGGGATGTTTTCGCCACCCGAGGAATTAAGAAAGAACATGCATAATTCCTACCTGGAGGTACTTTTTGGTGCGGGTTTGCCTGCCTTTTGTTACTTTTTATGGCAGTTTTTAATCAAACCCTGTCTCAACTTCTATCGGTATTTCTCAGAAAGTAATCTGTTTCTGATTCCTGTAGTAATAATTCCATATTTTGAAAGTAATCTGACTGGCGGCCAGTTCCTTTTCTTTCCCTGGTTTATTTTGATTTTGTTGGCAGGAGAATTTGCAGATGCCGTGATTAAGGCAGAACGACCGGAATAAACAAAGGCATGGAAAATTTCCATGCCCTGTTTAACACTATACACACACTATATATCTTAAATATCTAAATCATAATAGGATATTGCTACAACTCTTATGAGTTAACAATGTATGCAAAACTACAAAATAATAAGTATTTAAGTGTTCTATAGTTTTAAAAAAAAATGTAGTATAATTAATTTCGAGTTTAAGTGTCAGATTATCAGCGTGATATATTTTTGTTAATGAGTTGGGAGAGGGATATTTTACATCAATGATTTGGTGATTTGTTACAAGGGGTATGCTAAAAAGTAGATATATAAAAAGAATCCTACCTAAAAAAGGATTAGTACTTTTACTAAAAATACCGAATATGTGATTGTTTTTCTTCCTGGCTTACCAGACAGTCGGACCAATGGTAACTCCTGAAAACAAATAATAAAATGGATACAATATTACTTCTTAAATTGCATAATATTTAAGTAAAGCTTCAGTTACCGAACAGATGCTTAAAGGGAGGAGCAGCAAAGAGTATGCGAATAGATCAGGAAACAGTCGAACGAATTAAACAATCCGCTGATATTGCGGAGGTGATCGGTGATTTTATTTCTTTAAAAAAGAGAGGTGCCAACTATATGGCATGTTGTCCATTTCACGGAGAAAAAACACCGTCTTTTAATGTGAACCCTGTAAGACAAATTTATAAATGTTTTGGCTGTGGTGCCGCCGGTGATGCTATCAAATTTGTCATGGATATCGAAGGTGTAGGGTATGTGGAGGCGTTGCGATATTTGGCACAAAAGTATAATATAGAGATCCAGGAAGAGGAAATAACAAATGAGGAGTTTAACAGACAAAATGAAAAGGAAAGCCTTTATATAGTTCTTAATTTTGCTAAAGAATTCTTTAACCGGCAACTGTATGGCGAGATTGGTGCGGCAATCGGACTAAGCTATTTCAGAGAGAGAGGGTATGATGACAGCACAATTAAAAAATTTGAACTCGGGTACAGTCCTGATGAATGGGATGCATTCCTGAAAGAAGCCCAGGCAAAAGGCCACCCGATTGAATTACTGGAAAAGGCTGGACTTGTTGTCCGTAAAGAGGGAGGAAAATCTGACGGGTACGACAGATTCAGGGGGAGAGTCATATTTCCCATTCATAGTATTGCCGGTAAAGTAATTGCCTTCGGGGCAAGAATTCTAAAAGTTGATAAATCTAAGAACGCTCCAAAGTACCTCAACTCACCCGAAACCGATGTTTATCATAAAAGTGAAGTTCTCTATGGCGTTTTTCAGGCCAAAAATGAGATACGTCAACACGATATCTGCTACCTGGTTGAAGGGTATACAGACGTCATTACCCTCCACCAAGCTGGAATAGGGAACGTTGTGGCTTCTTCGGGTACTTCTCTTACCGTTGAGCAGATCCGGATTATTAGCCGTTTTACCAAAAATGTTACCATCCTTTATGATGGTGATAATGCCGGGATAAAAGCTGCTTTAAGGGGATTGGATCTCGTTTTGGAAGAAGGTTTGAATGTAAGCGTGGTAGCGCTGCCGCATGGGGAAGATCCGGATAGTTATGCCAGAAAAGTTGGTGGAGAAAGATTTAAAGAATATATCGCAGCCAATACCCGTGATTTCATCTCTTATAAAACCGAAATTCTGTTGGCGGATACCGGTGACGATCCCTTTAAGAAAGCCGCACTGATTAATGATGTGGTGCAAAGCATTACTAAAATACCTGATTCGATCACCAGACAGGTTTTATACCGTAAAACGTCAGAATTGTTGGGCATTGAGGAGCAGGTGCTGATTACGGAAGGAAATAAAATAATCCGTCGAAACGCTGACCAATCTGCTAAAGAAACAAGGAAAAACGTACAGATACCACCTGCTGGTCCGGCGGATGTGCCATTTTCCCCGGAGGTTATTCCTACAGTTATACCTGAACCTGAAAAGGAATCTGACTGGCTCGATCCGGTGACTATTCATGAAGAAGAGTGTATCCGGTTGCTGATCAATTATGGAAAACATGAATTGGAGCCTGGTATTTCGCTTTGTCATTATCTGTTGAGCGAACTTTCAGGGATTGAATTTAAAGTTTCTCTGTATAATGAAATTCTGCAAATTTTCAGGACTTCATTTTCACAAAATGAAATCCCAGACACCGATTTTTTTGTACAGCATGCTGATCCGGAATTGAAACATAAAGCAATTGACTTGGTAACCAACCGCCATCAGGTGAGTGAATTGTGGACCAGCAAATATGAAATTTATATCCCCACAGAACTGGATAAACTGGCTGACGCAGCATTTACAAATATTCTCAGGATTAAAAAAGGGCATAATGATTTAATCCTTAAGGAGATATCAGAGCAGTTAAAAACTGTGGGAAGTGAGGAAGAAACGGACCAGTTACTGGAGCAGTTTATGAATCATAAAATGATTGAAAAAGCGATAGCAGACCTGTTGGGAACAGTTATTTCAGCCTGAGCCATAAAAAAGCCGGACTTGAATCCGGCTTTAATCTTAATTTATTCTACCCACTTGATTTTCTCCTCAAAAGGACGCCTCCGTGCTTCGAGTTTAGGTGCCTTGTGATAGCCCATATAAAACAGGCCCAGGCACTTTTGCGCAGGAGTCAGGTTTAAAAATTCATCCATCTCGGTAATAGTACCCGGTGTACTCCAGTATGCCCCAATTTTATAGGCTGTTGCCGTAAGCCACATATTTTGAACAGCACATGCTACTGCGGCCACTTCTTCCCATTCCGGAACCTTTTCAGGGTGGGTTTCCATCACAATAGCCATTACACAAGATGATTTTAATATCTTTTCTCTCACTGCATCCGATTTTGCCTGATCAAATGAAGCTGGAGCGGTAGTGGTCTGATAAAGTCGCGCCATTTCGTCAGCCAGTTTATTCAGCCCTTCCCCTCTGAATATGACAAAACGCCAAGGTTCAGTAACCCGGTGGGTGGGTGCATAATTCGCATTATTTACAATCTGCTGGATAATCTCACGGGGTATCTCTTCCGGTATATAGCTGGGTGGGAAAATACTGCGACGTTCTTTAATCAGCTCATTTATAATACTAGGTCTTTCTTCCATATTTACAATGCAGGTATTCTATTGATTACTATTTTTCAAAGTCACTAATATAAGATGAATTAGACATGAATAATAATCTGTCGTGCAAATTGCTTCAAAGACTTAATAAATGATTGAAATTTTAATAAGGTCAGTCAGCATGATTCCGACTACATACAGGCGGAAATCATGCTGACTGACAAGGAATAAAAATAAATAAGGTGCGTTATGTATAAAATAATATAGGATTAGTGCATATCACTATTTATTGGTAAATTTGAAATGAAAATTCATCACCCTATCTTCCAAGGTCATGAAGCTTTTAATTATAGTCGGCATATTACTCATTCTGGTTGATCAACTTCATGCAAGGCCCAATGGAGATGAGGGAAATCATGTGCACATTACTCCTATAAACCTGAATTTAGACAGTCCTGAATCGTTTATATCTTTTGATTCACTCCGAGCCAGGTACAATGGTGCATTCATGAATGGGATGTTGAAGAAAACAGCCAACCCCAAAAACCATGTAATTATTACCGACAAAAAAAAGAATGGTCGTGGTGTTAAAGCCGCCAGGTTAGACAGTACATTGTCTAAGCTCGATGAACTTGACTCCATAAAGGACACCCTACGTATCAAACGTCTTATTTTAAATAATCAGGAACTCACCAAGGTGCCTGTTGCCATTTATAGGTTTCCCAATGTGGAAGTGATCATTTTAAATAAAAACAAGCTTACGTCAGTGGATATTGATCTCTCAAAACTGCCACAGCTACAGCAGTTGCATCTGCAAGAAAATCAACTTCAGGACGGGGGCATACGTTTGTCGCGCAACACCAGTCTCAGGATTTTAAATCTGAACAGGAATCAATTGTCGGATATTCCATCCGATGTCAGGAACTGTAAAAAACTAACACAGCTTTCCATGGCGGCTAACCGGCTTAACAAGCTAAAAAACAGTAGTTTTAAAAGAATCAGGAACGTAGAGAATCTGAATTTTTACCGAACAGGAATCCATGATGTTCCTGCGGGAATAAAGAAAGTCAAAAACCTGCAGATTCTTGACCTTTATCACAACCAGCTGGTAGTGCTCCCTCCGGCAATAACCAGGTTGAAAAATCTTACCCATCTGGCTGTTTCTTACAATACCTTAACCGAATTGCCTGCCAAAATTGGCCAATTGAAAAAGCTGCATACGATCTATGCGCATCATAATCAGATCATGACACTGCCCGAAAGTATTATCCAACTGCACGACCTTGTTATTCTGGATATTGGTTTCAATCAGTTTGTTGATTTTCCGGATCAGATTATGTCTTTAAATCGTCTCAAAGAACTAGATCTGTCCTCTAACAATTTCAATGAATTTCCATTGGAGTTACTCCAGCTGGATCGGGTTGAAAAGTTGTATTTAGGCGGAAATCCATTTTTGCGTGAAATTAAAAAAACGCATCAGCTGCAATGGGACGCCTTGCTGGACAAGAGTATACAAGTGTTTTACTAGTTATTTATTTCCTGCCGAAATCAGCCGGATTTTCACCCCAGTATTTTGTTTCCCACTTCAGGATCGGATTGGTATAGGTATGGCTTGCCAACCATCTTTCTGCACGTTGCAGCAACTCAAAAACTATTTTATTTTCAGGTACTATTTCCAGCTTGGTGTTGGCATGTTTCTTCTTTACCCAGCCAATAGCGGTTTTTGAATCGGAATAAATGGGGATATTGCTTTTGTAATTTTGCAGATAAGCCAATGCATGTACAATTGCCAGAAATTCACCGATATTATTGGTGGCATGCGGAAAGGGACCTTGTAAAAATATCCGCTCGCCCGTTTTGTAATAAAGACCCTGATATTCCATATCTCCGGTAGCGGTGTTCCAAGCCGCATCGACTACAAGACTGTCGCGGATGGGCTGGCCCACGGACGCCGGGGACGGTAAAAGCGCCGCTGTGGAATTGTTTTTCTTGGAAACGTATTCCCAATAATTGCGTTTAATAGCAGTTTCAGCTTCAGCAAGTGTATCAAATGATTTATACCGGGCTTTTTCAAAACCTTTGGTTTGTTCCTCGCAGTCTTTCCAATTCGTAAAAACTCCGCTTTGCCTGCCAACCCAAACTACGTAAAATTTATTTTTCTTCGACATAAATAAGCTAGGCTTGCTCTTCCCAGACTTTACACAAATTAATAATCACCTCTGTCGCTTTTTGCATATCCTGTAAACTGACCCATTCCAGACGAGAATGGAAAGCATGTTCACCGGCGAAAATATTGGGGCAGGGAAGTCCCATAAATGATAATCTGGAACCATCAGTGCCTCCTCTGATACTTCTGCATTCAGGCTGCAAACCGGCTCTTTCCATCGCAATCAGGGCATTTTCTACCAGCGCAGGGTATTGATCCAGTACGTCTTTCATGTTTCTGTACTGTTGCTTTATTTCAAATGTAAATGAAGAATTAGGATAGTTCTTTATTACCTTTTCGGTGATGAATCGCAGGTACTGTTCCTTTTCGTAAAGACCTTCTTCTGAAAAGTCTCTGACGATAAAGTCCAGAACCGTCTTCTCCTGTAAACCTTTGATAGAGACCGGATGTAAAAATCCTTCCCGGTTTTTAGTGGTTTCCGGCGACAGGCTATCTTTCGGTAATGAGGCCAGAATATCAGCGGCAATTTTTAATGAATTTTCCAGCTTCCCTTTTCCAAAGCCTGGATGCGTACTCACTCCATCAATGATGATTGTGACTCCATCAGCCGAAAAGGTCTCATTCTCCAAAGTACCCACAGATTCGCCATCCACAGTATAAGCAAAATCAGCAGCAAGTTTTTGTAAATCCACTCTTTCTGTACCTCTTCCTACCTCTTCGTCCGGTGTAAACAATAGCTTGATGGTTCCATGTTTGATATGCGGATTTTCCATCAGGTATTGCGCGGCGGCCATTATTTCTGCCACCCCGGCTTTATTATCGGCTCCCAGCAACGTGGTTCCGCTGGCCGTTATAATGTCATGACCTATCTGATCGATCAGATCAGGGTGATCCGTCATTCTGATGACCTGTTGCGGGTCATCCGGTAAAATAATATCACTGCCATCCCAGTTGCGGTGAACGAGAGGTTTTACATTTGCTCCCGATACATCAGGAGAGGTATCAATATGTGAACAGAAACAGATTACAGGTACATCTTTCTTTGTACTGGTAGAAGGTATGGTTGCGTATACATAACCATACTGATCTGCATGTGCATCGGTAATGCCCATTGCCTGTAGTTCATCTGCCAGCACCCCACTTAATTGCAACTGTTTCGCCGTTGATGGAAAATCAGTAGCGTCGGGGTCAGATTGGGTGTCTATCTGAACATACCGGAGAAAACGTTCAAGCACTGAATACATATTGATCCTGAATTTTATTCGGTGATAATACTAGCCAGATCTGCTGGTGAATAGTTGATATTTTTCAATGTTTTGTTATCAGCTGTCCTGAAAACCAGGAATTTTCCTGCATCTTCCCTGTAGTAACAAGGCGTGCCTTTCGCTTCATAATGGGCAACTGTTGCTTCAGCTTCTTCCACTGAGTTGCATGCTTTTGACATATTAGAACGTTGCACTTCGTCGAATAAGGCGCGGAATTTATCGCCCAGCCCAAATTCTAACACAGCTCCTGACAAAACATACTGCAGATCGCAAAGTGCATCCGCGACCTCCACGATGTCTTTTTGCAATATCGCAACTTCCAGTTCCTTTAACTCTTCAGCCAATAAGGCCACTCGCAGACGCGCGCGATCTTCTGAAGGAATCTGGGGAGTGTCTAAAATGGGGTGTTTAAAGGTGGTGTGAAATTCTGCTACCTGATTCAGACTGTCTATTGATTGCATATCGGTGGAAGTATCTTCGATTGATTATTTAAGATTAATTATTACAAACCGTAAAGGTAGGAATGAATCACTAACTTTGAAGAAATAAATCAGCCGGGAGGATCCTTCGGACCCATCGGAAGCTGATTTTAAATATAAAAAATAAAAGTATATCAGGCTATCTTATTTACTGGTTCCGATAGATAAATTTCTACTTTTCAAGTAGTTGAGAATACTATTTTGGGAGTAGGTTCAAAATAAGATTTAATCATTCTCATCAATTGTAAAATGGAATATAGACAACTAGGGGATTCTGATCTGGAACTATCTGTAATTACATTCGGTGCATGGGCCGCCGGAGGTTGGATGTGGGGAGGCAATGAAAAAAATGATGCGGTAGCAGCCATGAGAGAGTCTTACGATTTGGGTGTCACCTCGATTGATACCGCCCCGGTCTATGGGCAGGGAGAAAGTGAAGAGATTACCGGTAAAGCTATCAAAGGTATCCCACGGGATAAGATACAGATTCTGACCAAATTTGGTATGCGGTGGGATCTGACAAAAGGCGATTTTGCCTTTAAAAGCAGAAATAATAACGGAGAGCCTATCGATGTCTATAAATATGCCGCCAAGGAAAGTATTATCCTGGAGGTTGAAAAAAGCCTGAAGCGGCTTGGTACAGATTATATAGATCTATATCAGATTCACTGGCCCGACAGCACCACTCCGATTCAGGAAACCATGGAGGCGCTGGATCACCTGATTCAAGCTGGAAAAATCAGATATGCGGGCGTTTGTAATTATAATGCTACCCAACTTCAGGAAGCAATTAAATACGTTCCGCTGGTATCCAATCAGGTGCCTTACAGCATGGTAAAAAGAGGGATTGAGAAGGAAGTGGTGCCTTTTTGTATAGAAAATAATCTTTCCATTTTAGCCTACAGTCCGATGGAAAGAGGATTGTTAACCGGCAAACTCAGACCTGGACATACTTTTGCAGAGGGTGATCATCGCGCCCAATTACCGTATTTTAGGGATGATAACCTTATTTTTGTCAATCAGTTCTTAGATAAAATCAAACCCTTGGCAGCATCCAAAGGTGTCGCATTATCCCAGTTGGTATTAGCCTGGACCATTCGACGCCCGGGAATAACTGTAGCATTGGCTGGCGCCCGAAATGCGGAACAAGCAAAAATCAACGCCGGAACAGCTGGAATACTTTTGACAGATCAGGAAATGAATTTTATCACTACCCAGCTAGATCAGTTGACACTGATTTTGTAGCAGGAGGCGAGTTGTCAGGATACGAATCAACCGCCATGGGCAGGAATTGATTTCCCAACGATGGCGGTTGATATAAAAGTGAGTCTTACCTCAATATTAATACTCGTGCGGTAATTCAATGTTCACAGCTTCATTCCAGGGCAAACCTTGTTTGTTCAGCTGCTCCATGAACGGATCCGGATTGAGTTGCTCGCAATTCCAGACACCAGGCTTCATCCATTCTTCATTGGTTAACATCAGCATGGCACCGATCATCGCAGGCACACCAGTGGTATAGCTAACAGCCTGTGCGCGTACTTCTTTGTAGCATTCGGCATGATCGCAGTTGTTCCAGACATAATAGGTTTTTTCTTCTCCGTCCTTAATTCCTTTGATCTGACATCCAATAGAAGTCTGGCCTTTATAGTTTTCTCCTAAAGTATCAGGAGCCGGAAGAACAGCTTTGAGAAATTCCAACGGAACAATATCAATTCCTTTGAATTTCACAGGCTGAATACTGGTCATACCTACATTCTCCAGCACGTTCAAATGTGTCAGATACTGTTGACCGAAAGTCATCCAGAAACGAGCCCTTTTAATGGTAGGAAAGTGCTTAACCAGTGATTCGAGTTCTTCATGGTAAAGAACATAACTTTCTTTGGGACCAATGCCTGGATAGTCAATAGGTTTATGGATGGACATGGCCGGAATCTCCACCCATTGTCCGTTTTCCCAATAGCGGCCAGGCTGTGTAATTTCCCGGATATTGATTTCCGGATTGAAATTGGTAGCAAATGCCTTCCCGTGATCACCCGCATTACAATCAACGATATCCAGGTAATGCATTTCATCAAAATGATGTTTCGCCGCATAGGAAGTGAATACCTGCGTAACACCCGGATCAAAGCCACATCCCAAAAGCGCCATCAGACCTTTTTCTTTGAAACGATCCTGATAAGCCCATTGCCAGCTGTATTCAAACCTGGCTATGTCTTTAGGTTCATAATTTGCTGTATCCAGGTAATGAATCCCCGTTTCCAGACAGGCATCCATGATGGTCAGATCCTGGTAGGGAAGTGCCACATTAATGACCATTACCGGTTCAAACTGTTTAATAAGTAAGACCGTCTCTGCTACTATATCAGCATCTACCTGTGCAGTCTGGATAGTTACGCCATGCATGGCTTTAATTTCCTCTGCAATTTTATCGCATTTGGACTTGGTACGGCTGGCTAACATAATGCCGGTAAAAACATCACTGTTTAAGGCACATTTATGTGCTACCACACTTCCCACTCCTCCTGCTCCGATTATCAGTACTTTTGCCATGGATCTCTTTTTTGAAATAGGCTTTTTAGTTATTTAATCTGTTTGAATCAAAACAATTATACATACAAATATAGTTGTAAGTAAAAGTTTTTCTGTTAATTGCTCTTAAAACACTATTAAATTCATGGAAATTCTCTTATTAACCCTATCGGTGTTATGCCTGATAGTTGGATTGGCAGGAGCTGTATTACCACTTCCCGGACCACCGCTCAGTTTTGCCGGAATGATGCTACTCGAATGGAGTGGCTTTGCCCAATTTAATACCGGAATCCTGTGGAGCTTTGGATTGCTAACTGTCGCCATCGTCATTCTTGATTATTACATACCCATCTGGGGTACAAAAAAATTCGGAGGTACCCGTTTCGGAGCAATTGGAGCCGTGGCAGGGATGTTGATCGGCCTGATTTTTATTCCAGGTATTGGCATATTTCTGGGTACTTTTCTGGGTGCCATGATTGGTGAACTACTCGGTGGTGCACAAACACGCCTTGCCATTAATTCCGCTTTCGGCTCCTTCGTCGGGTTTATTTCCGGCATCGTCATGAAAGTAATTCTTTGTCTGGCCATGATCGTATTTTCGGCCATCGAAGTATTCCAGTATTGGTCCTGAGGAATGTAAAATGTAATTAAAACTGTCAGCTTTTATTACTTCCTGGCAACCATTATGCCACCCGTGATGATGAGGAAAATCCCTGATAATACAATCATGGAAGGAATTCCTTCTCCCAGGGCAATCCCAAATAAAAGTGAAAAGATAATATTAGAATAGCTGACGGCTGCCACCTGTCCGGCTTTTCCATACTGAAATGCCATGGTCATCATAAACTGTCCGATCAAAGCCGTAACTCCCAGGCTCAGAATGACTAACCATTGGGTCAGATTCTCCGGCCATTGAAAGGTACCCAACAGAAATTCCCAGCCAGGTATCGTCCCCAGGAAGGTGCCGGCGATCATTGATAGGGCTGGTAACACAATCCCACTCAGCATAAACGAAAGGACAATCGCCCGGGTATCATAATAGCCACTCAGCTGTCGGATGGACAGGTAGGCAAAGGAGGTAAGGATGGCATTACCCAGCCCAATGATATGCTCCCGTGCTGTCAGATGCATATCCGGACGAAATATGAGCAATATTCCAATAAACCCCGTAAGTATGGCGGCCCATTCTCTTCCGGTCAGTTTTTCACCGATCAGCAGCCATGAAAAAAGCGAAAGGAAAATAGGGTAGGTGTACTGATAGGTGATTGCCTGTCCTAGTCCTAATGTTGAGATAGCATAAAAAAGCAGGTAAAGAGAGATGGTGCCAATGACCCCTCTGAACACCAACAGGGTCATTTTCCCGCCCTTATGCACCATCGGTACACGCCAGATACTCAACAGCACATACACAACACCAATCAGATTTCGGAAAAATACCTGTTGCACCGTACTGAAGTCTCTGCTGAGCCATTTCGACGAAGCGGCCATCAGGGCAAAGAAAAAAGAAGCCCCAAGCATTAGCAGAATGCCTTTTTGCTTGGGGGAATAGGGGATTTTCTTTAATGACAGCACAGGGAAATTATTCAGTAATTCTTTTCTTTAACTCGGTAAGGTGATCATCAGTAAAATCAAGGTGGGTTACAAAACGAACCAGTCCTTTACCCATATCAATCGCCAGAATGTTTTTGGCTGCCAGTTGTTGTACAAAGTCTTTTTCACTGGCTCCATCCACGAGTTTGAGTATCACAATGTTGGTATCCACCGGAAGTATCTCCTGTACCTGCGGGTGGTCAGAAAACAGACCGGCAATTATTTTGGCACGTGCATGATCTTCTTTCAACCGGTCGATGTGGTGATCCAGCGCGTAGATTCCTGCCGCCGCCAGAAATCCTGCCTGTCGCCAGCCACCGCCCATAATTTTCCGGAAACGCTTTGCTTGCCGTATGGTATCATGGCTGCCCAAAAGCAAAGATCCGACAGGGCAGCCCAGTCCTTTGGACAAACAAATACTGATCGTGTCAAATACCTGGCCGTATTGTAGGGGTTGTTCTCCAGTCTCGACCAATGCATTGAAGAGCCTTGCGCCGTCGAGATGCAGTTGTACGTTTTTTTCATTACATACCTGACGGATGGCCTCTATTTCTTTGAAATCATAATAACAGCCACCACCTTTGTTCATGGTGTTTTCCAGCGAAACGACGCGGGTAAATGTGGTATGGATATCATCATCCGGTTCAATGATTTCATTTACCTGCTGCGCGGTAATCCTCCCTCTGTTGCCTTCCAGCAATCTGACAGACGAAAACGAATTGAGCATAATACCGCCCGCCTCATAAACATAAATATGCGACAGCTTGTCGCAAACCACATCACTCCCGGGTCGGGTATGCACCCGCAGCGCAAGCTGGTTGGTTAAGGTACCCGAACTGCAGAATAACGCCGCTTCCATGCCAAACATCCTGGCTGCTTTTTCCTGTAGAGCCTGTACTGTAGGGTCGTCCTCCATGACATCATCTCCTACAGGAGCGTCCCACATGGCTTCCTTCATTTCCGGCGTCGGCCGGGTCACCGTATCACTTCTTAAATCAATAATCATTGAATTCCTTTGACATTCATTTGTAAACTATAGACAGCCTCACCGGCTGTGATGAACAGTATATCACGGTTTTTGCCGCCAAAACAAACATTGGCAGTCCAGCCTTTTCCTATAGGGATATGGGCTATATGATTTCCTTCCTTATTAAAAACATTTACTCCTTTTCCGGCAAGGTACAGATTCCCTTGGTTATCCAGCGTAATACCGTCCGCACCCATTTCCGCAGCGACTTGCTGATTGCCCAACTCACCGTTATTCAGGATCGAGTAGGAATAGGTTTTCCCGGCACCGATGTCAGCGACGTAGAGCGTTTTTCCGTCTGCCGTTCCGGTGATGCCATTCGGTTTCTTGATATTGGCGTTGACCCTTTTTAACTGTTTATTGGCAGACAGGTAATAAACAAATTCTCCATCCTGCTGCATGGCCGGATCGCGTTCCCAGTAATTGCGCGGATAGAGCGGATCGGTAAAATAGATGCCGCCTTGGGGGTCAATCCAAAGGTCATTGGGACCATTGAGCAGTTTGCCCCCGAAATCCTTTACCAATACTTCCGGATTGCCGTTTTTATCAAATGCCCATAACTGATTGTTTTCGTCAGCACATCCGTGCAATTTCCACTTTTTATCAAAAAACAGACCGTTTGAGCGGCCGGCCTTGTCGGTAAACAGCGTTATTGTGCCGGTTTTGGCAGTCCATTTGAATATTTTATTATTGGGCTGGTCTGTGAAATAAACGTCTCCTTTTTTATCAGGAACCGGTCCTTCTGTAAATTTAAATGAATTGTCAATGAGTTGCACCACGGCACCTTTCGCTATTATTCCAAGCGAATCCTTTATCTGGGCATGGGTAAAACAGGGCAAAAGCATTGCCAGAAACAAAACGGAAAATAATCGGTTGATTTTCATTTCAAACAGTTCAGGTAATCGTTTTTTTAAATAGTGAAATCGTACGGTCCCAGGCAAGTTTTGCGGCTTCCGGGTGAAAGCGGGTCGGGGCCGTATCGTTCATGAAAGCGTGTTGCGCACCTTTGTATATGTACAGTTCATAATCAATACCAGCGGCCTTCAGCGCCTCCTCGTAAGCAGGTATGCCCGCATTCACTCGTTCGTCCATCTCGCCGTAATGCAGCATCAGCTTTGATTTGATCTTGGATGCATCTGCCGGATCTGCCTGTCGGCCGTAAAAAGCCACAGCGGCTTTCAGGTCGGGAGAATTTACAGCAAGCTGATTGGCCATCGCACCGCCCCAGCAAAAACCTACGCAGGCCGTTTTGCCGTTGCTTTCCTTTCTGGCTTTCAGGTAATCGAATCCCTTGAGGTAGTTATTCAGGTTTTTCTTCATATCCAGCTTGCCTATTAAAGTGCGGGCTTCGTCTTCATCGGCAGGTGTACCACCGAAGGGCGACAAAGCATCCACAGCAAGTGCAAGATAGCCTTCTTTAGCGACCCGGCGTGCCACATCTTTGGTATGCGGATTCAATCCCCGGTTTTCATGAATCACGATGACCGCACCCAGTTTTTTATCCGTCTTGGGCCTCGCCAGATACCCTTTGACAGTAGTATCGTCTCCAGGATAGGTTACTTCCTCAATAATCAGATCATCGTCATGTTCGGCCACAGTCGCTGCCTGCGCATAATTGACCTCAAGTAGGGGTAATACAGCCAGTGCAGCAGCGGTACTGCCCGTCAGTTTTGCCAGCTTCGACAGAAAAACCTCCCGGCTGAGGGGTTTATGGGTATACTCATCAAACAGATTAATTATTCGCTGATCCATAATCTCATTGATTTTAGTTGGAGTACCAAATTACAAAGAAACTCGCAGCGAATATAAAATTTATGCTTTCAGTGGAAAAAAGGGGGGATGTTTCTAGGAGAATTCTTTTGTTTGATCCCCAGCAGGTAAAGGCTGTAATAATGTAATAATAAGCAGATTGTAATCTGTCTATTTTGTCATTTTTTGTATATATAAGAAGTATTTACAAATTTTTTATATCTATTTTGTTGATTGGGGGAGGTGTTTTAGCCGTTGTGCAACAACTACCCATTTTGCAGGCAAAGCAATTGTCTGGTTACCAGCAATCCAAATCAATATCATATACGTCGTCTGGAGGATAGTCGTATTCTTGAATTAATTTTTCTTTTGAAAATGTCCTATCCAAAGGATCAATGACTAAACGCAAAAAATCATCAATTTGTGAAGTGTCTAAATTTTTTGAAATCTCTTGCGTGATGATCAACGGGTATAAATAGGGATAACTAATTTCCAATATTCCCTTGTTATGATTTAATACCTGGTTAACTGATTTTTTGAATCCAAGCATGTTTGTATAGTTCCTCTTCAAATGGTCTACAGTCCAGCTTTTTTGCATCTCAGTTGGATAGCTTTTCGCGGTCTGAATAACAGTTTCCATTCGTTTAAAGAGGTCATAATATTGGGTTTCCTCTCTGAATAGAACAAACGAACCATTTAATAATTTATCCAGTCCGCAGGCAATGTCCTGAGGGTCGAAAGTTTCGGGAGTGAAAACCTGTAACAGCACTTTTAATTGCTGTAAACGAACTAGTCTTGGCAAGTTATCTTTTTGGGCGGTAAAGGACCATTGTGACTTGTCAGGAGTCATTTCTTCAAACTCAAGAACCTTTTCAATAAGGTTTAGCCCTGTTAATTCCGTTGGGTCGCTCTTCAAAATATTTGGTCTGGGTGATAGTTAGGTGTTGTAGGTGGTGTTATTTTGGTGGGTCGTTTGGGTGGGAATTTTTAATATAATATAAAAATTCAATAGAATTAGTGACATTGAACCTTACACAAAAATCCAATTGAAGCCGTTCAGCGCTGCTACTGGTAATGTTTTCTTAAACATAGGCTTTTCTTAGCGCATACATTTTTATTAGACTTAAGTTTTCGAACTTTACACCAATTTTTGTCAGAGTCTCAAAATGCTTTTCTTTTTCATTGTCTTTGTAATAAGTAACATACCATCGTGCTTCTGGAGTTACATACTTTTTTACAGCTTCAAAATATTTAATGTCTACCTCTGAGATTGAATGCCCCAAAACGAAAATGCTTTCTACATTATTCAATCTCTCAAAAAAAGCTATATTTTTATTAATGATATTAAGGGTGTTTTTAAAGGCTTTGTTGTAGTATGAAAGAATTTCATATTTAGCACTTTCATAGGAATAATCGTATTGATCTGCCATGTACTCTCGCCATTGCTCTAACTCATCTTCATTCTGCTCTTTTTGGGATTCAAAGCCTTTTACTTCAAATTTTGAAGGGTCAGTTCCATGACCTAAAATTATTTTACATTCCTCCTTAGAGGATTTATCATGTATGTAGCATATGTCTTTAATACTAATATTATAATATCTCTGAAGAGTGTCTGTATAATTAAAAGATAGGAATATACTTGGTGAAAGTAGTTTTAACTTGCTGTCTTCTATATTGTCTGGATATTGAACATTAACAATGAAATCATTGAAGATTGAAATCAAACGCTTGGTTAGCTTTTCTACTATTCGTTCCATGTCTATTTGATATGTATGCCAATCACTGTCTCGAAAATCTTCACCTCCTAGATTAGCGATTGAGTCTGAATAATCGTCAAGAACTTGCTCGAAGTCTAAATCTGCCATTGATAATTCAAACTTAGCCCAAGCATCATATTCATAATTCTTTGAAATGTCTGGCAATCCATAATATTTAAGTACTAACTCATACACTTCTTTATCTATTTGATTGAGATATTTAGCAAATGACCAATACTTCGTGTCAAGCCCGTGATAGCTATCAAAGCCGTTTCCAATAATATACAAATTCCTCATTGCTGGGGCGATTTTATGCTTTTACAAAATATTGGAGAATTGAAGGGGTAAATGGTATGATAGATTTAATTTACAATTCAATTCCTCTTAATTTTCTATATAGTTTTAATGCATATAAGTCTGTCATACCCGATATGAAATCTATTATGTGCATTACCTTTTCATAAGAACTTTTCATTTCGTCAAAAGAAAATTGATTAGGTAAAAGTTCTAGAATTTTTCTCTGCTCCTTTTCTCTTTTACTTTTTGGTGTTAGAGCTGCTGTAACAAAATCTTCGACAAGGCCAGACATAATTCTAAAACCTGCAATTTCTAATTGAACAACTTTTTTTGCATTATAAATTTTTTCTATTGAAATCTTTTCAATTTTCCCCATTACCTCATTTAATTCAGGAATACTATCTAATAGACTCTTGTTATAACTTCCGTTTAATATTTCTTCCTTTTTATCCCAAAACACATCAGCACATTTATGAATTAATGCATTTATTGATTTTGCTCTCAAATAGGCAATTGATTCGTTTGGGTCTTCTTCTAATAATCTAGCTTGCTCTGTTACACAGTTAAAATCATCGTTTGAATTGTGTTTTATTATTTCTAAAAATGAATTACGAACAGTTTCATAAGTTAAGATACCTAGTCGGTGTGCATCTTCAAAATCTATTATATTATATGCAATGTCGTCGGCAGCTTCGACTAAATAAACAAAAGGATGTCTTTTAAAAAAAATCCCATTTTTAATTTCATTGTCTTTAACGAGATTGAGCTCTTTTGCTATTTCTAGGAATACTGCTTGGTCTATTTTGAAAAACCCATATTTTTTTCGGTGTAAAAAACTTTTGTGTGATACGATAGACTCACAAGGGTATTTTAGAATGGCACCCAGCGTACTGTATGTTAATCTAAAACCTCCTTTACTTCTACTTTGATGTTGTAGGGTTAAAATTCGTAATGCATTTGCATTTCCCTCAAAAGTTGTAAGGTCTTGCCATTCTTCGTTTGAAAATTGTTTTTTAAAATCAATATCCTCTGGTTTTTGAGTATCTCTCTTTTTAAAGTATTTAGATATTGCCTCTTCTCCTGAATGCCCGAAAGCAGGGTTTCCTAAATCATGTGCCAGACAAGCTGAAGACACAACGTTTTTCAAACTATTTTTATAAAAAGGACGAACTAAGTCATCAGTTTTGATATCATCTAATTCTGAAATTCGTCTGCCAATAATTTTTCCCAAAGATCTTCCCACACTTGCAACTTCTAATGAGTGAGTCTATTATGTACAAAAACTTCCTCTGGTAGTGGAAAAACTTGCGTTTTGTTTTGAAGTCTTCTAAATGAACTAGAAAAAATTATCCTATCCCAATCTCTTTCGTATTCTGTCCTAATGTCATTTTTGCTGTCCTCCATTCCATACCTTTTGGATGAAAAACAGTTCTTCCAAGTTATTTCCGTAATTTAACTTTTAATTTCGCCATTTTTATAGGTTGAAAATTGTACTTCCAATGACAGGCAAATCGTTCACAAAGTTTTTGAAATTGTAATTGGATTTTTCAAAAACAATTACCTTCACTAGCCTATTATAAAAATCCCCCTACACTCAATTTCCGCATATCTCCAAACCACACAAGCTGCAATCCTTTGATTTTAAATAAACAATACCCACCAAAGCAAACCCTACATATTTGCTACTCATATATATACGCACGGTGCCAGGGAAAAGGCCATTCCGATCACTGATCATTAAGGAATAAATTCCAATGAACCTGAACAGGTATACGGTGACTTTGGGTATTACCACCTAAATTTCCATCAGCCAATTCAGATTTAGTCCACTTTCCACTTAATGAAGACTATAGATAATCTGCTTTCCTTGCAGATTACTTGCCTATTCCTTTATTCTGATGTGGGTTATTAAGTATGCTGATCAATCCCATGATTCTTTTTTAATCTATGATCGTTTAGATCTTAATTGGAGTATGGTCTTGAAAATAAAATAGTGTCCCAACAAAGCTTTAGGATGTCAGTAGATACATGCAGCAAATTTGTCTGAAATAGTAGAAGAAATAATTCTGCAAAAAGTTCAATTTTATCTCCCTGTGAGGTCATTTAGTGTTGCTTGTCCTTCTTAAAACACCAATTAGTATTATTTCAGTCAAATAAAATCTTGAAAAATTTTTATAAATGGAGGTTAGGTTTTTGCTTTTTTAATATCATAGTTTCAAAATCAATTATATGGGTAAAAGCATTTCCACTATTGAAGTACAGCATCTCTGGGAAGATTATCGAAAAGGCGATGTGTATGCACTTGCCAGGGTAATGGAAATATATTATGCCGATTTATTTCATTGGGGAATGCGTATTCATGCTGATAAGGAATTTATCAAAGACTGTCTGCAGGACGTTTTTATTAACCTTCATCGGTCGCGTTGCAAAAGCAATAAGGTCGATAATGTGAAGTCATACCTGATGGTTGCTTTGAAACATCGAATCATTCAGGATTTAGGGAAACAAAGTATGTTCAGGCAGATACAGGACACGGAGGAATATGAATTTGCTATAGAGTTCGGTATTGATCTAAGACTTATAAAAGAGGAGGAGGATTTCCATACCGTCTCCAAACTCAACCAGCTGGTGAATACATTGCCTGACCGTCAGAGAGAGATTATTTACCTCAGATTTTACCAGGATTTGTCGTTTGATCAGATTTCTGAGGTAATGCAATTGGGCAGGCAATCTGTTTATAATCTCATTCAAAAAGCGATCAAAAATCTCAAGAAAAATTGGGTTACCATGTGGTTGTTAGCATCTGTTTTTATCCAGCATTTTTTTGTCTGTTAATCTTTTGGGTTATGTCATATAGAGATTATTATAATTATACGATTGAAGATTTTATTCTGGATGAAAAGTTTGTGCGCTGGGCTCGGGATCCAAATGATGAAAGCGCTGATTTCTGGAAACAGTTTTTAGTGCTTTATCCTGAGAAATATGAGATTGTCCATAGGTCGCAGCAGATTGTAATGGCTGCGTCTGTCAGGCCGGAATGTTTAACTGCTGCGGAAGTCAGAAAGGAAGTAGAGCGGTTTTTAGATAATACACTATATTCTGAAGATATACCGCATGTTGAAAGGCAACCGAATCTTTTTATCAGACGTATAGTCAATGGCAGCAACCTTATTAAATTTACTGCTGCTGCGTTTATACTGATTGCATTTGGTACTTCTTATTTCTTTAAAGAGAAGATATCAGCGTTTGAAATTCCTGCGATTTCTACAAAAAAACAGTCTGAGAATCTTATTGAAACCTCTAATAATACCAAGTCTTCCATGAATATAGTTCTTCCTGATGGAACGCGGGTTGTTTTAAGTCCGGGAAGTGTGTTAAAATATCCGATTCAGTTTCAAAACGAAAGGAAGGTGCTTTTGGAAGGAGAGGCTAATTTTTCTGTAACCCATCAAAACGAACCTTTTCTGGTTATTGCCGGTGATATGGTTACTAAAGTTTTAGGCACCCGATTTACTGTCAGAGCTTTTGATGCAGAAATCCGGAATTCGGTGAAAGTTCAATCGGGTAAAGTATCAGTCTATACCATGGCTCCAGAAAAAGCTTCCAATTCAGCTAAGATGGTAGAAGGTTTGATACTTACAGCCAACCAGGAAGGATTGTTTGAGAAGGAAAAACTTCACTTCTCAAAAACACTTGTCGAAAATCCTGAACCCCTTAATATAGAGGAAAGATACCAGGAAACTGAATATTCAGAAGTCCCTTTATCTGAAATTCTCGAACAGATTAGCGGTCAGTTTGGGATCAGTATTCAGCATGATAAAAACAGTTTAAAACATTGTAGAATTACCGCTGTCTTTTCGGGCGAAACATTGTATGAGCAACTTGATATACTATGTAAAATTGCATCTGTCAGTTATCAGATAGTAGATGGTCAGATTGTGATCAGTGGAGAAGGGTGTCACTGAATTATCAATCCAACATCATTTCTATGGCTTAATGGGTATACCACAGTTTGAATGACCTGAATAAAACTGCAACATTTTTTATTTCTTCCTAAATCGTAATCATCACATGAAACGAACTCTATTTAAATTCCGAGGTGTCAGTTTTTTAAAACTAGCCTTGGTTCAGTCCATGCTGGCTTTATTATTTCTAAGTAGCACGTATGGACTAAATGCGGTAGCACAAGAATATTTGAAACAGACTATATCGCTCAAGCCAGGAAGCAAGCCTTTGAAGCAACTTTTTACAGAGATAGAAAATGCGACGGGGCTGCGCTTTTTTTATAGTTCCAATGTGCTGGATGTAAACACCGAGGTAGAAATTAACCATGCAAAAAAATTATTAAAGGATGTACTGAACGAAAATTTACATCCATTGGGTATTGACTATCAATTAAAAGGCAAGCGGATATTGTTAAGTAGCTTGAAGAAACATCCTTCACCAGATTCCGAAGGGACAATAAAAAATATATACTCTGGAGAGGAGGTTATTGAGCGGACTATAAGCGGAAAAGTTTCCGATACGGATGGTGAGCCGTTGCCAGGTGTGAATGTCATTAGAAAAGGGACACAACAAGGTACTATCACAGATGAAGAAGGTAACTACATCATCGTTTTGCCTGATGGCAACAATACTTTGCAGTTCTCATTTGTAGGGTATATCAGTAAAGAAATTGACGTAACTACCCAAACGAATATTTCTATTAGTCTTAATATAGATAACAAAACATTGGAAGAGGTAGTGGTGGTAGGATATGGAACTCAGCGAAAGCGAGATATTACTTCTGCCGTTTCTGTAATTAGTGTGGATGATATAGGCGATGTACCTGCTTCAAATGTTACCAGATTATTACAAGGCCAAGCTCCGGGTGTGGTAGCCAAACAGAAAAACGGTACACCTGGCGGACAGTTTGAAGTCAGAATTCGGGGAGTGGGCTCTCTAGGAGCCGGCAGCGACCCTTTATATGTGATTGATGGATTTGCCGTGGGTACTTCTGTAGGGCAAAACATCAACCCCAACGATATAGAAAGTATTTCGATTTTGAAAGATGCTGCATCTACTGCAATATATGGAGCAAGAGGTTCAAACGGGGTGGTGTTGATCACTACTAAAAGTGGTAAAGAAGGGAAGGTTGGACTCAGTTTTTCTCTTGATTATGGGATCCAGAATTTGCCAGATTCAAGGAAAGTAAAGGTGTTGAACGGAGAAGAATTTGCACAGTTTAAGAAGGAGGTTTTTTCAGATCGATACTATTTTGACAGCAATTATACACGGTACCCAACACTGGAAGAAATACCACAAGGCTTTAGGCATCCGGAACAAACACGGTATTCTACCAATTGGTATGAGGAAATCCTGCATAATAATGCACCCTATACCGACTTAAATCTTTCACTTTCCTCAGGGAAAGGACCTATCAGGTCACTTTTGTCAATTGGTTACTATAAGGAAGAAGGGGTTCTTAAATATACCAATTATGATCGGTTATCTGTCAGGTCAAATCTGGAAGGAAACATTAATAAGTGGATTACTGTAGGGGCAAATATCAATGGTAGCTACTCAAAGTCGAGATTGGCAGATACGGATGGCAGAAATTCAATTGTTGGTTCATCGCTGATTATGGATCCAAGAGAACCTATGTATAATGAAGATGGAAGTCTGAGGCCTTATATTGGCGGTCTTGACGGTGTATTTGGTTTTCCTAATCCTGTTTTTGCCTTAAGGGAAATATCCAGAAACCGGAATATTGCTGATATTTTGTCAAATGGGTATTTGGAGTTAAACCTTTTAAAGGGGCTTAAATTTCGGTCTTCTGTAAATGTAAGATTGAAATATGAAAACAATAAACTCTTTGTGCCATCAACTATCGGAGTATCGCTTGGATCGGGTCTTTCAGGAGCGCCTCCTCGCATTGCCTCAGCCTCTGAAAATACTGACCAGTTAATTAACTTTTCTACTGACCAATTGCTTACTTATCAGGCAGATCTGGGTTCAGATCATCAAATGGATCTACTCGCAGGTATAAGCACACAGCAGGAAACTGTCAAAGGTTTGGCGGGTTCAGGAAATACATTTCCTGATGACTTAGTACCTTATCTGGGTGCGGCGATTATCCGGGCGTCCAACTCTTACCAATATGACTGGACTATGCTGGCCTATCTGGCCCGATTGAATTATGGTTATAAAGATCGATACATCTTTTCTGCTTCCATGCGAAGAGAAGGTAGTTCTCGTTTCGGACAAAACTCAAAGTTTGGTAATTTTCCGGCAGTGTCAGTGGGTTGGAGACTTTCAGAAGAAAGTTTTATGCCCAAACCTAATTGGATGACTGATCTCAAGTTCAGAGGTAGCTGGGGAGTAACCGGAAACAATGATATAGGCAATTACAGGCATTTGGCTTTTATGCGTACAGAAAACTATATCCTGGAGAACTCCATAGCGCCGGGGAAAGTAGTAGAATCATTTGCCAATGCAGATCTTAAATGGGAAAAATCTAATCAACTCGATATTGGAATGGACCTTTCTATGTTTAATAACCAGTTGATTATTACTGCTGAATGGTATAAAAAAACTACGCGTGATATGCTTTTTAATGTACCGGTACCATCTGTATCAGGTTTTACTTCGGTATGGACGAATCTGGGTAAAGTACAGAATAAAGGAGTGGAACTAGCCGCAGATTATCGTTTAAAAATAGGCCCTGTTAACCTGAAGACCAATGCCAATATCACCTTCAACCGGAGTGAAATTCTTCAGCTACGAGGTGATGATGCCACGCCCATATGGAGTGGAGGTATGTATGGAGGATATAATGTGCAGAAAATTGGACGGCCAATCGGTATGATTTATGGGTACAAAAAATTGGGAATTTTTAACACCTTTGATGAAATTGATGCAGCCCCGTTGCAGGATGGTGCCATTCCAGGGAGTATGAAATTTTTAGATGCGGATGGGAATGGGGAAGTAACCTATGATACGCAGGACATGGTAGAAATAGGCAATCCCAATCCTGATTTTACCTGGGCATGGACAGTCATGGCCGATTATAAAAATTTTGACTTGAGTATACAGTTTACAGGAGCAGAAAATTACCAGATTTACCGCAATATTGAATCATCCACTATGAATATGGATGGAGTTTTTAATGTACTTGACAAAGCAAAAGATCGTTGGAGATCGCCTGAAAATCCTGGGAGTAACCCATCAGATCAGCATTCTCAGGGTGGTACTGATTTTTGGAAGTGGGGTAGAGAAAGTAGTGAACGTTATGTATATGATGCAAGTCATGTATGGTTAAAAAACATTACGATTGGATATACGCTTCAAAGCAGAAGCCAGGTATTTAAAAATGCACGTATATTTTTAAGTGCTACCAATCTATTTCTAATCACTAAATATCCTGGTAATAACCCGGAGGCCAATCAGCAAAATGGTACTACTGAGCTGGGATATGATGACGAATCATACCCTATCCCTAGAACATTAGCTGCTGGACTACGCCTTAACTTTTAAATCTGACCCATCATGAAACCGAACGTTTTTATATTCTTTATTTGTATCACAGGGCTGCTGGTGTCTTCCTGCAAGGATTTTCTCTCTACTACAGACCCTACAAAAATAGGTGAAGATCGTTTTTTTAAAGATCTTACACAGATTGATCAGGCAATGAACGGAGTGTATGGGCAGTTGCAAGGAATTACCAATACGGCCTATTTGTTTGGTGAAATGGCATCTGACAATACATCATTTGATTTTAATCCCCTTGACCGTGGAGGTGCTGCTGGTTGGGAAGCCATTGAATTTTCGACGGTAAATGCAGGAAATATTGAAATTTCAACATTGTACAATTCTCATTATTCTGCGTTGTTCAATGTTAACAATACGCTTGAAAAATTAGTGGTTAGCCCTGTAGAGGAGTCGGTTAAATCAATTTATGAAGGACAGTTGAAGTTTTTAAGAGCTTACTACTATTTTAATTTAACCCGGTATTTTGGCGATGTCATTTTAGCTACTGAAACGCTCAATTCTTATGATAAAGCATTTGAATTGGTTAGAACTTCCCAGTCAGAGGTGTATACCCAAATCATCAATGACTTGAAAGATGCTGTACAGTATTTACCGGTTACTTATACAAAGCAGGGAGGAAGAGTGACAAAAGGGGCTGCACTTGCACTTCTTGGGAAAGTTTACCTGACAAATAAATTATACACGGAGGCTTTACCCATATTGAAACAAATCCTGCCGCTGGGCTACACGCTCAATCCCAACTATGCAGATAATTTCGATCCTGGCAAAAAGAATGGCCCGGAGTCGTTGTTTGAAGTGCAATATCAGGGCGATAATGATCTGGGAGAATGGAGCTCGTTTACTTATATTTTCGCACCACGTCTGTCGGGTGATGTGGTAACTGGATGGGCGACCGCAGTACCCAATGGAAGAAATACCCCTACAAGAGACCTCATGGAAGCATATGAGGAAGGCGATTTGAGAAAAGATATTTCATTCAAATCAGGATATACTAAGGATGGTAAATTTAATGCGATCCCGTATGTAAGTAAATACAACTATCCGCATACAATAGCAGGTAGAACCAATAATAATTGGCCTGTTATACGCTATTCTGATGTTCTGCTGATGCTGGCAGAGGTGATTAATGAAGCAGAAGGGCCTACCTCTGAAGCTGCAGGTTATTTAAATCAGGTGCGACAGAGGGCAGGACTGAAACCCATGAGCGGTCTAACAAAAGAGGTTTTCAGAAATGCAGTATTAGACGAGCGCCGCATCGAACTAGTCTTTGAAAATCATCGGTGGTTTGACTTAAAAAGAACTAAATCGCCCGCCGAATTGGCTGCATTTATGAATGCTCATGGAATAAAGGAAAAGGCAAAACCGACGATTGATCGGGGAGGGATAGGTTTCAATGAACTGGATTATGTGTACAGCGACTTTGAATATTACCTGCCAATTCCTGCTTTGCAAATTCAGATCAACCCTAGACTCACACAAAATGAAGGCTATAAATAGTAAATGCCCCCTCCCCCACGAATAGGCTTTAATGGTTAATTTTTAGTATAATTGACAGGGAACAAGCCTTTTGTTTCGTGAATGTGGCAGGTGATTATTTAGATCGTTGTTCATGTGTTTTAATGAAGGATTGTCAGTAAATTTATAATTATTTAAATTTTAATATTAATGATATTACTCCAGGCCCAACAGGATGTATTCTGGCTTTGGCAATTATTGGGAAGATTTCACCCGCTGATTGTTCACTTTCCGATTGGACTTCTTTTTATCACACTGTTGTTGGAAATAATAGATTGGAAGGGGAAGTCGGGTCTGTATCAGTCGGCAGTGCGGTTGATGCTTTGGGTGGGAACTGCCTGCGCGATGGCAGCCGTGGTATTTGGGCTTCTTTTGGCAACCAATGAAGGGGCTGAAGGCAATACCCTGGAAATACATCGCTGGACGGGCATCGCTACTTTTGTGTGCTCGGCACTGGCGCTGTTCTTTTTTGAGAAAAAACAACAGGGGATATTTCGCACCCTGCTCATACTAACAGTGGCCGGTGTAAGTGTGGCGGGGCATTATGGTGCCATGCTCACACATGGAGATACCTACTTGTCGGAAGTTTTGCCTTTTGGAGCGGATGATTATGGACCCATTGATGCTTCATCGGAAACCTTGCTGAGTTTTGCCAGTCTGGGTGAAACACTCACCGACCAGCAGGTACAAGACCTGAATCTGGAAGTAAGAACCATTCTGGCGCATAATTGCTATAACTGTCACGGTGAAGCGAAGAAAAAAGGGGGATTGCGTATGGATAGCCGGGAAGCTTTGTTTGCAGGAGGCGAAAGCGGGCCTGTGATCGTACCGGGAAATGCCGGAAAAAGCGAATTGATCAGGAGAGTCACACTGCCCGCAGGTCATAAGGAAGCCATGCCCACCAAAGGAAAACGGCTGAGTAATGACCAGATCGGTATCCTGAAATTATGGATCGAGCGGGGCGCGCCCTGGCCCGACAAGGAAAGAAGTATTTACCGCGTGGCAGCACTGGAGCCTCGTTTACCTGAAATTCCTGCTGCAACCGGGGAATTGCAGCAGCCCATTGATCTGTTTGTCAATGCCTATTTTAAAGGAACCAAAACAGATTGGAAACCTGTCGTCGATGACCGTCTCTATATCCGCAGGGTCTATCTGGATATCGTTGGTTTGTTGCCGTCGCCTGAGCAGGTAGATGTTTTTATTACCGATACCCGACCCAATAAACGGGAGTTGCTGGCCAGAGAATTACTGAACCGGGACCATGATTATGCCCAGCATTGGCTGACTTTCTGGAACGACCTGCTAAGAAACGATTATTCGGGAACGGGATATATCACCGGAGGGAGGTTCGATATTACCAAATGGTTGTATAATTCGCTGGAAGTCAATAAACCCTATAACTGGTTTGTGAAAGAATTGATCAGTCCTGATAAAGAATCAGCAGGATTTATTAAGGGAATCAAATGGCGTGGAACGATTAACTCCAGCCAGAGTACAGAAATGCAGGCGGCCCAGAATGTAGCCCAGGTTTTTATGGGCCTGAACCTGAAATGTGCTTCCTGTCACGACAGTTTTATCAGTGACTGGAAACTGGAAGATGCCTTTGGATTTGCCAATATATTCGCCGATTCGACCCTGGAAATTAACCGCTGCGACCTGCCCACCGGAAAAATGGCAACCAGCAGAATGTTATATCCCGAATTGGGAGATATCAGTGTCACTGCTGAGAAGGAACAGCGCCTGAGAGAACTGGCCGATTTGCTGGTGCAGCCAAAAGACGGGCGTTTGTACCGCACCCTGGTCAACCGGATTTGGGCACAGTTGATGGGGCGGGGGATTGTAGAACCCGTAGATGTGATGGATAATATGCCCTGGAGCGATGATTTGCTGGATTGGCTGGCGTATGATTTTGTAGAAACCGGATATGATATGAAGCAGCTGATATATAAGATAGTTACTTCCAGAACTTACCAGATGCCTTCCGTGACAATACAGGAGGCAGGTGATCTGGTGGCGGAGGATTTCAGGTTTACAGGTATGATCAGAAGAAGGCTCAGTGCAGAACAATTTACCGATGCCATCAGCACCAGTTTTAGTCCGATTTACCCGGACAGCGTAATGGCACTGAAACGCCTTCCCGAGGATATCAAGGAGCACGCACCATTCCCCAGGGCTTCGCTGGTTATCAACGATCCGTTCCTTACCGCATTGGGTCGCCCCAATCGTGAGACAGTGAGTACAAGCAGGCTCTCTCAGGCTAATTTACTACAGGCACTGGAACTGACCAACGGAACCCGATTTTATGAAACCCTGAAGCGGGGCGCAGGGGAATGGAAGAATAAATATCCGACCTGGGAAGGCTTATTAAATGCATTGTACAGAAATGCCTATGGCAGGTTGCCGTCAGCCGAGGAGGTTGCAGCTGCCAGAAAATTGCTGGGGAACCAGCCCAATGAAGAAGATATAGAAGACCTGGTTTGGGCGCTGGCCTTATCACCGGAGTTTCAGTTAATATATTAGGAAGTATGATGAAACGCAGAGATTTTCTTAAAAATACAAGTGCCGCCACCCTTGCAGCATTGGCAGCCGGAGCACCGCTGCCGGGGCTGTTGTCTGGATGCGGACGTTTGAAGGCTGGTAGTAATTCTTCAGCCGACACGGTAATCCTGCTGTGGATGGCCGGGGGAATGGCCCATACTGAAACTTTTGATCCCAAACGATATACGCCCTATGAAAAGGATATGGAGGGTAATCGGGTATTAAGTACTTTTCCATCTATACCCACGGCGCTGGATGGAATTCAATTCTCACAAGGGCTCGAATCTATTGCAGGTGTAATGGATAAGGGCACGCTGATCCGTTCTTATGTTGCAGCAGACATGGGCCACATTCTGCATTCCCGCCACCAGTATCACTGGCACACGTGTTATGAGCCACCACAAACGGTGGCAGCGCCACACATAGGTGCTTGGATAGCGAAAGAATTGGGGCCTAAAAATCCGGTGATTCCTGCTTTTATTGATATCGGGCAACGGTTTACAGTAGGGGAGGCAGAGGAATTAAAAGCGTTTCACACGGCTGGATTTTTAGGCAATGAATTCGGGCCTTTTATCATTCCTGATCCCAGCCAGGGTTTGGATAGCGTTCGTCCGCCGATTGGAATGGATGCCAAACGATTTGAAAAGCGGAATCAGTTATATAATGAATTGATGAATAAAGGTCCTTTCGGGGAGTATGCGAGTGATTATCAGAAAGAATCGCTCCGGCGATCGATGGAGCAGGCCTATATGTTATTGAATTCTCCTGAATCAAAAGCTTTTGATCTGAGCACTGAACCCAAAGAAAGCTATGATATTTATAACACCGGTCGCTTTGGGCTGGGCTGCTTACTGGCACGACGGTTAACAGAACAAGGCGCACGCTTTATTAGCGTAACAACCGAGTATGAGCCTTTCTTTGGCTGGGATACCCATGAAAATGGTCATACACGTTTGATAGATATGAAGAAAATGATTGACGGACCCATTGCCCAGTTGGTCAAGGATCTGGACAAGTCAGGTCATCTGGACAGAACCATGATTGTATTGGCCAGTGAATTTAGTCGCGATATGATGGTAGAAGGCCGGCCAGGAGCCAAAGTGCAGGAACAGGTGGATCAGCCGGATATATTGTCCGATATGAAATTTTACGGCATGCACCGCCATTTTACAGACGGATGCTCTATGCTCATGTTTGGAGGAGGAATTAAAAAAGGGTTTGTATATGGAAAAACTGCCGATGAGCGTCCTTGCAAAACCATCGAAAATCCGATTAAAGTAGAGGGTGTTCACCAGACGATCTACCATGCCCTGGGTATTCCGCCTGAAACGTCTTATGAAGTGGAGAAACGACCGTTCTATACAACACCTGACGGAAACGGGAAAGCGGTATTGGATCTGCTGGTATAGTATTCAGCGTAGGAAATCGTTAGAAAAGCTAAACATTTGCCTTCCTGTTGTTAAGTACAACATTATAATACTATGGGACAACATTCATCCTCCAGAAGGAAATTCATACAAAACGCCGGGCTGGTATCACTGGGTTGGGGCATTGATGGTTCAGCCGCCACCAGGAACAATTTCCTGCATTCATTCTCTCAGGATCAGAATCAGGTGAGAATTTATTCCGACAAAATTCAAAAGCCAGTTAAGATAATAATGGCATCTGACACGCACTTGTGGATGGATGATGCACGGGGCGATGCTTTCAGGCAATACAGCGGACGGATGGCAAAAGCATATAACCAGACCAAACATTTTATTACTGGCGAAGCCACTGATCCTAATCAATCTTTTCAGCAGATCATTCAGTTAACAAATGATAGCAAGGCTGATTTACTGACATTACCAGGGGATATTTTCAGCTTTCCTTCCGAGGCGGCGATTGACTGGTCTATGCAGCAACTTGCATCTTTGTCGGTCCCTTTTCAGTATACAGCCGGAAATCATGACTGGCATTATGAAGGCATGGAGGGCAGTCTGGTAAATCTGCGTAAAGAATGGAGTGAAAAAAGGCTGAAACCGCTTTATCAAAAAGAAAATCCATTGATGTCGGCCATTGATATCAATGGGGTGCGGATCATTTCGATTGACAATTCAGTCAATGAAATCTTGCCCGAACAACTTCAGTTTTTTAAACAGCACGTTATTTCAGGAAAACCTTTGCTGCTGTTTGTACATATTCCACTCTATGCGCCGGGCCGAAAAACAGGATTTGGCTGCGGACATCCGGACTGGGGATGGGATATAGACAAGGGCTTCGAGATCGAACGGCGGGAACGTTGGCCAAAATCAGGGCATACCAAAACTACCATGGATTTTCACCAGCAGGTATTCAATGCGCCTAATTTGTTGGGGGTATTTGCCGGACATATTCACCGACCTTCAATGGATGTAATCAACGGGATTCCACAGTTTGTGACGGAAGCCAATGCAACGGGAGCCTATTTGGAGATTTTGGTCAATCCAGTCTGATACTGTCCTGACAATAACTGAGCAAATAAACGGCTCCGAAAAATCAGATTTTCGGAGCCGTTTATACTTTTATCAGGTATTTATTTTACGGATACACGTGTTACTTTTTCGTCTTTCAGGTTAAATTGCTTCTTCAGGACATTGTAATCTTTGAATTCATCCAGACTTTTTCTTCCATTTCCTGTCATATAACCCGGAACGATCACCACTCTGAAAACCTGATTATTCAACCAGGTGCCTGGCAAACTCGCCAGTGGGACATTTCCATCAAGGAAAATGCTAAGGTCCATGAAAGTGTGATCAAAGCTGTATTGTATCATCCCGTTATTGACAAATGCAGTCACAGGCATCAAACGCCAAACATCGGCAGGTGCATCACCCGGAATTTCCTGTTGCCCCCATAAACGATAAATCAGTACAGCGTCAGATTCGAATACTTCTATCGATTGGGGGAATTCATAATACAGGGAGAACTCATTGCCTGCATTCAGGTTACCCTCTATATCAAATACTATGCTTTCTGGTCCGGGAGGGCCTGGTTTTCCTTCAGGACCGATCGGTCCGACGGGGCCTTCACAGCCGAAAAAAAACACAGTGGAAAGCATCACAATTAGCAGCGTTATCTTTTTCATGGCATTAAGATTTTGGTTACAATACGTTTGCATAGACAATGGTCCGGTAAAATGGTTTAATAATTATAAGATAAATTTGGTATCTTGTAGTTATAACGGCAAATAAAAACAAATTAGTTGGCTACATTTGAAATTCGCCTGATTTTATAACATTTATTGATTTTAGGCCGTTAAATTTATTTATTACTTTTCACCTATACCTAATATTAAACTAACATTATGATCAACCGTAAAGCAAATGCTGTCTGGAATGGCAGTGGCAAAGATGGCAGTGGTGTAGTATCTACCCAAAGTACTGTTCTGGATAAAACCCAATATTCATTTAATACGCGTTTTGCGGAAGGAAAAGGTACCAATCCGGAGGAACTTGTTGCAGCAGCCCATGCAGGATGCTACGCGATGAAACTCAGTTTTGTTTTGAACGAAGCGGGTCACACAGCGGATGAGCTGGATGTATCTGCGACCATTTCCCTGGATCCTTCGAAAGGAGCCATCACCAAGAGCCATCTGGTCTTGAAAGGTAAAGTGCCGGGTATTTCGGAAGAGGATTTTAAAAAGGCCGCCGAAACCGCAAAAACTGATTGCCCGATTTCGGTACTGCTGAATGCAGAGATTACGCTCGATGCATCGTTGGTATAAATTGCATACATAAAAAATGGGGCTGGATAATCAATATCCAGCCCCATTTTTTATATCAGAAATCAGCATTAAGCATTTTTTCTGGATTCATTCTCAACTTTAACCAAAGCTTCGAATTCTTCCACTTCAATGGCTTTATCTGTTTGTGCAATATTTTCCTTAATCACACCGAATACTTTATTATCCAGTAATTGATTAAAGATCTGCGTCGTATTGTCTTTCTCTTGATCTCTCAAATACCCAAGGGCAATTTTATCGATCATTTCACTCATTTCACCTTCCTGAGCATAAATACCAAACTGTTCACGTACCATGTTACGCGTGAATTCCAGAATCTCCGGATATTCAACGGTCAGGTTGAATGTTTCAGCTATGCGGTTACGAATCAGATTGTACTTAATAGATTTCTTAATGTCTTCATACTGCTCATCGATCTTCTCGCGGGTAAAATTACCTTCATTGGATTTTTCAAGCCAGTTTTTAAGGAATTCATCAGGAAGTTCGATTTCAATATTATTCAATAAAGCTTGTTCAGCTTTCAGGCGAAGGTAGTTTTCAGACTCACGGGTATAGTTTTCCTTCACTACATCCATCAGCTTCTCACGAAACTGCTCTTCTGTCTCTACTGTTTTTTCGCCGAATACATTGTCAAAAAACTCTTGATTAAATTCAGCAGGTGCCTGACGGTTGATATCTTCTACCTTGAAAGTAAACTCACCGGCTAATTCGGCAGTTTCCTCTTTCTTTTTACCCGTTACGTGAGCAATGGCAGCTTCATCTTCAAACGTATTCTGAATGTCAAGTGTAATGATGTCCTCTTTTTTGACACCCACAAACTTATCTAATACATCTTCCTTCACCTTGTTGGTCGGGATGGCTGTTTTAGTAGTAAATCCGGTTGACTCCTGGGCAAGTTCCCCAAAAATCATATCACCTTTTTCAGCTATTTCAGGATGAATGGTTTGTGCAAAGCGCTCCTTCAGGTTTTCGATGGTTGAATCCAGTTCCTTATCACCCGCATTAATTGACAGTTTGTCAACTGCAGGAATAGAAGCAAAATCAATGACGAAATCTGTAGCCAGCCCCAATTCATAACTGAAATTGTAGGTAGCATCTTTGTTCCACTCAATAGTATCTAAATTTTCAGTCTGCGGGATAGGATCACCTACAATCTGAAGTTTGTTTTCTTTGATATAGTCTGAAACAGCGTGGCTAAGCAAGTGATTAACTTCATCAATCAGTATGCTTTTACCATACATTCTCTCTATTACGTTCGTCGGAACTTTTCCTTGACGGAAACCTTTCAGAGAAACTTTTTTGCTATAATCTTTGATGGATTTATCTACTTTCGGACGATAGTCTTCCGGGGTAAGCGTTACCTTTAACGAAGCCAATGTTGGCGAGCTTTTTTCTAACAGAACTTCCATTCCGGGTCGTGTTTTGACGAGTTAACTGAGATTAAAAAAATAAAGCCCTCAACACTTTAGGTCCTGAGGGCTTCAGTTGGGGTCTACAAAATCGTATTGCTGCATACAATTGCTGTTTCCCCGTTTGTACGGGCGGAGGGAATCGAACCCCCACGCCTTGCGGCACTAGATCCTAAGTCTAGCACGTCTACCAGTTCCGCCACGCCCGCTCTTATTTCAACTGAGGACTTTTTTAATATTTCCTCCTTGTTTTGGGACTGCAAAGGTAAGGGGTGATTGTTTTAAATTCCAAATGTTTTTCAAAAAAAAATTAAAAAAAGTTTCGGACTTGAATTCATGGTTGAAAAAAGTTAAATTGGTAAATTCGTTTAGGAATTAATTTGAATAATGTGGAAGCTGTTGCAATTGACCTGGAGCAAGAGAGAAAAGAGATCTTGAAAAGATACCGCAAACTGCTGCGGACTGCCAAGCCTTTTTTGAAAGACAATGATGCCAAACTGATTAAAAAAGCATATTTCACCTCGGCTGAAGCGCATAAAGATATGAGGCGTCGGTCTGGTGAACCCTACATCTACCATCCGCTGGCAGTGGCACAGATTGTAGTGGAAGAAATTGGCCTGGGTACTACCTCTATTATTTCAGCTCTGTTGCATGATGTAGTGGAAGATACTGACATGTCGATCAAAGACATTAACAGACTTTTCGGAAATAAAGTAGCCCAGATCATTGACGGGCTGACAAAGATTTCCGGAAAATTTGAATATGGATCATCCCAACAGGCAGAAAATTTCAGGAAAATGCTTCTGACCCTTTCTGAAGATGTCAGGGTAATACTGATCAAACTGGCGGACAGGCTCCATAATATGCGTACCCTGGACAGCATGCCGAGGGACAAGCAGTTGAAAATAGCTTCTGAAACAATTTTCGTATATGCCCCTCTGGCACACAGGCTGGGCTTATATGCGATCAAATCAGAACTTGAAGACCTGTACCTCAAATATGCAGAAGCTGATGCCTATCGGGCCGTAGCCAGGAAGTTAAGAGAAACTAAAAATACCCGTGATCGCTTCATCTCAAAGTTTGTGGAGCCCATTATGACGGATCTGGATGATGCCGGATTTAAATATGCGATCAAGGGCCGGCCGAAATCTATTTATTCCATCTGGAATAAAATGAAAAAACAAAACAAGCCATTTGAAGAAATTTATGACTTGTTCGCGATCCGGATCATCATTGACGCACCCGTGGAGTATGAAAGAGAAAAAGCCTTGTGCTGGCAGGCATATTCCATTGTTACAGATCATTATAAGCCCAACCCTGACAGGCTTAAAGACTGGGTCAATACACCACGTGCCAATGGTTACCAATCATTGCACTCCACCGTAATGAGTAAATCGGGTCAGTGGGTAGAAGTACAGATACGTACTTCGCGAATGGATGAAATCGCTGAAAAGGGGTATGCTGCTCACTGGAAATACAAAGGAAACGAAACCAAGGTAAGGGGCAATATTGAACAGTGGATCAACCAGGTGCGCGAGACTTTGGAAAACAGCGTTGGAGATAAAACGGCCGCTATTGAGTTTTTAGACGAGTTCCGGAATAACCTGTTCAGTGAAGAAGTTTTTGCTTTTACACCCAAAGGCGATCTGAAAGTATTGCAGCGGGGCGCTACTGCACTTGATTTCGCGTTTGAGATACATACCGAAGTTGGGGCACGCTGCATGGCGGCCAAAGTGGGCGGTTCGCTTGTGCCGATCAGCTATGTACTGCAAAGCGGTGATCAGGTGGAGATTATTACTTCTTCAAAGCAGAAACCAAATGAAGACTGGCTGAGAATCGTAGTTACGTCTAAAGCGCGTGCCCGCATCAAAGACTTCTTGAAAGAAGAAAGTCGCGTGTATGAAACGGACGGACGACAGATCGTGGAGAAGAAGCTGAAAGTGCTTGGTATAGAAATGACCGCTGAGGTGATTAATCAATTGCGGGCATTTTTCGAATGCAAAACACCAGTCGATTTATTCTACAGAATAGGCAAAGGGTATATCAATCCGGATGAACTGAAACGCTTTAAGCGATACAAGGAATCCAAGGAGCAGAAGCAGAAAATATCTTCAGAAGACGCAAGCGATGGAAAGGAATTTGTTTCGCTGCTCAAAAATATTCATGGTGAGCGGTCAGATAGCGATACACTGCTCATTGGAGAGGATATGGATAAGATTGATTACCGGTTGGCTCCCTGTTGTAATCCTATCGCTGGTGATGAGGTTTTTGGATTTGTGACCATTAATGAAGGCATTAAGATACACCGTACGACCTGTCCCAATGCCGCTGAATTAATGTCTAAACACGGGAATCGTATTCTGAAAGCCAAATGGAAGTCGCAAAAAGAAGAAGCATTTCTGGCCGGGCTCAGAATTACAGGCATGGATAGGGTAGGCCTTGTCAATGATGTGACCCGGATTATTTCCAATGAGCTGCATATCAATATGCGAGGAATAATGATTGACACAAAGGATGGTCTTTTTGAAGGCGATATTAAATTATATGTACACGATACAAAACACCTGGATACGCTAATAAATAAGTTGGAAAGAGTGAACGGCGTTTATAAAGTTCAAAGATTTGACGCAAACCTGCATATTGCGATTTAAGCCCAGGGAGGCAGGTTAGTTTACTTTTTTATCTGATTTTATCCGTTAACTCGGAAAAACCAACTAATTTGCAACAGATTTCGGAGATTATGAAAGAGAACGTTCAATCTAATTTTGAGGCGGCAAAGAAGATTTTGACCGCATATCTGGAAAGTAAAGGACTGCGTAAGACACCCGAGCGCTTTGCTATACTGGAGGAAATATACACAAGAGGCGATCATTTTGATGTGGATGAACTATACATCAGTATGAAAAATAAACGTTACCGGGTAAGCCGGGCGACAGTTTATAATACCCTTGATGTACTTGTTGATTGTGACCTGGTTACCAAGCATCAGTTTGGTAAAAATCTGGCGCAATATGAAAAATCATATGGTTTCAAGCAGCATGATCACCTGATCTGTACTGACTGTAACAAGGTGATGGAATTCTGTGACCCAAGGGTGCAGAATATTCAGAATATGGTGGGCGAAATGCTCAATTTTAATGTAGTACATCACTCATTGATTTTTTATGGCAACTGTACCAAAACGGTTTGTGAAAACCGGATACAGGCAAAAAATGAGGTGGCTGCATTAGGCTAAGGTAAATTTTAAATAAGTTAAAATTCAATACTCAGGGTTCGGTAATGCCGGATCTTACTATTTCAACCAATGAAAGTAGATGTTCTGCTAGGGCTCCAGTGGGGAGACGAAGGTAAAGGTAAAATTGTTGATGTGCTAGCGCCACAATATGAGGTTGTAGCACGTTTTCAGGGTGGTCCTAATGCTGGACACACACTTGAATTTGAAGGGAATAAACACGTGTTACATCAGATACCTTCCGGGATTTTCCGTTCTGATATTCTCAATATTATAGGGAATGGTGTAGTGTTGGACCCGGTAGTCTTCAAAAAAGAAATTGAGGCACTGGCTAAGTTTAATCTGGATCTGAAGACGAATCTTCTGATTTCTAAAAAAGCATCGCTGATTCTGCCGACGCACCGCCTGCTGGATGCAGCGTACGAAACGTCAAAAGGTGATGCTAAAATCGGATCGACTCTTCGTGGTATTGGTCCGGCCTATCAGGATAAAGTAGCGCGTCTTGGTTTGAGGGTAGGGGATATTGTTTCTCCTAACTTTGAGGCAAAATACAACCTGCTTCTCGATGCACATAAAACGCTTCTTGAGTTTTATCATTTTGATTATGCCACTTCGCTGGCCACTGCTGAAAAAGATTTCTTCGAAGCGGTGGAGTTCCTGAAGCAATTCCAATTAGTCAACAGCGAATATACTGTTAATAATGCATTGGAAGCAGGGAAGAGTGTGCTGGCAGAAGGTGCGCAGGGATCATTGCTGGACGTTGATTTTGGTTCTTATCCTTTTGTGACAAGCTCTACTACGATGACTGCCGGTGCCTGTACAGGGCTCGGGGTTTCTCCGAAAGAGATCGGTGAGGTATTTGGAATTTTTAAAGCGTACTGCACCAGAGTGGGGAGCGGTCCTTTTCCTACTGAGCTTGACGATGAGGTAGGTGAGAAAATTCGTCAGATCGGAAGAGAATTCGGGGCAACAACGGGTCGTATCCGTAGAACCGGGTGGTTAGATCTTCCGTCACTGAAATATGCAATCATGCTAAATGGCGTCACCAAACTCATCATGATGAAGGCTGACGTTCTTAACGACTTTGAAACAATTCGTGTGTGTACCCATTACAAACTGGATGATGGTACGATCACCGATGAATTGCCATACGATCTGTGTGATACCCGGACAGAGCCTGTTTATAAGGATTTTGCTGGCTGGCAACAAGATTTGGATAACATTCAACACTTTGCTGAAGTACCTGCCAATCTGGCTGCATATGTCGAATATCTCGAGGCTGAATTAGGCTTGCCAATCAGTTTTATCTCGACAGGGCCCGACAGAGATGCGCTTATCTATAAAGACGCTCCTTTTACGGCTGATAAAATATAGAATTAAATTGCTGAGAAAGAGTGCAATGGTTAAGTTTTAGGCTTTTCTGTTGCACTCTTTTTATTTTGGTTATTTGAAAATTGAATAAATTTTATAAAATTTATCAAAAATCAAAACATTTGAACTGGAAGCCTACAGTGCAAACGGCTTCATAAATAGTTTTCGATATGCATAACAAAACGCCTGATACCTTCCCCTGGTTGAAATTCTATGATGAAGGAGTGCCATTTGAAATTAATCCTGACGTATTTTCTTCCCTGGTAGAGTTGCTGGAAGATGGGTTCAGCAGAAATGCACATTTGCGCGCATATGGCAATATGGGTAAAACAATCACTTTTGGTGAACTTGATATTTTATCCAGGCAATTTGCCGCCTATCTTCAGCATATCGGGCTAAAAAAAGGAGATAGAATTGCCATTCAGATGCCCAATATACTGCAATATCCTATTGCTACTTTTGGCGCTATCAGGGCTGGTTTGACTGTTGTTAATACCAATCCGCTCTACACCCCCAGAGAAATGCTCCACCAGTTCAAAGATTCCGGTGCAAGTGCTATTGTTATCGTTGCCAACTTTGCCGGGAATCTGGAGAAAATCATTGACCAGACTTCAATAAAGCATGTGATCATAACAGAACTGGGCGACCTGCTGGGGTTTCCTAAATCTTTACTCGTAAATACTGTTGTCAAATATGTAAAAAAAATGGTGCCTGCTTTTTCTTTGCCTGATGCCGTACCCTTTAAAAAGGTGCTGAATGAAGGTGCTAAGGCAACCTACCACCGTCCGCAGATGCAGAGTAATGATATTGCTTTTATTCAATACACCGGTGGAACGACCGGTGTTGCCAAAGGGGCATCTCTCTCTCACCGGAACCTCATTTCAAATATAGAAGCCAATGCAGCCTGGCTCAAACCTGTTACCGATCAGCTGGGTGAAAAAAATCCGGTAATGGTAGCAGCACTCCCGCTTTATCACGTCTATGCACTTACCGTCAATGCTTTGATGGCAGTCAAGTCGGGTGGTTTCAATTTATTGCTAACCAATCCGCGCGATCTGGATGCCGTAATCAAGGATCTCAAAAAATATAAGATCAATATATTTCCCGGTTTAAATACTCTGTTCAATGGGCTTTTAAATCATCCTAAGTTCACAGAAGTTGATTTCAGTGGCCTGATCGTCACCACCGCAGGAGGTATGGCTTTACAGCGGGTAGTGGCAGAACGCTGGACCAATGTTACTGGTTGCAGACCTGCAGAAGGGTATGGTCTGTCTGAAACTTCTCCGGTTATTAGTTCCAATCCATTGGCAGCTAACAATAGACTGGGAACAATCGGTATTCCCTGGCCCAGTACTGAAATCAGGATCCTGAGAGATGACGATTCCTGGGCGGATGTGGGTGAAAGAGGGGAGATCTGTGTAAAAGGTCCGCAGGTGATGCTGGGCTATTACAACAGACCGGATGAAACGGCCAAAGCATTTTTAGAGACCTCCGAGGGAAGGTGGTTCCGTACCGGAGACATAGGAATACAGGATGAGGACGGCTACTTTAAAATTGTGGATCGTAAAAAGGATATGATTCTTGTATCTGGTTTTAATGTATACCCCAATGAAATTGAAGATATTGTATCCCAGATTCCAGGTGTGAAGGAAGTGGCCTGTGTGGGTATTATGGATGAAAGGTCTACCGAAATTGTCCAGCTTTTTGTAGTAAAGCAGGATCCTGACCTGACAGCAAAGGAAATTATGGATTATTGCAGAGCCAACCTGACGGCTTATAAATGTCCAAAGAAAATAGAATTCAGGGATGAACTGCCCAAGACCAATGTTGGGAAAATTCTCAGGAAAGCACTCAGGGAAGAGTTTGAAAAAAAGCGTAGCTAATCAGATAAATTTCCTGCTGGATAAAAAACACACTGATTGACAATCAGTGTGTTTTTTATATAAGAGGTATCGTTAGTGTCGGAAATTTATCAGGAACTATGTAAGTTTGGGAAAATAAAATGGTTGCAGCCGCAAAATATCTATGAAGGAATTTGAAAAGGCTTCACGATTGGAAAACCTGAAATACGATATCAGGGGACCTATCTATCAGAAGTCACTAGAACTGGAAAATCAGGGTTATAAAATTATCAATCTGAATATTGGTAACCCTGCCCCGTTTGGATTTGATGCTCCGGACGAAATTGTTCATGATATTATTATGAATATCCGGAATGCACAAGGATATTCAGATTCCAGAGGATTGTTTGCTGCCCGTAAGGCTGTGATGCATTATACCCAGAACCTGGGGATTCCTGACGTTGATATCAATGACATATTTATAGGAAATGGAGTCAGCGAATTAATTCTGCTATCCATGCAGGCGTTGCTAAACCCCGGAGATGAAGTACTGGTACCGGCGCCGGATTATCCTCTGTGGACTACTTCTGTAGCTCTCAGTGGCGGTAAGCCTGTGCACTATAATTGTAATGAAGAAGATAACTGGCAGCCTGACCTGGATGATCTGGAAAGTAAAATTTCTTCAAGGACAAAAGCCATTGTCATGATCAATCCAAATAATCCTACGGGTGCGGTTTATGACAAACACATATTGGAGAAGATAGCGTCCATTGCAGAAATGCATGGATTGATTCTTTATTCTGATGAAATTTATGACAAGATTCTGTACGACGATGCTGTTCATTACCCGATGGCCACGCTAGTAAAAGAAACCCTCTGTGTTTCATTTGGTGGCTTGTCAAAAAATTACCGTTCTGCCGGGTTCAGGGGTGGATGGATGGTATTCAGTGGTGCCAAGCAAAGAGCAGCTTCTTATCTGGAAGGCATCCTTTTTCTGGCCAGTGCAAGGTTATGTCCCAATGTGCCGACTCAATATGCAATTCAGACTGCCCTGGGAGGATATCAGAGTATCAATGACATGGTAATGCCATCAGGCAGGCTGTATAAACAAATAAGATTGGTATATGAACGACTGATCCGTATCCCGGGTGTAACCTGTGTGGAACCGCGGGGCGCTCTTTACCTTTTTCCAAAAATAGATATGGCTCAATTTGGATATTCCAGCGATTCAGATTTTGTATATGACCTGCTGGTAGAACAAAAGGTGCTGGTGGTGGCGGGTACCGGGTTTAATTATAAAAATGATGGGCATTTCCGAATAGTAATGCTGCCAGATGTTGAAATTCTTAATACTGCATTGGATCGTATTGAAACTTTCCTGAGCAAGCACCGTATCCATTCGGAATACAGAATTGAAGAAGTATTAAACAGAACAGTTTAATTTTTGAGTGCAAAAAGTCTATAACTGTTTGCACTCAAATGTCAATTCCTCAGCCTTATTGAATAATTACTCAACCAGAAAATGACAACTTTTGAACAAAAGAAGCAAAGACTCTTTTTGTTTCTCTGTGGACTGTTTTTGACCAATGCGATTATTGCCGAAATTATAGGTGTAAAGATATTCTCTGTAGAACAATTGCTCGGTATTCCTCCTTTGCAAATCCCTATTGGAGGCGAAAGATATGATTTCAACATGACAGCTGGCGTGGTTAACTGGCCTGTTGTTTTTCTTACTTCTGACATCATTAACGAGTACTTCGGCAAAAAAGGTGTAAAGCAGATTTCCTATCTCACGGCTGGGTTTATTGTCTATATGTTTTTCGTAGTTTTCCTGGTGACAGCCCTTCCGCCTGCTCAGTTCTGGATGGATCTCAATAGCTCGGACAGCGCAGGGAATTATTTTAATATGAATGAGGCTTTTGTTAGAATATTTAGCCAGGGTCTGGGAATAATGGTGGGTTCTATTATAGCATTTTTGCTTGGACAGTTGTTGGATATTACTGTTTTTTCGTGGCTGAGAAAGAAGACCGGTGCTAAACATATCTGGTTAAGAGCAACCGGATCAACCCTGTTTTCCCAAATGATCGACAGCTTTCTTGTTATCGGAATCGCATTTTTTGTATTTGGCAACTGGAGCCTCAGCCAGGTCTTTTCAGTGGGTACAGTGAATTATTTATACAAAGGAATTATAGCAATTCTGACCACCCCGGTCATTTACTTAGCCCATTACCTGATTGATCGCTATCTGGGTAAGGAAAATGCCAAAAAAATAGTTGAAGAAGCTGCTTCTTCCTGATAATAGGTCTATTTACCTGCCTTTTGCCGGATATGGTCACAGATAATTGCTGTGGCAATTCCTACATTTAATGATTCGGCCATACCAAATCGCGGAATACTCACCGGATCACTAACTAGTTCCCTGATTTCATTACTGATACCATGAGATTCATTGCCCATTATTACAAATGCACCTTCCGCAGGGAATGTATAGTCATATACCGATTGGCCTTCCAGTAACATGCCGATAATCCGGCATTTTTTCGGCTGCTGTGACAGAAATTCCCCGATATTGGTGTAATAAGGTCTGATGCGGCAGAAGGAGCCTTTGCTGGCCGCTATTACCTTAGGATTATAAAAGTCAGTGGTGGTGTCCGAGCAAATAATGCCATCAAACCCATACCAATCTGCAATCCTTATGATTGTACCCAGATTACCCGGGTCGCGGATATCATCCAGTACCAGTGTATAGTCAGAAGGCCGGATTTTAAGCGGCTGATTTGGTTTCATGTTTACTACAGCAATAGCTCCGTCATTACTCTGGAAACTTCCCAGTTTTGACAGGTCATCGGCTGTTGAATTAATAATCTCAAAATCACCATCGGGAAGAATACTTCCGTATTTTTGCAGAAATTCGTTGGTGGCTGCAATCATTTCAATCTTATAATCAGAGGCAATCAGTTCCAGAATACTTTTGGTTCCCTCAACGACAAATGATTGGTATTGCTGCCTGAATTTTTTTAATTGCAGCGAGTTAATATATTTTATCTGATTTTTGCTTAGCATTGAACACGCGTGGTTGTGTAAAGATACTTTTTTGGTTATTCTTAAGTGTAACATTTTTTTTCGGATGCGCCCCTACGTCTCCGACCGGGGAAAAACTGTATCTGCTTGGCACCTCAAAAGTCAGGCAAAATAAGCAAATAAATAAGGAAGAACTAGAAGGATTGATTGGAGAAAAACCCAACAGACGTTTTTTAGGCCTTCCTGTTTACCCTTATCTTGGTCTGTACAGGCTTGGTGAAAGCGGGTATGATAAAGCCAATCAGCAAAGCAAACTGAATATCCTGCGCCTGGAGCTACAGCAGGAAATGGACGCTATAGATGAAAATGATGCGCGTAAACTATTGAAAGTACAGCGGCGTTATGGAAGAAAAATAGAAAAGGCCAATCGTCGGGTAGACCAGGGTAATTTTATTATGCGGGTGCTGGGGGAAGCGCCAGTTTATTTTGACCTCAATACTGTGCAGCGCAACGCTGAAAAAATGCGCCGTTATTTATTTAATAAGGGTTTTTTTGAGTCTTCTGTGGCCTATCAGCTGGATACGCTGGCGTCGAGGGTAAAAGTGAATTACAAAATCTCCGAAAACAGGCCAACATTGATCCGCAGGTATAGTTATTATTCCCCAGATAGCCGTATTGACAGTATTTTACTGGCCCATGAGAAATCGGCTGCTATCGTTCCAGGTAAACGATACGATGGTGTTTTGTTTGAAGAAGAACGTATTAATATTGAGTCTCTACTTAGAAATAACGGATATTATGGTTTTTCTCGTCAGCAGATTACCTATCTGATCAACGATACAATCTCCAGTCCGAATGAAAATGCTTTCCGCGCAGTAGATGTCATATTACAGGTCAACGGTAATCAGAATGGTAAGGAGTTGGCCGTCTTAAAAGTAGATTCTATGTCTTTTGAGATTTCAGCCCCCTCGAAAATTCCAATACAATATCAGAAATATGACCGTGCTCAACTAAAAGGAATTACATATAGTTTTCCATATTCAAGGTATTCTCCGAAAATTCTGGACAATATCATTCAACTCCGTCCCGGAGATTATTACAGTCAGCAGAAAGAAAGGGAAACCCAGCGCCAGCTTTCATTGCTGGACCAGTTTCAGTTTATCAATTACGCATTTGATACGACCGGAAGACAGCTTACAGGGCAGATCAATGCCATTCCGCTGGACAAATATCAGATTTCGGCCGACTTTGGGGCCACTGTCATGCAGCTCCAGCAGACTCCTGGTCCGTTTGCCAATCTGGCCTTCAAAGTCAGGAATATTTTCAATGGCCTCGAAAACTTTGAATTAAATGTCCGTGGTGGTATCGAAGCGGTCACAGGTTTTAGTGATGCACAGTTTCTTTACCGGAGTCAGGAACTCAGTATTAATTCAACGCTGGTGTTTCCGCAGATTCTTGCACCGATCGGTAAGCATTGGCATACCCTGGGTCGCTACACGCCAAGAACGCAGATTGGTATTGGGTATAATTCAGTGCATCGTCCTGAATATGTAAGAACGAGTCTGAAATCCGGACTGACCTATTCTTTGCAGCCTTCTAATTCCAAATTATACAGTTTGTCATTAATCGACTTGAACGTTTTGAATACCAAAACGATTCAACCGGAATTTCAGGATCTGCTGATCGAATTGCAACAGCAGGGAAATAATCTGATCAACAGTTTTCGGCGCTCCTTTGTGTCTTCTATGGGGTTCTCGTATATATACAATACCAGTTCATATAACGGTGTACCCAAAGACGCAGTTTATATGAAGGGGCTATTCGAGTCTGGTGGTACTTCCATTAATTTGTTTCCAGGTCAACAGGAAGTAATCAGAAATATATCGGGCAACGATGAACTGGAGTTTTTTCAGTATCTGCGCTGGAACATCGATTTACGAAAATATTGGAAACTTGGTCAGGAAACATCCTTTGTGGCTCGTATTAACTCCGGGGCAGTTCATAGCTATGGAATCAGTACAGTGCCTCCTTATGAAAAATACTTCTTTGCCGGTGGATCAAATAGTGTCAGGGCGTGGTTGCCCCGGCGGTTGGGACCTGGGGGCTTGCCCCCGCGCATTGCGAGTAATGATTTACTGATCGAAGCACCTGCTGACTTTTTGTTTGAAGGGAATCTGGAATTCAGAAGCCATCTTATCAACTTTTTAGGAAAAATCAATTATGCCATATTTCTGGATTTTGGCAATGTTTGGTACCTCCCCAATAAGAATTATACAGAAAGTGGTGGAGATTTTAAGTTCAATAAATTCTATAAGGAAATAGCGGTGGGTACCGGAGTCGGACTCCGGTATGACTTCACTTATTTTGTACTACGTTTTGATTTTGGTGCTAAAGTTTATGATCCTTATACGAAGGAATTTATGCTGGATGAATTGAAATTCAATCGCTTATTCAATCGAAAAGAATCCAATTTTCTTAATATTAATATCGGCGTAGGATATCCCTTCTGATCAGCCTGATTTTTACTTCTCTTTGACTGACAAAGTGTCAGTCGAATCAAAATAATTTCTAACTTTGTATTTTGTCAGCTATATAAGCCTACAGGCAAACCCTGTATGGCAATCCAAGAAACAAAGAAATGAATAAACAGGTAGTCGATACTTTAAAAATATTAACAACATCAGATAAATTATCTTGTGAAACGGTAAAAGTCTCTGAAAATGAGGAGGGAAATCCCGGAGCAAAGAAATTGTATATTGAAAGTTACGGTTGTCAGATGAATTTTTCTGACAGTGAAATTGTGGCATCCGTCATGAGAGACGCAGGCTTTGTGACAACTTCTGAAGAAAAAAATGCAGATTTGATTTTTCTCAATACTTGTTCGATCCGTGAAAACGCAGAACAGAAAGTAAGAAAACGTCTGCAGACTTTAAATATCATGAAAAGACAAAGACCTGGTCTGCTGATTGGTGTTTTAGGCTGCATGGCGGAGCGGTTGAAGACCAAGTTTCTGGAAGAGGAAAAGATGGTTGACCTGGTCACCGGTCCTGATGCTTACCGTGACTTACCACGACTGGTCGAAGAGGCTGATTCCGGACAAAAAGGGGTTAATGTGTTCTTGTCAAGGGACGAAACATACGCTGATATATCACCTGTTCGTCTGAATTCAAACGGAGTGACTGCGTTTATTTCGATCATGAGGGGTTGTGACAATATGTGCAGTTTTTGTGTGGTGCCCTATACCAGGGGACGTGAAAGAAGCCGTGAGCCTCAATCTATTATCAGAGAAGCGCAGGATTTGTACGACCGGGGTTATCGTGAAATTACCTTGTTGGGGCAGAATGTAGACAGCTACAAATGGAAGCCTGCAGAAGAAACAGAAAGCATAACGAGCTTTGCCAATCTCCTTGAAATGGTAGCATTGGTAAATCCGGAACTGCGTGTCAGGTTCAGTACATCACATCCCAAGGATATTACGGATGAAGTACTTTATGCCATGAAAAAATACGACAATATCTGTAAACATGTACACCTGCCTGCACAAAGTGGAAACAGCCGAATTCTGGATCTGATGAACAGGACATATAACCGGGAAGAATATATTGGTAAAATTGATAGTATACGGACTATCCTGGGTGAAGACTGTGGGATTTCACATGATATGATCGCTGGTTTTTGTACGGAAACAGAAGAAGAACACCAGGATACATTGTCGCTGATGGAATATGTAAAATATGATTTCGGTTATATGTTTACTTATTCTGAACGGCCAGGTACTCCTGCGGCGAAAAAATTCAAAGATGATATACCTGAGGAAATAAAACAAAGAAGACTATCTGAAATTATCCATCTTCAACGCCAACATGCGATGATACGAAACCAAAGAGCAGTGGGTAAAATTCACAAAGTCCTGATTGAAGGGAATTCCAAGCGTTCGGATGAGCAGTTTCAGGGAAGAAATGATCAGAACAAAGTCATTATATTTCCAAAAGAAGGCTACCAGAAGGGAGAATATGTGCATGTTTTGGTTACAGAGTGTACAACAGCCACATTGAAAGGGCATGTGGTATCCCCGGACTTTGTAGAGCACCACGCCTAATTGATTTTGATAATGATTCCAATTGTTGGAATTTAACAGGTATTACGCAATGAATTCTTCAGAATTACAAGCTATAAAAAATCGTTTCGGGATCATCGGTAATGCATCGGACCTTAATTATGCAATTAAGGTAGCCATGCAGGTGGCAGCTACTGATCTGACCGTTCTGATAACCGGTGAGAGTGGAAGTGGGAAAGAATCATTTTCAAAGATTATTCATAGCCTCAGTTCACGCAAACATGGTACTTTTATTGCCATTAACTGTGGCGCCATTCCTGAAGGGACAATTGACTCTGAACTTTTCGGACATGAAAAGGGTGCATTTACTGGTGCCTCAGAAGCCAGGAAAGGGTATTTTGAAACCACAAACGGTGGGACTATCTTTCTGGATGAAATAGGAGAGATGCCAGTGGGTACTCAGTCTCGTCTTTTACGGGTGCTTGAAAACGGAGAGTATTTCAGGGTAGGCTCTTCCAAGGTACTGCATACCAATGTCAGAGTGGTAGCAGCTACCAATGTTAATCTACGGGATGCTGTCAATCATGGCAAGTTCCGGGAAGACCTTTATTACCGGTTGAATACTGTACCCATCTATGTGCCGCCACTGCGTGAAAGAGGAGAGGATGTATTGATGCTTTTCCGTAAATTCACCAATGATTTTGCAGAAAGATACCGGACCAATTCGGTCAGACTAACAGATGACGCCAAGGAAATGTTAATGAAATATGAATTTCCAGGGAACATACGTCAGTTGAAGAATATCGCAGAGCAGATCACCATTCTCGAAACCAATAACAATGTACATGTGAACGGAGATACTCTATTCCGTTATCTTAATCCTGTCCAGACCGGAAGCAGAAAAGCGTTGGTTCCGACAGGGTTCGGAGACAACACCACCTCATTCAATGAACGGGAATTGTTGTATAAGGTCCTTTTTGATATGAGAAGGGATATGAATGAGTTGAAGAAATTGGTGCGTGATGTATTGCAAAATGAAAAATTTGGCGGTGATATCATTGATAACCATAAAGAGCTTTTCAGTACCTTGTCTGATCCACAGCATTATACCGGTAATGCAGAACCAATAGAAGCCCATCGGTTCTTGCCTCCAAATAATTCACCAGCCAGAGTTGTGGATCTGGATCGTTATTCTGACTCAAGAAACGAAATTGAAGACGTGATTCCATTAACAGAAGACAGTGAATCATTTTCACTGGAGGAAAAAGAAAAGGAAATGATCGTCAAGGCCCTGCGTAAAAACAATAACAAAAGAAAATATGCTGCGCAGGCATTGGGAATTTCTGAACGTACACTTTATCGTAAAATTAAACAGTACGGCATCGAAGAATGAGAGTAAATAACATGAAATACAGTGGTCTTACGGGTATCTTTCTTTTGTTAATAACCATCCTGTGTTATGGTTGTGGCATCTATTCCTTTTCCGGAACTAACTTATCGCCCGATCTCAAAACCTTTTCAATAGCTAATATTAATATGGGCACTGCCGGCGGTCCGGCCAATATGACACAAACTCTTACAGAGAAACTGAAAGAGTATTTTCAGCGTAACACCAGTCTTAAACTGATGCCCACTGGAGGAGATTTGTCGCTGGAAGGGACGATTACAGGCTATGATGTGATTACCACGCCTCCAACCGCTAATGACCAGGCCGGATTTAACAGATTGAATGTGACTGTCCAGGTAAGATTTACACACGCTTTGGATGAAACAAAGAACTTTGACCAGTCATTTACCTATTATATGGATTTTCCTCAGGATCAGACACTTGATCAGAATGAAAGTCGTTTAGTTCCTGAAATACTGGACCAATTGGTGCAGCAGATATTCAATAAATCAGCTGCAGACTGGTAATTATCGATCTACTCATGATAAAGAACAGTGTAAATAAGGATAGACTGGCTTACTGGATAACTTATCCAGAAGAAATAGAAGCAGCAGAAATTACGCAGCTTGAGGAGGTATCTGTGAAGTATCCCTATTTTCAATTGGCCTATATGCTCCTGGTAAACGCTAAGGCTCGGCATGAAGCCACTGACCTGACTGAAGTCGTATCCAAAGCTTCTGTTTATGCTTTAAATCGTTGTGTAGTACGTCGCGCTGTTGAAAATGATTTAAACTGGAAAACCACATCAGGTATAGAAAAAGATATCATTAACCAGACGGCAGATACCGAAGCAGAAAAATTAACTATTATTGAAAACTCTTCCGGGGAATTGCCGGGCAATATGGAAAACTCAACATTGATACAGAAAGAACCCACTCAGGAAGGAACGATAAAATCTGAAGCTGAAAAGCGTGAGGATACGCTGGCCTTCAAGAATCTCCAAAAGCAGATTGTGGAGAAATTTATCAAAAATGATCCCAAAATAAGGCCGGTTAATGATTTCCTGGCGGATAGCAAAGAGCACTCGGATTTATCGATACAAGCCCACCAACCACTGAATTCAGACAGTTTGGCAACCGAATCATTTGCCATTATTCTGGAAAAACAGGGAAAATTTTCCAAATCAAAGGAAATATATGAAAAGTTGAGTTTGAAAAACCCCGAAAAAAAGAATTACTTTGCAGAAAAAATTAAAGAATTGTCAGATAAGTTAAAAGATTAACGCTGAGAAATCTGGATAGCAACAATTAACTCTTTGATATTAATTATTCTTAATCATGTATTTAGCACTTGTTATTTTAATTGCCATTATTGCGGTATTGCTTATTTTGGTTGTTTTGGTCCAAAACTCTAAAGGAGGTGGTCTTTCCAGTGAATTCGGAGGTTCGGGATCTGCACAGATGTTCGGTGTAAAAAAGACGACTGATTTGTTGGAACAAGTTACCTGGGGGATGGCAGGAGCCATCATGATTTTCTCACTGGTATCTTATGTAATGGTGAGTGGTGATCAGCAATCTGCTGGTGGAATTAAAAGTGCAAATATCCAGAAAGCGCAAAGCACAACCGTTCCGTCGGCTGCTCCTGCACTGGTTGCACCTGAGGCACCTGCTGCTGCAGATACGGCCAACTAAAATACATTATACTTTCCGGGATTTGTCACAATCCTGAAAGCGAATGGCTGTTAGCCTGAACAAGACCGTTTATGATCTCATGCATTGGGAATAATATCGGAGCTGTTCGGCTAACAGCCTTTTTTTATTCACAGGTTTATTGTCTTTACATAATCAGAAATTTCCAGACGCAGTTACTGCCTTCCCCGGTCTGTTAATTTGGCCCTCTGTTAGCATGAAAAATTATTTCGGAAGTCAATGCTAAAAACTTTTCCCTACGCGAGGAGGTACTGGATTAATCCCCGGGGCTGGAAAAGACACACTGCCTGGATTATCAAGTTTTGAAGGTAACCTGACGGATTGTGCAGTTAGGTTATGACATATTGTGAATTTGTCAGTCAGATAGCTGAAAAAATGACATGAATTCTCTTTGGCACAATTATTCATACATAGAGGTGTATCAGATGAATGTTAAAATTATATTCATAACCTTATCATAATTATGTCAACATTATCAGAAGTAAATGTAAATGTACAGCCTTTGGCAGATCGCGTGTTGGTAGAGCCGGCAGCAGCTGAAGAAAAAACAGCTTTTGGTATCATTATCCCTGATACCGCAAAAGAAAAGCCTCAACGCGGAAAGATTGTAGCAGTAGGCCCAGGTAAAAAAGATGAGCCTCTTACTGTTAAAGTTGGTGATACTGTACTTTATGGTAAATATTCAGGTACTGAATTGGCCATGGAGGGCACTGACTTCCTGATCATGCGTGAGTCTGATATCTATGCTATCATAGGTTAATCAGAAATCGCTGTTTTTTTAAAATAAATCAGATTACTAAATTAAAAATCTAAAATGGCTAAGAGAATATTTTTCGACGTAGAAGCACGTGATAAAATCAAGCGTGGGGTAGATACATTGGCAGATGCAGTGAAAGTTACTTTAGGACCACGTGGTCGTAACGTTGTAATAGATAAAAAATTCGGTTCGCCTATTATCACTAAAGATGGTGTAACAGTAGCGAAGGAAATTGAAATTAAGGATGCTGTTGAAAACATGGGAGCTCAACTTGTAAAAGAAGTTGCTTCTAAAACAGCTGACTCAGCAGGTGACGGTACTACTACTGCCACTGTATTGGCGCAAGCTATCTATTCAATCGGTGCTAAAAACGTAGCAGCTGGTGCAAATCCAATGGATCTGAAAAGAGGTATCGAAAAAGCGGTATCTACTGTAGTTAAAGATCTTGAAAAGCAAAAGAAAGTAATCTCTACTTCTAAAGAAATTGCTCAGGTAGCAACTATTTCTGCCAATCATGACGAGGAAATCGGTAACATGATTGCTCAGGCGATGGAAAAAGTGGGTAAAGAAGGTGTAATCACTGTTGAAGAAGCACGTGGTACTGAAACTGAAGTTAAAACTGTAGAAGGTATGCAGTTTGACCGCGGTTACCTTTCTCCATATTTTGTAACTAATACAGATAAAATGGAAGTGGAACTTGAGCGTCCATTCATTCTTATCTCTGAGAAGAAAGTTTCTTCAATGAAAGAACTTCTTCCGGTATTGGAGCAAGTAGCACAAACTGGCCGTCCTTTGGTGATCATCGCTGAAGATGTAGATGGAGAAGCTTTGGCTACTTTAGTAGTAAATAAAATCCGTGGTGCCTTGAAAGTGGCAGCTGTTAAAGCGCCAGGTTTCGGTGACCGTCGTAAAGCAATGCTTGAAGATATCGCTATTCTTACTGGTGGTACAGTTATCAGTGAAGAGCGTGGATTTAAATTAGAAAGCACTACACTTGAGTACTTAGGTTCAAGTGAAAAAATAATCATCGACAAAGATAATACTACTATTATTAACGGAGATGGTAAATCAGAAGAAATCGTTGGACGTGTGAATCAGATCAAAGCACAGATCGAAAACACTACCTCTGATTACGATCGTGAGAAACTTCAGGAGCGTCTTGCCAAACTTTCTGGCGGAGTAGCTATTCTGTACATTGGTGCAGCTACTGAAGTTGAAATGAAAGAGAAAAAAGACCGCGTTGATGATGCACTTCACGCAACACGTGCCGCTGTTGAAGAAGGTATCGTTGCAGGTGGTGGTGTAGCTTATATCCGTGCATCTGCAGCCCTTACTAATTTGGAAGGTGCTAACGAGGACGAAACTACTGGTATTAATATTATCCGTGTAGCTTTGGAAGCTCCTTTACGTACTATTGTGGCCAACGCAGGTGGTGAAGGTTCTGTTGTAGTTCAGAGAGTGAAAGAAGGTGAAGGTGCTTTCGGGTACAACGCCAAAGACAATAAATATGAAGACTTACTTGCTGCGGGTATTATCGATCCTAAGAAAGTAAGCCGTCTTGCACTTGAAAATGCAGCATCTATTTCTGGATTGTTGTTGACTACCGAATGTGTAATTGCTGACGAGCCTGAGGAAAATGCAGCTCCTGCGATGCCACATGGCGGCGGTATGGGTGGAATGATGTAATCTAATCCGCTTCAAAATTATTGACGGGATTATCAGCAATGGTAATCCCGTTTTTTTTGGGGGGTTAAATTTTGGGGTAGGTTAACTAGAGAAATATTATGATCGAGGTGAGAAATAGATGATCCCTACACCAAAGAGTACTATCATCGCACCAATAATGTCATATTTGTCTGGTCTGAAGCCATCGACCCACCAAGCCCAGAACATGGCCATTATTATAAATACTCCCCCATAAGCAGCATAAACACGTCCAAAACTTTCCGTTTGCCATGTGGCAACTACTCCATATAATGCCAGAATAATCCCTCCGGCTATGCCATACCAATAAGGTTTATCTTGTTTTAACCATTGCCAAATCAAATAGCCGCCTCCTATTTCACACAGACCTGCCAACAAGAAAACCAAGATGGATTGAAGCATAGATACAGTAATTTAATAGCAAAAGATTTCCCTTGCTTAGTTGAATGTTGTAAAACAAAGGTTTTGGATTCTTTAAAGTAAGTAAGAGACCGGATATTAAAAAAGTTTCAATGATGATTGTTGATTCACCACGAAATATCCTTGATTATATCTTAACTGTTTAAAAAAAACAATTTGAAAAGTATGGATGAGAAAGTGGTAAAACAAAATAGCCATTCTTCATCAAAAGAATGGCTATTTAATTTTACTCAACGTTATGAAAAACTTCTACCTTTTGACGAGTAGTAGCATCTTAGGTCACATAAAAAAAATATTTTTTTTCAGATTTGACATTTTTAAATACAATTAAAGAAAATTCAGTAACTTTGTCCCGCAAATAAGAAATATTATTTGCAAATGAGCACAGCATCAGCGAAAGTCCTTTACGAGGCATTGACCTACGACGACGTCCTACTTTTACCCGCATACTCCGAAGTGCTACCGCGGGATACTTCCACCAAAACAAAGTTAACCAGAAATATCGAATTGAATATTCCTTTTATATCCGCAGCTATGGATACAGTAACGGAATATGAATTGGCTATTTCTATGGCTCAGGAAGGTGGAATCGGAATTATTCATAAGAACATGCCCATTGAAGCCCAGGCTGAGCAGGTCCGGAAAGTAAAAAGATCAGAAAGCGGAATGATTCTTGATCCGATTACTTTAAGCGAAACCGCAAAGTTGGGTGACGCCCATCAGATCATGAAAGAATATAAAATCGGGGGGATTCCGGTTATTGATGAGGCGGGCAAACTAGTGGGAATACTTACCAATAGAGATCTTCGTTTTCAGCGTGATCTGAATAAGCCGGTGGTGGATATCATGACGAAGGAAAATCTGATTACAGCAGCCGAAGGTATTACGCTTGATCAGGCCGAAAGTATTCTACAGGAATACAAAATTGAAAAATTACCAATTGTTAATAGCCAAAATAAGTTAATCGGACTGATTACTTATAAGGATATTATGAAGAGAAAATCCCATCCTAATTCCTGCAAAGACGCTTACGGAAGACTAAGAGTGGGTGCTGCCGTGGGAGTAACCGCGGATATTTTGCAACGTGTTGAGATGTTGCAGAAAGCAGGTGTTGACGTCATCAGCATTGATACCGCGCACGGTCATTCGAAAGGTGTGATTGATGCAGTCCGGCTGGTGAAATCTACCTTCCCCGACCTGGAAGTAATTGCCGGTAACGTGGCAACAGGCGCTGCTGCCAAAGCATTGGCTGACGCAGGTGCTGATGCCGTTAAAGTGGGAGTAGGACCCGGGAGTATTTGTACAACCCGTATTATCGCTGGAATAGGCGTGCCACAGCTTACTGCTGTTATGGAAGCGGCAGAAGCATTAAAAGGCACTGGCGTTCCTGTAGTAGCTGACGGAGGTATCCGTTTCTCAGGCGATGTGGTTAAAGCGATAGCAGGTGGCGCGAGCACGGTTATGATTGGCTCCATGCTGGCAGGAACAGATGAAGCTCCAGGCGAAATCGTAATTTATGAAGGACGTAAATTTAAAACTTACCGAGGCATGGGTTCACTGGAAGCCATGGAAGACGGATCTAAAGACCGTTATTTCCAGGATGCAGAGGATGATGTCAAAAAGCTTGTGCCGGAAGGAATTGTGGGTCGCGTACCATTCAAAGGTCATGTATCTGAAATTATTTACCAGATGAACGGTGGATTGAAAGCAGGTATGGGTTATTGCGGTACGGCAAGTATAGAAAGCTTAAAAGAAAATGGGAGATTTGTGAAAATTACATCCGCAGGTGTCAAAGAAAGCCATCCGCATGATGTGATCATTCAACGTGAAGCACCTAACTATTCTTCCAGATAGTCGGGCTCTTATGTCATAAATATGTTTTAACGGGTGGAATTAAGATGGATCTTCATCACTTTAATTCCGCCTGTTAAATTCTAGCTGAGAATAGCCTACCAGCTGGTCATACCTACCTGCCGGGGCGCGATAATAGACTAATATATCATAGTCATTTTCGGTAGTCGAAAAGTTGCCTTCAATACCTGCCTCTTCGTTATTGCTGCGACTCTCACTTACTTTTCTGTAATTATAATTGATTAATCCTTGCTTTAATAAAATTACCGCCTGGTAAGCATTGGTGTTCTCATTGTATTCCATTCGGTTCAAATCATCCAATTGCCAGTTGTTAAAGCCACCATTCACATATATTTCTGCATCTGGGCTCTCAGGCATCATCATGGTAAATACAACAGGAGTATAGTCTGCCTCCACACTTCCATTGCCAGATTCACGATGATCTACGATGTAGCGTCCGTTTAGATCATCTATTGAGAAATTCACCCTTTCCTGGTTTCTGGGTTTGTCAGGAGCCAGAATGAGCCTTGTAAACTCATCCAGGCGTTCGATTTCATACACACCGAATCCTCTTGCAGCGATGGTTCTGCTGTCAAAATATCTGTACTCATTGCCTCCGGGAAACGCATTTTCAAGGTTGAAAAATTGATATTTTACAGATTGATCAAAAGAATTGACCTGAGCAGGTTTAAACCCTGTTTTAGAAGTATCCCAACGAAAATTCTGGCGAATTATCACTTTCAGGTCATTTTGCGGGGCTGGTACTGCCAATCCTTTATGGTCAATGCTGAAATCTATTTGTTGGTGCGTATTTCTTTCATATGTTCCCATGGCAAAATTAACGACCGCACCAATTCTGACTTTCGCCTCATGAACCATAAAGCGTCGGGTGAGCACCGGTTTTCTTTTATCTTCTGAAAATACAACCAGCAGGTAATTGCCCGATATCTTAACCTGTGGTAATTCTAGTCGGTAATGATAATAGGGTATTTTAGTGCTGAAAGAAGCAGAATACTCGGTTAAAGGATAATCATTATAAGAAGTGGTATATTCTATTTCGCTGAGTGCCGACTGTTTCCACTCCGCATCACAATGTAATATCTTGGCACGAAAACCCCTGAAATCTGCAGTCAGGTCGTCAAATTCAAGAACAAGCGGGGTATTGCTATTGAGTGAAATAATGGGCTGACTTATCAGTCGGGCCGGGTTTTCTCCTTGCATGCTATTGGGATACAGAAAGACAGATTTTATATTTTCCTCATAATTATAATCTTCAAAATTTATATCCTGCTCAGCAGGTTGGGCAAGTGATTTCACAGTGAATAACAGCAGAAATATAAATCGGAATCGTATCATGTGAATAGGGGTGAATCAAATAATTATAGCCAAATAATAAACAAAAGTAAGGGATCGGCCGTTATTTCAAAGATTAAAAAAACGCATAAACTATTTTGGAGTAATCCCAGACAGAATATTGAATTATTATTTTTTTTGATTATTTAATGATTTGGTGGATTATTCTTTAAATTGCTGATTTTGTAAAATTTTATTTGGAATGCATTTCGTAAATATGTTTGATTGGATTGATTAGATTAATACTATCGGAATATTTGCTTTTGATTGTTAATCAGTTGATTGTAATAAATGGTATTTATTAAATTCAATTCTGTTATCTTTGCCAACCGATAAATTATGTTGAACGAACCAATAAATGAATGGTAAGACTAATTTTGTTGATTGTTTCGGTTTCTTCATTAGCTGTTTTTTCATTTAATACCAATGAGCCAACAGCAACCGGCGAGCCGGCTGTTATCAGTGAAAACAAGTTGTTCTTTGAAATTTCTGAAGAAGATCATTTTTTACTGAATGTGCGTTTTTGTGAGGATACATTACCTCTTTTAAAACCACATGTAGCCAAACGCTATCATAATGAAGTGCGGAATTACAATCATCCTTCATTCTGGAAACAGAAGTCCAGAGTGGAAAAAAACCTCAAGGTAATCGCGCCTATACTTAAGGAATATGGTATTCCATCGGATTTGAAATATATACCGATAGTAGAAAGCGGTCTGGATGCCGAGGCAATTTCTCCAAGAGGAGCCGGAGGGTACTGGCAATTAATGCCTAATACCGCCAGAAGCCTGGGGCTTATCGTCACAGACTCATTGGATGAAAGGAAAAACCTGGTGAAGTCAACCCATGCTGCAGCCCGCTATTTGAAGGGATTGCATAAGCAATTGGGAGATTGGACGCTAGTAGCGGCCGCTTATAACGCAGGTCCTAACCGATTGGCATCACGTATTAATCAACAGATTGAAACTGATTATTATGATCTCAAGCTAAATTCTGAAACTGCCAAGTATGTGTACAAGCTAGTAGCAGTGAAAGAATGGCTTAACGAACCCAAACGCAGTCGGTTATGGGTAAATTCAGAAATTTTTGCACGTTGTGAAAAAATCAATCAGTACAGACAACAGGAAAGCCTGCCACTTGCAGCTAATAAATCCTGAGATACTTATTGATTATTACTATGGGGTGATTCTACGGAGTCACCCCATTTTTTATCTCATGGGTACTGTGTTTTCTTATGGAGGAAAGCGGTGAAGTCAGGGATATAGCTACTGCTCTCTTCCCTGCGTGGCTACAGCCACGCCGTCAGCACATCATTCCCATTCCCTTCCTATTTCCAGATTAATCATACAGAAAGCGTAGATCAGTAAATTGTATTTTATTTATAATTAATTTTTGCATTATCCTTTTTCTTCAGCCTGTTTGTTGAATATTTTATATTTTTTGCTTTTAAAAAACCTTTCCTGAAAAATTATTTCCTGCATTTCAGGTATATATTATGAATTTCTCATTCTTATCAACTTACTTTGTCTATTAAGTATACCATTATAGTAGGATATTGAATCGCTTTATAATATTCCTAAGATAGTGCAGAGGAAACACCGCTGTTGTCTGCGGCTGTGACTTTTGCCGGCGCGTATACAAAACCAACCGGCCTTAACGAGTAACCGGTTACCGTTGATTTAATAGTACAAACTAAAAAACAGAGGATGAAAAAACAATTATTAAGTTTTCTCGGGTTCACTTCGTGGCTGAACCTGTTTTTATTCAACTCGGCCCTGATGAGTCCGGCTGAAGCAGCCACAAGGCCCGTGATAAACGGAAATAGTGAAATACGACGGAGCGCTTTTTCGGAAATTGAAGTGACCGGTACAGTGAAGGATGAGAAAGGAGAAGGGTTACCGGGCGTCAATATCCTTTTGAAAGGAACTGCCAAAGGCGTGACGACCGATGCTGAGGGGAATTTTTTACTGGCTGCCGACAGTCCGGAACAGGTTCTGGTGTTCAGTTTTATAGGATATGAATCCCAGGAAGTGACGATTTCAGGGCGTAACCATCTGAATGTGATTCTAAAAGAAGATGTGGCCAATCTGAAAGAGGTACTTGTGGTTGGTTACGGAACAAAATCTAAAGCTGAGCTGATCGGTTCGGTGGCACAGATCAATTCAGAAAATATCAATAACCGTACTACCCCGCAGCTTTCGCAAAGTCTGTCAGGTCAGATGCCCGGAGTGAATATCCAGCAGACTTCCGGTCAGCCGGGTGCTGCGGGGGCCACTAAAATACAGATTCGTGGGGTAGGATCTTTTGGTGCAGGTACTGATCCCCTGATTCTGGTGGACGGAATCCCTACCAATTCTTTCAATAATATCAACCCCAACGATGTTGAGTCGATTTCCGTATTAAAGGATGCATCATCTGCCGCTATCTACGGGGCCAGGGCTGCCAACGGCGTGGTGCTGGTCACTACCAAATCGGGAAAAGAAGGAAAAGTGAAGTTGTCGTACAATGGCTATGTAGGTGTGCAGAAAATGACGGCTACCCCTGAATTTGTAGGATCTGCCGAATATGCGTCCCTGATGAACGAGGCTTTTCCAGGGAGTTATTCTGACGAACAGATTGCGGCTTACCGCAACGGTACAGATCCTTATAATTATCCAAATACCGACTTTGTAAAAGCGGCATTAAAAGGAAGTACTACACAAATAGCCCATAATGCGTCTGTGACAAGTGGAAATGCGAACTCCCAGTATATGCTGTCTTTCGGATACCTTCACCAGGACGGTATCGTACAAAAAAATAAATTTGACCGCTACAACCTGCGGCTTAACCTGACGAATAATCTGACGGAAAAGGTCAAGCTGACCACCCGCCTGAGTGCTATTCAGAGCTCAGATGACCAGCCGGCCCCACCTGCAACACTCGATTTTACCGATATGCTCACCACAATCGGGCAGGTGATCCGCTTTGCACCGATTCATGCCATCAGGCAGGAAAACGGCGACTGGGGTACGGGATCAGTGAATAAAGGAACACCCGTTTCCTATCTGGATAATGATTCGTTCTATAAATACCGGGCAACCGACCTTTCAGCGAATACCCGCCTTGACTGGGCTGTTAACAGTGATCTGACGCTCTCGGCTCTGGGCGGATATACTCAGCTTAATGAGCGGGGTACCAGACATATAGCCAGGCAACAGCTGACCTCTACTATTCTGCTGGGACCTTCATCCTTGACCGAAACCAGTAACGGCAATCGTTACAAAACGTTTCAGGCGTTTGCTGATTACAAAAAGGATATCGGACAGCATTCATTCGGCATACTGGCCGGATACTCATTTGAATCATTTTTCAGTGATTCACTGTCGCTGAGCCGCTCCAATCTGCCGTCCAATGATGTTACGGTAATTGATGCGGGTGATGCGAGTGCGCAGGCCACCGGAGGACGCACAGGCGAATGGGCACTGGAATCATATTTTGGCCGCGCACAATATAATTATGCGCACAAATATCTTGTGGAAGGAGCCATCAGGTATGACGGGTCTTCGCGTTTCCCTTCGTCCCGGAAATATGCCGTTTTCCCCTCTGTAGCTGTGGGCTGGAGACTGGGTGAAGAAGCGTTCATCAAAGACAATATCAGCTGGTTAACCGAACTGAAATTAAAGGCTTCCTATGGGGTACTTGGTAACCAGAATATCGGGAATTACCCTTATCAGAATGTCCTGAACACCGGATATAATTATGCATTCGGAAATACGATTGCTACGGGTGTTGCCCGTACAACGCTGACCAATTCCAATCTTCACTGGGAATCAACCCGTACCAAGGACCTAGGTCTGGAGGTGAGTGTGTTAAGAAGATTACTGAATCTGTCAGTGACTTATTTTGACAAATACAGCTATGATATTCTGGTCAGCCCCGGATCCAGTGTTTCGGACGTGCTCGGCTTTACCGTAGGCCAGCAAAACTCCGGAAGCCTGACAAACCGTGGATGGGAATTTACATTACAGCATGAAAACAAGCTGGGAGAAATCAAATACTCAGCCGGAGCCAATCTGACTTACCTTAAAAATACAATCCGTGATCTGGGAGTGGGAAACATTAATCAGCCTAACGGACTGGTAGGAAACGGAAGCTCACTGTTTATCGGTCACCCTATGAGTATCTATTACGGATATGTCACCGACGGGCTTTTCGTGGATCAGGACGATGTAAGCAGCTGGGTCAATCAGAGTGCAATAGCGCCCAATGCCAAACCGGGTGATATACGTTATGTAGATATCAGTGGTCCTGATGGGGTACCAGACGGAAAAGTAGATGCTACTTATGACCGCACCGTACTTGGCAGCACCATTCCTAAATTTACCTATGGTGTTAATCTGGGGGCTTCCTATAAAGGTCTGGATTTGTCGGTACTGCTGCAAGGAACCGGTGGTGTCAGTGGTTACCTGAATAACTACGCCGGATGGGCCTTTTATAACCAGGGAAATGTACAGCGCTGGCAGGCAGATGACCACTGGTCCGAAGCGAATCCTGACAGATATGCCGCCTATCCCCGCCTTGAAGTATTGACCAATCAGGGTTCCAATAATACACTGGTGTCATCATTCTGGAAGCTGAACGGATCATACCTGCGCCTGAAAGCTGTTCAGCTGGGGTATACAATTCCTGCTGCTGTTACCGGTAAATTGAAGATTGAGAATGTACGTGTATATATGAATGCAGAAAACCTGCATACATGGAGCAACTACCGTGAAGGATGGGATCCGCAGATTAACTCAGGCGGTCCTTACTATCCGATTATGGCCAACTATACGCTGGGTCTTAATATCAACTTCTGATCAATCAACTAAAATGAAAAAAATACTTCAATATACGCTGTTAGGTTTTGCTTTAACGTTTAGCTCCTGCCGCAGTGAGCTGGACAAAAACCCACTCAGCAATTATGTCAATGAGAATTTCTGGACTTCAGAATCCAATACGTTACTGGCACTGACAGGCGTTTACAGGGGCAATATTCAGATGACCCCGGCCCCGGCTACCAATGCTGAATTTTCTCCAACAGACTGGTGGTCGTATCACGGGCTTATCATGTTGGAAGTAGCGACGGACAATGCCTATGACCGCCGGGGTGAGACATCCGCATTCAATGTGCTGACCAACGGTAACCTTACCGCCGCCAACGCCAACATTGCCGCTTTTTGGAAAAACAGTTATGCACGTATCGCACGCAGCAACTACTTTATTGAAAATATTGACCGTGCACCCATTGATGAAACCAAAGCCAGAAGATTCAAAGCCGAGGCTCGTTTTATCCGTGCAACACAATATTTTTATTTATCGCAGTATTTCGGTGATGTGCCTTTGGTTAAAAACACCCTCACACTCGAAGAGGCGAATACGGTCAACAAAACTCCTGAAGCAGAAGTGCTGCAGTTTGCCATTGATGAATTGAAAGCTGTAGCGGCCGATGTACCCAGCCAGGGTTCTATGCCTGGAACTGAAAGAGGAAGGGCTTCTAAACAGGCCATCCTTGCTTTTCTCGGAAGGGCGCAGCTGAGCGGTAAGTTTTTCAGTGATGCCGCGGATACCTATCAATCCATCATTGAGCTGGGCGAAAATATCATCGATCCGTCTTTCACCAGTCTGTTTGATGGTACCAATGAGGAAAGCAAGGAAATTATTTTTGCCACACAGTACGTAAAAGATCTGGCACCCAATGCTATGAGCCAGCACTTGTTCCCGGCTATCAACGGCGGCTGGCATTTGTTCAATCCTCTGGGAGACTTGGTGGAATCATTCGAGTTTAAGGATGGAAGTGCTTTCTCTTTTAGTGATTCCCGATACAATCCGCAGGATGTAGGTGCAGGACGCGATCCGCGTCTGGGGTATTCGGTACTTTACAATGCCCAGACGTTTCAGAATAACAAATATATTACCCACCCAGATTCATCAAAATCGGTTGATCAGCTGACAGTATCCAAACAGGCCACCCGGACGGGCTTTGGCTTGCGCAAATATGCGTGGGAAGGCCTCACGGGCGATTTGCAGAATTCTGGGGTAGACCTGCCGCTGATCCGGTATTCAGAAGTGCTGTTAAGTTATCTGGAAGCCGCACTGGAGGCCGGAAGGCCTATAGATCAGGCATTGCTGGACCAGACAATCAATCAAGTGCGTGGCCGTGCAAGTGTACAGATGCCGCCCGTTACCGAAACTTCCCCTGCCACATTAAGAGAGATTCTCCGCAAGGAAAGACGCAATGAACTGGCCTTTGAAGGGATCAGGTTATGGGACCTGCAACGGTGGAATATTGCCGGTGAAGTGCTGAGCGGTGATTTTTACGGTGCAGCATTCCCGGGAGCTGTTAACCTGAGAAAGAAAAACGCAGAGACTGATCCTTATCACAGATGGTATGTAACCAGTAAGGCATTCAGGGTGGGTACTGACGAACGCTGGCCGATTCCGCAGAGCGAAACGAGTATCAATCCGAATCTCAGATAAGTTCGTGATGATCGGTTAAGGGGTCATTACAATCGCAGAGGCAATTTTGGGGACGCGCTGTGAACCCATTAGTTCAGAATTCAAAAATCCCGCTCCAGACAGATTCCGGAGCGGGATTTTTTTATGGACAGGTACAGTTGCACACAGGGCCTGTGTAGTCCTTTTCCAAAGTATAGGAAGATTGCCCTTCGGTATTATCCACTGTCAGATAAACCGTTTGCGCATCTTTGGCAATATTGATTTTCACGGTGACCAGTGACGAAATATTCTCTTTATTTAAATAGGCGCCTTGCTGAATCACAGCCACACCCGGGGCGAGCTGAAGAGCCGGAAAATCAACCATGCCGCAGCAGTCTGAAAATCGGTATCCGGCGGAAGTTTTGGTGAATGTTTCACAACCCGACTCCCAGGTCCCGGGCAGTTCAGGGGCGTCTTCTTTACAACTGAGAGTACCGGTAAGCAAGGCAAGGAAAAGCAGTCTTTTCATAAATATCTGATTAAAAATGTTTTATAGTTCAGAGGGTCTGATAACCTGATTTTTCAGGCTTCTAATTTAAACGTTAAAATTTGTTATTATTGGTATAACTTCTATAAATTTCTGGGTGACCTGCGGAATCTGCTGTAAAGAGTCATTGTATGGTTTACTGGAAGCAGAATTGAGTAATACTTTCCTTTTTCTCTAAAAGAGGCTGCGAGGAATAGTATTTTCTGAAAATCTTTAGCCGAGTAGGAATAATCAAGCAACACAGGAACGATTTCATAGTATTGATTACCCGACAAACTATGACATTGGAGTTGTTAGTGATTAATAAAAATTTGCAATAGTGACGACATAATTATTTGTAGTAATAAGGTCCGTTTTGACCATTTTTAATAATATTTGACAAATTAGAAATCAAGTATACTTATTGAAGAACCAGTTATTTTCTGTGGAAAGTCAAATTGCTTTTACATAGAGCTAAATATTTTTTTTATTTTTCTCTGCAAAAGTTATAAACAATATCAGGATATTGTTATTTTGCGCTATGTATTTAATTTTAGAGTTCGTGAGTAATTACGTTTTTTCTATATAAAATATAGCGTAGATTAAATTATGTAATCCAGATTAAATATATTGCTTACATAATTTAGTGTAGCATATGATAGAGTCATATGTTATTAGTAGAATTCACTAATAATAATATTGTTATTAAGTCTGTTAGAGACGAATATTAGAATGGTTTGTAGAATTAGCTAAGATAAAAATTCAGTTTATACGGGTATAATAATAGATTACATGTGCGTGTTCTAAACAATTTATAACTTAAATTCAACTCTATGAAAAACATTTCCTTGTTATTTATTTTAGCGCCGTCCTAATTCTGTTCATTGATTCAGACTTTCGGTTTTCTTCAGCTCTACAAAATAGAGCTTGGTAATTCTATGCCTTTTTTAATTTTTTCTAACCTTAAAATGGAAATCAATGAAAAGAAAGTTGTACAACTTTTTAGGTCTATCTGTGTATAATAAGCGCTTGTTGCTTTTGGTAGCCTTCATCATACAAGCAACTGTAGGAGCGGGGATTGCACCTTATAATAATACCACAGATGTGGGAAAGAAGGGAGGGAGGAAGGCAAAAGTCAATCTGAATATCAGGCCATCCTGGGATATCACCGTAACAGGTAGAGTATCTGATGAGAAAGGAGAGGTTTTACCTGGTGTGAATATTGCAATCAAGGGGACTACCGAAGGAGGAGCCACTGATGCTTCCGGTAACTATTCAATGACTGTCCCAGACGGAAACGTAATACTTATTTTTTCATTTGTGGGCTATGAAACCCAGGAGGTTGCACTGAATAACCGTGCAGCGCTGGATATCATCCTGAGGCCAGATCAGACTTTGCTTGACGAAGTAGTTGTAGTGGCCTTTGGGACGCAGCGAAAGGAAAGTATTGTAGGGGCTATTTCTTCTGTATCTGCCAGTGATCTTAAATTTCCGGTTAGTAAGTTAAGTAATGCACTGGCCGGTCAGGTGGCTGGTGTTGTTTCGGTTCAGGGAAGTGGTGAGCCAGGTGCCGGCTCATCTTTCTGGATTAGAGGGATCAGTAGTTTTGGTGCAAACAATCGCCCACTCATACTCGTAGATGGTATTGAACGTTCGATGGATCTGGTTGATCCGGAAGATATCGAGTCTTTTTCTATTCTTAAAGATGCCAGTGCAACTGCCGTATATGGAGTAAGGGGAGCAAACGGAATTGTGCTGATTACAACTAAAAAGGGGAAGTACTCCGATAAACCTTCTATCACTGTCCGTTATGAACATGGCGTTCTTTCCCCGGTAAAAGTACCAAAATTGGCTAATGCTGAACAATGGATGAACTATTATAATGATATCAGTTATGATGCCAACGGGAGTACACCGTTTCCTGAAGAGGTAAAGCAAAAATATCTTTCTGGAGAAGATCCTGACCTCTATCCCAATGTTGACTGGATGAAAACAATATACAAAGAGGCCACTAGCAGCGACCGGTTGAATCTGAATGTATCAGGAGGGGGGAAAATAGCCCGTTATTATGTTTCAGGCTCTTATTATAACGAAAACGGTCTTTTTAATCCTGTTGTGAGCAAGTCCTACAACCCTTCAGTCAATTACAATAAATTTAGTTTTCGTTCAAATCTGGACGTAGATATCACAAAATCAACTGAACTTAGTCTGAATCTTGCAAATACATACGAAAATAAAAATCGTCTGGGAACTAATATGGCTACCATGTACCAGATTGTGATGACGACTCCGCCCATTGCAATTGCGCCATTTTACTCAGATGGAACCCATGCACAGCCACTAGTAGGATCTAATCCCTATTATTCATTAAACAGTACGGGATTTTCTCAGGATTTCTGGAATACTTCTCAGTCTTTATTGAGTCTTACACAGGATTTAAGTGATTTCACTGTGAAAGGTCTGAAGTTTAATATTAAGTTTTCCTGGGATGCTACCAATGAATCAACTTTGGACAAACGCAAGAATCCGGCAACTTATTATGCTACCGGTCGGGATGAAAACGGCAATCTCATTCTTCATAAAAATGCTGACGGAAGTGATTATTTATCATTGGCACGCTCTAACAGAGGGACGAAAACCACCAATCTGGAATCATCGCTTAACTATGATAATGCGTTCGGAGATCACAGAGTGGGCGGATTGTTCCTCTTTACTAGGAGGGAACATACCGATAACTTTCCCTCTAATTACATTGCGGCTTTCCCTTTCCGTAATATCGGGGTTGCAGGAAGGGTAACTTATGCGTTTCAGAATAAACTGTTTATGGACGCAAATTTTGGATACAATGGGTCGGAAAACTTTGCGCCAGCCAACCGTTTCGGTTTCTTTCCATCCATTGGTTTAGGGTATACCATCAGTAAGGAAAAGTTTTTCCAGAACGCTCTTCCATTTGTTGACTTATTGAAATTCAGGGGCTCCCATGGATATATCGGCAATGATCAGATCGGAGGTAACCGCCGTTTTGCCTATAATGATGAAATGCAAACATCAGGAAACTATACTTTTGGATCCACTGGGCAACGTTATATAACCGGTGTAGCTACGGGTAATCCGGGTAATCCGAATGTGGCCTGGGAGGAGGCGATTAAGACCAATATCGGTTTTGAATTGGGACTTTGGGACCAGCTGACCTTACAGGTAGACTACTTTAACGAAAATCGGGATGGAATCTATATTCTTCAGCAAAGTGTGCCTTCTGTTGTAGGGATCAATGTTGCCCAATATGTGAATCTCGGTAAAATGGGTAACAGTGGGATCGATGGATCATTGGTATATACCTATGTGAAAAATGACTGGACGGTATCAGCCCGGGGGAATTTTTCCTATAACAGAAATAAAGTGATTTTTAATGATCAGCCGGTACCTGTCTTTGCATATCAGGAAACAGCAGGAAAATCATATAATCAGCAGTTTGGATTAGTCTCTCTGGGATTGTTTGAATCAGAAGAAGATATACAGAATAGTCCCATCCAGAAGTTCGGGACGGTTGTTCCTGGAGATATCAAATATAAAGATATTAATAGTGATGGTGTCATTGACAGTTATGACAGAGTTGCTATCGGCAGAAGCACAATTCCTGAAGTGTCATTCGGGTTTGGGATCAGTGCCAAGTATAAACAATTCGATGTGTCGGCGTTCGGACAAGGGGTGACGAATGTCACACGCATTATCAGCGGTGATCCCATTGTAGGTCCTCAGGGAAGTATTTTAGTAAATGGCCAGCTTTTAGCTGATGCGGCAATCAACAGATGGAGCTTAAGTAATCAGGATCCCAATGCCACTTACGCAAGAATGTCGCTTGCCTATAATGAGAATAACAGACAGGCTTCTACATTTTATCAGAAGGACATGAGTTTTATCCGACTGAAAAATGCAGAAATTGGCTATACAGTTCCTAAAACATTTTCAGAGAAGGCTCGCATAACCAATGTCAGGATTTATATGCAGGCTGTTAATCTATTGACTTTCTCAAAGTTTAAGTTATGGGATCCCGAACTGGATGCATCGTATGGGAATGTTTACCCTCAGATGAAAACGGTAAGTATGGGGCTGAATTTTAATTTTTAACTGATTCAAATGAAAAAGATATATTTATCAATAAGTTTATTAATCAACGCAGGAATGTTTACCGCCTGCAGTGATTTTTTGTCAGTCGAGCTGCAGAATGCACTCACACTCGAGGAAACTTTTAATAAAAGAGGGACTACTGAGCAATATCTGGCTCAGATATACGGCTTTCTTCCGAATGACTCAGATATTGTCAGTGGTGAAGCTTCTGTGATTCCGCGTTCTGATGAGGCGATGTTTTCCTGGTTGTCAGGGGTGTCCTGGTTGAATATGAACAACGGGTCTTGGGGGCCCACTACCACTGCTTATAATACCTGGAACAGTAGTTATACGGGTATCAAGCAGGCGACAATCTTCATGAATAATGTAGATAAAAATGTCGAAATTAGCGCTTCAGAAAAAGAAAGGATGAAGGCAGAAGCCAGGTTTATCCGTGCTTTTCTGTATTTCAACCTCTTGCGTAAATACGGGCCTGTGTATATATGGGGAGATCAGGATTCTGATATCACTATCCGTCCGGAGACAATTGATCGGCATACCGCTCAGGAAAATTTTGATTTTATATATTCAGAACTGGATAAGTGTATAGCAATTCTGCCTGAACGCATCACTGAAGAGGCATGGTATGGCAGGGCGACAAAAGGCGCAGCAATAGCCGTTAAATCCCGTGCGACCCTGTATGCAGCCCGTCCTCTGTTTAATGGTGCAGATTTTTTGAAGGAAATGACTAATCTGTCTGGTAACAGGATTTTTGCCCAGTCGGCGGATGGCAGCAAGTGGGATTTAGCAGCATCTACGGCAAAGCAACTGATTGATATGAACCAGTATCGGCTGTATGTAGACAATTCAGAAACTGACCCGATGCGCAAAAATATTAAATCCTATATGGGAATTTTTTTTCGATTCTGGAACGAAGAGACCATCTGGGGAAGGTGGCTTGGTGCCGCAAATGGTTTTGTGGTCCGGGCTAATCCGCCGAGAGCTGTAAGAGAAGGTTATGGAGGATATGCCCCTTCATTGAAACTGGTGGATACGTATCCAATGGCAGAATCGGGCCGCTACCCGGTTACTGGTTATACAAATACCGGATACCCGGTCATTGACGGGAAATCAGGTTACAGAGAGGAAGGTTTTACATCCGGATATATCCACCCCATGGATGATTGGGCTCCTGTCAAGGCGCACAATAGTACTGTAGGCAGAGATGCCCGTTTTTATGCTTCTATTCTTGCCAATGGCTTTAACTGGTACAATCGTGGCTCGGGCGACAAAGTGATTACGTTTCACACCGGGGGAACCTCCGGCTATCAGGCTTCAGGTGATTGTGTGAAGGCTGGTTATCTGTTCAGAAGAATGAGTGATCCTAATAATAATACAGAGGTGGGGCAGTGGGGGCAGTTTTGCTGGCCAATGTTCCGTCTGGCTGAAATTTATCTGAATTATGCAGAAGCCTGCAATGAAAAACCACAACGTAACGAGGCCGAAGCACTGGAATATATGAACAGAGTGAGAAACCGGAGCGGACTGAATAATATTGAAATCGCGTATCCTGAAGTTATTGGCAACCAATCCTTATTACGGCAGTTGATTATGAAGGAGCGAATGGTAGAATTAGCATTTGAATCTCATCGCTACCATGATGCCCGTATGTGGTTGATTGCTGAAGATGAGTTTGTGGGACCTAACTATACCAGAAATCTCCAGGCGACCAATTATGAAGATTCCTGGAGAAGAACATCCGCTTTATTTCCTGGTGTAAGGGTATTTGAGAAAAAACATTACTTTTTCCCAATTAACCAGAATCAGCTGAATGAGATGAAGAACTTTACTCAGAATTATGGCTGGTAAATTCCCCAATTATTAAAAAATAATCGTTATGCAATTAATAAAGAGTCTGAAAAATTTGCTGGTAGCCAGCATTATGATATGGGGAATAAGCTGTGAAGATTACAGGATGGCTAACATGACTAATGACAAAGTTTACATTGGTAACCACGGAATTAACCCGCAAAACATTTATAAAGGCGGTGAAATTGTCTATTCACAGATGGTAATCAAGAGTGGTGTCGGTCAGTCGGGCGGGAATGTTTCTCTGTCGGTAGACGAAAGCTTATTGACCGGTTTCTCAGAATATTCACTCCTTCCTGCACAATACTACTCATTTAAAAGCAGTAATCTGAATTTTGATAAATCAGACTATCAGATGCCATTCGAAATCCAGTTTGATGCAGAAGGAATAGAAGAATTAAAGCGGGAGACAGAGTTGAATTACGCACTACCTATTCGACTTATTTCAGAAAGTACTTCACTGCCCCTCAGTGAAACTGAAGATACTGATTTTTCGATTATTGTCCCTCATGTACTAGAACCTTATGTCTCATTCCGGGATCCGGGATTAGGGAATAATATTTCTACTGTCAGCGGGCCTTCCGCAGCTGAAACCAGGTTTTTCGCATTTGTAAGTACGAATTATCACAATCAACAGGAGTTGACCTACCAAGTGGAAGTGGATGAGGAAGCTTTGGAATCATATAATGCTGCCAACGAAACAAATTTCAAAATTCTGCCGGCTGAAGGGTATCGTCTGGACGAGGCAAGTATGAAAATTCCTCATTTGAATAATACGGCCTCGCTTGCATATTATCTTTACAAGGATAAAGTGCCTAAAGGAAATTATGTGCTACCGGTAACCATTAAACAGGTATCCCGGCATGGTATTAATCCGGTTGCCTCAACTATGTTGATTCAGGTGGCGATTCAGGATTAATAAAGGTGCAATAAAGGCAGTAGCAGTGTCAACAAAATCTCTGCTGCCTTTATTTTTAAATTATTTACAGACAACTGCTATGATGAATCTGATAAAGGGTATTGCATTATCAATCGCTTTGCTGGCAGGGTTTTCTACCATTGTTTTTGCACAGAAAACAATGGCTGCACCATACGAAGTATCAAAGAAAGAGCGGAAAGAAGGGTTTAAGGCTTTGTTTGATGGAATTACTATGGATCATTGGAAGGGTAACAATACGGATTATGTAGTCGAAGAAGGGACAATTACTATGCGTCCCTCGGGTAATTCCGGAGGCAACCTCTACTCAAAAGATACATTTGAAAATTTTATACTTCGATTCGAATTCTTACTGGAACCCGCTGGCAATAACGGATTGGGAATCAGGCATGATTTTACAGAGGCCGGAAGCGGTTATAAAGGAATGGAATTGCAGATCCTTGATAACAATCATCCGAAATACAGTAAATTGGAAGAAAGTCAGTATCATGGTTCAGTGTATAAGATAATCCCTGCAAAAAGGGGCTTTCTTAAACCATCCGGACAATGGAATTATCAGGAAGTCAGGGCGCAAGGTGATCATATTCAGGTGATTTTAAATGGAGAGATGATACTGGATGGGCATTTGAAAGAAGCAACCGCCGCTATGAAAGAAGGGACATTTATGAAAGAAGTACTTAACAAAAGCGGCCATCTGGCTTTTCTGGGGCATGGTTCTGTTGTGAAATTTAAGAATCTCAGAATAAAGAGATTGTAATTATGTTTCCTGAGCCCGTAATGATGCGGATCTGAAAAATTTTAAATATACCTTTGCCGGGTAATTACATGTTTTATATCAGAACAGCAAATACTTTACTCTTTATCACTGATAAGTGTTCACGATCTTAAATAAGCTGAAGCTATGATACGAATCCTCATTTTTTCACTGCTTATCGCATCGACTCTCCAATCTTCGGGTCAGTCGCTAAGTCTCTTCGACGGGAAAAGCCTGTCGGGCTGGAAAGTGTCAGATCCGGCGTACAACCATCTCTGGAAAGTAGCAGACGGGATGATCATTGGGGGCGACCCGGTTAATAAAGTGCCGGTCAACAGTTATATTATCACCACTGCCGAATATGAAAATTTTGAGTTCAGATGTTTGTTCAAGCTGACTGGTGATGCTTCCAAAGGGATGATCAACAGCGGTATTCAGTACCGTTCGGTAATCAGGGATAATAACATGGTAGGGTACCAGGCTGATATCGGCGAGGGATACTGGGGGGATATTTATGACGAACACCGCCGTGGGCAGTTAACTGCCGGAAAGCTGGAAACGTTGAAACTGATCCTGAACCCGACAGGATGGAATTCGTATATTGTTCGCTGTACGGGTAACCGTCATGAGTTGTATATTAACGGAGTGAAAACTGCTGATTATACTGAAAAAGACGCTTCCATTCCTAAGAAAGGGATTATCGGTGTGCAGATTCACAGCGGAGGGAACGCCCAGATATTTCTGAAAAACATCGAGATTGAGCAGATAGGAAATTAGGATGCTGAGCCGCCCTTAAATAGTTTATTTTACAGCACTAATTTTGTCCGGTTTTGGTTCATATCATTATCCGGCCGGACAAACCGACGGGTCACCGTATTTCTTATAGCATGTATTCACGTATATTTCTTGTCGTAGGGATTCTTTGTATCAGCATTTATCCTGTCATTGTACGTGATTCGATTGTTTCGGGGTTATCCATCGCATTATACCGTATGGCGGTTGCAGCCATAGTATTATGGTTGCTTGTGCTGCTCCGGAAATCCTGGGATTCTAAAGTGCTTCTCTACTGGAAAGGAGTGAGCATCTGCGGACTGATATTTGCTTCTGATATTGTCGCCTGGAATTACTCCATCCAGTTATCGTCTGCCACACAGGGAAGCCTTCTGACCAACCTGGCGCCGATTTGGGTAGGGATTGGCAGTTTTCTGTTTCTTCCGCAAAAGCCCGGCAGGGTATTCTGGATCGGGGCGGTAGTTGCTTTTTTAGGAATGGTGGTATTACTGGGGCCGTCAGCGCTTTTGTCTATGCAGTTTGATCTGGGTTTTTTGCTGGGTATCGTATCAGGGCTGCTGTATGCGTCTTACATTCTGTACAGCAAAAAAATACTTGAAAAGGTAAATGTTCTGAGTTTTATGGCTGTGAGCAATTCGGTAGCCTCTGTATATCTTTTCATTGTGGCTCTGCTTTTCGGTCAGCCTGTTTCCGGCTTTACGGTGAATGAATGGATCAGCTTTGCCGTACTCGGTATTGTCAGCCAGGTGTTGGGATGGCTTTCGCTAAGCTATGCCCTACAGTACATTGAGGCGCAGCGTGTATCATTAAGCCTTTTAAGTCAGGCAGTCATTACCGGCATACTCGCCTGGATATTTATTGACGAAATTATTACCCTACAGATGATTTTAGGTGGCTGTATTATATTGATTGGGATTGGAGTAACATTTTTAAAGAGACGCAAAAAAACAGTGGAATCGTAAATAGGAGTGGCTAGGCTTGGGAATAATCAATAGCATCTCACAAATGTATAATCACCGATAAATATTCATGAAAGGCCGATTACTTACCCTTCTCATTCAGCGTTGGCTCATCACTACTTAAATGTTACAGGATCCGGATGCCGAAATTCGTAATTCAATTCATTGATCAGGCTATGGGATACTACTTTTCTTCCATGCGGTTTTATATTCACTATGCGATCATTGGTTCCTAGCTGATAATTGATGATTTCCTGTTTCATCGGGTGTTGTGGTGCTACTACATTATAGGCCTTTCCCTTTATATTCAAGGTCATCATTGTATCCACTACGCGACATATATCGTCATAATGAACATGGTTTACAATTTGGGTAGGAGAGGAAAGGGGGTATTTGCTGAAAATACGTTCACCTCCCATGAGTCCTCCCAATCGTAATATGTTGAGTTGCGGAAACCGGTGCTTCATTAATTGTTCCACAGAAAGTATTCCCTGATGTAAATTTTTTGCTTCCAAACTGTTTTCGGAGATTTCCGTTTCAATCTGGGGATAGATACCAATTGAACTCATTAAATACAACGGCATGGAATATCCCTGAAGAAATGAGCAGATATTGGAAAAGCGATTTTGGAGTAAGTGTGAATCTGTCCGCTTAGAAAAAGGAACTGTTATGATGATACTGTCCAGTTTTTCCAGGAAGTCCCAGGAGGTATATTCAGGAGAAATGCAATCATCCCGAAACTCCATTATTTCCGATTCATACCCAAGCGCGATAAGCTCCGATTTCTTTTTTTCGGATCTGGCAGTTGTATAAATTTTATAGTGAGTAGAAAAGTGTTTCGCCAGATACAATCCCAACCATCCACAACCGATAATACCTAATTTTTTCATAGGTTATCAATATAGCGATTCAATACTTCATTCCTATATATTCGCGTAAAAAAAGACCAACCTGGCAGGCTGGTCAATGAATTTTAGATCCATGCTATGTATGGCGTCATACTTCTTTCAAATCTTTGAGAATTATTTTTCTCATTTTCATGAGTGCCTGCATGACGCCGGGTCCTTTTTCAGAATGTTGTACCAAAGTGCCTAATTCCGCCGGAATAATCTGCCATGAAACGCCAAAGGGGTCTTTACACCATCCACACATACTTTCTTCTCCATCTTTGGTAAAAGTATTCCAATAGTAGTCAATTTCTTCCTGTGTCTGACATTCTTTTACCAGTGAAATGCCTTCGCTGAAGGTAAAAGGCTGTGGTACGCCGCTGTCCATCGCCATCATGACATTCCCTTCGATCAGAAACTGACTGTGCACGATCTGCCCGGCTGTATCCGGTGCGTTTTCAGGATATCTGTAGATGCCGGTTACCACTGAATCTGCGAAAACAGAAGTGTAAAAGCGCAGGGCAGCTTCTGCCTTGCCTTGATGCGGCCCGCAGAACATTAACAAGGGTGATATTTTCTGCCCGGCATCGGATATTTTTCCCAGACTGATCTGCCAGTTGACTCCGTAACGGTCTGCGACCCACCCGTATTTATCACTCCAGTCATATTTGTCCAGGGGCATCAAAATGTTTCCACCATTACACAATCCTTGCCATAAATGCTCAGTTTCTTCTATCGTTTCGCATACTACAAAGAATGAAATGGATGAATTGGGACTAAAGATCGGTGCTCCATTCAAGGCCATAAAATGGTGGCCTTGCAGATCAAATGTGACTACAAGATCGGTGTCGGCGATGATTTCTGAGCTTTCGAAAAGAGTGGTATAAAAATCCGCTGCTTCTTTGGCTGTACCCGCTAACCATAGACAGGGATAGATGGAATTTTTCATCATTTAGCCTTCAGTAGGTAATTTGCTCATGTCCATATAAAAAACTTCCCAATTATGGCCGTCCGGATCTTCAAATGTCCTTTGTTGCATAAATCCGTAGTCTTTCGGTTCATACGATTCCCTGCCTCCTGCTGCCAAAGCTTTTTCTGCCATATCGTTCATTTTTTCGACTGATTCCATGCCGAGCGCATTAATAACCGCAATCGATTTTTGCGTATCTGCAATTTCTTTTTTAGTAAAATCACGGAATTTCTTATGTGTCAATAGCATGACAAAAATCTCATCACTCAGAACCATACATGCGGCTGTTTCGTCCGTGAACTGAGGATTATTCTCAAAGCCAATGGCCGAATAAAATTCCATGGATCGGATAAGGTCTGCCACTGGCAGGTTAATAAATACTTGGATTGCCATAATAATTCAGATGGGTGAAAATGTTGAAATTTATTGTTCTTTTCCTTTAAAGAGTGCTACGATGGCCATGGCGTGACCGTGCCCAAGGCCAAAGTCTTCCTTAAGCCAGGCGATAACTTCCCCTGCTTTTATGGCAGGGTTCATTTTGCCGTCTGAAAGAAATCCCTTTTCAGTGCCAAGTTTCCTGAAATCTTCCGGTGTCTTGCCGGTTTTGGTTTCGATGTTGGTTAGGTAAGCCTGAAACGACATATGCTGAGATGAAATTTTGAAAAAAAATGGAGAAAGTACTTTCAGAATGACAGGTTAAGTAGCGTCCGGATGTTCACAGATGGTTTTGAGTTTGTCCAGGGCAAGCGGCCATGTCTTTTTAAAATAGGCTTTATGATCATCCGTGACATCCACCCTGACCTGCACCGTTGTTATACCGTCTTGCATATCGAATGAATATTCCTCAATACCGCCGGCCCAGCCTTCCACTGCCGGTCCGGTGGTGATTTCTTCCTCTCCGTCAACAAACCCCATATGTGAAATGGTGATCAGGCGGCCTGGGATATTCTCTGAGATCCGGGCAACCATTCCTTGCCTGCGACCGTTTTCGGCCGGTCCGAGGAAATATATTTTAGACCCTTTTGACCAGGAACCTTCATAAGTGGAACCTGGATGAAAAAGCGCGGTCCATTGTTCGTAGGTATCTTTACTGAGCATTTTATTACTGACAACCTCTGCATCAGCATTGATTTTTACTTCAAATTGTAGCTGTTCCATACTCGGCTTGTTGTTTTATGAAAATCTGATATAACAAAAGTACAACAAGCCGCTTCAGTAAAAGCAGGTACAATGCGCCAATGTAAAGGGGTGTTCAGGACAAAATCTATACATATTAGTCCTGAAGAATAGGGACTGATAAAAAACGATTTGATTCTACCTAAAATGCGACCTGTTTAGCTGCGTCTATTTTCAGCCACATCAATGCACCACCAATCAGTAACCCCGATAGGAGTATAACAGGTGCATGGTAGTTATTGTCAAATGATGTGACAAGGTAGCCAAATGCTACTGTATTCAAGGTGCTACCCAATAGACCGGCAGTATTCATGGCACCAGTAACTGTGCCTGCATATTTTCCTCCAATATCCATGGCTGTGGACCATGATGCTGGGATGGTAAAGTCCATAAATCCCAGGCCGGCAGCTAACAGGATAGTGGCAATTGTGTTATCTGCTATAAAAACGGATATCAGCATAAATGCGCCGGATAAGCCCAAACCTGACAAAGCGACTGCTGCTCTTCCTCTGCGTGGACCGAATTTTTTTGATAGATAATCACAAACATACCCACCTGACAGGCAGCCTGCAGCACCTAGTACAAAGGATATGGAAGTAATAAAAGACATGGCTTGCTCATTGAGACCACGTCCAAGCTGGAGATAGGTAGGTAGCCAACCCTGGAAGAAAAATGCGCCTGAAGCATAGCAGAAATACATGGCCATTAACAACAACAGATTAGTGTTTTTGAAAATCTTCCAAGAGAATTTATGTTCACCTCCGGGCAAATTGCGTTGTGTCAGAATTTCAGTCAGTTCTTCTTTTTTTACACCTTTCATTTCAGTAGGTTCTTCCCGGAACCAGTATTTCCAAAAAATTGCCCACATTATTCCAAGTGCACCCAGGAAGTAAAAACTAACCCGCCAGCCAAAGTGCATTTGTATTGGAATGACCAAAAGCGGTGTAAGCGCACCACCAATCCGACTTGCCGACCAGATCCAGGCCTGACCACGTGCGCGCTCGATGGCTGGAAACCATTTTGAAAGTACAATCGAAGAGTTGGGGTAGGCGCCAGCTTCACCCATGCCAAAGAAAAAACGGGTCATCACCAGCATGGCAAATCCATTGGCAAACCCGGTCAGTACTGTAAATACTGACCACCACGTCACTACTCTGATGAGTACTTTCTTTGCCCCGATACGGTCCCCCATTAAACCGGCTGGTACTTCAAAAGCACCATATGATAAAGCGAAAATTCCCAGTACCCAGCCTAGCTGTTCTTTGCTGAGGCCAAGATCAGTCATGATTTTAGGACTAGCCACGCTAATCGCGACACGGTCAAGGAAGGTAATGACAGATAATATGGACAGTGCCAGAAGCACTTGATGGCGCTTTTTCATTAATTGGGTTCAGGAAAAATGTGGCCGAAAGTATCTAATTTAGAAGGAAATACAAGTGTAGGTTTACTTATTTTTTTTCAGGTTGTGTGAAAAAATCCTTTGGCAGATACAGCGACCATACATCATTTACCAACGGCGGAACCATGCCACCGGCAATCCAGATTTTATCCTGAAAAACATAGGCCGATAGTTCATGCCTTTCCCGCCAGCCTGGGTCGGTTTTTAATTCATGCCAGTCTTTGCCGTTCTCGGAATACCATAAGTCCGACCAGTTTTTATACGGATTATTTGACCAGCCCCCGATTACCCATATTCTGCCTCGATACACAACAGAGGAAAACCATATCCGTTCATGCCAGGGTGCACGTGCCGTTTCCTTCACCCACGTGATACCGTCAGCTGAACTCCAGACATCGTTATAAGCTTTGTATTCCGGTACGTAATTTCCACCGCCCATGACATAAATCCGGTTGTTATGAACAACTGCCTGATGATAGGCGCGAGGTGGCCATGGTGCTTTGTTGGTAAGTAATTGCCAGTTATTTCCATCTGAAGTAGCCCATACGTCACTTTTTAAACTACTGCTATCTCCGAAGTAATAATTTTCTGTTCCTCCAAGCACCAGCATTTTGCCCTTGAATATTACGGTGACAGCCGCCGCTCGTGGTGTCCATCCGGGCTTGTCAGTGGCCAGTTTCCAGTCTTTACCATTTTTGGAATGCCAAACCTCGCTGCTGGCCGAATGACCCGGTAGACGACCATTGTACCATCCGCCCATCAGCCACATGCTGTTTTTGAATACGGCGGTGAACGGTAGATCACTGTGTTTCCAGGGAGCATTATTTGTTATCAGTTGCCATTCCTTTCCATCCTTTGAATTCCAAACATCGCGAGGCGGAGCTTCAAAGGAATTAAACCAGCCACCCATGATCCATAATTTCTTTTTAAATACAACTTCTCCCTGAGAATCCCGTGCCTGCCAATGGGCGTGCTGCGTTTCAAGTTGCCATGCCAGTTTGGGTGTCTGTCCTGATGCAGGCAGGATTAAACAGGACACCAGAATGAATAAGATAGGTATACGCATAGTTCAGAAGCAACAGTTCAATCATTAAAGACCAGCGGCCCATTAATTCTAATCTGTATGGGACACCAGTATTTCAAGAATTTCCAATCCATACTTTTTCGCTTTGACTTTACCAATTCCTTTCACTTTTGTGAGTTCTGTGATGGTTGTGGGTCTGGTTTTTACCAACTCTACAATCACTTTCATTGGCATTACCATGTAGTCAAGGACGTTATTATCAGCAGCTATGCCATTTCTCCAGGCTCTCAACGCCTCAAAAAGGTTCGAAAAGTCTTTGGGCTCAGACATTTCCCTTGTTTCGCTTTCAGGTTTGAAATCAATGTCGGCATTGTTTCTGGTGCGAAGATAACTGTCCGTACGGAAAGAATTTTGTGAAGCAGCCAAACAATTGATCTTAATAAATACTGACCTGGCAAGTGAATCTTTTGCCTGTCTTAATGATTTCTGTAAGGCTGAATTGTCTGTATCAATGGCTAATTTGTGCAGATTGTCCTGAAGCAAATCATTGATTTTCGGAATGAAGTATCCTATTGCTTTTTGCAATCTTTCCTGTATCAACGCATCGTCTTCAGGGGATTCGTTTACATTGAGATGACGGTATAATTCATTGGTAAATCGTCTGCTGATTTCCAATACTTCATTTTTTAGTAATTCGGCTGTTTGTCGGGCAAAATCCAGTGTGTCCGGGCGGATAACCGTTCCATTTTCTTCCAATAATCTCAACATCTGAAAATAGGTCCTCTGTATTTCAGAGAAGTCAAATAATTCCAGTAATAATGACTTCTGGTAATCTATCTTGGCAATTCTGAGATGTTCGCTATCAGGCTGCTGATAACTTGCTTCTCGTGTAAACCCTGATACATTATAATCAGTTTTGACATTGTCAGACCGAATTTTTGAGCTGAGAACAAGCCCTTCCAAACTTTTACAGCGGCTGAGCGCCACATACACTTGTCCGTGTGCAAAGGATGCACTGGCGTCAATCACTACTTTTTCAAAAGTAAGGCCCTGGCTTTTGTGAATGGTGATTGCCCACGCAAGTTTGAGAGGATATTGTTCAAATTGACCGATCACCTGTTCTTCAATTTCTTTGGTTTCGGGGTTTAGGGCATATTTGACATGGTACCAGGCGGCCTTACTTACCTCAATATCCATGTAATCCCCTTCACATCTTACGGAAATTCCTTCATCATTGATGCTCGTTACTGTCCCAATTTTCCCGTTATAGTACAGTTTGTCTCTGGATACATCATTTTTGATAAACATAACCTGTGCACCTTTTTTAAGAACAAGTTCCGATTCAGTTGGGTAAGATGAAGCAGGAAAGTCCCCGGACGTTTCCGCTTCAAAAGTCCAGGTTTTACCTTTAAGGTTATCTAAATGGTTGGAATTTATAGCCTGTGCACTGGCATTATGCGTGGTGAGTGTGATATATCCCGCTTCATGGTCCGGATTGAAATCTGGAATATAGCGTTCATTTAATTTTTTCAGTAAAGTAGCGTTCAGATCATTCTCCCTGATTTTGTTCAGAATATCGATAAATGTCCGGTCCGATTGCCTGTAAATATGAGTCAGTTCAATGGTGAGAGGATTGGTTTGTCTCAACGATCGGCTGCTGAAAAAGAAAATTGTATCATAGTAGGGTCGGAGAAGATTCCATTCCTCATCTTTAATGACCGGGGAAAGTTGAAACAAGTCCCCGATCATCAACAATTGTACGCCACCAAATGGCAGGCTTCTGTTTCGATATTGCCGCAATACAGCATCAATACTGTCGAGGGTATCTGCCCGTACCATACTTATTTCATCAATTACCAGCAAATCGATACTTTTTATGAGCCGTACTTTTTCCTTCCCGAACTGGTAGCTTTTCTGATTATTGGCCTGATTTTCCGGTAAGTAGGGTCCAAAGGGTATCTGAAAAAATGAATGAATGGTTGATCCGCCAGCATTGATAGCTGCAACGCCCGTGGGCGCTACGATAACCATTCTTTTATGAATCGTCTTTTTTAGCTGACGGAGAAAAGTAGTTTTCCCTGTACCGGCTTTTCCGGTTAGAAAAACATTTTTCCCGGTCAGGTGCAGGTAGTCGCTGGCTAGCTGAAGTTGAGGGTTTATTTCCATGATAAATGGTACAGCAGGTGTATAGTCTTTTAATGATGCGTGAAAATATATAGGGCAATCTGTCCATGGACAAACTCTGCAAAGATATTCAAACTTTTAGAGGAGAATTGTCTGGAGTGCAAAATCAGAAAAATCATCAGTAAAACTGATTGCTGGAGCGTCAGATCTATGTTTTATAAATGAAAGTAATAAATAGGTGGACAGTTGAAATACGAATATGTGCTATCCAAGAAAGATATGTGTAATGTGTTCGGCAAGAAGTTGATCATCGCTGTTTTCAAATCGGTTTTCCGACCATACATCCGAAATCCTAAACGTATTTTTCAGGAAACGACCATCTTTTAAGTATTCGATGGTGATGTTTTTATCTTTTCTAAAAATATGATTATTGGGTTGAATTGTTTTATTTTTTGCGACTGAAGACCTGACTGCCTTCTCAAATGTGACCAAATCATCATTGTTTCTTATAGCGAAAAGCGTTAGCAGACTCGGTCTAAATTCTCCCTCCTGGAAGTGTGACCCATAATAGAACTTATAGATTAGCTGAAAATTCATTGAGCTTGTGGATAATATTTGAAGAAACAACGAAATAAAAGGGTTTTTAGATATTTATAGGTTAGAGGGAAATTCAATTTTTTTAGAGGTTTTTATAATGAAATAGGTGTTAAACTGTACAAAGCTATCGCGATAATAATCCTTAGTTCAGACTGTTGCTTCTTTAGGGTTTGATATTTATTAATAAATATATCTTTTTGAATTGATAACTGTATCAGATACCTGATGCTATTATTTGCATAGGAGTACTGTCCAGATTCGTGTAATTTCCTTTTAATAGGCTTTTATTAAAGTAGAAAATGTAAAAATCAAACTTGGGAAAGAGGTAAGTGAATTGTATTTTTTGTAATCAGAGTATTTAAGAATAGATACTTCATTTAAAATATCATTCAGTTTCGGTATTGCGTATTACTTGAATTAATCATTGGAGCGTTCCTATAAATTCCAAAGGTCGATGAATATTTCGTTTTCAAATTACAGTTTTTCGTACAATCTGTTACAAGGTATTGGTCTCAGCATGCGCTTACTGCTGATCACCGTGTGTTTCTTATCGTGTGGTTTACCGGTGTTTTTATATGCTCAAACAGATTTTATACCTATTCAGCTAAAAGCATCGCCTCTTACCCAGCAGGGTGATTTTTCTGAGCATATGGTTTCTCAAATTGATACTTTCCTGATGAAAGAATTGCGTGATATTCGTCAACTGAGAGAAACAGAATGGCACGCTAAAAGCAAATTATCAGGTAAAGAGTGGAACGACTTTCTGGATGCCAGGCGGATAAATCTCCAAAAGATATGGGGGATGGCCGGGAAAAATGATGATTCGGTTTTGGAAATTCAGTATGGCGCGAATTTAATGCCGCTGGTCGCTGAGAATAGTAAAGTCAGGGTATTTCCTGTCAAAATCTGTGTGATGACGGGCCTGGACATGAATGGAATTATCATTCAGCCAAAAGGTATTATAAAGGGCAAGCTCTTATTAATACCGGACGCCGATCAGATTCCTGAACAATGGGCTGGAATTTCCAGGGATAGCAACCTGCCCAATTTCAGGCAAGCGCTACAACTGGCGGAACAAGGTATTCAGATAATCATCCCTGCATTGATTTCACGTCATTATGCGTTTTCAGGTAGCGATCAATTGGATATTTATACCAATCAACCCCACAGAGAATGGATATACCGCCAGGGTTTTGCCTTGGGAAGGCACATTATTGGATTTGAATTGCAAAAAATAAAGGCATGTATTGACTGGATGGTGCAACAGAATGTTGTGAATGTTCAAGTGCCTGTTGCAATAGCAGGTTATGGGGAAGGAGGATTACTAGCTTTGAATACGGTTGCTATTGATAAACGAATTACAACTGCACTTATCAGCGGATATTTGAACAATTCTGAAAATGTTTGGCAGGAACCCATCTATCGAAACCTTTTTGGTAATCTGAAAAAGGCAGGGAATGCAGAACTACTGGCCATGGCTAGTCATGCAAAGATTCTTATTGAGTATGCGAAAACACCCCAAGTCAGTGATCCGATTGAAATTGAAGGTAGGAGGGGTGGTGCCGCTCCCGGAATATTGTTGACGCCCACCTTAAAGATTGTACAGAATGAAATAAACACAGCCAACAGTTACATCACTTCCCCAACGAACAAAATAGTCCTGATTAATGATGCGAATGGTGTAGCTGGTGAACCGTTTTCAGCGGCTTCGTTTAAAAGTCTTTCAGCAATTTTTAAAATTGAATATCCTAATAAGGTGCCCGCAACAATTGCCCCACCGGAAAATTGGGTTGAAAGTAAACAGAGGGAAAAAGGGATGTTTGAGCAATTGGAGAATCTGATTCAGCAGGAGTTGGATGTATGCGAGAGAGAAAGAAATCAAACATTCTGGGGCAAGATTAGCCACGATCCGGTGAAGGACGAGCAGGCAAAAGCACAACTCCGTGCACAAATGCATGAAGTAATCGGTAAAATCAGCCAACCGCTTTTAGCACCGGCACCCAAAGCACGACTGCTTGAATCAAACAGTCTTTGGAGTAAATATGAAATAGTTTTGGATGTATGGGAGGGTGTGCCGGCATGGGGAATATTGGTTGTGCCTAAAAATGCGGAGTCAGGGAAACCATTACCGGTAATTGTCTGTCAGCATGGCCTCGAAGGTTTACCGGACAACATGATCACCCGTGACACGAGCAGTAGGATGTTCAAGGTATATAAATCAATGGCTTTGGATTTGGCTGAAAGGGGATATGTAACATTTTCACCCCACAATCCTTATAGAGGTGAACATAAGTTCAGGGTACTTCAGAGAAAAGCCAATCCGGTTGGATTGTCACTTTTCTCTGTTATTGCCGGTCAGCACCAGCAGATTGTTAACTGGTTAGGAAGTTTGCCATTTGTAGACTCCACCAGGATAGGATTTTATGGCCTCTCTTATGGGGGAAAATCTGCTATGCGTTTACCCGCATTAATAGAAGGATATGCCCTGTCGATTTGTTCCGGTGATTTCAATGAATGGGTCAGGAAAGTATCAACGACCCGGGAGCGTTTCAGTTATCAGTTTACCAAAGAATATGAGATCTACGAATGGAATCTGGGGCATACCCTCAACTATGCAGAAATGGCAGCGTTGATAGCACCCCGACCTTTCATGGTGGAGTATGGCTATCAGGACGGGATTGGTACGGCTGCGTGGATTGGCTATGAATTTGGGAAAGTACGTAAACATTATGATCTGTCAGGCTTATCTGACCGCGTAGATATTGATCTCTTCAATGGTGTACATGAAATTCATGGTGTAAAGACCTATCCGTTTTTGGACAGGCATTTGAAACCATAGTGATGGGATGAGGAACTTTGTGTGATTTTCTATGATGTCAACCAAACAAAACCTGCATTAAATCAGATTATTGAAGTGATATTTTACAGGGTAAAACGGGATGCCAATGGCGAGAAGAACCTGTATAATAATGGAGCAATGACGGATGTTGGCAATAAGTATGGATGGAGTTTTTAGAGCGAATAAATCATATTCGGATCAGGTTAGATGGGAGCCATACTCTAGCAAAAACAGGGGGATGAATCAGTAGGTTATCAGAGTAGGGAAGCGTCAAAAACAGCGAACAGTCTATGTGGTGTTTTTTTACTGTGGATCTAGGGTTTGACAGCGAAGATCTTTGCGCCGTTTGTGTAACAGAGAAAATCGAAGCTAATATTAAACTTAATCCGAGAAATAAAGTTAAAATGCTGCTGAATATCAATGTTTTGACGAAATATTGTATAAACGAAGAACTGTAACTGAACATGCAAAAGAATGGACAGCTACAAAGCTTTATTAATTCGTTTGGAAAAGCATATCAGTATTTGGGTGTCTCCGGACTGGATGACATTCATAGTATCATTTCTAAGAAAAATGAAAAATTCTCAAAAAGTTTAAACAATCCCAATGTTAAAGATAGGGCTACCACCTGACAGCTTTGAATTTCCATTCAGCAACTACCTTTTGCATTTCAATCTCATCATTTCTTTTTGTTAATCCGCAATCAATATAATTCTGATGTAATCTGCTGAGTGCGGCTCTGTCCAGTTCTACACCCAGTCCGGGGGCATTAGGTACAGCAACAGATCCTTCGTCAAATTTGATACGTCCGCCTTTGATAATTTCCTCAGATTGCCATGGATAATGTGTATCAAGGGCATAAGGTACGGAAGGAAGAGCGGCTCCTAAATGAACCATTGCTGCCAGTGAAATACCCAAATGGCTGTTTGAATGCATTGATAATCCTCTGCCAAAAGTTTCACATATACCAGATAGGGTAATGGAAGATCTCAAACCTCCCCAAAAATGATGATCGCTCAGGATAATATCCTCAGTGCCCAGTTGAATGCTCTTTGTGATTTCTTCAAATGAAGTAGTACACATGTTGGTAGCCAAAGGAACATTTAGTTGTTTTCGGACCAATGCCATATTTTCCTGTCCTCTTACTGGGTCTTCCAGATACTCCAGGATGTGCTGCATTTCTTTGCCAAATTTTATGGCAGTTTCAACCTCCCACATTGCATTAGGATCTATTCTTAATGGTATATTACTTCCAAATGCCTGATTTAATGCAAAAATGGAATCTGTCTCTAACCGGGGTTCAAAAACGCCTCCTTTGAGTTTGATAGATTGAAAACCAAATTCATTACACATGGCTTTGGCCTGCTTCACTATTCCTTCTGGATCCAAGGCGGCCGCCTGTCTGGCTGCAGCCCAACCTGTGGCTTGCGGATCAATGCCAAATTCAAGCGGACCACCTGCTCCCTCATATTTGTAGAATAGGTAAGCAGAAAAAGGTACACTTTCTCTCATTTTTCCACCCAATAAATCTACAACAGGGCGGTTAGTAACTTTGCCTATAATATCCAGACAAGCTACTTCAATGGCGCTGAAAATATGGACAAGTTTCCTTTGATCCCATGGTGCATCACCCCGTTGGGAGGCTGATTCCACGCCAAAGTATTCAGTTAATTCCTGTTTGATTTGATTTTGCTGAAATACGTCCTTACCGATAATAATGTTGCGAGCCAGTGCGAGCGCCTTATCTATTTCACTATTTCCCGGGATTTCACTAATGCCTTCTATACCGTCTTCCGTTACCAGCTCAACGATTGTTCTAAGTGCATAAGGTGCATGTAGACCTGCTGCATTAAGTAGAGGAGGATCGATGGTCGCAATAGGGGTAATATGAAACTCTTTAATTTTTGGTCCGGCCATGAGCTAATTAATTGATGGTTTTATTAAATTTATCCTTCTCCATTTTCTTTACACTATACCTTTACTTCATCCTTGACAGCTTGTAGCAGGGCTATGATGTAGCCATAAGAAAAGGAAAACGCCTGTGAACCGGCAGCACTATCTGCATGATAAGGGACGTGATCAGGCATGACCATCCCATCAAAGCCTACGTCACGTAATGCCCGCATTACGTGAAGAAAATCCATGTCACCGTTATCAGGGTAAACTTCCTGAAAATTATTCCAGCCTCCTTTGATGTTTCTTAAATGGACGTTGAAGATTTGTTTCCGCTCACCAACCCACTTAATGATCGGGAATATTTCTGTTTTTGGATCATTCAAACCTTCTGCGATTGACCCGATGCAAAAATTGAAACCATGATATTCGCTGTCATACAACTGTGCAAAACGTTTTATGCCTTCAAATACATCCGGACTGTTCCATCGGGTAATACCCCTGTAGCCAACCGGAGCGGGGGGGTCAGCAATATGATTAGCTAACTTTACTTTATACTCTTTTGCAACAGGTAAACAACGGTCAAGCATATAGGTGATTCTTTCAAACATATCATCAATAGAAACATCTCCTGCAATGGTTTTCGGGTCGTTTCTTTTCTGCGCTTCTTCATAATTCCAAGTACTGTATATTGCATTTCCCCGTTTGGTGTCAATGGTTCTTTCAGTTCTGAGAACAGGCAGAATAGTCGTGTTGTAATTAAGCACATGAACCCCTGTTTTTGCTGCTACTTCAATCATTTCCTGCAGATATTCAATTTCTCTGTCTCTTTCCGGACTTTTACCGAGCATAATATTGGGGTAAACGACCTTATCGATACCCGCTGAAGTCAAAGGCCAATGATAGGCATCCAGACGAATACCATATTTTTCGCATGCATCTCTTTTACGTAAAGAGTCTTCCAGATCCCAGCCTTTACCGTTAATAATCTTTGGTGCACCGCCATCAATATTAAAAATGCCATGCCGTGCCTTGAATTCAAGGTTTTCGGTTGATGTACCACCCGATTGACAACCCACTTTCATCAGCACTTTTCTGGGTTCAGAAGTATTTGCGCCCATCGTCTGGGAATGTCCTAATGTGGTTACTCCTATGGAGCCTGCTGTTAATACTTTAATAAACTTTTCCCTTTTCATATCATTAATAATAAAGTTTGCAACGGTTGAAATGCATTCAGTATTTACTCATCAGTTATGCGTTGTCTTTTAATACTAAAACCAAGGAACTATGATCCAATTCCCCATTGCCCATTGCAATGGAGGTATCCATCTGTTTGGCAACTTGTGCAGTTCCAGTCAGCTGCAGGTTGTAATGTTCAGCTTCCTGTAATGCGATATCCATATCTTTTTTGTGCAGTTTGATCTTAAAACCGGGCTTATAATTTGCTTCAATCATACGGTTCCCATGGAGATCCAGAATTCTGCTATGGGCAAATCCCCCAAGCAATACTTCTCGCATTTTTTTCAGATCGACGCCTGCTTTTTCTGCTAATGTAAAAGCTTCTGCAACGGCCTGTATAGTCATTCCGACGATCATTTGGTTACAGGCTTTGGTAGTTTGCCCTGCACCTGCTTCACCGATTAAAACAATGTTTTTACCCAGCACTTCAAAAACGGGGAGTGCTCTTTGAAAAGCAGTTTCATTACCGCCCACCATGATTGATAGCGAACCAGATTCTGCACCTACCTGACCTCCGGATACGGGCGCGTCTAATGCTTCAATTCCCTTTTCCTTGAACAGGGAGTATAATTTTCTGGCTGTAGAAGGAGAAATAGTAGACATGTCAATAAATAATGAATCACTTTTTATTCCTTCCAAAACGCCATCTGTTCCCAATACCACTTCCTCTACCTGAGGAGAATCGGGGACTATGGTAATGATGATATCACTTGCTGATGCCAGCGCTTTACTATTGGGAAACGCCTTTGCGCCTGCTTCAATCAATTCAGAGGCAGCATGGCTACTCTGTAATATTTGAACTGCATAGCCGGCTGTTAGTAAATTCAGTGCCATAGGTTTCCCCATGATTCCTAATCCTATAAATCCTATTTTTTCCATAATGTTCTATTTAAGATGAAGGCTTGATGAACTCTAAACCAGTGGGAACAATTTGGCTGCAATCATGAGGACGATTAAACCCACGGTTCCCATAACCACAAGCATTGGAGAAAATGTTTTAAGAGCTTCTTTTTCAGTCAGATTGCTGATTTTAATAATTATCCAGAACCCTGCATCATTCATCCAGGGGATTAGTTTGGAACCACATCCTATTGCAAGGCCTAGATATAACGGGTGGAACTCTAGGGTCGAGCTGGTTGCTAAACCGGAAAGAATGCCTGAAGCAGTAATTAACGCCACTGTGGCAGAACCTTGTGCCGTGCGTACGATAGCACTGATGAGAAATGCCAACGGTATCAATGCCATTTGGTAATCCTTCGTCATATCTCCAATCCGGGAACTAATACCGGTTTGTTGTAAAATTCCTCCAAAAGCCCCGCCGGCTGCAGTGATTAAAATAATACCGCCTCCACTCACCAAAGCTGCCTGTATGAACGAGGTTAGTTCGTCTTTTGACCCTCTTCTTTGATTGGCCAGTACGAGTAGGGCAATGATTCCGCCGGTGATAAGAGCAATATTTTTATCACCAAATATCTTGATGATGGCAATTAACTGCTGAGAAAAAGCAGATAAGTTCCCTAATTCATTGGCAGGAATTGCCGATTTAATAATGTTATCCAAACAGATCAAAATGAGTGGCAGCGTGACAGGCAGAAGCGATAACCACAATGGAGGGAGTTCAGAGTCAGGTTTTGATGCGAGTAGTTTAATATCCTCCAGTCTTGCATCAATAGAGTCCCTGACAATGACAGGCCATTTACGGTTGGCATAGACTGCAAATAAATAACCAGCTGTAATGGTAATGAGTCCAAGAAGTGTCCCTCCTGCCATCATCATGCCAATAGGAATATTCATTTCACCAATCAAAAATAATGGTCCCGGTGCAGGAGGAACAAAGGAATTAGCCATGGCAGCGCCACCCGTTATAGCGAGTACCAAAAGCAGATAATTTTTACCAATTCGCAAACTGACAGCTTTAGCCAACGGGATCATTAAAAAAATGACGATATCGAAAAAGACGGGGATTCCGAGAAAAAAACTGCTGATCAAAAATGCAGCCGGGGCATTATTGACACCGGTCAGATTTAGCAAGGAACGTACAATTCGCTCGGCAGCGCCACTCTGAAGCATACATTTACCAATAATGGCCGCCATGGCAATAAGGATGCCTATTTTTCCACAGGTGCTTCCAAATTCAAATGCAATTCGTTCGCCTATGCTTTTTAATTTTAATGCGCGTGCAGCCGTTTCACCTAAGCCTTTGTCCAGGGCAAATTGTTCAATTGCAGATTCAGGAGTAAGCAGAGCTACAACAAATGCAGCAATTAGTAAAGCCAAAAATGGATGTAATTTGAGTGCTATGATGCCACCTACAACTATGATTACGCCAATCAATAAAATAAACAAAGGATCATGGTAAAAATGTATCAGGTTCATAACTATTGATTTAGTTTGGTGGATCGAAGGGAATCGAGTGTTTTAACAAGATTTTTAGCACCCTCTGCTACGAATGTGGCATCTGATCCGCTGGCCAGGAAACGGATACCTAATTGATGGTAGGTGTTGTAATCATTCGTGTTGAAGAAAAGAATGCCTGTTGCTTTGCCTGCTTTTTGGGCAGCGTTCACTGTTTCCTGCATAGCTTCTTTGAAAAGAGGGTGATCAAATTGACCGAAAATTCCTAGTTCCATTGAAAGATCAGCTGGGCCAATAAATAAAACATCAACGCCATCAATTGCTGCAACTTCGTCGAGATGATTGAGAACTTCTGTCGTTTCAATCTGTACAATACCCAAAATTGAATCTCTTGATTCCTGATAATAATCATTAAAGTTTTTTCCAAAACCTGTCGCTCTCACCATTTTAGCAACACCTCTTCCACCAAAGGGAGGATAATGTAAGCCCTGAACTACCTTTCTGGCACTTTCCGCATTCATCATCTTAGGACACATAATACCTTCTGCTCCCATATCCAGTACTCTGTGAATTCTTTGACTTTCCGAACTTTCCACTCTTACAATTGCAGCGGTTGAGGTGTTTTCCAGTGCCTGAAGCTGATGCAGTACATCATTTTCAGAACCAGCTCCATGTTCCAGGTCAATAAGTACCCAATCAAAGCCGGATTGCCCGACTATCTCAGCAGTTAGTGCACTCCCCAGATTTAGCCAGCATCCGTGAAGTGTTTCGCCAGCCCTTAAACGTTGTTTTAAATTTTTCATACAGTCCAGTTTAATAATCTCCTGATATTTCCTCCCTTGACTTTGGCACGATCGGCTTGTGAATATTCGGCCATATGTACGTCGACAATAGCAGGAGTGCCACTTCCCCAGACCATTCGATCCGGGCTAAATTCCTTGATTACCCTGCTGGTAAAAGCCAATGAACTTTCATAAGTAGGGGCATCTGCAGCAAAATGGCCTATGCCTGAGAGCTTCATATAAACTGAAGGGAACTTTGCCAGTTCTAAAACATCTGCAAACTCAACGCCTGTACCCATATGTGGTTCTGCGAGATGATCAATTAATACTTTCGATTCGGGAAATGCTTTCATGGTTTGGTGAACCTGTTTTGCATAATCTGGACCAATGTGCAGTTCAATTATCTGGTCAAGATCTACTGCCTTTTTCCATAATGCACGAACACCCGCATCGGCAAAGGAATCCAGGTAGGACTCTTTTCCTCTATGCGCATGAAAACGAACTGCGACCATATTAGCATTTGATTTTACCAGTTTGTCAAGCTTTTGCGGAGCAAGTGGATCTTTTGGGTAAAACAGTGAAGTTCCTTTAAGCCGTTTGGGTTCCTTTTTTAGACATTCCAGAATTAAAGAGTGATCATCGCCATAAGGTTCAGGGTGTACCATTACTGCCTTGTCAATATTATCATCTTTGAGCCGTTTCATATAGACTTCCAAAGGATCGAGAGAGAATTTGGAAGGATCAGGTTTGTAAACTGCCTTAGGATGAAAGGGGAAACGTTGAATATCTGCACTAAAAATATGAGCATTCCATTCAATTACTAATTCTTCATTCTCTACAGCCAGAGAAGATAAAGGTGGGTTTTCTATAGCCGCTCCCCATGCGGTTTGAGTAATGCCCATACCTAAAACGGCAGATAACATTTCCCGTCGGGTTACCTGAAAGGATGTATATATATCTTGTATGAAATTCATAACAATTTGCTTAAATGAATAAAGTGCGAACGGTTTAATGTCTGTTTATGCAGAATTTAAACCTACTTTATATCCCACCAGATACGGGTATCCAACAAATCAGCACCCTGCCGGGAAATGGCTTGTTGTACATTTTCTTTATTAACATTGAGCTCGGCATCTGTATAAGTCAGGCGACGAATAAATGTTTCCGTTTTCAGATCACTCCCTGGGAATGGATTAGGTGTTAAAGCCGGGAAACCACTGCGTCGAAAGTTAGCCCACGCTTCAGGCCCATTTAAGAAACTGGCAATCCAATACTGGGTGTTGATTTGTTCTAATTCGCTGCCTTCTTTCAGAGGTGTATTGGTTAAATACGTGGCGATAGCTGATTCAGGTAGTGCTGTACTGGCTCCGTAAATTGCCAATTGCTCCATGTGAGCGCGGATTCCATTGGTGAAATAGGTGGCAGGATCACCTGGAGTCCAATTTCTGAATGCAGCTTCAGCCAGTAATAACTGCGTTTGGGAATAAGAGACAAAAATAGTTGGGGAGTTGAGGGCGGCCATTCGGGTCGGATCAAGTTTACTATAATCATATAAACTAGCCAGGTCGTCTCTGGACACTGCCGCTGAAATAGTAGTATTGTCATAGCCTAAAGGCATACCTATTTGTATTGAAGGTTCCCGGTTGGCATTTACCTCTTTTTGATCTACAGGGCTTTTTGCTCCTACATATCGAATGGCAATGGAGGCCAAACGAGGATCATTGGTAGTTTTTAAGTGGTTGACAAAATCTTCTGCCAGATAAAAGAAATCTGCCTGACCGCCGTTCAAGTTAGAACCAACAGGATTTGGAAATGCTGCCGTATGCTTCAATAATGCATTATCAGCATTGGATTGAAGGAGACCGCCAGCAACGGCCTTGGCTACAATCTCTGCGGCTTTAGTCGGATTGACTTTCGATAATCGCATTCCACCTCTCAGTAATAACGAATAAGATATACGTTTCCATTTGGTGATATCTCCACCATAAAGAATATCGCTGGTAACTATGGGTTTGCTAGCGTCCAAAGCAGCGGCGGCACTTTCTAACTCATTCAGGATATCAGTATAAATTGTCTCTTGTGCATCATAGGCCGGATTGACAATCCCTTCAAGGTAACTTTTGCCAGCATTGAAATAGGGAATATCTCCGTACGTATCAGTCAGAAGCATAAAATTATAAGCCAGCCAGATTCGGGTCATATTGTATAGATTGGATCGGATAGGATCGTCTTTGGTTTGGGCAATAACATCAATCAATTCTCTGACGACTAGCCTATATCCCCGATTCCAGTTTCCTGAAGTAACACTTCGATTGTCCTGATTATACTGTCCGGCGGCACCCACTCCACTAAACGGATTAATCATCTGTTTAACAATTATAGTTTCGTATTGCAAATTGTTGTAGCCAAACACACTCTGCACAAGGGCATTATTGAACTGATAAGCAGGGTTAACAGAGGTAAGTGCAATAGGATTTATGTTCATTTCATCAAACCCTTTGTCGCATGAACTTATAAAGAACATCAGGGTGGCAAGGAAAATATTTAATTTTTTCATTTTCAAACAAAAGTTTAAAGAAGTGGTTACACGGAAAAAGTTTTTACGCTTTTTTTTCGCTAAACGTGATGAAAATATTCCAGATCATAATTGCAGATTCAGGTTGAATCCGATGTTACGAGTTATAGGCAAACCAGTTGCTTCAAGGCCAACTAAATTATCAGAAGCAAAGCCAAATTGTTCAGGGTGAATATTAGGCACCCACTTTTTCAATACGGCAATATTATTGGCTACAACATTGAGCCTTACTCCTTTAATAAATTTGGAATTAGAAGGAAGCAGTTTTGAGAAATCATACCCTGCTGATATCTGTCGTAATTGCCAAAGACCGGCATTATATAGAAATTCTTCTGCGATATTTTGAGACCTGACGGTTTCATAGAATGCCTGTACGCCAGATTGTGTATTGTTTATTTCTCCGTTCGGATTGACACCTTGCCCTATCACATATCCTACATCGCGGCCTGCCAAAGTACCTTTATGTAATCCGTGTCTCCAGGCATTATGGTTGGTGCCTGAGATCATTTTATGACCCAGTTTAAAGTCAATTAATGCAGAAACATTAATGCCTTTGTAGGAAAAAGTATTGGTAATACCACCCACCAATCGTGGAATAGCGCTTCCAAAGCTTATTTGAGATCCGGTGCGTAGAGGTCGGCCATTACCAGCGTCATAAACCTGGTTCCCGTTGTCGTCTCTAAGGTAACCATAACCAAAAAGTTGTCCCATAGGCAACCCTACCACTTGTCTTAATTCACCAGTAAAATCACCAGTCCCTACAGTGATCATATTGTTGCTTACACTGCTTCCTAAATCAAGTACTTTGGTAACGTTGTAAGATCCATTTAAAGAGGTATTCCAATTAAAGTTTTTTCTATTGATCGGAGAAAAAGAAAGTAATAATTCTAATCCCTTGTTACTGCTCTTCCCTACATTGATTAACTGCGTTAAAAAGCCTCCTGCATCAGATATCTGCGCTTGTAAAATTTGATCGGAGGAAATTTTACTATAATAGGTCAGATCGAAAGCAATGCTATTAAACAATTTTAATTCCAGACCAATTTCTTTTTCAGCTACACTCATGGGCCGAAGGTTTTTATTGGGTACTGTAGTTCCACTGATACTTGCTAAAGGTTGAGCTGCTCCATTGGGTGACGGGAATTGCTGCGGATTGATGCTATAAAATAAGTTATTGGCGTAAGGGGCTACATCCGTGTCACTTCCCACTTCTGCATAGGCTGCCCGGATTTTCCCGAAATTGATCCACTCTGGAAATGAACTGGCAAATGCTTGGGAAAATACAAAACTACCAGTAATTGAGGGATATAAGATACTTCTATTGGCCGCCGATAATGTTGAAAACCAGTCATTACGAGCAGTTACATTCATGTATAAAAATTCTTTGTATGAAATCTCTGCTGAACCGTAAACTGAATTTACCTGTCTTCTGCTTAGCGAATAAATAGGATCCCTTTCACGGCCATTCCCGATTGTATATTTATCACGAACATAGAAGTCTTGCACCAATACATTGTGGCGACTGATTTTTCTACGCATCTGATTACCTCCAAGGTTGACGTTGAGGCCTATATCGCCAAAGGTCTTATTTGCGTTTAACAGGAAATCCATGTTTAATTCCCTTACGTTCCGATTGTCCTGAACATACTGACCATTCACAAACCCTGATGGTGCAGCTGGTTGCCGCGTGGTGCCAGTAGGTAGGTTGTAGTCTTGTTCACGAGCATAAAAGTCCTGACCGACCCTGGCTTGAAAAAATAACCAATCAGTAAAAGTGTAGCGGGCTGATAAATTGCCAAATATGCGATCAGTATCAATGTTTTCAAAACGTTTGAGCGCAAAGTACGGATTGGTTCTGTTTGTAAATCTTGACCATAGAACCTCATTTCCATTTTCATCTTCCTGGTATTTTTCCAAAAGGTCCAAAGGCATTGAATTAGCCATGTTATAGATAATAACCGGACTAAAATCCTGTTCTGCAATGTTGGGTGGATTTTTGCGATACTCTTTTGAATAATTGGCATTACCCGAAACGGTCAGTTTTTTCGCCATGGTTTGAGTGAAACCCAGGTTTACTGTTTTGCGGTTATAGGAAGATCCCGGGTAAATAGACTTGTTGTCCAAATTTGAAAATGAAAGACTCAGCCCACCATTTTCACCGCCGGTCGACATGGTTACGGTATTAGTCCAGGTATTCCCCTGACGATAAAATTGTTTTACATGATTACGTTGTGGTACGTATGGTGCCTCAACCCCATCAAACAAAATCTGGGTCATGCCAGGTGCAAATTTTTCTCCAAAGCTCCACTGACCAGTATTGGGAAAGGGAGTGGTGGGTCTTACACCATTTTCCCCTTGGCCGTATTCATATTGATAATCGGTGTAATCAAGCGGAGTATCTGTCGTGAAATTTGTGTTATACTGAATCCCAATCCCGTTTCCGGTCCCCCTTGTTTTAGTAGTAATCATGATGACCCCGTCTTTGGCCCTGGAACCATACAAAGCCGATGCCGCAGCACCTTTTAAAACAGTCATTGATTCAATATTGTCAGGATTGATACTTGATAATCCATCTCCACTGTCTGAGGTACGGTTGCTCCCGCGATCACCGGCATCGCCTTTTGCACTGTAATTTGAATTATCAATGGGCACACCATTGACAACGATTAAAGGGGAATTATTACCGCCGAAAGAAGATTGGCCCCTGATCCGTATCTTACTGGTACCCGCTGCACCCGAACCCAATGGAGTAATGTTGACACCAGCCATTTTACCTTGCAGGGCATTCATGAAATTGGCCGTCCTGTTGATGGTCATATCTTCTGGTGCAACAGTAGCAGTGGCATAGCCCAGACTTTTTGCTGATTTTTTTATACCTAAGGCAGTGACTACTACTTCGTCTAGTGCCACATTGTCTGGAGTGAGAGAAATTACAATGTTGGTTTCATTGTTGATTGTTAGTTCTTTACTCAGATACCCAACAAAACTAAACGATAGCGTCTTCTCAAGATCATTTATTTCAATCTCAAAGCTCCCTTCTGTATTAGTCGTTGTACCTCTTTGTGTACCTTTTACCACTATATTTACACCTGGCAATGCCACCCCTTTCTCATCTGTTACTTTGCCAGAAAGTAAACGTTTTGGATCTGAATTTTCTTCTTGCTTATAAGGTGGGAGTGGGCTGTGATCGGTTGTTTTTGAAATGGTTGTAAGAACGATATTGCGGCCTGAAAGTTCATATTGAATCTTAAGTGGCCTGAAGAGGGAATGTAAGACCTCCTGGAGTGTTGATTTGCGGGTTTGAATACTGACTCTTTTTGAGGCGGGCAGAACATTCGAACTATAAACAAATCGAACTTCTGTTTCACGTTCAATTTCTTCTAATACTTTTTTGATTTCGCGATTTTGAGCATTAATAGAAAGTTTACGACTTAAATATTCCTGTGCTATGACGTTATGGGCGTAGGATACCCCAACCATCATAAATATGACAAAACTATGTATTAATGAAAATCGCATAAGTTTTAGCCAGAGTTGCCTGGTAATATGTTTTTTCATAATTTTGAAATGGGTTAATGGTTCCTGTAAAATGAATGTTTAATGCTGAGACTGTACTTTGGCGAGCTACTTCTCAGCTGATTAACCTTTTGGCAGTGAATAACTCACTGCCTTATTTTTTTTAATTCTATCGTATTTCTTCAGGATCATTCACATCCTTTACCGCTTATGACGATTTGTCCGTCTACTATTTCATATTGCGCTGAAACGGCTTTGCATAAAATATTTAACTGTTCATACATGTCTTCATTGGATAAGTTGGCTGTAAGACGGCAATTCTGAAAATTCAGGAGATTGTATTGTATCGGAATGCCATAAGTGTTTTCCAATTCTTCAAATATTACCGGCAGCGGAACTTCTTCATACTTTTTTATTTGTTGCCGAGATTCTGATTTGATACTTATTGGTGTATTGACAAGCGATTTGGATAGCTGATTTATACTTTTTTCAAATATTGCCGACTGATTAGCTGTAATTATTAACCCTTTAGTGTCCTTGTTTTCTTTTTTGTTTTTCGGCTCGAACATTGACACGTATACCTTTCCTGTTTCAACTTGCACCGTTATTTTTTTGTCTTGGTCAAATGCACGTACTACAAACCGGGTACCCAGTACTTTCGTAACTACTTTGCCTGTCATAACCATAAAAGGTTTATCTTGTTGTTTTACACAAAAATGTGCTTCACCTTCCAAATGGACTATCCTGACACTGTCTGCGAAACGGGTTGGATAGCTTAATGAACTCATAGGGCTTAGTGTAACCTTTGAACCATCTACCATTATGATTTCCAGTGATTTTTCCGTGTTGTTACTTGTTTTGACCAAATTATTCTTATTTACTGACAGATCAGCAATTTTACCAGGCAGTTGATTTTGGGCCTGCCAGTACCAATTTAGTCCTATCATTAATATGATTGTAGCAACAATAGAGATCGGCCACTTATATTGTTTGAGTACATGGTAAAATTTCAGTTCATTTGGTAATAATTCTATTGAATCATCTGGCCGATTCAGATTACTGATTCTATCCAAATATTTTTCTACTTCTGATCTTACTTCCTTATCACTAATATTTTCGTGTTTTACATGGGTTGCTCTGAGTAATATTTCGGCCTCCCTCATTAATATTTCCTTTTTGGGATATTGGTGTGGAAAGGTTACCCAAAAGCTATTGTGAGTATCCTCTCCCTGAACCCAATGTCGAAATTCTTCATCTTCAAGAAAATCATCTAGCGAATAGTTTTCATAATTCTTCATGTGTATTAATGAAACGGTATTTCGTGCAAAATAATAGTTGCCTAAATCACTAAGATTTCTGAAACAGCGCTTTTTGTAGCGCTACTTCATCAGGTTATATCATAATGCTTGCGAAGATTATACAAAGACTTTTGATGTAAATTATAGACTGATTGTCTACTCAAATTCATTATTTCTCCAATTTCCTCAAAGCTCAAATTTTGGTAAAACTTGAGGTAGATTAATTCTTTCTGCCTGGATGATAAATGGTTGAGCACCATTTCCAGTTTTCTTATTACAAACACCTCATTTTCTTCATCTATTAATCTTAAATCTGAGGCGAATTCAACGGAAAATGTGTATTCTTCGTTTAAGTCTGACTGATGTGTTACGTGCTTGTTGGTTAACTCTCTTAAAATGCGGGTTTTAAGAATAGTCATCAGATAGGGTCTTACATTTTCGACAGAGTTTATTGTTTTTCGCATCATCCATAGCTTTTCAAACATATCCTGTATGCAATCTTTAACAAATTCACGCTCATTATGTAATCTCAATCCCCAGTTGACTAAATCGGAATAATAACATTGCATCAAATTAGCTAATGCATACATGTCGCCTGATTGAAAATCTTCCCAGAGTTTTTTAGATTCATTGGTGGTAATGCGATGTTTCATATAACATTCTCTTACTCTTTTGATATTATGATCCATAAATTTTCAAAACCTACCCTAGTTTTATTATCTTTTTTTATGAAAATAATGCTGATTAGAGGGCCGTGACTTTTTTTATGAGAAAGGATATTTTAGTTAAACTTGCTGATAGTCCAGAGAGAAGTGACATAACAAACAAGAGACGCCAGGTTTATTATGTATTGATAATCAATTTATAAAGTTGGCACCATTTTTATAAAGTTGGCACCATTTGTGGATATTGATGGTAACAAAATGGTCAATGGAAGAAGAAGACAACACTGGGATTGGTTTGGCGATCATTTGTACATGCGGCCGATATTCATGATAGTCAAAAAGCACAGCTGCTTGTGGAACATTGCTTGGGATACGCACCGAAGTATGGGTCAATTGCCAAATAATCTTAAATAGATTCGAAAAGTAAACAATGATCATTTTTAAACATGGTCTTAATACCTATGGAAACAATCTTTGATCGTTAACTTTTCTATTCACAGGTTTTCAATCCTCCGATAGTTTTCCTGCTTAGGGGATCCGCACATGAAGCTTTTGAGGAAGCCATCAATAATTATAATCCCATGCATCGCTCGGATAGTTGACACCATATTACCTGCCTTCTCCCACTGAAACCGCTCAACATCTTTTTCAATAAAGGACTGAAACGACCGATATTAATAATTATCGCCGGCTATGAGATTCTAGATTACGGAGAGAGAGGAGGTTTATTTTCAACAATGTCAATGAGAAATTTAGTGGTTACATTTCTAATATAAGGATTGGAAGACTGTTTTAAACTGGCGATAAAATTGTAAATTTTTTCGTTTTTAAGATGTTCAGGCTTTATCAGAGCATAAATCTGGTTTAATAAAGTTATATCAATTTCCCCTTTCCTATAGCCCGCTAGAATATTGGCTAACTGTTGATCGGATAGCAGCGTGTAGCTGGAGAGACTTTCAAGAATTAAACTTTGTTGATTGATGTTGGTTTGTTTGAGCAATTTAACAAGCACATTAATTGTCACGATTTCATTTGAATTAGCCGTTAAATACCGTAAAGCCCAAGTGGCTTGTTCAGATGAACCCTTTAATATAAAATTTAAAACCTGAGCTGACAGCTGATCGTGATCACCAGGATTTTGATAAAGGTATTGTAATACCCAGTTTTCCAGCGCTTCATTTCGAGAGGATAAAAGCTTTTTTATGTATCGCGGGTTAATTCTTTGTCGGACTATATTTTGAATTATCTGGTAATGTTGCCCATACACGGTGTGCCATAAGGCATAACAGGTATATACAGCTCCTTGAATGACTACGTCTTCCAATGCGGCTGAAGTGGCGCCACTAACCGCATCCACATCTTTATTTGTTGTAATATGATTATCAGTCAGATCCTCATATTGTAATATTTTCAATACTGAGCTGGTGTCCGAAAGAATCATATGAAGCTGTATATAATCTTCCTGAGAAAAAGGGGTGTGATCTAATTTTGTAAGATCTTCATTACAAGGAACCTGCAATCCTATAAAGTTGCCTGCTTCATCCCAATGCAGCCATAATTCCACTAATTTACAAACTCCTTCACTACAAACATCTTTTGTAATAAAACTGGTAAAGTAACTGTTTGGGTCAGCATGTTTTTGGTATTCGATTAATTGAATGGGGGCGCTGTCCGTAACCTCATGGGTTGATATATGCACCCTCTTTTGTGATTGCAAATCAGCAGGATGGAAAAAGGAATTTGTCGGGCATGGAAATTTATGATGCGCAGGGTCTTCTATCGGATTATAAGTTGTACTGTGACTCAAGCCTTGATATCTATGACATCCCGTTAAAGTTAGTAATAGAAAACATAAGGATGACAGAGATATACGCATAGTTATATAGAAGATCGTTTCAGTAAACACAAACAGTCTCATAAATAATGCTGTTTGTGTTTACTCTACACAACATTATTTGATTGAACTAAGACCGGTTTTAGCAAATGAAATTTCGTGAGGCAATTTGTTTTGTAAAGCAGCCAGTGCTGCAACTCTACCAGCTGCCTGTCCCATTGCCACGGAATTACCAGTTACACGATAACTGGAGTGTGCAATAAAATCACCACTGATACAGCGTCCTGCCATCATTAATCCAGTCACATCTTTGGCTATTAATGCTCTTAGTGGAATATCGTAGGGTAACGTCTTGATGCCTCGATTGTAAGAGCCTCCATGATCACCATCTTCTGATATTCTTACAGGATGCACATCAACTCCGAATGTTACACGACAAATTGCATCATCATGTCGAGCTCCTTTCACTAAATCATCGGTATTGACAGTATATAAGCCATGAATTCTCCTTCCTTCCCTTATTCCAATGTGCTCAGCAGTGGCAATTACTCTGATATCCTTCCAAATACCCCCCAATGATTTTAACCCATTGGTGATTTGGTGAATTTCCTTTCGTCCCAATAATGTCGCCTGAGTAACTTCCCGAGTGTTAAGGCCAGACAGGGCATATTGGTGGTTGGCCATCACCATAAAGAGGTTTTCTGATATGGGATGTATACTGGGTTTTAAATAAGATGGCGATATGTTTGCCTTTGCTAACTCATCTAATAACAGTTTCTTTGAAATTGATTTAACGTCTCCGCTCCATCTGACAAATGGTTTGATTTGCTCAAATTCAACGCCGGTAACGACACTTAATAGAGAATTTGGTTGAAAACTACCATCAGTTTCACTGCCAAAGTCAAATTGACAGCCGCAGTAAGCAGCCAGATCACCATCGCCGGAAGTATCAATAAAGGCTTTTCCTAACCATGCCTCTCTGCCCGATTTTGATTCGGTAATCACATGCGTCACCCTTTTATTGTCATTTGTGACTGCTCCTACTACTCGGCTAAAAAGCAACAGATCCACACCAGCCTCAGTACACATTTCTTCGAGTAATAACTTCATTTTCTCCACATCGTAGGACAAGTTCTTCCCCACATCAATCGTGCATTTCGCCCCCATGTTATCAAGTCTGGTTTCTAATTCGCGCATGATACCCGGTTTGTTTGCCTGGTCTAATATCCAGGAAAGAAGTCCGGCAGTCCAAACACCGCCTAAACAACCTCTAACTTCTAATAAAAGTACTTTAGCACCATTACGACCAGCTTCGATAGCTGCAATAACTCCGGCCGGCCCTGCACCGCTCACAATGACGTCGTAACTGCCTGAAACAGGGATCTTGCGTGCTTTTTCAGTAAGGGTGGTTTCATTAATTGTATGGGAATTATTTTGCCAATAGATTCCTGTGGCTAAGGTGCCTACACTTGATTGTATAAAATCTCTTCTTTTCATAATGATTGATTGAAAAAAGGGCACATAATTGCGAAGTGCCGAGGTTAAAGATTAGGTTAATAGTTAGGATTCTGTACCAATTTTGAATTCACTTCCATTTCTCTGAGAGGTATGGGAAACAATTCATGCTTATTTTTGGTAAAAACCTTCTCTTCCAGCAAACGTAAGTCCGATTGATGAGGCACTGCGGCATAATCGGGATTTCCCCATTGATCAATGACGGGTGGCGATACCAGCCAGTTAGGTGCACCAGAAATTCTGGGTCTTCCATAACTATTCTCATTCATTACCTGATCAGCCATTCCCCATCTCCGAATATCAAAGAAGCGAAGCCCTTCCATAGCTAATTCATATTTACGTTCTTTTCTAATAACTGATCGCATTTCCGCTTGTGATTTTCCAGGTGTGATGTAAGGCATTTTAACAGATTCTCTCCCTCTCACCTGATTAATAGCCTGATAGACCGTTTCATCAATTTCGTTAAGTTCTATTTTAGCTTCTGCGTAATTTAACAGTACTTCTGCATAGCGCATCAATATAAAGTTGAGTGTTGAGTTGCCATTGTCAACGATATCTTTAGGATCAGCATATTTCCTGAATAGCACTCCTGAAAATCCGGCAAACGCATTTGTAACATCTTGATTGTTGACACGTACTGCAGGTTGAGTATTATAGTTCCAGCACATGATACTGTCAATATGCGTTTCAAATTGATAGCCCATATGCTTAGTGCCTGGCATTACAACGGTTTGGTCTAAACGAGGATCTCTTCTCAAATGAGGATTCAACGGGTCATACAAAGGTGATTTGTCAATTGGAAGGCCATCAATACATTCGTATGCATCCACCAGGGTAAGTTGTGGTGCAATTTCTGAAGTGCCTAATGCATTTCTAGACCCAATTCTTCGGGGTAGTGTATGAACTGCCACTCCTTTGATAAATCTTTGGCTAAAAATGACTTCCTGACAATCCTGATTATCGTAATAAAATAGTTCAAGATAATTGGGAAACAGACTATATACTTTGAGATCTATAACTTTTTGGGCTGCCTGAGCCGCCACACTCCACTTCTCATTGAAAAGCGCCACCCTTGATAATAAGGAATAGGCAGCTCCTTTCGTAACTCGTCCTATGTCACCAGTAGCATACTTTTCAGGCAATTTTTCTGCAGCTTCAGTCAGTTCTGTAATAATGTACTCTGTGATTTCATCTTTTGATGAGCGTGGTACCTGACTTTCACTCAGCGGAACATTTTTCAATACCAAAGGGACTCCTCCCCATAATTCATTCAGATAGAAATAATAAAATGCTCTTAAAAATCTAGCTTCGCCTTCCACTCTGTTGTAAATCTGTGGACTTGTTACAGCTGTGGCCTTATGCATATTTTCCAGTAGAAGATTACAACTACTAACTCCTTCGTAAAGTGTTCTCCAGATAGTTAAGAATTCATTATGATCTGCTGTAGCGACACCCATTCTGATGGGGGATAAGGATCCTGCTGATCGATTCCACCCTATATCAGTCAATAAATCAAAAATCATAAAAAAGGGAATTGGGCCAGTCTGTGTGTAAGTTAAGGTATTATAGCATCCATTGACAGCTAAGATTAACTCACCTTCAGTTGACCAAAAGGTATTGGATGACGGCTGGTCTTTAGGAGATCTATCCAGATAATCGTCACAAGAAGTAGCGAATAACAATAATATAAAAATATGGATGATTCTGAACATGACTGTTGTTATTTAGAGACTGATATTGATACCCAATGAATACGTTTTCATTTGTGGATAGAAATTTCCTGTGCCTACAGGTGCTTCTACATCAAAGCCACTCCAAAAGCTGTTGAGTGTCAAAAGATTTTCTCCAGTAGCTACAAGTTTCAATGACCTGACCCCAATTTTATGTAGGAGTGTTGGTTGAAAAGAATAGCCTAATTGAATATTCTTCAACCTGAGATAAGAGGCGCTTTTCATCCAAAAACTAGATAATCGTTGGTTGTTAGCCTGATCAAAGGCCAATCTTGGAAAATCAGCATTGGTATTTTCAGGTGTCCAATAATTTTTATGAATTTCGTATATAGTTCCACCGTTGTAAAATGGCATAATGGCAGCATTGTATAGAAATCCATCCACTTTACCCACACCCTGAAAAAATACTCCTAAATCAAATCTCTTATAATCTGCATTTAAATTGAGACTATAAGTGAACCTTGGAATTGTATTTCCGAAAACTTCTCGGTCGTTATCATCTATGACTCCGTTTTGATCTAGATCTTTATACCTGATATCCCCCGGGTATAAACCTATACCATATTGCTTCGGAGCTTCCGCTATGTCTTGTTCATTTTGAAAATATCCATCTGCGACTAAACCAAAAAGAGAGTTCATCGCATAACCTTCGCGATTTTGTGTCAATGATGTGGAACTAATCCCTCGTAAATCTTCAATTTTATTGATAACATCTGATATAGCTCCCGCTATGGAATAATTAAATAAGTTGATGTTATTCCTATACTTTACCCCCAATTCCCATCCTTTGTTACTGACTCTTCCGGCATTTTGGTATGGGGCAGATAGACCTAGTGAGCCGGGAATATTGAGTCGAAGCAGAATATCTTTCGTTTCCTTTCGAAAGTAGTCAGCCGTAATGGTTAATTTGTTTGAAATATCAATATCCAGACCAATGTTGGTCATTTCAGTTTGTTCCCATTTTAACTCTTCATTGGCAAGATCAGTAAGTCGGGCTCCTGTTGCAATACTGTTTCCAAAGGTATAGTTTACGGTTAGCGGGACCGAAGAGACATAAGGATAAAACGAATTGCCGATATTCTGATTCCCCAGTAATCCCCATGATCCCCTCAATTTCAAATCGCTGACAAAAGATTGAACGGGTTTCATAAAATCCTCTTCTATGATTCTCCATCCCATTGAAAAGGAAGGGAAAGCAGCAAATCTATTTTTTAAAGAGAATCTTGACGAACCATCATACCTTCCAGTTGCTTCCAATAAATATTTGCCTTTGTAATCATAATTAACTCTTCCAAAAAATGAAACCAGCGCCCAATCACCTGCTGATCCATTGCTGTTTTTATTATCATTTCCTCCAGCATCCAGCACCTGATATTGCGTCAGGTGGAAGTTCTCCCGGTAGCCTGAAAAAGAATAATTTGTGTAATCTTCCATCGAATAGCCAACTAAAACTTTCAGATGATGTTGTGACAAATTCTTATCTGCCTGAATACTTCCCCTTAGTGTTTTACTCAGTGCTCTGGCATATTCTTCTGTCAATGTTGATAAACTGGGTCTCTTTACTAATAAACTGCCATCTGCGTTATATAATGATAATTCCTTTACAAAGGATTTGGTGTGATTTACCGAATAAATGGGGGCAAATACAACGTTAGCAGTTAACCAGGGAGTTAGCTGATAATTGAATTGAAAATTCATGCTTGCCTGGGGAGATTTTAGTGTTCTTAGCCCACCCTCATTGGCCCAGGCAAGAGGATTAGAACCGGTCCATCCTTCCCCATAAGTTCCATTTGAGAATATAGCTGGTTGATTGGCTGGAATACGGTACATTTGAAAAAATATACTATTGATATCTTCCCCCTCTGAAATTGGCTCAGGCCTGTTGCCATGGTTCAGCATGAGATCAAATTTAGCACTCAATTTGGAAGAGATCTCCATATCGGTATTCACCCTAAAATTGACTCTTTCATAGCTGGTGTTGTCAATAATTCCCTCCTGTTTGAGATACCCAAAAGAGGCAGCAACTTTCAATTTTTCCGTCCCCTTATTAAAGCTTAATAAATGGTTCTGCCGTCTTCCTGATTTCATGAGAAGATCCATCCAGTCAGTATCGGGGAATAAGTCAGAATTTTTCCCTGCATCTTCTTTATATTGACTGATTAATTTTTCATATATAGGACTTCTTCCAGAGTTAATATATGCTTTATCTAATAGCTCCATGTGGTCTAAAGCATTTACTTTGTGGGGTAAATTGGTAGGTTGATCCCATCCATAATAGGCATTATATTGCACTAAGGACTGACCTTGCTTTGCACGTTTAGTCGTGATTAAGATTACGCCGTTGGCGGCTCTTGAGCCATAGATAGCTGCAGATGAAGCATCTTTCAATACAGAAATACTCTCAATTGTCCCAGGATCTATATTGTTCATACTCATTTCCACCCCATCTACTAATACCATGGGATTAGAGTCACCAATAGTGCCAATACCACGAATTCTGATAGTACCAACGTCTTTCCCCGGTTGACCTGAAGATTGGGTTACTGTTACACCTGGAGCAATCCCTTGTAAAAGCATTGAAGATTGACCTACCATGCGCCTTCCAAAATCTTTTTCATTCAGAGAGGTGACGGATCCCGTCAGATTAACTTTCTTCTGCGTTCCATACCCTACTACTACCACTTCTTCCAGCGCCTTCTCGTCGGCTCGAAGTGAAATATCAATGGAGTTTTTGTTTCCAACCACGATCTCTTGGGAGACATACCCTACAAAAGAAAAGATCAGCGTCGTATTTTCGTCGACTATTGATATTTGATATTGCCCCTGGGCATCGGAGATCGTTCCTTGCCTGGTGTCCTCCACGACGATGCTCACCCCCGGCAATCCTTCGCCTGTTTCGTCTGTCACTTTCCCCCGGATAATTTTATCAGCCTCTTTCACCGACTGGTCTGAATCAGTAGGGAACGGCTTGTTTTTTTCGGGTTGTACTGGTGCCACACTTTTCAGTAATATCCGATTCTCCGTGACAGAGAAATCCACCGAAAGCGGTTGAAGTAGTTCTCTTAGCACCAGATCCAGCTTTTTATTGGATACTTTCAGATTTACTTTCTGCCCGGTATCTATGGCACTGGAACTGTAGACGAACCGAATGTCCGCCTGGTCTTCGATCAACGAAAGGACTTTTTTAAAGCGAAGCCCCTCCGCATGAAGCGTGACACTCTTTTCCAGTACATTTTGCCCGTTGAGATCATGGGCGTACGCCATTCCGTAACAAAGAGCAAGCAAGACGAACTGGTGGAATGTGATTTTCATAGTTTTCCAAATCCACAATGGGATCTGTAGTTTTTTGTTCATAATTTAGCATGGTTTGAAGGTTAAAGGACTTTAAAACAGGTGTACTACAACCCGGATCGGAAAATCCGGGTTAATGAAACTCAAATTTGCGTTTGAGTGTATGCAACAGGTCGGCAATGTGTCAGCATTGCCGGCTTTCTTTTAAGGGCCAGGTTACATTTTTTTTTACATCTCGGTTACCTGTACATACTCATTGAACGATTAGTTATATAGAAAAAAATCGGGTGATGATCAGTCAATATCCTCTACAGTTTTCTCCCGTCACAAACACAGTCGTACCTCTGATCTCATATTGTGCGCCGATCACTTCGCAAACAATGTCGAGCTGCTTGTAGAGGTCCAGCCCATTCAGATTTCCGTTGAATGCACAATGGTTCAATACGGGATTTCCCAAGACAATTTCTATGCCGTAGGTACGCTGCATCAGTGCCAGCACCTCTTTCAAAGGGATTTCATCAAACTGAAAATCCGGTTCGAGAATATCTGAATCCACTATTTTCGGACTGTCTACCAGGTCGTTGCGGAGGCTTTTCTGTTCCGTATCGTATATTACCTTCTGATTGGGGGTAGCGATCACACCTAAACGTTTTTTATCCCGATCCGTATTGCCTGTATATACCGACACCTTCCCCGTCATCACCGACACTTCTATGGTCTTTTTATCTGCTTCGGGACTGATGTGGAAGCTTGTCCCGAGCACTTCTGTTACCAGCTCGCCGGTATATACAAAAAAAGGCGACTGTTCATCAGGCTCAACGTCAAAAAAAGCTCCCCCTGTGAGGTAGACGGTTCGGTTCTGTTTTCCATAATTTTCATCCGTAACAAGACTCGCGCCGGATTCCAGCACCACGGTGCTGCCGTCGGGGAGCGCTACTTTCCGGCTCGATGGCGTCGTGTTTTTGGTTTCAAGTCCTATGGCTGACGTTCCGGAATGTTGCCCAGTCTGCATATTCCAAACAAGAAGGCCACAGACGGAAGCCACAATAAAACACGCCGCCGCACCTGTTAAAAGCCATCTCTTCACTAATTGCGTCCTTTTCATTCCGGGGATCTCCGCCGTTGCCTTTATTTTATTCAAAAGCCGCTCCCTGGTTTTCTGTGCTTCGTCTTCAAATGCGAAAACAGAATGCTCAGAATGTTTCTTGAAATGCAGCTCTGCCCATTTTCTCACAAAAGCATTTTCCTCAGGAGAGCTTTTCCCGGCAAGGTACTTTTCAGCAAGCTCATCAAATTTCTGCCGTATCATTTTATTTGGTTTCAAAATGCTAGTTATCCGAAGTGAAGCCCTGAAGTCGTTGTCTTATCATCTTCATCGATTTGTAGATATGGTATTCCACCGCCTTGTCAGAGAGCCTCATCTGGGAGGCGATTTTTTTTACCGGAAGCTCTTCCAGTTTATTCATCCTGAATATGGTGGCTGTTTTTTCCGGCAATTGCATAAGCGCTTTTTCGATTGCATCCAGGAAGTGATCTTCATTAAAAACTTCGTCCGTATCGATGTAGTCGAAAACCTCCCGCATAATTTGGTATTCCCTGTATTTTCGCAGGTTGATCTGAGACCGGAAATACATATTTGTCAGGTTTCGGGCCGATATAAAAAGAAATCCCCGGAGATCCCGGATCTGCGACTGCTTGCGGTTTTGCCAAAGACTCGCCATTAACTCCTGCAGGATATTTTCAGTGTCTTCCCTGGAGCCTACCTGCATATAAACAAATCCAAAAAGCGGGCGCCAATAGCGATCGTATATGATCTCAAAAGCAACGGTATCACCGCTTTTCAACAAGTTTACCAAAGATTCGTCTGTAAAATCCGCTTCCTTCATTCGATCCGGGTTATATCGGTTTTTGTTCAAGGTTGCAGATAGACGCCGATTTCCTAAAATATTTCTGAATTTTTTTCTGAAAATTTAATAAATAAAATAGTTTGGGAGTGAATGCCATCTTAAGAAGGCGGTGCAATTACATTGATATTTAACCTGGTAAAATTCAGCAGATGGGTAAAATATTTCTATATAAATAGTAGGGTAGATATACATAATGCGTCCGTTTAGTGGATTTACTGGTGTAGTCGGCTATTATTTAACTTCTGCCAAAAAATCTTTACAGTGAATTCGGAAACAATATTTCTTTCTTAAGTCTTCCAAATTCGAAACAGGAAAGTGCAGGAGAGGGGGATCTATCATGGCTGGAATCAAACTGACCGACCTGTGTAAATAACGTATAATATTAATACATATAAAATGTTGCTAAATTAATTGCATATTAGTTTGTCATGTTTATTCATAAAATACGTGATAAATATATATAGGATATTGCCATTGCTTTATGTAATTGTAGTATAATATAATAGTGTTCAACTGAAATTAATTCTAATTTATTTATATAATATTTAATCAAAATTGTTCGTCATACTGTATATTTAGTAAAAAATATTTTACATAACCTTTAAATTACAGTATGAATATGAGGAATTCTTACCTGTTACTTGGTTTCTTTTTACTTGGAAATGCCGCTTTTTCCCAGGATAAAATCAAAGATGGCACAATAACACCTTCCAGTAATATTCCCAAAGATGGCGCATTGCTTGATTTGGAAAGTAATAATCGCGCGTTGCTGCTTACTCGTGTTTCCTTGTCTTCAACTACTGTATGGGGATTAAACGGAGTGGCACCGGCCGAAGGGGGTTATACTGTTTATAACAGCAATATAAGTATAACTGGTACCACTGCCTATCCGATTATTGAAGGAGGTGCCGGGGTCTACTATTGGGATGGAGTCGGTTGGGTGGCCACTAAACAAAATGTCTCCTACACCGAACCATGGAATATACAAGGTACTACCAATCCTGCCCGTTTAAATTCCCAGAATATTTACCAGTCTGGTACCGTTGCGATCGGGTTAAATCAGGTCTATAGCGGTGCAACCCTGCATGTACAGGGGGCCATCCGGGGTGGAGCGAATCCACAAGGTGATGTAGGGGGTAATTCCATTGCTTTAGGTACCCTGAATGAAGCCTCTGGTGCCAATTCCATTGCCCTGGGTTATGAAAACCAGGCTGCCGGTGGTAGCTCTTTTGCGGTAGGATATCAGTCAAAAGCAACGGGGCAGCGGTCTATGGCACTCGGTGACGGCAATACAGCATCAGGCGCCAACTCTACAGCCTTCGGAAACGGAACCCAAGCTTTAGCGATCAGGGCAACTTCCTTTGGCCTTAATACAATTGTGAGAGCAGATGCCACTAATGGTACAGCATTTGGAAATGCCTCCGTGGCTGCCGGAACTAATAGTACTGCTTTTGGTGCAAGTACTGTAGCCTCGGGAGACCGCTCCACTGCTTTTGGAAATGCTACTTCCGCCAGTGGTCCAAGCAGTACAGCATTTGGATTTAGTACTATTGCTTCAGAAATGCGTTCTACTGCGTTTGGGTATGATACGAGAGCATCTGGAAATACTTCTACTGCATTTGGCGGAGAGACGGTAGCTAGCGAGCTCTATGCAACTGCATTTGGATATCAGTCCCGGGCAGTTGGAGGGACTTCCACAGCATTTGGAAGTGCTTCTGTCGCCAGAGGAGCCAGGTCGATTGCGGCAGGTAACGATGCACAAACTTCAGCCACCGCAAGTGATGCAATTTCTTTAGGTAATTCCACATCAGCCAATCATTCAAATGCGCTGGTGCTAGGGAACAACGTGACAAGCTCCTCGGATAACCAGCTTACGGCCAGATTTCAGGGGGGATATCGATTTATGACACAGGCTCAGTCTGTCAGTAATATCGGAGCAAAACTCGATAATGGTGCAAATGCCTGGTCAGTGATGTCAAGTAAGGCTTTGAAAGAGAACTTTCAACTAGTAGACGGGAAGCAAGTGCTCGCTAAAATTATCAATCTTGAGCTTTCAAGCTGGAACTATATTGGTCAGGAAAAAGAGACTTTCAGACACTATGGTCCCATGGCAGAAGATTTTTATGAAGCATTCGGTAATGATGGAATAGGCACCGTCGGTAATTCGGATAGCATCAATCAGGCTGATTTTGATGGAATAAATATGATTGCGATTCAGGCTTTGGCAAAAGAGAATCAGGAATTGAAGGCCAGAATTGAGCGACTTGAGAAGCTGCTTCTTGACAAGAAATAATTTCTCAAAATTCAATCACTTTCAATTTTGTATCCATGAAAAGACTCAAAATATACCCTTGGCTGGTATTGCTGCTGATGGCCGTCTCTTTCGGTGTGGCAGCTCAATCGCCGGGGAGTACCAATACGGAAAATAGCCTCAGATATGTGGGTGGTACCCGAACATCCCTGGCCGAAACCCTGTACATTGGTCCGGATGCCAGAATTACCGTAGACGGGGTCTGGCATATTTACAGTAAAAATGTATGGATCAGCCCGCTCGCTGAAATTTCCGGAAATGGTACCATTGTGTTTCATAATTCAGATGAAGCCGGTGGAGCCGGTGGGCCTACCATAATAGATGGCAACAACAATATTTTTATTGACGTAAATATTGAACATGCCAACGACGAAGGCATGCAGATTACTCATTTGCCCTTGGCAGGTGATCTGCTGGTAAGCGGCTGGGCAGACAATACTTCAGAAAGTACCCTCAAAATTGGAAAGGATTTCAATATGAATGTAGATGGTGCTGATGTATGGCTCGGTGCTGAGACAGATGTAACTGGTGATTTTGTTTTTGATGAAGACGCCACCATCAGTAACTACCGTCCGGAACGAATGGTGATTACCAATAACAGCATTCAGAGTCACATGGTAAAACAGGGTGCGGCCTCCGGATTTACCTTTCCCATTGGCATAGCAGATGGGGACTATACGCCAGCCCACATTACGGGAACAGGGGTATACCATGCCAGTGTACAAAATTATACGGCCAGTGCATCCAACGAGGCGGTTTCGCTCAACGGCGGACCTGACCGTACCTGGCATATATACGCTGATGCATCTGGTACTGCCACGGTGGCTTTACAGCATAACCAGGCAACTGACACATCGCCTTTCGTTTCAGGGAATCCTCACTTTGTAACGCAGTATAATGGCAGTACGTGGTCAGAAAATACAGAGGAAGCCGGATTGCCAGGCACATTTACTACCGGTACTTCTCCGATCGCCAATGCTTCCACACAGGATCTGGCGGGGGTGGCCATACCGGGTGTCAGTAGTGCTCCGGGATCTTATCTGACAAAAGCCAACCTTGAAACCACCTTGCCGGTAACGCTCGTTGCTTTTACGGCAGTGGCGTCTGAGCGTAATGTCATGCTCAGTTGGACCAGTACCGAGGAGGTGAATTCGGACCGATTCGAAATTGAGCGAAGTAACAATGCGCAGGATTGGAGAACCATGGGCACGGTGGCTGCTTCAGGCGATACAAAAACTGGGGATACCTACCATTTTATCGATGCAGTGCCACAAAATGGTACCAACTACTACCGACTAAAAATGATAGATAAAGATGCGACGTTTACTTACAGCCGTATTGAAAGTGTTCTTATGGAAATAACGGGCATCGCATTAAAACTTTATCCGAATCCGGTGAATGAGGTGTTCTATATTGGTGACGAAAATGATCATCAGTTAACCACGGAGGATATTCAGGAGGTTTCTATTATGAATGCAGGCGGAGTTGAAATGCTGAATACAGCTGATGTTGCCTCTGTATTAATAAATGGACTTGATATCAGTCGTCTGTCCGGCGGTGTTTATCTGGTGAAAGTAAAACTTTCAGCGGGTAAAATAATAACAAAAAAGCTGATTATCAGCAAGTAATAGTCGTACTTTCTGCCGATATTCACACCGGTAAAACGGTAACATATTTGCCCCTGACTAGGTATAGTAAGGGGCAAATATGTTGCCGTTTTTGTTTGGAAGTGCTACTTATAGCGACTGAGCCATTTTTTTTAAACCCTCATAGTCAGAAGGTCTGGGTGTGCTGATGGCAACCTTGTGCTTTAACCTTAAAATCATGAAGTAGCAGCCAATATAAATGCCTCAAATTCAGCCGCAAGCGACCGAATATCCTGGTCCAAAGTATGACCAAAGTGAAAGGTCTACTTTGGTTTCTAAAAAATGCAGTGTATAGCTTGCAAATCATTGGATATAAGCCTGTCAAAATATAGATTAGCAAACCACACAAAATAACAGACCTCGCTTAAAAAGGCTTAAACGAGGTTAAATATTTGTGTTTTTTTGGGAAAATCGAAGTTGTGTAATGGTTACGGCTGTTGGGCTTTATTATTCTATTTCTACGTTCAAATAGTCAAATTCAAGTTTTAAGTTCTGTTTTATAAAGTCAATATATTTCTTGTCATTTTTAGTTGTCGGATATTGTCCAACTACAATATGGTTTTTGGTTCTTTTATCAGTGTCGTTTAAAGAATAAAGTAATATTTGTCCTAACGCTTCTTTAATACATTCAGAAGCATAAGACGATGATTTCACCTCATAAAAGTTTATAAAATTTGGTTGAATTAGTTTTATATCAACATAATTTTCTTCAAGTACAACATTCTCTTTCCCATATTTTTTTGAAAGTATTTCTACTAATGCTTCTTGAATTTTGTTGTGTTTTTGTTCTGCAATATACGAACGTGTCACGGTTCTAATTTGTGGAGTTGTGTTTCTTCCACTTGTTGCTTGTCTTGTTGTGCGTCTTTTTCGTCCTTTCGTTCCAACAATTTCTTTTTTATCTTCATTATTCCCAAATTGGTCAAAAAGTTGCCACATAAAAGCATATACATCTAAATGAGCAGGTTTGTTTAACATCATTACATTTTGAATTTCAGAAATTCTTGTATGGCGGTCTGTATTTAAACCAAAATGGTCTGCAATTTTGAATAGAACATCTCGCTTGTAAATAGGTATTAGTCTTTCATTTGAGTATAAAAATGCAACTTTCCACTTAAATAAATCGGGTAAAAGTATATTGTCAATTTCTGAAAATTTTCCAATTTCCGAAAATTTTATGATTTTAATTATATCATTTTTAGTGCTATCAAAAGCTATTTTTTTGCTCTCTCCATAACCTTGTAACCAAGAATATTGATTGTCATTTTTGTAGTTTTTTGGATTTTTTGTTGGGTCTTTCCGCTCATAAATACCAAACTTTATAGATGTCATGCCTTTTATACTACCCAACATTCTTGTTTTTGTCTCAACCCATTGACAAAATGTGTCCTTGTTTCCAAGTCCAACATATTGTTGTAGTGTTAGATTTTGAACATTTTCAACGGTCCATCTATTTAAAAATTCGTCAAGAAGTTCTTTTAATTCATCTATTGTCATTGTTTGTCGATTTCGGTTTTATAATAGTTGCCAACGTTTTGTATCTTGGCGTAGTGGAGGATTTCGGAGGAAAAAACTTTCGTTTAACCACAAAAGTTGATGCGAGGTAGAATGTTCAATTAACCACGTAACCCTTCATTGCGCTAAGCGCCTTTTAGCGGGATTACTACTGTTCATTGGTAATGATTTGTCATTTATGGTTCAATTAAAGGAAAGAGTCTAATTGCACCACTCTTTGTTTCCCAATACGACCCTGACTTATTTCTGTCTGGCAAAGTTCCATTTACTGGGCAAACTAACAAGTTGACAAGTTTAATGGTTGATTTAGCAAAATCCTCAATGTCATTATCACTAACTAAAGCACCGTCAAAAGTAAAGTGAGCCCCAACCTGATTCCTTATAACTTTCAGGTTTTTAATCTCATCTATTACCGGTTTTAAGTATACTTCATCAGCAACTGTATTATTGCAGAACTTTCCATCTTCTAAACTAGCCATTTTTTGTACTTTTAACACTTTGAGTAGGTCTTTTGATAAACAATCCAACAGTTCGCTCAACGTGTAGTCATTGCCAGGTTTTCTTTTCAAGCGACTTTGAAAATTAAATGTCAAAAAATCAAGAATAGCTTCTAAAAACCTTCCTGTAGCTCCTGAAAGATTTTCGCGGTGGAAATACTCTGGTGAACTTAAATAATGCTTTATTTCTTCCAGAACGAGCTGTGGTTTTGCAACTGTTATCCCCCTATCCATTGACCATCCTCGTAATTCCAAAAACTGAATATTGAGATTTGGTGCTCTATTGTTCCTATATCTTTCGCGCCAAGGTCTGTAATGCGTAGATATAAATACGTGAGCGAAATTTTTTGCTTCAGTATGAATAAGTGAAATTATTCTGTCTAAATGTCTCTCATCAACTGACATTACTACGTCATCCAGAACAAGTATAATATCCTTATTGCTTTCCTTTTTTGCAAGCGCAATAAAGATACATAGCCCTAAGGTATCTAAGTGAGATTCACTGTACACTGATTGTGGGGTAATATCAGATTCTGTGTGAAAATTAGCAGAAAGATTTAGAGAACTTTGATATGTGTGATTTAAAAAAAGCTTCACATTGCCTAATCCTTCATTTGGATGAATTTCTTGATACATCCTTTCTACTTCATCAGAAATGGCTAATAATTCGTTGTCAATAAAATTTTTACGGGTATCCTCTAATATATCTAATGAAGCTTTTGCTTGCATCAATAATTTATCTATTTTACTACATTCTTGTGTGAGTTTTAGGATGCTGTCGTTGTTAGATTTTATTGAATTATGAAGTACGACTGACTTATTAACTGTTTGACTATGCTTGGATAACTTGTCTATTTCTGTATTGATTTCTAAAGAAATATCATTGAATGATTTATAGTTACATCTAGTATTATTTGTTTCTGAAATTTCATTTAACAAACTATTGAAATCAAAATCAGTTAATTTAGTAGCAGAACTTTTAAAACCTATTAATTGGGTATTGAAAGGCTCAATTTGTCCTTGCAACCTATTATATAATTTATTTTTTTCAGTCTTAGATAGGTTGGTTGCTTGTGTCAGTTTATTTAATTCTTGCATTTTCGCTATTCTTCCGTCAACAGTCTGTAGGAGTTGTTGCTTGGCATTATCCTTTTCACATACGGGACATTTGTCAACATCTGTTTTTGCAGAAAGAAATTTTTTAGTTTCATTAAGTATTGATAGCAATTCAATTTCTGAATTAGGGTTTTTAACTTGATATGCCTTAAGATTCTTTTCCGTCTCTATGAAATTATTTTTTGCAATTGCATATTTTTCATTTTCAGTTTTAATGCTTGATACCAAAGTTTGTAATGAACTCCATTTTTGTAAAACAGAATTGCTTTCTTGAAGCTCATTCGCAAGTTTGGAATTGTCCTTTTTAATTTCTGACTGAATCCAATCGTTCAAATTGCCGAGTGGATTTTCTTCTTTATTCCAAATATCGGTCAATGTGTTTTTAGCATCTGAAAGGCTTTTACTGTTTTGTCCGAATTCTTTGTCTAACGTTGCAATTAATTTCTTTAACTCTCCTTCTGATTTTTGAATATTTGAAACATCAATGAATGACGAAAGTACCTTATAACGTGCCGATGGTGTATCTTCAATAAAAGATGTAATCTGTGCTCTTCTTAAAGCTTTTAATTTAGGCAAGTCATCATTTGGATTTTTTATTAATTTACTTGAACTTGGTGAAAGCGTTGCCTTATAAGTTTTGGCATCTGTTTTAAGTTCGATCAATAAGTCAGAATTATTTGCTCCTAATGATTTAAGAAATGAATAATCTTTATTTGATTTATCTTCCAAAGAACCAACACCATCAGTACATAAACAGACCAAAGCATCTGCAATGGAAGATTTACCATTCCCATTCTCAGCATAGATTAAGGTGATATTCTTTTCTTGGCTAAAATTCAAGGTGAGAGGTTTAGTCGCACCTCTAAATGCTTGGATATTTAAACTATTCAGCTTCACTTTTAGTTTGTTTTTATGTGTTTATTATTTGCTTTTCTAGCACTATTCTCCAATCAATCTCTCGTATAGTACCGTTAGCAATTTTACTTTCCAAATTGATTTCTTCATCAGCAATCAATTTCTCTGCTTTTAACTGCTTTAAAATTTCTTTCGCCACTATTGTATTGTTATCATCCATAGTTTCATTTTTGATTTTTAGTCTTCTTGTCTTTATCCTTACCACTAACTTATTTATCCACCCTACACAATACTCTCTTACATCACCAATACACACTAATTGAAATATATAACCACTACGCCAATAGCAGATTATCTTAAAGATCATCATAAGGGAATTTCAATTTTTTGAGTTTCAAACCCATAAATACAGTCACTCAGAAACCCCATATAACGCTAACCAAATACTCCCCGCCCATAAAAAAACGGCAGAAAAAGACGCAGCTGATAAATAAAGGAAATCACCCCGAATGGAGAGTAATGTAAATTCCGGAAAGAATGTAGAAGGTAATAAGGCACAGTAGAGGTTATTTTTACATTGTAGGGTATAAAGACCTTAATATTAAAAATAATTCTCCTAATTATTCAATATTTCCGTATGAATTTATCGAACGGCTAATAGTGTACAGTTTTTAATATCACGGTAATGCACACTTAAGCGTAAATTGTTGGTCTTTTTATTAGGGAGAAGATAGATACTTAATTATGCAGACTAAGAAAGGTTTATCGATTTTTGACAACCCGAAATAATCGGAGCCGCTTAACTAGGGATATCTTCAGGGACAGTTTGAAGGGTTCTCAGGAATTTAAAAAAACTTACAGATACACTTACAAACAACAAAAAAGCCCCAAACGGGGCTTCTAGTGCTATTTTGCAGAGAGGAAGAGATTCGAACTCTCGATACAGTTACCCGCATACACACTTTCCAGGCGTGCTCCTTCAACCACTCGGACACCTCTCTGTTTGAATGGAGTGCAAATGTAGCGTTTTGAAATTTTATTTCCAAAGGTTGACCGCGTATACCATCCATAGAGTTGGTATATTTTTTTACCTGTTTCAGTAGCGGATTCATTTACAGTTGCTTATGCCTTAGCTGTGTTTTTGAATGGCACGCTCAATGTCTTCCGCAGGGACTACACCCGTTTTGCGCCATGCTACCTTGCCATTTTTAAACAGAATAAGCGTGGGCACATTATTGATTTGAAATTTACGTGCCGCAGCCAGGTTTTTGTCAAGGTCAACACTTAGCACTGTGGCCTGATTGCCCACATTCTGTGTAACGGTTTCTAAAACAGGTTTCAAAGCCTTGCAAGGTCCACACCAGACGGTATAAAAGTTGACCAGCACCGGTTTGTTCGATTTAATTAATTCTAAAAAATTAGCCATTTCTTATTAGTTGTCGAAAAAGTTGATTTATATTCCAACAAAAATCAGGTGGATTTAGTTAACCTAATCTACTGAAATTTTATGTGAAGAAGAGATAGAACACAAAACAGTCACCCTCATGAGTGACTGTTTTTGTATATATAGGTTATGATTCAGTGTTTTATCTATTGAAATGAGGCATTGCGATTACTACTCCTGCAATAATTTGTACGACTTTGGATCTGCGGTGAGTCCCCATTTTTCCATAACAGGTGCTTCCAGGGCTTTCTCCCGGTATTCGTCGGGTGTCATAATCGGAACTCCGTATATAATAGGATAGTACCGACCGCAATGCGGACAGGTCATGATGCCTTCCAGTACATCGCCTTCCTGATTTTTGAGATACACGGTCAGTTGCAGGTCTTTTTTGTCAACCGGACAGCATAATTTATTAAACAAGGACATTTTCATATTTCTAAAAGGTAAGTAATTGTTTGAATCTGGTAAGTGCTTTGTAAAAATTCCGCGCACTGACAGCGGGTTCGGAATGTTTCATAATCCCTGAAATAATGGCGATGCCATCAAATGTATCACCGGGCAGGCTGCTCATGTTTTCAAGCGTGAGTCCTCCCGAGACGAAAAGCGGCATGGAGGTCATTTGCCTGGCGGCTATCAGCGTTTCGGGGTGTACTATTTCGCAGACACCTGCTGAGGAAGAGGGGAACACAGAGCAGAAAGACACATAGTCGCATCCGTTAGCCTCTGCCCATTCCAGCACCTGCAGGTCGTTGGATATCGTGATTCCTGTTAAAAAGGGTCGGCCAACCGACATTTTTATAGCGTCAAAATCAACGGGGATTGCATCAAAATGAATGCCGTCCAGCGGATATTTTTTTAAAAGTTCCCAATCTTCATTGATGAAAACAGGAACATCATAATGATGGGCAGTCTGGATGACTTTAGTGATTAGTTGTTCCTTGTTTTTAACATTTTTCCAATAATTCCAGATCTGCACAATCGCAATCTTGCGGCTTTCCAAAGCTTGTTCGAGCTGATGGAACAGGTAGTTCCATTCCATGGAAGGATCCACCACCAGGTATACGCCACCCGTAACGTTGAATTTTTTTAGTGACATAATGAATTTGATCCGGGTTTATATGAGTTGACCATCTACTTTTTTCCTTCACTGACTGCTTTATAAAATGCACCCCAGTACGGGTCTGTTTCAGGGATGACAAGCGGTAATTTTTTTTCGTCTTTGACTATATATCTTCCCTCAGACAATGGTGTAAATACCCCGGCAATCGCTGCGATAATGCCAGCCTGATGCAGGCGGGTCAGGACGGTGGATGCACTGTTTTCTTTGACTGCTATAATGGTTGCTCCTGCACCCACAGAAAAATAGGGGTCTATATCAAAGGCTTTGGTAATCGCACGTTGGGCGTCACCGATCGGAATGGAATTTTGATCGATAACCACACCATTTCCGGAGGCAACGGCCATTTCATATATAGCACCCATCACGCCTCCTTCTGTCACATCATGCATGGCGGTTACTTCATTGGCTGATTCCCCCACAGCGGCTAATGCCGCATTAAGTGAAGAAGTCTGGTAAAAAAGGGAACAACCTTGCTGCCATTGTTCTGTACCAGTCTCGTTTTTTACATATTCAGGGAAACTCAAGGCCAGGATGGATGTGGAGGAAAGGGCGGCTTCCCCGGCTACAATCAGCAGATCGCCATGGCTTGCCTTGTTGCTGGTCAGCAGGCGCTCCAACGGAGCGATAGTGACCATGGTTCCTCCTCCGGCAATCGTGGAGTTTTGACCTTCTGCTTTTCCCGAATGTCCTCCAGTAATCGATACCCCAATCTCCTGACAATATTGATGGAAGTATTGCCAGTAAGTCTGGTAATCCTGGTCGGATAAACTGACCGGCAGGTTCAGTACCACCTGTGCATACATAGGCGCGTGACCCGTGGTAGCCATATCATTGGCCATCAGATGTACTGATAGCCAGGCCGACTCCTGCAAGCCCAGGGTGGGAATTAAGCTCAAAGGGTCGCTGGTAAGCGCCATGCCCAATCCTCCGGGAAGTGCAACCACTGAAACATCGATTCCGTACGCGGGTCCGATCAGTACTTCCGGTCGTGCTGCTCCATGATATGACAAAAACGATTGTTCGCAAAGATCGCCGGAAAGTTTCCCTGCTTTATTCACATTTTTCATTGCTAATGGTTGAAATGGGTTATCATCAAAGATTCCGGATACGTTGAAGTACCAATATTCGGGTGGTTAGTCCACATCGGTCATTTTAACGTGCAATCCAAAAAAGTCGCCATAGGGCAGTCCCCACTGTTGCACCGGAAACCAGGAGGGCAATCCGGTCGCAGTCCACTCAATGGTATATTCCCGGCCTTTTAATGCTTCATCAATCAACTTGATCAATGTTTCGGGCGTATGAAAAGTAGCAGTCACATAGAATGGATTTTTGCCAAAATATTCCTGGACTCTTCTTCTGATAAATTTGGGAGAATTGCGGTTCATCATGCCAAAGACTATACCATATTTGGCCACCCGAACAGCTTCTCGGATTACATGGACGGGGTCGCGGTAGTATTCGAAGGTGGTGATAAAGGCAAGCAGATCAAACGTATGATCTTTAAAAGGCATGAAATGCGAATCGGCCAGAACAAGATCGCCCTTGAAAAGATGAACGCCTTGTCCCAGCATAAACGGTGAAAGATCACCTCCCGAAGCTTCTATCCCTATTTCATGCCACCAGCGTGTGAAGCGCGTAGTGCCACAGCCAAATTCAAGGAGTGTTTTTACCCGGGGATCTTTTTTTACCAGATTGCCAATGATTTTTTTCTGATAGACTTCGGCTCTTTTATACCGGCCTTCATACCAAAGCTCGTAGGTGTCGGTATGTTCGCGGTTAAAAAACCATTCTTGACGGCCCTGCCAGTTATTGAGATGTTGTGTGGCAAGATTAAATTTGCTCTGTTCAGGATACATTTTGCATTTGTTTTAAAATGAAAAAATCGTCCGGAACAGCCAAACGATTAGAAGTGCAAAATGCTCCAGTAATTGTTTTGCATTTCCTACGCTGGCATTATCCAGATCAGGTTTGCGGGTATTTTCTCAGCCATTAAAGGCACCCCGTGCAACAATGCAAAGATAGCCAAGTAACTGTATTTTCCAAGTTTGACAGACTCAATACCCTTTTTTCACTACCGGTACTTGGAATTAACCATGCTGTCCTGTTTATTTGTCTATAAAAATTGTAGAGTTTAGCGGCAATTGTCTGCCGATTAAAGGAATATTATTACTTACATGAAAAAATATTGGATGCCCGGCGGGCTGATCATGGGCGTATTATGCTCTCTTTGGGGGTGCAATAATACATCGACAGAAAGCAATACAGCTGAAACAGCACAGACGAATAAAACTGTTCAACAGGCAACTGATACCACCGGCATGGTGTGGGTAGGCGGTGGTGCTTTTCTGATGGGTTCAGATGAATTTGCGGATGCCCGACCTGTACATGAAGTGCATGTAAAGGGGTTCTGGATGGACAAACATGAGGTAACCAATGCCGAATTTGCGCGTTTTGTAGAAGCAACCGGCTATAAGACAGTCGCCGAAAGACCCTTGAACCCGGCAGATTTTCCGGGTGTACCCTTAGATAAGCTTGTTCCGGGGTCGGCTGTATTTACACCACCGATGCAAAAAGTGAGTCTTGATAATCCGTTGCAATGGTGGCAATATGTCAATGGTGCCAACTGGAAAAATCCGGAAGGACCTGGCTCATCGATCAATGGAAGGGAAAATCACCCGGTAGTGCATATTTCGCATGAAGACGCTTCTGCCTATGCCCAATGGGCTGGTAAGCGTTTACCGACAGAAGCGGAATGGGAATATGCCGCCCGTGCCGGTAAAAGTGATCAGTCACCGTATTATTGGGGTACTGAACTCAAACCAGGCAATCAGTGGCAGGCTAATATTTTTCAGGGAAATTTTCCTGAGGGAAATACCAGGGAAGACGGATATGATTTTGCGGCACCTGTCGGTAGTTTTGCCCCCAATCCTTTGGGCCTTTATGATATGGATGGCAATGTATGGGAGTGGTGTGCTGATTTTTACCGACCTGATTATTACCGCGTAAGTCCTAAAGAAAATCCAGCCGGGCCATCAGACAGCCATGATCCGGATGAACCGGGAGCAGTGAAATATGTGCAAAGAGGAGGTTCATTTCTGTGCAGTGACCAGTATTGTATTCGTTACAAGGCAGGGAGCAGGGGGAAAGGCGAGGCAAGCAGTGGAAGCAATAACCTGGGTTTTCGTTGTGTGGCAGATGCGCCTGCCAAAACTATTTAATTGGACAATCCCGGAAAGGAATTACGGTTAATCTATAAAATGTCATGAAAGCTAAAATAGTCATCGCAGGAGGGTCAGGTTTTGTAGGGCAACTGCTCTCGGAACATTTCCGAAAGGGCAGTTATGAGGTGATAGTCCTTTCCCGCGGTGCGCAGAAAAGCAAAAATGAAATAAAATACATACAATGGGATGGCAAAACTGTGGGACCCTGGGTGGAAGAACTGGAAGGTAGTGAAGCGGTCATCAACTTAACGGGTAAATCGGTCAATTGCCGACCCACGCCCAGTAATAAAAAAGAAATAATTACTTCCAGAGTGGATTCTACTGAGGTAATTGGTAAAGCCATAGGGCAATGCAAAACACCACCAAAGGTATGGATCAATGCGGGAGGAGTAGGCGTATTTTCTGGTACAGGCCGGTCTTCCAATGATGAAAATGCACCCTTGGGTACCGACTTTACTGCCGAGGTAGCGCGCTTATGGGAAGACGCTTTTATGAAGGTCGATACACCACTAACCCGGAAAGTTTTTTTACGCATTGCCCTGGTTTTAAAGAAAGGAGAAGGATTTCTTCAGCCCATGGAATTATTGGTAAAAACCGGCATGGGCGGGACTATGGGTAGCGGGAAGCAACATTTCCCCTGGATTCACTTTGAAGATCTTATCCGGGTGTTTGACTATGTGCTTCAGCAGCCTGATATGGATGGAATAGTGCATGGCGTAAGTCCTCAGGCGGTAACCAATGCTTCCTTTATGCGGCAACTTCGCCAGATAATAGGAGTGCCGTTCGGTATTCCGGCACCAGGCTTTGCAGTAAAGATTGGTGCGTTTTTGATAGGGACCAATGGAAGTCTGGCTTTATCGGATAATCATGCAATACCCGGTAAATTAAATACTGTCGGCTTTACGTTTAAATTCCCTGATCTTGCATCTGCTTTAAGAAACTTATATACCAGATAAGTTCTATTCTGATTCATTGTTAACCTGCAATATCAGTAAAAGAGAATTCAGGTCACGAAAGGAAAATACATGATCTGATTCCAATAATTATTTTCATCAGCCCATTACTAACCTCTTGCTACCTAGGTTTTGGATATAAAATTTTATATATTTACTTTTCTGAATCACAAATCGCAAAGATTGGCGTTTATAAATTAATGCTTACGGGTAATTACATATCACCACAACAGGAGACTTTCTGCCAGCTTACTGGGCAGACGGGTGATATTCGTATGTCATTATTGCTTATTTCAAAATACAAGTCCACTCCTTTTGGTAAACACATAATTTGCCGAAACAAAGACTTTTTTAATCCGCCCCGGACAGTTCAGATATAAGCCTGACTTCTGGGGGTAAAATCCATAGAAATTTATTGGTTATTAATCTTGGCTTATTTTTAAGCACAGATCAAAATTTTATCTTTTTATTAAACATAAAATCTAAAGTTATTATGATAGCAACTGGCGAAGTGAAAAATCCCGTTACTATTTCAGAGGGGGATTTGAAAATGCTGAAACAATTTATCGAAAATCAGTCAGTGAAGGATGAAATGACACTAGCTTACGAATTGAAACGCGCTAAAGTTGTCAAAGATGATAAATTGCCGGCAGATGTTATAAGGCTGGGGTCAAAAGTCAGTGTAAAAGAGCAGACTAGTGGCCGTGAGATGTCTTTTGTGATCGTTATGCCTGCTGAAGCAGATATGAAGACACAAAAGATTTCTATTCTTACTCCCATGGGAACTGCGCTGATCGGTCTTCAAAAAGGGAATATCGTAGAATGGAAAATGCCCGCAGGTATGCGAAAGTTCGAAATTATTGATGTACAGCCTTCGGCATAAAAATGGCTTACTAAAAAAAGCAGCGCAGAGCGTGATTACGACCTCTGCGCTGCTTTTTTATTTTATTTCGCCCTACATATATTTCAGGTCATTATTGGGTTTCAGTTTGATTATCTTGATGGCATTCAGTAAGATAATAAACGGATAGGTAGGGTCAAATTCGTGCCACTTAATGCCAAAATTCGCTCTTCCTCCAAACTTGTGGTGGTTGTTATGGTAGGCTTCGCCCATCATCAACAGGTCTACCGGCAGTAAGTTTTTTGCGGTGTCGTTTACCTTAAAATTCACATACCCATACTTATGTGCAAACCAGTTAATAATGGCTCCATGAACAGGGCCCATCAAAAAATGAATGGGTAACAAAAGGAACATCCACCATTCGGTTGCAAACTGAATATAGAAAGCTGTATACACTATTATCCAACCAATACGCGATATCCAGGAGTCCCCGATTTTTTCCATGAAAGGCCAGTGCGGAACACCCTTTTTAAACTTTGGATCGATTTGGTCTCTCCTGTGCAGTACATCGTTATAATAGTTCTTGGTTTTCCACATCATGTCAAACAGGTTACTGGAAAAACTGGGCGAATGCGGGTCTTCCTCTGTATCGGCATGTGCATGGTGCATGCGGTGCATTACTCCATAAGCGTAGGGGCTCAGATAGGACGATCCTTGAAAAAGCCAAGTTAGCGTATAGAAAACCTTTTCCCAGAATGGGGACATGGTAAACATTTTGTGGGCAGCGTACCGATGCAGAAAGAATGTCTGCATCAGCAGGGAAAGATACCAGTGTGCAATAAAAAATATGGCTATTTCCATTAAATTAGGGGAATGTAGTTTGTTTTTTTAATGCAACAAAGGTAGAGTCAGATAGGGTAAGGTGAGTGAAATATTAATCATAAATAAAAATGACTTTGGTCATCAGATATGATTTGGACTAACAATAAAATATTTGAATAATTCAAAAATGAAAGTTCAAATCACTTGGTGTTTGAACTTTCAGAAAGCTTACTGTTTTGATTTTATGGGAAGGATTTTTATATAGAATCCAGCGACAATTGCTATGGTGGCAGCTACCATTCATTTTACTACCTCCTTGTGTGTGCAAGATATTTACCAGCTGAATCCGAAGCTATGATCAACCCTGCTGCCATCATAATGATATCCTTTAAAACGAGTCTTCCTGCTCCGGAAAGGTAGGGAAACCCATGGTGAGGTCCACCCAGGGCAGGAACGTATACTTCCGGCGTAGTGATGAGGAAGCTAAGCGTGACTACAGACATACCAAAGGTGAGTAATCCGCCGATGATTCCTATTCCGTGTGAAAATATTCCGAAGAGCGTAAACAAGCCGATGATTATTATGACGGTTCCAAGCGCATAGGAGAATACATAGGTGCCATTCGTCTCGTGCCATGCAATATTTTTCTGTACGAGTTCACCCTCTTTGTTTTTATATTTGGCATATTCCGGTGCATCTTTTTGATAGAAAAAACTCATGAGCGGACTGTTGGCAACAAAGGGTACAATGCCATCTGCTTCATACTGAAAAGCTTTTAAGCCGCCAATCCAGGCCATTACTATAAATACGGCCACTCGTAGAAATGAAATAAAATTAGATTGCAGACGTGAAAGAAGTAATAATAGATTTCTGGTCAGATGATTCATGGTTGTTCAGCTTTTTTCACAAAGCTAGAACAATACCAGGCCAGCAGGAATGGACAAATAACGCTATTTCATAGACAAATCTGCCACAATAGAAATCCCGGTTTTTTCTCTGTAATAAGAGGGTGCTATGCCAGTATGTTTTTTAAAATAGCGACTGAAGTAATGCTCATCTTCGAAATTCAGCTGTCCTGCAATTTCTTTGATACTTTTGTATGTCAGGTGCAGCAGCTTCTTAGATTCCAGAATGATTCTTTCCTGAATCATTCTGGATGGACTTTTGCCGAAATATATTTTGCACTTTTTTGTGAGTACATTGGGTGTCATCGCCATGCTTTCTGCATAAAAACCAACTGATCTTTCCGTATTAAAATGTAACTCAAGAAGTTCACGGAACTTTTCTACAGGATTCACGCCTACAAGGGTTTGTTCCTGCTTCTCCATGCGCATGATTTTGCTTGCAATGGCGAGGATAAGCTGTAAGTAGCTTTTCAGAACCGGGTCTGAATAGGCGGTACGGTGGTTTAGTTCATGCTGAATATTTTTGAAAATCCGATTAATTTCCGGATCAGCAGCCTTAATGGCAGGCGAACTATAGATGTTATTAAACAACAGACCGTTACATGCTACTTCCTGTTTATGATATTCGATACAATAAAAATCTCCATGAAATGACACAATATAGGCAATCCCAGGATTTTCAGTTTGCAGTTTAAAATGCTGATAGGGTGAAGTGAAAAACAAGGATGGACCCTCAAACGGATATTTATTCAGATCAACTTCAAAAATGCCCTTGTTATCTGTCAGTATGATATGGTATTTCTCAATGGAAGTATATTCTTTCAGCTTTTCGAGATTGACCTGCTCAATGGCAAATAGATCCGGATCGGGATCAAAATTTTCTTGTTTTTCATTATTCATAATGGGAATATTTCAGAACACCGTATATATACCACCCAGTTCAGGAATAATGGACACAAAATCAACGTTCATATCAATAATTTTACCTGTTTTGATATCAAATACCCAACCGTGTACTGTGAGCCCACGCTCTTTAAAAGCAAGTTGTACTTCCATCAGCTTCAGTATATTGAGGCACTGCTCATGTACATTTAGTTCAGTGAGGCGGTTGTAGCGGTCGTGTTCATTCTCCATGGCATCCAGCTCATCTTTGTGCAAACGGTAGACATCCTGAATGTTTCTTAACCATGGATTCAGAATTCCCAGGTCATGATTTTCCATGGCTGATTTGATACCTCCGCAGTAATAGTGCCCGCAAACAATGATGTGCTTTACTTTCAAAGCGCTCACCGCATAGTTGATGACCGACAATACATTCAGATCATTGTTAGGTATAAGATTGGCAATATTCCGATGGACGAAAACCTCCCCTGGTTTTGCACCCATCATTTCTTCTGCCGTCACCCGACTGTCTGAACATCCTATATAAAGGATTTCAGGGGATTGCCCTTCTGCCAGCGCATCAAAATAGTTTGGATTTTGATTGAGTTGTTCGGCTGCCCAGGCTTCATTGTTTTTTAGAATCTGCGAAATCTTCATTTATGCTGTCGGTGAAATTGGTTGATAATATTTGTACCTATCAAACTCTTATTCTGAAGAAGGGTAGGAAACGGTTTTTGAAACGCCGTCAAAATGAGCCGCTAACTCATTTGGTAGCAAATAATCACTTAAAGATAGAATAAGTGAATCTTTTAATGTAAATGTTTCCCGGTTAAAATTAATAATGGTCGAAAATTCAATTTCAGATAGCTGCGTCTGTACACTGGACTGATATAGGTTTTCTAGTGTAAGCTGATACTCCTGCCTGTTGGCTTCACTAAGTTCTTTAAGAAATGCAAAATGTTCTTGCTCAGAAAGATGATTGTCAAGGTGCTCGATCACCAGGTTGCAAAAACGGCCAACATTTTCACGGACGGTCTGATAATATTTGTACTTGGTATCGTTAGAAGATTTCTTCAATTGAATAATATCAGGAATTGTATCCTTGATGCTTTTGGCTGCATACATGGTGTTGCGGGTGGCATCCACCATTTGGATATTCCGTTTCAGCTGGTCCTCATCTTTTACAAATTTTTGTAAATGCATACCATATTGATATATTTCACCATGCAGGTGTTTGATGGTATTATAACTTTCAATGAAGCTGGTAATCTGCCAGTTTCTCGGTATTTTAAAATAATCAGTTTCTGTGTAAATGTTGCCATAGGCTTTTTGCGTAAGATTGGCTACATTAAAAATAAGGTGTGCGACTTCCTTGTCCAGTGCCGGTAAGGCCAGATCAGTATCCTCTGCATTTATCTGATGTACAAACAGCGTTTCGTTCTCATTGCCGATAAACAGTCGTTCAAGAAAGCTGCCGAATTTGCCAAGAAGCGGGAAAAATAAAATTACACCTGCCACATTTGTGAGGGTTTGGAAGAAAACCAGTGCGTACAAGTTGTCTTTAAATCCTATTGTTTCTGATATAAAATAATGAATAGGTTCAATAAAGATAAAAACCAGAATTGTCGTTAAAAGGTTATAGATAATGTCACCTAAGGCAATCCGTTTTTTTACCGCCTGACCGTTTAGGGAGGCCAGAATAAGTTTCAAGGTGGTACCAATTTCGGCGCCTATAATGATGGTCATTCCGGCGATCAGCGGAATGGCTCCAGCATACAGTGCACTCAGGACGATAGCAACGGTGGCAGAACTCGATTGGATCATTGCAGTGATCAGCAACCCGCCCAGCAGGAAAACAATAAGAGGTTGGTTATTCAGCGCGGCAAGGTCTATACTTTGTACTGCTTCTTCTATTCCGGTACGGATGAAGTTAAGACCCATAAACATAAATCCAAATCCAAACAGTAGCTTGCTCCAGTAATGAATTTTGCTTTCCTGTCGTGTAAGGACCATGGATATTCCCATAATCGCTACAATGGGCAAGGAAAAGCTGTCAAGATTAAATTCGAAACCTACGGAGGCGATAATCCAGCTGCTTATGGTGGTACCGATATTAGAGCCTAACACAATGGCAAGTGCATTCTGTGTCGTAATAACTCCCGCGCCGGCAAAGGCGAGTACCATTAATTTTACGATGGAACTGCTCTGTAAAACTGCTGCAACTCCTGCGCCACCCAGGATGCCTTTGATGCGATTTGAAGTGTGTTTTTTTAAAAATAGTTTAAATGATCTTCCGGTGAGGCTGTTCACACCTTCTTCCAGGAATTTCATTCCCAGCATAAAAATGGCCACACCGGCGAGCATTTTCCAAATATCAAATGATTCAGGCATGTTTTAATTTCTGAAAATCAGTCGGCCTCTTTCTGGTCAATTCAGTAAATGCATTACTGAAGGCAGGCAGACTGTTATAACCGGTTAATAATGCAATTTCACCGATGGTTTTATCGGTTTGCAAAAGTAACTCCATTGCCTTTAATATCCTGGCATGTTTTAGATATTGAAAAAATGAAATTTTAATATTGCTGGCAAAAAGCCGGTTCATGGTACGTCCGCTGTAGCCAAAATTGCTTGCAGTTGAATCGAGACTCAAAGGCTTTTCCAGGTTTTGCAATATAAAATTCAAGACGGGGGTCAGTCGTTCATTGTCGCTTTCCGGCAGGTTGAGAAATAGGGTGTTGTTTGCATTTTCGGATAATAGTCCCAGGATTGATTGCATAAAATGGTAGGCGAATCCATATGAATTGATATCTCCATCCCACCGGCCCGTATAGGACAGCATTTCAAGCAAAAGGTTATTGACGGGATAAATGCCAATCTGGGAATAAAAAGGATCGTTTTCTAATAATACCTCCGGGAAATATAAATTTCGAACAATAATGGCTGGAGAACGGTGAAAAAAATGATGAGGTATTTCGCAAGGAATCCATGCAAAATGGCGGGCAGGTACTACGTACGTCTTGTCAGGAACAATTAATTGTGCGATTCCTCCCTCTACATAAGTCAGTTGACTTTTCTTGTGGATGTGCATCGGGAAATTATCAGGCTGAATGCTGGCAGCATATATACTATTGGGCTTTACGTCAATCTGTTGCAAATAGCTGCTGTATTTATCCATTTTAGGTTTGTTATAGTTGGGTGTCCGTTACGAGTAAAATTATGTCTTCTTTGCTAATAATAAAAAATAAAAAGCAAAGGAATTTATTAATCAGTTAAATAAATTCTTTGTTAAGTTATAATTGAGTAGCGTGGGTTGATTCTGAATACCTGTTAAAAAGGAGGATCAGAACATGCATGGAGTAAGAAGTGTGTCAGTTCAAACGAATTCTGAATGGTTTCTATCTTTTTTTAGCTTTTTTAACGCCAGGTAAGGCGATAACTTATTCAGACGTTTATTAAAAGCGGTACTACTGGGATAGTTTCTTTTGGATGACATATTGTTGAAAATCAAGGCAACAATAAGCATAATAAATACACCACTCATGACAGGAGATAGAACATAAAAATACCCGAGTGATTTAATTGAGTCGGACCCGATGACGGCAATCAGGGCGGTGGCACCCCCGGGAGGGTGTAAAGTTTTGGTCATCTGCATGATAACAATAGCCAGTGAAACCGCCAAAGGGGCAGTAATCCACAGAATGTCCGGCACATATTTGCTTACCGTTACACCTATTACTGCCGACAAAAGATGGCCTCCGACCAGATTTCGGGGTTGAGCAAGCGGGCTTTGGATAATGCCGAAAATCAGAACACTTGTAGCACCGAATGATCCAATAAGCATGACATTGTCAGCGTCAGCCAAATGATAACTTTGAATAAAGGCAATCAGACCAATGCCAAGCATTGAACCAGTAAAGGATAACAGGTTTTCGTGAAAATCAATCAGAGTCTCCTTGTAAATTACATAGCGGGAGATTCTGGAAAATCTTTTGAAATGCCTTCTAACCATACCTGATTCCTGTTGAATAAGGTACGAAGTTATAAGATTGAAAAATTAAAAATATAAAAAAAGTACAAAAAGTATAGTTCTCTTATTTTTTCAAATTTTTATATGGCAAAAGTTATACTTTATTCGCTGCCTGACTGGTAATTCAAAGTAGTTCTGCATTTCTCTGTATTTGTGTGAGTTATGAAAATATACCCGTTATTTTTTAATCCTCTACTTCAATAATATGGTGAATTTCTAACGGAGGAATTTTAATATTGACGTTTCCATCTTTGCATTCGAATGCCAGTTGTTTATTCACTGGGCTAGAGCCTGATTTCCTTTGGTTTGTTGGTCAGTTTTATATTTAAATCCAGATGATGCAGCGCGGTAATTTCCTCATAGGCTGCAACCGTTGGATTGTCGTGCGGACCATCCGTATTAATGAGGTGGATTGTCAGCTTGTTGTTTTTTCTGGTCAGCACCTGATGTACCTTGGTAGAACCTTTAACAGAAGTGAGAAGATCTGTAGTTTGATTCCTGATCAAGGTGAGCAGAAGATCCGGAATTAAAGAATTTTTATTACGTGTATAATAGTCGCCGACATTGAGGTATAAGCCACTGATACTCCCTTTTCCATATTTTCGAATGGAGGCAAGCGGAAAGTTGCCAGGAAATCTTAGATCGTCTGATTGGTATAGCTTTCCGAATAAACGGCTATTCTTATCAAGAAACTGTACGGGTTGAAATGTAGTTTTCATTCGAAGAATCTCGTTGCCGGAGCCTGCAAAAAACAAAGAATCTTTCTGCACCTGACCCGCTTGTTCTATGCCCAGTTCCTGGCTGAATTCCATACTTGCAACGGCGCCTGTAATGAGTAGATTACCTCCTTTCTCAACGTACTTCAATAGTTTTATTCGTATCTCAGGATCGATTTTTGTCCATTCCGGTAATACAACAATGGGGTATTTTTCCAGTCGCTGATCCAGTTGGTGGTCTTGAATAATATCAACGGAAAGTTGTCGGTCCATGAGCATATTCAGGGTTCCTTTAATGGCCGACTGTGAGTGACCCTGATACAGCCCACCGGAATTCTTTTCCAGTCATAGTTGGAATACAATAAACCGACTTGAGGGATTACTTGATTTTCATAAGAGTAGGGCAGGCGTTCTGCCATCCGGCAAAAGCCTTATTAATCAGTGGATTTTGTCTGTTTTCGGGCATGTGTCAGACATTTTTCACAAATATCTTATTGTTGTTAGGTTGAGGTAACTTAGGATATCCGTCACTTTTTGAGAACAATATTTTATATCAATCTGATTTATAAATGTTAAATCTATTTTAAAAAAAACACTTGTTTGCCGTAGGGGTAAATCCATGTTTAGGTGTTTTATATGTAAACATTTAGATATAAAAGAATATGAAGTTAATTAAATTCACAATGCTGGTATGTGCAGCCTTATTTTTTGCTCAAAACGTTAATGCACAAAATTCAAATTATAGCTTTGGTCTGAGAGCAGGCGCTAACTATAGTAATATTTATGGTGACCCTGAGACATTCAATAGAGAGGGAAATGTTGGTGTTACATTTGGCGCATTTAGCCGAATAGGTGGAAAATTGTATGTTGAACCTAGCGTTTATTACAGTCATTACAGTTCAAAGTTCAAGATGAATAATCAAAAACATGAAGTCAAGTTTGGAACATTACAAATTCCTGTCCTAATAGGTTATAAATTTTTTGAACGCTCGGATTTAAACCTTCATGTTGGAGTAGGTCCAGAAGCAAATTTAAATCTTAAAAAACCAAATGCAGTTCAAGGCAATGAGTATAAGGCATTTGATCCAAGAGCTAGATTTAATTTGGGAGTAGATTTAAAAAATGTAACGTTCGACTTAGCTTCCAGCTATGGGTTGGATAGAATAAATAGAAGTCTAGATCAAAGAATTGGAATGTACAGTCTTACCGTAGGATTTAAGTTCTAAGCAGATTTTCAATTGAATTTTATTTAGCAGCAATAATCATCTCATTGTTGTTGCTGCTAAATAATATAGGCAGCGACAACAATATTTATTTATATTTCATGGCAAAGCGCAATTTTGTATCGAATTCCACAGAATCTTCAAGGATGTTTAAGAATGATTTTTTAGAATCATTAACTAAAGTACATTGGAGTGTTCCTATACTATTTTATATACCCGTAATTCTATATTTCTCATGGAAAGCTTTAGGATCTGAAGAACTAAGTGTTTTCGAATATGTGCAATATTTTATTTTTGGGTTAGTTTTTTGGACGTTTTTTGAATATGCTTTACATAGATGGATTTTTCATTATCACCCAACAAGTAAATGGGGGAAAAGAATAGCATTTATTTTTCATGGCGTACATCACGATTACCCTAAAGATAGACTAAGGTTGGTTATGCCACTTTCGGCGAGTATTCCATTAGCGTTATTGGTCTATTATATATTTACATTTTTTTTTACATCTGAAATTATATTGGCCGCATTTTTTTCTGGTTTTTTGATAGGATATTTAATTTATGATGAATGCCATTATGCTATGCATCATGCTAACTTTAAAAGTGGAATATTTAAACGAATAAAGCAACATCATATGTTGCATCATTATGCTGATCCTGAACATGGTTTTGGCGTAAGCTCCTCATTATGGGATGAGATTCTGCATTCTGGTTTTAAAAAAGAAACAGATAAAACTGAAAATCAAGAACAATCTATTGATAATAGAATCCCGTGAAAATTGAATTGTTGTATAAAGAAGGATATTCTTAACAAAAGGCATTGTGCTACTTTTGTTCAATTAATATTGAACGCATCTTGACTGATTAGATTTTCTGAATTTATTAATTCCAATAAGGAAGAAAGCAAGGTAATTAAATCCCATCCAGTTAGTTAGCGTAGTATCAAATTGATATTTTTTAGCTGCGAACGGAGCGTGATCTTTGTAGAATAATGTTTGCGTTGGTTTGTTCCGCTCCTCTGGAGCTTCGGGCCGGATATGGTTTCGCAATTTCTACCAAGGTTTCGTCCCTATCGGGACTTTATCAGGATTGTGTTTTATTTTTTGATATCCTTTAGCTCTGAACGGAGTGTCATCTTTGTAGAAAAAATTGTTGCGTCGGTTTGTTCCGCTCCTCTGGAGCTTCGTGCCGGATATGGTTTCGCAAATTTCTACCAAGGTTTCGTCCCTTTCGGGACTTTGTCAGGGTTGTTTTGGATTGTATTTTTTGATATCCTTTAGCTGCGAAGGGAGCGTCATCTTTGTATCAAAAAATGTTGCGTTGGTTTGTGCCGCCCCTCCGGGGCTTCGAGCTGGATATAGTGTCGCAAATTTCTACCAAGGTTTCGTCCCTTTCGGGGTCAGATAAGTAATTGTCAGGCAATGATAGGTTTTATAATTTCTCCTTCGGTATCAGTCAATCTAAAATTTCTTCCCTGAAAGGGATAGGTAAACCGTTCGTGATCATAACCCACCAGATGGAGAATGGTAGCATGCAGGTCATGTACATGCACCCGGTCTTTGACGCCATAATAGCCAATTTCGTCCGTCTCTCCATAAGAAAACCCTTTTTTCACTCCACCGCCTGCCATCCAGATCGTAAATGCTTCCAGGTGATGGTCGCGGCCCATATAAGGCATTACTAGCCCGTTGCGGTTTTCCTGCATGGGTGTTCTGCCAAATTCTGCGCCCCATATAATCAGGGTTTCATCCAGCAATCCCCGCATTTTCAGATCCTTGATTAACGCTGTCACTGCCTGGTCTGATTCCTGGCATTTTTGCCTCAGACCGCCTTCTACATTATGATCTTTGGATGTACCGTGGCCGTCCCAGCCCCAGTCAAAAAGCTGGACAAACCGTACATCATTTTCAACGAGTTTTCGCGCCAGCAGGCAGTTCATGGCAAAAGTGCCATCTCCGGGTTTGACACCATACATATCCAGAATATACTGAGGCTCTTTGGATACGTCCATGACTTCAGGAACAGACATTTGCATCCGGAAAGCCATTTCGTACTGACTGATCCGGGTGAGAATTTCCGGGTCCTGCACTTCATCATATACCTGCCGGTTAATATCATTAATCGCTTCAATGGTTTTTTTACGAAGATCTCTGTTCATGCCATGCGGGTCGGTCAGATACAAAACCGGATCACCTCCGGTGCGGCATTGAACGCCCTGGTAAACAGTTGGCAAAAAGCCACTCCCAAAAACACTTTTCCCTGCATCGGGCTGCTGTCCTCCTGAGGCCAGGACAATAAAACCGGGTAAATTCTGATTTTCAGAGCCCAATCCATATACGACCCACGATCCCAGGCTTGGTCTTCCCAGACGAGGGGTCCCGGTGTGCATGAATAACTGGGCAGGAGCATGGTTGAACTGGTCAGTATGGACCGCTTTGATAAAGGTGATTTCATCCGCTACTGTTTGCAGGTAGGGGACATAATCAGACATCCATGCACCTGATTGTCCGTATTGGGCAAACTGACCCTGAGGACCCAGCATTTTCGGTACGCCCTGGATAAAGGCAAATTTCTTGCCTTCCAATAGTTCAGAAGGGCAATCCTTGCCATGATATTTTTGCAGTTCAGGTTTGTAATCAAATAATTCCAGCTGGGACGGTGCCCCGGCCATATGTATATAGATAACCCGTTTGGCTTTAGGAGCCAGGTGGGGAAGCATTGCCCCTGCGTTGCCGGAAGAAATGGCAGGTTGTTGGCTGGTGCTATTACATCCTCCCGCCAGGGAACCCAAACCCAACGCGCCTAATCCCAGGCCACAGGCAGATAAAAAATGCCTTCTGGTCTGTTTTTGTAAATATGATTGCTGAAGTTCTTTTAATAGATTTTCCATACGTACGCTATTCTTTCGTTACCACATTATCCAGATTCAGAATCACATTGGCAGATACCATCAGTGCTGCCAGTTCCGGGGATTTTTCATTCCTGTATTGCAACAGACTATCTACCTGCGTAGGGGACTGTTGAAACCCGGCCAGGGCATCCTGATAAATATTGAGCAGGATGCGGAGTTTTTCTTCACCTATTGACTGGTGCGTCATTAACCGGTAGCCTTCCTTTAACTGTTGCCTGGGTTCATTGCCTTTTTGTTTCATCTGATAGGCAAGGTGTTGTGCGGCCTCCAGATATACGGGGTCATTTAATGTTACAAGGGCTTGCAAAGGCGTATTGGTTAATATCCTTCTCGACTGGCAAAATTCACGACTGGGTGCATCAAAAGTTGTCATGGAAGGGTAAGGGGCTGTTCTTTTCCAATAGGTATAAATGCCTCTGCGGTATTTGTTATCGCCTTCACTCAATACCCACTTTTCACCACTATAAGGAGATTGCCAGATTTTATCAGGCTGTGGAGGCATGACACTGGGTCCATACATTTTATCAGACAATAACCCACTCCCTGCCAAGGCCTGATCGCGTACCTGTTCAGCGCTGAGTCTAACCCGGGGACCTCTGGCCAGATAGAGATTATAAGGGTCTTTTTCCGTCTTCTCCGGGGTGGTGGCTGAACTTTGCCTGTAAGTAGCTGACATGGCGATTCTCTTTAACAACGATTTAACCTGCCATTGATCTTCTTCCATAAATGCCACTGCTAACCAGTCCAGTAGCGCTGGATGCGTAGGTTCAATCCCCTGTGAGCCAAAATCTTCCAGTGTTTCCACAATTCCTCTGCCAAACAATTGCTCCCAAAACCGGTTAACAATTACTCTGGCTGTCAGCGGGTTGCTGCGATGGGTCATCCATTGAGCCAGTTCTAATCTGTTTTTAGGATTGCCCCCGTCTTTATTGGTGAGTAGTGCAGGTATCCCTGGCTGTACCTCCTCTCCCTTGACCATCCAGTTGCCACGAATGAATACATTGGTTTTCCGGCTATAGTCTCCTTCTCCTTCCCAAAGAATGGGAACTCCGTCGGCATTGTGGGTTAAGAGGCTCGCATACTGACCGACAATTTCCTGATAGCCCGGCTGGTTTTTTCCGGGCAGGGCCTTTTGTAACGTAAGCCAGTTAATTCTGATCCAATCTTCCGGGGTATTCGGGCTTGAAAAGGAAACAAACATTTTTCGCTTGCCGTTGGTTTCCGGAATCGGCAATACCAGTACAGTGTCACGACCAGGGACGATCGTTTTGGTGAGTATACGACCTTGGAGTGAATCCAGGGAAAACGTCGCCGTCGCATTCTTTGCGCGCGTAGAGAAATTAATAACCAGATTATCCATTCCAGTCAATGTAAGCGGTGGAATCTCAGCATAACCCTTGTCCTTGCCTGCGTAATAGGACACATTTAACAGGGTTGAATTATCACCCTGAATCAAGTCATGCGTATTCATACGAGGTTCCATAATATGAATAAACCTCATTACTTCGTCCTGTTGCTCTGGCTGGTGGGTTACTATCCAATTTCTGATTTGTTCCACTTTTAAGGAGTCATTACCCTTGTAATACCGAAGTACAGGTGACTCGGTAGGGGTGTCTTCATCACGGGTATTATTAAAATAAGCCATGTATTTAAAATAATCCTCATGTGGAATAGGATCATAAGGATGGCTATGACACTGAATACAAGCAAATGTAGTGCCCTGCCAAACCTCCCACGTAGTATTTACCCGGTCAATTTGTGCCGCTACCCGAAACTCCTCATCTGAGGTGCCGCCTTCATGATTGACCATTGTATTTCTATGGAAAGAGGTAGCCACCAGTTGATCTTCTTTGGGGAGTCCGTCTTTATTTGGCGGGAGAAGATCTCCAGCAATCTGTTCAAGTGTAAACTGATCGAAGGGCTTATTGTCATTGAATGATTTGATTACATAATCACGGTATCGCCAGATATTGCGTCCGCCGTCACTTTCGTAGCCTTTGGTATCGGCATATCTGGCCAGATCGAGCCACATAGCCGCCCACCGCTCTCCATAGGTAGGGGAGGAGAGCAGCCGATCCACAACCTTCTCATAGGCTTCAGCAGATTGATCACGCAGGAAATCGTTTAATTCCTTGTCGGTAGGTGGGAGCCCGGTCAGGTCAAGCGACACTCTTCTCAGTAGTACCGCCGGATCTGCTTCGGGTGAAGGAGACAAGCCATTTTGTTTCATGGTATGCAAAACAAAATTGTCGATTGGGTTGACAGGCCAAGCCTTCTTATTAAATGAGAACAAATCAAAGATATTACCAAATGATTTTGCTGCCGGCACCTCCGGACGCTCAACAGGGACGTATGCCCAGTGAATATCCCATTGCGCACCTTCGTTGATCCATTGTTTCAGAATTGAGATTTCAGCGTCTGATAAGGGCTGGCCTTCTTTGGGCATTTTCTCATCGGGGTCATCCGAAAGAATGCGCCTGATCATTTCACTTTCGTGCGCATTACCCTTCACTACCGGCGTTTTTCCTGATTTACCTGGTTCGAAGATTTCGTGCTCAAATAGAAAACTGACATTCCCTGCTTTTTTGACACCGCCATGACAGCCGATACAATGCTTGTTGAGAATGGGCTTTACGTCTTTATTGTAATCAATACGGTCTTTATCTGAGATATTCCAAAGCAATGAACCAAGCAGTACAGCAACAATACCGGAAGCTATATAAAACCATTTATTCATTTCAGACTAAAAGTATTGCCGCATTGCAGCAAATTGAGTGATGGATCATAGGGTTGAAGTTAACAATTTCAATTGAATTGTTTGAAGAATTAATTGTTAAATTGAAGTACGACGATCGCTCCCAGAGGGTGCTATTGGTTATTATTTAAAGCATATTTATTGGGAATATACTAATTCGAAAGTTGAAAATAAGCAGGGGTAAAAAATAGCAGATCAACGGACGTGACCAGAAAAAAGGGGAGAGTGCTCGATAAACGATATTATCGTCAGGCAATTATTCAGATGGAATGACTCACTATTGCAGGACGATAATATCAAATGGTTAGTCTATTTCAGGGTATGAATCTGATGAGATTTTCCCTGAAAATGGAAATTTTCCCCTGCTTTTTTTCCCATAATTGCTTTTCCTGCCGGTGACGCCGGGGAAACAACCATGATTTTATGATTGTCCCATTCAGTTAAGCCAATACTGACAGACAGAAAAAATGTGCCAAAGGTAGTTGTAACTAAACTTCCAGGTGTGACTCTGTCCGATTTGCTGTTAATGTCCAGTTTTTGAAGTATGTTATATTCATTTTTAATCTGCAGGAGTTGTCTTGCATAGATATCCCTTTCATTCTGTGCCATGGCGCGTGCGGTCTCATACTTATCTCCGGCAGTACTTTTGGTTTCTGAGTTGGCAGATTGCTGCGCTAGGTTCATGGCTTCCTGAACGGTATTCATTTTATCACTGATTAAGCCGGTCAGGTATTCCACCAATGCTTCTTTATTCATTTTATAATTAACTATTTATTTTCTCTTAACTGAAGGATCAGACTGGTTTTTAAATCGAATAACTGTTCCTCAAGTCCAACAGGATAAATGTGAGGATTGGCAAAACGCTTAATCCCGATGTGCAGGTTTGAAAGCTGATTTGCGACACGCTTCCTGATCTGTTCAATAGTGGGTACGTCATAGACTAATTGGCCATTTGTGTAAATGTCAACAAGCAAGTCCTCAAATGAGTCGTCTGACCCGAAACTACGCTTTTTAGTGAAATCAAGCGGATCAATCATTACAGGATTGTCCATTGGTGGCGTTTCGATGTTGAAAATCATATCTCCGGCAAACCCATCCTTATTCTGATAACGTCTCACCTGCTGAATACCTGGCGTATTAATTTTAATGGTCTGTTCTGAAAGCTTGATTTTATATTCCCATTGCCCAACTTTGTTCTTCAGGGCTGCGAGTTTATATACGCCACCGAGTGCCGGATTGTCAGAAGCCGTTACGAGATTAGTTCCGACGCCCCAGATATTAATCGGGGCACCCTGGTTTTTCAAACTGGCAATCAGGTGCTCGTCAAGATCGTTGCTAGCTACAATACCTGTTTCCTGAAAACTTGCTTCATCGAGCAATTTCCGTGCTTCAATGCTCAGATAGGCCAGGTCACCGGAATCCAGCCGGATAGCAGCAAGTTGATAGCCTCGTTCTCGAAGTGTTAATCCAGTTTTGATCGCATTTTTTACCCCTTCAATCGTATCATAAGTGTCGACCAGGAGAGTGACATTATTAGGCAGGAATGCCGCATAGGCATCAAAAGATTCTATTTCATTGTCAAAAGACATGACCCAGCTGTGCGCGTGGGTACCTTTGACAGGTATATGAAATAATTTTCCTGCGAGTACATTGGAAGTCCCGTCAAAACCACCGATATAGGCTGCCCGACTGGCTGAGATACCGCCATCAGGGCCTTGCGCACGGCGTAGTCCGAATTCCATCAGGGTGTCTTGCGGGGCAATATTCCTGATTCGTGATGCTTTGGTCGCAATCAGCGATTGAAAATTAATAATGGTGAGTAAAGGTGTTTCGAGTAACTGACATTGCAGAATGGGGCCGGTTACTCGCATCAAGGGCTCATTGGGAAAAACAGCTGTGCCTTCAGGAATAGCTGCTATACTACAAGTGAATTGAAGGTTTTTGAGATATTCCAGAAAATCTTCTGAAAATAAAGCGTCGCCGTCATTTCCGGTTAGTGTTCGCAAATAGGCTATTTCTTCTTCGCTGTAATGGAAGTCGTTAATATATTCGATCGCGTTTTCCAGTCCTGCCGCCAGAACATATCCGCCTTTAAAGGGATTCTTTCTGAAATACAGGTTAAATACAGCTTCCTCTTCTGCTTTCCCTGCCTTGAAATATCCATAGGCCATAGTAAGCTGATACAAATCTGTCAGCAGTCCCAGCGACTTAAGATGAAATCCAGAATACATACTTATTGATTTTTTTGATAATGGAATACGATTTACAATTTTTTGACTCCGAATGCAACGTTTCAACCATTTTCGCAATCTATAGTACAATACCGGATAAGAAACCTGCTAGCAGCTCCACCGTTTTTCCGTTCATATATATTATTTACCACTTATGTAAAGAAAGGTTCTATGCAATGCATAGTACTGTATATTTGAATCGAAATCAAATCATAGTTGATTGAAATAATAACCTAATACTAATTATCTATTAGCCATTTAATATTAGCCATGAAAATTTTATTTACTATTCTGACTTATGTAGTTGTTGGGATGTGGGATGTCAGAGCACAATCAGACCTAACTTCAGTAAAGGGGACGGTTCAGGATGAGAAAAACGAGCCTGTAGCATTTGCCAATGTATTGTTACTAAACGAAGCAGATTCAGTACTGGTAACCGGTGTTACCTCTGAAGCGGATGGTCGTTATTTAATAGACCAGGTAAAAGCTGGAAATTATCTTCTGATGGTGTCTGTAGTTGGGTATGAGAAAAAATACCAGCCACTCCGGTTAGAAGCCGGGAAACAATCCGACCTTAGTCCCATAGTGCTGCATGCTGAAACGCAAGCACTCAAAGAAGTGACCGTGGTAGCAAAGAAACCATTTATTGAACAACAGATTGACAGGACGGTCGTGAATGTAGAAAATAGTATCGTTTCAGCAGGCGCTACAGCATTGGAAGTTTTGGAACGTTCACCGGGCGTAACGGTTGACCAGCAAAATGAAAGGCTGAAGTTGAGGGGGAAAGAAGGGATTATCGTTCAGATTGACGGAAAGCAATCTTATTTGTCGGAGCAGGAGTTATTTGATTTGCTTAAAAACACCCCAAGTGATAACATTGAGAAAATAGAACTGATTACCAATCCGTCTTCCAAATATGATGCTGCGGGTAATTCCGGCATTATTAATATCAAGTTTAAGCGCAATAAAAACTTTGGTACCAATGGAAATGTAACCGTGGGTGGAGGATTGACACAACGTAACCTGATGAGAGGAAATGGTTCGTTATCGTTGAATCACAGGGAGGGAAAAGTAAGCTTGTTCGGTACACTCAATGGTTTCAAAGGGGAGGGATTTAATACCAATGATATCACACGATCTATTCCGTTTGAAGGTAAAAAGACCTATTTTGATCAGGTTTCTGATATGCAATGGAATGCCCATAACTATAGCTTCAGAGGCGGTCTTGATTATTTTGTAACTGAAAAAACCACGCTGGGGGTGATGGCCTCCGGATTCAAAAACGGTTTTAGCGGACCACGTTCTACAGAAACGGAAATCTTGGGAGATAATAAAGAATTAACGCGTACGTATAATACTGAATCGTTAGCGGATAATAACCTGAATAACATCACGGCCAACGTGAATCTCAAGCATCAGTTTGACGATAAGGGGAAGGAATTGACTTTTGATCTGGATTATGTAAACTATAACCGGACAGGCGGGATCTTCATGGATACGCGTTATTTTAAGCCAGATGGCAGTATTGACGGCCCGGATGAAATCATGCGTAATACCACACCTTCTGATATTCATATTGGAGTGGCCAAAATAGATTATGCCAAACCGATAGGCAAAGGAAAACTGGAAATTGGCGCAAAGTCGAGTCTGGTCACTGCGGACAATAATATGCGTTTTGAGAATCAGTTTGATTCAAAATGGGAATTAGACTCCAACCGTAGTAACCAGTTTAAATATGATGAAAACATCAACGCAGCGTATGGTAATTTCAGTGGTCAGTTCAATGAGAAAACAAAATTTCAGGTAGGTTTGCGGATTGAACATACCAATTCAACGGGCAATTCTGTAACACTGGATAAAACGACTAAAAGAGAATATATCAACCTTTTTCCCAGTGTCTTTTTATCAAGAAACCTGGACAGTAACAATGTGGTGAATCTTTCCTACAGTCACAGAATAGACCGCCCTAATTATCAGTCACTCAACCCATTTGAGTATTATCTTGATCCGTATACTTTTAGCAGAGGAAATCCGCTGTTAAGACCACAGTATACGCATTCCTTCCAGTTGGTGCATGTTTACAAACAGTTTCTGAACACAACATTAGCTTACAGCCGTACTAAAAATATGATTGCCGGAGAGGTTACCTATCAAATTCCGGAGGAAAACAAAACATATATAATGCCTGATAACCTGAATAATCAGGACCACGTAAGCTTGAATATTTCAGCACCTATTCCAGTGGCGAAATGGTGGAGTATGCAAACGAACGGAACGGCCATCTATATGCATTACAATACCATGTACCAGGAAGCAAATTATGACCTCAAAGCTTTTTCATGGAATGCCAGCCTGAATAATACTTTTACAATAGGTAAGGGCTGGACAGCAGAATTGTCTGGCTGGTATAGCAGCCCGTCTGTCTATGATCTGTTCAGGGCCAGGTCCATGGGTATGATCAATGCGGGTGTTCAAAAAACCTTGTTTGATAAAAAAGCGACATTGCGGCTCAATGTGAATGACATATTTGCGATGAATTCTTTCCGGGGAGAAACTAAATTTCAGGATATTGATCTGACTGTTCGTAGCACCTGGCCAAGCCGTCAAGCGAGAATTACATTTACCTATCGTTTCGGAAACCAGCATGTAAAAGTCAGAAACAGAAATACAGGATCAACAGATCTGCAACAGCGCGTTGGAAGTGGAGATAATTAAGCACAACGCCTGAAAAGTACTAATTCATACGATTAGTTTAGGTTAAACATGTTAAACCCGTTACTTGCTTAAGTGATGGGTTTTTTGTTTGAATTTGAAGGGGATTCTAATCAGTTTGGGCATAAAAAAACACCTGACGTGAATCAGGTGTTTTTTTATGATTTTAGGCAAATCAGGAAAGTGCTGCTACTCCTGGCAGTATTTTTCCTTCCATATATTCCAGCAACGCACCACCACCGGTAGATACATAACTTACACGGTCGCCATATCCGGCATTGTTAACTGCAGAAGCCGAATCACCTCCTCCTATCAAAGAGAATGCACCGTTTTCCTCAGTAGCATATATTACCGCATCGGCAACAGCGTTTGTTCCAACAGCGAAGTTTCTGAATTCAAACACACCCATTGGGCCATTCCAAAGGATCGTTTTGGATTTTTTTATAATCTCCGTGAATAACTTTACAGTTTCAGGTCCGATATCCAGACCTTCCCATTCTTCAGGAATGTTACCCGCCACCACGGTTTGCTTCTGTGCATCATTACTGAAGTCATCCGCTATCACTGTGTCAACCGGTAATACCAGATTTACTCCTTTTTCCCTGGCTTTTTCAATTAACTCAAGGGTTAAATCCTGTTTATCAGCTTCTAAAAGAGATTTACCGATCTGTCCACCTTTTGCTTTGGCAAAAGTATAGGACATTCCACCTCCTATCAGCAGGTTATCCACTTTATCCAGCATACGCTCAATGATCAGGATCTTATCAGAAATCTTAGCACCACCCATAATAGCAGTGAAAGGACGCTCTGCATGTTCCAGAACACGTTGTGCATTGTCAAGTTCAGCCTGCATCACATAGCCACACACTTTATCTTCAAAATACTGTCCTATTACTGCGGTGGAGGCATGTGCCCGGTGTGCCGTACCAAAAGCATCCATTACCCATACATCCCCCAGTTTTGCCAGGTTGGCTGCAAATTCAGCATCGCCTTTTTCTTCTTCCTTATAAAAACGAAGGTTTTCAAGCAATAAAATTTCACCCGGCTGTAGTTCGCTGGCAAGTGTTTCTGCCTCTTCACCAATACAATCAGAAGCGAATTTGATGGTTTTGCCAAAAATCAGCGATAATGGCGTTACCAGATGTTTTAATGAATTTTTTACATCCGGACCATTTTTTGGGCGGCCTAAATGTGACATCAGAATACAGGCACCGCCGTCGCTAAGAATTTTGTTAATTGTCGGGATCGTAGCCTTGATTCTCGTATCGTCCGTAATCTCCAATTTGTCGTTTAACGGAACATTGAAATCTACTCTGACCAGTGCCTTTTTCCCGGAAAAATTAAAAGTATCTAGTGTCCTCATGTATATGGGATGTATAATTTTAGTAAGAAAACAAATGTAAACCAATTATGTTCAAAACACCATAATTATTCTTAATTATTACCTTACTGCATTTTTATTGTTCTAAATTTACTATTATTTGTACTATAATGTATTTTTGATTAATCAGGAAACCCATCAGCATTATGTGGTGTTTATGTAGATATAATTACAATTTGATTAAAAAGGTCAGTGGAAGAGCAGCGACAGAATAATATAATATTACCCCCTAAATATTACCTTACCTACTTTGAATATCTGCTCAGGTTTGTGGAGATAAAGTATGGTGAAATACTGCTCGAAAATGAATGGAAATTTTTAAGAGAGTTTAACAATCTGAAAGAAGATTCCCGCTGTCTGTATGTGAGATTGATTAACAGGAGGGGACGATTTTTTAAAGTGTCTTCTTTGGCTTACGAGGAAATAGTTGAATTGGAAGATTCGCTTGAGGAATTAACAGGAAATGGATTTTTTCAAGAGGTAGTGGAGGCTGATCCCGCGCTTTTTGAGGAACTGCTCTGGATGTTTACGAAGCCGGAGTTACTAGCAATAGCACAACTTCTGGACCGTGATCTTTGCCCACCTGCTTCAACTAAAAAACCCGACCTGGTGCGTTGGCTGCATCATTCCTACGACTTTGAAAAGGTCTTGAGCTGTATAGAGGAGAAAATCATCATGCCCGTCAGACAAACTGAAGTCCTGATGATTAAATTTCTCTTTTTTGGTAACCGGCATGATGATATGTCCGAATTTGTAATTCGGGATCTGGGACATGTGCGTTTCCAAAACTTTGATGACGATCAACTCAGTGTTCAGTTTAAATCAAGGAAGGAAGCGGATGACTGTTACATGATTTCCTTGCAGGCTGAATACTTTGAAAATTGTAAGAAAGAAATTCCTGCCGAAGAAATTTATGACTGGTTTATGAACTGGCAGATCGGCACTTCAGATCACCTGAGTATAGTCGCAAGACCAGCATTTGACAGGCTTGTAATTAAAGTAGCCACATATCTGGAGCGCTCCCGATTGTGGGATCAGGCACTGAGTGTTTTTCAGTTGACTGAGCAGCCTCCAGCAAGAGAGAGGAGGACCCGATTGCTGTACAGGATGGGTTTTGTGGAAGAATCTGCCGCGCTGAGTAAATTAATGCTGACCGAACCACAAAACTCAGATGAAAAATATTTTGGAAATGACTTTCTGGAAAAAATAAGCTCAAAAAAGAAGAAAACGATAAAAAGTACTACCCGGCTGCTCAAACAATCCGATACACTGGACATAGCCGTCACGTACCGGTATCAGGTGGAAAGGGGAGTGATCAATTATTATCTGGAAAAGGGTTATCAAGCTGTTTTTAGTGAAAATGAACCCTGGCGCGCAATTTTCGGATTGCTGTTCTGGGATATTATCTATGATACCAATGTAAAGGCAATTCATCATCCACTTCAGCGGGTACCTTCTGATTTCTTTCAGCCTGATTTTTACCTACGTCGTCGTGATCAGCTTGAAGAGCGACTTTCGATGATGAAGTCAAACCAGGATCTTGTTCAGTATATACTCGATGTCTGGAATACTAAAACCGGCATTACCAACGTAATGGTGAGTTGGTATGAAGAAGTATTGTTTGGTGCGTTAACAATAGGAGAAATGATCCCACTTCCGCAATTGGGGAAGATACTCATGGAAATGGCTATGAACCTTCGGGAAAATGCACGGGGCTTTCCGGATCTGCTGGTTTGGAAAGACCAGGAATACGTACTTGTAGAGGTCAAGTCGCCTACGGACCATCTTTCTGCACGGCAACTCCGCTGGCAGGAAGTATTTGCTTCTTTGAATATAAATTGCAAGGTAGTAAGAGTGGCCTGGATAGAGACAGTAAACAGTGGTGATCCCTCCTGAAGTTTTATTTTCTTTCTATCTGTTTAAAGATCAGCAGTTTGCGAGTGAGGTCATTTGTAGAATGGTATCAGTATAGATTACGAGTATAATATCTTTCAATAGTGGTCATCCGAATTGATTTGCAGAATGTACGGATTTTATAAACGGGCCGTTTATATTTGTAATATCCTTACTAAAAAATATTCACATTGATAATTGAATCAAGAGCCTATGCCAGAGCGGGCTTATTAGGCAATCCATCCGACGGTTTTTTTGGAAAGACAATCTCTATTTCTGTACGGAATTTCGGTGCTTCCATTTCACTGTATGAGTCACCAGATCTGGTGATAGAGCCTCAACCTCAGGATGGTAGTACTTTTAAGAGCATATATCATCTTACGGAGTCTGTCAGTTTACTGGGTTATAATGGAGGAATTCCTTTGATAAAGGCCAGTATTAAAAAATTTCATGATTACTGTAATCAGGAAGGCGTTAAACTTCCGAATAAGAATTTCACAGTTCGCTACAGGTCATCAATTCCGCGGCAAGTAGGTATGTCGGGTTCCAGTGCAATTGTAGTTGCTCTTTTCAGGGCACTGATGAAATTTTATAAAGTAGAAATCCCGATCGAAATCCTGCCGCAGCTGGTAATGACCGCTGAAACGGAAGAACTGGGAATTACAGCAGGTTTACAGGATCGCGTCATTCAAAGTTACGAAGGATGTGTTTACATGGATTTTGACAAAGGGCATCTGAAGGAAAAAGGATACGGTATATATGAGCGCATTGAACCTTCCCGCTTGCCCAAACTTTACATTGCCTATAATACCAATCTCAGCAAAGTGTCAGGCAAAATACACAATGATGTAAAAGCCAGATTTGATAGGGGTGAAGCGCATGTCATTGACATTTTAAACCAGATAGGTAATCTGGCGAAGGAAGCCAAAGATTTGGTAGAGAGTGGTAAGCCCGAAGGATTGCATGAGCTAATGAATCAGAACTTTGATCTTCGTTGCAAGATTTATAACGTTTCGGATAGCAATATGGAATTGGTTAACGCTGCACGTGCCTGTGGTGCTTCTGCCAAATTTGCCGGTTCCGGAGGTACTATTATCGGTACCTACAAGGATGATGAAATGCTGAACCGATTGTTTGTACAACTCAAAAAACTCAATGCCCGGGTCATTAAGCCCTATATTGAGTAAGGCTTAAAGGAAAATAAATTTTAATTGATTTAAAGTAATATATAAATGATTCGTAAAGCTGTTATACCGGCGGCCGGTCTGGGAACCCGCTTCCTGCCTGCAACCAAATCCATGCCTAAAGAAATGCTTCCTATCATCGATATTCCTACCATTCAATATGTGGTGCAGGAAGCCGTTGATTCTGGAATTGATGATATTTTGATTATTTCAGGAAAGGGAAAGCGTGCGATAGAAGATCATTTTGATCGTAATTATGAACTTGAAGCGAGACTTGAAGAAAAAGAGGATCAGATATGGTTCAACGAAATGAGGCGTTTGTCTGATATGGCTAACGTACATTTTGTACGGCAAAAAGAGGCTAATGGTTTGGGTGATGCCATTTATTATGCAAGGCATCATGTGGGTGATGAGCCATTTGCTGTTTTGTTGGGAGATACCATCATGGATTCTGTCATTCCGGTAACCCAGCAGTTAGTAGATACCTATGAGCAATTTGGCGGGTCGGTGATAGCTGTTGAGGAAGTACCTGCAGATAAGGTGAACCGCTACGGAATCATTGGCGGCAACCTGTTGAGTGATACCATCCGCGAATTACAAACATTAGTTGAGAAACCGTCAATTGAATCTGCCCCATCCAATCTGGCCATTGCAGGCCGCTATATTTTATCTCCAGGGATTTTTCAGGCGATAGAGCAGACGCAGAAAGGAAAAAACAATGAAATTCAGTTGACTGATTCTCTGTTATTGCTGCTTAAAAAGGAAAATATTTACTCGCACCTGATCGAAGGTCAGCGCCATGATATTGGGAACAAGCTTGATTTCCTGAAAACAACGGTAGAGTTTGCCTTGAAACGTAAGGAGTTTGCAGCTCCTTTCCGTAAGTTTCTGGAAGAAATAATGGAAAAGACTAAATAAATAAGAAAACTGCCCGGAGTGATCCGGGCAGTTTTTGAACCACTGTAATTGTGTTTAATTTCAATGGTTTATTTAGGCGCGTTTTTCCTAACCATTTTGTATAGCAATCCCGGCAAGAACCTTTTCAGGTAGACACCTGCCGTTTCTTTCATTCCTGCTATTATCACTTCTTTTTTATTGTTTTCAACTGCCTGGACAATCTGAAGGGCACATTCCTCTGCTGAAATACCCTTGGCTTGGTTTTCATCCATTTTGTTGAATTTATTTCCTTGGGCGTCCAGTGCATTCAGAGATATATCTGTGCGGATATAACCCGGACAGGCGATGGTTACCTCGATATTATCATCATATACTTCAGCTCTAAGCGCATCGTAAAATCCCTGCACCGCATGTTTGGCTGCGTTATAGCCTGATCGCTGGGGTGTACCGATCTTACCGGCCACACTGCTCGTTACCACAAAATGACCTGATTTTTGGGCCTGCATATAAGGCAGTACGGCTTTTGTGATCGCCACTCCACTGAAAAAATTAACGTCCATCAGTTTCTGGTAAACGGCTAAATCTGTTTCAATCACTTTTGATCGCTGACTGATTCCTGCATTTTGAACCATGATGTCGATTCTTCCAAATCTATTGATGATTTTTTCTGTTAACAATTGGGCTTCGTTGTATTGGGTTACATCCATTGGTAAAATCATTATCCTGTCGTCAGGAAGCGCTAGGTCATGGCTTACCCGTTGTAATTCTTCATTCCGGCGGGCAGTTAAAATGAGTGTAGCACCTTTTTTGGCAAAGGCATGTGCCAGGGCTTCACCAATTCCTGATGACGCGCCGGTGATCCAAACAACTTTATCTTTTATTTGTGTCATAACGTTACTGAAGTAGTGGCTGATGGGGTTGAAAGGTAATCGACAGGGATGTCTGGCTGGGGCTTACCTGAAGTTTTGCGGGTACTCCTACAGGCAATGCCCGGTTATCAGGTACATGACCCACAGGAAAATCAAAAACTTTGGGGTAGGAAAATTCCTTTGTATGATGCTGAATGATTTCCCAGGCCGTCATACCGAAATCAGAGGATGATATATCTTTCATTTCAGAAAACTGTCCAATAATCAAACCGGCCAGCTGATCAAATAAGCCCGCTCGCTTCATTTGTATAACCATTCTGTCAAGATTGTAATAATATTCGCCAACATCTTCAAGAAATAATATTTTCCCTCGGGTAGCTGGTTGAGAAGCAGATCCAATCAGATGGGTAAACAGACACAGGTTGCCTCCCAGAAGTTCCCCTTCCGCGGTTCCTGCCTGATTAAAATGATGAGAGGGTAATGTGTATTCAATTGCCTGACCCGACAAAAGTTGGTATAGAGATTCCACAGCCTTTTCGCCGCCTTCCTGCATCAGGTGGCGGATCATCGGGCCATGTATACTGGCATATCCTTCCTGGTAGATTTGTGAAAGCAAAACAGTAATATCACTAAACCCGATTAACCATTTGGGGTGTTTTCGGAAGGTAGTCCAGTCGACCCGGTCTATGATTCGCGAACAACCGTAACCGCCTCTAGCCATAAAAATTGCCTTGATTTCCGGATTATCCAGCATCGCCTGTAAATCGGCAAGTCGCATGTCATCACTACCGGCAAATTGTCCATTTACAGCTGTCAGAGCATCACCTTCAATAATATAGAATTTGCAGCTATCCCTGAGCCATGCCAATCCAGGTAGCAGATCATGATATCTGATGTATCCGGCGGGAGACAAAATCCCTACCGAATCGCTGTTTTTTAAGAATGGAGGAATAATTGTCACTTTGTATAAACCTAAATAAATACGATGTCTTCCACCAGTTTTGAATTCATTTCCTGGTTGACGAAATTGATTAATTTTTCTTTCGCCCTGACAAGCTCATTGCGCAATGGGGCGGAGTCAACCTGTAGAAACAGGACTTTATTTTTGACATATACCTTTGATGTACGGTTAGCAATAGCAGGCCCTACAATTTTCTCCCAGTTTACAGAAACGTAGGATTCATCATACTGCTGCCGCAGCTTATAGGAATTTACCATCCGATCGATAGCCTCTTTCAAAGGCATGATTCCAGGTTTTCGGGAGGCGCTTTCCTTATTGAAGCGATATTGCATAGCCATGATAACAGAAATTGACGGTGTTACGGATATTGTATTGCGAAGGTACAAATTTGCCCCCGCAACTGCCAATAATAATTTGCTCCGAACACCGTCAGGGCATTATTTATATTTGACCTGTTCAGTAATTCCTGGCCAGTTGTCAGTGCGGAAAGGAGTGGCGGGCAAGCCTTCTTTATTGTACAGATTAATATGAATATTATTGTCAGCCCAGCCATACCTTACGGCTACAGGGGAAGTCACGATATCATTCTTTACTACAATCTGATCACCTTTGATTTCGGCTTTCGCAGGATAAAACTTTTTATCAGCACCGGCGATTTCAAATCCCAGTAAATAACCTTGTGGACTATAATCATTCAGTACTGTCAATCCACTGCCGGTATGCACAAAGTCCAGGGTAATCTGATTGTCCTTTACCTGCATAGATTTGTAAACGGGTCCTGAGAAAACATTGTTTTTTCCATAGGCAGTTTGTAGCGCATTAATGGCCAGCCTTTTTCCAACATCCTGCTTGTTTCGCGGGTGAATATCTTCCGCTTCTCCGATTTCTGCAATTACTGCCATTCCGGTTTTGGGTAAAACATCCAATGTCAATAATTGGGCTTCGCGAAGTTCAGCCCATGTGCTTCCTTTTTCGCTCGTTCCCATGAAAGCATTGAAGCCAGCCAATTGTACAAACAGGAAAGGGAAATCATCATTCCATTGTTTGCGCCAGTCACTAATCATCAAAGGGAATGATTTGCGGTACTGATAGGCACGTCCGGCGTTGGATTCACCCTGATACCAGATGGCACCACCAATAGCATAAGGAATTAAGGGCGCGATCATGGAGTTATACAATAGGGTGCTGGTATCGTTGGGACCGGCTGTTATCTTATCCGTATATACACGGTCAAATTTATAATGCCACGGTCCTGCAAGCGATTCATAGTACTGATTTCCAGAAATAAATAACCAGGGCTTGTCACTGAGGAAACCACCGTTTCCTGCAATATTTTCAATACGAACAGTGATATTATTATTCCCGGGTTTTAAAGTATTGGCAGGGATGTAATAGCTTCTTTCCTGGTTGAAGTCTTTGTCATGTTCACCCACTTTGACCCCGTTGATATAGACCTGGCTTATATCTTTGATTTTTCCGAGACTTAATACAACCGGTTGGTTCACTGCACTGGCAGCGACATCAATATTTCGCTTATACCAAACCACTCCGTCCAAACCGTTCAGGGAGCCGTGGTCTATCCGCCGGGGAAGTTCTGTGGTTTCCCAATCTGTATAATCAAAATTTCCTAAAGACCAGGTTGCAGACATGTCTTTTTCAGGGATGTCTGATTGGATATTTTTGATCCTTTCAATCATTTTTTGCCTGTTTTTATCAGCAATCATATCCAATGAAGCAGGCATGGTTGATACATGATCCTGAAATTCGTTAAAAGATGCCATTGCCTCCTTGCTGATCCAGGTTTCCACGATGGTTCCTCCCCAAGAGGTATTGATCAACCCGATGGGAACATCCAGTTCTTCTTGTAATTTTCGGGCAAAATAATAACCTACCGCAGTGAAATTGCCTACGGTTTCAGGAGCAGCGGCTTGCCAATTACCTGACGTAATGTCCTTTTTAGGGGTTAAACTCATTTCTCTGGGAACCAGAAACTGTCTGATCTGCGGATGATTGCCATTTTTTATTTCTTCTTCAGAATTTTCAGAAACGTTGACAGTCCACTGCATATTGGACTGTCCGGAGCAAATCCATACTTCACCAAAAAGCACATCCTCCAGTTGAATATTATTTTTCTTACCTGTCAATGCCAGTTGATATGGTCCACCGGCTGGGGTAGGGGTAAGTTGGATTTTCCAGTTACCAGACTTGTCAGCTTTTACTGTTTCTGTTTGAATTTTATTCTGCTGTTTATCAGAAAGTACAATTGTGACTTTTTCACCAGGATCAGCCCAGCCCCACACAGGCACTGGTTTGTCACGCTGTAAAACCATATGTGAACTGAAAATTCTGGGCAGGCTGACGTCTGCCATTAACCTGTGTGACAAGAGACTCAGGCACGCCAGAACGCCTAAGAAAAAAGAGTATTTCATAGAAGGTAAAGTTTAGGATTCTTTTGTGAAAAGGAAAAAACGACAATAAATACTGATAGGAAGAAAACTATCCTTCCACAATTTCTTTACCGAATGGCGTGAAGGCCAATGACATCAGTTTAAAATGTTGTCTGGCGAATGGAATGCCGATGATGGTAATAAAAAGCAGGACACCGAAAAATAAATGAGTGAGTGCAATCCAAATCCCGCTCATAAATATCCAGATGATATTAAATACAAGATTGAGACAGCCAGAGGCCTGTGGTTTCTCGCGTATTTCTTTGCCAAATGGAAATAAGGCAAGTGCGGCGAGCTTAAAGCACTGAAAACCAAATGGGATACCGATGATGGTCAGGCAGAGCACTATTCCCGATAATACATATTCAAGTGCGATGAATATTCCCCCAAATACCAGCCAGATTATATTCCCTACAGTGCTCATATCATTTTTGATAATAGTATTTCCAAATGTAATAGTAACGATATTGAATTCCAATAGACAATCGCTGATAGGATATATGAGATCATTTTCTGTATATTCAGTAGAAAATCAGCTCTGGCTCACTTTTATCGTTCGATATTAATTATTCTTATCTCAATGGAAAAATCGTTGACTCCTCAAAGAGTATCTTCTGTAGACGCCTATCGTGGATTTGTTATGTTCCTCTTGTTGGCCGAAGGTCTTCATCTGAGCAGCGTCGCAAAGGCATATCCCGACAATTGGTTCTGGGAATTTATGAGTTTTCACCAAAGTCATGTACCGTGGATCGGCTGTTCATTACATGATCTGATCCAGCCTTCCTTTTCTTTTCTGGTAGGTGTGGCACTGCCATTTTCAATTGCTTCCCGAATCGCTAAAAATCAGGATAGGTCAACCATGTGGTTTCATACGATCAAACGTTCTCTGATTTTGATTTTTTTGGGTGTTTTCCTGCGTTCGATGCATGCTTCACAGACTAATTTCACATTTGAAGATACACTCTCACAAATAGGTTTGGGGTATCCGGTTCTGTTTGCACTGGGTTTTGCCAGGGAGCGGGTACAATGGACAAGCCTGGCGATCATATTGATTGGGTATTTTATGCTTTTTGCATTTTATCCACTTCCCGGTCCTGATTTTGATTGGTCGCTTGCAGGGGTTGCTGCAGACTGGGAACATCATTTGAGCGGATTTGCTGCACATTGGAATAAAAACACCAATCCGGCATGGGCATTTGATCAGTGGTTTATGAATTTGTTTCCCCGCGAAAAAGAGTTTTTGTTTAATCGGGGCGGATATTCCACTTTGAGTTTTATTACTACACTGGGCACGATGATATTGGGACTATTGGCTGGTCAATGGTTAAAAAACATGGAATCTCCAGGAGCGTTTATTAAAAAATGTGCGATTACATCAGCCTGTCTGATGGCCGCAGCACTTCTGCTCAGCTGGACGGGTCTCAATCCGATTGTGAAAAGGATATGGACACCGGCCTGGGTGTTATACAGTGGTGCCTGGTGTTTTCTCTTGCTTACGCTCTTTTATATCGTAGTGGATGTGAAGGAGAAGAAATCATGGTTTTACTTTCTGATTGTAATCGGCTCAAACTCGATCGCGGCTTATATCATTGCATCCGGTATTGACGCATTTATCGGGAATTCACTAAGGATTCATCTGGGGCAGGATTATGATATGATTTTTGGTGCAGGTTATCGCACCCTGGTGAGCGGATCACTCGTTCTCCTTTTCGAGTGGTTGTTACTCAGGTGGATGTACAAAAAGAAAATTTTCATTAAGATATAGGTAATTATATGAGATATAGGTAATTATATGGGAGAAGGACTTCATTGTAAACCTTCTCCCGTATTTTATTTACGGGCGGTAAGCAGGGTGATCGGCTGCTTGGGTCAGCCCATCCATTCCGATATAGCCCAAAAACCGGCGTGCTGATACGAGGGTATTATATTGTGTTTCATCAAAGTTGGCTGCACCGGGAATCAGACTGTTGATTCTGACGAGTCCTGCAGCATGTATAAATTCACCATTGCCAATATAGAGTGCTACGTGCGTGATCCTTGCCTTTGGGTTGGTGTTTTTGCCTGCCGCAAAGAAAAGCAAGTCTCCTGCTTTTAGGTTATTCAATATTTTATCCTTGTCTGGTTCGTTATTTTCTTCTAATACCATAACCGGATTCCCCGTCAATACTTGCTGTGATGCATCTCTTGGAATAATAATTCCATTCATGAAAAAGGCTGTCTTTGTGAAGCCGCTGCAGTCAACACCTTTCACTGAAGTACCTCCCCACAGATAGGGGACACCTACCATTTTCTTGGCTACATTTATAATTTCCGCCGCTTGCGGGTTGGGTTTATTGATCCATTGTTTGTAATCAGACATGTGGGAGATTGGTACGAAACCCATTCGCCCATCTGGGAAGCTTACGTGATAATAACCATTTTGCTCACCCTGTTTTATGAGGATATTTCCTAAAACCAGATCTGAAATTCTGTCTGAATTGTCATTCGCTTCTTTATGGACATGACCGTATTCTTTTGTAAAAACGAGCTTGTCCGTTTTTTTCCATTGGCTGATATCCTGCGAAGTTTTCGGAATGACTGCATAGTGGTCTAACCAGGAAATATATCCCTCAGGTGTCCGGACCAGATAGTAACCGGATTCAAACTTGAGTAAATCCAGTTGTGTTCCCAGTAACACCTGCGTGGCTAATTCGGCGGAATGTCGCGGAGCTGAACGGATATTGACCACAGATAAATTGACCAGTCCATAGATCTTTTGACCCAATTCTGCCGCCGGGTAAACTTTGGTGTTAACCTGCGTGGTAATGTCAAGCGGCTTTAATTGTTCAGAAAAGTATTTTGCTGCTTCAGCTTCGGTAGTTTCTATTAAAACGTTTTTGTTTTCATCCGTAAATAAGTCAAAAACGGCTGTACGTTTATCAATAATGTATTTTTCCCTGGTTTGCTCAGCAATTTTTGTAATCAATGCCAATTCTGTTGAATCGTTTTGGCTGTAAGATTGAGCGGATGATATTGCCATAAAGAGCATACCAAAAAAAATAAATTGAAATGGGAAAGTCATTGTTGGTGTTATTAAGCGTTTTCAAAAAAAGCCAGAAGCAACTTGTACAAACTGTTTGACCGTTATAAAAGCCAAACAGCATTCTGGCACTGGAACACAATTTAAGAATATTTCATGTGTTTTGGTGGTTTGAAATCGTATTCTTAACTTCTCCGTTTTTACCTGATAGCTTAATTTAAAATTTATGAGATTATTAATTACCGCTTTGCTGGCAATGTGCTTTTTTTATGTGAATGCCCAGCAACAGAATCCAGCAGATCAATTTTGGGAAAAGCTGAAAGGATATTGCGGAAAGTCATTTGAGGGACAACTGAAAGAGGGGATGTCACATCCTGATTTTAGTGGTAAAAAAATGGTAATGCATGTTCGGTCCTGTGAAGAGAATAGAATCCGGATTCCATTTTTTGTGGGTGATGACAAGTCGCGGACCTGGGTATTGACCAAAAAGGATGGAGTTATCACATTAAAGCACGATCATCGGCATCAGGATGGAAGTGAAGAAGAAATAACGCAATATGGGGGTACGGCCACCAATGCTGGGTTTGCAGACTTGCAGGTGTTTCCTGCTGATCAGGAAACAGCTACTCGCATAGGTTATGCCTCTGGCAATGTGTGGTGGATCACTTTAAAAGAGGGTATTTTCAGTTACAATCTGAAAAGAATAGGGAGCGATCGTGAAATTTCAGTATTGTTTGACCTGACCCAAGAAAAAGAAACTCCAGGGGCACCCTGGGGATGGAAGGATTAAAGGACAAAGGGTGCCGGAAATCATTTCCGGCACCCTTTGTATCATTAGTTTTTATCCCACCACAAAGGAGTGGTAGGGCTGTCGGGTCCACCTAAGAGGCTAACCGCTTCACTCATGGCCGCTGAGTTGTTCTGATATTCCAGTTGCAGGAATGGAATTCTGCGCGGACGTGACGTCTTTGGCAGGGCATCATTCACTGAGTTTACCACCGGATATAGCTTAGGATATCCTGTTCTTCTGAATTCCGCCCAGGCTTCCTGCCCGTCAGGGTATATCGCCAGCCATTTCTGTGTGGCGATCTGCTCTCTCTGGATACTTTCGGTAGCACCCCATTTTACCGGGATATTGGTCAAAGCCGGAGAGTTCTGCTGATCACCAGGAGCCACCGGAGTTGCTGAACTCTGGATGTACTTCTCGGTTACGGCGGCATCCACCGACCATGAATTCATAGATGCACGGATACCCTGTTCATAAAAATCCTTGGCCGAACCACCCGTTTCCCATCCTTTGATAGTAGCTTCGGCTAACAGGAAGTATGCTTCAGCGACTGTCATGATGGTCTGAGGAGTGGCAAGGTTACGGTTCCACCCGCTGCCGCTTCCGGTATTTACTACCCATTTGGTTCCGATATTGGAAGCATTGTTGTTATTGTTCTGCTCCATACCAAGCTCTGCAGGGCTGAGGCCATTGCGGATGCCTTCGTAAGTTTTAGTGCCGAACGCAGGCTGGAAAAAAAGACTCAGACGTGGATCTTCGTAGCCTTTCAGCACAGACTCCATGGCTGCGCTCATGCGGAATTCGTTCCATCCGGCAATCGTGGCCAGCCCGTTGAAGTCGTTACCTGAATCAGATTTCTTCATCACAGCTTCATCAGCCAACGAAGTGAATACACCGGCAGCGATGGCTGTTTCCCCCTGTTGTCTGGCCATTTCAGGCTCAACATCAGAAATACGTAGCGCCAAACGCAGACGCAGGGTGTTTGCAAATCTGATCCATTTCGAAACATCACCCTGATATACGATATCGTATTCACCGTAAGGGGTAGTCTCGGTCTGGGATTTTAATGTAGCCACTGCTTCATCCAGGCGTTTGAAAAAATCAAAGTAGATGTCTTTCTGACTGTCATAACCTACGCTAGGCGCGGAAATTCCGGCTTTGGTGTAGGGGATAGGACCGTAGTGGTCTGTCAGACGGTGAAAAGAGAATACCCACCAGATATTCGCCAGTGCATATTCTGCAGAAGTTTTCTCGGTATTTTCCATAAGAGAAAGCAACTGAGGAACCACTTCGGTATATACAGGTGTCCAGTGCGCCTCAATCCACGTCGGATGCATAAAGTAGCGGTCAGTCTGGAAATTGGCAGTTGAAGTGGCAAAATACTGAGAATACAGATCAGAATAGAGGTTCTGTGCAGTCTGATAAGTACCCTCTTTATAAGAAGCCTGCTGTAACGCACGGGAAAACAGAAACGGCAATTCGTTTTTGGTAATGGTTGTAACGCCGGTTTTGCTTGTATTGATCTCATCAAAATCACCAGTACATCCGGGCAGTAACATGGCAGTTCCCATGATCAGAGAAAAGCCAAGTGACTTATATTTATTTATTGATAATTTCATTGTCTTAATCACTAATTAATTGATTATAAATCATACCCTGAATCAGGCAAAGGGCTTTGCCCCATGCTGAAAAAGAGCATTATCAGAATCCGAGTTTAAGGTTAATACCCAGGCTGCGGGTAGACGGCAGGTTACCATATTCAAGCCCCTGATAGTTGGCAGCAGACAAATTAACGTCCGGATCAAACGGTAATTTGCGGTCTTTCAGTCCCGGAATATCTGTCAGCGCCTTGCCACGGTACAGGAAGAACAGGTTGCGTGCTGTTACAGAAACACGTGCATTCTTGATGAATTTGACATTTCCCATCGGGATATTATATCCAAAACTCAGTTCACGTACTCTGAAGTTGGTGGTGTTGTAGGCAAATACACCGCCCCAGCTGATACGCTCCTGTGATACCGTCTGCCAGAAAGTTTCTGCATCAATCGGTGTGGTGTTTCTCTCTTCGCTGATTGTTCCGTCAGCGTTCTGCACCACTGCGTCAAGTACCCATCCTCCATCGCGGTATTGTTCAGTATAATCAGGGGTACCGTCATAGGCCATGTTACCTTGTGTACCAGATACCATTGTCCCTCCGATACGCCCGTCAACAAGCACACTCATTACAAAGTTTTTGTAGTTGAAGCTGTTGTTCAAGCCTAAAGTAAGCTTGGGGTTGAAGTTTCCGATAACATTATCAAATGGAGTAGCTACCGGCAGACCCTGACTGTTTACTACCAGGTTGCCCTGATCGTCTCTTTTCCAGTCAATCGCCTGCAAGTCACCATAGCTGCCACCTTCTCTTACGATGGCCATCGTGGATCGGGTAGTACCTCCTAATGTGGCAGTTTTAACGTTTTCATGTAATTCGATGATTTTGTTAACATTGCGTGCCATGTTAAGCGTTACATCCCAGGTGAAGTCATTTTTCTTCACCGGCGTGCCATTTAGCGTTAACTCAAATCCTTTATTGTTGATTTTACCGGCATTGATATACTGTCCTGAAAAACCTGTTGCAGTAGGCATAGGTAACCAAAGCAGTTGGTTAACGGTATTTGAATTATAAACGGTTGCATCCAGTCCCAGTCGACCGCCGAAAACCCGGAAGTCAATTCCGAATTCTGTTGAAGTGGATATTTCAGGTTTCAGATTATCAGCAGGTCTTTCAGTGGATCTTGACAGAAATCCGTTATAGCCCCCCTGATTATAAATATAAAGCTGCTGCAGGCGGTAAGGATCTGCGTCGTTCCCTACCTGAGCCCACGATCCGCGTACTTTCAGGAAGCTGATCCAGTTGGGCAGTTCCATCGCATTGGTGGCGATGAAGTTGGCCCCTGCCGAAGAATACAGGAATGAATAGGGCTTTGGAAGGGTAGAAGACCAGTCATTGCGGATAGACCCGTCAACGGTTAAATACTCACGGAAAGAAAGTGAAGCGGTTCCGAATACGTATTGTAACTCTTTCTGATAAAACTCTGACGACAATGTTTTCTGCGTAGCAAAAGCGAGGTCAAACCGGTTAGGAATGGCCAGTCCTGAAGAAGCAGTACCGTTTAACTGATACTTGGTGTAGGTATTACCGGCACCCGCATTATAAGTAATGGCAAAATCGTCATTGATTTTGTTATTACCGGAGATGATCAGATCCAGGTTACGCTCCAGCTGCTAGCTTGAATAAACAGAATAAGAACCTCCGTTACCGGCATAGTACAAAGTTTTGTCGCTTACCGAGAAATCATTCAGGTCAGAGTACCAGTCATAACTTAACCTGGCCTGTATATTCAGCCAGTCGGTCAGGTCATATTTGGCAGATCCCAGCGCCGTGACACGGTTTCTGTTCTCGTTGGAGTACATGCGGTTAATGCTCCAGTAAGGGTTCATGTATATACCCGAGTTACCCCAATAGGTTGGATTGCCGCTTTCATCCTCAAACCTGCTGTACTGTCCGTGCAAATCAATACTAGTCGGTGTTTTGTAGAGGTTCATGATTTCAGTCCCCGTTTCACCGTTGTGTGATTTGTTTTTTATCGCTTGATTGATATAGGTAATCTTACTGTCAACACTCAGTTTATTCGTCAGCTGGCTGTTAATCCGTAAATTCATTGTGTGACGCATCAGGCTGTTGTTGCTCAGAATACCCTGATTGTAGTTATTGGCATAGGACAGATACGTCTGTGTTTTTTCAGTACCAGACGAAATTCCTATTGCATTATTAGTGGAAACAGCCGTTCTGAAAAAATCAGGGATATTGTTTGCGTAGGTCTGTGCAGGAGCTCCCCAGCTGGTGGTTACACTAGGTTTACTTTCGCCTCCAACACCCTGCCCGTAGGTTTGCTGTAGTTTGGGAAGCAGAAACGGAGATTCAAAAGAAACGCCGGAGTTAATATCTGCTGACAATTTACCGGCTTTACCTTTTTTAGTCGTGATCATAATGACCCCATTGGCCGCACGGCTACCGTAAAGCGCCGCAGCGGCGGCACCTTTCAGTACTGACATGGATTCAATGTCATCCGGATTGATATTACTGGCTCCGTCACTGCCGTTCACAGCACCGAAATCACTGGTAGCCTGTCCTCTTACAGAGTTGTCGATCGGTACACCATCCACCACAAACAGGGCGTTGTTGTTTCCCTGAATCGAGCGGTTACCTCTTAATACCACTCTGGTAGCAGAACCCGGTCCGCCTGAGCCCTGTGTAATCACAGCACCGGCCACTTTACCCGAAAGTGTATTCACAAAGTTAGCGTCCCGTACGTCAGCCAGTTTTGATCCCGAGATGGTTTGGGTAGAATAGGTAAGCGTTTTGGCACTTCTTTCAATACCTAATGCCGTCACCACTACTTCATTGAGCTGAGCAATGTCTTCTTCCAGCGTCACCATGAGTTCGCTGCGTCCGTCGACATTGATTTCCTGTGGTTTGTACCCGATAAAGGATACGACCAACTGCGCGCGGGGCTGTACGTTGTTCAGCTCGAATGCACCTTCAATATCAGTTGATGTTCCTGTGGTGGTTCCTTTAACGATAATGTTCACACCGGGGATACCTTCCCCTTTCATGTCAACCACTTTGCCTTTCACAGCCTGCGACACACTCTGTGCCATCAGTATGCCGTGTTGTTCAAAGATAGTACTCCCACCCAACTGACAGCTACCAATTAGTGCGAGCATTACAAATCGTTTTTCATCCCCTTTCCAACGCCCCATTTGCGGCTTTTTTGGAGATTTTTAATTTTACGCATAAATGTTACTAATTATTGAATTGAAATAGAAAATAAACTTTAGTAGTAATACTGGTTAATACTGATGATTAAAATTCAGGAAGATGGAGATGGGGACACAGCGAGCCGTCCGAGGGGGAGTGATACCCTGATTGACCTGATTATTTTCAGGTCAATAGATCGACTGTATCCTCTCTTCAGGCAAATATTCATATGATGCTGTGTATTGGTTACACATGGATAAATGGCTCTTAAATCTTTATAAAATTATATTTATAAAATTAAAAACCGGGTCAAATATAGAGACTCATTTACTAACTTACTACAAATTAATCAACCATTGGGGTGTATTTGGAGTGTTTATTAACAAAATATTAAGTTTTTGTTAAATATTTTTTATTGGAAAAGTTCAACTCTGATTTTGTATGTAATACTGTTTTTTGAAACCGGATAATTCAATAGAATGTCTCTATAATTACAGTTTGAAAAAAGTGAGATTGTGAATGGTCAGACAATCAAGTTGTTAGGACAATTAAATTTCAAGGTTTTGGTACACTTGCTCTGAAACCTTTCGCAAGATGCTTATAGAAAATATTCAACTAGTTAAAAGCTTAGCTTTACAGCTATAAATTTTCAAAAAAATGCAAATAATACGGTGAGAAATTGGAGTACATAGAAAAAATAGCAGGAATATGATAAAATAAATTAAAAAGAGAAGTACTCTTGAGCTATTTGTTTATTAACTGTTTGCAATATGCATTCACTTTTGAGTGCGTGAATGTGTTGCCGCGGATAGAGTGAAATTTCAGGAGAAGGGAGGGGGGCTTTAAGGAACCCCATTTAATGCAGGAAGAATATTTAATATAACAGCAAACGGCTGCCCTTTGGGAGCAGCCGTTTGCTTTATTGATTTGGTATGTACCTGAGTACTCAGGCTTTGGAAATCATATCCATTTTTTTTGCAAGGAATTCCAACCGTTCACGGTCGCCACCGGTAACTTCTGCCGATGCCCAGCCACTGTAACCGATTTTAACCAACGCTTTATTTACTTCCGGCCAGTTACAGTCACCTTCCATCAGTTCAACGCCAAAACCTTTCCAAAGACCTTCTTCCTGCATTTTCTTCAGGCTGAATTCTTTGATATCCAGTTTCATAATGCGTTTGCCGAGTGCTTCAATCCAGTGAACTGGCCAGCCGTAGCGAAGGATGTTGCCTACATCAAAGTACCAGCCAAGCAATGGATGATTAATTTCATCCACGTAACGGGCTGCTTCTATTGGGCTAATCAAGAAACTGTTCCACACATTTTCCAGCGCAATTTTAATGCCCGTTTTTTCTGCAACAGGAAGCAATTTTCTGATTTCGGCTTGCGAACGTTCATAGGCATCTTTGTATGAAACCTTTTCGTTCACTACTCCAGGTACCAGCAGAACTGTGGTTCCTCCATAAGCTTTACAGTCATGAAGTGCTTTAATCATGGATTGAGTACAAGCTTCTCTGACTTTAGGGTCAGGATCGGACATGGGAGATTTCCAGTGTACAGAGTTGACTACGCCTGGTATTTCCAGACCGGTTTTATCTCTTGCTGCCAGAATCTCTTTCATGTTCAGCTCATTGGGTGAATCCAGCTCCACTCCATCGAATCCGACTTCCTTCAGCATTTTAAATTTATCCATGATAGAAAGGTTATCCCCTTTTACCATGCCCCATTTAAGACTTTTTTTAGTCATCGGAGGAAGGGCAGACGGCTCGTAAGAGTTGCCAAAAGCATCAGTAAGACCGATACCTCCCACTACTGCGGATGCAGCGATACTATTTTTTAGAAATGTTCTTCTTTGCATTGAAATGACAATTAGGCTTCGTTAATAAAAATTCATTTGCTCACTTATATATTAAGCAAATGGGGTGATGCCTGGTTTCGCAATTTCAATTTCAGGAACTTTCATGTCAAAACTATATGATTCAACAGCTGGTCCTAGGCGTTCGTTAGAATTCAATGCCTGTTCCCAAGTAATCGTTTTACCTGTATAGGCAGCCATCCGACCCATAATACCAAGTAACGTACTATTTGCCATTTCTACTCCCTGGTTGATGGTTTTGCCACTTCTGATGGCAGCAAACAACTCGTCATGTTCGGTTTGATACATGTCGTTGGATTTACCTTCATATTTCCAGTTCTTTTTCGCACCGGTAATCTCGTGAACGTTTTTCGAACAGTTTGCCATTGCACGGCCTTTTGTTCCTAAAGATTCAACAAGGTAGCTGCTATCACAATTGGCCTGCTGGCGTGAGAAATGGAAACCTTTTGCGCCATTATCATATTCATAGGCTATGGCAAAGTGATCATAAATATGACCGAATGCAGGGTCAACCCGCACTTGACGTCCACCAGTTCCTGAGGCACTTACAGGAAGTTTATCTCCGAAAGCCCATGCCATCATATCGATACTGTGGATTGCCTGCTCAACAATATGGTCACCGGAAAGCCAGGTGTAATAAAGCCAGTTGCGAAGTACATACTCAGCATCTGTCATACCGGCTTCGCGAGGTTTAGACCACAGAAGACCAGTATTATATGTGTTGTAAACAGTGGTTACGTCACCAATTGCACCGTCATTGATACGGCCAAAAATTTCTCTTTTCGGCTGGTGGAATCTCCAGCAGAACCCTGACATCAGGGAGATGTTTTTCTGCTTGGCTACTTTTGCAGCTTCAATAACTCTTCTTACACCTTGAGCATCCACAGCCACCGGCTTTTCGCAGAAAGTATGTTTTCCTGCTTTTACGGCTGCTTCCAGATGGTGAGGGCGAAAATGAGGAGGAGTGGTTAGGATGACCACATCCACACCTGAATCCAATACCTTCTGGAAAGAATCAAACCCAATAAACTGACGCTCCTGAGGAACGTTTGCTCTGTCCCCATGTACTTTTTTCAGGCTGTCAAGTGAAAGATCCATCTTGTCCTGAAAAATATCACCCACTGCGTGTAATACTGTATTTTTATCAGCTGATAAGGCTTGCTTAGCAGCTCCTGAGCCACGGCCACCACAGCCGATCAGTCCCACTTTAAGGGTTTCACTGTTCATTCCGGCATATACGTTGTTTGATTTAATAATAGCTGGGAAGGCGGTCCCTGCCATCGCCAAACCTGCTAATTTCAGAATATCTCTACGTGAAGTACTCATTGTTTGTTTTGAATTTTAGTAACGGGTTGTTCTTTAAAAAGGGGAATTTACGGAAGATTATTAAATAAAATTTAAAAAATGAAGGAAAAATCAACGGAATATTAGTTCGATGCGATATTTTTTCAAAACTGTATCCATGAAAAATACAATTATTTGATATTGATTAATGTATCAGAATACACGATTATTTTTATCCCTGTAAAAGGTGGTTCAGAAAGGTGCCTCTACTAAAACCGTGTTATTCATAGATTAATAGGGAATTGTCATACTGAACTTTATTACGAATATAGCAGTATATGGTCAGGGGAGAGAGGGGTCGTAATCATTGATTAATTCAATGCTTCCTATGGCATATGGAGGATAACAAAGCTGTAATTTAAATTCAAACTTTTGGATGAAATTAAACCTTATGTCTATTTTTCCCTAAGAAACAACTTCAATAGGATTAAGTTGTAAAGCTTCCCTTCTTATTCCACAGGGAATGATTAGAAAAATCAGAAAGGGAATGCAACAGCAATATTGAGCACAAGATTTTCTTTTCGCCATGATTTATCCCCAAAGTTAATTTCTTTAAAAACCCAAGGTGATTTTTTTTCTGGATCGACGGTGTACCATGGCTTCCGAAAAGGAGTAGCCAGGTCAAGTCGGAATACCAAATATGAAAAATCCAAACGCAGACCGAGTCCGCCACCCACTGCAATCTGCTTATAAAAATCACTGGTAAAAGCTGCGGCTTCACCAAAACGGGAGGTTTCAGAGTAGCGATATTCCCAGATATTACCGGCATCCATAAAAATTGCGGTTTGAATCAGAGAAGTTAACTTAATGCGAAATTCTGAATTAAATTCAAGTCGGATATCACCATAAGAGTTATTCCCGAAAGACGCCCGTTCTTCCGGAGTGGCATAATATGCACCCGGACCAACAGTTCGGGCCTGAAAAGCACGTATTCCGGTACTACCGCCTGCAAAGTACTGTTTGATCTGGGGCAAAGTATTCGAGTTGCCATAAGGAACACCCAAACCAAAAAGGAAGCGGTTGGCCCACCGAACTGATTTGGATACATCATAAAAGTACTTAACCTCACCGTCAAAACGGCCGAATTGTTCATACGGAATATTAAAAATCTGACCGTGGATGTCACTTTCCGGATCTTTATTTTTGACAATCAGACCAACGATGTTACCTGCCAGATTGACTCCTCCACTGAATACAAACTGATGAGGACTGTACCGTCGTCGTGCAGGATTAAAAGTAAAATTATATTGAGATTCAAGGATCAGCCTGTTCTGAAGAATGTTTAAATACCGGTTGAAATCAAGGGGGTTTTCCGACATAAACAGCCTTTCAATAAATTCATTACTGATATTGCCTGGTCTTACCAGGTTGATACCTAATGGAGTTAGTGTATGTTCCCATTTGGTATTTCTTTGCCAATAATAGCTCCAGTGCCCTCTGATGGATGTTAGCGTATAAAGACCTATCTGATTCAATGATTCATAACCCAAAGTGAGTGAAGTACGTGGCAACCCACGGCTATTCACCGGGTCAGGATTGTAGAATGGAATAATAAACCGAGGAAAAGATAGTTCGGCTTCTGTAGAGAACCGAAAGAAATCATTTGCATTGGCGCTACCTCCTCCAATCTGAACGTCTTTACCTATACTGGCACTGATGCGCAGCATTTCTGCGGCGCGGAAAATATTTCGGTTGCTCCAACCTACATTGAACTGTACCCCGGCAAGGTTGTTGGATTTGGTAACTCCACTCAATTCAGTCTGGATAAATTTCTTTTTCTGCGGCGTCAGGTAATAATAGACGTCAAGCATGGAAGAGTCTGAACGAGGTATCAATTCAAATTGATTCTTGACAAATTTGAAATTTTTAAGGTTAACCAATCGTGCCAGGGAAGTATTATGCGCTTCAGTATTATAGAGCGAACCTCTTTCAAACGCGATTGCATCTGTAAATATAAAATTTCGGTAGGAGTTGGTTTTATCAACAATCTTGATTCCCCTCCGAATTTCTGAATTAGGTTCAACGGTGTCGGGCAGAATTGTTTCAGACTCAGCGAACACATAAATATCCCGGATATAATACGGTTTTAGGGCAGTTTGGAGGACGGTAGGTTTTAATTCCAGAAATAAATCTACCGTATGATTGTTACGGGAAGAATCCACTTTAATAATCATATAATCCGGACTGAAATAGTAATAGCCCTTTTGTTTCAATGCTTCATCTATCCGGATTCGCTCCGCTTGTATTACTTCCAATCGGTAGGGATTTCCGGGTTTTAAGTAAGTTAAGGTCTCTGTATCTATCAGATCTTTATAAAATCCTGTACTGTCTTTCAGACGGTATTGGTAGGAATTGATAGAATAGCGTTGCTTGACATGTGCTTCATAAGAAGCCTTGGTGGTATAGCTTTTTTCAGGTTCGAGTTTTCCCCGCACTGTGGAACGGAAATAACCTTCATTATTAGTATGGCTCTGCAATATTTCAGCATTGGTACCGATCATCCGGTTGGTAACAAATACAGGCGGTTCACCCAGCTTTTTGCGAAACCAGTTTCTGAAACCTTTTTCTCTTGTAGGTTCCCCTAAAAAGTAATATAACCCCACTTTATACGGATAACCAAATAACGTTTTGTTAGGAGTAGGGCGTACCAGATCTTCCAACTCGGTTTCGAGCTGGTCCAGTTTCATTCCGCTGGCCAATGTATCGGGCTTAACGGTAATGTTGGCTCCCACATAAAGCATTTCTCCTTCGGGAATATGCTTTTTTACCGAACATCCTCCAGCTATGAAAGCAAGGAAAAGGACGATAACGTATTTAATTTTCTGATTGTTCATTTTTGCCTCCGGCTGATTTTTGGAAAATTTCACGGAACGCATCATAATCCATGGTAACTACAAAACTGACACCTGTTTCTACAACATATCCTTCTAAAACAGTCTGAAACTGATTTTTCCGATAAGCTCTCACCATATATCTGCCATCTCTGGTGAGTGCGTAGTTGACTGAAATATTGTCAAATATCTCAGTCGAGCTAGGGGCATTCCCACTATTTTCTATTTCAAAATTTCGTCCTACAGCAATTGTCAGACGGTCATTCAGAAATCCTTTGCTTAATCCTACATTCAGATCGGTCCGGGCTTTACCACCCTCTGTAGATGAATTCAGATCAAAATTAACATTGACTCCTTTGACCAGATCAGAAGCAAGCAAGTTCAGCTGATCACTCAATAGCTGACTTACACTTTGGCGCGCTATGCCTTCAGCACTCAAACCACCGCTGGATGTGCCTGTCTGTTCAGTAATGAATCGGTTCATCACCAACAGGGCAAAAGCCTGTTTGTTTACTTCTGAACTATTGTTGTTTAACTGGGTAAGAATATTGTCATTAATCTTGTTGACCACATTCCGTGAAAGAATATCAGATTGTGCTTCAATTTCAAACTTAATAACAGGCGCAGTCAGGTTGCCCTGAATTTTCAGCAAAACATTCAAAGGGGTTTTCCCAAACTCCGCTCCGTAAGAACTCAACTGAGATAAATCTGCTGTAATGGGGTAAACTGCTGTAATATCTATATCAGCTTTCATCGGGTCTCCTGTCCATAACAACTGGCTTCCCTTTCGGATCATAAACTGTTTTTTGAGGACCTCCAAGGAAAGATCGTAAGAGCCTTCAGTCAGTTCATACAACCCCAACAGGAAAAGCTGTCCGTTAGGAGCAATACCTGTATTGAGCTGGGCATTTCCTTTTACTTTCAGCTGATCACCGTTCAACTCATCAACCACTATTGTAAATTCAGACTTATCATCAGCTTCCAGATTCAGATTCATTTCAGAAGCAAAACCAATGACAGGCGCTTCTGTTGTATTCACTGAATCTTCTGTCACCGTAACTGTTTCATTGGGGTTGATGAACTCCACAATGCCTTCTCCTGTAGCTGCTGAAGCGTCATCAGGCATTATAATGGTTACGTTACTTCCGGAAATAAGTTTGACATCACCTTCTATCACTGACTCGGTTCCGCGCCCTTTAATTCGTAGGTCTGCGTTGACAATACCTTTACCGAAAAACATATCATTGTCTTTACGCGTAGAGTTCAGTGCAGTAAAGTTCCGGGTATTGATCGTAAGGTTGTACCCCACGTCAGGAATTGAAGAAATATCCAGATTGCCGTTTACCTTCAGCTCCTGTTTTTGTGCGTCAGTGACAATGAAATTATTGAAATTGACATTTTGGCCGGCAAAAGTCAGATTACTGTTTGGTATCTGATATACGGCGCCCAGCTGATTCACCCTGAATGCCACCTCATCAAACTTAACAGTACCATTCATTGCAGGCTTTTCTGTAGAACCTTTTAAGGTAAGGTCTCCGGTTAGTTGTCCTTTTGACTGGGTGAGTTCTCCGAAACTAAATGCTTCAATTGTTTTGGCAGAAAGTTTCCTGAGTGCAATTTTGAAATCGAGTGGTAATTTTTCTTCAGGGGCATAATTTCCTGTTATGTTCAGGTCATTATCTTCATTTTGCAGGGTAGCAATCAGTTGAATCCTGGTTTCATCGCGATTGGTTGCACGGATATTAAGGTCTCCAATTGGTATTTGAGTCAGTTGGAGGTCTTTGATTCCCAGATTACCTCCAAAAATGATATGTTCTTCTGTATAATTTCTGATTCTGATATCACCATTCAGTGTGCCATCCGCAAGGGTAGAATCCTGAAGTACCATGGTAACCAATGGTCCGATTTGGATATCTTTCGCCATAATTCTGATCGGTGCATTCACTGAATCTCTTACAGAGGAGATCAGAAGCTGCTCTCCATCGGTTTTGCTAAGTCCGAAATCTTTCACAATCAGCCCTTGGTCATCATATTCGACAGAGCCATTTGGTTGTGGTTCCCAACCTACATAATTAAGCATGATATCCTTGGTAAGTCCAAAACGGTATCGTCTGTTGTCAATAGCCAATTGTCCTGAAAATCCATGTTGTCTTTTATCAAGGGAATCCCTAACCACAAAATCAAATGATATCTGATTATTGGCCATATCGCCGTTGATCCCTGCTTTCCTAATTCTAAAACCTGCTGTTTGAAATTCTCCCAATGACCCCCGAATGATGGCTTTTTCTCCCGTTCCTGCCAATCCTAAGCGTGTTTGAGAAATTTTCATGGAATCATAATCAATATAGGGGGCAATAATCCGGAAAAGCATGGAAGTATCGGATTGATTATCTACCCGGGCTGCCAGGCTGATAGTATCCATTTCGCTTAAGGCAGGTACAAAAACTTTCAATACCGGATGATAAAATGCCTTTGCCTGGAAACGGAAACGCGAGGCGGCCACCGTATTTGTAGCAATAAGTGAAGTATCTGCTACCTCAAAATATTTTGAAATTTCATGACTAACTACTTCTGCAAGTTCTGGGTAAGAATAATTCCCATTCATGCGTGCGGTGAACATCGGCGAGTCAATGGTAGCTGTTTTATTACCGTTTTCCGCTTGAGCCAGGGTGGCGGTCAGATTTCCCACTGGCACGACTTTGCCTGCCTCTGTCACAACCATGTTTTCTGCAATGACAGATCCCAAAGGATTATCCGGGTTTAAGGAAGAAAAATCGGCTTTGATTGTACCCCTAAAACCAACAGAATCGGCATATAAATTGAGTGGTTTTAATTGGAACTCCGCAATTTCCGCATCAAGTTTCAGATCAGGGAATTCACGGGATATGTCACTGTGCCCCGTCAATTGCATCCGAAGGTTTTCATCATCAATTCTTGCCTGAAAATCAGTTACACCGTTCTTAATAGACCCGTCCAGTGTCAGGTTATTATAAGTATATTGCTGAATGGAAGCCTGCTTGATTGTTCCTTTCAATGTGGCATCCATGGTGGAAGGATCAATACCTGTACCTTCAGCTTCTACCGTCAATGATAGAGTGCCCAGTTGCTGTGGTGGAATATTGAGCAGATAGCCGAGATTAAGACTATCCATATCCAATTTGCCATTGTAAACCAGATTGTCTGGATTGAGTACATTGATCAACTGTCCTGAAAAACCTGCATTTCCAGCGCTTGTCAATAAGTGGGCATCTAAAAGTAAATCTTCAATTTTTCCTTTTACAGTTCCGTTCAATGCAAGGGTTTCGGGCAAACGGAAATCTGAAGGCAAAGTGCTGTCTGGCAGAAACTGTTTAAGATCATCCTCTGTACTGCTGAAATTATTTACTTGCAGATCAACAATGAGTTTTTCTGTTGCTGGTAATCCGGCAATCCGGCCTGTAACATCCACTTTTGTAGACGATCCCGTTGAGAAGTTCGCCTGTTCGATATTTAAGTTATCTACTGATCCTGTCAGCCGCGCTTTACCCCCGATATAGCCGTTGGGCTGCTTACTGAATGGGGGAGTCTGTCTGAAATCGGGCATCAGCAGTAAGACATCCTTATAGGAAAGCCTGCTTTCGTCTAATTGTACATCCAGTTTAATTTTTCCCGGCTGCTCGGTCAGAACGGACATGTTGTTGTATTCCAGTGTTGCATCAGCAGCCACATCTGACTGGGGTGTTTTTAATCTGAAATTTTTAAGGAATGTCCCTGTTTCTGTATAAGCAAATTCTGTCTCTGCATTCAAAAGTTGTAACCCGCTTTTTTCTGTAAAACTCAGCTGGCCAAGCTTGCCGGCAATGGTGCTGGAGGAGTATTGAAGTGCGGTTAGCTGAGTGGTAAGGTCACGAATATGCAAATGTGAAAAATCCATTCCCTGAGGAATCGGCTTTACGGTATTGTCATTGAATGCTACAGAAGTATTTTTAATATTCAATTCTTCTGCCAAGACTGTCCAGCCAAGATCAGTGGCAGAATTGGCAGTATCAGATGGGGCAGGAGTTCCCACTTTGTCAAATGTTACATAGGTCGACAAACCGTCTATAATAATCGGATTGAGACTTACGTATTGCTGAGCCAGAAATACTTTTTCGGCGCCACCTTCCAGATAATTGAGGGTAACCCCATTTTTAAGTCCGGAAATCTCATCTTCATATTTCCAGATAAAATCTTTAATAGTCAGTTTCCCCAATCTAATATCCAGTGTATCATTTGGATTGGGTGCAACCTGTTCTTCCGCTATTTTGACTTTAGGATGATAAGTCAATAAGGATACTCTGGCTCCTTTCAAACTGACGTTATCAGGATGAAAGCGCATATAAGAGGTATTAAAGGCGTCAAATTTCAAATTGCCCTCCGGGATATTGGCCTGGGCCTCCATTCCTGTTGCATCATCCTGATAGGTAACGGATACATTTTTTAAGAGGATTTCATCCAGCCGCATATTTAATGGCGTACTGACTGTATCTGCAGGATCGGGTGGGGTTCCGCTGTCAAAGGCATCAATGATAAACTGATAGTTGAATGTAGTATCAGGTACCTGTCTGATCACTTTTGCACGAATGCCCTCTGCTTCAATGGCATTGATCCCTATATTCCCTTTTATCAGAGCCCACATATCCAGATTGATATATAGCTTATCACCTGCAACCAGTGTGTCTTGTTGCAGGTCAGGTACATAAATTCCTTCAAGAGCCACCCAGTCAGGAATCCGAATTCCAATGTGGTCTATATGAACAGGGACATTAAGTTTTTTTTGCAGATACGAATTTACCCTGCCTGTTATAATTCGTTGTCCTGCCGGAGTGTTTACTCCCAGCAGGACAACAACTATCATAAATACGATAAATAACAAGGTGCATCCTGCCAGGATTGCTGTCTTTCTCATACTTCAGGATAAATCCGGAATTTTACTTGTGTTTATTTTTGAAACAGTGCCTTATCTATTACCGGATTAATTACCAGATCTGAAACAGATATAGTTGTTGATTTTTTGTCTTTGGCATTCACTTCAACAATTTTTGACGGATAAGTGATACCGGATTTCGATTTGACATAATCAGAATAGTTACGTACAAATTCTGTGCCACCTGATTTTTCCCTTGCCTGCACTAATAAATGGGTATTGGCATCAAAATACAAATTATAGATAGTGCCCTTACCCTGTAGTTCTACATGCTCAACTTTAACTCCGTTAACAGTTTCACTGCCGACATAGGAAGCAATCAGACCTCTTGTTTTGTAGTGATAAAAAGGGGCGAGTGAATTATACATTTCGCCAGTAAGATTTGCCTTTTCTGTGGCATTCAAACCATTTACCTGATATTTGGTCGCTTTATCTGTACCTCCGATTGGTATTTTCAACCAACCATCCTGAGGTTTAGAAACATAGATAAATTCCCTTTTCATGGCAATACGGCTTTTATGAACCGATTGGGTCTCCAGGTCAGCATTCAGTATTACATCATAACTGACAGCCGAAGGGGAGGTGATTTTCTGTTTTGCAGAAAATGTTTTGATCCCGTCCCACAGAGGCACTCCTCCGGTTGACTTATAATAGCGGTTGAATAGCGAATCGGGAGTAACTTTTGCCTGATAGAAATCGGGGGCAGTAGCCGTGTTATGAAATGTCGTGTGACTAATAATTCGCTCCAATCCAGAATCAGTCATGATCTGTTCTCCTACAAAAGGAGTGAAAATTGCGAACAGGGGTAGTGTGAAAGATTTTAGTATCATGGTAGTGTTATTTTTATTTCAAACTTTCTCCTCCGTCATCCTGAAAGAAAAGATGTGTATTAGATAAAATAACAGAGGAAAAGGTTTAATCGTATCCTATGAATGAGGATTTATTTTTCAAGCGGCGAAAATGCTGTCTGAAGACAAGATATATATTGAAAGAGCCGGATATGAACCGGCTCTTTCAATGGAATTTTATAAAGTTCGTTTTACTTCACGCAATTCGAAACTTTCAATAATATCACCTTCTTCTATATCGTTGAAGTTTTTAATGTTAAGACCACATTCGTAGCCCGACTTCACTTCATTGACATCGTCTTTATATCGTTTCAGGGAATCTATTTCTCCTGTATGAATCACGATACCTGCACGGATTATTCTGATCTTGTTATTCCGTTTCACGAAACCATCGGTTACATAACATCCGGCAATTGTACCAATCCGGCTGATTTTGAATGTTTCACGGATTTCTATATTTCCGGTTACAAACTCTTCAATAGTCGGGGCAAGCATACCTGTCATTGCATCCTTAATCTCATCAATTGCCTGATAGATTACAGAATAATGTCTGATTTCGATCTGCTCCTGCTCAGCCATTTTCTTGGCATTGGGAGAAGGTCTTACCTGGAATCCTACGATAATTGCATCTGAAGCAATTGCCAGGTTGACGTCAGACTCAGAGATCTGTCCTACAGCTTTATGAATAATGCTGATCTGTACTTCTGCGGTTGTTAATTGCTGTAGTGAATCGGCTAAGGCTTCAACAGATCCATCCACATCCCCTTTAATAATCAGGTTCAGTTCTTTAAAGGATCCGATTGCTTTTCTGCGTCCGATTTCTTCCAGGGTAATATGTTTTCTGGCGCGGATACTCTGCTCACGTGCAATCTGCTCACGTTTGGTAGCGATTTCACGGGCTTCTCTTTCAGTATCCATCACGGTGAATTTATCACCTGCCTGAGGCGCACCATTCAGACCCAGGAGTAACACCGGGATAGAAGGGCCTGCATCTTTAAGGCGTTTTCCACGGTAATCAGCCATTGCTTTCACACGTCCGAAGTGTGAACCGGCCAATACGATATCACCGATTTTCAATGTTCCGGCCTGAATAAGAATAGTAGTCGTATATCCGCGACCTTTATCTAGGGTAGCTTCAATAACGGTACCAGATGCTTTTTTGGCAGGATTAGCTTTCAAATCAAGCATTTCCGCTTCAAGCAATACCTTTTCAAGTAGTTCATTAACGCCCATTCCTGATTTGGAAGAAATTTCCTGAGATTGGTATTTACCTCCCCAGTCCTCCACAAGAAGATTCATATTGGCTAGCTCTTCTCTGATTTTTTCAGAGTTGGCACCAGGTTTATCTACTTTACTGAAAGCAAATACGATAGGAACCCCCGCTACCTGAGCATGGTTAATGGCCTCACGTGTCTGCGGCATGACGCTATCGTCAGCAGCAATAACAATGATAACCACATCGGTAATTTTAGCACCCCTTGCACGCATCGCTGTAAATGCTTCGTGACCAGGAGTGTCCAGGAAGGTTACCATCTTCCCTGTTTTTGTTTTTACGCTATAGGCACCAATGTGCTGTGTAATACCTCCGGCTTCACCACTGGCAACATTAGCACTACGGATGTAATCCAGAAGTGATGTTTTTCCGTGGTCAACGTGGCCCATTATTGTAACGATGGGAGCACGTTCTTTCAAATCCTCAGGATTATCTATTTCGGTTTCTTCGATCTGATCAGACTCTTGTTCTGCAGAGATAAACTCTACTTCAAATCCGAATTCGTCAGCAATAAAGGTGATTGCTTCTGCATCGAGACGTTGATTGATTGACACAAACATCCCCATGTTGAGGCAAACTGAGATTACTTCCTGCACGGTGACGTCCATCAAAGAGGACAAATCATTGGCAGAAATAAACTCGGTTACCTTCAGGATTTTTGATTCTTCAAGATTGCCACCATCCATTCCGGTGCCATCGTTGCGGTCACGTTTACGTCCACCTCTTCCTCTGGCTCCTCCTCTTACATTACCACCACCCATACGGGCCATTGTGGCCTTGATGTTATCACTAACCTCTTTATCAGAAACTTCCTCACGGCGTTCTCTGCGGCGTCCGGCGTGTTGTGGCTTACCTGTGCCTGATTTTTGCTGTTGGGCCGGGGCGTTACCAGTTTTACCTGGAGTAGTAGTTGTGTTAGCAGCCGGAGTTCCCGTTTGTGGCTTGTTCTTCTGATCTCCAGGAGAAGTAGTGGCAGGTGTACCTGCTGGTTTCGCTACATTCGGGCGTTGGTTGGCAGGAACGTCATTCTCGCGAATGCGTTTTCTTTTACGTTTTCTTTTTCTGTCAGCACTGTCATTCGTAGCAGGTGCGTCTTTTTTCTTAGGCGGATCTACAGGTAGTTGTATTTTACCAACTACACGTAACCCACGAAGCGTTTCGCCTTTTGCTTCAATTACTGCAGATTCTTCATTTTGTGGCGCCTCAACAGGAGGCACTGGATTGCTTGTCACCGGGTGTTGTTTTTGTATAATTTGTTCAGCAGGTTTTACTGCGGCGGTAGTCTCAGACTCCTGGGACTTTTCCGGTTTAGGCTTATTAGTCACCGGAATAGCCGGTACATTTTTTTCCTGGGATACCGGAGGAACTACTTCCGGAGTTTTTGTTGTTTTTTCTTGCACCGGTATTTTTTCTTCTTTTACCGGCTCAGCATCTACAGAGACAGTATTTTTTCTGTTTTCAATTTCCTTTTCTACAGGAGTTTCTATTTTTACCTCAGCCACTTTTGTTTCTGCTGCTGTTGGTTCAACCAGCGGACTTTTTGCCGGCTGTATGGACGGAACCGTTTCTTCTGCTGCCGGTTTTACTTCTGGTGTCTCAGTGGCAGACGGTGAAGAAGGGACAGGAGCTTCTGTTTTAGGGGTTTCCTCCCGGGTATCTTCTTTCGCAACAATTGGTTTGCCTGTTTTAAGGTCAATCTTACCAATTACTTTAATACCGGGAAGTTTAGTTTCTTCTACCTGTTCCTTGGAAGGTTCAGGTTTGCTTTCATCCTTTTCAGTCGCTGCAGCGGTTTGTGGTGAGCGGAAATATAAGATATCGTCTATATCACTTTTATGCTTTTCTTTCACCACGGATTCTTCCGGAGCTTTCTCTTCTCTTGCTGAAGGTTTCAGCATAGAACGAAGGTCTCCCGAATTGAAATCCTTGGCCAGAGATTCAATCTGTTCAAAATTAATTTTTGTGTTCGGATTAGATACAACCTCATAGCCCTTGGCAGAAAGATGATCTACGATCGTAGAAATCCCTACGTTCAAGGTTCTTGCTACCTGGCTCAGCCGCATCATTTTTTCTTCTGCCATATACTATATTAGTAGTTAATTATTAGTCTTTAGTGATGTTTTCCCGGTTTTGAAATGCCCCGTTCAATCTCACTTCCGGACCAGTTAACTTCTGTGGGTTCGTCAAAGTTTACCGATAATGGATTAATCAGGCAATCATTTCATTGTAAATATCGTAATCATTCGAATTCCTTACTCAGGATTTCTATAATCTCATCGATACTGGCTTCTTCCAGGTCTGTCCGGCGAATAAGTTCTTCTTTGCTTAGTGCCAAAACACTTTTAGCGGTATCCAAACCTATTTTTCGTAATTCCTCAAGTATCCAAACATCGATTTCGTCTGAGAATTCTGAAAGATCTACATCTTCCTCTCCCAATTCCTCAACATCTCTGAAGACGTCAATTTCCATTCCTACCAGCTTACCAGCCAGTTTAATGTTTTGTCCGCCCTTACCAATTGCCAGTGATACCTGGTCTGGTTTCAGAAATACTGATACTCGTTTACTGTCACGGTCAATCTGCATGGAACTCACCTTGGCAGGGCTCAGCGCCCGGCTGATTAATAATTCCAGATTTTCCGTATAATTTATTACATCTATGTTCTCATTGCCGAGTTCTCTCACAATACTGTGAATACGCGAGCCCTTCATCCCTACACAGGCTCCTACCGGATCAATGCGATCGTCAAACGATTCAACGGCCACTTTAGCGCGATCGCCAGGTTCACGGACAATTTTCCTGATCGAGATGACACCATCATAAATTTCCGGAATTTCAACTTCAAATAATCTTTCCAGAAACACGGGAGAAGTTCTTGAAAGCGTGATCTTCGGATTGCCGTTATTAAACTCGGCTTTATGAATCACAGCTTTGATAGAATCTCCTTTACGGTAATGATCTTTAGGGATCTGTTCTGTACGCGGCAGGCTTAACTCATTGCCTTCGCTATCTACAACAATGATCTCATGCTTTAATGTCTGATATGCTTCGCCCAGAACAAGCTCTCCAACCTGGTCTTTGTACCGGTTGTAAATCATTTCTTTCTCAATATCCTTGATCTTTTGAATCAGGGTCTGGCGGGCAGTCTGCACAAGGCGTCTGCCGAAATCAATCAGTTTAACCTCCTCAGCAACCTCTTCACCTACTTCAAAATCTGACTGTATTTTCCGGGCTTCGGCCAAGGGAATCTTGTCGTAATCCCAGATGTCCTCAGAGTTGTCGTCCACGATTTCGCGCGTTCTCCACATTTCAAGGTCACCACTTTCAGGGTTAATAATTACGTCAAAATTATCATCCGTACCATATTTCTTACGAATCATGGTGCGAAACACCTCTTCCAGTACACTGATCATCGTAGGACGATCTATATTTTTTGAGCTTGCAAATTCTGCAAAAGTCTCGATCATTATTCCGCTATCCATAATAGATTTACTGGATGTATGGTTTATTTAGTTATCGATTAACGAATGGACGGTTAAATATACTTACAGGTTATTTAGTCTTCCAGTATCGGTACTTTATTTAAAAGATACCTGTATTAATGCTTTACTGATATCACTCAATTCTATCCTTACAGTAGGATCCGCAATTTCCGGCGCATCCTTGGGTGCTTTCTTTTTTTTCACCGGGGGTGGCAATATAATAATATGGTCGTCTTCTGCTACAGTAAGCTTTCCATTGATTATTTCTCCATTACTGAGGGATATTTTAAGGTCACGCCCCAGATTTTTTTTGTACTGCCTGGCTAATCGTAATGGCTGATCCAGACCTGGAGAAGATACTTCCAGATTGTAACTGCCTTCAATAATTTCTTCTGATTCCAATGCAGCTGCGAGCCTACGGCTTACAGAGGCACATTCGTCAATGGTGATCCCTTCATCCTTGTCTAGTAAGATTGTTATTTTCTGCATGACTTTGGATGGCTTAATAGTGATATCCACCACATACAAATCATTATCAGCTAGGAACGCAGGTAGTAATCTTTCTATTTCTTCTTTTAATGACATAAAATACCTGGCAACAAAAAAAGGGGTCTGTTAGCCCCTCGATCATAAACAAACCGAAATACTGTGCAAATATAGGTGATTTCCCGTTTATTTCCAAAATTAGCGGAGTGTGTTACATATAAATATGAGGAAGTGAGGCGTTTACATAGTATAAATTCACTGATGCCGGTGATTTATGATCCTGAATTGATATTAATCATGATATATTTTAGCGGTGATCACTGATTCTATCGTACATTTGTCAATGACAAATCCTGGGAAATTTATACACTGATGCGCATTATTAAAGGATTATCTGGTTTCGTTTATTCACTGTTTGTTGTCATTACTTTAATTGTCTACGGACTTTGCTACTGGACCCCCTCCAGTCACTGGTTAGCTGGTTTTCTGATGATGTCTTTCCCCGTATTGATTGCTATCCACGGGGCTTTTTTGCTTTTGTTTCTATTGGCAGGAAATCGCCTTGGCCTCCTGGCAGGTATTGTACTGTTACTTGGTTTTCCATTTTATCCCCGAATGTTTAAACTAACTACCGCTCAACCATCAATTGTGGATGGAAAGGCGATCAGAGTGGTGAGTTATAACGTACTCAGGTTTGATGAAAGGAAAATGTTCAATAAGGATGTGAATGACTATGAGCAGCAATTTAAAGAATGGATAAAAGAGCAGAATGCGGATATTATTTGTTTTCAGGAATTTTCCCCTTTTAAAGGAAGTCGCAAAAATTATACTTCAGCCTGGTTTAAAAAGGCAGGTTATAAATATTCAGCAGGTAATTCAGAAAGCAGTTCCGAGATTGATGGGCCGGCCATTTTTTCCCGTTATCCGCTGGTGAATAAAAACTACCTTGATTTTGACGCTTTGAATGGAGTGGTTAGTGCTGATGCAATCGTGCACGATGATACTTTGTCGGTGTTTAGTGTCCACCTGCACTCCATGACGCTTAATCTGGGGACTTTGCTGGAAGAGGACACTTATGAAGGTCGGAAAAAAGAAGGGAAAATTACCTTCAATAAAATGAAAGATGGGTGGAATCAACGAAAAAATGAACTGATAAATCTGGAAAAAGAACTGAACAATACTACGCACCCGGTAATTCTTTGTGGCGATTTTAATGAAACGCCATTCAGTTATGTATATGGCCGGTTAAGTAAAATATTAAAAAATGCGTTTGAAGAAAAAGGAAGCGGATTTGGCTTTACTTTTAATCAGCTTCCTTATTTTATCAGGATTGACAATCAGTTTTACAGTGGCGAAAAACTTGAATTGCTGGATTTTAAAACCGATAACTCCGTAAAATTTTCAGATCATTACCCTTTGGTGGCCACCTATAAGCTAATTAACTGACATCTTGTTTATTGAAGTCGTGGATAATAATATAAATTAACTTGCGTTTCAGAGGTTTTTTCTCCCAGTGTATAATAGCCGTTTGCCTGGGTATCAAAACAGACAGCTTCTCCTTGTTGCTCTAATTGATAGGGCAGGCTTTTGTCGGCCCTGCGTTGCAACACTTCTCCTACACTTTCTCCATTTTTTCTGGTCCAGTAAAACACGGCACCATAATTCTTTATCAATATCTCCGCACCATCAAATGAAATATCTCCGGCGGTAGCAACAATAACTCCCGGAATGCTTCCAACATGTTCAGCAATCATTGTTTCCTGGGTCGATTGAGGATAGGGTAGCCTGTAAATCCGGCTGCCATTCAATTCTTTGCTAATGATGAATAAATCTTTTGTTACCGGATCAAGAATCAGTGTTTCAGCATCCTTGGGGCCATCAGGATAGTTAAATGTGATTTTTTCCAGATTCTCCCCTGAGAAAGACTGCTGTATGGAAGTTAATTCAGGGATTCTGTAGATTACCAGGTTCCGGGATGTCCTGCCAAAATTATTTCCGATGTCCCCTATATAAAGATAATGCTTTGATTCGTCGGGTCCCGGGCCGGAAGCGATGTCCTCCCAATCAATATTTTGCGCTCCTGGAAGCTGTACAGTATGTAATTCCTCGGCATTATAACTCAGCAGATACAGATGCGGGGAGTTGCCCGAATCCTGATGAGTCCATAGATATCCGTTGATATTTTTGCTTGGAACCAGTCCTGAAGCTTCATTAACATAATGAGCAGGCAGGGTATAAACAACGGGCTGATTACTGAATTCAGCCGGACGGCCAGTTTCCTGTTCTTTCGGTGTTACGCTTTTAAATAAATCACAGGAGGTGAAGCCTAGCGTGATAAAAAGGAGCATTTTTATGGGTATCTTCATATCTCGGTGGGTGCAATTATATATATCATCTTTTGGTGTAGATTGGAATCGTACGGTAAAATTAATTAGTTTTGCATTTCTTTTATAAACGAAACTGATTAAACATATTATATTTTTTGTATGTTAAGAACACATACTTGTGGAGAATTGCGATTGAGTAATGCTGCTGAAGAAGTGACATTATGCGGCTGGGTACAGCGTACCCGTGACAAAGGGGGTATGATTTGGGTCGATCTTCGCGATCGATACGGCATTACCCAATTGCTGTTCGAAGAAGGGAAAGCGCCTCAGGAGCTCCTGGCAGCGGCCAGAAAACTTGGACGTGAATTTGTGATTTCTGCCCAGGGAGTTGTGATTGAAAGAATATCTAAAAATGACAAGATTCCTACAGGTGAGATAGAAATCCGGGTAACAGGAATGGAGATCCTGAATCCGGCAAAATTACCTCCTTTCCTGATTGAAGACGAGACAGATGGTGGCGATGACTTACGTTTGAAATACCGCTATCTGGATCTGAGGCGTCCTGTAGTAAGAGAGAACCTGGTCCTGAGGCATCAGATAACCCGTAAGGTAAGGGAATATCTGGATAGCCTGAATTTCATAGAAGTTGAAACGCCGGTCCTCATTAAATCGACACCAGAAGGTGCTCGTGACTTTGTTGTGCCGAGCCGGATGAATCCCGGAGAGTTTTATGCGCTACCGCAATCCCCCCAGACATTCAAGCAATTGTTGATGGTTTCAGGTTTTGATCGTTACTATCAGATTGTAAAGTGTTTCAGGGATGAAGACCTGCGTGCAGACCGTCAGCCCGAATTTACACAGATTGACTGTGAAATGTCTTTTGTAACCCAGGAAGATGTATTGAACACTTTCGAGGGGCTGATCCGATATCTGTTTAAAGAAGTGAAAGGTATTGATTTGCCTGCAGTACCGAGAATGGATTATGCGGAGGCAATGCAAAGGTATGGCTCCGATAAGCCGGATGTACGTTTTGGTATGGAATTTAAGTATCTGGTATCGCCGGATGTACCAGAAATTGGTGCTGTTAAAAGCAAGGGATTTCCGGTGTTTGATGCAGCAGAAACTGTAGCCGGAATTTGTGTGCCAGGCGCTGCTGTGTATACCAGAAAACAAGTGGATGAACTGACGGAGTGGCTGAAAAGACCACAAATAGGAGTGAAGGGAATGATTTACGTGCGTTATAATGAAGACGGCACCGTAAAGTCATCCGTTGATAAGTTTTTTACAGAAGAAGAATTACGCCAGTGGATTGCTGCCTTTGATGCCAAGCCTGGTGATCTTTTGTTGATTTTGGCGGGTGGTCATGCCAAGACGCAAAAACAGTTAAACGAGCTTCGCCTTGAAATGGGCAATCGCTTGGGACTGCGTAACCCGGATCATTATGAAGTACTCTGGGTGACCGATTTTCCATTATTGGAGTATGGAGAGGAAGAGGATCGTTGGTTTGCAATGCACCACCCTTTTACCAGTCCGAAACCAGAAGATATAGCGTTACTGGAAGCTGGCGAATTGGGCCGTATCCGTGCCAACGCTTATGACCTGGTGATCAACGGTACAGAAGTAGGTGGGGGGTCGGTCAGGATTTTCCAGCGTGAATTGCAAAGGAAAATGTTTGAAGTGTTAGGTTTCTCTGATGAAGATGCACAGGCCCAGTTTGGCTTCTTGATGAATGCTTTTGAATATGGGGCGCCTCCTCATGCAGGACTGGCATTTGGTCTTGACCGTCTATGTTCACTTTTTGGCGGAGTGGAATCCATCAGGGATTTTATAGCATTCCCCAAAAATAACTCAGGGCGTGACGTCATGATAGACTCTCCGTCAACCATTGCGGACGGACAACTTGCCGAGCTGAACATATCGGTAAACGCAAAGGCTTGATCTATATAAAGTGTTGAATTAAAATTCCTCCATTGTGTTTTCATTTTTTTTCAAGAAAAAGAAGAAAGAAAATCTGGATTTGTCATTTATACATACTGATTTGCATTCCCATCTCATTCCTGGTATTGATGATGGGGTGCAAAGCCTGGAGGAAGCCTATGCTTTGATCGCAAAAATGCACGAGCTGGGTTATAAAAAAATGATAACTACACCACACATTATGTGGGATTGTTATCGTAATACGCCAGAGATTATTCTGGAAGGGTTGGATAATGTTAGTAATTATTGTACACAAAAAGGACTCGAAGTAGATTTATCTGCAGCTGCAGAATATTTTATGGACGAACATTTTGTGGACATGCTTCGAAATGGAGAGAAATTGCTAACTTTGCCCGGCAACCGCCTGCTGGTGGAGTTGCCCTATACGACACCATTAATGAATACTTCAGAGTTGTTATTCTCGATTATTGAACATGGTTATCAGCCTGTACTTGCCCACCCCGAACGGTATAAGTATTTGCATAGCCACACTGAGACCTACCGCCAGTTCCATAATCAAGGGTGCGAATTACAACTTAATGCATTGTCAGTCACCGGCCAGTATGGCGAAGGTGTACGGAAAACTGCTAACTGGTTACTGAAAGAAGGACTCATTACCTTCATCGGAACCGATGCCCACAAAATAGAACATCTCCTCTCTTTAGGCAAAATTGCCGATTCCAATCTGTTGATTAATTACCCTTTTAAGAACTATCTTTTAAACTGAGTGAAAAAATAGAATTAATAACAAAGATTTTTAATTTTCCGGGTATTAAATCGTTATCGATATTAGTAAATACTGTAAAAATAATGTTTAGAAATAAAGTGTGTCCGTGGCGAGGATTTGCCTCGTCAGTTATAATTATATGCGCAGTATTACCTGTTCAGTTGACTTCCTGCGTTTCCCCAAAATCCATTATTTATTTTCAGGGGGACACTTTGCAATATCGTTCCGAAAAAGTCCTTCATGCGTACGTGCCGGTGATTCAAAAAAGCGATATACTTTCGATTGTTATCGGGAGTCTGAACGAGGAGTCGAATGAATTGTTTAATCTGCCCAATAAATTCACTGTTGTAAGTTCCAACTATAACACAACCGCCAGCGGCGGCGCCAGGATGCAGCCATTGGGTTACCTGGTTGACAGTGATGGAAATATTGAATTGCCCTTGATTGGTAAGGTCAGAGTAGAAGGCCTTGAAACCCAGAGAGCGGCTGATCAAATCCGCAGTAAGTTGGAGGAATACCTCAAAGAGCCTACCGTGGTGGTCCGGAATGTTAATTTTAAGGTTTCTGTATTGGGAGAAGTCGCCAGACCCGGTGTATTTGTTATTCCGGATGAGAAAATTTCATTACCTGAAGTGTTGAGTATGGCAGGAGATCTGACCGTCTACGGCAACCGTAAAGCTGTGATATTGATCAGGGAAGAAAATGACAAGCGTGAGCATATAAGACTGAATTTGACCAATCGTGATATTTTCAGTTCTCCGTATTATTATTTGCGTAAAAATGATATTATCTATATAGAGCCAGTTCCAGCCAGGGTAACTTCGACCGATCGTGTCGTACAGCTCACCCCATTGATCGTCAGTGTGGCAACGGCCTTATCGTTGATATTCGTACGTATTAAGTAATCCATATCATTAATATTTTTTCAGATTTCCATACCCCGAAGTTACAATAAACAATGAGTGATAAAAACACGGGTTTTACCGATTCATTTGAAGACGAAGGCAACGATTTTAACCTTTTAGAGTACCTGATGCGGTATTTGCGCTACTGGTATCTGTTTCCACTTTTCTTATTTATAACGCTGTCAGCAGCTGTATTATACCTGAAAACCACACAGCAGGTATATCTCACAAGAGCAGTTTTGCTAATCAAGGATCAAAAAAAGGGTATTGGTGGAAGTTCCGCTGATATTTTACAGGAATTATCCCAATTCGGAGGCAGCAAACTCGTAGAAAATGAAATAGAAGTATTCAAATCACAGGCGCTGATGGAGCGAGTGATCAACGACCTGGGATTAAATATAACCTATACAGCACAGGACGGACTCCGGAATCAGGTCCTGTACAATACCTCTCCGGTAATTGTTAGAGCCGATACCCTGTATGAATATGCGTATGAGGAACCCATGGAAATTCATATGGATGGCAACCTGTTTACCATTAACGATGAAGAGAAAAAGTTTTCATATGGGAAAAAGCTAAGAAACAGCTGGGGAGAATTTACAGTCCTCAGAGGGTTGCCTGATTCAACAATCACCAGTGTACAGGTGATTTTCAAAGAACAGCGGTCACTGCTTGAGGCCATGGCGAAAAATCTGGAAGTAAAACAGCCCAATATTAAAAGCACCGTCTTAGAGCTGACCTATGAGGACCCCTCAACCAGTCGTGGTAAAGATATTCTCAACAAATTACTGGAAGTATATGTGAAGTCATCCCTGAACGATAAGAATATCGAGGTAAGTAATACCCTTCAGTTTATTGAGAACCGGCTTGATCTTATTACCGGTGAGTTGGTCGAAGTGGAAAAAGATGTTGAATCGTACAAGAGAAATCAAGGTCTGACAGATATCGGTGCTGAATCTACCATTTTTCTGGAAAGTATTAAGGAGAACGATAAAAAACTCAACGAAGTAAATAACCAGATCAGCGTCCTCAATGATGTTGAGCGATACATACAGAGCAATTTGCAGGGTGTAGTAGCCCCGGCCACGTACATGATCTCAGACCCTGTATTGGTTTCATTACTGACCAAGTTCAATGAATTGGCATTGGAAAAAGAAAGGCTGGCGTTAACCACCCGGGAAAATAACCCATTGTTGCAGACGCTGACCAATCAGGTGACTGCGACCAGGCAGGCGATCAATGAAAATATTCGTAGTCTGAAGAATACACTTACAGTAACACAGCAAAGTCTTGAAGGAATCAATAAACGTTTTTCGACAGGATTAAGGAGCATTCCCCAGAAAGAAAGAGAGTATATCAGCATCAAGCGACAGCAGACGATCAAGGAAGGGCTTTATCTTTATTTGCTACAGAAAAGAGAAGAAACGGCACTTACCTATGCTGCTTCTGTAACTGATAGTCGGATTATTGATCAGCCCGTGTCTACTGTCAAACCTATTAAGCCCAAACCATTGGTGGTTATTTTAGGAGCTGGTATGGCAGGTGTGGCTATACCTTTGTTACTGATCAATCTGTTGTTTATGTTGAATAATACAGTACAAAGCAGAGATCAGATTGAAAAAGGATCCGGTACTACTATTCTTGGTGAAATCGGCGTGCTTAAAAACAATAAGAATCGTCCGGAGGATGGTGTTATTCAAATGGCAAGTAAAAGTGCGGTGGCTGAACAATTCAGAGCGCTCAGGACCAACCTCCAATATCTTGGCAATAACAATTCTGTACGAAAACTAATGTTTACTTCCTCCATAGGGGGTGAGGGTAAAAGCTTTGTCAGTATCAACCTCGGTGCGAGTCTGGCGTTCTCTGATAAAAAAGTAGTGCTGATCGGATTGGATCTTCGCAAGCCCACACTTCACGAGCGTCTTGGGGTGTCTAATGTCCGGGGGGCTTCTACCTATCTGATCGGGCAAGGAAAACTGGAGGATTTGGTATTAAAAACCAAGGTACATCCCAATCTGGATGTACTGCCTAGCGGGCCCATTCCACCCAACCCATCCGAACTATTGTCCAATGGGCGATTAGGTCCCATGATTGAGGAATTATCACAAAAATATGATTATGTACTGGTCGATGCACCTCCGTATGGGTTGGTGACTGATGCTGCCATTATCGCTGATCATATTGACGCGACACTCTTCCTGGTACGTTACAATTATACAGTCCTTCCAAACTTGAAGCGCATAGGCGAGCTTAAAAAAGCTGGCCATTTCCCTAAACTATCTGTGGTATATAATGGTGTCAACTATGGCAGTGGCTACGGCTACGGCTATGGTTATGGATATTACACCGAAACGGAACAGGATACACTTACAAAAGCTATTCATAGTATAAAGAGGTGGATACGGCAGGGGTAAGATAGTAAGTAAAATTCAAGTTTAATCAAATTATGATACGGTAGCTTTTATTGAACTGTTTTAATAAGTGTAGTGAAACATCTCATTTATTAATTTGGCATTAAAAATGAGTGTGTCAGTTCTATTATATTCTTGTAGTTTTACAGCTTCTTTTGTAACTGATTTATTATTTTCTATTTTTTATTATGAATCAAGTATTGATTATTGGAGCTTTTGATAGATATAATTATGGCGATTTATTATTTCCTTTAGTTATTAAAAAACAACTAAATGAAATAAATCCTGATTTCTCTTTTAATTTTTTTGGATTAGTTAAAAGTGATCTCACAGGAGTGGGTGGAGTTGCCACTGAGGATTTACTTACTTTTTATAAGAGTTGTAGCCAAGCTGACAAAAAAGTAAGTATTATTATTGCCGGAGGTGAAGCTATTGACGCTTCTTGGTCCTCATTATTTGCTGCTCTTAATACTAAATTCCAAACATTGGAATGGGTGATAAGGAAAACTAGACTACCTATTCCATTGAATAATTTTGCTAGAATGGGCTTAAAGGGTAGAACAACCTTTCCATTTACATTTTCAAAGAGTGAATTTGATGGAGTAAAAGCAGTGATATATAATTCACTCGGAGGGTCGAATGTTCCTAATTTGTCCCAAAAAGATAAAGCTAGATTATCTGAAATTGTAAAGGATGTTGATTACTTATCTGTAAGAGATAAGTTAACGCAAAAGAATATCCAGAATTTAGGAGGAAACTCGCAACTATTTCCTGATTCTGCCATATTGATGTCTAAATTTTTTCCAAAGGATAAATTGTATCAATTAGTTTCAAAGCAGGTTTCAAAATATGTAGAAGAGAATAAAAATAATTATTTGTTTTTCCAGGTTAATAAAAATTTTGGCAAATATTATAATTCTGAATTAGGAAGAAATTTAGAGAAAATTTCGAAGGAATTTGATACCCAAATTTGTTTATGCCCTATTGGAATTGCATTAAACCATGAAGATCAGGATGGATTATTATCTGTCAAAGCAACAATGAATATTGATTCTCAACTATTTTCGGATGTAACTATTTGGGATATTATGTATTTAATAGCTAACTCCAAAGCCTATATGGGGACTAGTCTTCATGGAGCTATCACCGCAATGAGTTTTGCTATTCCATATATAGGTTTAGCTATTACAAAATTAAATAGCTATTTAGAAACATGGGGTGTAGAAGGCATAAATCATGTATATGCGGTAAAGGATATGGTTAGTGGTTTTAAAAATGCTATTTCTGTAGATTCTCACTTATTAAGAAAATCAGCTTCATATCAAATAATGAAAAGTGAAGAATCATTTGAAATTATCAATGATATCTTATGTCAATAACTTTCATTATCTGTAAACTTATGTCCCAGTATTAGATTATTTTAATAGTTATGCGAACTTCTGCAAGTCGAATCATAATTAACACTGGTATTCTTTATGGCCGGATGTTATTGACGGTAGGGGTGTCACTGTATACTACCCGGCTTATACTTAATGTTTTAGGAAGTACAGACTTCGGGATATTTAATCTGATAGCTGGCGTAATTGCCATGCTTGCATTTTTAAATAATGCCATGGCAACTGCAACGCAGCGTTTTTTGTCTTTTTATCAGGGCAAAGATGATCTGCCAATGCAAAAGAAGGTCTTTACAAACAGCCTGAACCTGCACATCATCATTGGTATCGTCATCTGTATTCTACTGGAACTTGCGGGGCTGTTTCTGTTTGATGGTTTCCTGAATATACCACAGGAACGGATGGCCGCTGCTCAAACGGTATACCATTGGATGGTCCTGTCTGTATTCTTTACCGTTCTTACCGTGCCTTTTACAGGCTCGCTGGTGGCCCATGAAAATATGCTCTGGGTGGCTATTGCCGGCATTCTGGAAGTGTTGCTGAAATTTGGACTGGCGCTGTATTTATACGTTGTTGCTTTTGATAAACTGATCATCTACGCCATAGGAATGGCCGCTGTAAATGGCCTGAGTCTTGTTTTTTATACAGTTTACTGTTTCCGTAAGTATAATGAATGCACGTTAGAAGGCTTACTGCGTCCTGACATAAAGCTGACCAAAGAACTATCCTCTTTTACAGGGTGGAATCTTTTCGGTGCCCTGTGCGGATTAGGACGTACACAGGGGATTGCGATCATATTAAACCTGTTCTTTGGCACAATGATCAATGCCGCTTATGGCATTGCCAATCAGGTTTCCAGTCAGCTCAATTTCTTTTCCTCCACGATGCTACGGGCCATTAATCCCCAGATTATGAAAAGTGAAGGAGCCGGCGACCGTCAGCGTATGCTCAGGCTATCCATGACGGCCAGTAAATTTGGTTTTTTTTTATTTGCCATCTTTGCCATACCCTGTATTTTTGAAATGGATGCGATACTCACGCTATGGCTTAAAACAGTCCCGGACAAGACGGTTATCTTTTGTCAGTTGATTTTGATCGGTACATTAATCAATCAGTTAACGATTGGTTTACAATCAGCCATTCAGGCTACCGGAAAAATCAAAGTGTATCAGGCGGTGGTTGGTTCTATTGTTTTATTCAACTTACCAGTAGCTTATCTTTTGTTAAAAATGGGGCATGCAGCCAGTGCTGTTATGTATAGCTTCATGGCCATTGAGCTGATTGCCTGCGCGTTTCGTATCTATTTTCTGCACAAAATTGCGGGTATGTCCGTGAAGGAATACTGTGAACGGGTGTTTCTGAAGGAGCTGGGGCCGTTGGTGGTACTTGTAGGAATATGTATGGTAATGGCCCGTAACAGTATCTTACCTTATGGTTTTGTGATGACTTTTATCACTGCTTTTCCACTTGCGATGGCAAGTATTTATATAATGGGGCTGGATGCTTCCGAGAAGAATATGGTCAGTGGATATTATGCCCGAATCAAGCATAAAGTTCAATGGAAGAAAACAGGTAATTTCCGTTAATTAAGTAAAAAATGAATTTCGTTTATTTTAAGTCGGCAATTGGTAATTTTGGTGATGACCTGAATCCCTGGTTATGGCCTCAGTTATTAACCAGCAATGCAGGGGAGGAGAACTCCGCTTTTTTAGGAATCGGATCCATATTGTTTAACGGTAATAAGATTCTGAATGCCTATCAGGATCAGAAAAAGATAGTTTTCGGAACGGGAATACGACCTTCCAAGGATTTTAAATCATTCAAGACAGATGATACCTGGGACATCAGGTTTCTGCGCGGACCACTCTCTGCCATGAGCCTGGGCAACAGGCACCCCTATATCACTGATGCTGCCTATGCAATGAGACAATTGCCGGATTTCAATAAATATATGCATTGTGAAAAAAAATACGAGATCAGTTTGATGCCGTATTTCGGATCTGTTTCATTTTTTGACTGGGAAGGTATTTGTGCAAAATTGGGCTATCATTACATATCACCTTTGTCGGAAAAAGGTGTCGATTTTACGCTCATGGAGATTGCCTCATCAAAGCGCCTGATTACTGAGGCCATGCATGGTGCAATACTGGCCGATGTGCTGAGAGTTCCCTGGCATCGGTATATCCTAAGTACTTTTAACCGCGAGACTGCAAGAGTTTCAGAGTTTAAATGGATGGACTGGTTGTATTCCATGGAGCTGGGATATGTTGATTCGACCTTTATAAATTTTTACAGTCGTAATTTTCTGGATAAGGTATTTTCTAAATTGTCTGCTGACAAACTTAAATCAGAGTCGTTAGCGAAAGGAAAAATACTGACAGATATATATCAGCAATTGGGCACCCCTAAAGATTATTTCTTATCCGAAGATACCAGGATTCAGGAAGTGGATGAAAAAATAGGAGCAGAGCTGCTACGATTGAACAAAGAAAAATAACGCAGTATCGCTGACTGCGCACCGATGAAAGAAAGTGATTGCTTATTGTCATTATAACAAGATATAGGGTTTGGTTAATTTAATTGTTTTATCGCTACTCTTTCTGATTGGTTTATGCAGATGGGTATTTATAAAAGGATTGGGGCAAAAAGGGGGGCATATTTTAATCAGCCTGCTTGTTCAGACCTTGCCTTTTGCGTATGGTAAAGGAATTTACAGTTTCTTGCAGGGACAGATTACCGAGGATTATAAATCGGTGAGGCTTGGTGAGTTTGGTAATATCATACGTGTTGAATTTCCTCTGGTATTCATCCTGATATTCTTTGTATTGGGTTACCATCGATTCAGGAGCAATGCGTTTAGCTTTAAAAAAAATGTATGGTTGTGGGTGCTGCTGGTATTTTGCGTTATTTCCTACCTCAACCCATACAATACATTCCCGCTCGCATTTCTGGTGTTGGCCATCCCGTTATTGCAATTTTTGTTTGTAATAAAATATGTAGACTATAATTTTTCCCGGTTGGATATTCTGAAAGGAGTGTTTGACGGATTAATGATGATAACAGTCCTGGAATTTGTTCTGGCTATCTGCTATCCGGTACTCGGTCTGGAATTTGTCGCTACTTTGTTCAGAGACAGTGCTTTTGAATGGTCGCAGCGGAGAGGAATGACTTCTGCAATTGGTACCTTTGGTCACCCAGGGCATCTGGCATTATACAGCCTGATTATGATGGGCTTTTTTGTTTCCTGTTATCTGAATGGCTTCAAATCCAAATGGAGTGGTTACCTGATCCTGATGAATGCCGTCACACTCATTCTGACTTTTTCCAGAACTACCATTATCTGTACTGTCTTAATCATGCCAGTGCTGATCTTAATATACTATCAGGGAAGAAAAATCTTCTCGTTGAAAAGTGTGGTAGCCTACATTACCTTGTTTATGTTGTTACTGGCTGTTGTATATGTCAGTCCATTAAGTTATCTGTTTCTGGAAAGTGACTCCAATGTGCAGGTCACCAACAGATTTGTGCACTGGACGCTAGGTTATCAGATGTGGGATATTTCCAAATGGATTGGCGTTGGGATCAATACGCACGTCTATTATATGCTCAACAAATTAAACATCAATATTGCAGCAGATATTACCCTGACCGATACCTTTTTCTTTCTCAGAAGTCCCATTCACAATATACATATTATCGTGCTTGCCGAAGCCGGACTGATTGGACTGATTACCTGGATTTACTTTTACTGGAACAGGTTTATTACATATTACAAATATTGTAAAACCTCAAATCCTGTTAACAATATTTTTAACCTGACTTTTATCAGTCTGTTGTTAGGAACTTTTTTATACGGCTTTTTCGGCTGGACACCGATGACAATGGAAATTTACTCAATGTGTTTAATGCTAGGCTATTTTGCTAACAAAACTTAATACCTGCAAGATAAGGTAATTTATGAAAATCATTTTTGAACCAAACCAAAGTAAGACCAATACATACGTTAATATTCTAAGAGATTCATTGGCAAAGGCAGGCATCATATCGTGCTCTGTCCAATCTGCCTTTAAAAGCTGGTCAGCATTCAGGGCGATTGAAGTAGTCCATCTGAATTGGTTCGAAAATGTAGGAAGTATAGCTGAATTCGTAAAAAAGTTTACAAAACTCATCATTTTCAAATTGAGCGGGAAAAAGCTGATCTGGACATTCCATAACAAGCAACCGCATAATCAGTCGTATCAATCACTCAGTCGGTTGCTGATGTATTGTCTTGCACATTATTCTAGATACATCATCATACATTCCCGTAGTTCAGAGAACCTGCTGGTAGGTTATTATGGAGAATGCGTTCGGTCCCGGATCCAATACGTTCCGCACCCTCATTATATTCAAACCTATGGTGAGTCGATGAACAATAAGATCAGTTCTGCTGTCTCTCCCTTGTCACTTTTATTTTTAGGTGCAGTAAAGCCGTATAAAAATTTGGAGCTGCTGATTGACGCAGTTCAGTCGTTTGACAAACATGATGTTGAACTTACCATTATGGGTAAACCAGCTAGTGATAAATATAGATTGTCATTGATGGAAAAAGCCGACGGATTTAGCAATATACACCTGAATCTGCAGTTTGTAGATGACTCAAAAATAAGTAAAATATTAAGTGAATATGATTTGATGGTGTTTCCCTACAGCATGGAAAGCAGCCTCAATTCGGGTTCTGTAATACTCGCCTTTTCGTATGGTAAAACAGTAATTTGTCCGGCTATCGGTACTGTCACAGATTTCGATGATCACGAAAATATGATCATCTATGATTATGATACGCCGGAGAGCCACCTGAATCACCTGAAAAATGCCATACAACAGGCAATTCTTAATAAGAAACAAAATCCGGAAATATTTGAATTACGGGGAAAAAAGATGTTGGAAAAAGTAAAGACCGGAAATAATCCTGACGAAATCGGGAAGTTGCTGGCTACGCTTTATCAAAATTAATATTAAAGATATTGAAGATGTTTGTTTCGGTAATCATACCAACTTTTAATGACTGGGCGAGGCTATCTTTATGTCTTGAGGCACTCCAATCTCAGACTTACCCACAGAATATGTTTGAGATTTTTGTTGTAAATAATAATCCGGACGACAGCATACCTGAAGGATTTGTAGTTCCTGCCAATTGTACCATCCTGGTGGAGGCCAAACCAGGATCCTATGCAGCCCGTAACAAAGGCTTACAGCATACAAGGGGAAATCTGATTGGCTTTACTGATTCAGATTGTATTCCTGATAAAAACTGGATTATTAATGCGGTCGCGTTTCTGGACAAATATCCGGAGTATACGCGTATTGCAGGCAAGATTGAGCTGTTTTACAAAGGTACACAGCTGACAGATGCCGAACTCTATGAAAAGGCATATGCCTTTAAGCAGGATTTTGCGGCTTCCATTGGTGTGAGTGTGACGGGGAATATGTTCGCCTATCAATACATTTTTGATCAGGTAGGTAATTTTCGGGAAGATTTATTTTCGGGAGGAGATTCAGAGTGGTCGCTTAGGGCGAACAGGGCCGGATATAAAATCAGTTATGGTAAGGATGTGATCGTCAATCATCCGGCGCGCTACGCGATGGCCGAACTGGATAAAAAATATAGGCGTACGGCTGGTCTGAATGGTAAGAACAAAGTGAAGGCAATAGCACGATTCTTTAAATATGCAATACCTCCGGTTAATACCCTGCTGCATGGAACAGGTTTGACATTGCCGGAGAAATTAAAATTATTTATGATCAGATATCGCTTACATATGATACGGAGTATAGAGGAAGTACGGTTGTCTTTCGGTAAATCAGCTAACAGGGAATAGCTAAACTGACTGATTAGGGAAGCAGGCAAATCAAGTAAGTTAAACTGACTAATAGTAATGCGTTTAATCTGTATTCATCAAAGTGCAGACCTGTATGGTTCGGACAGGAGCTTTTTACAGGTACTGGAATATTTTGTAAAATCAAACCGATTTACAGAAATAAAGGTCATGTTGCCTCGCAACGGGCCATTGACATCCAAGCTGGAAGCGCTGGGTGTAACTGTTGAGCTGATGGATTTATCGCTGTTGAGCAAAACCTATCTAAAGAAGTTGCAATGGGGGAAAATTTTGTTCCCACTCCTGAAGTTTCCGGAAAAGCGCGTGCTTCTGAATTCGTATGATGTAGTATATGTAAATACTTCAGTGATACTTGATTTTTATCTGATTGCACCGTTTCTACGTAGCAGAAAGATTATACATATCAGGGAAATACCTGCCCGATGGTTGGGTAAAATATTGTCATTTTTTCTGAAATATTCCGGATCAGTCAAAATATTCAATTCAGAATCAACAAAAGCTGGTTTTGATAGGCTGCCTGATAGCTTTGTGGTGCATAATGCATTTGAAGGTTTTAATGTGGCTGTTGCTGATAATCAGAATACTACAATTGACGACCCGATTAAGGTACTCCTGATTGGGAGAATTAATGACTGGAAAGGGCAGGATTTTACACTGGAAGCATTACAGCGGTTGAAAAGCAACAATATTACGTTAAGAATAGTGGGGGACACTTCCGCAGGAAATGAACACCTGCTGGATCAACTCCGGGAGCAGGCAGCTGGGGCGGGAATCACATCGCAAGTCGAATTTGTAGGTTTTACCGCTGATCCAGCCATTCATTATCAATGGGCTGATGTGCTGATTGTCCCTTCCAAAAAACCTGAGCCATTTGGAAGAATCGCTATTGAAGCGATGAGTCTGGGTAAACCCGTTATAGCAGCCAATCATGGGGGATTGCCCGAAATTATTGACCATAACAGGAACGGTTTTTTATTCAAACCCGGTGATATTGAATCATTCAATGGATTTCTGCTAAAATATATTCAGGATAGGAACCTCCTGTTAATTCACGGCAAGGAGGCCAGAAATTCCTATTTAAGGAAATTTTCTTCAGAAACCATGTTTAATAATTTGGATCGAATATTCAGGGATGTTAAAATCTGGTCGTAAATGGAGTTTACCTGGTATCCATCAGGGTATTGTCATTTCCTTTTTATTGGTTTTAAGTGGTCTGTCAGCCTGTAGTCAGTCTGTCAAGGGAAGATCTAATCAGCATGGTATAAAGGTAGGAGCCTATTATTTTGATGGATGGACCGGTAAAACCATGCATATCAAAGATAAGCTGGTTCAGGATTTTCCGGAAAGGAAACCAGTTTGGGGATGGCAAACCAGTAATTTAAAAACCATTGAAGATCAGATTAGCCTGGCCGCAGAGGCGGGTATCTCATTCTTCAGTTTTTGCTGGTATTTTGGAAGAGACAAAGCCAACAATAAAACAGTCGACAATGACCCAAAAAACAATGCGCTGAATTTATATAGGCAGGCATCCAATAAAGATAAGCTGGGTTTTAACCTGATGATTGCCAATCATGAAGGATATATATTTAATGAATCTGACTGGAAAAACCTTTGTCAGTACTGGATTAAAATATTTAAAACACCCGGGTATGTTCAAGTGGATGGCAGTCCATTAATTACCTTTTTCAGCATGGCGTCATTGAAACAAACGTTTGGTTCAGCACAAAAGGTAAATAATGCCTTTCTAGAGCTTAAGAAACTTGCAAAAGAGGAAGGCCTAAAAGATGTTATCATCGCAGGAAATGCTACCACCCCTGACGGCGTGGCACTGGCAGACAGTTGTGGTATCGATATACTAACAGCCTATAATTATCACAACGACGGACTGAGAAACAGAAGTAACAGGGAAATATTACCCATTGACAGTATGCAGGTGAAAGAAAAAATGACCTGGGACAAAGTCAGTACAGGCAGGAAAAATGCTTATATCCCTGTGGTAACCCTCAACTGGGATCAGCGTCCTTCTGAACAGCCTGCGGTGCTCAGATCCCCCCGATTCGAGGGGTACTCCGGTAAATCTGTGGAACAATCTGTCTATGCAGTCAAAAGATGGGTAGGCAACAATTCGCGAAAGGTCACTAAAGAGAAAATTGTCATGTTATATGCCTGGAATGAATATGGCGAAGGTGCCTGGCTGACACCGTCCGAAAAACTCGGTAACCAATTACTGGAAGGATTTAAAGCAGGCTTGCGAAAAAAGTAAATTAATTGGATTATTATTCTTCCTCCCCCTTTTAGTGAAACAGGAAGTTTAGGCGATTTGAATTGTGTATGTCACTATTCATTATTTTCCCCTGATTCAGGTTTTTTGGGGCTAAAAGGTACTCAAGGGTTTTGCCGAAATCTTTGCTTAATTCCGCCACATTTCAATTTTAGCGAAAACCTGTTTACCTTGTTGTTAAAAAACACACACTTTTTGAAAACGACAGGTTCTGTGCACGATACCTTTATCCGTGCTATTTTATCAGACATTGCGCTGGCGACAGACTACTTCAGGAGCTGTCTGCCTGCAAAGGTGAGCGAAAAACTGGATTTTGCCAGTATCGTTCAGCTTCCCGACAGTTACGTATCTGACGATTTACAACCGACCATCTCAGACATTGTGTATTCCTGCGCCTTAAAAAATACAAAGCGTCAGGTCAGGATCTGCTTACTGGTAGAGCATAAAAGTTACCGTGACAAGTACAGTCCTGTGCAGATCGGCGGTTATATTTTTTCAGGCTTACTGAAGCAGCTGGCCAATAAGGAAGAACTTACACTGATTCTTCCGGTGTTGCTGTACCATGGCAAAGGGCAGTGGAAGTATCGGAAGTTATCCTCACTATTTGAGCATATTGACCCTGCCTGGAAATCATATCTACCGGATTATGATTATATTTACCATAATCTTGGCGAGATCAGCGACATTGAGGTAGAGGTGTTAAACAACAAATTTCTGGCTGCATCGCTGCTGGCATTGAAGCATACCTTTAATCGGGAATGGCTGAAAGCGAATTTCGGCAGGCTGCTGACCTTTCTGACCGAAGCCACAGATCACCAGGGCCGTCAGCTGATTGTTTACCTGGTGGAGCGAGGAGAAATCAGAGAAAAAGAAATCATGGAAATTATTGAAATATTACCCAGACATACAAAGATGAAAACACTGAATGCTATAGACACGATATTTGCCAGGGGAGTGCAAAAGGGTTTGGTAGAGGGTCAGAGAAAAGGTCATCAGGAAGGCCGAATGGAAGCCCGTATGGAGCAATTGATAAAAATTGTTCACAATTTATTGAAAAATACGGCATTTACAGACCATGAAATCGCCTCTCTGGCCGAAACTACAGAAGACTTTGTAGCGCATATGCGTGAGGATCTGATGAAGGGCTAAGTTTGCTATTGGCGGAATCTGTTTACCTGGTAGAGCGAGGAGAAATCAGAGAAAAGGAAATTATGGAAATCATTGAAATATTACCCAGACATACAAAAATGAAAACACTGAACGCGATAGACACGATATTTGCCAGGGGAGTGAAAAAAGGTCATCAGGAAGGCCGGATGGAAGGCCGGATGGAAGGTTTGCTGGAAGGCCAGAAGAAAGCCCGTATGGAGCAATTGATGAAAATTGTTCACAATTTGATCATTAATACGGAACATACTGATCAAGAAATCGCTTCTTTGGCCGAAACTACAGAAGACTTTGTAGCGCATATGCGCGAGGATCTGAAGCAGGATTAGATTTGTTATTACCAGCAAATCTATGCCAGACAGCAACACTTTTCCATGCGGAGTAGGCATTGGAAGAGAAACAAGTAGTGAGAATAATAACCAGGGAAATCCTCTCGTGATCTTTCCGTGAAAGAAGTACTCCCCAACTGGAAACTGCCCCTTTAATCTCTGTTTTCTTGCCTCAAAAACTGAAATGATCTTGACTTTCTGGGAATAAAAAAAGGACTCTGAAATTTGTGTTGCGAACAAAAAACCAGAATCCTTGTACAAATTGCTACAAAGATGACGCTCCGTTCGGAGCTAAAGGATATCAAAAAATACAATCGAACACAACCCTGCCAAAGTCCCGAGAGGGACGAAACCTTGGTAGAAATTTGCGACACCCTATCGGGCCCGAAGCCCCTGAGGAGCGGAACAAACCTATAACTAGCTGGATGGTATTTAATTACCTTGATTTATGCCTTATTGGAATTAATAAATTTAGAAAATCTAATAAGTCAGGATGAGTTCGCTGTAAAAGTCTCATACCAGAATTTTGGTATGAGATTTTTTAATCAGGCATGGACACAGACCGTTGAGTGTTGATGATAGAAGATAGATACTTGCCGATATTTATAGAAACGCTTAATTCTGTAAATTAAGAACTTAACAAATATCCGACTGTGAGACAATTCAGTTTTTGGATATTTCCTATATATTTGTTATTGTTATTTCAGGTAAAATTGCTAAACTCTAAAATATTTAAGGTTTCCGTTTAACTGCAAATTGTAGATTATTATGAATTTTCTTCCCCCTTTTGGGGATTTTTTCCACTTATTATGAATATTGCCATTATCGGGGCACGAGGGGTACCCAATTTTTACGGAGGCTTTGAACAATTTGCTGAATACCTGTCCAAAGGACTGGTAGAAAGAGGGCATCAGGTGACTGTGTATAACTCCCATACCCATCCGTATCAGTTAAGCGAATGGGAAGGAGTAAGGCTGGTCCACCGCCATGACCCCGAAGATAAAATCGGAACAGTCGGTCAGTTTATTTACGATCTGAACTGTATACTCCACACCAGAAAAGAGAATTATGATTTGATTCTGCAACTCGGTTATACCAGCAGTTCGATCTGGGGCTGGTTACTCCCAAGGCATAAATCCATCGTGACCACCAATATGGACGGGCTGGAATGGAAACGGAGTAAGTACCATCCGGCCGTAAGATGGTTTCTTAAAAAAGCAGAATCATTTGCTACAGTCTTTAGTGACCACTGGATTGCCGATTCGCTGGGGATTCAGAAATACCTGCAACATGAATATCACATTCCTTCCGTATATATTCCTTATGGAGCATTTGCGTTCGAAAATCCTGATGTATCAGTGATCGCCCCTTATGAAGTGCAGGCAGGCGCTTATAATATGCTGGTCGCTCGTCTGGAACCTGAAAACAATATAGAAACCATATTGGACGGCGTGGTGAAATCTAAGAACAGGTTGCCATTTCTGGTGATTGGAAAGCATGAGACCAGCTACGGAGAATACCTCAAAGATAAATACCGGTCCACCACAGAAATCATGTTTATCGGAGGGGTGTATAATATTGTAGCACTTAACAACCTGCGTTATTACTCCCACCTTTATTTTCACGGACATTCGGTAGGGGGTACCAATCCCTCCCTATTGGAAGCGATGGCCTCAGGTGCCTATATTTGTGCGCATGATAATATTTTCAATAAAACCATTCTGGAAGAAGACGCCTCTTATTTTGCCAATGTCAGCGATGTAACCGGTTTGCTGGATACTTCAGGTGAACAAAAAAACAGGCAGGCAATCATTAATAATACTAGAAAAGTGAATGAGCTGTATAACTGGAATACCATCATTGATCAGTACGAACAGCATTTTATTGATATTTTTAAAAATAAATAACATATATCGAATTCTCGAAAATGAAAAAAACGATTATTCTGGGTGCCTCCGGACAGTTGGGCAATTGTATCGCACGAGTGGCTGAAGAACGTAAGCTCAATAATATTATGTTTCCTGCGGAAAGTGAATCAGATATTCTTTCACCAGACGCACTAAGAGTACTCTTCGAAAAAGAAAACCCTGCTTATGTGGTAAATTGTGCCGCATATACCGCTGTAGACAGAGCAGAAGAGGACGTGGACAAGGCGCGCATGATTAACAAAACGGGTGCTGCTAATATTGCGGAGATTTGCCGTGATCTGAAAATAACGATGATTCACGTCTCGACTGACTTTGTGTTTCAAGGCAACCAAACCAAGCTGTTGAATGAGCTGGATCCCACCACACCAATCAATATATACGGAATAACGAAACTCGAAGGAGAGCAGGTTATTCAGGAAATACTACCCGAACATTTTATTATCCGTACTGCATGGCTGTATTCAGAATTTGGAAACAATTTTGTTAAAACTATGCAAAGGTTAGGCCGGGAACGTGATGAGCTGGGCGTGATCGTGGACCAGGTAGGTACGCCTACTTATGGGGTGGATCTGGCAGGAATTATCCTTGATTTTATTTCTTCAGAAAGCAAAGCATTCGGCATCTATCATTATAGTAATGAAGGGGCCGTTTCATGGTATGATTTTGCTCAGGCAATTTTTGAACTGAGTAACATTCAGGTGACAGTGAAAGCTGTCCGGACAGATGAATACGTCACCAAGGCTGTCAGGCCATCGTGGTCTGTCATGGACAAAACCAAAATAAGAAAAGTATTGGGCACATCGGTGCCTTATTGGCGCGACAGCCTGAAACGTTGCATCGAAGCCATCCAGTAAATAGTGAAATAGCCCTCCCGAATAAAAAATTGAGTATTAACTGTTAACGCGAGATAATGTTTAGAAGGGCTTTATTAGTATTTTGTCTTTTGGGGATGACCTGGATTTCCCATGCGCAGGAAAATCCATGGACGATGGAATTGGAAGGTCAGGCCGGTTTTACCACTTCTGATCAGGTGCCGTTCTGGATGCGGAGCAACCAGTATGGCAATGTGCCGGTTGCAGGACCCTCAGTCAGCGCGATTGGCAGGATAAAAAAAGATTATGTGGCCGACAGTACCGGCAATAAGCGCCTGCTCGACTGGGGAATGGGCTTTGAAGGTCGTGCAAACGGTGGCCAAAATGCCAACCTGATCCTGGTAGAAGGATATGCCAAAGCCCGTTTAGCCATGTTTGAACTGAAAGGGGGCCGCTCCAAACAAGTGATGGGTCTGATGGATACCACCTTGTCCACCGGTAGTTTTATCATGTCAGGAACAGCCCTGGGAGTTCCAAAGGTGGAGATATCTATACCGGAGTTTTTTTCCATCCCTTTATTGGACGGAATATTGGCCGTGAAAGGAAACTTCGCCCACGGTTGGCTCGGCCATGTGAATATTTACAATAATGAGGATTTTGTAATGCCCAGCTTTTTTCATCAAAAAAGCCTGTGGGGGCGAATTGCCAAACCCCACTGGCGAACCCGGTTTTATGGCGGATTCAGTCATAATGTTTTCTGGGGGAATGAAAAAAAGTGGATTGGCTATTTCCCATTTAATGACTGGCAATCTTATGAATACATTGTTTTTGGAAAAGTATTTAATGATAGTAAAGTCGGCAATCACGGGGGTACTATTGATTTCAGGGTAGAGCATGATTTTCAAAATGTATCCATGGCTGTCTATCGCCAGAATTTTTATGAAGTAGGAGGGTTGTATTACCTTGCGAATATTGCGGATGGTTTGAATGGAATCAGTCTGACCAACCGGCAGCCAAAGCGTACTAATGTATTCTGGAAAAAGCTTTTGTTTGAATTTCTCTACACCAAAAACCAGGCTGGAGAAACCTGGTCCAAACCCACACCCACCGGTGACGAGAACTATATGAATCACTATCTTTACAAAGAAGGATGGAGTTATCGGGGTATTGGAATGGGTACGCCGTTTATTTCACGCCGAACAGATGTACGGGGTACTCTTCCTGCAAAGGAAATGGGCAGACCTGAATATTTCATTAACAATCGGTTGATGGCATTTCATGCAGGTGTAGCTGGCGAAGCCGGAGCCTGGGATATCACAGCCAAATTATCGTATTCGCGTAATTTTGGAACCAGGGTTACAGAAACTGAATTTCCGGTTGTGGGTCAGTTATCTGCCTATCTGGAAGGCTCCCGACCATTGAAAAACGGCATGCATATTGGAGGGGTTCTGGCGTTGGATACCGGCAAGTTATTATATAATTCAACCGGCATAATGCTAAAGGTCGTGAAAGCGTTCTGATAATAAGTAATCAGATTTGTCAGGATAAATTAAAGTATAAAATACTGATATTCAGAAGGTAGTGAGATGATGCGTTGTGTGGCTTATGATTAGTTAATTTCCTGCGCCAACTATTTTATAAAGATTGGATACAACTTATATAAGTTTTTGTAGTTTTGTACCATAAAAATACGTTAAAGTATTTTACAGCACTATATAATCACATATAAAATTTAAATTTTATAAAATTCTGCCCATGTTACGCAGTTTCAAGCCTGTTTTTCTTACTCTTTTATCTATCCTGTTAATTAACGTTCAAGTAGCATCAGCTCAGGAAACGCAACCCACGCCATCAATTCCTGCACAGGGTCAGCCTATTCCAGGTCAAACTGCGCCTATCAGGCCTGAAGATGTGTCTACACAGCAAGCCCAGGATTTTTACAGGCGGGCGAAAGCCAGTGGGATGACCGATACAGACATAGAGAATGCCGCACAACAGCGTGGATATTCACGAGATCAAATCTCTAATATGCGGGGTAGGCTGGGTGGAGGGCAGCAAAATCAAAATAACGATCCCAATCGTGATGATATTGATGATAGCCGCAAAGATATTGACGATCTCGATGAAGAAGCCAATAACGAACAAGATTCTACCCGCTTGTCCCGTGTGACCGGACAATTACTGGATCGGACCTTTGGTGCCGCTTTTTTCTCGATGGGGGCTCCCTCCTTTGAGCCTAATTTACGTATTCCTACTCCGAAAAATTATATTTTAGGTCCAGATGACGAACTGATTGTAGATATTTATGGCCATGCAGTAAATAATTTCCGCATGAAAGTAAGTCCGGAAGGTACTGTTAAAATGTTAAATCTTGCACCTTTATACGTGAATGGTCTGACAATTGAAGAAGCCAGAACCAGAATAGTAAGTCGGTTGCGGCAGGCTTATTCCGGATTGGATACCCCTGGAGGGGGTGTTCATTCCTCAATTACACTGGGCAATGTTCGCAGTATACAGGTGATGATTACCGGAGAAGTATACAGACCGGGGACCTATACACTTTCATCTCTCTCTACTGCATTTAATGCGCTCTACAAATCCGGTGGGCCGTCTCAGAATGGATCTTACAGGACTATAGAGATTATCCGTAATAATAACGTTATTAAAAAAATTGACCTGTATAAATTTCTGGTTGATGCAGACTTGCAGGATAATATCAGTTTGCAGGATCAGGATATCATTCTGATCAGGCCCTATGAAAATCGGGTTGAATTGTTAGGACAATTTAAACGAACTGGAATTTTTGAAGTAAGAACAGGTGAAACGTTCCAGGATTTACTTCGCTATTCAGGGGGATATAAACCGGAAGCTTTCAGGAATCTGGTTGATTATCAAAGAAATACAGGCACCAACTACATAGTGGGAAGTTTGACGGAGGAAGAAGCATCAACTTTTGAGCCACAGAACGGTGATATTATTACAGTAAAGCGGATTCTGGACGTGGTCTCCAATCAGATCGAAATATACGGGGCTGTTACCCGTCCGGGCAAATACGCCCTGGAAGAGCGCTCCAATTCGGTTTTGAAACTGATAGAAATGGCACAGGGGCTGAGTGACCGGGCTTTTATGAACAGGGTGGTGATAGAGCGTTCCAGTGGAAACACCCAAACGGGGATTTTAGCTTTTGATCTGAGAAAAGTTATCAATAAGGAAGAAGAAGATATTCCTCTGCTGCCCGGAGACATCCTGACGATTAAATCAGTAGAAGATCTGAAAGAGTTTACCTATCTTACTGTTGGAGGCTATGTCGCAAACCCCGGAGGTTATTATTATTATAAAGACATCACCATCGCCGATCTTATTTTTATGGCAGGTGGCTATAAAGAAGGCGGTATTCCTTATCGGATTGAAGTGTCAAGAAGGGTCAAGGAAGACACTTTGGGAATCCCAGCCAATCAGAACGTGCAGATTTTTACGATGGAAGTAGCGGAAAATCTGCAGATGAGTGATATCGACAAACATTTTAAGCTGATACCACATGACGTAGTGACTGTCCGTAAACATCCGCGCTACGAAGTGCAGCGGAAAGTAGCAGTCTTAGGGGAAGTAATGTACCCGGGCTCTTATACTATAATTAACAATTTCGAGCGGATCTCTGATTTGTTCGTTAAATCTGGTGGATTAAGACCTGAAGCTTACCTTCAAGCTGCCCGATTTAAGCGACAAGGGGAAGATGTGGCAGTGGATTTAAGTGCAATCGTTGAAAAACCGGGTATTTCAGCGAATTTATTACTGTTGGATGGAGATACCCTGATCGTATCGAAAAAATCAGAGCTGGTCCGGATCACCGGGGGTGTACAGAATCCCTCTTTAACAAACTTCAACTCGTCTTTCTCTTACAGTGATTATATTTCACAGGCAGGGGGATATGCAGAGCGCGCCTGGAAAAACAGAGTGTATGTGAAGCACCCGAATGGACGTACCCAGCGTACTTCTCATTTTCTGTGGTTCAGGTCTTATCCAAAGGTGGTGCCCGGCGCAGTGGTTACCGTGCCCATGAAAGCTCCCAAAGTACACAGGGAGACTACTCCTGCGGAAAGGATTGCGATTTTTTCACTTTTGACTACACTTACGGTAACAATGATTCGTTTTTGGTAATTCCTCATGAAAGATAATTCATCTGCACCTTCAGAACTATCCTTGCATTTAAGTGATATTATTCTATTTTTCAAGCGAAATCTGTTCTTACTGGGGATATCCGCAGGAGTTGTTGCTTTCGCTGCTTTATTATATAGTTATTCGGTAACAAATATATTTACCGCTAAAACTATCCTTTTGCCCGAATATAGCAACGCCAGGTCTTCTTTCTGGAGTATGGCGGTAGGGAATGGTAACTCAGAAGGATTGGGAAATCTTACGCCTGAAGTTTATCCGAGGGTACTGGAAAGTACTGAATTCGGTACCTACCTTTTAAATCAGAAAATCACTTCGCAGCAAGGAGGGGCTATGACACTCACAGATTATTTGTCGCAAAAGAAAGATCCGGGATTACTGACAAGGATATTTTCATTTTTCAAACCTAAAAAAGAACCCGGTGAAGTGATGGGGAAGGATATTAAATTTGGGAATGATGTGAAGTTTTATGAAAGTGATGAACTGGGATTAATCAGAGCTGCTACTTCAATGGTGTCTGCGTCTATCGAACAGAAAAACAACCTGATTGTCATTGAATCGTCGCTTCCTGATCCTTTATTGGCTGCTTCGCTGGTAGAATACGGCAAAGAATACCTGGTACAATATATAGAGGATTTCAGAACTGCCAAGGTAGAGCAACAGTATATTTTTCTGGAAGAGCGCGCAAAGGAAGCCAAAAAGAAACTGACCGAATCAGAATATGCACTACAGTCATATCGTGACAGAAACAGAGATAATTATTTGAATGTGGGGCGTATTCAGGAACAACGTCTACAGGCTGATTTCCTTCTGAATCAATCGGTTTATAATGACCTGGTAGGCAGACTGGAACAGGCCCGTATCCGTGTGAAGGAAGAGCGGCCCGTATTTAAAGTTTTAGAACCAACCATAGTACCTACAGAAAAAAGCAAACCTGACAGAAAACTGTATTTGTTAGGTGGGGGCGTATTTGGATTTTTAATTGCGTTGATCTACGCTATTTTTTATAAAGAAAAACTTCAGCGCCACATTGGCCTATAATGGGATTGAAATGACACACAAAAAAAATATTGCGATTGTATAGGCAAACCCTATACCAAAAATCTAGGAGTAGGTGCATTTGAGTATTCAGCATTGGCTATGCAATATCCCTTTATTTAAGAATTTTAAAAATGCCTTAAATATTGACATATAATACTTTTAAATAAAGTTATTATATAGCCAGGTATTAGATAACTTATATGTTAAGTTTTTTTATTTAGTCAAATAAAAATTATGTAGTGTGCCTAAATTTTTAAAGTCATAAAAAAAACATATAGGGTATTAAAACAATATATTATTAAAGAAGATACTTTAATATTTATTCTCCGATTTAGAGATTGAAGAAAATTTATTGAGTTTTAGATAAATTATAATGCATAAATTGGATGTAACAGTCATCATAATCAATTATAACACACCGCAACTTACCATTGAGAGTGTGCAGTCTGTGTTAACGTATACTTCAGGTATAAGTTACGAGATTATAGTGATTGATAATGCTTCTTCCGATACCTCGGTGTCGGAGATTAAGGCGGCATATACAGATGAAATAATTTTCATTGAGAACAAAGTCAATGTCGGCTTTGGCAAGGCAAACAACCAAGGAATTGAGATCGCCAAAGGAGAGTTTGTTTTTTTACTGAATTCTGATGCTTTCCTTACTTCCAATGGATTGCTGGAGTTTGTAAATTTTATGCGTATGCCGGGCAATGAAAAAGTGGCTTTTTGTGGTGCAGCATTATTTACCGGGCGGGAAGATACGATAGTTTCATATGGTAATTTCCCAACCTTACTGGAAGCATTTTCTTCTATTGGATTTTATCTGCTATATAAAAATTATTATGTTGAAAACATTTCCGCTGGTGTTACCAATCGCAGTCAGGAAATAAGGCAGGTCGATTATATTAATGGCGCGGACATTTTTATCAGAAAGTCGTGCCTGGATGCCCATGGAGCTTTTGACAGAGATTTTTTTCTGTATTTCGAGGAAACCGAACTGGCATTCCGGATGCATCAAAAAGGGTATGTGGCCTATATGCTACCTGATGTCAGGATTATCCATCTGGGTAATGGCTCGCAACAAACCCGTAAGAGGTTCAATTATGTTAACTTTGGGCATTATTGTAAAGGGAGAGACCTTTACTTTAAAAAATGTCACGGAATTGTTTACAGTTACCTCGTCAGACTTTGTTATGCTGTAACCGAAATAAATCTTTCTGTAACCGGTAAGCGCAACGGGAATTTACTCAGGAAGCTGAAGGCTATACTTTTTCCTGTGTAATCGGAAATATCAAAAGCATGCTTTATATAGGAGTATTTGTTTTTCTGGCGATACTATCCATTGGGGATCTCATAGAAATGCCCAAAAAGACACGGTATTTTTGGGTCGTGGTGGCATTGCTCTTGTTTGTCGTTTTAGGGAGTCTGCGTTGGAATACCGGGGCCGACTGGCGCCCGTATTCCCGGTTTTATGCAGATGCTGATATTGATGATCCCATATTTATTGCCTCAATGGAACCCGGGTTTGGGTATTTTGTAGGTTTTCTCAGGCTGTTTTCAGAAAATTTCACATTTTTTCTTACCGCTTTATCTCTTGCTTGTATCGTACTGAAGGGAATATTCCTGGTTCGCTTCACCCAAGCTACTTTCCTGGCTATTATTTTGTATTGGGGCACCACCTTGGGTGATATAGTCGCCGTGAGGCAGGCGATAGCCATCAGTATTTGTTGTATTGGCGTCATATTTATTGTGAAGCAAAAGCCATGGGTTTTTGCATTGCTGGTTTTACTTGCCATGCAGTTCCATACTACTTCCATCGTGTTTTTTCTGGCTTACCCTGTATATCATATCAAGTGGAGCGTCGCCTGGAAAGTGATGTTTATTGTTGTGGCGATCTTTCTGGGCTTGAGCGTTGGGTATGAAGCTATGTTGGAAAAAGTGATCAGCATTGTTCCCAGTGGTCTGGGACTGGATCGTTTGACACAGAAAGCAGAGTCCTACAAAATGTTGGGTACTGAATTTTTTCAGAAGGATGAAACAAAATCTTTTACCAGATTAGTAGCTGCATTGGCTAAAAGAGCCGTTTTACTGCCTGTCTTTTTTTATTACCAAACCATTTATAAAGACAACCAGCATTATAACGGTTTTCTTAACCTGTATACTTTAGGGAATGTTATATTTTTCCTGTTCGTGGATTTTTCGGTATTACAACGGGCGGCAACTACATTCTACTTTTTTGAAATAATATTGTTTTGTTTCATTTTTGAAAATACAAGAAGTAAGGGATTGTGGTTTGTAATAATTTTGGCCTATGCTTTTATGAAAATGGCTTCTAATATCTATGCAGGCTATGAGCTGTTAGTTCCCTACATCTGGATTTTTTCAGATGACACATATCGGTTTATATTTTAAATACTTAAATGATCGACGTATCTATTTTTACAGCAACTTTTAATAGGGCAGGTTATCTTCCCCGATTATTTGAAAGCTTACTAACTCAGACTATCTTACCCAAGGAATGGGTTATTGTAGATGATGGGAGTACTGATAATACTTCGCAAGTTGTTGAATCGTTTAGAAAGACATCCTTATTTCCGATAATATTTAGTTCTCAGGAGAATGCGGGTAAACATATAGCTATTAATAAGGGAGCAGAATTATCATCAGGAACTTTATTTTTCATGGTTGATAGTGATGACTATTTGGATACAGACGCAATTAATCTTTTAGTCCGTCATTGGGAAGACGTCCAGTCATTACCTGAGGTTCAACGGGATAAAATTATTGGAGTGGCCGGGAATAATATTTACCCTAACCGAGAAGTGGTAGGGGGAAATCCTAGTTATACTGTTATTGATACAGATCTTTTGACATTCAGGTATAAATTGAAAATAAAAGGGGACAAAGCGGAAGCATATGCTTTACAATATGTAAAAAATAACCCATTTCCTCGAATTGAAGGGGAGACCTTTTGTCCGGAGGCACTGGTATTTTACAGGCTTGCTAATGAAGGGTACCAATTGAGGTTTATCAATGAATCAATTTATGTGTGTGAATATCTGGAAGGTGGGTTAAGCCAGAGTGGTCTAAATACCATCAGACGTGGACCCCATGCTACTTTGCTTCATATGGCTTCCATTGTTAATTACGATAATGTTCCTTTATTTATTCGTATAAAACATGCTATACTCTTTTGGCGCTTCAGTTTTTTAGCTAAAAAAGTGAGTTTTGGCGGCAAATGTAAGATGATCCGAAATAAAATATTCCTGGCTTTTTACCCTGTTGGCATAGTATTTTACCTAAGGGATAAATTAACCAAAAAGTAATTCATAATGAAGACGCACTATATAATTATTTTTCTTTTGACAGCCTGCTTATCTCAAAATGTGTCAGCCCAGGAACTGGTGAAACGCTTGAAAGCAGATTTCAATGCAGTAGGAGATGGAGTAGCCAATGATTCAAAAGCATGGGCAGATGCAATCAATTTTTTTAATGGCAAGAAAAACGGAACTCTTATAATAGAAAAAGGGACGTACCTCATTGGTGAGCAAACCGTGGATACTGATATTAACAACAACGTAAGATTTGCCAACCTTAAGTATCCGGCCGTTTTGCGAAATGCTACAGATATAAAAATTGTGGGAGAAGCGGATAAAAAAAGTGGAAAGCCTGTGTCTGTTCTAAAATACATGGATGGTTTATATTATGGTTATTTTAATCCGCAGACTAGAAAAGACGCTTTAGTCACTAATCTGGACAGCGAAGCTAATCTGGGCGTTATTATCAACCTTAATACAGGATGTAATAATATTAAAATTGAAAATCTGGAGCTGGATGGGAATTTTGACCATCAGAATTATATTCCCGTACCTAAAGGGGTAAAAAGGGGAGCTGATGTCGGGCATTACGGCATTACATCATTCGGTGCCAGTGGACTGGTGATTGAGAATGTTTTTACACACCATTTTGCATTAGACGGTATTTATATTCAGACGCAAAGAGAAGTCCTTCCTGAAGGGAAGTATCATGTGATCGTGAGGAAATGTATTTCAGATTATAATGGCCGCCAGGGGTTAAGTTTTACTGTGGGGTCCAGTATATTGATGCAGGATTCTGAATTTAAGAATACAGGAAAAGGCAGGATCAGAATTTCTCCGGCAGCCAACATAGATATAGAAAATCACGACCCCTCAGGAGAAGCCTTACGTAATATCACGATAGACAATTGTTTAGTGACGGGTAATTTTGGAGGCACAGGTTCCATTAATATTGCGGGAAAAGTTGAAAATGTGGTTATAAACAATTCAGTTATAGATGTGGGTGAAAGGAAAAAAGGAGAGCATTCAGGCTTTTCTATAACTTCTATATTTTCACCCGATGAGAATCTACTGGTAAAAAACTCAAAAATAAGAGGGAAATTGCTCTTATACAGCAAAGATAGGGGCACACAGAGTAATGGGAAAGCTACTTTTACTAATTGTGAGATTATCGATAGTGATCTGTCTGAGAAGATACCAGAAGATCAGGTTTTTATCGATACACATGAAGATTTTGAATTTAAAAACTGTAAATTCTATGTCAACACTGACAGGAACATTTTGAGGGTAAGAGACAATGGAGGGAAAGTGTTGAATGAATCTACCAGAGGCGTATTCCAAAGAAGTAATGTGTACCACCAAAATTCAAAAAAGAAATTTTCCAATATGAAAACCCTGATCGGAAAGCAGGCAGTCGTAAAATAACCAGATAAATGTCACAGAACATTGTTGTTGTAGATACAGTTATTAAAGGATACAATCATGTTACCATCAATAAAGGATTATTAGAAATTTTATGTCATGCGGGCAACAGACTGACTTTGGTGTCTGATGAAATACATGGCCAGGTTATCTGCGAAAACCTTCCTTGTACAGTCCAGAAAAGACCTATAAAAATTATTGGTCCACGTGGAGGAATAATTAATAAGGCGAATGACTGGTATTTAAAACTCAAGGAAGAATTTCATTTTTTTCAAAGCTTGCCCTACCAACAAGCTATTCAAGATGCTGATCTGGTAATATTTACAACGATCACACCGGTGAATCTTTTTTTACATGCAGGCATTCTGAATTCACTTGCTAATTCAAAAAAAGTAGTAGTGGGATTGCATGGAGAAATAGAGGTATTGTTCAAATCGCGTCCTACATTTCGGGAAAAATTATTTCGTTATTTTTATAAATCAGCATTAAAAAAAACTCCCCAGGTTAAATTTCTGCTTTGGAGCCCTTTTATTGAGCAAAATATGTTGAATGCAGGTTATCTGAAAAGAGAGCAGGCATTTTCAGCTTTTCATCCACTTTCTGAAGTAAGAAATGAAGAGGTGGGTCTCGAACTCCCATCCCATGGTAAAACTTTTGTTTTTTCACATTTAGGGGTCGCTTCTTATCGGAAAAATGCGGATAAACTTTTTGAGCTAAGTACAATTATAGATTTGAAAAAATCTCCGGATCATCATATTTCTATACGGAATATCGGAAAAGTGGAAGCGAAGATGCAATCCAAAGTAAATCCTTTGGTGAATATTCTTTCTATGAATAACGAAGTGCTGACACAAAAACGATACGCACATGAGATCGGGCAAACACACTATGTCTTAAGCTTTATTTCAGGTGAGGAATATGTCAATCGTATCAGTGGGTCAATTCTTGACGCAGTACAGTATTACAGGCCAATTATCGCACTTAGACATTCGTTTATTGAAGATATTTTTGATAAGGCGGGGGATATCGGGTTTCTGTGTGATTCACTGGAGTCGATGAGTGAATTAATTTTACGCATTGTCAATTATGATGAACAGCTGATCAGCAGATATACATCACAGGTAAAGAATTTAAAAGCTTATGCAGCGGAACATTATTATCCCAATAATAGCATAAAGTTTATTGAAGGCTTAAAAAAAGCTTATAATAAATAATATTTGATGAAATTTGCACTCCCGAAATATATAACCAATTAGTAATGAGGGGGCAGGACTGTGAAGAACAAAATTTAATGATGAAGCGGTTATTAGTAATAGTAAACTCACTAGGTACTGGAGGGGCAGAAAAGCTGCTTGTCAATACCTTGCCATTGATGAAAAACTTTAATTTTGACATACATGTGGTAGTACTTACCAATAATGTAAGTCATACTTCCTACTTAGAAATATTCAGAAATAATGGGATTCCCGTAACAGACTTGGGGCTGAAATCGGTATATAATCCTTCAAGTATTTTTCAACTTGCCAAAATAATGAGAATCGGGGCCTACGATTGTATTCATGCCCATCTGTTCCCCACTTCCTATTGGGTAGCCATAGCACACCGTATCTCCCGTACCAAGGCAAAACTTTTTTTTACTGAGCATAGCAACGATAATAAGAGAAGGAACAAGTCGATCTACCGTCCGTTGGAGCGCTGGATTTATAAAACTTATGAGAAGATTATTGCCATAACCCAGGAAGTACAACAAGGGTTAACCACCTGGCTCGGCAAGGAGTATGAATCAAAAATTATCTGCATACATAATGGTGTAGATGTTGAAGTAATGAGTAATACTGTTCCCTATGAGAAAAGTGTTCTACAGTATGAATTTCAGCTTCCTTCCAATGCCTGTACAATATTGATGGCTGCCAGCTTCCGGTATCCCAAACGGCAGGATCTGTTAATTGAAGCATTAGCAGTGCTACCGGATCATTACTATTTGCTATTGGCAGGTGAAGGGGAACTCATGGATGCATGTAAAGTAAAATCTCAATCCCTGTTATTAGAAGATCGGGTAAAGTTTTTGGGCTTTCGTGATGATGTCAATAAGCTTATGAAGACTGTTGATATCAATATACTTTATTCAGACTATGAAGGAATGTCAGGAGTAACCTTGGAAAGCCTTGCGGCAGGTCGTCCTTTTTTAGGAAGTGAAGTAAACGGAATCAAAGATATTGTACCTTCAAATGAATATACATTTCATGACAAAGCGTCTTTGATCGCTAAGATTATGAAGCATGAAACAAATAAAGAATGGTCTGAAAAATTGACGTACCAGGGTATTACGTACGCAAATAATTTTGATCTATCTATCATGGTAAGAAAATATATCCAGGTCTATAATGATAAAGCTAAAGGTCTTTTAAGTTGATTGTCATTTAGGTATTATTCAATATTCTCACATCAATACTACTTCTCACATTACACCCGAATTTTGTTTTTATGGACTATCTGCTTGAATAAAAGGAGAATATATAACGCTATAACTTAAAGAGTAATTATAGAAAAATTACTATGTTATATTGTTGGTTTATTGACTTTTATCATAAAATATCTAAGAATTGAACATTATTTTGGCACAAATATTGCATCAGTCCTTTTAGTGTCAACAAAAAAACCGTTATGAAAAACTACAGAAAAATTTTTCTGTACAAATTAATTATTTGTACAGTTGTAAGTGTGCTATATACACCAGGTGTTTTAGCCCAGCTTGATCCCATTAAGCTAACAATGAAAAGTAGCCATAGTCTGGTCAATGCGCAGAGTGATGAGATCGAAATTGAAATACTTGCACGTTATTTAAATACTAGTCCCGGGACTATATTTATTTTAGAAGATGCCGCCTCTTTTTCTCTAAAACTCAACTTTCCTGCAACCTTCAGACAAACTGGTGGCACTTATCATGATTACATCGGAGGTACGTTGTCGAGTAACAACCCTACTGCTGTCTTTACAATAAGAGGCAAGCTGGAGGAATCTTATGATGATGTAGTGCTACAGTTGCTTCGGGGACCTAAGGGAGCTTCAAATTCAAGTACTTTTATAGAAGCAGCGACATTGGTATTTAAAGCTACTTTTGACAGCGATACAGAGGACGCTAATGCACGCGTATTTGCTCAGGCCGAATCTCCGGGATATGTAAGGTACTTATCCTTAGATGATTTTGACAATACTACTTTTTCAGAGGATGTTATTTATATTACAAATCCTACTATCCAAGGTCTTTTTAGAAAAGTGGCCGGCAATAATGCGGCTGATAACAGAGCAACTGTTTTAGTAAAGAATAACATCCGTTATGTCCGTGTAGAAAATGATATACTTAATGTAGCTTGGTTTGGAATTATGCCAGATGGAACCACCAATCATACTGCTGCCATTCAACAATTATTAAACGGTACACACTATAAACATATTTACTTTCCCCGTGGACAATCAAGTTATAAAATCGGTGATTTGAGGGTATATTCCAATACCAAAATTACATTTGAAAATGGTGTCCGTATAAATGGGACACAGGAAAGAATAAATGGTACTATGTTTTATATCTTTCAATCCACTAATGTGTCGATCACAGGGGAAAATGTAACAATAGATGATTCCAATCCCAATTACCAGAATTATCCAACCGAATGGCGCAATATTTTTGGCATTTACAGTGGTAAGGATATCGTCATTTCGGGGATACGTGCTATCAATGGTGGTGGTGATGGATTTTATATAGGAGCTTATGGAGAACCAACTTTTAGTGAAAATGTGAAGTTAATCAATGTGGTCGCTTCAGGAAACAGGCGACAAGGATTGTCGTTGATTTCAGGAAAGAATATACACGTTCTGAACTCTGTATTTGAAACCACGTCGGGTATTCCCCCAGGAGCCGGTATTGACATTGAGCCTAATAGTCCCAATCACTTTCTGGAAAATATTTATCTTAAAGATATTATTACGCGGAATAATAAAGGAGCGGGGATTATTATAGGACCACGGGCTTTATCCGGTACGGGGAAGCATGTGAGTATATCGATTGATAATCACTTTGACGATGGCAGTAGTCATTCTTTTGTTGCTACAACTGTCATTTCCCAGTTAAACGGTTCGGTCAAAGTGCTTAATCCCGTTTGGATCAACTCCAAAGCAGCGGCATTTGTCGCCCGAAACTGGAGCAGCAGAGGACCTGTAGTTGAGCTCATCAATCCAAGGATACAGAATTCTAACGTAAATAACTCAACGTCAGTGGTGTTGGGGGCCGCTATTCTGGTATACCGACCTGCCGGAGATACGGGAGACAGCAACATTGGTAATGTACATGTGTACAACGCCAGTATTCAGGATACCAGAACACCGCGGCAGATTATGTCCACCGCCTGTTTTAGAGATATCGCTAATAATCAGGAGGTTAAATATTGCAGTGTATCAGATTTTTTGAAAGTTGAGTCGACTGCTATCCCTTATCTTATTACCCATAATGCTTCTGTAGCAGTCAGCGACTCACATGAAAATTTTGAACTTGATCTGGCAAATTTTACCCGATATATAAATAACCTTTATTGGGCAAGTATTTATCATAACGCAAGTTCAACTGCAACTCGTTACATAAGGCTTGAGAAAGTTTCTGTGGGCTTTCCAGAATTAACAGTGGAAGTGAGAAATAACAGAGAGATCCGCCTACTACCCTTGGCTACAGAGAATATTGTTCCTTTCTCTCCCACAAATGGCAAATACATTTATAGTTCCACAGTAGGTAGCAGAATAAGGTTAAAACGTCTCTCTGATAATAGTTGGTCCATAGTTGATATGACTGGAACGTGGGCTGTTGAGCCTTAATCAAACAAATGTATGGGAAGGTTAACAGTAATAGATTCAGATCGGAATTATACAACTTTCGAACCTTCTATTCATCCTCCCATACTGTGAAAAGTTAGTAGTAATGTAAGTTCAGCACCAAATTCTAAGGGTGAAATGACTATACTCAACGAAGTTTGCAACGCAATTTATTAGTGAATTTTGTGTTCAAGTCTTCTATATGGGTAAAGATCCAGCATTTAATCTATATTTGTCAAAACCCACTTAAATGACTTCACATGGGATTGGTTTTGCATTTCAATTCCCTGTTGAGGTAAATATCAGTAAATTTAATAAACTTCAATCACAGAATTTTGTCCGTTCATTTAGTAGCTAGAAAGCGGTGAATACATGATATTAACAGAGCGATTTGTACCATTAAAAAAGAACAAGCTCCTGTTTGTATTCAGTTAGGCATTGTTATGCCCACCATATTCGGTTAGACAAGGGAATAAATCATCATCCTTTACGTTGTCTTTTAGCTGCTCTGTAATTGATGCAATTCCAGTAATTTCTGGTAGTACTGCTAACGTAAACAATCAGACGCTTATAGCAAACAGATATTCATTTTTACTAATTTTTGTTTTGAAACTTCCCTATTCATATCATATAAATAGAGAAATATTGATATTTTATACACCTGTATTGTTAATTTAAGAAAATATAGAATTTGTACTATTTCTTTGTAAAATTGATTGTATTTAAGAAATTTTTCTTTTTTTAAGTTTGATATTCTGCCGGATATTAGTCACTTTTACACAAAATGAACTCTAAGAATTATATAATATTACAAGTGTAGAGTTGTCCTTTCCTTCTTTAACCGGGTTAGAGTATTTTTTGATCATCTCTGTGCACAGAGAAAATAATTAGTACGATTTATATATAAATCATCCGTTTATCCAACGGTGTTTAGAAAACCCTAGTTTCCTCTAATTTTAATAATTTATACTATGTGTGGCATTAATGGCACATTAATAAGACCCTCAAAGCTTATTAATAAAAATTTACATCTGATTTTGAATCGGATGAACGATCAAATAGTTCACAGAGGCCCTGACGATGAAGGCATCTTTATAGAAGATGGAGTTGGAATGGCTATGAGAAGACTTGCAATTATAGACCTTGAGTCAGGTAAGCAACCCTTCTTAAATGATGAAAAAACAATTGTAATCGTATATAATGGCGAGATTTATAATTATCGCGACTTACGCTCAGAACTGGAAAAAGAAGGGATGAGATTTAATACGGCCTCCGATACCGAAGTAATTCTGAGATTATATGAAAGAGAGGGAACACCAAGCTTTGGAAAGCTTGACGGGATGTTTGCCTTTAGTATTTACGACAAACGTTTAGGAAAGGTTTTTATAGCAAGGGATTTTTTTGGCGAAAAACCTTTATATTATTCAGCTGGTGCAGATGCATTTTATTGGGCCTCTGAGTTAAAATCGATTCTGAAAGTCCTTCCTGAATCCCCAAATATTTCAAAAAGTAGTTTGAATTTGTATTTTCAGCTTACTTATATACCTGCACCGTTTACTATTTATGATAATATATAGAAGTTGGAAGCCAATCATTACCTGGAATTGGATTGCCAGACTCTTGTGTCTACCATTCATTTGATTCAGCAGAATCAACAACAATATGTTATTGAATCTAAAAGAAAAGCGATTCAATTAACCCATGATCTTGTGCAACAAAGCGTTATTTCTAGATCTGTTGCCGATGTTCCGTTGGGCACATTTCTTTCAGGGGGTGTGGACTCCTCAATTGTATCATTATCCCTGGCACAGGCCAGTTCTGCTAAAATTGATACTTTTTCTATAGGGTTCGAAAAAAAATCATTTGACGAAACTGATAAATCGAGGACTGTAGCCAAATTAATAAACAGTAATCACCATGAATTCATTATAGGAGAAAAGGATTTATCTGCCAGGCTTTCAGATATATTATTAAACTTCGATGAACCATTCGCAGATTCATCTGCATTGGCGAGTTTTGTGGTAGCAGACAAGACCAGCCAGTTTGTGAAAGTAGCCTTGACGGGTGATGGTGGTGATGAAGTTTTTGGGGGGTATAATAAGTATTTAATGGGGATTTTAAACCAACAGTACACTTCAATTATTCTAGAAAGTATTCATTTCTCAATAAAAAATTCACTTATTAAATTTTTGAACATACAAGATGATAACAGAGGCCTGAAATTTAAATTTAGCCGCCTAATAAAAGCGATCAATTATGAAGGTGATTTCTATTACAATATTATATCCCTGGGTTTTACACCCGAGGAATTGAAAAATTTACTACTGGATAATAGTTATATTCCTGAGCCACTTTTATATTATAAAAATAACAGAGACGCTAAAACACTTACAGATTTCAGAAATATCGATTTACAATTGAGCCTGGAAGGTGATTTGAATGTAAAGGTTGACAGAACAAGTATGTTAGCGTCAATAGAGTGTCGGGCACCTTTTTTGAATAAAGATTTATGGGCTTTTTCTCAACAGCTTCCTGAACAATTTCTCATCCATAGATGGGATAAAAAGCATATATTGAAGGAAGCATTTAAACAATATTTTCCGGAAAAATTTCTGGATAAGTCCAAGAAGGGATTTGCAGTCCCTGTTGGTGACTGGCTGCGCTCAGCATTGAAGAAAGAGTTGGAGGCTTATATTGACAAGGAATTCCTGGAACGACAAAATATCTTTAATCCTGACGAAACGTCGAGATTGGTGAGGGATCATATTCAGGGTAAAATTGATAATACATTCAGAGTCTGGACATTTTACTGCTTTCAGAAATGGTATACGATGAAATACACGAATAGATTTGCAGAAGGGGAATTATATTAAGCTAAATTACTTCCTGATCTTTAAGTAATTTTGATTCCTCCTAAAAAAGTTAAATACTTTTGAATTGAACTTGTTGTATTGCCAATTTATTCTTCTTATCGTTGAATTTTGTAATAATCCCTATATGCTACTTTAAAAAGACTCTGGTATAAAGCCAATTATTTCAAAGTATTGTTCTGAAATTTTTATCAAATATGGGGATAAATTGAAAGTTGTAATTAAAAATCCAATTTAATTACAACTTTCAATGTCAGAACTATTAATTTTAGCTGCCGGATCATATTCTTCCGTGTAGATTCAATTATCTACAACCATAAGTACATTTTAATAAATATGCTTCAACAAAATCAGACACTTTGCATCGTTGGTCTTGGGTATGTGGGACTTCCTCTAGCAGTTGAATTTGGGAAATCTTTTAATACAATAGGTCTCGACATTAATCAGGCGAGAATAAAGGAATTAAAGGAATTTCATGACCACACACTTGAGGTAGATGAGGCAGGTTTAAGATCCTCTACCAAACTCACATTTACGAGTAACCCGGATGATATTTATTCCGCCAATGTATTTATAATAACAGTTCCTACTCCAGTAGACCAGTATAATAACCCGGATCTTACGCCTGTTAGAAAAGCTTCTGAGACAGTAGCCAAAAATCTTAAAAAGGGCGATATTGTCGTCTACGAATCAACGGTGTATCCGGGAGTAACGGAAGATTTTTGTGTGCCCATTCTCGAAAAAATTTCAGGTCTTACATTTAATCAGGACTTCTTCTGCGGATACTCGCCTGAAAGAATTAACCCCGGAGATAAACAACATACGCTGACCAAGATCAGAAAGGTAACCTCAGGCTCGACGCCGGAAGTAGCTGAAATAGTGGATCAGTTATATGGCTCAATTATAACAGCTGGTACTTTCAAAGCTTCTTCCATTAAAGTGGCCGAATCAGCCAAAGTCATTGAAAATGCGCAGCGCGATATAAATATTGCGTTTGTGAATGAACTGGCCAAGATTTTCAACCTGTTGAATATAGATACGACAGAAGTATTAGAGGCTGCAGCTACAAAATGGAACTTTCTCCCTTTCAAACCTGGACTGGTAGGAGGACATTGTATCGGTGTGGACCCTTTCTACCTTGCTCAAAAGGCTAAAGAAGTAGGGTATAATCCTGAGATCATTCTGGCGGGGCGTCGCCTCAACGACAGCATGGGCGGCTATGTAGCCAACGAGTTTATCAGACTCTTGATTCAGAATGATGTGAAGATAAAAGGCAGTAAAGTGCTTGTGTTAGGAATTACGTTTAAAGAAAACTGTCCGGATATTCGCAACAGCCGGGTGATTGATATTATCAAGGAATTGGAATCGTATGGAATAGAAGTAAGTGTATACGATCCATGGGCAAACCCTGTAGAAGTACAGCATGAATATAAGATTGATTTATTGAATGAGCAGCCCCTGGTTTGTGACTTTGATGGTGTAGTGGCCGCTGTAGGGCATGAATCATTTAAGGATATTGAGTTTTGTGATAAGAATGGGGTTAGGCCGGTTATTTACGATGTAAAGGGTATTTTTTCCAAAAATCAAGTGGATGGAAGACTTTAAGTATATTTTCTAGGATTTTGAAGTTATAATTGATAAAAAATATAAAAAATAATCGCACGCGGATCAGTAATGGAATTCAACAAATATCATCAGGAAGATTTATCAGGTTACAAATTTTTAGTTACCGGCGGTGCCGGGTTCATCGGATCCAATATTGTTGAATACCTGGTTGCTTATGGTGCCGGCGAAGTAAGGATCATGGATAATCTCTCAACAGGTTATCTGTCGAATATCGAACATTTGCTTGCTTTGCCTCATGTGAAATTTTTTGAAACCGATATTCGGGATTTCAACGCCTGCCAGGAAGTGATGCAAGGTATTGACTTTGTTTCACACCAGGCAGCATTAGGTTCAGTACCACGGTCAGTAAATGATCCGCTGACGACCAACGATGTGAATATTACCGGTCATCTGAATATTTTGAATGCGGCCCGCCAGGCCGGAGTGAAACGGCTGGTGTATGCGGCCTCTTCCTCCACTTATGGGGACAGTCCTGTACTTCCCAAAAAAGAGGAAATAACAGGTAATCCGCTGTCGCCCTATGCTGTGACAAAACTTGTAAACGAACTGTATGCAGGTGTATTTTCACGCATTTACGGTTTTCACGCGATCGGGCTGAGGTATTTCAACGTCTTTGGTCCCAAGCAGAACCTTAATGGCCCTTATGCAGCGGTAATTCCGGTTTTTATTAATAAATATCTTCAGAATGAAGCTCCGCTGATAAATGGTGATGGTGAAACCTCGCGTGACTTTACCTTTATTTCAAACGTAGTGCAGGCCAACATCCGGTCGCTGTTGCTGAAGGACCTTCAGCAACATGAAGTAATTAATGTAGCCTGTAACCAGGAAACTTCTCTGAATGAACTCGTAAAGCTAATCGCTGAATATCTTGGCAGTCCGCTTACGCCCAGGTATCAGGCAGAAAGGGCAGGAGACGTTAAACACAGCCTGGCTGATTATAGCAAAGCCCAGGCACTGATCGGTTATCAGCCAGAGGTACTCTTCAGGGATGGCCTGGAGGAAACCATCAGATATTTTCAGGGGCTGCGCTGAGAATATATCAGCGTAATTTCCTGTTCAGCCAAAGATAATCCTGGCCTGTCAGTTATTCACAGGTCAGGATTTCTTGTGTTGTAACAGTCCGGCTAAGGGCATGTCATTATATTTTGCAGGAGGCTTAAAGAATATTTTATATGTTTTGGTGATATATCAACATATATATTAAATTGCACTGGATTTATTTGAAAGTGACCCGTGAGAGATTGAACATTGACCGGTTTCAACCGTTTTCTTAATATGAGAAAAGTAACACACGCTATGCATACTAAACTCTTTGTCAGTGACATTATATCCCCGTCTTTTTCAATATTTTAAGGACTTGAATGATAAGTTTGGCTACTTGCTGGATTTGAATCGGAAGAGTAAAAGAATCTAAACCTGTAGCAAACAAGTGATGTAGTATATTTTTGACGTTATTTTTTTATTTAAATTTCAGCTTATATTACAGGCTGATTTGATTATGTAAAAGAATGCTGTAGCTATTTCAGTTATATCGCCGGGAACCCTGTTTGAACGGACACCGCACCTTTAATTAATTTAACCCCGCCTGATGTCCTGGCAATTGTAAACAACTGCCAATGACTTTGAGAATTAAAAATTTGTGAAACAGAGAATTGGAATCATAGCTAACACCTCCTGGAACATTTTAAACTTTAGAATGGGTTTGATTCATGCATTGAAAAATGCTGGTCATGAAGTATTTATAATTGCTCCTCAGGATAAGCACACGAACGAAATTATTGAAACTGGCCACGAGGTTACAATCGTTAAAGGTTTGGCCCGAAAGGGAACCAATCCTTTGAAAGATTTACTTCTGGTGGCTGAGCTGGCTGGTATATATCAAAAACTTAAACTGAATATTGTACTACAGTATACCATTAAACCTAATATTTACGGCAGTCTTGCTGGTGTAATGACAGGGGTAAAGACGATCAGTACAGTTACAGGTCTGGGATATGTATTTATCAATAACGGAGCTAGTTCGACAATAGCAAAGTTGTTATACAAGCTTGCCTTTAATTTTTCTGATAAAATATTTTTTCAGAATGAGGACGACAGGGCACTTTTTGTCAATGAAAAACTGGTAAAAAGTGAGAAGTCGGAAGTAATTCCAGGATCTGGTATTGATACCGATTTCTATCATCCTTCCTACTGTATTCCATTAGAGCCCAAAGAGCCCAAAAAAGGGTTTACGTTTTTAATGATTGCCCGCCTGTTAAAAGATAAAGGCGTGTATGAATACATGAAAGCGGCAGAAAATATTAAAAAAGCATATCCGGAGACGATATTTTTACTTCTCGGTGATCAGGACGAAGGTAACCCGGCAGGTGTATCTTCGGAAGACATCAAAGTATGGAAGCAGGAAAATAATGTTAAACTGCTGGGGTTTGACAAAAATACCCGTAAATACATCTGCAAATCAGATGCCGTAGTTTTGCCGTCGTATCGGGAGGGGATTCCCAAAGTTATTCTGGAATCTTTTGCCATGGGCAAACCCTGTATCACTACCGATGCCCCTGGTTGCAGACATACTGTCGATGACAACATCAATGGTTTGATATGTAAAGTAGCTGATGCAGAAGATCTGGAAAGAAATATTCTGAAATTTATGAAGAGTCCGCTCGAGGTGCGGGTTAGTATGGGCAGAGAGGCCAGAAATAAAGCTACAAATACCTTTTCAACGAGTATTATTGTTAAAAAATACCTGGATTTGATAAGTAAACTATAAAGGGCCGGCTTTATTCAGTGTGAGGTAATTTTCATAGTTTCATCGATCAGAGCAGACTTATTATTTTGTATTGAAATTATAATAATATTACTTTTCTTTATTTTTTTATAGTGTTTTCAACAAATACTAAAGGGAAAGGGATTGGTAAATTGGGAAGGTAATTGGTACTTTACCTCAAACTATACACATAAACTATGTCATGTAATCTTTCTGGTAAAACCATCCTGATCACGGGTGGCACCGGTTCATTGGGAACCGCCCTGTTGCAAATACTTTTAACGAAATATGCAGGCATCAAGCAAATCATTGTCTATAGTCGTGATGAACTCAAGCAGTTCGAAGAATCGGAAAGATTAGCGACCTGTAAAATCCTGAAATGGAAGCTCGGTGATATCAGAGACTTCGACAGATTGAAACAAGTTTGTAAAAATGTTGATTATATTTTTCACCTGGCTGCTTTGAAGCAGGTGCCAGCCTGTGAGCGCAATCCGGACGAATGTATTAAGACTAATATTACAGGAACGCAGAACTTGATCCGGGCAGCACATGAAACGGGTGTTACCAAGGTAATTGCGGTATCAACTGATAAAGCAGTGACGCCTGTTAACACATATGGTGCCTCCAAACTGCTGATGGAAAAGCTGATTCTATCGGCTGATAGCGAGCAGCAGGGCTGTCAATTCTCAATTGTGAGATTTGGGAATTTTGCCGCGTCAAGAGGATCGGTCATTCCGCTGTTTCTCAGACAGAAACATGCCGGCGAAAAACTAACCGTAACAGAACCAGCCATGACCCGCTTTTGTATCCGCGAAGAGGATGCGGCCTTATGCCTGATTGATGTTTTAACTGCCATGAAGGGAGGGGAGACTTATATTCCCAAAATGAAATCGTATCGAATAGGAGATATTGCGAATGCCATTGCACCTCCCAATCAGTGGAAACTTTCTGGCATCAGGGTGGGCGAAAGGATGCACGAAGAGCTGATTTCAAGGGATGAATCAGGTATTGTGCTTGAAGCACCCCATATGCTGATTATTCTTCCATACCGAAGACTGGATGAGTTGGATATTTATCACCAGTCTTATTATCAGTCAATTGTTCATAAAAACGGATATTCGTATCGCTCAGATCTGAATAATCAATGGTATACCCAGGGTGACATTCATGAGATGATATGGGGCAACGGGCTTCAGTCTTCCGCTGACAGGCATCAATTAATACCTGCCTCCGGCTCCGCCGCCACCAAAACTTCCGCCCCCAAAACCACCAAATCCGCCACCACCGCCTCCGAGGCCTCCGCCCCAGTTTCCGGATTGTCGTCCTCTTCCTGAGTAAGTTGTATAGGGCCAGAATACAGGGCCACTGTCTGAACGGCTGCCCGGTCCGCCTTTGTTGTTTTTATTGCTTCTGGAAATGATGATAATTAATACCAGGAATATTAGAAACGCAATCATTAGCGGAGCGACTGACTGGTCATTGCTGCTGCCGGGACTGGCCTTATATTCACCTGTAGCGTATTTAAAAATGGTATCAGCGGCACGGTCGAGCCCCCGGTAAAACTGACCGTTCTTAAATTCCGGTAATATTACTTGTTCAACTATCCGCTTTGCCAGTGCATCAGGCAAAACTCCCTCCATTCCATAACCGGTTGCAATAAACACTTCACGGTCGTCTGAGGCCCATAAAATAACCACTCCGTTATTTTTGTCTTTTTGCCCGACGCCCCATTCTCTTCCGAGTTTAAATGAATAATCCGCAATAGGATAGGGCTTCACAGATTTGACGATTACAACGGTAATCTGGCTGGAGGTGCTGTCGTTATAAGCCACCAGTTTTCTTTCAAGGACATCTGCCTCCGTAGGATTCAACTGCTTGGCGAAATCATTAACCAGCCTGGGAGGGTTGGGGGCAGGTGGGATGCTCTGACTCCGTACCACTATAGTAGATAGGATGATCAGTAAAAACAGTCCAATTCTATTTTTCATGCTATATTTTAGTAAAAGTGACGGCCCCTGTGTTTATCGGGGGTGCGTTTTAAAAGCACTTTTCGGTACCTGCTAATATCTGCTGGTATTTTCAGATCAGATTTGGTTTCTAACCGAATGAAATATCATCTGAAAGTTCATTCGGATTGTCATGGCGCTCAGGGAAATACCGGGCTAATTGCTTGCTTGCCTCCTCAATCCCTTCACAAAAACCTTCTACAAATTCTTCCCGGGCAAATTTCAGCTTCATTTTTTCTTTTGTACTTTCCCAGAAATCATGAGGCGTTTTTTCATAGATACCTTTGTCTCCGAAGATGTAGAAAATATGGTCTTCATATGCGAGGTACAGCAAAACCCCATTGCGTTCACGGGTCTGGTGCATTTCTAGTTTTTCAAAAACTTCCTGCACTCTTACCTGCGGATTTCCTTCAGGGCATTTTTTTTCGATATGGACTTTTATTTCACCTGAAGTAATTTTTTCCGCCTGCCTGATCGAGTTGACTATCTGCTCTTGCTCTTCAAAAGAAAGTAGGTGAGGTTGTGACATACCAGCCGGAGTTATATATTGTTAATAACGACGCCATGCAAACAGAAGGTAAGCATGGCGCTGATTAATTTTTAAAAGCGGTTAAAACTGAACAGAAGGAGCCGTCTGAGCCGCCTGAGAGGCTTCAAAATATCCCTTTTGAGCAAATCCGAAAATGCCCGCAAAAATATTGGCCGGGAAAGCTCTTACAGTCTGGTTGTAATCTTTCACCACATTGTTAAAGTCGTTTCTGGCAACGGTTATGCGGTTTTCAGTACCTTCCAGTTGTGCCTGTAGTTCCAGGAAATTCTGATTTGCTTTCAGCTCAGGATATTTCTCTACAGTAACGAGTAGCCTCGATAGGGCGCCGCTTAACTGCTCTTGTGCCTGTTGGAATTTGGCAATATTTTCCGGAGTAAGCTGATCTGCAGTAAAATTGGTAGAAGTAGCACTGGCGCGCGCTTGAATCACACTTTCCAGCGTGCTTTTTTCAAAATCGGCTGCTCCTTTCACTGTATTGACAAGATTGGGTATTAAATCAGCACGACGTTGGTATTGGTTTTGTACCTGTCCCCAGGCGTTGTTTACAGCTTCGTCTTTGGTTACCATCCCATTGTAAGTATTGCAGCCGGCAAAACCGACAACAATGGCAAGAATAATCACGATAATGAGTCCTTTTGACATATTCAGTAATTTAGTTTATGGTGTAAAAGTTAGTTTCAAAGTTATTTAAAATTTTGTCGGCTTTTAAAAAAATATACATAAAAACCAGTTTTAGGCAGATGAACCTATAAATTCTTTATTTTTGCGGTATACTGGCTTTATGGCCGGTATGTAATATAAATTCGTACGCCTGTTCCATTTGATATTCCCATGCCGGTCACACTGATCATCTTTCTTTTGCTTGTTCCTGGATTTGTAATAATAGGCGTGTATCTGGAGCGGAAAGTATCTGCATTTATCCAGGATAGACTGGGGCCGATGGAGGTTGGGAAATGGGGATTGTTACAACTTTTTGCAGATTTGCTCAAATTACTTCAGAAAGAAGACATTGTTCCCAAAGCAGCCGACAAGTGGATGTTTCTTGCTGGTCCGGTCATCATTTTTGCTGCTGTCTTTGCAGGTTTTTCTGTCATTCCCCTGGCGCCAGACCTGGGTGGCTCCGGAGCGGCAGTAGGTGTATTCTTTCTTCTGACAATTATTTCTGTTGATGTCATCGGATTACTAATGACCGGATGGGGCTCCAACAATAAATTTTCCCTGTACGGTGCCATGCGGTCGATCGCACAGATGATTTCTTATGAAGTGTCGCTGGTTTTAGCGGTTTTATGTGTGGTCATGATTTCACAAAGTATGGATCTGCAAGAGATTAGCTATCAGCAGGGCATCTACTCGATGCAGGATAATTACCTGTTTGGACTGAAATTCCTGCAATTGGATGTATCTGAAATAGGTGGATTTCTTACCTGGAATGTAGTGCGAAACCCATTCTTGCTTTTTGCTTTTGTGGTGTTTTTTATAGCTTCCCTGGCCGAATGTAATCGCGCTCCCTTTGATTTGCCAGAAGGAGAATCGGAGCTGGTAGGTGGGTTTCATACAGAGTATTCGGGTATGCGATATGCAATTTTAATGCTATCGGAATATGGTATGATGCTGTTGGTTTCACTGCTGGGAACAGTTTTGTTTCTGGGTAGCTGGAATACGCCATTTCCTAATATCGGACCGCTCAAGCTGGCAGAATGGACCAGTGGAGCACCGGGTACTATGTGGGGTTATTTAACGGGTATTTTCTGGATATTGAGCAAATCACTGATATTGGTGATTGTTCAAATGTGGGCACGCTGGACTTTACCACGCCTGAGAGTTGATCAGCTGATGTACCTGGGCTGGAAAGTCCTGACACCTGTGGGGTTGGTATTGTTCTTTATTTCAGGTATCTGGCGATTGATCGGAATTGCTTAGCAGTCTTTGGTTTTTTTTGGAGAAGACCACATTGTATATCACCAATCTGGATCAGTAGCATGACCCAGATTGGTGGTAGAATTTAGAAACGGAAACCTAGTTTGAAGCTGAATTGCCCGGTAAATTCAAATGTTTCGGAGACACTTCTGTGCTTTGACCAATAATGATCCAGATAACGTACACCAGGACCACCTTCCAGGCCGATAATGAATCGGTTGGTTACGTTGAAGTCTACATAATTCATTGCAATGACTCCTACTCTGAACCTGTTCGCGTGAATGTCCTGATTATGTTCTCTCCAGTTTTTAGTACCAATGCCCAACATCAGTGACGGACCGATTCCATAGGAAACTTTATGCTGCCCGGCTGGATAGAATTTTATCCCAGGTACAAAATAGTGACTTATAAAATCACGGTCACTTCTGAAATGGGATGGGTCGTTGTCGAAAATAAGATAACCAGGCAATACAATGGCCATGTTTTTTCCTGCCATAAACTCGTAATGAAAGCCTAAACCTGGTCCGGCATCCAAAACCGTAAAAGGAGAAAACATAAAACGCTGGCTACCCTTCCTCATTTGTCCGTACGAAGGGAAGCAACTTAAACATACTAACATGACGAAACAAACTGAAATTCGTTTGAACGATGTATAATAATAACGCATAAAATGGATAATTTTATTAGAATTTTAAGTAGAACGAAATTCAAAAGTAGATTGTTTTATGAATCTGTCTCTTAAAATTCTTTTTAGGATTATTTTAATTTATCATCTTATTCTTTAGCCTCATTTACAACGTTTTCTTTGCACTACTCACATTAGATTTGTATTTTTACCATAAAATTAACGCAGGGTTCTGTAGGTAAGCCAGTGATTAACATGAAGAATATTTCAATAAAAAAGAATAAAGGAAGGAAGGGTATCCTATTGGTGAATTTGGGTACACCGGATAGTCCTTCTGTCAAAGATGTAAGAAGTTATCTTGTTCAGTTTCTAATGGATAGCCGTGTAATCGATATCCCTTTTGTGAATCGTTTTTTACTGGTAAACGGAATCATAGGTCCATTCAGAGCGCCCAAATCTGCAAAAATTTATGAGCAGGTCTGGATGAAAGAAGGCTCTCCTTTGAAAGTTTATGGCTATGCTGTTGAGAAGATGCTTCAGGAGCAATTGGGCAACGATTATGTAGTAAGGTTAGCCATGCGGTATAAAAACCCGTCAATTCCGGATGTACTTGCTGAAATGCAGAAAATGAATTTGTCGTCATTGCAGGTCATTCCATTTTTTCCTCAGTATGCTTCCGCTACCACGGGGTCTGTCTATGAAGAAGTCATGCGGGTGATGAAGGATTGGCAGACACTCCCTGAATTGTCATTTGTTAATCAGTTTTTTGATCATCCGTTATTTGTGAAGGGTTTTGCAGATCTGGGAAGAAAATACATGAACCTTGAGCAATATGATCATTTTGTTTTCAGTTATCATGGGTTACCTGAAAGGCAAATTCATAAAGGTGATATCTCCGGAACCCAATGTAAACTTGGCACCTGTTGTCAGGCCATGACTGAACGTAATCAGTTTTGCTACCGTGCACAGTGTTTTGCAACCACACGCTTGCTGGCAGATACGTTAGGTATTCCTTCAGAAAAAATATCTAATTGCTTCCAGTCACGCCTGGGTAAAGAGCCTTGGGTGCAGCCCTATACAGAGGATGTAGTCAAAGAACTTGCCGGGAAAGGAATAAAGAAAGTGCTGGCATTTTCACCCGCTTTTGTGGCAGATTGTCTTGAGACAACGATTGAGGTAGGAGAGGAATACAGGGATATGTTCCTTGAAGCCGGAGGAGAAAGATGGGATCTTGTAGAAAGCCTGAACGATAGCCAGATCTGGGTCGACCTTTTAAAAGACCTGGTTGGTGCCGATCAGGAGATAGCGTCTTAATCAATGCATATAATAGAATGAGGGAAGCGGGTTTTTCAGGCTGATGTTTTGACTTGCCTGCCATCCCTGATGAATAAACAGTCATTTTACTTGTACAATTTCACGGAATCAGCTTTCTGTAATTAAACGTCATCCAGGAATGAAAATCACCATTATTTCAGCTTCTTCACGTCAAAATAGTAATTCTGTTAAAGTACAACAGTATTTGGCCCAATTATTGTCACAATCCGGCGATCACACGGTGCAATGCTGTGATTTTGAAAATTGCGATATTCCGATGGTGGGAAGAGGGAAAATTGACCTGAATAACTTGTCTGATTTTCAAAATGACCTGATCAGTAAGTGGAAAGAAGCTGAGCTGGTACTGCTGGTGGCACCTGAATATAACTGGATCACGAGCGGAGAATTAATCAATGCACTTCATCAGCTTGGAACTACGGATTTTGCTTTTCTTTTTGACAACAAGGTCTTCGGCCTGGTAGGCGTATCAAGTGGCAGAGGAGGGCGCCGTCCCGGACTGGAACTCACTACGCTTCTGAACAAATTGATTAGTTTTCTGGGGAAGTTTTCGGTTGTATCTCCTAAAATTTTCGAATCTCAGGAAACACAGAAAAACCTGAGCGACTCCGGGGAATCGCTCGGTAATGCTGTTTATGAAAAAGGTATTGATCGCTACTTACAGTATACACTTTCTTTGGCCAACCGCTGGCACCGTCAGGATACGTAAGTCAGACTGTTTTTATATAAGTCTGCCAATGTGGAAACGGCATATTTTATTTCCTCCAGGGTTGTATATTTACTGAAAGAAAATCGGATGCCTGGTCTGTCAGGGTCAGTGCCAATCGCTGTCAGTACATGCGACCCGATGTTTGTCCCACTGGAACAGGCGCTGCCTCCTGAAGCTGATATTCCTGCAATATCCAGGTTGAATAAAATCATGTCATTTTGATCGGTAGGGGGAAGGCTGACATTCAGGACAGTATACAGACTGTCACTTTCAGCGCTCTTTCCATTGAATTCCACTCCAGGAATAGCTTCTGACAACAATTGTATCATTGCAGACTTTAACCCTTCAATATAGGTGCGATGCTCATCCATATGCAGATAGGCGATTTCCAAAGCTTTAGCGAGGCCTACAATTCCATATAGGTTTTCCGATCCGCCACGCATGTTTCTTTCCTGCGCACCTCCGTGTATAAAGGGTGATATTTTTTTTCCCGGACGGACATAAATGAAACCTACTCCTTTCGGGCCATGAAATTTATGAGCAGATCCGACAATAAAATCTGTTTTCAATTCTTGCAGATCATGTCTGAAATGGCCGATGGTCTGCACGGTGTCAGAGTGAAACAAGGCACGATGAGAAGCACAGATTTCACTGACGTATTGCAGGTCAATCATATTGCCGATCTCGTTGTTGCCGTGCATCAGTGACACCAGGGAACCGGGATGTTGCTCTAGTAATTGTTTCAGCTGGTCAAGGTTCAGGTTGCCCAGCTTATCTACTTCGAGCATACTGACCTGTACCAGGCCTTTTTTCTCCAGGTAACCTATTGTATGTTCTACCGCGTGATGCTCAAGAGGAGAGGTAATCACATGTTTTACTCCAAGCCCCTCTACTGCCCCACGGATCGCTGTATTGTCTGACTCCGTCCCTCCTGAAGTAAAGAATATTTCAGCAGGAGCGGCGTTTAGAATTTCTGCCACTTTTTTACGCGCTCTCTCTATCGCTGTACGGGTTTTTCGACCATGCATATGAATAGAAGAAGGATTGCCAAACTGATTTTGCAGATACGGCATCATTTCTTCCAGAACCAGCGGGTCTAAAGGTGTGGAGGCAGCGTTGTCAAGATATGCATTCATAATTCAGATGAAGTGTATTATATTCTTTGTTAATCCTGGGGTTCGGTAATGATTTCTTTGATATCCGAAATAATTTTCCTCGCCAGGTTTTCAGCCGTTGTCATTACTGCTGATTCAGCATAGATTCTAATGATAGGTTCCGTATTGGATTTGCGAAGGTGGACCCACTCTCTGTCAAATTCAATCTTTACTCCATCGATAGTCGTAACAGGATGTTTTGCGTATTTCGTCTGAATTTTCTCAAGAATCATATCCACGTCAATATCAGGAGTGAGTTCTATTTTATTTTTAGAAATAAAATAGCCCGGATACGATTTTTTTAATACAGAAGCAGATTTGCCAAATTTAGCCAGGTGACTAAGAAAAAGTGCGATTCCAACCAATGCATCTCTTCCGTAATGTGAAGCCGGGTAGATAATGCCTCCATTGCCTTCACCACCGATTACTGCGTTATTTGCCTTCATGGCATTCACCACGTTCACTTCTCCTACCGCAGATGCAAAGTACTGTCCGCCCGATTTCAGGGTCACGTCTTTCAGCGCAGCAGTTGACGAAAGATTTGATACCGTGTTGCCTGGGTTATTTTTAAGGACATAATCCGCTACTGCAACCAGCGTGTATTCCTCCCCGAAAACAGATCCGTCTTCACAGACAAACGCCAGTCTGTCCACATCCGGATCCACGACAATACCCAGATTATAGCTGCCATTTTTGATATGGGAAATAATCTCATGAAGGTGCTCAGGAAGCGGTTCAGGGTTATGCGGGAAATAACCTGATGGCTCACAGTAAATTTTTGTTACGTTATCATTTCTCACGCCCAGCGCCTCCAGTAATTTTGGAATGGCAATACCGCCGGTTGAATTGACTGCATCTATAGCGATTCTGAAATTGGCATTCCTGATGGCTTCGATATCTACCAGTGGTAGTTGAAGAATATGCGCTATATGTTTTTCAATATAGTCGTCTTTAGTATGGTAGGTTCCCAGTTTTTTGATTTCTGCGAAGTCAAAATCCTGCGCTTCTGCCAACGCCAGCACTTCTGCGCCATCCTGTTCGGAAAGAAACTCTCCTTTCGAATTCAAAAGTTTTAATGCATTCCACTGGATCGGATTGTGACTGGCAGTAATGATAATACCTCCAATACCATCTTCTAAAGGGACTGCATATTCTACTGTTGGGGTGGTGGATAAACCCAGGTCAATGACGTTCAATCCAATGCCCTGAAGTGTGCCAGCTACAATCCGGCTCACCATATCACCTGAAATTCTTGCATCCCGCCCAATCACTACCTGATTCTGAGCAGCATTTTTTCTTTTGAGCCAGGTGCCGTACGCAGCGGTAAATTTAACGATATCCTGAGGAGTTAATGAATCTCCGGGTTTTCCTCCAATAGTACCTCGGATTCCCGAGATGGATGTTATTAAAGTCACAGTTTACTTATTAGTTAGAATGCAAAAATAATGAAATTACCTCCTTGTTAAAAGGAATATAAATATTAAGTAGAGAAGGTTTATCCAACGGATCAATGATAACAACTTTTTAACGAAAGCCGTTCGTGATGCAGTGAAGTATTCTGGTATAAATATTAACTCTGACGTATCTCATTCTTGAGTTGGTTTAAATACGGAATAGGAAGTCAGATCAATTCATTGAGAAGGACTGATGTTTGAAGTGAAGAAGTAGTGGTGCCGGAAAAGCTACCCATTACCGGGGCTAGCTGGTCAAAATCGCCGGAGGCGCCCAGACTTATGTGATGATGAACAACAGGGGTTCCTTCGGTGGGGTCAAAACCACGCCACCCGGCACCCGGTAGGAATACCTCTGCCCAGGAATGTAACTCATGTTGTTGTAACTCATTCCCGAACAAATAACCACTGACAAACCTTGAGGCGATTCCAAGACTTGCGCAGGCAGCAGTGAATAACCTGACGTAGTCGCGGCAGGAACCCGATTGAAGGCGGAGTGTTTCTTCAGGGGGTAAGGCAAGACCTGTTTCTCTTTTAATGTAGGAAAACTCAGTCTGGATGTGTTTGGCAAGTGTCACTAAAAACGGAACGGTCTGCCAATTCACCGATGCCGCTATCTTTCTGGCAAACTGTTCTGTATAGGGATGAGTCGACCCTGATATTAAATAGGGGCTCAGGTATTTCTGTTGATGGATAGGATACTGAAAAGGAAGTTTTTGTGCTGAAAACGGAAATAATACAAAGTCCAGCATATTGACCGGCAATGATTCAATACTCATTACTGCTTCAACGACCAGATGATCTGCCGGTTCCGGATTAAAATACACAATCTGCTGTATATTTCCTTCTATGTCCGTATTACGTATTATTTTTGAAGGTTCCGGGCTGATTTCTAATTCATAGTTGATCAGCCGCTGGTGCGGATAGAGTTTAGGATATAAGTAGAGCGTATGCGGGTTGAGACTAATTTTCTCCTGATAGCTATATCTTAACTGATGTCGCACCGATAGCCTCATGAATTCTTTAGTTTTTTTGAGAAAATGGCTTCAGTCCAGTCATGTGGGAGTTTTTCTACCGAATTAGTGAGCAAGGCATTCCATTGTTTGCCTACATAATCCAGGTCGTCCTTTTCATAGCGGTGTTCTGTAATATGAAAGGAATCTTTTTCATACAGCAACACATCAATAGGGTAATCCACATCATTGGAGCTCACTCTTGTGGAGTCAAATGAGAGAAATCCGATTTTTAGCGCATGTCTCATGGAAGAGTCATAACGAAGACTCCGGTAAAGGAGTGGTTTGCCATATCCCGAATTGCCGATGATAACAAAGGGTGATCCCGTACCCACCTCTACCCAGTTGCCTTCAGGATAGAGCAGAAACAGCTTATGTTCCTCATCTTTTTCCAGTTGCCCACCTACGATGGAAAATAGATTGAAGGACAATCCGGCTTCCTGTAGTGATTTTTTATCTTCCTCTGCTACCCGTTTCACCTGGCTGCCAAATGCATTGACGGCCTGATATAATTTCTTAAAAGAAGCGTCCTGGTTTTCGAGTACTTCGTTAAAATAGGTGATGGCTTTATCGCGGACAGACCTTAGCCCGGATGTCATGATAAATAAAGAATGATTCTCTAGCTGATGAACTGATAATTTACGGTTAGTAGATACTTCAGTACCCGAGGTAAGGCGGGTATCAGCTATCACTACCAATCCTGATTCAACTTTTATCCCCAGACAATAGGTCATATAATCAACGGTGTATTAAAATGAGTGGAAGATTTGGGCAAATTTAGTGAAACAATACAGCAAAGTATTACTGATCCTGGAATTGTCTCTCTGTGGCAAATGGAGAATCCTGTGTTGGTTTTATTCCGAAATACAGATCATAAATTGCTAAATCCAGTTTGTTATTGATTAATTGGAACTCATCAAGGTATTGATGCAAACCGGTTTTGAAAATATCTTCAATTTCCGTATACTCCATTTCTGCCCGTAATTTGCTGACTAGTTTTTCCGCCAGATTGGCATAACCCATTTGCGGCGCACTTCCAGCTATGGCATACAATGATTTCTCCGTTTGTCTGACACAATAGGCAATGGACCGGGGAAATGTTTTATTAAGAATCAGAAAAGAGACGATATTCTGAGGATTGATCTTGCGGAATGTCTGCCAGTACATATTATAGGCACTCACGGATTTCAAGACCGCATTCCAATGCATCAGGTCCAGTGTGGAGTTTCCGTGGAGGTTTTCACGCATTAAGGAAAAATAATTGACATCCAGAAACCGTGAGCTTTTGTCAGCCCTTTCAATATATCTGCCCATTTGCCCAAAGTGCCAGGCTTCATTGCGCATAAATGTAGAGTCAACAATACCTTGAAAAAGCTGGCATGACTGGCGTATGCGCGTAAAGAATTCCTGCATATGTTCCAGATCATTCAAATGTTCGGGCGATGCGTCATTGATCCACAGATAGAAAGTATTGATGGTTTCCCACATATCAGCGGTAATGGTTTCGCGGATCGTACGCGCGTTCTCACGGGCCTCACTGAGACAACTGAAAATGGAATTCGGATTGGATTTATCGAAGGTCATAAAATGTATAACATTCTCCCGGTCCGGCATGGAATATTTTTCATAAAAGGCGTTGTTGTCGGCAGTCGCAATCAAAAGTGGCTCCCACTGTTCATCGATACCTCCAGGCAGATCCAACGCCAGGTTGAAATTAACACCCACAAACCGGGCATAATTTTCAACCCTTTCCATATAACGGTTCATCCAGTATATTGAATTGGCAACGCGACTGAGCATAATTGTATTAATTTAATTTAACCGCTTTCAGGATTTGAGGAAATTTAATATGCTAATAAAGTAAAATATTCTCAAATAAAGGGTAGTTTTTGTTTATTGTTTTCTGGTGAGACTTGGCTCTGATAAAGGTTTCTTTGTCATGGATGGAAACAATAGGAGTCATTTCACCAGGATTGTGGGTGGTCTATCTGGCAGGGATTAATTTTTACTGAATTTATAAGCTTAATTGACCAACCTGCCTTAACTTTGGTCTTTCTTATTCGTTTAACAATCAATTTGTACTATATACAATGGAATACCGTATTGAAAAAGATACTATGGGGGAGGTTCAGGTACCTGCTCATGTGTATTGGGGTGCTCAAACCCAGCGTTCCATTCAAAATTTCCCGATTGCCCAGGATATAAACAAAATGCCAAAAGAGATTATCAAGGCATTTGCATACCTGAAAAAAGCAGCGGCTATTACCAATTTTGAAGCTGGTAATTTATCACAGGAAAAATCCGAGCTTATTGGAAAAGTATGTGAGGAAATTTTGGCAGGTAAGCTCGATGATCAGTTTCCGCTTGTTGTATGGCAGACCGGTTCAGGTACTCAGTCAAACATGAACTGTAACGAAGTTATTGCTTACAGAGGACATGTTTTACAGGGAGGAGAGCTGACAGACAAGCAAAAAGCTTTACATCCGAATGACGATGTCAATAAATCACAATCTTCCAACGATACATACCCGACAGCGATGCATATCGCTGCCTATAAAATCCTGCAGGAGGTTACGATACCGGGCTTAACCAAACTCAGAAACACCCTGAAAGTCAAGTCAGAAGCTTTTAAGGATGTGGTGAAGATTGGTCGGACACACTTTATGGACGCAACTCCCCTGACTTTAGGACAGGAGTTCTCTGGCTATGTATCACAGTTAGATCACGGTCTGCGGGCAATCAATTATACATTGCCTCACCTGGCCGAACTGGCACTGGGAGGTACTGCTGTAGGAACAGGGATTAATACCCCGGAAGGGTATTCTGAAAATGTGGCAGGGCATATCGCCGATCTGACAGGATTACCTTTCGTAACGGCCGAAAATAAATTTGAAGCGCTGGCAGCACATGATGCCATTGTAGAAGCGCATGGTGCTTTGAAGACAGTGGCAGTCAGCCTGATGAAAATAGGCAATGATATTCGTATGTTGTCGTCGGGACCAAGGGCTGGTATTGGTGAAATTCATATTCCTGATAATGAGCCAGGAAGTTCAATTATGCCGGGAAAAGTGAACCCTACTCAATGTGAAGCCATGACAATGGTGGCGGCGCAAGTGCTGGGTAATGATGTAGCCATTAATATCGGTGGTGCATCCGGGCATTTTGAACTGAACGTGTTTAAGCCGATGATGGCTTATAATTTCCTGCATTCTGCACGTCTTTTGGGAGATGTGGCAGTATCATTCAATGATAACTGCGCTGTGGGTATAGAACCTATTCATGCCAATATTAAAAAACACGTAGATAACTCACTGATGCTTGTTACCGCTTTAAATACTAAAATCGGGTACTATAAAGCAGCAGAAATTGCGCAGACTGCTCATAAAAACGGCTCAACATTAAAAGAAACAGCTGTAGCCTTAGGTTATGTTACTCCCGAGGAATTTGATGCCTGGGTTAAACCTGAAGACATGGTAGGCAGAATATAAGCCGACTGTCTGATAATTATATAGAAATGAGTGAATGTAAAGTGACATTGATAGCCGGATCTGGTATCTTTGTCACTTTATTTTATATGTCCCAGATAAAAGATGATTTCAAAGACCTATTCACCACGTGAGATAGAAGCGAAATGGTATGATTACTGGATTGAAAACCAGTATTTTAAATCTACACCCGATCCTGACAAGGAGCCATACACCATAGTAATCCCACCTCCCAATGTGACGGGCGTCCTTCACATGGGGCATATGTTGAATAATACCATTCAGGATATTCTGATCCGGAAAGCCCGAATGGAAGGGAAAGAAGCATGCTGGGTACCCGGTACTGACCATGCATCTATTGCTACTGAAGCAAAAGTGGTGGCGATGCTCAAAGAACGCGGGATTAGTAAAAATGACCTGACACGTGAAGAATTCCTGGAATATTGCTGGGAGTGGACACACAAATATGGCGGTATTATCCTGACTCAACTCAGGAAACTGGGTGCCTCCTGTGACTGGGACCGTACCCGCTTTACGATGGAACCCGATCTGTATGATTCAGTGATAGAGGTATTTGTTGACCTTTATGAAAAAGGGGATATCTACAGAGGGCATAGAATGGTTAACTGGGATCCGGAAGCAAAGACTACTGTTTCTGATGAAGAGGTAATCATGAAAGAGGTGCATCAGAAACTGGTGTACCTGCAATACAAACTGGCTGATAATCCAGCGGAATCGGTTACAATTGCAACTACCCGGCCTGAGACGATCATGGCCGATGTAGCCATTTGCGTTCATCCTGATGATGAGCGGTATAGTCATCTGGTAGGTAAAGATGTACTGGTGCCTTTGATTAACCGTCGAATTCCGGTAATTGCCGATGAATACGTTGAAAGGGAGTTTGGAACCGGATGTCTGAAAGTCACCCCTGCGCATGATCAGAACGATTATGCACTGGGTCAAAAACATCAGCTGCCCATTATTGATTTGCTGACTGAAGATGGAAAACTGAACGAAAAGGCGCAGATTCTTATTGGCGAGGACCGGTTTGTGGCAAGAAAGAAAATTGTAAAACTTCTTGACGAAGCAGGTTATCTGCTTAAAGTGGAGGAATATACATCCAATGTTGGGCATTCTGAGCGTACCAACGCAGTCATTGAGCCACGACTTTCTGAACAGTGGTTTTTGAGTATGGACCGGATATCCAAGCCTGCACTGGAGAATGTCATGAATGATACCATCAGGCTGATACCTCCCAAATTTAAGAACACCTACAAATACTGGATGGAGAATGTTCGTGACTGGAACATCAGCCGGCAGCTATGGTGGGGGCACCGAATCCCGGCTTATTATTTGAATGACGGGACTGTTATAGTGGCCCGCTCCAAAAGAGAAGCGCTCCGCAAGGCCCAGCATGAGTTACAGCTTTTCGCACTAACAGAGGAAGATCTTCGTCAGGATGAGGATGTATTGGATACGTGGTTCTCTTCCTGGCTCTGGCCAATATCGGTGTTTAATGGTATAAAAGAGCCGGACAATAAAGACGTTAACTATTATTATCCGACCAATGATCTGGTTACCGCTCCTGAAATATTGTTTTTTTGGGTAGCTCGTATGATTCTTGCCGGCTATGAATACCGCGGAAATTATCCGTTTAAGAATGTTTATCTGACAGGTATCGTTCGCGATAAGCAAGGTAGAAAAATGTCTAAATCGCTGGGTAACTCACCCGATCCGATTGACCTCATCGATCTGCATGGTGCAGATGGGGTACGGACCGGAATGTTATTTAGTTCTCCTGCGGGGAACGACCTGCCTTATGATGAAAAACTGGTGGAGCAGGGGCGTAATTTCTGTAATAAAATATGGAATGCATTCAGACTGGTCAAAGGTTGGACTGTAACAGACGCTGCCAGTCAGGAATTGCCGGTCGAGGTAAGATGGTTTGAATCCCGATTAAATCAGACATTAACAGAGGTACATGACCATTTTGATAAATTCAGAATATCCGATGCGCTCAATGCTGTCTACAAGCTTATCTGGGATGATTTCTGTTCGCAATACCTGGAAATGGTAAAACCTCCCTTTGGTGCTCCGATTGAAAAGCATATACTTGATGCTACTTTAGCATTCACCGACGAGCTGATGCGTTTGGCGCATCCGTTCATGCCATTTATTACTGAGGAAATCTGGCAGAACATAAGTGAGAGAGGGGAAAAAGAGTCGATTTGTAAAGCTGCATTCCCAACTGCGGGCCATGTGGATCAGGTATTACTGGATCAGTTTTCAGTGCTCAATGAAGTTATAACTTCGATTCGTAATCTGCGTAACTCGAAAAATATCAGTCCAAAAGTAGTGCTGCCTTTAGCGATCAGAAGTAATGCGCCGGAATTCTATGCTTCTGTTGAACATTTGATTGTGAAACTGGCCAACATTGGCGACATCAGCTATATCAATGATACAGCTGAAGGAACTTCTTTCCTGGTAAAATCTGACGAATTCTTTATCAACCTGGCCGAGGAGCTGGACGTAGAAGCGGAAATTGAAAACCTGACCAAGGAACTTTCCTATACACAAGGCTTTTTGGATAACGTTGGTAAAAAACTTTCCAATGTTAAGTTTGTGGAAAATGCCAAACCTGAAGTTCTAGAAAGAGAAAGACAAAAAGAATCAGATGCGCAAGCTAAAATTGCTACGCTGAAAGAGGCAATTGCCCGCTTGACAAAATAAAATATACCTTTTGAGAGCCTGTCTTTTGAATTTTTGAATCGAAAGGCAGGCTCATTTTAATTTTATTCCACCTCAATAATCACATCATCTGTAAGCGGATGTGCGACACAGGTGAGTATATATCCCGCATTAATTTCTGCTTGGGTAAGTGATTCGTCATCATCCATTTTTATTTTGCCCGAAAGACATTTTCCCAGACAGGCTGTACACATGCCTGCCTGGCAGGAATACGGAAGATCTATATCCTGCTCCAATGCCGCTTCCAGAATAGATTGATGCGGACCTATTTCCAGTTCATATTCTTCTCGTTCATAACGAAGCCTGATCGTACGTGCTTTGGGAGCATTCGCATCGTTTTCGGTCAGCAAATGATCCAGTAAACCAGGATTCAGGAAGTTCTCCTTTTTAATCCTGTCCGGATGAATATGAAGAATGTCCAAAGCAATGATGGCGTCCTCCATCATGCCGGCCGGTCCGCATAGATAATAATCAGCATTATTTAGAATTTCATTTGGGATTCCAGCCAGATAATTGAGCAGATAGTCCTTATTTATTCTTCCTGTATCTCCTTGCCAGCTGATTTCAGGTTGGCTGAGAATATATTGAACTTTCAACCTGTGCTGGTACTTTTCCTGGAGTTGCTCCAATTCTTTTTTAAATAGAATTTGTTCCTCGTTTCGGTTACCGTAAATCAAAAGCACCGTGGTTTCTCCTTCCACTATCAGCACTGATTTTATCATGGAAATCAATGGCGTGATACCACTTCCTGCACCGATCATCACCAGGCGTCGTGATAGGTTTTCATCAGGTTCAATGCAAAATTGACCCATGGGCTCCATCACTTCCAGTACATCGCCCACCTGCGCTTTATCAATCAAATAGGAAGATACTTCTCCGTCTTTGACGCGTTTGACTGTGATCGCCGGTGAAATGTCAGTAAATGAAGAACTTGAGAGCGAATAGGAGCGTCTGATTTTTTTATCTCCTGAAGGAATCAGTACTGTCAGAAACTGTCCGGGCCGGTAGGCGATTATTTCATTGAAAGGATGCCAGAAGTGGATGGTGACTGCATCATGGTTATGTCTTTCAATTTCTTTTATTTTTAAAAAATAGTAGTTGATCATCTTGATTAATATGCAGGAGTTGTTTGGCCCGCTTTATAATTATAGATCAAAAGTAAGAAATATCAGCTGGATCCCGAAAAGCACTTGAATCCTATGGCATTTGTGGATTGTATTCGCTTAATTAGATTTTTAATCCTTAATTCAAACAGATATGAAAATAGTATTTCTGGATGCTTTTACACTCAATCCGGGCGATATTGACTGGAAGCCGCTTTCAGATCTTGGAGAAGTAATTTTTTATGACCGGACTGCTCAGGACCAGATATTGGAAAGAGCAGCAGGAGCAGAAATTTTGCTTGTTAACAAAGTCAAATTGAACGGTAGCCATTTTGAGGCTTTACCGGCCTTGAAATATGTAGGGGTAACGGCTACCGGATATGATATTATAGACACGAAAGCGGCCAGCCAACATAATATTACCGTTACCAATGTGAGGGGATATAGTTCTGATTCTGTAGCGCAGCATACTTTTGCCTTGCTTTTAGAACTGGTTTCAAAAACAGGAATACATGATGAAAGTGTCAGAAAGGGCGAGTGGCAAGCTTGTCCGGATTTTTCTTATTGGAAATCTCCATTGACTGAACTGGCAGGGAAAACGATGGGGTTGATTGGCCTGGGTGGTATAGGAGAAAAAGTAGCCGCCATTGCCTTGGCATTTGGTATGAAAGTGCTCGTTCATAGAAGAAATCCTGAGGATTCAGGGTTGGCGATTGAATATGTTGATCTTGATCATTTACTGCGGACAAGCGATGTGGTGAGTCTGCACTGCCCACTAACTGAAAAAACAAAAGGAATAATTAACGGGGACAATCTGAGAAAGATGAAACCTACTGCTTTTCTTATCAATACAGCCAGAGGTGGACTAATCAATGAAAGTGAACTGGCTGAAGCTTTAAAAGCCGGGATTATAGCAGGTGCAGGTTTGGATGTAATTTCTTCAGAGCCCCCTGTAGATGGCAATGCGTTGATCGGTTTACCAGGTTGTATAGTTACCCCCCATCAGGCATGGGCTAGTACGGAGGCAAGAATACGCCTACTCGATCTGACGGTGGACAATATCCAGGCGTTTCGGGACGGAAATCCTATCAATGTGGTCAATTGAACAGGAGGGATGTGGCTGAGAGATTAAATCAAGAGGTCTGAAACTTTGAATTGCTACCGCTCGATTTAAAGTTGATAAAATTTAATCACATATTTGGGGGATTTTGTATGATTCGTGTAAATTTGCTCGATAACTAAAATAATCATTGTATTTATTTTACATTGATGATATGTCCACAATAGAACAAACTTCACTTTTTAATCAATTACTCACTTCATGAAAATTGCTGTAGTAGGAACAGGCTATGTTGGCTTGGTGACAGGAACGTGTTTTGCAGAAACGGGAAACCAGGTAACGTGTGTAGACATCGACCAAAAGAAGGTCGAGCGAATGCAAAATGGAGAAATACCCATATTTGAGCCAGGTCTTGATATTTTATTTGAAAGAAACAGTTCAGAGGGGCGACTAAAATTCACAACTTCTCTTGAAGAAGGTATTAAAGGTGCAAAAATTATATTTCTGGCATTGCCTACACCTCCGGGTGAAGACGGCTCAGCGGATCTGAAATATATATTGAAAGTAGCAGATGATCTGGGGCCGTTGCTCCAGGAATACACGGTTGTTATTGATAAAAGTACAGTGCCTGTAGGAACTGCCGAGCTGGTCCGAACTGCCATTGCAAAAAATGCCAAAGTTGATTTTGATGTAGTGTCGAATCCTGAGTTCCTGAGAGAGGGTGTTGCGGTTGATGATTTTATGAAACCTGACCGTGTGGTAATCGGAACCAAATCTGATAAGGCCAAAAAGGTGCTGGAGCAATTGTACTCTCCGCTGGTTCGACAAGGGAACCCGATTATTTTCATGGATGAGCGCTCGGCTGAAATGACAAAATATGCTGCTAATTCGTTTCTGGCGATGAAGATCACTTTCATGAATGAAATCGCTAATTTGGCAGAAAAAGTAGGGGCCAACGTGGACGATATTCGCCGTGGAATCGGGACAGACAGCCGAATCGGAAAACGTTTCCTGTTTGCAGGGATCGGTTACGGTGGCAGTTGCTTTCCCAAGGATGTTCAGGCTTTGGCAAAGACATCAAAAGATTTTGGATATGATTTCCGTATTCTTAATTCAGTGATGTCTGTTAACGAGGATCAGAAGAAAAAGCTTTTGCCATTGGTTGACAAATTCTTTGACAATGATTTGAAAGGTAAAAAGATTGCAGTATGGGGACTCGCCTTCAAACCTTATACAGATGATATACGGGAAGCGCCTGCGCTTGAAAATATTAAGGAGTTACTCGAAAAAGGTGCTGAGATAACGGCATATGATCCAGAAGCGATGGAAAATGTAAAAAGACAGCTCCCGGAAATTTCTTATGCAACCAGTCCTTATGAAGCTTTGAACGAAGCGGATGCATTGATGATTTTTACAGAGTGGCCACAGTTCCGTACGCCGGATTTCGAAAGAATGGAGACGCTGTTGAAAAATAAAGTGATTTTTGACGGCCGCAACCTATATGAATTAGAACAAATGAAAGAGTTGGGCTATGTTTATCATAGCATAGGACGGGAGACCGTTTCCTGAAATTTAAATTGTGCTTAAACCAAACAATATGAAAAGAGTTTTAATTACCGGAGCAGCAGGATTTTTAGGGTCGCACTTATGTGACAGGTTTATCAAGGAAGGTTATTATGTAATCGGAATGGATAATCTGATTACCGGAGATATGAGAAATATTGAGCATCTGATGCCAAATCCTGATTTTGAATTTTATCATCACGATGTAACCAAGTTTGTCCATATACCAGGTGAATTGGATTATATTCTGCATTTTGCTTCTCCGGCCAGTCCGATAGATTATCTTAAAATCCCGATCCAGACTTTGAAAGTTGGTGCAATGGGGACTCACAATCTGTTAGGTTTAGCACGGGCGAAGGGGGCTAGATTTATGATTGCTTCCACTTCTGAAGTCTACGGAGATCCGTTGGTGCATCCGCAGAATGAAGAATACTGGGGCCACGTAAATCCTATCGGTCCGCGCGGCTGCTATGATGAAGCCAAAAGATACCAGGAAGCCATTACAATGGCTTACCACCGCTATCATAATGTGGAGACTAGAATAGTGCGCATCTTCAATACCTATGGTCCCAGAATGCGTCTGAATGACGGACGGGTTTTGCCTGCTTTCTTCGGGCAAGCGTTGAGAGGAGAGGATCTGACGGTTTTTGGTGATGGTACACAAACCAGATCTTTCTGCTATGTTGCTGATTTAGTCGAAGGCATTTACAGATTACTACTGAGTGATTATGCATTGCCGGTAAATATTGGTAATCCGGCTGAAATTACAATTGGTGAATTTGCTGAGGAAATCATCCGGTTAACGGGTACAGATCAGAAAGTAGTTTACAAACCACTACCGCAGGACGACCCCAAACAGCGGCAACCAGATATTACCCTGGCCAGGCAAGTGATTGGATGGGAGCCTCAATATACCCGCGATGAGGGTTTAAGGATAACCTACGATTACTTCCGGAATTTGCCTGAAGAAAGACTGTATGAGGAGGCAGGACACAGAGAATTTGAAGGATTTAATAAGAAGTAAACAAACTGGCTCCGGGGACAATTAAACCCGGAGCCAGTTTGTTTATTCCCGGTTCTAATTTGTATCTTTATACAAACTACGCTACTCTGAATTGAGCTTTATGAAGATACAATACTGCTCTGATCTGCACCTGGAATTTTTAGAGAATATTCAGTATTTGAAGGAATTCCCTCTATTGCCCGCAGCCGATGTCCTGATTCTCGCTGGTGATATCGTCCCTTTTGAACAGCTCGACAAGCATGGGCGGTTTTTCAATAAACTTTCCAAAGAATATGAAATGGTTTACTGGGTTCCGGGTAATCATGAATATTATTATTATGATGTTGGCCGGAAATCCGGGAGTTTTATAGAAAAAATCAGAAAGAATGTCTGGCTGGTCAATAATACCGCCGTGCGTCTTGGTGACATATCTTTCCTCTTTTCGACCCTATGGGCCTCGATAACCACAGAAAATGAATGGTTTGTGCAAAGGGGTATGACAGATTTTCGTACTATTTTATATAATGAAAAACGTTTTACACCACAAAATTTCAATGACTTGCATCTGGAAAGCAGGAAGTTTTTAGAAGAGAATGCATCGATAGCAGGCAAAAAGGTAGTGGTAACACATCATATACCTACTTTTACTAATTACCCCGCTCAATATAAAGACGATATTTTAAACGAAGCATTTGCTGTTGAGTTATCAGATTTGATCCATGAAATGAACCCACTGGCCTGGATATACGGGCATCACCATAAAAATATTCCAGAATTCACAATAGGAGATACGCGCATGCTTACTAACCAGTTAGGCTATGTAAAATACGGAGAACATGGTCGGTTTCGACATAATGCAATCTTGGAAGTGTAGGGCCTATTTAGTCCGAACATTCCATAATCAGTAAGTCGCCTTCTTTTATTGAGATTTTAACAAAACCGTCTTCCTTTACAATATTGCTACTTCCCGTTCGATAACCTAATTTTAAAGATTCATTGTTCAAAGGATATTGTAATCCGGAGGTAACAATACCATGCGCTTCGCCCACCGGAATCAATGAAATGTTCGTTCCCTTGCTATACCATTTTTCAAAACTTTTACAGAGCGGAAATATCTTAGAATAATCATCAAGCATCACGAGCCTGATTTTGTCTTTATATTTGACAAGGTTGGTCATATTGGTGATGCTGTGATCGGCACGTCTTCCTGTTGCCCATACGATGTTTGCCGCAGCAAAACCATTCTCCATTAAATATTCAATGGCTTTTTCCAAATCAGTTTTATCCTGATCCGGGGTATGGATAATCTTGATAGGGTACTGTCTCTCCCTGATTAAGTCAAAATCATGGCTGTCGTCAAAATCGCCCAGCCAGATATCCACTTTGATACCCAACTCCAGCGCACGGTGAATGGCACTGTCGAGTACCACCACTACAGGGCTCCATTCCAGTAGTTGATCCAGTAATTCGCGTTGACAGGCTTCGCCATTGGCAATGATAAGTGCAGGTTCCTGTTTTTCTCTTACTATATGATGCGATGACATATTTTATAGTTCAGTTTTGGCTTTATTCCAGTAAACGTCCATCTCCGCAAGTGTGAGATTAATGAATGTTTTTCCATCGGCCAGCGCTGCTTTTTCCATGAACTGAAAACGGCTGATGAACTTCTTATTAGTCCTTTCCAAAGCTGTTTCCGGATTAATACCTGCAAAACGGGCATAATTGACCAAAGAAAACAGCAAATCGCCAAACTCCGCTTCCGCTTCTGCCTGATCTTCAATCTCACCGTTGTCTATATTGACATGACATTTAAATTCATTCAGTTCCTCTTCTACTTTTGTCCAGACTTGCGATTTGTCATCCCAGTCAAAACCTGCACCACGGGCTTTTTCCTGAATTCGCATCGCTTTGATCAACGCAGGTAAAGAAGTGGGTACGCCTGAAAAGGTAGATTTATTGCCTTCCTTCAGTTTGAGTTTTTCCCAGTTGCGCTTGACATCCTCTTCATTTTCAACCTTCGTGTCACTATAAATATGCGGATGCCTTGAAATAAGCTTGTCACAAATACTATTCAGTACATCGGCCACATCAAAGTCATTGGTTTCAGAGGCAATTCTTGCATAGAAAACAATATGCAGCAGAATATCGCCAAGTTCTTTTTTTATTTCCTGCAGGTCATTCTGAAGAATGGCATCGGAGAGTTCGTAAGTTTCTTCTATGGTAAGGTGACGAAGAGAATCAATCGTTTGTTTACGGTCCCACGGACATTGTTCCCGTAGTTCGTCCATAATAGTCAACAATCGGTCAAATGCAATCAGTTGCTCCTTGCGTCTGCCACCTGGCAATTCAAAATTTTCTTTCATCTTTCAAAGATAATGCCCTTTGCGTTTTGTGCTACCATTGAAAAAACATTTTATAAATCGGTAAACAGGATGATACAAGGCTTTCTGGAAATTATGTAACATATATATCAACCTCATTATTTACTTTTGTCTTATAAAATAGCCTGTTATTAACCAACAGGAGGTAAATGGAATGATGATTTCTAATAAGATATACAAGAAGATAGCGCTGTTCATGGCTTTTCTGGTGTTGTTCGGCAACATCGGGATTGGGATGGTGGAGCATCATTGTATGATGAAAGGGAAATCAGTTCATCTGGCTGGGTATAATTCTTTTCATCATGAAAAGAAAGGTTGTGCCATGCAGCAATCTGCCACCAAGATTGATTATGATAAGCCTGCTTTTCACAAAAAAGCCTGTTGTTCGGATCAGGTAAAATATGAAAAGCTTGAAATATTAACCGGTTCCTACCTTTCTCTTCTCAAAATAATAAAAGCCTCCGCTGGCCTGATCTTTCCGGATTCATTTATTAACTGGGTCCCTTTTCCTATCACGCATCTTCAGGAGGTATTTCGAAAGTCTGCCCATCCTGAAGAGATTCCCCGTGCATTTGGACGAAAGCTGTTGGTTTTTGTCCAGACTTTCCTGATTTGATATAACCCTGATTAAGTTCCACTATTATATGGCAGTGATGAATCATTGCCTGATAGCTTAATCATTGTTGTATTATATGTCAATCAGGATGTTACTAAAAATTTATATATTATCCGGTATATTCCTTTTGTCGCTGGCGGCCCATTCCCAGCGAGTAAATGGAACTGTATTTGAGGAAACTCCGCAAGGTAAAACACCTTTGGCCGGAGCGAGTGTAGTATGGGCAGGAACTACCACCGGCGCAATTACGGATGAAGAGGGCAACTTTACACTCAAACTTAACAACAAATCACATTTGCTGGTATTCAGTTATGTTGGATATCAAAGCGATACAATACACGTCCACGAGCCAGGAGTACTGGATGTTATACTTAAAAGTGAGCAAAAACTGGATGGTGTAGTCATACGGGGAAGCTCAGTCGCCATGGATCGGCTATCACCCATTCAAAATGAGATTATCACTTCAAGAGCATTGGCAAAGGCAGCCTGTTGTAATCTTTCTGAAAGCTTTGAAACGAATGCTTCTGTGTCCGTATCCTATAGCGATGCTGTTACCGGCTCCAAACAAATACAAATGCTCGGACTTAGCGGAGCCTATATTCAGACCGTTTCTGAAAACTTCCCTTCTATCCGGGGTTTGGCGAATACTTTCGGACTTAATTTTATACCGGGTACCTGGATCCAATCCATTGACATAGGAAAAGGGGTAGGGTCTGTAGTAAATGGATATGAAGGAATGACGGGGCAAATCAACGTTGAATTACAGAAACCTGATATTTCTGAAAAGTTATATCTGAATTCCTACGTCAACCAGTTTGGCAGAGCGGAGCTTAACCTGAATCTTGCCCACCAGCTAAATGAACGTTGGAGTACTGGTGTTTTATCACATGTCAGTACTTTGAAAAACAGGGTTGATAAGAACAATGATGGTTTTCTGGATTTACCGCTTTACACCCAATATAATTTTATTAACAGGTGGAAATACCAGTCTGATAAATGGGCAACTCAATTTGGTGTGAAAGCGTTGAAAGAAGACCGGCTGGGAGGTCAAACTGCCTTCAAAAAGGAAATGAAAGGATCGGATCAGGTATATGGTTTTGGAGCCAATGTTGAGCGGTATGAGTTGTTTGGTAAACTTGCCAGAATGTTTCCTGATCAGCCATATAAAGGAATCGGGCTTATTTTAAATGCTTCTGATTATAATCAGCAATCCTATTTTGGACAGACACCCTACAACGGCCGGCAAAAAACCTTATACGGTAACCTGATCTACCAATCTATTATTGGGAACTCTAACCATACCTATAAAACTGGGATAAGCTATTTGCTGGATGATTTCAATGAAACTTATAAGGATACGCTCCTTTCCAGAACTGAATCGGTCCCCGGGGTGTTTTTTGAATATACCTTTAACTACCTGGATAAATTTGTCATGGTAGCAGGAGCAAGGGCTGACAGGCATAATATGTTCGGTACACAGATTTCTCCACGGTTGCATTTTAAGTACAGCCCTGATCTTAATACTACCTTCCGTCTTTCCGGAGGAAGAGGATTCCGGACCGCCAATCCATTGGCTGAGTATTATGGCAATCTGGTAAGTTCCAGAGAGGTGATTTTTAAAGAGCAGATCCGTCCAGAGGTTTCCTGGAATTATGGTGTCAGTGGAACACGTGAATTTTATATCGGTAATATGAAAGGGAGTTTGATACTGGATTTTTACAGGACAGATTTTGAAAACCAGTTGGTAGCCGATATGGAAACTTCTTATTCCATTACAGCACAAAGCCCTGGCAAGTTGCTGTTTTACAATCTGGATGGGAGGGCATTTGCAAACAGTTTTCAGGCAGAGATAAATCTGGAACCAATTAAAAGAACGGAGATAAAACTGGCTTACCGCTATTTTGATGTCATGCAGTCATTGAAAGGAGACAGGATAGAAAGTGTGTTAGTACCTAGAATGATGACGAGTAAAGATCGGGTACTCCTGAATGCGGGATACGCGCTGCCTTATGATAAATGGAAATTTGACTTGACTATACAATGGAATGGCAAAAAACGAATGCCCTATTTGGGTTCACGCGACGGCCATGAGGGGCATTTGGGCAGTGTGAATAATGGGATGGCACCCTCTTTTTATAATGTCAATGCGCAGATTACCCGTACTTTTGTCAACTGGGATGTTTATCTTGGAGGGGAGAATCTGACCAATTTCAGGCAAATGGATCCGATTTTGGGAGCAGACGATCCGTTTGGTTACAAATTTGATGGCGGGATGGCTTGGGGACCAGTCACCGGAAGAATGGTATATTTAGGGTTCAGATATAAAATTAATTGATAATTATGGCGCTGCTATTTGTAAAAAACATGGTTTGCGATCGGTGTATCAGAGTGGTGAAAGATGAACTGGAAGGATTGGGCCTGGAGGTAAAAGATATTAAACTGGGTGAAGTGGAGCTGGCGTCAAATCTGGATGTAGGTCAATTAGATAAAATACGGGAGGTGTTGGTAAGCAGTGGTTTTGACCTGATTGATGATAAGAAACAAAGTCTGACCGAACTGGTTAAGACCATCCTGATCGATGAAATTAATCATCAGAAGGGCAAGAAGCCGTCCAATATGAATTTCTCCACTTTCCTGGAGAGCAGAACTGGCTATGATTATTCATACCTGAGTCATCTTTTTTCTGAAAGTATGGACACTACTATAGAGCAATATATTATAGCATTGCGCATTGAAAAGGCAAAAGAGCTGCTGAGTTACAAAGAGTTAACAATCAACGAAATTGCCTGGGAACTGGGTTATAGCAGCACTGCTCATCTATCTAATCAGTTTAAGAAAGTGACAGGAGAGACACCCAGTCAATTTCGTGTCAACAATACATTAACCCGCAAGACCCTGGATCGTATTTAGCAGAAATATATTCACCAAATCAGATATAAAAAATGAAAAATCTAATCGTAATAATGATGGCCTCAGTGTTGTCTTTTGCATCAAACGCAACAACACTCCCTAACGAAGATAAAGTCGTTAATATAAAAACATCTGCCAAATGTGGTATGTGCAAAAAAAAGCTGGAGAGAGAAGTGACGCTATCAAAAGGAGTGAAAGAGGCAAAGCTTGATTTGAAAGACAAGGTGTTGTCTGTCCGCTATGCAGAAGGCAAAACAGATGAAGATAAGATCAGGAAAACAGTTTCTAAGATAGGGTATGACGCCGACGGTGTGGTTGCCATTCAGGCGTCACATGATAAATTGCCAAAATGTTGCCAAAAGTCTGCTAAGGAACATATGCATTAATTGGGATGTCAGGAATAAGCTTTGTGGCTTATTCCTGACATTTTTTAAAGAATACCGGATTTTCTCAGACCAATATTGACTGAGAAATTATTGTGATATAATTCGCCAACATCCCCGCTGATACCCATTTGTAAGCGGGTTCCCCAAAATTTGCGAAGTGGCACTTCTACATTCATAATAAATGATAATTGATCGAGCGCAGGATTAAGTTCTGAAGTATATGTCCCCGAATTACGGGAATAGGTAGCCTTTATCATCCACGGAATTTTATAAAAAGCGCCTTTTAAACCTGTATGAATCGCTATGATTCTGTTATTGGCAGTGAGATAATCATTGTTTGCAATGTGCTCCTCTTTAACCAGTTTTCCAGGGGCTAATAGTGGGTTGCCCAATCCTCTGCCTTTATATGCCCATCCACTTCTGTAAAATGAGTGATTATAATACGATTCAGGTCTCACAGATAAGGTGTTGGTGGAAATGTCCAGATCCTTTTTATTCATAGTTGATATGAATTCTACCAGCGCAGTATTGATGTGGAAAGCAGTGGCAGGTCTGAAGTTATGTCTCCTGATTTCTAAACCAGTCAGCCCATCCTGCCAATTCATTTTTTTATTATGATAATCCTGTTCATAAAAATTTTGCCGGTACAGAAAATAAGTCCAGCTATATTCTGTGAATTCTATCCCTAGATCAACAGATCCTATATGTTCTCCAATCAGTAAGTTTTCTCCTGATTTCCTTGAAATTACATTCTTGTAAGTGCCTATGGACGAACTGATCATTTGATCATCTGATTTTTCAGGATTGCCCCCCCACATCACCTGGTGATTGGCTCCGACAAATAGCTTTACCGGATATGCATCATTTCCGATACGGAAAGTTATTGCCTTGCTATGAAGCGCAGTGTTATTGATGTTACCGGTTGTATTATTCATGAGAAAATTATTACCCAGAAAACTTTCTGAGTAATGTGCCTTCATTGCTAACCATCCTTGTGAAAACCTAAGTGTCCGGAATTCAGGGATTGCAAACCGGATCCCTGGTACAGGCAGCGAATTGCCAGAAATAGCAAATGAACCTGATGTGAGGGTTGTATCACCCGTTAATCCGGTGAATTGCGTCATTCTTCCAGCTGTAATTTCAAACTCCCATATTTTTGCTTTCAGGTAGGCCATCGGAAGTACTCCTTTTACTTCCTTATCAGTTAGTATGGCTCCTCCATTCAGGCCATATCCCCAGTCTAAGGGGCGATTGTATTTTCCGGCTGAATCTCTTTTGAAGTCTGAACTGATGGAAATATAAGTGATTAAGGAAGGTGAGTGGTCCGGGAAAAACCCTAATTGATTTGCTTGATTCCAAAAAGGACTATTCCCGTTCGAGGAATAAAAACCAGATATTCCTGTATCATATTTGTGCTGGGCATAGGTTGTATCTCTGCATACCATGACCAGGCATAGGATGATGAGACTGTAGTAGATGTTTTTCATTTATTAGAGGAATTGGGATTACAATGGGCAGGTATTCATAAAACCAAAAACTGCCCGCACAAATAAACATATTTTACATTAAACCAATGTTAGTTTTTTAATGATGAGGATGTAGAAATTTATAATGTTAATTTGTAGTAACATATTGAAATATTGCAAAAAACCTCAGACTAATTTGTTTAGCCTGAGGTTTTCATCGTTATAAAAAGTGAGTTGTACTTCCTTAACTTATGATTTTGTATTCTGTGCTTCAACGACAGCGATCGCTACCATATTCACGATCTCGCGAACGGAGCTGCCTAACTGAAGAATATGAACGGGTTTTTTTAGTCCCAACAGAATAGGTCCAATCGTATCAAGATTGGCAACCTCTTTGAGTAGGTTATAAGCAATATTGCTGGCTGACAAATTCGGGAATATTAAAGTATTAGCGCCTTCATCGACAAGTGAACTGAAGGAGTGGTTATTTTTTAATAAACCTGTATCAAAAGCAAGATGAGCCTGCATTTCACCATCAATAATCATATCGGGGTGTTTTGACCGTAATATCTTTACAGCTTCAGCCATTTTTTCCCCATCCTTTCCTTTGGCGCTTCCAAAGTTTGAATAAGTTACGAGTGCGATTCGTGGTTTGATATTAAAACTCTCAACGGCCTTGGCAGTAAGCTCGGTAATTTCTACCAGCTCTTCAACAGTAGGATCGAGGTTAACAGTAGTGTCAGAAAAGAATAGCGGTCCGCGTTCTGTATGGAGTATATACATACCAGCAACCCTTTTGGTGCCTTCTTTAGTACCTATAACCTGTAGGGCCGGACGGATCGTATCAGGATAATTTCGAGTGAGTCCCGAAATTAGGGCATCGGCTTTTCCGGTTTCCACCATCATGGCACCGAAATAGTTTCTGTAATAAATTAATCTAAGCGCTTCAGCCGGAATAATTCCTTTACGCTGACGCTTTTCGTAAAGTTTATCAGCAAATTCTTTAACCAAATCAGCATTCTCAGGAGCCATTGGGTCGATGATGGGGATATCATTCAGATCCAGATTACTGATTCGTATCAGTTCTTCTATAGTAGCTTTATCACCTATCAGCATAGGATTTGCAATACCTTCATCCCTGATTTGTTGTGCGGCTTTCAAGACCTTAGGGTTTTCTGCATCGGCAAATAATACCCGTTTTGGGTCAGTTTTTGCTTTATTTACAATAACCTTCGAGAGTCTTTCATACCGGCCCATTCTTTTGGAAAGTTCCAGTTCATAGGCATCCCAATCTGTAATGGTTGCACGGGCTACACCCGTTTCAATGGCTGCTTTAGCCACAGCCGGCGCCACTTTGGTTAATAATCTGGGATCAACAGGTTTGGGAATTATATATTCCCTTCCGAAACATATGTTGGTTTCATTGTAAGCTAGATTAACAATATCCGGAACAGGTGATCTGGCGAGCTCAGCCAATGCTTTGACGGCGGCTAATTTCATTTCCTCATTGATCTCGGTCGCTCTTACATCCAGTGCGCCTCTGAATATGTAGGGGAAACCAAGCACGTTGTTTACCTGATTGGGATAATCTGAACGGCCAGTAGCCATGATTACATCCGGACGGGCATCTACTGCATCAGGATAGGAGATTTCCGGATTAGGGTTAGCCATAGCCAATACAATTGGATTCTCGGCCATTGATTTCACCATGTCTTTGCTCACCACTCCTGCAATGGATAACCCCAGGAATACATCTGAATTAACCATCGCTTCTTCAAGAGACTCATAAGCTGTATCCGTTGCAAACTGAATCTTCAGTTCATCCAGATCAGTCCTACCTTTATGAATATGCCCTTTACTGTCAAACATAGCGATATTCTCAGGAGAGACACCCAGCGCTATATACAATTTTGTACAGGAGATAGCCGATGCACCTGCCCCAGATACCACCACTCTTACTTTAGCAATTTCTTTTTTTACCAAATCCAATGCGTTAAGCAATGCGGCTCCACTTATTATAGCAGTTCCATGCTGGTCATCATGCATGACAGGAATATTCAATTCCTTTTTCAGCCGTGCTTCAATTTCAAAGCATTCAGGAGATTTTATGTCTTCCAGATTTATTCCGCCGAATGTAGGTTCCAGCAGTTTGACTGTGCGGACAAATTCATCGACATTGGTCGTATCAAGTTCAATATCGAATACATCGATATCAGCATAAATTTTAAATAAAAGGCCTTTTCCTTCCATCACGGGTTTACCCGCAAGTGCTCCTATATTTCCAAGCCCCAGCACGGCTGTACCGTTACTGACAACTGCCACCAGATTTCCTTTGGCTGTGTATTTATAGGCATCTTCCGGATTGGCTGCAATTTCCAGACAAGGATCAGCTACACCTGGAGAATAGGCGAGTGAAAGATCCCATTGAGAGTTAGTTTCCTTGGTTGGTATAACCTGAATCTTTCCAGGTCTTCCTTTGGAATGATAATGTAATGCGTCTTCCTTTCTTACTTTTTTACTCATAATATTAGACTTCAGATCAGGTACAAAGTTAAGAACAATATGAATTGAATATAGTAGTATTTGAATTGTACAATTATAAAAGCTTGCTGGGAGTATTCTGGTTATATCATAATGATATATGAATACTTCCCTTTCATTCTTTAAAGCAATGAAAGGGATATTTGGAAAGTAAAGATTACTTCGTAGTTATAATATAAAAATTGCAGTTATTGTCCAATAGTAGCTATTGCAGCTTTTGTTTTGCAATAACAAACGGAGAGATTGTACTTGTTTTAAATTGGTACAATTATTTAAAGATTTTTCAAAATTCTTTTTGTGGCAGAAAGTTTAGGCGTTTCAATGCTGAATTTCTTATCACTTGGCGAAAGCTTCTTATATTTTAATGCACGTGCTCTTTGTTTCAGAATAAATGAGGCAAATAGATAAACAAAGAACAAAGCGATATAAATGTACAATGACATGGTATTCGAGATAGAACCATGGAATCTGAAGAACAGCAACATGTTCACTATTGTGGTGCACCAGAGCGTAAACGATGCCCAGAAATGGTTCATTCCATTATCAAGAAGTATATGGTGCATGTGGTTGCGATCGGCAATAAAGGGAGATTTTCCTTTTAGTATACGCACAATAAAAACCCTCAATGTATCGAAGATAGGGACAATGAGCAGGACCATGACAATGATAGGTGCATTGAAGAACACTGCGGGGTCATGACGGTAGCTTATATTGAGACGTATAAATGCCACTGAAAAAAACGAAAGGAGGAAGCCCACGACGAGTGAACCTGTGTCGCCCATAAAAATTTTACTTGTCTTTGAAAAATTAAATCTCAGAAAGCCAAGAAGTGAACCAGAAAGGGCAAAAGCCAGACAGGCAAATGCATAATGTTCATTTAATAAGAACCAGAACCCAAAACCAAGACTTGCAATAAGACTGATACCACCGGCAAGACCATCAATTCCGTCTATTAAATTGATAGAATTGGTTATGGCAATGAATATCATGATCGTTAATGGTATGCTAATCCAATCAGATATAAAGAACCATCCGAAAATCCCGAATAAGTAGTCTACTTTAAAATTACCTAACAAAACCAATGTCATGGCAGCGGCAATTTGAACCATTAACTTTTTTGTAGAGTCCAGAGCAAGAATATCATCTTTGAGACCCAGAAAAAATAACATAATCAGACCTACCATTGAATATCCGATCAGCGTGGTGTCTTGGGGCTCATTGAGGTGCGGCCATAGAAAAAATGAAAGCAAGGTAGAGGCAAATATGGCAATTCCACCTAGCGTTGGCGTGGCATTTGTATGTGAACTTCTGAATCCGGGTTTAGCCGTTAGATTCAGTAAATTGGACATATTAATGATGATAGGGATCGATATTACAGATAAAAAACATGCAATAAGAAACGATAGCATGCTTGGATAGGCTTCGGGAAAGGCGATTTGAGGAAAGATTCCCGCTGAGAAAAAATCGTTTGCTAAAATTTGTTCCATAATGACGAATGAGAAAATAACTAACAACCGTTAAAATGTTATTAATTACTGTGGATCCCCAAAGTTAATAACTAATCAATTAACTTCTTGAAAAAAGTTATTTTACGGGCTGGTTATTAAGTACTCTGCTACTATGAGTGTGTTATAGTTTAAAAAATTGCAATATTTTTCTCAAAGGTTTGAGATAGAGTGTGTAAAAAGCAGGTTTGAGATCATTTACTTTCCATGCTTTTCGGTCATTCTGATTAGCAATAATTCTGTTTTTGATACTTCTGTTACTTACACCTCCTACAGACATACGAGTAATTGTTTCGTCTATATAGACAATCGATATCTTGTGTTTATGGATCATCCGAAGCATCAATTCATAGTCTGCAGCACTCCCCAAATCCAGTCTGAAAGTCCCGAATTTTTCATAAACTTCCTTTTTGACAAAAAATGTGGGGTGGGGAGGCATCCAGCCTTTTAAGAATGCACCATCTTTGTAAAGTCCTGATCTCCACTTTCTTACAGTCTCAATTGTATTGTCAGGTAAATGCTTTACATATTCTAAATTACCATAGACTGCATCTCCTTGATTATGCTTAAAAGTTGATACCACTCTTGATATAACCTGGGAATGCATGTATTCATCATCAGCATTTAATATTCCAATCACTTCTCCGCTGGCGACTTCTACTCCTTTATTCATTGCATCGTAAATTCCCTGGTCAGGTTCTGAAATTACTCTGCTGATACGATCTTCGTACTTTTTAATTATAGAAAGTGTATTGTCTTTCGAGTTGCCATCTACAATAATATATTCAATATCAGCGTAATCTTGCCCTAAAACGGACTCGATACACCTTTGAATACATGCTTGTCCGTTATATACAACGGTTATGATTGATACTTTCACCGATCGATTATTCTTGTTTTAATTTTTACTGCCGGGTTACCCTGATATATTCCAAAAGGTTCCAAGTCCTTGGATGTGAAAGAATTGATAGTTAGAACCGAGTGAGAATGGCAGGTTACTCCTGGTCCGACTACAGCTCTTGCACCAATCCACGCTCCTTCTTTGAGCGTTACGGGTTTCACCAGCAGATCAAATGTTTTTTTTGTAAAGTTATGATTTCCTGTCAATATATAGGCACCCTGAGAAATACAACAATTAGAACCGATACTTACCATTACTAAATTATCAATCCAAACATTCTCTCCAATCCAGCTAAAATCTCCAATTTCAAGAAACCAAGGGTATTTGATATTGACACTTGGTTTAATTACCACACCCTGACCAATTTTTGCTCCAAACATTCTTAAAATCAATCTCTTGACAGATGAGGGAAGTGGAAATTGCATATTGAGAAGCAATTGCCCGGTAGTCATCCACAAAATCCGTTTCCAGAATGGGCCTGGTTCGTACCAGTTATTGTCGTATATGGACAGATCTGTTTGGGCTACTGAGGTCTTTTCCATATTCTTTTTTAAAATAATCTATGATACCCTGTTTTTCCTTTCCAGCGCGCTGATGCAGCTCATATATTTTGGCATCTACTAAAAATCTGTACCAGAACCCTTGCAACACATGCCAAATTAATCCTTTCACCCCATCTCTAAAACCCATTTTCCATATATACCGATATAAAAAATAGATTATTGGTCGGGTAAACAAGGGCAATGAGGCGTATTTAATTTTTAAATAGCGTTTTCTCTGTTCCTGAGTTCCAAAGAAATCTGGTTTTACAGTCTCTTTGTTTTCAAAATTGTATTTTATATTTAATAAATCAATTACTTCCCGGGTGGCATAGTTGTTATGTTTTTCGGTCCACCAGGTCAGATTATTCAAATTATGATCAACAATATCAGCGGTAAGATTTGCCGTAGTACCTTCCGTTACCTTAATATGTTCGTCCATCCATAATTCTTCACAGAATCCTTTATCTTTTCTCCATATCCTCAAGAGCCAGATGGGATAATAACCTCCGTATCGTATCCATTGATTCATGAACATGACCCTGCGTTTGATATACAGGCCGGTTATTTTTTCATCTGTCTGATCCAGCGTATGATTAATTTCATCTGCAAGTTCGGGTGTAATGTATTCATCCGCATCCATCCGCATCAGCCAATCTGTATTAAACGGCAGATTTTGAATACCGAAATTAAACTGGAATGAATAGGAAACCCACTTGTTCTGAACTACAATTGCACCGAGGGATTCTGCAATTTCCACGGTTCTGTCTGTTGAAAATGAATCAACAATAAATATTTTATCTGTAATGAGTTGGATACTGCGTATGCATCTTTCAATGTGTCGCTCTTCATTAAAAGTTAAAATAATTACTGACAGGCTGGTCATGGATATCAATTAGGTTAAGGGCAAAGATACTTATCTCTGTCTTATTTCTGTATATGCCCGAAGCATTTGGTTGGCAACGTTTTTTATGTCAAAATTGTCAACTACCATTTTGTATGCTTTTTGGGCAAGTTCAGAGCGCTGGGTATCATTTTGCATGATGGTTTGTAAATGCATTGTCAGGCCTTCAACTGACACGGGAGTGATTGCCGCAGAGCCATATTTCTCGATATATTCCGCAAATCCCACTTTGTCAGAAACGATACAAGCTAAGTGTGATGCCATGGCTTCAAGAACTGCGATGGAAAACCCTTCAGAATATGAGGGTAATACAAAGACATCGGCATCCTGAAGTGCCGCTTTTTTGATATCTCCGATTAACATGCCCGGAAGTAATACTTCATGCTCCAGTTGATTGTCAGCAATGAATTGTCTGGCAGTAGATTCATACCCGTCGTCAGGTCCCGCCAGGACGAGTATACTGTCTTTAAATTGTCTGTTATAGTCACGAAAAGCTGGCAGCAATACATCAAGTCCTTTTTTTTCATTTAGCCGCGACATAAACAAGATGATTTTTTTCCCTTTCAGAACCGGAAACTTATTTATAAACAGACCCTTCTCCGGCAGTGTGTTATAATCTTCAAGTCGTAGACCATTGGGTATTTTTACATAATTACCAGGTTTAAAACCAAGATACCTTTCTAAGTCTCTTTCTTCCTCATTATTAAAAATATGGATTAGGTCTGCTTTCTTCAAGAGTCTTTTTTGATAGAGGATAGACACTATATCTTTTTTCCACCGATGATGATTTACAGCCCAGGAGTCTAATAATCCATGGATAGTGATTACGATGGAAGCTTTTCGTTTAAAAAAGAAAGGTGCCAAACTACCAAAGTGCCAAATTCCGTGAATATGAATGATGTCATATTGATCTATATTTTTCCGTAAGTATTCATACATATCCAGAGAAAACTCTCTGTAAATGTTGCTCAACGGAGTTGTGCGCTTGCAGATAATCAGATTGACTCCTTCAGGTGAAGGATATATTTTGTCTCCTGGAGAGACCGGGCTTAATATATCAACTTCATAATTACGTTGTATAGCTGACTGGCACAAGTCATAAATAACTCTGGCCGGACCACCGATAGACCAGGTATAGGCACAAATATGTAATATACGCATGAAGGTGTGAATGAATCAAAAACTGACGAAATTAACTAAATCAGACTTTCTGACAAAGTTTTTGATAACATTCTACCATTTTCTGTGCTACCTGACCGACTGAGAATCTACGTACGATTTGGGCAGACCTAACACCCATCGGTTGTATCTGGTCTGGATTATTGATGAAAAAACTGAGGTGGGCAGTGAGTCCGGCCTCATCTTCCGGATCAAATATAAATCCGTTTTCACCATGAGCTACTAAATCCGGGGCACATCCACAGCGATCTGAAACAATGACCGGCAAATTACAAATCATGGCTTCATTCACCACCAACCCCCATGGTTCGGATAAACTAGGAAGGACAGCAACGGAGGAACTGGCAAAATACCGGGGTACTTCATACCAGGGGAATCCACCCATGAAAGCGACGTCCTCGATCTGAAGATTTGCAGTCAGCGTTTTCAGATGGTTCATTTCTGGTCCATCTCCAACCAACGTCAGACCCCAACCGTGTGCCTTCGGGTTGTTTTGTTTAATGACCTTAAAGGCTTTGAGCAATAAATCCAGGTTTTTTTCTTCTGCCAGCCGGCCAACATAGATAAAATTAGTGTGAGGGTTATGAAGATCGTTTTCACTTTTTGCTTCCTCAAACTGCTTATATATGGTTTCGTCATCCACCACTGCTGCATTAGAAACAGCAATTTTTGATGTGTGCACACCTAAATCAAGTAAATACTGCGCTGATGTTTTGCCAAAACAAAAAAATGCATTGGCCTGCCTGACAATCAAACTCTTTACGAATTCTTTCAGAGAGGATCTTTCCCGATCTGCTATGGAGGATTCAGATGAAAGTACTACCGGTATGCCGTAAAACCACCGTGCATAAACCATCATGATTACCTGTGCGTAATCAAAATATCCGGTGATATTCAACACATCTGGTTTAAATTGATGAAAGCTTCTCCAGAGGCCTCTGAGCCTTGAAAAGAACCCGATTTGATCTAAACTTCCTTCGAACAAAACCTCATAAGGGTAATCGTACGTTATTTTCTTCAGATCCATCATCGAATGTCTCATGGATTCGTATTCGGCAATGTGGCAAACCTTTAATTCATTATCAGCTGACTCTCTTTTGAGAACCTCATGGATTTCACTGAACAATTTTGATTTGTAATGCGCCCATAGCTGATTATGAAATATTAAAATGCGCATTTCGCTGTAATTATATTGATCAAGTTTTATGATTGTACAGAGTTAGTCCTGAGTACTCAGCCTTTTTTTATGCAGATTGAAATTCAGGAAGGGTTGTTCAGAATTACTGTATTTTATTCCTAAGAAACGGATCATCAGGATGAAAAGAAACCAGTAGGTGGGGTCTTGTGGACGTCCGTTAGTGACCATCTGTGGTATTGTGTATATAAACAAATAGGCAGTAAAAACAGCAATTTCGCATCTGTTTGCCAGAATTTCTTTATATGAAAAAATAAAAAGGAACAACAGGAAGGAATTAAAAAATAGAAATCCAAAAATCCCCTGATTCATCAAAGCTTCTAAAATGGGGACATCCATAAAATTAGATTTATACCCTTGTCCTATTATCATCGAAAACGGATCAGTCATATACTCCTTGAAGTATGCAAAACTCCGGACGCGACCCATTGCTGAAGCATCTACAGTGGCATCTTTACCGACATCCACATTTAAGGAGGTCAATGCCAGATCATAAAACTTGCCTACTAATATCTGATTATAGGTGGTCAGGTAATTGCCCAGATTAAAATAATGAAAAACTACGAAGTAAAATATTACTGATATTACTGTGAGGTTTAAGGCTGTTCGGAAAGAGAAAACTTTCTTCATTACATGTTTTACACCTTTGGTTTTAAAAATGGTAGCTATATAAACCATCCCCATTAAAATCGCAGACAGAATGGAAGTCTTTGCCAGCGTGAGCACCAGGAGTGCAAGACCAAAAACCAGAGACAGATAGTAAAATATTCGAAGTAACTTGCGCTTTTCCTTCCATATAAGAACTCCTGACGCAATCATTCCGATAACAGCATTTCTAGCGGGTGTATGCGGGTTACCGGCATGTCCTGGCGCATCAGCAAACATAAATGAGGCTCTTACACCAATATGCCAGTCGGGGTTATGCATCAACGCATATACAAGTGCACAGTTAGAAAACATACATACCCAGAAAATCACCTTGACCAGTATTTTCTGGTAATTATTGGGTATATACAATATCAGCAGATAGAAGGCAAATATGAAGGCAAAATAGGCCATATCAGTCGCCGCCTTTCCTATGGAATTAAAATAAAAAAAGTAAATAAGCGAGTGTATCCAGAAAACCAAACTTATTTGAAATAAGATGATATTTGGTTTATAGAAAGGTTTAAAAATGTTTGAAGGGATCATTAAAAGCAATCCCGTAGCCCAGAATACCACTGTAAAAGTTGAGCCCAGGGGTACCACTTTTAAACTATCTCTCAAAAAGAAAATGATCGGGTGCCCGTTAAACACCATTGAGATTCCCAGTGAATATCTAATTGCATCAAAATTCTTTCTAAAAGCGGCCAGCATTATTATATTTAGTATCTGATGTGTATGGTAAAAGTAAAGCCGTCTGTTGTATATTTTTTCAAATATACCTACTTTTTTACTTTAACAGTATTTAAGCGCTATACAGGATAGCACTTATAAGGAAAGTTTGTCTATTATTCCGGTCACTCTGCGTAACTGTCGTGAGACTGCTTTTCTGTTTTCTCTAAACGCTGAAATACGTGTCGGCATTCCATAACCTGGCACAGAAAGATCGGTATTTCCTGTCTGTTTGGAAATTTCGATGTAATATCGCTTGAGCAGTTTCCGGAATGGTTTAGAGGTATTCAATAATTTCTTATGGTCTGACCACACGGGATGATAATCGGCTAGGCCGGTGAAGTCTGCCGTTATTAATTCATTGTCAGATACAGATTTATTTTCTGCATTTACTATATGGTGCGGTAGGGTATGGAGTCCGGTGTGCCAACCCGGATTACTGATGAAGCGCGCCCCGTCTATCCAGCTTAGTGCATAATTCAGCCATAACTGATCCATACACATGCCATTACATAAATCAAATTTGGCACGGTCAAATGTTCGGTTTGACCACCACTCCAGAAATGATATGGTTTGCTGGTTGGGTTTTAAAATCCAGCTTCCCGAGTGCGCCATTCCTATGTTCAGGATATTTCTATCCAGCAATGAACTGCTTTGAGGTAGCGGTTTAAGTATATTGGGCGTCAGCAACATGCTTTTGCATTTTTTTTCCAACCCGTCAATCTTCTGATAAATGAATGTCGTGGGTGAAAAAAAAGTGAGTTTTTTTAGCTGAGGAAACTGCCTGATTAGAAATAACCCAAACCAGGGTCGGCTAGCAGGAACCATTTCAAAATCATAATATAGATTTGACATCGCCTTCAAATCGGGTATGCCAATTTCGGTAATCTGTATCAGCTCGAAACCTTCAGGAAGCGTTAGCTGCATGAATTTGTCTGTCCAACCGATATAAAAAGTACGGTCTGGATGGTGCTCCAGGTATGATTTTCCTAATGTCAGGGCATTTGCCAGGCTGTTCCGGTTGCAAACCGTATATGCAATATTCATTTAAATCGATGTTAATTCCCACTGAGCAGAATTATATTCCGCTACTACAAAGGACTTTCTCATTTCTATGTCTTCCGGGCCTATCTCATCTGAAAAAAGTCCAAATCTGTTTCTATTTACAAGAGTCGGTATTCTAACGTCGGCTTTCCAGGGGTGTGTATTTGACTCCCAAAACGTCCAGTCGTTCTGGGGTTTTTTGTCTGATTGGTTACAATACTGTAAGGCTTTCGCCATTTTATGACCAGTAGTTTTTGTGAGTCTTTCAACCCGGCGTAATGAAGTAAAACCTTGATATACCGGATTGTTGTCTGTTTCAACCGATCCCCGAAAATAGCTTTTAAGCAAACCAGGTCCTTTCAGGCGACTTGGCTGTATAAAATCATATCCCTGTTTGCACCAGTATTCCAATTCATTCTTCAGTACTACAGTATTAGAGTCGAGCAAAAAAATAAACTCACACCAGTCAAAACGGGTATAAAATTGTGGACTCAGCAGAAGTCTGGTGAAGGTGTCATTTCCTGAAAAATACTTATCTTCAAATCTATAAGTTAATGAATCAGGATAGTTTTCAGTCCATTTGGGTAAAGAACTGCTGATCCCCGTTACCCAGATCAGGTCAATATTCTTTAGTTTATCAAGTGAAAATGAAAGCGTTACAGGTGGAATTTCTTCGTTGAAATTATTTTCCTGTACCAATAGGGGCACTACTATACTCACTAATTGCTTCATACACTCCTAAAAAGTATCCGTTTTTGCTGCTAAATACTCAAAGGGAAACTTGAATAATTTCCTTACCCGCTGGTACCTGTAGATTTTCTCTGGCTTGATATAGGCACACGGGAATCGTCGGTAGTAGGCATTTCCATTGGCAATCAGCTGATCCTTATAGTATTTGAATACTTCGTGCAGATCAGTCCGGTCGGTTAATTCAAACCGGTCCTGATATTTAGATAATACATCAGCTTTACCAGGATCATATCCACTGTAATGAAAGAAAACCAAAGGAAATGTCCCATTTACAAAAAAAGTATTGTTTTTGGATTCAATCGTTCTTTCATGAACGTTCCAGTAAGCCATATTATAGCCCGGATGCTTTTCAATATAAGTTTCAGGGACAAATACCGGTAAAAAATTCATCCAGTTCTGGTCTACAAACAGACCATCGCACAGGTCTATCAGACACTCATATCTCAGTTTATGTTCCCACCATTTCAGGTATTCCAGGGTTTCTGGTTTTCTGTGAAAAGCCACAAAACCCAGATTATAGATTCCTGTATTAAGATGATGTAATTCGTTTGGAGTGAGCCTGTCTTCTATAGGAGATCCAATATGGGGTGTCAGTACAGCCGGATATCTCTCTAAATTATTTTGTAGTTCATCCAGCTTTTGAAATACGATTATATCCGGATCAAAGTAGATTAAGTTCTTAGCTTCAGGATAATTGTTAAAAAAATAGGTAAAATAAAATGGCTTGACAGCTGTATTCAGTTCTGTAATATTATACCTGTCACACATTTCCTGAAAGCCTGATATTCCGATTTTATCAATTTCAATCATCGGAAACTCAGCCTCATATCCGGCTCCAAGCTGAATGCCTTCCAATTTATCTACCAGACCAATAAAAAACCTGATATCAGGGTTAGTCCGTTTTAAAGATTGTCCTAAAGTGCGAGCCTGGGCAAGATAGTTTATTGAACAAATTGTAAATGCAATGGTCATTGTCCTGATTTTTCTGAAACAGGCAACGCAACATACTGCTGGATAATTGCCTTCACTTTTTCAATACTGTTAGGTGTATTATGTCTTTCTAAAACTTTTTCTCTGGCATTCCTTCCCATTGAATTCCTTAAAGAAGGATCTACAATTAATTCCATGATAGCATCAGCTGCGGCAGATACACTCATGAAGGGTACGACGAATCCTGCATCTTTTTCGACAAGTTCTGGTGCTCCTCCTGCCTTTTCAAAACATACGATAGGAGTCTCATTCAACGCAGCTTCAGTGACTACCAGCGGGTAGGGGTCTTCTCTGGATGATAGCAGAAATATATCAAACCTACTGATGTAATCCATGGCATTGGGCACCGGGGGAATTAGAATAATCTTGTCTCCCAATCCCATCCTCTGAATATCTGCCAGTATCAAATCGTGAATTTCATGTTGTTCACCTACACCTACCCATACAAAATATACGGGTAAAGGCGAGCTTTTGCGTAGCGTATCATAGGCGATCCAATTAAAAATGTCGTTTCCTTTTCGCCATTCTGCGTTCCCACATCCGCCTATTATGATAGCGTCTTCAGGTATATTGAATTCTTTATGAAGTAAATGGTAATCCGCATTGGCAATTTTATCATCTACAAATTCATGATCGATTAGTGTGAATGTACTTACACGATCTTCAGGATAATTAAATTTACCTGTGTAATATTTTGTAACAGCGTTAGAAACGGCTATCAGATGTTGGGATTTATTTACCAAAAATGATAAATGATCTTCTGGTGCATAAATGCCAGCCGACATGGCAAGTTCGTGTGCAAATAGAACCATTGGAATTTGGTGCAGGAATTGCAAACTGGTATGGTATAACTCGGCATTAGCAATTGAGTTAACAAAAACCAGCCCTATATTCAGATTTTCTAATTCTTTTTGAAAGCCCCCCAATTCCTTTTCAGCACTTCTGGGTCCTTTGAGTAATCCTGCAGCTTTTTGAAGGAAACTTTTTGGAGCTCCATGATGAAGTTGAGGGAAGTAAGTGATCTCACACACTTCTCTGAACTCTTCTTCCAGACTACCGCCATTGGCCAGCAGCAGATGGATAGGTACATGCTGAACTTTCAGGTGTTTTAACAACTGAAGCAGCAGTAACTGACTACCTGCTCTGTTGGCATCGTGGCTTACAAATAAAACCTTCTTAATCATAGCCCCTCACAATCTTGATTCAAAATGTTATTCAGTAAGCTTCATAACTAAGCTTTCCTGGTACTTTTTTAGCGGGATTCCCGATATATATTCCCCATTCTTCGGTGTCTTTGGTGATAGCCGCAGCCATTCCTACCAAAGTTCCCTGAGCTATTTTATTATAGTCTCGAACTGTACTGTTGACGCCAAAAAACGAATATGAGCCAATATCACAATGCCCGGACATAACAACATGAGAGGTGAAAAATACATGATCATGGATTCTGCCATGATGACCAATGTGATTTCCGCTCCATAATACCACATTATTGCCTATGGTAGTAAATGGCTGTATGGTATTATCCTCTAAGATAAAACAGTTTTCTCCCACTACCGAACGGTCAAAAATAGTAGCTTTTGAACTGATATACGAAATAAAGTTATATCCTTTCTGTTTAGCTTCAAGATAAATCTTCTCACGGTTTCTATTCATATTGCGCGCTGTCATAGGTGCAAAAAAAGAATATTCCTGTGGTGAAAAAACATTTTCCACATCTTCAAAGGCGACCAGGGGCAGCCCTTTGAAGTGATCGGCCTCCATGAACTCTCTGTTAACGGTAAACGCTACAACTTCATGCTCAGAATCATTCTGTAGATAAAAGTGTGCCAGTTCGGCGGTGTCTGCGATACCAAATACAATAACTTTAGCCATATTACATTAATTGGTAAGCTTTTAACATGATGTGAATATTTTCAATGGAATTATACATCATAACATCAATGATAGACAGGCCGGCAATAAATTCCTGATTGTTCTGCTGATAGGCCGGTAACCCGGCTTTCATGAAAAACAGTTGAATTCCTGCCTCCTCGAATACGCTACGATCATATAACTCCATACCTCCTGACGGATTAATGTATGTACCGGCATTTTCCTGCCTGCAAATATCAAGAATTCTATTTTGCCCCTTTAAATGCGTATTGCTATACACATCAGAATGCGGGACAATTGTTGTAGTGATTCCAAGATATTTATTTATCTCAAAGATACCGTTTCTATTCAGATCAGAAATATTTTCTGCTTCATAATTTATTACCCGGTCAATTATGGGGAATACTTCCTCATAATAGGGTGCTTTCTGATAGGATTGACGAAGGCTTTTCTGTATTTTTTTTTTCCAGACCTGATCATCAGAAAGCGTAATATCTTTGATCAGTCTGTTTTGACTTGCCTCTTTAAGCGGAATTGTAAATAATTGGGCTTTACCTCCAGCCAAGATTGCATTTCTGTTAATCCAGCCTTTATTGATAAAATTAACATCATCATAGATGATAAATTTATCAACCGCATTTATGAGCTGAAAATAGCCCAGATACGGCATAAAATAAGGCTGCATAATGGCTAGTTTCATAAGCAGTCAGTTGACACTGGTATTAAGTATTTATTTTAATTTTCTTAGATAATAATCTTCTCCCTTGACGATAAGTCCTGTCATGGTGGTATCACTCCCTAGCCGGATATCTCCAGGGATGGGATCAATGACACTTTTAGCAAAAAACAAGTAATCTGCTTCAGCCGGAACCGGACGTAAACTTTGCTCAAAGGGATTGAGGGTGATTAGTTTCCTGGTAAGGTTTTTGCCATATAGTGGGTACTCGAAATCATCGTTGATGGTGCCTAAAGCGACCACAGCATCCTGAGGGACCAAAGAGTCAAATTTTGCATAGGCTGGGTAGCTGTCGGGCCGTGCGAACATTTGCATGTACATCCGATCGGCTGTCAATGCAGAGGGATGGCCATATGCCGCAAAAGGCAGGCATCTTACATTTAAATACACTGACATGATTCCGGAGATACAAGCCGTGAATACAATGAGACCAATATACCCTTTCCATACCCATCTGTAAGGTTTGATAATAGAAAGCTTGTGGTGCGTAAATAATAACAACATGAAGAAGGCACCAAACATGCCTGTTTCTATGAAATATCTTCCTTTAAATGGATCATAAGCTGCTGAATAACATATTGCCAGGTAATGGAGCAAAATTCCTGCTGCCAGAAACCAGTGAACCCTTGAGTTGATTATTCTAAAAAAAACAAGAAGTATCAATGGCCAGACAAGCGCAAACCCAAATACTCCCCAATAGGGATTGGCATTGTAATAGTCAAATCTTCTCTGAAACGTAAATGGTACTATGGTGAAATCTGTTTCTTCTACCAGTCTCAGATTAAGCTTGTCCTCCAGAAAAACAAAAGGCAGTCGCATGTATGTATTGAGATCATATCCCCATTGGGCATTTCTTAAACCATCCAGATTGGCAAAATCTATTCCATATCTTGCTACGTTGCGGGTTCCCTGTTTAAGTAAATTAGCTGTTGTGCCAGCCCGCTCTACTGATTGGTGCTTGAGGGCGGTAGGTGGACCTATCGGATGGCCGAATACCTGAATATTCCTGATATAACCGGTAGGCAGGGTATAGACCAGGATAGATAAGACTATAGCGATTCCCAGTGTGATAACCCGGTTAAAAAATACCTGGCGATTGGGGGAGAGGAATACAGTATAGATCATGACCATAAATACTGCAGGTAATAACAGCGCAAAGGTTACCTTATGGCCGAATGCAATTCCAAATGCCAGACCAGTCAGATAGAGATATTTATTGCTTTTGGTACTGTGGAACGAAAACAGGAAATAGAGAATACAACTCAGGTAGGCTGTAAGAACCAGATCGGTTTCTGTGGTGATAGCTTGCATCAGGAAGTCCAGAAACAAACTGAATGACAGTGCACAGAAAATACTAGCTGACAAATTACGGGCGATACGCTGTGCGACGCCAAAAACGGAAACAAGTGTGATCCAGTACGATAAATGGTGGATCAGCTTCATTGCATTTTCAGTGTTCCCGGTGATAAGGTAGGAATAAATCTGAATGGAAGTTACACTTTTTGGGTAGGTATCCATGTTCCAATTGGTGCCTCCGAAATGTGCCATTGTCCCATGTTGAATATACCTGATAACCCTGTTAAGGTGACCTGTCATACTATCCCACTCATTGGGAACGGTAAACATAACCAGTAACAGATTGGTAACTCCTATGATAGCCAGTGTGATAAAAAGGCTGGAATAAAGAAACTTCAGATAGACTCCCAATTCATGGTACCATGTTTTTAATGTATGATACCGGTTACTAAACAGCCATCTTACCGAATAATAGGGGGGAGATGCAATTCTCCTCCAAATCAGGAAGTTGATAGCCAAAATAACATTTGTCATGGCTATCCATGCCCATACTGAGGCAGTAAGGTGGAGGGCTGACAGGATAAACCCTGATGGGATTACTGATCCCACAAATAACAAAAAGCTGGTGAGAATCCATTCAGTAAGGGAGGGATTGGCTACTCTTTTAGCTGCTTGTCCAGTGCAATAAATAAAACCTATGAAAAATATCCAGTATAGTAGAGTCATGATAAAATACAGTCAACCTGAATTAAGTATCAAGTTAAATTTTCATTGATAATTTGGCTAATACGATCCACGTTTTCCAATGACAGATCTACAAACAAAGGCAGGCACAATACTTTGAGTGATATTGCTTCAGATACAGGACAGCTATAATACTCCGGCATAAATGGCAAAGTATTAAGCGAGGGGTAGAAATAACGTCTTGGAAAAATATCCTGTGCATTCAGAGCAGCCTGAACTTTTTTCATGGTCTGTTCATTCGGAAATACGACCGGATAATAGGCATAATTATATTCAAGTCCATCCATTTTTGAAGGCTTGGATAGCAGACTCCAATTTAACAGTTGGTCGTATCTTTCACTAATATTTCTACGTGAGGCGATGATATCTGGCACATGGGGCAGATTACATAAGCCCATTGCCGCATGAAATTCGGAGTTTTTGCCATTAATCCCTGCTGTGTAGTAGTTTTCATCTCCCTGATGCCCGAATGCCCGGAGCAGATTCAGTTCCGAGCGACCTGCCTCAGCGGTATTGGTAACCAACGCCCCGCCCTCTGTCGAATGAAATACCTTGGTTGCGTGAAAGCTGCACGTGCTGATATCCCCGAAGGAAAATATGGATTTTCCGTTTAGTTTTACTCCGAATGCATGAGCACCGTCATAAATTACTTTCAGATTGTGTTTTTCAGCAATGCTTTTAATTTTCTCAACATGACAAGGATTGCCATACACATGGGTAGCAAGAATCGCCTGGGTTGATGGTGTAATTGCAGCTTCTATCAAGTCCGGATCAATATTAAAGTCGTCAGGACTAATATCTACAAATACTGGTTTACAGGACGCCCACAGTATCGAGTTTGAAGTGGCGCAATATGAAAAAGGAGTGGTGATAACCTCACCTGTTATATTGAACACCTTCAGGGCAATCTGAAGTACAACTGTACCATTGGCACAAAACAAAAGATTGTCTATTCCCAAAAAACTGTTGAGTTTCTGCTCAAGTTCCTGCAACAAAGGCCCATTGTTGGTCAGTTGTACATTATCCCAAATCTGGTCAATATACTTTATATAAGCTTCTTTGTCAGGAAGAAAGCTCTTTGTTACGTTAATCATTGATTACAGCTTCAGTTTGTTGAATGGAGAAATCAAGTTGCGGACGGATATAACCCGGCCATTTTCCATACCAGCTTACATTTTCTCTGTAATCCTGTATATCAAAAGAAATTGCTTCATCCATGTTGAAAAGTACCAAACTGGTATCTTTTACAATCATCATAGAAAGGACATAAGAGCCATCATTCAGGAAGTTGCCCGGAATAGAGCAGGTTCCTGTGACAAGACCTTTGGAAAAAGGCTGCGAGGGTGTACCGATATTGAATATACATTCCCCGGTAAAAGTATACAGATGCAAACTTAGGTTCAGTTTGGCATCTTCTTCCAAATTCCAGAATTCAAAACTGATCTGGAAGGGAGTCCTGACATCGATATGTGTGAGGTCATCTATTAAATCCGGAACAATTTTAAATGATTTTATCCTCACCTGATCATTCCCGGGAGCTTCTTCAATATGCTCCCATGATCTTTCCAGTTGTTTATAGGATACTTTACTGAGGTAAGAACTTACAATTTGCTGGGTATCACCATGCTCTACCAAACGGCCTTTGTCAAAGAAAAGAGATTTATTACAAAGCGACTGTATGGCTGTCAGGTTATGGCTCACAAAAAGCAAAGTGCGGCCACTTTCAGAAACATCTCTCATTTTACCAAGACATTTTTTCTGAAAGTCTGCATCTCCTACTGCCAGCACTTCATCAATAATGAGGATTTCTGGCTCCAAATGGGCAGCAATCGCAAATCCCAACCGCACGTACATACCCGAGGAATATCGTTTTACAGGGGTATCCAGAAATTTTTCAATCCCTGCAAAATCAACAATGGCATCAAAAGATTTTCTGATCTCATGACGCTTCATTCCTAAAATTGCCCCGTTAAGGAAGATGTTTTCGCGCCCTGTCAATTCAGGATGGAAACCAGTTCCCACCTCCAACAAGCTGGCAACACGGCCAGTGAGTTTGATATTTCCTTCGGTAGGATCTGTGATTCGACTCAGTATTTTCAATAATGTAGACTTTCCGGCGCCATTATGCCCGACAATTCCCAAACGATCGCCCTGCTGCACTTCGAAATTAACATCTTTCAATGCCCAGAACTCTTCTTTTGTCAGGTCTTCTTTCTTTTTTCCAGAAAATATATTGGAAAAATTCTCAGCCACTACATCACGAAATGTACCTTTTACCTGGGTGCGTTTATGACCCAGAATATATTTTTTGCTGATATTTTCTACTTTAATAACATCCATAGGTTCAATGATCTAAATGTAGTCTACAAATGATTTTTCCCTTTTCCGGAAATAAATTAGTGAAAAAACCAATGCTATTCCAGAAACAATTACGGAAGAATAAAGGCTGGATGCATTAAAATATGCATTTTCCCCTAGAAGACTCCACCTGAATCCATCAATTATTCCGACAATCGGATTGAGATAGTATAAATCTGAAAACCACTCACCTTCGGTAAGCCGGCTACTGTAAGCGATGGGGCATATATAAAAACCTACCTGTACCAGGAAGGGGATAAGCTGGCCGATATCTCTGAAGCGAACATTCAGAACAGCAAAAAACAACCCGAATCCCATGGAAGCAAAAAATGTCAATAATATAAAAACAGGGAGAAATACCACCTGTGGCCCCAGAGGGTACTGGTAATAGATACTCAGGCAAATATAGAGGCCAAGTGCAATGAGGAAATCAATGAATCCGACTGCTACTGCACTCAATGGCATGATGAGACGTGGAAAATAAACTTTAGTAACTAAATTGGAATTCAATATAATACTATTGCTGATTTGAACCAGTGCGTTGGAAAAAAACGTCCAGATTGTAATACCTCCCAAAACCATTAATGGGTAAGGGATACCAGGATCCCCCTTTAGTTTGGCAACTTTGCTGAATACAAAAACCATGATCATCATGGTAAGCATGGGTCTGACAACACTCCAGGCAACGCCGAGCAGGGTTTGTTTATAACGAACAGAAATATCCCTTTTGGATAGAATATAAAGTAGTTGACGATTATTCCATAGTTCTTTCCAATAGTCTTTTTCTGATCCGTTGGCTTTAATTGTAATGGTTTGTGGCATATATTGAGGATACTGTTTCTTAAATTTAATTTATTGTTTTTGCTTCGGAATAAGTGTGCTTTATCCAGATGATAATAAGCGCAACTATCAGACCAACAGCCAAACAGATATATTCATAGAACGCAAGATCTGCAACAGAATCAAGCGGGGTTTTTACGGGTTCGATGATCGTAAACAATACACTTTCTTCGATCAGTGACATTCTCAGAGATTCAAGACTCTGTAGCGCTTGAGCATATAATGACTGTAAGAAAGTAGCGGATCTTTCATTCCGTTTGACGCCAATTTTGCCTTCGTTGAATATCATGGTTTCACTGATATCCATCTCTCTGGCCAGTGAATTTTCTACCTTACCTAAAGCTCTGGCGAGTGAATCCACACGTTTCTCCGTAAGATATAATGATTTTCTTGTTTTGGCAGTTTTATTGTCAGTATAGGTTTGCTCAAGAGTCTCCAATAGTTCTTCAGCCCAAATCTTACTGAAGGTTTCATTGGCTATATTGACCCGAAGCGTCATAAATGAAGACTTGGGGTCTTCTTGTTCTAATTCGGTAAAATTATTAATCAGGTCAGTCAGATCATTTAATAATCTTTTTTCTGTTCCTGTATAGAGTTGGGGGGTGTTATGTTCAAAATTAAAGGTGTGTACCCAATCTTCTCGCTTTTTAAGTTCAAATTCTTTTATTCGGCAGGAATCAAGAAAGAAGTTTGCCATAATCAAACTATCACCGTTGACTTCCACATATTTCATCAAAGCCTTTTGAACAACCGGCCTTGACTTGGCAAGGTAAATGAAGTTATCTCCACTGAATAAACTGGCATCAGTGTTCATCCCTGACATTGGTAAAAAACTACCAAGCCCTGCCATACCTCCAAATGATGAACCCCCTCCTGATCCATTACCAAGATTGAAGACTATTTCTGCTTCATAAATTACTCTGCGTCCTCTGTAAGTATCAATTAAATAACCGATTCCATATCCTATTACACAACATAGAATTACTATTTTCCAGTTTTTTAAAATTACTTTATTGACATATTTAACTTGTCTGAAAACATCCTTAAATGTAATCTGGTCTTCAGTCGTTTCCGTAACTTGCTTCTCCATCAGATTCTATCTAAGATTTAAAGTTCTAAACATAAGAATTGTGGTAATTAAGGTCAGCAGAGAGCTTGTAACACCAATCCCTGTTTGAATTGCCTGCTGAGGAGTCATTTCCACGCCAGTTTTTAGAGGTACTATGATTTCAGAACCCGGCTCCACTTTAGGATAGACATTAAATACTAGGAATCTCCTTGTGCGATCGACTGAACCGTTGGGATATTTAATGAAAGAACTTTTTCTAAGTGATTGCTTAGTAAACCCACCTGATTGTGAAATATAATCCAGGAAGTTCATATTATTACCGTATTTGACTGTAGTAGGGAAAAGTGTTTCACCCGATACTTTGACAGTTTCCAAACGTTTCGGTATAATAATCACATCATTTTCATGAACAATAAGGTTATCACTTGAATCATCATTTTTGAGAATATTAGCAAGCTGAATACCTATATTTTCCTCCTGAACGGCCCCGTCTGAACCGTGTGATACAAAATTACCTGCTTTAACTTCTTTGTTGATAATAGCTAACTCTTCATCTGCTACATTGTTCATCGCTACCGAGTCAGTCAACCTTCTTCGTTTCAGTGTAGCACCAGGCACATAAGCATAATTGGTCAAGCCTCCGGCTCGCTGGATAATATCAGATATCTTTTCATCTTTACTGGCAATTCCGTATTGGCCGGGTACCAATACTTCTCCTTCTATCAGAACAAATTTCTGTTCTTCATAGCTAGGTGACCGACGGACGATTACCTGATCAAATGGCTGCAATATTACATTACTCTGACTTCCTCTCATACTTAGATCGCGACCAACATTCACTCTGAATATGTCAGCTATTTTGGGATTGCTTGCCTTCGGGTCAAAATCTCTTCTTCTTCTTACAATTTCAATATTAGTCGTTTCTGCTGATTCTTTAAATCCGCCTGCGGCAATGATCAGATCTTCCAAAGACATATTATTTTTGAACGGAAATTTGCCGTCATTAATTCCGATCTGAGCATTTATGACCTCCCCGTGTATTTCGACAAAGGATACTTCTGTCATGTCAAATTTGGAAGGTATAACCACCTCGTCAAGCCTGGTCAACTCCAGATCAGGGATACTGCCGTTCAACAGATCTGCGAGGTCAATGGGTATAATCTCCACTGACAAATCCTGACGTGTACGGGTTACAGATATTCTGCCTGTAAAAGCATCTTCTCTGAGTCCGTCAGCAGACTCGAGTAAAGTTTTGAGAGTAGGGTTGGAGTCAAGGGAAAATTCTCCCGGACGCATGACAGCTCCGTCTATTGTCACAAGATTTTCAAATCGCTCCAGGATAGGATTGATAGCAATGGAGTCTCCTGTTACCAGTTCGAAATTTTGAAATGATTCAAAAGGAACATCCAGAATTCGCTTTTCCTTAGGAGTTACCCTATACACTTTTACCCGGGCTTTATATGCTTTGTCATTAAAACCTCCGGCATATTCAATAATGTTGCTTAACCGTTCACCTTCACTTACTTCAAACAAGCCGGGTTTTTTGATTTCGCCTGTCAGCTCAACACGTTTTTTGTAATAACTGACCACAATACGGTCATTTTCCTGTACACGAACGTCTCCTGTTAGTTTACCCTCGGTCAGGAATTCATAAATATCGAATTTTGAAATTACTTCATTGTTTCTGATTACCTTAACTTCCCTGAAAGTTCCGATTTCATTAGGACCTCCTGCCTGATACAGTACATTAAACGCACTTGACAAGGATGACATATCATACGCTCCTGGGTTAATCACCTCTCCGGTAACAAATACCTTTACAGTTCTTAGTCCGGTCAGGGTAACGGAAATTTGAGTCTGTGGTGGTCCACCGGCACCTAGCAGACCCGGTACATAGGGCGATAGCTTATCTGTTAGCATTTTGCGTACCTCATCCACTGTTTTTCCGTTTACATAAACGTTACCGACGCGAAAAGGAATATAAATATAACCGTCACGTGAAACCGTCAGATTCCAGGTTGGTAGTTCCGCTTTTCCATAAACCTGTATCAACAACTGGTCGAGTGGCCCAATAGGATAATTACCGGGTGTAGCGATTTGTTTGTCAGGTGTAGTTTCAAAAGTTTTATCAGCAAAAACCGAATACCCGAATATTTTATTTCTTAAGGCTAAAATTTCCGGAGAGACATTGGAGTTGACATCTTTTGCTTTGTCTTTTTCTATATTGGAGTCACCCTCTGTGTCGCTAGACTCCAGCTGATTATTATTGGCGTCGCCATCATTTGCATTGTTTCCCTGCTGATTGTTGCCCGTCTGGCCCTGTTGATTTGCTCCCTGTTGCCCTTGCTGGCCTTGGGTATTACCTGTCTGACCGGCACCTCCCGGCAGATTAGTGCCAGCCGGAAGTGAGGTTCCTGCAGGCAATGAAGTCCCCCCCCCTGTAGTGCCTCCCGTTGTCTGAGAGAATGCCAGGGGACTGATTAATAAACTAAAAAGCAGGTAAATAAGAGTACTTTTAACTTGAAATGTCTGTGTGGATTTTTTCATTTTGTACAAAATAAAATCGATTAAGGCCTTAATAATCAGATTTGTTTGCTTTTTAAGGTTTATTCTTTCTATATTCCAATTCATAAAAGAGGGATGGGACTTTATGTTTCAAAGGGCAAAGTAAGTTAGTTTTTTCGTTTTTTTAAAGAAATTCTCCTTTTCGGTTATTCGAAATAATAAACTTCTTCACTTGTTAACGTTTGGATTCCGATTTTCTATATTTTAGCAAATTGTAAAATTGTAAATTTCTTATTTCATAGTTTATGTCTGAGGCGAACAGAAGTCATTATAATGAGGATAGTATCCGATCACTCGACTGGAAAGAACATATCCGGTTGAGACCAGGGATGTATATCGGCAAGCTCGGTGACGGAGCATCGGTTGATGACGGGATCTATGTTCTGGTGAAGGAAATCATGGATAATTCTATTGACGAACATATGATGGGATATGGGAAAACAATAGAAATCAGAATCTCAGAACTAAAAGTTGAGATCAGGGACTATGGAAGGGGGATTCCCCTGGGGAAAGTGATCGATTGCGTATCTAAAATCAACACCGGCGGAAAATATGATTCCGGCGCTTTCCAGAAGTCTGTTGGGTTGAATGGGGTCGGTACCAAAGCGGTCAATGCTTTGTCGGCCTATTTCAAAGTTCAATCTTTCAGGGATGGAAAAACCAAATGGGCAGAATTCAGACAAGGTGTATTGGTCAACGAGTCTGAAATTGAGGATTCCAATCATCGTAATGGAACATTTATGTGTTTCGAGCCGGATAATACCATTTTTAAGAATTTCAAATACATTCCGCAGTACCTTGACAATATGATCAGGAACTACTGCTACCTCAATGCCGGTTTAACCATCAATTTTAACGGTCAGAAATACTTTTCCCAAAACGGACTTTTTGATCTGCTCACCAATAAAACAGATGAGGAAACCCTTCGCTACCCGATTATTCACTTAAAAGGTAATGATATTGAACTGGCCCTGACGCACGGAAATCAATATGGAGAAGAATATTATTCTTTTGTAAATGGCCAATATACCACGCAGGGTGGTACTCACCTCGCAGCATTCAGAGAGGCCATTGTCAGGGTGGTGCGTGAGCATTTCGGGAAAGATTATGCACCGGAAGATGTACGGTCGTCCATCATAGCTGCTATTGCAATCCGGGTGCAGGAACCTGTTTTTGAATCACAGACCAAAACCAAATTGGGTTCTGCCAATATGTCCCCGGCTGCTGATAGTATGACTGTCCGGAGTTTTGTGAATGATTTTGTGAAAGAGTATATTGACAATTACATTCATATGCATCCGGAAGTGAGAGACGCCCTCAAAAAGCGGATCGAACAGTCAGAAAGAGAAAGAAAAGAACTGGCAGGCGTAAAAAAACTCGCCAACGAACGTGCAAAAAAGGCAAATCTCCACAATCGGAAACTCAGAGACTGCCGGCTGCACCTCACAGATGAAAAAGTAGAAAACCGGTTTGATACCACTTTGTTTATTACCGAAGGGGATTCGGCAAGCGGATCGATTACAAAGACAAGAGATGTGCAATTGCAGGCCGTATTTAGTCTGAGAGGCAAACCCCTCAACTGTTTTGGGCTGACCAAGAAAGTGGTGTATGAGAACGAAGAGTTCAACCTGCTTCAACATGCGCTTGATATTGAAAATGGCATAGAGAATTTACGTTTCAACAGAATCGTCATCGCTACTGATGCTGATGTCGACGGAATGCACATTCGTTTATTAATTATGACTTTTTTCCTGCAATTTTTTCCGGACCTTGTCAGAAATGGGCATTTGTTTATCCTTGAAACCCCCTTATTCAGGGTGAGAAATAAGAAAGAAACAATCTACTGTTATTCCGAAACTGAGAAAAGAGCAGCCATGGAAAAACTGGGTAGTAAGCCTGAAATTACCCGCTTCAAGGGGTTGGGGGAGATATCACCGGATGAGTTTGGGAATTTTATCGGGGAAGATATGCGGCTGGAACCTGTAATACTTCAAAAGGAAACTTCAATACAAAAGCTACTGACCTATTATATGGGTAAAAACACACCTGACAGGCAGCGTTTTATTATTGATCATCTGAAAGTTGAAAAGAATATTGAAGAAGCTGTTTTATAGTGCTTCGTAATACTAAATATCTGGATTTAAAGTGAATTTATCTGATCTTAGAAATCAAATTGATGCGGTGGACGATGAGCTGCTTAAGCTATTGAATCGCCGTATGGAGTATGTTCATAAAGTGGGGGAGCTGAAAAGAACTTCCAATACCTTGATCTATCGTCCCGAGCGTGAGAAACAGATTGTTGACCGTCTGGCTTCTCAAAGCGATGGTTTATTAAAGCGAAACGCAATTGAGTCCATCTTTATGGAAATTTTTGCCGTTTCCAGAAATCTGGAACTTCCGGAAAGGATTGCCTATCTGGGACCTGAAGGAAGTTTTACACACCAGGCAGCAGAAAGTCGTTTTGGCGGCGTGAGTGATTATCTGGTGCTACCCACTATCCGATCCGTATTTGATAGCGTAGAAACCGGAAGGGCAAAATTTGGCGTGGTCCCAATCGAGAATAATCAGGAAGGTGTGGTAAGTGAGACGGTAGATCTGCTTCGTGAGAAAGAATTGCTGATTGCTTCAGAAGTGTATTTGTCAGTACATTTCTCCTTTGTTTCCCGGCATGACAATCTGAAGGAGATCAAGCGGATATATTCCAAAGACATAGCTTTCAGGCAATGCAGTAAGTTTATTCTGGAGTATTTTGATGAAGCAAATATTGAACTGATCCCTGTAGAGTCTACTTCCAAAGCGGCACGAATGGCAGCGAAGGAGCCAGGGTCAGCTGCCATTTGCTCGGATATTGCTGCCCGGTTGGCCAACATACCTGTCCTATTCGATAATATTGAAGATGGGGCGCAGAATACCACCAGGTTTCTGGTGTTATCCAAAGATTTTGTGAACCAAAAAAGTAACCGGGATAAAACGACTATACTGGCAAATCTGCACGATACTAACAAACCAGGGACGCTGTTTAAGTTTTTAAAGGAGTTCAATTCGAGAGGCGTCAACCTTACTCAGATTGAAAGCCGGCCCCTCAAGCAAGGGTCTACATTCCTGTATTGGTTTTTGGTGGAGTTTGAAGGTCATTTCAACGATGAGCCCATCCAGGAAATATTGGCATTGTATGGTTCGCGGATTAAACTACTGGGAAGTTATGTAAACGGAGCCAGATAGGATATTCTAATTGAAAATAAAAGCTGCGGAATCAACATGGCTATGTTGATTCCGCAGCTTTTTGTTGTCTGGAATCTGCCGCCATAAGTATTTAGAATAATAAATATGATAATTTTAATAATATATAATTAAAAACAAGATTTAATCAGATTGTTAAATCTTGTTTTTGTATCTTTGATCTTCATGGATACAAAGCGTGATATCCTATTGAAATTATTGTGAATTATAGCGTGGATTTACCTGTCAAGGTAGTGGACACCTAAGTTAGTATTCCCTTTTTTATGTACAGATATTTAATGGCAGCAATTTTTGCTGTTAATAGTATTACTGCCTTTAGTGGCACTTTATCAACTAATAACCAAGGAAAAGTTTTTGCATATTGGGGCTGGAACCGGGCGGCATACACCAATTCGGATATCTCTTTTAAAGGCGATCAATATCAGTTTAAGTTAAAAAATGTTGCTGCCAAAGACCGGCAAACCCCGTTTTCGGCTTCCTATTTTAATCCTTCGAAAATTACAATTCCTCAGTATAATTTCAGAATAGGATATTTCTTTAAACCTAACTACAGTATTTCATTTGGGTTTGATCATATGAAGTATGTGATGCAGCAGAATCAAACTGTGATCATTAATGGTACAATCGCTGGTACTTCCTCCGAATATGATGGAGTTTATGAGGATGAGGCTATCCGCCTGACAGAGGAATTTCTCCAGTTTGAGCATACTGACGGACTTAATTATTTGAACTTCGAACTTCGGAAAATGGATGACCTGCCGGGCTTAAGTAACCTCGGACTGAAGAATATCAGGTTCAGTATATTTGAAGGGGTTGGGGCCGGAGTCCTATTTCCTAAATCAAATGTTGTGCTGATGAATTATGATCGTAATGATCAGTGGCATGTGGCAGGCTATGGATTGAATGTCCTGGCCGGACTTAATATTTCGTTCTTCAAACACTTTTTTATTCAGGGAGAAGTCAAAGGAGGCTATATCAATATGCCCGATATCCTGACGACTGGTTTTAAAACAGATCGTGCCAGACAGAGCTTTTTCTTTCTGCAAGGGAATACCAATTTCGGAATAATGATTAAACTCTGATCTCAGTCAAAAAAGGATGATGCACTTTCCTGATCTTTTTTCAACTGTGCCGTTAATGATTCAAGACTGCCAAATTTCTCTTCCGGTCGGAGGTATTTCAAAAACTCAATTTGCAGCGTTTCACCATAAATTTCTTTTCCAAAATGAAACAGATGGGCTTCTATGGTTTTTTCAGTGCCGTCCACGGTAGGTCTTATGCCAATATTCAGCATCCCCTTGTATTCTTCCCCGTTATAACGGGCTCTGATGACATAAACACCGTTGGCTGGGATGAGTTTATAGGTTTCTTTTACCTGTATATTTGCGGTAGGAAATCCTATGGTGCGTCCTAATTGCTTGCCCTTAACAACCGTTCCTGACAGAGAATAGGGGCGTCCAAGTAGCTCCTGAGCAGCTGTAACCTGTCCTGAAAGCAGCGCCTTCCTGATTCGGGAAGAACTAATAGCTGTTTCATCAATATCTTGTCTGGAAATCTCTTCCACCTCAAATCCATAATAGGGCGCATTGGTCCGAAGAAAATCAAAACTACCTTCCCGGTTGCGACCAAACTTATGGTCATAACCAATTACCAGTTTTTTAGTTCCTATTTTTTCAACCAGAATTTCACGGATGAATTCTTCTGAACTTAACTCTGAAAACGACCGGGTAAATGGTATAATGATAAGGTGATCAATTCCCTGATTTTTTAAAAGATCAATTTTCTCTTCAATGGTTGAAATCAGTTGAAGATTCTGAGAATCATCTGCAACGACCATTCTGGGGTGAGGCCAGAAGGTAATAACCACTGTTTCACCACCGCATTGCTGACTGATCTCTTTGAGACGTTTCAGGATTTTCTGATGACCGATGTGTACTCCGTCAAAAGTCCCGCTCGTAACAACAGACAGCGCAGGCTTTTCAAATTCGTCCAGGCTGTGATAATATTTCATGTCAGGATTGAGCAGTTAAATTTAAGGTAGTTCGTTTCTGAAGAATGTAATCTTCTAACTCCCAGGCGTCTGATAGGCTGTAATCTCCGATTCGTGTCCGATTGAGAGAAGCCATGTAGGCACCGCAACCCAGCTGCGAGCCGAAATCCCTTACGATACTACGTATGTAAGTTCCTTTAGAACAGATGATTCGAAATGAAATGGTAGGGAATTGAGACGTTTCAATCTCAAACAGTTTGACTTCCACCTGACGCGGCTTGATCTCCACTGCTTCTCCACGGCGTGCTTTTTTGTATAAGCGTTCTCCGCCCATTTTCACTGCGGAGTAGATGGGAGGAAATTGTTCGATCAAACCCGTTAAACCCAATCGTGAATTTTCCATGGCCTCAGGAGTGACATGATCTGTAGGGCTTTCGCTGTCAAATTCTGTTTCCAGATCAATGGATGGAGTCGTTTTTCCTAATACCAGTGTACCGGTATATTCCTTTTCCTGAGCCTGGTAAGTGTCAATTTGCTTGGTTTTTTTGTTGGTACAAAGTATTACCAAACCAGTAGCCAGTGGATCGAGTGTACCGGCATGACCTATTTTTTTAAATTTACAAGCCCTTTTTAGTTTATTGGCTACGTCAAAAGAAGTCCATTCTATTGGCTTGTTTATTAAGATCACCTCTCCTTCATCAACTATTTCTTCCTGCATATTCATGAGTGGTGGTAATCAGACAATATCAAGTTTATACCCTGAGGCCAGAAGGCCTAATAAGATCAAGCCTAAGGCAATCCTATAGTAGCCAAATACTTTAAAACCGTATTTGGTGAGGAAATTGATGAAAAATTTAATCGCAAACATTGCAACCACAAAGGCAACCAGGTTTCCGATTAATAATATTTTGATATCCTCTGCCTGAATGGTGTCGTAGGTTTTTAATAATTTATAACCACCTGCTGCTGCCATGGTGGGTACAGCAAGGAAAAATGAAAATTCAGCCGCCTGTTTTCTGGAGAGGCCATTTAACATTCCACCTATGATTGTGGCTGCAGAACGCGAAACACCGGGAATCATGGCTATACACTGGAATAAACCTACTTTAAATGCCATGGAGTAGCTCATTTCTTTATTTTCCTGATGATCATTCGTGATTTTATCAATGAAGAGTAAAACGATTCCCCCCAATAATAACATGATCGCTACCACATAGATGTTCTCCAGTAAAGAGTCGATAAAATCATTCAGAAGGAGCCCCAATACAGCAGCAGGAATAAAAGCAATCAGTAGTTTATAGTAGAATTTGAAATCCTGAAAAAACCTTTTATAATAAAGTACTATGACTGAAAGTATGGCGCCAAACTGAATATTAACGGTAAACATTTTGGTGAAATCCAGGTGACTAATGCCCATGAAAGAAGAGGCAATGATCATATGGCCAGTCGAGGAAATTGGTAAAAACTCGGTAATCCCTTCAATAATAGCAAGGATAATTGCTTGTAATAAACTCATTTAACTTGTTTTGGTTTGTGTAAAATCGCCCAGAATTCAAAAATAAAACCAATGACAACGATTAACGGTCCCACAGTCAGACCTAATGCACCGAAACCAAAGGGTTCAGAATCGATACTCATCAGGAAAAACCCTAGGGCGATAATGGCTAAGCCTATCAGCAGTAATCTGTAGTTAGTAGATGAAAAAGGGAATGATTTTTTTTGAGAGATCATAATATCTTGTTTTATGCTGTGTTTCTATAAATCAATAAAGTTCGTCTGCAGTAATGCGCAGATAGCGGTATAGTGACTGGAATGTGCTGATAATCCCTACTATAATGCCCAGGGCAATGACGGCAAGACCCAGGAATATCAGTTTGTTATACTCCTGAAGATGTGCCAATCCTTCAATGTTTTTTACCGCTCCCTGTTGCAATAATGCGAGAAGGATGCAGGCCACAATGCCCGCAACCAATCCTTGAAAAGCACCGCGGACAATAAACGGCCGCTGGATAAATCCATTGGTTGCTCCCACTAACTGCATGCTGCGGATGAGAAAGCGTTGGGAGTAAATGGCCAGCTTTATGGTATTGTTGACAAGTAATACAATGATAATCAGTAAGATAAGTGCAAAGGAAGAAAGGATGATGTATATTTTAGTAACATTCCGGTTAATATCATCGGCCAGATTTTCCTGATAGGCTACTTCATAAACATGATTGATCTTCTCGAGCTCTTCTTTGATTTGTTTAAGCTTGGCTTCCTCAAAATATTCTTCTCTTACACGCACCCGGTAGCTGTCGCGCATGGGGTTATCCTCCAGCAGGGTGGTGAAATTTTCTTTTGTGCCTTCAATGAAATCTTTTGCTGCTTCTTCTTTGGATACAAAAATTACAGGGGCAGCTTCCGCATCAGCAGAGGATCCAAGTACAAAAGGTTGTTTTTTGATGGCAGTTAAGACAGAGTCTTTTGCGGACTGAGATACAGATTTATCCAGAAAAACACGGACTTCAATATTTTCCCGGATAATAGAAACCAGCTTTTTTGATTGTATAACAAGCATACCGCACAGTCCGATGAGGAAAAGTGCAGCCGTAAGACTTGTAATGATCATCATATTAGGATACCTGCCGATTTTTTTCTTTTTGGCCATAAATCAACCGATAGTTTATTGAATGTTTAGCTGTATCTTCTATTCCTGAGTAGGCAAAAGTAAGGATTAATATCAGACCCCGAACTTTGCAAATACAGATTAACTAAATTTAACAGACTTCCCTGTGGGGTAATGTAATCAATTCCTTTTGCCCAGTTCGTCACGGATAATTGCAGCCCGTTCGTATTCTTCATTTGCGAGAGCTTCATCTAGCAGTCTGTTCAGCTCATCGTTCCCCATTTCCTTCAGATCGTCACGCAAGCTCCTTTTGGGTTTGATACTTTCTCTGATTTGCTCCTCGATTGCTTCTTCACTGTCTTCGGATAAGGTGCTTGAAACGATGCCTGCTTCGGAAAGAATGGCTTCATTAGTGTATATGGGAGCATCAAAACGTAACCCGATAGCGATGGCATCGGATGGTCTGGAGTCAATTTCAACATTGGTAAGATCATCTCCGCAAATCAGCTTGGCATAAAATACCCCTTCTCTTAAATCTGAGATATAAACTTCTTTCACGGTAAAATTGAGTTGCTCGGCAAAGGATTTGAATAAATCGTGCGTCATAGGTCGATTGGGAATAATATCCTCGATCTGGACCGCTATGGCCTGTGCTTCAAAAACCCCGATAATAATCGGTAAACGCCTGTTTCCCATCTCTTCACCCAGTACCAGCGCAAATGAACCGGTTTGAGACTGGCTTGGTGATAAGCCGAGTATTTCCAACTTAATTTTTTTCACGGACTCTGTTTAATGTTGCATTAAAGGGACAAAAATAATTAACCCGTTCTGCATAAAAAAATACAGAACGGGTTAATTAGGAGAGTGGGGTTATTTTAAAGCTTCTGCCGCTTTGGTTAATCGTGGTAAAATCTCGAAAACATCACCTACAATACCATAATCGGCTTCTTTAAAAAAGGGTGCCTCCGGATCTTTATTGATAACTACAATGCATTTAGAACCGTTAACACCAGCCAGATGCTGAATGGCACCGGAAATTCCACAGGCGATGTAAAGGTTTGGGGCCACTTTGATACCTGTCTGACCGATATGTTCATGATGCGGCCTCCAGTCCATATCTGAGACGGGCTTGGAGCAACCGGTAGCAGCACCCAGTGCCCGGGCCAGGTCGAGAAGTGACTGCCAGTGTTCAGGGCCTTTCATGCCTCTCCCCCCTGATACAATGACATCAGCATCGGTTAATGAAAGTTCGGTTGTGGCTTTGTCTGTACCGGTAATGGTAGCAGCAAAATCCTGTTCATCGACATTCACCTCAATCGTTTCTACCGTTACCTGGTTGTCATTTTCTGTGAAATCAATGACATTTTTACGGATCAGCAAAAATTTGACCGGTGTGGTTAATTCCATTCTGGCGAATGCTTTTCCTGAATAAATGGCTTTTTGTACGCTCAGCTTGTCTCCGTTAACTTCGGGAAGAGAAGTCACACCGGAAACAATTCCTGCGTTGAGACGAGCGGAGGCACGGGCTGCGACTGCGTCACCCAGACCTGACCGGGCGGCCACAACCAGGTGGGCGCCTGTCTGTTCGACTACCTGCGCTAATGCATTCGCATAGGCCATGTTGTTTTCGTGATTGAACCGTTCGTCTGTTATGTGGTATACTGTTGTTGCTCCGAAATTACCTGCCAATGCCAGGGAAGCAGTATCTGTACTTCCTAGCGCCAAGGCAATCACTTTGTCTTGTGTGGGAGACGCTACTGCTGCCGCATACGCAATGGCCTCCTGGGAAATTTTTTTGATGGAACCATTTTCTGTTTCCAATAATACTAGTATAGGCATGGTAAGGATCTTTATTTTTGTCAAAATATTATTTGCTCAAATGACTTTGGCTTCTGTTTTTAACAGCTTTATCAATGTTTCCGCTTCTTCTGCAGGAATCATTTTACAAGCGCCTTTTGGAGCAGGTAACTCATACCTGATGATTTTACCTGTTGATGTATTTTCAACCGGAGGTAAGACAGTTAAAGGTTTGGTCCGGGCAGTCATGATCCCCCTCATATTGGGGATTTTCCATTCGGCAATCGGCTCCTGACAGCCTAACACCAAGGGAAGTGTTGCCTCTAAATACTCTTTACCACCGTCAATTTCACGTGCAAACCGGGCAGTAGTACCCTCAATGTCTAGTTTCATCACCGGTGAGTAGGAGGGGATATTCAATAATTCCCCGACTAATCCATGTACAACTCCGCTGTTAAAATCGATGGATTCACGCCCCATCAGAATAAGGTCAAAGGATTGTTCACGGGCAATATGTGCAATTTGTTCAGCAACAAACATTGAATCCGTGGGTTCTGCATCTACCCGAATGGCCTCGTCAGCACCAATAGCCAGTGCTTTCCTGATTTGGGGTTCAGCGTCAGATTCACCCACATTCAGCACGGTAATACTTCCTCCATGCTGTTCTTTTATTTCCACAGCCCTGGCAAGGGCATAGTCATCGTATGGGCCAATGATAAATTGCACTCCTGCTTTATTGAACTTGGTATCATCGTCTGTAAAACTTATTTTCGCCGTCGTGTCGGGGACATTTGAAATGCAAACTAAAATTTTCATACTTTATGAAGGTAATGGCTTTTGAAATATGATTATTAATTTCAAAACATCCTGATTCTATGATTTCCTGTAATATTCCAGATGTTTTGCATCATGCGAATATACAGAATTATTTAAATAGTATGCAAGCATAACAATTATTATGAAATCATCTTTTCTTGAAAAATTATTACTATTTTACGAAGAGGATCCAGGCGATCCGTTTAATATCTATGCGCTTGCACTGGAATATCAAAAATTTGATCCTTTAAAAGCAGCTGAATTTTTTGAAATGTTGCTTCAAAAGCATCCGGAATATTTACCAACCTATTATCATGCGGCCATATTTTTTGCCAATCTGGATGAGTTGGAAAAAGCGGATATTATTTATAAAAAAGGGATTAAGCTCGCTGAGGAATCAGGGAATATAAAAACCCATGGAGAGTTGCAACGGGCCTATAGAATGTTTCTCGATGACCAGGAAGAATGGTAAAATCTGCTTGAGAACTGAGCTGAATTATGTTTTTTTTGTGACCTGGCATATTCCTTTTAGTATGTATAAGGTAAATCCAACGAATAAGACCTATGAAGAAAAAGTTTAAACAAATATTCAGATTACTGGTGGATAGTTTTACCCAGTTTCTCGATTATAAAGGACTTAAGTTGAGTGCTGCCTTATCTTATTATACCATATTTGCTTTGGCCCCCATGCTGTTGGTCATGATATCAGTGGTGGGGGTTTTCTTTGGAAGAGAGGAAATACAAGGGGAAGTTTTTCATCAGATTCAGGATTTGGTGGGAACGTCAGTGGCCCAATATGTGGAACAGATACTGATGAATGCACAATTGGCCGAAAAATCCGGATTGGCAGCTACCATAGGGATAGGTACTTTATTGATTGGGGCTACCGGGGTGTTTGTTGAAATGCAGGATTCGATCAATTTTATATGGTCGATTCAGTCAAAACCTGAAAAGGGTTGGTTGGGCTTTTTGAAAAACCGACTCATTTCTTTTTCTATGATCATTGGTTTAGGGTTTTTATTGATAGTGGCATTGGGTGTCAATGCCTTGGTGCAGGTACTGAGCAGGCCGTTGCTTGAATATGTGTCTGCCAACTCTGTCTATTTATTCACCCTGATTAATAATACCGTTGTCTTTATGGTAATTACTATACTTTTTGCAACGGTTTTCAAAGTCCTGCCTGACGGCGTCATTCGTTGGAAAGAAGCATTGGTTGGCGCTGTATTTACTGCCTTGTTGTTTATTCTTGGGAAATTCCTGATTGGATTTTATCTGGGGCAATCCAATCTTGGGGCTATTTACGGAGCATCAGCGTCAATCGTTATCTTATTAAGCTGGGTTTACTATTCTTCTATTATTCTTTATTATGGTGCTGTGTTCACAAAAGTCTATGCAGAGGCAGATGGGGTGGTTATTGCTCCGAAAAAACATGCGGTAAGGGTGATCAGACAGGAGGAATCACTGGGATGAGTTCCTCCTGAAGATGATCAAATCATTTGAATCAATTCCTTAAAAATTACAGTCACTGAGGGTTCTGCCTTCTTTGCATTGGCAATAATGTGGCTGAAATCTGACTTTTTTAGTGTTTCAGGCAATCCCATGTCTGTTATTACTGAAAGACCGAAGCACCTAATTCCTGCCTGATGGGCTGCAATAATTTCCGGAACAGTGCTCATTCCAACAGCATCGGCACCGGCCAATCGTAAAAACCGGTACTCTGCGCGTGTTTCCAGTTGCGGGCCGGGCACACTTACATATACACCAGTTTTGACGACAATGTTATGAGCTGCTGCAATTTGTCGTGCCTGCGCGATGAGCGACAAGTCGTAAGGATCACACATGTCAGGAAAGCGGTCGCCAAATGCTGGATAATGCTTGCCTGTTAACGGACTGGCTGGTAAAAACAGACTGATGTGATCTTCTATGATCATTATATCGCTTTCCTGAAAATCAGGGTTGAGTCCACCCGAAGCATTGGATACCAGTAAGGTATGAATACCGAGCTGTGCCATCACTCTGACAGGATAAGTTACCTGTTTCATGGAATATCCCTCATAGTAGTGAAAGCGACCTTCCATGCAGACAACTTTCTTTCCGGCGATAGTGCCCAGCAGCAATCTCCCTGAATGACTTTCTACCGTAGATACCGGAAAATGAGGAATCTGATGATAGGGAATAGTGTGCAATGGTGAAATCTCACGGGCAAAAGAGCCGAGGCCGGTACCTAAAATGATGCCGATCTCAGGCTTAAAATCGCCAATAACTGATTGGAGGTAATCTTGTGTTTCTTGTAAATCTACAGGTATCATGGCCTATCATTTTTTAAGTTTTTCATCAGCCAGGCCAGCACAGTGTCTCTGTGCGCGCCTGAATACCAATGTCCCATATGGGGGAAAAGGTGTAATTCCTTTTTTGATGGGATGCTGTTATACGCGGCATACATGGCGGTAGGAGGGCATGATTCATCATTAAATCCCCATGTATAGTAACCTGGTATTTTCAGTCGTTTTGCAAAGTTAACTACATCGAAGTAAGCAAGTGCTTCTACCACTCCTTCTTTTGGCTCCATGGCACCGCTGTCGTTCATAAGGAAATAGGGAGATCCGCCTGCACGTCCGTGAAGGCTTCCCGTTATATCGCTAAAGGATGGATAAAGTACACCCATCCATCTGACACGCGGATCCAGTGCGGCTGTAGCCATGGCCAGCGCTCCTCCTTGGCTGCCCCCCATGACTGCCAGATTCCTGCCGTCAAACTGGGGAAGATTGTAAATAAAATCGTTGGCACGAATACATCCTATATAGACCCTTTTATAGTAGAAATGATCTCTGGAGTTGGTGTTTAACTGCGTATGCTGATATAATGCGCCACCGGCTAGACTATTGTAAAATTCCGGTTCCAGATTAAGCGGAATACCATGAATGCCGATCTGTAATGTAATAAAGCCTTTTTCCGCAGTATCTGTATCACCATTATAGGGGCGAATACCCGCTCCGGGAAGATGCAAAATTGCGGGATACTTTCCTTCTTTTTTCGGAATACTCAGGATGCCGTACAGTCGCGCGCCCGGGCGGAAATTCTGAAGACTTACATGATATACATTTACTTTTTCAGTACACATTTCCGGCATCAATGTCATCGTGGAATCCAATGGCAACCGGAAGGATTGCTGAAGGGCACTGGCCCAGAATTGATCAAAGTCTGTAGGTTCTGAAACAGTAGGGCGGATCAACTCCGGAGAAAGTCCAGCAGTAGCCAGACCTCTATATTCCTTTCCATTCACTTCTGCTACGGCTACACAACGTATAAATCCAGGTTCTTTTAATCCAGCAATTGAGCGGGTTATTTTACCCTTCCGCGCTATCGTTACCCCTTTTTTTCCTGGAGGACGTTTTTCAGGTCCGATTTCATAACGGATTTTGACATCTTCAACCAGACTGCCATTCTGATAAACTGAAATATTGAATTTTACTCTCTCTCCCGTTTTATACAACCAATCTGTATGTGTCGGGGCTACCAGTACTTTTACTGATGTTTCGGCAGGTTGAGAATTGGATTGCTGACCGACAAATAAAAAAAGAAAAAGAATGGCAAACCTGTATAATTTCATTATTAATGCATGATTAAATAGCTGTCCTATTCAGGCAGTATGGATAATCAGTATCCCTTTCACTTAAATAAACCATCTGCCTTTCGGGTATAATTTCACAACAAAGGCAGATGGTAGTAATTTTTCTTTGACTCGGATTAATTTTACTTCAAGAGTCGTTTGGTTAGCCAGTCAGTCAACATTTCACGTTGTTCGGGATAGGTCCAGTGACCGGTTTCCAAGGAAAGATGAAGTTCTTTTTCCCCTGGTATTACATTGTAAGAGGCATACATAGAAGTGGGCGGGCAGGTCTCGTCATTATAACCCCAGGTATAAAAGCCAGGTATGTTTACTCTCCTCGCAAAGTTGACCACATCATAATAACCAATCGTTTCCATTTTGGCTTTGGTATTGTGCAATTCTGCATTGCTTCCCAGGAAATAGTGAGGCCATCCACCTGCACGGTTTTTTAAGTAACCTGTTACATCGCTTAATGCCGGATATATAGCAGCCAGCCATTTTACACGCTTGTCAAGGCCGGCAGTGACAATCGAAAGCGCACCTCCCTGGCTTCCTCCGGTAACAGCCAGATTGGAACCGTCATACTGAGGCAGACTTGTCAGGAAATCATTGGCACGGATACAACCCAGATAGACTCTGTTAAAATAAAAATTGTCCTTGGAGTCCAGGTTAAATATATTATATTGAAACAATGGGCCACGTCCCAGGTCTTCATAAACAGAAGGTGCCATGTTCACAGGGACTCCATGGATACCAATTTGTAAAGTGATCATCCCTTTTTCTGCATTAGCCACATCTCCGTAATAAGCACGTACCCCTGCTCCAGGTACATGGAGTAGGGCCGGATATTTCCCTTCCTTTTTAGGCATGCACAGAATACCGTACATTCTCGTGCCTATGCGATGGTTTTGAATATTGACATGATAAACATTGACCTTCTCCGTACATCTTTCTGGTATAAGAGTCATGCGGGCATCCATCGGAACCTTGCCGAGACCTTCTATGGCTTTAGCCCAGAACTGGTCAAAATCAGAAGGATTGGCTACTGTAGGGACGATTTGATCGGGAGAAAAACCGGCTGTAGCCAGCCCCCGATACTCTTTGCCATTGACCTGCGCCCAGGCAACACAACGGATAAAGCCCGGTGTTTTCATTCCCGGCACGGTGACACTTAAAGTGCCGTCAGTAGCTTTTTTTATGCCAGTTTCGGTAGGAGTCAGTTTTTCAGGACCAATTTCATACCTCACCTCCACATCTTTAAGTAGGTTGCCGTTCTGGAAAACAGAGATTGTAAATTTTACTTTTTCTCCTGTTTTGTAAGTCCAGTCGGTCTTATCCGGTGCCACCAATACTTTAACCGATTGCTCAACAGGCTGCGCCTGAAGATTTAAACAAAGTAGCGTGCAAACTGTCAGCCAGAATAGTCTGTATTTTCTCATAGGTATACATTGGGTTTAATAATTGAATTAGGAATGGATTGATTATATTTTCTATGGTTTCGGTTCGGATTATAAATTATTTACTGATTGTGCCATATGAGAGCCTGCAATATAGCCGGTAGTCCAGGCATTCTGAAAATTAAACCCGCCTGTAACGCCGTCGACATCAATCACCTCACCCGCAAAGAAAAGGCCCGGTATCCGTCGGCATTCAAGGGTGGAGGGGTTCAATTCGCTCAGACTTACACCACCACAGGTAACAAATTCTTCCTTAAAAGTGGTTTTGCCCTGAATCCTGAATTCACAGTTGGTTAAAACTTCCGTGAGTTTATTCAATGATTTATTACTGATATCGGCCCATTTCTGAAGGTCGTCAATACCGCTAAGTCTTACCCACGCTTTCCAGACATTCAAAGGAAGGCCGAATCGTGCATGGGAAGAAATCTGTTGTTTCGGCCGGTTTGTTTTTTCAGCTATCAGAGATTCCCTCACTTTTTCAGGGTTTTCCTGGGGTATCCAGTTAATACGTACCTGAAAATTATAATCAGCATCTGCCAGATGGCGTGCGGCCATGGCAGATAGCTTTAGTATGGCCGGACCACTGAATCCCCAATGGGTAAACAATAACGGGCCCGTGCTACTGAGAGACGTTCCGCTGATTTTGAGGGTGACCGATGGAATCGATATGCCTGATAAATGCAATACGGGACTGTCCGGACAGTTGAATGTGAAAAGGGAAGGTACAGGTTCCATAATTTCAATACCATGATCCCTCAGCCAGTTATAACCATGCGACTGCGGATGGCCGCCTGCCGCAATCAGCAGTCTGTCCGCTTTAATGATTTCTCCACCCAGCGTTTCCAATGAAAATGGCAGTTCTGTGTCCGGGCTATAGGTAAAGGAGCGGATTCCGGTTTGGGTTTGAATAGTCACTCCCGCATTTCTGGCTGATTCCATCAGGCAATGTGCAATGGTTTCTGAGGAGTCGGTAATGGGAAACATTCGGCCGTCAGATTCCGTTTTCAACTTGATTCCGCGACTTTCAAACCACTGGACGGTATTGTTAGCATCAAAAACCGAAAATAATTTTCGTAAAAAATCACCACCTCTCGGGTAGTTCTTTGCAAAGTTTTTAGCCTCATGCGGACGATGGGTTACGTTGCATCTGCCCCCTCCGGATATACGTACCTTTTGCAGGGTTTTGGAGCTCTTTTCCAGCAGGATTACCTCGTTTTTATTATTGGATTCAGCAGCGGTAATAGCAGCCATAAAGCCTGCAGCTCCTCCCCCTAAAATGACTATTTTCATATGGAATTATGGCCCGATTAATGCGGGAACAGCCTTAAACAGGCTTTTTTTAAATCATTAGATACACTTATCTTCGCAAATATAAGTAATAAAGTGACTGTTGTAAGACAGATTTACCTCTAGTTTGAATGTCGAAGATGTTACGTGGCCGTTGGAATAATACCCTGATCTTACTGACTGTTTTTTTTATCATTGGATTTTATCTTCATTTTAAAGGTAATCTGGGTGATTTACGGGATTTCTTAAGCACTGTAGCAGAAGGAAAAGCCGATACGCATACCACCACAAATCCATACAAAGCACCAGAACCCTATAGCGTAGCATCCGATGTTCGGGTGGTTTCAGAGGTTGCAACCAGTTCTGTGGAAGAAGAGCCGGAAGAGGAGCCTATTGCAACAAATCAAAATCTGACTGCTTTGGAAAGGGCAATCAACCAGCGCGATTTCGCTTTGCCTGCCATCGGTAAAACAGATCAGATTGTCCGGCGGTTGGGATATACGCTACGCTATCAGGAACCTCACGAACAATCTGACTGGGTAGCCTATGTACTCACTGATCAAATGGTGGCGGGAAATCAGAAACGTGAAAACGTTTTTATGCCTGATCCGGTGGTGAAAACGGGTTCAGCCGTAACTTCCGATTACACCCGTAGCGGATATGACCGTGGTCACCTGGCGCCTGCGGCCGATTTCAGAGGCAATTATCAGTTGATGAAGGAAACCTTTTATATGAGTAACATCAGTCCTCAGAACAGAGAGTTCAATGCCGGCAAGTGGAGTGACCTGGAAAAGATGGTGCGGGCCTGGGCCACGCGGTATAAGAAAATCTATGTGGTTACCGGTCCTGTGCTGGAGCCGGGCTTACCTAAAATAGGGCGTGTCAACAAAGTGTCTGTTCCCAAATATTTTTATAAGGTCATACTCTATGCCCAGCCGCCTCATGTCAAAGGAATTGCATTTTTAATGCCCAATGAAAATACCTCCCGACCCTTATCTGACTTTGTCGTGCCCATTGATAAGGTTGAAAAAATGACTGGAATTAATTTTTATCCGGCACTACCTGACGATATCGAGAAAAAAATAGAGGCTGTTTCTAATCCTAAGGACTGGCCCAGATTGAACTAGCCTGTTAACTAGGTTTTCAGTTTCTTCTTTTTGGCAGCAGGGAATAATATGTTGTTAAGAATCAACCGATAGCCGGCTGAATTGGGGTGGAGATTAAGATCCGTAGGTTCTTCCCCGATTTTATGCTGGTAATCTTCCGGGTCATGCCCCCCATAAAACGTGAAAAATCCCTTGGCATAGGTGCCATGTATATAACGCGCTTCCTGTAACGGTTTGCTTTCAGCCATAATCACTACCTCCGGCTTCAGGTATTTTTTCTTGTAAGCGGTAGTCTGCCCCAGAAACCCTTTAATCAGGTTGCTATGGTTTTGTGTCAGCATGGTCGGGATCGGATCCCATTTGGCAGAAAACTGAAACAGATCAAAGAAATCGTTGTTTTCAGCGATATTTCGTTCTTCGGGCTGGTTGTCAATCGTTGAAAATTCGATATGGTAAGGATTGGTGATCACATCAAAATTGTGAAAAGCGAAGGTTCTGGAAAAATCCAGTTTTTGGTTGATGTTCGGATCGGCCGGATCACCATCGTACATAGATTCCACCATGTCCAGTCCTGCCGCGGCCAGGGCCACATCAAATGTATCGGTGGCATTGCACATGGCAAACATATAGCCACCGCCGGACACAAACTCCGCTATTTTATTCACCACCGCCAGTTTCATCTGTGGTACTTTGGTAAAGCCGTATTTTCTGGCAATGTCCTCCGCTTCTTTCTTTTGCTCGCGGTACCAGGGATAATCTTTGAAAGAATAAAACTTCCCGAACTGCCCTGTAAAATCTTCGTGGTGCAAATGCAGCCAGTCAAATTCTGGAAGTTTCTCATCGAGCACTTCTTCGTCAAATACAATTTCGTAGGGGATTTCCGCGTAGGTCATCACCAGGGTCACGGCGTCGTCCCAGGGTAGTTTTGATTTGGGCGAATACACGGCAATTTTCGGTGCTTTCTGCAATTTAACCGCATCCATATTGACATCCGGTGCCGACACCTGCGTAATGAGAGCCGCCGCCTGTGCTTCTGAAATCACTTCGTAGCTAACTCCCCGTATCGTCATTTCCTTTGCAAATGCCTGTGAAAAAGGAACCATAAAACTTCCTCCCCGATAATTAAGCAGCCAGTCGGTTTCGATCTCAAAGGTCGATAGAATCCAATAGGTGATCCCATAAGCTTTCAGATGGTTTTTCTGGCTTTCGTCCATCGGAATCAGCAATCGGTTAGCTGCCAAAGGGCCCGAAACGAGGAAAAATATGATAAACGGAATAAACAACCGTGTCATCGGTTTGATTCTTTTAAACATCATTTGCAGTTTTACCGAATGAAAAAGTGAGTGCCGGAATCTTTAATTTTAACGAATTTACCTTCGAAAATAATATTATTACCCGTAAAAAGGTAAGACTGGCGGAGGAATCATTAAATTGTGTCAATAAAAGCCTGGATTAAGGAATCTCAGCCGATTTTTCTACCACCGGTGCCAACGATTGTTATGGATATCAGAGAAAATATAAATGAAAGTTTAAGGTCGATCAAGTCGAACCTCCTGCGGACTGTCCTGACCGGGATGATCATCGCCATCGGTATCACGTCGCTTGTGGGTATATTGACCGCCATTGACGGTATACAGAGTTCAGTTAATGACAGCTTTGCCGATCTGGGCGCCAATACCTTTACCATACTCAATCGGTATGACTACCGGCGGTCGGGTGGGCGACAAGAACGGCGCAACCCGGAAATAACCTACCGGCAGGCCAATACATTTGCTGATAATTTCCGGGAAAAGTACAATGGGGTTGTTTCCCTTTCTGCAAATATTGGCGGGGCCGTTCAGGTTAAGTATAACTCAAAAAGTACCAATCCCAATTCTTCCGCAATCGGTATTGATGAAACCTATCTGACCATCAATGGTTACAAGATTGACACCGGCAGAAATATCAATAAAACAGACATGGATAATTCCATGAATGTGGCCATTATCGGCCAGGAAATAGCCACTAAATTATTTGAAAAAGCAGATCCGCTCAATAAGGAAATTGTTTTGAGAGGCAACAAGTTCAAAGTGATCGGCGTGCTGGAAAAGAAAGGATCGTTTGGAGGTGGGGGCGGGCCCGACCGAATGGTGCTGGTCCCTCTGCCGACGGGTAGGGCACTGGCGGCCAACCGTCAGTTGACATTTAATATTACGGCTTCAGCGCCCAGTGTGGAAGGAGCCGAATTTGTGGTGGAAGAGGCCCGTGGTCTGATGCGACGGGTGAGGGGAGACACACCCGGCAAATCAGACAGTTTTGTAGTGGAGCGGGCAGATTCGATGATGCAGGAGTTCAATAACATATCCAAATACCTGCGTATAGGCGGTTTTGGTATCGGCATTATTACTTTGCTGGGGGCATCCATCGCCCTGATGAACATTATGATGGTATCGGTGACGGAGCGAACCCGCGAAATAGGCATCCGCAAATCCCTGGGCGCTGCCCCCAAAGTAATTCGATTGCAGTTTCTGTTTGAAGCGGTCATTATATGTATTCTGGGCGGATTGGGCGGACTGGTCCTGGGCATTATGATTGGCAACGTGATATCCAATACCGTCAGTCAGGGGACGGCCAGTTTTGTAGTACCCTGGTTATGGATGATCCTGGGAATATTGGTCTGTGTGATGGTAGGCGTGATTTCGGGGATTTACCCTGCTATACGTGCTTCAAAGCTGGATCCTATCGAAGCGCTTCGTTATGAGTAAGATAGCCAATTGTTAAAAATATTATCGTAAAAAAAGTAGTAAAAAGGCTTGACAAAGATATTTTTCTCACTACTTTTGCACTCCCAACGATCTTGGTTTTTATCAAGAACGACTGAATGCCCAGGTGGCGGAATCGGTAGACGCGTTGGTCTCAAACACCAATGAGGTAACACTCGTGCCGGTTCGACTCCGGCCCTGGGTACAAAGCCCTGAAGTTTCAGACTTCAGGGCTTTTGCTTTTTTTGGGGGGATTCTACAATGTGTGGGCTGCGGGCAGCCCCGAATAATACTTATTTCGGATCAAGTCATAAAGTGGATCAAGTCATAAAGTTGTGGAGGGCGTTGTATTTTTTTAGGTTTGTGTTTTTAATCAAACCCACTTGTTTTGGAGAGTTTCTTACCTATCATCCAGTTTCTATTACCAGAGTTTATCCTCGAAAATTTTGAGTTAACTTCTATCGATCAGACGGACGGTATTTTCCATGGATCAAGCGTAAAAGTTGTGGGGGAGCTAATTAAGATTTAGCTTTGCTTGCAAAAAATTGATTTGGAAAAGGAATTGCTCTCTCTTTTGTTGCCTTCCGGGCTTGTGGAACTGTTTGATCTGGAGA